>MDSZ01230757.1_pt1 | contig 1188021 bp, 1151 predicted proteins | sample 811201 | NCBI WGS metagenome assembly MDSZ01 (sample SAMN05326647, study PRJNA326480) | marine metagenome | isolation source: seawater | place: Indian Ocean: North | collected 2010
GACAGGCGAATGTACATTGCCATCAGGTACAGAGATGGTGATGCCTGGCGATAACATCAACAATCTGGAAGTAAAATTGATTGCTCCGATTGCGATGAATGAAGGTCTGCGTTTCGCGATCCGCGAAGGTGGCCGCACAGTCGGCGCCGGCGTTGTGTCAAAAATTATTGAGTAAGTAAGTTTAAGTTAGAAATAAAAGGTTAAGGCAATGGATGCACAAACAATACGTATCACTCTTAAAGCGTTCGATCACAGAATTCTGGATCAGGCGTCGGCGGAGATCGTAAATACAGCAAAGCGTACGGGCGCGCTGGTTCGTGGACCTGTGCCTTTACCCAACCGTATTAAAAAATTTACTGTGATCCGTTCACCACACGTGGACAAAAAATCACAGGAGCAATTTGAAATGCGTACGCATAAACGCTTACTGGATATTATGGACCCGACCCCGCAGACGATTGATGCTTTGATGAAGCTTGATCTGGCCGCAGGTGTTGATGTTGAAATTAAAATTGGTCAAATGGCTGCTTAATTAAGAAGCTGAATTTGCCCCTAAGTTGGGATTATCCCAACCTCTGGAAAGGAAAAGAAAAATGAGAACTGGACTTATTGCACGTAAAGAAGGGATGACACGTATCTTTGATGAAGATGGGCGTCATATTCCGGTCACGGTATTGAAGGTAGATAACTGTCAGGTCGTCGCTGTGCGTTCTGAAGAAAAAGATGGTTATGTTGCGCTTCAGCTTGGTGTCGGTAAGGCGAAGGTGAACCGTACATCCAAAGCGAACCGCGGGCATTTTGCCAAAGCAAAGGTTGAGCCGAAGAAGAAGATGGCTGAGTTCCGTGTATCTAACGAAAACGTTGTTGAAGTTGGTGCAGAAATCGGTGCGAAGCATTTTGTTGCCGGCCAGTATGTTGATGTTGTTGGTACTTCAATCGGTAAAGGTTTTGCCGGTGCGATGAAGCGTCACAATTTTGGTGGTATGCGCGCTTCTCACGGTGTTTCTATCTCTCACCGTGCTCATGGTTCTACTGGGCAGTGTCAAGAACCAGGTAAGGTTTTTAAGGGTAAGAAAATGGCTGGTCAGATGGGTAATGCTCGCGTCACAATCCAGAACCTTGAAGTTGTAGCAATTGACGAGGACGATAATTTGATCCTTGTTAAGGGCGCTGTACCGGGATCGAAAAGTGGTTGGGTATATGTATCCGATGCTGTGAAGAAAGCGGCACCAGAAGGTGTTCCTTTGCCAGCCGGTGTGATTGAAACCGCAAAACCTGCTGCGAAAGAAGACAAAGCCGAGAATAAGGCAAATGAAACTTCTGAAGAGCAAACAGAAGAGAAAAAGGACTAGAGAGCCATGAAAGTTGCAGTGAAAACATTAGATAATAAAGCTGCCGGTGATATTACACTGGATAAAGATATCTTTGGTGTTGAAGTTCGTAGTGATATTTTACACCGCGTTGTGAATTATCAGTTGGCGAAGCGCCGTAGCGGTAACCACAAGGTTAAGCAACGTCACGAAATTTCAGGGACCGGAAAAAAGCCTTGGGCACAAAAGGGAACTGGTCGTGCACGTGCTGGTGATTTGAAGCGGACACAGGACCGCGGCGGTTCAACGGTATTTGGCCCGGTTGTCCGTTCTCATGCGATCAATGTACCAAAGAAGGTTCGTAAACTTGCTTTGAAAATGGCCCTTTCAACTAAGGCGGCTGAAGGCAAGTTGATTGTACTGGATGATGCGAAAGTGAAATCCCACAAGACGAAGCCGATGGCTGAAGCGCTTGGTAAGATGGATCTTAGTTCAGCTCTGATTTTAGGGGGTAAAGAAATTGATGCAAATTTTGCCCGTGCAACGGCCAATATTCCACGTATCGATGTTTTACCGTCGCAAGGGGCGAATGTGTATGACATTCTGCGCCGCGATGTTTTGGTTCTTACCAAAGATGCGGTGAATGACATTACTGAGAAATTGAAAGGATAATCGTTTTTTCTGACGAAAGAACTTTTAAAAAGGAAGAAGACAATGGCAAAAGCAAAGAAAGCAGAAGTGACCGAGAGCATGTACAATGTAATCGTTTCACCGCATTTAACAGAGAAGGCGACATTGGGCTCTGAGCACAATCAGGTTACTTTTAAAGTTGCAGGGAGCGCCACAAAGCCACAGATTAAGGATGCTGTTGAAGCGTTATTTGGGGTTAAGGTCAAAGGCGTTAATACCTTGGTGCAAAAAGGCAAAACCAAACGCTTTAAAGGGATCAAAGGACGCCGCAGTGATTTTAAAAAAGCGATTATTACGCTGGAAGAAGGCGAAGTAATTGATACTGGCGTCGGTATTTAGAACTTTTAAACTATGGCGGCTTCGCCGAGAATGAGCAAAAAAGGAAGTAGTAAAATGGCATTGAAAAAGTATAAACCAAGATCACCAGGCCAGCGCCAGCTGGTTCAGATCGGTCGTAAAGATCTTTTTAAAGGCAAGCCTGAGAAGAGCTTGACAGAAGGCTTGACAAAAACAGGTGGCCGTAACAATCAAGGGCGCATTACCACACGTCATATTGGCGGCGGTCACAAGCGTCGTTACCGTATTATCGACTGGAAGCGCGATAAATGGAATGTTGAAGGTACCGTTGCTCGTTTGGAATATGACCCGAACCGCACAGCCTTTATTGCTTTGATTGAATATGCGGATGGTGAAAAGCGCTATATTATTGCGCCTCAGCGTTTGAATGTTGGTGATAAAATCATTGCCGGTGAGAAAGTGGATGTGAAGCCAGGTAATGCTATGCCTTTGCGCGGTATGCCGGTTGGTACAATCATTCACAATATCGAAATGAAGCCGGGCAAGGGCGCGCAAATGATCCGCTCTGCTGGAACATTTGCCCAGCTTGTCGGTCGCGATCAAGGATACGCGCAGGTGAAATTGACCTCGGGAGAGCTTCGTCTTGTGCGCGGGGAATGTATTGCCACTGTTGGTGCCGTTTCGAACCCGGACCATATGAATACAAATGATGGTAAGGCTGGCCGTACACGTTGGAAGGGCAGACGCCCGACCGTTCGTGGTGTGGTTATGAACCCGGTTGATCACCCGCATGGTGGTGGTGAGGGGCGCACATCTGGTGGTCGTCACCCGGTTACGCCTTGGGGGAAACCAACCAAAGGTGCAAAAACTCGTAAGAATAAAGAAACTGATAAGTTTATTATCAGACGTCGTAAGAAATAATAGGTAAGGAAAAAAGATATGGCACGTTCAGTATGGAAAGGCCCGTTTGTAGAGAAAAGCCTGCTCAAAAAAGTTGAGGAAGCGCGTAAGGCCGGAAAAAACATGGTAATAAAAACTTGGTCACGTCGCAGTACTATTCTGCCGAATATGGTGGGGCTTACTTTTGGTGTGCATAATGGACAAAAGTTTATCCCGGTTGTTGTTTCTGACCAGATGATCGGTCATAAGCTGGGTGAATTTGCACCAACGCGCACCTATTATGGGCATGGTGCTGATAAAAAAGCGAAGAAGAAGTAATATTTAAGAACCTTATTAAAGGATTAGAAAAATGGGACAAAAAGCAAATCCAAGCCGCACAGGCGACAATGAAGTGAGAGCATTCGGAAAATACTTCCGTGGTTCACAACAGAAGTTGAATCTGGTCGCACAAACAATCCGCGGAAAAAACGCGGGCCGTGCATTGATTGATTTGGAATTTTCCAAAAAACGTTCTGCAGTTGAGGTACGCAAATTGCTTCAGTCTGCGATTGCGAACGCTGAAAACAATCACGGTCTGGATGTTGACCGTCTGGTTGTGAGTGAAGCGCATGTCGGAAAAACAATTCGCATGAAGCGATTTCGCGCTCGTGCTCGAGGCCGCGCTGCACGTATTGAAAAGAAATTCTCTAATATGACCATCGTGGTTAAAGAACAAGACGCGTAAGATTTAAGGAGCAGTTTATGGGACAGAAGATTAATCCAATCGGACTAAGAGTAGGTATTAACCGTACGTGGGATTCACGTTGGTATGCCGGTAATGATTACGCGAAAAAACTGGTCGAGGATCTGAAACTGCGTGAATATATTCAGAAGGAATTAAAAGCCGCCGGTATTTCGAAAGTGATCATAGAGCGTGCTGCGAAGAATACACGCGTAACAATATATACTGCTCGCCCAGGTGTTATTATTGGTAAGAAAGGTGCGGATATTGAAAAGCTCCGTCAGCAACTTTCTAGCCGCGCCGGTGGAGAAGTCTCATTGAATATTGTCGAGATTCGCAAGCCGGAGACGGATGCTCAACTGGTCGCTGAAGGTGTATGTCAGCAGTTGGAGCGCCGTGTATCTTTCCGCCGTGCCATGAAGCGCGCTGTGCAATCTGCATTGCGTTTTGGATCACTGGGAATTCGTATCAATGTGTCAGGCCGTTTGGGCGGTGCGGATATCGCGCGCACAGAATGGTACCGTGAAGGACGTGTTCCTTTACATACTTTACGTGCTGACCTTGATTATGGTTTTGCAGAAGCCCTGACAACATACGGTATTATCGGTGTGAAAGTATGGCTCTATAAAGGTGATATCCTTGAACATGATCCAATGGCACGCGATAAACGCGTATCAGAATCACAAGGTGGCGCCCCTCGCAGAGATGGCGAAAAGGGCTAAGAAAATACAGCCAGAATTTTTTATAAAAAAGTTCTGGCTTTTGTTTTAAAGTTGCGGTATATTCCGCGCCAGTTTAATGAAATGTTCTGAATGGAACAACATATGGGAACTCCTATTCATAGAAATAGAAAGTCCATGTGAATGAAATTTTTTTTGTGTTAACGAGACGAAAGATAAAAGGCAAAGAGACATGTTGAGCCCTAAAAAGTTTAAACACCGTAAGCAGCATAAAGGCCGTATTCATGGGAACGCGAAAGGTGGGACAAGCCTGAATTTTGGCGCCTATGGCTTGAAAGCGATTACGCCGGATCGTGTCACCGCCCGCCAGATTGAGGCCGCGCGTCGTGCGATTACCCGTCACTTGCGTCGTCAGGGTAAAGTATGGATCCGTATTTTTCCTGATGTTCCTGTTACAGCCAAGCCATTGGAAGTGCGTCAGGGTAAGGGTAAAGGTTCGCCTGAATATTGGGCTGCGCGTGTTAAGCCGGGCCGTATTATGTTTGAGCTGGACGGTGTTTCTCAAGAGATGGCGCGTGAGGCCTTTGATCTGGCGGCCATGAAATTGCCGGTTAAAACAAAATTCGTAACCCGTGTTGGTGAAGCGGCTTAAGGAATAGGATAGAAGCAATGAAAGCGGAAGATTTAAAAACAAAAACCCAGGATGAGCTGAAGAAGTTGCTTTTGGATACACGTAAGGATCAAATGAACCTGCGTTTTCAGAAAACAAATGGCACCTTGGACAACACATCGGAAATGCGTAAAAAGCGTCGCACTGTTGCGCGTATTAAAACGTATTTGAATGCAAAGCCTGCTGATAAAGCCGCAAGTGCAGCGAAAGCTCCGGCAAAAAAGGCGGCTGCTAAGAAAACAACCAAGCCGGCAGCAAAAAAAGCAGCGGCTAAGTAAGTAGGATATGAAGGAGTAAGAACATGCCACGTCGTATACTTGAAGGTGATGTTGTTAGCGATAAGACAGACAAAACGGTAACAGTTCTTGTTGAGCGTCGTTTCAGACACCCGGTTTATAAGAAATATATTAAGCGTACAGATAAATATTCTGCGCATGATGAGGCCAATCATTTTAAGGCTGGTGATCGCGTTCAAATCGTGGAATGTCGTCCAATTTCTAAAACAAAACGTTGGACGGTATTGGTTGACGGGAAAGAGCCTGAAGTAAAAGCAAAGGCTCCGGCTGCGAAGAAAGCTGCCGCCAAGCCTGCGGCCAAAAAAGAAACGGCTGCAAAAAAAGCTGCTCCGGCGAAAACGGCCGGTGAAGCCAAAGCAGCGGCTAAAAAGGCTCCCGCGAAAACAGCGGCTAAGAAAACAACTGCAAAGAAGGATGCTAAAAAATGATCCAGATGCAATCCCGCATGGATGTTGCGGATAACAGTGGTGCAAGACAAGTTCAATGCGTAAAGGTTCTTGGCGGGTCCAAGCGCCGTACGGCAAATATTGGCGATGTTGTAATCGTGTCAGTAAAAGATGCGATACCTCGTGGTAAAGTGAAAAAGGGCGATGTTCGTCGCGCGGTTATCGTGCGCTCTCGTCATGGTTTGCAGCGTGGTTACGGTGAAAAGATCCGTTTCGATACAAATGCTTGTGTGATTATCAGCACGAATGGTGAGCCTATCGGAACACGTATTTTTGGGCCGGTTACAAGAGAGCTGCGCGCCAAGGGGTACATGAAGATTATTTCTCTGGCTGGCGAAGTACTTTAATTTTAGGTTTGATGAAAAGGTTAAGACAATGGCACAACCAAAAATGAAAATTAAGAAAGGCGATCAGGTCGTCATTCTAACAGGTAAGGATAAGGGCGCCAAAGGTGAAGTTATGAGCGTGAACCCCGCTGCGGCTCGCGTTGTTGTGCAAGGCGTTAATATGGCGACTCGTCACAAGAAACCGTCCCAGATCTCATCTGGCGGAATTGAGAAGACCGAAAAAAGCATCCATGTTTCTAATGTGGCTCTGGCTGATCCAAAATCCGGTGAAGCAACGCGTGTTGGTTATAAGGTTCTGAAGGACGGTAAAAAGGTTCGTGTGGCGAAAAAGTCTGGCGAGACCGTTGAATAAGATTTGGAAGTGAGAAAGTAAAATGGCAAAAACACGTTACCAGGAATTGTATGAGAAAGAGATCGCTCCAGCGATGCAAAAAAAATATGGATATAAAAATGTCCATGAAGTGCCGAAGCTGGAGAAGATTGTTTTGAATATGGGCGTTGGACAAGCGACGCAGGATCGTAAGCACATTGAAAATGCGGCGAATGATTTGGGGCTGATCGCTGGCCAAAAGCCTTTGATTACAAAAGCGCGTCAATCGAATGCATCGTTTAAAATCCGCGAAGCTATGGCGATTGGCTGTAAAGTAACATTGCGCCGTCAGCAAATGTTTGAATTTCTTGACCGTTTGGTCACGATTTCAATGCCCCGTATTCGTGACTTTCGCGGTATCAATGGCAAGAGCTTTGATGGGCGCGGTAACTATGCAATGGGCATGAAAGAACATATCGTGTTCCCTGAGATCAATTATGACAAAGTTGATCAGATCCGGGGCTTGGATATTGTGATTTGTACGTCAGCCAAAACTGATGAAGAAGCAAAAGAATTGTTGCGCGGCTTTAAGATGCCGTTCAAAAACTAGGAATTACTGGAGCAAAGAGGAAAAACAATGGCAAAAGTATGTATGTTAGAACGCGAAAAGAAGCGCAAAAAGCTGGCTAAACGCTACGCTGCTAAGCGGGCGGATCTGAAGGCGATTATTCGTGATCAGAATATCCCGGCTGAGGAACGCTTTCAGGCTGTTTTGAAGCTGGCTGAGGTTCCACGTAACTCTTCTAAGACGCGCCAACGTAACCGTTGTGCTTTGACCGGTCGTCCACGTTCTTATTATCGTAAGTTTAACCTGTCCCGCATTGCTCTTCGTGATCTTGCATCACGTGGTGAGCTTCCGGGCGTAACAAAGTCAAGCTGGTAGGAGGATTTTAAGATGTCAATGAACGATCCCCTTGGCGATTTGCTAACACGTATTCGTAACGGTCAACAGGCTGCAAAAGAAACAATTTCGGCTCCTTTTTCAAACTTGCATGAAAATGTTTGTAAGGTCTTGAAAGATGAAGGTTTTGTCCGTGATTATAAGGTTGAAGCGCTGGAGAACAACAAAAAGAATATTGTTGTGTATTTGAAGTATGCGGAAGGTCGCGGTGTAATCCGTAAGATTGATCGCGTGTCTAAGCCAGGCCGCCGTATTTATACTAATGTCAAAGATATGCCACGTTTTTATAATGGCTTGGGTATCTTGGTTTTATCAACCCCTCAGGGTGTGATCGCAGACAGCAAGGCCAGAGCGGCCAATGTTGGCGGCGAGATTCTCTGTCAGGTGTTCTAGGAAGAAGGTAGTTTACAATGTCACGTATTGGAAAAAATCCGGTTGCTATTCCTGATGGTGTTGAGATCCAAATCAATGGCCAGGAATTAAAAGCCAAAGGTAAACTTGGTGAGTTGAGCATGACCGTGCATGATGATGTCGCGGTTGAGCTGGCGGAAGTTGCCAACGATGATGGCAACAATGCTAAAGTTGTTAGACTTGCTCCGAAGAATGACTCACGCTTTGCTGGCCAAATCTGGCCGACAATGCGCACACTGGTTAATAATATTGTTGTCGGTGTGAGCGAAGGTTACACGAAGAAACTGGAAATTAAGGGGGTTGGTTACCGTGCCAATCTACAAGGTCAGGAACTGGTCTTGGCCCTTGGGTTTTCACATGATGTGAAGTTCCGCATTCCAGATGGTATTAAAGTAGAAGTAGAAAAGCAGACCGCAATTACCGTTTCTGGTATTAACAAGCAACAAGTTGGTCAGGTTGCTGCAAATATCAGAGGCTTTAAACCGCCTGAACCGTATAAAGGTAAGGGAATTCGTTACGTGGATGAGTATGTCCTGCGTAAAGAAGGTAAGAAGAAATAAGTTTTGAAAGAATAAGAGGCTAATTATGGCGAAGTTAACATCAGCACAAAGACGTAATTTCCGCACACGGAATAAAATCCGTCGTGTCAATATCTTGAGCAACCCAAAACGTGAGGTTCGTCCTCGTTTGTCTGTTTTTCGTTCTGGTAAACAGATTTATGCGCAGGTTATTGATGATATTAAAGGTGTAACACTGGCTTCGGCGTCGACTTTGGACAAAGATTTGCGTGAGAAGTTGAAAAGCGGGTCTAACGCTGCTGCTGCATCAGAGGTTGGTAAGTTGATTGCGGCCCGTGCAAAAAAGGTCGGCGTAGAAAAAATTGTTTTTGACCGTGGCCGTTTCGTCTACCACGGGCGCGTTAAGGCTTTGGCTGACGGTGCGCGTGAAGGCGGACTGGAATTTTAAGGTTTTATAGGAAAAAGGAAGTAAGTTATGGCACGTGGAGCACCACAGGAACAACAAAGAGAAGAGCCTGAACTGATTGAACGTTTGGTTGGTATTAACCGCGTTGCAAAAGTTGTAAAAGGTGGACGTCGTTTTGGTTTTGCCGCACTAGTCGTCGTGGGTGACGGAAAAGGTCGCGTTGGTTATGGAAGCGGTAAAGCGAAAGAGGTTCCAGAGGCAATTAAAAAGGCGACGGATCAGGCCAAACGTGAAATGATACGTGTTCCATTGCGCGAAGGGCGCACAATTCATCACGATGTGAAGGGTCGTCATGGCGCGGGCCGCGTTTTACTACGTTCTGCAACTCCGGGTACAGGTATTATTGCCGGTGGTCCTATGCGTGCAGTATTTGAGGCTGTCGGTATTCAAGATATTGTTGCCAAGGCAATTGGCTCAAATAATCCGTATTCTATGGTGAATGCTACATTCGCGGCATTAAAGGAAATGCAAAGTCCACGCCACGTGGCTGGGCGTCGTAACCAAAAGGTAAGTGACATTGTTGCAAACCGTGAACTTGCCCGCACTGCTGGCGAAGCAGCTGAAGATAAAGCCGCTGACGAGGAATAAGTTTTAAGTAAAGGATAAAACCGATGGCTGATAAAAAAGACGAAACAAAGAAAAAAGCATCTGCGGCGAAAAAGCCTGCTGCTGCCAAGAAGACGGCAACTAAGACTGCTGCTAAAGCAGATGTGAAACCTGCTGCGGCGAAAAAGAAAGCTGCGCCGGCTAAGAAAAAACCGTCAGGTAAAACTGTTACGGTAACGCAGATTGGTAGCCCGATCGGTCGTCAGGCTTATCAGCGTGCGACTTTAATCGGCTTGGGTTTAAACAAAATGCATCGTACAAGCACCCTTGAGGATACACCTTCTGTGCGCGGTATGATTAATAAAGTGAAACACCTTGTAAAAGTGGAAGATGCCGCCTAGTTGTAGGTAAGGCTAAATAATAAGGATAAGAACAATGAAACTGAATGAATTACAACCGAAAGCTGGCTCCGTTAAGGGACGTATGCGCGTTGGCCGCGGTATTGGTTCCGGTAAAGGTAAAACATCAGGATCTGGTCAAAAAGGTCAGAAGTCCCGTTCCGGTGTGGCAATTAAAGGTTTTGAAGGCGGTCAAATGCCTTTGGCCCGTCGTTTGCCAAAATTTGGTTTCAGCAACAAAAAATTCTCAACCAATTTAGTGGAATTGACATTGGAGCGTTTACAGCGCGCGATCGATACGAAAAAACTGGATGCGAAGAAAGAAATTACGGAAGATATGCTGGTTGATGCTGGTGTAATCAGCCGTAAGCGTGATGGCGTGAAGCTGTTGGCCTCTGGTGCGTTGAAAGACAAAGTGAATTTGAAAATCACCAAAGCGACGGCAGGTGCAACTCAGGCCGTAGAAAAGGCCGGTGGTAAAGTTACATTGATTGAAAAAGTCGTTGCCCCAGTGAAAAAGCGCGGCGAAAAAGAAGCGGCAGGCAAGAAAACGGCCAAATAAGCGTTTTTTCAATGAAAAAGATATCAACAAGCCCGCATTTTTTGCGGGCTTTTTAATGTGGTATGCATGATTTTTGTGTTAATCATTCTTGCAATGTTTTTTATCGTCAATTTTATATCTGTGTGAAATATTGAATATCTGTAGATTATTTGTTGTGTTATTGGGTGCATTTATTGTGGGCTTATACGGCGGGCATGCTTACGCTATTGATTGTGGTGACAGTAAACCAAATGTTCTTGTGAAAAAGAATAAAGCGCCGATAGAGTACATTCGCAATTTTACATCGGCAGGTCTAACCCAGCTGCATACTGGTGCCTATAGGCCGGGAGGAAACAACGTTCTAGGCCTTGGCGGTGGTTTGATGAGTGTGGATGTTGATATGGAATTTGAGGCCAGAGCAGATAATTCTGTCTCTTGTCTTCGCCCTGCAAAAGTGGTTGCGGATTTTACAATCCATCCTGCCGTGATGATTGCGCGTAACTATGAATCAGGTAGTTGTGAATATAAAGCTGTTTTAGAGCATGAGCACAAGCATATTGATACGCTTGTTCGGTTTCAAAACCAGTCTGTGCCTAATTTACGTAATGCCATATATAGGGCCGTTCGCAATCATGCAAGGCCGAAGGCCGTAGCAACGGTTAATATCGATTTTATACGTGAGCAAATGCGCAAAAGCGTGATTCTGGATGTACAAGAATATCTGGAACAAATGCAAAAAATTGCAGCAGCGCAGCAGAAAAAAGTGGATACTCAGGAAGAGTATAGCCGTGTTGCAGCGCTGTGTGAGAACTGGTAGCGGTTTCATTTTTGATCTATTTGCCGTGACAGGTGAAGCTCTGCGTTTAATCAATGCCGAATTAATTAAAAACTTATGGAGAAGAGTCTGCTTTGATCTTGTATCATGCGAAGGTTTTCGCTATGACTGATACTTCTTTTATATAAATTGACGTAAGGATTCTTTCATGGCTTCAGCCGCTGAACAAATGGCAAGAAATGTTAACTGGGGTGCATTTTCTAAGGCAAAGGAATTAAAGCGCAGACTGTTGTTTGTTTTGGGCGCGCTTTTGGTGTATCGCCTGGGGACTTATATTCCTGTTCCGGGAATTGATCCGCATGTGTGGCGAGATATTTTTTCGCAAAAAGGCGGCGGAATTTTGGATATGTTTAATATGTTCTCGGGTGGTGCGTTGCAACGTATGACCATATTTGCGTTGAACATTATGCCTTATATCTCTGCGTCTATTATTATGCAGCTTGCGTCTTCAATGTCCCCGCAAATGGCGGCGTTAAAAAAAGAAGGCGAAACAGGCCGCCAAAAAATCAACCAGTACACACGTTATTTGACGGTGTTATTGGCATCAATTCAGGCCTATGGTTTGGCTGTTGGTCTGGAAAGTATGCAGGGTGCTACAGGTTCTGCAGTAATTGATCCTGGCGTATTCTTCCGCATTTCAACGGTGATCACCATTGTTGGGGGGACAGTATTCTTGATGTGGCTGGGGGAGCAGATTACAAGCCGCGGTATTGGTAACGGTATTTCCTTGATTATTTTCGCCGGTATTGTTGCAGAATTGCCGCGCGCCATTGCCTCGACCCTGGAGCTTGGGCGTCAGGGGCAGTTTAACTTCCTTGAGCTTTTGGCCCTGTTTGCGATGGTTGTTGGCGTTATTGCATTTATCGTATTTATTGAACGCGCACAAAGACGTGTGATTGTGCAATACCCAAAACGTCAGGTTGGCAATAAAATGGCGCAGGGGCAGACAAACCACATGCCTTTAAAATTAAATACGTCCGGTGTGATCCCTCCTATCTTTGCTTCGGCATTGTTGTTGTTGCCTTTAACCGTTATCGGTTTTATTCAGATACAAGACAGTGAGTGGACGGGCTTTATTCAGCAACATTTATCGCATGGTCAGCCTAGCTATATGCTGTTTTATGGGGCGTTAATCGCGTTTTTTGCTTTCTTCTATACGGCGATTGTTTTTAATCCGCAGGAAAATGCCGAAACATTGCGTAAATATGGCGGTTTTATTCCCGGTATTCGTCCTGGTAAAAATACCGCTGATTATCTGGATTATGTTTTGACGCGTATTACTGTTATCGGCGCTGCCTATCTGGTTTTTGTTTGTTTGTTGCCTGAATTTATGATCGCGCAATATAATATGCCGTTCTATTTTGGGGGGACAAGTTTGTTGATTGTTGTGACGGTGACATTGGATACGGTTCAACAGATTCATTCGCATCTCATTGCCCATCAATATGAAGGTTTGATGAAAAAAGCCAAGTTGAGCGGCCGTAAAAAGCGTTAGACATATGTGGATTTGGTTTCTATGATTGCATTGAAGACCACGTATAGAGAATAGGAGCAAACATCATGGATGTGATATTTTTTGGCCCGCCGGGCGCTGGCAAGGGCACTCAGGCAAAAATAATCGAAGATAAATACGGTCTGAAACAGCTATCAACCGGTGATATGCTCCGTGAAGAGGTGAATGCAAAAACAGATCTTGGGATCGAAGCCAAAAAACAGATGGATGCAGGGGCGCTTGTACCCGATGATGTGGTTATAGGCATGATTGCCAATCGCATTGATTCTCGGGAATGTGCCAAAGGCGTTATTTTTGACGGTTTTCCGCGAACGGTCGCACAGGCAGAAGCGCTTGCGGATATGTTGGCCAAGCGCGGTCGTAAAATTAATCTGGTTCTGTCATTGCAGGTTGAAGACAGTGCACTGGTAAAACGGATAGAGCAGCGCGCTATTCAAGAGGGGCGAAGCGATGATACCGTCGAGACTTTTAAAAAACGTCTTGATGCATATCGCGACTATGCTGCGAAGGTGTTACCACATTATAATGCGCAGGCTATTGTGAAGCCGGTTGATGGCATGCGTGATATTGCCGATGTGACCGAGCAGATTGAAAAAATATTAAAGCAAGGATCTTCCGATAGCTCCCCCGCTTGTGCTATGGGCTAAACTCGATCTTTTATCGTTTTCTCTGTGTTGGATGCGCCTTGACATATCCTGGCGTTAAAAAAGCGTTGACAACCCTATAAAAATCCTTATAGTCCGCGTGTTTAGTAGTAACTTGTTTACAAACCGGACGGTTGGTACTTGTGTACTGGCTTAATACGGTTTGGTTTAAAATAGAAAGGTAGTCATTATGGCTCGTATTGCAGGGGTTAATGTACCCGACAAAAAGCGTATTCCAATCGCGCTGACATACATTCACGGCATTGGACGTACAACAGCATTCGGCTTGTGCGAAAAGCTAGGTATTGATCCTCAAACACGTATGGGGAATATCGATGAAGACACTTTGAATCGTCTCCGCACAGAAATTGATTCTTCCGGTATGTTGATCGAAGGGGATTTACGCCGTGAAGTCTCTATGAATATCAAACGTTTGATGGATATGAAATGTTATCGTGGTCTGCGCCATCGTATGGGTCTTCCTGTTCGCGGTCAGAAAACTAAAACCAATGCGCGCACGCGCAAAGGCCCGGCGAAACCTATCGCTGGTAAGAAGAAGTAAGGAAGGGTTTGAGAAATGGCTAAACCTAAGGCTAAAAGAAAAGAAAAGAAAAATATCGCAACGGGCGTGGCGCACGTTAATGCGACTTTCAATAACACATTGATATCGATTTCAGATGCACAAGGGAACGTGGTTTCCTGGTCATCTGCCGGTATGATGGGTTTTAAAGGGTCCCGTAAGTCGACGCCCTATGCTGCGCAGATTGCCGCGGAAGATGCTGGCCGCAAGGCACAGGAACATGGTATGAAAGAACTGGATGTTCGCGTTAAAGGACCCGGCTCAGGCCGTGAATCTGCTTTGCGCGCCCTATCATCTATCGGTTTTTCCATTAAAGGCATTCAGGACATTACACCTATTCCACATAATGGTTGTCGTCCGCCGAAACGCCGCCGCGTTTAATTAATAGAGTTCAGGGGCGTCCGCATGGTGCGGGGGCCTCTTTTAAATCGCCGTGAAAATGGCAAGCAAGAGGCGGGTTAAGAGCCCGATGAAGCGAAAGGAAAGAAAATGATACATAAAAACTGGATTGAATTGATTAAGCCAACAAAGCTGGAGATCTCTCACAAGGCCAATACACATATTGGTAAAGTCGTGGCAGAACCTCTGGAGCGTGGATTTGGTTTGACCCTTGGTAACGCATTGCGCCGTATTTTATTGTCTTCTTTGCAAGGCGCGGCTGTGACGGCTGTTCAGATTAACGGTGTTGTTCATGAATTTTCTTCCATTGAAGGTGTTCGTGAAGATGTGACAGATATTATTTTGAATATCAAAGCCCTGGCCGTGCGCATGCATGCCGAAGGCCCCAAAAAAATGCGCCTTCAGGCTGAAGGGCCTTGCGAAGTGACGGCGGCCCAGATTGAGGCGGGTGCCGATATTGAAATTATGAATCCAGATCTGGTGATTTGTACGCTGGATAAAGGCGCAAAATTATCCATGGAATTGATTGTCAATACCGGGAAAGGGTATCGCCCGGCTGCGCAGAACCGCCCGGAAGAATGTCCTGTTGGTCTGATTCCTGTTGATTCTGTTTTCTCGCCGGTCCGTAAGGTTTCTTATGATGTGGAAGATACCCGTGTTGGCCAGATCACTGACTATGATAAATTGACATTGTCCATTGAAACAAATGGCGTAATCACACCTGAAGATGCCGTTGCTTTTGCCGCGCGTATCTTACAAGATCAGCTTCAGGTTTTCATCAATTTCGAAGAGCCAAAAGAAGCGCAAGAGCAGGAAGAGGCTCAGGAATTGCCATTTAATAAGAATTTGTTGAAGAAGGTGGAAGAGCTTGAACTATCCGTACGCTCAGCCAATTGCTTGAAAAACGATAATATCGTTTATATCGGTGATCTGGTTCAGAAATCTGAAGGTGATATGTTGCGTACCCCGAACTTTGGTCGCAAGTCATTGAACGAGATTAAAGAAGTTCTAACCAACATGGGCTTGCATCTTGGAATGCAGGTCGAGGGATGGCCACCTGAAAATATTGAAGAGCTGGCCAAGAAAGTTGACGAAACTCAATTTTAATTATTTTTTAGGGGCGCAGGTAATGCGCTCCTGAAACAGACAGGACGTTGTTGTCCGCCCCGGTTTGTAACGTAATTATTTTTAGGTGCTAACCGGTTTTGAAAATGGTTCTCCCGCGGGAGGCCGCAACATAAAGCCTGATAGGGCTGGAAAGAAAGGAAATGTCATTATGAGACATGGAATTAAACATCGTAAATTGAACCGCTACACCAGCCACCGTAAGGCTATGTTTGCGAATATGGCAGCTGCTTTGATCAAGCATGAGCAGATTGTTACAACCGTGCCGAAAGCAAAAGAGCTAAAGCCATATGTTGAAAAGCTGATTACGCTGGCGAAGAAGTCTTTGGACAAGCCAGAAACAGCCTTGGCCAACCGTCGCCGTGCGATTTCTATTATGCGTGATGAGGTGCAGGTCAAGAAGTTGTTTGATGTTCTTGGTGAGCGTTATGAAAGCCGTCAAGGGGGCTATACACGTGTATTGAAGGCAGGCTTCCGTTATGGGGATGCCGCACCAATGGCTGTTATTGAATTGGTTGACCGTGATGTCGATGCCAAAGGCAAAGATTCGGGGCCAGTGCAATTTGACGATTCTGAATTCGAAGAGGAAGCCAAACAAGCTGCGACAGCGTAACTTGTATCAAGGTGCCCTCCGGCCCATGATTTCAAAAAGCGGCGCATTTTGGGCCGCTTTTTTTATTTCGGTATATCCGTATAAAAGAACGTGAAAAAGGATATTGTTTCACGATAGATATTGCCGGTTCTGGCCTGACCTTGGGTATTATTGAAGGTAGAATTGAATGGATTCTATGGCCATGAATGCGCCCATCCCCATTAGGCCGCTTCCGATATGTCTGATAACAGTGCGGCCTTTCGCTCCTTCTTTACCAACCAGGCCAATTAAAACCCCGGCCACATGTAATGCCGCTGTCCCGCACATGAATCCGGCAATATATGTCCATGGTATTGCCCCGACTGGAAATTCATAGCCATGTGCAAATCCATGAAAAAATGCAAAGAAAGCAACTATGGCCATGGCGATAATTTCACGGATGTGTTTGTCGAGCGCTATTGCCAAGCCCAGCACAATCACGGAGGCAACAATGCCATGTTCAATGATGCTAATGCCAAATTCAAAATCAATTGAGGTCAGGGCGTATATACCAAATGCACCCCCTGCCGCCATGACCAAAACAAATGTGGCCGGTACGCTCCAGATGGCGCGCCCGCCCATCTGGGCGCTAATAATGCCAACGGCAACCATAGCCAGTAAATGATCGGTGCCCAGCACAGGATGCAATAAACCAGAATAGAAAACATTGCCCCCCATTACACTATGGGCGTGAGCCATACTTGGCAACAGCGAGAATATAACGGTAAAAACAAATGTAAGAATGTAGAGAGGGGATGTCGTCATATCTTTAGTCCTGTTCTGGCAGAGCGCAGTTGTCAATTAATCTGGTTTTTCCCAGCCACGCCGCGGCAAGTATGCGTGACCAGGTCGGATGATAGGCAATATAATCAACCTTATCAAATCCCGCTTTCAGCAGCATCTCTGCCGCGTTCTTACAGGCTTCATCCGGATCTACTCCTTCTGAAATACCGTGGGCCACGCTGTAAATGATTTGATTAAGCATGCGGGCCGTTTCTAATTCATCGGCGGTTAAATACGCATTGCGTGATGATAAAGCCAAGCCGTGGTCGTCGCGAATGATGGCCCCGGGTATAATATTGATATCCATGGCCTGATCGGCGACCATTTCTTCTATGACCTGCAATTGTTGAAAATCCTTTTCGCCGAACACCGCAATATCGGGATTGACTTGTGTAAACAAACGATAAACGACATTGACGACTCCATCAAAAAAATGGGGACGGAAATCACTTTCCAGACCCTGTGCCGCTGGCCCTGCCTTTATGGCGCTGTCGGCCCCGTCCGGGTATATGTCAGCCTGTTCCGGCGCATAAACCAAATCAATTATACCTTGGTTGTTCAAGTTTTCTATATCGCGTTCTAATGTTCGCGGATAGCTGTCCAGGTCTTCATGCGGGGCAAACTGTGTCGGATTGACAAAAATGCTCATTACCAGTTTATCAGCATTTTTTGCCGCTGTTTCGCATAGTGATAAATGCCCGTCATGCAATGCGCCCATTGTAGGCACAAAGCCAATCCGCTGTCCGTTTTTTTTCCAGTCTTTGATTTGCGCCGAAAGTTGGTCTTTATTTGTTGTCAATATCATGGAGCTATGATGCTTTACGAAGTGGATTGTTTTTAACGGTATAAAGGTAATCCTCGCTAGGGAATATGCGTGTACGCACCTCTTTGGAATATTGCGCGACCATTTTATCAATGTCGTTCTGGATGTGTCCGTATTGTTTGGCAAATTTGGGCGGGGTGCCGGATAGCATACCCAGCATGTCATCAATGACCAGAATTTGCCCATCGCAATTTGCCGATGCCCCAATTCCAATAGTGGGAACGTTTAAAGAGGCACTAATCATGGCAGACACCGGTTCAATCGTTCCTTCTATCAGAATGCAAAAGGCGCCGGCTTTTTCTAATGTTTTGGCATCTTCTAATAAGGCTCTGGCTTGTTCTTCGGTTTTGCCTTTGATTTTATAGCCACCTTCTTCAATAACCATTTGCGGTCTTAGGCCAATATGCGCGATTACAGGGATATTATGCCTGGTTAACAGTTCAACCGTCGGGGCAAGCGATTGATCGCCCTCAAGTTTAACCGCGCTGCAATTTGTCTCATTGATCAGGCGCTGTGCATTCTGTAAGGCAATTTGCGGATCATCCTCATAGGTACCATAAGGCATATCGGCCAGAACAAAGGCATTTTGGCTGCCACGCATAACGGCTTTTGTATGCGCAATGATCATATCCAATGTTACATCCAGAGTGTTATCCATGCCGTAAAGCGCCATGCCCATAGAATCTCCAACAAGCAAAAGATCGCAATGTTGATCTAAAATGCTGGCCATTGGTGCCGTGTAAGCCGTTAAACAGACCAAGGGCTCATCTTTGTTTTTGTGGCTGCGAATATTATCAACGGAAATGCGGGGCTGGGTTTGGGTCATTTTTCTTACTCTTTATACTTGCTAGGATGCCTAAGCTGTCCTAAATATTAAAATTATGATTAGCAGAATACAATCTTACTTTCTAGTCTTGTTATGTTTTGGGGCTTTGTTTATCGCGCTGGGAATGCCCTCTGCGTCGCAGGCCGAGGCGATAAATAAGAGTGTTCCAAGCAGTGCGGCCTCCATGCAAATGTCGTTTGCGCCTTTGGTTAAACAGGTCGCGCCGGCGGTTGTTAATATCTATACTACCCGAACAGTTAATCAGGCCATAAGCCCCTTTATGAATGACCCGTTTTTTGGACAGTTTTTTGGCCGCCGGGGCTTTGGTGGCACCATGCGTAGACAAGTGGAAAATTCTCTTGGGTCGGGTGTTATTATTGCTTCGGACGGGTTGGTGGTGACCAACTCACATGTTGTTGACGGGGCAGAAGAAATTAAAGTGGTATTGGCCGATGGCCGTGAATATGAAGCTGATCTGGTTTTGGATGATGAGGCATCTGATCTGGCTTTGTTGCGTTTTGATACCAAAGGTGGTGATCTTCCTTATGTCTCTTTAAAGCCCAGTGAACAATTGGAGGTTGGTGACATTGTGATTGCTATTGGAAACCCGTTTGGGGTGGGCCAGACTGTAACCAGTGGCATTGTATCTGCGCAAGGGCGTTCCAGCCTGGATATTAATGATTTCAATTTTTTTATTCAGACAGATGCGGCAATCAACCCCGGTAATTCGGGTGGGCCTTTGGTTGCCATGGATGGCGGCGTTGTTGGTATTAATACTGCGATATTTTCGCGAGATGGTGGTTCGCTTGGTATTGGGTTTGCGATCCCCTCGGAAATGGTTGCCTCTGTCGTTGCGGCTGAAGAAGCCGGGCTTAGTGGTGCCCAAGGGGTGGTGCGTCCGTGGATTGGCGTGCGTGCGCAGGCCGTTACGGCAGATATCGCGGATAGTTTGGGCATGGACTTGCCAAATGGTGCGTTGATCGCCAAACTGCATAAAGCCAGTCCGCTGGCGCAGGCCGGTTTAAAACAGGGTGACGTGGTCGTTGCGGTCAATGGTAGAAGCATTCGCGACGCGTCGGAAATGAAATTCCGCATGGCAACGGTGCCAATTGGTCAATTGGCCAGTGTTGAATTTTCACGCGGTGGAAAATTACGCACTGTTCACGTTAAAGCCATTGCGCCGCCTGATACGCCGGACCGTCAAGCCACACCGTTAACCGGACGCCACCCGTTAAATGGCGCGATAATAGGCTATGTTAACCCGGCTGTCGCAATTGAACTTGGGCTGGATGAGGATGATATCGACGGGGTGATTGTGCTGGATGTCGAACGTGGGTCGGGCGCGGCCCGTATTGTGCAGCCGGGCGATGTTTTATTGAATATTAATAACCGGGATATTAAAGACGTTGCCGATGTGTTGAAGGCTGCCGGTAATCCCACATCAATGGGCTGGGCCATTGTATACAATCGCAACGGTCAGACCCGTCAATTTGTACTGCGTTAATATGGGATGCGGCGCGGGCCTATATTTGCCTTAAAGACTTTGAATTTAATGATGCTCTAAATATAAAAAGCGCCACATTTGCGGCGCCTTCTGTTTGGTTTTAACTGTTACGCGCTTCTTACGCGGCTTCGTGGTGAAGCTCCTCCTCATGGGACGGATTGATCTCCGGCCAGTTTGCGGCCTGAATATACAGCTTTTCCATCATCTGGCGACCAAGATCTTCTCCAATCGGACGGCCGACGCGGGCAGCTTGTCTGCGCGCGGCACGTTTAAAATTTTCCGACCCCTTCAGGTTACCGGCATCTTTAATGCCCGCAATTGAAGACTGATCACTTTCCAAATATGTGTAACTCATAGTGACACCTCTTTCTTTGTTAAAATCAAGATACGGGATTCATCTTAAAAAGTCAAGGAAATTCCATGAAAAGGTTAATTTGTTAACCATTTTAATGCTTGAGATGATTTTTTGTCACCCCTTGGAAAGCCGGATATTATTGTTGCGGAAAATCTGGTTAAACGGTCCCCGAATTCGTATTTATACCCTTGAGTTTCCTGTCATAGTTGGACATGATGGGCCTTTGGATATTCATAAACAAATGAGATGACGAACAATGACCCAGATCAAAGACATGAAAGATATTGTTGCCCTTTGTAAACGCCGCGGCTTTATTTTTGCCGCCAGCGATATTTATGGTGGCATCAACGGTTTCTGGGATTTTGGCCCTTTGGGAACAGAATTGAAAAATAACCTGCGGGATCGCTGGTGGAAAGATATGGTTCTATGTCCGCCAATTGGCCCGGATGGAACGCCGGTCGAGATTGTCGGCGTTGATAGTGCGATTATCCAAAACCCGAAATGTTGGGAAGCCTCTGGCCATGTCGGCGGGTTTAACGACCCGATGGTCGATTGTAAAGAGAGCAAGAAACGCTATAGAGCCGATCATTTGATTGTATATTTACCAAAGAGCTATGATCCAGAAATGGACGGTGCGTTGTTATTTCCATGTTTTGATAAAGACGAAACACCAGAAGATGTTGAAAAGAGACTCAAAAAATTAAATTTAAGAAGCGACATTTCCCAATACGAAGTCATTTCTTTTGTAGACATTAAAACGTGGGCTTATACAAATCCTAATGACGACTATGGTATTAGTCATCCAAAAAATTATTGTGAACAATATAAAATTGATGAACTCGTAAGAATACCAGATAGCCATAAAATACTGAGAGATAGAATTATAGGGCCAGATACAAAAACGGTTGGAACGCTTGGCGAACCCAGAATGTTTAACATGATGTTTCATTCCTATGCCGGTGCGGCCGCCGGGGAAGAGAATAAGGTCTATCTGCGCCCCGAGACTTGCGCAGGAATTTTTCTGAACTTTAAAAACGTGGTGGATAGCTCCCGCGTGAAGGTGCCGTTTGGAATCGCGCAAATCGGGAAGGCGTTCCGCAACGAGGTGACCCCGCGTAACTTTATTTTCCGTTCCCGTGAGTTTGAACAGATGGAGCTGGAATGGTTCTGCGAAGAAAAAGATGTGCCAATGTGGTTCGATTTTTGGGTTGAGCAGCGCAAAAGATTTTGGGAATCTGTTGGCGTGCCTTTAAATAAGCTGCACTTTCTGGATGTTCCGAAAGAGGAATTGGCGCATTATTCATCCCGAACAATTGATTTTGAATATCAATTCCCGTTTAGCGGCGAAGGCTATGATGAGCTGGAGGGCATTGCCCATCGCGGGAATTTTGATCTGACCCAGCATCAGGAATTTTCAAAAACAAAGTTGGAGTATATGGACCCGCAAGACCCGAAAAACCGTTACTTACCGCATGTCATTGAGCCGTCATCCGGATTGACCCGCGGTGTATTGGCGCTGCTTTCGGAGGCCTATACGGTTGATGATTCACGGCCTTCCGGTGTCTATATGAATTTCACGCCGGAGATGGCTCCCAAAAAGGCTGCAATATTGCCACTGACGGCAAAAGATGACCATGTGCCGCTGGCGCAGAAGCTGTACCTTGAATTGCGTGAGGAATTTGTGGTCGATCTGGATATCAAACAAAATATCGGTAAGCGTTATGCCCGTCAGGATGAAATCGGTACGCCGTATTGTTTTACGATTGATAATGATACTATTAACGATCAGACCGTGACAGTGCGTGAACGCAATACTATGGCGCAGGAACGCATTCATATGGATAAGGTCAAAGAGTTCCTGCATGAAAAAATGCGCGCCGGCGCGAGTGCGTTGAAGAAGGCGGCTTAGTTGAGCACAAAGAGGCTTAATAACCCCAGATCATTCGGGCACATAATGCGATTTAATTTTCGTCATTGTGCGCAACCAAAGGGAGGCGGCAATCCAATGGCGGTGATGGATTGCTTCGTCAGCTTTGCTACCTCGCAATAACGATATTTTAGATTAATGACGGGTGGTGTGGTTATAAGCGTGCAGCATTCTGTGTTGATTTTTAATTGACATATTACCTAGGCGTATATTATTATCCAGCAAACAAAGCGACAAAAAAAATATGTATTCTTGCGGACGAAAACAGTTTGAATTGGTTTCTACTGATGGTTTAGAAACATATCCGGCTCTTCGATTTGAACACGAAAACAACATGTCCGGGCTTGGTGCATACTGGAAAATGCCTGAAGGGCAGTCCATGCAAGAGATGGAGCGCTTTTTCTGGGACACTGACTTGTTTAACGCCTATGGTCTTATGCATGTTGAAATGTCTCAGGATACAATTCTTACCTCTGAGTTGGCAGAACAAAGGCCGGATATAAAAGCCGCTTTTAAAGATCTGTATGCGTATGTTGATATTTTTAAATCTCTCAATCCGGAACTCAATGATATTCAGGTCGCGCCAGATGACTGGCACCAAATTTACGGTTTTGTGCGGGGGGTCGTTTCAGGGTTCAGTGTGCAGGATATTGACGCATGGGTCAGTCATGCACTCAATCGGAAAATGGTGGATCACCTGGAAGAGCGCATGATACGCTTAAAAGGAGAAATGCTATGTGAAGGAAGGGGGTGGGTCCCCTGGGTTCCTTGCCCGGAAACTGTTCAAAAAATACACAAAGATCTCGATGACAAATATGGCGCGGATATCGCCCCGCCGACTTTTGGGTAAGAATTTTTATAGCCCGTAACGGCTCCGTATTGATTTATCCTCTAATGTCTGGGCAAGTGTATCGGGCAGGCTGACGCGGTCCGCGCTCCCGCCAAGCAGGCTGGAGAGAACCCCTTTTTCGGCTTTGAATTCCTTGAACTTCACATCTTTGCCATAGCGGGATTTTAGAATCGTTTTGGCATCACCCAACCCGTCAATAAGGCCGTACTCTAAAGCCTGCGGGGCGCTCCAGAATTGTCCTTCGAAGATATCTTTTTCTTCGGCCTTGATCCGGCCTTCGCGGCGCTTGCGCACCCAGTCTTTAAATTGTTCATGGATGTCGTTTTGCAGGGCTTTCAGGCGCTTAACGTCCCCTGGTTTTTCATCCTGGAAAGGGTCCAGAAATCCCTTGTCTTTGCCGGATGTATGGACACGGCGTTCGATGCCATGGCGGGCAATAAGATCCTGAAAGCCAAAGCCAGAGGATATAACGCCAATCGATCCAACAATGGAACAGGGCAGGGCATAAATCTCATCGCCTGCCAGTGATAACCAGTAACCACCACTGGCGGCAACGTCTTCGATGAAAGTATAGACTGGAATTTCTTTTTCTTCCGCTAATCTACGAATTTGATCGGCAATAAGCGTGGATTGTGCGGGGCTGCCCCCCGGTGAATTGATTACCAAGGCGATCGCCTTGAGTTTGTATGTATCGAAGGCGTCATCAATTAATTGTTCATAACGGGCGTGCGAGATTGAATTGCGGCGCATCCCGCTATCGGCGATAATGCCTGAAAGTCTGAGGACTGCTATTTTTTCACGGGGCTTAAGAATAGCTCCGATAATTGGAGTATCGCCCAGCTTATCACAATATTTTGCGCAAACATTACTCAGTCCCATGATGTGGTATCCCTTATATTTTTTAACGGTGAACAAATATTATATATAGACAAAACCTGTCTTTTTTCAAGGTGTTGCGGATGATGGTCAAGGCTCTAAGGGAGGGGCTGGAACTTGAAGTGCGAGATCAATTCGGTCCGCGGCTTCATGTAATTTTTTTGCATTGGTAAAATTTGATGCACTGTGACTGTTGCGGTGAGCGTAATGGATTTGTCCGTCTGCCATCCAGCCATATAGGCGCCAATTGTCTATATCATCGGCATTATTTTGGCCTTGTAAAATTAACATATCGGCATTATCGGCCATAATGTGCAGATTAGTGTACCCTTCATGGGGGCAGCTTAATATGCGGTCATTGGGGATTATCTGGAATAATGTAATCAGGTCTTGATCATTCAACAGATTGTGACCAAAGCGCTGTATGGTTTCATCATGGCCGCTGAGAATCACGGTATTCTTGTCTCTTAACGCCGCGTTTAAGAATGTTTTGATATCAAAATCAGGGTTCAGAACGTCTAAAAGGTCTGCGGTTTGTGTGCTGGCCGCCTGAAAATGCCGAGATAAGATGGAGCCGGTCATTTGTGCGCGTTTGGGAAATGATATGATTAAACTGTCAGGAGTTATTCCCGACGTTTTGAGGGATTGCGCAGCCAACTGCACTTGCTGTTTACCGCGCTCCGTCAGGCCGTTATTGGGGCACTGGGCCCCATGGCGCATGACAATCAAATACTTTGCTTTACTATCAGCATTCATACGCGGCAGCTTATTCTAAGGGCTTTGCATGACGCAAGATATTTTCTGCGTTTTCTGTATAATGGCCGTCATCTTGATGTAAAATTAGACCATGATGTATGCGACTTGGGGATTTACGATGTTTTATCGTGCGTATAATAACGCGCTTGGCCTCTTTTCCAGCTTTTGGCCATAGCGGGATAATTTCTGTGGCTCCGAAACTTTTCCCGAGCGCATGAATAATTTCCTGTGTTTTTGCGGCTTTGTGAATCATCGTGAGGGAGCCACCAGATTTCAGGCAGCGAAACGAACATTTTATCCAATGCTCAATGGTGATTTGATCATTAAGGTGACCGCGTGCGGTGGCATTACGGGTATGCGGGGAAACCAGGTGCGCTCCAGCCTCTTCGTATGGCGGGTTACAGATAATATGATCGAAGCCATGCGTATCATAATCACGAACATCGGCCTTAATGAAAACGCAGCGTTTTGATACATTATTTAGGGTTGCATTTTTTCGTGCAACAAGCACGTGGTCTGGCTGAATATCAATTCCGGTTAGGTTCGTATCGTTAATGCGCGCCAGGGCGCACAGGCCCGCAGACCCAACGCCGCATCCTATATCTAAAATATGGCTTCCCGTTTTTGCAGGGCAGGCCGCGGCCAGTAAAACGGCATCAATCGAGGTCTTGAATCCATCCTGAATTTGATGCAATTTTACCTGGCCGTTCAAAACGGATATGGGGGCGTTGGTATTCATATCCAACAGGTTTTAAGGGAATTATATTAAGAAGAAAAGAGTTTTGATCGGCTGGATGATCTGCTTTGTTCCTCTTCACGTGATTGTGCGCTTTGATATGGGGTTCCCATTTCGGCCATGATCATAAGCTCAACAGGGCTATGAACCAGGTTATAAAGTGGTAGCGGGTTGGGGCTTTTCTTTACCCGTATGACACTTTGCGTGTTGTTATTGTAAAAACCCTCAGAATACGTAGAGGCAGCAGCAGAGGGGCGGGCAATCGGTTTTCGCGGTGGAACTTTCATTGCTATGACACTTTCTTGGTTATGGGGTACCTGATTATTTGAATTGGCGGTAAAGATCGGATTGTCTGTGAATTTTTTATCAAAGAAATCATAAACTTCCGCTAGTGTGCGCGGAGCTCCGGTTTCGCTATTATAAAATACATTGCGGTTGGCATTCGCGGCCTTGGGGAATAGATCGGCGGCGATGCGTAGGGGATTGGTGTCTTTTGCTTTTAAGAATGAAGCCGCGCCGCCCGCTCCCATAAAATGAGCAAAATAAAGCTCAGTCGAGCCAATATCCCCGCCCCAGCTGCGTTCCAGATATTGTTTATTTTCTGCAGCAAACTCGGCCGCCATATGGGATGCAATTTCTGGATTATAGCGCAAATCCAGAATTTCAGATTTCGACATGGTGCTTGTATCTATGCCATAGTCAGCCCCGTGACGCTTTACCATATCAAGCCACGTACTTTTAATAAATTGGTATAAACCTCCGGCGGAACTGGTTTTAGCCTTGGCGTCCGGGTTAAAACTGCTTTCGGCTTTAGCCTGATGAACAAGATAGGAAAAATCAATACCTGTTTTAGAGCTGGCATTATGAATGGCACTGATAACGCCTTCTGAGGCTTGCCCTGCAAAGTGCTGTACGATCTTATCAATACCTGGGTTGAGTAAATTTGTCATGAAACTATCTTTTTATAAAGATTTTGCGTGTTAATATTATCCTTGTAATAGTTAGAGCAAATAGTGTGCCAATTGTATAAGGAGTAAATGTTTTGATTGATATGGAACCAGAGGAACGCCCTGAAATTGCTGAAGAATTATCGTCTTCATATTTGGCGTTAGTTGCTCTGGCGCTGGGGATGGTTGCCTTTACATTATCGGCTGTGACCCCTTGGGCAGTCGGTGCATTTGATCCAGCGCAGCCGGTAATGGCTGGCGCTGCGGAAAATACTGCCGATGTAGTGACATGGTGGGAAAGTATTTTAACTAAGGGATTTGCACCGGAACACAATCAATCCAGTCGCTTTCATAACATGTGGACACTGGTCGTGATGCTGGGGTCGGTATTAGCGTTGGTATTGGGTGTCAGTGCTTTTGTACGCCGTGAAGATACTCGCATGAGCGTTTTGGCCATGGGTTTTGGTTTCCTTGGAATTTTCATGCAATATATGATGGTCTTTGCTGGTGTTCTTCTTATTTTAATCATGCTTTATCTTGTTTTCGCCAGTTTTGGCATCACTTAAAAAGGACTTTTATTTCTATGACCGATTACAATCCCCCTATCCGTGATATGAGCTTTGTTTTAAATGAATTGCTGGGGTTTTCCAGTGACATAATTGATACTGAGACGATGGAGGCCGTTCTTGATGAAGCAGCAAAGCTGGCAAGCGAAGTGCTGGCGCCTTTGAACTGGATCGGGGATGAACATGGTTTAAAATTGGCGGATGATCATAGCGTTAATATGCCACCAGGATTTAAAGACGCCTATGAGCAATACCGTGACGGCGGCTGGAATGCTGTTCCGTTCGAAGAGGAGTATGGCGGACAAGGTTTGCCTTGGGCGCTGGCTTTCGGTGTTCAGGAAATGTGGCAGGGGGCCAATATGGCCTTTGGTTTGTGCCCATTGCTTAATCAAGGGGCGGTTGAGGCGATATTATCGCATGGCTCTGATGAAATGAAGGCGTTTTATTTGCCCAAATTGGTTAGCGGTGAGTGGACTGGAACCATGAATTTGACCGAACCGCAATCGGGGTCTGACTTGGGTTTGTTAAAAGCCAAAGCAGAGCGTGCAGACGATGGTCACTATAAAATTTTTGGACAAAAAATATGGATTACATATGGTGAGCATGATTTTTCTGACAACATAATTCATTTGGTTTTGGCGCGATTGCCGGATGCGCCTGACGATGTGAAGGGTATATCTTTGTTTATTGTGCCTAAATATCTGGAGGACGGAAGCCGCAATGATGTGAAATGCGTTGGGCTTGATCATAAGCTCGGTATTCACGCGTCCCCGACTTGTGTTATGCAGTATGGTGATGAAGGCGGTGCAAAAGGGTATTTGGTCGGGGAAGAAAACCAAGGGCTGAAATATATGTTTACGATGATGAACATTGCCCGTCTTTCCGTCGGTTTGCAGGGGGTTGCTGTTGCTGAACGTGCGCTGCAACATGCCGCGGCTTATGCCTCTGAGCGGGTACAGGGGCGCTCTTTTGATAGTGGGGAGCGCGTGACGATTGATCAGCATGCCGATGTACGGCGTATGTTGATGACCGCAAAAGCCTTAACCGAAGCGGGCCGCGCTGTGACTTATGATGCGGCGATTGCCGTAGACGCCAGCAATAAAGGCGATGCGGCCGCACAGGCCAAGGTTGATTTATTAACCCCGATAGTAAAATCCTGGTGCACAGATATAGCGCAGGAGGTTACCTATTTGGCCATACAGATTCATGGCGGTATGGGGTTCATAGAGGAAACCAAAGTCGCGCAATATTACAGGGATGCCCGTATTTTGCCAATTTACGAAGGTACAAATGGAATACAGGCTGCAGATTTGGCTTTTCGCAAGACGCTTCGTGATGGCGGTGCTGTCACCGGGGCTTATATTGACGCGCTGGAGCAGGATTTACCAGCGGATAAAGGGGATGTATTAAAAGATTATCTTGAGGACTTGCGTGAAGCATCGAAAATACTGGTGGAGCGTGGCGCCGCCGGTGACCTGAACGGTGTTGGCGCAATGTCTACCCCATATTTAAAGGCCTTTGGCTTAATTGCAGGCGGCGTAATGATGGCGCGGGCAGGACAAATTGCCAAGGACAAGGCCGGTGACCCGTATTATGATGAAAAACTTGAGACCTGTGAATTCTATTTAGGAAATATATTACCGCTTGCGAAAGCCCAGATTGAAATTGCTGTGAAGGGATCGCTTAAGTTATAAATCCCAGATTGAGTTTATTTCTTATCAAGGCGCTGGAATATTTTCTTATCGCCGTGGTTTTTGGGCGTTTTACAACGTAATATGGCAGAGGTCATCATGGAATTGGAGCGATTGGTAGTCAGTGGCGTTCCGCGTGTTTGCTTGAATTCCAGAGCATAATTATTAGCGATACACTGGCAATATTCTTCCGGGCCCATGCCGCCGTCATAAGTGGCATCGCCAAATTTTTGACATGTTTCCAGGGCAAAGCCGGCCGCGCCGGGGATATTAAAACATTCATCGGTAATCGTGGTGATGACCTTAATTTTTGGCGCGTTGGGGCCTATGCGAATGCGCTCTTCCAGGAATCGTGCGCTCCAGCATTTGCAGTCATAGTGTAATGATTGTATGTAATTATTTTGGCAGGTTTTATAAAAATCCTGCATTTCATTTAATGCTTCCGGCGGAATGTCAGAATAACTGTCGAATGGCAGGTCAATCTCGTTCGGGTCTTTGGGCTCCGGGATGGAAAGGGGATCCGGCTCAAGAGCTTTTGGATCCTCTATTACGGAGTCCTGAGGGTCTTGTAATAACTCCGCCGGGGCCTGTGCATTCTGCGCCTGAGCATAATGAGCTATAATGAAAGGTGCTGTTATGAGTATGGATAAAAATAGAAGTGCATGTTTCATCTTCTCATTATAACAACATTTATTTCTTCTCCAAATAAAAAGGGGCGAATATCAGATCCGCCCCTTTTTAGAAACTTTGTAATGTATGCGTTTATTTTTCGCCTTTAACTTTCTTCCAAAGCCCTTGGAATACGGTATCATCGGCTGTTTCTGGTTGCGCTGTTTTGTTCAGAACGGAATTTTCATTATTCGGTTCCATTTTCTTCATGCGCTCATCAAGCATTCTTTGACGACGCTCCAGCGCTTTCTTTTCGCGTTCTTTAATATCATTACGATATTCTTCGGCCTGCTTTTGGCTATATTGGCTCGTAATTAAAACCTGATCGGCTTGACGTTGCCATTTATCACGTTGTTCTTTCAGATCTGATATTTGTTCGTTGGCGGCATCCAATTGATCTTGCAAAGACTTGATTTGCATTTTCGTGCGTTCCAGTTCCAGCATTTGCTTGGCTTTTTCCAGTTCCTGTTCTACGCCGGAGGAGGCGTTGGCGGAGGCTTTTTCCAAGCCAAATACACGCTCTAGCTCGGAAACGTCTATGACGCGTCGCCCTGATGTGTCCATTTCATAGGAGAGCTTACCATTATTCATGGAGCGCTGGATCGTTGATTTTGATTTGCCTGTAAGCTCTGCAGCTCTTTGAGCACCTACTTTAGCCATGCTTCTAACCTCATGTTCAATTTTTGGAATACAGATGTGCTAGCACGGTTACGAAAAATGATCAAGAAATAGATGATCATAATGAACATAAATTATGAATAAAATATATCGTTATGGGGTTTTATATTGAAGAAGCCTAGCGGAATCAGGTACACAAGGGGTTCTAAATGAATAATAAAAATAATTTTTCAGATGGGCTAAGTTTTTTAACATTGGATTAAACACAGCTTCATAGGGATGGAACGGAAATACTTGTATGCATGATCAAATAGTTCAGATTGCCTGGATCGCATTTTTTGCAATATTAGCGCAGTGGCTGGGTTGGCGCTTGAAGACACCGGCGATTGTATTTTTCTTGATATTTGGTTTTATTGCAGGGCCTATCCTTAGTCTTGTTCATCCTGAAATATTAATTGGTGACTTGCTGCAGCCCCTGACCTCTATTGCTGTTGGAATTATTCTTTTTGAAGGAAGCCTTAATCTGAATTTTAAAGAAATTGTCAATTCTAGAACGGCAATACGACACTTTGTTATTGTGGGGGCGCCCGTCGCATGGGTTTTGACCTCATTATCGGCTTATTATCTGGCTGGGTTAAGCCTGGAAGTTGCCGTCACTTTTGGGGCGTTGTTAATTGTGACGGGGCCAACTGTCATAATGCCGCTATTGAAAAATGCTCGCCTGGTTGAACGCCCTGCATCCATTTTGAAATGGGAAGGTTTGATTAATGACCCGATCGGTGCGGTTCTTGCGGTTCTTTGTTATGAATACTTTATCCTGCACAGCGGAGAAGGCTTTCAGGCTACTGGGTTCTTCTCTGGTATTGTTCTAAAAGTTATATTGATTACAGCCCTCAGTTTTGTCATTGGCCGGGTTATTGGAACTATTTTTAATCGCGGCTTAATACCGGAATACATGAAATCCGCGGCATTGTTATCTCTCGTTGTTATATTCTATGTCATTTGTAATGAAATCTTGCATGAATCCGGCCTTATTGGGGTGACTGTCCTGGGTATTACTCTGGCCAATATGGGGCTCACGTCATTGGAGGAGATCAAGAAGTTTAAGGAAACTATGAGCCTGATGCTTGTTTCGGGCATATTCATTATTCTGACGGCGCAAATGGACCCAGCAATATTACTGAATATTGATTGGCGAGGCGTTTTGTTCATTGCCTCTATTTTATTTGTTATACGTCCGATTACGGCCTTATTGTCCAGTATCGGCACAGAAATGACCTGGAAAGAAATTGTGCTGACCGGTTGGGTCGCGCCGCGTGGTATTGTGGCGGCTGCGATCGCGGGTATTATGGGGCCTTTATTAATTGCCGCAGGCTATGAAGATGGCGCTCAGATGTTGCCACTAGCCTTTGCGATTGTTTTGGTTACGGTCTTTATGCATGGTCTGTCGGCCAAGCCATTGGCAAAATGGTTGAATCTTTCATACCCGGAGCGCGATGCCTTGATTGTTGTTGGGGCCTCTGCATGGTCTATTCAGTTGGCGCAAACCTTACAGGGGCGGGGAATTGACGTTTTGATTGCGGATAAAAACTGGTATGCGCTGAAACAGGCGCGTTTAGGAAATATTCCGACATATTACGGGGAAATATTATCGGAAGAAACCGAATATAACGTGGAGCTGACCAAGTATAATGTATTGTTATCCGTGACCAATAATCCGGCCTATAATTCATTGGTATGTAGTGCTTATGCCCATGATTTTAGCCGCGAGAGCACTTATCAATTTTTGCCGCACGAAGAAGATGAGCATGAAAGACGGCAAATTACCGAAACAATTCGGGGGGAGGACTTCGGATCAGAGGACCTTGATTACTGGATTTTGTCCAATTATTACAATAAGGGATGGCGTTTTAAAGCGGCCCGTATAGGGAAGGCTGAAAATATTGATAAAATAGAGGTTCGCGTCAAGAAAGAAACTTTGAAAGTGATTGGCTATATTAAGAGTACGCACACTTTGAAACGGAAATTATACCTTCGTCGTCCTAAGAATTTAAAAGATTTAAAAGAGGAAGATGTTCTGATTACATTTGAAAAAATTGATGAGCAGGGTGAAAATGCGGCCAGCAATGATAGAAAGAAGGCTGCCGCGGCAAAAAAGAAAAAGGCTGATTAATCTGTTAAGATGATAAGTATTTTCAAAACCTTGTTTATCATGTTTTTGTCTTGAATACGGTTAAGGCGCTGAATTAATTTTTCCATGATTTTGTCATGTTTGTAGTGGGCTGACGCAATTTGGTCCGTTGGTGGGTTTTCATGTGTAAAAAACTTTTCATACGGGACGTTGAAATATGTTTTCAAAGCATAAATATGTTCGACGGGTAGTTTGTTGACCCCTTTCTCATATTTTTGAATTTGCTGAAAGCTGACCCCGAGAATGCGCCCTAAGGTTTTTTGTGTAAGACCGGCATTCTGACGCATTGTTTTAAGATTGTGACCAATAATTTGAGAAAGAGAAGATTTATATTCGTCCATGCATCACCTTTTTAACAACTCATAGGTGTATATACTTTCCAAAATGGAAAGTTACAAGTTATTTTTGCTTAAAAAGTAATTTGACCTGATAGCGACTGCTGTATAGTAAAGGTATGGACTCAGAGTGGCTTAAGACACAATTTCAACTCAACCCTATGAAAACCAAGGCAGAGCTTGCACGTTATTTAAATCTGGAGCCGCCTGCGGTAAGTAAAATTTTGGCTGGAATACGCCAGATTAAGGCGCATGAGTATATTAAAATGCGTAATTTTTTTGGCTTAGGCGGTGATTTATCCTCTGAAAGGCGTAAGTCGGACGCTTATATCCTTGAACCATTAAAGTCTGGGTTATCAGAGCAAGAGACGCATGATGGAGAATGGACGATTCCAGCATCTATTTTGAATCAGCGAACAAAGGCAGAAGCTGATCAGGTGAAGATCTTTATGATTCAAGAAAATGTAATGGAGCCTAATTTCAAAAAGGGGGAGCATGTTATCGTGGATTTGTCTGATAAGACGCCGAGCCCGCCTGGCACATTTGTCATTTCGGACGGATTCGGCTTTATGGCCAGATCATGTGCTTTTAAACCCGGATCATCCCCGCCGGAGGTTCATATTTCTGCAATTCAAAAAGACTTTGAACCGCAAATTCTGCGCAAGGAAGAGATTGAGATTATGGGGCGTGTCATCGCCAAGATACAATGGATTTGATATCTGAAAAATTAAATACTTATATTTAGTTTTTAAAATGTTCAAACCACTCAAAGTTGGCGGCAATAAATTCCGGATTCAAAAACTTTGGGTCGTCCCCCCCATAAATCAATTCACTGCCTTCTGTTGTTGTTATTATACCGCCTGCGGCTTTTAAAACAGCGTGTCCAGCGGCGGTATCCCATTCACAGGTGGGCCCAAAGCGTGGATAGAGGTCAGCTTTGCCCGCAGCTATGGCGCATATTTTTAGTGAACTTCCTTTTTTAATTAATTTTTCGACCTTAAAGCCGCTTAAAAAATTATTGAGTTCTTCCCTGTCGCCATGATTTTTGCTGGCGACAACGCGAAGCCCCTTTTCCGGCGGCGTGCGAACACGTAACGGTTTTTCAACCCCGCTATCCTCTTTCCACAATACTGTTCCGGTTGAACCATCCGGGTCAGTATATCCCGCATATAAATTGCCGAGAACGGGGGCATAGACAACACCCATAACTGGTTGACGGTTGTGAATAAGGGCAATATTGACAGTATACTCTCCGCTGCCGGAAATGAATTCTTTGGTGCCATCCAATGGATCAACGAGCCAGAAATATTCATGCGCAGATAAATCTGCCCTTTTGCGTTCACTTGCGGTTTCTTCGCCTATCATTAGAATATTGGGTAAGATTTTCTTTAGTTGGGCTTCAATATAGGCTTCAGCCTCCTGATCGGCCAATGTAACGGGTGAGCCATCGGCCTTAGTATCGGCACCTTGATACCCGGCGTCGTCGAAATGTTTTAAGGTAATGTTTCCGGCCTCAACTGCAATGCGCCGAATCATGTTCATTAACGCTTTGCGGTTGGTAAGTAATTTTTCTGACATATTCGTTTCGTGTATGGATAAAAATTTTTATTTTGCGCGCCGTAAAATGCTTTATTACAGAGATGGTCAAATCTATATGCCGAATACGCTGGCATCTTTTTGCAATATCAGCAGGCCTTGTTTATAAGTATAAAATCATTCTGTATGAGTAAAGGTATAAAGTATGAGTGACGTTATTTTAGTGTTCACCGATTGGGACGGGGTTCTTGTGCACCCTGCGTTTATGCATACGGTGCCAACAGAAAAATATGCAGATATATTTAATTCCAATAATTTGTCTGCGGACCCCATAGACCCGGTTAGCTTTGGCTTATTGAACCGCTTATTTTTTGAACGTCCGGAATTAAATATGGTCTGCAGCAGCACTTGGCGTGCAGATGGACGTGAAAATCTGGAGCAGGGCCTTAAAGATGCGCACGCATCGCTGAGCAGGGCTTTAAACACGCCTGATTTGCCTTATGCCATTCGTTTCCACGATATCCCCGGGGAGCCAGATAGCTGGCGTACGGATTTTGGACTGGATACGGATATGGACTTGGCGCGTGGAAAAGCGATTGATCAGTATTTGATCCGTTACTGTGATCCCAATCAAAAATATATTATTCTGGACGATGATGCTGATTTTGAGGCACACCAGAAATCCGTATTAATTCGTATGAATGGGTATCGCGGCTTTGGTATAGAAGAATTTATTCAGGCGGAAGACTTGATTGGCGCTATGCGTTTTTCTGCCCTTTCAGCGCCGCAAAAGCCATGCGTCCCAGGCGCCTGATGTTTGATATGCTGCGCCGATATGGGGTGATTTTAATTACGGTTTAATCGGATTTGACTTCGGGACGACCGATTGAGATATAACGAAATCCGGCTTGTTTCATGATTTTCGGTTTGTAAATATTACGCATATCGACGATGCATTTTTCCTTCATGATTTTCCCTAGTCTATCTATATCAAGGCCGCGGAATTCATTCCATTCTGTAATAATGACAAGGATATCGGCATCTGTTGCAGCCTCATAAGCATCTTGAGTCCAATGAACGTCGTCCAGATGCTTTTTGGCTTCATTCATGGCGATGGGGTCATGGGCGTATATGTTGGCGCCAGCTTCTTGTAGAAGAGGTATAATGACAAGGGCCGGGGATTCGCGTACGTCATCGGTATTGGGTTTGAATGAGACTCCCAAGATGGCAATTTTCTTATCCTTTACATTGCCATCACAGGCGTCAATCACACGTTCGGCCATGCTTCGCTGGCGCTCTGCATTGACCCAAACGACAGTCTCAATAATATTTTGCGGCGCGCGGTATTTTTGTCCGATTTGCGTGAGTGCCATCGTGTCCTTTGGAAAACATGATCCGCCATAACCCGGGCCGGCATGTAAGAACTTTGAGCCAATGCGCCCATCCAAACCAATTCCTTTTGCGACCTGCTGTACATCGGCACCAGCGGCCTCGCAAAGATTGGCAATTTCATTGATAAACGTAATTTTTGTCGCGAGGAAAGCATTCCCGGCATATTTGATAATTTCAGAGGTTTCCGGTGTGGTTACAACCATTGGTGTTTCGTTGATGTAAAGGGGGCGGTAAAGCTGGCGCATGATCTCTGCGGCGCGCTCGCTGTCCGTTCCAATGACGACCCGATCGGGCCGCATAAAATCATTAATGGCAGCGCCTTCACGCAAGAATTCTGGGTTGGAACAGACATCAAATTTCGCATCCGGATTTGTTGCTTTGACTATTTTTTCTATTTCGCGGGCGGTTCCGACGGGAACAGTCGATTTTGTAACGATGACGGTATAGCCATCCAGATTTTGGGCGATCTCTTTCGCTGCAGCGTAGACATAGCTCATGTCTGCCTGCCCATCATCAATTTTAGGGGGGGTGCCAACGGCAATAAAAACGGCGTCTGCATCCTTCATTGCTTCGCCCAGATCTGTTGTAAAGGATAAGCGCCCGGACTTGATTTGTTTTTCCACCAGGCTTTCCAGACCCGGTTCATAAATAGGCATTATGCCACGTTTTAGGCCGTCGATTTTGTTCGTATCTTTATCAACGCATGTCACGTTAATACCAAATTCTGCAAAACATGTTCCGGATACCAGGCCAACATAGCCAGTTCCAACGACACCAATACGCATAATCAACCTTTCAATTTATAAAACTGGAACCAAGATTAAATGATTTGTAACACTGCGAAAACCCTAAAATATCGTATGGTATGAAGATTTTTATCGATTTTGGTTTTTTGTGGGATTATGGGTCTGTTTTGACAAAAAGGTTTGCCTTGCCGTCACAAATTTGCTTCACTTACCATGGATTTTAAAAAATAGAATATTGCATATAAGGAATGAGTTATGGCGAAAGCAGACGACAAAGCAAATGGTAAAGCAGAGCAACAAACACCGGCAAACATGCCTTTGTTTTATACGCAGCCAACACCATTGGATGCAAAGGCACATGGGGATTTAGGCCTAAAGAAAAATTTTGGCTTTGGGTTTACAACAGGCATTAATGCCGTGCCGGTTAATCTCATTGAAATGCCGCAAATCTGTCATCATTATCCGATCGCCTTCTCGCCTGACGGAAATGCTACGCCTGTTGCCATATTAGGACTTCGCGACAATGAGAATTTGTTTTTAAAGCCTGATAATACGTGGGAGCAGGATGCTTATATTCCGGCCTATATCCGCCGTTACCCTTTCATATTTTCTGAAATTCCTGGTGGTGAGCAATTAACCCTATGTGTTGATATGAACGATAAGGTAGTAGAAAAGGGCGGCGCGCAGACATTCTTTGATAAAGAGGGTAAACCAACAGATCTGGCAAATAATGCGCTGGAATTCTGCAAGTCGTATCACGCTGCTGCGCAACAGACGATTAAGTTTTCCAAAGCCCTGGCCGATGCTGGAGTTTTGGTTGACCGCGAAGCGCAAATTAATGTCGGTGGGGACAAGCGCATCAATTTTTCTGGTTTCATGATTATTGATGAAAAGAAATTGGCTGAGTTGGATGACAAAACGTTTCTGATGTTCCGTAAAGAGGGATGGTTGCCGTTTATATATGCGCATCTGTTCTCTGGTGCTCAGTGGCAACGTTTGACAAAATTACTGAATAGTCGTTTGGAAAAAGAAGCTGCTTAATAGCATCCAAAGTCGCCGTGATTTCGAAACAGTTTGTAGAATATTCCAAAGATAGTTCGGCTTCTGCATTGGGAAGTGTTTTGGAGAATGCCCTTGCGTATATAGGGCATTCCCATGGTGCTCATGTTTTTGTTGATGGTTTGATAAAAACCTCTGGCGGTTGGAAGGCTATCGTAGAGGTGGTTTTAGAGGAGGAGCCAGAAGAAGATATTCTGTCTTCTAAACCGGCCCCTGCTTATAAAAGGGAAAAGCAAAACCTGAAAAAACGGCTTGATTATATTTATGAACAAGAGCAATTGCTTTTGAAAAAACATAATCATGAATTGTTTGAGAAGCTGCAGGAAGAGGAAGCCGCTTTAAAAAAAGAGCTGGATGAGCTTACTGAAAAACGCGTTCGTGAAAAGATGAGCCATGTTTATCTTATGCCTCCGCAGGCTGAAATATTTTTTTCTCTTAAGAACCGTCCGCAATTTACCTATGTGCATATCATTCCAGAAGGATCGCTTTGGGATGCGGCAAAAAAATATCATCCGGATTTGGAATTACATGCGGCGGCCCAGAATACCCAAAGCGCAGATATAGGCCCGCCTAAATTAAACCATGCCCAGTTAAATATGCCGAAAAACAAGCGTGAAGAAGAGTTGTCGAGGGATTTGGAAGAGTAGCGATTAATACGGTAAACGAACGCGCAGAAGCCTTTAATCGTATGTGAAATGCCCCTCTTTTAGGAGGAGCTTTTGAAATTTTTTTTTATTTTCTGGCGCAAAACTCGAAACTTAACCTGAAGCTGATTTTTCGCTTTCTCTTGCTGTAATTTTATTTTTTGCATATTGGTTTGGAACATAGCATCGTCATAATGAATTGATGGATTTTCCATGCGGGCTGTATGTGATTTCCTGATCATTTTATATGGATCGCTAATGGCCGGTAAATGCAGGTCTTCTATAAAACGACAATTCATTCGGACGCGTCCATAGCCGATAAACCAACCAAACCAGCCGTGCTCAACGTGTTCCGCGCGGATATCGTCAAGATCGATTTCATCGATGCGAACAAATATTAAACCTTTTTTATAGATGATGCGTTGATCGGTGAGCACAATTTCCTGATCAATATAGGCGATAAAGAGTGGAAAAAATACGGCGCACGCTGCGGCAAAAAATAACCAGGGGATTGGGGTGTTCTGGTTATCGAAGTGGATCCATTTTAAATCTATTTCAAAGCTGGTCGCGTATTGCCCATAGTAAATATAAAAATAGTGATCGACCAATATGCCCAATATAATAAGAATAGCGCCGAATAGGATGCCCTCGAACGCATAAATCCAATGCGGACGAATTGCAAGGATGGGCTTTTCCTGTTTGCTTAATATGCTGCGTTGAATATAGCTCATGGTTAATTCTAAACGCTTTATGGTCTTATGTCTTGCAATAATCGCCTTTATATAAACCAGATATTAGCCTGCCGCGCTGACCCTGCTTCGTTTTTTGCGTTCATGCGGACAAAGATATTGTTTTCGCAGGCGCAAAGATTTGGGGGTTACCTCAACCAACTCGTCGTCATTGATATATGACATCATATCTTCTAAAGACATTTTGCGGGGAGGGACCAGCGTTACCGCTTCGTCAGATCCGGAAGCGCGCATATTGGTTAATTTCTTACCTTTCTGGATATTGACTTCCAGATCGTTTTCGCGGTTGTGTTCACCGATAATCATGCCTTCATAAACCGGGGTTTGGTGCTCAACAAACATTACGCCGCGATCTTGTAAATTGAAAATTGCGTATGCAACAGCCTGTCCGGTATCAATAGAGATAAGCGCCCCGTTGCGGCGTTGTTGAATATCACCTTTATAGGGGGCGTATTCGTGGAAGATACGGTTCATAACGCCCGTGCCGCGTGTATCGGTTAGAAATTGCGATTGATATCCGATAAGACCGCGTGAGGGGGCATGGAAAATAATACGTGACTTCCCGGCACCAGCGCTTCGCATATCGATCATTTCGGCTTTTCGGCGGTTCATTTTATCTATAACGGCGGAAGAATACTCTTCATCAACATCAATGGTAACCTCTTCAATGGGCTCCATCTTGACGCCATCAATTTCTTGCATCAATACGCGAGGGCGGGAAACAGTAAGCTCAAAGCCTTCGCGGCGCATGGTTTCAATAAGAACGCCCAGTTGTAATTCTCCGCGCCCACCAATTTCAAAGGCGTCTTTATCGGCGCTTTCCTGAAAAGTAATGGCGACATTGACTTCTGCTTCGTCCATTAAACGCTGCCGGATCATGGTTGAGGTCACTTTTTTGCCTTCCTGTCCGGCGAATGGAGAATCATTCACCGTAATTGTTACGGCCATTGTTGGCGGGTCAATGGGTGTGGAGGCGATAGGGTCATTGACCGATGGCGCACACAAGGTATCGGCAACGGAGGCCTTGGTCAGGCCGGCAATGCATACGATATCACCTGCGTGCACTTCGTCTACCGGGACGCGTTCGGTTCCATTGAACATCAAAAGTTTATTTAAGCGTCCGTTTTCGACCAGATTTCCATCAAGGTCTATGGCCTTAACGGCGTCGTTGACTTTGGCTGAGCCATGAACAACCCGGCCTGTCAGGCACCGCCCCAGATAAGGATCAGAATCCAGCAAGGTGGCCAGCATCGCAAATGGTTTGCCTTCCGTAACATTGGGTGCAGGGACCTGATCCAGTACCAGATCCAATAGCGGCGTTAAGTTCTCCCGCGGTTCATCCAGTTCTTTTGTACACCAGCCATCACGCCCGGATGCATATAAAATTGGGAAATCAAGCTGGGCATCATTGGCATCCAGGGAAACGAATAAATCAAAAACTTCGTCGATGACCTCTTCCGGGCGGCCATCTGGACGGTCAATCTTATTGATAATGACGATGGGGCGCAGGCCTTGTTTCAGGGCTTTACCCAGAACAAACTTGGTTTGTGGCATGGGGCCTTCGGCGGCATCTGTCAACAAGATAACCCCGTCAGCCATATGCAGAACGCGCTCAACCTCACCGCCGAAATCGGCGTGCCCCGGCGTGTCAATAATATTGATACGAACATCTTTCCATTGTATGGATGTGGGTTTGGCCAGAATTGTAATACCGCGCTCTTTTTCCAAATCGTTGGAATCCATCATGCGTTCATCGGTCTGTTGATTTTCCCGGAACATCCCGCTTTGTTTCATTAAGTTATCGATCAGTGTGGTTTTTCCATGATCAACATGCGCAATAATCGCAATGTTTCTAATAGGCGTTTGTGTCATTTTTTCGTTCCGTTCTTATTTTATTTCTTTGATTCAATCCGTGCGATGTTTTCGCATCGTTCTCATATTTTGTTCAAAAATATGTAACAAAAGGTGATTTTTTATCTGCGGTCAAATTCAGGCAGATATATGAGGTATATTCAGCAAGAAAGCAAGTTTTTTATGATTTTAACAAAGCCTCGCGCAGGGCGGCTTGTTTTTGTTGCTGATAGGTTAGCACATTTCTGAATTGATCATCAATTGAGGTGATATAAGCAATATCTTGCCCGAATTCCTGATTTTTGCCTTCGGCCGTGTCCAGTTTTTGCAATTCCAGCAACACCTCTTTTAAATCACGATGATATGATGTGAAATCTTTTAGGCCATCATCGAATGATTGATCTGCTGTGTCCGGTCTGTTCACAGGGCCAGCGTCTGGATCAGTTGAGACTGTTGAGACATCTGCTGGTAAAATAATACTATCCAGGGTGCCTAAAAAGTTTTGCAGAAGAACCGTTGTGTTTTCACGCAGAATTTGCATGTTTTCAGAGTAGAAGTTTACATCGCTTGCTCTGTTATGAATGACGGATTCAATCAGGCTGTCGCTGGTATAGCGTTCTTCCGGATTTAAAATGTCGCTTACCCGAAAGATTTCGCGTTTATTATACAGGCTTAAAATGTTGGCGGCGGGGCTGGGGCCTCCTTCACTTGTATTTGAAACCGGGTTTGTTAAGTCTGCTTCCAAAACATCCGTGATTGTTATATCCATTGTTTTGTCAAAGCTATGTCCGGCTGCATCTTCAACCCTTACGATGATAGAACGCGCAGATGCCGCTTCAAAATCAAGGGCACCATTTACAATTAACTGATTGCCATCAATCATGAACAGGCCGCCTGCATCATCCATGAGTGAATACGTCATGGTATCCACGCTATCCGTGTCTATGGCACTTAATTGGCCAATTAAGGTTCCATTGGCGCTGTTTTCGGCAATGATGTCGTTATCAAGCATGATATCCGATGGAGTCGCATTATTAACCGGTGTGACGTTAATTGTTACGTTTGCAGTGTCTGTCCCGGCCCCGGCATCATCCAGCAAAGCGACATCAAACCCGGCTGACAGGGTTTCACTGCCGTCATGGACAAAGACGACGTCCCCGTTGTCAATATCGGCTTGCGTAAAGGTGTTTTGTGTAACGCCTGAAACTTCGATATGGCCATTGGATAGGTTGGTAACCGTAAATATGCGGTTGGCCGGAATGTCATCAGGGTCTGCTGAGCCTAAATCGAGAGCCGTCAGTGTAACGTTGCCTGCTTCTGCTACGGTTAAAGTGGCATCGCCTGATATGGTCGGCGCATCGTTCACAGGGTTTATGGTGAAATTCAGGCTGGAACTTGTCGTGCCTGCATTATCATCGTCTTGAAGTGAAAGATCAAATCCGGCCGTCAGGCTTTCGCCGCCGTCATGGACAAAGACGACATCCCCGTTGTCAATATCGGCTTGCGTAAAGGTGTTTTGTGTAACGCCGGAAACCTCGATATGACCGTTGGATAGATTTGAAGCCGTGTATGTGAGTGCGTTTGGCGCATCGTCCGGATCAAAAGCATTGAGGGTCGTGTTCGTAATAGTATGCGTGCCGCCCTCGTTCAGGGTTATGGACGGGTTCGCCTCATAAATACTCATATTACGGAACTGGGATATGGCATCCGCACCAGCATCATCATCTGCCAGAAAGACCAGTTCAGTTATGGCGCCGGTAAAATCATTACCCACCGGAATTTCAATTCGTGTCCAACCGTCACCTAAATTGTATGTGTTATAGGTCTGAACGAAACCGCCATTGGCATCTGTCCCAAAAAATTCATAAAAATTATCGGTGCTAACAAAATCGTTATTGGTATCAAACCCAATTCCGTGAATTTCTCCTTCTTTGGTGCTACGGAAATCAAAGGTTATAACGGTATCGGCGGTGACTGTCATTGGCATGGCAATGCGTTTCCAGGCATTCCCGTAAAGTGTTAGTACGCTTCCATCGCTGGACACTCTATAATCTGTGGGTGTTCCGCTTTGGCCGTCGCCTACGCCAGATGCATCATAGGGGGAAATAACCTTGGATGAAAAATCAATGGTATTTGGCGTACCGTCAGATACGGCAATCACCGGGGCCTCGTTTACAGGGTTTATAACATTGAGTGAGAATGTGCCTGTGGCGGGGGAGGTCCCATCAGCGCCTGTATCATTAACGGAAAAAGTGAAACTTGCAGAGTTTGCGCCCGAGCCGTCATGACGGAATATAACGCGGTTATTGTTTATATCCGATTGGGTGAAACTGGAAACCGGGAATCCTGAATTGGTTGTAAGTTCGACCCAGCCGTTGTTAATCGCTGTAATGGTATAGGTGATTTGCGCCGCACCATTATCGGTGTCACTTGTACTTAACATGGTATTGCTAATCGTGACCAGATCACTTTCTCCGACATTTGCGCCCGTATTGGCATCAAGGCTGACGGCGTCATTAACAGGAGTGACGGTGATAGAAAAAGTATCTGCCCCTAATGTTGTGTTACCATCGGTAACGGTGAAATCGAAGGAATCAGCTATGGTTTCACTGCCGTCATGGACATAGACAACATGACCGTTCTGTAGGTCTTGCAGGGTAAAACTATTAATTGCGGTGGCGGTATCACTGCTAAGGGCAATACGGCCATTATCAACGTTATCAGTAAGGGTAAAGATTACATTGCGTGATTGTGTATCCGCATCGCTGGTGGTTAATGCGGCCGTTGTAATGGTTGTTGTGCTGGCTTCATTAACTGTAAGGCCGTTATTGGTTGCGGCCACCGGTGCGTCATCTACGGCGTTAATAATGATATCAAAATGCCCGGTGTCGGTGCCGGCGCCATCATCATCTTGAAGGGTTATATCAAACCCGGCTGACAGGGTTTCACTGCCGTCATGGACAAAGACGACGTCCCCGTTGTTAATATCGGCTTGCGTAAAGGTGTTTTGTGTGACGCCGGAAACCTCTATATGACCGTTGCTGATATTGGAAGCCGAAAAAATACGGGTTGCTGGCGTATCATCAGGATCAATAGAATTTAAATGTGCATTGGTTAGGGTCAGGCTGGCCCCTTCATCTATAGCGACGACCTGATTGGATTCATAAAAGTTGATGTTGCGGAAGGCTTGCGTTCCGGGAAGGTTGCCATCGTTATCCATGGCAAGAACCAGAGATGTCATCGCGCCCGTATAGTCACTGCCGATATCAATATCGTAACGAACCCAGCCATCGCCGACCTGATATCCGCGGAAGCTATCATCTAGCTGCCAATTTTGCGTTCCAAGTAATTCATAGCCAACAAAACCGAAGCCGCCGTCATTTTCAAAGCCGATCCCTTGAACTTCCAGGACACTATCTGCGAAGAATTCAAATGACAGTACCGTATTGGACGTCAGGGTGTACGGTATGGCTATTTGTTTCCACATATTGCCATTTGTAAATGTTAACGTTGATCCATCGGCGCTCACATTAAAAGTTCCGCCAGCATCTTGCGCTCCCCCATAACTATCGATGGTGTAATCATTTAAATCAATGACGTTCGGATCGCCATCATTTAGAATCATTGTCGGCGCGTCATTGACAGGGGTAACAGTGATGGCAAAATTACCACTTGCATTTAGACCGTCATCATCTGCTACGTTAATATCAAACCCGGCAGTTATCGTCTCGCTGCCGTCATGAATGAAGACCACGTCACCGGCATCCAGCTGGGCCTGTGTAAAGGTGTTTTGCGCTGTCCCGGAAACCTCTATTGTGCCGCCTAACAGGTTGCTTGCTGTCCATGTTAGGTTTGTGTCCAGATCATCCGGATCGGTAACATCTAGCATTCCCGTTGTTAAGGTAACGTTACTTCCTTCTGAAATTGTGGTGCCGGTATTGGTGGATATGACCGGGGCATCATTAACCGGGGTAATCGTAAAGTTGTACGTTTGCACAGCTGTTGCGCCATGTGCGTCGGATACTGTGAACCCAAAGCTGTCAGTTGTACTTTCACCGCCGTCATGGTCGTAACGAATTCTGCCAGCATCAATGTCATCTTGTGTATATGTATCATTCAGTGCCAGTGTTTCCCCGCCATCCAGAGTCCCGTTGCTATTGGCATCCAGGTATAGTGTTCCGTGGCTGGTGGCTGTGGTTACGGTGTATGTTAAGACTTCGGGTACATATTGTTGTTGTCCGCTCAATGAATAGAATAAAGATGGCGTTCCTTGATTGGCGTATTCTGTGGCGGCCTGAGCTTGCGTAATAATGGCATCGGTTATACGAACTTCATCAATAATTCCGTCAATGGCTTTGGCATCATCGCCGGCAATACCAACCAGATGCTCGATGTCGTACCATCCACCAAACGCGTTAGAGTCTTGTAAAACCCCGTTTTCATACAGATTTATTGTTCCGGCCCCGTCATCGTAGCTAAACACTAAGTGCTTATATTCACCAAAATCTGGTGTGGAGGACATCAAATTGGCGCTGTTGCTGCGTAGATTTATGGCGTCTGTGCTTAAGTGGCGTATACCGTTATTGTAATTGTCTGAACCTAATAAAGTGCCGTAATTTCCACCGCCTGAGCTTTCCGCTTTATACCAGAACGATACCGAACGAACATCATTTCCTGAGATCGTGGCAAGATCAATAATACCTGCACCACTATAGGAATGAGCATTGCCGAGAATGCCTGTGGTGATAGAGCCGCCGCCGCTGTTGGTGCCGTTATTGGCGCCAATAACATCAACGGCATTTAATTGATTCATATGATAGACATGATCATAATTTGCGAAGGTTGCTGCGGCATCGTTACTCTCGCTTGCCCCCGCATTGCCGTAATATATGAATAAATCTGTATCAACTGTGCTGGAAACAAGTGGCACCTTAACATGCAGTTCCATTTTTTCCGCGCCCCGGTTAATGCTGACGAGTTCACGGTCAAGTTTGGTTCCATCGCTTAAGGTAATCACAATGTCTGAGCCATCGGCTTTAACGTTATCCCAGAAATCGCGGGAGAAATTATCACCGCTAATCAGCACAGTGAAGTCCGTTAGGTCTGTGCTGACATAGTCGCTTTCCAATGTGATTTTTTGACGATAATCCCAGTTTGCATCATACCAATCTGCAGAATTAACATCGCTATCGCTGGCATTTAGGTCTGTATCAGTAATGGCGGTACTTCCGCCTTCTGCAAGCGTACTCCCGGTATTGGTGTCAATGCTGGGTAAGTTATTGATTTGATTTACGTTTATTTTAAAGAATGCTGTATCGGTCACTGCATCATTTTCGCCGCCATCAGCCAGTGTTATGGTGAAACCGGCCGAAAGTGTTTGAGATCCATCATGAATGAAGGTGATATCGCCGTTATCCAGATCGGCTTGGGTGAAGCTGTTTTGGGTTACACCGGCAACCTGAACAATACCGCTCTGAAGATTGCTAACGCTCCAGGTCAGACCGGTGCCAAAATCGTCTGGGTCAAAAGAGTCCAGCATTGTTGTATCAAGGGATAGCGTCGTACCTTCGTCTATGGTTTGGGCCGCATTTGTGGTGATCGTCGGGGAGTTGTTGGTATTATCGACGGTCAGATTAAATGTGCCGCTTGCTGTTCCGGCAGAATCTTCGCCGCCATCCGATACAGTAAAATCAAAGCTGCCTGTGACGGCTGGATCGGCGTGACGAAATACAACGCGAGAGTTGTTAATGTCGTCTTGAGTAAAGGTTGTGATCGCAACGTTGGGATTGGATAAAAATTCCAGTTGCCCGCCACTGACACTGTCAATGGTGAAATCAATGCCGGCAGGTAAATCGTCTGTATCGGCGGCGGCCAGAACAGAGTTCTTTAAAATTACAATGCTATTTTGGTTTACACTGGTGCCTGTATTCTGTGCAATGGTTGGCGCATCATTAACAGGGATTTTTGTGATGGTGAATGTTCCGGTTGCCGGACTGGCCCCATCCGCCCCGTCATCAGCGACACTGAATTCAACGCTACCATCCAATTCATTGCCGTCATGTTTGAACATCACACGGTTATTGTTTAAATCATCTTGGGTGAAGGAAACAATTGGAATGGCTGGCGCTGACACCATTACAAAGTTTCCGTTAAACTGTGACGTTAAGGTATAGACCAATGTCGGGTCACTATCATCAATGTCGGTTGCCGCCAGCATGGCGCTTGTTACCGTGATGGTGGATCCTTCAATTACGCTGGTTCCGGTATTAACGGATACAACAGGGGCATCATTCACAGGGGTGCGTGTCAGTGTGAAAGTGGCCGTGTCCGTTGTTGCGCCATCGGCACCGCTATCTGCAAGTTCAACATCGAAAGAGCCGTTGTTTTCGCTGCCATCATGGATAAAGGAAACATTACCCGCGTTGATATCGGCTTGCGTAAAGGTGTTTTGTGTGCTGCCCGATACCTGAATATAACCGTTGGCCAAATTACTGGCAGTATATGTCAGGCCGGAATCAATATCGTCATTATCCAACGAGTTTAGCATCGCGGCCGTAATGGTTTTGCTGCCGCCCTCTAACACATTGGTGCCGGTATTGACGTTAATGGTTGGGGAATCATTGGTATTGGTAATGTTAATGTCGAATGTTTGGCCCGCCAGAGTATATGATCCGTCACTCACTGAAAATTCAAAGCTGTCGGTTGTGTTTTCATCACCGTTACTGACAAAAATGACGCGATTGTTGTCCAGATCATCTTGCGTAAAGCTGGTTATGCCAACGGTGGGGCTGCTGACCAGTGCGATTTTTCCGTGTGTGGGCTGGTTGGTGATGGATATCGTCAGATCTGTTGCAGGTGTATCACTGTCAACAATATTCAATTCGGCGGTTGTTATGGTGGTTGTTGCGCCTTCGGTTGCCGCTAGTGGGTTGTTGGTTCCTACAGAGAGCAACTGGTTAAAGTTAATGGCAATATCTTTGGTATCGAATAACCCTGAACCGTCATCAACTCTGACCGTCAACGTATAATCGCTTGTAACGGCTGTGTTAATATTGGTGTCATCTAAGATGCGGATTTCACCGCTCGCGGAATCAATCTCAAAGACTCCATCGCCGTTGCCCGCTGTAATAGAGTAAGTCAGGGTGTCGCCATCATCATCGCCCCCTTGAACAAAACCAATGGAATCACCATTGTTGATATCACCGCCTCCCGGCGTAGAATAATCAAGAGAATATTCACGGTTATTGATGACGTCCATGCTTTCCCATTCCACAACATAATGCCGCGATCCGCCCCCTTGGTCATACCAATACGTGTTGTTATTCATATACGCGACATTTGCTCCAGTGCCGCTATTCGGCTCACTGCCTGCCCAGCGTTCATAAAACCCGGCAGTGGCGGTTCCGCCAAGGCTGAAAATTGATCCGGATTCCGGGCCTGCTATCCATTTCCATTGTCCTTCAACATCCGTATCGCTGGCCGCCAGCCATATGTGGCTGCCCCTCACGCCGTGTACGAAAGTATTTTCTGTATTGGATGTAATGGTAACCAGATGCCCGTTTGCGCCATTTAGCGTCGCTGCCGCGGCATTATTGAGGGCCGTGTTAAAATTGACATTGCTGTTGTAGTAACGATAAAAATTGCCATTATCGGCATTGTACGCCACGTTTTTGTTAATGGTGTTGATGACTTCGTCAATCTGTAGGCTTGGCCCTTCGTTTACATCACCAATGTTAACGATGAAGTTGCGTTCTGAGGACAACACAAGCGAATTGTCATCGGTAGCGCGAATGCGCAGTGTATAAGAGCTAATGTTTTCATAGTCTAGTTGCGTTTGATCGCGAACCTCGATTAACCCGGTGGACCCGTTGATTTTAAAGGCGTTGTTAATATTGCCGCCGACAATCGAATAGGTGATGTTATCGCCCTCAAAATCTGTGGCGCTGACGGTTCCGACATCGTCATTATTGACGGCATCTTCATTAATGCTAAATGGCCCGCCCGCGGCGATGGTGGGGGCTGTGTTTTCATTAACGTCCTGAATATTAATGGTAATTGTTGCTTCATCGAATAATGTGCCCGGCCCGTCATCCGTGGCCCGTACGGTCAGGGTATAGGATGTTGTGGTTTCATAATCCAATGTGGCATTGTTTAAAACAGAAATTTGCCCGCTGGCGGCATCAATTTGGAATATGCCGGCGCCTGTTCCCCCTTGTATAGAATAGCTCAGAATTTGCCCGCCTGCGGTGTCAGGGTCGGTTGCCGTTACCAATCCAACGTTATCACCATTTGAGGCATCTTCGGCGATGGCGAAGGTTGTATCAGATAAATCTGGGGCCGTATTGGCGGTAATTACGTTGATGGCATAGGTGTTGCCGGTTAGTGTCGTTGTACCGTCGGTTACGCTGAATTCGAAACTGTCATTTGGTGTGACGCCGCCGCCATGGGTGTAATCAATGTCACCTGCGTCCAGATCGGCCTGTGTAAAGGTATCATTTAACCCGATGGCGACACCGTTTTTATAGAGGGTTCCATGCGTTACGTCGCTTGTGATTGTATAGATTATAGCGTTGGTCGCGGTGTCGCTATCGGCGTAAACCAGATTTGTGTTTTCAATAATGGTTCCGCCTGCCGGAGGCTCTGTTATAACAAAATCGCTATCTATGGTGCCTTGAAAAGTCTGGTTGCCGCTTCTTGTGCTGTTATAGCCGCCGATGGAATTGCTGCCGACAGTGCCCAGACCAGACCCGTTTCCGCCTGAATAATCACTATCTGTAAAATTATTGTCGATGGCCTCTGGAACGCGTCCATATTCGAACCATGTGAAATCACCAGATTGTGCGTAATGCATGCGTATTTCATTGCCTGGCTGGTCTAGTTCAATGACAATGGCGTATTGTGTGGATGTGGCTAGCGCAATCGGGGATGTTATTTCAGGTGTGTTCGATGCGTTACCAGCATAAAACGTGAGTTCGTTATTGGAATTTAATAGCAAAGAAATGCCGCGGCCGGAGCCGCCGGTTTCAAATATGACTTGCCCGGGTACTGCGGTGGGCATGGTAACGGGTGTGGTAATGACCACGCGAAGTTGCGTGACATCATTGCCGTCAATGATCCCTTCAAAGGTACCAAACTGCCCTAAATTGTCTTTATCACGTGTTAGGAGTTCATTGCCAAATTTTGCCGGAACTTCGGTGCCGCCAATATCGGTTGAAAACCCGCTAAAGACATCGGCGCCGTCATTGGCATTCAAAACAGGGGCATCGTCAACGGGCGTGATTGTAATATTGAACGTATCTGTCGCCAGTGTCGTGGTGCCGTCATCGACATCGAAATCAAAGCTGTCTGTCGTGGTGTTGGTGCTGTCATGGACGTACTGCACCCGGCCATTATTCAAGTCGTCCAAAGTAAAGTCTGAGATTGAAACCCCGGTATTAGTGGTCAGCTCCAGGCGGCCTTTTGTCAGGGCCGAGGTTAATGTAATGGTGACGTCATTATCGGCATTATCTGGGTCGCTGATGCCCAGCATGGCGGCGCTTAATGTTTGTGTTCCGCCTTCTGCCAACGTCATTCCGGTATTGGTATCAATGCTTGGGGCATCATTATCCGGGGCAATAAAGACTGTGATGTTTTCCGAAAACAGCCCGTCCAAAGCAAATGTTATATTACGGCTGACCGCGGGATTGTCAGAAATATTCTGATATGTAATGGTTTCTATTAAATCTTTTATTCCAGCCTTGTCGGCATTGCCATTCAGATCAATGGTTAAATTTGTTCCGTTGGTCCCGTCTGAAGATACGGTTCCGATCTGAATGCCATTATAATTAACGTTGGTCCCGTCAAATCCGATTTGTCCTGCCCCGTTGCCTTCATGTTGAATGTTTAGTTGATCGCTTGCGCCGCCATCAGTTGAAATGTTCAGGGATAAGCCATCAAAATTTGTAGTTGTTCCAGTGACGGTGACGCTGCTGTCCAGAATTTGAGGGGTGGTGTTGACCGTATCTTCGCCAAATGTTGTCGATCCTTCAAGGGCGCCCAACGAAGCGTCAAACATAAGGCGCTTCTCTAAGTCCTTGATTTTAATAGATTTTTTTCTAATTCCATCCATGGCAAACCCTTTACCCTTATAGAATAGCAGAAAAGCCTTAAAATTCGTTAAAATTTCAATGTTTTCATTGACTTATGGTAAAGGATTATTGTTTTAATTGAGGTTTAGCTCTTTCAGCACAAGGCGCATCAATTTTTGCATGAAATGAAAAGCAGGCGAATGCCGGGGCGTATCAATTTTGACATGGCCTTTCTGCGCAATAACGTGTGTGCCTTGTGGAGGATCGGTTTTGTCAGCGGCGATGGCTTCTAATTCGACTTGATACAGGCTTTGCCGGGGCACTGGAGCCGCGTGTCCTGATGACGAATTGGATAATTCGCTGGCCAATGGACCGCCGTATATTGAGGCAAGTTCGGGCCAGTCTATCGCGCTTATATTAACGGGGCTAATAAATTTAACTGAAAATTCGGTTTCGTCAAATAGATCCGAATTGGCCCTGAAACGCCCGTGATCAGCGATTTGTATTTTTGTAACCTGGTTTTCATTTGCGTAGGCTGTGACCATCGATTGATTATCGGGAATGATGCGTGCCAATAAATCATCGGGTTTTATCGTTTGGCCAATATATAAGTTATGATCCAGATCTTTGATGGTACCTGCAAGAGGCGCTGTTATAACCAGTTTTTGTATACGTGTATGTAAAGATTCGGCCTGTTCTTGCGCGGCCTTTATTTCCGTGTCAATGCTGCTCAATCGTTGTTTTGCGTTGGCCTCATCGTGGGCGGATTGCAGCGATTTTTTCTCTGACATGAGTTTGTCATGCTTTGCTTTTGCGAGCATATATTCTTTTTGTAACACTGGAGAAGATAAGATAAACAGCGTGTCGCCCATAGATACGCGCTGTGAATTGGTTATCTTTATGGATTCTATAGTTGCGGGAGCAGGGGCATAGAGCGTACGAACGTTATTGCTATGCATGACCGCAGGTATGGTCAGTGTTGTTGATGTGGGCATAATAAAAATGATCAAGGCCAATCCCGCCAAGATAAGGCTAATGCGGCCGCGGCGTTGATTATAAATATCTGACCGGCGTTTCCACCAGATTTTCAATTCTGATAAGGCAGGCAGAAAGATAAACCATGCCAGCTCCACTATCATTAGGAATAAACCGAGTGGCTTGAAAAAGACGTGATAGACCAAAAAAGCAATACCCAGAAATAGTGCGAAACGATATGTCAGGGTTAAAAGGCCAAATACTACTAAGAATTTTAATGTTTTATCGCTATCTTCTGGCGGGTCGTCAGGCAATCCGAACAGCGTTTTTCTGATCCACCATCTGGCGGCCGCAAATCCTTGAGCATGCATGTTTTCAATGCCCATGTAATCACTCAGTACAAAATAGCCATCAAACCGCATGAGCGGGTTGAGATTGATTAGTAAAGACCCCAATAGGGAAATGGTCACAATACTAAAGCACAGGCTTTGTGCCATGCCGGGCGGTAGGACGTGCCATAAGGCAAGGGCATATGCCGCCAGAATTAGTTCTGTGCGGATGCCGGCCAGGCCAATATTCATGCGTTGTTTTTTTGATTTAAGACGCCATGCCCCGCTGGTTTCGGTATAGAGAACAGGATACATAACCATAAACGCCACCCCCATATGCGGAACGTTGACGCCATATTTATGGGCTGTAAAAGCGTGCCCAAATTCATGCAGCAGCTTTATGAAGAAAAATGTAACAAAAATTGTGATGGCACCTTCCAGCGATAAAAACATGAAAAAAGTATGCGTGAATTCATCAAAGCGGCCAATGGTCATCAAAGCTCCCCAAAACAGGATGAGCATAGAAAGCTGAAAAAAACCTTTTGAAAAGAAGGGGCTAATATGTTTGTAGCTGGCATTTAACAGGTGATCGGGTTTAAATAATGGAATGGTGAAAAATAAGTAATGATGCAGCATTTTCTTCCAGAGTGGCGTCCGGGCCGGTTCTTCATAATCACCGGAGAAACTGTCTTTACTGCTCAGCAGGCCGTTTTTGTTTAAAAATGTAATGAAATGTACGAGTTCTTCGGCGGTAATTTTGAGTGACGTTTCTTGGTGCAGGCGATCCTGTAAATTCTGTGCGGTTTTGCATTCTTGAAAGCGTACGAGGCACTCAAATTCTGCCCAGTTAATCTGAAAATACTTGTGTGATATCGGGTTGTATATACGCCATATCGGCTGGCCGGAGTTATCATGTCCTGCTTCATATAGTTTTATGGCTGGGTTCAGGCTTGGTATAGGAATGGTTGATAGATCGGGCTTTTTATGATCGGTTGTCATGATGTGTCAGTTAAAACCCTGTAATATTACGCAAAGCGATGAGTGGGCGCCGTAATACCGAATATCCAAGAATGCTCCATTGGCTGTATATTTTGGCAGTGCCCTTCCATCCAATGCGTAAATCTTGATTGTTATCCAATTGGGCGCGTATTTTATAAGTAAGTAAGCCATCTGGATCAGGGCTGGCCTGGTATGCTGTGTTAAGGGTAGAGCCTTGGTAATTACTGAGCGGGGCTGTGTTGGCAAAAAAGGATACCGCGGCCTTTTCATCCAGGTCTAACATTGCATCAACCGGCACCCTGATTAATAACACCAGTGTTGCCGGGTTGGCGATTGTCATGATTTTGTCTCCGGCGTTTACTGGTTGGCCTTCCAGCGCGCTTGTGTCGGCAAAGACGGCTATACCATCTTGTGGGCTCGTGATTATGCTGCGTTCTAATAGGCTTTGAGCGTAATTATATTCGATTTGCCGCGATTTTATTTCTGCATTCAGACGGCTGATTTCTGATTTTTTCTGTGGATCGGAAAGGGATTCGCGGCGCGCACGAGAAAGGCTGATCTGGGCCAATTCTAGGGCCTGTTTGGCGCTTTGCGCCTCGGATTTCAGGGCCTCTCTATCCAGTTTAACCAGAGAATCCCCCTCTTTAACGCTGGAGCCCGGCTTAATATCAATGGTATCAATAATACCTTGAAAAGGGGCCGTTATGGTTTTGCTGTCTTCAGCAATAACTTCGGCAGGCGCTGTAATGCTTAGTTTGACTGGGATGAAGAAAGCTAGAACCAGCAAGGCTGCTATAAGTTTCTTTGTTTTGTTATTAAGGGTTAATGATGAAAACAGGCCCTTTCGGCCGCGATAGTGTTGTAACCCAAGTGCATGGGAATAAATTTCACCAATTTCTTCAAGGATTGCGCGCTCGGGCTCGGCAAAGGGAGTCTCTCTTTGCAGGAGTAAGCAGCCAAGGCGGCCTTCTTCCTGAGTTTCCAGTATAACAACCAGATTATGTGTTCTCTCTATTAAAGCCCATTTGTCTTGAAGTGTTGGCGGGATGTGCTCTGGCTTTATTTCTATTATGCTTTGGGCTTTGTTTTTATTCGGCGCGGGCGATGCATGATCCAGTATGGCTTTTAAAATATCTGCATGAGGGCTTTGCGGGTCAATCGAGGCGTTGCCGGAAACAGCGGCAGATTTAAGCGTATCACCTCGGTATAGCAGAAGAACGGCTTGGTCGTAGGAAACCAGATCCAGCGTTTTGTTCACAATATGGAAGGCTGCCTCATCGGTGCTTTTTGCCTGAAGGACCAGCTTGTTTAGATGGAAAAGTGTTAAAAGTTTATCCATATCGCCCTATGGTGAGTTGGCAGGAATGCGGTCATTGCTGGAGTAGCGAGGTTCTTCCAGAAAGCCTTTGATTCCGGCGTTTCTGATAGCGGCAATATTAAGATGTACGTTGCCGCTCATGCCCGGCAGTAAAGGCGTTGTATACGGGGATAATTTGGCGCTCATCTGTATGGATTGGCTAACGGGATCAACTTCGCCATGAATGCGCTCAATCTTAGCCTCGTAAGTTTCGCCGGTTTCTGTGATGCTTAAGGTCAGCGGGGCGCCAACATTGACCCAGCGCAACCAGCGTGAGGGTACCAGAAACTCAATCTCAAGGTCATCCAGGGAAGCAACTTCCATTAAAACACGATCAGAGCGCGTATATTCATGTGGGTTGGCCAAACGGTTGGTCACACGCCCATCATATGCCGCCCGGATATAGCATTGCTCCAGCTTGCTTTCGATGATTTTGGCCTGTCCTTCGGCTTTTATATCTTCGGTTTTAATGCCTAGATGTTCTATGTCGGATATAATGTCGAGGTTTAAAAGTTTTTCATGACGCATGGTGCGTTTTTGCGTGAAATCTTTTTCGGCCTCTGCAATTTCCATCTCCGCCTTTAAATCCTTACATTCATATTCAACAAGAATATCACCTTTACGGAACATATCCCCGTTTTCAAAATGAATGGCGGCGATTTTACCGTCTTTGCTGGATGATATGACGGTCGCTTTTTGTGGCACCAGGACGCCTTCTATATTCAGTTCGTTATCTTCAATATTATATTTGTAATGCTGCACTTGTGCCTCGGCCTCTGGTGTGGGACCGGGGTTTTCTTCAGGCTTTTCTTTTTTATTTTCAGACTTGCCGGAGCTTGACGGACGGTCATCTTGGAATAGGACGCGTTCATTATCAACTTGGGTGGTTTTAAAATTCCCTTCGTCACCAGCGGCCGGTTCGATCATTGTAATGGCCGATGCATTTGCGACCGGAAGTGTAGGAAGGGGTAAATCCGGCCATTTGAATGATGCGACAATGTTTTCAATGCTTTGAGCCGCGTAGCTTTGTAGGGCAAGAACATGATTTTTAATGCTCTGGCCCAAATCATATAGGTAATCAGGAATGGCGCTGATGAAAGAGAATGGTTTTAATGCGGCTTGCTTTATGCCGTCTATGTTTATGTCCGGTATTTCAGGAACACTAACAGTCGGCATTGTAATGTCTGGCCATTCAACTTCTGGTAAACTGGGAATTTTTATCCAGTCTTGCACTTGTACCTTTGGCAGTTCGGGTATTGAGTAAAATTTAATAGAGTGAATGTTCGGCAAGGATGGCAGGGGTAAGTCGGTACCGCGCCGTTTTATTGTTTCTGTGTCGGGTTTATACAAAGGGGCGTCAAAGGCTGTATTTTCCCATGAAAACTCTGGCCATGAAAATTCTGGTAATTTTATTTCTGGCCAGGATATGGGGGGCAAGGTGACGTCCGGCATGGAAACCTCGGGCATCGTCCAGGAATCAAATTGGGGAAGTTCGGGCCATGATAGTGTGATATCTGGTAGTTCCGGCCATGAAAATTCCGTCACATCAATGGCGGGCATTAGCGGAGTTGGCGTTGCCGGGTTTTCAGCATGTTGTGTTTCCGAATGACCGGGCTTGGAACCCTTCTCGGCAAAAAATGTAGCGGAGGACACATAGTCACTCAGGATAATGTTTTTATCGTGCAGGTAATATCCGCAGGATGCGCCGTACACAATGACGCTTCCCATCAACAGGGCTATGGCTTTGGCCTTCCTTGTGATCATGATCCAGCCTCCGTCGCGCGGTGGAGGGGGCGCCCCAGGGTATTCAGGAGCGAGGACAGGGCATCTTGCATTTCGGCATGCATTTGCAGGGCCTTAATCTTTTCCTGTTGTGCCTGTAATATAATGGGCAGAGAATTATTCCCGGAGCTTAGGCCCTGTTTTCTTTCTGTTTCGGCTTTGCGTGCATTTTCAGCCGCAACGCGTGAAGATCGCTTCGCATCTTTATAATCTTCCATGGTAATGTCCAGCCTGCGTTGGGCTAGGTGAACTTGAGCCATAATTGCGGCGATAAGGGAAAGGCGCCTTGCCTCCCCTAGTGTTTCAATGTTTTTTGCCGCGCGGTGCCGTGCGGGTAAGGTAAACAGGGCGCTGAGGCTTTGTGAAAGACTGGCCGAAAAACTGAGCCAGTCTTGATCGTATAGAAATTGATTGCTATCGCGATTTGATGCAAAGAATAATTCTGCCCCGGGCATTGTGCGCAGTATAGTATTGCGCGTGTTTTGCGCGTCTATATTTTTTTGTAATACAGTTTCTTTAACTTCGGGGCGATTATACAGCGCCTCTTTTTCCAGAGCCTCTATATCGGATTGCAACAATGATCGGGCCAATTGATCCTGGTCATTTGGTTTTGAGGTCAGAATTATTTTTGTTTTCTGAGGAATTGACAATAGGCTTTTCAATTCGATATCGGCGTAAGTTAGCTCGGCATCCAGGGCCTTGAGGGCCTGTAACTGCTGCAAGATACCTTGTTTCAAACTGGCGGCCTTGCTTGCAGATATGAAAGAATTTTGATCAGCCTTAGTAATGTTGCGCAGTTGCTGATCGGCTTCCGCAATCAGGGCCTTTGTTTCTTGGGTGGTTCTTTGATACGCATAGGCGCGCCAATATGCGGCATGAACATCTCTTTCAATATTTTGCAGAACTTTTTCATGGCGCTGTTGTGCGATTAGTGTTTCATCTTTGGCAATGCGGCTATTGGCAACGGCCAGCATGAAATTCAGAATATTCCAGTTTACACTGATTTCCGATGTGTCGTGATAGCGCTCAGTTGAGAATGAAGGCTCCAGTGACTCCCTGCCTGTGACGATCGATCGGCTGGAGCTTGCGCCGGCATTGCTGCGCCCATAACGCGTACTGGTGATATTGAGGTTGGGTATAGCCTCAAGGCGGGCGATGTCAATGTCATCTTCTTTACTCAGCATTTCCAGTGCGGAAACTCTGGCATCCAGATTATGGGCGATAGCGCGTTTAAGGGCCTCAGCATAAGATAGGCTTATTTGCTCTGATGCATCCTGATCCAGAACGTTTTGCCGGTCCAGTTCGATCATCTGGCTGTGCGCGGAACTGCCCAGCTCTATGCGGTCGGCAGTGCAGGCATTCAATAGAATGCAGGCGCTTAGCAGCAAAGGAAGTGTGTGTAATGAATGCGTCATGAACCGACTTTGTAAAATACAGGCGAATGCCCAATAGAAACTATACCCATGCTAATTGTAATGGAAACTGTAGTGTTTACAAAGGTTTGAAAGCTGGTTTTCTAGAAAAAATGTTAAATTTGTTGATAACTTTTTTTTGTGCGGTTGCCAAGTGCCGTGATAAATGAATTGCGAATCTGTTTTTTAGGCGGCTTTATATGAAATTTCAATGATTGCTGCGGCTTTCAGGGGGCGAGTCTATGTGATTGTAATTTCTTTATGTTGAGCTTAAATTTTTTCTTCTATTTCTCATAAATTTAAGCAGTAAGAATACAATCCCTGATAAAATCAATGACCGTAAATGCGTGCAAAACTAAATCTTTCGCTTGGCTTGTTGGGGATTTTAGGGTATTATTCCTATCATTCAGTACGCGCTGCGCATGAGGGCACCCCCCCCACCCCCGCTAAAAATGACGAACGAACTGACGAACCTTATTATTCGTTTGTTTTCAATGCCTTACGCGGAACGTTTTCGCGCTCCGCAACGCATGCGGTGAGCCGGTCGAGGAATGTGAGATCCAGTTTTTATGGATGGTGAAATTCATGGTTTATGCAGGCTTAATGGTGAACGCCGTGAACTTTGTGGCGTGTGTCATACGTGTCCCCCCTGGGGTCCTTGTGGATCAAAATTTCAGCATTAGGAAATGCTTCCAGCAACGCAAATTCGATCTCACGCGAAATGGTATGGGCTTCGCGCAAGGATTGATCGGGGTCTAGTTCGATATCAAAGCTGATAATCAGGTTCATACCGCTGCGCCGGGTGCGTAGATCATGCATGCCGTAGACGCCTTTGAAGTTCTCGACGATGGAATGGATAAGATCGCGTTTGTCTTCCTCGATCTCGCGGTCCATCAGCATGTCGGCGGCTTTTTGCCCGATTTCGTACCCTGTCCAGCCGATATAAAGCGCAATCACAAAGCCGAGCAGGCTATCGGCCCAGATCATGCCGGTGAAATAATGGAAGCTGAGGCCAACAATAACTGCGCCGTTGATCAGGACGTCATTCATGTAATGGCGCTGGTCGGCTTCTATGGCCAGAGACTGGGTTTTCTTAATGGCGCGGTGTTGCACGCGTATTAGAATGACGCTCAAGATCACGGCAACCACAGAGACGCCAATCCCCAGGGCATGGTGTTCGATCGCTTCCGGCCGGAGCAGCCGGCGTCCTGATTCAAAGATCAGAAACACGCTGGCGCCGATCAGGAAAGAGGCTTGCAGCATGGCCGAGAATCCTTCGACTTTTCCATGGCCGAAACGGTGGTCTTTATCGGCGGGCATCAGGGAAATGCGGATGCTGGCAAGTGTAATCAGGGATATGACCCCATCACCCAGCGTATCGGTGAGGGAGCCGAGCAGCGCCGCCGAGCCGCTAAGGTAATACGCGATTGTTTTAATGATAACGAGAATAAGCACCGTACCGAGCGCCCAATAGGCGGCAAAGAGCGTATGCGTGCGCGTGCCCGCGGCGTAATCTTCGGCTTCATTGTTCTTGTAAATCATTTCGGTTTCTTTTTGCTTTTGATGGCTTCGATTTTTTCATCAAAGACACGGGAGATGGAATAAAGGAATTCTCCGTGCAAGTCCACCGTATCTTCTATACCAATTTTTTCGTAGTTTGCGGTGAGCCAGTTTTTCATGGTCTGGCGGCCCAAATCGCGCAGTTTAATAAGAAAGTCCCAGTCGGAATCAAATTTGCTGGAAACGCCCAGGCCTTGCAGGGCATCATCGGCGCGGATGGAATGTACCAGAATATCTTTGAAATCGTCCTGGTATTCGTCTTTAAGCATCTTATTCTCGACCAGTTTTTTGACAAAAGAAATCGAGCGCATTTCCTTCAGCAGCGAGCCATTGAAGGAAATTTCATTGATGCGGTCGATAATGCCGGCGGCATCGGTGGGTGTTTCTGAAATTTCGATCGGGTTGATATGCACGATCATCAAATCGTTGCTTTTGGTGTCGTAATAGAGCGGGAATAGAGCGGGATTACCGGAATAGCCGCCATCCCAGTAATCTTCGCCGTCAATACTAACCGCTTTGAACACATAGGGCAGGCAGGCCGAGGCAAGCACGACATCCATGCTCAGCTCGTCCGTTGTAAAGATGCGGACTTTGCCGGTTTTGACGTGGGTGGTGCTGATATAAAGTTTAATGCAATCACAAGCCTTAATGGCATCAAAATCAATGACTTTTTGTAGCACGTCTTTGAGCGGGTTAAAATCAAATGGATTGGTTTGATAGGGAGAGAACATCCGTGTGAAGCTGTCCATGGCGTGAAAAAACGGATTTTCGCCGCTAAAGAAATTATTCCCCATCATAAAATTTTCCCATGGGGTGTTTTTGAAGGGGGAATAGCCTGTGCCGCCGTAATCATGCACTTTCCACCAGAACTTTTCGAGTGTTTCGCGTGCTTTTTCCGGCCCGCCCAGTTGCAGTCCGTACGCAAAAGCACAGGCATTCATGGTTCCTGCGGATGTGGCGCTGATGGCTTCGACATGCAAACGACCATCTTCCAGCAAATAATCCAGCACGCCCCAAGTGAACGCCCCGTGCGAGCCGCCGCCCTGCAGCGCGAGATTGATGGTTTTTTGTCCAGGCTTTGGCGTGTTGGGTGTATCGCTCATTGCTTTAATATAGGCGATTGAAGATCAAAGGGAAATGAAAGACTTTAGGCGGTTTTCATGTCTTCTAATTCCAGCCACCGCGTTTCATAGCGGTCCAGTTTTAATTTGGCCTCTTCCAGCGCTTTGACGGCTTCGTGGAAACCATCGGCATCGCGGCTGTAGAAATCTGGATCAGCCAATTGATTGTTTAATGCGCTAATTTCCTGTTCGACTTTTTTTATTTTCTCAGGCAGCTTTTTATATTCATGCTCCAGCTTATAAGTCAGGCGCGTGCGCGTTTTCTTTGCAGGGCCGGGCGCTGTATAGGTGGCTGGTTCATTATTTTGATTATGACTCGTTTTGCTGTCTGCTTTGTTTGTTTTCTTTTGGGGTTCTGTTTTCTTATGAGTGGGTTTTTGCTCACTCTGGGCTTGTTTTTTAGCCAGATAATCGCTGTAGCCGCCGATTTGTATCTCAACTTTTCCATCCCCCTCAAAGGCCATGATTTTGGTTACGGTTTGATCAAGAAAATCACGGTCATGCGAAACCACAATCAAGGTTCCTTTGTAATTGGATAGAATTTCCTCCAGCATATCCAGCGTGTCCATGTCCAGATCATTGGTGGGTTCATCCAGTATCAGGCAACTTTTGGGGTTGGCCAGAATGCGGGCCAACATCAGCCTGTTTTTTTGTCCGCCGGATAATTGGGATACTTTGTCCTGAGCGCGTGACGGATCAAACATAAAGTCTTTTAAATACCCGCAAACATGGCGTTCTTTGCCCATAACGTTAATGTAGTCGTTGCCTGTCGGGGAGAGTACTTTTTTCAAGGAATCTGTTGGGTCCAGATCAGAACGTTTTTGATCAAAATAAGAAAATTCCAGTTCTTTGCGAACTTTCACCCGCCCTTGATCGGCTTCCAGTTCTCCTATTAGGAGCTTTAAAAATGTTGTTTTCCCGGAACCATTTTTCCCAATGATGCCAATACGTTCTCCGCGCTGGATACGGGTGGAGAATTTATTGAGGATGGAAATCGTGCCGCCATCTTCGTTGGTGAAATTTTTATGGACGTTATAAAATTCAGCCACGACTTTAGAGTGTTGATCCACTTCTTTCGGGGCTTTAATATTAATCTTTTGCGTGGCCCGGCGATAGGCGGCTTCATCGGCCTCAAGCTGGGCGCGCATTTCTTTAACTTGTTCCAGGCGGCGAACATTTCTTTTGACACGTGCTTTAACGCCGCGGCTGGCCCATGCTACCTCAAGACCAACGGCTTGTTTGCGGTTTTTTAACTCGCGGGCCTCTTGTTCCAAAAGCTCTTCCGACCATTCTTCGAAATATTTGAAACCCCGGGGGGAGACCCTAAGGCGCCCTCTATCCAGCCAAAAAACCTGATTGGTGATGTTGGATAGAAAGGTACGGTCGTGCGAGATCACGAGCAGCGTACCACGGTAGCTATTTAAATCCCCTTCCAGCCACTCAATAACATCCAGGTCAAGGTGGTTTGTTGGTTCGTCTAATAAAAGTATATCTGGCTCTTCAACAAGTGCGCGTGCCAGTCCCGCTCGTCGTAGTTGCCCGCCAGATAGCGTGGTCATATAGGCTTTTGGATCAATTTGCAGGGCTTCGGTTACGATATCAACCTTATATGCGTATAGTTCTTTGTCTTCATCTTTGATTTCTTCAAAGATATAATCAAAGACGCGCACGCCCTCCAGGGGGATGATATCCTGCTTTAGATAGCCGACTGTAAGGCCTGGGGCCTCCCAGCGGTCACCTTCCATCATATCCTGTGTGCCGGTGATGATGTTCATTAATGTGGTTTTTCCCGCCCCGTTTTTGCCAACCAAAGCAATGCGTGTGCCTTCATGGACATTGAAAGACAGGTTCTCAAAAACCGGTGTTTCCGTGTAACGGACATGAGCATCTTTGATTTGCAATAGGAGCGGTGGCGGCATGGCTGTGTTGTACCGTGTGTGGTGGGGGACTGCAAATATTTTTTTAATTCGGGGGGGCACTCATTTTGCGGGCGGCAGACGAAATCAGCACGTCGCCGCGGCGTATGCATGGTTTAATAGATGATGCTGTGGCATCACAGTAATAGACGGGCTTAAAACAGTTCTTCGTATTCTTTGGGTTTAAATCCAATGAATGTTTGTCCAAGGCGTAATAATAGCGGGCGTTTGATTACCGAGGGGTTTTCGTGGGCCAGTGCAATCGCGCTATCTTTTGTCATTGTATTTTTGACGTCATCTGGAAGGGCGCGCCATGTTGTCCCGTTACGGTTTATGACTGTTTCCCAGCCATGTTCTTCTATGGCCTGTTTCAAAACGGCATCATCAATGCCATCTTTTTTATAATTGTGCAGAGAATAATCAACATGATGATCATCCAGCCATTTCATTGCTTTTTTCATAGTGTCGCAATTTTTAATGCCATACAGTTTTGTAGTCATAGAAAGGCCCTAGCTTATTAGACATTTTTCCCCGCCACATTACCCGATGACCAGGCCCATTGAAAGTTGTAACCGCCAAGATGTCCCGTGACATCCACAACTTCCCCAATGAAATAAAGGCCCTTATGATCCTTGCATTCCATGGTTTTCGAAGACAGGGCATTTGTATCTACTCCGCCAAGTGTGACCTCGGCCGTGCGGTATCCTTCGGTCCCTGAGGGTTTTACAAGCCATTTATGAATAGCCGCCGCCAATTCTTTCAACCGGATATCGCTTTGGCCAGCCATGTTGCCGGATAATTTTATCTGAGTGCATATATCTTCGGCCAGGCGCCGCGGTATAATGGTGGCGGTGATGGTTAGAATATCTTGTTTCGCGTGCGTCTTCTTTTTCTCTTTAAGGATATCGTACGCATTTTTTCCATTGGCTAGATTAACCGCAATGGGCTCCCCTTCTGTCCAGTATGAAGATATTTGTAAAATAGACGGTCCGCTCAGGCCGCGATGGGTGAAAAGTAGCCCTTCGTTGAAATGGGTTTTTTGGAAAGAAACGCAGGCATCAACCGAAATGCCGCTTAAAGATTTGCAGCGATCCAGAATGTCCCCTGAAAAGGTGAGCGGTACCAGACCAGCCCGCGTTTCAATGATATTTATGCCGAATTGACGGGCTATATCATATCCGAATTTGCTGGCGCCAATTTTGGGAATGGACAAGCCGCCCGTTGCAATGACCAGGCTTTGGCATGTAACCTGGCCTTTTGATGTGTTGACGGTGAAGTGCTGATCTCCGGTTTTCTTAATTTCTTCTATAGATGTTTCCTGATCAATTTTAACGCCGTTGTGTTCACATTCATCCAGTAACAAATCAATAATCTGTTGTGCGCTGTTGTCGCAAAACAGTTGACCTAACTTTTTTTCGTGAAAAGAGATGCCATGTTTTTTTACCAGTTCAATAAAGTCATATTGTGTGTATTGCTTGAGTGCCGATTTGCAAAAATGTGGGTTTTGCGATAGATAATTGTTTGGTGAACAATGTAGATTGGTGAAGTTGCAACGCCCTCCGCCGGAAATTCTGATTTTTTCTCCAATTTTCTTTGCGTGATCAACCAGCCAAACGGAACGTCCTCGTTCGCCAGCCGTTAGTGCACACATAAGTCCGGCTGCGCCTGCGCCAATAATAATTACATCATAGGAGTATTTCATAGTATGATGTGATAGCAGAGAAACGTTTTAAAGCCTAATGTAATTCGAATAGAAGTCGTCATGTCAGAAAAAATACAAAATCAAAAATTATTCATTCGTCAGGCCGAATTTAAAGACGTGCCACAGATTGTTGCGCTGAGTAAAAAAGTTTATAAAAATGACCCTTTTACGCGCAAGATGATTGCCAGTCATTTAAATACATTCCCGGAGGGGCAGTTTGTTGCGGTTTTTAATGATAAAGTTGTTGGGCATGCCGCAACCTTTATCGTGGAAGAAAAGCTGGCTTTAAAACCGCATACATACAAAACAATCACCGGTAATGGCTATATTACCAAACATAATCCTGACGGAGATTTTCTCTATGGAATGGAAATCTGCGTTGATCCGGATATGCGCGGTCTGCGCATTGCACAGCGGCTATATAATATGCGGAAAAAATTATGTGTTGATCTGGAATTGAAGGGGATTACCTTCGGCGGCCGCATGATGAATTATTACAAGCATAAGAAAAAGGGGGTAAGCCCGGAAGAATATCTTGCGGGGGTGCAGAATAAAAAATACCGTGATCCTGCGCTGGGGTTGCAAATTAGAAACGGGTTTGAACCCATTCGGGTTTTAAAGAAATATCTAATCGATGATCAGAATTCTTTGGATTATGCCGCGCACATGGTTTGGTATAATGCGATGGCTAAAGACCGTGTGAAGCAGAGCCATACGGCCAGACGCGGAAGTGTTCGTGTGGCCTCTGTGCAATTTCAGGTGCGGAAGGTTAAATCATTTGATGAGTTTATCGCACAAGTGGAATATTTTGTTGATATTGCATCGGATTACCGCGCTGATTTTGTTTTGTTCCCGGAGCTATATACGCTTGCGTTACTATCGGCAGAAAAAAAGCGCCTGACGCCGGAAGAGTCTGTGCGCGCTATCACGCAGTATACAGATCAGTATATAGAGGCCATGAACAAAATGGCCATTTCTTATAATATCAATATTATTGGTGGTTCTCACCCGACGATGGTGAAGGATGAGCTGAAAAATATCGCCTATGTATTCCTGCGCGGCGGTGAAGTGCATAAGCAGGAAAAAATTCAGCCAACGCCTAACGAACGGTATTGGTGGAATATGGCTGGTAGTGATGATTTAAATGTGATGCAAACCGATTGCGGCCCGATAGGTGTTTTAATCTGTTATGATGCGGAATTCCCTGAGCTGGCGCGGCACCTTGCTGATCAAGGGGCGTTGATGTTATTTGTGCCGTTTTGTACGGATGAACGTCAGGGGTATTTGCGCGTAAAATACTGTTCGCAGGCGCGCGCCATTGAAAACCAGTTTTATGTGGTAACCTCTGGTGTGGTTGGTAATTTGCCTGATGTGGAAAATATGGATATTCATTATGGAGCCAGCGATATCATAACGCCTTGTGACTTTCCGTTTGCCCGTGATGGCATCGCCGCCAGCGCACCCGTTAACACCGAAACTATTATTTTTGCCGATTTAAATCTGGACGATCTTGTCTTAGCTCGTAAGTCAGGCACAGTACAGAATTTCAGGGATCGTCGTTTTGATCTGTATGAAGTGAAATGGCATAAATAATCTTTTGATATTGATTTTCCTTAATATATCTTTTACTGTCCTTTTTTACAGAATAGGGATTGCTCTTGATCAAAAATTGTTTTACGGTCTCGGTAATCAATAAAAATATAGAAATAGGGAATGTTTGTTATGGGAGAGTCAGCCGATCAGGACGCGTTGCGTTCAGACCATATATCTGAAGATGAATTGAATATTATTGCCGCCGATGTGGATCTGGCATCAAAAAAGCTAAATAGCGTTCTTGATGAGGTCCGTACCGTCGTTTGGGGGCAGGATGATGTTATTGAGCTGACCCTGACTTGTACGTTGGCTGGAGGCCATACGCTTTTAGAAGGTTTGCCTGGCCTGGCGAAAACGCGTTTTCTGCAAAATATGGCTCCGATCTTATCCTTGGATTTTAAACGGGTTCAGTTTACGCCGGATTTGATGCCGGGCGACATTACCGGCTCTTTAATTCAGGATAAAGACAATGATGGCTTTAAGTTCGTAAAAGGCCCAATTTTTACACAGTTTTTTATGGCCGATGAGATTAACCGCGCCGGGCCGCGAACGCAGTCGGCCTTGCTGGAGGCTATGGCGGAAAAGAAAGTCAGTGTGGATGGTAAAACGCATTATCTGCAAAACCCGTTTCATGTTGTGGCCACACAGAACCCGTTGGAACAAGACGGCACGTATCCCTTACCAGAAGCGCAGCTCGACCGTTTCCTGATGAAAATTAATCTGGACTATCCAGATCGTGAATCGGAACGTGATGTTATGCTGAAAACCACAGGAAGTTCTGTGAAAAAATATTTGGCATTAAAAGAGAAGGCGCAAAATCCAGATGAAGATTTACGTGTTCGAACCGAAGGGGGCAACGATGTACATGTGGAGCAGGTTCTGGATAAATTTGACCTGATACAGATGCAGGAACTGGCAAAGGTTCTGCCTTTAAGCGAGAGTTTTGTTTCTGCGGTTTTGGATATTGTGCGCCATGCCCGCCCGGATGATCCGAATGCATCTGATTTTGTGAAGAATAATGTGGAATGGGGCCCGGGCCCACGGGCAGAGCAGGCATTCGCACAGGCTGCGCGCGCACGCGCATTAATACATGGGCGCTTAAGACCAGATTATGATGATATTCGTGCTTTGGCCAAACCTATTTTGGCCCACCGTATGGGCGTGGATTATGCGGCGCGCTCGAATGGAAATACGGAAGAGGTTGTTATCGATCATTTGCTGGAACAGCATTTGAGCTAGAATAAAGCACCTATAAAATACGTTTTTGTATTATTGTACCGACTTTTTAAAGTTAAAACCCGCGGGGAGTAAAGTCCTGCGGGTTTTCTTATGGCTTTTATTGTAGGGCTATGTTTATTTTAATTTGTTCGTCATTATAGGTTTTTATCCTTGTTCCGGGACAATGCGCGCGGCTTCCCTGGCTTCGGCTTCCCGCTGGTATTGACGCTTCATCTTGATGGTCTCTTCATTGACGGGATCGGTTTTGTAATTCCCAGTGAGGGAAAAGGACAGCATATTAAGCCCGGCTCTTATGGCTTTTTCAGACGCTTCCGGGTCGGTCAAAATGGATGACCAGGCGCCGGCCCAGTTATTACTGCCAATAATCACTGAGGTAGAGCTACGCTCTCCTAAGGCAGGATTGTCGCTCTCGACCCATACGGGGCGATCTTGCACGCCGGGTAATGTGGCGGTTAGATAAAAAGATTGTGTCAACGCATGACCTTCCTGCAGAATTTCAGGTTTGCTGATTTGTAAATCGTTCAACATTGTCTTTAATGGCTGCGAATTATTAACGCGGTTATCCAGGACATCAAACGCAATTTCCCCGCCATTGGCTAAATAACTTTGTACTTTAAGACGTGCCTGCTCTGACAGGCGGGGCGTATCGTCCGTTATCTGAAATAAAATGAAGGGAAAAAGTGAAAGGTCATCGGTTTCAATGTCGAGGCCGACCACACCTGCGGGTTCAATCGATGTGCGGCGATGACTTTCAACTGCTAATGCGCTTAACCCTCTCTCGGCCAGTGTATTATTAGAACTGGAAGCGGAGCGAATATAGGCAAGAAAAATGTTATCGGCATACTGCCCGGCATTGGTTTGCATGCGGGAATGGATTTGCAGGAATTCTTTTTGTGTCGTCATGGGCTCAACGGCATCATTTTGTAATGTATCGGCCTGACTAGTCTGCAATGGAAAAGCTGCCGCGCTAAAGAGCATGAATGCTGCGGTTGCAGATTTCAATTTCATGATATGGTCCCTGTTTAATTATTTTTATGCTTTGTCTTAGCACAAGGATTGTCTTAATGGCAATATTTCGTAAAAAAATTATAAAAAATATTGACGTTTGGAGCGAAAATCGTTAGCCATAAGATATAACAGGGAAATAAAAATTATGTCTCATAAAAGAGCATTAAAATCGGAGTTGGCCGGTGCCGCTCTCGCAATTGGCGTGTTATCCGCCGCCCCATCATTCGCCGATGAACCGTCTTCAGAAGCCGTTGCGGATTCGAACCGGCAGGTCATGAGTGAACAGGATGGCGGCTCCTTCAATGTTGTGCAAAACATTGATCCGTATAATCCGATTGTTCCTGATGGGGTTCTTTGGGGCTTGGCCGGACTTATCGCGTTAAGCGGCGCTTACCGCATTGCCAAAAAGAAAGACGGAGCTTTATCGCGTACATTGGCCATGGCTACCGGTGCTGCAGTTTTAATGCAGCCCGAAATAATCGCCGAGAAGCGTTTGGTCGAACCGACTGAATTTCTGATTTTTGTTGATAAGAGTGAATCGCAGGAGCTTGATGGGCGCGAAGAGTTAACGCATCAGGCCTATGCTGCTTTGGAAAGTAAGCTCCAGGCGTTGGATTATCCTGTTCATATCAGGGCTATTGAGTTTGGCGGGGATGCGGAAGATAAACCTCAGGATGGAACATCATTAAGTCAGGTCATGAAATCCAACCTTGATGCTTTGCCTGACGGCCGTTTGGGCGCTGCGTTTGTGCTGAGTGATGGAAGGATTCAGGATATCGACGCCGCGTTAGACATACAGGGCATTGATGCCCCGGTTCATGCGTTAATTACCGGGCGTGATGATGAAGTTGACTTTGCGCTGCAGATTGAGGCTATTCCGCGTTTTGGTTTGATTGAGGACGAAAGCGCGCAGATGGCTATACGTGTTCACAGTGAGGGTGTTCAACAGCATGATGATCTTAGCTTTGTCGTGACGGTCGCTAATAACGGGGAATATGTTACGCAATATGCGATGCCTGCCAATCAAACCATGAACGTAAAATTACCACAGATTTATACTGGTAAGAATAATATCGAATTGGAAATATCGCGCATTCATAAAACAGGTAACGGGGAGCCCTATAGCGCGGTGGAAGTAACGCAGGATAATAATAAAATATCAGCCACCGTGCAGGGAATTGAAGATAATACCAAGGTTCTTTTGCTTTCTGGAGACCCGTATCAGGGGACAGCTCAGTGGCGTGATGTCTTAAGCCGTGATGCTGCGATTGATTTTTCACATTTTGCTTATATGCGTCCGGCTCATAAAGAAGATGCAACGCCTTTACGCGATTTGGCGACCATTGCTTTTCCTGTTCACGAAGTTCTGAACGAACGCATTGACGAATATGATGTGATTGTTTTTGATGCACGAAGTTACAGCGGGGAAATTCCTTTTGCCTATTTGGATAAAATAAAGGATTTCGTCAATGATGGCGGGGGCTTGATCATGGTCGGCGCGGATGATCTGGTCGCAGAAAATAGCCTGACCCGGACGTCACTGGGTGAGATATTGCCGATTGTGCCTACCAATCAGGTGATTAAACGCGAATACATACCGCAGATTAGTGATGTTGGGGTGCGTCATCCTTTGGGGAGGGCTTTGGGACAGGCTCATGGTGATCCGTCTGAATGGGGGCCATGGCATAATATAGCCAATATTACGGCCCGTGCAAATGGGCAGGTTTTATTAACAGATCAGATGCACCATCCCTTGTTAACCATTGCTAAACAGGAAGAAGGCCGCGTTGCGGTCCTGGCCTCCGATCAGGGGTGGCTATGGGCGAGTGGATATAAAGGTGGCGGCCCTGCGTTTGAGCTGGAACGAAATTTAGTGTTATGGGCCAGCGGTCATGAAGGTTTTGATGATGAAAATGTCATGATCCGTCATGAAGGTGAGCAGCTGATAATTGATTTGCAAACAATGGGCGATCAAAGTGAAGAGCTTATTCTGACCGCGCCATCTGGTGCGACAATAAAAACAACGCCGGAAGAATTTGCGCCTGGGTTACGCCGGGCTTTTGTGCCTGCGGCCGAAGTTGGTGTCTATAAAATTGAACGTACGGGCACATATGCTGATCATGCTTTTGCCGAGGTCGGTTTTGCCGACCGGCTGGAAATGATCGGTGTCGTATCGGAAACGCAGTATATAGAGCCGTTTACACGTAAAAATAACGGGATTACCGCACGTATGATGAATGGTGGTGGGGATATATCGATACCCGACTTACAAGTGGTAGAAAATTCGCAAACCACATCACCAGAGTATATGGCCGTGAAGAAAAGCAATGTAACAGCCCTTCAAGGAACAGAGCGCCGCCCCCTTATTCCAGATTGGTTGGCGCTGGCGTTGAGTTTGGGTTTGTTTGCCTATGGTTTAAAAAGTGAAGGGGGAAAGTCCTGGAAAAAATCGTTATTCGGGTCGAAACGCAACACGAACTCAGAGCCTCCGGCTCCGGGGCTATAAGCAAGGAATGATTGGGAGATAGGTCATTAAAAAGTTAGACGGGATATATAATTTTGCAGCGGCTAGTGTTTTGTCGGCCTCTTTGTTGTCACCTTTATCAGTGGCGGCGCAGGACACCGGTTTGCAAGAACCTGGTCATGATGGCGGAGCTGTGCCTGTCTCTATGCTGGATCAGGATGACCTATTTGATCAGACTTTTTTCGAGAAAATGGGGTCCCCCATAGACTTTGCATCACCTTGGATGCTGGCCACTCTACCGCCTGCGTTATTGATTGGCTTTATGTTGATGCGTTCGATTGAACGTAGGCCAAAAGAGGTGAGTTTCCCAGCCATGTTTATTCTGGAAATGCTCGATGATACTGAGCGTGATCCGGATCGCATGCCCTGGTGGCAGCAAATGATTAATTATGGCGCTATCAGTGCCGCGGTTATGGGGGCGGCTGGGCCAACATGGAATGCCCCTGACACGTTTTCGGCTGAAGGGCCGGTGATATTAGCGGTTGATAACGGCTGGGATTCTTCTGACAATTGGGACGATGTCATGCAAAAAGCCCGTGATGTGGTTAAGCAGGCCTATAATGAAAAGCGTGAGATTATTTTGGTTCAGATGGCGGCTCCTGAAAATGCGCAAGGATATTCGATTTCTTCCCCAATGGATGCTTTAATCGCGCTTCAGTCACTGGAAAACGTTGAGCCTATGCCCTGGATGGTCGATTATACGGCGCTGAGTGAGGGCGTGAATGCAATGGAGAATGGGCAATATGGCGGGGCGTTTTGGCTGGGCAGTGGTTTGGCGCATGATGGAGTGCAAGAATTTGTAGCAGAACTACAGAGCAAGGCCCCGTTATATTATTTTGAAAATGACAGTGAATCCCTTCCCGTAGTATTGGATGGAGCCGAATTTGATAAGGGGGATTACCGCCTGAGCATTCAGCGTCCGTATGATAGCGATGCATTGGATATTCGCGTTGCCGGTTATGCTCAGGACGGTACTATGCTGGCCGCATATGATTATCATTTTTCCGAAGGGCAGCGTAAAATTGATGTGCAGTTTGATGTGCCTGAATTATCCAGTTCCCAATCGATTTCCAGTGAAATTTTTCGTTTCAGTGTAGAGGGGGAAAAGAATGCCGCCGCACATATCATAGTGGATGATCAATGGAAACCGCGTTCGGTTGGTCTTGTTGTGCAAAATAGAGCGGAATCAGAATCGTTGCTTAGTGAATCACGTTTTATTAAAACGGCTTTGGCGTCGCATGCGGAAACAATTTTAGGCGGTGTTGAGGAATTGGTTGAGAGCGGAGATGTCTCGGTTCTGGTTGTACCGGATGCTGTTACTATTTCGGGCGTCGCTGCCACCAAGATTAAAGATTGGGTCGAACAGGGCGGTACCTTAGTAAGGTTTGCTGGACCGAATATGGCAAGGGATGCGCACACAAATGATCCGTTATTACCATTGGATTTGCGTCAGGGCGTTCGGGGGTTTTCGCGGGATGTTTCGGGGATGGCTGCCGCTGGTGTAAAGGGGCGTATCGGCGGGTTTGACGATCAATCACCATTGCGCGGTATTGCGCGCGATAGTGATATACAGATTGAGAAACAAGTTATGGTGCAGCCGGGGCCTGATGTTGAAGATAAAGTCTGGGCGACACTGGATGATGGTACGCCGTTGATAAGTGCCGATAAGCGCGGGGAAGGGCAGGTGGTGTTGTTCCATACCACGGCTAACACGGCTTGGGGCGATTTATCATTATCAGATAATTTTGTTGATATGTTGGTCGGTATTGTCGCCTCAGCAAAAAGTATTCAAAATGAGGATGACCTGGATATATCAGACATGTCCCCGATGTTAACAATGGACGGGTTCGGGGTGCTGGGCACTCCCCCTGGATATGCCCAGAACTTGCAATCATTGCCATGCGAAGTATCCAGTGTAAATCCGCCAGGCCTATATGGTGGTTCCCTTTCCGCGCTTGCGTGCAATTTATCAACTTCTTTAGATGATTTGCAGATAACCGGTGATCTTGATGATAATGTCCAGCGCGAATTTTATGCGGTGGCGAATGATGGTTATGATCTGAAAGGGGCGGCATGGAGTGCTTTCCTTATCTTGATGTTGGCCAGTACGGCCGTTCTGATGTCGCAGCAGGGAGAGTTCAGTCGTAAGTCCGGGCGCCGTAATGCGAAAAATAATAAGGCCGGAGGTGATGATAAGCCGGTACATGAAGCGTTTCTTGATAACCCGGAACCGGATATTTAGAGGATAGTATGGCAGAAGCAAAGAATGTAGATAATTTGGATACGGTTCTTTCCAGGGCTGATCATACTTACTCTAAACTCCCTCAGCGCTTGCGTCTTCAGGTAGAGGAACTTGTCAGAGGGTTGGCGCAATATGGTCCGCGTAAATTGAATCGGAAGGGCGCCGGTATGGAATTTATTGAAGCCCGTGATTTTCACCCTGATAAAGATGAGGTTAAAGATATTAACTGGCGTATGAGTGCGCGCGCTGGAAAAAATATTGTTGTCGAAAAAGAGGCCGAAGTTCGTCAGCATTTTTATCTATGGCGCAAGGGAGGGGGAAGCGCCAATTATTCATCGAATCCAAAGGTCCTGCCAACAGTTAAGGAGGCAACGGAGGTTATGCTTCTTGCCTTTGCCAAACATTTGGCGCGCAACGATGAATTGATAGGCGTAATGGATAGAAAGGGTACATATACCGGTGGCCGTGTTCCGGGTAATGTGGCGCACCATCTACAAGATGTAAATATTTTAACTGGTGATGTGCCCAATTTATATCGTAAATTGCCCAAAAACAGTACTGTCGTTTTGTTCAGCGACTTTTTGGAAGATGATCCATCATCGTTGGTTGATGCGCTTGATAATCTTCAAGGCCAAGGGTTGCGAGGTTTCATGGTGATGACCTTAGACCCTGAAGTTTTGGAGTTTAAGAAACATAAGGGGCATTTGGAATTTCAGGATATGCGCAACGGCGGCATAACAAAAGAATTCAGTAAGGCTGAATCGCTGCAAAATGAATATGTGCACCGTATTGGTCAATATGTGAACTGGGTACAAAAATTGGCGCGAAATGCTGGTTACAAGTTTATACTTCAGCGTACGGATCAACCATTAAGTAATGCATTATTACAGATATACGGTTTAAAGAAAATGTCGCGGGATCACTCGCCAGAGCATAGATTGGATCAGGGATGAGTATATTAATGCGAACAAAATTTCGATCGGCGAGTATGGGGGCCTTTATGCTGGGAAGTGTTTTTCTGGCGGGCAATGCGACTGCGCAAGATACTGATGTGTCTGATAAAATTTCCGGGCCGGAAACTAGGCAGGATGAGCCAGTTATTCGGATGACCTTGCCAAATTTGACCAATCATCCTTTGGCCGGCGGCATCGTATTGCAACGATTATGTGCGACAGATGGTCTTGATGAAAAAAAATGTGATGATGTAGAGGTCTTTATTGAACCGCCAGCGTTGGAAAATCCATTGGGGCAGGTAATTCATGCCTTCAGACGGGAATTGGCGGTGGATGATTTAGACGCCGCGCCGAGGGTGGCTGACGATCTGCAAACCTTTATTAATGAACGCGGCGGGGAATTTGATAACCCGCAATCGTTGACGCGTTTGATTGAAATTCAGCAAGATCTGGATCAGGGAATTAAAGCGCAGGATTTGGATATTCTTGATCAGGTCGTGCAGGATTTCTGGACGCTGATTGTGCAATTGGAAGAAGATATGCTGAGCGAGGCTGAAAAGGCGTTACGCGATGCGCAAGAGGCATTGAAAAAGGCTCTGGAAGAGGGCGTTAGTGAAGAGGAGTTGAAAGAGCTGCGTGAACAGGCGGAACAAGCCATGCAGGACTTTATGGAGGAGCAGCTGCAAAAAGCTGAAGAAAATCAACTCAGCCCGGAAGATAAGGCGGCCTTGGAAGATATGCAGAAAATGATGGAAGAACTGCAAAAAATGATGGAAAAAATGGGCCTGAGCCAAGAAGAAATGGCCAAGTTGATGCAGGAAATGATGCAGCAAGCCCAGCAAAGCCAGCAGAACCAGCAGGGGCAATCGCAAAGTGGCGAGCAGCAGGAGATGGACTATCAGAAAATGTTAGAGCAGATGCAGCAAAAAATGCAGCAGATGCAGCAGATGCAGCAGAATATGAATGACCTAAAAGACATTATGGAGGATCAGAAAAATCTGCGTGAAGAAACATTCAATGAAGCCCTGCAAGATAATAAGGATCAGCAGCAAAACCAAAATCAACAACAGCAACAGCAAGATCAACAGCAACAGCAACAAAGTCAGTCGCAGCAAAATCAAGATAGACTGTCGCAAAAACAAGAGGAAATCGCCAAAAAGTTGGAAGAGTTGTTGAAAAAGATGCAGCAGCAAAACCAGGATCCCAGTGAGCTTGAAAAAGCCAGGGAAGCCATGCGGCGCGCGCTCGAGGATTTGAAGAACGGTGAGGAAGGGCAAGCTGTTCCCGATCAGGATGAGGCGCTGGAGTCTATGAATAATGCGCAAAAGCAAATGCAGAAGCAGATGATACAGCAGATGATGCCGGGCGGGCCGGGCCCTAGCGGTACTGGCCCCGGTTCCATGCCGACAGCATTACCGCCGCGTGATGTTCCGGGGGTGGATAATGATGGCCGTATACGGGAATCTGGAAACCCGAATGATAATTTAAACATATCGCCGGGTGAAAGTGGACAAGAGCAAAAACGGGTCCGTGATCGTATCCGCCGTCAAATTGACAAAGGCGGCAGTGAGTATCTGGAACATCTTTTAAATGGCAGTGACGGCCCGGATCTATAGGGCAGGTGTACAAAGGGGGCCATTGCGCGCATGTGGCACGGCTTTTTGCCTAAAATAATGGTCCGTGCCATGTTTTCTTGGGTAATCTAAATGGAATTTATTAAGGCTCAAGCGGAGCGAAGCTGATGGGGGCCTCAATAGGTGGAAGTTGCGCAGAGGGCAGTTTTGATGTTTTAAAGCTACCGTTTTCGCCTTGTATGCCCGTTTCTAATTGGGCGCTGGTAATGCCGTAATCATCATCGAGTACATATTCCAAATCGTTTAGCGTCGGGTTATTGGCATCATTTTTAATGCCAAGAATGGTGACGGAGGGTGGGTTGTCCAGGGCAACTGAAAAATTCAGGTTATGCCCTTCAATATTAAGTGCGATAGTCTCATGTGATCCGTCAAATGAGATTGTGTATTGATATGCCAGGCTATCTGTCGTTGGGGGCGTGGCAGATTGCTTGTCATCGGGTTTTATGGCGCCGCCATTGAGTGTTATGCTTCCTGGGCGCTCTTGTGTCGTGATATAAAGGGTGCTGCCTTCATGTACATCAAGAACTGACTGGTTTTCGATTGCGTGTTGTATCATGTCAGGAAGATATCCTTGCGCGCTATCGATGTTTTGTGGCGGTGTAATCCAAGCCTTATACATTAATGGCGGCGGCGGGGCCTGCCAATGTAAGGCTTCATTGAATTTGCTGAAAGCACCATCGCCATATAGCCCACCAGTGATGGCGGTTGCAACTAGAATAGATGTGTGGATGGCCGCTTTGGGTTTGTTGTCCTTATAGTATGCTCCAAAGCCTGATCCGAGTTTTTCGCTCTCAATCTTTTCTGCCCATTCTTTCCATATACGTTTTTGCGCGAGTTCAAAAATTTGTTGTGAAGGTTTGGAATCGCCTTTGCTGGGTTCATCGTCCAGTTTTTTTGCGGGGGTTTCTTGAGCCGCGATGTCGTCGTCAATAGCGCGGATCGCCTCTTTTCGGTTTGCGAATGGACGTTTGTCTGCGCGCACAAAGCTGTTGGTCAGGGAGTATGCGGTCGTTAGAAGGCTTGCTGCTCCTGCGGCCATGACGGCCATTTTTTGTCCTTGCGGAGGAAGGTGGTCCCAAAGGCCGATCAGAGCTGTGAATGCGCCGCCACTGACCAATGCGGGCGGCATAACCATGGGGACAATTTTTTCATTGATCATTGACCATTTACGGCGGCTAACCGCTTTGTTAAAGCGTCCTTTAATTTCGTTAATGCTCAAATCCTGTTGTTCATTCATGCCGCTTACCTTATGCCCCCAATTCGGGTGATGGGTATTGTTTGTTTACGTTCCGCATTGCCGCGAATTGTCTGCACTGAAATTGCTGGCACTGATACGGGTCTTGTATATCCAGGCTGGCCGTTTGCATGATGACTTGCCGACGCATGGCCAAAAGAACCTCATCTTGATAGGCGGCCATACCGCCGGCATTGCCTCTGGTATTATTGATTTGTGTTTGGCGCTCGGTTGCAACTTCGTGCACAAAGCCGCCGGATAATGGGCGCCCATTTTTTTTGATATAGGTATTCGGGGGTGTTATCAATGCGCGTTCGGCCCAGTAATTCAGATTGCCGTAATCTGTTTTTGTCGTTAATGCGTAAACCGTTGCTTCATGATGTTCGGCTAGAATTTTATTCCATTCTCGCACTTTAACGGTGCTACTGGTCCCATCGGTCAATATGTTTAGGCTGTTATGCTCTGATTTCCAACGTGTTGCAAGATTTTGGAAACAATATCCTGCATTTTCCATGGCGCTGGCATGTTCCGTTCCGCCAGTACCTCTGCGTTGTATGTTCAGAATTTCTTGCGAGAAGCGTAAGAACTTTGTTCTGTCGTCATCTCTGAAATCGACCCAGGGAATGACAAGTTCCGAGCGATGGTCAAAATCGACAACGCATAATGCAATCGACTGCGGTCCGCCGGGGTAGAAGATGGATTCCCGGAAGTCATCTGATGCTATAGCGTTTGCCAGGGATTCAAGCTGAGCGCGGTATTCACCCGTTCTATCTTCAATGGACCCGGAAATGTCGATGGCGCAAACGATGGCCATACCAATATCTTCGTTGCTGTTTGTTGCCAGTGTCGGGTGAAAATAGGTGGTTGTTGGAACCACTGTAGGAGGTTCTTCGTAGTAATTTGGTTGCCCAAATGCTCTGCTGCTTGCAAGCGTTAAAAGCCCCGCCCCAGCGCCAAGTAAAAATTGTCGTCTGTTAAGCACGATGTTAGTCCCTGTTCATTGCCAGATTTTCATCTGTCATAATTATTTTTTAATAGATCGCACCTTAGAGACTTTTTTAAGGAAATACAATGATTTTTATTTCCTTAATCATTGTTATTGCCGAGCCCTTGAAAAAAGATCTGCATGAGCCTATGTGCGTCTTTTTTCATTTTAAAACGATTTGGGTTTTCCAGATATTCATGCGCAATTCCTTTCATATAGCAATTGATGCTTAATGTTAAAAGTTTCGGATCGGCATTTGCCGGCAATGTGCCTTTTTTTTGTGCTTTTTCAAAATAGCGACAAAATGCTTTTTGTTTTTCTATCTTTTGCTGCGCGTGTTTGTCTTTAAATTCTTCCAAGTCCCCGGAATAATCGCATTTAATAAGAAATAATTTTATGGCCTGTTGTTTTTGTATGTCGATCTCTAGATCTTGCAATAACTTAATGCAGAGTTGTTTAAGTTGATCCAGCGGGTTCGGGTGATCCTTTTCTAAATCGTCCAATATGATTTCAAGCAAGGGCTGGTGGAGGTTTTCAAATAAAGTGTCAAAGATCTGTTTTTTATTACTGAAATGCCAATAAATGGCGCCCCTTGTTACATTTGCTGTCCGGGCTATATCTTCGAGGGTTGTTTTGGATACGCCTTTGTTGCAAAACATTTGCGTTGCGGCATTCAAGATATCTTGTCTCGTTTGTTCAGCGTCCTCTTTTGTGCGGCGCATAAATTTTTACTCTCGCTTGGTTGACAGCATACATACATAAATGTATGTTTATACTATAGCGTTACATTATATGTTTGTCTAGTTTGTAGCTACAGTCATATTCGGCTGCTTTATTCGCAGGGGTCTATAAAAAAGGTATTGAAGATGAAAAAAACAGCGGTTATAGGCATCATTCTTTTGTTCTTAGCGGCAGGCGGAGGGTGGTATTTTTGGGCTGCTAATGGGGACAAAAGCGCAGAGAAAAGCCCTGCAGAGCGGCCGCCTCAGGCCGTTTCTGTGCTGGAATTAGAGACGACGAAAATTCGTTACGATTATTCTTTACCGGGGCGTATATCCCCGTTTCGGCAATCACAAGTACGTCCGCAGGTCGATGGTATTATTACCGAACGTTTATTTGAAGAAGGGGCCGACGTTAAAAAGGGTCAGCAACTCTATCAAATAGATGATGCGCGTTACAAGGCTGCATTAAACAGCACCATTGCAGATTTAAAAAGCGCGGAAGCAAATGTAAAAGCCGTTGATGCAAGGGCTAAGCGCTATAAAGATCTTGTGAAAATTAATGCAGTTAGCGAACAGGAATATGATGATATTGTTGCGCAGTTAGATCAGGCGAAAGCATCTGTGGCCGTAGCGCAAGCTGCTTATGATCTGGCGCAAGTCAATCTGGATTATACAAAGGTATACGCGCCGATTGATGGCCGGATTAGCAAGTCTTTTGTTACCGAGGGCGCATTGGTAACCGCCAATCAAAGTCAGCACTTGGCCACAATCACGCAATTGGATCCTGTATATGTAGATATGCAGCAATCAGGAACTGAAGCCATGCATATACGGACCCGTATGATCGGGCAGGATGTCGTGCCTGTTACACTGGTTCTGGATGAAAAAACCGGCCAATCGTATGGCAAGGAAGGTATGCTGAAATTTTCTGAAGTTACAGTTGAGGAAACAACAGGATCAGTCGCTTTGCGTGCCTTGATGCCAAATCCGGACGGGATATTATTGCCTGGACTGTTTGTGCGGGCCACCATAGCGCTGGGGGAGGAAGATGTCATTTTGATTCCGCAGCGAGCGGCAACACGTACCCCTGATGGTAAGCTCACGGCTTGGATTGTGGACGAGCAAAATAGAGCGCAGCCCAGAGAATTAAAGGTGGATCATGCCTACGAAGACAATTGGATTGTCACCGATGGCGTGAAAGAGGGCGATAGAGTGGTTGTGCTGGGGTATCAGAAAATTGGCCCCGGCATGGTCGTGGCCCCGACCAATTGGAAACAGGCATCCGTTAAACCCAACACTGATCAAGGTGGTGAGGTGGATTCTGAGAAAAATAAAGAAGAATAAGGATACAGAAAAATGGCCCGTTTTTTTATTGACCGTCCGGTATTTGCTTGGGTGATTGCAATAATTATTATGCTGGCCGGGATTTTATCCATTCGGGCCCTGCCTGTCGAACAATATCCTAAAGTGGCACCGCCAACGGTAAGCATTAATGCATCTTATCCAGGCGCGTCGGCAGAAACGGTAGAGAATTCCGTTACGCAGGTTATAGAACAGCGCCTGACCGGTATTGATTATCTGCGGTATTTTACCTCCAACAGCTCCGATGGGTCTATGAGCATTACTCTAACATTCGAACCCGAGGCAGACCCCGATATTGCGCAGGTGCAAACCCAGAATAAAGTGCAAGGAGCGGTGACTAAGCTGCCTCAGGAAGTGCAGGCTCTTGGTGTTACGGTCACAAAATCAAATGACAGCTTCTTGTTAGTGGTCGGGTTTTACTCTGAAGATGCCAATATGACCGAGCACGAACTAAGCGATATGCTCGTTTCCAATTTTCAAGACCCGATATCCCGTATTAATGGTGTCGGTAGTGTACGCGTTTTTGGTGGTCAAAACGCAATGCGCATCTGGCTTGATCCGGCGAAATTGTATAGTTACAACTTGACGCCGCTGGATGTGCAGAATGCTGTTCAGGTGCAAAATACTGATATTTCTGCCGGGCAGTTGGGCGGAATGCCGGCCGCGCCAAATCAGCAGATTAACGCAACGATTAAGGCACAAGCGCGTTTGCAGACGGTCAATGATTTTGAACGTATTGTTTTGCGTGTAAATACCGATGGTTCCCAGGTTCGTCTAAAAGATGTTGCAAAAATAGAGTTGGGATCGGAAGATTATGCGCGTATCGCCCGCTATAAACGTCAACCCGCCGCCGGTATGGCTGTGACATTGGCCACAGGTGCGAACGCTTTGGAAACAGCAGAGGCCGTTAAGGAGCGCGTGGCCGAGTTGGCCGAGTTTTTACCGAAAGGCGTTAAAATTATCTATCCGATTGATGCGACACCATTTATTGAACTTTCGATTGAATCGGTTGTGCATACATTGGTGGAGGCTGTGATCCTGGTATTTCTTGTGATGCTGTTATTCTTGCAAAATTTTCGGGCGACGCTAATCCCGACCATTGCGGTGCCAGTTGTTCTTCTGGGTACATTTGCAATCTTATTGGCTTTCGGATTCAGCATTAACGTGTTGACGATGTTTGCTATGGTCTTGGCGATTGGTTTGTTGGTGGATGATGCGATCGTTGTTGTCGAAAATGTTGAGCGCATCATGAGTGAGGAGGGATTGTCCCCCAAAGAAGCCACGAAAAAGTCCATGGACCAGATTACAGGCGCATTGATTGGGATTGCTGTTGTGTTGTCGACGGTGTTTATCCCGATGGCGTTCTTTGGTGGATCCGCAGGGGCGATTTACAGGCAGTTCTCTATTACAATTGTATCCGCAATGGGCTTGTCGGTTTTGGTTGCACTGATTTTATCGCCATCTCTATGTGCGACATTGCTGAAAAATGAAGCGGGTGCAAAACGCAGATCTGATACCGGCTTTTTTGGCGTTTTTAACAAATATTTTAACAAAGGCCGTGACAGTTACCAAAAAACAGCCTCGTATATGGCGGCGCGTACCATGCGCTTTTTCGTGGTCTATATTGTTCTGGTTGGTGGAATGATGGCCATATTTGTGCAATTGCCCGGCGCATTCTTACCTGAAGAAGATCAGGGGTTTATGTATATGATGGTAAACACCCCGCCTGGCTCCACTGCTGAACGCACTTTGGAATCGGTTAAACAGGTCGAAGATTATTTTCTGGAGGAGCAAGGGGATAATATTGAACATCTTTTCACAGTAGTTGGTTTCAGTTTCGCCGGATCGGCTCAGAACGCGGCTTTTGGCTTTGTCGGCCTGAAGGATTGGGAGGAGCGCCCGGACGATAATCAGAGCGTCTTTTCCATTGCCCAACAAGCTGGCCCGGCTTTGGCCAGTATTAAAGATGCGATGGCGTTTGCGTTTTTTCCGCCGCCTATTCGCGAACTTGGTAACGCCTCTGGCTTTGATTTTCAACTGGTTGACCGTACTGGTAACGGGCATGAGGCCTTGATGCAGGCACGCGGCCAGCTTTTAGGCGCGGCAGCGCAGAATCCGAAACTGACTGGTGTGCGCCCCAATGGTTTAAGTGATGTGCCACAATATAAAATTAATATTGATAGCGAGAAAGCCTCGGCATTAGGATTATCACTCAGCGATATTAACCGCACCCTCCAGATTGCGTGGGGGTCTAGCTATGTAAATGATTTCGTGGATCAGGGGCGCATTAAACGCGTTTATCTTCAGGCTGATGCTCCGCACCGCATGATGCCGGAAGATCTGAATAATTGGTATGTCCGCAATGCTGATGGCGAAATGGTACCTTTTGATGCTTTTTCCAGTGCAGAATGGACATATGGGTCACCAAAACTGGAACGTTTTAATGGTAAGGCTTCTATTAATATTCAAGGCGGTGCCGCAGAAGGGGTGAGTACCGGGCAGGCCATGGAAGAGATTCTAAAAATCGTTGAAGAATTACCGGACGGATTTGGGGTGGAATGGTCCGGCATTTCTTATGAAGAACGGGCCGCGGGATCACAGGCACCGGTGCTATATGCTCTGTCAGTTTTAATTGTATTTTTATGCCTGGCCGCACTCTATGAAAGCTGGGCCGTTCCGTTTGCTGTAATGTTGGTTGTTCCTCTCGGTATTTTTGGTGCGGTGGTCGCGGCTTATTTTGCGGGATTGCCGAATGATGTGTATCTGCAGGTGGCATTGTTGACAACGGTTGGGCTGGCCTCGAAAAACGCAATTTTGATTGTAGAATTTGCCAAGGAGTTGAAGGAAAGTGGTCATAGTTTGCTGGAGTCAGTTGCGATAGCGGCGCGCCAACGTTTTCGTCCGATTTTGATGACATCCATGGCCTTTATGTTAGGGGTTACGCCTCTGGCTTTGGCAAGCGGGGCCGGTGCCTCCAGTCAAAACGCGATTGGTATTGCTGTGATGGGCGGTATGGCGGCGGCGACATTTCTGGCGATATTCTTTGTCCCAATGTTCTATGTTATGGTTGAAAAGCTGTTCCATCGAGATAAGGCCGAGGCAACTGAAAAAGCTGAAGCGAATAAGAAAGATTAACGATGATTAAAAAATCAGTATCTATATCACTGACGGTTATATTGTTATCTGGTTGTACCATGATTCCTGATTATTTAACGCCGGGTTTTTCTGCGGCCCCGAAATGGAGTGATGTGCCAGGATATGAGCTTCCCGCAGGCGAGAAGGCTGTATCGGATCTGGACTGGAAGGAATATTTTGATACATCTGAACTCTGGCTGGTGATAGGTACCGCATTGCAGAACAATAAAGATTTGGAACAAGCTGCCCTTAGTATTGATGAGGCGCGTGCGCTTTACCGTGTTTCCCGGGCTGACTTGATTCCGAATATAAATGCTCGTGGCACCGGCAATATTACAAAAACATCTGATGATTCCAGTGGGCAGGGCCACGCGCGTAAATCTGAGTTATATGAGGCCAATGTAGGTCTGGCGAGTTATGAGCTGGATTTGTTTGGACGAATTCGCAGTAACAATCAATCTGCAATTAATGAGTATCTGGCAAGTGAGCAGGCTTATGATGTTGTTCGTAACGCTTTAATTGCAGAAACAGCGAATGCCTATTTGCAATTATTGGCCGATCAGAAATTGTTGAAGTTGACAGAAAAAACCTTAAAGGCCCAGCAGCAGACCTATGACCTGCTCTCACAGAGCTTAGACAAGGGTGTGGCAACAGAACAGGATGTCTCCCGTGCATCGACCGCTGTAGAAACGGCGCGCGTGAATTTGCATCAATATGCTCGTTTTGTCGCTCAGGATAAAAATGCTTTATTTTTGTTGATGGGAATCCCTCAGGATGAAGAATTTTTACCGAAAACGACGTTGGATGACATTCAGATTGCCGATAATCTTGCTACGGGGCTTCCTTCACAGGCATTGTTGGCGCGTCCGGATGTGAAGCAGGCAGAATATAACTTGTTGGCGCGTAATGCAGATATCGGCGCTGCCCGCGCGGCCTTTTTCCCAAGTATTTCATTGACTGGGGCATATGGCTTTGCTTCGGATGATCTATCCTCTTTATTTACAAGCGGTGCAGCAGGAGCTTGGGCGTTTTTGCCGCAAATTACATTGCCGATCTTTCAGGGGGGGCGTAATACTGCCAATTTGGATTTGGCAGAAATTCGTAAGGAAAAAGCCATTTTGAATTATGAACAAGCCATACAGACCGCATTCCGTGAGGTTTCTGATGAGCTGGCAGCGCGTGCGACACTGGATGCGCAGCTTAAGGCGCAGCGCCGCCTTGTGGCCTCCGCGCAAAAGGTATATGACATTTCGAATGCGCGCTACCGTAGTGGTATCGATAGTTTCTTAAGTGTTCTAGACTCGCAGCGCGAGCTGTATGAATTTGAACAAAATGAAATCGTGACGCAACGTCAATATCTAGCGAATTTGGTGAATTTGTATAAAGTCCTTGGCGGCGGCCTTAACGAAGAGTCGGTCTTGTCTGTACCAGAATCCAAGTCGAAGGGGCTGGCGCAGAACGAAAACGAGACCATGTCCCAAATGGATCAATAACGATTTCACGCAAGTTTTTGTCTTTATCAAAACATATCCAGTATGCACTTTGCAGAGCCAAGTGTTCTCGGTATTTGCTTGATCCGCTGTATGGTTGATCGTGCATTGTTCAGTTTATAAAACTCGCGCGTCATGTCGGCCATGGCCTTAAGACGGATTTCATCCTCACCGCTGATTGGTTGGCCCGTAACATTTTTGCGTTTTAGGCTTTGCTGGCATATGCCTTCCCTGATTTGTTGCGGTGTTGGCTCCGGCCTGGGGCGTTTCTCACGCAGCGGGGTCCCTTTGGATAATGTGTGCTTGACGCGGGCCCATGTTGCTTTATCGCGGAACCGGTCAAGGAATCGGTCACGCTCTAATTGCAACATACGGCTGATATTCAGGGCAATGCCCGGATGAATGCCCAGTTCATTTTCCCCGCGCTCATCCATAATCTGCAAAAGTTTTTGCGCAACGATTGGGTCATCGATGTGTTGATTGACCTCATCCCGGGTTATCCTTTCACCGCCTGTTAGAATGTCGGCCAAGGCATCAATGACTTTTACATCAATATGATTAATGCCGGTTTTTGAAGGGTCACCGCCAATTTTGTACATTTTATCAACATTCATGCGGATCGCACTTTTGCCACTGAGACCGGGAAGTTTGAAATGCGGTAATGGGGCGGGGGTGTAATCATTTGCCATGTCCAGGGCTTTTGCTTTGGCATCGGCCAATACGCGGTCAGGATTCATACTGATGCCATCGTTGGAAGAAATCCATAGCTTCTTTTTTGCATCTTGTGAACAGGTTGCGATTGAAGCCATTGGGTTAGCCAGCGCCATAGCCGTTTCAATGACGGCGGGCATCGGCCCATGTTTTTGTTCAGGCTTTTCAATTGCGCGTTGCAGATAACGCGTAGACCCGCCCCATCCTGGAATTAGGCCAAGCCCGGATTCCGGAAGACCCATAATTTGCTCTGGCCCGGCTTGAATGGCATCGCAATGCATTAAAATTTCACATCCGCCGCCAAAGGCTATATTCTGGGGCGTTCCTTTCGGGGCACCAATAACTGGAAACGGTGCTTGATTGAGCGCGTTATAAACGGCTTGTCCTTCATAAACCAGTTCCTCTAGCATACCAGGCAGCTTTCGCTCAATGTATCCACCAATACCAACGGCTTTTAGCCACCATTTCTCCGTGGCACTCATGAAAACCTCAACCAGTTTCAAATTGGCACCAAAAGAAAAGCTCTTCTCGTCGTTATAAACCACCATGGCTTTGTAGTGATCGGAGTGGTTCTGCATAAATTTTATGCTTTCATTGATCACCCAGAAAATCGATGGATCAATTGCATTTTTTGTAGAATGAAATTCCAGCGCTGTTACACCATCACCAATATCCCAAAGGCTTGCAGAGTTATGGCTGACAAGAGGTTTCGATGCGGCCTTGATATCGTCCAGACTAAGGACGCCATCTGGCCGTTTAATTGCGGCGTATCGACCATCGAAATTCATAACCTGATTTTGACCATCGGCCTGGCGGTAAAACGCGCCATGTTTTTGGGCTTTGGAAAGAAGGGCCGGGATGGGCAGGCCATCTTGCTGCAATTTATGGGTAAACCAGTCCAGGCCAAATTTATCAAGGAGCTGAAACGGGCCATATTCCCAATTAAATCCGGCACGCATGGCATCATCAATATCCTGCAGATCATAGGCAAGATCTTGCGCATGATCCATGGTATAAATCAAAATGTCGCGAATAACAGGCCATGCAAAATTTGAAGGCGTATCATCGGTATCAAAAAATTGACTATAGCCGCCGTATTTTTTGATTTTTCTTTCAAATTTGAAATATGGGCTGTTTTTGAAATCACGGTAATCTCCGGTTTTCAAATCTCGAGATTCTTTTACCGGCTTACCCTTTTCGTCTTTAATTGGGTTGCCTTCGGCATCTGTTTTCTTGCGGTAATATCCGCCTTTGCTGTTGGGGTCCCTGTTGCCCAAGTATCCAGTTTGCAACATTGTTTCCAGTTCTTCTGTGCCAGAGAATATTTTCTTAAACTCATCAGTGGGCGGAAGATTTGTGTGTAGGTCGGTGCGAACATGTTCAATGACTGGTAGCCCGACTTCATCGGCCAACTTGAACAAGCCGAGTTTTGGGAAACCGAATGCTTGGCCCATGATAGCATCAACATCTTCAATCGGCATGTTTTTGTTCAAGGCTTCTACGCGCGCGCGTTCCATTGCGAAAATACCAATGCGGTTGGCAATAAACCCCCGTGCATCTTTACAATGCACTGTTTTTTTACCCAATTTTTCACTGCCGAATTTCATGACAGTTTCAACGATCTTTGGGTCAGTATCATCGTTTGAGATGACCTCTAACAAATGCATGAAACGGACTGGGTTAAAGAAATGTGTGTTAACGAAGCGGCGCTTGAAATCACTTGATTGTCCACCGGTCAGGGATTCAATCTGCATTGTTGATGTATTAGACGAAAAAATGGCATCGGGTTTGGCAATTTTTTCGATGTTTTGATAGATCCCGGCCCGAATTTCCTGTGGTGCCAGAATGGTTTCAATAATCCAGTCGCAGTCGGCCAGCATATCCAGGTTTTCATTTGATAGCCCGGTTGTTATGTTTTTGGCATTGTCTGGTATCATTAGCCCCGCATTAAAAGCATCAGTCGGTTTGGCGTTCTTCATGCGTTCAATCGCTTCGTCGGCACGGTTGTTTCCAGTCTCTTTATTTAAAAGATCTAATAAAACAACTTCAACACCGGCATTGGCCAGTTGGCCTGCAATGCCTGCTCCCATGGTGCCGGCTCCAATTACACCAACTTTTTTGATCTCTGATGTCATATTTAATCTCCGGCTTATTCTGCTGATGGTTCAAAGGCTGGGTTTTCTATGATCATGGCCATGCCCTGACCGCCGCCCACGCATAATGTGGCCATACCATAACGTTTGTTATTTCTTTGCAGTTCCAGTGCCAATGTCCCGGCCAATCTAGCCCCGGTCGCGCCCAAGGGGTGCCCGATGGCAATGGCGCCGCCGTTGACGTTAATTTTCTCCATATCAGGCTCCATGCCCTGTGCTTCCCATTCTTTGATGACAGCGATACTTTGGGCGGCAAAGGCTTCGTTGAGTTCAATATAATCCATATCCTTTAATGTCAGACCGGATTTTTCAAAGGCGCGTTTTGATGCCTCAACAGGTCCGATCCCCATAATTTCTGGCGCGCACCCGCTTTCGCCAACGGCAATAATACGCGCAAGAATAGGCAGGTTATTGGCTTTAGCATAAGATTCCGCCGTGACCATAACGGCAGAAGCGCCATCAGTGATTTGTGATGCTGAAGCGGCCGTGACCGTTCCGCCTTCCTTGGCGTCTTTTGCCACAGGGCGCAGCTTGGAGAGGCTCTCCACTGTACTATCCGGGCGCACTCCATCATCGTGATCCAGCCCGTTAATGGGGACAATTTCGTTTTTAAAATGCCCTGCTTTAGCGGCCGCTGCATGGCGTTGATGGGATCGGACTGAAAATTCATCTTGTTCCTGGCGTTGGATTTTATATTTTATAGCCAGATTTTCGGCCGTTGCCGGCATATCCATAAAGGCCGCGGCATTGCCGTCATGAACTTGTGGGTTCAGGTGTGGATTAAACCCGCCCATGGGGACATGGCTCATGGTTTGGACGCCGCTGCAAATATAAACGGAATCCTTATGAAACAGGCTGAGTGCCGCGCCCATATTGATGGCGTCTAATGAAGACGCACAAAACATGTCAAGGGATGTGCCAGTTACGGTATTGGGGAGTTTGCAATCAGGATGCATCACGGCAATGCGGGCAATGTTCAGTCCCTGGTCGGCCTCCTGATGAACGCATCCGGTCAATAATTTTGTGACTTTGGCTGGAGCAATGCCGCTGCTGTCTATCAGGGTATTAATTAAGGGGACCAGCATGTCCACCGGGTCAACATCGGCAAAACGCCCGGGAGGTTTACCTGATCCGGGGATGGCGGCTTTGGCAAAAGGGGTGCGGGCGTAGCCAATGATAACAGCGTGATCTTGAGTATGTGCGTTCATGATGATTGTCTCCTTTGATCCTAAAAGGTTAATCTAATGAAACAATTTTGCAATGATCTTTATCTATTTTGTTGTTGTCCGTAGTGATAATCGGAGCAAGGTAATATAAAAATGTATCGGATTTTTTTGTTCGCCCTGTGGCATAATCGAAAAAATATACGTATCTTTATTCAAAATTGATTCATATCAATTCTTGATTTGTTTTCATGTGGCAGTGTCCCATAATAATTCACAATCCTAAGAAGGAAGTACAAAATGAAAAAGTTTACAAAAGTTATGTTGCTTAGCGGTGTGGCGCTGCTGGGCTTTTCTGAATTGGCAGTGGCAAAAGATCTGGGTGATGGCCTATGGGCGAAAGAACGCTTCCAGTTCCGTTTGCGCGGTATTGGTGTGTTGCCTGATGGTGGCGGTCACACAACAATCGGTGGTAAGCCTGATGCTGATAATGCATTTGTACCGGAAGTCGATTTCACTTATTTCCTGACCCAGAACTGGGCGTTGGAATTGATTGCGGCGACCTCTCCGCATGATCTGAAATTGAAAGGCAGTGTCCTTGGTGATCTTGATTTGGGTGACAGCATGATTTTGCCTCCGACCCTGACTTTGCAGTATCATTTTACACCTGACAATACCTTTAGTCCTTATGTTGGTGCGGGTGTGAACTACACACTTCCGTATTCAGAAGATGCGGCTGGTGGTGCTGTTACTAGTCTTGAAGCGGACGGTAGCTTCGGTTACGCGCTGCAGGCTGGTTTTGATTATTGGATGAATGATAATTGGGGCTTAAATCTGGATGTGAAGAAAATCTGGGTGGATGTTGATGCTTCTATTAATAAGGGAGCCATTACCGGCGAAGTTGAGTTGGACCCGTGGGTTGTTGGCGCTGGTGTATCTTACCGCTTTTAATCAGGAATGAATCTCCAAAAACCCCTGCTTTGCAGGGGTTTTTTGTTGTCTGTTTTACCGGTTGCTTGGTGGTTTATTCAGCCGCGCTGGAGATATCTTTGCAAGGGAATTCAGATGTGCAAGCCGCACAGGAATAGCGAACCAGTTGATTGCAGTCATCCATCGTGATTGTGGAGCCTTTGACCCTTATGCCTGTTTCATTCTGTAGTTTTTTTAGGGCTCTGGAAAAAGTTTCTGGTTGCATGCCAAGCCGCGAAGCGACAAGCATCTTATCGTAAGGCAGATGTATTTGAACTTGTCCATCTTCATTTTGCTGAAGAAGTCTAAGCAGAAAACAGCCAATTCGTTGTGATGCGTTCTGGATGGATCTGTGTTCGATTTCGCGGTCTTGTTGGCGACGGTATTTCGCCATTGACCCCAGCATTGAAAAAGCAAATTTGCTGTTATTTGCAATTTCTTCTTTTAAAGGTGCGATGGGCAGAGTGATAATTTCAGACGATTCCACAATTTCTGCGCTGTAGGGGTAGATTCCGTCTTCAAATATGGCTGTGTCACCAAAAATGTGGCCGGTAGTAAATATGTCGACGACGGCTTGGGTCCCGTCCAGGGTCTCTCTGAAAAGTTTGACCCAACCGCTCTGTACATAGAAAAAGTTATCGCCCTTATCTCCGTGTAGGAATAAAATTTTTCCTTTGTTATATTTATGTGACTTTGCACCGGCAGCCAAATTTGTGAAGAAAGAATCCCCGCAATCTTTAAATAGACCGATATTACATAGTGTATTTTTGAGCATAATTTTTTTGTCTTATAGGCTAACTTGACTAAAATCAAGGTTACACTCTACCATTTTACGCACAGTAATGGGGTCAAAAATAGGAAGTTTTATGGACTTTGTGCATTGTATACAGGATTTTTCCGGCCAATATGGTTTGGTGACCAGTCTTTTTCTAGGTGGATTGGCGGGGGGCTTTACGCACTGCACGGCCATGTGTTCTCCGTTTGTATTGTCACAAATTGGTGCGCGGGGCGATGTTCGTGACACGGCGTTGAAGCGTTTATCCGGTGCGCTGCTTATTCCATATCATTTAGGTAGAATGACAACCTATGTTTTTATGGCGGCAATTTTTCACAGTGTTTTAAATCTGGCCTATCTTTTTTCGGAACAAAAGGCTTTGCTAAGTGGGCCTATATTGGCCTTGGCAGGGGTGTTGTTTTTAGTGAGTGTTTTTCCTGTATTTACAAAGATGTTTCCATGGGTTACCAGACTGCATGTGCCGGCGCCCATGAAATTTATGGTGGGTTTTAGTAACGTAATGATGCTAGACCCCGGGCCAATAAAACGGTACAGTTTGGGCGTTATGCTGGGCTTTATGCCTTGTGGTCTTGTGCTTGCAGCTATTATGGCGGCTTCTACAGCTCCAAATCTGGCGCAGGCCTCTTTGGCAATGGCGGCGTTTTCGGTGGGAACGATGCCGGCACTGGTGGTAACGGCATTTGGAGGGCGTGCTTTGCAGATGAAGTTTCCCGAATTTTCAAGAATGATCAGGCAGGGGGCAATGGCCGTTAGTGCTTTATGGCTCTTTGTTCTGGCTGGATGGATGATGATATAAAAAGGAAGAAAAAATGAGTTCAAGTGCTTTGAATGAGAAATACAATTACGATGTGGTCAGGCTTTTTACCCTGGCAACTGTTTTTTGGGGGATCGTCGGGTTTCTTGCCGGTATTTTTATCGCCGCGCAAATGGTATTCCCGGATTTAAATATTGAACCCTATCTCAGCTTTGGCCGTCTTCGCCCTGTGCATACATCTGCAGTCATTTTTGCCTTTGGGGGGAATGCGCTTTTTGCAACCAGTTATTTCATTGTTCAGCGGACATGCGGCGTAAGGCTATGGTCGGATAAGTTGGCCATGTTCACCTTTTGGGGCTACCAGTTCTTCATTGTGCTGGCCGCGCTGGGATACGTTCTGGGCGTTACACAAAGTAAAGAATATGCGGAGCCCGAATGGTATGCCGATCTCTGGCTGACAATTGTTTGGGTGGCTTATCTTGTTGTTTATTTGATGACCTGTATCAAACGCAAAGAATCGCATTTATATGTCGCTAACTGGTTCTATTTGTCCTTTATTATAACCGTTGCGGTCCTGCATCTTGGAAATAATATTTCGATTCCGGTCAGCTTGACAGATGCCAAAAGCTATAGTGCGTTTGCTGGTGTTCAGAGCGCCATGATCCAGTGGTGGTATGGGCATAATGCTGTTGGTTTCTTCCTGACGGCCGGTTTCCTTGGTATGATGTATTACTTTATTCCGAAACAGGCCAACAGACCGGTATATTCTTACCGCCTTTCCATTGTTCACTTTTGGTCGCTAATCTTTATCTATATCTGGGCGGGGCCTCATCACCTTCACTATACATCGTTGCCTGATTGGGCGCAGACCTTGGGGATGACGTTTTCAATCATGCTGTGGATGCCAAGTTGGGGCGGAATGATTAATGGTGTAATGACCTTATCGGGTGCATGGCATAAATTGCGCGAAGACCCGATTATCCAGTTTATGATTATCGCTTTGGCATTTTATGGCATGAGCACATTTGAAGGTCCATTAATGTCGATACGTGCGGTGAACTCATTGTCTCACTACACGGATTGGACCATTGGTCATGTGCACTCTGGTGCTTTGGGCTGGGTTGGTTTTATCAGCTTTGGTGCGCTGTATTATATGGTTCCGCATCTCTGGGGGCGTGATAAAATGTACTCAACGAAGTTGATTAGCATCCATTTATGGGTGGCAACGCTTGGTATCGTTTGTTACATCACGGCCATGTGGGTTTCCGGTATTATGCAGGGCCTAATGTGGCGTTCATATAATGACATGGGTTTCCTGGAATACTCATTCGTTGAGACTGTTATGGCGATGAAACCATTCTACGCTATCCGGGTCTTGGGCGGTGTGCTCTACCTCGCCGGTGCGCTGGTTATGGTCTATAATATTTATAAAACCATTCGCGGTGACGTTAATCAAAAAGAACAAAATCTTCAAGCACAAGGAGCAGCGGCATGAAATGGATGAAACACGATAAATTAGAACGCAATTCCCTTCTGCTGTCAGGGTTCATTATTGTGACGGTTCTGATTGGGGGTATCGTTGAGATTGTGCCACTGTTCAGACAGGAAACCGTGATTGAGCCAGTTGAGGGGGTTCGCCCGTATACTCCGCTGGAACTTGCCGGATATAATATTTATGTTCGTGAAGGCTGCTATAATTGCCATTCCCAGCAGATCCGTCCGCTGCGTGATGAGGTCGTGCGTTATGGTCATTATTCTTTGGCTGCGGAAAGTATGTATGATCATCCGTTCCAGTGGGGATCAAAGCGTACGGGTCCTGATTTGGCGCGTGTTGGCGGAAAATATTCTGATGAGTGGCAGGTTGCACATTTGAAGGAACCGCGTGATCTGGTGCCTGAATCAATTATGCCGTCTTATGAATTTTTATTGCATAGAGCCGCAAAGCTGCATGATATCCATAACCATATGAAATCTCTGGCTGCCGTTGGGGTACCTTATGGTGAAGAACATATTAAAATGGCCAGAAAAGATGCCACCGCACAAGCTATCGGGGAAGCAAGAACGGATACGTCCGGGTTGCAGGAACGATACGGCGATAATGTAAATGCCAGGGATTTTGACGGAAATCCTTCGATGATATCTGAAATGGATGCTTTGGTGGCTTATTTGCAGGTGCTGGGCACGATGGTTGATTTTGAGGCTGCCAAAAATGTGGAAGGGAATGAGTGATGAAAGAATTATTTGCAGATGCAAATATGGGGCTTATCGGGCTTATTTTCTTTTTTCTGTTTTTCTGTGCCGTCCTTGTGTGGGTAATGCGCCCGGGCAGCAAAGAACAGTATAAAAATAATTCCGAAATCCCGTTAAAAGAGGATGAATAGATATGACCGAAGACCATAAAAAAGACAAAGATATTGATGAGCTGAGCGGCGTTGAAACAACTGGCCACAGCTGGGACGGCTTGCAAGAGTTGAATAACCCGCTGCCGCGTTGGTGGGTGTGGGTTTGGATTGCAACCATCGTTTGGTCGGTTTGGTATTTTGTGGTGTATCCGGCATGGCCTGTTCCTGGCGGAGCAACGGAAGGTACATCGGGCTATACGCAGTTTAAAGAATTGGCTGAAAGCCAGCAAGAAATTCGGGACCGTCAGGCGGCATATCTGGAGCGGTTTGAAAATGCAAGTTTCGAAGAAATTATGAATGATGAGGAACTATATGCCTTTGCCATGGCAGGGGGAAAATCCGCATTTAAGGATAATTGCGCGACATGTCACGGGACCGGGGCCGAAGGCGGCATGGGGTATCCCAACCTGAATGATGATGATTGGCTATGGGGTGGGAAATTAAGTGATATTTACCACACGCTTCGTTACGGTATTCGCGCGGATAATCTGGATACACGGTTGTCACAAATGCCGGCTTTTGGTCAGGATAAGTTGCTGGATAAGCAGCAGATTAATATGGTTGTTGACTATGTTTTGAGCCTGTCCGGCCATACAGATGATGCGCATCATGGCGGCGAATATGATCCGGCTGAATATTTGAAAGCCGGAGCGCAGATTTTCCAGCAACAGTGCGCGTCATGTCATGGCCCGGATGCAAAAGGACTGCATGAATTTGGCGCCCCGAATTTGACCGATGCGATCTGGCTTTTTGGTGGTGATCGCGACACAGTGTTTCAAACTGTGTATTATTCCCGCGCAGGTATGATGCCGGCTTGGGAAGGGCGTTTGGGAGATGATACCATTCGTCAGTTGGCAGTGTATATTCATGAATTGGGCGGCGGTGCGCCTGATGCGGCTATATTGCCTGATGAAGGTCTTCGCAATCCTGCTCCGTTAAAATCTCCTGAATATGAGAAAACCGAGGACCTTGATAATGACGGTGAAGTTTTATCAGTTGAGCCTGAGGTCCCGCTGGCAGAAGATGCCCAGAATGATATGGGTGTGCATGAATAGAAAGATCCAGCGATGTTACAATACTTTGCGAAGCAACAAAAAGTTTATCCCAAGCGTGTTTGGGGGAAATATCGTAAATTAAAATGGGTGGCAATGATTGTCACTTTGGGAATTTATTATCTGGTCCCCTTCATTCGCTGGGACCGTGGCCCCAATGCCCCTGATCAGGCTGTTTTGATTGATCTGAATGGTCCGCGTGCTTATTGGTTCTGGATTGAGATATGGCCGCAGGAAGTTTATATTCTGACTGGTATATTAATATTGGCCGCGATCGGGTTGTTTTTTGTGACGTCAATGTTTGGCCGTGTATGGTGCGGATATTTATGCCCGCAAACTGTATGGACAGACTTGTTTGTCTGGGTTGAACGTATTGTACAGGGGGATCGTAATGCCCGTAAAAAGCTGCAGGAAGGCCCCTGGACATTTACCAAAATTCGTAAAATTGCGTTGACTCATTTTATTTGGCTCGTGATTGCCTGGGCAACGGCCGGTTCTTTTGTTCTTTATTTTAATGATGCCCCGACATTGGTGCGCAGTTTTTTTGAATTTGATGTTTCTCCGACTGTTCTCTGGTTTATTATCGGGCTTACAGCCAGTACTTATTTGATGGCCGGGTTTGCCCGTGAGCAGGTTTGCACATATATGTGCCCGTATGCGCGGTTTCAATCGGCGATGTTTGATAAAGATACGTTGATTATTGGTTATGATCAAAAGCGTGGTGAACCCCGCGGCAAACATAAAAAAGGCACGAGCTGGGATGATCGTGGTGATTGTATTGATTGTACGTTATGTGTTCAAGTTTGCCCCACAGGGATTGATATCCGTGACGGATTGCAAATGGAATGTATCGCTTGCGGGTTATGTGTGGATGCCTGTAATGGCGTTATGGATCAGGTGGAACGCCCGCGCGGTTTGATCCGTTACGACACGGCCAATCACATGCAGGCCGAAGTTAAAGGCGGTGAAGAAAGATTTCGCTTTATTCGTCCGCGCACAATATATTATTCGGCCATAATTGCGATAGTGGGTTCCATTATGCTTTATGCCCTTATATTCCGTTCTCCGCTTGAATTGCATGTATTACATGACCGTAACCCAGTGTTTGTTCAGCTATCCAGCGGTGAAATTCGTAATGGTTATACCATTAAAATTCTAAATAAAACTCACCAGTTTCAGACCTATGATTTGACGCTGGATGGCTTGGATAATGCCCAGATCAATGTTAGAGCCGCCGGTGATGTTTCGGCCAGTGATCTGAGCGTACCGGCCGACAGTGTCGGGTCTTATCATATTTTCGTGAGCGCAGATGTGCCCCCTGCTGAGCCACGTAAATTTAATTTTGTATTGCGTTCACGCGATGGGGATATGGAAGATGAGTATAAAGCCAAATTCATAACAAGGCGCGATTGATATGAAAGAACAAGTTATTGCAAAACCTTTGAGTGGATGGTGGGTGTTTACCGCGTTTGCGGCGTTTTTCGGTGTTGTTATTATTGTAAATGGAATTTTTATTACATCGGCCCTGGGATCATTTAGCGGTCTTGTCACCGAACAGCCTTATAAAAAGGGATTGGCATATAATGAGATTCTTGAAAATGCCCGCACCCAACCAAACATTAATCACAAAGTTTCCTTTCAAGAGGGCATTCTTCGCTGGGGTTTAAAGGAACAAGACGGTACGTATATAAAAGAGGCGTCCGTAACTGCAAATTTTACGCGTCCGGTAAAAGATGGTAATGATTTTTCTATGCCGTTGCACTATCAGGGAAAAGGTTTATATCTAGGTACACCTGAGTTTCCTTTGAAAGGGTTATGGGCCGTACAGTTGAGTGCAAAATGGAACAATCAGACATACAAAACAACGAAACAAATAATTGTTCGTTAGAAAGCGGATATGAAAGTCTGGTTCAGGATGGGCTGGATGGAAATCATCAGTTATCTGTGCTGGTGAGCGGTGTACATTGTGCCGGATGTATTCAAAAAATTGAATCGCGCCTTGCCAAAGAAACGGACGTAAACGCAGTCAGGCTTAATTTTTCGACCGGGCGGTTGGCCTTAAGCTGGACAGGCGATAAAGCACGCGCCAATGATCTTGTCGCGTTGGTTCAGGGGCTGGGTTATGGCGTTGCCCCGTATGATCCCCGCAGGGAACAGGACGAAACCGAAAAACAGGACCGTTTTTTGCTGTTATGTCTGGGCGTAGCCGGATTTGCGATGGGGAATATTATGCTCATCTCTGTTGGTTTGTGGAGTTCGGATTCCAATACAATGGGGCTTGCTACGCGTGAATTATTCCACTGGATATCTGCTTTAATTGCCATTCCCACGGTTATGTTTTCCGGTCGCCCATTCTTTAGATCGGCGGCAAAAGCCTTGCGCGCCGGTCACACGAATATGGATGTTCCGATTTCGCTGGCGTTGATATTGGCAACCAGTATGAGCATTTGGGAAATTTTTAAACAAGGGGAGCATGTGTATTTTGATTCTGCTGTTATGCTGATGTTCTTCTTGCTGATCGGTCGTTATCTGGATTTTCGTGCCCGTAAAAATGCACGTTCAAGTGCGACGGATTTGCTGAGCACGCTCAGTGGCTTTGCCAGTGTGCTGGATAAACGCGGTGTGGTTAAACGTATGCCAATACCGGAATTGCGCGAAGACATGATTGTTCAAGTTGCCGCTGGTGAAAAATTTCCGATTGATGGTTTGGTGGAGCAGGGAAAAAGCACTGTTGATACGTCTTTGGTGACTGGTGAAACGGTACCGCGGGAAATAGAGCCGGGCTTACAGGTTTACGCGGGGACACTGAATCTGGCAACGCCTGTTACAGTAAAAGTGGAAAAAGCAGCCGAGGATTCCCTGTTGGCCGATGTGGTTCGTTTAATGGAAAAGGCGGGACAGGGGCAGGCGGCTTATGTTCAGATTGCTGACCGTGCCGCCAGGCTATATACACCGGTTGTGCACTCTCTGGCGGCGTTTGCCTTTTTAGGGTGGTTGTTTATCGGCGGATTGGATTGGCAGGATTCTCTTTTAATTGCCGTAACGGTTTTAATTATTACATGTCCTTGCGCGTTGGGGCTGGCGGTGCCAGTGACACAGGTGCTGGCAACCGGGCGGTTAATGAAAAACGGAATTTTGGTGAAATCGGGCGATGCGCTGGAACGACTTTCGAAAATTGATATGGCAATTTTTGATAAAACCGGTACGTTGACATTGGGAAAACCTGTTCTGCAAAAACGATACGATGCAGATATATTGCGCCCAGCCGCATCTCTTGCCATTCATAGCAGGCATCCTCTTTCAAAGGGGGTAGTTAATGCTTATCAGGGAGAACTGTTAAAGGTTGATCATATCGAAGAGGTTCCGGGTAAGGGGGTAAAAGGACAAATTGACGGCAAGATGGTGCGTATCGGTAGCCGCGATTGGTGCGGTGATGATCAGGCTTCGCCATCGGATGAGCTGGAAATTTGGTTCAGCAGTGATGGGCAACGACCTGAGCGTTTTATTTTAAAAGATGTTTTGCGCCCTGATGCGGCTGATGTGATGGCCAATTTGGGATTGGAAACGGTATTGCTGTCTGGTGACAGGGAGCATGTGGTTAAAAACATTGCTGATGAAATTGGACTTGATCAATATTATGCGGAGAAAACGCCAACCGAAAAATATGATATCCTGCAAAGTTATAAAGATAAGGGGCGCAAAGTATTGATGGTTGGCGACGGGTTGAATGATGCACCGGTTTTGGCTGCGGCAGATGTTTCTATTGCCCCTGGAACGGCAATTGATATGGCGCAAAACGCGGCGGATATTATTTTTATGGGGGATAAGCTGGCCCCGGTCAAAGAGGTGTATGATGTTGCCCGGCTTTCACAGAAACTTGTAAGACAGAATTTTATGCTGGCCATTGCGTATAATATTTGTGTTATTCCGATGGCATTGGCAGGTATGGTGACCCCGATGATTGCGGCCATTGCGATGTCGTGTTCATCATTGATTGTGATTGCGAACTCTTTCAGGGTAAAGTTAGCTTCATGAGTATTCTTTTATATCTAATCCCCATTGCCTTGCTGCTTGGTTTAATTGGCCTTAGTGCATTTATATGGGCCCTTAAATCCGGCCAGTATGATGATCTGGATGGTGCCGCGCAACGTATCTTGATGGATGACGATGACGGCACAGATATAAAAACAGGCACCAATACAGCGCTGGACAAGGCCGCTAACAAAAGTCAGGATGAACAATAATGTGTGGTTTTTTTATAACCAGTACTATTTTGCGATAATGAGATGCGTTTATTAATAATCGAAGATGATAAAGAAGTTGCGGCCTATATCACCAAAGGTATGAAAGAGGCAGGGCATACGATTGATACCGCAGATAATGGCAAAGACGGTTTGTTTTTAGCCACGACCGAAAATTATGATGCTTTGATTGTTGACCGGATGCTACCCGGTCTGGATGGGCTGAGCATTATTCGTACGATACGCGGTGCTGATAATAAAACACCCGCATTGATCCTGTCCGCATTGGGAGAGGTCGATGACCGTGTAAAGGGATTGCGTTCCGGCGGGGATGATTACATGGTCAAGCCTTTCGCCTTTGCCGAGCTGCTGGCCCGTATAGAAATCCTGGCGCGGCGTGGGCGCGAGAATAGCCAGAACGGTGCGTCAAATTGTCTTGAAGCCGGCGACCTGAAACTGGATTTATTGTCACGTAAGGTTACGCGTGGACAACAGGTGATAGAGTTACAAGCCACTGAATTTCGTTTACTGGAATATTTGCTGCAGCATAAAGGGCAGGTTGTAACCCGAACCATGCTTTTGGAACATGTATGGGATTATCATTTTGACCCTCAGACTAATGTCATTGATGTACATATCAGCCGTTTACGCGCCAAAATAGACAAAGGTTTTAAAGGGCAAATCATTAGAACGGTTCGCGGGGCTGGCTATATCATCGAAGGGGAATGATGCGCATTTCAAAATCCATGCGAAATTCAAAACGCAGTTATATTCGAAGCTCCAGCTTTGTTATGGCTGTGTTGTTCACTATTTTGTGTGGGGGCGCGGCTTTGAGTCTGGGATATTTTATCAATTATTTCGCGAAGGGACACGTTGTTTACAGCACCAACGCGATTTTGGATGCTGAGCTGAAATACATCAAGGCGCGTGGTTTACCGGATGAAGGGCGTGATGGTGAATATCTTTATATCTATCTTGATAAAGATCAAACCGGGTTGCCGGAAAATATGTCTGAAGAAGATATGCGCTTAAGTGAGGGCATTCTCGTATTTAAAATGAATGACGGTCTGCGTGAGAGCTATGCCGGAAAAACATTGCCGCTGGACAACGGGCGGCGTTTGCTTGTTGCGTATAACATAACCAATGTTGCTGCGGATTTTAAGTTTATGCAATGGTTAGGCATCGCCAGTATTTGTTTTGTTATGCTGGTTGTTTTTATCAGTTACCTGATTAGTGTATTTGTGGTTAAGGGAACCAACCGCATTGCCGAAACCGCGCAAGATATTATTGCAACGGGGGATTTGTCACGGCGGCTGGAAGTTACAAATCGCTGGGATGATCTGAGTAATATGGCCGCGGTTTTAAATACACTGCTGGCTCGTATAGAAGAATTGATGCAAGGCGTTCGTCAGGTGTCGGACAATATAGCCCATGATTTACGAACCCCTTTGACACGCATGCGTAATAAAATCGAAGCGCTGCAAAAAAAACATAAAGACGATAATTATGATGATCTGATAGAGGAGGCAGACCGTTTGCTTTCCACATTTAATGCGCTGCTGCGTATCACACGTATTGAGACAGAGCGCCAGCGTGGGCATTTCGGCGCGGTCGATGTAAAAGCGCTTTTGGAAGATGTTATTGCATTTTACGCTCCTTTGGCGGAAGAAAAACATATTAAGATAGACCATCTTCTCAGCGAAGCCATTGTTCATGGGGACCGTGATCTATTGTTTCAGGCCTTTGCCAATATGCTGGATAACGCCATAAAGTTTACGCCTGAAGGCGGTCATGTTGATATTAAACTTGTGCGTTCGGGGGCACATACGATTGTATCAATTTCGGATAGTGGAATTGGTGTGAGCAAGTCCGATGCCGATAAAATTTTTGAACGGTTTTACCGGGCAGAACAAAGCCGTTCGACCAGGGGAACAGGGCTTGGGCTAAGCCTTGTAAAGGCCGTTATTAATTTGCATCGGGGGCACATTCAAATTGAGCCAAACATGCCGGGTCTGAAGATTGTTACAACTTTGTAATAATGTGGCCATAGAAATGTAAGGCAGTTGCAGGCATTATGATGTAATGAAAATAGCAGTGATAGGAGCAGGCATTTCAGGGTTGGGCGCGGCATATTTATTGTCTCCAGATCATGATGTCCATGTATTTGAAAAAAATAATTACACGGGTGGGCACAGCCGAACCATTGACGCCGCCGTTAAATATAGCAAGGTTCCGGTTGATACCGGGTTTATCGTTTTTAATAATTGGAATTACCCAAATTTAATGGGCTTATTTAAGAAACTAAACGTTCAGTATCATAAATCAAATATGTCCTTCGGTGTTAGTATTCAAGATGGTTGGCTTGAATATGCATCCGGCGGCATGTTGGCGCAAAAACGTAATATTTTTCGCCCTGCGTATTGGAAAATGATCTTTGATATTTTGCGTTTTAATCGCGAAGCCCCAGCCTATATTGACAAAGATGACTCTATAACGCTGGCGCAATGTCTGGATGAAATGAATATGGGGGAATGGTTCCGTAGATATTATTTGTTGGCGATGGGGGCCGCGATTTGGAGCTGCCCACTTGAGACCATTATGAAATTTCCGGCCAGGACTTTTTTACAGTTCTTTAAAAACCACGGATTATTGAGTATTAACAATCGCCCGCAATGGTATTCTGTTTGCGGCGGAAGCCGTGAATATGTCTCACGTTTAACAAGCGAATTGAAAAATGGTGTCCGTAATGATTTTAATGTGATCAAGGTGATGCAAAAATCAGATGGATTCCGAATTGAAGACGATTTGGGAAACGGGGATGATTTTGATGCGGTTATTTTAGCTTGTCATGCTGACGAAGCGTTGGCGATGATTGAAGAGCCAACCGAAGATGAGCGAGATGTTCTTGGATGTTTCGGTTATCAGGATAACAGGATTGTCGTTCATAGCGATGAGAGTTTTATGCCGTATCAGAAGAAATGCTGGGCCAGCTGGGTTTATCTGTCCCGGGATCAGAAGGATGAGCAGCCATCAGTATCATTGAGTTACTGGATGAATAACCTGCAACAGTTGGAAACGGATCAGCCTGTATTGGTGACGCTTAACCCTGGCCATGACCCGGCGTCGGAAACCATAATTGATGAGCATTCTTTTTCGCATCCAGTATTCGATGAAAAGGCCATAAAGGCGCAATCGCGAATTGCGGATATACAAGGTGTCCGTGGTCTGTGGTTTTGCGGGGCGTATCAGCGATATGGGTTTCACGAGGATGGCCTGTTAAGTGCGGTCAATGTCGTAAAGCAAATGGGGGGTACAATCCCATGGGAAACATAAGGAATTGTAACGCTCGCGCTGCGCCGCAAATTATGTTTGGCAAAGTTATGCATGCCCGGCTCTTCCCCAAAAAAAATAAATTCCGCTATGGAATTTACTATTTTAATTTACCTTTATCGGAATTAAATACTTTGCCTATTGCTTATAACCGTTTTGGGCTGATGAGCTTTCATGATCAAGACCATGGCGCCTGTGACGGGTCTTCCCTTGAAGAATGGGCACGTGCGTTATTAAAAGATTATGATTTAGCGCAGGTCTGTGACGGGGCAATATCGCTTGTCACCATGCCACGTATATTAGGCTATGTTTTTAATCCGGTCAGTTTTTGGCTATGCCGTGACCGTAATCAGCAAATCAGAGCAGTCATTTGCGAGGTGCATAATACTTTTGGTGAGCGCCATAGCTATCTTTGTGCGCATGAGGATCACAGGCCAATTACCGGCCGCGATATACTTTATGGCGAAAAGTTGTTTCATGTTTCTCCGTTTATGATACGCGATGGAGATTATCAATTTCGTTTTGATTTAACGGGCGATCGATTTGGAGTCTGGATTGATTATTTCACGCCGGATGGCAAAAAACAGCTTGTGACATCACTAACCGGTGAGGCAGAGGCCATGACCAAACAAGGTCTGCGCCGTGCATTTTGGGGGTATCCGCTGGTAACGATAAAGGCGATCGCCCTTATTCATTGGCAAGCACTAAAGCTGGTGATTAAAGGTATCAAATATATACCGCGCCCGGCACAAAGAGAGATAAAAATCAGCGCAACGCGCAACATTACAAAAATGTAATTTTTCGGCAAGCTGGATGATAACAACACTTTAGTAAGATGAAACTATGTTAGCACAAATCGCATCAGATCAGTTATTTAAACGTCTTGATCATTTGGACAGCGGCACGCTCGTGTTGAAGACTCCAGATGGGAAAACCCGTATATTTGAAGGGAAAAATCCCGGAGAAAAAGCGGAGCTGGAATTGCGTGACTGGAAAGTGGTGACCAATATGCTTCAGCGCGGCGATATTGCTTTTGCCGAAGATTACCGCGCAGGAAATTGGGACTCCAACAATTTGGTGGCCCTCACGTCATTGGGGCTAAAGAATAAAGTTGCTTTGGATGATATGGTTGCCGGTCATTCAATTTGGCGTCGATTTTCGATGTTATCGTATTTGCTGCGTTTGAATACATTAAACGGCAGCAAGAAAAACATACATGCCCATTATGATTTGGGGAACGAATTTTATAAGCTCTGGCTTGACCCCTCTATGACGTATTCATCTGCACTATATAAACATGGTGGTGAAACTCTGCCCGAGGCCCAGAATAATAAATATGATCGCATGATTGACGCCCTTGAAAACACATCAGGCAGCCTGCTTGAAATCGGGTGCGGTTGGGGTGGCTTCGCCGAGCGCGCTGCTGATAAGGGTCATTATAATATAAAAGGAATTACCCTGTCCGAGGAACAATATGATTATGCAACGGCGCGCTTGCAGGATAAGGCCAATATCGCCTTGGAAGATTATCGGCATCAAAACGGCAAGTTTGATAACATTGTTTCGATTGAAATGTTCGAGGCCGTTGGTGAACGTTATTGGCCCACATATTTTTCAAAGGTTGGCAGTCTGCTAAAAAGCAATGGCCGCGCCGTTATTCAAACCATTACGATGAATGAAAACGACTTTCCCCGATACCGCCGGGGCGGTGACTTTATACGAAGTTTCATTTTCCCCGGTGGTATGCTGCCTAGCCCCTCGCGCTTCAAAGAGGAAGCCGAGCGGGTTGGGTTGCAATCCGGTAATGAATTTTATTTCGGTAAGGATTATGCCCGCACATTAGAATTGTGGCTGGATAATTTTGATAATAAGCGTGAAGAAATAATGGCCTTGGGGTTTGATGAAGGATTTATGCGTTTGTGGCGTTTTTACCTGGCCGCTTGTGCTTCTGGTTTTAAGACCGGAAAGACAAATGTGATGCAGATAGAATTAGGGCATAATGGCTAATTTAAAAACGATAATACAGACAGCCAGTGTAATGGCCTTGATTGGCGTTAGCCCTGCTTTGGCTGCCAATTATATTAACCGTCTTGTTCCTAACGCGCAAAAGGTTGGCACGGCGCGCATGCAGTATATGTTATGGGATATATACGATGCTGCGTTGTATGCCCCGGATGGGAAATGGTCTTCCAATAGACCATATGCCCTGCAATTAACATATCTAAAAAACCTGAACGGTGAAAAGATTGCAGATCGCAGCATACAAGAAATGCGCGGCCAGGGTTTTCATGATGATAACAGGCTGGCTGTCTGGCACGAGCAGATGAAGGCCATTTTCCCGGATGTCCAAGAAGGCGATATTTTGATTGGTATTTATACGCAAGAGGCCGAAACTGTATTTTTTGATGCGGAAAAAGAGATTGGACGAATTATTGACCCGGAATTCGGCAAACGCTTTTTCGGCATATGGTTAAATGAAGCCACAAGTGAGCCGGATATTCGTATGGGATTATTAGGTAACAAATATAATAATGACAATGGAAAGGCTCAATATGATGTTCAAAACTATGAAAACACTATTGGCTATAGGAGTGCTCGGCGTAATGACTAGCTGTTCTTCAAAAGGGATAACTTCGTATGAAAATGTAGAGCCAAAACTGGTTTTGGAAGAATATTTTAATGGCCCGATTAAGGCTTGGGGCCTGGTTCAAGACCGATCGGGGCAAGTGAAGCGCCGTTTTGATGTTGATTTGGTCGGCAAATGGGACGGTGATACCGGTACCTTGACCGAACATTTCAAATATTATGACGGGGAAACTCAGGACCGCGTTTGGACAATCACCAAGGTCGCACAGAATAAATACGAGGGGACGGCCGGTGACATACGGGGCAAGGCCAGTGGTCAAATAGCAGGTAATGCGGTGCGCTGGGCCTATGTGATGGATTTAGAAGTCGGCGGCACAACCTACGCCATTACCTTTGATGACTGGATGTTTTTAATGAATGATGGTGTTTTGATTAACAAGTCCAAGCTGAAGAAATTTGGCTTTTCAGTAGGTGAGTTAACCTTGTTCATGCAAAAGCAGTAATCCTTTTTGATATATGGTCGTCAAGATGATTTGTTTACGAAAATCCCTGACCATTCTTGTTTTGGTGATTGGCGGGTTGGTCAATACGGCCTGCACGAAAATTGGTCTTTTTGCTGCCAATGTACCGGCACATTTTAACGATGCCAAAATTGTTCGGGATATAGCCTATGGCCAAAGCGCGCTGCAAAAGCTGGATATATATATTCCTGGGCATATTGATGGCGATGAAAAGGCCCCTGTGCTGGTTTTCTTTTATGGGGGGCGCTGGAGCGGCGGTAGCAAGGCTCAGTACAAGTTTATTGCAGATGTATTTACCAAAGAAGGGTATATCGTTGTTTTGCCTGATTATCGTCAATACCCCGATGTTAAATTCCCTGCATTTGCGCAAGACGCTGCCAGGGCGCTTGCATGGGTGTATCAGAATATTCAGGGCTATCACGGGGATGTCGAAAATCTGTATTTGGCGGGCCATTCTGCCGGCGCGCATTTAGCCGCCCTGATTGCCACAAATCAGGACTATCTTGCGAAGCATTCCTTGTCGCTGGATATCATTAATGGGTTTGTTGGCCTATCGGGGCCCTATGCTTTTGTTCCGGATGCGCCGGATTTAGAGGATATGTTCGGGCCGCCCGAGCGCTATCCCCTAATGCGCGCATCAAATTTTGTGGATGGAACGCAGCCGCCAATGCTATTGATTCATGGTCTGGATGACGAAATTGTGGCTTTAAAAAACGCCGAAAAGTTGCGTGATGCTATACGGCGCGAAGGCGGGGATGTGCGTTTGGTTACCTATGATGGTATTGATCACGTGGAAACTGTGGGCGCCTTAATGTGGTTTTGGTCGTATAAGGCGCCAGTCAAAGATGATATGCTGGTATTCTTTCGCAAGGTCCGTCCTGAATAATGCCCGGGTTTTAAATATCTGTCTTAATGCTTTTGTTCCAGGTCATACGCAATGCGTTTGCAATAGCAAGTATATCAATGCCCTCTTGTAAAAGTGCACCCGCCACGGGGCTGATATATCCGGCGGCGGCGAACCCCATGGCGATTATGCTCAGTGCCATTCCGCCCAGCGCGCTTTGTAAGACTATTTTTCGCATACCGGTCGAAATATGGATGAGTTCATCAACTTTAACCAAAGAGTTTTCCATGATAACCGCGCCTGCGGCTTCTGCTGTTATGCTGCTGCTTTGCCCGAAAGCAATGCCGACTGTGGCGGATGTTAAGGCGGGGGCGTCATTAATGCCGTCTCCGACATAAACCGTTGGGCTTTGTGCCGTTTCTTTTCGCACGATTTCGACTTTTTGTTCCGGGCTTTGTGCGGCGTAAGTTTCTTTTATGCCCATTAAATCGGCCAGATATGTTACCTCAGACTGGCGATCACCCGATACGATCATTGTTTTTGTGAATTGATGACGTGGCCCCAGGTGATCGATAAATGGCTTGCCGTCCGCGCGCGGCGCATCGCGCAGGCGGATAATTCCGGCATATTGGTCATCGATTGTAATCAGGCACTCCAGACCTTCTGAGGTGCCGGGCAGATCTTGGGCGCTTTGGGGATTGTTGATCAGAAATTTTTTGCGGCTGGTCAGGGCAATGCGCTGATTATTAATTGTTCCGGTTAGTCCCATTCCAGGCTTTTCCGATACGGCGCTTGCATCCAGTAATGTTAGATTTTTTTCGTTCGCGGCCTGAAGGATGGCTTGAGCCAAAGGGTGTTTTGAATATCTCTCTAAACTGGCGGCCAGCCGTAAAATTGTGTCGCGGTCTTGGGCGGCGGGCACAATGATGTCTGTCATTTCTGGCTTGCCGTAGGTAAGTGTTCCTGTTTTGTCGAATATGGCGGTGCGGCATGTCGGAAGACGTTCCAAAGCAGTGGGGTCTTTTATGATAATGCCGCGCTTGGCCGCCATGGATATGGCGCTAATCAGTGTGATGGGGATTGCAATCAATAAAGGGCAAGGCGTTGCCACAACCAGAACAGCCAGAAAGCGGGTTGGATCGCCGGTTAAAAGCCATGCGGCCAGTGCAACGAATAGGGCAAAGGGGGCAAAAACGGCGCCGATCTGGTCACCTATGCGGCGCATGGCTGGGCGTCTTTGTTCGGCATCCTGCATCACTTTCATGATTTGAGCATAGCGCGAATCGGTTGCCAATTTATCGGCCCGTATGGTAATGGCTGTTTCTCCATTTATGGAACCGGATAAAACAGTGGCCCCTGTTGCCTTGTTAACCAGATAGGGTTCGCCGGTAAGGTAGGATTCATCCATAGTGCCGTGACCGGATATTACGGTGCCGTCAACCGGTGCGGTTTCATGTGGGTAAATTACGATTTTGTCCCCGATTGTAATATTCGCCAAGGGAATATCTGTTGTTTCTGTGCCATTTATACGATGTGCCAGAGCAGGCATGCGATTAGCCAGAGCGTGTAACACGGAGGAGGCTTTGCTCATGGCATAAAATTCTAAAGCCTGACCGCCGGCCAGCATGATAATAATAATGACGCCAGCAAGATATTCGCCAAGGGCGGCAGCTGTGATTAGGGCAATAATCGCCATTAAATCGGCGCCAAAATCTTTTTTGAGGAGCTTGCGAGCGATTTGAACAAATAGCGGTATACCGCCGCTTATCATGATCACCAATAAGGGGAGATCTTTATAGGGGCTATCCCACAGGATGAAATGCAGGGCGATCGCCATGACTGATGCTGCTGCAATCCATAATTCCCAGTGTTTACATAGCTGCAAAAAATTCTTCATGCATTTTTATATCATGAATGGTGATGCGGCTTAAATCGAGATTTTCTTGGGGGCACATATGCGGCGCTTATATTGCGCGCACAAAAAAAGATGCGACTTTAAAAACTGGGTGCAACTCTTTTGTATAAGGCTCGAAGCATAAAGATATGTGTTTGCACGGTTTTTTGTCGCATCTTAGATTGACGGAACAAAGGGGATGAGAGTGTGGGTGTTCCGCTACTTAAATCGTCCTTTGTGTTGTTTCATCATTTTGTGGCTCCTTTTTCTCTTGTCTTCTGGTTTCATATTCTCAATTTGTACGGAGTACATTTGTTTTCCTTGCTGTCTATTTATAAGATTAATATATCGCGTGATGTCGCATTTGTTAAATTAATTGATTTTATGTTATTAATCGTATTTTCTAATTAACTAATACCTGATACGAAAAAGGCGCGGATATCCCCGCGCCCTGGCTTAACTGCCTATCAGTTTTAGTCTTGGTGGTGCGTCCAGCCCGGCGCTTATTTTTCTGTTTTGTGTGTTGCCTGTTGCGGCCATAAGTGCCTTTTCGTCAAAGACCCAGCTTAAGCGGACATCGTATTCCCTTATGCCGTATTTATTAAGCAGATTCTGTGCAAATGCACTGACCAGTCTTTTGGGGCTTTGGACTGTGTTTTTCGTTCTTTTCATTTTTGTCTCCTGTTTAATTTGGTGTTGATGGTGAATATAGGAATTTTTATAAATTTGAAAAATTAATTATTTTTCTTGTATTGATTTGAAAAAACGATATATAAGTACCATTAGATTTAACGATTAGAGTTTTGACTATGATTAGAAATATTGATGTGGACCTGCTGCGCGCGTTCTTAACGATATATGAGGCGGGCAGTTTTTCTCATGCGGCTGAACGGTTGGGGCGGACGCAATCAACGATTAGCCAGCAAATAAAAAAGCTGGAAGATATTTTGGGGCGCGAGGTTTTCCTGCGCAATAACCGTTCGGTCAGTCTGACAACGGAAGGAGAGGTTCTGCTCTCTTACGCGCGCAGAATGATTGCCCTGAATGATGAGGTTTTTGGACGTATTTCAAAGCCCGATATATCCGGGACTGTTCGCTTGGGAGCGCCAGAGGCGTTTGCCGCACACCATTTGCCTGATATTTTGGTGCAATTTGCAAAATCCCACCCCAATGTTGGTCTGGAGGTGCATTGTGACTTGTCTCATCATTTGGCAGACGATTTCGAGAGGGGGGAGCTCGACCTTATTCTTATAAAGCGTGACAATAAAACAAAGATTTACGGCAACAAGGTTTGGCGTGAAGGTCTGGTTTGGGCTGGACAAGGTAAAGAGCAATTTAAGATGGGCGATACGGTACCCCTGGTTTTGTCCCCTAACCCTTGTGTTTACCGAAGCAAAATGATCGACATATTGGACAAAAAGAAAATTAAATGGAAAGCGGTCTTCACCAGCTCCAGCATGACAAGCCGCATTGCCGCTGCCAAAGCCGGCCTTGGGATTACTATAATCCCGAAGGAGATGTTGGCCGGTATTCATGGTCTTTTTTCCCTTGGCGAAAATTCAGGGCTGCCTGCGCTTCCGGCTGTGGAAATCGATTTGATTGTGAATGAAGAAAAGGCCAGCGATGCGACGGCCAGGTTGGCAGAACACATCATTTTCGCATTAGAAAATAATCCGTCCATTGGACAAGCCGCATAGATTTAACCCAAACGAACCAAAAGGAAAAAAGAAAATGCCCTTACTGACCTCACCAATAGATGGATCACCGATGAAAGAAATAGAACGATATGGCATAAAATTGGACATGTGCACTACGTCGGGTGGCATATGGTTCGATAAAGGTGAAGTGGAAAAGTTGATCCATTTTGTTCGGGAAGAGGCTATAAAGGAACAAGCTGATATGCAGTATAATCATTCGGCTGCTGCCAATGCAGCTACTGATAACCGCTCCCATTCTAAAGATCATCAGGCGGTTTATAAAAAACGGAAAAGGGAAAACCCGCTTTCTGACTTACTGGATATTTTTGAATTCTAGGGTGCTTTATGGGTGCGATAGTCCGTTTCTTCCATTCCAAAACCGCGCCGGGCATATTGTTGTGTCTGGCGGCGTTTTTGGCGATGGTAATTGAAAATTCTCCCTATCAAGGCTTGTATGACGGCTTCAAAAATATTCCTGTCGTGTTTCAAGCTGGTGATTTTTTAATAGATAAACCGTTATTGCTTTGGATTAACGATGGGCTTATGGCTATCTTTTTTCTTCTGATTGGCCTTGAAATCAAGCGCGAGATATTGGATGGCCATTTGTCAAAGCGTGATCAAGTGATTTTGCCTGCGGTGGCGGCCCTTGGCGGTTTGGCAGTTCCTGCCTTGATTTATGCTTTTATTAATTGGGGTAACGCCGTAACAATTCAGGGATGGGCGATACCCGCGGCAACAGATATCGCCTTTGCTTTGGGCGTTTTAATTTTGCTGGGTAATCGCATTCCACCCGCGCTTAAAGTCTGTCTTGTGGCCATCGCCATTATTGATGATTTGGCCGCCATTGTCATTATTGCTTTGTTTTATACGGCCGAAACATCTCTGATGTCTCTTGGGTTGGCATTTATTGGTCTTACCGCGGCGTTTGTGATGAACAGACGGGGCGTTATAAAACTTGGGCCGTATATATTGCTTGGATTTTTCATCTGGGCCTGTGTTTTGAAATCAGGCGTTCATGCGACATTGGCGGGGGTTGCCCTGGGCTTGCTCATTCCATTGCGAACAAAAACCGATCCGGACCATTCCCCGTTGTTACAACTGGAACATACACTGCATCCATTCGTGGCCTTTGTCGTTCTGCCAGTTTTTGCCTTCGCCAACGCTGGCGTCTCACTGAGTGGTCTTAGCTTGGCCACATTCATGCAGCCGATCCCCTTGGGCATTATGCTGGGGCTTTTCTTTGGTAAGCAGCTTGGTGTTATGGGGCTAACGTTTCTTGCGATTTCAATAAAACTTTGCAAGTTGCCGGAAGGCGTGAACTGGATGCAGTTTTATGGCATGGCGCTTTTAACCGGCATTGGTTTTACGATGAGTTTGTTTATCGGAACGCTGGCTTTTAGTGATGTTGAATATGCATCTGATGTCAGGGTTGGGGTTTTGAGCGGATCCATTCTTTCCGGGGTGGCTGGCGTTTCAATTCTTCTGATGAGTACGCATAAGAGGAAGGTAAAATGAGGCATATTTTTCAAAATAAAACAGCAGAGATATTACACAATGTTTTGGTTGGGCTGGCCGTTAGTATCGTCATGCTGAATTTGGGGGCGGCGCTGGGCATTCTCTCTGGCCGCGGAGCCTTTGCCGGTATGCTATCAGCGGGCTTAATTGCCTTAATTACATCGGCCTTTGGTGGAACGCGCATTCAGGGGTCCGGCACGACCGCGCCTATGAGTACGGTTACGGCTGTTATTGTCGCATATGCAATGGAGCAATTGCCACAAGAAGTTGCGGGGATGAATGCGGATCATTTTGTGAATATTGTTTTGATGATGACAGCATTTATGATGATCGTATTTGCCGTTTTAAGAATTGGGCGCTTTATTGCCTATGTCCCCAAATTGGTGATTTCGGGTTTTATGTGCGGTATCGCCTTAATTATATGGGTTTTGCAAATTGATTTACTGATAGGGTTTGATCGTTCGCCAATTGAGGGGCCTACAATACTAAATATTGCTATTGCTGTCTCAACGCTGGTGATTGCATTTCTGGTCACGCCATTATTGAAAAAAGTATCAAATAAGCTGGCCAGTTTTTTGCCCGGTACATTGGTGGCCCTGGTTCTGGTAAGCGGGGCTTCTTCCTATTTCATGCTGCCTGTCGGGTATTTAACCATTGAGAACAACTTGGGCAGCCTGAAGGATTTTGGTGACGTTCTTGCAAGCCAGATTCCAACAACTATTAGTTGGGATATTCTTTTTCTGGCTTTTCCGTTCGCGTTAAAACTTGCCGCTTTATGTTATATTGATACACTTTTGACATCGTTGATCGTTGATAAAATGCGCGGTACGCAGACCCGGCAAAACAGAGAGCTTGCCGCGCAAGGCCTGGCTGTGGGGGCGGTTAGTCTGGTTGGCGGGGTTCCGGGCGCGCAATCAACCGTGCCATCTGTTTTGACGGTGAAAGAAGGGGCGACAATGCGCCTTGCCGGAATTTGCGCTGGGGTCTTTGTTATTCTTGAAATGCTATTGCTTGCCGATTTAATGAATTATATTCCCAAAGCTGTTTTTGCCGGTATTTTGCTCAAGGTTGGGTATGACGTTTTTGATTTCAAACCAATATGGGCGTATTTGCGTACTTTAAGACGTCAATCCCAAAAATTGCCATCCCGTATTATGGGGCATAAGGAAATGTCTGTTATTTCCGGGACGGCGCTTGCCACAGCCTTTATTGACCTCATTACGGCTGTTGGCGTTTTTACTTTCGGGTATCATCTCTTTAATCGTTACCGTAAAAAACAAAAAGCCCTTCGGGATTACGTCCCAGGATAAAATTTGGTGGCATTGTTGTATAGCTATAACTCTATTGTTTGGCCAAAGGATGGAACTTCGACATTCCATCCGAGATGGTTTTCGATTTTGAATTTAAAAGAGGAGACGGCTTCGGGCTCTCCGTGAGTCAGAAATACTTTACGTGGGGGCTCCCTGAAGTTATTCAGCCAATTCAGGATTTCCTGATAATCACCATGGGCCGATATGTTGTGCAGCATATGAATATCTGCGCGAACGGGGTGGAGGTCCCCATGGATTTTAATCTCTGTTTCACCATGGGCAAGTCTTGCCCCGCGCGTTCCGGCCGCCTGATATCCAGCAAGAACGACACTGTTGCGCGGATCGCTAATATAGGCCTTTAAATGATGTAATACACGGCCGCCCGTTGCCATACCGCTGGCGGAGATAACGATTGTCGGTAATCCATTATTCTTGCTGTATATGGCTTTGGATTGGTCGACGGTTCTTGTGTAAATAACACTGGAACACATTTTTTCGCATTCGCTTTCTGATAGGCGGTGTTCTGCGCTGTATTGCCGCAATAAATTGGTAACGTTAATGGCCATGGGGCTGTCCAGATAAACCGGAATATCAGGGATGCGCCCTGCCTCTTTAAGTTTATAGATATAATAAATTAAACTTTGCGCCCGTCCTACGGCAAAAGCCGGGATGACAACTGTTCCGCCGCGTGCGCTTGTTTTATTGATAATGCCTTCTAGTTGGTCCAGCGGATTGGCGGTTTCGTGCAATCGGTCCCCATAGGTTGATTCCAGAATCAGGTAATCCGCATCCTGAATTTGTGCAGGAGGCTTAATGATTGCGTCATTTGGGCGCCCAAGATCACCAGAGAAAACCAGTTTGATCTGGCCATCTGTTATGGTCACGCAAGAGGCGCCTAAAATATGCCCGGCATGCGTCATATGAAAAGACAGCATGTCACTTAAGGGGTGTTCATCACCAAAGGAAACCGGCTTTAAATATTCCAGCGCATTATAGGCATCTTCCTGTGTATACAGCGGCAGGGCGGGGCTGTGCTTACTGTAATTATAACGATTGGCTCTGGCGGCATCTTCTTCTTGCAGGTAGCCGCTGTCCGGTAAAAGGATGTCGCATAAATCCGCCGTGCCCGCCGAGCAGTAAATCGGGCCTTTAAAGCCATTCTTTACAAGTACGGGAAGGTATCCACTATGGTCAATATGGGCATGGGTTAAAATGACAGCATCAATAGAGGCCGGATCAAATGGTGGCTTATCCCAGTTTTGCAGGCGCAAATCCTTTAGGCCTTGAAACAGGCCGCAATCAATTAGAAATTTTTTATTTTCATCTTCCAGAAGGTATTTTGAACCGGTTACCGTTCCGGTTGCCCCTAAGAATGTTAATTTCATTCGCTGTGCCCTCTTTATGTTTTAAGCCCGTTATTTATACGCTATATTGGTGGTCGAGTAAAAAAGAATTGCCTGTATGAGATATGATGCTGATTTTTATTTGTTACAAGGAGCGCGTAATTATGCGCTTGATTTGTGGCGCAGTTTCCGTATTTGGCGGGAGTTCCGCAAAGGGTTCGTAAAGTTACGCCATGTTGAAAAATGCGTAACTTTTTTCGGTTCGGCCCGTTTTTCTGAAGACCATAAATATTATAAACTGGCCTATGATATGGCGTTTAAGCTGGGCCAGGAAGGGTATGCGATCATGAGTGGAGGCGGGCCAGGAATTATGGAGGCCGCCAATAGGGGGGCAAAAGACGCCGGAGCCTTATCCATTGGATGCAATATCAGGCTTCCTGAAGAACAAAAACCAAACCCATATCAGGATATATCCCTGCATTTCGATCATTTTTTTGTACGAAAAGTCATGCTTTTAAAATATTCACAGGCCTTTGTTCTTCTACCCGGTGGTTTCGGTACGATGGATGAGATTTTTGAAACGGCCACTTTAATGCAAACGAAGAAAATATATGATTTTCCGGTGGTCGTGATGGGCGGTAAGTATTGGCGGGAATTGGGCACGTTTTTAGATAAGGCAATGCTGGAGCTGGGCACCATAGACGAACATGATCTGGACTTTATTAAAATGACGGATGATCTGCAAGAGGCATTTGATATCATTCATTCCCCTCGTCCTCGGGGCCTGATTTAACGCTTCAAATTTATCCTTTTGTATTTTATTGTTACTGTTCGTCGGTTATGGGGGGAAATAATTCATAAGGCCGCGATGCAATAACCAAAAGAATTTAAAAAGGGGTGTGGAGATATGCTTAACTTACAATGTAAAATCACCGTTCTTTGTGCGTATGCTTTCATATTAATGCTGCCGCAAATTGCGTACGCAAATGACGCGTTTATCCGCAATACGATAGAAAATTTTTCTTTAAATGGCCTAAGCCTAAAAAGTAGTATGCAAGATGTTGATGATTATATTACAAATCATCCCACACCCTTAAAGTGTAAGGTTACAGAGGGGAGAATGGCTGATCCGGCCGATTATATTCAACATTATCCGGTTAAAAACTGGAGCTGCTTTAACGCGGGTGGGGAAGCTAAGTATCGTTTGAAAATTGAAGCCGTTGATCAAAAAATTTCAATTATCGCCTTTAACGCCAGTGGTAAGTCTGATCGGTTCACCCGTATACAAGAGGGTTTAGAGACGATCAACAAAACGCTTCTTGATATGGGTATGAAGCATAACCAAGACATTAATGCCAATGATGTATTTTTGTATAGAAATGACTCTATAACCCCCAATTATTTGGACGTAAAATTCAGGCTAAGCACTGAAAACAGCTGTAAACGCTTCGATAAAAGCGACGGGAAAACAGTGTCTAACCTTAGCGCCGATATTCGAAAAATCAATGGGTCATATATCATTGATTTAAATATCAGTAACGGCTTAGCGCATACATGTGGGGAGCGTTACTATAACAGCAAGCCGTAATGCTTTAGAGGGGGCGCTGATTTTTCTATATTCAATGGTTAAATATGCCAAATTTTAATGCATGTTTCGAACTGGATTTTTTAGTGCTGTGTGCGTTAATTGAAAATACAGTGGTGTAAATAATTGATACGCTTATGTCTTCACAGAATATTTCAGGTAGGGCGAAATATGTCAGGGCATAGACAAGTTTAAGGCTTGGTTGTATCCTGATCGTTGTTCTGTTTTTTAAAAGACATATTTCAATGCTCTTTAATTCCTACACCTTTCTGATTTTTTTTGCCATTGTGTTCGCGTTGCACATGATGCCGTTTTCATGGCGGGTGAAAAAACTCAACTTGCTGTTGGGCAGTTATGTTTTTTATGCGGCCTGGAACCCTCCTTTTGTGGCGCTGCTCTGGATTTCGAGTGTGGTGGACTGGTATCTCGCAAAATGGATGTACGTTGCGGCGTCTAAAGCCAAAAAGAAATTGCTGCTCTATGCCTCGCTCGGGGTTAATCTGGGGATGCTGGGCTTTTTTAAATATGCCAATTTTTTTAATGAGAATTTTACAGCGCTGATGCAGGGCATGGGTATGGATTACGTGCCTCCGGAATGGAATATCGTTCTTCCGGTTGGGATTTCATTTTTCACCTTCCAGACACTCTCATACACATTTGATGTTTACAGGGGGCAATTAAAGCCTTGGCACAGCTTTCTTGATTATGCCATGTATGTGACCTTCTTCCCGCAATTGGTCGCCGGTCCGATTGTTCGTGCCGCGGATTTTTTGCCGCAATGTCTAGAGGCCAGCAAAGTTACGCTGCAACGCTTTGGCTGGGGTATTTCTCTGTTTGTGATCGGTATGTTTTCGAAAGTCGTAATTGCCGATGGTTTTATGGCGCCAATCGTCGATAAAGTATATCTGGGCAGCACAGATCCGACTTTCCTTGAGGCATGGCTGGGGACTTTTGCTTTTGCTATACAAATTTTTGGTGATTTTGCAGGATATTCGACCTGCGCAATTGGTATAGCGCTTTGTTTTGGCTTTATCCTTCCCGATAACTTCCGCTTTCCATATGCTGCCGTCGGGTTTTCTGATTTCTGGCGCCGCTGGCATATCTCTCTGTCAAGCTGGCTGCGCGATTACCTTTATATTTCCTTGGGCGGCAATCGCAAAGGGCGTATTCGTACGCAAATCAATTTGATGATTACGATGCTGCTGGGTGGCCTGTGGCACGGCGCAAGCTGGAATTTTGTGATATGGGGGGCGTTGCATGGCGGGTATTTGGTCGGTGAGCGCTGGGTGAAAGCAATTATACCGCCGCACCGTATCTGGGCGGCTTGGCCGCTGCAAATGCTTTTGGCGGGGCTAACGTTTCTGCTGGTTTGTATCGCATGGGTGTTTTTTCGCAGCACGACACTGGATCAATCGTTAAGTTTTATCCAGATCATGTTTAGCCCGAACGGTAACTTGCTGGATGGGGCTTTACTGGAGAAAATAGATATGGCTTTGGTCGTTTTAATGACTGGTGTTATTTTAACGTTTCAATGGACATTTCGCCATAAAACCATCGAATGCGCAGCGGGGCAGTTGCCATGGTGGCTGCGTGGCCTGGTTTTGGCCGGATTGGCTATAGCGATAACCCTTATGCCGGGAGATGACCGTGCCTTCATTTACTTCCAGTTCTGATCTTGTCAAAAACTCAAGTCATGGCCGTGCTCCCGGCGGGCATTGGCTTGGTGCGCTAATAATATTTATCATTGGCTTTATAGCGTTATTTGGCGGCCTCGAACTGTTTTGGCGAGCGCAAGGTCATGCGCCTAGCATTAACGATTCGCAGAGCTTGTGGGCTCAGCAAAGAGCCTTGATCAACAAAAATGCGGGCAACCCTAAAACCACTGTTTTGGTTGGCGCTTCTCGTATCCAGCTTGGTTTTGATACGCAAGTTTTCCGTGAAACTTACCCTGACAGACCGCTTGTAAATCTGGCTATTGACGGAAGTCCATCCGCCGCTGTTTTGCGCGATCTGGCGCTGGATGATGATTTTAAGGGGCTCGTGATCGCCTCGGTGAAGGCTGACTGGTTCAGCCGTGATAAATGGGGTTTAAGTCAAGGCTACGTCACGCGCTATCATAAGGATTATAAAAACAGCTTGGACCGACAGTTTAATACGGCAGTGACGCTTTGGTTACAGGAACATTTTGTTGTCTTTCAGCATAATCTGGGTGTGCGTTCTCTTTTGAAGGCGTTGATAAACCATGAATTACCAGACCCGTTTTATTTGCGTACATACCCTGACCGTTCGCGCGCCGCTGATTATTCAAAAATGCATAATGTTAATGCCCATAAGGAAGAGCGCGTGCGACGCATGCGCGTTATTGATCAGAACGAAAAACCGCAAAGTTTTGATAGCTGGCGAGAAGACTTGAAGGCCGTTGCGGGCTGGGTGGAGGCCATTCAATCCAGAGGGGGGCAAGTTATATTCATCCGTTTTCCGACATCAGGAGAACATTGGGAGATTGATGAACGCCGTTATCCACGTAATGAATTCTGGGATCAACTCAGCCGGTTAACGGCTGCGCCGACATTGCATTTTCAAGATATTGATGGGATGAGCGATTTCGAGCTGCCCGATACGTCGCATCTCGATGCAAAAGACCGCGCGGAATTTACTAGAATAGTACAAAGCGCCGTCGAACGGGCGGGTTTACTGTCGCCGGATTAGGATCTTTACCCTTCATAACGCGAAGGATATAAATAATATAACGCCTTATCATTTTGGCGAAGGAAAAGGCGCGTAAAAATAGGGAGTAGGGCAGGCTGATATAGCCTCGCTTCCATAGTTTATTCAAATTATCCTGCTGCGCCATCTCTGCTTTCCAAATATTTCCTGAAAGACCGCTGGCGCCATAGAGCGGCTTAGCTGTAAACGACATGTAATCCCTGATCCACATTGCTTTGCCGCCGCGCAGTACAATTTCCAGCCAGAATAGCATGTCTGAACCGCGTGGCTTACTTTCGTCGAACAGAAGGTTCTCAGGTTTTTTAATCATGATTGAAATCGTGACCATAACATTGCGGTACAAAACATTTGCATTTTTCAAAATCTTGGTTGAATGCTCATGATCATCAGCAAAAGCATCGAGGGTTTCTGGCCCGCCGTCGCGGTATTTTACCCCATGACAGCTGAGCGCCAGATCAGGATCACGCTCGAAAAAAAGATACTGGATTTCCAGTTTCTGTGGGTGCCAGTAATCGTCTGCATCAAGAAATGCCAGATAAGGTTGACTGGCCTCACGTAAGCCATCATTGCGCACCGGGTAAACGCCGCGATTTTTTTCGAATGGCAAAAAGATGATTTTGCTGGGCGTTTGATTGTCAATTTCCTTGATCGTATTTTCAATGACGGCCCTTGAATTATCGGGGCTTCCGTCATCCATAATGATGATCTCGGCGGGCGGGCGCGTTTGGAATGCTGCACTTTTTAATGCCATGGCAATCGTATCCGCCGCTTTATAGCATGGCAGAATAACCGAAACCGGGCAAATATCTTGTTTTTTATTCATTTAGGGTATTGCTGTTGAGGCAGGAATGAAAAAGGAATAGTATTACTAGGGGTAAGAATAACAAATTCGTTTGAGAACGACAATCGACAAAAAGAATGATTTTTAAACATTATACTAAAGGATATTCATCCAGATGAAGATATTGGTAACAGGTGGCGCAGGCTTTATCGGGTCTGCGGTTATCCGGTATATTATCGGGCACACGCAAGACAGCGTGGTAAATGTCGACAAGTTGACCTATGCCGGAAATCTGGAGTCTCTGGCATCCGTTGCGGCTGACCCGCGTTATGTTTTTGAGCGGGCCGATATTTGTGACGCGCCTGCTATGGCGCAAATCTTCAAACAGCATCAGCCTGATATAGTGATGCATCTCGCCGCCGAAAGCCATGTGGATCGTTCCATTGACGGGCCTGCAGACTTTATCGAAACCAATGTGGTTGGGACGCTGGTTTTGCTGGAGGCTGCGCGCCAATATGTGGAAGAGAGTGGTAAGAAAAATTTTCGCTTCCATCATATCTCGACGGATGAGGTATATGGCGATCTGGAAGGCGATACCGATTTATTCACCGAGGAGACCTCTTACGCGCCAAGTTCGCCTTATTCGGCCAGCAAGGCCAGCTCCGATCATCTGGTCCGGGCATGGGGGCGTACTTACGGCCTACCTTGCGTGATTACCAATTGTTCGAATAATTACGGGCCTTATCATTTCCCTGAAAAGCTGATCCCGCACATGATTTTGAATGCACTCTCCGGCAAGGCTTTGCCTGTTTACGGCGATGGAAAACAAATTCGCGACTGGCTCTATGTCGAAGATCATGCCGAGGCTTTATATAAAGTCGCGACCAAGGGCAAGATTGGCGAGACATATAATATTGGTGGGCATAATGAAAAACAGAATATAGAAGTCGTTCACACGCTTTGCGATTTGCTGGAAGAGCTGGCCGCAGATAAAAAGCCGGAAGGCGTGAGTGCCTATAAAGATTTGATTACCTTTGTAAAAGACCGCCCCGGTCATGATCGCCGCTATGCAATTGATGCTTCAAAAATTGAGAATAAACTGGGCTGGACGCCAAAAGAGACATTTGAAACCGGCCTGCGCAAAACTGTGCAGTGGTATCTGGATAACGAAAAATGGTGGAGCCGCGTTCTAAGCGGTGATTATAAATTAGAGCGCATTGGCGAAGGCCAGAAAGATTTAAAGGAGCAGAAATATGGCAGTTAAAGGTATAGTTCTGGCGGGCGGTGCGGGAACGCGCCTGCACCCGATTACGCAAGGCATCTCGAAACAGCTTCTTCCTGTTTACGATAAGCCGATGATTTATTATCCGCTATCGGTTCTGATGCTGGCGGGGATTAAAGATGTTTTGATTATCACAACACCTGAAGACCAAGCTGGGTTTCAGCGTCTTCTGGGCGACGGGTCACATTTCGGCGTGAACTTGCAATATGCGGTTCAGCCTTCACCGGACGGTTTGGCACAAGCCTTTATCATTGGCGAGGAGTTCATCGGTAACGACCGCGTGGCGCTCGTGCTCGGCGATAATCTTTATTTCGGGCAGGGCTTTTCCCCCAAGCTAAAAGAAGCCGCCGAGCGCGAAAGTGGCGCGACAGTCTTTGGCTATCAGGTAAAAGACCCAGAGCGTTTCGGCGTGGTCGAATTTGATGAGGACACTCTGCAGGTCAAATCCATTGAAGAAAAACCGGAGCATCCCAAATCGCAATATGCTGTTACAGGGCTTTATTTCTACGACAATGATGTGATTGAAATTGCTAAGCAAGTGAAGCCATCTGAGCGCGGTGAGCTGGAAATTACAAGCGTGAACCAAGCCTATCTGGAGCGCGGCGATCTGTATGTCGAGATGCTGGGGCGCGGTTTTGCATGGCTGGATACCGGCACGCATGAAAGCCTGCTTGAGGCAGCGCAGTTCATCAGCACCATCGAAAAACGCCAAGGATTCAAGGTTGGCTGTCTGGAGGAAATCGCGTACCGCAATGGCTGGATTAGCGATGCCAAATTAATCGAGGCCGCCGAGAAATACCAGAAGAACGAATACGGACAATATCTGCTGTCCTTCGCGCGTGAAAAAAACCTGATTAAGGATGTGGCGTAGGGCGTATGAGCAGTAAAGACGATCCCATCTATGTCGTGCGCCCGAACCTTCCGCCTTTCGAGGAATTTACGCGGGCCGTAAAAACTGCTTGGGATCGCCGCTGGCTAACCAATGGCGGCGCGCTGCATCAAGAGCTGGAGACCGCGCTGGAGAAGCGCTTTGGGGGCTTGCAGGTTTCGCTCTTTAACAACGCGACTATAGGGTTAATGGCCGCTTGCGCCGCGCTCGATTTAAAAGGTGAGGTGATCACCACGCCGTTTTCCTTTATCGCGACGGCGCATAGTTTGCTCTGGAATAGCCTTACGCCCGTTTTTGTTGATATTGATCCGCATAGTTTGAACATTGATCCTGCAAAAGTCGAAGCCGCAATAACGGATAAAACCAGCGCGATTATGGCAGTGCATTGTTACGGCCACCCTTGCGATGTCGAGGCGATTGAAGCCATTGCAAAGAAGCATAATTTGAAAGTTATTTACGATGCCGCGCACGCTTTTGACCTAGAGTGTCATTGTGGCAACATTTTACAGCATGGTGATATATCGGTTTTAAGTTTTCACGCCACCAAAGTCTTTAATACCTTTGAAGGCGGCGCAATTGTCTGCAAAGATCCTGCGCTTAAAACCCGTATTGAGCAGTTTAAAAATTTCGGCATTGTTGATGATGAACATATCGGACAAACCGGCCTGAACGGTAAAATGAGCGAGGCGCACGCCGCAATGGGCCTGGCGCAATTACCCCATATGGATGAATACCGCAAGGGGCGCGCCCGCGTCGATGCGCTTTACCGCTGTGAACTGGCAGATGTGAAAGGCATTAAGCTACTGCACAGCGGTGCGAAAACACCGAACTATGCCTATTTTCCAGTGCTTATTACGGACGAATGTCCGATTAGCCGAGATGCCCTGTACGATCTTTTGAAAGATCATAATATTATTGCGCGGCGCTATTTTTATCCGCTGATTTCCGACTTCCCGATGTATCAGGCGCTTCCTTCCTCTGCGCCTGATAATTTGCCCATCGCACAGAAAGCCTCAAGTCAGATTCTATGTCTGCCGATTTATCCCGATCTTTCGGAAGCCGAACAAATGCGCGTGATTAACGTGATTAAGGAGGCGTCATGACCAAGGTTTTTGCCGTCACCGATAACCGCTTTATCTTTGAGCATTTCGCGCCGATTTTTGAGGCGAACGGCGCGGAGGTTGATTTTTACTGTAGCCCGAAATCGGGAAAAATGTTTGCCGCCGAAATCGCCGCCGGAACCATGCGCCCGATCATATTAAAGGAAGAAAGTGAAACGCTTATTCAGGGCGGCTATCAATTCGGCTTTTCCTGCCATTCGAAACAAATTTTCCCCGCCGCGCTTGTGAATGCCATGCTGTGTGTGAATATTCATCCCGGTTATAACCCGCATAACCGCGGCTGGTTCCCGCAAGTTTTTTCTATCCTGAATAAAAAACCGGCCGGTCTGACCATTCATGTGATGGATGAAGAAATTGATCACGGTGCAATCATAGTGCAGCAAAAAATTGAGATCCAAAGTTTTGATACCTCGCTCACGGCTTATAATAAAGTAATTGCCGCAGAAGTCGAACTCTTCAAACAGACTCTGCCGCAAATTCTGGACGGTTCCTACCCGCGCAAAGCCATGGACGAGGAGGGGAATTACAACTCCATTAAAGACTATAAAGCCCTGTTGGAGATTGATTTGGATAAACAGGTGACAATGCGCGAGGCCATTGATTATTTGCGCGCGATGACCCACCCACCATATAAGAACGCGTATTTCCTTGATGAAAAAGGCCGTAAAATTATGGTGGGGCTAGAGATCGAAGCGGCAGGCGAGGATTAACATGAAAATCCTGCATCTGGCCTCAAACGATAAATTTATCAACCATGCGTATCAGAGTTTTGAAAGCGTGTATCCGAACGCCAATACTGTCCTGATTTTCGAATATGAGGTGCTAAAATCGCAATATACACCGCACCCCGATTTTACGATTATAGGTTATAAGGATATACTCAATCCCTCTTTCATAAAGGGATTAGAGCAATATGATCTAGTGATATTGCACTCCATCTATCCGCAATTTGTATCCATTGTAAACCGCGCGGCAAAAAGCGTGAAATTCGTCTGGATCGGCTGGGGCTTTGATTATTACCGCTTTATTTATAAGGATGAGCGGGATTTATATCTGCCTCAAACGCTTGAACTATTTGAACGTACACGGCAAAAACAAAGCCTGCCGCGCCGGATTTTGCAAATCCTGAAACAGCCCTATAAAAAACTTTTAAAAATGGATGAGGGGAGCCGCATCAAGGCGATTGAAAAATGCGCCGCCTTTTCACCCGTGCTGGAAGATGATTATGAATTGGTCAAGCAGGCCGGTATGATCCAGAACCTGCCGCCCTTTATTGATTGGAATTACGGCAATCTTGAGCAGCATTGGGTGAAGGGCTTTATAGGTCAGCGCTGTGACGGTGATCACATCCTGATCGGCAATAGCAGCGATATTGAAAATAATCATCTGGACGCCTTGGAAAGCCTTGCCAAAGCTGGAAAGGGCGACGGGCAAAACGTGATCGTACCTTTGAGTTACGGCGATGGGCGCGCCACCAATGACGTATTGAAAAAAGGCGAAGCCCTGTTCGGTGATGACTTTCGCGCCTTGCAGAATTTCATGCCAATCGAAGATTACATCGCCATCATTAAATCCTGCGGCTTTGTTATTATGAACCATAAGCGCCAGCAGGGTATCGGCACGATTGTTCTCATGCTGTACCTGGGCGCAAAAGTATTTTTGCAGGAAGACTGCCCTAGCTATCATTTCTTCAAACGCGGCGGTGCGGAAATTTTCACAGTTCAAGAGCTAGAAAGAAGTCCTGATCTTTTAAAATTACGTTTATCTGAAAAAGACATTCAAAATAATATCACCATGTTAGAAAAATTTTGGTCAAAACGCGCCATCGATGATAAAACCCGCGCCCTGGTCGAAACCGTTACCGGCATTAAAAATAAAGAGGAGAAAGCCGCATGAAGGCCTCAGATGGACATTCCAATAAGAAGCTGCACAACTGGTTAATTTATCGTTTTCGTGATAAGTTCCTAAGCAAATATGCGCCGCTTTACAAAGGCGATCTCTATGATTTTGGCTGTGGAGAAGCGCCTTTTAAGCCGTTTTTTGAGCAATATTGCAAGCAGTATGTGGGCGTCGATTGGGCGGGCAGCTTTCATGATACTAAAGCCGATATCGCCGCTGATCTTAACAAACCCATTCCTATCGAGGACAATCAGGCTGATACGATTATTTCGATTTCTGTGTTGGAGCATTTGTGCGAACCGCAAAATATGCTCAATGAAGCGCACCGCATTTTAAAGCCGGGCGGAGCGATCATCCTGCAAGCGCCGTGGCAATGGATGGTGCATGAAGCGCCGTATGATTTCTTCCGCTATAGCCCGTATGGATTAGAGCATATGTTCAAAAAGGCAGGCTTTAGCGATATTCAGATAGAGGCCGAGTGCGGCTTTTGGGCGACATGGTTTTTAAAAATATGCTATTTTCTGCGCCGTTTTGTGCGTGGGCCAAAGCCGCTCAGAATTTTGATGACCGTAATTTTAACCCCGTTCTGGTTCCTGTTTCAGATATTGGGTCTCGCGCTGGATAAAATCGACAATAACCCCGCCCTGGAGGCCTGCGGCTATTATGTCGTGGCGAAGAAAGCGTGAGTGGGCACACCCTAAAAGCGCAAACCTTAGGCGGAGTCAAATGGACAACCGTCTCCAGCGTGATTGTTACGCTGTGCCAGCTCGCAACGCTGGTTATTCTGGCCCGTTTTTTGGCGCCCGAGGATTTCGGCTTAATGGCGATTTTGATGGTGGTTGTCGGGTTTTGCCAGGTCTTCATGGATGCAGGGATCAGCTTTGCGATTATCCAAAGGAAAGAAATTTCCCATACACAGCTTTCCAGCCTGTATTGGTTGAATATCGTGGCGGGGATCATGCTCTGCGGCGCTGTTTATCTACTCGCCCCTTTTATTGCCGCCTTTTATGAGCGCTCGGATATGACGGGCATGATCCGGCTGTTATCGCTTGTTTTTATTATTATTTCCATCGGTAACCAGTACCGGATTTTATGCCAGAAGGAACTGCAATTTTCGCGCATGGCAATGGCAGAAACTGCCGCCGCGTTTGGCTCGCTGATTGTGGCGGTGTTATCGGCCATAGCCGGATATGGCGTCTTCGCCTTGATCTTCGGGATGATGACTCAGGCAAGCCTGTCCAGCTTCATCTTTTTATTTATCGGTCTGAAATACCATCACCGCCCCGCGCTCATTTATAAGCATAGTGAGCTCAAAGGCTTCTTCAGCTTCGGGCTATACCAGATGGGTGACCGCGCGATGAATTACCTGAACACCCACGCCGATAATTTATTGATTGGGAAGTTTTTGGGCATGGAGGCTTTGGGATTTTATAATCTGGCGTGGCAACTCTGCGTGTTTCCGGTGCTCCGTATCAACCCGATTTTGAACAAGGTCGCCTTTCCTGTCTTTTCAAAATTACAGGATGATGAAGAAAAGCGCGCACTCTATTATGCGAATTTCATGCGCGTGGCGGGGCTGATTATAATTCCGCTTATGGTCTTTTTATTCTTCTTTGCAACGCCGATTGTAAATATTGTTTACGGGCAGGGGTGGGAAGTCACGGCATCGCTGGCCGCTATTTTGGCCGCAGTCGGCATTATTAAGGCTATTGGCGCACCGGGCGGGGCATTATTCCTCTCCTTGGGGCGCGCCGATATTGGTTTTTGGTGGAACGGTGTCTGGCTCATCGGTATCGCCGGAACGGTACTAACAACCCTGCTTATTGCGCCATCGATTGAAAATGTAGCTTATGCCGTGCTGGGCATTACGCTTGCCTTTGCGCTTATCTGGCACCTCATGATTGTGCGCATTACCAAAACGCCGTACCGCGCGCTGCTCAAACATCTCTTGCGTGGCTTTGCCGTGAGTGTTCTGATTGGCTGCGCGGCCTTGGCTATAACAAAAATTCTTGGCCTTGAAAACGAAATCGCGATACTCGCGCTTGGCGGGGTGATTTGCGCCGCCCTTTATCTGCCTTATCTCTTCTTTTTTGAGAGGGATTTGATAGACTCATACCGTAAACAAGAGGTTTAAATCCCATGGGCCCGTTCGGATATATCAAACGCGAAAAGAGCGATAAGCAGATTAGTGCCATGATGCGCGAAATGGCGTATCTTGATCATTTTGTCAAAGATGAGGTCTATCGTGATGATTTTATAGAGGCTTCGCGCGTGCATATTCCGGCCATGGCTCCCCAAACCTCTCCTGCCAAATCGGGTGATGTTGTTCTCTGGATTGAGGGCGAGATTTATAATCTGGATGATTGCGCAAAATGCCTAGGGCAAGCATGTGCGAATTTTGAAGAGCTATTAATCAGTGCCTATAAAGCCGGAAAGCTGGATCAAGCCCTTGCTCTGGTTGATGGGTATTACTGCGCCGTTCTTTATGACGCCAAAGAAAAACATATCAAACTTATCACGGATCGCTACGGCATGCGCGTGCTGTATTACTACGCGAAAGGCAATGATTTTGCATGGGCGGGGGATGTAAAGGGTCTATTGTCTTTGGATTTTGTAGACAAAACCATTGATGAAACCACCGCGCCTTGTTTTCTGGATCTTGGGTTTCTTTTGGAAGATCACACTTGGTTTGCGAATGTGAAGTTGCTGGAACCCTCTACCATATTGTCGCTTGATATCGAAACAAAACGTATTAGTAAAAGTAATTATTGGCGTTGGTCTGATATAAAGCAACAGCAGGTGTCTTTTTATGATGCGGTAGAATGCGTATCGGAACTTATGGTGCAGGCTGTTTTAAAACGTTTCACCCCTGAAGAAAGTATCGGTTTTCCCTTAAGTGGGGGGTTGGATTCACGCCTGCTTCTGGCTGCGGTGCATAAACATCATTTGGACTATAAAGGCCACGCCTACACCTTCGGACGCGAAGGGGCGGAAGATGTTCTGATCGCGCAGTGCGTGGCCGAACGCGCCGGATGGGAGCACCAGCTTTATGAACTTACGGGCGATAACTGGTTCGAACCGCGCAAAGACAAGACCTGGATCGTGGACGGTATGCTCAGCATGATGCATATGCATGGTACCGAATTTCTACCGCAAATGGCCGGGCGCATCGATACGATGATGAACGGATATGCGGGTGACGTGGTGATAGGCGGCGGTTATACCACCCAAGATAACGCCGATAAACGCATTACTGCCGAGCTGGCCGTGCCATTTTACGGCCGTCATGTGGAATTGGCGAATTTGAATAATCCGTTTTACGACATCCCGCATTTCGAGCCGCATATTTACATGAACCGCGTGCGGCGCTTTACCAATGTCGGATCGGTAAATATTTTACCTTACTTGAATATCCGCAAGCCCTTCTTTGATAATAATCTGATGGAATTTATGTTTTCCATTACCGATCAATATAAATACCAGAACAGGCTTTATGCTGCCGCGCTGTTGCGCGCCGTACCCGAATTCTACAAAGATATTCCTTGGCAGAAGACGGGCCGCATGATTGGTAATCCGAAAGATATGACCAAGCTGGCAAAGAACATTCGCCGCGTAAAAGGCGCGCTGTCTCGGTGGGGTTTTCTGGGTAAAAAGACAGAATATACCGACTATAACAATTGGCTGCGCGTGCCAGAGATTGCCGGGCAATTATCTGATCTTCTCGATCCGAAGACTGCAATTTACCGGGATCTGGTTGAGCGTGATTTACGCGCGGAATTTTTGAAGCCGCAACTGAACAATAAATATAAAAACAATGCTGACCGCATCCTCCGGGCCGCGACGATGGAATATTATTTAAAGCGTGCTCTGTATGGGGGCTTCTAATCCTGCTTATCAGGCTTTGCGACGAAGAGAATAGATGGTGCGAAGGCTGCCGGGACCCAATCGAACGGTGATTTGTGGGTTTTGACGATCTTTAGATTATGGCGGATGGTTTGCGCCAGCCAGCGCCAGTCAAAGCCCTTATGCTTCACCCCGTGGCGCGGCAATTTATCGAGCTGGTAAAGCCCCGCCCAGAACGTTTCGCGCCAACTGTATTCTTTGTGACGAATATAACGCATCACAAAAGAGCCGATATTTTTAATCCAGAGGGCAGGCCCAATCTCTACAGGGACGGACGCGATAAAGAGCTTTAAGGATTTTACCTGACCGATACGCTCGACAATGCGGACAACGGCATGTTCAGGGATATGCTCCATGGATTCAAGCGCCACGACAATGTCGGGGTTGCATTCCTCAATCAGCCCTTCGGCGGTGGCATCGTTATGGATGATCGTGACATTGGGGTTGTCTTTGTAAATTTCCTGCCCCTTGGGCGCGAGTTCATCATGCAGATCAATCCCGTAATAGCGGATGTTGTGCGTTTCTTTTAAAACCTCATATAATCCACCTTGACCACAACCAACATCGACCAGCACAATCTGCCGGTCACCAATTTCCTTTTGCAACCGGTCAAGGTAATGGCGCACTATACGAAAACGGAAGCTGTGCAGGTAGCGGGTTATAGAATTAAAATTATTCTCGAGTATAAAGGCTTTGGATGTTATCATGAGATGTCTTGTGGTTTGTAAATCTATAATAACCTAGCAAATTTACAGCCTCTTTAATAATAAAATTTACAGCGTAACAGGAAACTTTAATGGGTGTTGTTCGGTATCAGAACATTTCACAGACGAAACCGGATTTTATCGTTAAATTCGGTCTGTTTATCTTGTTTGCCTATTTGACGACATCTTATTTTTATATATTTCGAACAGGTTTGCCGCAAATCAGTGATTTCATTATGGCTTTCGGTATGCTGTTTGTTTTTGGTTATTTTTTCATTATCGGGCGACTGGGGTTTACTCAGGTTCATGTCTGGGCGCTCGCCTTTGCGGCCTGGACTTTTGTAATCAACATTATTCACTATGTGGTCTATCCGGACATACAGTTTTTCCTGAGCAGTTTATATTACCTTTATAATGTCGGGATTTTTATCATGATCTCGCTTTTATTTCGTGAGGCACCGAACGCGACATTGAAAACGATATTTGTCGCAACAGCCATTGCCCTGGTTGTAGAGATTGTTATCTGTCATTTTTATCCCAATTACGAAAACGGGCGCGTACAGGGCACATTCCACAATCCTAATCAGCTAGGATTCTGGGCGCTGTTTTCCGCCTGTATTATGATTTTGCTACGAAGCTATAGTAAATTTCGTTGGTATGATCTGGCCATATTCTTCGGTTTTGCTTTTTTGCAATCACTGGCCATTTCAAAAGCCGGGTTGATTGCCTTTGGCATTCTGGCGATTTCTTTGCCATTTATGCGGGCCATGCCCAATAGTTATAGAATTATGTTTTTTATGACGGCGCTTGTTATTGGTATATTTTCCATTAACCATATGGCAGACCTAAGCCGTTTGGCAACGCAAGTGGAAAATATCAATAATGTGGTTAGCCGCCTTGATAATATAGGCAGAGAGGCTGATGATACACTGCAATGGCGCGGTTATTACAGAATTCTGGAATATCCGGCCCATGCAATCGTGGGGGCGGGCGAAGGGGCTTATGAAAGATTTGAAGATACTCCGCAGCCGGTCGAAATTCATTCTTCCATTATCAATGTTATATTTTCTTATGGGCTTATGGGGATGGCCATTTTTGGCACCCTTATGTATATGATTGTGAAATTTGCGCCGAAACATTTTATGGTCATCCTGTTTGTTATGATGCTGAATGGGTTGACCCATCAAAATATGCGCTTTTCGCATTTTTGGATTGTTTTTGGCGTGGCGTATGGGATGCGATATTGCTCATCGCAATATAAAGAACGCAAATCTTCCGAAATGATGCCGCTTATCTATGCGGACGGCAGAAATACTATTCCTTCCACTGGAAAAATGTCATAAACTGGTAACGTGCAGCAATTGCACTGCCTCTACTTATATAATAATCATGTTTCAATATTGTCGCCAGCTCTGTTTCATTACTGTTTTAGGTCTTTCTTTCGGGGGAGGCGGACAGATAGCATGGGCGCAAGTGCAGGAAAACAAGCCCCCTTTTGTTGATCATAATAGCCGTGTTCCGCAGGACCTGCAATCAAAGCCGCTATCGTATAAAGGCTTCAAATACTTGCCTCAATTAACGTTAACCGGAAAATATGACAGCAACATCTTTATATCGTCACAAGATGAGATAGGTGATTATTCTTTGGCAACAACACCTGAAATCACAATAGCCAAAGAATATGGTAGATTTGCGTCAAGTTTGAATTTAAAGACAAATATTGAACGCTTTGCCTCGGAAAGCTCTGAAAATAAGAACACATATTCCGCTGAGTTTGAGAGCGATTTTTATGCCAATAGTCGGTGGACAATACCTTTTAATGCCGCATATTACGATAGTGTTCTGGACCGCTCCAGCCCGATTGGAAATCTGTCGACCAGTGAAAAGCCACTAGAGTTTTCGTCATGGAATGCCAATACCGGTATTATAAGAAAGTTCAACCGTTTGTCTTTGAGCTTGATAGGGAGTTATTCAGAAATCACATATAAAGACGGTATATCGGTGCAAAACGGTACACCTGTCGTTTTAAGTGATAATGATCGTTCAACGATGGGTCTTAACCTTGGTTTGGTCTATGAATTGCCCAGGGAAGGAAGCTCCGATGGTGTGCCGGAGCATTACTTATTCGCGAATGTAATCGGCGGACGTCAGGATTTTAAGAGGCTGAGTTACAGCAATGGAGCGTTTAGCGGTGTTGATAAGAGCCGGGACACACTTTCCGTTCTGGTCGGTTTTAAAACCGGTTATAAAGGTATTTTGAACGCCCAGCTTGGCGCAGGTATTTTAAATCAGTATTTCGAAGATCCAACACTTGATGATACCAGCACATACGATTTACTGGCGAATATTGATTTTGCTCTAACAAAGAAAGCCACATTGAACTTTCTGGCCGGGCGGGATATTTCACAGGACAATGATATTGTCCAGGGCATTGTCTTGACAGACTATAATCTGGGTTTGGACTACGAAATAAAACACAATCTTTATTCATCTTTGTCTCTTGGCTATACAACCAGTGAGTTTGATACGATTGATCGGGAAGATGAAGATTATTCCGCTGGTTTGGAGTTGTATTACGTCCTCAATCCAAAATTCTCGGCCAAAGCCAGCGCTTCCCATGTTTTCAGAGACAGTACCCAAGACTTGCGTGATTATAAGCGCAATATTTTTATGCTTAGCCTTACGGGACGCTTGTAATCCCGTCTAATCGTAAAAATAGATAAAATACTGTCTAAATTTAAATATATATCAAGATAAACCCGCTAGAATTGAATTTGGTGACGGCACTTAAATACGTTTTATAGGGGTTTGCGAATGGCGGGTGAGAATTCTTCTCAGGTAATAGATAGTTCTTTATCAGAAATTAACGGTATTGGTTGTGGGTGCGCGGGGTGTCAAAGTGGCCCTAAAACCGCCTATGTTGATATGACTTCAGGGGATGTTATCGATGGCGGTATGGATTACGCTCCGTCGCAAACATGGACAAAAGAAGACTTTGAAAGCTACCTGAGTGAGGGGTACTGGCAAGCTACGGGCCGTAGTGAACGTCAATGGGGCGGTGATACACCTCATGTAACCTATAATATTTCCAATGAATATGCTTCAAATGACGCGCAAGGCATACGTGATGCGTTTGATGCGTGGTCTGAAATGGCGAATATCACTTTTTCAGAAGTGGGGAGTGGTGCCGATATCAGAATTCTTGAAGGCGATGGAGCGCTGACGGCTTATTCAAGTTATTCGACCTATGGTGGCTCCGGCGATATTGTGAGTGACACCCATGCGCAGGCCAGTCACGTCATCTCTGTTAACATGTATATTGATGATGGCGGTACAACAACGCGTACTTCCGGCCCGACATACGGCCAGGACATGAGCGAGTACGGCGATTACGCCAAAAGTACGATCATTCACGAAATCGGCCATTCTCTGGGTTTTGGCCACACAGGCAACTATAACGGCAGCGCGACATATAGTAGTGACGCCACGGCATATAACGATACAGGGCAATATTCAATCATGTCATATTTTGGTGAAACCAATTATGGCGGTGCGAATTTTTATGGCAGCGAAGCCTCTACACCAATGCTAATGGATATTTATGCGGTCCAGCAAAAATATGGGGCGAATATGACCACCCGCACAGGGGATACGACATACGGTTTTAACTCGAACGCCGGGGGCGCTTATGATTTTAATAATCATAGTTGGGTGCCCGTTATTGCGATTTGGGATGCTGGCGGAACGGACACATTAGATTTTTCCGGCTACTCCAACAATCAAATCATCAACTTAAACGAAGGCACATTCAGCAATGCCGGTCAGGGTAAAGGCAATATCGCGATTGCATATGGCGCAACGATTGAAAACGCGGTCGGCGGGACCGGGCAGGATACAATATACGGGAATGAGGTCGTCAATTCCATTTGGGGCGGCGATGGCAATGACACGGTTTATGGCTCGATTGGCAGCGATACGATAGACGGTCAAGGCGGCACAGGAGATGTAATCACCTATAGCTACGATATCTCGGCATTTCTTGTGTCACTGGTTAATAGTGTGACTTTGACTTTAGAACACATCGCAGGCGCCTGGACCGATACAATTAGTAATATTGAAAACTTTATTTTCTCAGGCGTTGAATATACTTTTGCTGAAATGCAGCAATTTGATAGCGGTCTTGGCGATATTGCTTTCAGTTTTGAAACAGGAACTGGCAATTACGTTTACACATCGACTTCCTCATCAGATCCTGTGACACTCACGGCGGCGGGCATGAATTACAATAGCGGTAGTGGTGATATATTCGCGATTTCCCGCACAGATACGACCTTGACGGTGAATGTCGCAAACACATCAGCCAAGAATTTCAGCATGTGGGCTGACGACGGTAATGACCAGATTTCGGTGACCGGAACCCATGCCAGCCTGTCTATTACATTCTATGGTAAAGAAGGGGATGATACGCTTACCATTGCATCCACTGTTGTTGGTAATGATATTATTTCGATGCAGGATGGTGATGATACCGTGAATGCCAGCGGTGGAAATGACCGGATTTGGGGCGGTGCAGGCGAAGATACAATTTATGGCGAAGCTGGCAATGATACGGTCTATGGCGGTGCGGACGATGATACGATTTACGGTGATAATTTCGCCCGAACCGGTGTGACCGGTAACGACTCCTTGAGCGGCGAGGCTGGCAATGACAGCATCTATGGTGGTGATGGGGATGATTGGATCTGGGGCGGCGCGGATGATGACGTTTTGGCCGGTGATGCTGGCAATGATACGATCTATGGCGGTAACGGCGTAGACCAGATTTGGGGCGGCGCGGGTGATGATCGCCTCTATGGCGATAATTTAAATGCAGGCGGTGGTGATGGCGCCGATACTATATATGGCAATGACGGTAATGATGTGATTTCCGCAGGCGGCGGTGATGATACTGTGTATGGCGGTAATGACATTGATTATATCTATGGCGGCGCCGGACAGGATAATCTGCAAGGTCAGGAAGGTGCTGATCATCTCTATGGCGGGGCAGATAACGATACCATGTCCGGCGGGAATGGCAATGACCATATGGATGGCGAAGATGGTAATGATATTATCTATGGCAATGCCGGTGATGATATTATTGCTGGGGGCGCTGGAACTGATACAATTTACGGCGATAATATTAACCGTACTGATACAATCGGCAATGACACAATATACGCTGGTCTGGGTGCAGACACGGTTTATGGCGGCGCTGGAACTGATACGATTTACGGTGATCTGAAAAACGGCAATGCCAGTGATGGCGACGATATCCTATACGGAGATGCCGGGAATGATGTTCTTGTTGGAAATGGCGGTGAAGACCAGCTTTATGGCGGGACAGGTAACGACTCGCTCTGGGGCGGTAATGATAACGATATATTTGAAGGCGGCGCCGGCAGTGACGTTATTCAGGGCGGTAACGGCACTGATCTTGTTATCTATGACAACGAAACATCGGGTGTGAATGTTAATCTTGGCAGCTATTACGGTATTGATGGTGGCGGCGGATATGACACATTGGCCAGTATTGAAAATGTCCGCGGATCAAATCATACCGACACAATAGTCGGCAGCGCCGATGCCAATACGATTTGGGGGCAAAATGGGCAAGATACGCTTTACGGCTCTTACGGATCTGACACGGTTTATGGCGGCGCTGGAAATGATATTATTTACGGTGATATCCAGTCGGGTACAGCCTGGGACGGCGATGACGTTCTCTATGGTAACGCCGGGAACGATATTCTTTCCGGCTCTGGCGGTAATGACACGCTGGAAGGCGGTGCGGGAACAGACACACTTTGGGGCGGTACAGGCGCAGACACCTTCGTTTTCGAATTAGGCAGTGTAGACGGCGTTTGGGATTTTAGCACAGGTCAGGGTGATAGGCTCGATTTATCCAATATTCTGGACGGTTTTTACACCAATCCGGGGTCTCAGGCTATTACCGATTTTGTACAAATTACTGATAACGGCTTCCATTCAACTGTATCAGTCGATCAAAATGGCGGCGGCGATAATTTTGTACAGGTTGCAACCCTATACAATGTGACCGGTTTGACCGATGAAGCGGCCTTGGAATCAGGCGGAACGCTGATTGTGTGATTTTAGTTAAAATACTATCAAAATGTTAACCTTTTTCTCCTACACTATAGAAGTGGGGAGGAGTAGAAAGGTATTAGAGGATATGTATTTAGAAGAAAATCAAGGTCTTAGCGTAAGTAATATTCTTCTGACTGTTCAAAATAATTTCGCAGCGGCAATTGCGATTTCAGGTGACCAGGACTTTTCTTCGGTCACGATGGAACATGTTTTTTCTCAAAAAGAAACTTTCCCCGATTTACAGGAACGCCAGGAATTCAATGACCAGCCACCACAATCGTCGGGTGTTCTGGATGATGATTTATCTGTGGGCTATGCAACCGAAGTTACGATCTCCGTTGTGGAATCCGGCGCGGGATATAACAACACGCTGGGCGCTTATACCGTTGCGGCGGATGGGACAATCTCTGCCGTGGAATTTGCTTATACCAATGTCAAAGACCCATTGCATGCGGATAAAGATATCGGAAAAATTGATAAAAAAATCGAAAATGTTCAGAACAAGCTCGATAAAGCAAAACACGAAAAACATATTGAAAAATATGAGCAGCAAATAAAAGATCTGGAAGCCGAGAAGAGTGGGCTGGAAGCATCCAAAACCTTTACCTACGAATATGACGGCGCGGATGGCTCGGAACTTGGACTGTTTATCATAGCCAATGGCGACCGGGTGAATAAGGATTTTAAAAATATCGACCTGAACGATGGCGCGTTGCGTTTCGTTTATGATTTGGGCGGCGAAAACGAACGTGATGCAAAAATCACTGATACTGCGTCCGACATAACGCTGGTGCATGTGGGCTCTGACGGAACGGCGACCAAGATTAACGGGAATATTTACCACACAACTGAGCGCGGCGGCGATACGGCCATTAACCCGGACGACGCAGTGCATGCGATTAGCGGCCTGGCGAATGAAGACGATCCTTCTACGCTGCGTATTGGCTTTGAAGATTTAAAAAATCTGGGCGATGCAGATTATAACGATGTTGTGATTGATGTTTCTGTGGCTACAAAATTGGTTGAGGCAGGCAGTTATGACGACAATCTGGTTGGCACGGAAGGCGATGATATGTTTGTCGCCGGTCTGGGCCATGACACGATGGACGGTCTTGGTGGCAATGATACCGTGGATTACAGCGCAGCCGGAGCCGGTCTGGTTGTTGATCTGAAAGACGGATATGCGCAGGATAATTCCGGTAAGCGCGATGAGGTGCTGAATATCGAGAACGCGATAGGGTCGTCGAATAACGACCTGCTGGTTGGAACGAATGGCGATAATATTTTAAATGGTGCGGCAGGTGCTGATGTCCTATACGGCCTGAACAGTTCCGATACACTGAATGGCGGCGATGGAAACGATACGCTGTTTGGTGATTTTGAAGTGGAAGGCGCGGGCGATGGTGATGATTTGCTGTATGGCGGCGCAGGCGATGATAAACTTTATGGCGGCGGCGGTGATGACCTTTTATCCGGCGGTGCAGGCAATGATTACATTGATGGCGGCAGCGGTTCTGACACATTAGACTACACGGCGGCCACGTCCGGTGTTTTGATTGATATCGAAAGCGGCTTTGCGCAATTCCAGAGCGGGCAATTCGATACGCTGGTGCGTGTTGAAAACGCAATAGGGTCAGATTTCAATGATGTGATCGTCGGCAATTTTGATGTGAATACCCTGTCCGGCGGGCTGGGCGCAGATGAAATATACGGTCTTGGCGGCGCCGACATTCTGACAGGCGGCGCAGGCGATGATCTGATCTTTGGTGATGACCAAAACGAAATTTCCAGCGACGGCGATGATGTGATCGATGGTGGCGATGGGAATGACCGCATATTCGGCGGTGGCGGTGATGATGTCATTACAGGCGGTTTGGGCGCGGATATCCTCAATGGCGGGGCCGGCGTCGATACGGTTGATTACAGTACATCTATCGCCGGAATTAACGTTAGTTTGACGCAAGAATACGGCTTTGACGGCTCGGGCGCGCGCGACAGTCTTGCCGGTTTTGAAAACGTGAACGGATCAAATTTCAACGATACAATTGTCGGTAACGCAGGGGAAAACACCATTTACGGCAATGGCGGCGTGGATATTCTCTATGGATCCTATGGTGATGATACCATCTATGGCGGTGAAGGGAATGATACACTGTTTGGCGATATCCAGATTGCCACTGTCAATGACGGCAATGACACGCTGTTTGGTGGTGCCGGAAATGACACGCTGATTGGCTTTGGCGGCGATGACGTCCTGAATGGTGGCGAAGGGGTTGATAACCTCTGGGGCGGAAGCGGCGCGGACACCTTTGTTTTTGACAATACGGGGCAAGGTCTTGACTACGTGCGGGATTTTAATGCCGGTGACGGTGATGTGCTGGATATCAGTGATATACTGAACGGTGTTTACAACGATCCGGCCACGCAGAGTATTTCCGATTTCGTGATGATTTCCGATAGCGGGGCGAATTCTATTCTCTCGGTGGACGCCGATGGCGGCGGAGACAGCTTTATCCAGGTTGGCGTAATTGTCAATGTAACGGGCCTGACGGACGAAACAGCATTGGTCAATGACGGCACTTTGATCATATAAGGAAGATCTTTTGTAAAGAATTTACAATTCTAATAGTAAGAAGGTACATGACAACACCGAAGGGCAACTTCTAAACAATTTTATCTCAAAGTTAAATATACACTGGCATAGTTTTTGCTAATATAATTAAAATCGCGGTTTTGTGATGGTTATAATATAGTAAGGTTTTTAAGGACACTCATGGACGACACATATTACGAAGAGGAAGAGCAAGAGAGCGGTGTCTATACTCCGAATGAGGGTATAGGCAGTGCCCAATCTTATGTCATCCAGCAGCAGACTGCTTCCCTTTCTGAAGAGAACCTGGAGGAAAACCCGCCGCTGGACAATCCGCCCAATGGCGACCCGACCGATGGGGATGACATCATTATCCCCGATGCACCAAGTCTGAACGGTTTGGATGGAAACGATACGATTGTGTATTCAGGCGTTGCGCAAGGTATTCATGTCGTGCTTTCTGCAAATTGGGCCTATAATGACGGCAATGGCGGGCAGAGCTTTATTCAGAATGTTGAGAATGTGACCGGATCGGATCAGGGCGATATTCTGGTTGGTGCTGATAATTTCAATACGCTGGATGGTGGCGTTGGCGATGATACAATCTACGGCCATTATGGAGGAGACACGCTGATTGGCGGCATTGGCAACGACACGATTTTCGGTGATTTGCAGGGCGCAAATGCTCTTGACGGGCATGATACCATTCATGGTGGTATGGGTGATGACACGCTCTCGGGCGGCGGCGGAGACGATACGATCAACGGTGATGAGGACAACGACCTGATTTATGGCCAAAGCGGCGCGGATACGCTAAGCGGCGGTACAGGGAATGACACGATATACGGCGATTTCCAAAGTGATACAGGCAATGATGGCGCCGATATTATCGATGGCGGCGCAGGCGATGACATTCTGGCGGGCGGCGGCGGTGATGATGTCATCACAGGCGGTCAGGGCGCTGACCAGTTTTTTGGAGGCAGTGGAACAGATATTGCCGATTACCGTACTGATATTGCGGGCGTGACAGTCAACCTGTCTTCCTATTTCGCCATTGATGGGTGGGCAACAAGAGATTCTCTGATCAGCATAGAAAATATTCACGGCAGCGATTTTAACGATACGCTGGTGGGTGATGCGGCGATCAATACAATCTGGGGCAATGACGGGGCTGATACGATTTTCGGCCATTTCGGAAATGATATTCTAAACGGCGGTGCCGGAAATGATCTGATATACGGTGATTTGCAGGCAGCCAACGCTTCGGATGGAAATGATACCATTGATGGTGGCGCCGGTATGGATGTAATCGCTGGCGGCGGTGGCAATGACTTAATCGATGGTGGCACAGAAAACGATACCATCTATGGCGGTATAGGCATCGACCAAATCTGGGGCGGTGATGGCAATGACATTATTTACGGCGATAACCTGACCGAAGGTGTCAATGATGGTGTCGACACAATTGATGGCGGCGCCGGGAATGATCTATTAGTTGGCGGCGGCGGCAACGATGTTTTTATTGGTGGTCTTGGCAGTGACCAGGTATGGGGCGGCAGCGGCGTTGATACGCTGGATTACGGCGCCAATACATTCGGCACATATGCCAGTCTTCACGAAGGCTATGTCCTGAATAATAACGGCTATAGAGATACAGTTTACAGCATTGAAAATATTATCGGCGCGGATGTTCGCGATTATATCGTCGGCAGTGCGGGCGCAAATACCATTTATGGTATGGGCGGAAATGACACGTTATCCGGCTATATTGGCGATGATATTCTATATGGCGGTGACGGCAATGACTGGCTGATCGGCGATTACATCAGCGGCGTCACTGTTAGCGATGGAAACGATACGCTTTATGGCGAGGCGGGAGATGACTTCCTGATCGGTATGGGCGGTACGGATAGCCTGAACGGCGGCGCGGGTAACGACACTCTCTTATATCAGGCCGGGCATATTTTTAACGGCGATGCTGACTGGGACATGATCCGCACAATCAGCAATGACACGACAAGTCTTGATTTAAGTACCCTAACCGGCAGCAGCATTGAACAAATCGCCCTTGATAATTTGAATGGCTTTTCTGCGGCCAACACGCTCGATGTGCGTTATCAGGACGTTGTGAATATTAACGCAACCCAGACACTGTATATTACGGGCGATGTAGGGCTGGACACTGTAACAGGCAACATCAATCAATCAAATGACTTTATAGGCTCTGTTCTTTTGAACGGCATCACAATGGATCATTATTCAAAATTCGGTGCCAATATTTATATCCAGCAAGGTTTGTTAAACGCCAGCGGCGGCAGCAGCGACATTATAAATGGTGATGCTGGGGACAATACGCTGACCGGAACAACGGCCAATGAAACATTGAACGGTTATGATGGGCACGATACGCTGGATGGTAATGGCGGTACAGATACGCTCAACGGCGGTGCGGGTGATGATATATTGCTGTATGACTCCGATGACATTCTCGTTGGCGGAACCGGAACCGACACAATGGGTGTGCGTTCTGGTGATGCGACAGCCGTGACAGTAAACACAACAAACCATCAATCGATTGAAGCGATCGATCTCAGCAACGGCGCGGCCAATACCGTGACACTCTCTAGAAGCGATATCATTGATATGAGTGATAACGATGACCTTTATATCACCGGTGACAGCGGTATTGACAGCGTTGATCTATCTCAATTTAATCTTAATAAGGACTATGTGGGTGTCGTCAATGTTGGTGGTATTGACTATGATCATTATTCCAAAAACGGTGCGGATCTGTTCGTACAAAATGATCTGATCATGCTTTAGGCGCAGATCAGATCAAATTTAACACTACATTTTTTTAACCCTCGCTTACGCTCAATGCGCTGACGGTTCTAATGGGATACCCATTTGCATCTTTTACGACATTGGCGGGCGTGACGCTCGATCCCTGTCCATAGTTAGACCATAGCTCAACGGTTGAACCGCTTGCGATAGAGGATCCTAACGTAAATGTAATCTCATTCCCATCAATGGAAAGGCTGGAGATTGTGACCGGGCTTCCGTCATCCTCAATGCGGAACGTGTCCACTTCGCTGCCAGATATGGCCGCGCCGCTATCCAAAGCAACCGTGGCCGTTACTGTGCTGCCGCTATATGTGGCGCTTGTAATAATGGGGCCGCGTAAGGTGCCAGTCAAAACGAACTCTGCCGCACGCGTACCCTCTACCGTATAACCGGCAGGCGTTCTATGGATATTGTCCTGTAATGGCTGGTCATGGTTTTCCCAGCCCAAATAACAGAATGAGTTTTCCGCAATGACTTCCAACTGCGCATCACGCACTTGTTGAACGGCGCTGTCATTGCCGCCTGTTCTGCGCCCCAAGGGTGTAAAGATTAACCTTGCATTCGGGCATTCTTCATTCAAGCGGGTTACAAGCTGCGTTAGGGCTGTCTTGAATTGTGCTTTTGTGATAATGGCGCTAGCGATGGCCGTGGCATCGGCCTCCCCGTTTACAATCAGGATGTTCTCATACAGGGAAATATCCCCGCGAATACCGCCGCTATAGGCCGCCGCATTGGTGATAAAGGCAGTTAAAGCCCCGCCGTCTGAATTATCATTGCCTATCCAAAAACCGTTGCCGCCTGTTTCTGCATCTTCGTGAACCGCGCTGCCATTGACTGCGCCATTGAAGAAGAACTGTGTTTCTTTTTCTGTTAAAATCTCTGTGGTAAAAGCGGTCTCACCTTCATCAGTATATGTTGCGTTGTCCGTTGACCATAAAAGCATATTCGACTGACCAGCAGTGGCCGTTGTTTCATCCTGAGCGGATAAGGTAACGTCAATACCCCATTTGTTACCAAGGTAATTTAAAATCCAGTCTTTTTCGGCAATGCTTAAATCACCGCTTACCACAATGATTTCGGCAATCTTACCAAGCATTGAAACACCTGTTGAAGACTGATCACCAATTGTAATATTTGGGGGTGTCGTTGGCTTGTCGTAAACACTCCCCGTTATCAGGCTGCGCTGGTCTGCCCTTGCGTTGTTCACACCAACTTCGACATATGCATCATCCTGAACAGACCCGTACAGAACATAGGGCGTATCAACCTCAATTGTCGTGACCTTACCGATTGTTGTCACCGCGCTGCCATCTTTTGTGAATTGGCAATAGAAGCTATTGGCGGGGGCGCTATTATTTAATTTAAGCAGGTTAAATTCTCTGGAACCCGGCCCGGCATAACGGGAATACACGGCGCTAAATGTATCAAGTGTATCCCATTCGGCCACAACAAAAACATGCTGACCCAAAGAGTTGGCGAACTCTGCGCCATAGGGAACGATCATGCGCTGCCCTGTGGTGAAATCAAGCGCATTCAGGCTGTTAATCGTTACCGTTCCTGTTGTCGGCTCCGTTCCGCTGGCTGTGGCGTGGTTATTGTTGCCGGATTTATCATCCCATTGTGATACGTTGCCGGAACTTTCTGTAATTGTACTTTCATCCGAAGCATCAAGCCAAAGTGGGAGGCGGGATGATCCGAAATATTGAAGAGGGGAGTTTTTAGACAAACGTGTCTTAATGGAGCCTATGCTAAGACCCAATCCTAAACGAGGCATGGTTCATCATCCTTAAGTATTTTGTTGTGAAAAAGAAAATCCGAGGACGTTATCCGTTTATGAATCTATGGGCGCCCGAAGCACAAACGCACTTATGGCGTTTGTAGGATATTATTCCTATATTATTCCTGAATTGTCAAGCAGAAAATATACAACGATTTCGAGGGGCAATTAGTAATTGCTAACAATGAAAAAAAATAGAGGCTTGGAATCGCCGGAAACCTTGGTATGCCGATTACAGATACAGTGAGGTGAATAAAAATGAAAAGACGATAGAAACTGAAGCTAAAAAGGCAGGTGTTGATCCGGAAATGCCCCGCGGACAGCGGGGCTTTGTGGCATAAATTCTCTTCATGGACGAAGTGAAAAAAGTAAATGGTGGAGGGGGCAGGATTCGAACCTGCGTACGCTTACGCGGGCGGAGTTACAATCCGCTGCCTTTAACCACTCGACCACCCCTCCAACGATTTTAGGTGCCAATAAAGACAGATGCATAGAAAAAGGCTTTTGCGCTTTAATGTCAAGAGTGTATTGTGTGAAACATTATGAATTTTAAGAAAAATAATACAAACAAACCTATTCTGTATGGATTTCACGCTGTTCGTGAGGCCTGGTTAAATCCTGAACGCACTGTGGAGCAGTTATTCTTAACTGATCAGAGTGCGCGCGGGTTTGAATCGGTGCTGAGTGAAGCAAAGGGGCGCGGGCTGCGCCGTCCATCGCCAACGCATGTGGAGAAGAAAAGGCTGGATAAAATATTGCCGCAAGGCGCGGTGCATCAGGGAATAGGGCTGATTACTTCGGAGCTTCCGGAGGAGGATATTCACGATTTTGCCCGCCGGGCCGAAACGAAGGGCAGCAGCGTCCTTGTTATGTTGGATCAGGTAACCGACCCGCACAATGTGGGCGCGATTATTCGCAGCAGCTGCGCATTTGGTGTAGATGGTCTGATTATGCAGAAGAAACACGCGCCGGCGCTGGACGGGGTTTTGGCGAAAACGGCTTGCGGGGCGGTGGAACATGTGCCCGTGGCCTATGAAACGAATCTGAGCCGTTCATTAGAAGCGCTAAAACAGGAAGGGTTTTTTGTTTACGGCCTTGATGAACGCGGCGAAAAAACAATCGATAGTTTGAAAGGCACGCGGCCAGAAAAAATCGTGCTGGTCCTGGGAGCGGAAGGGCCCGGAATTCGTCATTTGGTGCGTGAGAATTGTGATGAATTGATGAAGTTGCCCACCACAGGTGAAATATCCAGCCTGAATGTTTCGAATGCGGCCGCCGTAGCTTTATTCTGCTGCCAGTGATGGCGGCATATCGGCTGCTGCCGTATCGTTCGTGGCAAGCGCCGAAGATGGCGCCTTGGTATATGATGGAAAATAGGTGTGATGAATATCCCGGCCATTATGGCCATGTAATTTAATGTGCAGGCTGTTTTCATCTTTACGGGTAATATCGGCCCAGCGCGCATGCGTTTTTTCCGGCCACGCGGCCCTTACACCCTCAATAAGAGATTGTAACGTCAAATAGGCTACATTGCGGTGGTGGAAAAAATGTTCATGATGGGTATGACCAGAAAGCACAAGACAATTCTTCCCGGAGTTTTCCAATAGCTTGCGCAGTGCCCCGGCGTTTGAACGGAAGCTATAGGCAGGATCGTCTTTTCTGCGTATTGTTTTGGCCAAATGGGGCCCAAAATCATCGATGGGCGTATGGGTAATCAGCGTTATCATATTTGTCGGCGCCTCTGCCATTGATGTGCGCACGAAATCAAGGCTTTCATCCGTATAGGGGTAGAGAATGCGCAAACCATGATCGTGGAATTGATCATTGAGAAAAATCAGGCGCTGGCCATCATTTAAATCAATGACCTTATTGGCGTAGCTTAAACCAGTCAGGGCAGAAAGCCTGTCCAGATCGCGGAAGTAATCGTATTCATGATTGCCGGCCACGGGGTGGAATGGCACCCGGCTTTGGCATGCGGCGGCGCCAAATTCCTGCATCAGCGTTTCGTGGTAAATTTGCGGTTGGTTATACGTGGCCATGATCGCGTCCCCGCCGAAAATAACGGCTTCGCAATCGATTGTGATGGTGTTTAAGCATTGTTGAATAAGAGGCAGTGAGCGCTCGCAATGGCGGGAGGATTTTGGCGATGGGCGCGACGGGGCATGATGCGAATCTGTGAAAAAACGTATGCTCATGACTCTATGTTTATAAAGCGGATTTATGGTCTGCGCTACAGAATTTTCAGTACTTTTGCACAAGATTGGCATATTCAGACTTTGTGTCGCATAAAATATGCGCCTGCCTTGATTGATGCGTCGGGATGCAGTAGCGTGGAATCATAATAAAAAAACAGGGAGATTCTACATGCTTGAGAATAAAGACGACAATAAGCCGGAAAATACAAAGGACAATATAGACGATAATAAAGTGGCTAAGCGTAAAATTTTGCCCCAGCCCAGCCCGGTTCTGCCTGATGCTGAACAAGATGATGAGCATATCATTCGCACGCATAGCACTGGTGCCGGCTTGCTGCGCCCCGATGAGGATGATCCTGATATCCAGGCCGCGCGGGCCGAATTGCGCGCAGCCGAAGAGAGGTTGACCAAGGTTACGCACGATAAAACCATTTTAAAGGCTGTGGAAAAGGACGAGCATCTGGACCCGGAGCGCGTTGAGGAACTTTGTGAAGCCGAGCCGTGGAAAAAAGGGACTTTGACCGAGCTGACAAAAAGTTTCTTTGGTTTTGTGCCGGAAAAATTCGAAATGATGGCCGGATTGCATCCTGAAGGATCGGAGCAGCACCAGATTTATATGGAGGCCCGCGATAAAGCCCGCCAGATTTATTCTGAGCAGTTGGATGAAGATGTGCGCCGGGCCGCCGCCCCTTTAAACCGCATCGCCAATCACCAGCAACGTAGAACCGAGTTTGAAAAGGTGAATGCAAAATTATGGCGTTATTCTAATTTTTTAAAGAAGGACCCCATATATAAATATCAGGCCGCCCGCGTTTTCTGGGCCGCAGAGGCTGGGATGCGTCATCACTACGAAAAAGGACTGGCCACGGCCAAGCAAGGGCCGAAAAATTACACCCGTTTTAAAGCCGGTGTGCAGGACCCCAATGAAACGCAATTCGCACCGCCCGCAGATGGGGCGAAGAATGACGCTAAGGATGGACAAGGCGTCACGGTGAGTGAAAAGGATGAAAAGGTCTTGAAAGACCTGATTACGCCGGACGCGCCTGGCCTGGATTAGTCTTGCCTTGCGTATATAATTTTTGTTTTCCCCTGTGCAAATGGGGGCGCCGGGGCATCTTTGCTTGGCTGGGGTGACGCTATGTGATTTAAAAGACGTATGAGCACAGATTCGAAAAAACAAGAGATCACCCCCGCGTCCGAAGATGAACTTTATTTGGTTGATGGATCGGGTTTTATCTTTCGCGCCTATTTTGCCATGGCCTATTCCCGCCAGCAAACCATGACCAACCCGCAAGGGGTTCCCGTGAATGCGGTTTATGGTTTTGTGAATATGTTGTTAAAGATGCTGAACGATTATCACGCGCCCTATATGGCCGTGATATTTGATGCGGCCCGCAAGAATTTCCGCAATGATATCTATGAAGAATACAAAGCCAATCGCGAGGCCCCACCCGAAGATCTGGTGCCGCAGTTCAAGTTGGTGCGCGACGCAACAGAAGCCTTTGACATTCCGGCCTTGCAATTGGAAGGCTATGAGGCCGATGATCTGATCGCGACTTATACCCGTTTGGCGCGTGAACAGGGTAAAAAAGTGGTGATTGTGTCATCCGATAAAGATTTGATGCAGTTAATTGATGATGATGTGCGCATTTTGGACCCCATGAAGGGGAAGTTCATGGTGGAAAAAGATGTGCTGGAAAAATTCGGGGTATCCCCAGACAAGGTTGTTGATGTGCAATCGCTGGCCGGGGACAGTATAGATAACGTCCCCGGGGTGCCGGGTATTGGCATTAAAACCGCCGCGCAGTTGATTAATGAATTTGGCTCATTAGAGGAGCTCTTGGACCGCGCGGGTGAGATAAAACAGAATAAACGCCGCGAAAATTTGATTGAACATCGTCAGCAGGCCGAGATTTCAAAAAAGCTGGTTTCTTTGGATGCGCATGTTCCTGTCCCGGTTGGTCTGGATGCTTTTAAAACGCATGACCCGGAAAAGCCTAAATTGATGGCTTTTTTGCAGGAGCATGCCTTTAATTCCATTATCACCCGTTTGGGCGGGGAAACCGTGGACACAATGGCGCCTTCGAATGACGATGCCGGCGGGGAGGGCGCGGCCGAAAAAATGCCGCCAATTAAAGATAATGAGTATGTATTGATTAATGAATCTGCCGTGTTGCAGGAATGGATGGATCAAGCGCGCGCGGCGGGCGTCATGGCGATTGATACCGAAACAACGGGGCTGACCCCGGCCAAGGTTGATTTGGTCGGTATATCGATTGCCGTTAAACCCGGGCGCGCGGCCTATATTCCCTTGGGGCACCGCGCCGCGCAGGCCGACCTTCTTGATGAGGGGGAGGGCGATGACACGCCGCAGCTTCCTTTATCAGAGGTGGTAAAGATCATGGGGCCGGTGCTGGGTGATGATAGTATTCTGAAGATTGCCCATAATGCGAAATATGATTGGCAGGTTTTAAAACTGGCTGGGATGGAAATGCGGGGTGTCGATGACACGATGTTGATTTCTTATGTTTTGGATGGGACATCGCATTCAAACGGTATGGACAATCTGTCGACCATGTTTTTGGGCCATACGCCCATTAAATTCGAAGAGGTTGCGGGCAAGGGAAAAAATCAGTTGAGCTTTGATCAGGTCGATATTTCCAAGGCCCTGGATTATGCGGCCGAAGATGCGGATATCACGTTGCGCCTGCATAAAATATTAAAGCCGCGTTTGTTGAAAGAAAAAATGCTGCATGTATACGAAGATATCGAGCGCCCCCTTATTCCAGTTATCGGGCAGATGGAGCTGGAGGGGATAAAGGTGAACCCTGTTATCTTGAAAGATATGAGTGCAGATTTCGAAACGAAACTATCCGTATTGGAAAAAGAAATACATGATTTGGCCGGCACATCTTTTAATGTGGCCTCTCCGAAACAGATTGGTGAAATCCTTTTTGACCAGATGGGATTAAAGGGGGGGAGCAAGACCAAAACCGGTGATTGGTCCACATCGGTGAGTGTGCTGGAAAAACTGGCCGATGAAGGGCATGAGATTGTCATCAAAATTTTGGAATGGCGCAGTTTGGCGAAATTAAAATCGACTTATACCGACAGTCTGCAAAAAGAGATCAACCCAAAGACAGGCCGTGTCCATACGTCTTTTTCCATGGCGCATGTTAATACCGGCCGTTTATCGTCTTCCGATCCGAATTTACAAAATATTCCGATCCGTACCGAAAATGGCCGTAAAATCCGTACTGCGTTCGTTGCAGAGGAGGGGCATGTTTTGCTTTCGGTTGATTATTCGCAAGTGGAGCTGCGTCTGGCCGCGGAAATGGCCGGGATTTGTGCCTTAAAAACGGCCTTTAAACAGGGGCAGGATATTCACACCATTACGGCCAGTCAGGTTTTTGAAACACCGATTGAAGACGTCACGCCGGAAATTCGCCGTCAGGCAAAGGCGGTAAATTTCGGTATTATTTATGGTATTAGTGCCTTTGGATTGGCAAAGCAGTTAGGGACGGATAATAAAACCGCGGGCGATTTTATTAAACGATATCTGGCCCGTTTTAACGAGCTGGAGAGTTTTATGACCGCCAAAAAGGAAGAGGCGCGCGCGCATGGCTTTGTTCGTACGGTTGAGGGACGTAAATGTTTCATTCGCGGTATTAATGATAAAAACGGCTCTGTCCGGCAATTTGCCGAACGGCAGGCCATTAATGCGCCGCTGCAGGGTACGGCGGCCGATATCATGAAAATCGCAATGGGGGGGATGGATTACGCGCTCAAACAGGCTGGTCTTCATGCCAAAATGTTATTGCAGGTTCATGATGAATTGATTTTTGAAGTGCCGAAAGACGAGCTGGAGGCGACCTCTGCTGTTGTAAAAAGAGTGATGGAAGAGGCCGCATCGGATTTTGATGTTCCCTTGATTGCCGAGGCCGGTTCCGGTGCCAGCTGGGCGGATGCTCATTGACCTGGCAACTTATATTGCCCCGCGGCCACAATTTCGCCAGTCACCTGATTTTGTGCCCAGACGGCAACGCCTTCTTTATTTTTGCTCAGATCTGCGCTCAGTTTAAAGCTGCGGGCATCGCCGCTCCAGATCATGGGTGATTTCAAATCATCGACGATATGTTTGTAAAGCACGCTTTGGCCTCTGTTATTTCCAATCAGGATGGATCGCGATACGGGGGCGCTGGTGATGGCAACCCATATCGAATATTGCCCGGTTTCAACGTCCGGCATGACGAGGGAAAATTGATTATTGCTGGCCGGGCTGATTGAAATTTCACGAATATCCTGAGAGGCAGCCTGAAACAGGGCGGCATCGACTTTTTCTTTTTTGTGTCCAATGGCATCATATCGGCCATTCATAATCATTTGCGGCGTATATTTGGGGCCGGATCGCAGGGTCCGGCTGTATTGGTTTTGGCGCTGGGTACAAAAGGAATGGGCAAGAGAGCCTTCTTTGATATCGAAATAATCGACATGACAAGCCAGGGCGATCACGTGGTCCTTTTCTGCCAGAATGTTTAGATAGGCATCGGCTTTTGGGCAGAACAGGCAGGCCTGTGACGAGAAAAGTTCCACCACAACCAGCCCTTTTGGATCAGGCGGCGAGAGTTTGATGGCGCTGACTTGCGCCGGTGGGGCGGCTTGCACTTTGGGTTGTGCCTGCGCCGAAAGTGAAAATACACATGCCAGAGCCAAAGCCAGCGTGAAAATTAAGGGAAGTTTAAAATATGGCACTTATAATTATCCTAGAGAATTGTACGTTAAATATTATATAATGGTTAAAGCGGATAGAGGAGCAAGTTTCAAGATATGATCGGAAAAAATACTGTTTTTGGCGCATTATTCGGTCTTTTATTGATGGCCCATTCGGCGCAGGCCGATGAGCGCGCACAAAATGCCGCGTCTAGTGTGAAATACGTAGAGGCCAGCATATCCCAGGCCCTTGATCCCGCCGATATCGTGATAAAAGAACAGCTAGAGGCCATACGCGAGCGAAATGACCGGATTGCCTTTGAATTAAATGCGCAAAGTATCAAGGATGATTTTGAAGATCCGCAGAGCTTTATGCGTATGATCCGCCGCAATAAAGGCGCGCTGTATGATCATGTATCTTATGAAATTCTATCTTCGTCCGGGGATGCGTCAAAATTTCATAAGGTTCGTTTGATGGATAAATACGGCCACCGCGCAATGGCCATGTTTAAGATGAAGCAAAATGCGCAAGGGGAATGGAAAACCGAAGATATTATTATATTAACAACCCAGAATGACCCCTTATAGGAATGTTCTTTTCAATTTTTTAAATCCACGTACAATGGGAGATGCTGCAAAGTAAGGTTGCGGCGGCAATGCGTAAAAATACCAAATAATAATAACCAAATATTGGCGGCATGGCAGAAAAAATTCAGATTGATGCAGGGCAGGATCAATCCATCACAGCATTACACAGCGCACCGGCAGAAAGTCTGACGGCGCGAATTGACCAAACACTGGTGATTATGTCCCATGGTTTTCCTGGGCATAAGGCGCATCAGGATGACCTATACGGTGCGGTGGAGTTTTTGCTGGCGGATCGCGGGTACCATACGTTGCGTTTTGATTATCGCGGCTGCGGGGAGAGTGACGGCCGTGAAGAAAATTTCACGATCGGTTCGGCCTGCGAAGATTTTCAGGCTGTTTTGTATTGGGCGAAATCCAGGGGCTATAAACGCTTTATTTATGTCGGCGAAGGGCTGGGCGCGACTTTGGCCATTATGAATATGGATCTGGATGTGCGGGCGCTGATCATGTTCTGGCCTGTGTTTGATTTGAAATCATACGCCAGCAGGGGGCTGAACGTTAAGGAGATTACCGATCAGGAGCAAAAGCAAGGGTATGTCGATAATAACAATCGGCGTATTGGCCTTAATCTGATCAATGAATTAAAGAAAATTGATATTATGTACGCCTTGAAAGAGGTTTTCGTTCCCACCGTTATTTTTCACGGGGCCCGTGATACTCTGGTGCCGATCAGCCAGCTTGATATCGGGCGCCGTTATATTCCGGCCAAACGTATTGAGATTACAACGTTTCATGATGGCGTTCATGGAATGGCCCAGGAAAACCATCGCAAGGCCATGATGTATCAAATCTTACAATTTGTGGAAAAATACATATAGATCTTTTTGAAGAAAAAAGACTTGATTTGTGGTCCGTAATGTTAGTATAACCCCTTACTTGATGTGATGATCTGGCTTAATGCGTTTCGGCTGCCTCGATCATCTGTGTATGTAACCCTTTAATCAGGAGAAGAAAATGCCGAAGATGAAAACCCGCAGCGGTGCCAAGAAGCGATTCAAGGTCACCTCCAGTGGTAAGGTAAAGGCGAAGCCGTCTTTCATGCGCCACATGCAAATGAATAAGCCAAAATCAATGAAGCGTAAGGCCCGCCGTATTGGTGTGCTGTGTGATGCGGATGCCCGCATTGTGTTGCGCAACTTCTTGCCGTATAACCGCAAGACCAAAAGATCAGAAGGAGGCGCCTAATGTCACGAGTAAAAGGAGGCCCACGCGCCCACGCCAGACACCGTAAAGTTATTAAGGCTGCCAAAGGATATTATGGCCGTCGTAAGAATTGTTTCCGTACCGCCGTTCAGGCCGTTGAGAAAGCCGGTCAGTACGCGTATCGCGACCGTCGTAATAAGAAACGTGATTTCCGTTCTTTGTGGATTCAACGTATCAATGCGGCCGCCCGTATGCACGGTATGAACTATTCAACCTTTATGCATGGTTTGAAATTGACCGGTATCGAATTGGACAGAAAAGTGTTGTCCGATATTGCGATCCGCGATGAAAAAGGGTTTGAAGCCATTGCCAAGCAGGTTGCCGATGCTTTGAAAAAAGCGCAAAAGAAGGCGGCTTAAACTTTTAAGCCGTGTGTTTGACTAGACAGTTTACAAAAAGCGGTCCTTTCGCAGGGCCGTTTTTTTTATGCCATGCCGGGCTCATGAAATTTCTGATGTTCAGCATATGGGCCTTATTATGCGGCAGGCTAATAACGCGGCGGATATATTTGGCGGCGCCGGCAAGGGCCATGGCGGCGGGGCTGCTTCTGTGGTATATATTTCGTCATGAAAGATAAAAAGCTGATAGTTTTTGATTGGAACGGAACAATACTGGCCGATACATTGCCCTGTTGGCGTGCCAGTAATGCCTGTCTTGAATTTTTTGGCGTTGAACCGATTTCTCTGAAGCGTTACCGCGAGACGTCGAATTTTCCGGTCATACATTTTTACGCCAAAAATGGGGCCAGTGTTGATCTGGTTTTGGAAAAACAGGCCGAGGCCAATGATATTTTTTATAATCATTACATTCAGGCCGCCACGCGGGCCAGAACGCGCACCGGCGTACGCACTCTGTTGCATTGGCTGGAACAAAAGGGCTATGACCGGACAATCCTTAGTAACTATATTACCGAAGAAATTGAAAAACAGCTGATACGGTTGAAAATTGATCATTACTTTTCCCATGTTTGCGGTAATCCAGATGGCTGTACGGTGCTGGAACGCGCGACCAAGCCCGAACGGCTTTCGGCCTATATGCTTAAACGTGGTTACCGCGCGGACAATACCTATTTAATCGGGGATAGTACAGAGGAGCCGGAGATCGCGCATAAATTGGGGTTGAAATGCATTTCAATAACGGGCGGTTATTTTTCAACCGGACGGTTAAAAGCCGCAAAACCGCATTTTCTCGCTCATAATATGAAAGATGTGATTGAGATATTGGATGGTGACTGCTAAAAAAGCACATAATAAGGGATAAGGTGATGACTGATATTGTAAATTTGAAAAAAGAACTGACCTCTGAAATTACTGCGGCCAATGATTTAAAGGCGTTGGACGAAGTTCGGGTTTCTGTCCTGGGTAAAAAAGGACGTATTACCGCGATCATGAAAACGTTGGGCGGTATGGACCCCGAAGAACGTAAAACAACCGGTCAGGCTTTAAATGTGCTGAAAGATGAAATTGCCGATTTGTTGAAATCGCAAGAGGCCGCGCTAAAAAAACAGGCAATGGATGAACGCCTGGCCACGGAACATATTGATATCACGCTGAATACGCGCCCGGAACGCGCCGGCAAGGTGCATCCGATTAGCCAGACCATCGATGAGCTGGTCACTATATTCGGGGCCATGGGCTTTAGCGTCGCCGAGGGGCCGGATATAGAAGATGACTGGCATAATTTCACAGCGCTTAATTTTCCGCCCGGACACCCGGCCCGCGAAATGCAGGATACGTTTTTCCTGCCGGAAGACCCGTCTGAAACTGATCCTGAAAAGGCGCGTAAGGTGTTGCGGACGCACACATCTTCTGTACAAATTCGCCACATGGAAAATAATGCGCCGCCAATCAAGACCATTTGTTTCGGCCGTACATACCGCTCTGACTGGGATATGACGCATACCCCGATGTTTCATCAGATGGAATGCCTGTACATCGATAAAGGTGTGACCATGGCACATTTGAAAGGGTGCCTGACCGATTTTGTGCGTGCGTTTTTTAAAATTGACGATCTTCCCGTTCGTTTCCGCCCATCCTTCTTTCCGTTTGTGGAACCGGGGGCCGAGGTTGATATCGGTTATGTGAAGTTGTCCAATGGTGGAATGCGCCTTGGTAAGGCCAAAGACAATGAAGATCAATGCTGGATGGAGATTTTGGGCTCTGGCATGGTGCACCCGAATGTTTTGAAAAACTGTGGCATTGACCCGAATGAATATCAGGGGTTTGCTTTCGGCATGGGGCTGGAACGCTCCACGATGCTGAAATACGGTATTCCTGATTTGCGTACATTCTTTGACAGTGATGTTCGCTGGTTGGGGCATTATGGCTTTGATCCGCTTAATCGCCCGAACAGCGCGACGAATTATTAAGTCCGGCGGCCCGTTCTATGTCTTCCATTGTCATACGCCCCTTGGAACAGAATGATTTTCCGAACTGGCTTCCGCTTTGGGATGGTAATAATCTGGGTCAGCGTGATGAGGCCGTGACCAGTTCGACCTGGGCGCGTTTAATGGATGATGGATATCCTGTTGGTGGCCTGTGTGCGCTTTTACAGGGGGAAATGGCCGGGCTGGTGCATTATATTTTGCACCCCACCACCGGCGCAATTGCCGAGGCCTGTTATATGCAGGACGTTTTCGTTGCACCTGAATATCGCCGCTGTGGCGTTGCAAGGGCCTTGGTACGGGAATTGGAGGCGCTGGGCCGTAAAGCCGGATGGTCGCGTCTTTACTGGTTGGCCGATGCGGATAATCATGCGGCGCAGGCGCTGTATAAAAGCATCGGCGTGAAGATGAACTTTAATTTGTTTATCCAGCCTTTGACTGTATAAACGCTGTGATGAATTATGACGCGAAAGCGTTGAGTTTTCGGTTAAAACTGTTAATGATGTAACGTAAATATATATTGAAATTGAAAGAGCAATAAAAGATATGAAATTCACGCTGAATTGGTTGAAAAAACATCTGGATACAAATGCCTCGCTTCAGGAAATCTGCGATAAATTGACAGCGTTGGGGCTGGAGCTGGATGGCGTGGAAGACCGCGCCGCGCTATATGCCCCCTTTAAAGTGGCCTTGATTGAAAAGGCCGAAAAGCACCCCGATGCTGACCGCCTGAAGGTTTGCACCGTAAAAACCGCAGACGGCGTAAAGCAGGTTGTTTGCGGCGCACCGAACGCCCGCACCGGCATGAAAGGCGTTTTTGCGCCCGAAGGATCATATATCCCCGGCAGCGACATAACCTTGAAAAAAGGCGTTATTCGCGGCGTGGAAAGTTGCGGCATGATGGTATCCGAAGCCGAGATGAATTTATCCGAAGATCATGATGGTATTATTGAGATCGATGACAGTATCGAAATAGGGACCTCTTTTGCGGAACTTTATGGTCTGGATGACCCTGTTCTGACAATTGATTTAACGCCCAACCGCGTTGATTGTGCAGGGGTGCGGGGTATTGCGCGTGATTTGGCCGCGGCTGGTCTTGGCACCTTAAAACCGCTGGCTGGTGATAAAATAGAGGGCGGTTTTGCATCACCGGTAAAAGTGACCATCGAAGATAAAGATGGTTGTAAACTGTTTTTAGGGCGCACAATCAAGGGCGTTAAAAACGGCCCGTCGCCGGAATGGATGCAGGCCCTGTTAAAAAGTGTTGGTCTGCGTCCTATCTCCGCATTGGTGGATATTACCAATTATCTATCGCTTGACCTGTGCCGCCCCTTGCACGTTTATGATATCGCCCGGCTGAGCGGTGATATCGTGGTGCGTGAAGCCAGGGACGGCGAAGAATTTGATGCGTTGAATGACAAATCATATCGCGCCGCAGGCGGTGAAGTTGCCATTACCGATGAATCCGGCGTGATCGGGTTTGGCGGTATTGTTGGCGGCGAAAGCACCAGCTGCACCGAGGGTACCGTTGATGTGTTTCTGGAGTGCGCTTATTTTAATCCGACGCGCATGGCCAAAACCGGACGCTTGCACGGCATAGACAGCGACGCCCGTTACCGTAATGAACGCGGTATTGACCCGGTTTTCACCCATGACGGCATGGAGATCGCGACCCGCTTAATTCTTGATATTTGCGGCGGCGAAGCCAGCCAGATTGTGACGGCCGGCGCGGTGCCGGATTGGCAGAAAACCGTCGATTATGACCCCGCCATCGTAAAAAACCTGATCGGTATGGATGTCGATACCAAGACCCAGAAACAGATTTTAACGGATTTGGGTTTCGGCGCGAAAGATAATGGCGGCGCCTTTGCGGTTTCTGTTCCGCCTTGGCGCGGCGATATCTGGGACGCCGATACCGACGGGAAAGCCGATCTGGCGGAGGAAATCTTGCGCGTTGTCGGTCTGGATGATTTGCCATCGGTTTCTGTTCGCGCGGACAGCGCGGTGACACAGGCCGCCGAGACAGTGTTACTGGGGCGGGTCAGGCAGGCGCGCAATGCCCTGACGGCGCGCGGCATGCATGAATGCGTGACCTGGTCATTTATGAACAAGGAGCTGGCCGGGCATTTCGGGTCTAATGATAACGCGTTGACCCTGTCTAACCCGATCAGCGCAGAAATTGATCAGATGCGCCCGTCTATATTGCCGAATTTGATTACCGCCGCCGGTGCCAATCACGCGCGTGGTTTCGGCAACGCGGCGCTGTGCGAAATCGGCCCTGTCTTCCGCTCGGTTAAGGCCGACGGACAGGAAATGATCGCCAGCGGTATACGCGCCGGGGCGAATGCCCCCCGTAACTGGAGTGATGCATCGGCTGTGCGCCCGGTGGATGCCTATGATGCCAAGGCCGATGCTCTGGCGGCGCTTGAGGCTTGCGGCGCGCCTGCGGCGAATGCCCAGATCCGCAAAGGGGCGTCATCGTATTTCCACCCCGGGCGGTCCGGTGTTTTCGCGCTGGGTAAGACTATTATTGCCCAATTTGGCGAAATCCACCCCGCAATTCTGGAAGAGATGGATATCAAATTCCCCGTTGTGGCCTTTGAGGTCTTTCTACAAAATATCCCCGAGGCCAAGAAAAAGGGCGGCACGGAAAAGCCATATCTGCAATTGGCTTCCTTGCAGCCGGTTTCACGCGATTTTGCGTTTGTGGTGGACCAAAGCGTGGAGAGCTTTGATCTGGTACGCGCTGCCAAATCCGCGGATAAGAAAATGATCGCCGATGCTTATGTCTTTGACGTCTATGCCGGTAAGGGCGTGGAAGAGGGCAAAAAGTCATTGGCGCTTAATGTGACCCTGCAGCCGGATGACAAGACCCTGACGGATGAGGAGATCGAGGCCATTTCGCAAAACATTATTGCGGCCGTTCACGCCAAAACCGGCGGTATTTTGCGCGGATAGTTGCACGTAAAACCCGGTTAATGCCTTTATATTAAAGCGTAATTCGCGTTCGTCATTTCGTTTGTTCATTTTAAGGGGGTGGGGGTGCCCTTTGGGATGCAAGCCCGATATGTTGATCTTTATTATATGAATTAATTCCTAATTATGCAAGGTTGAAATACAGGCTTGATCATCCCTGATGAAGAGTTTGGTTTCGCGCATTTTATTTGACATATTACTTATGTGTGTGCGATAAATACAAGCATCATAATAAACAGGGGAGGACTGGCGCCGTGACGCACCACAATAATAAAGAGCGCTTGCAGGACATACGCAAAAACTTGATCCATCTTTTTTCCGGCGCGGCCCATGATGTGCAGGCGGAAATTTATCCTGCGAAGGGCGCTTTGGCCACTGGCGGCGCGCATGCGCACCATGTGCAGGAATATGCCCGTAATCTGGCCGGTACATATAGCTACGCCTATGCGCTGTGCCGTTCGGAAGACGGGCTGAAACGCGCGGGCGGCGCACTGGCCGATGATCTGATCGCCCATTGGGGGCAGGCGCAAATGTTGAAGGTGATGCCAGAGTTAATTGATGACCCTGATCCGAACGTTCAAGAGAGTATTCACACCATGTTAGACCGTGTCGAGGCCATGATGGATGCAATGGCTGTCATGGAGGGCGGGGCCGCCGCTGGCCGCAATATCATGAACCGGAATGCCCTGGGCCGTGACGCCGCGGCGCGGGCCGTTGTGTTTTCGGCAACGGGAGCATCGCGTGAGCAACAAAGCAGGCTGGCGCGTTTAACCTTCGCCGGCGAAATCCTTGCCAATGTACAAAAAACCAGTATGAATATCTGCGTAGAACCGGAATTACCCGGCGCAAATTTATAAACAATATAAATAACAGGCATTGGCCGTTTGCGTCATTTTATAGTGTCTTTTAGGGAGGACGAAACCAATTGACCACAATTTGTGTAGGGAACAAAGCGCGGTTGGATGCGCTGAAGGCCGGTATACTGGATATGTTTTCGGGGGCCGCGCGTGATATACGGGGTATTTTAAATGACGCTGCCTATGATCAGGTCTTACCGGATTTATGGCGCCCGCATCCAGATTTATTTGAGGCCGATGAACAGGCTTTGCAGGTTTATATCCAATGTGCGCAGGCCGATCCAAATCGTCCCAAGCGTGAAGCGCAATATCTTCGGTCTGAGTATAGCTCGGCCTATAGCTTGTGCCTATCGCCGGACCGGTTGAGCGTGGAGGGCGGGAAATTGGCCGATTGCCTGATTGCACATTGGGGCGCGGCGCAGATTTTACGCGTTGCGCCGGATTTGATTGATGCTGAGGATATCGGGGTGCAAGGCGACATTGCGCAAATGTTGGACCGGGCGGAGCAGCGTTTATCACTGTATCAAAACTGGCGTTTGAATACCGGGGCTGAGCCGCGGATCAATAAGGTGCCTGCCGCGCTGGCCTATACAGGGGAAGATCCGGCTGCGGCTGCGGCTGCGGCTGATGTTTATGCTCGCCTGGACGTGGCCGAATCCGTTCTTGGTTGGGTGCAAACGTATATGGCCCGCGAATTATAATCCGCGCGCCGCGTTAAGTGGCGTTTTGTTGTTTTTGGGTCTCTTCGGCCACGATATCTTTGCGGCTTAGCTTTCCGATCATTGTTTTAGGCAGCGCTTCGTCCCGGAACTCAATCAATTTTGGCATCTCCAGCCGCGATAAACGGTCTTCCAGAAAGGCCAACAAGTCTTTTTCGTTCAGGGTTTTGCCATTTTTCAATTTAATCCAGGCCTTTACAATCTCTCCGCGTTCTTCATGCGGCAGGCCGGCAACAATGCATTCCTCAACTGCGTCATGGGCGTAGATAGCCTCTTCGATATTGCGCGGGTACACATTATAGCCATTGGTGATGATCATATCTTTGATACGGTCAACAATATAGACATATCCCTTTTCATCCATGATGGCGATATCACCGGTATGCAGACGCACATCGCCTTCGCCCGTGGGGCGCAGGGTTTCATTTGTGGCTTCTTCGTTTTGCCAGTATCCCTTCATGACCTGCGGGCCGCGTACACAAAGTTCCCCGCGCTCACCCAGGGGCATCGGGGTGACTTTGTCATCTTTGTCGATAATTTCAATGATGGTGGCCGGAACCGGCATACCGATGGAGCCGGGGATGTTTTCACCAAAGGGCGGGTTCACATTGGTAACAGGTGATGATTCTGTCAGGCCATAGCCTTCGCAGACAACGCATCCCGTTTTCTTTTCGAAAGATTTTTTAACCTCAACCGGCAGCGGCGCGCCGCCTGAAATACAAAATTGCAGCGAGGATAGATCATAAGACGAGATATCGTCGCAATTATTCATGGCATTGAAAATGGCCGGAACCCCCGCCATAAAATGGGGTTTCTTCTTGTGAATGGCTTTGAGGGCCTGTTTCAGATCAAAACGCGGAATGGTGACGATTTCAAACCCGGCCAGCACCGGCAAATTCAACGTTACGGTCATGGCGAAAACGTGGAACATCGGTAAAATGCCCAGCATGCGGTAATGGTCTTGCTCATCAGGGAAATTGACCAGACATTGCAGGGCATTGGCGTATAAATTGCGATGCGTCAGCATGGCGCCTTTGGGGGTGCCTGTCGTGCCGCCGGTATATTGCAACAGGGCAACGTCATTTTTGGGGTCAAGGTCCGGCGTGTTGCAGGCGCCTTCATTTTGCAGGAATGTATCCAGCCGGTGAATGCGCGGGTCATTGAAATCCGGCTTGGCCTGATCTTTTGCCTTTAATAACGGGAACAGGACATTCTTGGGAAAAGACAGCATATCGGTAAATTTTCCGATGATGAGCGTATCCAGGCTGCTTTCCTCCAGCATACGGTGCGCCATGGGGTAAAGCGCGGATAGATCAAGCGTGACCATGATTTTGGTTTCACTGTCTTCGATCTGGTGTTTTAATTCGCCAGAGGAATAAAGCGGATTGTAATTCACGACCGTCGCACCGCATTTTAAAATACCATAGTATGCGATAAGGAAAAGTGGACAGTTTGGCAAAAATAATCCGACTTTGTCGCCCTTGCGAATATTGTGTTTTTGCAACCCACAGGCAAACCGGTTCACGCTTTCTTGAAAATCGCCCCAGCTATAGGTTTTGCCCATAAAATCCATTGCCGTTTTATCCGGGTGCTTGCGTGTCGTTTCATCAAAGGCATCCAGCATGGTTTTGTTAGGAATCTCCAGATTCCAATCCGGCTTCTCGGGATAATGGGCCAGCCATGGGTGTGTTTTTTTTGTCATTTTTTCAGGTCTCCCGCTAGATGTTGCGCTGCACAATAAGGCGTTGATTTATAACAATAATATAGTATTGTACCGCGAAATAAACACTTGCGCTATGGTATTTGCATGGCCAGGGAGTGAAATTCGGGGCTGGATTCTGATTACTTTTTATATCAAAATGAAAAAAGTTAATGATTCTAGTCTCTAGAATTTAAAACCAACGGTTTAAGTTTCAGGAATTGGGCTTTTGAGTAATCTCGAGTTACAGAACAATATGACACCGGGCAGCGAAAATATCGCCGTCAAAATGCATTTAAAATGGTTTAACGGAACAAAAGGCTTTGGCTTTGTTGTTCCTGAAGATGAAAAATATGATGCTTTCCTTCATGTGACAACCTTGCAAAAGGCCGGTCTTCATTCTATCGGGGAGGGGGCTGTTCTGCTCTGTACCATCGTTGACGGGGACAAGGGCAAGCAGGTTGGTGAAATTGTCGAGGTGATTTCAACCGGTTCGTTTTCAACCATGCCGGAAATAAATGATGAAAACGGCACCTATACGATGGGCGGCCTGGTGAAATGGTTTAAACCAGATCAGGGCTTTGGTTTTATTATACCGGATGATGGTATGAAGGATATTTTTATTCACCAAAGTTGCCTTGATGCCAATGAGGTTGAGGAACTGCGCGCCGGTGATCGAGTCCGCGTGACGATGAAAGATGTCGAAAAAGGCCGTGAAGCGGTTAAAATCGAAATTATAGAATAGATATGTGATATCGCCCCGGTCTGCTACCGCGGTTTCCGCGCTATTATGCTTTTTAATCCCTTATCCTTTTCAATTCTACGCGTTATTATTCCGCGCGGCTTTACGTTTTTTAAAGAACTGGGATACGTTTTCCCGCAGCATCAGGGCGCTGGGCGTCACAATCAGGGTCAATATGGTTGAAAAGGACAGGCCAAAAACAATGGCGGTTGACAGTTGCACCCACCATTGCGTTGACGGCGCGCCGTAATTCACGGACCGGTCAACAAAATCGATATTCAGCTGTAAAACCATGGGCATCAGGCCAATGACGGTGGTCAGTGTGGTCAGCAATACCGGGCGTAACCTTTGGGCCCCGGTGCGTAAAATCAATTCACGAATGCTGGCATTGTGCGTATTGGTTGCGCGCAGGTGATCAAAGGTATCAATCAGGACAATATTGTTGTTCACAATAATACCGGCAAGAGCGATCACGCCGATCCCGCTCATGATAATGCCAAAGGGGCTGCCGGTTATTAAAAGACCGATCAGCACCCCGATAGTGGACATGATAACCGCGGTCAGAATCAACAGCGCGCTGTAAAAACTGTTGAACTGGGTCACCAGAACAATGGCCATCATAAACAGGGCCACCAAAAAGGCCCGCATTAAAAATTCCTGCGAGTCGCGCTGTTGTTCGTCTTCGCCCTTGAATGACACTTCAACGGCGGGGTCCAGCCTGTCGCGGTTGGTTTCCATCCAGGCTTTTATGGCCTCTACTTTGGCATTGGTGTTCATCCCCTCGGGCAAATTGGCCTTGATCGTGATGATACGTTTTTGGTCGGCGCGGTTAATCACGCCGACGGCCGGTTCTGCCGTTTTGGTGATGAAATTTCCAATCGGAATTGATCCGTTACCAGCCTCAATGCGTACCCGGTCCAGTTGGTCCAGTGTGCGGTAATCTTTATCGTGGCGGATGACGATATCAATTTCTTCTTCGCTGTCATCTGGTCTGTATTCGGAAATTTTCAATCCGTTGGTTACCATGCGCACATAATCGCCCACGGCCACAACATCCAGCCCGTATTTTGCTGCCTGGGCGCGGTCCACATTCAGTTCCCATTTGATGGCGGGTAAGGGGCGGCTGTCTTCGATGTCGATAAAATCGCCAATGTCCTCCAGCGCGCGTAAGGTGATTTCTGTCATGGCCTCCAGCTTGTCCGGGAAGCGGCTGGCCAGTTGTATCTGGACATCCTTCCCGGTGGGCGGCCCGCCTTCCTGTTTTTGGGTTTCCACATGAATGCCGGCGATATCGGCGGTTTTGCTGCGTATTTCATCCAGAATAATATCGGCGGGGCGGCGCTTATCCCAATCCAGAAATTGTATTTGCATTTGCCCGATAACATCTTCGGCCAGATCAGACCCTTGCTGGGCGGACTTTCCGGCGCGGGTGTAAACTGTTTCCAGTCCTTCCACGCTTAAGACGCGGTCTTCCACCTCTTTCACCAGCTGGTCTTTCTCATAGACGGACAGGTTGCCGCGTGCATGCACCAGAACAGAGGCCAGCTCCGGCTCAATCTCGGGGAAAAATTCAATCCCTTTACCGGCCGTTGAATATAATATAATGACCCCGACCAACAATGCAAAGGCCCCGCCCATGATAAGCCCCGGAATTTTTAGCGCGCCTTTTAAAACTTTCAGATACCCGGCGGTGAAACCGGTAATACTGTCCAGATTGCCGGTTTCGGCGGCGGAAAGCTGTTTCATAATATCGTTATCGGCGGCCGCGCCTGGCTTGCCGATCAGTGATCCCAGAACAGGCACAAAAATTAATGCCATTAAAAGGGATGCGCTGAGGACACAAATCAGGGTCAGGGGCATATATTTCATAAATTCGCCGACAATATCCGGCCAGAATAAAAGCGGAGCAAACGCGGCCAGCGTTGTCACGGTTGACGATATAATGGGCCAGGCCATGCGTTTGGCGGCAATGCGGTAGGCCTCGGTTCTTGTTTTTCCCTCTGCCATTTTACGGTCGGCCAGTTCAACCACGACAATGGCACCATCGACCAGCATACCCACCGATAAAATCAGGGCGAATAAGACCACGATATTGACCGTTAATCCCATGGTGTAAAGGATCAGGATACCGGTTAAAAATGCGCCGGGAATCGCCACACCAACCAGTGCGGCCGCCCGTATCCCGAGCGCCCAGACGACGACAATCATAACCAGTAAAATGGCGCTGATGACATTGTTTTGCAGGTCCTTGAGCATGGTGCGAATGCCTTCGGATTCATCTTGCGTATAGGATACGACCACATTGTCCGGCCAGAACTCTCGTTCGGCCTCGACAATTTCCCGTACGGTTTCGATGGTGTCGATAATGTTTTCACCGGACCGTTTTACAATCTCCAGTGCTACGGCGCGCTCGCCGTTTAATTTGGCAAAGTTCTCCGGGTCTTTATAGGTGCGGCGTATTTCGGCAACGTCTTTGGCCTTGATGTTGGAATCCCCGGATACGCGCAAGGGCATGTCCATAATGTCATAAACACTTTCAAACAGGCCCGGCACCTCAATCGCAAATCGGCCTGCGCCGGTATCCATGTTTCCGGCCGCCACCAGGCGATTGGATCTGGAGAAAAAGCCGAGCAAATCCTGCCCGTTGAGGGCGTAGCTTTCCAAAGATTCCGGGTTGACCACAATCTCAACCAATTCTTCGCGGTCACCGGCGATGGCGGCCTCCAGCACCGACGGGGTCGCTTCGATTTTATCTTGCAGATCCTGCGCCAATGTAATCAATGTACGTTCGGGCACATCACCGGATAAGGTAACCACAAGCACGGGAAACAGGCTGAAATTCACTTCGGTGACTTTGGGTTCGTCAACATCGGCGGGCAGTTCAGGGCGCGCCTGGTCGACGGCTTTTTGCACATCATCCAGTGCCTTCTTCTTGTCAAATCCGGCCAAAAATTCCAGCAAGACATAGCCGCCGCCCTGATAGCCGGTGGCCTTCATTTCCTTGACGCCTTCGATGCTGGCCAGCTCCTGTTCCAAAGGGCGGATAATCAAGCGCTCGGAATCTTCCGGGGAAATGCCTTCCAGATAGGCCGAGACATAAATTTGCGGAATGTCGATATCCGGCGAGGATTCCTTGGGGATATTCACGTAAGAAAATCCCCCGGACAGCAACAGCAAAACCAGTATTGAAATAACTGTACGCGCCCTGCTGAGGGAGGCATCAATAATGGGCGCCATCATAACAGGCCGTTTCCTTTCGATAGAACCGGTTTCACATGCTGGCCGTCTTTTACAAATTCTTGCCCGACGGTGATAAGGCGCGTGTTGTCCGGCAAGCCGTCAATCCACATCATATCGGTTTTGTCAGATAAAATCGTAATGGGTTTGAAAATGACAATATCCTGATCATTGACAATTTTAACACCGATTTTTCCTTCATCATTCAAGGATAAAACCGATGGTGATATTTTATGGGCCTTGCGTGCGGCAACGGGAATGCGCATTTTCGCGGTCAGGCCGTCCTGTATGGAAAAATCCGTATTGGGAATTTCCATTTCAATCTTAAAGGTGCGCGTATCCGGGTCAGCGGCCAGCGCAATAAAGGTGACCGGCCCTTCATGTTCGGTCCCATCCAGCATCAGTGCGGTTGCGGTGACGCCGGTTTTTATGGCGCCAATCTCACGTTCGGCAACAAAGCCGGTGATTTTAATCGGGTCCAGATCAACAAGGGTAAACAGGGTTTCGCCCATATTGGCCAGTGCCCCTTCATCCAGCGCGCGGTCATTGATCACGCCGTCAAACGGGGCCTTGATACGGGTTTTATCCAGTGTGTTTTGTGCCTCGGCCAACGCGCTTTGCGCCGCTTCCATCAGGGCGCGTTTTTCCGCCAGCCGGATGTCGGAATTAAAGCCTTTTTGGTTAAGCGTTTTGGCCGCATTATACTCGGTGCGGCGCTGGTTGAGGAGTTGCCGGGCCTCTTTTACACGGGCGGCGCGGTCCTGGATTTCAATCTCTGCCAGAAGGTCGCCTTTTTTAACGGGATCGCCCTTATCGGCCTTGATGGTGATGATCGGGCCTTCCACCTCTGCTTTGATATCAACTTTGGCATCGGCGGCGCTGCGCCCGGTGATGATGATGTCATAAGAAAAATCTTCGGCCTTTATATCGCGTACCCGAACCTCTGCCAGGGGGTGTTCTTTTTGATTATCTTCGGTGATATTATGATGATCTTCAGGCTGCGGCGGGGATAACACTACGCCGGAACCGATCCAAAGAACGGCAATAATGGCGATAGTAACGGCGATCGACTGGGATTTCTTCATGTCAAAAAGCGTTCTTTCAATGATGTTTTATGATGGGGCGCAATGTATCACGCTTTTGGTGTATTGGATACAATAAGTTCGGTTTTTTATGATGCGCATAATTTAGTCTAAAATGAAAAAAAACCGCCTGACAAATACGGCAAGCGGTTTTTTAAAATCTAGAAAATTATTGTCGCGGCAGGATTATTGATTGACGACAATTTTTTGTTCGTCTTCACTGGCATCGCTGCGTCCTTTGTCTTCGAAGTCTTCGGCCTTCAAAACGCGGTTATTACGGGCCGCCTGATAGGCGATTTTTGCGTGTTCTTCACAATATGGCAGGCCCGGAACGCCTGATTCCCCGCAGAAACCAAAATCATCATCCCGCGGATCACCCGACGGCCAGCGGCACTGGGAGGGCTTAAGATCCAGCAGGCTCAGGCCTTTCCCTCTAGGAATATCAACCGATTTTGTGCGTGTGCGTTTCGGCGCTGGCGGCGGGGTGCTGGTATTGGCGGGCGCCTTTGGTTTTTTGTTTGTCTGGATGGGAGACATACGGTTGGAAAGTTTAAGGCGGTGCGCTTTTCCAATGACTGCGTTGCGGGTAACGCCGCCTAATGTGCTCGCAATTTCTGCTGCTGTTTTTCCCTCTCCCCAGAGTTTTTTCAAAAGGGAAACACGTTCGTCGGTCCAACTCATATTAATGTATCCTCCACAAGTAAAACAGGCTAAGCGCCTGAAATTTAATAAGAAAATCTATGTCCTTAAGATTTTGTCACCATAACAGCGTGCAGAATAGTTGACCAGTGGGAAAAGAAAAAAACGTCGCTTTATCCACACGATAAAATGACTGTTTTCCTTTTTTTGCATATTTTATGCGGATGACGGAATGATGGGGTCGGTGTTGAAAGCCGGGGTTATACCGGGAAATTTAGTCCCATCAGGGAATAGTTTTCTGATCGTTCGGCCCAGTTGGATTGCGCTTTGACGAATATTTTTATATGGACGGGGCACCCCAGAATGTCTTGTAATTCCAAACGGACATGCTGACCGATTTCTTTTATGGTGCGTCCGCCTTTGCCTAAAACAATGCCTTTTTGGCTGTCGCGCTCCACATAAATAACCTGGTCAATCTTGACGCTGCCGTTATCAAAATTTTCCCAGTTCTGGGTTTCGACAAAAATGGAATAGGGCAATTCCTGATGCAGACGTTCAAAAATTTTCTCCCGCGTGATTTCCGCGGCCAGCATGCGCATCGGCATATCGGTCATCTGATCTTCGGGGAACAGCCAGGGCCCAGCGGGCAAATTCTGACCAAGATATGCCAATAGGGCATCAAGGCCCTTGTCTTTCAGCGCTGAAATCATGAAAGTTTCGGAATAATCAAACTGTTCATGCAGGGCTTTGGTCAGTTCCAGCAGCGTTTCTTTTTTTACCTGATCAATTTTATTCAATATCAGAATGCATTTTTTATTGCCGGGCAGTTTTTCGCTTAAGAATTTGTTGCGTTCAACCGCATCTTTCATCGAGGCATCAACAAGGTGCATAATGATGTCGGCCTCTGCGATTGTATCCAGAGCCGCGCTGACCATGGCTTTTTCCAGTGTTTTTTTCGGGGCAAAAACGCCGGGGGTATCCATCAGGATAATTTGTGTCTGTCCTTCGGCCAAAATGCCCAGCACCCGGCTGCGTGTGGTTTGCACTTTGTGGGAAACGATGGATATTTTGGACCCGACCATGGTGTTCAGTAGGGTGGATTTCCCGGCATTGGGCAGGCCAAGAATGCTGACAAATCCGCATTGTGTGTTATCCGCATTCCGGGTCATTTTGATTTGCTTTCAAGTTGTTTCAGAAAAAGGCGGGCCGCCTCGCGTTCGGCAATCTGGCGCGATTTGCCCTGGGCAATTAAATCGTCATGGCCTTTGACGTGAAGCTGTACATCGAACACCGGCGCATGATCAGGGCCGCTTTGGCCGATGATTTTATAGGTCGGCAGGGGCAGGCCGTTTCCTTGTGCCCATTCCTGTAAGGCGGTTTTGGGGTGTTGCGGGGGCTTGGCCATGTCATAAAAGGCGTTGCCCCATAATTCTTCAACAAAATTTCTGCAAACCTCAAGCCCGGCATCAAGATAGATGGCACCGATCAGGGCCTCCATTCCATCGGCCAGAATATTTTCGTTTTCAAAACCGCCGGCGCTGTGTTCGGCCTCGGAAAATCCCATATATTCGCCCAGATGAATTTTTACCGCCATCTTGGCCAGCCAGCTGCCCTGTACCAAAGATGATAAGCGTTTGGCAAGGTGCCCTTCGGGTTCATCGGTGAATTTTTCATAGAGGATTTCCGACACAATCAGGCCCAAAACGCGGTCTCCCAGAAATTCCAGGCGTTCATAATTAATACCTGTGCCGGTGCTGGAATGTGTCAGGGCCATGGATAAAAGATTTTTATCGGTGAATTCATGCCCGATCGATTTTTCCAGATCTGTGTGCGGTTTGTAGGGTGCGTTCATGTGGATCTATTGGTCATTGTTATTGGGGGCCGCCCGCGTCAACGGCCTGATCGCTTTGCTGGTCTGCGGGGCGCACCGGTTTAATGGTGTCGAAAATCCGGTTAAACCGAATGGTCCATGGCCATTTCCAGACCTCGTATATTTTGGCATATCCATTGGTGGAATAGAAAATGAAATCGGCTTCCCCCACCAGATTGACGGCCGGAACAAAACCAACGCCATTGGGGGCACGGCTATCCACGGAATTATCGCGGTTATCACCCATCATAAAGTAATGTCCTTCGGGAACGGTGAAAACTTCTGTGTTATCCAGCGGGCGGTCATCACTTTCTTCCAGAATGTGATGGACGGTCCCGTTTGGCAGGGTTTCAAGAAATTCCTCCATTACCACTTCGCCGCGATATTGGTCCCAGACCTTTTTCATGCCCAGACTTTCCCGCGGCACAAGATTGCCATTGATGTAAAGACGGCCGCGGCGCATCTGGATGGTATCGCCCGGCAAACCGATCACGCGCTTGATGTAATCGATATAGGTGTTGCTGGGCAATTTAAACACGGCAACGTCGCCCTGTTTGGGGGGCTTGTCCCAAACGCGGCCCTCCAGCGGTGCCAGACCAAACGGAAAGGAATAACGGCTGTACCCGTAAGCCGGTTTATTCACGAACAAATAATCCCCGATCAGTAAAGTTGGCTTCATCGACCCTGACGGGATGTTAAAGGGTTCATACATAAATGTCCGGATCAACATGGCGAGCGCAACGGCAATCAGGATGGTTTTTGCGAATTCGCTCACTTCCTCCTTGGCCGTTAAGGGGGGCTGTTTTGCGGCCTTGATATCGCATTCATCTTCCAGTGAATCAGGTTTGTCGGACATGGTTTTTGTATTTCTTTTCTGTTCGTATCATCGCGTTTTACATCATAGTAATTCGCTTGGCCAGAGGAAAGATGTATCTTTAGCGGGCCTCGATAATCACCATGGCGCAGGCGCAGGTTTTTTCATCGCTCAGGCTAAGATGCAGGTGCGGGGTTTTATCAGCGGGGGTTAGCGTCTCAAGCCGGGCGAGCGCCTGACCGGTCAGCGTTAACGCCGGGGCGCCGTTCTGATCCAGGGTGACGCCAATCTCCTTGAATAAGATGCCGCCGCTGATGCCTGTACCAAGGGCTTTCGCACAGGCTTCTTTGGCGGCAAAACGTTTGGCCAGTGTACCGGCGCAATAGGGTCCCTGCTTGCCGCGTTTTCGGGCCAGGTCTTGTTCTTCTTCGGTGAAGCTGCGGGTGACAAAGCGCTCGCCGGCGCTGTCCAGCAAGGCGTTGATGCGGGATATATCGACGATGTCTGTACCGATGCCAAGTATCATTTAAACAATATCTGCTATTAACCCACCGGGATCAAGGGGACGCGGTATTTCCAAATCATGGCCGGTTTGCACCTTAAAGCGCGGATGAAAATCAGGCCGCCCTAAAAACCCTTCCTGGACCTGATCAAAATGCATGATCAGGGCATTTTTATCTGTGATCTGGCGTAAATTGTTCAGCGTATGGCGCCATGTTTCGTTCGTGACCGGGCGCCCGCAAAAATCAACGGGGTCTTCGCCGTATTGTTCTTTTTGCGTTGCAATTTCTTGATCGCTCCATTGCAGGTAATACCCGATATTGCTGGTATAAAGCGTTTCAATGCGCATCCCTTTCTGACAGGGCAAGTGTTCAGGCGCGCTGTTGTGATCTTGTGTCATAGCGACATTGACGGGCTGATAGCTGAGGGTATCCAGTGTGGTACGCAATTGTTCAATACACGGTTTGTCGGTGATATCCAGGGTCATTGCGGCCATGGCGCCATGACGGGCCATGGCATGCAGGTGGTGATATTGATCGGGGTTTTGCAGCCACGTCACGTCTTTATCGCCGCAGAATACATATCCGGTGCCTTCATGACCGGCACGCAGTTGAAACCATTCTTCAAAATCATCGTATCGCATGTTTAACAGCGGTGATGTTTTGCGCCCGTATGACCGGCCTTTCAGCGGAAAAGGGTCTTCAAAATTCAGGCGGTAGCGCGGCGTATCGGCCGCGATGTTAAAATCCTGCATCAGCGAGCGACAAAGCCGGTAAGGCAGGGCCGTCATGGATTGCACAAAATCATTGATATTATCATGCGCCGCCAGATGATCGATCATCATGTCCCAGAAGGCTTTTTGCAGCGGATTAATGTCGTAAAGAATGGCGGCAGGGGCTTTGCTGGTCGCGATATAGGTCAGGTTCACTTCCCCGGCCGTTCCGGCATATACGCGGCCCTGATAATCCGGGCGGTGCATAAAGGCCTTTTGTATTTTTTCGTGTAATGCCCAGCTTTCCGAAACAGGTCTGAAATGCACATAATCGACATACGGCCCGTCCGGCCCGTCATAGGCGCGCCTGCCGTTAAGCAATGTCATGGACGCCGATGGTGTGGTGCTGTCCAGTTGGTTAATGGTATCGGCAATGCCTGCATAAAGATGTGTCAAAACGGTGCGCCTTTATTGATCTGCGGTGAAATCTAGCAATCTGGCACAATTATGTCAATTATTTTTTAGGACCTGTAATCTCGCTGGCGACTTTGTGAACGGTGCGCAGTTTCGCCTTGGAGCGTGCGGCCTTTGCTGTTCCCACCAGGCGGTAAAAGATGTAATAGCTGATGGGAATACAAATCAACATGGCCAGGTATCCGCCAACAAGCCATGGTAAAAACAGACGGAGCGGATCATGCCATAAAAGATTCCAGACGATATGCAGGTCAATATATTCCGGCAGGGCGGTGCTGGCCGGAAGGCCCATCAGGCCAAACAGGAAAGATCCGAAGCTGATGGCGGTCCACCACATGAACGGAAACGTCCAGGGGTTGCCGACAAACGTGCCGATAATGGCCGAAAGCAGATTGGCGCGGCATAGATAGGCCAAAAGCCCGGCCTGAATGAAATGGGTGCCAACGAGGGGGGTAAAGGAAATGGAACAGCCAATGGCCAGACCAAGGGCAATTTTATGCGTGGTATCCGATAAACGCACCAGACGGTATTGAACGTATTTGAATGTGCGTTTCCATCCCATGGACGGCCAAAATACTTCTTTGGCTTTTTGAATCAGGGTCAGGGCTTCGCGCCTTTGAAACATTAAAATACGTCCCGTTGGGTCTGGGTGAATTGCGGCTTATGCCTTTGTCTTATTATATAAGCATATTTGGGGTAATTATAAGACCACTTTTTGAAAATAAAATGGTTCTTCTTTCGATTATAAATCGTTAAGCTGGACTGGCGCCAATTTGATGGCGCCTTGATGCCGGAAAAATAGATAAAGGGAATTGTAAAAACATGAATATTCGCGACCATATCCGTATCGTGCCGGATTTTCCGATTGACGGGATTAATTTCTATGATATCGCAACATTATTGGCCCATCCCGATGCGTGGAGAGCCACCGTGGCGGAATTGGTTGAGCGCGTTTCCCCGTATAAGCCCGATATGCTGATGGGTATTGAATCGCGGGGCTTTCTGGTTGCCGCGCCGCTGGCTTTAGAATTGGGATGCGGTTTTGGCATGGTGCGAAAAAAGGGCAAATTGCCCGGACAGGTTCTGGGGCACAGTTATGATCTGGAATACGGATCGGACACCATTGAGGTGCAACCGGATTTGATCCCGAATGGGGCCAAGATTGTTTTGGTGGATGATTTGCTGGCAACCGGCGGCACAATGGCCGCGGCCGAAACCCTGGTTAGCAAAGCCGGGGGGGAGGTTGTTGCCAATTTCTGTATCGTCGAACTGGACGGGCTGAATGGCCGTTCGAAACTGTCTGCGCCGTTTGAAGCGCTGTTAAAATGTCCAGCATAAGAAAGGCGCGATGTGATGAGTGAGGCGATGCTCCCCTTGTTGGTTGGTTTTGTGATGGCTTTTGGCGGGGTGTACCTGATATACCGGGCTGTATTGAATTTGGCCAAAGCCAGAGACGTAAAATTCTGGCCGGTCGCGCCGGGCACGATTACGAAGCTCGCGCTAGAGGGGCTGGGGCCTAAAATCATAGGCGCAAGCGGTTTGTATGAATATAAACGCTATATTGTGTCCTTGCTTTATACCTATCAGGTGGATGGTGCATCCTATACGGGGGATCAATTCTTTTTTGGTTCGGACATCACGGTGACGCAGGATGTTGAAAAAATTTGCGCGCAATTTAAACAGGGTGATGATGTAAGCGTGTATTACAATACGGCGGATCCCGCGGAGTCTGTGTTGTTAAGGGAAAATCCGTTAAAAAAACACGGGGATCTATGGGGCGGGGTTGTGGTTACGCTGGTTGGGGCGGCGCTGGCGGTTATGAATTTCCCCGGCTAGCGCCCGCGTGCGCGTTCAACATTGGTAATGATGGCGGTGGCCCGCAAAGCGGCAATAATGTTATTCAGATGTTTGGTGTCATTTACGTACACATCAATCAACATTTCCCAGAAATCCTGAGACCGGCTGGTGATTTTTAAATTGGTGATATTCCCGCCATTTTTACCGATAACGGTGGACAGGGTCCCTAGTGAACCGGGTTCATTTTGAATGACAATGTTTAACCGGCCGATATGGCTTTCCGGGGAATCTGGCCCCTCGCCCCATGAAACATCCAGCCAGCGCTCAGGCGTGTCGGCGAAGCTCTCCAGTGTTTCGCAATCGATGGTGTGAACGGTGACGCCTTTTCCCGTGGTTACAATGCCAACGATGCGGTCGCCCGGCAATGGGTGGCAACAGCGCGCCATGTGAACGGCCATGCCGGGAATAAGTCCCTTGATCGGCATTGGCGCATCCGATCCGCCGCCCGGGCGTACCATAACCGCCTTGTCCATATCCGCAGAAGGGCGCTTGGCAACCGCGGTTTTATGGGCGGGGAAGATGGATTTAAACACATCACGGGCAACCACGTTACCAGATCCGATTGCGGCGTAAACATCATCATTGTCTTCGGCTTTGTATTGTTTTAATACGCCGCCGACGGCTTTTTCGGTGAATTCATATCCTTCTTGCCGGAAGACCTTTTGCAACATGGCCTTGCCGAGCGAGGAATATTCGCTGCGTTGTTGCAGGCGTATGAATTTTCGAATGTGTGACCGGGCCTTGCCGGTTACAACAAAACGTTCCCATGTGGGCGAAGGCGTTTGTGTTTTGGCGGTGATGACCTCAATCTGGTCACCATTGCCCAGTTTGGAATTTAGCGGGGCAATGCGGCCATTGATTTTGGCGCCAACGCATTTATCCCCGACGGCGGAGTGGATGGCATAGGCAAAATCAATCGGGGTTGCGCCGTTGGGCAGTTCGATCAAATCGCCTTTGGGGGTGAAAACGAAGACCTGATCCTGAAACAGTTCCAGCTTGGTATTTTCCCAGAAATCTTCGGGCTTTTGTTCTTGTTCAAGAATTTCCAGCAATTCCCGCAGCCAGCGATATTTCTTGGCGTCTTTCAGGCTGGGCATTTTACCGTCTTTATAGGCCCAATGCGCGGCGACCCCTAAATCGGCCTCGGCGTGCATTTCCAGTGTACGGATTTGAATTTCAATGCGTTGGCGTGATGGGCCCATAACCGTTGTGTGGATGGAACGGTACCCGTTTGGTTTTGGTGTTGAGATGTAATCTTTAAACCGGCCGGGCACGCTGGGGTATTTGCCATGTAGAATGCCCAAAACGTGGTAACATTCGGCCGTACTGTCCACGACAATGCGAAAGGCCATGATGTCCGAAAGCTGTTCAAAGGCGACGTTTTTTCGCTGCATTTTCTTCCAGATCGAATAGCGCGTTTTTTCGCGGCCGGTAATTTCGGCCTGAATTCCGGCTTCTTTCATCAGGCCGCCCAGCTCCTCCAGAATATGATCAACAACCGGTGATCCTTCCTTGCGCAGGAAGGAAAGGCGGTTGGCGATGCTTTCCCTGGCCTCTGGCTGCATCTCGGCAAAGGCGCGGTCTTCCAGTTCTTCCTTGATTTTATGCACGCCGATACGCTCTGCCAGCGGGGAATAAATCTCGAGCGTTTCCAGCGCAATACGGCGGCGTTTTTCCGGCTTGCTGATGCCGTCCAGCGTGCGCATGTTATGCAGGCGGTCGGCCAGCTTGACGATTAAAACGCGGATATCTTCGCTCATCGCCAAGAGCAGTTTTCTGAAATTTTCCGCTTGCTTGCCCTCAATGGTCTGGCTTTCGATGCGTGTCAGTTTGGATACGCCATTAACCAGATCGGCAATGTCCTGACCGAACATTTTGCTTAATTCATCATAGGTGGCATCGGTGTCTTCCAATGTGTCATGCAGTATGGCCGTGACAATCGTGCCGGTATCCATTTTCATACCAGCGAGAATAGAGGCAACCTCAACCGGGTGTGTGTAATAGGGTTCCCCGCTGGAACGGGTTTGCCCTTCATGCATTTTTTTGGCGAAATTGAACGCGTCAATCACCGGCTTGGGATCAAGGTCCGGGATGTAAGCCTGTATCTGGTTTAATAGATCGGTGTATGTGGTTGGATCAAAATTGCTCATAGACGGAAAAATTACCACAGTTCCATGGCGAAATCACGCGGGAAATGGCCGTTAGAGGCAATAAAAAACCGCCCAGTTTGCGGGCGGTTTGAAAAATTGATCTCTGTTACAGCAGGAATTACGCGCCGGCCAGATCGGATAAAGATGGCTCGGAGTCATCGTCTTCGCTAACTTCTTCGTCGGAATAGATGCCTTCTTCTTTGGGCTGGGCGGCCATGGCGTTCCATTCTTCTTCGCCGTCCATCAGGTCGATGTCTGTGTCTTCATCGTCATAGGCGATAACGCGTTGGTGTGATTTGGTCAGTTCTTCCTTCAGGTCTGACACCGCGATTTTTTCACCGGCAATTTCCCGCAAGGCAATCACAGGGTTTTTGTCATTGTCGCGCTCCACAAGTAAAGAGGCGCCGGAACCGATCTTGCGCGCGCGCTGGGCGGCGACCATGACCAATTCAAAGCGGTTTGTGACTTTATCTATACAATCTTCAACGGTTACGCGTGCCATTTAGATATCCTTACGATTATTTATTTGCTGCAAAATTTCTTATAACTCACGCTTATAGAGGGTATGAAAGAAAAATGCAACAGGCTTTATGTGCAATGCGTTGTAAAAAAAAGTTGTATTTATGTCCAACTGTTTATATAAAGAACACCTAATATATAGGTATAATAAAAAAAACATATTAAACATAAGAGTAAATTTAATGATTTTTCACGGTATTCCTTTTTATAAAGAAGAAAAAGTTGCGATATTCATAGATGGGTCGAATTTATATGCGGCCGCAAAATCCCTTGATTTTGATATCGATTACAAAAGCCTGTCGAAGTGGATATCATCGCGCGGGCGTTTGGTGCGTTCTTTTTATTACACCGCCTTGATTGATGAACAGGAATATTCCCCGATACGCCCTTTGGTCGATTGGCTGGATTATAACGGATATTCAATGGTGACTAAGCCAACGAAAGAATTTACAGATTCGCAAGGGCGCAAGAAAATTAAGGGAAATATGGATATCGAGCTGGCCATCGATATGATGGAAATGGCCGATTGCGTTGATCATATCATTTTATTCTCAGGAGACGGTGATTTCCGCCGCCTGCTTGAGGCCGTACAGCGCAAAGGCGTGCGCGTTACCGTGGTCAGTTCGGTCAAGACATCGCCGCCGATGGTTTCTGATGATTTACGCCGCCAGGCCGACCATTTTCTGGACCTGAATACATTGGCCGATTATATCGCGCGTGATAGCGCGGCCAGTGAACAAGATGATTACGACCCGGAAGACGAGGACGAAGACGAATACGAAGTGGCTTAACCTTTTTTTGCATACCATTAAAGGGGTGCAGGGGCGTTATACCTTAACGCCGTAGGGCTTTTACCTGATCATGACAGCGCCCCTTGATTGCGCCCGCCGTTCTAATTTATTGTTCCCAATATCCGTCAGGCTTGACCTTGGGCATTTTAAGGCTAATCATGGCATTATGTTTTTATTGCCTGAGAAAGATTGTGCGATTTGCCCGCGCCTTGCTGATTTTCGCGCGGAATGCCGCGCTGCGTATCCTGATAAATTTAACGCGCCTGTTCCGTCTTTTGGGCCGGATAATGCGAAGGTGCTGGTGGTGGGCTTGGCGCCCGGCCTGCGCGGTGCCAATTTTACCGGTCGTCCTTTCACCGGGGATTATGCCGGCGACTTGCTGTATGATACGCTGCTCAAATTTGGCTTTGCCCGCGGGCAATACCGGGCCGATCCGAATGACGGGCTGGAACTGGTGGATGCCCGCATCACCAATGCCGTGCGTTGCCTGCCGCCGGAAAATAAACCGGTGGGAGCGGAGATTAACAACTGCCGCCCCTTTCTGGTGAGCGAGATTGAAAACCTGAAAAACCTGAAGGTTATTATGTGTCTGGGGCTGATAGCACATAATTCGGTGCTCAAGGCCTTAGGCGCACGTCAGGCTGATCATAAATTCATTCATGGCGCCGTTCATGAAATTGGGGCCTTGCGCGTTATCGATTCCTATCATTGCTCCCGCTATAATACCAATACTGGCCGTCTTACCACGCCCATGTTCGAGGGCGTTTTTAAAACGATACAAACCCTATTGAATTAGCGCCATGCTCTATGGATTGACTTCATTTCTTGCTGTTTGCGGATTTCTGTAATCGCGCCGTGCAATGAGTTTATTCAGGGCCTGAATATAGGCGCGGGCCGAAGCAACCAACGTATCGGCATCTGCCGATGATCCGCTGACCGTCCGGTCCCCTTCACGCAGGCGAACAGAAACCTCTGCCTGTGCATCGGTGCCGCCGGTTACGGCGTGTACCTGATATAGCTCCAGCTTGGCATCATCATGGGGAACAAGGGCGCGTATGGCGCAGAATGTGGCATCGACCGGGCCATTGCCTTCGCATTTTACGAATTTTTCTTCCCCATCAACGCGCAGGGTGATTTCGGCCACTTGCGGGCCTTTGGATCCGGCTTGCACTTGCAGCGATACGAATTGTATCGTATTGCTTTCTGATGCAATGTTATCCTCAAGAAGCGCGATTAGGTCATCGTCATAAATTTCTTTTTTCTTATCGGCCAGATCTTTAAAACGCTGGAAGGCATCCTGAAATGAATTTTCACCCAGCTCATAGCCCAGCTCCGATAATTTGTTTTTAAAGGCATTGCGGCCGGAATGTTTTTGCAACGCCAGCTTGGATTCAGTCAATCCGACGCTTTCCGGTGTCATAATTTCATAGGTCTGCGCATTTTTTAACATACCATCCTGATGAATGCCGCTGGCATGGGCAAACGCGTTTGCCCCGACGATGGCCTTATTGGGCTGGACGTTAAAACCGGTGATGCTGGATAAGGTGCGGGATAGTTTGGTGATTTTGGTTGTATCGATGCCGTTGTTATACCCCAAAAGATCGGCGCGCGTCCGCAGGGCCATAACAATCTCTTCCAGGGCCGCGTTTCCGGCGCGTTCGCCAATGCCGTTAATGGTACATTCAATCTGACGGGCTCCGTTTTGTACACCAGCCAGTGAATTGGCCACGGCCAGTCCCAAATCATTATGGCAATGAACGGAAAGAATAGCTTTATCAATATTGGGCACCCGGTTCATTAACATGGCAAAAAGATTGCCGTATTCTTCCGGAATGGCATATCCTACGGTATCGGGGATATTAATGGTGGTGGCACCGGCCTTGATGGCGGCCTCAACGCACTGGCAGAGAAAGTCATGTTCGGTGCGACTGCCGTCTTCTGCGCTCCATTCCACATCATCGGTGAAGTTGCGTGAAAAGCTGACGCTTTCAATGACGGAATTCAGAACCTCTTCGGGCGGCATTTGCAGTTTGTATTTCATATGCAGCGGGCTGGTTGAAATAAAGGTGTGAATGCGGCGCCGCTCTGCCGGTTTGATGGCTTCACCGGAGGCCTCGATATCGGCTTTTTTCGCGCGTGATAGGCCGCAAACCGTAGCGTTTTTAACGATTTTTGCGATTTCGTTGACGGCTTCAAAGTCCCCTTTTGAGGCAATGGGAAAGCCCGCCTCGATAACATCAACCCCCATTTCATCAAGCAAAGCAGCCATTTTCAGCTTCTCTTCCAGGTTCATTGAACATCCCGGGCTCTGTTCGCCATCGCGCAGGGTGGTGTCAAAGATAATGACGCGGTTATTCTCTGTTTTTGTGGTGTTTATATTTACATTGTCCGTCATAGGGGACGCTCCTTATAAAATCGTATTGATTAGTTTTAACAGTGTTTTGATGGTTTTGGAATATGTCCCTTAAAGCGCAGGCATGTAAAAATGCCTCATGTCCCGCTTAAGGGGCGATAAGGAGTAGGGCTGGCAGCAATAGAATTTGTGCGTTTGTTACCATATGCCTTTCTTAGCCCAAAGCGTTCGGATGAGTCAAATGTTTTGCGTTCGGTGCGTTTTTTTGCGGGAATTTACGCATGACGCGGGCCACATGGCTTTCCTGCGTATGAATATGAACCGGTAGTGTATCCAGCGGTTGATCATGGTGAATATAAACAGTGTTCCATCCCATTTGGTGCGGACGTATCAGGTTTTTTGCTGTATCTTCAAAGACATAAATATCTGCATCTTGAAAGGTGAGGCCGGTCACCTGCTCGGCGCGCCATTTGGCAAATTGCCAGGGATAGTCTGAATTGTGTTTTAAGCGGTTAAAGCCGTGTTCATCTGCCGTCACGCACAGGTTGCGCGGGATTTCGTATTCAATGCCAATTTGGGGCATATGCCTGTCCAGATGACAGCGAGAGGCCTGGGTTAACACCATGGGAATGGCGCGGCTGCGGTCAATATTTTGCAGGGCATTGATCAGGCGCTCATCGCGCTGCAGGTCAAAGATGGTATTACGGTGGTGGATCAGGTTGGCCTCTGCCATGGATATGTTGAACGCGGCGGCCACGTCTTTAAAGCCAATACCATGTTGATTAAAACTGTTTAGAATATTGGCAATGGAAGTATCTTGCGACCAGGCGCCCCCCGATATTTCATGACCGGTTTTGATCATGGCGCGTTTGAAAACATCCTCGGAATTATCTGGATACGGGTACAGGCATCCATCGAAATCACAGATTAAAAGTTTGGGGCGGTCATTGTTCATCACTATTCCATTAGCATTGCCCGCAAAGGCGTGTCAAAATTGACCGGACTTATTGTTCCAGATCGCGGGCCTCATCCACCAGCATAATTGGAATACCATCGCGGATGGGGTAGGCCAGTTTGGCCTGCTCGGAAATAAGCTCTTGCCGCGCGGCGTCATAACGCAGCGGCGCTTTCGTCAAAGGGCAGACAAGAATTTCCAGTAATTTCGGGTCTAGTTGTGCACTCATACTTTGTTATGTAGCCTGTTTTTGCGCATTAGGCAAGCGCCGCCGAGGGGGAGGACTGGAATTAGTGCTGGGATAGGGGTTCGGCGACATTGCCTTTGACAGCCATTTCCAGCATGGAGATAAACATTTCTCCGCGGGTTTTACAGCAAGGGGCCTCTAACAGGGCTTGTTTGTCCCGCGCCTCAAACGGGCATATCATGGACAGGCAGGTGATGAGCTTGTTGTCCGTGGATTTTTCGATCGACGCCCAATCGCATTCCAGCTCTTCTTTACTGAAATAGCTTTTTAGTAAATTATGCAGGTGATCACGATCAAGGCCAAGGCAGTCTTTTCCGTCCAGGTCTTGTTTATACGGAGCCCAATTGGCGCGTATGCTGCGAAATCCCTGTTGCGGGGGAAGCTCCTCTTTGATGTCAAAACGGCATATCCCGTTCAGGGTAATCAGATAGCGCCCGTCGGGGGTTTCTTTAAAGTCAATAATTTTTCCCGCGCATCCGGTTTTATAAAGGGCGGGGACTGGGCTGTCATGGTTTTCCGGCGTTTGTAAAGGCTGGATCATGCCGAAAATACGGTCATGCCGCATCGCATGGTCAACCATATCAAGATAGCGCCGCTCAAAAATATTCAGCGGCAATTGCCCGCCGGGCAGCAACAAACCCCCGCCGAGCGGAAATATCGGCAAGCTATCGGGTAAGGCATCGAATCTGGGGCTGTAGGGGTTCTGTTCCATAGTTTAAGATGTAGTGCATATTTTTGGTTTGAAAAGATGCGGCTCAGGAAAATAGCAAAGAGGATAATTTTTTGCGGCTTTCTATCGTGAGCGGATCGGTTTGTCCAAGGGCTTCAAAAAATTTTAAGAGTTGCTGGCGCGCCGCCTGTTCATTCCATTCTCGGTCTTTTTCAATGATAAACAGTAAATTGTCCATGGCGTGTTTGCGGTTTCCGGCTGCAAACTGGCTTAAGGCCAGGTCAAAACGGCTCTGGTGATCGTTTTCATTGGCTTCCAGTTTGCCCAATAATTCAGATTCGTCGCCGCTCGGGCTATTCTGTGCCAGTTTCAGGGCGGTTTTGGCTTCGTTAAAGGACGGATTGTTTGCTATTTCGGGTGGCGCGTTTTCTATCCATTGGCCAGCCTGTTCAATTTGACCAGAGGCGATAAAGACGCGGATTAACCCGGTAAAGGCCTGCACGTTATTGGCATCAGCTTGCAGGATCTGCATATAGATGGCTTGCGCTGCGGCCAGATCATCCTCGGCCAGAGCTTGTGCGGCTCCTTTCAAGGCTTCGGGAATATCCAGCGCATCGGGGCGTGATTGCCTGACGGCTTCCAGAACCTTATCAATAAAGGCCTTTAGCTGGCTTTCCGGTAATACCCCCTGGAATGCGTCGATGGGGCGACCGTTAAAAAAGGCATAGACAGTTGGCACCGATTGTACGCGCAATGCCGCGGCCAGTTGTTGATTGTCATCCAGATTAATTTTGGCCAGCTTGATTTTGCCGCCATAGGATTGCACAATTTTTTCAAGCGCGGGGCCCAGCTGTTTACACGGGCCGCACCATGGTGCCCAGAAATCTGCCAAAACCGGGATCTCCATCGAACCGTTGATGACTTTGTCTTCGAAGTCTTCTGTGCCAACATCGAAAATATGACCGCCTGATGGTTCGGCGCCATTCTGGATGGAGGGGGTATTGTTGTTATTTTGCCCGAAAAACATGGTGAATCCTTTTTGTTACTCTTCTTATCTAGGGCTTTGACGGTGAAAGATCAACTATAGAATATGTATGCCCGATGTGATTTAGAAACGTGATTAAACTCTCTGGGGCTATCCCCACCGTCATGGCATTATCCATCGGATGGACATTTATAATATTGGCGTCCATCATATAGGCATCTAAAATCAGTTGAACGTGATTGCCGGTATCATTGATCACGGTAAAGGGGTTGACCGATCCCTGGCGAATGCCAAGCATGGTCCAAAGGCGCTCCGCCGAACCAAATGACAGGCGGGCACAGCCAAGCAGTTCTGATAATTTTTTTAAATCCAGCTGTGTTTCATTGGCCGCCACAATCAGATAATTCTTCTTTTTCTTGTCGCGCAGATACAGATTGCGGCAATGCACGCCGGGCATATCGGCCTTTAAATGTTCGCCGTCTGCCACGGTGAAAATGGGCTCATGCTCGTATATATGAAAATCTACGCCGAGGGCGCGGAGCATGTTCAGCAACTGTGCAGGCGGGGTTGGCAGTGCGGGCGGGTCATCATTGTCTTGGCCGGAATGCATTTTTTTTCCCTTTGTTGTTCGAATGGGCCCAGTTTATAGCGTTTCGATAAGTCTTTGTTAATATTTTTTCTATATCCTTTTAGCATAATAATAAGAATAGAGTGGGGCACACTAGATCGATGAGTAATACTGAAACAGATATCCACGGCGCTGAATCGGAAGGTCATGTTGCAACGGCAGAGGCTTTTAAGGCGCGTATGGAACACATTTTAAACGAGACGGGCAATATGCCCGAAATCTTGAATAATGCGCTGGTGGCATCGGGTTTCCCGCCCGATATGTGCGCAACCGCGCATCCCCATGATTTTCTGGTCGGCAGTCCCTATCCGGGGCTGGATGATTTACCCGAGGCGCATCCCATTGCCCTTACCCTGTCTGGAACCGATGGCGTGTACAGGTCAAATATGCTGATGGGCGCTTTGAAGGAGGCTCTGGGCCCCGCAGCCCCAAGTTTGAATAACGCGTTTTCGGCCAATGCCGGGGTGGGGTACCAGGAACCCGTTAAGTTTGATATAACCATGGCTGCTTCTGAGCCAGATATAAAAGGACCGGTCTGACCATGAATCTGGAACTGGCGAAAATGAATGATGATCGTATTTTACTGGTGTCCGACACGCCAATGCCCGATGTGGTGAAACGCGTTGAATATTACCGCGATCAAAGAATGTTTATGATTGTCTGGTATGATGAGGACATGGAAGAATTGTTGATGCATCATGAAGTGCCGATTGATTTTGCCATGGCCATTGAAAAAACGCCGAATATTTTGGTGTATTCCTTTTATGCCGGGCATGAGCCGATTGGCTATAAGGTCCCGCTGGTAAAGGTTGGCGATATTTTTTAAAATTCTTTTGTTTTGGGCTTGCATCGGCCAAAAATTTCTTTATATTCATCAAAACTATCGATCCGCGAGTGTAGCTCAGGGGTAGAGCACAACCTTGCCAAGGTTGGGGTCGAGGGTTCGAATCCCTTCACTCGCTCCATTTTTCAGACACCCATGAAAAATTCCCCACAGTATCCCCACACATTTATACTTTTCTAACACTGGTTATTATGATCTGTTTTAGTAAATTTTTTGCGGATATCGTAACGTCTTATATTAATATGAAGCGTTTTATCTACGTTTTTTATAAGTAACGACCCTTTTAAAATTTCTGTTTCTTAATTTATTCCCTCAAATTTATTGTTAATTACCATCAAAAATTTCGCATTAATTCTTATTCTTGCTATAGTTGTGGGCTTAATTATATTTCTAGGATAATAAAAAATGAGCGAACTAAAGAAGATAATAACGCAAAACTACAGCGCCATTACCGCATATAGCCGCAACCTCCTTATCGGATAGCAATTTATATTGGTGGTTAAAGAGTTTGGTAAGTTCTGGCATTATGCTTCCTTTCGTTTAGGCAACAAAAAAAACGCAAAACACCAAAAGGCATTTTGCGTTTGTTCAAAAAGATTTAAGCACATTAATCCGGCTCTTCCGGGGCTTCTTCCTCATCGTCACCGCCATCGTCATTACTATCTCCCTCGTCACCGTCATCTTCCGGCGGTGGAGGTGGTGGAGTTTCTTCTCCATTATCCCCATCTCTGCCCTCATCGTCGCCGTCTTCGGCGAGTGGTGTAGAAAGTCTATAAAGTGAGCTGTTAATCGCAGTTTCCGTTTCGCCGCCGGGATTTATGATGCCGGTGAGTTGCAAATTGTCTGTAATCTGTGTTTATTGATGATTGAAATTATAGAAAAAGGACCGTCGCATGTTAAAATCATATTCGCAATTTTGTGTCATTATAACGATCTTTGTTCTGATGGTGATAGTATTACCGTCCAGTTCCTTTGCCGGTAATCCATTATGTTATAAAAAGATAGAAGGAGTTTCACTGGACCAGAGTGTCAGTGATATTACCAAGACCCTGCAGCAGTTGGGGTTGCATGACATAACCTGTAAGCAAAGGTCAAAGGTGCCTTGCGCGGCCAGAAAAACCCAAATGATGACTTTTGCGACCAATGATCAGGGGGCTTTGCATAAAGTTGGCGATAAATTGGCGCGCGTGACATTTGGTCCTGCGGGGAAACCAAAGGGTTTTGCATATGAATATTATACGGACGGCCCATCAACACTTCAGGCGCATGATGCAAACAGAAGCTGGGATGGCTGGACCTATCAAGACACGATTGAATCCCGTATTAATGAATATTGCAAGAGCCCTAACCCCGAGGGGGTGAAGGTGGGCTGTCGTTATGCCAGCGCGCTTGAGATTAAGGCAATTATTGGCGCGCCGCGTGATAAAGATTGCCAATATGGCTTTTCGGTGATGTTTAGCGCGGTAAGGGGAAAGCCCGAGGCCCCGACAAATCATAAAATTGTGGAATCAATGGTCCTGGCGAAATAACGGACAGGGCCTGTATCGTAATAAACCCCGTTCACGCGAAGGGCGGAGTTGGTGGTGATGCTGCGCTGGATGCGGCGGCAATATCCTGTAGGGCATTTGTAAAATCTTCTGTACGGACGGGGGTTTGTTTGGCCCATAGTGAATTTTGTATATTTGCGATGGCCTGATCGTAATTTTCGTCCTTCATATGTTGCCATGTATTTGAAAATGTATTGCGCCAGCTGGTGCCAAGTTGATAATTGACGGAGGTGAGCGAGATCACAAAATCACTGTCATTGATGCCGAGCTCATTGGCTTGCTCTATCGCGGCTTTATAGGCTTTTTTTGCGTCTTCTTCCAGAAATTGACGTACATGTTCATCTGATATGGTATCGCCAACCTTAAGATTATCTTCCGGCAGAACCAGATGGCCGACGCCCACGGTGGGTTTGCCCAGGCTGTCCAGATAAACGGTATTACGGTATCCTTCGCGTTCCAGCAGGTGGTCAAGGACGTGTTCCCATGTGTCTTCATTTACAGGCCCCGGGGCGAATTCCTTACTGCTTTGCGTGGGGAGGCGCGTAGTGGGTGGTTGTTTCCAATCGACCTGATTTTCAGGCTTTTCATGGGGATGGGGCGTTGGCGATGCCTGTTGGGAGGATGGCGCTGGCCCCCAATCATCTGGAACAATCAGCGTGTCATCGTTAATGTCAATCGGAGTATGATCGTGAGAGGACGAAAGCGTTTGGTATTGCGCCAGCCATAATTGCAAATCCAGTAAGGCTGAATACGGTTTTTGCTGGCCGCTTTTGGAACGGTCAAAGATGTCAGTTAATGACATGGAACACACTTTCGCTCTATAGTATCCGCAATTTTTGATACGGTTTATTGTTCTTATATAATCATGGATATTGTACCAAAAAGCATGGCCTTAAGTCAAAATTAGCAAGCCTTGGCCGCCTTGTTCAATTCCTTGCGATACGCTTGCCTTGCGATTGCTAAATACGGCAGGTCGGTGTTTACACTCTTTTCTTTATTGCCTGCCGGCGCTATAGTCCGGTTATGGGACATCATCACCACCATCATAATCACAACCATCACCACCATCATCATATTGATACCAGCAATATGAGTGAGCGGCGTTTGATGTGGGCGGTTATGGCCAATGTTGCCCTGACCGCGGTTCAGGTGATTGGCGGGGTGGTTTCAGGCTCCCTGTCGTTGATCGCCGATGCCTTGCATAACTTTAGTGATGCTGCCTCGCTTATGATTGCATTGGTCGCGGTGCGCATTGGGCGGCGCCCGGCGGATCAGGTGAAAACATTCGGCTATAAACGTGCAGAAACGATTGCGGCGCTGATTAACCTGACGACGCTGGTGCTGTTGGGGCTGTATTTGATTTTTGAGGCGGTGCAGCGTTTTTACGCGCCGGAGCCCATTGCCGGCTGGATTGTGATTTGGGTCGCCGGATTGGCCTTGGCGGTTGATTTGTTGACGGCCTTTTTAACCTATGCGCAGTCAAAAGATAGCATGAATATGCGCGCCGCTTTCCTGCATAATATGACGGATGCACTGGCTTCGGTCGGTGTGATTTTGGCGGGTACGTTGATTTTGTTATATGACTGGGTTTGGGTGGATGCGGCTATGACGCTGGTTATATCGGCCTACGTGCTTTGGCATGGTTATATCGAATTTCCGCAGGTCGTGCATCTGTTGATGGAGGGAACCCCGGAAGATATCGCAATTGACGAGGTGATTGCGGCCATGGAGGATAATGAGGGTGTTAGTGATGTTCATCATGTTCATATTTGGCGTTTGGATGAAAAACGTAATGCGCTGGAGGCGCATGTGGTCCTGAACGCGGCCATGCCGTTTCAGCGCATGGACGAAATCAAGCGCGAATTAAAGGTCATGTTGCATGAACGGTTTCATATAGACCATTCCACGCTGGAATTTGAGATTGTTAAATGTGATGGGTGTTAATCCGGAATAACAAACAGGGCGACTGGTGCGGTGCCGGATGCGCCGCCGGATGCGGCGAGGCCAGTCGATGTTTTATATATCATGGTTTATATCCATATAAGCGGGGGCCATTTGTGCGCCTTGTGCCCCTTGCGGCGGCGCTGCTGTTTGCTGCCGTATGAGACTGGAATAGAGATCTTTATTTTTATTGCGGTAGGTCTGTGTCATTTTTTGGCCTTTGCGTTCATTCGAGGCGCGTAATTGGGCCGCGCCGGAACGGCATAGTTCTGCGGTTTTGGTGGCGGCCAATGCAAAGGGCTTTGTTAGAGGGCCGAGCCCGTTACAGGTACCTTTTGCCAGTGTCCGCAGGGTCTGGGATTCGGCTGTAGCGGCGAGTGCGGGTTTGATCTGGTTATAGGCCATGCGAAGGCCAATCCCCCCGGCCATAAGGCCGGCCCCGGTGCTTAAATGTACGAAAATCACATCATCGATAAACCAGTTATATCCGACAAAAATACCGCTCATGATCGTTGAAGAGGTGGCAATGCCCGCCGCCTGGGCCCCGAGCGCGGTATAGCTGTTGCCAAGCCCGGCCATATCAAGGGCCACGCAGGCCGCGGCGGTGCCAACCGTCGCAATAGCAGCCGGGACGGGCGGGATGATGTTGTCCAAATTCTGTAAGCTGCGCGCCGCGCGAACAACGCCGTTCCATAAAGCCATGCCGGCAATTTTGGCATTGGTTTTTATATGGCCTGTAAAGGTTTGATCCAGGGTTAATTTGTCGTGTTTTAATGTGCGCGTAATATGCGCGCGTTTTAGTTTGCCGTAGGTTTCATTGGCGCTGCGTATAAGTTTCTTGCGCGACTTTTTGTCAGGCTCCTGCCCTTCGCTCAGGGCGTCCCATATCTGTGAATATCCCCCGCTAAGACGCATTTGTGCACTAATAAGGTCGTGTAAATTATCACGCAGCGATGATTGCAGGGATGGTAAGTCTTCGTTCTGGCGGTAGGTATTAAGCGCCGTTGTTACATTTTCAAGTTTTTCTTTCAAATAGGCATTATACCATGGCTCGTCTGCGCCAATATAAGACGCCATGTGTTCCAGCGCATGATCAAACTGGTCTAACGCGGTTAGGGTCGGTTTTAAATTTTGGGCGCTGATTGTGAAATCGCGCGTTAAAGCGCCAAGGCGTTTTTTGCCAACGGGCAGGCCGCCAATTTTCAGGCTGATCTGTGCGTCTTTAATGGCTTCCGGTAAGGTGTTCTCTAAATCAGTTCTGGCTTGCGCGGCTTTGGCTAAAGATATGGCCGCGGCGTTTGTCTCGATATCAACATCTGCATTAAACCCCGTATTGGTGCCCTGATCCAGATTGAGGCGCCCTTCATATTTGTATTCGGTCTTCAAGGGCTGTGTAATTTTTTCCAGCCGTTCAGATAGCTTTGGTTTTTTCTTGAAAGGCGTTAATTCAATCAGGTTCATACCAGCCTGATAAAACGGGTTGATCAGGGGGGAGGCCAATTCAACAATACGAAGCGCCCCCTTGCCGCCATGGGTAAAGCCTTTTTTTGCGGCCCAGCTCCAAAACCCGGTGTGAGAGAAATTCTGAAATAAATTCAGGCTGAAGTAAAAAGAGGCCAGCCCGTACATTGTGCTTTTCGCGCCCATGGAAAACGCGGTGTTGTCATTGCCGGGCAATCCCATTTGTTCGGCCGTATATTGCATGGCTTTTTCAAATGTTTCCATGCTCCATTCTGTGCCCTCAATCATCATGAAATTGGTGAAATGTTTGTACACATAATAGGGGCTAGCCAGATCACCCTGCATTAAATCCATCAGCGCATTTTTCAGGGAAAACCCGACATCGTAATGGTAGGATTGCGTTTGCGCAGCCTCGGCACTCAGTGTGTCTGGGGCCATTGTCGATGACAGGCCATCGGCGGTCAGCAGCAAAATGTCATTATTGGCCGCCAGGGTTGCGGCATCCACGCCGGTATTGGCGCTGAGGAAGTACAGGGCAAACCCGGCCGATACAACCAGCGCAGCCTGTTTTGGGTCTTCGGCGCAGTAATTCCAGACATCTTTTGTGACGTTCCATCCCGCGCGGGCTCCGCCTTTTAACGGGTCTGTTGTCAGGCTATGCAAGAAGGCTTTCGGGCCTGATTTTAGAGTGTGCTGCAGGTTTTCCAGTGCGTCCCGATGATGCTCCGGCAGGAATTTATTGGCCACGGGCAGGTCGGTGTAGCGCGCCTTGTTAAACGCTTGCCTGAAGGAAGACAGGGTTTCGGGGATGTCTGTTTTGGCCTGTTTGGCAGCACGCTCAATGATGTCTTGCGCTTTTTCTGTGGCGGCCAACAGGGGGTAAAACTCCTCTGTTATGGCCTGAAGCTGTGTTGGCGTGATGGTTTGCTGTTTGCTGTAGCTATGCATCAGGGCGGTAAAGACAGCATATTCTTCCGCCATTTGTTCGTAGGGTGTGTCGTTTTTATCAGCAAACCAGCTTTCGGTTATATGGGCCCGCCACCAGGCACCCCTCAGGTATTCGGATTCCATGACGGGGGTAAAGGCCGTGGTTGAATGCAAAAGGGCGTAAAGGTCTTTTTTTGCATTTTGCGGGTCTTGGGCCGCGGGATCATGCGCCTGAGAAAGAGCCAGAGCCTGCATGCGTTGTTTTATGTTGCCGGCTTTTTGTTGAACCATGGTTTCAAAATGAACTTTGGGCACGAGCGCAGTCAGGTCTTGCTGATGTGCGGTATCATAGAATTTTTCCAGTTCTTTTGCGCTCAAGGTGATGGATTTCGGTTTGTTCTGGTATCGATTGTTTGTGGCGGCATTGACCGCTTGCCAAAATATGTCTTTGGCGCGGCGTTGATGTTGCCCGTCATGATCGGATAAAAAATCATCGCTTAGATCGAATTGCATGCCAGATTGCGGAAGCAGCGTAGTGCCGGGAAGGGCGCTTGCAAAGACCTCGTCATTGCCGATTTCACATTCGCTGACCCATTCATCATTCTGGCGCATCGCATCTTCTGTACCGGCGTGGCATTCGGCGGTTTCTTTTTTTAAATTTTCACGAATTTTATCCTGCAGCTGCGCGCGGCCGGTTAAGGCAAAGTTCATAAAACTCAACATGGCCTCGCGGTTTTTTTTGATCTCCAGCGCGGCGGCCTTGCCTTTTTTGTCTTGTGAAAGAGTCTGATAATAAGAGGCACTGGGTTGATGCAGCCAATCCATCAAGGCCATCAGATTCTGTTGATCAAACACGCCATTATCATGGGTAATATATGACGGGCAATGCCGATCAAGGCTCACATCGTCACGATCAATAATCAAGTGATACTGGTCTTTCCCCCAATGATTAATTCTGGCATCAATGCGATCAAGCGCCTTAAGCTGGTATGGCTTAAAGCGCCTGTGGCCGCTATATCCCAGAATGTGCTTGCTCATAGTTTCCCTATGTTGATTGCGTTATGCCTTTGCAGGAGGGGGGAAGGGTTATGGGGCCGGGATGTCCCTTGGCTCCAGGCAGCGCCTGATGGCTTCGGTAATATCTTTTGCGGATAGCCCGTGGCCGCCGCCTACCAGATTACCTTTGCTGTCCATAATCGGATCATCGATCAGGTGCTTGAACATGGGAACGGTTCCTTTGACGCCAACCCCTTCACCAGGCAAGGGCGGTGGGAAATCAAAGCCCGGGATATTCGGGAGTTGGGCATTGATACTGGATAGCATACGGTTACGGGGAACAACGGTAACGCGGCCCGTGGCAGGGTGGTTGAGCGGCATCACGTCATCCGGGTCAATTGTAACGCTTTTTCCCTGCGGGTAGGCTGCGCTGTAAAACATCATTTGAAATTCGTTACCTGGAATATCGACATAGGCCTGATCTTCGGCCGTGACCCGGGCATTGGGGTTTTCTAAAAATTTATTGCCGTAAGAATAGCCATCGGCGTAGGCCGCAGCGGAAAATGCCAGAGCCAGTGTTAGGCCAAAAGCCGCGGATTTTCTGGTCTTGGAAACGGAATTGCTCATTGGTTCTGCCCTTAATTAAGAATGGTTATCATTTGTATTGACTTTGATAATCATTTGCATATAGGTTGTCAACGTTAATAATCATTCTCATCTCTTTTTTAAAGAGAAAAGCATAGGAATAAAAGGCAATGAGCGGATCATCTACTATGGATGAAGTGTTTTCTTTGAAGACGGCTTTTAAAGTTGTCGCAAGCACGTCTTTGTTTTTGGCGCTGGGCGCTGTGGATTTAGCGATTTGGCATTATATGCCTGGCGGGGTTGAGCTGTTCTCTGCGGTAAAGGATGTCATGCTGGAAAACCCGGTTGCACATACGGTTTCAGATGTCTTTAGTTCGGCCGCAACCATGTTGGGGGGCGGAACAGAAGTCATGGCGCAGAGCTTTGGCGGAGCGATTGATCCAGTGTCAGAAGGGTTGCTGCTGGATTTAAATTAATGGAAAAAACTATTATTGGCCCATTTCTGTATCAGGGCTTTTTGTTCTTTTAAATCATTGTAGCGTTTTTGCGCACAGGCATTCGTCTTTAGAAACGCTTTCACACGCTTTTCGTCTTCTTGGCTTAATTCGTGATCAATCAGGGCCTGTATATCAAAATCTGTGACGGGCAGGTGTTGTCCCATTTTCGTTCTCATATAACGCAGAAATAAAAGTGTCAGCAAGAGGGGAAAAGCCCCCTCTTGTCTGAAAAATTATAATCGCCCTATTTAAGGAATTCAACCATCACACGGCGGTTTTCACGCAGCGCGACCCCGTCCCGGGTATCAATGGCCGGTCTGGTTTCCCCATAGGCTTCTTTATCCAGAATCCGGTTTTCAACGCCGCGGCTGGTTAAGGCTTCGGATACGGCCTCGGCACGTTTTTCCGACAGTTTAACATTGTAATCATTGGGGCCGGCCTTGTCGGTAAAACCTGCCACGGTGACTTCGCCGGGGTTGTATTGTTTGATTTCGCTGGCGATTTGATCAAGTGTTTCACCCGCGGCCGGTTCGATATTGGCGCTATCAAAGGCGAAATTGATTTCATAGTCGCTTAATACATTGCTGATCTGCACAGTTGCCGCAGTGACATGGGTCACGGTTTTAGCGGTATTTTGCTGCGCGGGGCGTAAGTGGCATCCATCTTTTATAAAGCCCTGCGGGATAGGCTGATAAAACTGGCACGGTTCGCGCGTCTCATAATCCAGATATTCACGCAGCTCCAGCTTGTCATCGGCGGGCAACATTTCTGCCTTTTGCTTGTATGGAGCTTTCTCAACCAGGTGGTGTGAGGTAAAGCCGGCTGTTCGTTCGCCGTGTTGGCTTGTATATGGCTCGGCATGGGCCGGTGATACCGTTAGTGCGATTGCGGCCACCGTTCCAAGGGTCAGTAATTTTGAATAGGTCATTGTATAATTCTCCTTTGTTTTAAAAACATGGGTCCGCCGGCTCCAACCAAATGCCGGGGTAAAGAGTTCCGTAAAAAATTTTGGAACTCGGTGTAAAAAAGAAACGTTGGCAGGGCAAAAGCAGCAATTGTGTGCCTATTCGAGGATGGGCATTTAATTTGTTAGATATTGAAAGGAGATTATTATGCTGAATTGGGCAATTTCATTTTTGGTGCTGGCGCTCATTGCCGCCTTATTGGGCTTTGGTGGTGTGGCCGCCGTATCTGTTGAGATAGCACAGATTTTATTCGTGGTCTTTATCGCCTTGTTTATTGTGGCCTCACTGGTTCATGTCTTACGCGGTGGTAACCCGCCTGCATAACCCGTGTTATAAAAACCATGCATGAAACCCGCGCATCTTATGCAAATGTGCGGGTTTTTTGTGGCGTTTTCCATCTAAATGCATTAGATGTGGGGCATCCTTCAAATACCAGCGGAGCAATCCTTTTATGGATAAAGTATTCATTCGTAACTTTTTTATTTTTATGCTCATTCTGTTGAGCGCGGTTGGCATGCTTGGTTACATGCTGGTATCCGGCGATAAAGAGCTGGAGAAAACGGATCATCGCGTAAACCGTACCTATGGGGTGATTCTGGAAGCCGAGCAGATTACGTCTTTGATAGAATCAATTTTATCATCGCAGCGTGGGTATTTGCTGACCGGTGATAAAAGTTTTATGGACCGGTATGAGGCAAAGAAGGCCGCACTATCCGAAACGATTGCGCGTTTGAGTGAGTTGACAAGTGATAATAAATCCCAACAAAGCCGTTTGGCCGAAATACGAAGTTTTACGAATGATTTTACCAATAAGCTGGAAGAGCGCGCTTTGGTGGATGATATCACCGTAAATTCTGGCTTGTTGGATGATATTAATACGGTCAACAGTATGAAGAATAATATTTTGCGCGTGAATACGGCCATTTTGAAGGAAGAGTATGGCTTGTTAAATCACCGCGTTGCCATGGTTGAACGTAAGAAGAGCTTTTATCTGGCCTCGCTGGTCATCGGTATGGCGGTCGGAACGGTATTGTTGTTGCTGTTTAATGCCTTTTTGTTAAATGTGCAGCGAAAACGAGCGCGGGTGGAGGCCTCTTTGAAGCAAACCGAAGATCGTTTTGCCATCGCCATTGATGGGACGCAAGACGGTATTTTTGATTGGGACCTTGAAACAGAGAAGATATTTTATTCGCGCCGTTTCTTTGAGATGCTGGGATACAATAAAGGCGCAACCATTGGAACAATTAAGGATACGCAAGATTATATTCACCCCGAAGATGCCGCGCGGGTGATGGATGTCGTTGAGAAATATCTGGCGGGGGGCTTGTCGGAATATTCACAGGAGTTCCGTATGAAACATAAATCCGGCCGTTGGGTTTGGATTCAATCCCGCGCCAAGGCGATCTATGACAAAAATGGTAAGGCGCAACGCATGGTCGGGGCTCATACCGATATTACCCATTTGAAAATGAAGGAAGAAAAACTGGAGGCCGAGAAAAATCAGGCCGAGGAAGCCAATCGTGCCAAGAGTGATTTTCTGGCCCATATGAGCCATGAAATCAGAACGCCTTTAACCGCGATAAGCGGCATCGCTGAAATCATGGCAAAACGTCAGGATAATCTGGATGAAAAGCAGAAACAATTGGTTTCCACCCTGAACAATAGTACTTCGTCCTTGAAAGATCTGGTTAATGATATTCTGGACTTTTCAAAAATTGAAAACGGCAAGCTGGAGCTGAACGAAGAGGCCTTTAATCTGGGGGAGTTGTTTGAGAGCGTCATTAGCATGATGTCGCTGAAGGCCAATGAAAGCGGGGTCAGTTTCGTCTTTGACTATGAAGAAACCAAAAATACAGACTTTATTGGTGATGCGGTTCGTTTGCGCCAGATTGTGGTGAATCTGATTGGTAATGCGATTAAATTCACCGATGAGGGCGGTGTGACGGTTAAGGCAAATTTTGAAGATCGTGACGGGCGTGATTTTTTGCGCGTTGATGTTGCCGATACGGGCATTGGTATAGCGCCAGAGAATTATGACCTGGTTTTTGAACGCTTCAGACAGGCCGATTCATCGGTATCCCGTAAATATGGCGGAACTGGTCTTGGTCTGCCGATTTCGCGCAATCTGGCCCGCTTAATGGGCGGTGATATTCATTTGAGCAGCGAAACCGGCAAGGGCTCAACTTTTAGTCTGTTAATCCCATGCAAATACGATAAGGAAACCCAGCATGAAAACCGCGCCGCGCTGGAGATGGGTAAGAAAATCAATGAAAAGCTGCGTGCGGCCTTAACGGGTGAAGACAAGGCTTTGATCGTAGAGGATTACGAAGGTAATGTGGTGGTAATCGGATATATTCTGGATGAGGTCGGTATAACCTATGATGTGGCCCGCACAGGGCTTGAGGCCGTAAATCTATGGAAGGATCACCATTATGATGTTGTATTGATGGATGTTCAAATGCCGGAAATGGATGGCTTTACGGCAACAAAAGAAATTCGTGCGATGGAAGCGCAAAAAGACCTTTCGCGAACACCGATTATCGGCATGACGGCCCATGCGCTAGTGGGGGATAAAGACAAATGTATTGATTGCGGTATGGATGCCTATTTGCCTAAACCGATTGTAGAATCGGCCTTGAAGAAAGAGATATTAAAGTTTCTGCATAAGAAAAAGGCTGCGTAAATTTCACAACGTAAATTTTATTGTATTCCGCTGATTATAGCCTTGCATAAAAAAACCGGTTTCAACTGTATGTAAACCGGTCTTTTTATACTCTGTGGCTTGGGTGTCTTATGCGGCCAGTTTATTGGCAACATGTCCATGAATGCGTATGTGTTGGGCAGTGGCGGTATTTGCGGCTGCACTATTGCTAATGGCGTTCATTTCGGTTGTCAGAGCTTCGCGCGCACGCGACAGGCGTGAACGGACTGTCCCAACCGGAATTTGCAGCATTTCTGATACTTCTGCATATTGCATGCCTTTAACGCAAACCAGTGTCAAAATTTCACGGTGATCATCTGATATATCGTTCATGGCGGCGTTCACATCCTCTAGTTCCATTTTTACATCTTGTGGCGCCTCTACGCTCTCGCGCTCAATATAGCTTTCCGGATCATATTGCGTTTCAAATTTGGTTCTGCGGCGATATGCCGATACGAACATATTGTACATGATTTTGGAGCTCCAGCTAAAAAGATTGGTTCCGTCCTGGAACAAGTGTTTCTTCTCTATTGCCCGTAATAGCGTGGATTGCAGCAAATCATCCGCATCACTTTTATTGTGCGTTAGTTTTAAGGCAAATTTTTGGAGTTTTTCACTTTCTTTGATCAGGTCTTGATTATTAAACATTATTAAAGCTCCTATAAAATTAACTTACATTTTCGACTCTACAGGGGCTTCGTATCGTTACTTTGTCAGCTTCGTTTCATTTTTGAAAAATTTTGTATCATTTGTGTAACATTATTTATTTGCCAGCATTTCTATATAGAAGTATAACGGCGATAGATTGAATGCAGATAGGATGAACATGAACAAGGGCACAATTCTGAGTGTCGATGATGACGAAAACCTCCAAATCGTGATCGGGCAATATCTGGAAAGTGATGGTTATAAAGTCATAAAGGCTTCTGATGCCCACACCGCGATGGAAAAAGCCGGGCAACATGAACTGGACGTTATTTTGTTAGATCTGGTTCTGCCCGACGGGGAAGGCTTGACTCTCATCCCGCAATTACAAAAAGAAACCACTGCCGGCATAATTGTTGTGTCTGGCAAAAGTGATACCACAGAAAAAATTGTCTGTCTGGAGATGGGGGCGGATGACTATATCACGAAACCATTTGAAATGCGGGAACTCTCCGCCCGTATTAAGGCCGTCACGCGCAGGCGGGAACCGTCTCATGATATAAGGGCTGGCGTCTCAAAAGCCAAAGATGATCTGGCAGAGAAGATAACATTTGAAGGCGGCTGGTGCCTTGATCGGACGCAATACCAGCTTTTTGATGCACAGAATAAAACGGCTGAATTGACAACCGGCGAATTTAAATTGCTAGAGGCCCTGATTCTTTCTGCCAACAGGGCCTTAAGCCGTGAACATCTTTTTGATCTGACCCGTGACGGGGAGTTTGATGCCTATGACCGTGCCATTGATATTCAGATCGCGCGTTTGCGTAAGAAATTAAAAGATGACAGCAAGGCACCGCAAATTATTAAAACCGTCCGCGGGGTTGGGTACATGTTCTGCGGCCATGTTGAAAATGAATAAAGCTACGTTGCTTTTTCCATTGAAACAAATTTAAACAGCCAGATGGAACCATTTCGTTTTTATCTCGTTGGACGCTGTGTCTAACGCGAAAGGAGATAAAAAATGTCAAAATCAAAAAATACATATACAGAAATAGATCACATTCGTGAGGACCTTGATTCGTTACGTAACAATGTCGTGGAACTAACCCGTCACATGAAAAAAGACGGCCACGCACAAGCCGCGCAATTGCGGTCTTCAATGTCTGAACGTCTGGAACAGGTGCAAAAATCAGGGCGTATGCAATATGCCCAGCTGGAGGGCCGCGTTAAAGAAAAGCCGGGGCAGACACTGGCCATGGCATTCGGGGCAGGTCTTCTTGCAAGTATGCTGATAAGACGGAGGTAAGATTATGCAGGGCGTCATTGCATTGCTGGAACAATATGCAATCAATCGCATCATGGGCGCTGGTTCCCCTGTCTCGCATAAAAGTAAAGCCGGGTTGGGGCTAATGGCCCTGGCCGGGTTTTTATTATTGCTCGGGCTTGGATTTTTAACCTATGCGTTGAATTTATGGCTGTATGAAATGTATGCACCGCAGGTTGCGACAGCCATAACCGGAGGTCTTTGTATATTTGCCTCCCTGTTGATCGTGATGATTGGGTATTTGATTCTTCAGTTTAAAAAAATGCAGCATCAAAAGAGCCAACAAGAAGCCATGGAAATGGCGGTTGCGCTGATCGATTATGCTCAGGAAGAATTGCGCGAACCAGTGGAACAAAACCCCAAAACATCTTTGGCTTTGGCCGCTACGGCCGGTTTTGTGGCTGGGCAGCGTTACCTGTGACACTTTTGCCCCCCGGCAATATAGGGAGGCTTGATCTCGAATAAAATAGAGAAAGGAAATACAATGTTTAAGACATCTAGATTTTTAATGGCCGCAACGCTTTTGGTTTTTGGGCTGGGGCTCAGCGGGTGTAACACCGTATCGGGTGCCGGGCAGGATATTGAAAATGCCGGCGAAAGCGTTCAGGACATCGCGCAATAACAATAATGGTTGATACAGGAGAGGAGAAATGGAAAACAAAAATCTGTTAATGATAGTCATCGTTCTTTTGTTTGGAATTTTTACGGTTTTGGTTATTGATCTGAATGAACAAACCCCCGAGGAACAAATGGCCGACAGTGTCAATAAAGCTGTTAACGAGGTTAGCAATTCAATCGCGGAAAAAATTGAGTAGAATATTTGCTCCGCTATGTTTTCTTATGTTTCAGTTTTTTAAAATCGCTCAATTATATGTTTTGGGCGATTTTTTTTATGGCGCCAAGCCTTCGGTTACAAAACTGATACAAAGTTTTTCAAAATTGATACAAGCCGGCCATAATCCGGTTACACAGGCATTTTATTCTGGAATTGTAACAACGATAAAGGAGTTCAAAATGAACGTAGTACCAGAATATGTAACAGGAATTTCTCATCCAATGATACGAGAAATGTATCTGAAAAAAGAGTTTGCGAATGGATCCTTGCAAGGTGAGCAGGATATTTTAGTGATTGAAATGTTTGCCGAAGCCGGTGCACATGAGAAAGAACATGAAAGTTTTGATTCACATTTAATTGATGTTCTTGCGGATCTGGAAGATTTGAAAGCTCAGGCGGAAAGCAAAATTGGCCATCACTTTGACCGCGTTGATATTCGTACGCAATAATATGGCGGGCATGCGCACATGGTGTGGAGCGCGGCCATGATTACCCCCCTTTTTTTACCCCAACCCACTGACAGTGAGGGAACAACAATATATTCATCCCCATGATATGGCCCTCACGTAACTGAATCCGGTCCGTTTGTAGTGTTTTACACTGCAACGGGCCGGTTTTTTTATTTTTTCGGAACATTATTGCAGGCCAGATGTTGGAAGGGGCGTAAAACACGAAAATGATGAGGAGATTTTACAATGAAAAAACGTATTTTAGGTGCAGTATCTGTTTTGGCGATTATGGCCGCGGCGCCGGCCTATGCGGATATGAAAGTGGATCATCAAACCATGACCAAACCCGAAGCCGCCGAAAAACAGCGTGATGATGCTGTTGTCACGGAAAAAGAGCTAAAGCAAGGCTGGGAAGATACTAAAAAGGCCGTGTCGGATGCTGCAGATGATGTGGCGGATGCAACGGAAGAAACCTACGACGATATTAAGGCAGCTTTTGTGAGTGTCGATGAGAACACTGAAATACAAAATGTTGTGATTAATGAGCGCCAGACGGCCAGTAATATAATTGGTGCCACGCTTTATGATGAGGCAGGGCAATCCATTGCCAAGGTCAGTGATATCATTCTGGACGATTCAGGGAATGCCTCAATGGTTATTGTTGCCGATGGTGAAATCTTTGGCCTGGGTAAGAAAGTGGCTTTTGATTATTCGATTGTCGCCAATCAAAATGCAGATGGCAGTGTGATGGCCCCATTAACGGAAGAGGTTATTGATCAGGCTGCCGCCTTTTCTTATGACCCGCAGGATAGCAGCGATAATGTTCGTGTGATGCCCGCCAATGGCTTTAGTGTCGCTGAATTGCTGGATGGTCAGCTGGTAAACCAGAAAGGTGATGCTCTCGCCGATGTTGAGAATATCTCATTTAACGGTGCGAAGGCCGAGACACTGATACTGGGCTTTAATGAAGTCCTTGGTATGGGTGGACAGAAAGCGGCCATGTCATTTAGTGCTGCTCAGCTGATTAAAAATGCAGATGGGGGCGGGTATGACTTTCAGCTGAACGCCTCTCAGACTAAACAGTTTGAAAGCTATAAAAACCAGTTCTAATCGCAAGTTTCGGAGCGGGGCATGGGGCCCCGCCCGTTGATCAAACCAACAAAAAGGAGAGAAACAATGAATAACGATATTATTCAAGGAAAATGGAAGCAGTTAACCGGTGAGGTTCAAAAACATTGGGGCAAATTAACCGATGATCAATTGGCCGAAATCGATGGTGACCGTGAAAAGTTGATTGGCCAGATTCAGGAAAATTACGGCGTTGTCCGTGATGAGGCTGAGGAGCAGGTCAAGCAATTTGAAGACAAAATGGCTGCCTAGTCTGTACAATAAGCCTTTGATCGATTGGAATGATTAAAGGAACTGTTTAAAGGTCCGTTCGTTGGTGACAGCGAACGGGCTTTTTATTGAGATGAAGCAGGGGCAGGACGTCCCTGACGTTACGTTTATGTTGTTAAGGATATTTTATAAGGAGCGGGCTAATGACCCAGAACACCAGCAATAATACATTTGATCAAATGGATGGGCAGCAACCCTTCGCAAAGCGTACCGTTTCCTGGGCCTTTAATCTGGGCCTTATTATTTTGGCCATGGGAATGTTTGCGGGGTGGTATTTTGCCGCCGATGATGGTGTCCCCCTTGAAAAGGTTGAAACAGAACATGCAGCGCCTGCGGCCGAGGAAATGGATATGGATATAGTGCCGCCTGCCCCGCAAGACAATATGGCGCAAAGCGATCAGTCATGGCTGGATCGTATTATGGTTGGTATGGTTCAGTCCATCAGAGGGCAGACAAAAACGGGCGCGCAGGATATAAAACCAGGCCTGGCGCCGGAATATTTTGATGGAAAAATTGTTGATTTTGATGGGCACACTGCCGGAGATGTGCGCGCAGTCATTCACCGTGAAAATGGCCTTAAAAAATTTTACTTCACTCTGGATCAATCTTTAACGCCATCCAATAGACCGCGTAATTTTCAAATTGCGTATGATGAAGTTGAGATTGTAACGGAAAACGGCGCAACGTTTTTACAGTTAAATAAAGAGCAGACCAAGGCTCTGGCTAAATTTCTCTATGACACCGGCGCGGTTGATAATGCGGCGGGCAACAGGTCTGCACAAGGTGGCTTATGATATCGCGATTGTATAACTTTTTGATTATTTTAAAAAGTAACCTGTGGTTTTTTCCCGCATTTGTTTGCCTGCTTTATGCGGCGGCAACCCTTGGGCTTTATGCGATAGAAAGTCAGTATTTCAGGGATGTTACCTGGCCCAATATTTTATTCAATGGAACAGCAGATGATGCCAAAGATCTGTCTGTGGCTTTGTTGTCATCGATGATTACGATGGCAACGCTGGCAATTTCTATCACCATGGTTGTTTTGTCACTGGCCGCCACGCAGCTGGGCCCGCGCCTGATCAGAACATTTATGTCAGATTTGCGTACAAAGATTTTTATATCCTTGTTCTTTGGTGCGGTTGTGGCCTGCTTTGTTTTGACGATGCTTTTATATGATGCAACGCCGAAGAATGATGCGCCGCAATTAACGATTACGGCTGTTTTTGTCATTTGTTTTGCCAATTTATTTGTCTTGTTGGCCTTTGTTCACCATGTGGCCCTTTCCAGCATTGCCGATCAAGTGATTTTGAGGGTAACCAAGGATTTGCACACCTCGCTTGCGCGCCTGACATCCAGCGATGATTCCGGGATCAAAGAACAGGAACCCGATCACAGCGATTGGCCCAAAGATTTTAAGCTGAAACGCCAGCGCCTCTATTTTAAGAGAAGCGGTTATGTTCAGCATATCAATTACAATAATATTATGAATATTCTGGAAGAACATGGCCTGTTTATCGAAATTTATTTTAAGGCCGGTCATTTTCTGGTGCAAGGTGAGGACGGGGTGCGTGTTTATCCGAAAAATAAGGTAAGCGCGGAAATTGACGATGCCATTCGTCAGTGTTTCACGATTGGTGCGGCGCGAACACCAACGCAGGATGTTGAATATTCAATCCGGCATTTGGTTGAAATCGGTTTGCGGGCGCAATCGCCCGGCATGGATGATAATTTTACGGCTATCACGGTCTTGGATCACCTTTCTGTTGCAATGGCGGAGTTATTTCAAAAGGCAATCCCGATGGAGTGGCGTCAGGATAGCCATGGGCGCGTTCGCATGTGGGCCCGCCAAAGCAGTGAGGCCCATATTATCTTTAGTGCATTTGATCAGATGCGCCACAGCGCCCGAGACAAGCCCGATATTGTGTATCACTTGTTAAAAAAGTTTCGTATCCTTTGTGAACTGGCCCGCACTGAATCTCAGAAACAGGGGCTGCAAAAACAGCTGACGCAAATTAAATATGATTTGGAACATATTGATCGCATGGTTCTTGATGTGGATGATATGAAGAAATTGTGTCTGCAACTTCTTGCGTCTTTAAAAGGGCATGGGCGGATTAAGCCCTAGGCTTTGTTGATGGTTTACTTTTCTTTTTTGCGGCGAATTATTTTATGCCGGTTTATTTTATGGGAGTGTTGTCTTTAAAGGTTTCAAAGTCGCGGGTCTTGTAAAAACCATCCTGTCCGCGGGCATAAATTTCAATCTGCATAGATTTATTATTGAGCGAAATGACGTTATAGCCGTTTTCGTGACCGCGCCGCCGCGATGACATGGCGGTGGAGGCGCTGAGATAGATACATTGGTGCGTTTCATCGCCCCTGGAGGTAATAGAGGCGTGGTGTACATGACCGGTCAAAACAAGATCAATTTTTAGTGCCTGAATGGTTTGCATGGCTTTGTTGCCGCCAAATACAGTCACATCCATTGGCATGTCCTGTACCTTATGAACCGGATGATGAAAGGTGCATATACGCCAGCGCTTTGCCGCTGTATCGCTATCAAAAATATCTGTTAACCTGCGCAGCTGTTGGCTGGAAATGGCCCCATTGGCCCAGTTCCAATGTAAAAGCGCCCGCCGCGCTGAATTCAGGCCGCCCAAAATGATGTCTTTGTCTTCGTAAACGGGGCATAAATCATCATGAATATAGGTTTTGTATCTCCGGTAGGGATGAAAGAACCGTTCAAATAGATTATGTTGAGGGATATCATGGTTGCCGGGAATGCAAAAATACGGCGTTTGCAGCGCTTTCAGGAAGTTGCGGGCCTCAGTGAATTCCTTTTTGTTACCGAGTTGCGTGAAATCGCCGCTGATGACAATAAGATCTGCGTTGTGCAAACCGATGGAATGCATGGTTTCGTGGGCTATGTCACCTTCATGCGTGCCGAAATGTAAGTCGGATAAGTGTATGATTTTCATAGGTTTATTCTCTTATGCTCCGCTAAATATATTTGACCACATAAAGTATAAGGCGATCAGACTGCTCAACATTATAGCGAAGGATATGCTGATGAATAATCCATCGCGCGCGCTCAGTCCCAATCCCATAAATAAGACGCCTGAAGCCGGCAGCATTGCCAAAAACGGAATCCAGCCAAGAATAATAATGCCGACCGACATGATAATGCAGAAAATGGCGATAAGGGGTTGGATTTCATGGCCAATTAGGAATTCCAGCCGCGGATAAATCAAGGCATCAATTTTCTGTGTGTATGGTTTTATCTTGTTTAGGCCCTGAATGAATTTTTTGCGGGAAAATGAGACGCTTTTAATTCGCTTTGGCATCCAGGGGCTGGTGCGGCGTAATAAGATTTGAATTGAAACCAGGATAATCAGGATTGCGCAAATCGCCGGAATGCCAGGGATGGCACCGGTGGGTAAGACTGTAATCAAGGCGGGGCCAATTAAAAGGGGCCCGTATCCGCGGGAATTGAGGGCATTGATTAAATCCTCAACCGTCATGGTTTCGTTTTCGCTTGTGTCATCGCGAATGGTTTCTAACGTTGTGGTTAAGCCGTTATCTGTCATGTGCATGCCTCAGTATTTTCTAAAGATGTGCCGGGTATGAGCAATTTTAACCTCAGGCGTTTTATTTCGAATTTTAAGGGGGTGCGCATCTCTGTCGGCTCACCGTCCAGTGAAACCAGAACTGTATCGTCTTTGGCCTTTATGATGGCCTCGCGGCATGTCCATTCCTCAATCAAGGGATCGCTTTTCCAACCCCCAAGCCCTAGTTTTGAAAAAAATATTAGCTTTTCTAGCCACCCTTTTGATTTTAAAGCGTATATAGCCATCTGACCATCCTGTAAGGTGGCTTTTTTGAATCTGCTTTCGCCCGGGGCGGTTTGTTCCGTAAATTGGTTGTTTGAGACCACCAAGGAGGCCGTGCGCATACGAATGCGTTTAGAGGGAGGAATCTCGATCACCAATGATTTGAAGTGATCCGGGTTCATATGCTCCAGAATGAAAGCTGTTAGTTTCGGATACAGGGATAAGTCATTATTTTTGCGTAATTTTTCACGGTATCTGGATGCTTTTGGCATAATGCCCAGTCCGGCGCAGCATAAAAAGCATTGGTTATTAACCATGCCAACGTCAATGGTCAATGTTTGTGTATGCGGCCGCGCATAGGCGCTTAGCGCGTCTTCCAGATTGGTGGAAAGGCCTAAATCATGCGCCAATAAATTCATTGTGCCCATGGGTAGAATGCCGAAGGGGATATCTTTATCCATGAGCGCCATAGCGCAACTTCGGATGGTGCCATCGCCTCCGCCGATTAAGGGAACGGTTTGATCGCAGGGGCGCATGCGTGACAGTTTTTCGGTTAAGTCCTGCGGGGAAAGAAAATGGATGGCCTGATACGGTAATTCGGATTGTTCAATGGCGCGGCGAATCGAAACCTCCCCGGTATTTAAAACGAATCCGGAGCTGTTGTTGATCATAATTTGGTAGTTCCGCACCATATTTTTATCATTATCCCTTCGGTATGCATGTCTGGGCGCGCCAACGTTTTGCGTGCTATAAGAGTTCCACAGCGCCGTTGCGCAAAAGGGTGTGTTTCCTGTGGAGCTTTTTCAAGAATTTTCTTGGCTCGATTTTCCAAAACGCTCTATATTGTACCACATATAGAAAATTTTATTGAGTAGAGTACAAATTATGGGGTTCAAAAGAACAACGGAAGGTCGCGTATTTTTTCACAATTCCGACACCGATTCTATGGGGAATAATATCAATAGACCACTCACACAGCCTGCCGCTATGAAATCCGCATCTGCCGATAAGGCGGCGGTGGCACCGAAGGCCGCTGATAACACGCAGGCCCAGATTATCACGTTATTGAAATCGCTGAATACCAAATTGCAATCCACGCAAGCGGATCGTGAAAAGCTGCAAAGCGAATTGGAAACCTATAAAGCGATGGTTTTGTCACTGCAGGATAAAACCAAGACTTTCGAAGACGAGACCAAGGATATCCGCAAACGCCTTGATGTGAGCGGCGCAAACGCCAAGAAAACAGAACAGGCCGAGCAAATGAGCCGGGAAGCCCTGAAGGAGTTCGAGGAGACGCGGCGTTTAATTGCAGAGATTGAAGAAAAAGCGGAGCGCACAGAGGCGCTGTTGAAGAAACAACAGGTGAAAAGTCGCCAGAGTGAAGAGCAGGCGAGAATCAAGTGGGAAACGCTTGAGAAAAATCAGAAAAAGCAGTCTCAGGAAATTTTGTCTCGTTTGAATAAGAATGAGGATGCGCAAAAGCAATTGGGCCATCGTGTGGAAGAAAGCATGAATGCCGCCATGAAAATTGAACGTAAAATTGAAAAGGCAGTTCAGGACCGCAGCCGACTTTTGCGTAAATTGGAACGTATTGAAGAGACCGTTTTGCAAACCAACGAAGCGTTGAACGCGCGTGCTATGGTGTTGTTGACCGATCAGAATACAGCGAATGGGTCAGGTTATCCAAACGCACCGGCCTTGGGTGATCACGGCGATGATTCGTTGCATAATGGCGCTGTTGCGGATGAAGAGGCGGCTTTGGCGCCATGGTGGCAAAAGCCGATGCAGATGCGCGCAACCTCCGTTAGTTTGATTGTGCTTGGTGCAGTGTTGGCGGGCTGGGCTGTGTCTAACATACAAAAGCCGAATGGTTTTGATTTTTTTGTTGAAATGCCGCCTGTGACCTCGTTTTCCGAACGTGTTCAGGCTAATCAGGATCTATCTGTTCCGCCAGTCAACAATGACATGGTTGCCGAGGCGGATATGACTGCAGAAGTGGTAACTGCGCCTGGCGGTAGTGATGTAAGTGCGTTAGAGCCGGAGCAGAATGGTCTTGCCGAACAGGTCGAGATGAGCGATGCAGAGGCGCAGGCCTTTGATCAGGTGATTGAACAGCAGCAGCAGGAACAGCTTGCGCATAATGATATTAATGCGATTGATTTAAATGATGAAGAGGCGTTGCTGGCCGCGCTGGAAAATGATCCAGATGCTTTGGCCGCCCGTTTGAATGAGATTGAGCCGTCAGCCTTGACCGAGGAAGAGGCCACACTAAGCGAGCCGTTACAAACGGAAACTACTCAGGAAATTAGAACATCGGTTGTCCAGGATCGTAGCGGTGAGGCGCGCGCGCTAAAGACAGAACTGCAAAATATATCGTTACCAAGCGAATTGGCCGGGCCTATTTCCAGCCATATCAAGCCGGATGGCTCTTTACCAGACAATATAAAGGAAATTGAAAATGCAGCCTTTCAAGGCAGTGCGGAAGCCCAGCACGACCTGGCGGCAATTTATGTGGCCGGTCATGGCGGGGTAGAGCAGGATTTTCAGCGCGCGTCAAAATGGTTTGAACAGGCCGCGCACAGGGGTATTGCCAATGCCCGGTATAACCTGGGGGTTTTATATCATCAGGGAATCGGCGTTGATCAGGATATAGATAAGGCCTTCACGTGGTATAAAACGGCCGCGGCGCTTGGTCATCCTGAGGCCGAATATAATCTTGGTATTGCGTATATTGAGGGAATCGGCGTGTCCTATGATCCGCAAAAAGCCGCGCTTTATTTTGAAAACGCTGCCAATGGCGGCGTCATGGAGGCGGCCTATAATTTGGGACTTATCTATGAAAATGGTCTGTTGGGAAAGGCTCAACCGGATACGGCGCTGATGTGGTATAAAAACGCGGCGGATCAAGGTAGCCCGGAGGCTAAATCTGCGCTGCAACAACTTGCCAAGACTTTGGGGATGAGTATCAACGATGTGAATAAGCTGATCGATGGTATGAAGGTTCTCAATACGGCCGCGGCTCAAAAAAAAACTGAAAAATTAGGAGCCGCGCGCGACCATAGTGCCGTAAACGCTATAAACAGTGCCGGCCGTATTGAGCGAGAAACCTCTGCAAAGCCGGTCCCGGAAGATAACCAGAGGAGCCTTATTGCAAAAGTTCAGGAACAATTGATGGAGCTTGGCTTGTACCCCGGCCCTGTTGATGGTGTCGACGGTATGATGACCAGTGATGCGGTGCGCAGCTATCAATCCCGCAATAACCTCTCGGTTGATGGTAAGATTACCCCGGAATTGCTTTCGCATATGCGGTTTCAGGATATTGGTTCCGGCGAAGGAGTGCTGGAGCAGGGATCACGCGAATACTAAGGGCCTTTGCGAATTTGGTGGCTGCTTCTCTATAAACGACGCGCTAATAAACGCCGCGCTAGTTAATACCGGTGTAACCTGTTTAGCCATGTAAAACGGACCCACCAATCATGATTGTCTTCGGCTATTTGCCGGGTGGCCTGTTTGGCGCTTTCTTCGTTCGCAAATAGGCCAAAGGTCGTTGCGCCTGACCCTGAAAGCCGTGCTAAAAGACAGGAGGGGGAGTTGTCAAGCGCGCTTATCGCGTTGGTGATTTCCGGTACATATTGTTCGGCGGTGCGTTGTAAATCGTTGCCGGTCGTTTTCAAGAAATCGCACAGCGTGTCTAAATTATCAATGCGGTCCGGGAGTCTGATCCCTTCACTATATTGGGCAGGACGGGACATAAAGATATCTTTTGTGGAGCATGATTTACCCGGATTGATTAAAACAGCCGGAATTTCAGGGAAGTCGTTATAGGGTGTCAGTTTTTCACCAATGCCTTGCATATGCGCACTATTACTGTAAAAGCAGGCCGGAACGTCTGCGCCCAATTGCAAGAGCATTTGATCCAACCCCTTGATGTCATGCGGGGATAAATTCCAAAACTGTAACAGCCCCCATATACAGGCAGCGGCATCGGCCGATCCGCCGCCAATACCGGATGATAATGGCAGGGTTTTTTCTAGAAGAATTTCTATTTTGGCTTTATGCCCTGTTCGTTCCGCCAGATTTATTGCGGCCCTTACAGCCAGATTTTTTGATAATGGGCTGGAATCTTTATCTGCAGTTTTGAAAGCTCTGGCAAAGGCCCCGCAGGTTTTAAACGTAAATTGATCTGCGGGGTGTATGGTCAGACGGTCGCCAATATCGGCGAAGGTGATCAGGCTGTCGAGCTCGTGATATCCATCGCTGCGTTTGCCAAGGATATGAAGGAAAAGATTTATTTTTGCCGGCGCAAAAATCTCGACATGGCGGCTTTGGCTGGAGGACATCGCGTGCGATCCGCCCTTATTCGTTGGAAATGCTGGGAGGCGCCATGGCTTCGTCTTTGACGGTATCCTCTGGCATATTGCTTCTGGCCTGTTGTATGGCCGGTGTTTCCGGCAATCCTTGATCTAGTTTTTTGTCGATATTGGCCAATAATGCGGCGTTTCCATCCTCAATATGGTTTTTGGCGCGTTCCCATTGGAACTTTGCCTCCAGACGCCGTCCTACCTTCCAATAAGCATCGCCAAGATGGTCGTTAATAACGGGGTCATAGGGTAACAGTTCAACCGCCTTTTCCAAATGTTTGACGGCTTCCTTGTATTCCCCGTCGCGGTATAAGATCCAACCCAGTGAATCTGTGATATATCCGTCATTGGGTTCCAGTTCTGCGGCTTTTTCGATCATTTTTCGGGCTTTATCTAAATTTTTTCCCTGATCGGCCCAGGCATAACCAAGATAATTCAGGACGTAAGGCTGCTCCGGTTTGAAATCTAATGCAGCCTGCAGATTTTGTTCGGCCAGATCCCAGTTACCATTTTGTTCCAGGGCCATGCCGCGGACATAGTATAAATGCCAATAATTGGGAAGAATATTATCCTTGCCAATACGCTCTTCAGCCTCATTATAGGCGAGGATAGCCTCTTCATGGCGCTCATTGCGCCGGTAGATATCGCCAATTTTGATCAGTGCTTCCATGTCTTGATTGGCTTCGGCTAAATGTCGCAATGTTGCAATGGCCTCTTCTGTACGGCCACTTTGTTCTAATAAATTGGCAATCTCGCGTTCAGCCTGGGCGTTATAAATGCTGTCGTCCTTGATACTGTCGTAATAGGCTATGGCCTCATCATATCGTTCATTGCGCGCTGCGATTCCTGCCAAAAGGATATGAGTTTCGGTGTTTTCGGGGTTCAGGTATAGCGACATATGCGCAAAAACATGGGCGCTGTCATCACTGTTTTCCTGATAAAAGAGCTTGGCCATATCATAAAGGGCCAGTGCAATCCCTGCCTGAGGAGAGGCAATGCCTTCAAAGCCTTGAATATCCTGACCGGATTCCAGCTTTTGTATCTTGTCTTTTGTGTCTGTATCGCTCGGGTTAAAGGTGATGACCTGTTTGTAGATTTCCAAAGCCTTTTCATGACGGTCAATATCGGCATAAATATCACCGGCCCGTTTCAGTTCACCAATGGTGAAGCCACCCAAAGCCAGTGATTCTGCCAAAAGGTTTTCGACCTGATCTTTGTGCCCTAAGTAATGCGCGATGAGAATGCTATGGGATAGATGAATTGAGTTTTTACGCAGTTGCGTTGTGTCCAGCTCACCTGTGCCGGCTTTGAGCCAGCTATGTAATAACGGCCGAATAAAATCAGCGATTCCGCCTTGATCCATGTTATCCAAAATGCTTTGTGCCGCGGCGTAATCTTCTTTTTTAAAGGCCTCGACGGCAAGAAAAAGCGCGCTGATGGCTTCATCTTTTTCTTCCTTGGATAAATCATGGGCCAGAGTAAAGGCCTCTTTGTATTCCCCGGAACCAATGGCCAGCATGATGGCGCGTTTTATCAGGGCAGGATTTTTTTTCATCCTGCGCCAGACTTTGTTGCATGTAATCATTGGCATTTGTCCAGTCGTGGTGTCTCTGTGCAAAGAAACCGGCCAGATAGCTTCCGGCGAACCCGCTTGGTTTGAATTTGCTGTCATAGAGTGTGTTATATTCAGCATGTGCCGCATTGATAATTGCATCGGCCTGTTCTTCCAGTGAGGCCGGTATCAGTGTTCCGCTGTCATCTTTTGTGATTTCATGCGCGCCAACACCCAAGGCGGCACCAGCCATCAATGCAAGTACTAATTTCAAAACTCCGGCTCCTTTACTATTCATCTCGTGGCACACCCTTACCTTTTGCAGTTCTCTGCCGTATTACATATTGGGATAATTCGGGCCGTCTCCGCCATAAGGCACAACCCAGTTGATATTTTGCGATGGGTCCTTGATATCGCATGTTTTACAATGAACGCAGTTCTGCGCATTAATCTGGAATTTGTCAGCGCCGTTTTCGTCTTTGATAAATTCATATACCCCTGCCGGGCAATATCGTTGTGATGGACCTGCATAGTCCTTTAAGTTTACCGCAACAGGTATTGACGGATCCTTAAGTTTTAGGTGCGCAGGCTGGTTTTCTGCGTGATTTGTGTTGGAAAATGAGACAGAGGTAAGGCGGTCAAATGTCAGAATACCATCAGGTTTGGGGTATTCGATTTGAAGGCATTGATCCGCAGGTTTCATCTGTGCATGATCGGCATGATTTTTTAAAGTCCATGGTGACATACCTAAAGATATAGTTTCCCATACGGCATTGGCCAGCCCGCACCATAAGCCTTTATGGAATCCTGGTCGAATGTTGCGGACGGCCTTTAGTTCCTTCCAGAGCCATGATTTTTTAATATTAGCGGTGTATGAAACGCACTCTTTGCCCCATTGGTCATTGTCTGATAAGGCTTGAAAGATACTTTCGGCGGCAATCATGCCTGATTTCATGGCGGTATGATTCCCCTTAATTTTGGGCGTATTCAAAAAGCCGGCACAATCACCAATCAAAACGCCGCCGGGGAAGGTTAACTTTGGTAAGGATTGAAAGCCCCCCTCTACCAAAGCGCGCGCACCATATGCTATACGCCGGCCGCCCTTTAATAAGGGGGCAATGGCCGGATGCGTTTTAAAACGTTGCATTTCCTGATACGGCGATAGATATGGATTTTTATAATCAAGGCCAATGACAAACCCTATTGAAACCTGATTATTTTCCATGTGGTAAATCCATGAGCCGCCATAAGTTTCGTTGTCCATTGGCCAACCCAGCGTATGGGTGATGGAGCCTTGCTCGTGTTTGTCCGGATCAATTTCCCAGATTTCCTTAATTCCCAGACCATAGGTTTGCGGGTCGCTGTCTTTACGCAAATCAAAGTGGTTGATGAGCGTTTTGCTTAAAGACCCGTGGCAGCCTTCGGCAAAAATGGTTTGGCGGGCGTGCAATTCGTATCCGGCTTCAAAGTTGTCGGTTTTGTTACCATCTTTATCCAGGCCCATATCGGCGGTGGCTACGCCGATGACGGCACCATCAGAATTATACAAAACTTCAGAGGCCGCAAAGCCTGGGAATACCTCAACGCCCAATGCTTCGGCTTGTTCGGCCAGCCAGCGGCCCAAGTTGCCGAGTGAGATAATGTAATTGCCGTGGTTTTTCATTTGTGGCGGTGTCGGCATTTTATAGGCTTTGGTTTCGCTCAGAAAAAGAAATCGGTCTTTTTTTGCCTCACAGCTTAGCGGGGCGCCCTTATCCCGCCAATCCGGTATCAGTTCATTTAAAGCACGGGGTTCAAAAACAGCCCCTGATAATAAATGTGCGCCCACCTCTGATCCTTTTTCCAGTACACAGACGTTCAGGTCTTGTTCGGCTTCTTGCGCCAATTGTTTCAGGCGTATGGCGCAAGACAGGCCTGACGGGCCAGCGCCAATTATAACAACATCAAATTCCATGTTTTCGCGGTCAGGGCGGATAGGATCTGGCATAACTCTCTTTAATCCTCTTTCTTTTTATAATTGTTTATCATACCCTAAAAAACATACAGTCTCTAGCGAAACGAATAGGTTTTTAACGATGGAAGCCCAGGCCTTAAAGGCAGCATTGGAATGGTATATCGATAATGGCGTGGATGAAGCCATTATGGATGAGCCGCTTGACCGTTTTGCCGTGGCCAAAACGCTGAATGAAAAACCCGTTGCCGAGGCATTGCGACAGGAAACCGTGGGCGGACAAAGCGTGCGGCCGTCTTATGACAAGTCTATGGCGGCAGGCGCCGCTCAGCCATTGGGGGCTTCGGATGCCCGGTATGAAGCCCTTAAGGCTGCGCAGGCGGCGGGCACTTTAGAGGAGTTAAAAGCGGCCATTGAGGCGTTTGAGGGGCTGGGCCTGAAAAAAACAGCCAGCAATATGGTTTTTGCCGCGGGCAATGTGCAAGCGCCGCTGATGTATATTGGTGATGCACCTGGCGCCGATGATGATCGTGGCGGCATTCCCTTTGATGGCGCGCAGGGGCGGTTTCTGGATGTTATGTTCAACGCAATTGATATGCGGCGCGATGCAGAGGATTCGTCAAAATCATTATATTTGACCAATATTTTGAATTGGCGTCCGCCTGGCGGCCGTACACCCGCGCCTGGAGAAATTGAAGTGGCGCTGCCGTTTATTGAGCGTCACATTCAGCTCGTGAAGCCCAAAATATTGGTTTTTAGCGGTGGTTTGGCCGCTAAGGCTTTATTAGGGCGCAGTGAAGGGCTGTCTAAGTTACGTAAGGGGTGGCACGAATATTTGCCGCAGACCGAAGCGTATCAGGGTGGTGCGCAGCCTATCCCGGCTATCGTGACTTTCCCGCCATCATATTTATTGAAAACGCCGGCGCAAAAACGCGGTGCATGGGCCGATTTATTGTCGATAAAAGAGCGTTTATCCGCATTGTAATAATCCGTATAAAATTTGCGTGTAAAAATTTTTTATGAAAATAGTGTCATTTTCTGGACAAATGCCCTGAAGCGGTGTATATAGCTGGCATCATGAAAAAAACTAGACGAATGATCGCGCTTGCTGTGGCGCTCCCTGCGTTCTTTTTTACACTGCATACGCAAGCGGAAATTACGGCCCCTGTTCCGGCATTGAAACCGGAATTTGCGTCCGTTCCTGTGCCCGCCACGAAACCGATAAACGAATCCCTTCTCGGTCAAAATGATCAGCCAGCAGAGATAGCACCTTCTATCGCGCAAGTGGCGATGGTTGTTCCGCGGCAAAAACCTATGCGTAAGGCTGGTATTGAGACATCAGATCAAGGGCATATTCGCCCAAACAGGGTTGATCCGTTAGACCCGATTAGTAAAGGTCAGGCCGAGATTTACGCCCGTATTTTTGCCTTTCAATCACAAGGGCAGATCATGAAAGCGGATAAGGAAATTCGTAATTTGCGTGATGAACGCTTATTGGGGCATGTTCTGTATCAACGTTATATGCACCCGACGGCTTATAAAACGTCGTTTGAAGAATTAAAGTACTGGCTAGACCTTTATGCAGATCATCCAGGAGCAAGCCGTATATATAAAATGGCTATGGCCCGTAAGCCGAAACATTTCTCAGGGGAGGTTCGTAAGCCGGTTAAATTGAGCGGCATTGGCATTGTACGTGAACCCACGGTGGATCGTGCAAAAAGATATAAAAGCGAAACGGTTACGCGTAATGCTGCCCAACGGGCCAGCGTGCGTCAGTTGCAATCGGAATTGAACCGCCATATTCGCAAGGGCGCCCCAACAAATGCCTTGAAGGTTTTAAATACCCATGCCGCCAGAAAATATCTGGATCAAAATGAAAAGAATATTCTGAAAGCAAGTGTTATTGCCGGGTATTTTTATGCTGGAAAACTGGATAAGGCCTATTCACTGGCAAAAGACGTCGTCGCACAATCTGGTGAAAAAGCGCCAAAAGCCGCGTGGGTTGCTGGACTGATTAGCTGGAAGAAAAAAGATTACGATAAGGCGGCTCGGTATTTTGCCATTTGTGCTGATTCTGAGTACGCCTCGGGCTGGGATTCGGCTGCCTCTGCATTTTGGGCGGCGCGTGCGAATATGCGAAGCGGCAATGTGAAGGAAATAAGCAAGTGGCTGCATGTTGCCTATGAACATCCGCGCACGTTTTATGGTCTTTTGGCAGCCCGCGCTTTAGGTAAGGACTATCAGTTTAACTGGAAAATGCCGACCTTTACGCGTGAATATTTCAAGCTCTTGAATTCTACGCCGCAGGGGCGCCGCGCCCTTGCGCTGGTATCTGCCGGGCAAAATCATCTGGCGGAGATTGAACTGACGCGGATTGATGCCGAAAAAGACAAAAAGCTCTATACCGCGCTTTTAGCCTATGCTGATTTTGCGGCTTTGCCGTCTTTGGCTTATCGTTTGGGCAGCTATGTGTCTGATGCAGGCAGCAATAAGTTCTACGACACGGCGCTTTACCCGACAGGGCCTTGGGAACCAAGCAGCGGATACCAGATTGATCCGGCATTAATTCATGCCATCATGCGTCAGGAATCACGTTTTAACCCATATGCCGGTAATGCCAGCGGAGCGACCGGTTTGATGCAGTTAATGCCCTCAACAGCCAGTTATATTACAGGGGAAAACTATAAAGGGGCCGGGCGCCATAAATTGTTGGACCCGCAGTTGAATTTGGATATTGGTCAGCTATATATCAAACGTTTGGTAAATAATAATCTGGTTGGCGGTGATATTATCAAGTTATTGGTGGCCTATAATGCCGGGCCTGGAAATTTACAAAAATGGGAACGGGAAATTGGTAAAGACGTTGACCCGCTGACATTTATTGAGATGATACCTGTGGCCGAAACGCGTGCTTATGTTGAACATGTACTGTCGAATTACTGGATTTACCGTCTGCGTGATAAAAAACAAACGGAGAGCCTGGATGTTTTGGCGCAGGGGCAATGGCCCAGTTATCTGGAGTTACGTGCGATGGAAGAATATAAAATCGCGTATCAGCCTTAATCTTTCAATTTATTCAGGACAGCAACTTTTAGGCCGGGGTCCCCCAGTGCAATGATGCATCCATCCGAATTCAATGTCACCGGGGCGCCGTTATAGTCGCAGATTAATCCGCCGGCCCCTTCGACAACAGGGATCAACGCGGCAAAATCATAGGGCGAAAGGTTGGCTTCAATGGTCATATCCAAATGGCCGCTGGCCAGTAGACCATACATATAGCAATCCCCGCCCCAGATTAGCCCGTGTCCCATTTTCCCTTCGTGAAATCGTTCATAGTAAGCGGGCATGCCATCGAACATTGACGGGGTGGTGGAACAGATAATGGCGTCTGATAGGCTGGAACAGGGTCGCGATTTGACGTGTTTGCCATTCATGGTGGTTGCTTGTCCGGAGATGCCAATCCAGCGTTCGCCGGATATGGCCTGATCTATAACACCAATTTTAGGAGTATCGTTTTCGCATAATGCGATCAGCGTTCCAAACGTTGGGCGGCCGATCATAAAGCTCTTGGTTCCATCAATCGGGTCAATAACCCAGCTCAGGCCGTTCTTGCTTGGTTTTGTGCCAAATTCTTCGCCAAGTATTCCATCATCGGGGCGCTTTGTTTCCAATAGATCACGCAAACATTGTTCCACAGCACGATCGGCAATCGTGACGGGGCTGGCATCGCCTTTTTGCTCTATATCAAAAGGCTGACGATAATATTTTTTTACTATTTCGCCGGCTGCATCGGCAAGCTGGCTTGCAAGTTCTGCAAATTCCTGCATAAATACTCCTTTAAATTTATAACTGAAATAGAGCCCGAAGATATGCGCACAGTCAATGATATCCGTAATGAATTTCTAAGTTTCTTTCAAAGTAAAGGACATGAAATTGTTGAATCCAGTTCACTGGTCCCGCATAACGATCCGACATTAATGTTCACCAATGCCGGGATGAACCAGTTCAAGGATGTCTTTACGGGCAAGGAAAAACGTCCATATAGCCGGGCAACAACCTCTCAAAAATGTGTGCGCGCAGGTGGTAAACACAATGATTTGGAAAATGTGGGCTATACCGCGCGTCATCATACGTTTTTTGAGATGCTGGGTAATTTCTCGTTCGGTGATTATTTCAAGGAAGAGGCAATCGCCTTTGCGTGGGAACTGGTGACCAGAAATTTCGGTCTATCGCCGGAAAAACTATGTGTGACCGTTCATGTTACCGATGAGGAAGCCGCGGGCATTTGGAAAAAGGTAACCGGCTTTGATGATCGCAAAATTATACGTATCGCGACCGATGATAATTTTTGGCGCATGGGCGATACTGGCCCTTGTGGGCCGTGCACGGAAATATTTTATGATCACGGTGATCATATTCCCGGTGGCCCGCCGGGATCGCCTGATGAAGACGGTGACCGTTTTATCGAAATCTGGAACAACGTCTTTATGCAATATGAACAAATTGATGAAGACACCCGTATAGACCTTCCGGCGCAAAGCGTGGATACCGGTATGGGGTTGGAGCGTATGACCGCCACATTGATGGGGACGCACGACAATTACGCCATCGATATTATGCGCGGCCTGATTGAAAATGTGGCCGATTTAACCGGGGTTAGTCCGGATGGTGATATGAGTGCCTCACACCGCGTTATTGCCGATCATATCCGGTGTAGTGCTTTTTTAATGGCTGATGGAGTTATGCCATCCAATGAAGGGCGCGGATATGTATTGCGCCGTATTATGCGCCGCGGTATGCGCCATGCACATTTATTAGGGGCATCTGATCCGTTGATGTATAAATTGTTACCGAATTTGATTGGCACGATGGGGGATGCTTATCCTGAATTGGTGCGGGCGCAAAGCATGATCTCGCAAACATTGGAAACAGAAGAAATCCGCTTTAAAAAGACACTCGACCGAGGGCTCCGGATATTAGAGGAAGAAGCGCAAAAAGTTGGTGCGGGCGCAAAGTTCCCGGGTGACGTGGCCTTTAAGCTGTATGATACTTTCGGTTTTCCGTTAGACCTAACGCAAGATGCCCTGAAATCTGATGGTATTGAGGTTGATATTCAGGCGTTTAATGCCGCAATGGATGCGCAGAGAGAAGCCGCCAGGGCCGCATGGTCAGGCTCAGGGGATAGCGTGAATGAAAAAATCTGGTTTGATTTGCTGGAGCAGGCAGGATCTACGGAATTTCTGGGATATGATAAAGAAAGCGCGGAAGGCAAGGTTCTTGCCATTATAAAGGATGATGCGCTGGTGGAGAGTTTGCGCCAGGGCGAAGAGGGTATTGTGATTACCAATCAGACACCGTTTTATGCCGAAAGTGGCGGACAGGTGGGTGATACCGGACGGTTTGTGTCGGACGATACGCTGGCGAATGTAACAGACACGAAAAAGAAATTGGGTAAGCTATGGGCACATATTGTGCGTCTGGAAAAAGGCGATTTGAAAAAAGGGCAGGCTGTGCAGATGCATGTCGACCACGATCGCCGCTCGGCTATTCGCGCCAATCATTCGGTAACGCACTTACTGCATGAGGCCCTGCGCCGCACGTTAGGGGATCACGTTTCGCAAAAAGGGTCGTTGCAGGACGCGGATCGCACGCGTTTTGACATTTCGCATCCCAATGCCATTTCCGCCGATGATCTGATGACTATCGAACAAATTGTGAATGACGAAATCGCGGCCAATACCCCCGTTGTCACGCGGGTGATGGCGCTGGAAGACGCACGCGAGAGTGGCGCTATGGCCTTGTTCGGTGAAAAATACGATGATGAAGTGCGTGTGGTGGCCATGGGGTCGGTTGGTTCTTCCCCGTTCTTTGAGGGGGAAAAGGAATTTTCCGTTGAACTTTGCGGGGGGACCCATGTGAAAAATACAGGGGAAATTGAGAAATTCAAAATTGTCTCCGAAGGTGCTTTGTCAGCCGGTATTCGCCGCGTGGAGGCCGTCACGGGCGCGCGTGTTGATGCGTATTTGAAAGAAAAGGAACAAGCTGTTGAGGCCGAGATTCAGCGCTTGAGCAAAGAGTATCACAAGCTGTGTGAAGAGTTGAAAGCGCTAGGCGGGGACGTAACGGAAGAGGTATCCATACCTGATCCGGACGCCATAAGAAGAGAGAATAAAAAACTGCAGAAGCAAATCGGTGATCTGCGCCGTAAATCGGGAACCGAAGGGTCGGAAGATAATATTAAAGATCTGGGGGGGACGAAATTTGTAGGCAAGGTTCTGGATGGTTTTCCGCCCAAAGATTTAAAACCTATGGCTGATGAACTAAAGAAAAAGCTGGGGTCAGGCGTGGTGGCCTTGGTGGCCACTAATGATGGTAAGGCCTCTATTGTTGTGGGCGTTACGGCCGATTTAACCAATAAAATCAGCGCGGTTGATTTGGTGAAAATAGGGTCCGAAGCGTTGGGCGGCAAGGGGGGCGGTGGTCGCCCCGATATGGCGCAGGCTGGTGGGCCAAATGCGGATGCTGCCAATGATGGGGTGCAGGCAATTGAAACGGCCCTAATGCAATAGGGTTTTTAACCCCGGAACCATAAATTGTTCAGAATGTAATGAGGGCCTGTTATTAGGAATCGTATGCCGGAGCATGGATGTTGACCGAATGATTGGGCGCGGGGCGTTCTTCATCCTGCGGGTAGGGGGTGATATTAAATTCCCGCACCAGTGACGGCAAGTCACCTAATTTCGGGAACCGGTTAACCAGCTTTAAAATACCGGCTTCTTTTGCTGCGTTTTTATGCAGGTCCAGCATCTCTTGTAATATATTCAGCTCATCCTTGCTGAGAACATTATCAATATTTTTGCCCGATTGTTCCCATTTTTCCAAAGATCCGCGCACGCTGTCATATAGTTTGTGCGTAATGTCATAAACGGGTTTCATGCATTCCGGGTATATCTGAATTTCGAACGTGGTTTGTTTATGTTCCAACACCAAATAGGTGGCCATATAGCCCCAGCGTTTCGGATTGGAAATAAAGTCTTTCGGTTCTTCATGGAAGCGGTAATCTGAACGGCGTTGCATGTCTTTGATAAATTTGTTCTGCATATAGCCGCCTGTGAATGTTTTTATAATTTTTTCTGTTTCATCAGCAGATTTGGTAAACAACGTAAGCCTTGCGCCGTCTTTAATGCGTGTGCGGTCACCGTTATAATTATTGCGTGCTTTGCGGTTAATGGAATCTTTTGATTTCGGGGCGGCCATGTAAATGCGTTCATCGATTTCCGCCAGATCATGAATATTTAAAACTTTTTCGCATATGGCCCGGGCGTATTTATAGGCAGGCGTCCCAACTTTTTGGGACGCGTTCCAGATTTGGTCCGCCGATGGCCCTTTGCCCGGTGATGAACTTTGACAAAACTTATTTCTATATTTGCTCATGCTAATATGTCCTGTTTATGCATAATAAACGCAGAATATTTAATAAATCAATAATCTTCACCAGATTATTGGATGTAAATTAAACATTGCCATGACGCTTTCACCCCGGTATAAAGCGCATACTAAAATAATCAATATATACTAAGGAATTACATATCATGGCCAAAGAGCGTACTTTTTCGATCATTAAGCCCGATGCAACCCGCCGTAACCTGACTGGTGCTATCAATGCCAAGTTGGAAGAAGCCGGTTTGCGCATCGTTGCCCAAAAACGCATTCACATGAGCAAAGAACAAGCCGAAGGGTTTTACGCCGTTCATAAAGAACGCCCTTTCTTTGGTGAGTTGACAGAGTTTATGTGTTCGGAGCCCGTTGTTGTACAGGTACTGGAAGGTGATGACGCCGTTGCAAAAAACCGCGAAGTCATGGGCGCCACAAACCCGGCCGAAGCCGATGCGGGTACAATCCGTAAGGAGTATGCCTTGAATATCGGAGAAAATTCCGTTCATGGCTCTGATAGTCTGGACAATGCAAAAATAGAAATCGATTACTTCTTTAAGCCTGAAGAAATTGTCGGTTAATTATGTTCGGCTTAACCAGTTCTTCGCGGCCTTTTGTGAGGCCTCGTTAAGGACGGGTAATTGATCAATCAGAGGGAGTGTGGCATCCACATCTCCCTTTTTTGATAGGCTTTCAATTTCGCCCGCGACCTTACTAATGCTGCCGAAACCAAAATTGGCGGCCATTCCCTTTAATTCATGCGATCTGTCGACCAATGCTTCGGCGTTTTTGGTTTCTTTTTCGGCCATTAGCGTATCAATAATTTTATCGGCAAAGCTGTAATAATCGTTGAATAGGGAGGCGATAGCCTCTTTGCCCAGGGTTTCGAGCAATTCATTCATCATGGATAGGTTGAGGTGTTCTTCTTCCAGCTTTTTGTCCTCCGAAACCCCGGCTACAACCGCATCTGGTGTGTTTTGATGTTCTTCTGCAAATTTTTCCAATGCGCTTTTTTCCGTTTTGGGTACAAAATTATCTTTTATTTCGATATCCGGTAGGGCTTGTTTTGGTGCCTCTGCCTTTGGTGTCTCTGCCTTTGGGGGCTCGGGAAGGGGGGGCGCTTCGGTAGAGGGGGAATCTCTATGATTTTGTTGCGGCTCATGGCTTTGCGTTTGTGTGGCCGCGGTGGGGGCGGTTTCGGGATTGCTTTCCGGTTCGATGGGGGATGGCCCTCGTTCTGAATGTGCCGGAGCATCGTTTGCAGTTGGCGCATTTTGTTCGGTCTGCGCAAGGTCCGAATTGGGCATTGGTTCGTATGGTTCTTCTGTGTATTCGGGTTGCGGTGGGGGCGGGGCACTGCGCGTTTGCGCATTCTGCTCCTCGGGCTCTGATGGCCATTCTTTTTGTTCTGGCAGAGGGTTGTCGAAGATGTTTTTTGCCGCGTTGTTTATGGTTGTGGCCAGTTTCTTCGGGTCAATAGGCTTTGATAGAGCGCCGTTCATGCCAGCTTCATAGTAGCTTTGGATATCTTTTTGTTGGGTATTGCCTGTCAGGGCTATAATGGGTGTGCGTGCTTTGTGAATATCAGCCATCGAGCGAATGGTGCGCGCCGTTTCTACGCCGCTCATTCCGTGCAGGTTAATGTCAGTGAAGATCAGGTCAAAATGTTCGGATGAAAGTTTTGCAATGGCTTCTTCCCCGTCAATAACGGCGGTCGGCTTATGCCCGAATTTTTCCATTAGGCCGAATAAGACGCGGCGATTAATTTGGTTGTCTTCGACAATCAGTATTTTCTGCGGGCCTGTGTCGGTTTCTTGACCTGCGGTATCTGCGTCCTGATCTTCATCAATCTGGTCGCGGTCGCCTTCCTCCATCATCAGGCTGAAATAAAATGTGCTGCCTTCGCCAACTTCGCTTTCAACCTGAATTGAGCTGTTCATATTCTCGATCAGGTTTTTACAAATGGCCAGCCCCAGTCCTGTGCCGCCATATTGACGGGTCGTGCTGGATTCTGCCTGGGTAAAGGGGGTGAACAATTTGTCCTGGGCTTCTTGCGATATTCCGATGCCGGTGTCTTCTATACCGATATAGACTTCATGGTGATTGGCTTTGGATCCGTCTTTCGGCAGCGGGGTTGATTTTACCCGGATTGTCACGCCGCCGTTTTCTGTGAATTTGATGGCGTTGTTGATGAGGTTCAATATCACCTGTCTGATGCGCGTTGGATCGCCCATAACATATTGCGGTGTATTTTTTGCGATATCGGCACGAACATAGATGCCTTTTTCATCAGCATAGGCCGACATAAGCGTAACAACGCCGTTAATGAGTTTTAAGAGGTCAAAGCTGATCTTCTCTAGTTTCATGTTTCCGGTTTCAATTTTTTCAAAATCCAGAATATCATTCAAAAGGGCCATCATCGTGTCGCCAGATTTTTGCATGGCCTGTATATAATCGCTTTGTTTGCTACTGAGCTTTGTATCTAGAATGAGGCGGATCATGCCCATAATGCCAGTCATGGGGGTACGGATTTCATGGCTTACCACCGCAAGGAATGCGGATTTTGCATCATTGGCGCGGTCCGCAGTCTCTTTGGCGATGCGCATTTCTTCGCTGCGCTGGCGTTCACGTTCCCGTAATTCTGCCATGACTTCGCGTTCGCGTTCGATAACCCGGAGCAATCGCGCTTGATCGGCTGATTTCTTGGATTGCTTTAACCGTTCTGCGTTATAAAGTTGACGGTTTTCGCGTACCTGCATTTGCCGGTTCTGTTCATCCATCAGGATAATCTTTTGTAGGCTGGCCATAATAAAGAAAAACGCCTGTAGCAGTAAAAGGATCCAGAGGGTATTTACGGTTATGGCATTGGCAGGAATAAATCCGTATAGCGTTGCGCCTGTTGCGATAAGAGATATAAAAAGAACCGCCCAGCCCGTTGCGAAATAAGGCGAACCAAATTTACCGCGTTGCATTTGAATGGTTGAATTGAATAAAATCAGCAAACAGGAAAACACTATAAAGGCTAGTGTTAAAATGTGGCTAATCATATTTAACCCGGGGATTAAATTACTGATGCCAAGGACGCTGAGGACAATTCCGCAAAATAAAAGGGCGGAAAACTGTTTCGGGTCGTCGTCTTTTTGAATGGAAAAGAAAAATTTTGTTAGCGCCAGCCCCAGCGTGATAGCAAGGCAGATTAATAACATTATACTTCCGCCTATCATGCCGTATGTGCTCATGAAGCTGTTCTGTATGATAAAGAAGCAGAGCATAAAAGTGATGAAATAGGCTGAAAAGAAGCTGTAGCTGTAATCTTCTTTTAGAATGGCTATGGCGGCAAAGAACCCGGCCAGCGTAAATAAGCTAAGATAGAGAAGCAGATTGTAAATATTGACACTTTGAATATGGGATACCAGGCGTTCTTTGGGAATTAGGCGCGGTGAAAATGACCGGAATAAGGGGGTCTCTGTTTGTATATAGACAACAAAAATACTGGTTTTCCCGCGGGGGATTGTGACAGGCACGCTGGCCGTTTGTAAAAAAGGGGTTAAAGATTCTGGTACCGGCGCTGTGCCGGTGGTGTCGATAAATGTTTGGTTGTTGGTATAATCATGGATCATGAGCTCTTTGATCTGGGCATAGCGTCCGTTAAATGCATTGCCGAAGTTTAAGATCCAGTCTTCTTCCTGGCTGTTGTTGGCAACCGAAAAGACCACCCAGGCCGGTTTATAGGAAAAACCAAGATTGACAATTTCCTGTGTTTGCCGCTCTCCTCGAAAATTATTCATAAAGCGTTTAATGACGTATTCGCGCGTTATTTTTGAATTGGTTTGTTTCGTGACATAGGTATTTGGGCCAATCGGAACAGTATTATATGTGTCATTCAGTTCAATTTGGAATGACGCCCTGACAACAGATTGCGCTTGTGCGTTCATGCTGGTCCAAATTAACAGGCATAGGGAAAAACAGGTCAGGCGAAGTGCATAATGCACTGTGCTACGTTTCGAATGCGTTGGCTTTGATGCATCGAATTGTTGACGATAATTTTGGTGTCGGTTAATGCTCACGGCTTCTCTATGCATAAATCCATGTATCAGAGGCCTCAGAATAAAGCCTCCGTACAGTATATTATAGCCGCGTTTAAGAAAAAATGGTTAAGATTGGCGATATTTTTTTATCAGGCAATGACAGGAGCCTATATAAATAGCAAATAAAGCGCAATCAGCACAACGGCGATCGAAATAACGGACCATTTACTGGCCTGAGCAAAGTTGGCCCACATGGCCTCCGCATTCTCTTTTTCTTTCGGGTCAATATCTGTAGGGTCTGTTTTTTGTGCCATTGTTTATTCTATCCTTGGGTGTTTGTTAATTGATTTTAGAAAAAAAAGACTGGTTTTAAAAGCCACTTTTTAAGGCAATTTGTTTTATGGCTTCAGGGTAGGCGATGTGTTCGCTGGCCAATACACGTTTTGCCAGTGTTTCTGCTGTATCATCACTGTGTATATCAACTTGTTTTTGTATGATGATTTCGCCCTTATCCACTTCAGGGATGACGTAATGAATGGTTGAACCGCTATATTGCTCGCCAGAATCCAATACCGCTTGATGGACGCGCATGCCATACATGCCTTCACCGCCGAATTTTGGCAGGAGCGAAGGGTGCGTATTGATGATTTTACGCGGCCACTGGGCAATAAATCCCGGGGTTAATATGCGCATAAACCCGGCCAGACAAATAAGGTCAATATCATGCCCTGATAGCGCATCTGTAAGCGCTTCCTCAAAATCCTGACGTGTGTCATAATTTTTATGGTCAATCGTGATGGCCGGTATGCCGGCGTTCTTTGCGCGGGTTAAGCCTTGCGCACCGGGCGTGTTGGAAATGACCATCTGAACTTTGGCAGGGAAATCGCTGTCTTTACAGGCGTCAATAATGGCTTGCAGGTTTGATCCGCCGCCCGAAATCAGGACGGCAAGGTTGAGCTTTCCTGCCTTCGCGTTAGCGCCCATTTATGCGCTCCAATTTTTATCCATGTCATGCATAATGACGCTTGGTTCATCGTTTGATTTCGCGCTGATGGTTCCAATTTGGACAACGCTTTCGCCGCTGGATTTGAAGTTTTCGATCAGATTTTCAGCCTGGTCTTTATCACAGACAACCATATAGCCAATACCACAATTAAATGTCGTTGACAGATCAGAGGGTCGCAGGGAGCCAATGTCGCGTAGCCACTGAAACAGTGGCGGCAGTTCCCAGCTGTTTGTGTCAATATCGGCCTTGCAATTGTCAGGCAGGATGCGCGGAATGTTTTCATCAAAGCCGCCGCCGGTAATGTGAACCATGCCCTTAATGGCCTGTTTTTCGCCGGTTGTTTTGACTTTCAAGGCTTTTAATACAGATTTCACGTAGATGCGTGTGGGCATCAGCAATAGTTCCCCAAGTGTGAGCGCCGGGTCAAAAGGAGATGGGCTTTCAAATGTAAAATTAGGGGCGGTTTGTATGAGGTGGCGAACGAGAGAAAATCCGTTGGAATGAACTCCATTTGAGGCCAGGCCTAAAATCACGTCTCCAGGCTTGATATTCTCGCCGGTTACTATTTGGTCACGCTCAACGGCACCGACAGAAAATCCTGCAAGATCATAATCATTGGCCATATACAGGCCCGGCATCTCTGCGGTTTCACCGCCGATAAGGGCGCTTCCTGCCTGATGACAGCCTTCGGCGACACCAGCGATCACCGCTTCTGCCGTGTCATTGCAGAGCTTGCCAGTCGCAAAATAATCAAGGAAAAATAATGGTTCGGCCCCTTGTACCACCAGATCATTGACACACATGGCAACACAATCTATGCCAATTGTGTCGTGGCGATCCAGTTCAATGGCAATTTTTATCTTTGTGCCGACACCATCGGTGGCCGAGACAATAATCGGGTCTTTATAACCGGTTTCTTTGAGGTCAAATAAAGCCCCGAATCCACCAATGCCGGACATGACGCCGCTGCGTTTTGTGCGGCTGGTATGGGGCTTGATGCGTTCGATCAGTTTTGCGGCCTTATCAACATCAACTCCGGCCTCTTTATAAGCATTGTGTTTCATTTTGTTTCGTTATGCGCTATCTATGGGGTTCAGCTTTTAAATTTATATATACTCAAGGTGATTTATGCAGTGCATTCATAAGAGATTTTGCGTCCAACGTACAGTTTTTTTATTTCTTTTTCTAACTTTTGCGAGTGTGAGCTGCGCCTATGCGCAAAACTCACTATTTACGGTAGAGGGCGTTACGGTTGATATTACATCGTCTAGCGCCGTTGCAGCCCGTGAAGAAGCCTTTGAAAAAGCGCAGGCAGATGCATTTACCACCCTGCAGGGACGCCTGCTTTCCGGGGATCAGGATGTCAGCATTCCCGAGGTTGATGTGATATCAACCATGATTAAAGACTATGAAATTAGTAATGAACAGCTATCCACCGTGCGCTATATGGCCACCTATAAATTCCGTTTCAACGAAGACGCTGTGCGCCAGTATTTTAATGCCTCTGATATGTCCTATACGGATGTTGGGGCAAACCCTGCGCTGGTTTTGCCGTTTTATATGCGCAATGACCAGATGATCCTTTGGTCGCCTTACAACGTATGGATGAGCGGATGGAACCGCGCCGATAATCTGGATGGTCTGGTACCCTTGATTGTCCCGCTGGGTGACATTGCCGATGTCAGTGACATTGGTGATGAGGACGCGCTGGATTACAGCAATTCCAGATTAAACCGTCTATTGCAGCGCTATGGCGCGTCAGAGGCCGTCATACTGATTGCTACACCGGATGACATGTTGTCGCGTGTACAAGGGGAAGGTGATGCAGCGGCCGGTGCGCTTAATATAAGGATTTATAGAACCGATCGCGGATATCCCGAGCAGGTTGAGGGGCTGGAGGTCAGCGCCGGGCGCTCTGATACACTGGCTAGCTTGATGGATAAGGCTGTGCGTGAGGTGCAACGAACCTTGCGCGCGGATTGGAAACGCAAAACTGTGACGGCCTCTTCGATGGGCGTGCAATCTTTGCGGGCGCGGGTGCCGTATTCGTCTTTAAAAGAATGGGCCGAAACCCAGCGTGCCCTTACCCGCGTTAATGGATTGAATTCTTTTAAGGTTATGTCTGTGACACCACATCAGGCTTATGTTGAGCTGGAATACGATGGCAATCAAAATCGTTTGGCGCTGGCCTTGGCGCAGGCCGATTTACAGTTGAACCAAACCAGGGCCCCGCATTCCATGGCCCGGGGAGTTGATGATTCAATGTCTTATTATTCAGGCGGGGCCGGGGCGGGCGCCTCTGATCAGGCTGCGTATGATTTGTATCTGCGCCGGTATCACCGATAGTGAAAAGGCGAAATAAGTATGACGGAACACAAGTACACACATATCCATTTTCGGCAGCAAATGATGTTCTGGGGGCTGGCTTTTGCCGGTCTACTGGCTTTTGTGTGGCTGTTTAAGTCCATCTTGCTGCCCTTTATTTTGGGGGTCGCCGTTGCCTATCTTTTAAATCCGGTTGTTTGTAGATTGGGGCAGGCAGGATACCGGCGCAAAGTTGCTGTTTTCATTATCCTGTTCGGTTTTTTTGTTCTGGTTGCTGCCGCGCTGGCCTTTATTGTTCCGGTTCTTTTCCATGAAATTAAAGGGCTTGTTGATGATTTGCCGGCATTGATAAATAAAATGCAGGCTATGGCTTCTCCTTATCTCGCGCGGCTGCAAAGTGTAATTGGGCAAGATAGCAATGGACCGTTATCATTGATGGGGCAGAATTCAGACGCCGCGGTCGGTGCTGCCAAGGCGCTTTTAACCGGTCTGAAAGGTGGCGGCACGGCTTTGACCAATTTCATAAGCGTTATCGTCGTTATGCCGATTGTGGCCTTTTTCATTTTGCTGGAGTGGCCGAAACTGACGCAGTGGAGCACAGATTTATTACCGAGGCAGCATATGGACACCATTTTGGATTTATTGAAAAAAATTGACACAAAACTGGCAGGGTTTGTTCGGGGGCAAATTACTGTGGCTGTATTGCTAGGGGTTATATATGCGCTTGCTTTATCGGTGGCCGGTCTGAAATACGGGTTTTTGATCGGAATTTTGTCAGGTCTTTTCAGTATTATACCAATGGTTGGGTCCACACTGGGGTTATTGGTTTCCGTCATTGTGGCCTATTTGCAAAGTGGGGATATGATGTATGTGGCCTTGATTGGCGGTATTTTTATTGCCGGCCAAATCATTGAAGGTAACTTTTTGACGCCTAAGCTGGTGGGCAATAGTGTGGGGCTTCATCCTTTATGGGTGTTCTTTGCGTTGATGGCTGGCGGGGCTTTGTTCGGTATTGTTGGTATGTTGATTGCCGTGCCGGTTGCCGCGGTGGTTAGTGTGATTGTAGGCTTTTTATTGGAACAATACAAAAAAAGCCCATATTACCTTGGTCATGCCGGCGCGGGGACAAGAAATAACGGGCCGGATTCGACAAAGAAAACCAAAAGCAGTAAGAGCAACAAAAGCAATAAAAGTGATAAGAAATCCAATAAAAGTAAAAAATAAAGAGCCATGCTGAGTAAACGAAAATCAAACAATAAACCGGAACAGATTCCTTTTGATCTTGGGCACCGTAGCGCCCATGGACTGGAAGACTTTTTGATTGGGCCGGAAAACCGCGATGCTGTGGGGTGGATTGATCGTTGGCCGGATTGGCCCGCGCCGGTGCTGGTGATTAACGGCCCGGCCGCCAGTGGAAAAACCCACATGGCCGCGGTTTGGCGCGATAAAGCCAGTGCGTCCATTGTGAAGCCGGAATTGCTGGTTGAACGCAGCGCGGATGATATCGCGTCAATGGGCGATAATCTGGTTATTGATGGCATTGATTTATGGCTGGGGGAACGCGATGCGGAAGAAACCCTGTTTCACCTTTATAATATGTTCAAAGAAGGGCGGCGCAGTTTTTTGGTGACTTCTCGCATTGCACCGTCACACGCGGAATTTGCGATTCCAGATCTGGCTTCCCGGCTGCGGGCGGCCCCGGTGGCTACAATTCATCCACCTGATGATACGTTGTTGGCCTCTATCTTGATTAAGATGTTTAGCGACCGGCAGTTAAATGTGAATAACGATATTGTGCGTTATATTTTGCCACGGATGGAGCGGAGCTTTGCCGCCGCCCGTGACATTGTCGCCAAGGCCGATAAAAAGGCGCTGGCGGAAAAGCAGAAAATATCCATTCCCTTGCTGCGAAAGGTTTTGTTTGAGATGCAGAGCGAGGAAGCTATGCCCCTTTTTGACGAGTGATGGGTTACATCCAACGTGTTGGGCGATCCGGCGCGTTGTAATCAAGAGGGGTTTGTAAATCAACCAGATAATTTTGGCCCAGCTGAATGTCATTCCAGCATGTGCAAGGGATATCAATGACGCTTAGGGTTGCGGGGCTGTATCCTTGCAAAAGGCGTTGCAGGTATGACAAACCGCTGTCTTCACTGCTGAGCCTTAAGGCGAGTTCATGTATGGCGGGGTTGTGACCAACCAGCATGATCGCATCCATTTTGTCATCAGTATCTTGTATCATATTTAGAATGTCACCTGCCGTAGCGTCATATATCTTTTCGATAAATTGGATGCTGGTCTGGTCTGGAAGGTTAAGTGTATCCAATGTTTCCCGGGTACGGCGCGCCGGTGAACACAAAACCAGATCGGGAATATAGCCGCGTTCTGTTATGACGGCGCCTAATCTGGCGGCATCATCCAGACCCTGCTTTGCCAGGGGGCGATCAAAATCGCGCACATGTTCTGGTGTCGCCGCTTTGGCGTGGCGAAGGATATAAAGTTTTTTCATGCAGATATATTAAGAGGTTTTATCAAAATCTGAAATAACAAATTTTGTGATGGTTGAGCCTTTTAATCCAATGGCCAGTTCACCATTTTTAATGGCAAGGGCGTCGTTGCCAAAGACTTCGGCGCGCCACCCTTTCAGAGGGGCGGCGTCAGGGGAATCTTCTGATGCAATGACCTCCAAATCATCGGAACTTGCGATCAGTTTGGGCGCAACGCCGCATTCGGCAGATTGTATTTTCAACAGCATTTTCAGGATGTCGACCCGCGCCATAACAGACGGGGAGAGCGGCTTTTTCTTTATAAGCTCGGGGCATTCATTTTTAGGCGTTTTTAGTCCTTTTTCAATGAGCTTTAAGAGCCTTTCACCTTTATGCCCTTTTGAAAATTCCCCGGGAAGATTGCGAATTTTGGATAGTCCTTTTAAATCTCGCGGGGCCTGCGAAGCCATGTCGGCCAACGTATCATCGCGCATAACCCAGCTGCGCGGGATATCTTTGGTTTGCGCGCGTTCTTCACGCCATGCGGCAATTTCCCGTAGGACGGCGAGATTTTTTGGTTTCGGTGATCGTATTTTTACCTTCTTCCACATATCGCGCGGGTTGTTTTCATAGGTGGCGGGGGCGGCCAGAATTTCTTCTTCTTCAAATACCCAGGACGTGCGCCCCTTTTCCTCCAGCTGGTCTTTTAACCTGATATAAACATCACACAGATGGGTAACATCGCCTAGCGCATAATTGACCTGTTTTTCACTTAAGGGACGGTTTGACCAATCGGTGTATTGTGAGCTTTTATCAATTGTGCCGCCGGATACGCTGCGAACAAGATTTTCGTATCCTACGCTGTCGCCATACCCCAGAACCATTGCCGCAATTTGTGTGTCGAAAAAAGGATCGACGACCTTGCCGGTCATGTTAAAGAAAATTTCCAGATCCTGACGGGCCGCATGAAACACTTTTAGTACATTTTTGTTTGATAGCAGATCAAAGAGCGGTTCAAGGTCAATGCCATCGGCTAGAGGGTCTACCGCGACGGCATTCTTGTGCGGGTCGCTTAGCTGTATCAGGCACAGCTTGGGATAATAGGTTTTTTCGCGCAGAAATTCGGTGTCGATGGTAATGAAAGGATGCCGCGATAGCTCCTTACAGATTTGCTTGAGTTCATCTTGTTTTGTTATGACCATGCCCCCTATTAAACAATATATTGACGAAATACCAATAAAAAAATGAAAAACCCTTTGCGTCGGCGCGGTTTTGGCTATAAAAATTCAAGCTGAAAGCCATTTTAAGAGTAAAATAAAGGGATAATATGCATCAGTTTCGTACACATACATGTGCCGCACTTCGTAAAAGCGATGAAGGAAGCGAGGTTCGCCTGTCCGGTTGGATACACAAAATCCGTGATCATGGCGGTGTTTTGTTTATCGATCTGCGCGATACCTATGGGTTGACCCAATGTGTGATAGAGGAGGGCTCGCCCTTATTGGCAGAGGTTGAAAAGTGGCGCAATGAAAGTGTCATAACCATTACTGGTAAGGTAATTGCCCGTAGCGCCGAAACGGTGAATACCAAAATGCCAACCGGGGAAATTGAGGTGCAGATTGAACAGGCCGAATTACAATCGGCCGCCGATGTAATCCCGTTCCAGATTGCAGATGAAGATCAGGCCGGGGAAGAAATACGGCTAAAGTATCGTTATCTGGACTTGCGCCGTGAAAAAATGCAGAAAAACATTCGTTTGCGTAATGGGGTAATCTCATCAATGCGCCGTCGCATGACGGAACAAAATTTTCAGGAATTCCAGACACCAATTCTGACAGCATCATCACCGGAAGGGGCGCGGGATTATCTGGTGCCGTCCCGTTTGCACCCCGGTAAATTCTATGCGCTGCCTCAGGCGCCGCAACAGTTCAAACAGCTTTTGATGATGTCCGGTTTTGACCGGTATTTCCAGATCGCGCCATGTTTTCGTGATGAAGACGGACGCGCGGACCGTTTGGCCGAGTTTTACCAGCTGGATGTGGAAATGAGCTTTGTTACGCAGGATGACGTATTCAATACGATACAGCCTGTAATTGAAGGTGTTTTTGAAGAGTTCTCTGATTTTACCGGGGAAAAACGCCAAGTGCAGTGGATGCCTTCCATTCCGTATAAGGAGGCTATGTTGAAATATGGCTCTGATAAGCCGGATTTGCGCAACCCTCTTGAGATTGTCGATGTGACCCGTGTCTTTGCCCGTGATGATGTTGAGTTCAAGGCGTTTAAAGGTGTCATCGCCAAGGGCGGCGTGGTGCGGGCCATCCGCGCACCAAAAGTTTCCGATCAGCCGCGCAGCTTTTTTGATAAATTAAATAGCTGGGCCCAAGGTGAAGGCGCTCCTGGTTTGGGGTATGTTTTATTTGAAGGCGGCGAAGGCAAGGGGCCGATCGCCAAGTTTATACCGGATGCAGCGCAGCAGCAAATCCGTGATATTGCAGATTGTGAGGATGGGGATGCGATCTTCTTTGTTTGTAATCAGGAGGGGCCGGCCGCGAATTTTGCAGGCAAAGCCCGTGACGCCATTTGTAGCGCTTTGCCCGAAGGTCATGACGCGGAACGCGAAAGCGGCGTCTATAAATTCTGCTGGATTGTTGATTTCCCTATGTATGAATTTGATGAAAAAGCTCAAAAGATTGATTTCTCGCACAATCCTTTTTCTATGCCGCAAGGTGGAATGGGGGATCTGGACAATAAAGACCCACTGGATGTTTATGCATTCCAATATGATTGTGTTTGTAATGGTTTTGAATTGGCCTCTGGTGCCATTCGGAACCATAAACCGGAAATCATGGAAAAAGCCTTTGGTATTGCCGGTTACGATAAATCTGTTTTGGAAGACAAGTTCGGCGGTATGTTGAACGCGATGCGCTACGGCGCGCCGCCGCATGGCGGTTTGGCATTCGGGGTGGATCGTATCATTATGCTGTTGGCCGATGAGCCGAATTTGCGCGAGGTTTATGCTTTTGTGATGAACGGGCAATACGAAGATCAAATGATGAAGGCGCCGAATGATGTCGATCCAGAACATTTAAGAGATTTGCATATCAAGCTCAGTCTTCCCAAGCAGAAAATAAACGACAGCGAGGCGGCTTAAAGCTGTTTTGCCGGTTTTAGCTCGTTGCGGCAGATACAAAAGGTTTCATAAAAGCGGGGGTGAATTCTCCGCTTTTTTAATGGTTCGCGCGGATCAAGTTTATTCCAGATATAGAAAAACCCGGCTTGCTATGATTGGAGATCAGGGGTAGCAGAGGCCGGGCTTTCAGGGTTCGTCTGTCTAAGGGTCGGTTAGGGTCGGGATGGGAAGACAGACTAGGGGTAACTTTTGTTCTATACCATGTCTTTCATTTGTTCGCGTAAGCGGGCTAGCAGGCTTTTAAACAGGCTGGAATTGCGTATTGCCTCTTTATCGTAAGTAAGATCTAAATCTAGCGTGTTGGTATTTTTTACCTTTATTTTCATTTGCGTATTGGCCGCATGGTCTTCTAGTACATCGAAAATATCATACCCGCCGTCTAAAAAATTCTGCATACGCGTCAGCTCGATACCGTCTTTTTTCTGATTGTATTTGTTGCTAATGGATTTGGTATCTGTAATACGTGCTTTCCATTTTAGCTGCTTATCTTGCAGTGTATCTGTTGTCATATCTGGCTACCCTTAAATTTTACTCAGTTTGTTGGTTTCATAATCTGGGTAATGCGATTGCCGTGCCAAAATTATTTATTATTTTATATCAGTGACTTAAGTTGGATTTGTTGATGGGGGTTTTGAGTTTTACTCCGTATGGTCGCGGCAAAATAGTCGATAAAACAGAAAAAATTACCTAGTGAGGCTGGGCATTGTTTTCCCAGGTGAGCGGGTTTCGATGATGATGGTCTGTTTTTTGTCTTTTCTTTTTGATTGTAATGCCTTCCCGCGAGCGATGCTTTCCGTTATTATAGGGAGGTAAACAGATCTCAAGGATAGGGTAGACGTTTTTTATGGCTCGCCATGGTAGCAAGATATTTTTTGTTGTATGTGCATTAATTGCGCTGGCCTTGACGTTATTTGTCTCAAAAGGTGCTTCGCAGATCGTTAAAACGGTTGAGCGTGGTATCGCGAGTAAAGAGCAGCCCGTCGATCCAGCCATCCGGGCGGGGATGTTGCCGCATAAAGCCCTGTATGAAATCAGGTTATCGGGTAAGAAAAGCGGAACGCAGATTGTTAATATTGCCGGGCAGATGATGTATGAATGGGAAACCGGCTGTGAAGGGTGGACAACCAATCACAAATTTAACCTGTTGTATGAGTATGCCGATGCGGCACCTATGCGCGTGACCAGTGATTTTTCAACCTATGAGCCCTTTGATGGCCAAACCTTGAACTTTAATGCCCAGCGTAGACGCGGCGGTGAGATTTTTGAGGAAATAAGGGGGTACGCGGCTTTAAATGATGACGGTGCCGGTCATGTCGATTTTCGCATTCCTGATGATCTAACGTATGATTTGCCCGTGGGAACTTTGTTCCCCATGCAGCATACACTCGCCGTTTTGAAAAATATTCGTGATGGCAAGCGATTCTTTAATGCGGTCATATTTGATGGCAGTGACCAGGATGGCCCTGTCGAGATCAATGCCTTTATTGGTGAGGCGGTGAACGCTGCCGAAATTGTAAAGCAGGACGATAAAATTGATTCTGAATTATTAGGGGCACAAGCCTATAATGTGCAGCTGGCTTTCTTTCCATTGGCCAAAAAAGAAGCCTATGCGGAATATGAAATGGAACTGGTTTTTCATGAAAACGGAATTATCAGCGATATGAGTGTTGATTATCAAGATTTTGCTGTTACGCAGAAACTGGTGGCGCTGGAGGCGATGCCTGCAAAAAACACGTGTCCAAATGACCAGCGTGCGCAGCAAGATTGAGGGGGAATAAGAATTATTCCTGATTTTAAAGATTTGGAAAGGGTATGCCTCTATTGTTTAAGAGGGGCTTTAAGAGGAACGGAGTTCGGAATTGGAAAATAGCAAAGTATTGATTGTCGAAGACAATGAGTTGAATATGAAACTGTTTCATGACCTTCTTGAGGCGCATGGCGTTGATACCGTTGAGACTCGTGATGGTAAAGAGGTTCTGGAACTAGCCAGGGAGCATAAGCCGGACCTTATTCTTATGGATATACAGTTGCCGGAAATTTCCGGGCTGGATGTGACCAAAAATCTGAAGGCAGATGATGAATTAAAAGATATTCCCGTGATTGCCGTAACGGCCTTTGCAATGAAGGGGGATGAACAAAAAATACGGGAAGGCGGGTGCGAGGATTATATTTCCAAGCCGATATCGGTTACGCATTTCCTTGAGGTCATTCAAAAATATATTCACACCAATGCCCTGAAAACAGGGTGATATAAGAATAAGCAGGATTGAGGGGAAAATATAAATGTCGGCGCGTGTCCTTGTAGTTGATGACATCCTACCCAATGTAAAGTTGTTGGAAGCCAAGCTGACCAACGAATATTATGACGTGCTTACGGCAACAAGCGGCGCAGAGGCCATAGAAAAAATTGAACATGAAAAGCCCGATATTGTGTTGCTGGATGTTATGATGCCCGGCATGGATGGTTTTGAGGTCTGTAGCCATATAAAAAATAATCCACTTTGTGCGCATATTCCCATTGTGATGGTGACGGCGCTGACGGATGTTGCCGATAAGGTGCGCGGGTTAGAAGCGGGAGCCGATGATTTTCTGAGTAAGCCGATTAATGATGTGGCCCTGATGTCACGCGTGCGTTCACTTGTGCGTTTGAAAATGGCGCTGGATGAATGGCGCATTCGTGAAAATACGGCCAATCAGCTGGGCGTGGTTGAGGAAACGTCTCATGTTATGTCCGAATCCGTGGAAAAGGCCAATATTTTGTTGATCGAAGATCGCAGCTTTGAGGCGCAGAAAATTGAGCAAACCCTGGAAACCGACAGTCACCACATTGTGGTCAAGGATTCTGGTGTCCAGGCGATGGGGGAAATCGCCAAACAAGACTTTGATGTGATTATCGTGAGCATCAATCTGGAACATGAGGATGGCTTGCGCCTTTGTTCGCATTTGCGGTCGAATGAACGCACACGCATGGTGCCGATCATTATGATCGGTGAAGATCAGGATATGAAAAAAATTGCCCATGGTCTTGAGATCGGAGCCCATGATTACATTTTACGGCCATTAGAACGTAATGAGCTGTTGGCGCGGGTCAGAACGCAAGTTCGCCGTAAACGCTTCCAGGACCGGTTGCGCGCAACTTACGAGATCAGCCTTTCAATGGCTTTGACCGATGGTCTGACGGGGCTTTATAACCGCCGCTATCTGCAAGTGCATTTGCAAAAAGTTTTAACCAAAAACCGCGAAAGCAATAAAAGAACCGCCGTCTTAATGATTGATATCGATCATTTCAAAAGCGTAAATGACACGTATGGCCATGATGTCGGGGATCAGATATTGAAAGTATTTGCCCAACGGTTACGGGATAATTTGCGCAGTTTTGATCTGGTTGCCCGTATGGGCGGAGAGGAATTTGTGGTCGTTTTGCCGGAAGTGTCCGAAGACAGGCCGTATATGGTGTCTGAACGTTTGCGGATGGCCATTTGTAATGAGCCCATACCCTGTAATACCCCTGAAGGGCATCTGACCGTTACAACATCTATTGGCGGCGCAATTATAAAGCCCGATGATGATGACACGACAGAATCCGCGCTAAAGCGCGCGGATGTGTGTTTGTACAAAGCCAAAAAGGATTTAGGGCGTAATTGCAGTGTATTTGAAGATATTGGTAAATTAGATCCCGCTCAATATCAACCGCGGGGCCGTCCTGAGCTGGAAGAGTGATGGGGTTTTATAATTTACAGACATAATCCATGCGATGCCAGGCAGGGGCTTTAATGATAACTACCGGTGGCCGTTATAAATCACAGACATAAAAAAAGCGCCGTTATAAGGCGCTTTTGTTGTTTTGACCGTGGCCGATGAAAAACTTAGTTTTTCTTGGATGGTGGCATTTTCTTCTCAACGAACCAGACATGCGCGCCGCGCTTTCCAGTTTCTTCATTGGTTGCCCATGGGTCATATTTTTTCTTACGGATTTTGTATTCCGCGCGTGTGCTGCGTGTTGCGTAATAGCGGTACCCTGTACCTGCTTCGCTTTCCAATCTTACTTTTACATTTGTGGACTTTGCCATCTCTACTCTCCAATATTCCTTAGAAGTGATGCTTTATGCGTGATTATTGCCTGGTTGTCAAGAATTTCTTGCGATTTTTATTCTTTGTTTTTCTTTTTACGCTTGTGTTTTGGCGTTGTCTTTTTTCTGGCCTTTTTGTGTACGGCTTTTACTTGTTTACGATCGCCGGGATCGGCCTTTGGGCCTTTGCGGGGCGATGGTTTTCGGGAGGAACGTTTCCCCGGCCCTGCGCGCCCTGATCCGCTGTTTCTGTTCGGGGCTTCCATACCCGGTATATCGGCGCCATTTCTCAGGCTATCTTCGCTCAATTCCAATACTGTCGATCCGGTTAAGCCATCGGCCTCTTTTAGTTTTACCGTAACTTCACCGCCCAAACGAAAAACGATTTTCTTGCGCCGTCCGATTAGAGCGTGGGCGTGTTCATCATGCACATAGAAATCATTGCTCAGTGATTTCATGGGCACCAGACCGTCTGCCCCACTTTCATGTAAGGTAACAAATAGACCAAAACGGGTAACGCCGGATATGCGCCCGGCAAATTCGGCTCCGATTTTTTCGGATAAATAAGCGGCGGTAAAACGGTCTGTGGCGTTACGCTCGGCTTCCATTGAGGCGCGTTCAGTGCCTGAAATATGGGCGCAAATGCCATCCAATGCGGCTTCTTCGGCATCACTTAGACCACCTTCGCCAAGCCCATAGGCGCTGACCAGAGACCGGTGTACAAGTAAATCGGCGTAGCGGCGAATGGGGGATGTAAAGTGGCCGTATTTCTCTAGGGCCAAACCGAAATGACCAATATTTTCGGAGGAATAGACAGCCTGGCTTTGGGTACGCAAGATAACTTGTGAAATTAAATGTGAATATGGCATGTCGCTGGCCTTTGCCAGAATATGATTTAACTTGGCCGGTTGGATATTTTCGGCTTTGGGCAGGGATAGGCGGAAGCTCTCCAGAAATTCGCGGGCGCTCTCCAGCTTGTCCATAGAAGGTTTATCGTGAACGCGATATACGCAAGGGGCGCGCTTGTTTTCAAGCGCTTGCGCCGCCGCGACATTGGCCAGTATCATAAATTCTTCGATTAATTTATGGGCATCCAGACGAATGCGCTGCTTCACACCGTTCATGTTGCCGTTTTCATCAATTAAAATTTGACGCTCGGGCAAATCCAGATCAAGCGCGCCGCGTTTCCTGCGCGCCTTGTCCAGTACCTCGAAAACTTCGTAAAGCGGGGTGATGATTGTATCAACCAGCCCTTCTGTTTTATCATCGGTAACGCCGTCATGGGCGGCCTGTACTTGTTCATAGATTAACCGCGCATGTGAACGGATTAAGGCGCGTACGAATTTATGTTTAACCAGCTTGCCGTTTTTATCAATCCACATATGCGCGGCAAGCGCGGCGCGGTCTTCATTAGGGCGCAGCGAGCATAAATCATTGGAAAGAGCTTCCGGTAGCATGGGGACAACGCGGTCAGGAAAATAGGTTGAATTGCCGCGTCTTTGTGCCTCAACATCCAATGGTTTACCTGCGCGCACATAATAAGAAACATCGGCAATGGCAACTATTAGGTGAAAGCCGTCTTCACCGCCCGGAACTTGGCAAGGTTCGGCATAAACTGCATCATCAAAATCACGCGCATCGGCCCCGTCAATGGTTACCAGCGGGATCGATCTTAAATCCTGGCGTTTGCCCAGCGGCGGCACTGTCATGCCCTTGGTTTCCTGTAATGCGCTGTCAGGGAATTTTTCATGCAAACCGGATTCGTATAGGCTAATCAGGCTGATGGCTTTTGGGTCACCGCGGCGGCCCAGAACTTCGGTAATGCGAACGGTTTTGTGTTTCAGGCCGCGTGTTGGCTGAACTTCACCAATGGCCAGATCACCATCCTGCGCATCGCCTTCATCGCCAAATGAAATACTAAAATCGTATTTTGCGCGTTTATCCGCTGGCTGAAGAATAAAGCCTTTTTTGGTTTCGCGAACCAAGCCAAGAATGCGCCCTTTTTCTTCATCAATGCGGCGAATCGTGCGCGCTTCATAGGCGCTGTCGGTGACGCGGGTCAGACTGGCCAGAACGCGGGCACCGATGCCAAGGGCCGGGTGGCCTTTCTTCTCCGGCATCATCTCTATACGCGGCTGGCTGCCCTGGCTTTCTTCGTCCCATTCGGTCAGCTTGGCAAAGACATCGCCGTCAATATCAATATCGGTGACTTCCACCACGGCCACGGCAGGCAGGCCCTCAGGGATCGTATAAACGCCGCCAGCCTGTTTGATAATGGATTCGTCCTTTTCCAGTTTTTTCAGGATTTGCTTTAACGCCACGCGGCGATCTCCGCCCTTAATACCAAAGGCGCGGGCGATGTCACGCTTGGTTACGGGGGTGGGCGTGGTTTTGATAAAGTCGAGTATGTCTTGCGGATTCATAATACTATATTACATGGTCACACCGCCAAGCGATAGCAAGGAAATAAACTTATTTCCCTGCACCTGCTTTTTTCTTCTTCGCTGCTGTCTTTTTCTTCTTGGCTGGCGCTTTCTTTTTCTTTGCAGGAGCTTTACCGCCATTTGCCGCTTTTTCAGCGTCTTTGATCTCTTTTTGCGCAATCAAATCCACGGCGCGGTTCATGCCGATTGACATCACATCGTCATCTTTGGGGATGGAAACAAATTTATTGTTATGTTTCACAAATGGACCGAAGCGTCCAATTCCGGCCTCAATCATTTTGCCGGTTTCCGGGTGTATGCCGACTTCCCGTGGAAGCGCCAGCAAGGACAATGCCTTTTCCAGTGTGACGTCTTCAACTTTTAATCCTTTGGGCAGTCCTTGACGTTTTGGCTTGGGCGCAGATGGCTTTTTGGGCTTTGGAGGATTTTTTTCGCCAGCTTTCTTGGCGGCCTTCTTGGCTTCTTTCCAGTTCTCGATCTCCAGATCATACGCATCCATGCGCTTTTTCTCTTCTTCCGCCGTTTCCGGTGGGGCGTCAATCTGGACATAGGGGCCGTAAGGGCCGCGCCGCAATGAAACAGTGCGTCCTGTGCCGGGGTCTGTTCCCAAAATCTTTGGTTCATTGGCCAGAGCATCGGCGCCGCTGTCGTCTTCGCCGTCTTTATCCGGGACCACCAATGGCTTTGTGTATTTGCAATCCGGGTAGTTTGAACAGCCGATAAAAGCGCCAAATTTACCCAGTTTTAGCCCCAGGCGGCCTTCGGGCAGGTCGGGGTTATCTTTACAGGCCTGACAAACGCGTGCGCTGTCACCTTCGGGAAAGAAGTGGGGTCCTAATTCGGCATCCAGATGGTTAATGACATCGGTGATGGTTAATTCTTTGGTGTCGTTAACGGCCTTGATAAAGTCATCCCAGAACAACCGCAATGCTTCTTTCCAATGCACATGCCCGGAGGCAATGGCATCCAGTTCTTCTTCCAGGTTGGCCGTAAAATCATAATCAACATAGCGTGAAAAGAATTTGGTTAGGAAGGTCGTCACGACGCGGCCGCGGTCTTCGGGAATGAATCGCTTGGAATCCATGCGTACGTAATTGCGATCCCGCAGCACCTGCAAAATCGAAGCATAGGTAGAGGGGCGGCCAATGCCAAGCTCTTCCAGTTTCTTGACCAGCGATGCCTCAGTGTAACGCGGGGGCGGCTGGGTGAAATGCTGGTTCGGATCGATTTTAACCAACTTGGTCTTTTCCCCTGTATTCATCGGGGGCAGGCGGCGGTTTTTATCATCGCTTGATGCTTCCTCCTCCTCATCATCGCGGCTTTCCTGATACAGAGTCAGGAAACCGTCAAAGGCAACAACCGAACCATTGGCGCGCAATACCACATCATCAGTGCCATCGGAAATATCGACGGCCATTTGATCCATCAGCGCGTTTTCCATTTGCGAGGCCATGGTGCGCTTCCAGATCAGTTCGTACAGCTTGCGGTGATATTCGTCTTTGGGCGCGGCGCTTGATCTTGGATGCACGGATAGGTCGGTTGGACGTATCGCTTCGTGGGCTTCCTGCGCATTTTTTGCCTTTGATTTATAAAGGCGGGGCGCATCGGGCAGGTATTTATCGCCGTAATCTTTTTTAATCAGGCTGCGTGCTTGTGTCACGGCGTCTTGTGACAGGGTTGTGCCGTCTGTACGCATATAGGTAATCAGGCCCGCCTCGTACAGGGCTTGCGCATTACGCATGGTGTTCGAGGCGCTCATGCCCAATTTGCGTGAGGCTTCCATTTGTAATGTTGATGTAATAAACGGCGCATAGGGGCTGCGTTTTACCTGTTTCTTGTCGATATTGGTGATTTTAAGCGCTTTGTTTTCGATGCGCTCAACCGCATGCTGGGCTTCGGCCTCAGTGCTGATATCCAGTTTACCGAGTTTGTTGCCGGATAAATGCGTCAGGCGAGCGGTAAAGGGGGCTCCTTCCTCTGTGTGCAGGCGGGCCTCAATGCTCCAATATTCATCGGGGCGGAAAAGCTCAATTTCTGTTTCGCGTTCACATATAATGCGCAAAGCCACCGATTGCACACGTCCGGCCGATTTTGAACCCGGCAATTTTCGCCACAATACCGGCGACAGGTTAAAGCCAACCAGATAATCCAGGGCGCGTCGTGCTAGATAAGCCTCAATTAAAGGGTGATCCAAGTCGCGGGCGTGGTCGAACGCTTCCTGTACCGCTTTTTTTGTGATTTCATTGAATGTAACGCGGTGAACTTGCTTGTTTTCCAGCAACTTGTTGTCTTGTAGAATCTCCAGCACATGCCAACTGATGGCTTCTCCCTCGCGGTCGGGGTCAGTCGCCAGAAAGACGGCATCGGCCTTTTTAACGGCTGATTTTATGTCGTTAACGTTTTTGGCCGCGCGGTCGCCCAATTGCCATTTCATCGCGAAGTCCTGTTCAGGAAGCACCGATCCGTCTTTGTTGACCAGGTCGCGCACATGGCCGTAGGAAGCCAGAACCTTGTAGTCTTTTCCGAGGTATTTTTCGATCGTTTTGGCTTTCGCCGGTGACTCGACTATGACGAGGTTATGGCTCAATTTATTCATCCCCTAAAAGTTGTATTCGGTTCCCCGGCAAGCGTTTTATACGCCCCGCAAGCTCAAGGTCAAGCAAAACAGTTTGCAAAACACTTATATTGAAATGACAGCTTCGCAAGAGTACGTCAACCGAAATAGGCGTAAAAGATAATTTGTCCATGATCTCGTCATGGGCGTTTTCTGGTGGATCTGCGACAATATCCACAGGTGGATGAAGCGGGATAAAGGGAGGGTATGGTTCGCGCATAGCATGGCCTGAAAAATCCATCATTCCTTCCATTATATCCTCGCAAGAACGCACCAGCGTGGCCCCTTCGCGGATAAGGTGATTGGGGCCGGCCGCGCGGGGGTCCATGGGGTGGCCGGGGATGGCATAGATGTCGCGCCCCTGTTCACCGGCCATGCGCGCGGTAATTAATGATCCTGAACGCTTGGTGGCCTCAACGACAACAACGCCTTTTGACAGGCCCGAAACAATGCGGTTGCGTTTGGGAAAGCTCTGTGCAAAGGGTTTTTGATCAAAAGGGCTTTCGGCAATAATAAGGCCTTGTTCTTTCACCTGTTCATAAAGACCGGTGTTTTCTTCCGGGTAAATCACATTTATTCCACCGGCAATGACGGCGATGGTTCCGCTTGATAGCGCCCCTTGATGCGCAGCGGTATCAATGCCGCGGGCCAGGCCGGAAACGATAACCTGCTTTCGTTTTCCCAGATCTTCGGCCAGTCTGGCCGTGAATTTTTTCCCGTTGATAGAGGCATTACGTGCCCCGACAATACCGATGCAGGATTTGTGCATTAGCGAAACATCACCAATAACACTGATCACAGGCGGCGCGTCATCAATGGCGGAAAGGGCAAGGGGGTATTCTGGGCAGGCGGCGGTGATGATGCGCCCGCCGAAATTCATCAGGGCATCGTATTCGCGTTCTATTGTTTCATATTTTGCGGCGATCAAGGGTTTTTTGCGTCCACCGCGCTTGGCCAGTTCGGGAAGGGCTTTTAAGGCATTTTCTGCGCCCCCGTAATATTCCACCAAACGGTAAAAAGTGATAGGGCCAATATTTTCGCTGCGGAATAACTGCAGCCAGGCCAGCTTTTCGGTCTCAGTTAATGGCGCATCGCGGCGGCCGTCCGGCTGGTTAAATAAATCGGTCATATTTCTTTCTATAACCGTAAAGGAATGATGGGGACAAGTTCTTTTTTTCAATTTCGGCTTTACCGTCTCGTGGGTGACGGTGGCTCAACTATCTTTTTTCTTATCGCCAATTCGTGGCTCGGTGCCGGCGCGGATGCGGGCGATATTGCTCCGGTGACGCCAGATCACGAGCGCGGAAATCAGCGCATTAATGATTGCGGGGTACATCCCGTAAAACACATAGGTCATCACAGGTGCCACGATCATCGCACTCATCGCCGCCACGGAGGATATCTTGCCGAATTTCGCACTCACCAGCCACGTCGCGCACGCAATTAATCCGGTGAAGGGAACAGCGGCGAGAAGAACGCCGAGCGTGGTCGCCACACCTTTCCCGCCTTTGAATTTCAGCCAGACGGGGTAGCAATGACCGATGATGGCGGCGAGGCCAGTTAATAAAAGCAATGCTATATATTCAGTTTTATAAACACTTATTAAATTATGATGATCTGGATTTATTACAGATATCATATTTCCCGTAGCTTTTTCTGCAATTAATGTGCTTTCAGCATTGCTTAAAAACAGGCTAGGAAAGAAAGAATGACCTAAGAAAAATATAATTAACAGTATAAAAATTGCACCTTTGGTAGCGTCAAGTAGTAATGTTAAAAAGGCTAATTTTTTATTGCCCGTCCTTAAAACATTCGTGGCACCAATATTTCCAGAGCCAATAGTTCGAATATCACCATATCCCCAAGCTTTTGACATTAGAAATCCGAAGGGGATAGATCCAATAAGATACGCTATCAAGCATGCTATAGCGGTTGTGGTTGACAATTCTAAGTAATCTATTGCCGGGATATATTCAGGGTTAGCATTCCAAAATGCAATGTTATCTATACCTAACATCACCCCTCCAACAACAAATCAAGTACCGCCATCCTTGTCGGGATGCCGTTGGCTACTTGCGGGGCGTAGAGGAAGCGCGTTTTGTCTTCCGCCAGTTCATCCGAGATTTGCAGGCCGCGGATGAATGGGCCGGGGTCGAGGACGATGGCTTCTTTTTTGGCGTGGGCGAGGCGTTCATGCGTCAGGCCGTAATCGTTGAAATAGGCGGCGTCATGGATCAGGACCTTGTCCATGCGTTCCTTTTGCGGGCGGATCGACATGACGACATCGGCGCCGCTCAAGCCCTCATTCAGATCGGTGAATTTATCGACGCCTTCGGCGGCCAGTTTTTCGGGCATAAGTTCCAGCGGCGCAATGACGCGCACATTCGCCCCCATCTTGGTGAGCAAGCCCATATTCGAGGATGCAACGCGGGAGTGCGCAATGTCGCCAACAATGGCCACAGTTAGCCCAGCCAGCTTGCCGAAATGCTGGCGCATGGTCAGGGCGTCCAGCAAGGCCTGCGTCGGGTGCTCGCGCCAGCTATCGCCGCCATTGATGACGGGGCAATCCATGCGCTTGGCAATGTAATTGGGCGCGCCGTATTCGCTGTGCCGTAAAACAACGGCATCGGGACGCATGGCATTTAAGGTGTCAATTGTGTCCATAAAGCTCTCGCCCTTTTTAAGGCTCGAGGTCTCGCGGTTCCAGTTGATGACTTCCGCGCCTAACCGCTTGGCCGCCATTTCAAAACTGGTTAGCGTGCGCGTAGAGTTCTCGAAGAAAAGGTGCAAGATAATTTTGCCCTTATGTTTCTCGGCGTCATAAGAACCGTTGGTCAACCCCTCGGCATACATTTGTGCATGATCAAGAATTTTTTCAATGTCCTGCGCTTTTAGATCGCATATTCCAAGTAAGTGCTTCATGGATTTCACCAAACCAGAAACAATTATTCCTGTCTAGTACGAAAAAAATCGTGTACACTTGTTTTATTAAGCGGGGCTTCTCCTGCCCTTTTACAAAACGTTCTGTAATCACTCCAAATAAAAAGAGTCTCCAATGACCGGTCTTATGAATTTCTTAAGAAATATCCTTTATAAACTAGGTGTAGGCTCACCGCCTGCCGAGGATACGGCCATACCGAGCCAGGTGCCGGAACGGACGCAGCCTCGCATGGGGAAGATTGATCAGGAAGTCGTCTTTGCCATGAGGGATGGATATATGGTTTTGATGGTGGATCATCAATTTGACGGCGTGCCAAGTTGGATTGAATGGGACAATGATCGTAAGACCGTTAGCTTCACCCAGATGGGCGGTGATATGGACGAAATGAATGCGGATATTAAGGTTGAATATATTGATGCCTTGATGGATGCGAAAAAAGTGCTGCTGGTCAGTAATGATAATGAAAAAAAGATTGTGCACTTTGTTCCGTTTATAGCCCGTAAGTAAAAGCTAAAAGAAACTGGCACGGAATTTGAAAGAACTTGGCGGTTCTTAAATATGGAGGAGAAGCACATGGTTGTTGTATACAACACAAAAACCCCAGATATGGATGTCGTAGAAACTTTAACATCTGCCGCCGTTGAGCAGGCGGAAAAAAATGGGCTTACCCCCAATAGTGAGCCGAATATCGATGCGACAGAGATCGGGCATTTCGAATATACTGGTAAGGCCTTGTTTGCATCACCTGAAGTCACGGCGCCAGCGCCGGAAAAAAAGCCGGATGGGCCTTCCTATAATTAAATAAGGGCCGTGTGCGGTCCATGGCTGTGATTTTTAAAGAATGCTTTTCGCGCGAAGGGCGGCAATTTCTTCCGCGCTTTTTCCCAAAATATCGTGCAATATCTGATCGGTGTGCTGTCCGCATGTCGGGGGCGGCAGGTCGTAACGCGGCGGTGTTTCTGACATTTTAATCGGGCTTCCCACCAAATCGATGGCATCGTTGCTGAAATGATGTTGCATTTTTATTTTCATGCCGCGCGCGTCAATTTGGGGCATGTCGAAAGTTTTATCCATGGTGTTGACGGGGCCGCAAGGCACATCAATATCGGCCAGCCCCGATAGCCAGTAGTCCATATCATGGGCGGCAATTTCTTGTGCGATCATGGTGACAAGCTCGGCGCGGTTGCTTACCCGGGCGGAATTGGTGGCGTATTTGGGGTCGCTGGCCCAGCCCGGTTTGTTAATGAACTCACAAAACCGTGTGAATTGGTTGTTGTTACCGACCGCCAGAATGATAAAGCCATCCGAGGCTGCAAATGTTTGATAGGGCACAATAGTGGAATGGGCATTGCCCAGACGCGGCGCCAAATGCCCGGATGTCAGGTAATATTGCGCAATATTGGTCATGGCGGCCACGGTGCAATCCAGCAAAGCAAGATCGACATGCTGGCCTTTGCCGGTTTTGTTGCGGTAATTCAGTGCGGCCAAAATGCCAATGGCGGCATTCAGTCCGGTCATGATGTCGCTAAGGGCAACTCCGGCCTTCATCGGCTGTTCATCGGGTTCGCCGGTAATGGCCATGAGCCCGCCCATGCCCTGCGCGATAAAATCATATCCAGGTTCGCTTGATAGCGGGCCGTTTTGGCCAAAACCGGTAATTGAACAATAAATGATATGCGGGTGACGTTTTTTTACGCTCTCGTAATCAAGGCCGTATTTGGCGAGTCCGCCGGCCTTAAAGTTTTCGATCAGAATATCCGATTTTTCCAGTAGTTCATGAATGATCTCCTGCGCTTCTTCTTGCCGGATATCCAGCGTCAGTGACTTTTTGTTGCGGTTGCAACTCAGGTAATAGGCGCTTTCTGATGTGTCGTCTCCCTGATCGTCTTTCAGGTAAGGGGGCCCCCAACTGCGGGTGTCGTCCCCGTCGCCCGGTTTTTCAATTTTAATGATCTCGGCGCCCAGATCTCCTAGCAATTGGGTGCAGGACGGGCCAGCCAAAACGCGGCTAAGATCGGTGACGCGAACGCCTTCTAAAGCGCGGTTTTGTGTTTGCTGGGGAGGGGGATTTTCGTTATGGCTCATGGCAGTAAAATCTCTGGCAAGGTGCAAAACATATAAATGGCGGTACATAACAAGCCGGCGGCAAATCCGGGGCCTGCCGGGACCGAAAGCCTTGACAGATCAAAACTTTTTACCGGCACCTTGGCATGAAATATAGTGTAAATAGCGATGATGACGCCGTGAAAAAAACCGGCCAGTGCGCCCGCAGCGGCGGCAATCAGGATGTGTTCGGGGCCAAGCCATAGGCCGCCAGCGGTTAATAGTTTAACATCCCCCAGCCCCAGCGTGTCCTCGTCATACCAATAATTGGCAAGGCCGCGAATAACGTAAAGCAGGCCGCCCCCAATAATGGCACCCAAGGCCATGTCTTCAAGAGTGACGTAATGAAACAATGTGGATAAATGAAAGACGAAGCCGCAACAGGCCAGCCCCAAAACCAGTTCATTGGGCAAAAGATAGGTTTTTAAATCAATATAGGCAAGCGCACCAAGGATAACGATGCCGCCAATGACACAAAGAAGGGCAAAAATTTCAAGCATTTGGAGCCTATATCTATATTGTCCACGTCATATTGAAGAAATTCAGAATCTGTTCTATTACTCTGATGTAAATTGGTTTAACATGATTTGATTGTGCAGATCAAAACATAAAGTTCAATATAGCCTATGAGCGATACAGATAAAATTTTAGTAGTAGAAGACAATGACTTTGTCCGAATGCAGATTGTCCGCTTTCTGAACGAGGCAGGGTACCAAACTGTCGAAACTTCCGATGGGGAAGAGGCCCTGCAGGCGATGACCAAAGACATTATGATGGCCATTGTCGATGTGCGGATGGAGCCAATTGGCGGATTTGAATTTATCAAATCCATCCGTGGTTCGGATATGGATACGCCCGTTGTTCTGGTGACGGGGGATGATAATCCTGATTTGTTGAATGATGCTGCCCGCTGGGATGTGACGGCGGTCTTGATGAAACCTGTTCAGCGCGATAGGCTGGTTAAAATGGTGCAGCGGACACTTAAAGGGTATGGGAAATAAATTTTTTTCGAAAATTTAATTAAGGCAATAAGAATGCAACGTTTTTTTAATAGACAAATAATAAAGCCGGGGAAGGGGGCACTCTTGTCTTCGGCTTTGTTGCTCTGTCTTGGTTTAAGTGGGTGTGCGCAGGAAAATATTCCCGGGGCCAGAAATGTGGAAATTCCGTCACCTGTTATGGCGAATAAGCGCGAATCGGCCATTAATGAGCGCCCTGACAGTGTCCTTTATTTGCCGCTTGGCAGTGATGTTCTTGTGCCTGAAAGTGAATCGGGCTCGCCGTTCCCCAATGAAAATGTGGGGCCGTTTGAATTGCGTTCGGAAACTTTGGCTGGCGCCCTGCAATTGATTTTGGCTGATTATGAGATTCCTCTGGCCTTTGAGACAGAGGAGGGGTTAACCCGCACAATTACGGTGGCCAATTTGCGCGGTCCTTTGGACCGGGTCGTGGCAAAGGTTTGCGGTCTTGCTGATCTGTATTGTTCTTATGAGGATGGCTTGCTTGTCGTAAAGGAAACGCAAACCTTTACTGTGACGGTGCCACCAATCGGCGCGGATGACGGGTTGATGGAGTCTTTGTCAACGGGGATTGAGGCCATTACCGGTGAGGCGCCCATTGTTGAATCGGCCACGCGTACCATTATTTATGAAGCCAGCAATAGAACATCCCAGCTGGCGGAGCGTTATTTTCAGCGCTTGCGTTCCAATACAGCCTTGATTGTGTTTGAGGTCTATATCTGGGAGGTGTCTTTGGATGCGGATAATGCCACCGGTATCGATTGGGAAAAAATTGATACATTCGGCAAGTTTAATATGGGGATTAGTATTCCGGGCGGTACGCCTGCCGGGTTTAACCCAATCAGTATTGGATTGCCAACCACCGGTGATGTAGCCTTTGGCGCGGATGATGTTTTGCAGTTTATATCGGGGCAGGGGGCCGTTAAGACGATATCCCAGCCACAAATTACGGTTCTTGCGGGGGCTGAGGCAACATTGCGGGCCGCGGATACGACCAATTATGTGTCCTCGTTAAGTCGCTCCAGTGATAATGGGGAGATCACGGTTTCGACGGAAACAGATTCTGTTGATACCGGCTTTACCCTGACAATTGCCAGTGATTGGGACAACGCGACAATATATGGGTCTATCGATATTGAGTTGCAGGAGTTTCAAGGTTTCCAGAATTTTGATGCCGATGGAACGGTGTTGCAGTTGCCGCAAACAACCGAGCGTGAGCTTTCAACGCAAATTCGCATTCGTCCGGGTGATTCATTGTTGATTGCCGGGCTTGTCCGGGAATCGGATGAATATGATTCGTCCGGTCCAGGGTTTAATAAGCCAATTTTTAGAACATCCCGAAGCGCGATTGTTTCGAATACTGAGCTGGTGTTTTTGCTGAAGCCGCGCGTAATTGTTTATACTGCGGAAGGTGAGGGCGTGGGCCCGAATGGCGTGAAGAGCAGTGTCTTTAATAATGGCGGTGCGGGTAGTCTGTATAACGAAGATGTTTTCCCATCTAGTACGCTGTCTAGCGATCAATTAAATCCCGGCTTGTCCAACGATTAAATTGACGTCATAATAATATTGTGTGATTCGCTCGTTTTTTGTGTGGATTGTGCTATACTTATTGTCAATGTGTATCTCGCCTGCCAATTCTCAAACTAAAAAATCGTAATGCCCGGTCGTATAGTTCAACTTTTTACATCGCTGATTCTAATTTTACTTTTGTTGGTAAGCGCCGCTTACGCGCAGGGGCCTTCTGCGTTTTTTGATCCGGGTGCTCAACAATCGGGCGGTGGGTCGCCTGGTGGTGGGCTGGTCCCGGTTGAGCCGAATGTCGATGGCGGCGCCGTTCCAATCGGTGCGACTGCACAGGTTGTTGTCCGGTTTCGCAATGATGGTGCAACGCCGGTGCAGACAACCTCTATTCGTTTATATCCATCCTCAACGGTTTCCGCGACCATATCATTGGATCAGTGTCAGGAAGCCGCATTAAGCCCGGGGGCGGAATGTGCGATTGCTCTGTCGGTTAAAGGGCTTCAGGCCGGCGCATGGCGCGTTGAAATGTTGGTTTCTCATACTGGTCGTACGCGGTTGGTGTCATCAACCTTAACCGGAACGGTTGAGGCTTCGGGCGAGGGAACGGAAAAGCTGAGTAGTGATGTTGAGGCTATTCCGGATGAAGTTGATTTTGAATCTTTGACCGCTAGTCAAACTTTGGTTGAGCCGGTTATCTTGCGGAACATTACCTCTATTCCGATTAATATTTCAGATATTTACATTGATGCCTCTGATAATGCCGGGTTTTCCTTGAAAACTGAATGTGAATCCTTGCAGCCCGGTCAGGCTTGTATTGCGACTGTGCGCTGGTCACCAAAGTTGCGCGGCCCTGTGTCCGGGGTGTTGGTTGTTAAGCACGATGGCCCGACCGCTTTGTCCAGTGTGCCATTAAAGGGGGCTTATGATCCTGAAACTGTTAATCAGGCCGAAACATTCCCGGAGGCTGTACCGGGCAAGGGGTTGTTGGTGGCCTCGCAGACAGAAATTGATTTTGGTAATGAAATTGAGAAGGCGTCAACCATCACGGTATCTTTGGTCAATGCCGGGGATTCTGATTTGACGCTGCGTACGATTGATGTGGCGGGGAAAGATAATGGTTTAACCATTCGTGGTACAGGGTGTCAACCTGGTCAGGTTTTGGAGCCTATCGAGGCTTGTCCGCTGACGGTTTCATGGTCACCAACCTATGTGGGAACATTACTGGATGATATCCAGATTGTGCATGATGGGGCGCGCGGCGTTCTGGTTCTGCCTGTCCGCGGTGAGGCAGAAGGCGTCGTCTCGCAAGATCAGGGTGCGATTATGCTGAGTAATGTTTCGGCTGGTCCGGCAGTTATTGGCCGTCAGGATATTACCGATCTTGAGACGGAAGAAGATGTTGAGGCCGCTTTGGATATACCGGCGCCGCAAAAGCCGGCCTCTGCGCAAAGCGGCGGGCAGGCCAGAGGTTTTGTTCCGCAGGTATCAAATCCGGCCAGCGTTTTGGACGGTTTGAAAATTACCTCTTTCTCTCCAACGCGCGCTATTGTGGCAGGTCCGGGCGGAAGCCGTATTGTTTTTGATAATGAGGCGGTTGTTTTGGGTGGAATAGAATGGGATGTCCATATCCAGCGCAATGGAATTGAATTTACAAGTCAGGGGCAGACAGTGTTATTGCTCTTTGATCGATCTTTATCTTCTGTTAACCGCGTTAATTCACAATCAAGTAATGCATCATCCAGCTCTTCCGGGTCAGATTCTGATTCAGGTGACGGGGGCGATGATTAGTTTTGATATCCTAACGTTAGCACAATAGGCCGGACATGAGTGATACAACCAATCCAGAAGCAGATGAATCCAAGGATTTGGAGAAGAAGCGTCTTCAGGAGCGCCGCCGCCTTCGTTCAGGCGAGGGACGTGAGCGTTACCTGGATATGGTCCAGCGCGAACGTGCATTGTTGCTGGATCAGGGGATTTCCCGTTCTACGGAGCAGCTATTGGATATGGCTGGTGCCGTTACGACCTCTGAACAGGAAGATGAGGCCATTAAGGACCGCGCGACCGGTGACCAGCTGCGTGCGGTGTTGCCGGTGCAATCATGGCTGCCGCTTAGCATTCACCTGATTGGCTTGCGGGATTCTGTCCTGCGTGTGGCACCGCTGCATGATTTAAATGACCGTCAAATACAATCGCTGTTATCAACCGCCAACCGAAGCGGTTTTCACGTTGAACGTGTCGAGATTGAGGTCTGGGACCGTAAAGAACTGATTGATACGTTGCGCTCTGTGCATGATTTGTCCGCCGATCGGTGTGAGAAAACGCTCTCTCTATGGCTGGCCGACACCGATAATGGTTTGCTTTTGAACCAGTTCCAGCGCGATATGCTGGCCGAGGCCTTGCAGATGCGTGCTTCCGATATTCATTTGGTGCAGGATAACAACCCGGCCGCGCCGAACTGGATTCAATACCGCATTGACGGGGATATGATGCCGATGCACCTTTTGCCGCCCGAGGCGATGGCGCGTTTGACGACCCTTTTGAAACGTGATGCTGGTTTGAACTTCGGTGACCGGGTGACACCAAAAGACGGACGTTTTGGTTTTGTGTGGCAAGGGCGCTCTATTGATGTTCGTGTGGCCGCGGGGCCGCAGGCGCAGGACGGGGAAAAACTGACCTTGCGTTTGCTGGACCGGGCCGCGCTGAAGGGGTTTGATGAACTGTTCCGCCGTCACGAAGATGTTGGTGATTATCTCGCCAAGCTGCTGTCGCCTGAAATTAAAGGGGGTGGTGGTTTGATCCTGCTGTCCGGTCCGACGGGGTCTGGTAAAACAACAACGCTTTATGCGTGTGTGCAGCAAATTGACCGCCGCCGCCGCCATGTTTTGACGATTGAAGATCCGATTGAATATGAATTACGGTACGCGACGCAATGGCAGGTGCGTCCGGGCATGCCGGGAGGATCGTTCGCCGATCTTATTCGTGCAGCCATGCGTCATGATCCTGATTATATTATTATCGGGGAGATGCGTGACCCGGATACCGTTGAGACATCGCTGAAGGCAGCGGAATCCGGCCACACGGTGATTTCGACCATTCACGCTGATACCGCCTTGCAAACATTCGAGCGCCTTAGGTCTTTGATGCCGCCTGAACGGGAAAAATCATCGTCTTATACCCTGGCGCAGCAGGTGCGTGCCATTATGAACCAACGCCTGGTGCGGACCCTTTGTCAGGGGTGTTCTCATAAGGTGGAGGTCCGCGAGGTTCTAAACGAACATGATCTGGACATGCTTGACTTAAACGGTGATGAAAAGGTGCGCCGCCATAATGCATCGGGCTGTGATCTTTGTAATCGCACTGGTATTTCTGGCCGGACATTGCTGCTGGATGCGCTTTTGATTACTGTCGGCCCGTCACAGCGGAATGACATATACGAAGCCTTGATGAGCAATGTGAACCGAATTCCCGAACAAGAGGGGGTTATGGTGCATACCCGTAAAGAAGGGCTGGTTGATCTGGTGACATCCGGTTTGGTCGACCCGAAAGCGGCCTTAAGCTATCTAGAGGAGTAAATTCGTCCTTGTCTTGCGGATTTCTGCGTTTCAAGGACAAATTAAATCATATTCTTTTCATAATATATTAACAAATTTTAAAAATTATGGATTTATAATATTTATAGGATTGATACAGCTCTTATTCTAGAGGACTTTAATGCAGCAATGGATCGCACAAATAGCGTATGAAACGACTTCCGGGCCTAAGAAGGTTCAGGAATCGTTTTATTTGCCGTCAACTGAAGATGTGCGTGCGGCCATTCAAAAAAAGGGCGGTTTTGTCCTAAGTATTCGGCCGCATGCCCGCTCACCGCTGGAACGTTTGCTGGCGCGCTCTACCTGGTGGCAGGTGCAGCTTTTGCGCGGTATTCAGTTCCGGGCAAGCTCGACATCGCCGGGTGTCGCGCTTTGGAAAATTATTCAGGCTGAAACAAATCCGCGTCGTCAGAATATTTTGGCGCCGGCAAGGGAAGCGCTGGCCAGAGGGCTTGGGGTTATTGATGCTTTGAAATCATTGAACATCTTTGACCATTCTACATTGGCCATTCTGGCAGGCTCGGAACGGGCCAATAAATTGGTGGAAGGTATTCCCCACGCTATTCATTCGATTACGCAAAAACGCAAAAATACGCGCGCGATTATGGGGACGATGTCATGGCTGGCCTTTGACGTCTTCTCAATTGTGACATCTCTTTGGGCCGGTAAAGACATGGTTCTGGGCTGGTTCCGGGATAATCCCCCAACGGACCCGGATGAACTGGAAAAATTTGAAGACGTTGTGTCCAATCTCGGGCTGTTTTGGGATGTACTGATTTACAGCTCAGTATTTTTGGGGGCCTTTATGGCCTGGGTTATTTTTTCATACTGGATTAACCGTGGTAAAAAAGATTGGCCGACGGCCAGAATTGTACGAAAAATACCGCTTATTGGCGGCTATTTGCGCGATTTGGCCTTTACAGATTCGATGATGGCGGCCTCGCGTATGTTACGCGGTCTGGTGCCGATTAATGATACATTGGAACAATCTGCCGATGCCTCGACCGCGCCGGATGTTATAGCCTATTGGGAAGCCGCGCGCGAAGAACTGAGCCGCGGTGTCGGTCTGGGGTCCGCCCTTGACCGGGAGCCTTTGACGCGGAATGAAAGGCTGGAACTTGCGAGCTTGTCTGACCTTGATCAAGTTGCTACAGTAATGGAATCAATCGCAGAAATGCGTGCGGCTGCGGCAAAAACGAAACACTCCCTGATTGTGTGGATTGCTTTTGCCTTGACAGGCGTGTTTCTGGTTCTTGCGTTTGGTAGTGCGATTTACGCGCTGACAGTGATGAATATGAGTATGGATTCAATGATGGGCGGCCTGATGGACGGCGCAATGTAGAAAGGCACATTCGTGGCTATTATTAAAGACACAGATATCAATGATAAAGGTCTGGTGGATCCTAAAAAAACCGAAGGGGCTGGTGTTTCTCGCCCGCGGCCCGGTATGGCCGATGCTATGGCCGGGGAATCGGCCGATTTTGTTCGTGATTTAAAACCATATTTGCCGCAGGAAATGGTGGGCGGTTCCATTCCGCATATTCCGGGAACGGAAGAGGAAGCTGTATGGAATGCGGCATCACAGGCATGTGGAACCGAAAAAGTGCATTTTTGTTATTCCGTAGATGAGGGCCGCGTTTATTATCTGGCCTGCCCGTCATCCATGCTGGCGTCTAACCCGGATAGCTGGTGCCCCTTGGCGGCGGCCTTGCCGGGCAATAGTGAATATTGGGATCGTGAAACGGTCTATTTATACGAACAGGAAGGGGTGGCCTCTGCGCTGCGCTGGGATCCGGAAACGGGACGCATGCAAGTGTTTTTAGGCGCGTCCAGAACAATTTTGCCCCGTATTCAGTCGATGGATGCCAATTTCGTGACCATTAATCCGGTTGTGGCCGATATTGTGCCGTGGCGGAATAAAAATCTTAAGACCGAAAAATTATCACGGGCAACGGCGCGTATGCTGGTTATTATTGCGTTGTTTATCAATTTATTTGCGGTTGTTATTTTGTTCTACAATTTCATTGCCATTAATATGATTGAACGCAATCTGGATGTGGTGAAATCGGAAACATCCCGCGCATCCAATGACTTAATGCTGAATGCATACAATGCGATGCAAAGTGATACGATCAAACATATGGTGCGCATTCAGGAATTGCTGGATAGCCTGGCGCAGGTGGATGGAACATTGGTGCGCTATGAGGTCAAAAACCGTCAGGTGGAATGGGAAGCCCTGATCCCTGAGGCATTCGCCAGTAAATTCGGAACGCCGATTGGTATTGATGATGAAGATCAACGCAAACGTATCCGTGTACAAGGTAAACGTTAAGAGTTATAGTGAAAATGTACATAGGCGTAAAATTTAAATGGTTAACACGCTTTTAATATTTTGCATTTATAATAAACTATGTACATTTGTATTTAGAAAGTTGGGGTAGATTAAAAAATGGCCACTAAGCCACCGCTTCCAAAGATGGATTTCCTGCAGTTTGATTGGAAAAAGCTGCAGAATTTCGATTGGCGCAGCCTCAAGAAATATACCTCGCCTCAGGCTTCTGAAGATCTCAATAAATTCTTAGAAAAAATGCCGACCAATGTCGGGCAAACCATGCTGATTATTGCGGCTGTCGCATGGGCAACGGCCGGGGCTTTGGGGCTCTATGTCACCATTCAGGTGCAGCAATTGACCGAAATGCGCGCGGAATTGGAGGAGGCCCAGGCCTTAAAGCCGATTGTGCCAAGTATTTCCGACGTGGCCATTAACCCTGCCGAAGTGCGGAATTTCAGTGAAAGCGTGAAAAATATTTATCGCGGCATTGAAATTAAGGCATCGGGCTCCGCCGTGGCCTTAAACGCAAAGGCAACCGGTGATTTCGGGCAATGGCGCGAAGCCATCGGGCATGTGCAAAATGGTGGGTCCGGGTGGCGCGTGAACGTTGACCATTTATGTGTGGGCCGTGAATGTAAACCAAACCCATTATCCGCCACATTAAGAATTAATAAAGTTTCGGTGAAAAACCCAAACTCGTAGGATAGACGTATAAGAATAAAACAACTATAAAAATAGTAAGAGTTTAGTAAAAAGGAGAGAGAACCATGAAAAAATTTAAAAAGACATTTAGGCGCGGTGAACGCGGGAACGTTTTGTTCCTGATTTTGATCGCTGTTGCCTTGTTCGCGGCTTTGTCATACGCCGTGACGTCATCGTCCCGTTCCGGTGGTGGTGATGCCAATGATGAATCGGCGTTGGTGCGCAGTGCGCAGATAACGCAGTACCCGTCTTCTGTAAGAACGTCAATGATCAGAATGATGGTTTCAAACAGTATTGATCCCACAGATATGATTTTTGCCGGGCCGTCAGATTTCTCTACGGCTTGTGATGATGTCAATGTTGAACGTCCAAATTGTGTGTTTCATCCGTTAGGTGGCGCGGCAACGCTGACAAATATACCAGCTGATTTGATGGTTGGGACAGTGGCCGGAGAATGGGTTTTTAGTGCCAATTACGAAATCGCTGATATTGGTACATCTGATACGGCCGCAAGCGATGCTGGTAACGATATCATTGCATTTTTGCCCGGCATTACAAATGGTCTTTGTGCCCGTATAAATGAAGAGCTTGGTATCAGTGGTAATACAACTGATGCCGGTACGGACTGGGATTTGACTGATACGAGTGAATATATGGATGATGCGGCTTATTGGGCTACGGTCTCAACTGAGACGGACATAATAGGTGATGGAGCGACAGCTGGTCTTGCTGGGCAGGCTTTTGGTTGCCTAACAGATAGCGCTGGAGAGAATATCTACTATCACGCCCTCTTAGAACGTTAAGAGCTTTAATAAATAATTCTCTCTTTTTGTTTTCCCCGTGGGTGTGTAGAATGCTCATGGGGAAAATTTATTTTAAATATGCGCATTAAGGATATTCAGATGTTGATAAAGAAAAACAATAATAGAAAAGCGGAGCGCGGATCGGCGCTGGTTTATATCTTGATCGCGATTGCCTTGCTTGGTGCGTTGACCGTCACCTTTATGGAGCCTAGCTCGCAGCAGACATCCTCCCAGTCCGGTTTTAGAACCGTTACGGCCGTAAAAAGCCAGATCGATGTTATTCGCTCCGCCGTGCAGGAATGTGTATTGCGTTATTCCAATGGGGATCAGACGGCCGCCATTCAAACCAGTGACTCAGGCGCCAATCAGATTTACCCGCTGAAGCCGAATTCGACCTATCTGGCCTCTCCAACCGTGGGAACGCGTTTGGTGAAAGACCTGAAATGCCCCGGTAATCAGGGATCAACAGTGAATGACCATCAGCCGATTTTCGGCGGCAGTACGGGCAAGTTTTTGCAACCGCCCCCCGATTTATTTGAAGACTGGCAGTGGTATAACGGTGATGATGGCGTGTTCTTTTGGACCCGTACATCCAAATCTGATGCTTTCTTGACCAGTGCCTTGCAAAAGATTGATGAAAATTTTTCTGAATGTGAAGCCGATATGGTTGATGCCAGCGGCGGCGATGTTGATATGGATAGCGATGCAACATCACAGGCCGTTTGTCCAGATGGTTCTGTTTGTTACCGCGTCTGGATGATCAATCTGGGCACTGCGCCACATGGGGATTATAACGTTGACAATAGCTGTGGTGCCTCACAGACATAGGTCTGGTTTAAAGTGCCGCAATTTCGGTTTTTACCCGTTCAAATTCGGTCTCGATCTGCGGGATTAAATCATCGCCATATTGCCCGTCTTCGGCGGCGTCCTGCAAATCTGCAGCAAGATCACCCAAAACATTACAACAGGCTGATCGCGCCGCACCTTTCAGGCTGTGGGCGGCTTCCTTGATATCGTGCAAATCTTTATGCGTGTGCGCCTCGCGGATTTTGACGATCAGGGGCGCGGTCATATCGGCAAACATGCCCAGCATTTCAATCGCCATGTCATCAAAGGCGCCCATTTGGTCAATCATCGCTTGCCGGTCAATGGCGGGTGGCTTTGCGTCCTGCGGAGGGCGTTGGCCCGGCGCGTTGTCTTGCGGCTGTATCGTATCATCTTCCGCGCTTTCCCCGTTTTCTTTGGGGTGTTCATGTTCCAGCAATCCCCAGCGCATAAGCAGACCGCGAAATTGCCCGAGGGATACGGGTTTCAGCAAACATTCATCAAAGCCGTGGCGCATATAGGTCTCGCGCTGTGCCATTTGAACATCGGCGGTCAGGACGATTACGGGGAAATGTTTGTCCGTATCGGCCTCGCTTTCGCGGACCGAATTCACGAGCGCATACCCATCCATCTCCGGCATATGCAGATCGGTGAAAACAATACCGTATTCGCCTGTTTGAATGGCCTCCAGCGCCTGTTTCCCGTTTTCAACAAAGGTGGCCTCCACGCCGCCGATTTTTTCCAGCTGGCGTTTTAAAATTTCCTGCACGCTGTCTGTATCTTCCGCAATCAGCAGCTTGCGCGGGCCATCAATAGATAAATTGTGTTTGCGTGCGGTATTTTTCACCGCTTCGCCCAATCCGGCGCGGCTGGCCGGTTTTGTAAGATAGGTCGCGCCCAGTGCCTTAAGGGAATGCGACAGACCGATGTCATCACGGACGGTATACATGACCATGCCCATCCCCGGGCGTATTTTCATGATCTCTTTAATAAGGTCCAGCCCCAAACCATCGGGCAAGCCCTGATCAATTACGGCCACGTCAAAGGGTCTGCGCCGTGCCAGCGCCAAGCCTTCCGCATAGGTTGGGCAGCTTTCGACCGTTGCGCCCATTGACCGTAGTGAATTCATGATTTCTTTGGCACCCTGGGGGTGGTCTTCAACAGAAAGAACCGAAATGCCGGTCAGGTCAGGCAGATCGACGGTGGTTTTATCTGTGTCAACCTCGATGGTCGGGATTTCAAACCAGAACGTTGATCCTTTGCCTTCCTGGCTTTGTACCCCGATCTGGCCATCCATCAATTCAACCAGTTTTTTTGAAATGGACAGGCCGAGGCCGGTGCCGCCATATTTGCGGCTGGTGGAGCTGTCGGCCTGGGCGAAATTCTGGAATAGCCTGGCGCAGGCTTGCTCGCTCATGCCGATGCCGGTATCGATAATTTCAAAGCGTAAGCCAACGCCGCCTTCTGGTATGGTGATGTGCTGAACATTGGTTGTAACATGCACAGTGACCGTGCCTTTTTCGGTAAATTTTAAGGCGTTGCCGCACAGATTCATAATAATCTGGCGCAGGCGCTTTGGGTCCCCGACCACCACAAACGGTACGTCCTGTTCAATATTGTCAACCAGATCAATACCGGCGCTATGGACTTTAACCGCGAGTGCCTCTAACAGGCCTCGTACCAACAGACGCACCGGAACCTCGAACACATCCAGTTCCATTTTTCCGGCATCAACTTTGGCCAGATCCAGAACATCATCCAGAATTTCCAGCAATCCGCTGGACGCCTCGCGGGCGATATCAACCAGATTGCTTATTTTCTCATCCGGGTTTTCTTCATCAATGAGTTCCAAAATCCCATAGATGGTTTGCATGGGCGTGCGAATTTCATGGCTCATCGTGGCCAGAAAATTCGATTTCATATCCGCCAGCGCATCGGCCTGCGCGACGGCTTGCTCTAATTCTGCAATTTTTTGTTTTGAGGAGTAGGGAGGGGAGCCAGTCATATATTTATATTAAAACATGGCTGGCTCTATACCAAGATATATTATCGCTCCAGCGTGAATGTATAATCTTCTGCCGGGAACTCTACTGTGTCACTGAAATCTTCTTGTTTTAACTTGTTGTGACTTTTTATAGTATTCCATGCTCGTTCGATTTTACTATGTAGTTGTTCCGTCGCAGCTTTAAAAGCCTCTCTTTCGAAAGAAAAACGTCTTCGGTTGGCATTTATTATGTTCTCTTTCGCGAATTCTGAGCTTAAATGGTCTCCGAATAGCTTTAATTCGATTGCTTCAGCTTCATCATTATCAAGTATTGCATGGATAGAACCATATACATTAAGCGCACATACATCTTGTAGAAAAAAGGGGAATGGGTTGTGCTCATAACGATCTTCATTACTGATATTGCAGGTAAGGCTGGCGACTTTCGTGAGGTCAACCGAGGTTTTTGCGTAAGATCCAAATTCTGTTCTAAGTAGGCCCTGTTGGGTAACGGTGATACCTGGATGCAAGGTGACTTCATTCTCGTATTCCGGAACTTCAATTTCACTTCCGATTTCTAGTGGTGGTAATCCTGATCCGATTGGTCGCGTTACTTTAACCATTGTATAATTCCTTTTTATTTAATATGTATGCTGCTGGAGCAATATGTTTTAATAATTGATTACATAACATCTGTCAAGAGAAATTACATAACTATGAGTGAGGGAAAAATGGGATATAAAGTTGCGGTGGTTGGTGCGACCGGTAATGTCGGACATGAAATTTTAAGTATATTGGATGAGCGGAACTTTCCTGCGGATGATGTGATTGCGCTGGCCTCCAGCCGTAGCGTTGGCCGTGAAGTGTCCTATGGTGATAAAGATCTGAAGGTTCAGGATCTGGCCACGTTTGATTTTAAAGGCGTGGACATCGTTTTGTCTTCACCCGGTGCCAAAGTATCTGCCGAATATTCCCCGAAAGCCGCCAAGGCGGGTGCGATTGTGATTGATAATACATCCCATTGGCGTATGGACCCTGATGTGCCCCTGATTGTACCGGAGGTCAACCCGGAAGCCGTACATGAAGCCAAGAAAGGCATTATTGCCAACCCGAATTGTTCAACCATTCAAATGGTCGTGGCGCTGAAACCATTGCATGAGGCCGCCGGCATTAAACGCGTTGTCGTGAGTACGTATCAATCTGTGTCGGGCTCCGGCAAGGAGGCTATGGACGAGTTGTTTAATCAGACCAAAGGCATATACATGAACGAGCAGGCAAAACCTGCCGTTTATCCGAAACAGATTGCCTTTAATGTCATTCCGCAAATCGATGTCTTTATGGATGATGGTATGACCAAAGAAGAATGGAAAATGGTCGTGGAAACCAAAAAGATCATGGATAAATCCATCAAGGTTTGCGCCAATTGTGTGCGCGTACCCGTGTTTATCGGTCATTCGGAGATGGTAAATGTCGAGCTTGAGCGCGAGCTTAGCCCCGCCGAGGCCAAGAAGTTATGGCGTGAAAGCCCGGGCGTAACGGTGATTGATCTAGAAACAGACATTGAATACGTAACCCCGCATGAAATTCAAGGCGAGGATGATGTCTATGTTTCCCGTATTCGGGAGGATGTGACAGTTGAAAACGGCCTGAATTTTTGGTGCGCGTCTGATAATTTGCGCAAAGGGGCCGCATTAAACACTGTTCAGATTGCCGAGCTTCTGATAAAAGAGGTTCTATCTAATAAGAACTAGGCGGTAGTGGCTGTGGTGGAATTTGTATAATAAGGGAGGAAGGTCCCCGTTTGTGGATCTTTTTTTAATGGCAAATCCATTAACAACAATTTTGAGCATGCATATCGGGGTTGATTCAACCGATCCTGAGGCCCTGTCCCGTATCTTTCGCCGGTCGGCACTTTTTGATAACGAAGATCTTCGCTTTAGAACTGTGTACGCTCCGGCCGAGGTTTATGACCTGTATTGGGATACGTATGATCTTGCCATGCGCCTGGCAGAATCCATTGATGCCGTAATGGCCAATGATGAACACCAGCAAATTATCGATGAGGCCAGAAGCCTTGGTTATGACTTGCCGGATATGGAGATGTTCAAGGAAGACGTTGCCTTGTATAAACAGGCGCTTGCCGATATTCAGCCCTATACGGCGGAGCTTTCGGGGCGTGGTTTTGTCAAGGTGCCCATGACCATCGCCCGTGATCTGGATGATTTGATGCAGAAAAATTGTCACATGATCGCGCGTATATTTGATGAATGCTATAATACTGAATATCTGAAGCATTTTGCGTTTTATCGCAAAAGCGGGTTCCGTTATATGGGGCCAAATGCGTTGCAACCCTCTGTGGATTTATTGTTGAACATGGTGCGCACTATTAAGGAAATTGACAAGCAGGCCAAGGCCGGACGGCAGAGGCCAAATTGGGCTGCCTTAATAGAGGGTGATCGGGAGCAGTTCTTGAAACCTGAAATCTAACGCGAGGGCGCCGGCGGGCTTATTATCTGGTGCATATAGCTGGCAAGCGCGCGTCTAATGCGCACTGCCGGACGGGCGCAGCCTTAAGACATGTCATCCAATGATGCCGCGTAATACATCTTTCTTGGTGTCAGGAAACAGTCCTGCATCTCAATAAGGGCCAATTCTCTTTGCCCGTTATTATATGTTTTTGTGAACACATCACACAGGGCCGATGCTGTCAGGGACAGCGCTTCATTTAGCGGGGTGCCGTCAAGGGTGTGACCAAGCAATAAAGCCGAGGTTACATCCCCGGCACCATTTGGGGGCGGGGTCAGGGGAACCTTTGGCGTTGTGACGAGATAGTGTTCGCCATTAACATTACTGGCCAGCATGGCGATTTTATCTTGATCCATACCGTCATATTCAAAGGACTTCACAATAATGGTTTCAACGCCCTTGTCATGAAGAATTCGACAAGCATGTAACGCATCTTGGGGGGTGCGTATGGTTAAATCGGTCATAAACTGCAATTCATAATGGTTGGGCGTCATTATTTTTGCGCGTTTGACGGCCTCGACCTTGAAAAATTCAGGCAAGCCCGGACGTACAAAAATATCGCGGCCAAAATCACCCATAACCGGGTCGCAGAGCCATAAATCACAGTTGAATTTATCTTTGGCGTTCATGACGATGTTGCCAATACTGGCATCCCCCAGATATCCGCTTAAAATGGCATCAACCTGTTGTGTGTGTTCATACACGCCGTTCAGCAGATCCTGAATATGGGCGGGGCTGAAGACCTCGCCGGTCCATTTGCCGTACCCGGTATGGTTAGAAAACTGTACGGTGTTGACGGTAATAACCTCGTAGCCCATGCGCTGTAGAGGAAACACCGCGGCGCGGTTACCGACATAACCATAGGCAACATGGGACTGAATGGAAAGAACGCGTTTTGTGGCCATCTTACCCGCCCATTACATCTATACCGCAAAATAACAGAAATCGATCAAGCAAACCGCTTAACCCGTTTTCCGGGCGCGTGGAATCTGTTTTGATATCATTCACGACCAATTCACGCTTGCTTTCGGCCTTTATGCTGGCGCGGATGCCCTCTATGTCTGCATCGGTTGATACACTTAAATGCAGATATTTCAACAGGTCATCTTCCTTTGGATGCAAGTGTCCATCCTTATGCGCCAGAAGTCTCGCAAAATAGACAACTTGTCCGCGGTGCTTCGGGGTATCAATATGCGAAACCAGCTTCGCCGCATCCTGTTTTGTTTCAAGATCAGATAATAAAATCTGTTTTTGGTCTGCGTTGAAAGGAAGTTTTTCTATAAAACCGGTAAGGTAATCATGCTCTTGCGGCGTGATGATGCCATCGGCATGGGCCATTGCAATGACACAGCGGAACATGTGTAACTGGCTGTTGCTAACGTCTGTCTGGCCAAAGGCGTGCTCTTGCATCAAATCCTCAATAAACTATATTTTATATACTGCCCATGATTATGCCATGGAAATGCGTCTTTATAAAGCGCCTAAAGGCAAAGAAAGCCATTGAATTCTTGCGCTATCGGCATATTATATGGGGAGCATATGATATATGCTATGAATAAATCATCAGTATGGTTAAAGGATTAAGAATGAGCGACGCCCAGGATATCAAGTCAAAACGGCCCCTGTCCCCCCATTTACAGATTTACAAACCTCAATTGACATCGGGGTTATCTATTTTGCACCGCGCGACAGGTGTGGCCTTGGCGATTGGGACACTTATGGTTGTCTGGTTGCTGGTGGCGGCTGCCTCCGGGCAGGGCGCCTATGAACAGTTTATGAGCTTCACGGCCAGCCCGCTGGGGATGGTTATGATGCTGGGCTGGTCTTTTTCGTTATTTTACCACATGTTGAATGGCATGCGTCACCTGGTTTGGGATACGGGCCGTCTGTTTAACGTGGATTGTGCCAAAAAAGCCGGTTTGATGATTTTGTTGGCGTCCATCCTGCTTACGGGCGCGACATGGTATTGTGCATTTAATTATTAGGGGGAAGCCGTTATGAAGAAATTGCTGTTATCCTGCTGCGTTGTGGCCACCGGTTTTGCCGTTGCCGCTCCTATCGCGGCGCAGGCGCAATCCACCAAGCCCGGGCAACGCATGATCTATGACGAACGCGGCCCTGCGGATTCCAAACAGCTGGAAAAACCGATTTTCAATAAACGCATTGTGGCGCCAAAAGCACCCGGCGCGGCAGATGAAAGCCCTCAGCCGGCGGGTGAAGGTGGTAAAGCCGCGCAAGAGACATCCGGTAATCAGGACAATGTGTTTGCAACCCCGGAAGCCGCCCGTAAAGCGATAGAGGACCCGGATAGCGACTTAAAGGAACGGGCCGACAAGGACGGACAGAAAGAGCTGGATATCGGCAAATTGACAAGCCGCGATAAAAGGAAGTTGGAGAAAAAGGTCTCTGACTTTATGGAAGATTTTCCCCATACCGGCGTGACCAAGGAAGAATTTGAAAAAATGAGCGTGCAGGATCAGCAAAGAATCCGTGATCAGATTGAAAGCTATATTCAAAAGCATGGCGCAGATTTGCAAAGAGATCTGGATATGGCAAAGCAAGATAATGCGGAGAGCGAGGAATAACCTCAAATAAATGCGATAACCTTCGCCTCCGAAAGAAAAACCGAATGAAAGGGTATACGGAACATGACAATGAAATGGGAAGATAGTGGTATGAAGGCTCCTTTGGCGCGGGCACGCGGCTTAGGGTCGGCCAAGGAAGGAACCCATCACTGGTTTATGCAACGTGTTACGGCGATTGCCAATATTCCGCTCATGCTGTGGATGGTATACAGCATTGTTGATTTGCGCGGTGCCGGTTTTGTGGAATTCACCAGCTGGCTTGCGGAGCCTTTGAATGCAATCCTGATGATATTGGCGGTTATATCCACGTTTTATCACGCCATGCTTGGTGCGCAGGTCGTCACGGAAGATTATATTCATCATGAAGGCTTTAAAATGGTCAAATTGATCGGCCAAAAGCTGTTTTTCTTTGGCTTGGCCATTGCCTGCATTTTCTCTGTTCTGAAAATCGCGCTTTAGTTACCCTATATCGGCTGATGGCGCGTTGCCCGGTGTGGTTTGTAGCGCCTTGCCGTGTTTAATGATGGTTTGCCGCATTTTGTCTGGAATTTCCGGGTTTTTTAAATCTTTTGTTTGCATAAGCATATGCACGAAATTCTCGGCCAGTATTTCTTCCGGGTGAATAATGTAATTTGTGTTGTTACCGATTTGTTCAAAAAATCCGCGCACGTCTTTCGGGGCCTGCAGGCCATAGGCGCTGGTGTTAAAGGCTGTTTTTATATCGGCTTTTTTATTGTCTTCGCATTTCGTCAGCAATAATTTGAATGTGAGATAGTCGAAAAATGTTTTGCCTTCGCTTTCGTCAAATTCCCGTTCGGAATAAATAACGGGCACGCCCCAATGATCAACCCCATCGGATTGTACTTTTATGACATGATCATATATGGGGGCATCAGGGTTTGATATTTTCAAGGCTTCCAGATCGGCAGGCAGTTCCACCTCTCCGCATTTTTCAAAACCGATAAGTTGATAAAGGTTCTCGCGCAGGGCCGGGTTCTCTCTGGTTAAAACATGAAAAAATTCATGGCAAACAACCCAATCAATCGTGTCTTGAGGGTGCTCCAGAAAGTTTTGAGGAATAAATATGGCGTTCGCACGGGTGTACGCGCCGCCCCCTTCTTCTTTTCCGGTTGTCTTTACGAAGAAAGTATCTTCAGGCAGTTTTAGGGATAAATCCGAGGACAAATCTTTAAAAAGATTGATGCCGCGTTGAACTTTGTCCCGTTCTTCCGCGGACCATTCCAATGTGTGCTGACCCATGAATGTTATAAAGTCCTGTTGGGTCACTTTTTTGTTGCTTTGCATCTTGGATTGGCGGTCAAAGGGGCTCAGGCGCTTTAGGTAATCATCCTCGTTCGTAATAAGGTCTTTTCCCTTTTGCGCAGTGGCAAAAACAGTATTGATATTTTGTGCGGCCATGATTATATCCCTGCAAAATGCATTTTATTATTGAACTTGCAAGTTTTTTACATATTTTTTATTGGGAATGCAAGTATTAGGTAAAATGATCTGGTTGTGCCGGCCTCAAGAAGGTGAAAAACATGGCGATTAAGCAAAAAATCTATGTGGCGATAGAATAAAGAGTTTGATAGTATCTACGGCAACCAGTCATAAAGTTAAATTTTCGGAGAGTACGCAGTGCAAAAGGAATATGAAATTGTCGATCATGAATATGATGTCGTTGTAGTCGGAGCAGGCGGCGCGGGCCTGCGTGCCGGTTTTGGTTGCGCTGAAAAGGGGCTCTCTACCGCGATTTTGTCAAAGGTCTTTCCAACCCGGTCCCACACAGTTGCCGCGCAGGGCGGGATCTCTGCGGCGCTGGCCAATATGGGGGAAGATGACTGGCGCTTTCATATGTATGACACCGTCAAAGGTTCGGACTGGCTGGGTGATCAGGATGCAATCGAATATATGTGCCGTGAGGCCATCCCCGCGATTATTGAGCTGGAACATTACGGCGTGCCGTTTTCGCGCACCGCCGCGGGTAAAATTTACCAACGTGCCTTTGGCGGCATGACCACCCATTACGGGAAAGGGACGGCCCAGCGCACCTGCGCCGCGGCTGACCGCACAGGGCATGCGATTTTGCATACGCTTTATACGCAAGCGCTGAAAAACAAGGCCGAATTCTTTATCGAATATTTCGCCCTAGATCTGATTATGAGTGATGATGGCCAGTGTCTGGGTGTGATGGCCTGGAATTTGGATGATGGAAAAATTCACCGGTTCCGCGCGCATCAAACGATTTTGGCCACCGGCGGCTATGGCCGCGCTTATTTCTCTTGCACGAGCGCCCACACCTGCACGGGTGATGGCGGCGGCATGGTGGCGCGTGCCGGTATTCCCCTGCAAGATATGGAGTTCACCCAGTTCCACCCCACCGGAATTTTCGGTGCGGGCTGTTTGATTACCGAAGGGGTTCGCGGTGAAGGCGGTTACCTGACCAATTCAGAAGGGGAGCGCTTCATGGAACGCTATGCGCCAAGCGCAAAAGACCTGGCATCGCGTGATGTTGTGTCCCGTTCTATGACAATTGAAATTCGCGAAGGCCGCGGCGTTGGGGAAGGGAAAGATCATATCCATCTCAACCTGATGCATCTGGACCCGGATATTATCCATTCGCGCCTGCCGGGAATTGCTGAATCTGCGCGTATTTTCGCGGGTGTGAATGTTGAAAAGGAACCGATTCCTGTGTTGCCGACCGTGCATTATAATATGGGCGGTATTCCGGCCAATTTCCGCTGTGAAGTTGTGAACCCGAATGCAAAAGACCCCAACGCCATTGTGCCGGGTTTGATGGCGATTGGTGAGGCGGCCTGCGTGTCCGTTCATGGGGCCAATCGTCTGGGGTCAAATTCTCTGCTGGATCTGGTTGTTTTTGGCCGCGCCGCCGCCATTCGCGCCGCCGAAACAGTGCGCCCCGGTATGCCGCATCGCCCGCTTGGCGCGGATGATGGTTCCAGGGCGCTGGATCGCCTGGATCATTACCGCCATGCCAAAGGCTCCATTTCAACGGCAGAATTGCGTATGAATATGCAAAAAACCATGCAAGACCATGCCGCCGTATTCCGCACCGGTGATGTATTGAATGAGGGCGTTGTGAAAATTGACAAGGTCTATGCTGGAAAATCCGACTTAAAAGTATCGGATCGTTCCATGGTCTTTAATACCGATCTGGTTGAAACGCTGGAGCTGGATAATTTGCTGGATCAGGCGGTGTGTTCTATGCATTCTGCCGCGAATAGAGAGGAATCGCGCGGCGCCCATGCCCGTGAAGATTTCCCGGATCGTAATGATGAAAAATGGATGAAACACACCGTTAGCTGGATTGACGCCAACGGGAAAGTGACCATTGGTTACCGCCCGGTTATTATGCAGACGCTGACTGACGAGGTTGAAGTTTTCCCGCCCAAGGCGCGCGTTTACTAAGTGATCGGTCCCCCGGGTGGGCGCCGGCCCATGCAGGCTTTGTCCAGGAAGGCTTTGTTTAAGTCTCACTAGAATATTATAAAACACCCTTGGCGGCCCGGTGCCGGTAAGGGTTTTTTTATGGGCATTGGGGCCTATATTACTTTTTAGATGAAATTTTACCCTATATATGTTAAATTGATGGGGCGTAATAAGAAAAAATAGCCCCCAAGGCGGGTAACGCCGCGCATATAAAACGATAAGAAGGGGCAATTAAACGGTATAACAAGAGGCTGGGTCGATAGAGTGAGTAATAAAAACACCCCCCCAAATGATAGGTTGAGCGCCGAATTTTCCGAGAGCGCGAGTCTGGATGCGTTGATTGAGCGCACATCGGCTTTTTTGCGTGAAAAGGGGCTTGGTGTGGAAGGGCTGGATCTGGAACAGGCTTTGCGTGAATCCCCGCTGGGTGAGGCATTGTTACAAACGCGAGAGATGTTATCACGGGCGGAACATCAGAATTTAACCGATGCCTTAACCGGCATACGCAACCGCGCAGGGTTTATAAAATCCCTGCATGAACAGATTACAACATTACAGGAAAACCCGGATGATTTGCGCGAAAGCATGGCGGTCGTTTTTATTGATCTGGACGGTTTTAAACAGGTGAACGATAAATGCGGTCATGCCTGCGGGGATGATGCGCTGGTTAAGGTTGCGGATCGTTTTCGGCATAAATTTGCCCCGGTGGATGGTATCGTCGGGCGCCTTGGCGGGGATGAAATGGTGCTGTTTTTGCCATCGGATACAGGCGTGCCGGCAGATCAGATTGAATCCAAAATCCGCGGCGATGTCGATGAAGCCCTTGACGGATTGGTATATTGGAATGATGGCACGCCGTACCCCATTGGGGCCAGTCTGGGGGTGCATGTCTTTAATCCGCAGGAAATGGATGATGTGGGCGAAAGCGTGCGGGATCAAATTCACGATATTTTGGAACAGGCCGATATTAAAATGTATCAGGACAAATGGGGCGCTTATGACCCGGAAAGCGGTCTGGACCCGCTGAGCGCGCCAAAAAACCAACGCTTGCATGATTTGTGTGAACGCTATATCCGTGAAAAAGCGGCTTCCTCAACGCCTTCTTTTGATGTGCCGGGGAACAATCTCTAGGCTGCACTTGCCGATATTGTTGTTTTAATAGGCTTGAATGTTCCTTTTACACGGATTTGCCCTTCACAAAGCTGGAATTGTGGACTATTTTGATTGATATGGTTTGCGCGGTTTTCAGGTGATGGGCTGGCGGCAGATCAAACTGATAAAAAGGCTTTAAAACCATAGGGATAGATATCCTTGCTGTGGTAAATCAACAAAACAAACTGAAGAAAAACGATGGCTGAATTCACACTTCCCAAAAATTCGAAAATTCAAAAAGGCAAATTTATCGACGTATCGGAAGGCGCCAAGACAGCGCGGAGCTTTAAAATTTACCGCTATGATCCTGAAAGTGGTGAAAACCCCCGCTGGGACACCTATAAAATTGATCTGTCCAAATGCGGGCCCATGGTTCTGGACGCCCTTTTATATATCAAGAATTCGGTTGATTCGACGTTGACTTTGCGCCGGTCTTGCCGTGAAGGGATTTGTGGATCATGCGCTATGAATATTGGTGATGGCCGCGGTACCAATACCTTGGCCTGTACCAAGGCTATTAATGATTTTAAGGGCGAGATCACAGTATCGCCCTTACCGCATATGCCGGTTGTGAAAGATCTGGTTCCGGATTTAAACCATGTTTATGCGCAATATACCGCCATTGAGCCATGGTTAAAAACCGATACGCCCGCCCCTAACCGTGAACGTTTGCAAACAGAGGAAGATGCCACAATATTAAATGGCGCCGATGGGAATGGCCCGGCGGCCTGTATTTTGTGTTTTTGTTGTTCGACCAGTTGCCCGTCTTATTGGTGGAACGCTGATCGTTTTCTGGGTCCGGCTATTCTATTGCAAGCCTATCGCTGGATTGCGGATAGCCGTGATGAAGCCACCGGCGAACGTTTGGACCAGCTGGAAGACCCTTTCCGCCTGTATCGTTGTCATACGATTATGAATTGTACGAATACATGCCCCAAGGGGCTGAATCCGGCCAAGGCGATTGCGGAAATTAAAAAACTCATGGTTGCACGCCGTTAAGGGTGGGGCTGATTCATATCCTTGTAATTTATCTAAAATTTTTTGTTGCCTGATTCCATTACGTTTTTTAGGAAATTTTGACTCCATGACCAAAATCATGGACAATGGGGGTAATTAAAAAAAGAAAATATAGAGGGTGAACGCAATGACTTTATCATGGGCGCAAATATCTGAAGATTCAGATCAGAAATACGCATTCAGTGAAATTACTAATTATTGCCATCAGTTTGAGCTGCAGAGTTCGAGTTTCTTTGACTTGAGCCATGTCATGTTGGCCGTTGCCATTAACGCCATGGATTATGAAGACCCATGGGATCACAGACGTGATTTATCGGAAGACCCGATGCGCGCGCGCAAAATCAGATTGGCCAATTTTATGGATTACACCTATGAATTTGCCGAAAAAAGATTGGCTCTTGTTCAAGATGGGGATCGGTATCTGGATCAAAAGACCGATCATTATAATAAAAGTAAAAAGCAAATGCGCGTTCTGCAGACTTTTTCCGATGCCGCCCATACCAAGGCTGCGGATATTGAATATTTCATGGGCGCGTTTGATGGTTTGAAAGACCAGTTGTTGATGGAAGGGGTTGACCGGGTTTCCCTGTCCAAGGCGTTTTTAGATGCAGGCTTTGTTTTTGCGAAACAGGCGCCGCTGGATGATTATATCTCGTTTTGTAATTACATTAGCTCCACATTAAACCCGGATGCAGGTCAGGCCGCGCCGGAAGAACATCTTTTGGAGCATGACGATCAGGATTGTTATAATGATGCGATATTCCTGAATATGGAAGCGGCGTCGGCCAGCATCCATTGAGCATATATTGAATATACATCACCCCCTGTAAAACTAATGGCGGATATATAAAGCAAGCGGAGGCGATGACCTCCGCTAGAATCCTTCGATTTGAATGGTGGTCAGACATTTTGCATTATATAGCTGCATGATGTCCTTATCGTCCAATACGATCATCTGAGTGCATTCACTGCGACCTTCGATGGGGACTTCCTGAATGTCACCGCTTTCGTCCGGTACATTCATATAGCCTTGTTCGCTGCTTGTGCTTTCCACTGTGGCCTTGCGCCCATCTTTTGACAGGCGTATATCGCCGATATCGACATCACTTTCATAGTCTTTCAGGGTTTTTGCCCCGGCGGCAAGGCTTTGTATAAACTGTCCTTTGTCAAGGGTCATTTCATTTTGTTGCGGCGGCGCGCCGGGAATCATATAGGTGATTGTGCTTTTCATGCGAACATGTTTGTGCAGGTGCCGATCCATAAAACGTTGCGCCTCCCCGTTGGATGATGACAGGTCGCTGTTGTTGCCGGTACTCATATCCGACATGGCCTGCAGGAAATCACGTATGTCACCTTTGGTCAGGCGGCTGGTTTCATGCGCGGCGCTGGCCGGATGGCCAAAGCAAAATATCACGCAGGCAAGAACAAGAATTGTCGACAGGTTTCTGGCCGGTGCGGCATATAGTGTATTCATTATAACCCATTGTTTTAATATGTTTATTTTATATTGTAGGACTTGATCGCAGGTCTGCTCCCCATCATTCCCCACTATAATTATGCCGGGGAAAATATGAAATCTTCCCTAATTTATGAAAAATAATTATTGCCAATTAGGAAATATCAAGCCCGATATCAAGGGCGGGGGCGCTGTGGGTTAATGCGCCGGCGGAAATATAATGCACGCCGGTTTCGGCGATGGCGCGAACAGTATCAATAGTCACGCCGCCCGATGCTTCAACCGCCATGCGGCCCTCAACCATTTCAATGCCTTGTTTCAAGATCTCAGGGGCCATGTTATCCAACATGACAACATCGGCATTGCCGTTGTTGATAACCGCTTGAAGCTGTTCCAGCGTATCAACCTCAATTTCAATTTTGACCATATGCCCGGCCAGCATTTTCGCCTGATTGAGGGCTTGGTCAATGCCGCCTGCAATGGCGATGTGGTTATCTTTAATCAAAATGGCGTCATCAAGACCAAAACGGTGATTGGCACCGCCGCCAATGGAAACCGCGTATTTTTGGAACATACGCAGCCCCGGAATGGTTTTGCGTGTATCGCAAATTTCCGCGCCCGTACCTTCAATTTCTTTCACATATTGGCGGGTTAAGGTGGCGATCCCGCTAAGATGGGTCAGGAAATTCAGGGCCACACGCTCCGCTGTCAGCAAAGCCCTGGCAGGCCCGGTAATTTCGGCAATGACATCGCCGGGCTCCAATAGGTCACCGTCTTGTTTATGCACGCTCATGTCAAAATCAATATCGGTCAGGGAAAATGCCGTTAGCGCCAGCATGAGACCGCATAACACACCGGGTTGGCGGGCGCGTAAGGTTGCCGTGGCGGTTTCGGATGCCGGGATTAACGTATCTGAGGTAATATCATGCCCGTGGCCTAGATCTTCTTCCAGTGCCATGCGGACAATGCGTTCAATATGCAGATTGGATAAATTCATGATGGCGCGGCCTAACTCAATTCCAACATACGTTCAACGGCCTGGCGGGCGCGGTCGGCGATGGCAGGGTCAATTTCGATTTCCGGGCCTTCCTCTTGCAGGGCTTTCAGGATTTTAGGCAGAGATATACGCTTCATATGCGGGCACATCTGGCACGTGCCGACCATTTCAACATTTGGGTTATTGGCGGCGATGTTATCGCTCATGGAACACTCCGTCATCAAAATGGCCTTGGCAGGTTGATTGTCCTTGATATAGTTATCCATCTGCGCCGTTGATCCGCTGTAATCGGATTCGGCCAGCACTTCGGGCGGGCATTCAGGATGGGCCAGTATAACGGCGCCTTTATGTTGCACCCGCAGATCTTTCACATCCTGCGCGCTGAATCGTTCATGCACTTCGCAGGTTCCATCCCAGATAATGATGTTCACATCGGTTTGCGCCGCGACATTCTGCGCCAGGAATTTATCCGGCGTCATGATAACGGTATCGTGCCCCTGTTTGCCCAGGGCATTGATGATTTTTACGGCATTGCCGGATGTGCAGCACACATCGCTTTCGGCCTTGACGTCTGCGCTGGTGTTCACGTAAGTGACGACCGGAATGCCGGGGTGTTGTGCCTTTAACTTACGAATGTCTTCGCCGGTAATGCTATCGGCCAGTGAGCATCCGGCCTTCATATCGGGAATAATGACTTTTTTATCAGGGCAGAGAATTTTAGAGGTTTCAGCCATGAAATGTACGCCGCATTGAATGATGATGTCGGCTGAGGTGTTGGCCGCTTCTTGCGCCAGCTTCAAGGAATCACCGACGATATCGCCAACCCCGAAGAAGATATCGGGGGTCATATAATTATGGGCCAGTATAACGGCATTTTTTTCGGCCTTTAAACGGTTAATCTCATGGATATAGGGCGCGAGTGTTTTCCAGCTGTCTTTTGAATACTGTTTTTCGAGTTTGTGATATAGCGTTTCTGTCGCCCGGGCGACGTCTGGGGTGTACTCTAAATTTTGCGCTTGCATCTCTCTTACCTAGCATGGCCAACGGGTTATATTCCAGTAAGAACGTATCTTTCATATCTATGGTGTCAAGGTCAACTATAAAGCACAAAAAAGTCAGTTTTGATCAGAAGGTAGCGCCGCGGCGGTTTTGATATTTCGCATTGATTTTCCGGGGGTAATACTCTAATTCAAACCTATGGGTGACTTATTCTTAGACGAAGACTTATCAGCGCAAAACAAGAACCGTCCGCTTGCGGATCGCTTGCGCCCGACAAGGCTGGATGATGTCGTTGGGCAGGGGCATATTATCGGCGATGATGCGCCGCTGAGTAAAATGATTAAGGGCGGGCGCCTGAGCTCGCTTATCCTCTGGGGGCCGCCGGGATGCGGTAAAACCACATTGGCGCGTATTTTGGCCGCCCATACCGATTTACATTTTGAACAGATATCAGCCATTTTTTCCGGTGTTGCCGATTTGCGCAAGGTTTTTGATGCGGCAAAAATCCGTTTTAAAAATGGGCAGGGAACATTGCTGTTTGTGGATGAAATTCATCGTTTTAACAAATCCCAGCAAGATGCCTTTTTGCCGGTTATGGAGGATGGGACCATAACTCTGGTGGGGGCAACGACGGAAAACCCGTCATTTGAACTGAATGCCGCCTTGCTGTCGCGGGCGCAGGTGTTTGTTCTGAAACGTTTGGATGATGAGGCGCTTGAGGAATTATTACAACGGGCAGAGGCGGACATGGGCAAGGACTTGCCGCTGGATGAAAACGCGCGCGCCACTCTGAAGGCCATCGCCGACGGGGACGGGCGTTATGTTTTGTCATTGGCGCAGCAAGTTTTTGCGCAGGATGAGCAACTGGATGTGGAAGGCTTGTCCGCGTTGGTGCAACGCCGCGCCCCTTTATATGATAAAGGCGATGAGGCACATTTCAATCTGATCTCGGCCTTTCATAAATCTTTGCGCGCATCGGATGCGGACGCCGCATTATATTGGATGGCGCGTATGTTGGCGGGGGGTGAAAACCCTGAATATATTCTGCGCCGTATGTTGTGTATGGCATCGGAGGATATATCCAATGCCGACCCACAGGCCTTGCAGGTGGCCTTGAACGCCTGGCAGGCCTATGAGCGTCTTGGTTTGCCCGAGGGGGAATTGGCGATGGCGCAGGCCTGTACTTATTTGGCCTGTGCCCCTAAATCCAACGCCAGCTATATGGCTTTTTCCAGCGCCAAACGCATGGCGGGGGACACAGGGTCGCTGATGCCGCCAATGCATGCAACCAACGCGCCAACAAAATTGATGAAGGACCAAGGGTATCACAAGGGGTATATCTATGATCATGATACGCCGGAAGGGTTTTCCGGTCTGTCTTATTTTCCCCCTGATATGCCGCGGCAAAATTTTTATAAACCCGTTGAGCGGGGCTTTGAACGTGATATTAAAAAACGTTTGGAGTATTGGAACGCTTTGCGCCAAAAGAAGAATTAGTCCCTTACCCCGTTTTCCTGCTGCGCCGATGTATCTGGGGGCGTGGTCGCAGATAAAGCCGAAGGGGCAGATGCAGATTCCAGCGGGCCTGCAGACGCCGGGCGTTTGGAACGTTCAAGCAATATGAGATATAGCCCGCTGGCGATAATAACGACCGTCCCGACCAGCATCCAGACATCAGGAATGTCGCTGAAGATGAAAAAGCCGAAGATCAGGCCCCAGACCATTTCAATATACATGAACGGGGCCACTTGCGCCGCACTGGCGACACGGAAGGCCAGGGAAACACACAGCACACCCGTTGTGGCGAACAGAGCCGTGGCCATGAAAAACGGTATATGTTGCGGCTGTACGGGCTGGCTGTAGGCCATGTTGAATTCACCCGTGGTCAATAAGATGTGGAAATCGGGCGTGCCGAAAATGGCAAACGGTAAGGCCAGAATAAAAGTCCCAAGTATGGGGTAAAAACAGATGATAAACGGGCTGGCCTGTTTTAATGACCGCGCCGTTAAAAACATGATCGCAAGGAAGAACCCGGCCATCAGCGGCACCAGTAGTTGCGGGCGGAAGCTGTCGGGACCGGGTTGTAAAATCACCAAAACGCCGATAAAGCCGATAACAATAGCCAGCCAGCGCGGAAGGTTCACGCGTTCTTTATAAAAAATGACCGCCAGGATGGCCGCAAAAAACGGTTTTGTAAAAATCATGGCGTAAATACTGGCCAATGACAGCATGGTAAAGCTATAGAAAATCAGGATGCACACCAAAATGTTCATCAGGGCGCGAATGGCGTGATATTTCATTTCACGCAGATTGCGCCCGCCGGTCCAGCCCCCAAGAAATTTTGCCGACAGTAAAATGCCTAAAGAGGCAATGGCTGTTTGAATACAGACAAGTTGTAACGGCGGGTAATAGGGCGCAATGTATTTAACCGCGGTGTCGCTAAAGGTAAAAGCCGAATAGCCGACCAGCGCAAAAATCATTCCCTTTTGGTTTTCTGAAAGTTGTGACATCATGGGTTATTCATTATAGATATATGGCGATTAAGGGAAGGAATAAAATTAAAAATGCTAGGAAGTCTTGCAGCAATAGCTGGCGGCGGAGCGCTGGGCGCGGTTTTAAGGCATAGCGCTAATCAGGGCGCGATGCATCTGTTTGGCCCGGATTACCCTTATGGAACGGTTTTTGTGAATGTTCTTGGTTCCTTTATCATGGGGGGGCTTATTGCATATTTTGCCCATGTCTGGCAGCCATCCAATGCATTAAGGCTGTTTGTTATTACTGGGTTTTTAGGGGCTTTCACAACGTTTTCTACGTTTTCTCTGGATTTTGTGACATTACTGGAACGGGGGGCCATGGCTCCGGCCTTCGGTTATGCTACGATTTCGGTGGTGTTGAGTATTGCGGGGCTTATATTGGGGATATGGGTTATACGCTGGGGGTTTGCATGAGTGATATTCGTATTATAACGGTGCAAACCGATGATGAAGGCCAGCGCGTTGATCGCTGGATTAAACGCAATGCGCCTGATTTGCCTTATGTACTGGTGCAGAAATTATTGCGCAAAGGCCAGATCCGCGTGGATGGAAAACGCGCCAAACCCGATACAAAACTGAGCGCGGGCCAGGATGTTCGCCTGCCGCCTTATAGCGGGGAGCGCCTGCAGGAAAAGCGAAAGATTACGGCTGATGAGGCCGCGTTCATGCGTTCATTGGTCATTTACGATGACGGGGATGTTCTGGCGATTAACAAGCCCGAAGGCTGGGCCGTGCAGGGGGGAACCAACACGCAGCAGCATATTGATGGCTTGCTTGAGGCTTTGTCCAATAAGGACGGCGTAAAACCAAGGTTGGTGCACCGCCTTGATAAAGACACCAGCGGTGTTTTGTTGCTGGCGCGTTCGGCCAAAGTGGCACGCGAACTGGGGTTTGCCTTTAAGGGGCGCGATGTCAAAAAAACGTACTGGGCGCTGGTTAGTCCGGTCCCGGAAATTTATGACGGTACCATTAAGGCGCCTTTGATGAAGGCGGGCGGCGCGAATAAAGAGCGCATGCGCATTGATGATGAAGACGGCAAACAGGCCATCACGGAATATAAGGTCGTTGAGGTTGCCGGCAGTGAGGTTGCCTTTGTGGCCTTTTGGCCGCGCACCGGGCGCACACATCAGATCAGGGTTCATGCGGAATATATGGGCTGCCCGATTTTAGGGGATGGGAAATACAATCACCGCGATATTGATCATGAACATGAAAAGATTGACCTTGGCGGGCTTAATCTTGCCCGCAGGCTGCATCTGCATGCGCATCGTCTGGTTCTTCCCCATCCGTCGCAGCCGAACAAAACGCTGGATATTTCTGCGCCGCTGCCGCCTGAATTGGCAAAAAGCTGGAAAAAGCTAGGCTTTGATGCCAATTTGAAACAGGACCCATTTGAACAAATGAAGACTTGATGCGTGGCCATGCATTTTATAATCATGGCCAGGCAAGAAACAGGACAGGATGACTATGAACACCAAAGATGAAACAACTGGACATAAAGAAAAAGGCTCATGGTGGGGGCTATGGGCCAAAATTACATTTTTTCTGGCCGTTTTGCTGGTTGTTATCTTTGCCATTCTTTCGTCGTTGGGCGGAAACAGTGATACTTTGCGTGAGGCGATTGAGCAGTTTCTTTCACAGCGTTTTGGTGGCACGGCAGAGGTGGGCACGCTGCATCAAATGACGTTCTATCCCTATATGGGCGCGGATTTTGAGAGTGTGAATATTTACCGCGGCGATGATAAAAGCAATTCTATTTTAAACGCAGACAGGGTGAGCGTCGCCATGGGGTTTTGGGATGTGAGCCTGAACACAGGGAAAATAAAAACCCTGAATGTTGAAAATTTGCGCGCCGTCCCGGGCAGCCTGTTTCGCAAAGGCGTGACGATTAACCGCCTGGCCGTGGTTGATGAAGGGGACGCCGCCTTTATGCGCAGCAATGGTAAGATTGGCGCTGCCCCGTATTCATTCGAGGCCACACTGGAAAAATTCGGTCAGGGAAAAAAACGTAAATATGCTTTTGGCGATGTCCGCCCGTTTCAGGCCTCTATCGGGCAAGCCCGGATTAAAGGGCAGATTGAAGATTTGGATACAGATATGATGCAGATCAAGAATATTGAACTTGGGCTGGATCATCCCTTTCTGACGGGGAATTTGAAACTTTATTATGGCGGGGCAGGGCGGATTACCATGAAAGGGGATCTGCATTTTGGCGAAGCCACAGCCTTGCAACCTGACTTGCTAATAGAGCTGGAGCGCGACGTGCCTAAAATCAGTGGTGATCTGGTGTTTACAACACTGGATTACGATGATGCGCTGGATTACGGCCTGCTGGTGGATTTGATAGATGTGATTAAAGAGGCGCTTTATGACCCGGAAGAAGAACCGCAGCAGCCCGGATATGACTGGTCCAAACTTGAGATTGAGGCCGACATCACCGTAGAAGAACTGGCCGAAAATGGTGTTGGCTTTCTTGCGTTTAAGGACCCGTTGACGTTGCAAGAGGGGGCGCTGGCGTTTGGTCCGTTGAAAAGCCTGTCGGATCAGGCTGTGATGGATGGGCGCGTTACATTTGATACATCGGCTGAGCCGGCCAAAATGGCGGCCCGGATCAATTTGCAAGAATGGGACTATGCCGCTTTGCAAAAGGCGTTTCGGGACGTCTCGGATGTAAAAGGCAAGGCCAATCTGATTGTTGATATAACCAGCCAGGGCAACGGGAACGCGGATTTGAAAAACAATCTGGGCGGTCATGTCAGCCTGATAGCAGGGCGCGCCAATTTCCCGGTTAAAACTCTGAATTTATGGGGCAGCGGCCTTGTCAATATGATGTTGCCGGATCTGTCTGCGGATACGCAGGCGGATATGAATTGTGCGGTGGCCGATTTTGAATTTGAAAATGGCGTGGCCAGTGCCAATGCTTTGTTTATAGATACCAGTGTGGTAACGGTTCGGGGCAAGGGGACGTATGATTACCCAAGCAATATGCTGGATTTATCACTGGAGCCGGAATCAAAAGGTGTGGAGGTTTTGGATGTTGCGGTGCCTGTGCATTTGCGCGGCGCATTATCCAGCCCGGATATTTCGGCCAGTAAGATAGGCATTGCCGAAAAACTGGGGAGTTTGTCGCTGGGGCTTATGAACCCAGCATTTCTGGTCTATAGCCTGACAGATTTGGGGTTGGCGGAAGATCATCCATGCCGCCAGTTTATTGAGCGGCCGGATTAAATTCAGACAATGGAAAAAAGTAATACACAATGAAGCGTTTTTATAAAGCAGTCAGTATCAACGCCGAGGATAACGGCTTTGCCATTCATCTGGATGGCAAGCCCATTCGTACGCCGAATAAAAATATATTTCTGGCGCCTAATGAGGCTCTGGCCCTATTGGCAAAGGCGGAGTGGGATGCACAGGGCGATAAAATTAATCATGACACCATGCCAGTAACCCAGCTTTTGAACACATGTCAGGACCGCATTCATGCTGACCGGTCTGTATTGGAACCAGAAGTTCTGAAATATATTAATACAGATCTTTTATGTTACCGGGCCGATGCGCCGGCGGAACTGGTCGCGCGTCAGGATAAAATCTGGCAAAAGCCTTTGGACTGGTTTGAAAAACAATACGGATTGAAATTTGAAACAACCTGCGGTTTGGGCGCGTTAAAGCAACCGGCGGCCATTCATGAGGCGATAACAGGTGAAATCAAGGCCATGGATGATCAGCGTTTTACCATTGTGCAGATGGTCACGCCTGCTTGCGGGTCTGTTGTTTTGGCGCTGGCCTTTGTGCAAGGGGCGGCCACAGCCGATGAATTAATGGCCTGCGCGTTTTTAGAAGAAGATTACAAATTTGATTTGTATAACGAAGACATCCATGGCGGTGATCCGCTGACGGAAAAGAAAAAGGCCAATTTGCGGCGCGATCTGGATGCCGCGCAAGCCTATCTTCAGGCGCTTTAGAACCAGACGCGGGGGTTTGCGATGCGGTATCCTTTAATCGCCCGTGATAACCCGCGCACAAACCGAACGGCGAAATAGATCAGAACCGGTACAATGGTGATAATGCCGGCGGTGATGAGGGGCTGCATATTGGCCTGAATGAAAATATCAAAACACGGGCTGGCCAGATCCCAGATTTGGGTGTAAGTCGCATTGGCGGCAAATTCTACGCCTTGCGCGGCAAGATTATTCGCGCAGGGGCTAAAAGGGTCGTAATTGATGTCGTTCATCATAATCAGCCCGCCAATTGTAGTTGTGATGGCGGCCAGACCTGATCCGATCCAGATGGTGCGAATGATATAGGTCGTGTGATTTTGGATCAGGCTTTCCGGTTCGGCCTTGGCGCGGATTATATAAGATGCAACCAAAACCCCGATCATAAAGACCAGGGCAACAATCGCGATAATGCCATGGGGAATCGTCGTCAGAACGAGCGAAACCGCAAAGGCCGCGTATAAATTTAAAATGGTTTTGCGCTGTGGGTGCTGGACGTTGGCTGGCGGTGGCGGCGTTGGTGATGGCGTCGGGGTTTCTGACATGGTCGTTGACCTTCCTTTTTTCTGTCTTTTGCTTATCTTCGGGCCTGATTTGGGCGCATTTACCTGCGGCCGAATAATTTTTCAATCTCTTTTAAAGATAGGGTGATATAGGTCGGGCGGCCATGGTTGCATTGGCCCGATAACGGAGTTTTTTCCATGTCACGCAACAAGGCGTTCATTTCTTCGGCATTCATACGCCGCCCTGATCGGACAGAGCCGTGACAGGCCATGGTCGATAATATTTCGTTGAGTTTTTCTTCCAGCATATCGGCATTGCCATGTTCGGCGATGTCATCGGCGATGTCATGGATCAGGCCCTGTATATCGGCTTTGGGGCCCAGAAGGGAGGGAATGGTTTGCACCGATAAGGCGCCTTGGCCGAATGGCTCCAGCTCCAGCCCCAATTTGGCAAACACGCTTTGGTGCTCCAGAATATTGGTGATGCTGCCTTCGTCCATTTCAATAATTTCTGGCGTCAGAAGCCCTTGTTTTTCAACGCCATTTTCTGCCATCTGACCCTTGAATCGTTCATAGACCAGTCGTTCATGGGCGGCGTGTTGATCAACGATAACCATGCCCTCGGCCGTTTGGGCAATGATATAATTTTCATGAATTTGCGCCCGCGCCGCGCCTAGCGGATAGCTTTCGGCGGCTGCGTTTTGATTGATGCCGGAATCTGGCGGCGCTGCGGTATAGGAATAGGCGGCCGGTTCTTCATGCCGTGCTGAGGGCTCCGGCTCATATAACAGGCTTTGAGGCTCGGCCAGATGAGCGTAAGATTCGGCATGTGCGGGGCCGCCGCTTAAGGGGCGGTAATAGGATGGCGCCGCGCCCGGGGCGCCGCCCCTGTTTAAGGGCAATGATGGAGCCGCCGCAGCGCTGCTATGGGCCGGGTATTGGGTGCGCATGGCGCCCAGCGCCTGGGCGGATACGGTGGAGGAAGTCTCAAACCCATGGTCATGGATCGCATGTTTTAATGTGCTGATAATCAGGCCGCGGATCATTGCCGGGTCTTGAAACCGCACTTCGGCCTTGGCCGGGTGCACGTTAACGTCTACCGTTTCGCAAGGCAGATTTAAAAACAAGGCCACCATAGGGTGGCGCCCACGATGCAAAACATCCATATAGGCGGCGCGCACGCAGCCCGTAATTAACTTGTCACGCACACTGCGCCCGTTGACGAATAAGTACTGATATTGTGATGTTCCACGGTGAAGAGTCGGCAAACCGGCAAAACCGGACAGAGTGATGCCTTCACGTTCGGCATGGATTTCTATGGCGTTCTGGCCAAAATCTTTTCCCAAAACTGCGGCCAATCTGGCCTTTGGGTCCAGGGTGATGGGCAGGTTCAAGGCCTTCTTTCCATCATGGGACAGGCCGAACGCAACATTGGGATAGGCCATGGCCAGCCGTTGGATTGTATCTTTAATGGCCATAAATTCGGCGCGTTCGGCTTTTAAAAATTTTAAACGGGCCGGCGTGGCATAGAATAAATCGCGAACCTCAATGCGGGTGCCTTTCGGGTGGGCGCAGGGTTTGATGGCTGATTTTTTTCCGGCCTCAACGGTTATTTCATAGGCATCCCCGCCTTTTTGCCGGGTCTGGATTTTTAAACGGGATACGGCGGCGATTGAGGCGAGAGCCTCTCCGCGAAAACCCAGATTGGTAATGTTCAGCAGGTCATCGCCCGGTAATTTCGATGTGGCATGGCGGTCAACCGCGGCGGCCAGTTCTTCGGCGCTCATGCCATCCCCATCATCGGAGATAACCATCAGGCTTTTTCCGCCTGCCTTGATATCAATTTGAATTTGCGCGGCGCCCGCATCGATGGAATTTTCGACCAGCTCCTTTAGGGCCGCCGAGGGGCGTTCAACCACTTCACCGGCGGCGATCTGGTTGATCAGTGTTTCGGGTAAATAACGTATGCGCATAGGCCCATTGTTAACGCATGCAGTGTCAAGAGTCAGCAAAGACCTGATGAAAGGGGCTTAAAAATTGTGAGTAGAGCAAGTGCCTTAAAGGGCACTCATGTCGATGACGGCATCTTGCAGATTACAATGTTCGAATATCGCGCCCTTCAGAATGGCGCCGGTCAGATCAGCCCGGCGCAGATCGCAACCGGTTAAAACCGCATTGGTCAGATCAACGCCCATCAGGACACAATCACGTAAATCGGCGTAGCGTAAATTGGCGTAACGCATCGAGGCGCCGCTGATATCAACTCGTTGCTTTCGCTTGGTGCCGTCAGGGTTTTTGAAAATCAGGGCATTGAGTTTCGCCCCGTTTAGATCCGCGCGGCTCAGTTGAGCGTATTTAAAGGTTGACCCGCGCATATCGGCGGCCTGCATGTTACAATCACGGAAATCGGCGCGGTCAAAATTGGCGCTTTGTAATTGGGCCTCGCGCAGGTCTTGGTTTAAGAAATTGGTCCCCACGCATTGAATGGCGGTAAACGGAAAGCGCTTGAGATCCAGCACATCCCGCAGGTCATAGCCGCTCAGGTCCAGCTGCCGGCCAGACCGGCCAGCCGTGGCCACCCACAGCGTATGTTCCTCTAGCAATTCCGGCAGGGATCGGCCAAGATTTTCCAGTTTCGCGCCCATATCTTCGTCGGTCACAGCATTGTCCATGACAATGCCTTGTTTTTCCACGCGGTCCATTATGGCGCCAGAGATGATAGAGGATCGCAAATTGGCGTGCGCCATGTTCGACCCGGATAAATCGGCATCGGCGAGATTGGCACCATGGAAATTGGCGCCGCCAAGATCGGCATCATGCAGGATGACCCCTGTTAAATCGGCATCTGAAAAATCGGCTGATTTGGCCTGTGCCCCGGCCATATTGGTTTCGGTTAATTTCGCGCCGGTGAAAATGGTTTTTGCCCCCGAACCGCCGGAGCGTTTGCGGTCTTCCAGTTCACCTTTTTCGCCGCGTTTCATGATTTTGCCTTCACGCAAATCAACCTCGGCCATATCGGCGCCGGATAAATTCGCCCCGGCAACATAGGCGCCCCTGAAATCTGCTCTCGCGAAATTTCCTTCGCGTAAATTGGCATTGCGCAGATCACAGGCAAAGAAACTTGCGCTGGCAAATTTACCAAAGGCCAAATTGGCCTCAATGAAAATCGAGCCGGTGAAATCGGCCTGGCTTAAATCTTTTCGCTTAAAATCAAGATAGGATAAATTGCGGTATTTCAAAACGCAGCGGGCGCCGCCGGTCTGGCCGCGCAAATACATTGCGTGCTTGTTAATGATCTCATCCAGTGTACTTTGATCTAGCGGTGCTAAATCTTTTGGATCGGGGATATTCTCCGCCATTTCGTTTCAGCCTTCCTTTGCCGTGTTGACGCGTTTTTCTCTCGCGTTATCCTGCTATACTACCTTATTTGAGTATTCTAAGGGAATAGTCTCTAATATTTAGTGAATAAAAAGTCGCGTTTACTTTAGATTTTGCAGTCTTTCCAAAGCCTTTAGGGCCAAATTTTTGCCCAGTTCCACGCCATATTGATCAAAGCTGTTGATGTTCCAAATGGCGCCCTGCACAAAGGCCCGGTGTTCATAAAGCGACAAAAGCATGCCCAGGCTAAAGGGGGTGAGCTCCCTCAGCCATACAGTATTCGATGGACGGTTTCCTTCGAAATTTTTGTGTGGTTGTTCTGTGTTTTTATACCCATCCATTAATGCCTTGGTCTGGCCTAATACATTGGAAATCAGTTTTTCATGGTGGTCGCCAACCCGGTGTACCGGGGTTTTGACGGCAATAAATTCGCACGGGATAATATCGCTGCCCTGATGAAGCATTTGAAAGAACGTGTGTTGCGCCCCGGTACCGCTGGCGCCAAAGATGGCTGGGGCCGAAGGCTGAATCAGCGGGGCCCCTTGTGCATCGACGCTTTTTCCATTGGATTCCATGTCCAGTTGTTGCACGTATTGCGCCATTAATTTCAAGCGCTCGGAATAGGGCAAAACACAATGAATATTGTAATTCCACAGATTACGGTGCCAGATGCTGATTAATCCCATAAGAACCGGGATATTGCTTTCCAGCGGCGTATTCAGAAAATGCTGGTCAATGTCATGCGCCCCCGAAAGCAGGGCTTTGAAATGGTCATACCCCAAATAAAGGGCAATGGGCAAACCAACCGCGGACCACAGGCTAAAGCGGCCGCCAACCCAATCAGGCAGGTCGAAAATATTATCATCCGGGATGCCAAAACTCAGCGCATCATCAAATTTTGAGGTCACGGCGCAAAAATGGCTGTTAACGTACTCTGGGTCTGTCAAATGGGATACCAGCCAGTCGCGGGCGCTGTGCGCGTTGGTCATGGTTTCCTGCGTGGAAAAACTCTTTGATACCACAATAAACAGGGTTTTGTCCGCGTTCAGCCCATCCAGCGTATCGTGAAAATGATCAGGGTCAATATTGGATAAGAACCGTATATCCACACCGGGCTTGCTCAAATGCCGCAAGGCCGAGCAAACCAGTTTCGGCCCCAGATCCGACCCGCCAATCCCTATATGTACAATATGGTCAAAGCGTTGTTCTCGATCAAATTTTTCAGCAAAGGCTTTGATTTGTTCAAGCGTTTGATCGACGCTGTCTTTGACATTTTTGCCGTCAATATCAAGGTGGTCCGGGCAGGTGCCGCGCAAGGCCATGTGCAGGGCCGCGCGCCCCTCGGTCGTATTGATTGTTGCGCCGTTATACAGGCGGTCGCGTTTGTCTTCCAGGGCACAATCACGCGCCAGCTTTAACAACAGCTCTATCGTGCGCTCGTTCATATTGTTCTTGGAAAAGTCGAAGGAAATATCATTATGGCTGAGCTTGAAATTACTTGCCCGCGCTAGATCACTTTTGAAATGCGACTTGATCGTGACATCACGCAATGATGCCTGATGCTCCTCTAGTTCTGACCATAGTGACCCGGTAGTGGGCTGTAAATTATTCGACATTCGGAATCGTTTCTATTTTTACTGTATTATCCACGCCTTCCGGGGTGCCGACAAGAACGGTTACAAAATTTTCAGGGGCTAATATTTTTTGGGATACCTTAAAGATGTCTTCGGTTGTAGCGTTTTGAATGGCTTTTTCGCGTCTATCCAGATAATCCAGACCCAGTTCATCCATTTGAAGCGAGAGTAAAAGCCCCGCAATACGGTCGGTAGAGGTTAAAGAAAGGGGCAGGGAACCGATCAAATACGATTTTGCGTTTTTCAGCTCCTCTTCCGTAATGGGGTAGCTCCGCATTTTTTGAACCTGTTCGGTCACCAGTTTCAACATTTGCCCGGCATTTTTATTGGCCGTTGATGTGGAAATGGCCAGCCCGTCAAAATAATCCATATTCGAAAAGTAAGAATAGATGCCATAGGTCAGGCCGCGTTTTTCACGAATTTCTTCGGTCAGGCGTGACCCAAATCCCGATGATCCCAAAACAAAATTCATGATTTGGGCGTGGTGGAATCGTTCATCTTTGCGGGGTAAAGCGCCTTGCTGTATTTCGATCATCGTCTGCGGGATATCCAGCGTGTATAGATAGCTCTTCCCCTTGTTTTGCAGGGGGAGCGGCTGGATATCGCTTGCGGGCGCCTGATCGGGCAGGGCTGAAAAAATCTGGTCAAGGGTGGTTTTCAGTTCCTCCGCTGTGATATCGCCCGATGCGGCAACTCTCAAGCGGTCTTTGCTGAGATGGGTTTTGGCAAAATGACGCAGATCATCCGGCGTTATGGCCTCTAATGAGCTTATGGTTCCGCCGCTATTCAGGGCATAGGCGTGACCGTCATAGGCCACATCATTCATAATCCGCGCCGCAATCCAGCCCGGATCGGCCAGCGAAGACCGGATACGGCTTTGATTGGCCGCGCGCATACGGGCAACCGGTTCCTCATCAAAACGGGGCTGGCTTAAGGCCAGACGCATTAATTCAAAGGCGCGGTCTTTATTCTGCGTCAAGGTTTTTACAGTGCCGGAGAAATTATCGCGGCTGCTGCCGAAAGACAGGCTGATTGAGAGGTCCCGTAATTCCTTTTGAAAGGCTTCCGAGGGCAGATCACCGGCGCCTTCATCCATGGTGTTGGATAACAGGCGCGCCAGCCCCTGCTTGCCTTCGGGGTCTTGTACAGATCCAGCCCCTTTAAACGCGAATTGAAGCGAAATAACAGGGATGGAATGATCCTCGACCAACCAGGCGGTGATACCGCTTTCTGATTTGACTTCCTTGATGTCCAAAACCTTGTCGCGGGCCGTGGCGCTCTGTGGCAAGGCTATCAGGCATACCAGCATGCCAAGCAGGATCGGCGTTAAAAGGCGCATTATTTGTCCTCCTGCGTTTTGGGTAATAAATAGCCGGTAACAAAACGGGCGTCTGGGCTTGATGCATCCAGATATTTTGCCGCAACCGCCTGCACTTCGGCGGCGCTGACTTTGGCAATATTCTGCGGCCAGTATTCAACATCATCCAGCGTTGAACCGGTGACCAGGGAATACCCAATCACCATGGCGGGGCCGGTTAAACTGTCGCGGGCGTAGATGGCTTCGGCCTGCATACGATTAAGGGAATCGTTTAATTCGTCCTCGCTTACGCCATCACGCACCAATTTGGTTATTTCGGCCTCTACGGCCTGTTCAATTTGCTCCATCGTGATGCCGGGGGCGGGCGTGGCATACAGCGATATGCTGCTTTCCCCCCATGACGCGGCGCTGTAATTCAGACCGGCACTGGTGGCCAGTTTCTGGTCAATGACCAGCGATTTATACAGGCGTGATGTCGGGCCGCTGCCGAAGATATCTTCCAGCACCTGCAAGGCAAGGGCGTGGTCTTTGTTCTGGCGGTAGCCAGGCGCGCGAAAACGGCGCTGGTATACAGGTTGACGGATTGAGCTGTGGCTGTATGTCAGCAGTTTTTTGCCAACCAACGGCGGGGAAACGGTGCGCTTTCTTTCCGGCACCTCGACTTTTTCCAATGGGCCATAAATTTTCTTTGCCAGATCAAAAACGGCCTCTGCCGTTACATCGCCCGAAACCACAAGAATGGCATTATTCGGGGCATACCAACGATCATAGAATGTTTTAGCATCATCCCAGCTCAGGCTTTCCATTTCATGGGCCCAGCCAATAACGGGAATGCCGTATGGGTGATTGACGTATAAGGCCGCGCCCATGGATTCGGAAAATTGTGCCTGCGGGTTATTGTCTGTGCGCTGTTTGCGTTCTTCCAAAATCACCTGACGTTCCGAGAGGACCTCTTTTTCGGGTGGGTTCAGGCCCCGCATGCGCCCGGCTTCCATGGTCATAACGGTTTCAAGGTGTTCGGCGGCGATGGATTGAAAATAGGCCGTATAATCCTGTGAGGTAAAGGCATTATCATTGCCCCCTAAATTACGAATGGTGCGGGAAAATTCGCCCGGTTCCAATCCTTCTGATCCTTTAAACATCAAATGTTCAAGATAATGCGCAATTCCGGACTTTCCGCGCGGTTCATCGGCGGCGCCGGTGCGGTACCAGACCATATGTGTAATAACAGGCACGCGGTTGTTTTCAACGACAACAACCTGCATGCCATTATCCAGCATCATTGTGCGGGCATCAAATACCTTGCCCGTTGGCGGCTTGATACGGGGCGGCTTTGGCGCGGCGTCGACGTTCTGTTCCGCCTTGGCGGATGCATCGGTGCCCTCCGGCTGCTGCACGGCTTTTTGTCCTGCTGATTGTGCGGGCTCGGCCGCAGGGGCCGGTGTGTTCTGGGCCAAAGCAGGAGCACTGGCGGAGCATAGCAGGGCAAGCGCCGCGATGGTTAAAGATAATTTAGCGTGGGGCCGTGTCATGGGTATCATGCGCTGCCTTATTCTTCAATCGTTGGGGTTTCGCCTTCTGTGACCGGTTTCCCCTCGGCCTGATTGGCCTGAAGGCGCTGGCTTTCTTGTTTTGCATTAACAATGCTGGCCGAGGGTTTATCCCCTTCAAGCCCCAGAACTTTGTCAGCGACTGTTTTGTTACGGTCTTTTAGCTCAGCAGTTTCCTGGTCAACAACGCGGCGGATATCCGGGTTGGCCTGTGCGGTTCCCGCTTGTTGCAGCAAAAGCTCCTCTGCATTGCTGGGGGCGGTATTGGCCGCGCCGGGGGCATCGGTGCCAAAAATGGTTTTCTTGGCCGCAACATTTGTTGATTGTTCCTGCGGGCGCGGGGCACCCGGGGCCGGTGGTACCAGATTGTAATCCGGCGGCATGGAAAGCGGGGCATGTTTGACGACCATAAATTCATCCGGCGCAGACCGGTTTAAACCAAGGCTTTCTTTTGCGTTCGAACAACCGGCCAAAGCCAGCGCAAAGCTCGTTCCAAGCAATAGGGTCAAATGTGTTTGTTTCATGCAGTACTCGTTTGGTTATGATTATAATTTAATAATATAAAGTGATTCCGTCACTTGTCTGGTTTTTTTTCAAAAAAAACTGCCTGTATTATAACGATTCCTATCCCGACAACAATACAGCTATCGGCAACATTAAAGGCGGGCCAGTGAAACCCGTAGGCGTGAATATCCATAAAGTCAATAACAGCCCCAAACCGAACGCGGTCAATAATATTACCGAACGCCCCGCCAATCGCCAGCGCCAGCCCAAGGGATGCATATTTATCGGTGCTGGCGAACATCCAGACCAGCAGGATAAAGGAAATAACCACAGCAATGCCGCTTAGTAATAGCGCGTTTTCGGCGCTTTGGTGGTTAAACATGCCAAAACTGACACCGTAATTCCAGACCATGACAATATTATAAAATGGCAGAACCTCGAATTGGTGGTAGGACACTTTGCTGGGGAATGTTGTTATCCACTCTAAAAAATCCAGACTATCGCCGCCTTGTTCGGGGCGCATGATGAGCTCGGTTGTCATCCATTTGGTTATCTGGTCGCTGATGATAACGATAAAGATCATGACAATACTAAACAGGCGGAGCCCGGCAGATTGTGTGGGTGGTTGTTGTGGTTGTTGTCTGTCTGTCACAAGAATTCCTTTATATATGTCTGACTAAAATACATGGATGTCGAAGAAAAGCCTAATCATTTGCATGCAAAAGCACAAGGGGGCTTGCTTGTGCTTGCTTTTATTCCGGCTATGTTGTTGAGTGTCCATGACGGGAATAAGAAAAACAGATATGGGGCGTCTTACGCATCATGCAAATATATTATGATTATAAAACCTTGCCGGACAGCGCGCGCGGCTGTGTTGTGGCCATTGGTAATTTTGATGGCGTTCATAAAGGGCACCAATTCCTGCTGGAGCAAGCCCGCATTAAGGCGCGCGAGCAGAACGCCGGCTTTGCCGTTCTGACCTTTGAGCCCCATCCACGCAAGTTGTTCCGCCCCGATGAGCCGCCATTTCGTATTACGCCTTCGGCTCTAAAGCTGGAACGGCTGGAGGCATGCGGCGTTGATTATGTTGTGCAGCTTGGCTTTGACTGGGACTTTGCCAGCCAGGCAGCAGAAGCGTTCGTTTCTGATATCCTGATAAACGGATTGGCGGCGCGGCATATTGTTGTGGGTAATGATTTTTGTTTCGGCCAGTTGCGTAAAGGGTCGCCCCAGACCATTCGCGATGCGGGGCTGGATATCACTGTGGTGGAAAAAGTCTGCGATGATGGCGATAGCGCTCTGTCTTCTACCCGCATCCGCCAGGAATTGCGCCACGGCAATATTGCGGCGGCCAATAAAATTCTGGGCTGGGACTGGGAAATACGGGGGGAAGTGGTGAAGGGCGATCAGCGCGGGCGGGAGCTTGGCTACCCCACCGCGAATATGAGCCTTGGTGATTGCGTCCATCCTGCTTATGGTATCTATGCCGTTCTGGCGCAAATTGAGGGCGAGGAAAACTGGCACCCCGGCGCGGCCAATATCGGCATCCGCCCGATGTTCGAGGTTCCGGTCGCACAGGCCGAGACCTTTATCTTTGACTTTAACCGCGAAATCTATGGCAAGACTTTGCGCGTCAAACCGGTACAAAAACTCCGCGGCGAGGCCAAGTTCAATTCGCTGGAAGAGTTGATCACCCAGATGGAAAAAGACTGCGCGCAGGCGCGGCAGATAATCACAAATATTGTTACAAGCCCATAAACTTTATTTTCGATTGTCTCTTACAATTTTTGTAAATAGATTAGGCATATTATTTTCTAATGCATTTAGTATAGGTTTTCCAAAAATGCACATCGTTCCTTGCCAAGGGTGGCCAAATACGCCGTATTTGAAATCTTTTTCAAGAAAAATAAAATAATCCCCATTGGGCAGAATAGGAATTGGCCATTCTTTGAATTGATCTTTTTCAAAGGGAGTATGTGGATAGAATTTATAACAAGGATGTTGCCAGTCGAGTGCATATATCCATTCATCAGGGGCGGTGAGCGTTTTAAAAATTGTCAGAAATTTTTCCTGAAGATCTTGATTATATTCATCGTATATAACAGGTTCTGTAGAAGAAATTCTTTCTGAATATATGTCATCAATAGAATAGGTTAGCGATGGAAATGGCTCAAGAATCCCAGGGTAATCCCCTGAAGCACTCGGTTTGAACTGAAACCGATCATAGAATCTGTCCCAAATTAATTTTTCTTCTTTATCTTTAAGTTCGAGCCACGCTTTTTTCATAGGTATTTTTTAGCTTGTTAGAAATAATAAATCAATGGCCATAGCATAACATTTCCTTAAATATATAAATATTGAGCGCCAGCGCTTTTCAATAAAGCAAGGCAAGGAATATGTTGGCAATATTACGTTAAATGTCGATGTTAATATTTTGGTCATTGTATTGATGCGCGGAACAGCCAAAAAGAAAAGACTGTTCTTAAATGCTTTGGTATTTTGTGCTATTTCACCTTAACCGGCAGAAAAACCTCCGCCAGCATACAGCGCACCGATCCGCCCGCCAGTTCGATGGTCGGGATATCAATGGGCAATAATTCGGTGTAGTGCTCGATGCGTGCTTTTTGCTCATCGGTCAGGGCGCCAAACGCCGTGGTGGAGAGCGCCAGCAACTTTCCACCGCGTCCTTGCAGCTCCAAAGCATTGCCGGCAAAGGCGGCAATCTGGTCTTGGGAAATCTCGATAATCTCGCGGCCCGTACTCTCCAGCATATGAACAACGCGCGCGCGTTCGTGATCGTTTTTGATACAATTCAGCCCGATCAGGGCGAAATTCGTGCCAAGGCACATCATGACATTGGTGTGATAAATCGGTGTGCCGCCCTCATCGCTGGCATCAAAGGCCATGGCGGCAAAGCCGAAATCGCGGCAGTATTTCTCCAGCAGCTCTTCATTGGTACGCATGGACCGGCACATATAGGCAATCTTATATAGGCGGTCGAGAATCAGAACGCCTGTGCCTTCCAGATATTTTCCTTCTTCGGCCGCGGCGGAATCGTCAATGATATCCATAACGTTGTACTGGCTGCGGAAAAAATCCAGCACATCATCGCGGCGTTCCTTGCGGCGGTTTTGTGCATACATGGCATGAACGCCGATCAACCCTTCATTATAGGTGGTGATCCAGTTATTGGGAAATACGGAATCGGGCGTGCCGCGCTGGCCGTCATCTTCGAATAAATGCACCGTGATGCCTTTGGATTGCAAAAGCGCTACCATCGCGCTGACCTCGTCATAGGCCTGCCGGGCGATGGTGGTTTTGTCCTTTTTCACGCTGTCGCATTGAAAGCTGTTATCGGCGGCCGTTTGTGGGTTCGGCGTAAAGGCATGGGGGCGCACCATCAACACAGTATCGGTTGATTGCCGAATATTTGCGCCGGGCGCAGCATCCATCACTGGTGGGGTCGTGTCCATCATTTTTAACATCGTATTTTCCCTGTTCACTTGCAAGCAAGAATCGTTATTTTTGCGCACCATAGCACGGTGTTGATTTCGCTGGCAATATGGCGCATAGTGCGTGGTTTATACAGCGCATTTCAGTAGAGACAGAGTAAAATACATGAGCGATAATAATCAGGATAAATACCGCGGCACAGTCTTTCTGCCGACAACCGATTTTCCGATGCGTGGCAATTTGCCGCAGAAAGAGCCGGAAATGGTTAAGGCGTGGCAGGATATGAAGCTGGATGAAAAAATCCGCGCAAAATCAGCCGGTAAGAAAAAATGGATTTTGCATGACGGCCCGCCATACGCGAACGGGAATATTCATATGGGCCATGCGGTGAATAAAATTCTGAAAGATGTGATTGTCAAAAGCTGGCAAATGAAAGGTTATAACGCCCCTTACGTGCCGGGATGGGATTGTCACGGCCTGCCGATTGAATGGAAAATCGAGGAAAAATACCGCGAAAAGGGGCTGGATAAAGATGACGTCGCTCCGATTGATTTCCGTAAGGAATGCCGCGATTTTGCCCAGGGCTGGGTGGATACACAAAGCGCGCAGTTCCAGCGCCTTGGCGTCGGCGGTAACTGGAATACACCGTATCTGACCATGTACCCGGACAGCGAAGGAAAAATCGCGCGCGAAATTCATAAATTTGCAAAAAATGGCCTGCTTTATCGTGGTCAAAAGCCGGTCATGTGGTCGGTCGTGGAAAAAACCGCGCTGGCCGAAGCGGAAGTGGAATATAAAGAGCATAAATCCATTACGATCTGGATCCGCTTCCCGGTTGTGAAAACAAATGTCGAGGTTCTGAAAGGCGCAGATATCGTCATCTGGACCACCACGCCATGGACCATGCCGTCCAACCGCGCCATTGGTTTTGGCACGCATATCGAATACGGCGTGTATCAGGTGACATCTGTGGCTGACGGCGCAAAATCAAAGGCGGGCGATAAACTGGCGCTGGCAACGTCGCTGGCCGATGATGTGAAAACTCAAGCCAAGATCGAAGAGTGGGAACTCCTTGGCACGTTCAAAGGCGGTGATGTTGCGGGGGCTGTTTGCCACCATCCGTTGCGCGAGTCCGGGTATGATTTCGATGTACCGCTGCTGGAAGGGGACTTTGTGACCGATGACGCCGGAACAGGTTTTGTGCATATCGCCCCCAGCCATGGTGAGGATGACTATTTCCTCTATACCAAACATTTCGGCATTGAGGCCGTGCCGGATAACCTAAATGATGACGGCACGTACCGCGATCACGTGCCGCTGTTTGCGGGGCTTCCGGTTTACACGCAAGAGGGCAAGCTGGGCGATGGAAATTTTGCCGTTTTGAAAGCGATGGATGAGGCGGGGAAGCTGCTGGCCAAAGGCTCGCTCCGTCATGAATACCCGCATAGCTGGCGGTCCAAGGCGCCGCTGATTTTCCGCACCACACCGCAATGGTTTATCCGTATGGATGGTGAAGGCAAGCTGCGCGAGACGGCCTTGCAAGCCATCAAGGATACAAACTGGGTGCCCGCCAAAGGCGAGGCGCGCATTCGTTCCATGATCGAAAATCGCCCGGATTGGTGTATTTCCCGCCAACGCAGCTGGGGCGTGCCGATTGCCTTATTCGTGCATAAAGAAACCAAAGAGGTTTTGAAAGATGATGCGGTGTTTGACCGTATTGGCCGCATTTTCGAGGCCGAAGGCTCCGATGCCTGGTGGTCACATCCGGCCAGTGAATTTTTGGGCAATGCGTATAACGCCGATGATTATGAACAGATTTTCGATATCGTCGATGTCTGGTTTGAATCGGGTTCCACGCATGAATTTGTGCTGGGTGATAGTGCGCGCTGGCCGTATTACGACGGCGTGGATCAGGCCGATCTGTATTTAGAGGGCTCCGACCAGCATCGCGGCTGGTTCCATTCTTCCTTGCTTGAGAGCTGCGGCACCAAAGGCAAGGCGCCTTATAAAAATGTTTTGACCCATGGTTTTGTGCTGGATGAAAAGGGCTATAAAATGTCCAAATCGCTCGGCAATGTTGTTGATCCGCTGAAGGTTATGGAACAATCCGGCGCCGATATCTTGCGGCTTTGGACCATGACCAGTGATTATTCCGAAGATATTCGCATCGGCAAGGACAGTATGAAATTCACAGGTGATTTGTATCGCCGCATTCGCAATACCTTGCGTTTCTTACTGGGCGCGCTGGACGGGTTTACGACCGATGAGGCGGTGGATTTGGGTGATCTTCAGGCTTTGCCGGAGCTGGAACAGCTAATGCTGCACCGTTTGCATGAGATGGATCAGACAATCCGCACAATGATTGAAAAATACGAATTTCAGAAATTGGCCAAATTGCTGCATGATTTCTGTAACGAAGATTTGTCGGCGTTTTATTTCGATATCCGTAAAGACCGCCTGTATTGTGATGATCCGGCCTCTTTTGAACGCAGGGCTTGCCGCACCGTGATGGCCAGGGTGTTTGATAGCCTGAGTGCGTGGCTTGCCCCGATTTTGTGCTTTACGGCTGATGAAGCATGGCGCCACCGCCCGCAAGGCGTGTTCGAAGATGCCGAATCCGTTCATTTACGCGAATTTCCGGTGTTGCCGACAGAGTGGAAGAATGAAGAGTTGGCAACAATTTGGGAGAGTATAATTTTGGCTCGAAAAGAAGCCAATGCGGCTATTGAGCCAATGCGTGCTAATAAAACTTTGGGGTCATCATTAGAAGCCAAAATTAAATTTTATGCCCTTGAAAGCGCTATAGACATTTATCGTGATTATGATTTAGCGGAAATATGTATCGTGTCAGATTTTGAATTGATAGAGGCCGATCCGGAAGATCATGAATTGCTTAGCTGTGAAGTGACCAAAGCCCCCGGCGAAAAATGCCACCGTTGCTGGAAAGTTCTGCCGGAGGTTGAAGAAAACGGCGAGCTCTGCAATCGCTGCGAAGGGGCGGTTGCGAAGCTGGAAAAGGCGGCCTAGCCATATTCGTCATTGCGAGCGGAGCGAAGCAATCCAAATGGATTGCCGCGTCAAGCCTAATGGCCCTTCTCGCAATGACAAAAGAGCGATAAAAATTTGACAGATGGCGCCTGCCTGCATTATGGTATGCGCAGAATTTAAAGCGGAATTTGATGGAGCAGCTTGCACCGCTAAAAAAATGCTAAAGCGCCACGGTCAAGGGCACTCAATCGCAAGTCCCCCGCTGTGGTATCCGTAACGGAAACAGCGGGATTTTTTGTATCTAAAATCAGATAGAAATGATCTCTCTATATTGGGTTTTGAGAGAAAGGACAGCACATGACTTTGATAGTGACAGATCAAATCAAACATGCAGATTCCCGGCGCGGCCTGATTGAAAAACGGGCGGCCTGCTGGATGCCTGAACAACAGGCGCAGGCGGAGAATATGCCTGTTACCGATGTTCTGGTGGTAAATTTAATGCCGAAAAAAGACCCGGCAATTGTTGATCTGTCGCTGGCTTTGGGCGGGGCCGAAGATTTTAATGTGCGGCCGGTCTTTTTGAATGTCGATCTGAATAAATACCAGGATGAAAACGGCAAAGCCGCGGGGTATATTGATTTTCCTATGTCAGATTACACGCGATTATTGGATGACCATGATTTTGCCGGCGTTATCTTTAACGGCGCCTCCGCGGGGGAGCTGGATTTTAAGGATATCGGCGGTCTGGATCAGTTGAAGGTAGCCATGGACCTGGCGCGAATCCGAAGCGGCGGCCTGTTTAATGTCTGTTGGTCGGCGATGGCCGGTCTGTATCTGGATCACGGGGTGAATAAGGCCGTATCGGATAAAAAAATCATCGGTGTGTTCAATCAGGTTGCCAGTGCAAAGGGCGTGGCTAGCCCGTTAATGCAGGCCTGGGGGGCATCGGTTCCCATTCCATGTGGGCGCGTGGGGTATATTGCGGATAAAGATATAACGGCTGTTCCGGCGCTGGATGTATTGGCGCATACCCCGCAAATGCAGGAATATGGCCTTGGCACCAGTATTGCCGTTGCCGAGGATAAGGCATTGCGGACGGTGTATATGATCAATCACCCGGAATATGGCCCCGATGCGGTGCGCAAGGAATATGAACGCGACCGTGATAATGGCGGGCAGGGCGGCATTGAAACCCCGTACCCGATTGGTGATTTTACCATTGCAAAAGGCATGGACGCCCCTTGGAAGGCGCCTGCGCACCGCTTGTTTAATGCGTGGCTGCATCAGGTTAGTCATCAAAGCCGCCGCATTAGCAATGATAACTCTTTTCAAGAAAATGAAGCGCCGGCCTTGTTCTGTGCTCTGAATGCGCCGGTTTAGATTTTACCGTTCAAATAGGCGTGCAAAAGCCCGTCACGTAAGCCGCTCGTCGAAACAATGACCGATGTAACCGACAGGGCCGGTAATAATTTGGCCATTAACAGCGCGGCCGCGGGCAAAAGCTCGGCGCGGCGCTGTTCAAAATGATAACGGTTGATAATGTCTTGCGGTGATGTCCGGGCAAGGGTTTCGGCAAAGGGTCGTAAGGCGTCCGCCTGCATTTTATAGCCGTGAATGCTGCTTACTTTTTTGCCGCGTTCCATGAGATAGCCATATGTGAGGGCGCGCCACGTTCCGCCGATCATATAAAAACGGGCCTGCCCGGTATAGGCGGCCGGAATTGAGGCGATGTGGCTGTCCAGATAATGTTCGGCCGCACCGCCCTTGCCCAGAATGCGCAAAACCCCGATGGGCAGGCTTAACGTGTCATGGACGCTGCCGTTTTTTAAGGTGGCCAGCTCCAATGATCCACCGCCCAAATCACCGGCCACGCCTTTGGCGCCGGGAAATCCCGCCAGTACGCCCAGGCCGGAATAGCGCGCTTCGTCTTCTCCGCTGATGATTGTTATATCCAGCCCGGTTTGCGCCTTGATATCGGTGATAAAATCCGCCCCATCGGCCGCATCCCGCATTGCCGCCGTTGCAATGGGAATCAGATGACCGATTTTCATGGCTCTGGCCAGGGACACAAAACCGGTCAGGGTCTGGATGGTGCGGTCTTTTGCCTCTGGGTTTAAACGCCCTGTCGTGTCCAGATCATCCCCCAGACCGCATTGCACCTTTTCGTTGAAAATTGGCCGCTCATTAAGATAGGGGGCCTCAAATACAACCAGACGGACGGAATTTGATCCGATATCAATAATGCCAATAGGGGCGCTGAGCGAGTCTATCATGGCTGAAATTTTGCCTTCCTGTCAGGGCGTTCGCAAATGCGCGGCCGCGCTAATGCTTTTTTTTCTGTGCGTTCTTTTTGGTCTTTGGTAGCGCGGGGAGCTGAAGACGCGGCGGCATCGGGGCCTCCTCAAGGGCTTGGCCGCGCCCTGATAATGACGGATTGTTCATGAAATAATCATGGGCGCAGAAAGAATGGGCCCCTGCCTTTATGCGAATATAACTGCCATCATAACGCATGTCCCAGCTTTGTTTGGTGTCTTTCAGATTGGCGACCATAATTTGATCCAGCACCTGTTTATGTACCGTCGGGTTTTCAATCGGTATGAGGGCCTCTATCCGGCGGCTCAGGTTGCGCATCATCAAATCGGCGGAGGAGATAAAGACTTTGGCCTCACGCGATGGCAGGCGGTGGCCGTTGCCAAAACAATAAATGCGGGAATGTTCCAGATAGCGCCCGATCATTGATTTGACGCGGATATTTTCGCTAAATCCCGGAATTCCCGGGCGCAAGGTACAAATGCCGCGTGCGATAATTTCAATTTGCACACCGGCCTGCGAGGCTTGATATAGTGTATCAATGATGCGGGAATCCAGCAGAGAATTGCACTTGATCCAGATATGGGCCGGTTTGCCGTTATGTGCGAATTCAATTTCCCGGTCAATAAGCTCCACCAGCTTTTCACGCATATTAAAGGGGGAAACGGCAATTTTTTTCAAATTTTGCGGCGGGGCGTAGCCGGTCATGTAATTGAACATGATGGCCGCATCCTGACATAAGTCGGGATTGCAGGTGAAATAGGATAAATCAGTATAGATTTTGGCATTGACCGGATGGTAATTGCCCGTTCCGAAATGGGCATAAGACCGCAGGCGCGCGCCTTCGCGGCGCACAATCAGGGATACCTTGGCGTGGGTTTTTAAATTGGGCACGCCATAAACCACCTGAACGCCCGCCCGTTCCATATCGCGCGCCCAGCGGATATTGGCCTCCTCATCAAAGCGAGCCTTTAATTCAATCAGCGCCATGACGGTCTTTCCATTCTCGGCGGCCTCTATCAAGGCGCTGACGATCGGGGAATCTTTTGACGTGCGATAAAGCGTTTGTTTGATAGAGACGACATCCGGGTCGTTGGCGGCCTGACGCAGGAATTGGATAACAACGTCAAAGCTCTCATAAGGGTGGTGGATGATGATATCTTTGTGGTGAATGGCGGCGAAACAATCCCCGCCAAATTCGCGAATGCGTTCGGGGTAACGCGCATCATAGGGGCGGAAGACAAAATCCCGGTTTTCATCCGTAATCAAATCGGTGACATCGTTGATGCCAATCAGGCCGTTGACGGGGAAAACCTGTTCCTGCGTTACGTTTAACTGGCTCATCAGGGAAGCCAGGGTGTCGTGATTGATATTGTGATGGACACTCAGCTTGATCACGCGGCCGCGGCGGCGCTTTTTAAGTGCGCTTTCAAATGTGCGCACCAGATCTTCGGCGTCGCTGTTGATATCCATCTCCGTATCGCGAATGATGCGGAATGTGGCGTATTGTTGTAATTGCATCGGGGGCGGGAAGACTTTGTCCAGATGCATCATGATGACTTTTTCCAGCAACATATAACGCGGCTTGGTACCCGGCAGGCGTATGAAACGTTCAAGCGTCGGCGGAATTTGTATCAATGCATCCAGATTATCTTTCGTATCGGTGTTGGTTAAATGCAGTGCAATGCTAAGCCCCTTATTGGCAATAAAGGGGAAGGGATGCGACGGATCTACGGCGATGGGCGTTAGCAGGGGTAAAATGTCGTATTCGAATTTTTTCGCCAGCCACTTTCTTTCGCTTTTGCCGAGATCATCGCGGGACAGGATTTTAATATCGTTCAGGGCCATTTCCTGCATCAGATCACGCCAGCACATTTGTATGTCTTCGGTCATAATCAACGCGCGGGCCTGGATGGCGTTAATTTGTTGCTGCGGGGTCAGGCCTTCGACGCTGCGTTCGCTGACATTGTTATGGACCTGTGCCATTAACCCGGCCACGCGCACCATGTAAAATTCATCCAGATTGCTGGCGGCGATGGATAAAAACCGCAGCCGTTCAAATAGGGGGTGGGTCAGATTGGCCGCTTCATCCAGAACGCGCTGATTGAAGGCCAGCCACGAAAGTTCGCGGTTCAGGTAACGCTCAGGCTGTGTTTTCAGGGCTTCAACATCCAGATCATTCAGACAGATATCCAAACTCTGATCCGGGTGGAAATGCGGGGTGTCCGTTGTCATTCTTCAGGTAGCCCTGTCCATACAAATATAATGTTATGAGGGTATTATACCATGAAATTTAGATGTGATCTTTGTAATTTTCACCCCGGGGCGCAAGACGGTTCCCTAGGGGCGGTTCTTTGGGTTTCTTTTCCCGCATTCCCTTATGCTTTTCTCATGGTGTCTAATGTTTCAAAATAACGCGGATATGATCGCGGCCGGTTTTGGCGCGGTACTTCTCGTAATATTGCTGGTGATACTCTTCCCCCAGCCAAAAAGTCTGGACGGGGGTGATCTGGGTCACGACCGGGTTTTGATACAGCCCGTCTTTGTTGATTTTTTCAATCAGGGCTTCGGCCTGTTTTTTTTCGTCCTCGTCGTTGTAAAACAGGGCCGAACGATACTGGGTGCCGACATCAACGCCCTGACGGTTCAATGTTGTCGGGTCATGGGCCTTTGTCAGGAAAAATGTGACCAGATCGGGGTAGGATATGATCGCGGGGTCGTATGTTACCTCAACCGTTTCGGCGTGCCCGGTCTCCCCGGTTGTGATTTGCTGATAGGTCACGTTTTCGACGTGGCCGCCCATATAGCCGACGCGGGTGAATACGATGCCGTCTTTACCGCGGAATTCGCTTTCCAGGCACCAGAAACAGCCGCCCGCCAAATAGGCGCGTTTGTAATGCCCCTCTTCATTGGCGGGCATGGTCTCCATGATATGCTTGCCCCGTTTTAACAACGGTTCATTGCTGGCCAGTGAGGGATGTTGCAACAAAACAAGGCCGCCCAATGCGGCCAGCAAGGCCAATATGGTTAGAAATCCTTTCATGGCTGGTGTTCTCCTTCACCTAAAGATATAGTGTTATCAAGTAAGTATTCGATTTATTTGTGAAAAAAGTTACAAAGCAATGAATTTGGTAATCAGGAAAGATAGGGCTTCACCGAATTTTGGTCAGCGCGTGCAGGTTGATCCTGCGCGGGCGGAGCCATCGATGATTATATTGCATTACACAGGAATGCGCAGCGCGGAGGCGGCGCTGGAGCGTTTATGTGATCCTGCCAGTGAGGTTAGCGCGCATTATGTTGTGGAGCAAAGCGGCATCGTGCATCAGCTGGTGCCCGATGATTGCCGCGCCTGGCATGCGGGGCGTTCCTATTGGGGCGGGGAGCGTGATATCAATTCGGCCTCGCTGGGGATTGAGATTGTCAATAAAGGCCATGAATTTGGCTATGAGGATTTTCCGCCTGCGCAGATTGACGCTGTCAAAGCCCTTTGTTCCCATCTGATGCGGGAATACGCAATTCGTCCTGACAGGGTGCTGGGGCATTCTGATGTGGCGCCGGGGCGCAAGATTGATCCCGGCGAACGATTTCCCTGGCCCATATTGGCGCAGGATGGCATTGGGCTTTGGCCCGTGCCGCAGGATGTAGATTACAAAGCCGCGGCCGATATCGCGGCCGGGAAGGGCCCGGCGGTGCATGATTTATTGATGGCTGTCGGGTATGACCCCGAGGCAGCGGCGGCGGATTTGCTGGATGCTTTCCGGCGTCATTATGTGCCCGGACAAGTGCCCCAAGGCAGCGGTGATGCTGGCGCGGATGTTGAAACGATTGCGATGCTGCTTGCCCTGCAGCGAAATATTCAGGCCGGTCTATAAGCCGGGTTCTGTACCCCATACGGGGCGATGACCATTCATCTAGGGCCTTGATTGCTCAAGGCCTCATGCGACCTACCCGGACTACACGGAGAAAACGCCGCATACGTAGTCCCTATTTGGTCTTGCTTCTGGTGGGGTTTACCATGCCGGAGACTGTTGCCAGCTCCGCGGTGCGCTCTTACCGCACCCTTTCACCCTTACCGGCCCGAAGGCAGGCGGTCTGCTCTCTGCTGCACTTTCCATCGGCTTACGCCGCCCGGGGGTTACCCGGCACCATGTTTTCTTAAAGCCCGGACTTTCCTCTCGCCGCCAAAGCGGCCAGCGGTCATCCAACCGGCCTGAATGCGCGGGACATTAACATGATGTTTTCATACGCGCCACTGTTTTCGCGGGGAAGCGGATTGTCGCTGCGTTTTGTGATTTGAAACAACGTTTCAAATTCTGCCGGGCAAGCGCGAGGCCATCCGCCTGAATAAAAAGACTTAATACTAAAAATAAAATTGTGAATAACCGATTCGCACTATTGGTCAGATTCTTGTGCCGATTCGCACGAAATGCTAATTCTTGATATATTGAGTTGCAAGGCCACTTGAGACTCTAATCTCATCTAATTGGAATTTCTTCCAAATATTCAACTATACGAATCGTATCGAATCGCAAATGAACACCGCGCCACACATGCCAGTTATGCTGAAGGAGGTCCTGGAGTCCCTGGGCCCGGGGGACGGTAAGATTTATGTGGATGGTACCTTTGGGGCGGGCGGGTATTCGCGCGCCATTTTAGAGGCGGCCGATTGTACCGTGATCGGGATTGATCGTGACGAAACGGCCTGTCCTGCGGCCGAAGCCTTGGTGGCAGATTTTCCTGATCGGTTTGTTTTTATGCCGGGGTGTTTTGGTGATGTGGGGGCGCTCTTGTCGCAAGCGGGGTATCGCGGCGTTGACGGGTTTGTTCTGGATATTGGTGTGTCCTCTATGCAGATTGATCAACCGGAACGCGGCTTTTCATTCCGTTTTGACGGGCCGCTGGATATGCGTATGGGGCGCGCCATGGGCGGGCCCACGGCGGCGGATATTGTGAATGAAATGGAAGAGGCGGATCTGGCTGATGTGATCTATAAATACGGAGAGGAACGCCATTCCCGCCGGGTGGCAAAGGCAATTGTTACGCGCCGGGCCGAGCAGCGATTTGAGCGCACATCCGATCTGGCCGGTGTGGTGCGCAGCGCGCTTCCGTTTTCGAAAAAGGATAAGATTGACCCGGCGACCCGCACCTTTCAGGCGCTGCGTATTGCGGTGAATGATGAGTTGGGTGAGCTGGAGCGCGCGCTGGAGGCGTCGAAGGTGATCCTGAATGATCGGGGGCGCCTTGTGGTGGTGACGTTTCATTCATTGGAGGACCGCATTGTTAAAACTTTTCTGCGCGGGGCCTCTGGTCATAGCGCGGCTGTGTCGCGTTACGCACCTGTGGCCGAGGTGGCGGGGCCTGTCCCTGCCTTTAAATTGCTGGGGCGCAAGGCTGTGAAGGCTTCGGATGAAGAGATTGCGGGCAATGCCCGTTCCCGTTCGGCCAAGTTGCGGGCGGCGCAGCGGCTTGGGGGTGGCTCATGACTTTACAAAAGCGTGTCATCGTCAGATATGTCTGCTTGCTGGCTGGTGTTGTGGTGTGTGGTGCCTTGTTGCTGCATACGTCCCAGAATGTTCAACGTAAAGAGGCGGAGTTGGCGTCGCTGAAAAAATCTTTGTTGCGTGAGCGTCAGAGCGTTGAGGTTTTACGCGCCGAATGGGCGCATTTGAATTCCCCGTATCGCCTGGAGGATTTGGCACAGCGTTATTTGGGGATGGTGCCGCCCAGTGCTGACCAGATTATGCCGGACCCGGATTTGTTGCCGGTGGACCAGCAGGATGTGGTTTTTGATGATGGCGGTTCGCGCGCTATGGACGAAGGGTACGCGAAGGCGGGGTTTGCAACCGGCGTGGATGATGTGCCGGGCGATGCGGGCCGGGCATCGGTGTTTGTGAAGCCGGGGCGCAAGCCATCTGCGGTTAAGTTTTCGTCTAAGCCGGTGGCTGAATCGGGGGGTGAAGGTCAATCTGGGCTCAAGGATGGTGCGGGTGCGAATGGCGGCGTTGCTGGTGATGATATGCCCGGCCTGTTGAAACGGTTAGGGGGTGCGCAATGATTTTTAAGGCGCCATATCTTCGTAAATCTGTGCGTATGAAGGGGGAGCGTAGCGTGGCCCTCGATCAGGCGCGCGGGCGCGTTGTGTTGCTAGGTGTGTTTTTCCTGCTGGCCTATGGCGCTGTTGCGGTGCGGGCTTTCGATTTGTCGGTTTTGCGCGGCGTGGATGGTGGTGATGCGCAAGGGCAAGACTATTACGATTATGCCGATTCCCGTGATTTGCGCGGGGATATTGTTGACCGGAACGGCGTTATTCTGGCGACAACATTGCCCAGCGCGTCTTTGTTTGCAGACCCGGCATTGTTGATCGATGTGGAAACGCTGGCGGCGGATTTGATGCGTATTTTTCCGGGGCTGGATTATGGGTTAACGTTGCAAAAACTGCAAAGTGATAATCGTTTTGTCTGGGTGGAGCGCAATATCACGCCGCAACAGCAATATGAGGTTTTGCAGTTGGGGCAGCCCGGTCTGGGGTTTCAGCATGAAACCCGCCGTTATTATCCGCAAGGGTCTTTGGCTGCGCATCTGGTGGGGTATACCAATGTTGATGATCGCGGATTGGCGGGGGTAGAACGCAGTTTTGATGCCTATCTTTCGGAAGGGCGCGATTTAAAGTTGTCGCTGGATGTGCGTCTGCAACATGTTTTGCATCGTGAAATTGCGCGGGCGATGCGCGAATTTACCGCAAAGGGCGGCGCGGGTGTGATTATGAATGCCAATACCGGTGAAATTCTGGCCGGGGTTTCGTTGCCGGATTTTGACCCGGCGCATATGAATGTGGTGAAGCCTGCCCAAATGTTTAACAACCTGACACTTGGTGTGTATGAGCTGGGCTCGATGTTTAAGATTTTCTCGACGGCCGCGGTTCTGGATATTTCCAAAATTGGTATGGGGTATCAATTTGACGCCCGTGAACCCATTAAGGCAGGGCGCTTTACCATCAATGATTATCACGCCGAAGACCGTATTTTGACGGTGCCGGAGGTCTTTATGTATTCGTCGAATATTGGCTCGGCGAAGATGGGGGAAATGCTGGGTACGGAAGCCTTGCGCGGGTTCTACCGTGATCTGGGGTTGTTGGACCGGATGGATTTTGAAATTGATGAGATCGGCCGCCCGATGGTGCCAAGCCCTTGGCGCGAGGTGAATACGTTAACGGCCTCATATGGGCATGGCGTGGCGACCACTCCTATGCAGATGAGTGCGGCTGTGGCCTCTGTCGTGAATGGCGGCCTGTTGGTGAAGCCGCGGCTTGTTATTGACGATTCTGCCTTGAATTTGCCTGAAAATGACAACGCAATTCGCGTAATTTCGCCGCAAACATCAATGAAGATGCGCGCCTTGTTAAGATTGGTGGTGACCGATGGAACCGGCGGTAATGCCGATGTGCCGGGGTATGAGGTTGGCGGAAAAACCGGAACGGCCGAAAAAATCGGGGCCGATGGACGTTATGACCGCAAGAAATTGATCTCGTCATTTGTGGGGGCGTTTCCGGCGTCACAGCCTGAGTATGTCGTGATGGTGATGGTGGATGAACCCCGCGGTAACAAGAAAAGCTATGGCTATGCAACGGCTGGATGGGTGGCGGCGCCTGCTGTGGCGCGGACGGTGTCGTCAATGGCCTCTATTCTGGGGTTGCCGCCGGTTTATAAAACCGAAGAACAGGAATTTTCGCACGCGCTAAAGCAGTATGTCAGTGTTAAGGAGGGGCGCCGCTGATGGGTAAGATTGATGTGTCTAGATATACAGGGTTGGCGTTTGACAGCCGTATTGTGGAGCCAGGCTTTTTGTTTGCAGCCTTTCCGGGGAGCAGGGTCGATGGCCGTGATTATATTTCAGCCGCTTTAAGCAAAGGGGCGAAGGCTGTGTTGGCGCCGGTGGGGACGCAATTGCCGGATGATGCCGGCACCGATGTGGACTTGATTACCGATGAAAACCCGCGCCGCCTGTTCTCGCTGGCCGCGGCGGAATTTTATGCCCGGCAACCGAAATTTATTGCGGCTGTGACCGGAACAAACGGTAAAACCTCAACCGCGACATTTACGCGCCAGATTTGGGCGGCATTGGGGTATAAATGCGCCAGCATGGGCACGTTGGGTGTGGATGTTTCGGGCGCAAATGTCATCAGCGAAAAAGTCGGCGGTATGACAACACCTGACCCGGTGTCGCTGTACCGTGATTTGCAATTGTTACAGAGCCTTGGCGTGGAACATTTGGCGATGGAGGCCTCCAGCCATGGGCTGGATCAGGCGCGCCTGGATGGTGTGCGCGTGCGCGTGGCCGGTTTCACCAGTTTTTCCCGCGATCATATGGATTATCACCCGAGCGAGGCCGAGTATCTGGCGGCCAAGACACGTTTGTTTTCCGAAGTGACTGTGGAGGGGGGTATCGCCGTTTTGAATGCGGATATTCCTGAATATGAGGCTTTGAAAAAGGCCGCGGACGGGCATGGCTTGACGGTCTGGTCTTACGGTGAAAAGGGCCGGGAAATCAAGTTGAACAGCCTGACCTCTATCCCGCACGGGCAAAAGCTGGACATATCCCTGTTCGGTGAAAACCATAGCATCGATTTACCGTTGGCCGGGCGTTTTCAGGCCTATAACGCGCTATGTGCGCTGGGGTTTGTTCTGGCCGAAGATAAAGCGCTGGCCGGGCAGGCGCTAAAGGCGCTGGGGTCACTGGTTAGCGTGCCGGGACGTTTGCAGCGCGTCAGCGGGCATCCATCGGGCGCCGCCATCTATATTGATTACGCGCACACCCCTGATGCGATTGAGACGGTTCTAAAAGCCATTCGCCCGCATGTGCATGGCAAGCTGGTCTGTATTTTTGGGTGTGGCGGTGACCGCGATGCCGGAAAGCGCCCATTGATGGGCAAGGCCGCGGCCGCGTATGCCGATATTGCCATTGTCACCGATGATAACCCGCGCAGTGAAGACCCGGCCGCCATTCGCGCGCAAGCGGCCGCCGGGGCGCAAGGGATTGTGAATATTGAGGGGCGCTCCGGCGCCATACGTCATGCGCTGGAGTTGCTGGAGGAAGGCGACGTGCTGGTGATTGCCGGTAAGGGGCACGAACAGGGACAGGAAATCGCAGGAAAGATTCATCCGTTCTGCGACACGATGGAAACAAAGAAACACATTCAGATTTTAAAGGAGGAAAAAAAATCATGAATATCGGGGGAAGAATATTATGGTCACATCTAAAGACGCCCAGCGTTACGGTTAGCGTACAGCGTTCGCCAAAACCGCAGGTATATTTGTACAAGGTGGTCAATATGGTGGATATGGGCCGCGGCGGGCGCACTGCGATTATGCAGCCCTTTGACACCGAAGACGGGTTTGAAATTATCCCGATGGATGAAGGCGTGAATAAGAAAAGTAAATTGTCTGTGCCGCATAAAGTGGGTAACTTAAAGTTTCTTTATGCCAGTAAGACACAGGCCAGAATGATGGATATGAATTATGTGATGAATTGCGCGCTGGGCGGCGCGGGTCTGGAGAGAATTGTTATGGACGTTCTTTCGCCCGGCGATTTGTTGTCTGTGCGCCCCAAACGCGGTGGAGAGGGGATCCATTCCGTTGAGGCCCTGCGCATTGTAAACGCCAATAAGAAACAAAATAACGGACGTATTCATGCTGTATAACCTTTTAGTCCCGCTGGCCGAAGATTATCAGGTTTTTAACCTGTTCCGCTATATTACCTTCCGCACAGGCGGTGCAATCATGACGGCCCTGGTCATTTGTTTTTTAATGGCGCCCGGCCTGATCCGGTGGTTAAAGGTCAAGCAGGCCGGTGCCAGCAATATTCGTGAATATCTGGAGGTCGCCCATGCCAGCAAGGCGGGAACCCCAACCATGGGCGGGTTAATGATTTTGGTGTCTGTTACCATATCCACGCTGTTATGGGCGGATCTGTCCAATGCCTATGTCTGGTGTGCGCTGGTGGTGCTGGTTGGATATGGGGCCATTGGTTTTGGCGATGATTATTTGAAATTGACGCGCAAAAATTCAAAGGGTCTGCCGGGGAAGTTAAAGGTATTGTTTCAATTGGTGTTTGGCTTAATCGCCGCGTTCGGGACGGTGTATGCGCTCCCCGATCATTTGCAGAACCATATTGCCGTTCCGTTTTTCAAAGATTTGTTTATCAGCATTGGCTGGTTTTTTATTCCCTGGGTTATTTTTGTGATTATCGGGTCATCCAATGCGGTGAATTTAACCGATGGTCTGGATGGTTTGGCGATTGTGCCTGTGGCCATTGCGGCCGGTTGCTTTGGTTTGATTGCCTATCTGGTTGGCCGCGCCGATTTTGCCGAATATCTGAAAATTGCCTATGTCCCCGGTACGGGTGAACTGGCGATTATCTGCGGTGCGCTGATTGGCGGCGCAATGGGGTTTTTGTGGTATAATGCCCCGCCTGCCATGGTGTTCATGGGGGATACGGGCTCGCTCGCGCTGGGCGGTGTGTTGGGCTCTATTGCGATTATGACGAAACACGAGCTGGTGCTAGCGATTATCGGTGGGCTGTTTGTCCTGGAAACTGTTTCTGTTATTGTGCAAGTGGTATCATACAAACTGACGGGCAAGCGCGTTTTTGCGATGGCCCCGCTGCACCATCACTTTGAAAAGAAAGGCTGGTCGGAACCCACGATTGTAATTCGTTTCTGGATTATTGCCGTTATATTGGCTTTGATTGGGCTTGCGACCTTGAAATTGCGATGATTGATGTCACCCCTTTTTTAGATACACTGGACAGGAAAACCGTGGCTGTACTTGGTCTTGGGGCTTCGGGCGTGTCTACGGTGCGCGCTTTGCGCAAGGCGGGGGCCGGGGTCATTTATGGCTGGGATGATAAAGAAGACGGGCGCAAACAGGGCGAAAAGGCCGGGGCCACCGTAACGGAATTATCAAAAGATATTCTGGCCGGGTGTGATGTTCTGGTGGCTGCGCCGGGGGTGCCGCTTAATCATCCGGTTCCGCACAGCGCCGTTGAACGGGCCCGCGCCTTAAATATTCCGATAGTGGGTGATATTGAAATTTTTTACCGGTCCAATCCTGATCGTCCGATTATTGCGCTAACCGGTACCAACGGAAAGTCAACCAGCACGACCCTGATTACACATATTCTGAATGCGTGCGGCAAAAAGGCCGTTTTGGCCGGTAATATCGGTCTTCCTGTGCTGGATATGAAATTACCGCCCAAAAAAGACGGTGTCATTGTGCTGGAGCTATCATCCTTTCAGCTGGATTTATGTTCGACATTTTCCGCAGATATTGGTGTGATTTTGAACTTAACGCCGGATCACATTGATCGTCACGGCACTGTGAATGAATATGCCATGATTAAGGAAAGCATCTTTAAGGGGGACGGGCAGGCCGCGGTGATCGGTGTTGATGATGAGTATTGTGAGGCCATTTATGGCCGTTTAAAGGACAGCTCGAACCGTAAAGTTATTCCCATTTCGATTCAAAAACAGGTGGATGGCGGCGTCTGTGCCATTGGCGGTATGTTAAAGGACGGCATGTCCTGTGATGCGGGTGAAGACTGGGCTGAGATCGGGTCGCTGAATAATATTACCAAGCTGCATGGCGCCCATAACAAGCAAAATGCCGCCGCCGCCTATGCGGTATGCCGCGCGATGGGGCTGGACAGTGATGCGATATTAGAGGCCATAAAAACCTATCCCGGTCTGCCGCATCGCCAGTTTCCTGTGCGCGTGATTAACGGGGTCTCTTATATTAATGATTCCAAGGCTACCAACGCGGAAGCCGCCGGTAAGGCGCTGGCCTGTAACCACAATATATACTGGATCGTCGGCGGTAAGGCCAAAGAGGGCGGCTTGAATGGTCTGGAGATTTATAAAGATGCGATTAAACAGGCCTTTTTGATCGGTGAGGCCGCAGACGATTTTGCCAAATGGATGGATCAATACGGCATTGATTATCACAAATGTTCGACTTTGGATAAGGCGGTCGCGCAGGCCCATAATATGGCACAGGATGGCCGGGGCCAGCCGGGCGGTGCCGGATGCGTTTTGTTATCTCCGGCTTGCGCATCCTATGATCAGTTTCAATCTTTTGAACATCGCGGGGATGTTTTTACGGCGCTGGTTAATGCCCTGCCGGAAGAGGGGGACGCGTAGGTGCTGTTTTCGCGCACGGATCGTTCATTTCTGGGGCAATGGTGGTGGACTGTGGATCGCCCGATGATGGCGGCCCTGTTTGTGTTGATGGCCATTGGTCTGGTGCTGGTAACCACGGCAAGCCCGCCTGTGGCTGCGCATTTGGGCTTAAATGATTTTTACTTTTTAACGCGGCACGCCATTATTCTGGTGCCGTCAATCCTGATTATGGTGGGGGTGTCAATGCTGCCGCGCCGTCAGATATGGCGCCTGTCCAGCCTGATCTATCTGGGCGGTGTTGCGGCCATGGTGCTTGTGCTTTTGATTGGTGTTGAAATTAAAGGCGCGCAGCGCTGGCTGCATTTGCCGGGGTTTTCCTTGCAGCCCAGTGAATTTATAAAACCGGCCTTTGCGGTGGTCTCTGCATGGTTCATGGCGCGGCAAAAACAAAGCATGGGGACGCAAAATCCGAATAAGACCGGCTATAAGGTGGCCATTGGCCTGTTTGCTGTGGCCTTGTTTTTATTATTGGCGCAGCCTGATTTGGGCATGAGCGTGATTTTAACCTCGATCTTTATGACCCAGATTTTTTTGGTAGGTTTCCCGTTTCGCTGGGTGTTCGGTCTGGCCGGGTTGGCCGCTGTGGGCTTGCTTTTGGCCTATTTCAGCTTTCCTCATGTACAAAGCCGGATCGACCGCTTTCTGGACCCGTCCAGCGGGGATAACTATCAGGTTGAAAAATCACTGGAGGCCTTTAAAAACGGCGGCTTGATCGGGACCGGCCCCGGGCAGGGCGAGATAAAGCTGCTTTTACCGGATGCCCATGCCGATTTTATCTTTTCCGTCGCGGCCGAGGAAATGGGCCTGTTTGCGGTGTTGATTATTATTGGAATTTTGTTTTTTGTTCTTTATCGCGGGTTTATCCGGTTGATGGAAACGCAGGATATGTTTTCGTTGCTGGCGGTTGGCGGTATACTGGCGATGTTTGGCTTGCAGGCCTTTGTGCATATGGGCTCCAGCCTGCATCTTCTGCCCGCCAAGGGGATGACCCTGCCGTTTATGAGCTATGGCGGGTCGTCCTTACTGGCGATTTGTTTGTCGATGGGGATTGTTCTGTCCCTGACGCGCAAAGAGGTGCGCGCAAGTATTTCCAAAGGCGGGCTATCCAGCTTTAGCCGCAAAAAAATGAAAAACAATGTGAAAACGCTAGAGGTATCATGAGCGAGCAACCCCCTTTAATTATACTGAGCGCAGGCGGAACAGGCGGGCATATGACACCGGCGCGGGCGCTGGGGCATGATCTGTTGTCGCGCGGGTTTCGCGTGGAAGTGATTACCGACACCCGCGGCGAGCGGTTTTCCAGCATTTTTGAGGGCATGCCGATGCATGTGGTTAAGGCCGGCACGTTGGGCAAAGGGATCATGGGCAAGGTCAAGGGGCTTGGCAATCTTGGCCTTGGCATTTTGAAGGCGGGCAAAATTTTACGCCGTATGAAGCCCGTTGTCGTGGTCGGCTTTGGCGGATACCCGTCGGTTCCGGCAGTCTATGCGGCCCAGAAAATGGGCATCCCGACCATTATTCACGAGGCCAACGCGATCATGGGCCGCGCCAATGATATGCTGGCCGCCCGCGCCGAACGCATTGCCCTGTCTTTGCCGGATGTTGCCGGTCTGGAACAAAGCGAGCGGATACGCTCTATCATTACCGGCAATCCGGTGCGCCCCGATATTGCCGCCCTGTATACGCGCCCGTATCCCACACCAAAACCGGGTGGCGAATTGCGCATTTTAATTTTCGGCGGGTCTTTGGGGGCCACGATCCTGAGTAAGGTCGTGCCGGAGGCCATTTCCATGTTAAGTTCGGAGCACCGCGCCCGTTTACACATCGTGCAGCAATGCCGCGCCGAAGATATAGACGCCGTAAGGGAGATGTATAAAACCGCCGGCGTGACGGCATCGCTCAAGACCTTTTTTGATGATGTGCCGGAACAACTGGCCCAGGCGCATCTGGTTATTGCGCGCTCAGGCGCCAGTACGGTGGCGGAAGTCACCGTGGCGGGCAGACCGGCAATATTTGTGCCTATGGCCCTGCATCAGGATAACCAGCAGAAAATGAATGCTGATTCTGTGGCCGATGCGGGTGGGGCCTGGGTAATGGCCGAAAACGGTTTTACGCCCGATGCCTTACTGGCACGCCTTGAAACATTTTTGCAAAACCCGCAGACCTTGTTTAAAGCGGCGGAAAACGCTAGAAGTTGTGGGAAGCCCGATGCGGCCCGTAAATTGGGGAATTTGGTAACCGCCATCGCCAGTGGCTGGAATTAGTTGAAAAAGGGATGAATGATATGAAAGCAATGAGTCTGGATATCGGTGTTTTGCACTTTGTTGGAATTGGTGGAATCGGCATGAGTGGTATTGCCGAGGTTCTGCATTCACTGGGGTATCAGGTTCAAGGATCGGATATGGCCGAAAGCGCCAATGTAAAACGCCTGCAAGCCCAGGGCATAAAAGTTTTTATTGGCCATGAGGCCGGCAATATTAATGCCCCGGACGGCCAGCCCTGCGCCGCAATTGTTATTTCATCGGCGATTAAAAAGGGGAACCCGGAATTAGAAGCCGCGCGCAAGGCCAAGATTCCGGTTGTGCGCCGCGCCGAAATGCTGGCCGAATTGATGCGCTTGAAACGTGCGGTTGCCGTGGCCGGAACCCATGGTAAAACCACCACAACCTCTATGGTTGGGCATATGATGGAAAGCGCGGGGCTTGACCCCACCGTTATCAATGGCGGTATCGTTAATGCCTATGGCACGAATACCCGCATGGGGGCCTCGGACTGGATGGTGGTAGAGGCCGATGAAAGCGACGGCACCTTTACGCGCCTGCCGGCAACGGTGGGTATTATCACCAATATTGACCCCGAACATCTGGATCATTACGGCACATTTGATAATGTCCGGTTGGCCTACAGACAGTTCATTCATAATTTGCCGTTTTACGGATTTGCGGTTTTATGTATTGACCACCCCGAGGTGCAAAGCCTGATCTCCGAAATTACTGACCGTAAAGTCATTACATACGGCTTTAACCCGCAGGCCGATATTCGTGCCACCAATGTGCGTATTACGCTGGACGGATCAACGTTTGATGTCAGCATTGCCGGGCGTTTTAATGACGGTAAGGCGCTGGAGCTCAAGGATATGTTTTTGCCCGCGCTGGGTGATCATAATGTGTTGAATTGCCTGTCTGCGCTGGCGATAGCCGCGGAAATGGGGGTTGCGCCCGCCTTAATGCGCAAGGGGTTGGAAAATTTCACCGGCGTAAAACGCCGTTTTACCCAGACCGGTCAGGTCAACGGCATAACCATTATTGATGATTACGCCCATCACCCGACAGAAATTGAAACGGTCTTAAAAACTGCGCGCAAGGCCCTGACCGAAACAAAGGGGCGCGTCATTGCGGTTATGCAGCCGCACCGTTATTCGCGCCTGCATGATTTGTTTGAGGGCTTTTGCACCTGTTTTAATGATGCCGATTGTGTGATCGTGACCGATGTTTATGCCGCGGGTGAGGCGCCGCTGGACGGGGCGGATAAAATGCATCTGGTTGATGGCATTAAATCCCATGGGCACCGTGATGTACGCCCCTTGCCGGAAAAGGCCGCACTGGCACCCATGATTGCAGAAATTGCCCAAAGCGGCGATTTCGTGATCTTGATGGGAGCAGGGGATATTACGGCCTGGGCTTATGCGCTGCCTGATCAGTTGGAGGAAGAGCTAAAGAAAGCGTCTAACGCGGCTTGAGTTTTTGGGAATTTTATCCTATATTAAGAAAGGCGTTTTGATTGATCCTCATAATGGGGGTTCATACTTCGTCTTATGATGGGCCTTTTATGGCTGGTCTTATATAGTCTTGCCCTGGGGACGTTGATTGCCAAACGGGCCGAAATGATGCAAGGATGGCGGGGGGAAGGCCCCCCACCCCCTTAAAATTTACAAACGAAATGACGAACTGGAATAGATTAAGAAAAACAACGGGTTATGAGTGATATTTTTGAAAAATTAAGGGGGGCTGTGACCCGTGATGCCGATATCGGGGCCCAAAGCTGGTTTCGAACCGGGGGGCGGGCGGATATACTTTTTTGTCCGGCCGATATCGATGATTTGCAGGATTTTCTGGGCGTTTACCCGGCGGGCAAGCCCCTGACCATTATCGGGGGGCTGGCCAATACAATTGTGCGTGATGGCGGCATTCGCGGCGTTACGGTGCAATTGGGCAAGTCTTTTGCCGATATTGCGGTAAAGGATAACCGTTATATTGAGGCCGGATGCGGCGCGCTGAATGGGTCTTTGGCGGCGGCCGCGGTCAAGGCCGGGATTGGCGGTTTAGAATTCCTGTCTGGAATTCCGGGCAGTTTGGGCGGCGCTTTGGCCATGAATGCCGGGGCTTATGGCAGTGAAATGAAGGATGTCTTGGTTGGCGCAGTGGCCATGAGCCGTAGCGGCGATATAAAGCGTTACACGGCGGATGATCTGCATATGTCTTATCGTCACAGCGAGATCCCCCATGGTGATATTTTAATCGGGGCAACCTTGCGGGGCGTTGCCGAAGATTATGAAACGGTCAAGGCGCGCATGAACCAGATTAAGGCGCGGCGCAATGAAACTCAGCCGATACGGGAAAAAACGGGCGGTTCAACTTTTGCGAACCCGTCTTTGCCGGAATTGCGCGTGGCCGGCTTACCGAAAGAAACCAAGGCCTGGCAGGTGGTGGAAAAGGTCGGGGGGCGCGGGCTCAAGCGCGGCGGCGCGCAAATATCGGAAAAACACTGTAATTTCATGATTAACGCAGGCGGCGCCACCGCGGCCGATCTGGAGGGGCTCGGGGATGAAATAATCAACCGCGCCCACCGTGAGCTTGGCTTGAAATTACGCTGGGAAATCAAACGGATAGGTGAATTTTCTGCGTAGAGAAAATAAGGTGGTTTTCTTGGCCAGGATGCCTGGGTTGGTTGGTCTGGCTGGGCGCGCCGCGGGTTACAGTTTCGGCAGGCGTTCATAAACATCGGGCAAATCGTTTTCAATCAGAATAACGTCATTGTCCTGTTTGTTGTCTTGAACCCATTCTTGTGCCTGGGCAAATGTTTCCATCTCATACAAGGTTTGATCGGCGCGTTTGTTTTCGTTGAAACCGTGAACGAAGCTACGGATTCTGTTGGCTTGAATTACAATGGCGATATCACAACTTTGTGCGGCGACAATGCCGATCTGTTTGTGAACGTCGTCATGCGCAGCGCCCAATTCAACCATTCCGGGCGTAATCAGAATTTTGCGTTTTTTGTTGCCTAACTGAAACAACAAATCCAGTGCAGATCGGAATCCTAACGGATTGGAATTATAAGCATCGTCAATCAAAACGGTTTTGCCCATTTTTTTGACTTCAAGGCGGTGTTGGATTTGCGGCGTGGTTTTCAGGGCGTTGATAATGTCTTCGGGGGCAAGGCCAAGTTCACAGGCGGTGAGAAACGCCAGAATGATATTATCGGCGTGATGCAAACCATAAAGCGGCGCTTCCAGCGTATAGGCTTGTTCTTTCCATTTAATATTGATCTCAATACCATGCAGTGTTTGTTGGGCGTTTTCGACAACCAGCGCGTATTCCGGCGTGCTGCCTGCGATGATAAAGGAATCGGCGTGATCATCGCTAAATTTCTCGGTATAGGGAAAGCGCAGAACCTTTTCATGGGTGATAACTTTTCCCTCGCGCTGAAGGGCGGCCTGAGCCAATTCGAACTTGGCCTCGGCAACGGTTTCTAATGATTTGAACCGTTCGTAATGGGCGTGACCAATGGCGGTAATAACACCGATATCAGGCGGGCATAATTTACACAGGCGTTGAATGGAACCAGGGCCGTAAGCGCCCATTTCCGCAATGAAATAACGGTGCGTTTCATCCAGCTGTTCACGGATAATGCGCGTAATACCCATCGGCGTGTTGACGCTGCCCGGGGTCATTAATGTCGGTGCGTGATTGCCTAAAATGTGCCCTAAAACATGTTTGACGGATGTTTTGCCGTATGATCCTGTGATGCCAATAACGGTGGGGGATAAGTCTCGTAATTTCTTATAGGCTTCGTTCCAGTATTTTTTCTGGGTCAGTTCTTCATAGGGTTTCAGTAAGCCATTGGCGATAACCAGAGTAAACGGCGCAAACTGAACCAGCGCAATCCATATCCATGGCAAGTGAACAAATAGAACAAAACCGGCAGGCAATAGTCCGGCAAGCAGGGCGATGGTATAAATGCGCTTCGCCCGCGCAGTCATGGCCAGTTTCTTTTTTGATTCTTTGCGTGGGTTTTTCTCAACATAGCTGATGACAGTAAAGGCGATGAATACCAGCAGGCTGATAAGGAAACGGAATTCGCCAAGGAAAAACCACATCACCCCAAGGGCCAGTAAAATAACCGTAAGCCGTTTATCAATGACTTTGTTCAGCAACATCCACTTGATAAAACGCGCGCTGTCATATTCTTCCTGCTGGAAGGCATGGAGATAGGTCAAAAGACGTTTGGTCAAAAACCCGGCATAGGCCACAATGACCAGAGCGGAGATAAAAATTTCAGGTTGCATTGGCGCTTCTCTCTACCTTGGTGAGCGTAAGTCTTGTTTATGGTCATCCAGGTCTTTTATAAAGGCCTGCAGCAGATTTGCAACCTGATGCCGCCCGGACCCAAGGACACTATAATGGTCCAAACCTGTAAGAATGTGAAGAGCAGAATTCGGGATCAGGTCTTTATAGCGTCGACCAAATTCCGGCGGGGTTTCCTGATCGTTTTCACCGTATATCAGTAGTGTCGGGGCCTTAATTTGCGCCGCCTGTGGGCTCAGGTCTTCGGCGATGGTTTTTAAGAAAATATCGCGCATGGGCCCGGCATTCTTATAATCGCGGCTACCAAAACGTGACTGAAGCCAGTCTTGCGACAAACCCAATGGAACCAGCTTTTTTAAGGCTTTATACAAGGCAATCCGTCCCTTGAAATATAGGGATTTGAGCGGTGAGCGTTTGCGTTTTAAGCCCGCACCCGCAATTAAAACCAGTGCCTGAACCAGATCAGGGTAGCGGCTGGCCAGTTGAATGCCGACGCGCCCGCCAAAGGAATGGCCAATCCAGATAACCGGCCCGGTGTTTTTCTGCTTCAGATGCGTGGCAATGGCATCGGCGTAATCTTGCGTATCCCAGCTTTCACGCGGCCGGGCAGAGGCGCCAAAGCCGGGAAAGTCCAGAAGCCTGTGGGCACCCAGTGAGTGCAGAGAGCTTGCCAGCGGCAGAAAGGCTTTATGGTCCTGCCCCCAGCCATGCCCCCAAAAGATGACAGGGGCATCTTTGCCGGAAATAGCATGATAAAAATGGTCTGTATTATTGGCTGTGAAAGATTGCACGGGTTTTACTTTCCAAACAGGGGCTAATCGTGGTTTAATCTATTTATCAATAAACGTTGTCCGTTCCTTCGCGGCAAGTCTAATCATAGAATTATGCTCAAAAAATGACAGATAAAAAAACCATAGCAGTATTTTTTGGCGGTCGTTCGCCGGAACACGATGTCAGTGTCGTAACGGGCCTTCAGGTTTTGCAAGCCATCGATCAGACAAAATATGAGGCTTTTCCGGTTTATATAACAACCGATGGCGCTTGGTATATTGGCGATGCTTTGCGCGAGCGCGCCAATTATTTGCCTGACCGCACGATGCTGGATTCCTTAACGCAAGTGACGTTGGATGTTGCCGCCAATGGCGCGCCAAAGGGGCGTTTACTGGCCAGAAAAAAATCGATTTTTGGCGGAGTGAAGCCCGTGGAATTTGATGTCGCGGTTCCGGCGTTTCATGGTTTGATCGGTGAAGATGGAAACATTCAGGGATTATTCGAAACCGCGAAAACGCCGTATACGGGTATGCGTACCATGGCCTCGGCCCTGACCATGGATAAAGGGGTATCAAAGCGTTTGATGCAATCGCTGGACATACCAACCTTGCCGTTTGCGATTTTACGCCGCGCCGAACAGGGATATACCTTGCCGGTAAAAGATATCGCCGCCCAGCTTTCCGATATGCCGTTCCCTGTGTGTGTGAAGCCTTGCCATCTGGGCAGCTCTATTGGCGTGGCCAAATGTAATGACGCCGATGAGGTGCATGCTTGCCTGCCGGCCATTTTTAAATATGACAGCGCGGCGATTGTAGAAGCATTTGTTGAAAATATGGTCGAATATAATGTCGCGGTCGCCCGCATGGACGGCAAAATTGTGACCTCGGCGCTGGAGCGCCCGAAAAACACCGCAGATCTTTTGGATTTTAAGCAAAAATACCTCTCAGGCGGGGACGATAAAACCGGAGAGAAGAAAATGGGGCAGCTCAGCGAAGGAATGTTATCCCTGACGCGGGAGCTGAACCCCGATCTTGCCGCGAAAACCGAAGGCAATATTCGCAGCTGGGCAGAAAGGCTGTTTGACGCGCTGGATGGAACCGGCGCGCCGCGCATTGATTTTATCGGCAATGATAAAACCGGTGATATCTGGATGAATGAAATCAATGCCTGCCCGGGGTCTTTCGGGTATTTCTTGTGGGAGGCCGCAAAGGATTCTGTTTTGTTTACCAATCTGTTAACGCATCTGATTGAAGAGGCGCGCCAATATGCTCGCGGTATGGCCATGCCCGCCGATCCTGTGCCGATGGATGCACGCTTGCATAAGAGGCCGACATGATCACGATAGGAAAAAAGCGAAAAGGGGCGCGCCGTAACCCCAATTACAAGCGTCCGATCCGGCGCTGGGATTTTTTTGTGTTATGGATGCGCCGTTTTGGCATGGTGTTGGGCGCCGTTGTATTTACGATCTGGGCTGGTGCCTGGCTTTATTTAAGTGGCAGCATTCACAGCGCCGCCAATTGGAGTCGTAACAAAACCATTGAAATGACCGCGGATGCCGGGTTTTCCGTGCAGGATATTCTGGTGGAGGGGCGCGTTCATACAGACCCGAATGTGTTGCTTGGTTTGATTAATGTGCAAAAGGGTGACCCTTTGTTTTCTTTTAATCCGCAAGATGCAAAAGCGTTGATTGAGCGCATATCATGGGTGCGCGCTGTGCAGGTTGAGCGGCGCTTTCCCAGCACGATTTATATCGGGCTTGAAGAGCGCGTTCCGCTTGCGCTTTGGCAAAGTGAAAAAAAACTGTATTTAATTGACGCCGAGGGCGCTGTTTTGACCGATTACGGGCTGAACCGATTTTCCGATCTGGTGATGGTCAGTGGGAAGGGGGCGAAACAACAGGCCGCCAATCTGGTACGCAACTTACAGGCGGAAGATGCCTTGATGCCGCAGATAGAAGCCGCAAAATGGGTTGCCGGTCGCCGCTGGAATCTGGTGACACATGGCGGTATTGAAATCAAGCTGCCTGCGGATGATATTGGTCTTGCCCTGCGCCGTCTTGCAATTGCGCAGGAAGAAAAGGGCATTCTTGAAAAATCTTTGGAACATATTGACCTGCGAAAGACCGACCGTATTATAGTGCAGAGCGCGCCCGGCAAAGTGCAGAAATATCGCGTCGAAAACTTCACAAAGGCCGGTTATTCAAACGGCAATGATATATAGGCATTATGAAACATAAGAACAAACCACGCGGATCTTTGCTGGCGGCTCTGGATATCGGGAGCAGCAAAATCGCCTGTTTTATCGGGCGCGTGGTGGATGATGAAGGCACGTTTGAGGTTCTGGGTGTTGGGCATCAGGCCTCGCAAGGCATTAAAAATGGTACGGTGGTTGATCTTGATAAGGCGGAGGCGGCCATTCGCCATACCGTCCATGCCGCGGAAAATATGGCAGCCGATATTATGAAGGGCTATCCGCTGCGTGAAGTGATCGTGAATGTTCCGGGCGTACATGCGACCTCTTACAGCCATAGCGCCGAGGTGAAAATTCTGGGGCATGAAATCACCGATAATGATATCCGCCGTGCGCTGGCCAAAGCACAGGAAGAGGAGATGAGCGAAAATCAGGAGCTGATCCATACTATTCCGGTCGGATACCGCGTTGATGGCCATGAAGGTATTCATGAGCCCCGCGGGTTATACGGCCATGATATGCATGTTGATATTCACCTTGTCGGCGCCGATATCGGGGCGCTGCGGAATATGGCGACCTGTATTGAACGCTCGCATCTGGATATATCCGCCTTGTGTCATTCTGCCTATGCCTCTGGTCTGGCGACGCTGGTTGAGGATGAAATGGATCTGGGGTGTACGGTTATTGATATGGGCGGCGGCGTGACATCGGTTGCGGTGTTTCAGAATAATGCCTTGATTTTCACCGATGCCATTCCTATTGGCGGGCGTCATGTGACCAATGATATCGCCAAAGGCTTGACGACCTCAATTGCCGATGCGGAGCGCCTGAAGGCCCTGTATGGCAGCGCAATGGCGTCCAGTACTGATGAGAGTGAGTTGATCGACGTTCCTAAAATCGGCGAGGATGAACGCTCTGGACCTAATCATATTCCGCGCTCGTTGTTAATTGGTATTATCCAGCCGCGCCTAGAAGAGATTTTCGAGTTAATTCGTGCGCGTCTGAATGATAGCGGGCTTGGCCCCGTTCTTGGGCGCCGCGTGGTGCTGACGGGCGGGGCATCGCAAGTGCCCGGCATGCGCGATCTGGCAGGGCACGTGCTGGATAAACAGGTACGGCTCGGCAAGCCTATTCGTTTGTCCGGTCTGCCTGATGCTGTTTCTGGCCCGGCCTTTGCCACGACCGCCGGGTTGCTCACTTATATCTCGGAACGCTCCGATGAAATGCCCGCCGATATTATGGCGCAGGTGGAACCGGGAACCCTGTGGGAACGTGTGAAGTTCTGGATGAAAGAGAACTGGTAGTTTTTTGTTTTTTCGTCCTGACGCGCACCTGAGCAATAAAATAACTTACAAACAGCCTGTACCATACTTATCCACAAGCTGCGGTGAATAATATTTTTTCGCTGTTTTTATCTTGGGCTTGAAAATGAACAGATTCAAAATATCTAGTTACATGAGTCACTTAATCTGATTCTTTGCAATTTAATCTGAGGCGGTGATATGATCTGAGTACGAGTAATCCACAGCAATCCGCTGTATTCTTTGGTTTTTTCCCTTTTCGCGGGAATCAAACTTTCATAAACTGCAAATCAGGGAATCAAAGCCCGAGCCCAATAAATTTTCTTTCCGCCCGAATTCCCGGGCAATCAAAGAGGTTTCAATATGATCAATATTAAAATGCAACCGACAGAAGTGCACAAGTTATCCCCAAAGATCACCGTGATTGGTGTCGGCGGTGCCGGTGGTAACGCTGTGAATAACATGATTTCCTCGAACCTTGAGGGGTGTGAGTTTCTGGTGTGCAATACAGACGCCCAGGCGCTGGATAATTCGCTGTGTGAAAATACGTTGCAGCTTGGCGTGAATGTGACGGGCGGCCTTGGTGCCGGGTCCAAGCCGGAAATTGGCCGCGCGGCGGCAGAAGAATCAATCGAAGAGATTTTGAAATATCTGGACGGCGCGAATATGGCGTTTGTGACCGCCGGTATGGGCGGCGGCACAGGCACAGGCGCAGCCCCGGTCATTGCCAAGGCTTGCCGTGAAAAAGGGATTTTGACCGTTGGGGTGGTAACCAAACCATTCCATTTCGAGGGGTCGCACCGCATGAAAATGGCCGAGCAGGGCCTGGAGGAAATGCAGGATTATGTGGACACGCTGATCGTGATCCCGAACCAGAATTTGTTCCGTATTGCCAATGAAAAGACAACTTTTGCCGAAGCCTTCCAAATGGCCGATAGCGTTTTGCAGGCTGGCGTGCGCGGCGTGACGGACCTTATGGTACGCCCGGGTCTGGTTAATCTGGATTTTGCCGATATCCGCACTGCGATGCTGGAAATGGGTAAGGCCATGATGGGAACCGGTGAGGCCGAAGGCGATAAGCGCGCCATTGAGGCGGCTGAATCCGCGATTAATAATCCGTTGCTGGATGATGTGTCCATGAAGGGCGCGCATGGTGTTATTATTAATGTTACCGGCGGTTATGACATGACGTTGTTTGAGGCCGATGAGGCCTGTAACCGTATCCGCGATGAAGTTGATCCTGATGCCAATATTATCTTTGGGGCGACCTTTGATGAAGGTCTGGAAGGAAAAATGCGCGTTTCCATCGTTGCAACCGGTATTGAACGTGAGGCTGCTGCCAATCGTCCGGGCGATCAGGGCGGCGTTTCCATTTCAGGTGCAAATAGTTCGGGCTCCGGCACACGCGTTTTAGAGCGCGCAACGCCGAAAACACAAGATGAGACGCCTGCCGTTCAGGCTTATGCGGCCGCGCAGCCGGCGCCGAATCCTGCAAGCGCGCCCAGTGCGTCTTTCTCTGCCTTGCAATCGGCCACTGCGCCGGGAGCTGCGGTATCCCCATCTCCATCTGCGCCAAAAACGCCGGTAGAAGCCGAGGGGGACATGTTTGAACAGGCCCGCTTTACCGAAGGCAGCAATGCCGATGAGGGGGCTTATAACACAGCCATGCGCGGAACACGCTACAAAGATTCGTTTATCCCGCCGAAACCCGCCCAGCCTGAGTTCTTTTCGGCACAAACAGAAACAAAGCCTTTGTTACAGCAAACTGGATCAATGGCCAATGCTCCGTCTTCGACAGCCGGAACCGCCGCCAGTTTACAGCTGAACCCGCCGAAACAACCGGTGCAGGGCGAGCGCAAAAAGACGCCGTCTTTGTTTGAGCGTATTACAGGGTCATTACAACACACTGTTGAACATGCTATGGGCACGCGTGAAGAGCATGCTCCGCGCCGGTCTGGCGGAACGGCTCCGTCTTTTCATGGCGGCGGATCACAGGCCGTTCAGCGTGCGCCATCACAGGGTAGCCTGAATATCGAATCACCGGCGGCCAAGCCAAAGGCTTCGGAAGATGAGCTGGATATACCGGCGTTTCTTCGTCGCCAGGCCAATTAAGACAGGCCGGTACAAACTGTTTCAAAAGCCCCGCATTTCGGGGCTTTTTTAATGTAACAAACTGAAACAAAGTGTTATTTGCTGCTATACAAGCTATTCCATATATTGGTAACTGATAAATAAGAAAAAAGAGTAACTTTCAGGCGGTTCAGATAAGATATGCAAAAGACGTTAGAAAAATCAGTAACATGCAAGGGCGTTGGCCTTCATTCCGGCAGCAAGATCACAATGGATCTGTGCCCGGCAGAGCCTGGAACGGGTATTGCCTTTGTGCGTACGGATGTCACTGACCGCGATAATATTATTCCCGTGATCTATGATAACGTGGTTGATACGCGTCTTTGTACAGTGATCGCCAATGATGATGGCGTGTCTGTTGGCACCATCGAACATGTGATGTCGGCTTTACGCGCGATGAATATTGATAATGTGATTATCAAAATTGATGGCGCCGAGGTGCCGATTATGGATGGTTCGGCCTTGCCTTTTGTTGACATGATCAATGAGGGCGGTATCCGCTTGCAGGATGCGCCAAAAGTTTCGATCAAGGTTTTGCGCGAAGTGCGTTATGAAGAAGATGGTAAATGGGTATCGTTAAAGCCATCTGATGTGGCCTCATTTGAAGGCGTGATTGATTTTGAACAGCCGGTCATCGGTCAGCAGAAATATACAATTAGTCTGTTAAACGGCAATTTCCTGCATGATATCGCTGGTGCGCGTACATTTTGTTTTGAACAAGAGGTTGAAATGATGCGTGCGGCCGGTCTGGCGCGCGGCGGGTCTTTGGATAATGCCATTGTTTTGACCGATACATCGGTGATTAACGAAGACGGCTTGCGCTATGATGATGAATTCATCCGTCACAAATTGTTAGACGCCATCGGGGATATTTATCTGGCCGGGGCGCCTGTCATTGGGGCGTATGAAAGCTATAAGGCCGGGCATTATATGAATAATAAATTGCTGCACGCTTTATTCGCCGATACGGATAATTATGAAATCGTCCGTGCCGATGGTTCTGATGCATCGGCTTTGTCACATGCGGGCGAGGTTATTCAATCGGCCTCCCTGTAGTTCAGCTTGTGGCACAGCTTTTAGTTCACCTTAAAACATCCAGTGTTTTCTTGCTCCTTCGCGGGATTATCCCTTTCAATTTCACTGCGAAGTGTCTATTTTTTAAAAATAGGATTAATAAGGAGCATGATAATGCCTGCGTGTCGTAAATTTTTACTGCTGATTTTGCCGTGCCTGTTTTTGCTGGGTGCTTGTTCTACCTCGGAAGAGGATGTGCAGATAGAGGAACCGGTGGAGACCATCTATTCCAAAGGTCAGATTGCCCTGCAGGAGGAGCGTTACCGCGAGGCCACCAAATTTTTTGACGAGGTTGAACGGCAGCACCCCTATTCACAATGGGCAACGCGCGCACAGTTGATGTCGGCTTATTCATCGTATGAAGGGGAAATGTATGACGAGGCGGTCATCGCTTTAGACCGGTTTATCGAACTTCACCCCGGCCACAAAGATGTGGCATATGCGCATTATCTAAAGGCGCTGTGTTATTATGAACAGATTTCCGATGTACGCCGCGATCAGGAATTAACGAAAGAGGCCATGCGCGCCCTGGATACGCTGGTGAAACGATTTCCCGGCACAGAATACGCCCGTGATGCCCAGCTAAAGCTGGATCTGGCGCGTGATCATTTGGCCGGAAAAGAAATGGAAGTCGGCCGCTATTACCTGAACCGTGGTCATGTAAATGCCGCCATAAACCGTTTCCGTATGGTGGTTGTGAATTATCAAACAACCACGCATATCCCCGAGGCCCTGCATCGTTTGGTGGAATCTTACCTGACACTGGGTTTAAAGAAAGAGGCGTCCCGCGTCGCCGCGGTTTTGGGCTATAACTATCCAGGCAGCAAATGGTATGAACGCAGCTATGCTTTATTGGATGATCAACAGCGCGCCGAGATTATCGCTGATCGCGGTATTGTCGACCGTACGATCGATAGTATTTTTAAACCGGAATAAAACCTGTTTTGGGGGCAGCGGGCCTATATGCTGGAATCACTGAGTATTCAAAACGTCGTTATTATTGAAAAACTCAATATCGAGTTTAAGGCGGGTTTGTGTACCCTGACGGGTGAAACCGGGGCGGGGAAATCGATATTACTGGATTCGCTGGGGCTAGCTATCGGTATGCGGGCAGAAAGCGCCCTGGTTAGAAAAGGGGCGGACCAGGCCAATGTCAGTGCGATGTTCAATGTACGTTCAGACAGCCCTGTTTACCTCAAGATGGAGGAGGCGGGCCTGCAAGTGGAGACCGGGGAGGCCATTGTGTTGCGACGGTCCCTGTCCAATGACGGGCGCTCAAAAGCCTTCATTAATGATCAGCCCGTGAGCGTGCGTTTATTGCGGGATATTGGCGCGGATTTGTTGGAAATACACGGCCAGTTTGATACGCAAGGGTTGCTGAACCCGTCCACGCACCGCGCCATGCTGGATGAATATGCCGGCATTGGTGATGCGCTGGTCAAGCCGTGGCAGGACTGGCAAGAGGCCGAACTTGCCTATAGCGCGATAAAAGAGGAAGCCGAGAAATCCCGCAGCGAGGAAGGTTATCTGCGCGCCGCGCTGGAAGATATTGATGAGCTATCCCCGCAGTGCGGTGAAGAAGAAACCTTAAGCACATTGCGCGGCCGTTTAATGCACCGTGAACAGGTTTTGGAGGGCTTGAACGCCGCCTATGCCTACCTGCAATCAGAGGACGACCCCATCCGCAGGGCCAGTGGTGTTCTGGATCGTTTGGGGGACAAATTGGGCGATGAGGGCAATCAGATATTAGAGGCGCTGGACCGGGCCAGCTGTGAAATGCAGGAGGCCGTGAGCGCCATTCAGTCGCTTTTTGCCGATATGGAGCATGAAGACCATGATTTAACCAGTATTGATGACCGCCTGCATGCCTTACGCGGCCAAGCCCGTAAACATGATTGCACCGTCGATGAATTGCCGGCCAAACGTGATGAACTGGCACAGAAGCTGAATCGTATTGAGCATGCCGATGATTTACTGGCCGAAGCCGGGCGCGCGGTCGAACACACACGAAAAATTTATCTGGAGCGTGCTAAAGACATGAGCCAAAAACGCAGTGCAGCGGCAAAAAGGCTGGATAGTTTGGTGATGGCGGAATTGGCACCGTTAAAATTGGAGCGCGCAAAATTTTATACACAAGTTGAACCGCAGAGCGAAGACGCCGAATGGGGCATGTATGGCATTGACCGCGTTCGTTTTCTTGTGGCCACCAATCCGGGGGCCGAGCCGGGGCCGTTACATAAAATTGCCTCTGGCGGGGAAATGTCGCGCTTTATGCTGGCGCTGAAGGTTGTCATGGCCGAAATTGGTGTTGCCGGAACCCTGATTTTTGACGAGGTCGATGCCGGTATTGGCGGTGGCACGGCCGATGCGGTGGGTGAACGCCTTTCCCGGCTGGCTGGGGATAAACAAATTCTGGTGGTGACCCATTCACCGCAAGTGGCCGCAAGGGCCAATCATCATTGGATTGTTCATAAAGGCGGTGACGATATTGTCACGACCAATGTTCTGGAGCTTTCATCCCGTCAGGAACGCTGTGAGGAGATCGCTCGCATGCTGTCGGGCGCCTCTATTTCACAAGAGGCAAGGGCGGCGGCTGATAAATTATTAGAGGCCAGTGCGGCGTGAATGGTACCTTGATGGATTTGGACGCATTGGATGCCAAGGTTCGCCATAGTGACCTTGTAAAGGAAATTCGCCGTCATGACGCCTTGTATCACGGGGCGGATGATCCCGAAATTACCGACGCGCAATATGATGAGCTGCGGCGTGAACTGGATTTACTGGAACAAAAATACCCGGATTTGCAAACCCCCGATAGCCCCAGCATGCGGGTGGGAACCCCGGCGGCGCGCGGCTTCCAAAAGGTGCGCCATACCGTGCCGATGCTCTCGCTCTCAAATGTGTTCAGTGAAGATGATTTTTTTGAGTTTCGGGAACGGATCAAAAGGTTTTTGGGGCTTTCTGATGAAGAGGGGCTGGAGCTGTTGGCGGAGCAAAAGATTGACGGTTTGTCGTGTTCTTTGCGGTATGAAAACGGAAAGCTGGTGCAGGCCGCAACGCGCGGTGATGGGGCCGAGGGGGAGGATATCACGGCCAATGTGAAAACAATTTCTGATATTCCGCACGCATTGCCGCCCGGTGCGCCTGATCCGCTGGAGGTTCGCGGTGAAATTTATATGAGCCGTAGCGATTTTAAAGCGCTGAATGATGGGTTGTTGGAACAGGGCAAAAAGGTTTTTGCCAATCCGCGCAATGCCGCCGCGGGGTCTGTACGGCAATTGGATTCGGCCATTACGGCGCAACGTCCCCTTAAATTTTTTGGATATGCGCTGGCGCAAAATCTGGATTTTAAAACCCAGAACGATGTTCGCCTTGCCTTACAAAGCTGGGGGTTTTCCATTCCTGAACCCTCTTATGTCGGGGTCGGTGTGGATGGGCCGATGCGCTATTACAATGACATTATGCAGGCGCGGGCCAGTCTGGATTACGATATTGACGGTATTGTATATAAAGTAAACAGTCTTGATTATCAGAAACGTTTGGGCTTTGTTTCGCGTGCGCCGCGCTGGGCCACCGCACATAAATTCCCGGCGGAGCAAGCCGTGACCATTTTAAATGATATTGAAATTCAGGTCGGGAGCACCGGGGCTTTAACCCCTGTGGCGCGCCTGGAGCCCATAACCGTAGGCGGGGTTGTTGTTTCCAATGCCACCTTGCATAACGAGGACGAGATCAGGCGTAAAGATGTACGCATCGGTGATACGGTTGTCATTCAACGCGCCGGTGATGTTATACCGCAGGTGGTTGAGGTTGTGTTGGACAAACGCCCGCCAGCCGCCGCGGAATACCAATACCCGGATCATTGCCCGGTTTGCGGGTCTTTGGCCATTCGTGAAGAAGGCGAGGCCGTGCGCCGCTGCACAGGGGGGCTGATTTGTGATGCGCAGGCGGTTGAACGATTAAAACACTTTGTGTCCAGATTGGCCTTTGATATTGAGGGGCTTGGCGCGAAAATGATTGAATTGTTCTGGGAAAAAGAAATCATTAAAACCCCGGCGGATATTTTTCGCCTAAAAGAAAAAAACGAAACGGGCGGTATTTCCCCGCCATTACAAGACTGGGACGGGTGGGGTGAAAAATCGGCCGCGAATTTGTTTGAGGCCATCGAACAACGCAAGACCATCGATCTGAACCGTTTTATATATGCGCTGGGGATTCGTCAGATTGGTGAGGCAACGGCCAAACGCCTTGCCGGAAATTATGGATCAATTGAGGCGCTTAAAAACGCCATGATAGCCGCGCAAGACCATACAGGCGCGGCCTACGCGGATTTATTAGCGATAGACGATATCGGCCCCGCCGTGGCCGATGATCTGATTGGGTTTTTTGCGGAAGATCATAATCTTCAAGTGTTATCGGATTTACAATCTTTGTTGGATATTCAGGATTATGTGCAAATCAGCGCCGATGCTTCCCCGGTTGCGGGAAAAACCGTTGTTTTTACAGGAAGCCTTATGACCATGACGCGCGCCGAAGCCAAGGCAGGGGCGGAATCACGGGGGGCAAAAGTGTCGGGATCCGTGTCGAAAAAAACCGATTATGTGGTGGCAGGCGAAGAGGCCGGATCCAAGCTAAAAAAAGCAGCCGAACTTGGCGTCGAGATTCTGAGCGAAGAACAATGGAAAGCCTTGATAGACGGGTGATACCTTAATTATTTGCGATGCCGGTATCAGGCCGTATCTATCCGCTATCAGCCTAATTTACGCTACTTTTTCGCTTTTTTTTAGCTCTTTTAGCTTATCCATGGCTTTTTCAATTTCAGGCGGATAATCGCGGCGCTCAATAAACTCCCCACCGCCGGTGTTGCGGGTCATAGATAGCTCCATCGCGCTGGTCAGAAGTTCGGCGATTTTTACATCATCTTGCTCCAGCGCCAGTTCCAATGCGGAAAGAATTCTGTCGCTTAATCTGATTTTTGCCCGTTCGCTCATGTCCATGTGTGCCTCTGTGCCTTTTTTATCATTAGTCTGATCTAATGTATCATAATTAAATTAAAATGGCTTTAAGGTTTCGGGTTTTTCTATGATTGTTTTTTGCACCAGTTGGTAAAATTCATTCAGAAACCCGCTCCGGATATCATCGGTTTCCATTAAAATTTCGTGATGGGCGCCTTGGCATTCCTGTATATCAAGATGTTCTTGCGACTGGAACAGCCCTTTGGTGGAGCTGTTGCTGACGATGTCTTCTTTTTCGGCATAGCGTATGATCATGTCTTTACTGATGGATTTTGCTTCTTTCTTCAGGGCGCGGCAAGATTTCAGCGCTTCGTAGACCCAGCGAAATGTGACGCCGCCGACGCGTAAATCGGGGTTTTCGTTCTGCCACAGATCATGTAAGGCGCCGCGCTTGGCATCGCCTGAAAATTCATCATGCCCGGGGGATGTGCGCTGGGATTTGTCCCAGTTATACTGCCCAAACGCATATGATTTTCCCGCTACCAGGTTTAAAAACTTTGACAGGCCAACCATCAGCGGGCCTGGCAGGGCGTCCAATCCGCGAATCCCGATCATGGGGGATGAAAATCCGGCGCATTCAAAAAATTCAGGGTGATGATGCAGGTAACGCAAGCCGATATGCGCCCCCATCGAATGCCCTAACATGGCCATGGGAATGCGCCCTTTATCGGGATGCACGCTGGAATGTTTGATATATTCCAGTATCAAGTAATGCAAATCGGCGATGTCTTCTTTGAAATCAGCGCTATGGCGCATTTCGCGGTTATCAAGATAGCGCCCGGACCCGCCTTGCCCCATCCAGTCAATCACCCAAAAGGCCAGATTGGCGTCATTCAGGTTACGGGCCAGCTCATAATATTTTTCGCCATATTCGCTCAAGCCCGGTAAAACAACAATAACGGCATCCGGGATGCTGTCTTTGGGAAAGACAGATCCAAAACGGATATGGCGTCCCTCACGTTTAAACGAATGCCAGCGAAAGCCTTCTGGCGGGTGAAAACGTTCTTCAAGGTTTTCCGGTATGGTTGTCTGTAATGTAGCTGTCATGATGCCTGTTTTCAGTGAAGTGCCTGCACGGGAAGAATACGGCCCTGGCCTTATTCTTCTATGGCTTTGATGATGTCTTCCGTCATTTTTTTCGCATCACCCAGTAACATCATGGTGTTTTCTTCAAAAAACAGCGGATTATCAATGCCGGCATACCCGGAGCCCATAGAGCGCTTTACGAATAAAACGGTCTTGGCCTTTTCAACATCCAGAACCGGCATGCCATAAATCGGTGAAGACGGATCATTTTTCGCCGCCGGATTGGTGATATCGTTGGCCCCGATCACATAAGCCACATCGGCCTGTGCAAATTCACGGTTAATGTCCTCCATCTCGAAAACCTCATCATAGGGAACATTGGCCTCGGCCAAAAGTACGTTCATATGTCCCGGCATACGCCCGGCAACGGGATGAATGGCGTATTTAACATCAACGCCTTCTTTCTTAAGGATATCCGCCATTTCGCGCAGGGCGTGCTGCGCCTGTGCGACGGCCATCCCATATCCCGGAATAATAATAACCTTTGAAGCATTTTTCATGATATAGGCCGCATCATCGGCCGCGCCAATCTTTGCGCTGCGATCGCCGGTATCTGTATCGGCGCCGCCCGCCGTTTCACCGCCAAACCCGCCCAGCAGAACGGATATAAACGAACGGTTCATGCCCTTGCACATGATATAGGACAAGATGGCCCCTGACGCCCCGACAAGCGCGCCCGTAATAATCAGCAGGTTATTATGCAGCGTAAAGCCGATACCGGCGGCGGCCCAGCCGGAATAGGAATTGAGCATCGATACAATGACGGGCATATCTGCGCCGCCAATGGGAATGATCATGGTTACGCCCAGGGCAAATGCCAATAAAACGATGCACCAGAAGAAAAATCCGCTTCCCGTGGCGCAAAGCATAACAATCAGAAATAACAGTAATACCCCCATAAATGCGTTCAGCGCGTGCTGGCCGGAAAATATAATGGGTTTGCCTGAAATGGTGCCCTGTAATTTACCCCATGCAATGATAGAGCCGGTGAAGGTTACCGCACCAATGGCGGCGCCAAGGGACATTTCAATCAGTGATGTCAGATAGATATCGCCATACGTACCAATATCATAGGCCACAGGGTTATAAAAGGCCGCCGCCGCCACAAACACGGCCGCCAAACCAACCAGGGAGTGAAAGCCGGCCATCAGCTGTGGTAAGGCTGTCATTTCGATCTTTTTGGCAATATAAGCCCCAATGCCACCGCCAATAATGACGCCCAGAACAATAATAAAGCCGGCATCGACCCGCGGTGAAAATAATGTAGTAATGACCGCGATAGCCATGCCCGCAATACCGTATTGCAGGCCGCGCTGGGCCGTTGATGGGTGCGATAACCCCCGTAATGTCAGGATGAACAATACAGCGGCAACCAGATAAGAAAGATGGATGAGGATAGCCATGTGTTATGCGCCCTTCTTTTTAAACATTGAAAGCATGCGGCGGGTAATAATGAAACCGCCAAAAATATTGACTGAGGCCAGAACAATGGCCAGAAAGCCTAAGAATTGTGAAAAGCCCGTGCCTTTTGCATCGGCAGGCATGGCAACGATGGTGTCTGTGACAACCGGGCTGGCCGCCATAATGGCGCCAACAATGATGACCGACGAAATCGCGTTGGTAATACCCATTAGGGGGGAATGCAACGCCGGAGTAACGCGCCATACGACGTGATAGCCAACAAAACAGGCCAGAATAAAAACAGTGAGGCCACTTATAACGAAGGGCGCAGCATGAATATCGCCTTGCTGTGAGATTAATTCAGACGTCTCAATGGCCAGATTGGCGGCTTTGTCGGATAATTCCTTGGCGCGGTTGGCCAGATCGGCGGCGCTTTCGGTTAATGTTCTTGTGCTTTCTTCCATCGGGGGCCTCAATAGTTATTTTTTGACTGATGATGTTGTTTTCTTTTTCGCAGGCGCTGTTTTGGGCGCCGTCTTTTTTACGGTTTTCTTGGCAGGTGCCTTTTTGGGCGTGGATTTCTTTGCCGCCGGCGCTGCGGTTTTGGTTGTGGTTTTGGGTTTGGGTTTGGTCTTCGCTTTGGTTTTTGTTTCGGTTTTTGCGGCCGCCTTGGAGGGGCCTTTGAAATGGGGGTGAATCAGCTTCCCGTCTTTCACCACGGCAATGCCTTTTATGATGTCATCTTCCCAGTTAATTGACAGTTGTCCGCTGCTTGTATCAATGATCAAACCCAGAAGATTGAGCAGATTGCGCGCATATAATGCCGAAGAATCGGCGGCAAGACGGCTTGGTACATTTAAGTGCCCAATAATGGTGACACCATGTTTTTCAACCACGTCGCCGGGTTTGGACAGAGCGCAATTTCCGCCCGTTTCAACGGCCATATCAACAATGACAGACCCTTTTTTCATTGATTTGACCATGTCTTCGGATATTAACTTTGGCGCCGGGCGTCCGGGGATCAGCGCGGTTGTGATGACGATATCCTGTTTGGCAATATGATCGGCGACCAGTGCCGCTTGTTTGGCCTGATATTCCTTTGACATTTCCTTGGCATAGCCGCCCGCGGTTTCGGCCTGTTTGAATTCATCATCTTCAACGGCAACAAAGCTGCCGCCCAGTGATTCGACCTGTTCTTTGGCCGCGGGGCGCACATCTGTGGCGGTAACAACCGCGCCAAGGCGTTTTGCCGTGGCGATGGCCTGAAGCCCTGCAACCCCGGCCCCCATGACAAAGGCTTTGGCAGGCGGGATCGTGCCTGCGGCCGTCATCATCATCGGGAAGGCTTTGCCGTAATATTCGCACGCATCCAAAACCGATTTATATCCGGCCAGATTGGATTGCGAGGATAATACATCCATAGATTGCGCGCGGGTTATACGCGGCACCAATTCCATAGAAAATGCATTTAACTTGTGTTCGGCCAGTTTCTTTAAATAGGTTTCATTTCCGAATGGGGATAACAGGCCAATAACCAGTGATTCTGCCGGGTAGGCTTTCAGGTCAGCCTCATCGGGGGCCTGGACCTTTAGAATAATCTGGGCTTTTTTCAGGGCTTCGGCCGCCGTTTTTGCAATGGTGGCCCCGGCGTCTTTATAGTGCTGGTCGCTAATTGAGGCTTGTTCGCCCGCGCCGCTTTCCACGGTAACAAAACAGCCCAGCGTAATAAGTTTTTTAACGGTGTCGGGTGTTGCCGCAACCCGTTTTTCGTTACTTTTTGTTTCTTTAAGTACAGCTAGTTTTATGGTCACTGTTTGCTCCCCATGGCGTTTAAATGCATACACGTAAATTGAAAACCCCTATAAAAATGCCTGAACTTGCGGAACTTGTGAAGCATTTTTTAAGGCTTATGCTTTTGTTTTATAGATGAAGAAAAAATTCTTCATGCTTGAACAGGGCTGGTTTTTTCTTTAGATTCTATAAAGACTTATTTTTTATCTTTTGGGTTTATTGTCTTACTATGTTCCAATCAAAATCTTCAATTTTGTTTAAGCTATTGTTATCGGCCGCCGTTTTAGGGGGCTTCCAGGGCAATGCCTATGCGCAAACATTGGAAGATGCGGTGGGTAATGCCTTAGCCTCGCACCCGAGCGCAGAGGCAGCGCTTGCAACTTTAAATGCCTCTAAGGAACAAAAGAAAGAGGCTTTTTCCCGCTATTTCCCGCAGGTATCAATGAATGCCAGTTTTGGCCGCGTATACGGCGATAATGCGACCAGCCGCGGCCTGTCTGTTACACGGGGCGCGGGCTATTCCGGTTTGGGCGAAGGGTCCGTAACCGTGAGCCAGTTGATATTTGACGGGATGGAGACGCCCAACCGTGTCGATGCCGCCCGGGCCCGGGCTCAATCGGCTGGCGCTGATATTGTGGATGTACGTGAATCGCTTGCGTACCGGGCTGTTCAGTCCTATATGGATGTAATTAGAACCCAGCGCGGGTTGGCCATGATTACGGAACATGCCGCATTGGTTCAGGATTATCTGGCCCGCATCCGCAATATGGTCGATGAAGGCGCCTCTGACGAGACGGAGCTGCAGCAGGCACGCGATATCCGTATTATTTTGGAGGGAATACAGGCTGAATACGAAGGGCAAGCCGAGGCCGCCAAGGCCAGATATTACGAAGTGACGGGAACGGATCTGCCTGACACCATGAGCGAACCGCCCGGTAAAGAATTTGCCATGCCTAAGGCTTTGTCCCAAGCCGTTACCAGAGCCGAGCAGGAGCATCCATCGATTGTTTCGGCCCGGTTGGAAAGCAAGGCGGCATCACATGATGTGGAGGCCGAGGTCGGTACATTATACCCGGATGTGAATGGCGAGGTTTCTTACCTGAAAAGCGATAAGGCCGATATTATTGGCGGAGAAGTTATTGATGCCAGAGCGTTGGTGCGCATGACATGGAACTTTTCTACCGGAGGAGAGCAGTTTGCCCGTATCCGCCGCAGCAAGTATTCACAAGAAGAATCATACGCCCGCATGCGTGAATTACAACGTCAGATCGTACAGAATGTAAAGCTGGCCTATAATGAGTATAACACGTCAAAGCGCCAACTGGACCTATTGGGTAAACGTCAGGAATTGAATGAAAAACTCTTTGCCACCTATCAATCACAATTTGAAGGGGCCAGAGTGAACTTGTTGCAGCTTATGCAGGCTCATAATCAGCTGTTCAATACCAATCTGGAGAAGCTGAATGGCCATTATCGTTATCTGGCGTCGCAATATGGCGTTCTTGCCAGTATGGGGCAATTACAGGCCGCCCTGAGCGCTCAGTCGCCGAAAGATGTATCGAGCGCAGAGCATGAGTCAAAATAACCCGCCAGAGACGACAAAAAAATCACCAAAGCGACCTGCATTGGATACAATGACGGCTGATGTCGGGGCTGATAATATTGATCCTCTATTAGAATGTCTTGTGTACCTGACATCGCATTACGGGCGGGCAAAATCGGCGGAGGCCATTGTAGCCGGCCTGGCCTATGATGACCGCGGTATGGGGCCGAAACTGTTTTGCGAGGCCAGTGAACGTCTGGGCATAAAGGCGCAGGTGGTGAAACGTGCCGGTCTGGGAACCATATCAAATGCCAGTATGCCCTGTGTTTTGATGCTTGCGCATAATCAGGCCTGTATCGCGCTGGAACGGTCTAAAGACGGAAAATTGTACAAGGTTCTGATGCCGGAAACAGGTGCTATTAAGGATGTTAGCGCCTCGGCATTGCGCCAGGATTATAACGGCTATTGTATTTATGTTCACCCAAGGTCTGAATTTTTAAACCCGGAGAGCGCGCATAAAGATGATAATGACCGCCACTGGTTTTGGGGCATTATTCATGAAAGCCGCAGCATATATGCAATGGTGATGCTGGCGTCGATTTTTATCAATTTGTTTGTTCTGGTCAGCCCGCTTTTCATTATGAATGTCTATGACCGGGTTATTCCGAATAATGCCATTGAAACGGGGTGGGCATTGGGGATCGGGGCGTTAACGATTTTTGTTTTTGATGTCGTGATCAAGACTATTCGCGGTTATCTGATTGATTTGTCGGGCCGCCGCATTGATGTGATCGCGGGACGCAGGCTTTATGATCAGGTTTTGAATATGAAGCTGGCGTTTCGTCCGAAATCCAGCGGTGTGTTCGCCAATATGTTGAAAGATTTTGATTGTGTTCGTGATTTCTTTACCTCGGCCAGTATTGCGGCGCTGGTTGATTTGCCTTTCACACTTTTGTTTTTGTTTGTGATCTATAAATTGGCCGGGTCATTGGTGTTTGTTCTGATGGGGTTAATTCTGGTCGTATTACTGACCGGTTATATATTGCAATTTCCGTTAAAATCACTGGTGCGCAAAGCAACGCAAAGTTCCGAAGCCAAGCATGGGTTGTTGGTGGAAACCATTCACGGGCTGGAAACGATTAAATCGATCGGCTCTGATGGGCGTTTTCGTTCTCGCTATGGTGATTATGTGGCGGAAAATGCGGCCTATGGCCAGCGTTCGCGTTTTATTTCCGCCTTGGGGGTGAATTTATCCGGCTTCGTTCAACAAATTGCCTCTGTTGTGATTGTTCTGTTCGGCATGTATATGGTTAAGGATGGTGATTTGTCGATTGGGGGGCTGATTGCCACTGTGATTTTGGGCGGCCGCGCGATAGCCCCGATTGGCCAGATTGCCAATTTGATGACACGCTACCATCAGGCCGACGGGGCGTTGAAGACATTGGAACGGGTCATGGGCCAACCGGTTGAACGCCCGCAGGATAAACAATTTTTGCACAGACCCGATCTTCAGGGGGCCATTTCTTTTGAAAAGGTCGGTTTTGCGTATCCGGGAACGGACCGCAAAGTGCTGGAGGATGTTTCGTTCAAAATTCAACCAGGTGAAAAAGTGGGTATTATTGGGCGCGTTGGGTCCGGTAAAAGTACCATCGCCAAGATTATCATGGGCCTTTATGATGCCAGCGCAGGCAGCGTATATCTGGATGAAACTGATTACCGGCAAATTGATCCGGCCGATTTGCGCCGCCATACGGCCTATATAGCGCAAGATGTCTTTTTATTTTCAGGGTCTATCCGTGACAATATTGCAGCCAGCCTTCCTCATGCAACAGAGCAGGATATTTTACGTGCGGCAAAAAAGGCCGGTGTCCATGATTTTGTGTCCCGTCATCCGCTGGGCTATGATGCGCCGGTTGGGGAACATGGCGGCAATTTGTCCGGTGGACAAAAACAGGCGGTTGCGCTGGCCCGGGCTATATTGCTGGAGCCTAAAGTTCTGGTCTGTGATGAACCGACCAACGCCATGGACATGCAGGCCGAAGCCGCCTTTGTGGATTTCCTGAAGGAAGATGTTCAGGACAAAACCATGATCCTGATTACACATCGTACCAATATGTTGCCGGCCGTTGATCGTTTGATTTTGCTGGACCGCGGTAAGGTGATTATGGATGGCCCGCGGGATAAGGTCATGGAAACGTTAAACAGCGGGTCTGTAAAGGTGGCCGGATCATGAAAAAGTTTAAAGAAGAAGACTTTATGAGCGAATTGGAAGCGGCCGCAAGGTTGCGCCCATCGCGCGCGGCGACGGGGTTGTTGTTTACCATTATTTTTTTGGTGGTGGCCTTTGTCTTTTGGGCGTCTTTATCGCGCGTTGAAGAAATAACCCGCGGTCAGGGACAGGTTGTCCCGTCACGTGATATCCAGATTGTTCAATCATTGGAAGGTGGTATCGTTGAAGCCATTTTGGTGAAGCAAGGGGAAATCGTTAAACAGGGCGATGTTTTGCTGCGGATAAGTGATGTGATGTTCGCCTCTCAGGAGCGCGGCACCGAGGCGCAGTTTCTTTCCCTCGCGGCGAAAAAAGCGCGTTTATTGGCCGAAGCCAATGGGGCGGATTTTGTCGTGCCGGATGAAATTGCCACAAAAGTGCCCCAGATTGCGGCCAATGAAAAGGCTCTATATGAATCGCGCCAATCAGAGTTACAAAATTCTTACGACATTCTGGATCAACGGATTGAAAAGGCGCAGGCCGATTTGGCCGAGGTCAATGCCCAGATCGGGCGTCTGTCGCAAAATAGAAAATCATTATCGCAAGAGCTGGAAATTACGCGTGACATGGTCCGCAAACGCGCGGTACCGAAGCTGGATGAAATTCGCCTATCGCGTGAGTTAGGGGACGTAAATGGTCAGATTAATGCCGAAGTGCAGCGGCGCTCATCTTTACAGGCAGAGGTCAATGCCGCGCGTAAAGAACGGGAAGGGCAAAATGCGAAATTCCGTTCGCAGGCCCTATCGGAATTAAACGAGGTCGAAACGCAGATTTCCCAATTGCAAGAGAGTTTGAAATCTATTGGGGATCGGGTGGACAGGGCAGAAATTCGATCGCCGGTTGATGGCGTGGTCAATAATATCGCCATTAATACTGTCGGCGGTGTGGTGGAGCCAGCGATGCAATTGGCGGAGATTGTTCCAACCGATGATGAATTGAAGATTGTTGCGAAGGTGCCACCGGAGGAGGTGGCGTTCCTGCGCCCGAATTTGCCGGTTAAGGTCAAAATTTCAGCCTATGATCCACAAATTTATGGCGCGTTGGATGGTGTGTTGACCCGTATCGGCGCCAACAGCGTGCGTGATGGGGATGGCAATGTTTTCTTTGAAATAGAGGTGCGCACTGATAAAAATTATCTGGGCGAGCCGGCGCAGCCTTTGCCTATTACCCCGGGGATGGTTGCCGATGTTGAGGTCATTACCGGTAAGCGCACAATTCTGGAATATTTATTAAAGCCGTTATTACGTGCCCGTGATCGGGCCCTGACGGAGAGGTAGGCAGCGCAATTATATGCTTCGTTTCCTGGTTCACCCTTTTATCCGCATGTTTGTCCTGACCTTTATGCTTGGGCTTATTATCGTGGCCGCGCTTGATACAACAGGCATAAAATCGCGTATCAGTAATCTGGTTTTTGAAACCTATATTAAAATAAAACCGCGCGAGGCTTCGGGGCAGCTGGTCTTTGTTGATATTGATGATCAGTCCCTGTCCAAGGTCGGGCAGTGGCCGTGGCCGCGGGTGCGCATTGCCGAATTGATTGCCAATATTAAAGACGCAGGCGCGAAAGTTATTATTTTTGATGGTGTATTGGCCGAACCTGATCGCACCTCGCCTGATAACATCGCGGCCCTGTTGGATGAGGGGCATCCGGCGCGCGAGGCGTTGATGGACTTGCCGCATAATGATCAGGTGCTGGCAGAAACAATTGCCGAAACCGGTAATTTTGTTGCCGGTTTTTCGCATGGGTCGAATACAGCGCCGCCAATGCTAAAGCGCCGTATTCTGATTAAGCGCGATGTAAAGAACTTCCTGCTGGAACAAAAACAACCGCAAAGTATGTATTTTCAATCAACCGCGCAGTTTTTGCCTGAATTGCAAAAGGCCGCCGCAGGAAACGGCAGCTTTATGGCGACGGCGGAAAGTGATGCGGTAATTCGCCGTACTAGCCTGATTTTCCATGACGGGCGCCAAATCTATCCGTCGTTGATGCTGGAAGGGGTGCGTTTGTATGAAAAGAACGGTAAGGAATTTATAAAAATTTCCGCCAATGAAAATTATACCAATTATAAGATTAGCGAACCGTTGGAGATTATCATTGGTGATTATACCATCCCTGTGAGCGCCGAAGGCAAAATGTGGATTTATTTCCGTTCCTATAAAAAGTCCGAAGATATTTCGGCCTATCGTTTTTTAAATGAACATGCCGGGGATGGCGGCGTGGAAAATCTGGATGGAAAAATTGTATTTATTGCCTCCAGCGCCGAGGGGTTAATGGATTTACGGGCTACACCATTGGGAATGCAGCCCGGTGTGCGTGTCCATATGAATGCGCTGGAGCAAATTTTGCAAAATAAATACCTTATTCGCCCTTATACTGCTTTGCAGCTGGAAATTGGTGCGGCGATTGGGGTTTCCCTTGTGATAATTCTGGCTTCATTTTTTGTAAACCCGATTTGGCTGGGGTTGATTGCGCTTGGCGTGTCGGGCGGGGCATTCTGGACATCTTGGCATTTGTTTGATGCCTATGGCGGATTGTTTGATCCTGTCACACCTTCGGTCATTGTGCTGATTATGTTTGTGGTGTCGTCGACCTTAAGTTACTTAAAGACAGAATTTGAACGGCGTCAGGTTCGTGATGCTTTCGGGTTATATATTTCCCCTGATTTTATGAAGGAGCTGACCAGTGATCCGGATAAATTACAGCTGGGCGGTGAAATTAAACCTTTGACGGTTATGTTTACCGATATCCGTAGCTTTACCACGATATCTGAGGGGTTAACGCCGCAAGAATTGATTCAGTTGATGAATGACTTTTTAACGCCGATGTCTGACCTGGTGATGCAGAACCGCGGAACCATTGATAAATATATGGGGGATGCCATGATGGCGTTCTGGAACGCGCCTTTGGACGATCCCAATCATGAGCGCCATGCCTGCATCACGGCCCTGAAGATGAATGAGGCGCTGGTGCCAATTAACGAGCAGGTCAAAAAGAAGGCCGCAGAAATAGGCAAGGAACCTGTTTTATTGAATGCCGGCATTGGAATAAATAGTGGCCCTTGCGCCGTCGGGAATATGGGATCAAAACAACGATTTGCGTATTCAACCCTGGGCGATGCGGTTAATTTGGCGTCCCGTCTTGAGGGACAGACGAAAAATTATGGTGTGAATATCCTGATCGGGGAGGCGACGAAAGAAAAAGTTGAAGACTTTGCCGTGCTGGAGATGGATTTGATACAGGTCAAAGGCAAGACGCAGCCAGTGCGTATTTTTACCTTGTTGGGGGATGATGTATTTGCCCAAAGCGCCGAATTTCAGGATTTAAAATCCAGACATGGGGCAATAATGACGGCTTATCGCGCCGGAGATTTTAAAACCGTCGTTGATTTGGCAGATAGCGCCAAGGGGGCAGCCGGGGGCATATTGGATGTGTTTTTTGATGTGTATAAAGGCCGCGCCAAAGATCTCATTGAGACCCCGCCGCCAAAAGATTGGGACGGCGTTTTTGTTGCAACCAGCAAATAGGCCTTTCTATTCAATTATGCCGGGTTAAATATCGGCTTTTTTCCAGCGGTGAACCAGATCGGTAATATCTTTTTCACTGGCCGGTTTGGCGAAATAATAACCCTGACACTGGTCGCAGCCTAATTCTTTTAAAATGCGCGCTTCGTCCTGCTCTTCCGCGCCCTCGGCAATAATTTTCATGCCCAGATTTTTACCCAGGCTGATAATAGATTTCACCAATGCCAATGACGTGTTGTTCTTGGTCATGTCCCGGACAAAGCTCTGGTCGATTTTTAACGTGTCGATCGGAAAGTGATGCAGGTAGGATAAGGATGAATATCCTGTTCCAAAATCATCAATCGAGATTCCCATACCGGCCTTGCGGCACATCTTTAATGTTTCGCGGGCATTGTCGGGTTGTCCCATGAGAAGGCGCTCGGTGATTTCCAGATGGACTTGTTCTGGCAAAACATCACTTTCACTGATGGTGTCATATACACTTTCTACAAAATCTTCCGAGGCAAAGTCATGGCTGGAGAAATTAACGCTCATAAACAATTCTTTGCGCAAGCCCGTTTTGTGCTCAATCCGTTTCAGCGCCAGCAAAGCCTCGCGCAGCGCCCAGCGGCTGGCGGTAACAATCATACCGCTTTCTTCGATGATGGGGATGAAAATCCCGGGTGAGATAAAGCCTTTTTCCGGGTGTTCCCAGCGCATAAGGGCTTCAAATCCCACGATGTCGCCGGTTTGCAAGTCGATGATCGGTTGATAGTGCAGGCAAACCTCACTGCTGTTCAGTGCGGATTTAAAGTCATTGGCAATCTTGATATTTTCAATGGCGTTGCTTTGTTGCGCATAATTGAGCTCAAGCGTTTCCGGCGGTGGCCAGTTTTTGCTTTCGCCAGTAATGTCTGCGCGGGCCAGCATGTCACGATAACGCGTTAGAATGACTTGTGTCGTCATGCGCAGGACGGGGTCGGCCGCGCTCAGGCGGCGGGCAAAATCATCAGCCGTAATTTCCAGTAATTTACAATCTTGAATAGCTTTGATGGTGGCCGAACGGGGGGCCTGATCCACCAAAGACATCTCACCGATCATGGCGCCTTTTCCTCTGGTGCCGACGCTTTTTTGGGTGCCATCTGGTTTTTCGATGATGATATCAACTGCCCCATCTTCAATGATATAGGCGGTTTCGCCTTTATCGCCCTGACGAATAATAATGTCACCGGATTTGAATTCTTTTTGTGTTTCAGTGCTCATGATAAATCTTGAATAATTGCCCCTAACTTTGGTGTGATTACTTTCACCAGAAATTAAGCATATAACAAAGGCTTTACAAAATCTTTAATGCAATCAAAATTAAATGCGACTAATGCTTGACATGGTGCCCTGTCTGGCGATATTGTCCGCTATCGTTGAAGATTACTAGATTAGGATTGGTACAATGAAAGTTGTAAATTCACTGAAGACATTGAAAAAAAGAGACCGTAATTGCCGCGTCATTCGCCGCAAAGGTCGCGTTTATGTGATTAACAAAAAGAACCCACGCTTTAAGGCGCGTCAGGGTTAATTGTTTCTCGCATTCTCTTTGTTGATAAAATTATAATTTTTCAAATCAGAATGCACATGCACACCGTGTTCTGATAATGTCTTGCTGTAATCATAGCAATCGTATTTAACCTTAACAGTTTACAAAGTAATAGAAGCAGCTCATGTTCTCACGGCTTTTTGGCTTCATGTCCGCCGATATGGCAATTGATCTAGGCACCGCCAATACATTGGTGTATGTCAAGGATCAGGGTATCGTTTTGAATGAGCCCTCTGTTGTTGCGATTTCTATGCTGGGCGGCAAGAAACAGGTTCTGGCGGTCGGTAACGAGGCCAAGCAAATGTTAGGCCGTACACCGGGCAGTATTACGGCGACGCGGCCGCTGCGTGATGGTGTCATTGCCGACTTTGAAGTAACCGAGGCCATGATTAAACATTTCATTCGTAAAGTGCATAATCGCCGGTCTTTTGTGTCCCCGAAAATGGTTATTTGTGTTCCATCAGGATCAACTGCGGTTGAACGGCGGGCTATTCAGGAATCGGCGGAGAGCGCAGGCGCGTCAGAGGTTTACCTGATTGAAGAGCCAATGGCCGCGGCCATTGGTGCGGGCCTTCCGGTGACCGAACCGACCGGGTCTATGGTCGTTGATATTGGTGGCGGTACAACGGAAGTGGCCGTTATTTCCCTGGGCGGTATTGTTTATGCACGTTCTGTGCGTGTCGGTGGTGACAAAATGGATGATGCCATTATTTCCTATATTCGCCGCGTTCATAACCTTTTGATCGGGGAAAGTACGTCGGAACGCATTAAGAAAGAAATTGGCAGCGCATGTCCGCCTGCTGATGGGGAGGGGCGCACTATGCAAATTCGTGGGCGCGACCTGATGAATGGTGTGCCGAAGGAAATTGTTATTACGGAACGTCAAGTTGCAGAAAGTCTGGCCGAACCTGTTGGGCAAATTGTCGAAGGCGTAAAGGTCGCGCTGGAGCATACGGCGCCTGAACTGGCGGCCGATATTGTTGATAAAGGGATTGTCCTGACCGGTGGCGGGGCCTTGCTTAAAAATCTGGATTTTGTTTTGCGTCACGCGACGGGGCTGGCGGTTACTTTGGCGGATGATCCTTTGTCTTGTGTGGCTTTGGGAACAGGACATGCTCTGGAAGAGCGTAAAACGCTGCGTCACGTATTGATTGGCTCCTATTAGTGTTTTAAAAATAGAACGCATCGAAACAATAATGTTTGTTTTGGGGCGTCTGCGGCGTACAATTTGTAATGCGGCATGTTTTGTCTGGTATTAAGCGTGAGCAGGCTGTTGCGGCTGCAGAGGCATTCTTATGTATGCTTTTATGCACCGAAATCAACGCAAAACCAATAAAGAATTATTCTTTCGTATAGTTTTTTTGATATAATCATAATTGACGTAAAGTGTTTGAAATTTTTGACTAAAATAATATTCGTTAGAGTGTGGATTGAAACGAAGACCCCATAGCAAACAATTTGCCCTGATGGCACCGCTCAGCTTCTGGGACCGCCCTTTGGCCTCTTTGGTTTTGGGGGGGATTGCGTGCGGCTTGTTGCTTATTTCTTCGTTAAATCCGGGTGTCTTTATCGATGTACGATCAAAAGCCGTTAATACTGTAAGCCCTTTACTCTCTGCCGTCAGTTATCCTGCTCAGCAAGTAACGGAATATGTGCGGCAGGTTACCGGCTTATCTGATATTCAAGCGCGTAATGCCGCGTTGGAAAAGGAAAATGCACGCCTGCGTGAATGGTATCAAACGGCGCTGGTTCTGCAAGACCGCAACAAAGAGTTGCAGACCTTGTTAAATGTAAAGGTAGAGCCGGATTATGAATTCGTCAGCGCCCGTATCATTGCCGATGCCGGTAGTGCGTTTGTAAAAAGCCTGCTGGTTAAAACGGGCGCGTCTGATGGTGTGGAAAAAGGAAATCCCGTGATATCGGGCGATGGCTTGATCGGCCGCGTCATTAGTGCAGGTAATAATGCGTCACGGGTTTTGCTGCTGAATGATGTAAACTCACGCGTTCCCGTTCTTCTGGAGGGGAGCAATCATCACGCCGTTCTGGCCGGGTTGAACGATGAAAAACCGATGCTGGAACATTTATCGAAGGATGTGAAATTACAAGATGGCGTGCGAGTTGTTACATCCGGCTTTGGCGGAATGTTCCCCCCGGGCCTTCCGGTTGGAAAAGTTGTGGTGAATGAAAATGGGCAATATAATGTCGCTTTATTTGCTGATTTGGCCACCACACAATATGTACGCGTTATTTTGTCGCATCAGGACCCCAATCTGGTACAAGGCAATTTGGAATAAAAATTCGTAACCTGTGCTAGACCACTTGTTGTTTTTCCCTTACAGTCTTTCGCTATGTCGACAGGTATTCTTACGTTTTCAAAAAGGATGGAAATACTCGCACGCTTTTGCGTTGCATATTGCCTGATTATGATTTTTTTGTTGCTGGATCTTGTTTCTTTCAATGTTCCATTTTTTCACGAAATCCGCCCGTCTCTTACGTTGATGTTGTTATTTTACTGGGGCATATATAGGCCTTCAATGACACCCACCTGGCTGGCCTTCGTGCTGGGGCTGTTTATTGATTTGGTGAGTGGGGTTCCGCTTGGGTTAAATGCACTTTTGTTTGTAGCCGTTGCATATGTGATTCAAAGCCAGCGAAAAATCTTTATGGGGCAACCCTTCTTAAGTGTATATTTTGGCTTTGCGCTGGTTTCGTTCGGGGTAAAAACTCTGCAATGGATGATATTTTGCCTGGTTGGCATGAAATGGGTGGCTATTGATACTGTAATGGGGGCCGTCTTGTTGGGGGTTGCATTTTTTCCGGTGGCATTTTTATTGATGAATGTTACCCATAAAATATTACCGCATGACGTATCTGTGATGAAATAGAGGCCATGAGTTTAAAGCAAGATCAGGATAATGTGAAAATATTCACGCGCCGCGCCTTCGTGATTGGCGGTATTCAGGGTGCGTTGCTGGCCGTCATGGGCGGAAGATTGGCCTGGCTTCAGGTTGTGGAGGGGCGTAAATACAAAACATTGGCCGATAATAATCGCATCAATATGAAAATGTTGGCGCCTTCGCGCGGGGAAATTGTTGATCGTTTTGGCGTGGCGCTGGCTGATAATATGCAGAATTTTCGCGTTTTGGTGGTGCCGGAACAGGCCAAAAACGTTGAAGAGGTTCTTGGCCGTTTGCAGGATTTAATCGATTTAAATGAACGTGATATTAAACAAAGTTTGGAGGCGGTAAAGAAGGTCGCAAAATTCATTCCTGTCGAGGTGAAGGATGATCTGCCGTGGGATGATGTGGCCACGATTGAGGTCAATTTGCCCGATCTGCCCGGCCTGTCTATTGATGTGGGGGAGCGCAGGAATTATCCGCTCAAAGATGCAACCGCGCATTTGATAGGGTATGTCGGGGCGGTGGGGCAATCGGAAATTAGCGAAGACAAGATGATGGCCTTGCCGGGCTTGCGTATCGGCAAGACGGGAATAGAAAAGAAATTCGATAAAGAATTACGGGGGCAGGCCGGTAGCGCGCGTATCGAGGTGAATGTAATTGGCCGCGAGGTGCGAGAGCTAGGCCGCGTTCCGCCAAATGACGGGCGCCGCATGGTTCTGTCTGTTGATGCCGGTTTACAAAAATCGGTTCAGGAAAGGCTGGACCAGGAGCGAAGCGCCTCCGCCGTTGTTATGGACGTCCATAGCGGGGCGGTTTATGCGCTGGCCTCCAGCCCTGCTTTTGACCCCAATATTTTCACCAAGGCGTTGCCCCCCGATGTCTGGGAAGGGTTATTGTCCAATCCGGGGCACCCGTTGACGAATAAAGCCATTGCCGGGCAATATCCACCGGGCTCAACATTTAAAATGATTACGGCTTTGGCGGGATTGGAAGCCGGGCTTATCAAGCGTAATACCACTCATTTTTGTTCTGGTCATTATGATTACGGCAATGACCGTTTCCATTGCTGGAAACGTGGCGGTCATGGATATATGGATCTGGATAACGCGCTGGCGGAATCCTGTGATGTGTTTTTCTATAAAATTTCAACAGAGATTGGTATCGATAAGATTGCCGAGATGGCCCGGCGCTTTGGCTTGGGGGATAAGCTGGGCTTTGATTTGATTGAGGAACGCCCGGGACTGATGCCCGATAAAGATTGGAAGCGTGGATATTTTGGAAAGTCGTGGCAACCCGGGGAAACGATCGTGGCCAGCATCGGGCAAGGGTATATACAGGCGACGCCGTTGCAATTGGCGGTAATGACATCACGTTTGGTTAATGGTGGAAAGCAAGTAAAGCCCTGGTTGGTTGGGCACGATGCAATGGGCCGTGCCTATGACCAGGTGGAGTGGCCTGACATGAACTTTGACCCTTCTCATCTGGCTTTTGTTAAAAAAGGCATGGATGATGTTGTTAATGCCAGTTACGGAACTGCGCGCGGAGCGCAGATAAATCAGGCGGGTATGGAAATGGGCGGTAAAACCGGAACGGCTCAGGTTAAACGTATTTCCATGGCACAGCGGGCCTCGGGGGTGCGTAATGAAGATCTGCCGTGGAAATACCGTCACCATGCCTTGTTTGTGGGGTATGCCCCGGTTAATAATCCTCGCTATGTGGCTTCGGTTGTTATTGAACATGGCGTGAGCGGGTCTGCGGCTGCGGCGCCACTGGCGCGGGATATCTTGCTGGAAACCCAAAGGCGGGGCCCGGCGCGCAAGCCAATGATATCGGTTCTGGATAGTCTATCTGGTGAAAAACAATTGCAAACCGTACGTTTGCCGCCGGGCAAGGAGGTGCCATAAATGCAAGGTGTTAGCATTGAAAAAGAAGAAGGGCTTATTGCGCGGCTATCCAATATCAATTGGGGATTGCTTGCGCTGATAGTCATGATAACGGGTGTTGGGGTGGCCTGTTTATATTCTGCCGCTGGCGGGGATTTTCATCCTTGGGCCTCTAAGCATATTATGCGTTTTGGTATGGGGTTGGTTATTCTGTTTTTTGTCGCAATCATCAATATTCGTTGGTGGTATAAACTGACATGGCCAATCTATTTTCTGGGATTGTTTCTTTTAATTGTGGTGGAAATTATGGGCCATGTCGGTATGGGGGCGCAGCGCTGGATTGATTTAGGCATTATGAAGTTGCAACCCTCTGAGCTTATGAAGATTGCCGTTGTTATGGCGCTGGCCAGATATCTACACGCCGCCACGCCTGATGACATGCGCTCCATCAGGTTTTTGATTGTGCCGGTGGTTATTATTTTTATACCGGTGGGGATGGTCCTGTTGCAACCTGATTTGGGCACATCTCTAATGATCGTGACGGCCGGGGCGGCCATGCTGTTTATGGCCGGGGCGCCAATATGGATGTTTTTAACCGCCATTGGCGCCGTGGTGGTCAGTATTCCAATTGCGTGGCAATTCTTGCATGAATATCAAAAAAACCGTGTCCGCACCTTTTTAAACCCTGAAAGCGATCCGCTGGGGGCAGGGTATCATATTACGCAATCAAAAATCGCGCTGGGGTCTGGCGGAATTGACGGCAAAGGGTTTCTGCAAGGTACCCAGAGCCATTTGAATTTCTTGCCGGAAAAGCAAACTGATTTTATTTTTACGCTTTGGGCGGAGGAGTGGGGTCTTGCCGGTGGCCTGTTCCTACTGATTTTATTTGGATTGGTTTTTATATACGGCCTTTATATCGCAATGCGGTCGCGGCACAATTACGGGCGTTATCTGGCGTTAGGGCTCAGTGTTAACTTCTCCCTCTATGTGTTTATCAATATTGCCATGGTTATGGGGCTCATTCCGGTTGTTGGTGCGCCGTTGCCGCTTGTTTCCTACGGGGGGACGGCGATGCTGGCCGTAATGATTGGTTTTGGCTTGATGATATCGTGCAATATCTACCGCGATGGCAAGGTCCGGCGCATTTTTTAAGGGCGCCGGGTTTATATGCTGTGTGGATTACGCGGCGTGCGTTTCAATGCCTTTTTCTTTCAGCATGTCTTGTAATTCGCCATTTTCGTACATTTCACGAATGATATCACACCCGCCTACAAATTCGCCCTTCACATACAGTTGGGGGATGGTCGGCCAGTTGGTGAATTCTTTGATCCCTTCACGAATGTCGTTATCTTCCAGAACATTGACATCCTTAAACGGCGTACCCAATTGCGAAAGAACCTGTACGACGAGCGCGGAAAAGCCGCATTGTGGAAACGCGGCAGAGCCTTTCATGAATAAAACAACGTCGTTGTTGTCGATATCTTTTTGAATGCGGGTGAATATTACATTTTCCATGGTTGATCTCCTTAATATCTGGAATGTCTTGATCGTGATGCGCTTATTCCGGCACGGATGTCTGAATGGCAAGGGCGTGCAGTTCTCCGCCCATTTTGCCCTGAAGAGCCTGATATACCATTTGGTGCTGTTGAATGCGTGACTTTCCTTCGAAAGCCGCGGCCTCAATATAGGCGGCATAATGGTCACCGTCGCCTCTTAAATCCTCAATTCGGACAGCGGCGCCGGGAATGCCTTCTTTGATCAAATCCTCAATAGTTTTTGCGTCCATAGCCATATTCGGAATCCTTTCTTACCCCTATGAAATAAGGGCTATAAAGCAGAATATCAAGTATTATCTCCTTTATCTTTGTATGTAATTATATTGCGTGTTTGGCGTATTTTTTGAAAAAAATGGAATAAAAAACATTTTTTTGAATATTTTTCTTGATTTTAGGTCTGCATTTTTCTAAGTTCAGCTTAATCATAAATAAATAAGAAAAAACTTCCACAGAATGAAGTAGGTGGAGAAGAGGTGTTGTATAAAAACGTATGTGCGTTGAACAGGATTTACGACTCTCCATATAAACAAGCCTCGGGCAAATCCGAGGCTTTTTTATTTGTATTGCTGCTGTCTTATCTAATCAGATTATGATTTTTTGATGCATAATTAAAATCAGGAAAAGGAGAGGGTTTAGCCCTCGCTCATCGCTTTTTGCGCGGCAAGTAAGGATTTTTCTAAATTAATATTGATGACGTGATCGGAAATTTCGACGCCTTTTTGATCAAAATCAGCGCGCACCTTACGAATGATATCATCAAAACCGGCTTCTTCTAGGTTGGCCATCACGACTTCTTTTGCGTAAGACTCCGCCTCTCCCGCTTCCAGGCCCAATTGTTCCGCGGCCCAAAGGCCGAATAATTTGGAGCATTTGGCTTCCAGATCAAAGCTGAGTTTTTCATCATGTGCAAATTTGCTTTCAAATGCATCTTTTCTATCGTCAAAAGCGGTCATACTCTATTTCCTCGTCTCAAATAAAAATTTCGTAAGCATAAATCTAGCATTGAGTGATTGAAAATCCAACGTTTATATGGTTTAAAGAGGAAAATAATTACTATGAAAGATAAAATGTATGGCACGTCGCAAGATGATATATGAAGGCAAGGCAAAGATTATCTATGAAGGTCCTGATGCCAATACCGTCATTCAATATTTTAAAGACGATGCCACGGCGTTTAATGCCGAAAAAAAAGATGTGATTGCCGGTAAAGGTGTATTGAATAACCGTATATCGGCGCATTTAATGACAAAAATTGAAGCCATTGGCATTCCCACCCATTTCATACGGTCCATCAATATGCGGGAACAGCTGGTCCGCAAGGTTGAAATTATTCCGTTAGAAATTGTCGTGCGCAATGTGGCCGCCGGGTCTTTGTGCAAACGCTTGGGCCTGAAAGAGGGCGAGGTTTTGGGCCGTCCTTTGATTGAATATTACTATAAGAAGGATGAGCTGGGTGACCCGTTGGTGGGGGAAGAGCATATCTTGACTTTCGGCTGGGCAGACCCTTACGAGCTGGAGGAAATGGCCTTAATGGCGTGGCGCGTGAATGATTACCTGAGCGGCTTGTTTGAGGGAATCGGGCTGCGACTGGTTGATTTTAAATTAGAATTTGGCCGTATTTTTGGTGAATATGGCGAGGTTTATATCGTTCTGGCCGATGAGGTTTCCCCCGATAATTGCCGTCTTTGGGACGCGCGCACTGGCGAGAAACTGGATAAAGACCGTTTCCGTTTTGATTTGGGTGATTTGGTTGACGGTTATCAAAATATTGCCCAGCGCTTAGGGCTAATCCCGGAAGGCTTTATTCAGGAAGGAAATTTGAACGAAGACCTTGCCGAAAAACTGGATCATATTGAAAATGAACTGGCTGAAAAACGAAAGCTGAAAAACCTTGCAAAACCGCCCGTTGGCGGCGGTAGTAAACCGCGAAAGATTTAGTGGTTTTCAAGATTTTACTGCGGGGCAAACTGTTCGGCGAAGATGCGCTCACCCAGATGATTGTCCGGGTCAAAAAGCAACGTGCAGCTGACATCCCTTGATTCCTGTATTTTAACATGAACCACATCGCGGACTTCTTTTGCATCGGCGGTGGCCGATACAGGCCGTTCCGGTGCGCGGCGGACGTCAAATTCTATGACGGCTTTGTTGCTGAGCAGGGCGCCTTGCCAGCGGCGCGGGCGAAAAACGCTGATGGGGGTTAAGGGGAGGACATTTGCGTTCAGAGGGACAATCTGCCCGCCCGCAGATGAATTATAGGCAGTACTGCCAACCGGCGTGGACAGCAATATACCATCGCAGACAATTTCCTCTAGCCGGACAGTCCCATCAATAGTAATTTTGATTTTGGCAGAGCTGTGTGTTTCACGCAGAAGGGAGACTTCATTAAAGGCCAATTCGTTGTGAATGGCGCCGGCTGTATCGCGGGCTTCCATTTGCAGGGGGTGAATCTCGAAACCGTTGGCGGCATTAACCCGTTCGTACAAGCCCTCGGCTTTGTAATCGTTTAGTAAAAACCCGAGTGTACCCAAATTCATACCGAATAACGGTTTACCCAGTTCGGCAAATTGGTGCAGTGCCCGCAGCATTGAACCATCGCCGCCCAATACAACAATGGCGTCGGCCTCTTCTGGTTTATGATTGCCGTAGCGCCCGACCAGTTCTTCCAATGCTTTTTGCGCTCTTGGTTTGTGCGAGGCGTGAATAGCAATCTTTTGAATATCGGCCATGGCGGTTCCTGATTGTTAAATGGCAAAACTGGAAGAAGACCCGGATTTCTTTTCGTTCATTTTTTGCCAGATTTCTGGCGCCTTAAGAAAAGATTCCACTTCGTTTAATGTCTCACTGTCAAAATAGTCTTGTTCTTTTGCGACCTTTAAGACATGCCACCAATTGGTGAGTTCATGCAGGGTGATGCCCATGTCATCCATGTTTTTTTTGCTTTGTTCAAAAATGCCATAATGAAAAACAACAAAGGCGTGTTTGATTTCTGCGCCTGCATCACGCAGCGCATCAATAAAGACTTTCTTACTGCCGCCATCAGTTTGCAGGTCTTCAATCAAAAGCACTTTTGGTTTTTTGTTGTCATGGAAGGTGCCTTCGATTTGTGCCATGCGCCCAAACCCTTTTGGTTTTTTGCGAATGTAAAGCATGGGTTTTTGCATGCGCTCTGCAATAAAGGCCGCATAAGGAATACCGGCTGTTTCCCCGCCGGCGGCGTAATCAACCTCGCCTGGTATTTCACCATGTAAAATTTCGACGGCCATATCCATCAGGGTGGTTCGTTCTTCGACAAAAGCAATCAGGCGGCGGCAATCGATATAAACCGGGCTGACCTTGCCGGATGTTAGAACGAATGGTTCTTTTGCGTTAAATAAGACTGATTTTGTATCGAGTAAAATTTTTGCGGCGATCTCGCCGATTTCCTGTTTTCTGTCTGGATTCATCGCTTTGCTCTTCGTAAAAAATACCTACGCAATACATAACCATTTTAGGGCGGCTTGTCTATTGCCAGGGCAGATTTTTTACGGCCACAATTTTATTGGCTAACCCATATAACGCGGGCAATCCATTGTATTTCATTTTGCTTGAATGTCCGGTCTTCATAGGCTGGGTTGATGGATTTTAGCTCAATTTTACTGGCGGTTTGTCGTGCCAGCTCTTTCGTTAAAACTTCGCCCCCTGTGGTTTTTACAACAACGCGGTCTCCGCGGCGTAACTGCGCGGCCGGGGAAACGATCAGGAAATCCCCTTCACGGTATAGGGGTTCCATCGAATCGCCGGATACTTCGATGGCATAGCTGTTCTCGTCATTAATGTTATGTGTATTCGGAAAAGAAACCTGATCCCATCCGTCTCCGGCCGGATAACCGTCTTCATCGAAATCCCCTTGCATACCGGCCTGTGCAAAACCAATGACGGGGATGGTGCGTGATGCGGTATTTTGCGGGTGGGCGCTGTCGGCATCACCGTCAATCAAGGCAAAAAAATCAGACATGGTGGCGCCGGTTACTGACAAGACTTTTGATAGGCTTTCGGTTGAGGGCCAGCGCGGCTTCCCATCCGGGCTGACGCGCTTGCTTTTATTAAAAGATGTGGGGTCAAGGCCGGCTTTCTTTGCGAGGCCGGAAGGGGAGTAACCAAAACTGGTCGCTAAACGATCGATCCCTCTCCATACGTCTGAATGTGAAAACATCTTGATCCTCCTTCTTTTATCGTATTAGGAACACAATCCCATTGTATGCGGGTAAAGTAAATAAGAAAAAAATCCTAATTATTCTTGACACTATAGGAATTTTATATCATAAACGTGAACATAAAGTGAACAAATATATTTAAAAGGAGCATGGATATGACGGCAGATAAGAGATTTTTTCCTATTTCAGGGGGTGGGCAGGCCAGTAATACCGTTCCTTTTGAAAGCGCGGAAGAGGCGTGGTTCTGGTTTATTCAGGCCCAACAGGCGCGTAATGATGGCGCCCGCATTTCGGCGGGGCAAAGCCTGTATCCGCGTCCGTGCGAACCGATGGATATATTGAAAGTGGCCGAGCGCCTATACCGTAATCGTTGCCTGATGATGGATCATTTTTTGGTGCTGCGTCATTACGGGCGTCGCGGATACGCCCCTGATCCGGTGCGAATCAAAGAGGCGCGTGCTGCCAAACTTTGGCGGGAGGCGATGGACCACATGGAACCTATCCTTGTTCGAAAAGGGGTTGTTCGTCAGAAAAACCAAGCCGCCTTTGCTGATTGGGCTGCGCAGGCACTGGTCTATGAGACTATGGAGGGCTAGGTCAATGAATGCAAAACTTAACGGTGGTATTCAGCATGGACAAAAGGCATGGGTGGTATTTTCCGGTCAGACCGATATTGCCTGGCTCAGGATTTTAAAGCCGGGTTTTCGCCATTGTTTTGTCTTGATGAATGATGGGCAATGCTGGATTAGCTATGACCCGATGTCCCATTACACGGATATTACGGTTCATCATGTTCCTTGTTTTTTTGATATGCCGGGATGGCTGGAGGGGCGCGGTTACAGGGTTCTGGAGACGCGCTTAAATAAAACGCATAAACGCCCGGCCCCGATCGGTGTTTTTAGCTGCGTCGAGGCGGTGAAGCGCGTGCTTGGTATTCACCATATGCGCATTATTACGCCATGGCAGCTTTTTACTTATTTGAATAAACACAACAACACTCACTCTGCAAAAAAGGAGATATTTCATGGGAAGTCTTACATCGCGGCCTAAAGTGCCGTCCTATCAACAGCCGCAAGTGGTTTATGTTCCTCAGCCGGCCCCTAGCGTAGCAGCCCCGGCGCCTGTACCTGCACCATCAGATGCAGATGGGGGAGAACAGGGCGTCAAAGACGCCGCCGAAGCACGTGAAGATAATCTGTTAACGCGAGACCGTAGCCGTTATGGCACGGTAACAACCAGCTTTCGCGGTCTTTTAAATCTAGCCTCTGGTGGGACGCAAAAGAAAACACTTTTAGGAGAATAGGATATGAGCAAGGAAACAGTACAAGCCCAGAACAGCCGGGCGTTAGAGCAGGCCATGACCGCGCAGGTCGCGCAACGTTTTGATAAAGCGCGTCAGCGCCGGCAAAAATGGGAACCCTTATGGCAGGATTGTTACGATTATGTTCTGCCGCAACGTGGTGGCTTTAATGGCATACAAGACAGCGGCAAAAGCGGCCCGGATAAAATTTATGATGCCACGGCAATGGACGCCGCAGACCAATTGGCGGCCAGTCTGCTTGGTAATTTAACGCCCAGCTGGTCGCAATGGTTTGGTTTGAAACCCGGGCCCGATTGTTCCCCCGCCGAAGCCGAGGCCCTGGCCCCGGTTTTGGAAAAGGCGGCAAAAACCATTCAGGATCATTTTGATCGTTCGAATTTTGCGGTGGAAATTCATCAATGTTATCAGGATCTGGTTATCGGTGGTACCGCATCGCTTTGCTTTGAAGAAAATGAACCGGGTTCGTTTTCCGCCTTTCGCTTTAGTGCGATTCCGTTATCCGATGTTTATCTTGAGGAAGGGGTCAGCGGGTATCTGGATGGTACGTACCGCGTGTTGTCGTTGACATTGGCACAATTGTTGGATCGTTACCCGCTAGCGGAGCTGCCTCAGCGCGTAATGAAGGAGGGCTATAAAGATCCGCAAAAGCGTTTCAAAATGTTAGAGGCTGTCCTTCCGGATGGCGCATCGTATGATTTTGTGTCCATCCTGAGTGAGTATGGGCAGGAGCCTGTTTTGCTGCAAAATGCCGAACTTCCTGCCTCCCCGATTATCAATTTTCGCTGGTTAAAAAGCCCGGGTGAAATTTACGGTCGTTCGCCGATTATGAAGACACTTCCGGATATAAAAACGGTAAATAAGGTGGTGGAGCTGGTTTTGAAGAACGCCTCAATTGCTGTGACCGGAATTTGGCAGGCCGATGATGATGGTATATTAAACCCGGCCAATATTGAATTGGCCCCGGGGAGTATAATTCCCAAGGCGATTGGATCAAAGGGGCTGCAGGCACTGGATATGCCGGGGCGTTTTGATGTGTCAGAGCTGATGCTGGATTCGCTTCGCGGTCGTATTCGTCATGCCTTGCTGACCGATAGGTTAGGCCCTGTTTCCGGTGCGCGTATGACCGCAACCGAGGTTATAGAGCGCTCAGCCGAGATGGCGCTGCTACTGGGGGCCACATATGGGCGCCTGCAATCGGAGCTTTTAACCCCTTTAATAAAACGGGCCTTTAATATACTGAAGCGTCGCGGTGAAGTGCCGGATGTTATTTTGGATGGCCGTCTGGTGGCCGTAGATTACCGTTCACCGCTCGCCAGATCGCAGGGGCAAAGGAATATCCAGAATACACTAAGCTGGATCAATTCCGTCCTGGCCATGGGCCCGGCGGCTTCTGGCGCGGTCGATTTGGGCCGGGCTGCTCGTTTTCTGGGGGAGGCGCTGGGGGTCCCCAGTGATTTGATCCGCAATGAGTTGCCTCCCGCTTTGCCGCAGGCACAGCAGGCCGCGCCGGCATCAATGCAAGCGATGCCGCAAGCAGCCCCTTCAGAGGAAGCTCACTTAGAAGAAAATAAGGAGGGCGCCAGTGAAACTGTTTCAAGCTAAGTGTAATGCAGGTGCGTTGGATAAGGGGCTGGAAGAGGCCCTGGCTTACCAGCGGATAAACCCGGGTAAGCTGGAACAGCGGGATATAGAGCGTATATTTGCGCGTCTGTTTTCCAGTGATGACGGCCGTAAGGTTTTGGCGTATTTGCAAATGCTGACATTTCACCGCGCGTTGGGGCCGTTATCCAGCGATATGGAGTTGCGGTATCTGGAGGGGCAAAGGGCGATGGTCGCAACGATATTACGCCTGATAGACCGCGGTCGCCGCGGATGAATTTGAATTAACAACACCTAGAAAAGACATGAAAAGGAGAAAATATCATGGATTTTAACTTACTGACTGATGGTTTGGATGTGCAGGCCGTCCCACAAAAATTTAAAGACCCTGAAACTGGGGCCATCAATATTCCGGCAATTGTCAATTCGTATACGGAACTGGAAAAAAAGATGTCCTCTGGCGCGGGATCTATGGCACCGGACAGTCCCGAAGAATATTGCGTGGATTGTAAACATGGCATGTTCACCCCTGATCCGGATGTCAATTACCGTTTGCATGCCAAAGGGTTAAGTCAGGAACAAGTGCAGGAGGTTTATGATTTGGCGGCTGAAAAGCTGGTGCCAATGATTGTTCAACTGGCCGGTGATTTTCAAGCCGACCGAGAGATTGAAAAGCTGGTGAGCCATTTCGGTGGACAGGAACAGTGGAAAGAGGTTTCGCGGCAGCTCTTGGCTTTTGGGCAAAAAAACATGCCCAAAGACGTACTTGAGAATCTATCCAGTTCATACGAGGGGGTCATGGCGCTCTATCGTATGATGAAAGGAGAGGAGCCAATGATGAGCCGCGCCGATGCTGAAGTCGATGCCGGTTCAGATATGAATGAACTAAAAAGCATGATGCGCGATCCGAAATACTGGAAAGAAAAAGACCCTGCTTTTGTTGCCAAAGTGACCGAAGGGTTTAAAAAGATGTATGGCGGCGAATAAACGTGCATATAGATCAAACAATATATCAAACGAAAGGGCGCTGTCGCGGCGCCCTTTTTAATACTGTTGTCTGGTTGTTTTGTGCGCGTCAGACGGTCTGGGAATCAATAAATTCGTTGGCCATGAAGTCATCGACAACCAATTGAAAAAGATCACGTGTTTCTTTGTTCAATGGTTCAAATTCAAAGGCAACCCGCCCGCGGTTTTTACGCACCACATGGGCTTGATGGGGGACATCAATGATATCATCACGCAATTGAAATTTAAGCGCGATCTCTGCTTTGTCACCCAGGCCGAAACGTTTTTCATCGCAAGCGATTTGAACGCCGCCAAGGCTCCAGTCAATGACGGGGAACATATTGTCGTTAATCATTGTGACGCACCGGTCTTTGGACCGTCTGGTATAGCGACGGCGCGTGGTTACTTCATCTTGTTTTTTTGTTCCTAAAAGGTTACTGAGCATAGTGAATCCCTTATATAGTATAATTTGTTTTTGTAATGTCTTATATAGGCGGCTACGCTTACATATCTATAATTTATGGTAAAAAACTAGCATTTTTATACAATAAAATCAAAATAATTTACTTTTATGTTGACTTACTAGGAATAATATCCTAAAACATATCTATCAACGCCAGAAATTCGTCTTGATTGTATCAAGTGATAGTTTTGGTTTGTTTCTCTCTTCTTAGGAAACTTATGCACGTAAAAGGCCGGGCAACGCTGTCTGTTTAGTGATGGCGTCCGGTTTTTTGCGTGCTTTTTTATACCGGGTACTTCAGGCCGCCTTTGTTGTTAAAGGCCGATAACCGAAAGACCGGCAATTTTTCTTATATCAAACTCTAACTTTAAAAGGATATTGCTATGTCTACTACATTAGATCAGGCCTTTATTAAGCAATTTGAACGTGAAGTTCATGAAGCCTATCAGCGTCAGGGCTCTAAACTGCGCAATACGGTTCGCACCATTTCTGATGTGAATGGGTCGTCCGCTGTTTTTCAAAAGGTTGGTACGGGTACGGCCTCAACCAAGGCCACGCACGGAATGGTGCCGGTTATGAATCTTGCGCATTCTAACATTGAGGTCATTTTGAGCGATTACTATGCTGGCGACTGGGTGGACCGCTTGGATGAATTGAAAACCAATATCGATGAACGTCAGGTTATCGCCAATGCCGGTGCGCATGCATTGGGGCGCAAGACCGATGAATTGATCATTAATGCCCTGGGGACAGCGGATGACAATGTCATTGTCGATGCAAATACCGGCTTAACCAAAGATAAGATTATGGCCGCGTTTGAAACCTTTGGAGCCAATGATGTGCCCGATGACGGAAACCGCTTTGCCATTGTCGGGTGGAAGCAGTGGAGCGAGTTGTTGCAGCTAGAGGAATTCGTTAATTCGGATTATATCGGATCGGATAACCTGCCATTTGCCAACATCACTCAGGCTAAAATGTGGCTGGGTACGATCTGGATGCCGCATTCGGGGCTTCCTGTGGATGGTGATGATATTCGTTCGTGTTTCTATTACCACAAAACAGCGGTTGGTCATGCCGCGGCCAGTGATGTCCAGACCGATATTACATGGCACGGTGACCGGGCTTCACATTTTGTGAATAACATGATGAGCCAGGGAGCCGGTCTGATTGATGAGGCCGGGATCGTGGTTATCGAATGTGATGAAACGCCAGACGCCTAATCGGGCCAATCTCAAAAAATGGAAAGGAATTTACTATGAGTTTTAAAGTTTCAGATCTTAGTGTGCTGGCCTATGCCAATAACTTTACTTTATGGCATTACGTCACACAGGATGACGCCATCACAACGGCGGGGTATTTTGACAAGGCGGCCGATATGTTGCGCGTGAATGATCTAATTATCGCCAATATTGATACGGATGGATCCACAGCCACGGCAACCGTATTTTATGTGGTGACCGCCAACACAGGCAGCAGTGTTACCATTGAGGCCTATTCATAAGGGGATATGGTCTTTTAAGCAGTGTCAAGCCGGGGGGAGATACGCGTGTGATGATTTACCGCGCGCCCCGGCTTTTCATTTAGCTGGGCATAAGGTCATCTGTTGAAAAGTCACGCAGCCGCTGATCAATGTTCTCTTGCGCCTGAATGAATTCATTGTGCCGTAAACTGATGGTTTGTTTCATCTCTTCCAGTGTTTCCGGATCAATGTCATACACAATGCGCTGGCTGTCCAGTGCCTCAAACATTACGGTTTCCAGGTCATAATGGGTGTCGTCTTTTTTGATATGCAGGCCCTTTTTGCCGCATGAAGAAATGTTGTCATAGCCTTCTTCAAAAAGATAAAGACAAATGGCCTCTTCCATTTCTTCACGGGAATCTTGCCATTTCTGGAACGATTCGTGTGCATGCATGTTCTGTTTTTGCATGTTCACCACGCTTTCGCGGATTTTTTCCAAAGCAGATTGATCCAGCACAAGCGGACCATATTCGGCGTGAAAAACCTCGTGAAGGGCAAATTGTACGGAATTGATTTGCTGATCAAACGGCAGAGAAAACAAAGGCGCGGCATCTTTGCGTTGAAAATGTGCGAACACGCTTTCAGCAGCAGTTTTAAGGTCAGGGCAATTCGTCTTTTTTATGCTCATGGCATCAATTTATTACACATAACACAAAAAAAGTCAAAAATAGGAGATATATTATGGCTCTGAACGATGTAGCCCTTTGCAGCCGGGCGCTTATAAGAATTGGCGCGGCCCCGATTACCAGTTTTAGTGATGGCACAGCCGAATCTGAAATTGCAGGCGCCTTATACGCCCCTGTCCGTGATGCTTTGCTCTCTGCCTATGCATGGAGTTTTGCTTGCGGGCAAGTGTCATTAACCCAGTTGGAAACGGCTCCGATTGCCGATTACCAGTATGCTTTTCAGCTTCCCAGTGATTTTTTACGGGCGTTATCGGCAGGGGTTGGGGCCAAGGGGCGCGGTCTGAACTATCGGATCGCCCGCGGGCAATTGCATACCAACAGTGCCACTTGTGTTTTGACATACGTGTTTAGACCTGAAGAGGAAGAATTCCCGCCATATTTTGACCAGGCCCTGATCGCCAGATTGTCATCAGAATTTACCATTCCCGTGACCGAAAACACGTCACGAGCCGATGTGCACTTTCGATTGTCGGATGCTGAATTTGAACGCGCCCGCCAAATTGATGCCCAGCAGGATACGCCGGGGCGAATCGAAGATTTCACGCTCGTTGATGTGCGCAATTGAATAAAGGAGAGGCAAGGCCATGACCAGAATACGTGATATGAAAACCAATTTTACCGCCGGTGAGGTTTCGTCCGAGCTATTGGGGCGCAGTGATTTGCGGGCCTATGAAAATGGTGCGCTGGCGCTGCGCAATGTGTTTATCAAACCTACGGGGGGAATTACACGTCGCGCCGGGTTAAATTATATTGATTCCGCACGCGGGGACGGGAAATTGATTTCGTTTGAATTTAATACGGCCCAGACTTATTTGCTGGTAATTACGGATGAAAAAATTGATATCTATGCGGGGGGTATATTGGATGAAACCATCGATTCCCCGTGGACGGAATCGCAAATTAGCCAGCTGGCATGGACGCAAAGCGCCGATACGTTGTTGCTAACCCATCCAGATGTACATCCCTATAAGCTAACGCGCCTTGCTGGCGGGGGGTGGGACTTGACGCAGTGGGATTTCTTTGAGGAAGAAAGCGGCGTTAAACGGCAGCCGATGTTTAAATTTGCACCGACCTCTGTCACCTTGACGCCAAGTGCAACAAGCGGGACGATTACCCTGACATCCTCTAGCGCGGTTTTTGCCGAGGGGCATGAAAACACGCGTCTTCGTGTTGGCGGCAAAGAGGTTGAAATTACAGATTTCGATTCCCCGACCGTTGTGACAGCCACGGTTATTGAGACGCTGCCGGGTACATCGGCCACGATTGATTGGCAAGAACAGGCCTTTAGCCCCGTACGCGGCTATCCTGCGACTGTGGCTTTTCACCAAGACCGGCTCGTAATTGGCGGAAGCCGGGATTTGCCAAACCGTTTGTGGTTTTCGTGCAGTGGTGATCTGTTTAATTTTGATTTGGGTGAGGGGTTGGATGATGAAGGGATTGAATTTGCCATTTTGTCGGACCAGGTGAATGCCATTCGCGGTATTTTTTCCGGGCGGCATCTTCAGGTTTTTACCAGCGGCGCTGAATGGATGGTGACCGGTGATCCGCTGACGCCCTCGGCGGTGCAGATTCGCCGTCAAACCCGAATTGGTTCATTAATTGATCGGCATATCCCGCCCATTATTGTCGATGGGGCGACGCTTTTTATCGCGCGCAATAAATTGGAAATTCAGGAATTTCTGTATACCGATTTGGAACAAGCCTATCAGTCCACCGACCTTGCGCTGTTATCACGGCATTTGATTTTTGACCCGGTGGATATGGATTACGATCAAAAACGGCGCTTGCTGTTTATGGTGCGTGGGGATGGGAAATTTGCCGCCTTGACCGTGTTTCGGGCCGAACAGGTTACGGCCTGGACGCTGCATGAAACGGCTGGTTCGGTGAAATCGGTTGCCGTTGTGGGTGATCAGGTATTTGTTCTGGTTCAGCGCGGCAGCTATTACAATATCGAGATGCTGGATGAAGCCTATAATCTGGATTCTGCCCTAAAAGGGGAGAGCGCGTCTGCAAAAACGGTTTGGGCCGGTTTAGATCATCTGGAAGGGCAGAGCGTTTCTATCGTTGCCGATGGTCAGGTTTTGGCCAATCAGACTGTATCCGGCGGCACCATTACATTGTCCGAAGCCGCCAAGAATGTTGAGGTCGGGCTGAGCTATGCGCATATCATAGAGCCCTTGCCGCCAAACGCGCTCGCGGGTGCAGGGGCCAGCCGCAAGGTGCGTCTGATTGAAGCAATATACCGTTTGCAAAACACGTCGGCCCTAAGGCTGGATGTGGGGCGCGGCCTGGGGGATGTATCGCTAAAGCAAATTGGCGAGGATGCCATACTGGATGCGCCGCCGCCATTAATAAGCGGAGATGTCAGGGTGCGGGCGCTTGGGTGGCAGGCAGATGCGACCAAACCGCTTTGGCGCATTGAACAAAATGTGCCGCTTCCCTTTACGTTGCTCTCCGTTTCGGCCGAGCTCAAAGTTAATGACTAAATCTTTATAAAGGAGAAAATAATGGGAGCCTTAAACCCCTTAACAATGTTGAGTACCATTCAACAAGGCGTAAGCATATTTGAAGGTCTTGCTAATAGTGAGGTTTCATATAATCAAAATGTACAAAGCGAGGATGTTGCCCTTAAGCAACTGCAGGAAAAGCAGGCTTTGCAGCAAAAACAGGCCATGCAGAATGCTGAGCTGCAGCGCCAGCAAATTGCAACCAATACGGCCATCAATGAAGAAAACCGGCGCGCAGCTTTAAAACGGGCAGTAGCGCGTCAAAAAGCGCGTTACGGGGCCAGTGGCGTAACCTCAAGCGGCGGATCTTCCGAGGCGGTTTTGCTTGGTATGTTCGATGAAACGGCGGATGAACTGGCCCAGCGAGAACGTCTGGATACGCTCCGTTATTCTGCGCTGGATAATTCTTTGGCTCAAGGGAGTGCTTTGAATGTTTTGCAATATCAGCAATTAAAGGAACGCCAGAACCTGAATAATATTGCCACGAATTATAACCGTATACGAAACATGGCAGATTTTGGCTTTGAGGCCTATAAATTTGGCGAAAAACTTTACGAGAACTCGTAAACAATCTTTGCGGCGCACGTTGTCATTGAACCATGCGCCTGTTTCACAAAAACAAAAATGAGTGAGGAATTTATCATGACCGAGCATATAAAAATGCCCGATATTACCCCTATTGTGCGCTATCTAGCCGATGGTGAACAAACGGTCTTTACCTACCCGTTTCCGATTTTCGCCAGTGAAGATTTGGTCGTTTATTTCAATGGTGCCAAGCAAATAAGCGGTTTTGATATTGCAGGTGCTGGAAACAGTGCAGGCGGATCTGTGACGTTCGATCATGCACCAGATGAAGATGTTCTGGTCACATTAGAACGTAAATTGCCCTTGGAGCGTCTAACGGATTATCTGGAAGGGGGCGATTTTTCAGCCAGTTCTATTAATACTGAGCTTGATTTTTTGACGGCCGCCTTACAGCAGGTCGCACGCATTAGCGATATGAGCCTTAAATACAGTGATCATGAAAATCCGGGCTTGATTGATTTGCCGTCCCGCGCTTTACGGGCGGGAAAGGCGCTGGGGTTTAATGCCGAGGGTAATCCGGTTGCCTTGCCGTTGGATGGGGTTGTCTCTGCTCCTGATTTTACGGCGGTAGGGACGGGCGCCGTGACCAGATCGGCCAATGACAAACTGGCCGATATTGTCTCGGTTAAAGATTTTGGTGCGGTGGGCGATGGTTTGACCAATGATACGCTTGCCTTTCAAAATGCACTCTCAGCATCAGATTGCGTATATATACCAAACGGATCGTATTTAATTACGTCTACCCTGGAGGTTACGACAGGTAAGACATTAAGGGGGGCGGGGCAAGGAAGTATCATTCAATGCCAAAGCAATGGGTTCAATGCAATCGAGATAAACGGGAAAAATACCCTTATCCACAATTTGCGTATTCAAAACGGTGATGCTGGCGTCAAACTTTTGGGCCGCGGCAGTGAATGTACACAAAACACCATCAGGGATGTCCAGATTATTGGTGCCAATACCGGCCTTGTGCTGGATGGCTATACCGATCCGCAAAAACCCTGTTACTGGAATAATTTTGACCATATTTTAATTGAACAACCGGCTGTACATGGTGTGCATTTGTTGAAATCTGGCGCAGGCGATACACCCAATGCCAACCGTTTCCACAAAGTGCGCGTCTATTCCAAAGGGGCCCTGACCAGTGGACATGGTTTTTATGTTGAACAAGGCGCGCTGAATAATTCATTTATAGATTGCGAGGCTAATGTAAACGGCACTAGCGCACAAAGTTGCTTTATGGTGGGTAGCGGCAGCAGTAAAACCCTGATCATGAATTTTCTGGCCGAAAGTTCGAATTCAGTGCCGAATATCCAACTTGCGGACGGGTCTAGTGAAACGGCCATTATTAATTTATCGGCGCAAAGTGATGGCCCGGCGATTTATGATTTATCCGGCGGGGATTATGACGCGTTGAATGCCGGGTACCCCGATAAAAACCGTATGCGTAAAACCGTTGTCACCGATTTAAAGGCGACTTTGATGCGTTACGACACCGAATTTGTCTATACAACGGGCACGTATGCACTGGACCTTTCGCATTCGACACATTTGGTGAACGCAAGCGCAGGGGCGATTACGATAGAGCTTCCGGCGGCCGCAGCGGCCGAGGCCGCCGAAATCACTGTAAAAAAAATCGATAACACCGGAAATATTATTACGATCACAGAAGACGGTGGTTCGGGGCCAGATGGCAGAAGCCTGCAACTTGGCGGGCCAAATGATTACGCAACCCTGATATCCAATGGTGCAGGGTGGTATATTAAGGCGTCGAACCGTATGAGCGGTAATACCCGTTATGCCGAGGCATCGGGCACCTATGACATCGATATGGCGGTTGATGTGTATTTAATCTCCAGCTATGGCGGAGCTGTAACGGCCCGTCTTCCCCCCGCAGATGCGGTGGAGGCGGTAGGCCGCGTTGTGACAATCAAAAAAACGGACCCCTCTGGCAATGCCGTGACGGTAACAGAACAGGGCGGGGGCGGCCCGGACCAATCCAGCCAGACCTTATCCAGTCGGTATCAAGCCGTGAGCGTAATCTCAAATGGGGCCGAATGGTACGTGCTGAGCCGTAATCCGTAAAACGTGCTTTATATTGAAAAGGAATAACAATGACAACAATCAAAGACCAGAGCCGCGCGCAAATCGCGGCTTTTTTGCCTGGTGCGATGACGCGCGCCTTAACGTCCTATTTCGAATTTTCAAAAGGGTGTCCTGATGAAAAGGAGTGCAAAGATTTTGCTTCGCGGCATAGCGCGGCAAAGGCCGCAATCTCGCATATCGAATTGTTGGTCAAATTGGCAAAATGGGCGGATTTGCCAGATGAAACAGATGCCAGCCCTGATCTGGCGCAAATGATCGCGAATGCGCAAAAAGAACTCGATCGAAACGGGGGCGGCGCCGATGGCTGAAAGTTATAAACATGACATTGAAAATGCGGATTTTAAGCTGTTTCTTGTTTTGTGGAACCAGCGCCAGAATATGCGCACGCCTTCGATCCATTTTCGTATGGCGCAATGGCTGGAGAGAGCCTGGAAAAGCGGTGACCGGGAGCTGTTACTGATGGCGTTTCGGTCCAGTGGAAAAAGTACGATCTGCGGGTTGTTCGCGGCCTGGTTGTTATATCGCAAAAGCGATCTGCGCATTTTGGTTTTGGCGGCAGATGAGGTTTTGGCCGGAAAGATGGTGCGCAATGTTAAACGCATCATTGAACGCCATCCTTTGACAGCGCATATGAAGCCGGAACGGGCCGATCAGTGGGCCAGTGACCGGTTTACAGTAAATCGGGATATTGAACTGCGTGATCCTTCGATGCTGGCCAGGGGGATTACTTCGAATATAACGGGAAGCCGTGCCGATATTGTGATTTGTGATGATGTTGAGGTTCCCAATACCTGTGATACAGCGGAAAAGCGCGAGATGCTGCGCGAGCGCTTGACCGAGCTTTCTTTTGTCGTCGTCCCGGATGGAACGCATCTTTATGTTGGAACGCCGCATCATTATTACAGCATTTATGCGGAGCGTCCGCGTAAAGATATTGGCGAAGAGACACCCTTCCTAAGTGCGCATAAGCGCCTTTGCATTCCCATTGTCAATGACACTGGGCAGAGTGCATGGCCAGAACGTTTTAGCCAGAGTGAAATCGAGCGTATGCAACGCAATTCCGGACCGAATAAATTCGCCAGCCAAATGCTGCTAAAGCCGGTTAATGTGAATGAGGGGCGTTTGAATCCAGATTTGCTACGTATTTACACAGATGATCTGGATTATACCAAGGAATTGGGGACGTTGTTCATCGGGGCGAACAAGATAATCGGGGCAAGTGCATGGTGGGACCCGGCTTTTGGATCGGCCCGCGGTGATAATAGTGTGCTGGCGTGTTGTTTTGCCGATGATAAGGGCAATTTGTATTTGCACCATGTGGAATATGTTTGTCTGCCTACGCAACCGGATGGTGATGAAGCCAGCGCGCAATGCCGGATTATTGCGGGGGTGGCCAAACGGCTGTATTTGCCCTCTATTACCATTGAAACCAATGGAATCGGTAAGTTTTTACCGGCGATATTGCGTAATGAACTGGCCAGCGCCCGTGTGCCCACCAGCGTTGTAGAGTTTTCGAATAGGCGGCCCAAGGATATTCGTATTCTGGAGGCTTTTGACGCGCCGCTGGCGGCGGGGCGGCTGTTTGCGCATCAATCTGTGTTGCAAACCCCGTTTGCCATGGAAATGCGCGAATGGCGCCCCGGGGTATCAAAAGGGCATGATGATGGTCTGGATGCCGCTGCCGGTGCGATTTCCCAACAGCCTGTCCGCTTAAAGCGTGTGTATGGCAAGGGTGGGTTCGGATGGATGAAAGGGGCCGAAACCCATAAAGCCAAAACAGATTTTAACGTATGACGTTAACGTGCCCGGGCGCGCATATACGCAAATACACATATGCGTTATGCCGCGCCAGAGGGGGAACTCAAAAGGAATATAAACGATGACATTATTTTCTCAGGATTTGGTGTGGTGGATCAGTGTTGTTGATTTGCCCGCCATGGCCGGCCTTTTTGCCTTGATCTGGCGGACGCGTCAGGACAATGAAAAGGCCGTAACGCATGTTCAGACTATATTGGATATGCGCAGTGATCAGCTGCGGGATGCGCTGTTTGCTTTTAAACTGGAGGTCGCAAAAACATACGCATCCCAGCGTGATTTGCGTGATCTGGAAAGCCGTATTGTTGAACATTTGCTGCGGATTGAATCCAAGCTGGATGTAACGGCTTTAAAGGCAGAGGCCCTAACGGCCAGGTCCGAATAACCGCAAGTTTTTACCATCATTCACAGCACTGCGTAGCGCGCTTGCGCGCCTGAGCGATGAAAGGAAGTAGCGCGCTTGCGCGCAAAACACGCAATACGGATTTTTATAAAAAAGGAATGAACACCATGAAAAAACCAACATTAACACCGGTCGGGGGCACCGATATGCCAGATGCCGACCGCGAGATGCATGAATTTTACCGTGATCTGGAAATTGATACCTTGGCCAGAACTTTGTGGGGCGAGGCCCGTGGAGAAGGAACGCAGGGCATGGAGGCTGTTGCCTGCGTTATTTTAAACCGTGTCAAAGTGGCACAAGGTGCCGGCGGGAAATATTGGTGGGGAAATAATATTATTCAGGTTTGTCAAAAGCCTTACCAGTTTTCCTGCTGGAATCGTTCGGATCCGAATTTTAAGAAGCTGCAGGCGGTTGAAAAAACTGATCTGAATTTTGCCACGGCGCTGCGGATTGCACGTAGGGCGGTGATTGGGGCGCTTGAGGATACTACCTTTGGCGCCACGCATTACCATGCGGCAGGAATTGAGCCATATTGGGCCCGGCGGGAAAAACCCTGCGCGGTGATAGGACGGCATATTTTTTATCATATTGTTTGAAAAGAAACGTTATTCGAGGCACCGCGCAAGCGCTGCTTTCTTTGCCCCCTCAAGCGCGCTGCTTTCTATCGTCGCTCAGGCGCGCAAGCGCGCTACGCGCCGCAGGACATCAGAAATTAATAACCGAACATAAGGATCAAAAAAACCATGTTGGAAGCACTTATAGGAAAAATCGGGGTGCCGATTTTAATTCATATTCTGTCCGAAGCCCTTGGGCGTGTCGATAGCCCGGTAACGAAAGAGGCATCCGATGCCTTAGAAAGAGTAGGGCGCGCCGTGGAAAATGGCGGTGTATCGCAGGCACAATTGGCCGAAATGAATCGGCACACAGAAGCCATGATGAGAGCGGAGGCAGAGCAATACAAAACCGCGATGGAGCAGGTTAACACATCGCTGCGTGCGGAGATTGCCTCGGATGATCAATATGTACGTCGCATGCGCCCAACATTCGGGTATTTGATGGCCCTGACCTGGGCCGCGCAAATGTTGGGCATCGCATATGTTATCGTATTTAAAACCGCGCAAGCCGGTGTGGTGATGGCCTCTATGGCTTCGCTAAGTGCGATATGGGCTGTGGGGCTTTCGGTGCTTGGGATTTATGTGTATAAACGCAGCGAAGATAAAAAAACAGCTCATGGTAAAGAGGTTGTTTTTTGGAAGTCATAAAAATATGCAGTCCTGCAAAGGCTTCATCAAAAACATCACGGGACAAAACTTCGATTTTCCTTTATTCAGGCTGAATTTTGGCTATATTGCTAGGCAGGTTTAATTTGAACAATAAAAAATGGAATATAGAACCGCTCATGCAACCAGCGACATTTAACCCCTATAAAAACGTATTTCTTCCGATCCAGAACTTCTTTCAGATGACGGCGGCCGGTGGAATATTACTCGCTGTATCGGCCTTGCTCGCTTTGATTGTCGCTAATTCCAGTTTGTATGGCTATTACGATTATATTCTGCATGATATTCAATTCCGTATCGGGTTTGATGATATACAGGCCGGTTTTGATCATGAAATCCGCAAGCCGCTATTGCTATGGATTAATGACGGCTTTATGGCGATCTTTTTCCTGTTGGTGGGGCTTGAGATCAAGCGCGAAATTGTCAGCGGGGAACTCTCAACCCGTTCACGTGCGTTATTGCCCGCTGTGGCGGCTGTTGGCGGGATGATCGTCCCTGCGCTGATTTATTATGTGATTAACATGGATACGCCTGAAAACCTGCGTGGTTGGGCGATCCCTGCGGCAACTGATATTGCTTTTGCCCTCGGGGTTCTGAGCTTGCTGGGAACAAGGGCGCCTGTGCGTTTGAAAGTTTTATTGACCGCAATTGCCATTATTGACGACCTTGGCGCGATTTTGATTATCGCATTTTTCTACACCGATCATGTAAAGTTGTCGCCGCTCTATTTTGTGGCGGCATCGCTTGTGACCTTATTCCTACTTAACAATCGAAAAGTTAGTACGGCCACGCCTTATATTATTGTCGGAACAATTTTGTGGGTGGCTGTTTTAAAATCAGGGGTGCATGCAACGCTGGCCGGTGTTGTGACAGCCCTGTTTATTCCAATGACTTGCCCGCGTGATGAGGCATTTTCTCCGCTTAAAGACCTGGAACATAGATTACACCCCTGGGTGGCCTTTGGTATTTTGCCGGTATTTGCCTTTGCCAATGCCGGCGTGCCTTTTACGGGCATTACGTTTAATTCATTGTTTGATCCGGTCACATTGGGGATTATTCTGGGGCTTGTTGTCGGGAAACAGCTTGGTATTTTCTCTTTGTTATGGCTGTCCATTAAATTGGGGCTCTCCCCTATGATTAAAGGCGCAAGCTGGGTCCATCTTTATGGCGTTTCTGTGTTATGCGGTATTGGTTTTACCATGTCTTTGTTTATCGGCGGGCTTGCCTTTGAGGACGTTGAGCATCAGGCGGCTATTCGTCTTGGTGTTCTGGTGGGCTCACTTATCTCTGCTGTGGCCGGGTATTTGATATTCTACTTTGCTCCATTAGCGCAAGACCCGGAACCGGGCACGGATGTTGAGGAAAAGCCCTATAGCCAAGAAGCCTAAAATAGCCTATCCTAATCAGTGAATTATAAATGAAATTTTAAGGATTTCATTGTCATACTGCCTGTTCAGGTTAGTTTTTCATGAGGGATAATATGAGCACAAAAACACCAATTACAATCGCGCGCGGTGATGGTATCGGGCCGGAAATTATGGATGCGACGCTGAAGATATTAGAAGCATCCGGCGCGCAGTTGGATATTGAAGAAATTGAAATTGGTGAGGCCGTATACAAAAGCGGCGTTAAAAACGGTATTGCTGATAGTGCGTGGGAATCTTTGAATCGCACCAAAATTTTCTTGAAAGCGCCGATTACAACGCCGCAGGGCGGGGGCTTTAAATCCCTGAACGTGACCATTCGTAAATCATTAAGTTTATTTGCCAATGTACGCCCGTGTGTTTCTTATGCCCCGTATGTTGAAACCAATCACCCCAATATGGATTTGGTGATTATCCGTGAGAACGAAGAAGACTTATACGGCGGCATTGAATATAGGCAATCGCAAGAGGTTATGGCCGCGTTGAAATTGATTTCGCGCCCGGGAACAGAACGTATTTGCCGCTATGCATTTGAATATGCGCGCGCCAATGGCCGTAAAAAAGTGACCTGTATGTCCAAAGACAATATCATGAAGTTGTCGGATGGTTTGTTCCATAAGGTTTTTGACGATATTGCCAAGGATTATCCGGATATTGAACATGATCATATGATTGTTGATATCGGCACCGCGAAAGTGGCCAATGCGCCGCATTTATTTGATGTGATTGTTACGCCCAATTTATATGGGGATATTATTTCAGATGTCGCGGCCGAAGTGACGGGGTCTGTTGGTTTGGGCGGGTCTTCCAATATCGGGCTTGATTTCGCGATGTTTGAGGCCGTCCACGGCAGTGCGCCGGATATTGCCGGTAAGGGGATCGCCAACCCATCCGGGTTGTTGTTGGGCGCGGTGATGATGCTGGTGCATATCGGACAGGGAGAATGCGCGGCCAAGGTGCATAACGCCTGGTTGAAGACAATTGAGGACGGTATTCATACCGGTGAAATTTACCGCGCCGGAAAAAGTGCCGAAAAAGTGGGTACGGACGGCTTTTGTCAGGCTGTTATTGAACGCTTGGGGCAGGTGCCAAAGAAAATGCGTCCCATGGATTACAGCGCGGTGCCTTCCGGGGGTATGGTTCTGCCGCCGCTTAAGACATATCCGCCCGAGAAAAAAGAACGCGTTGGCGTCGATGTTGGTATTAACTGGGACAAAAGCACCGATGAATTGGCCAGTGCGGTTATGCGCTGCGTTCCCAAGGGGCTGGAGCTTCAAATGATTTCAAATCGCGGAACAAAGGTTTGGCCGGAGGGCAAATCGCAGACATTCTGCGCCGATAACTGGCGTTTGCGTTTCAAGGGGCCAAACGGTGCGGTTGTTGCAACATCGACCGTGATTGAATTGTTGGATAATATGAACAAGAATGATTTGAATTTCACGAAAACCAACATGTTACATACATTTAATGGTGTTCCGGGCTTTACCGTTGCACAAGGGGAATAGAGATTAAAAAGATAGGGGTAATTGTCATGCGCAAATTTTTTATATTGGCCTTTGTTTTATCTGCTTTCAGTATAGGCAGCATGAATACCGTTTATGCGCAGGATCAGGACGAGGACGGATTTTCTATATATTCCACGAGTGTTTTGTTGCTCCCGAATATTCAACATAAGCGCAAGAACAGACGTGAATATTATGAAATAACGCTTTCTGAGCCGAGTGGACCTTTTTTTAAAGAGGTTAAATTTCTGAACCAGCCCCCGGCAAAAACAATATCGCAACGTGTTGATCGTTTGATTCACGGCATTAAAATTGATATTCCGCCGCAATATGATCATTACGGGTATGAGATTCGCCGTTACATGAAAAGTATTTTGGTGCCAGGAGATCTGAATGACCCTGCCAAGATTGCGGAAGAACTCAAAAATGCAAAAAAAGCGCGCGTTATTCTGGATTATTGGAAAAAATCTTTGCACGAAGAAATGGCGGATATTGAGGCCAAGCTGAATGACGGTTATTCTACGCCGACTTTGAAAACAACATATCGCTATAATGCCAATATTGTTAATTCCTTTATATCCGATGCGTATTTCTGGATTGATAGAAACATAGAGTTTCTTGAATTTTTGCGGGATAATATCCGGGGATTTGCGGTGCAATATCCTTTTTATAATGTCCCGGATACAAACACCCGAGAGCGGTTTAAAGAGCTGCATGCAAAACGGGAAGATGGTTTAAACCGCGTGATCGTATACCCCCCTTTTCGTGCGATGATTTTTTAAATTGCGCGCATATCTTTTATTCTTAAATTTTACGGGATAGTCAGGTTATATCTTTAGCCTATGTCATTGCAGGCTTTGATTGTGTTGGCCATCAGGCATGCAATTGTCATGGGGCCAACTCCGCCCGGGACGGGGGTTATATATCCGGCTTTGCCTTGCGCGCCTTCATAATCAATATCGCCGCATAATTTGCCGTTATCCATGCGGTTGATGCCGACATCAATGACAATGGCCCCTTCCTTGATCCAGTCGGCCTGAACCATTTTCGGGCGTCCAACCGCGGCAACCAGTATATCAGCGCGCCTGCAGACCTCTTCCAGATCTTTGGTGCGTGAATGGGCTTGCGTGACCGTACAGTTTTCTTCCAGCAACAGTTGCGCCATGGGTTTGCCAAACAGCAAAGATCGTCCAATGACAACGGCATGAAGGCCGCTAAGATCCTGTTTAACGCTTTTGATTAAACGCAGGCTGCCTTGGGGGGTGCACGGCGTTAGACCGCTTTTGTCACCGGCGATTAATTTTCCCTGATTAATAAAGGTCAGGCCATCAACGTCTTTTTCCGGGGCAATGCTTTGGATCAGGGCGTCGCTATCCAGATGATCAGGAACCGGCAGCTGCAGCAAAATGCCGTGCACGTCCGCATTGCGGTTGAAGGCTTTGATCTCGGCCAAAACTTCTTCCTGCGTGGCTTGTGCGGGAAGGCGGCTTTCAAAACTTTGTATGCCGATTTGCTCGCACGCCTTGATTTTATTGCCCACATAGACCTGCGAAGCCGGGTCATCCCCCACCAGAATGACGGCCAGTCCCGGCTTTTTCGCCATGGCGCCAACTTGTTCGGCAAAGGCGCTGCGCAAATTTTTTGCGATTAATTTTCCGTCTATAATTTGCGTATTCATGGCGTTTCTTCAGATCCTGCGTAAGCGTTGTTAGTAATACATCATGCTGCTGATGCCCCCCATGATGATCGATGCGGCCACTTGTAACAGAATAATGACAATTAAAGGCGTCAGATCGATACCACCAATAGGGGGTATGTATTTACGGATAGGCTTATAAACCGGATCGGTGGCTTTTTTCAATAAATTTATTAGATTTTTGGCCGCTTCATTGTCGGTGTGAATAACTTCAAAGGCAATCAGCCAACTAATGGCAACTTGCAAAATGATGATCAGGATATAAATATTCAGGGCCAGACTGATTAGGTATAGAAGTAAAGACATGCAGTGTTTCCATTTTTTACATTGATTTATATTCTATCAACTAGCACAAGGTGCAAAAAAAATAAATAACTGCTTTGGTTGTTTTGCGATTCATGCTTTTAAAAATCAATATATGAAGATTTTATGGTATAATGGGAACTCAGATATGGTGATGATGGAGATAGCATGTTTGGTATTGACCCGGTAACGGCAGGGACGTTGTTGATATTGGCCGCTGGCGGCGGTGTGTGTGATATGGCCCCGCGTACCAAAATTAATGTCACGCCAACTACGCAAAGCGTAAATTTCGTTACCGATATCCCCTTGGCCGAAATGCAGAAAACCAAAACAGATACCATTAATCCGCATAGTTTTAACGGGGTATCAATCACGCAAGGATACGCAAAAGGCGAGATCAGTATGCGAACCAGAGTGTCCATGGGCGGTGAAAAAATACATGGAAGCCCGGCTGCCTGTCTTTGGTATAAGGAAATCACGATAGATTTCGAAATAGACCCGAATGTTTATATCGCCAAAGAGGTACACCGCGACCCCTGCATGCGCCGCGCCGTGACGGACCATGAAATGAAGCATGTGAATACCGATAAATTGCTGATTAATAAGTTTTCCCATCACATCGCTCAAACAATGTATCAGGAATTGAAAGGCCGCGGTTTTGTTGCTGGTCCGGTGCCTCTGGAGGATGTCGAGGACATTGCCGACCGTATGAAACAAACCGTACTTCAGATTGTGAAGCGGGAACAAAAACGTTTTGAGCTGGACCGTATGGACATGCAGGGCAAGGTCGATTCCAAGGAAGAATACGACCGCGTTGCGGCGCAATGCCCGAATTTTCGTGTAAGCCCGTCTATGTTAAAATAGAGCCTATTGCGGCGGCTGGAAATGTGGCAATATTTCGTTGTCCGCGATGGCGGGTGTAACGGGCCCTTGCCATGTTTTTATAATATTCAAATCCCCATCGACAAGGAATGTTGTCGGCACGCCCTGAACGCCCAGGCCGCCCATCATCAGGCCCGCATAATCCATACCAATATCGCTATATGGATTGCCCAGTCGTTTCAGGAAATCATCCAGATCATCTTTTTTGTCTGTCAGCGCGATGCCATAAAGCGGAATGTTGTGATCCTGCGAGAGGGCGGTTAATACAGGATGTTCGGCCTCGCAAGGGGGACACCAGCTGGCGAAGATATTCAGCAACATCATATCGCCTTTCAGGCTTGCGGTATTAAAACCGTCTTCATGCATCGCGCTGGCCATGCCAAAGGCCGGAATTTGCGTGGGCGGGGCACCAGAATTAATGGGGGAGGCCGAAAAAGGCCAGAATGCAAATAACGCAAAACCGCTCATAATGACGAACAAAATAATATTCAGCGCAATAAGCGGCTTTAATGATTTTTGCGCAGGCATGCGGGCTCCTTCTATCTGTCTGTCAATTTATCTATCTATCTATCCAGAGCATGTTTTAAATCATGGATCAGGTCATCAATATGTTCAATGCCAACAGACAGGCGGAACAAATTATCCGTGACGCCGGCCCTTTTACGGGCTTGCTTCCCCATTGAAACATGGGTCATGGTCGCCGGATGGTTGATCAGGCTTTCTGTCCCGCCGAGTGATTGCGCCAGCACAAAAATGCCAAGCCGGTCGATAAAGTCCGCAGCGTCTTTTTTATCACCTTTCAGAGTGAAGCTGAGCATGGCGCCTGGCCCGCCTTGTTGCTGAGAGGCCAGTTTATAATCCGGATGGCTTTTCAATCCCGGGTAATGAACATGGTCAACGGCGCTATGCTGCTCCAGAAAATCGGCAATGGCCCGGGCGTTTTCTTGTGCGCGCCGGATACGTACCTCCAGGGTGCGCAGGCCGCGCAAGGTCATGTAGGAATCAAAGGGCGCACCAATCAGCCCCAGTGAATTTGCCCAGAAATCCAGCTCATCCCATATATCTTTGGTTTTGGCGACAACCGCGCCGCCAACCACATCGCTGTGGCCGTTTAAAAATTTGGTGGTGGAATGGCAGACAATATCGGCACCAAGGTCAATCGGGTGCTGTAAAATCGGGGACAAAAACGTGTTATCACAGACGATCAGGGAATCTGGCCGGGCGTCTTTAACCGCGCCGGAAATGGCGGCGATATTGGCAACGCGCATCACCGGGTTGGACGGGCTTTCAATAAAGACCATTTTGGGTGATTTTGCGGCAATATCGCGGGGCGCATTTTCGTGGTACTGGTCCATGAATTCCAGCTTGAAATGGCCTTTATCCGCCAGTGCCTGCATAAGCCGGTACGCGCGGCCGTAACAATCATAAGGGGCGATCAATAAATCATCGGGGTTTAACAAATGCAGAGCAAGGGTGATAGCGGCCATGCCCGATGCGGTGATACAGGCATTGTATCCGCCCTCTAGCCCGCTAATGGCTTCTGCCAATATATCGCGCGTCGGGTTGCGGGTGCGGGAATACTGGTAATCCGGGAAGTTTTCTAACCCTATCATTTTATGGGTCGAGGATAAATATAGTGGCGGGATCACGGCCATTTCGGCTTTGTCCTTGCCTATCCCGGCCTGTACGGCGCGGGTGCGTCTGTATGTCGGTTTCTTATCCATAACGATGGCAGGCTATCACAGCTTTACCGCTTTGGGAATGTAAAAACCGCTGTCCTGGTAGGGGACAACGGTTTAATACGGTAGTGAGCTATTTGGTAGTAGAGGCTATTTATTGAATTCCTCTATCCTTATAATATAGTGCTGAAATATGGCAAAAAAATGCCTTAATCACGCCTTCTTTTTGAATTTTCATAAATAATTGAAATTGCATATAAAATTTCTAGCTTTATGTTTGTTATTTACCTGTTTTTAACAGGTGGATGGCATGATATCCTACTTATTCAAAATTGATTTGCTTCTAACAAGGACTTCTAGATTATGACACTTACCGGCCAGGACACATTTAAAACTCGCAAAACATTAACCGTAGATGGGAAAGACTATGATTATTTCTCGCTGGAGGCTGCCGCTAAGCAGATTGGCGATATATCCAAACTGCCGTTCACGTTAAAGGTTTTGCTGGAGAATTTGTTGCGATTCGAAGATGGGCGTACGGTTTCAACCAGTGATGTGAAGGCGCTGGCCGAATGGTTAAAAACCAAAAAATCGGATACGGAAATTGCTTATCGTCCTGCGCGTGTACTGATGCAGGACTTTACCGGCGTTCCGGCGGTTGTTGATTTGGCCGCCATGCGCGAGGCCATGGTGGCCTTGGGCGGTGATGCGGAAAAAATTAATCCGCTGGTTCCTGTCGATCTGGTGATTGACCATTCTGTGATGGTTGATCAATTTGGTACACCCGCATCGTTCCAGCACAATGTGGAACGCGAATTTGAACGCAATGGCGAACGGTATGAATTTTTGAAATGGGGGCAGGGCGCCTTCCGTAATTTCCGCGTTGTGCCGCCGGGCACCGGAATTTGCCACCAGGTGAATCTGGAATATCTGGCGCAAACTGTCTGGATGGCCGAAGACCAGAACAACCCGGGCAAGCAGGTGATTTACCCTGATACGCTTGTCGGGACGGATTCGCACACCACAATGGTGAACGGTCTGGCCGTTTTGGGGTGGGGCGTCGGCGGGATTGAGGCTGAGGCCGCCATGCTGGGGCAACCGATTTCGATGCTAATCCCTGAAGTGGTTGGTTTTAATATTACAGGCAAGATGAAAGAAGGCACAACGGCGACCGATCTGGTTCTGCGCGTGGTGGAAATGTTGCGTGAATTGGGCGTGGTTGGCAAGTTTGTTGAATTCTATGGTGATGGGCTTGATCACATGACGCTGGCCGATAAGGCCACAATCGCGAATATGGCACCGGAATATGGGGCCACATGCGGTTTCTTCCCCATTGATAAAGAAACATTGAATTACCTGCGTTTTACCGGCCGTGATGAACACCGGGTGAAAGTGGTGGAAGAATATGCAAAGGCGCAAGGCATGTGGCGTGAAACCGGATCGGCCGATCCTGAATTTACAACGACGCTGCATCTGGATCTGGGGGATATCGTTCCGGCCATTTCAGGCCCAAAACGTCCGCAAGACCGCATCGCGCTGTCCCATGCCAAAGAGGCCTTCCGCGCGCTATTGGCCAAAACCGAAGGCATGGCCCCGAAAGGGGAAGTGGCCGATATGTTGGAAGAGGGCGGCGGCGTTGTGCAATTCGACCGCAGCAATAACGGCATTGCCGTTGATGGTGCGGATTATAAAATCAACCACGGTGATGTCGTGATCGCCGCGATTACCAGCTGTACCAATACCTCTAATCCTGATGTGATGGTGGCCGCTGGATTGGTGGCACAAAAAGCCAATGCGTTGGGGCTAAAGGTCAAGCCCTGGGTAAAAACATCTTTGGCGCCCGGTTCGCAGGTTGTGACCGATTATCTTGAAAAAGCCGGTTTGCAGGATGATCTGGATGCCCTGGGTTTTGATCTGGTTGGTTATGGCTGTACAACCTGTATCGGTAACTCCGGCCCATTGGCGGAACCGATCAGCAAAGCCGTGCATGCGGCCGATTTGAATGTGACGTCTGTTTTGTCGGGCAACCGTAACTTTGAAGGCCGTATCTCACCGGATGTGAAATCGAATTATCTGGCGTCACCGCCGCTGGTTGTTTGCTATGCGCTGGCCGGGTCAATGCTGGTTGATTTGTATAATGAACCGCTGGGGCAAGATAAAGATGGCAATGATGTGTATATGAAAGACATCTGGCCAACGAATAAAGAAATTCAGGATACGGTGCGCAGCTGCCTGACCTCTGAAATGTTCACGCAGCGTTACGCCGATGTGTTCAAGGGGCCGAAGGAATGGCAGGCCATTGGCGGGGCGGCATCCGGTCAGACCTATGACTGGAATGACGGATCAACATATGTGCAAAACCCGCCATTCTTTGACGGGATGCAGGCCGAACCGGCCCCGACCGAAAATATTCAAGGTGCCTATGCGCTGGCGGTTTTGGCCGATTCTGTTACAACCGACCATATCTCGCCTGCCGGTGCGATCAAGAAAGACAGTCCGGCCGGTGAATATCTGATTGAACATCAGGTGCGTCCGCTGGACTTTAACTCTTATGGCTCACGCCGCGGAAATGACCGCGTGATGACACGCGGCACCTTCGCCAATATCCGCATCAAGAATGAAATGCTGGACGGCGTTGAAGGCGGGTATACCAAGCATGTCCCCACCGGTGAGCAGATGAGCATCTATGACGCCGCCATGCGTTACAAGGAGGAAGGCACGCCATTGGTTGTGATCGCCGGTAAGGAATATGGGACCGGGTCATCCCGTGACTGGGCGGCCAAAGGCACCCGCCTGCTTGGGGTTAAGGCTGTTGTCGCGGAAAGTTTTGAACGGATTCACCGGTCCAATCTGATTGGTATGGGCGTTTTGCCGCTACAGTTCAAAAATGACACGCGTGAGAGTTTGAACCTGAAAGGGGATGAGAAATTCGACATTCTGGGTATTGATGGCGATATCAAGCCGCGTCAGGATATCACCATGACGGTTACCTATCCCAATGGCGATAAAAAGGACGTAACCTTGCTGTGCCGCATTGATACGGCCGATGAAGGCGATTATTACCGCAATGGCGGAATCTTGCATTATGTCCTGCGCAATATCGCCAAGGCAGCATAATTTATTTGCATAATTTCTAAAGACTCGCTAAAACCCTTTTCATAATAAGTGGGAAGGGTTTTTCTTATGGCTAAAAATCAATCAAAACTGCGGCACGCGGTGGATGCGGTCTTCGGGTCTGCGCAATATTTAACGCATGACGGGGCGGCGTACTCTCAGTCGAAGTTAGGGCAAATATTCAACCGCGCCTCCAAGCCGCATTATCTGGCCTATGGTGTTTTTGCCGCGGCAGAAGCGGCCATTGGCGGCACGCCGAATACGGCGCTGGATTATGGCACGGATTTGGCCTTGATTGCGTTTATAGATTTATTGGACCGGTCTATATCAACACGGACATTGTTGAAGGGGCTGTATTTTGATACAAAAGGCGAAACCAAGGGCTTTGTTGACGCGCCAACAGCCAGTGCTTTAAAGCACAAAATAAAGCAAAGCCGCGCTGACACCATGATTTTTGGTACGGTGGCTGCTGTGTTCACTGCCGTATCGGGAACGACGGAAATGCAGCCAGCTATCCCTTATTTTGGGGCCGCGTTTACGATGTTTTTTGGCAATTACTGGCGCTCAAAACAGGTGCTGGACGGGAACTGGACATTGCTGGATAAAACGCCGCCCGCCAAACAAACCAGCCGTGAAAAGTCAATGTCACCGGGCAACGCGATGCCTGTCAAAATTTACAGCCGTGATATTTCCCCAGCCCTTGACTTGTAAAGACTTATACCATCGTTACTGAAATTACGGCTTGAAGAAGACAAACCCATAGGCGGGCAGGCGAACGGATTCCCCATTCTCGTTTGCGCCATCAGAGGCGTATGCGAGCGCGCCGTGTGAAGGAACATCTTGTAACTCGGCAGACAGGTTAAAGGCGCAGATGATTGTATCCTGCCCTTTTTTGCTGCGCTTGAAGCATAAAATGTCCGGCGCGGTGTCAAGGAATTCTATATCTCCGTCTTTCAGGGCGCCTTGTCGTTTACGCCAATGCAGGAAATTGCGCACAGCGTGCAACGTGGATGTCTTGTCTTTTTCCTGCGTTGCGACGGTTAAGCCGCGGTGCGTACTCGGGATGGGCAGCCAGGTCTCTTGCGCGGTGCTGAACCCCGCATGGGGGCTCTCGTTATTCCATGGCATTGGGGTGCGGCACCCGTCACGCCCTTGCCATAATGGCCATAGATACCGGCCCCACGGGTCGCAAATTTGATCTGGTGTAATGGCTGCTTCGGGCAGGCCAAGTTCATCGCCTTGATACAAAAATGCCGTCCCGCGCAGCGAACATAACAAAACAGGCAATAGCCGGGAAAGCGCCGGGCTATGCCCGTACTCTGTCCCTGACCAGCGCGAAGGCGCCCGCACAACATCATGGTTGGAAAAGGCCCAGCTCGGCCAGCTTTGTCCGGGCTCGGCCATCTGGTTGGTTAGTGTCTGGATGAAAAAACGGTTACCCGGCATTGCGCCTTTATGCCCCATTAAATCAAAACTATAGGCCGTGTGTAGCAAATCATCATCGGCGGTATAGTGGGCCGATGTTTGAACGGCGTTGTCATCACCGATTTCGGCCAGGGCAAACCGGTTATCATAGTCATCCAGCAAGGCCCGAATCTGGCGCATGAAGCTCAGGTTTTCCGGCTGAGTCTTATCATGGATATGCCATTGCATGTTATAGGCTTCGGGGAAATCCAGCTGGGATGATGAGCCGCCGTCACTGCGCGGTGGATTGTCGTGCAGACCGCGGTTGTGGGTGCAGAAATTAACGGCATCCAGACGAAACCCATCCACCCCGAAATCCAGCCAGAAGCGGCAGGTGTCAAGCATGGCCTGCCTGACATCTTTGTTGTGGTAATTCAGGTCCGGTTGTTCCTTTAGAAAATTATGCAGATAATATTGCCCGCGGCCGGGATGAAAACGCCATGCAGGGCCGCCAAAAATACTCAGCCAGTTATTCGGCGGTGATCCGTCCGGCTTTGGGTCGGCCCAGACATACCAATCGGCCTTTGGGTTTGTGCGGTTTTGTTTGCTTTGCCGGAACCATTCATGCTGGTCGGATGTATGGCTCAGCACCATGTCCATAATGACTTTCAGCTTCAGACGATGCGCTGCGTCCAATAAGTTGCGATAATCGTCCAGGCTGCCAAATAGCGGGTCAACCTGATAATAATCGGACACATCGTATCCGTAATCTTTCTGCGGGGACTTTAAGAAAGGGGATATCCATAAGGCATCAACCCCCAAATCCGCAATATAGCCCAGATTTTGCGTTATGCCGGGTAAATCCCCCACGCCATTGCCGCTGGTGTCCATAAAGGACCGCGGATAAACCTGGTAAAAAACGGCGCCGCGCCACCAATTGTGTTCAGGGCTGTTTTCGAGGCTGTTTTCGGGGGGCATGGCTATAATGGCTGATCCTTTTAATGGCGGGGGCGGGCAATCTTGTCAATTCGCATCTGCGTTATTTGCATTGTTACCATCACCGTCATTATTCAACTTGTCCGCAGGATTGTCATCTTCATGGTCTTCCTCTTCTTGGTCTTCCTCAGGCGGGCTGAGGGTTTTTTGTCCCAAACGTTCGGCATCACTCACGATTTTATGAAATTCCGGTTTTTCCGGCCTGTAATGTACATCATAGCTGCGTTCCAGATTGGCGATTTCGGCCGCCAGACGGCCCAATCTGCGTCCGGCATCTTTGGTTTGCTTTTCTTCGGTGCTATGGCGCTTGATGATGCCCATATAGAGTTTAATGTTATTCATGCCCACCATAAACGCCAGTTGTATGCCCTCTAGAAAGCAGGCGGCGGCGGCCAGGCACTGCGCGAAATTTATGGGGTCTTTGGTTTTTGCGTGTACTGAAAAATTAAACGTGGTGGTGCGGCTTGGCCCCCGCATAATGACGCCGAACCGCCCGTGGCTTTGTTCCAGATTTATAACCAGAGCCACATTGGAATCGTAATCGATTTTTACAACCTTACCGGCTTTTTTAAATGCATCTTCAGCCATAGGCAGGGCCTTTTCATAGTTATGGGCATTGCGGGCATCACATTTTTCTATCACATCCAGTAATAAATGGTGCTCCCCGGCCTCAAACACAGTGTGGCCGTTATGATAGATCGCAATCCATCTTTCGGGGTTATATCGGTATTCATAGTCATTCACGATAGCATCCCATGCCGCTTCCCAGTCAAAGGGTTTGGTTCTGTTCGTTAACGGGCCGGATGTTTTGTAAGATTTTATTATGCGCGCGGCCATGCGCACGCAGGAATGCATGTTCTGGGCGCGAACGACGAAAATTTCCGTATGATTTTTCTTCGCACCTTTTAGTTCAATAACCAGGCGGTTGCTCAGGGCGATGATCATCTTTTGTTCATCTGTTCCCTGTTCGGAATCATGAATGGAAAATTTTTCCCGCAATAATGATGAATGGAATTCGCTCATAAATCCTAGTGTATAAGTAAAAGTCTTTGTTTTACTATACTATCATAAATATTAATCCGCGATGAAGACTTCTCTATTTTATTGCGGATTTTTATTATGCACTCATCGGTAACGGCATGGGTGCGTTTTTGCGCAAGGCATAAAGGCGGCGCGTTTCGTGGGCTAGCCATTTTTCCAGATGCAGGCGGGCGGGCAGGTCGGCCATAAAGGCTTCCATTTGTGCCAGATATTCCGGGCCGCGGGCCCCTATGGAATTGAAATCATTGGCGATTACCCGTTTGCTGCCGATTTTTATCGATTTTGGCGCGCGATCCTGCATAAAGGTTGAGGCACATTCTGCGGCTTTGTCCATGCTGTTGAACCAGGAACCGGCCATTTGGCTGGCGGCACTGCCGAATGCGGTGCCCAGCATGCTTTCCATGACCATAGAACCCAGTGCGCTGTCGTATTCAGCCGGCAAGGCGTGATTGGCATCCTGATTCAGGAATAATGGCCCGTTATGGTCGGGTTTGTCCGGGTGCGGCGCGCATTTTTGCAGTTCCTTCATCAGGTTCTGTATTTGCGCAATGACGGTATGCTCCTGCTGTGTATTATTAATTGTTTTCATGTCACCCTCTATATTCTTTTTGTATATTTTCTTTGAATATAGAGGAGTTAAGTAAATACAGTTTTAATAATACATAAAATTCGAAGTAAAACTAAAATCTATACTTCAATAGTATTTATCTTTTATTTGTATAAAATTTTATATAACAGTCATAGCCTGCGTTATTGATCCAGTATGTCAATCAGGTCCCGTTGTTTATTGCCCAGGCGTGTAATATCCAGTTTTAAACGGCTGAGTGAATTGTGAAACTTTCTGAAATTGATATCCAGACGGTTCAGTGAATGGTCAAGCCTGCCAAAGATTTCATCCCTTTGGTTCAGTGCGGCGCGCAATTCAACATAGGCGCGGTCAAGTTCCATCATTTGGTGGTTTAATTGAGTATCCATTATATCTATCCCCTTTTTATATTAGTATATCCGAATATTAGGATTAATGCAATTATGGGAATACTTGTGGGGCGTCGCTATTAGGGCTGGGCATGATTGCTTGGAAACGGCCGGTGGACGTATTTATATGCGGTAGTGTATGGTAAGGGGGGCAGAACTATTGGGAAAACAGAGCGTCTATATCGTCTTGTGATGCCACGCTGCTTTCGTCAATCAAGGTGCTTTTATCGCCGGAACCACGTTCATCCGCGGTTAATTTAATGCCCAGCTTATCCAAAACGCCGCCAAGGCGATCCTCGATTGATTTTAAGTTTTCCAACGTCTTTTTGATACGTTGGCTGGTGATATCTTGAAAGGAGCAGGCCAGAAAAATTTCTTCGACATCCTGATTGACCTTTTTAATGGCTTGTTCTCTGCTGCTTTCGTTATCCCAGTTATTTTCTTGTCCGATTGTGCCTGCAATGCGCCCGGCGGCATCCAATATTCGGTTGGCGGCATCTTCGGTCATATCAACGACGGCGTCCAGCTCCACCCCCGCATTGGCGGGGGTCGTTCCGTCACCTTTATAGGAAATGGCATGGATAACATCCAGAATTTCGCTGAATTTTGACGTGATGCCGGTTTCTGCCATATCAACCTGTTGGGATGTGGCGTTTATTTCCATTGAAATTTCATCAAATCGGCGGGCGATAAAGCGTTCTAATGTGTCGATTTGATCCTTAATATGATCAGAAACTTCATGCACTTTTTCACGCTTATCGTCTGTTATCTTTTTTGTCTGTGGGTCGCTCATGCCATTATTATCGCCTGAAAAGATTAAGAACTTCAAAACAAAACCGTTTTACTATGGGCAATTGGTAATAATACATACATAGGCATTTTAGAAACGGACCCGATCATAGAGCTATGGTCCGATTTTATTTTTTATTTTGCCGCGGTAATGGGTGTTCAAATGGCCAATGAGGTCTTATAATGTTATGAATTTATTGGGGGCCTTGAAGTAAATGCCAAGCGAAGATAGACGTATAATGTTCACATTTGATGAAGCCTATAAGGCCATCTATAGCTTGTGTACCCAGAAAAGCATTAAAAAGCCGCCCGCGGGATTCATCACCAAAATTGAAAAAGATGAAAAAGACGATACCGTCATTTACGTTTATTTAAAGAACGAAACCGAATGGGAAGGTGTGCGTAAGGCTGAATATTCCCGTGATTTTATCGCTGCGTCGTTGATGTTGTTTTGCCGCGGCAGCGGCATTCCCATTCCGCGTATGGCGCGTAAGTCTGTTGTTCTGGGGAAGGAAAACATCATCTTGCGGGTTGAAATATAAGTCCGCATACCGTGAGGCCAGGCGCTAGGCGCTGTATCTTTTACCATTAATCAGAGTTTAATCATCTTTCTTTGCGGGCGTTTCCGGCAGGGGGGCATCCTCTTCGTTTGTAGATGCGTCCGTATGGTCCGGGCCGGGCTGCATGTCTGTTTGTTCCGGTTGCTCGCTGACGGTCGCGGGGGCCGCGTTTTGCCGGTTTTCTGGGCCGTGGTAAACATCGATAATATCAATGATCGATAAAATTTGTTCAATCTCCTGTTTGCACCGCATCGCAGATTCGCTCGTTGTGATGGGGATATAAACGTCAGAGGCTTCAAACATATCCTCTTTGGCGGGGATGGCCATGAAAATATATTTCCCCTGGAAGAAGGCAGCGGAAATCTGGGCATTGCCAAACAGGGCCGATGTTTCCGATATTTCTTTCAACAATTGATCATTTTCAAGGTTTGGGCGGTTTTTTTCATCATTGGTCAGGATAGTGAAATGTCTGGAAAAAGCATTGTTGCCCGGCGGCAGGGGGGTCAGTTTTTTACTTAGGCGTTTGGCCAGGGACGCATCAGCGGTGATAACGGAATGGCCGTGAAACACAGTATTTTTGATTTCGATCAAAACAAAAATGCCGTCAAAAATCAGATCATTCGATTTTTTCGGGTGGCTCAGGCGGGCCTCTGAAAATGTGATTTTGGCCCCTTTGTAATGGCCAGAGAAGCAATCTTCGGCCATATATTTTCCGTGAGCGGGCACCACGCCGGTTCTGGCAAGAACTTTACGCCCAACACCGCGTGTCGGATAATATTTTAACCCGCCCAAGGCATCGGCCAAACGGGGCATAAAGGTGGATTTGTAGTTCTTTTTATAGTCTTGAACGGGTTGGCGCACCCAACTCATCAATAATAATGGCGGCGCGATGGCCAGAACCATACATAACAGGGCCAGCAGGATATTGCCCATGATCAGCAAATACCAGGCAAATCCCCCCGCGCCCAAAACCACCGATGTCAGTGTAACCGTTAAGGAGACAAATTCCCGGCTTCGGTTCTCGCCCATTTTTTTCAGGCGGTATTCTTCGGCTTCTTTTAAAAGATGTTCAATCTTTTCATGATAGATGTGGTCTTCAACATTGCGGATTTCATTGTCGCCAATGTCACGGGCATTTTGATTTTGTGCAGAGTCTAGCGTATCCATAAAAATAGTCTACAGTATGACGAAGGTGGATCAAAGCTAGTATTTGAAAAATGGAAAATCTCTGCGATAATAAAAACGATTAAGGAACAACAGAAATGGAAAAGTCATGGATCAAGATTTAACCCCGGAACAAGTCGATCAGATTAAATATATTCTGATGTTCGTGCTGGCCATTCCTATGCTGTTTTTTGTGCGTTTCATTATTTACATGATATTGCCGCGCGGCATATTAAAGATGTTTCATAAAAAACATGGTTATAAGAACAAAGACGTCTTGAAAAAAGAAAAGAAATTTTACGAAGACGATTAATGTTATATTCCCGCGAATCCCCCTCTCAACGAAGGATGGAGTGCTTTTCAGCAATAATATTTATCGGCTTTACAGGTGCAAACCGGAATGTTGCTTAGGGATTAGAGGGGGCATTGTTTAATTCCGGGCAGAATGGATCCAGGTGTGGCTCAGGCACGGCCATTTTTATGCCGAATGCGGCTAAATCCTCATCGTCGGGCACATCCAGATAGGCCATAATCTTGTTTCCGAATTTTGGCGGCTCATTAGGTTTCGGGCCGCCATGACCATAGGGTAGTGCAACCGTTGTTTTATCCAGTAGCATGAAATAAAAACTATTGCCGCCTTGTACGTAGCTATCCGTTAATGGCTTGAGGTTGCCAAGGGGGCCGCCATATAAAGTTCGTTTTAACTGCGCGTCTGGTCCTTCGCGGGATTCAACCAACACAACTGTGGTATCATCACCGGCCTTGGCAGCATATAAAATTTTTGGCGGTTTTGCCCCGGCGAGCAGCGTGAGAGTACCGTTTTGCAGTTTCGTTTCTATCTTCTGTATATCGGCATCATCCAGAAGCCTGCCTGCGCTGCGTGTGAATGGCGTAATCAGTCTGGCTGCCAGCAGTGATTCATCCTCTATTTCATAAGTTACATCGTATTGGTCAAAGTCCGCGCAGCGCGTCGGTAGATTATGCGCGATTTTGCCGTGCAGCTCTTCTTGTGCTCCATACCCTAGATAGGCCTTGTCGCTATTGCTATCGGGCATAAAATAAATGCCGCCACTCTCGGGAAGTATGAAGATGCCTTCCGGGAATTCCAGTGCCAATTCTATGCTGTGGTCTTTACTCATTTATTATAGCCTTTTCAGGTTGTCGCCTATGTATTATAGAAAATGATTTGTATATAAGTTTTTGCATGTTGTCAAATCCACCACATTACAGTCTTACAGGTCATCGGCCAGCGGTTCATACCAATCGCGGATCATACCGGCTTCTTCACGGCTGGGGTGATTGAACGGGCGTTTCAGCCTGCCATGGAAATAGGTGCGGACAAGGCTTTGCCAGGTTTCTTCTATATCTTTGCCGTGATGATTGCACCAGGCTTCGAACCAGACAGTGCCAGCGCGGACATGGGTGATTTCGTCATCATGAATAATTTGCAGAAAATCAGCCGTTTTTTCATCGCCCTGCGCCGTCATGGCCTTGATCATGCCGGGAGTAACATCCAGCCCGCGGGCCTCCAGCACCATGGGGACGATGGCCAGGCGTGCGGCAAAATCGTGCGCGGTCTGTTCCGATGCCTCCCAAAGGCCATCATGGGCGGGTAAATCGCCGTATGACGCGCCCAGATCGTTCAGCCGTTCCTCCAGCATCAGGAAATGCTTGGCCTCATCATCGGCAACTTTGCACCAATCATCATAGAAGGCCTTTGGCCGTTCAAAATCACCCAGATCAAAGCTGCGCGCCATCACGTCCCAGCTCAAATCTATCGCGTTTAGCTCAATATGGGCCAGCGCGTGCAAGAGCGCAATTTTCGAACGTTTGGACCCGGCCTTGGCCCGTTTAGGCATGTCGGCAGGGGGGAGCAAAACCGGTTTTTCCGGGCGGGCAGGGCGCAGCGGCAGATGGGCCGCCCCTATTTCCGTGATCTCGCCGCCGCGCCAGCGGGCGATAGAGTCCCTCGTCTTTCGGGCCTTTTCTGCCGGGTTTGGGGTTTGAAGCACATCCAGTGCGGCGTCGCATAAGCTGGTCATTGTTTTTTGTCTCTTCGCCTCTGTTTTACCCATATCTATGCCTGTACCTATGCCAAAAACCTGATGGCGTATTGATGGATAAAATAGGAGCCAACCAGACAGACCAGCCCAAGACCATACAGCGCCCAGAACCCGAATTCCTGTGGTATGACGGCCATAATTTTATCCGCAAACAAAAACGGTAGAAAAAAGCTCAAAGAAAGCGGCACCGCCAGCATAATCGACTTGGCAAAGGTCACGGAGGTAGCCGCGTTTTGATATTCCGCATAGGAAAAGGGGAGCACCAGCAAGGTCATCAGCGGCAGGGCAATGATAAACCCTGCCAGCTCCGGGCGCTTCCCCGATAGCCAGCTGGCAAAGGCAATCACGCAGGCCGACAGTCCGATTTTAAACAGCGCAAACCACATAGGCGCGCCTTAAGGCTTTAAAATGGCGCGGGCATTGACATTCAACGTCAAGGTGGTTTCCCCCGCCGCGGCAACCGGCGCGGCCATGGGGGCGGCGGCCATTTCCATCTTCATGGCGCTGGCCCGCATCATTGGCTGATAGGGGACGCCGGAACTGTTGACATTGACCTCGCGTAACTCGGCGCCGGATTTACCCAGCGCTTTGGCCGCGCGGTTGGCCCTGTCCTGAAGCTGCTTCAGGGCGGCCTCCATCAAGCTGTCTTGCACATCAATCGCCGTTTCGGGCGCAAGTGTATAATTCAGTCCGTTCATGGTGAGGCCCATTTTCTGCAATTTACCGGATAGCTCCAGCACGGTGTCTGAATCCATGGACTTGATTGTCAGGCTTTGTTGGCCGCGCCATTTGGTTTCTTTGCTGCGCTGGTCGGTGATTTCATATACGCGGTAGGCACCGGTATTAACCTTTATATTTTCTGTGTCTTTGGCGGCTTTAACCGCGCGGGCCATAACGGTGTTGATCTTGTTTTGCACCTGCCCTGAATCGCGATCTGTAACAATGTAAGATAAGGTTCCGACCAGTAAGTCCTGCTCAACCTCTTTGCGTTCTTCGGCGGATATGTTCAAAATCACCTGACCATCGGGCAGAGTTAGGATCGGGTCTTGCACTTGCGCGCCCGCAGGGGTGCTAAAGGCCAGCAAGGCAAGGGCAGGAAGGGTTCTTATAAGATGTTTCATGGTGGATATCTCCTTCGTTATTCGTAAAACTCTATTGGTAAAACTTTGTGCGGATGGCGGCTGTGTTCGGGCGTATTCATTCATGACGAACGCACCCCGATCCAGCGGCCCACGCGGCCCGTATAGTCAAGATAGGCGCCGCCGAACTTTTCGGCCAGATACTCCTCCTCGGGCTGGATGATATAACGGTCCAATACATACCATAGGACGGGAAGGCACAGGAACATGGCTGGCGCATCGGCCAGCATGGCAAGCCCGGCGTAACCGGTTAAAAAACAAAGATAAATCGGGTTGCGCGAATATTGATAGGGGCCGTCCTCCACCAGCGCCAGCGAAGGCATGTCGGGGCGGATATTGGTTCCGGCTTCATCAAATAATTTTTTGCACCAGATCATGCACGCGCCGCTGGCGATTAATAACGCAAGGCCAAGCCACCCCCATAAATGCCCCAGCGGATAAGGGAACACCCAGTTCAGGACCAGCCCGGCAATCAGGCTCAGCAATAAAATATTGGGCGGTAATGTTATAATATCTGGTTTGTCATTGTTTTCGGCCGCCGCCATGGCCGGGGCGTCTTTTATGACGCGCGGCGGTTCTTCTTCGGTGAATTCTGCGTCTTTTGCCTGCTTGTTTTGGTCGCTCATGGTCTTTTATAGTCCTGTGTTTGTCTTCCGAACAGATACTTGAATAATGCATAAAAAACATACATCATTGTTGCATCTGATTGTGCACTATTATAGGGAGAAAAGCCATGATGGAAGTAATTGAAGATTTGCCGGACGGGGTTGTGGGCATCGCCTCCAAGGGCCGTATCACCAAAGCCGATTATGATAAAATTGTGATCCCGACGATTGAAGGGGCTTTGAAAACCCATGATAAAATCAGCGTTCTGTTCCATCTGGAAGATATTGAGGGCATGGAGCTGTCGGCCATGTGGGAAGATACCGCGTTCGGTTTGAAACACTGGAGCGATTTTAAACGCCTTGCCCTTGTCAGTGATGTGGAATGGGTGAGCGGCATGACCGCGTTTTTCGGGTGGATGATCCCGGCAGAGGTGAAAACCTTTAAGGAAAAAGACGTCGCGGCCGCCCGTGAATGGGTTTGTACCGGCCATTAACCTCCCGTAAACATTTGTTTTTAAATAAAAATCCAGCTTCGTCATTTCGTTTGTCAAAAATGGCGGGGTGGGGGGTATCGCTTTCATCCTTTTGTGGGGGGTGACGGTGGTATAGGCGGCGCATACAATCATAAAAAGATTATATGATTAAATTCCTATTTTGTCGAGTTTTGACGAATGCTACTTACTCAATGTTAAGGGCTTAATGTATCAAGTTGTGGCCTTGTAATGCTATGCTCTGTTGGGTTAGGCGTATCTGGGAGCATATGAGGTGGGATGAGGTTTTCACCATTCATTCCGATAATTTCGGGACTGCTATCATTAAAGAATTCATTGACCTCTTCAACTGGGCTAATGGTTATGATGACTTCTGTATGATAAGTAGTATAGGTAGTGTTGGCTGCATTGATTAAAGCGTCATAAATTTCCGGATCCAGTTGAGATGGATCGAAATCCGGTTGGTGGCTTTGTTTAACGATCTCTTGTGCTGCTTCCCAGCCACCTAGATTATTGATTGTTTGTTGTACTATTGCATTTCCAACAGGGTCTTCAGGCATACCATTTTCTATTAGTTGCTGTAGTCCGTCTAATGCATCCTCAATTCCATATGGCTCACCACCATTAAAATCCTTAGCCTCTAAGCTATTACGGACGTGCATCAGCTTTTGCCATTCTTCCAGAAGGTCAAGGTTTAGCATGTCTTCCATTGAATCATTCGCATCCTGTTCTAGACGATTGAAGAACGCGATTGTTTGTTCTGCAGTTAGCCTGCTTCGAAATTCATCGAAATTTTTTGTGTAATTGATATAATCTTGGCTAGGATTAAATGGTGACATTTTGCGCTCCCGTTGGTAAATTAATATTATGTTAAATTAGTGAAGTTAAGGAAACCTTAAGACAGGCTCAATTTTATTTATAATTCTCGGGAGACGCTTAAGGGAATGCGGAAAGTTTCTTGCGGCGTGCGTTTTTTATCTTGATTAACACGAATTAATAGCAGTTCAGTGTTAAGTTCTACGCGGTTATAGATGTGCTTATTGCTTTGGTCTAGGCTTATAACCTGCAGTAGATCGTTTTCGCCGCCAATGCAAACTTGTCCAACTTCTATATCTATAGAGGCCCATTTAGGAATAAATGATAAGGCGCTATCGTAAAATAGAGCAATTTCATCATTATTATTAAGAGCCAAGGTGCAGTTCATCAAGGTATTATAGCCTGATCAATGCAAACTACCAATAAACTTTAATAATAAAACCTACTCATCCCCCATCTTCAGGGCATTGATAAACGCGCTTTGCGGGATGTCCACGTTGCCGTATTGGCGCATTTTGGCTTTCCCTTTTTTCTGCTTATCCAGCAATTTTTTCTTACGGGAGACATCCCCGCCGTAACATTTGGCGGTGACGTCTTTGCGCAGGGCGCTTAGGTGTTCGGCGGCGATGACCTTGCCCCCGATGGCGGCCTGAATGGCGATTTTAAACATCTGGCGGGGGATCAGTTCTTTCAGGCGTTCACACATCTGACGGCCGCGGCTTTCGGCGTTGTCACGGTGGACAATCATCGCCAGCGCGTCAACAGGTTCCTGATTAACGCGAATTTCCAGCTTCACAAGGTTGTTCTTGTCGTATCCGTCCAGTTCATAATCAAAACTGGCGTAGCCGCGACTGATGGATTTCAGGCGATCGTAAAAGTCAAAGACGACCTCGTTCAGTGGCAGGCGGTAAACCAGCATGGCGCGCCCGCCTGCATAGGTCAGGTCGATTTGCACGCCGCGCCGTTCCTGACACAGTTGCAACAGGCCGCCCAGATATTCATCCGGGGTTAAGATGGTGGCCTTGATCCACGGTTCCTCGATATGTTCGATATAAACCGGGTCCAGCATATCGGCGGGGTTGTAGAGCTCCACCATCTCGCCGTTGGTGCGGTAAATGTGGTAAACCACGCTGGGCGCGGTGGGGATAAGATCCAGATCAAATTCACGGCCAAGACGTTCCTGAATGATTTCCATGTGCAAAAGCCCCAGAAAACCGCAGCGGAACCCCATGCCGAGCGCCTGCGATTGTTCCGGTTCAAAATGCAGGGAGGCATCATTTAGCTTCAGCTTGCCCAGGGAATCGCGCAAATCTTCGTAATCGCCCATATCCACGGGAAAGAGCGAACAAAACACCATAGGTACGGACGGTTTAAAACCGGGCAGGGCCGTGTCACACGGTTTGCGCATATCGGTAATGGTATCCCCGACCAGCGTATCTTCGATGTCTTTGATACCTGCGGTGATAAAGCCCATCTCGCCGGGGCCGAGCTCATCGATCATAACCGGCTTGGGCGAGAACACCCCAACGCGGTCAATTTCACGTTCGGCGCGGGTGTTCATAAATTTGATTTTCTGGCCTTTTTTCAGGTGGCCGTCAATAATGCGCACCAGAATGACCACCCCTAGATAGGCGTCATACCAGCTGTCAATCAGCAGGGCCTTGGTGGGTTTTTCGGCATCACCTTCGCTGGGCGGGGGCAGTTTTGTGACAATGGCCTCCAGCAGGTCGTCAATGCCGATACCGGTTTTGCCGGAACATTCAACGGCCTCACTGGCATCAAGGCCAATGACGTCCTCAATTTCCTGACGTGCCTTTTCCACATCAGAGGCGGGCAAGTCCACCTTGTTCAGCGCGGGAATAATTTCGTGATTGTTATCAATCGCCTGATAGACATTGGCCAATGTCTGGGCCTCAACCCCTTGTGTTGAATCAACCACCAGGATAGACCCCTCGCACGAGGCCAGCGAGCGCGATACTTCATAGGAAAAATCAACATGCCCCGGCGTGTCCATCAGGTTCAACTGGTATTCATGGCCATCTTTGGCGGTATACAATAGCCGTACGGTCTGGGCCTTGATGGTGATACCGCGTTCGCGTTCGATATCCATGGAATCAAGGACTTGCGCGCTCATTTCACGTTCGGTCAGGCCGCCGCAGGTTTGAATAAGGCGATCGGCCAGCGTTGATTTGCCATGGTCGATATGGGCAATAATCGCGAAGTTGCGAATGTATTTAAGATCTTGTGTCATGGGCATTAGGAATAGGGCTAAATGCACAAAAATTCAAGTGTAATTAGGGATCGGCCATAAAATTAAAAAGCCCGCCGGCGCGCTGGCCTGGGGGCTTTGATATCTGATGGTGGTCTTGCGGCACGCGGCGTTACCGCACCATCACGGACATTATATGGCTGGCCCGTTACAGGTCAATGCCGGGCAATGATACGGTAGGCGCGGGCATGAAGCTCTGATCCGCTGCTCGTTCGAATTCTTTATGCAGTTCGATATTCGATAATTCATTGGCATTACCATCGGCATCGAATTTTCGGACCTGACGTTCATCGGCATTTAGAAAAGCCCTTGATTCAACGGCGTAGGCTATATCGGCTTGCAGTGCGGCTTCCATTGGCATGATTTTTTATCCCTCTTTATTTTTTCACCCTTGAAGTTATGGTAATCGGATAGGTTTAAGAATTCGTAAAACAAGCCATAAAAAATTGTGTTTTATACGCGCCGGTTTTGTGGATGGGGCTGTCATCGGCAATTCAGGCAAAATAAAAGCCCGCGAAGCTATATCTTCTCGAGCTTTAGAACGGTTTTATGCCTTGGCTTATAAGGCCGCTGCCTTGGCGGGAAGAAAGGGCCGAGTTAAACCCGTTCACGCGTCACGGCGCCCCTGATTAGTGTAAACAGCAATCGGTTATGAATTAGATAAGATATCCAGCGTTTGTGTCTGCGCGGGAGCCATATCCATAGACGGATCATTTGCGGCCTCGGCAAAGATGGGGGATATGCTTTCATGCAGCGGCTGCGCGCCCTCTGCGCCTATTTTCATCACCGCGGTGTTCTCCGCTGAGCGCTCCATTTGGCGCTGCTCCATGATCTCGTTCAAATCAATTTCTGATATTGCTTCTGGCATATTTCCGTCCCTCTATATTTTTCTTATTGTTATGGTAATACATTCATGGTTAATTATTGGTTAAATAGTGCCCTAAAACACCAAAAATGCAGTGCAGGCCCCGTAAATATTACGGCTGTCCCAAATTCAGACTTAAGGGCTGATTTAATGGCTCAGCAGCAGAAGCCGTGGGCTCTTGCGTGTCCATATCAAGTACTTGAATCGGTTGATGATCTCCCCCATCAACACTCACAGTATTATTGTTGGCATCAAATCGCGCCACCATCTTTTGATTGCCACCTGCTGCGTGCTCTGCAAAGGTCGCTCTTAGGACGTGGTCTTCGATGCGGGGGTTGAATCGTTCTGTCATGTGGTACACTCCTCTATTTATAAACTATTACCGTTTTACACCTTGCCTGAAACGCCGGGATTGTTTTTATAGGCTCCCGTTTGTCCTTCAGGACTTTTTTAGTTTTGATGAATAATCAGCGGGATATAATAACCTTCTTTGGCCTCACCCGTATCATCATCCAACAAAATTAACAGTATTTGATGGGTGTTCTGCATGTTCTTCGCAATGCTTGGTTTCACCGGAAATCCGATATTGCGAACCTCCCCATCTTCTAAAATAAAATCCAGCCTGTTTGCCGAAACATTATATTCCAGCCAGGCAATCTCGCTCTTAAAGGGTTTGTTGTGAAAGACTGCGACTTTACCATCTTTCATGACCGATATTTCCAGCTGAAACTCACCGGAGCCCTCCGCATCGTAGACGAAGTCGAGGACGTTACCATATTGCTTTTCAGTGGGTGTTTGTTCAGTGGTCATAACAGATTGTATCATAATTTATTTTCACATCACCCTTTTTCTTTATTACCTGAAACAAGTCTAGCAAAAACAGGGCTGAAATGCAAAGAAATGCGCGGTTTTTAGCGATGTTTTTTGTATTTTTTTTGTGTTTTTTTGTTGTTTTTTACGGCGGGGTGTTTTCAGGCCTTGGGGCGAATAACCAAAGGCACCATAAAACCGTCAATCGCTTCGCCATCTTTGGTCTGGACAATGGCCACTTCGCGGGCCTTTATGAAGTAGGGACGCACCAGCCATTGCAGCTTTGCGCCCAAATCCATCTGGTTGCCGTCTTTTTTGAACACGGTGACGCTGTGGTCATTCGGGTCATATTCCAGACGGTCAATATCCTGCGCCACGGGTTTGGTGTGAAAGATATAGGCCTCCATTGTGATTTTGTTGACGAAGATATCAAATTCATCTTCCTGAAACAAAATCCCGGAATTGGCAGATTTTCCGCTGGTGAATGCAGATTTCATTGAATCTATCTTCGTAGCGGGCGGAGTTTGTATATCAGAATTGTCGTCGGACATGATTTTGGAATAAACCTGACAGTTGGCACAATGTTGCGGTAAGGCCAAATAACCTTTCAGCATTATGGTTTAGTGTATCACCTCGTTCAAAAAGGATAAAGCCTGTATGTTTGTGATTATGCCAGTGAATTAAAGGAAACTGGCGCGTGGTGCTGCATTTCACGTTCGATGGCCGGTGTTGATACATCTGCGTTCCATCCGGCGTTGGCGATGGCGGCGTCTTTATTATGGGCCGTTGTATCAAAACGGATGGCGGCCGGTTGATCCAGCAGGGCGGCAAACTGGTTTGGCAAATGCGCACTGCCTGTTGCGGCGGCTGTGCTGGCGGCGATATTGGCGGCGCCGTCAAAGCCCAGACCGGTTTGGCCAGCGGCAAATGTATATCCTTGCGCGGCCGATTCCGTCATGCCGTTCAGGGCAATTTCGCTCATGTTATGAATGCCGGTGGCCCCTGATGCATCTGAAATAACCGCCAATGTGTGCAGATCACCATTATGATGCGCGGAGGTGCGAAAATCGCCTTCAATCGCCAATTCGCCTGTGTTTGTGTGATTGGCTTGAGTGTCCAGACCGGCCAGCATGGCAACATTATTGGGCAGAGCGTTCCCGTTTCCTTGCGCGGAGGCGCGGGCGTTCAGGTCCATGCGGTTTATGGCATCCTGATAGGTATCGCGGTGGTCTCTTTGCAGGGTTTCTCTGCCTATGCCCTGGCCACTAATGCTTGGGTTGTCATTGGGGCGAACGGTCAGACTTTCACCATTTCTGCGGTTTGGATCGCGGTCCTGATCCTGATCAAAACGATCACGCGCGCCGGAGAAATGTTCGAAGGCGTATAATCCACCGACGGCCAGCGCCGCGCCCATACCCAGTTTCATCACTCCGCCACCTTTAAAGAAGTTAAAGATGCCTTTGACAAAATTCAAACCGATCATACCGCCAACCAGCGCCAGACCAACACTTGCAACCGGGCCCCATGTTGAGCCCAGCATGCTGTCCATGTTGCGGAACAGGCCGGTGATTGTGTTGCCGATACCGCTTAGGAAATTTCCTGCGCTGGCGGCGGCGTTACTCATGGTTTCTTTGTTTTCCCGTGTCAGAAGTTTTTGTACCGTTACGGGCAGCTTGCTCTGAATATCCGCAGCGTTAATGTCGCCAGCGGCGCTTCTGAATGAACTGGCCGCGCTTGGTGTGTTTCCGGTATTGCCGGCGTTTGCCCCTTGTGATGTTGCTGGTGGCATTGCCGGTGTTCCAGCCGCAGATGTATCTGCCGCCGGTGTTCCAGCCGCAGATGTGTCTGCCGCCGGTGTCCCAGCCGTATTATTTGTCGGGGCCGCGCCGTTTTGAGTTCCTGATTCAATCGGGAAGAAAGGTCTTTGCGGCTGTGCTGATTCTTCGCCATCACCGAACCAACCCGGATAGACTCTTGCCCAGTGATCCTGGGTGATCATATCGGCGTCAAAGGTTTCTGATCCGTCAAAGCTGTATGAAAGATCGGGTTCCCAGCCCAATTGCGGGCCAATAGTATTGGCGGCCAAAGAAAAACCATTATAGCCAAGCGTGTCAATAATGCCCGGAACGCCATAATCCATGCCGACATCTGTGATCATAAATTCGCTGGGCGCCCCCAGATAGGACAGCATGTAATCGCGCTCGCCATCCCAGCCATCATAGGCCGAAAATGCCGCCAGCCCCATAAGGGCAGGGGTCACACCTTTTTGTATCATCGGCCCCAATGTAATCAGCTTATCGGCATAACGGTGCATACCGAATGTACCCAGATTAAGGGCTGTATTTTTAAGGGCGTGGCCAAGGCTGTAATTGACGACATCGCCTTCTTCGTTAAAGTGACGGCCAAACATATAGCCAATATTCTTGCGCATGGTGACCATGGATTGCGGGTGTGCATAATATCCTATGGCGCGCGGTACCATCAGTTTTGGAATATCTTTCAGGAAAATCTCCAGATTGGATCTCATCTTCAGATCTGATTTCGCACCGGGGCGGAAACCATCCATTTGCAACAGGAATTTATCGGCACGAATACCGGCGGCGCCATCAACAACCAGAAGTGGACGCACGAAATGATCGTAAAGCTCGGTTCTGTATCCGCCATATGCCATGAGTTTGGTGTGCGGGGAGTCTGTACCGGATCCACTGAGGTGTTTCATGATGTCGTGCCGCAGACCTGCAACCCTGGATTTTAGAACCAGTCTTTGCATTTCTTCCGGGTGCCATCCTTGCTGAACGGCGGCGTGTATCGCGTTGGCGGCGGTTACGGCCAAATCTTGTCTTTTTGCCGCGGGCATTTTGCCGTTGTTAATGGCATCGTCCAGATCTTTGTATAGTTCATACAGGTCTTTGGGGTCCATTTTTCTTTGCTGAAATCCGGTTTCGGCCCATTGCTTATCAAGGCTGTCCCGCTTGGCCATCAGGCTGGCAAAGTTTTCTTCAATAACGTTGGATTCGGCTTCTGTTTTTTGGGCCTCGGCTTCCGGGTCTGTTTTTGTCTCTGCCTCTGCTTCTGCTTTTGCTTTTGCTTCGGCTTCGGTGTCTGATTTCGTCGCGGCGGTTTCGCTTTCGGGCTTTGTGACGCTTTCCGGGGCTGTTCCCGCGCCTGTATCAGTTTCGGCGCCGGGCTCTGTTTTGGCGGCTTCGGTTTTGGGGGCCGGTGTTTGTGCTTGTGGCTGTGCTTGCGGCTGTTCATTGGCGCTGGTGCGGCGAACGGCTTGAATGCTTTCCAGTCTGGGCACAAAGGCCTGGGCTGTTTCGGTGCGGAAAGATCCGCTCAATACCGGGTCTTGCGCGATGGCAATCATCACATCTGCGTTCAGATTTTCGATATGCGACGGGTTTAATTTGCGGATGAACGCCGCGTCCAGATTGGCCACATCCTGCGTTTGCAGGGCAGGGGCAACGCGGTTCATGAAAATGTCATTTTGTATGCGGCTCAGGCTGTCGCGTTGTTCGGCGCTAAAGGCCTTCAGCGTATCGGGTTGAATGCGGCGGAAGTTTTCATCGCTAATACGGCTTAGGCGTGATGGCGTGAAAATATCGGCCTGATCCGGCGTGTAAGTATGGGCCTGATTGCCGCGGTAACGCGGTGTGTCTGCAGGCACCTGCGCGGCGGCCTTATCGGGGCCGGTCTCGTTCGTTGGTGGCTGATCTTGCTGGGCGGCCATTTGTGGCTGCTGGGCATCATTGGCAACGGTATTGAACTGATCTTTACGGGACAATGTCGCAGGTCTTGGTGTCTCGTCTGGCTGAGTTAATGTAACCGCATCCGGCGCGTTATTTGTTTCTGGCGCGGCGCTTGTGATCTCATCGGCATTGACGCTCAGTGTTGTATCCGGCGTATTTTCCGGTGCGCTGTTTGGCGTGTTATCTGGCGCGGCCTGTGATCTGCCGGGTTCTGATGGCGTATAAGTCTGCGTATAGGTTTGCGGTGATATTGCGGCGGCAATATCGTCGCTTGTTCTTTCCGCGGTTTGTTCTGCTGCCTGGTCTGCTGTTTGCTCTGCAACCTGATCGGCGGCTTGATCGGCGGCATTACGTGGGCGCACCGGGCTGAAATTTACGTTGCGGACAATGGCGCTGGACATGCCTTCGATGGCAAAGCCAAGGCCTCTACCCAGTGTGTAATCGGCGGCTGCGCCAATACCGGCGGCGGTTACTGTGCTGCCCCAGCTGTAATTTCCGGCGTCCATCAGGCCCGTTTCAATGCGCAGTGTCTGGCTGGTGTCGGCGTTTAATCCGCCATCCATTCCGCCTTCTACCCCTTCAACGCTCGCCAGTCTGGTTGTGAATCTATTCACGCCCTGCATAATGGTTTTTTCGGCTGTTTCGGTGACCAGCTGTTCGCTGGTTTCACGAACGGCCGCTTTTGTGGCGGCTTGGGCCGCGGCTTCGCGGGTTTCGTTCATGACCTGGTTGCGTACGGCTGTCATAAAGCCTTTTTGACCGGCTCGTTTTGCGGCCTCAACACCGGCGGAGCTGGCGCCCCCTGTTACCACGGATAATGCGGCCGCGGCCAAAGAGACAACATTGGCTTCGTCTGTGATGGTGTTCCATGCGGCGCGCTTGAAGGTGCCGAAATCATCACGGGTCAGATCAAATGTCTCGGACGCGTACATATAGGCCATTTTTTGATCCATGGTGAAAGAATCACTCAGATACAGGCTTCCGGCTTGTGAGATAACCTCCCATAGCTGGTTTCTTTCCTCTGACATGAATTCCAGACCCCATTCACCAATGGTTGCGGCGTCATATTCATTGTTTCCGCCAGCCTGATCCCAGCTTTGTCCTGTTTCGCGTTCAAACAGAATATGGGCAGCCTTTTGGAAGCTCTCATTATTTGCCAATTCGCTCTCGGTCGGGCGCGAGGCTTGTGTAAAGATCGAACCGTCATATCCATAGTTTTGCGCTGTGTCGTCAAAGAAACTGCGCATGGCTTCGCGGCTTTCAAAATTCTCTGTCGCCTCGACCAATTCGCTTGGGTCATCAGGAATGGTTGATATGAAGGTCTCTAATTCCTGAACCTGTGCCAAAAGGGCATTATCGGCATCGCTGCGCTCATCAACGGGGGGAAGCAGCTGTCTTTCGATGCGTGCGGCCAGGTTATCACTGTATCCTGTTTCGGCGGCCCCTTTAACGCGGGCATAAATGGCGGACATAACACCAAGGTCTCTGATGTCCTCGGCATTCATATTCGGGTTGTCCCTTGCCAAGCCTCTTGCCCCGGTAATCAGGAAGGCAGAATTTTTGTCGGCCATTAAACGGGAAATATTGGCATCAGCGTCGATGCGTTCGGCGGCAAGACCCCATAATTTGTCGGATAGTCCATCGTAAACATCCATATCGCGTCGGATTGTTTCAATGGCCTCCGGCGTCATTTGGCCATTTTCAAACCCTTGCAGGGCAATGGCCCCGCGTGAGGCATAGGTGGCATAGTGCAAGGCCGCGCTCATTAAGTCTTGGGAGCTGCCGTTTTCGATCAGGTCCTGAACGTTGCGGGGATAGCTTTGGAATTCACGGGCCTGTTCTTCCGGTCTAAGTCTTTCCGATGCAAAATCATTGCGGGCCCACTGCGTCAGTAATTCATCGGGATCAAAAGCGGCCAGCGCTTCATCGCCATTGTCGAAGAAATCCCAGAAACTATCGGCGTCGTCTTGCAGGTCCTGACGGGTGCTTTCAACATGCGCGGCCCATGCGCCTTCGCCGTGAATGCGGTTATAGTCAGCCTCGGCGGCGGCCAGAAATTCAGGATTGGTATTTAATGATGTATTCGGGGCGGATAATTGCGTCATCCAGTCCGTCATGGCCCAATTGATTGGGGCGGCCTCTGGAGCGCCTGTCTCATCTTCATATATATTTGGCGTATCAGCCATATATTTCACACCCTTTATAGTTACGCTTTAATTTTGTTTTTTATTCTTATTTATTCTTGTTTATTAGTTACCCTTATATAGAAAAAGTCTTAAGATCCGGTTAATTATGACGGTTCCGGCAGCTGCGGCGGCTGTATCTGCGGCGATGCAGGCTCCTGTTCTACTGTCAGGGAACGCGTCTGCGCTGGGGCGGCCGGGTTGTCGGCCTTTTCACCGAATATACCGGGCAGCAGGTATTTCTGTGCTACATAGGCGGCGCCTGCAACCAGAAGGCCGGTCACCACCGAATTGATGATGCCGCGCCCGCCAAAGCCTGCACTCATGGCAAAAGCGGCCAAGCCGGAAACGCCGATTAGCATCGGGTTTTGGGCAAGACCTTCCCAATCGCCGGCTTCGAAATCTTCCATCAGTTCATGCAGTCCATTGGCGTCAATGCCTGTTGCGCTGCGGAAGGCACCTCCGGCCAGTTCACCGCCTTTGTCTAATACGGCTTCTGTGCTGCGGCCATCGGTGGCCACGTGCGCACCATACCCAATGGCGGCCATACCGGGCAGGCTGGTGCCTATTCTTGCGGCTAACCCTGCGGCTTTAAATAATAAACCTAATCCTGCCATGTGTTCGTTCCTCTTTACTACGCTTGTTAGCAAAGGTACGAAACGTTTCCACTTTATATTTAGGGGGAGGTGTCCGTTTACGGACTTATCGTTTCATACCCTCTATATTACCGTTTTTTACTCTTATTATTATTTTTATACTTTTTTATTTGTTAAACACATGGTATCCGATTTTGCCATTTTTTGCAAATTTATGACGGCTTTAAACCTGTAACCATTTGTTTTGCAATGGTAATTATAGCATATGATGCATTGAGGGTGCATAAAAAAAGCCGCTGTCGGGGCGGCTTTTTTTGTATCTTTTTTATTGTTGCCTTAATGTCTGAAATGGCGGTGACCGGTAAAGACCATGGCCAGGCCGCGTTCATTGGCGGCCTCGATGACCTCTTGATCACGGATGGACCCGCCCGGTTGAATGACGGCGGTAACCCCGGCATCGGCGGCGGCAATTAACCCGTCGGCGAAGGGGAAAAATGCGTCAGAGGCCACGACGGAGCCCTTGGCAAGGGATTGTTCCAGACCTTGCTGTTTGGCGGCTTCCTCGGCCTTCCAGGCGGCAATGCGCGAGGAATCGATGCGGCTCATTTGTCCCGCGCCAATTCCAACGGTGGCCAGATCCTTGGTGTAGACGATGGCATTGGATTTCACATGCTTGGCCACGCGGAATGAAAACAGCAGGTCCTGTAGCTCTTTTTGCGTGGGTTCGCGGTCAGTGACAACCTTTAGATCCTGTTCAGAAATGCTGAACGTATCGGCATCTTGCACCAGCATACCGCCGGCAATGCGGTTGACAACGCGGCGCTTTTGACCCCGTTCGGGCATGCCCCCTGTGGTCAATACACGAATATTGGGCTTGGCCTTCAGGGCGTCCAGCGCCGCCCCTTCGATATCAGGGGCGATGATAACCTCAACAAAGCGCTGGATAATCTCTTCGGCCAGATCTTTGGTCAATGTGCGGTTAATCGCAATGATGCCGCCAAACGCCGAGACAGGGTCACAGGCCAGCGCACGTTTATAGGCCGACAGGATATTATCGGCCATGGCAACGCCGCACGGATTGGCGTGTTTGATAATGGCAACGCTGGGTTCATCAAATTCGCTTACCAGTTCAAAAGCCGCATCGGTATCATTCAAATTATTATAGGATAGTTCCTTTCCCTGCACTTGCGTGGCAATGGCGGCGCCGCAGCGGACGCTATCATCAATAAGATACAGGGCCGCGTTCTGGTGCGGGTTTTCGCCATACCGTAAGGATTGCTTTAAAGTGCCAGAGAAGCTGATGCGGCGGGGGAAGCCGAAATTTTCACCCATTTGATCAACGAACCAGCTGGCGATATTTGAATCATAGGTTGCGGTCATGGCAAAGGCCGTTGCGGCCAGTTTCTTGCGTAAGGCATGTGTAATTGCGCCTTCATACGCGTTCATATCATCCAGAACATTTTTGTAATCTTGCGGGTCGGTTACAATGGCAACAAAATTATGATTTTTGGCCGCGGCGCGGATCATGGCCGGCCCGCCAATATCAATATTTTCAATGCAGGTATCAAAATTGGCGCCGCTTTGAACCGTTTCAACAAAGGGGTAGAGATTAACAACCAGAAGATCAATGTCACTGATGTCATTGTCCTGCATGGCTTGAACGTGGCTTTCATCATCGCGCTTGGCCAGAATGCCGCCATGGATTTTGGGGTGCAGCGTTTTAACGCGGCCATCCATGATTTCGGGAAAACCGGTATGGTCAGATACGTCTTTAACCTTAATACCGGCCTGTTCCATGGCCTTGGCGGTGCCCCCGGTGGAGAGAATTTCAACGCCGTAGCTTTGCAGTTTTTCGGCAAATTCAATAACGCCTGTTTTATCGGATACGGAAATCAAAGCCCGTTTAATTTGGATCGCACGCGGATCACGAATGACATGTTCACCCATTTTATTTAAGCCCTTTTTTGTCTCGTTTTATTACCGACTAGAGTCTTAGGCTCTATTGCGCGCTTAGGCAAGTGCCTGATTTTGGGTATTTGCCTTTTTTTCCAGATGCGGGCTGTCTTTACGGGCATAAACGCCGCGCAAATCGGGGATGGGGGCAAATTCATCGGTGATGCCAATTACGGTTTCCGCCCCGCCAAGGAATAAAAATCCGTCGGGCTTTAACTGTTTGGCCATACGGTTCAAGATATCGCGTTTGTCACTCTCGTCGAAATAAATCAGGACGTTGCGGCAAAAGATAACATCGTTCTGCCCCATGGAAGCCATGCTGTCCAACAGGTTGAAATATTTATATTCAATCATCTTTTTGATGTCATCCGAGATTTGCCAGCGATCACCTTCCTGTTTGAAATATTGTACCAGCATTTGCACAGGCAGGCCGCGTTGCACTTCGAATTGTGAATACAACCCTTTTTTGGCGGCTGCCAGAATGTCGTGTGAAATATCGGTTCCGACAATGTCTATCGTCCAGCGCGCAAACTGGCTTTCCTGATTTTTAAGCAGCATTGCAATGGAGTAGGGTTCTTGCCCGCTGGAAGCGGCGGCGCACCAGATGCGGAATTTACGTTCATGCATCCGTTCTTTCAACAGGAATGGCATGACCACATCGCGGAAAGTATCAAAGGGACGCATATCTCGAAAGAATGATGTTTCATTCGTGGTCATGGCTTCGACGATGTCATTGATCAATTTCGGGTCGGGGACGCCGCGTAAATGCGCGGTTAACAGATCCAGCGATGCAAAATCCCATTTTGTTGCGACCGGTGTTAAGCGGGATTCCAGCAGATAGGCTTTGTCCTGCGTTATGACTAGACCGGATTTTTCTTTCAGTAGGTCTTTGTATATGTCAAAATCGGTTAATCTCATCCTGCTACCAGTGCTTTCTTCATCTCGTCTTTGTTTTGTTTATAATACATTCTATCCTGAAACGGTCTTTTGAATCCATGGGCCAATTTCGTCTAAAGGCAGGACGGCGGTGCAGATTCCTGCCGTTGCAACGGCGCCCGGCATTCCCCATACAACACTTGTTTTTTCATCCTGCGCAATCAAGCGGCCCCCTAAGTCCGATAGAGTTTTTCCGCCGCCCAGACCATCATGGCCCATCCCGGTCAGAATAACGCCAAGGACCTTGTTGCCATAGATTTTGATCAAGGATTCAAACATGGGGTCCACGGCCGGTTTGCAATAATTTACGGGTGCGCCGTCATCCAGTTTTATACGCAATTGTTGATTGGATCCGGTTTCAAACAGCATGTGAAACCCGCCCGGTGCAACATAGACTTTTCCGTTCTCCACTATCATTCCATTTTCGCCTTCTTGCGCGTTCAGGCCGGTTTGCTGTGTGATGTGCTGGGCCAGAATTTTGGTGAATGTGGCCGGCATGTGCTGGGTTATCACAATTGGAATATTAAACCCATTACAGCTTTTCAGGACCTGGAACAGGGCTTGCGGCCCGCCGGTTGAACTGCCGATCGCCAGAATAGCGGGTGTTCCCGTATACAGCCCGGCCGATGACCTGAGGGAAACACTGGTTCCGGGTTTGGCGCTTTGCGCGGCTGTCTTTGCCAGCGCGGCTTGCGGGGCCTGAGTTGACACTGATGATGTTGGCGCATTGACGGCGCCAGATGTGCCAGAACGGTCTGTTGCAGGCCGTGGCCGTGGGCACAGGTTCTTGATCAGCTTGATCAGGTTTTGTTGAAAATCGCCGCCGCTTTTGGCCTCGCCCGGGCCGGGCTTGACCAGACATTCGACAGCCCCAAGCGCCAGAGCCTTAATGGTCACTTGTGCGCCTTTTTCGGTCAGGGTGGAAAACATGATCACTTTGGAATTGGGGCTGCGTTTTAATATTTGGGGCAGGGCGGTGATACCATCCATCACCGGCATTTCAATATCCAGTATGACAATATCGGGCTTATGACGTTCGGCCGATCCAATGGCCATTTCGCCGTTTGTAACAGACGATATAATCTCAATCGCCGGGTCTTCCTCCAGCAAACGGGTGAGTGCGCCGCGAATAACGGCCGAATCATCAACCAGCATGACTTTGATTGTACCCTGGTTATTGCTGTCCCCCTGCCGGGGCATCCCTCTATCTGTGATCATATTTGTTTTTGTTCTTTTGTGTTCTTATTGTAATGCGCAACTTATGGAGTGTTGAGAGTTAATCCAGCAAGCCAACCTGTTTAAATTTTGATGCGATAATTTCGTTATCAAATGGTTTCATGATGTATTCATTGGCACCGGCGCCGATGGCTCGTTGTATGTGGTTGATATCATTTTCTGTCGTGCAGAAGATGACCTTGGGGTCTTTTCCGCCTTCCATTTCACGCAGTTTTTCCAGAAATTCAATACCGCTCATGATGGGCATATTCCAATCCAGTATTATGGCGTCGGGCATTCTGGTTTCGCAAAATTCATACGCTTTCTGACCGTCTTCGGCTTCTTCGCATTCAAATCCCAAATCTTCTGTAATGCGGCGGGCAACCTTTCTTACGACGCGGCTGTCATCAACAATTAGGCAAAGTTTCATGGTTTATTCTGTCCGTTTTTGTTTATGTTTTTTTATCCCCCCGGCCCGTAGAAATATTGTAACCGGAAATTCTTCGTTTGGCTGTTTTTTTATTTTGTTTTACGGGTCCTGAACAGCCCCTAACAATTTTGGCACATCCAGCACGACCATTAATCTGTTTTCCAATCTGTAAATACCCGATGACACCGACATCCATAGTGGATCAAGCGTGGCGGGGTTGGATTCAAAATTATCGCGCGGAAGGCTGAGAACGTCGCCAACCTTGTCGATGGTCAGGCTGAATAATTCGTTGTCATGTTCTACAACAACGCTCATATCCTTGCCGCCGTTTTCTTTTGTGCGTTCGGGCAAGCCTAAACGCTTGCGCATGTTAATGGCTGTGACAACGCGGCCGCGAAGATTTAAGGACCCCGAAACCTCTGGCGGGGCCAGCGGGACTTTTGTGACGCGTTGTTCCCGCAGGACGTCTTGCACCTGCAAGACCGGAATGCCAAATAGCTGGTCCGCGATGGTCATCGTTAGGAAATCTTTATTCAGGGCGTTGTTATCAATGGCATCAACGTCATCATAGGCTGATTGCGCACTCATGAGGCTTCTCCTTGGATTTTGTTTTCAGATAACGTCTGCGAGAGCGTATTAAGCAGCGTATCCCGGTCGAATTTTGCGATATATTTGGAAAAGCCAACCTCAACGCCCCGGTCAATATCCTGCGGTGTTGCATGGGATGTCAGGGCCACCATGGGGGTGTTCTGCCATTTTGTGTTGTTTTTCACCTTTTCGGCAAATTCAAAGCCGTCCATTTCGGGCATTTCGATATCGCTTACGATCAAATCGAACTGGGCGCCGTCTTCGCACATTTTTAGGGCATCCAACGGGCTTTCCAGTGTGGTGACTTCATATCCGGCCACGCTGAGCAGGGGGGTCAGCATATTGCGGAAAAACGGACTGTCATCAACCAGCAATATGCGGCGCTTTCTGTTGTCCTGTACGGTATCTTTCGCCGATCCATAGGGCTCATCCCCATGGTCTTTGTACCAGTCTTTGTTAATCGAGTTCAGGAAATGGGCCACGTCAATGACATCCGTTGCCTTGTTGTTAATAATCGCGCTGCCCATCAGGCCGGGTTCATTGTTGCTGACCTGGATATCGATATGTTCTTCGGTGATATCGATGATTTTATCGACAATTAACCCCAGTGATGTTGTCTTGTCAGAAAAGACCAGTACCGGTTTTTCCTCCGCATCTTCAATCGAGGTCTGCGTGTTAAAGGGGATCAGGGGCATTAAGCTGCCGCGGTATTGCACCAGCATCTGACCGCTGGATCTTTCAATCGTATCCATTCTGATATTTTCAAGCCGGGCCACAAGCGAAAGCGGAACGGCCTTTGGCGCTTTGTCGCCGGCAGAAAACAACAAAAGCGAGATTTTATCTTTTGATGTGTTGTCTTTTTGCAGCGCTTCGGCGGCTGTTGCGGCGGCTTTGGATTTGCTGGTGTCAATTTCACCGGTTGCCCGCGCAACCCCATTGGGATCAAGGATCATAATAACGCTGCCGTCACCCAAAATTGTGTTTCCGGCAAACAGATCGATATTGCGCAGAATTTTTGATACAGGCTTGACCACAATTTCTTCGGTATCGAAGACTTTATCAACGATGATACCAAAGGTGTAATTGCCCACCTGTGTGACGATAATATAGTGGTTGTGGGCGCTTTTCCCGGTTTGGCTTGCCTGATCTGTCCGCCCGCTCTGATCTGACTGGTGTTCTTGCGGGCTGGCGTGGTCACTGTCTTCAACGCTTTCTTCATGCAGTGCAGAGGCCGCGGCCTGTTGTTCAGGGTTGATCTGTAAAATATTGCTTAGGGTCACCAAAGGCAATAAATGGTCACGCAGGCGGAATACGGGGGACCCTTTAATCATTTCAATACGGTTATCACCATTGGCCGAGGCCATAACCAGTTCGCGAACGGCAAGTTGCGGAATGGCAAAGCGTTCACCGGCCGATTCCACAATCAAAGCGGAAACAATGGCCAGCGTCAGCGGTATTTTAATGGTAAAGGTTGACCCTTTTCCTTCCTCGGAATGCAATTCGATCGACCCGCCAATTTTTTCAATATTGGTGCGCACAACATCCATACCAACGCCGCGGCCTGATACGGATGTTACCTTTTCTGCCGTCGAGAACCCGGCGCGGAATATATATTGCTGGATTTGTTGTGAGGTCATATCCTCCAGCTCGTCCCGTCCGGCAAGACCGTTGGAGAGGATTTTCTCTTTGATTTTTTCGGTGGAAAGCCCTTTTCCGTCATCGGAAATTTCAATAATGATGTGGCCGCCCTCATGGAAGGCGTTCAGAATAACCGTTCCCGTTTCCGGTTTGCCTGCGGCAAGGCGGTCCGCCGGAAGTTCAATGCCGTGATCGGCGGAGTTGCGCACCATATGGGTCAGCGGGTCTTTAATCAGATCCAGAACCTGGCGATCCAGCTCTGTATCCTGCCCCAACATTTTTAATTCAACCTTTTTATTCAGCTCCAGGCTCAGGTCACGAATAATGCGCGGCAGTTTTGACCAGGCGTTGCCAATGGGTTGCATGCGGGTTTGCATGACACCTTCTTGCAAATCGGACACAACGTGATTGAGGCGTTGCAGCGGCGTTGTAAAATCAGTTTCCCCCTGAACGCGCAGAATTTGTAACAACTGGTTTCGTGTTAAAACCAGTTCGCTGACCATGGTCATCAGGTTTTCCAGCACATCGACATTGACGCGCAAGGTTTGGTTGCTGACCGGCGGTGTGCCTGCATTACTTTTCTTTGCGGCCGTCTTTGGGGTGTCCTGTTTAGACTCTTGTGGCGGGGCGGCTTCCGGTTCTTCAATGATGGCGGTGTCTTCGTCGATTGGTGCATCATTGTTTTCGTCCAGATCGCTCTCAGTTTCTTGTGCATTTGCGGCGCCATCTTGTGCGGTTTGTTCATCGGGGGCCGCCTCGGCGTCATTATTCTCTTCTTCACTGGGGGCAGAGGGCCGGTTTTCGCCGCTCTCTGCTGCGCTGCCGCCCAGGCCGCGGCCTTCATATACGGCGTCCAACTTGTTAATAAGGGAACTGTCGTCGGTGTCCGGCTCTTCGCCGTTCATTTCAATCTCGCCGACAATAAATTTGATGGTGTCGATCGATTCAAAAATTAATGTCACATATTCCGGTGTGACTTCTAAATCGCCATCACGGAAACGCCCCAGAACGTTTTCGGCGTGGTGGGCGACTTTGGCCAGTTTAGGGAGGTCCAAAAACCCGCACGTGCCTTTGATGGTATGCATCAGGCGAAAGATTTTGGACAAGAGGTCCTTATCATTGGGGTTTTGCTCCAGATTTACCAGATCATTATCCAGCTCATCCAGGCTTTCATTGGTTTCGGTTAGAAATTCTGCGACCAGATCATCCATATCTGAACCCCTTTATACTTATTGTCGTATGGCTTTAAAAAATATACGCAGTACGCTTAAAATCATCCTATTCAGATTAGGATGCCAGAATTTAATTAATAACGCCTTACCAAGGCCAAGTTATTTTACCTCGAACAAGGCAAAAACGGAATCACTAATTATTTCAAGGGGTTCGAAACATGCTATTCAATACTATCGTGTGGATGATGCGGCGCTTGGAAATCTAAACAGCCGGAGATATCAGGTGAAATTCAACGCCGCCCTGTGTATTGGCCTTTGGTTCCAGCTGAAAGCCATATTGTTTTGCCAGAAGGCCGCTCATATAGGCATGAACGTAGCGCGGCTCCAGCGCATCTTGATGTATTTCATTACTCAGGGCTTTGTCCATCGGCGGTTTTAGAGCCGCGTCCTGCCCGCTGGCTTTGATGGATGTGATGTTTTGACCGGCTTTATCGACGGTAATAACCCCACCCTTTGGCAAACATTCGCATGACAATAGCAATGCGCACATGAGGAGTTTCGAAAATCCTTCGGATCGTTCATCCGGGCCGATATCGGCGTGAGGGTCCCAGTCCTGCGTAATTTTTTTGTCAAGCTGGATGAATTTGGCGAAGGATTTGTGAACATCTTCCGGTTTGATAGATATATCGCCCCCACCAGCGCCATAGGCCATGCGATAGGCTTGTAATTTGGCACTTGCCTGCGTGGCGCTGAACTTTAATAAATCAATCGCCTCTTCAACCGCATCCGGGCCCATTTCTTCCATAAACTCAATGCCGTTTGAAATGGCGCCGATAGGGCTGATCAGGTCATGGCAGACTTTAGAGGCCATAAGTTCAAGAAAGGCGATGTCGATTTGTTGTCCCACAGGTTATATCCTTGTTGTTATTTTAGGTGAGCATGCCCAATTAAGGCTTTGTAAAGTCTAGAGTATACCCGATTTTTGCAACATGTGAACAGGCCATTTCGGTTAATCTTTTCAGGCCCTCTTCGGTTTTGCTTTCGGCCCGGGCGACCAATACATTCTGCGTGTTGGAAGGGCGCAGCAGCCACCACCCGTCTTTGGTTGTAACCCTGACGCCATCAATATCGTTGATATCTGTGTAGCCAGTGCTGTTTTTCAGGTTTTCGTAGACGCGCGGCACCAGGTCGAATTTTTCGCGTTCATCAACTTCAAAACGCACTTCGGGCGTGGAATGTAAATTGTTAATATGGGCGGTCAGTTCTGAAAGGGGCTTGCCATTATGGGCCACTTCATTGATCAGGCGCACCGCACAATACAGGGCATCATCATACCCGTAATAATGATCGGCAAAGAAAATGTGACCGCTCAATTCCCCGGCCAACGGTGAGTTTAGCGCGTGCATTTTATCTTTAATCAGGGAATGCCCGGTTTTCCAAATGACGGGCGTGCCGCCCATGCGTTCAATTTCTTCGAACATAACCGAGGAACATTTGATGTCGCCGATAATGGGCGCGCCGGGGTGTTTTTCCAGTACGCCGCGCGCATAAAGTGTCATGAGAATATCACAGCGCAGAACATTGCCTTTGTCATCAACCACGCCGATGCGGTCACCATCACCATCAAAGGCGATGCCGAAATCGCATTGTTCCCGGTGTACCAGCTGGATAAGATCACTCAGGTTTTTATCAACCGTGGGGTCAGGGTGATGGTTGGGGAAATCGCCATCCACTTCATCATACAGCAGAATGTGTTCACCGGGCAGCTTGGCCGCCAACATGCGCAAGGCATTGCCTGCGGCGCCGTTGCCGTTATCCCAGGCAATTTTAAATTTATGCGTGGTTTGCAGGTCTTCCATCAAGCGGTGGATATAGGCATTGCAGATATCCGCCGTGTCTTCCGACCCTTCGCCGGTTTCGAAATTGCCTTCGGCCGCAATGTGCCCGATTTGTTGAATGGTCTGGCCAAAAACAGGGGCGTTTTGCAGGCACATTTTGAAACCGTTGTAATCGGGCGGGTTGTGCGATCCGGTAATCATAATCCCCGCATCGGCCTTTAGATGCTTAACGGCAAAATAAAGCTGGGGCGTCGGCCCTAAGCCAGTGTTCTTGACGGCGATTCCGGCGGCTTTCAAGCCTTTGATCAGGGCTTCGCATAAGCCGGGGGAGCTGTGGCGGCCATCAAACCCGACGCAGATAATATTACCCCCGGTTTCGCGCCGGACAAAGGTGCCAAAGGCCTTGCCAAGGGCAAGTGCGTCTTGCGGGCTTAAATTTTTGTCGATTTGCCCACGAATGTCATATTCGCGCAAGATCGTTGGGTCAAAGATATAGGGGGTTTTTTCAGGGGTAATGGCGGGGCTGGACATGGTTTGTTTGCTTCTTTGTCTTTGGAATGGTTGTTTCTGGCTTTAAAGTTGTGCGGCCATGGCTTTGACCATGGCTTTGATGTGTTCCCCGATCTCCGGATCATGGGCGCCATAGACCAAATTGGCCTCGATGAAGCCGGTTCGGCTGCCGCAATCATAGCTTTTTCCGTCAAAACGCATGCCGGTAAAGGGTTGTTTTCCAATCAGCTTGGCCATGGAATCGGTCAGTTGTATTTCGTTACCGGCGCCGCGTTCAAAGGCGGAGAGGTGGTCAAAGACTTCGGGCTGAAGGATGTAACGGCCAACCACAGAAAGCCGGGATGGCGCTGTACCTTTTTTGGGTTTTTCAACAAGGCCTTTAATTTCAACCCGGTTCTGGCTGTCGTGGCCAGGTTCGATAATGCCGTATTTATAGGTTTCGTCTTCCGGCACCTCTTCCAGCGCAATAACATTGCCGCCTGTCTCGTTATAGACAGAGACCATTTGTTTCAGGCATCCGGTTTTGCCGCGCATTAAAACATCGGGCAACAAGACGGCAAAGGGTTCATTACCGATTAATTTAGAGGCGCACCAAATGGCGTGACCCAGCCCAAGCGGTTTCGGTTGGCGTGTTAAAAACAACTTTCCGGCCGGAATTTCCAGATCGCGGACAGCCTTTAACATGTCGGTTTTGCCGCGCGATTCCAGTGTCTGTTCCAATTCAGGTTGGTAATCGAAATGCTCTTCCAGCATTTCTTTCTGGCGGCCTGTTACAAAAATAAATTCTTCGATACCGGCTTCTTTGGCTTCTTCAAAGACGTGCTGGATCAATGGGCGATCATTGATTGTCAGCATTTCCTTTGGCATGGCCTTGGTGGCCGGTAAAAAACGGGTACCAAGACCGGCAACGGGGAAGATGGCTTTTCGGATCGGGGATTTGAACTGGGTCATACTTTTTTCTAATCACTTTTAAATAAATGTATTTAGGGTAATTTTATGCCTATTGGTCACGTAATCAAGCGACTTATCTTATTTCTTCAACAACAGATCCTTGGCCTCGTTCAATTTTTCGGCCATCCATTGCGATCCTTCCTGATCGGGGTGGACTTTTTTCATGAGTTTTTTATAGGCCGCCTTAATGGCGGCATCATCGGCCTGTTCATCCACGCCCAGAACCCGCAAGGCTTCAGCGCGGTCCATGGGTTTTTGGGGGTCTGTGCCGGTTTGGTTATTGGCGCCGCGCGCGCGTCTTTTCTGGCTGAACCAGGCCACAAGAAAGGGCGATAATGCCGACACGATGGCAATGGCCGCGGGCAGGCGCCCTGTTACGGATAATACAAACAAGGCCACGCAAATTGTAATCACAAAGGCCGCAAGTATCAGGGATTTAATCTGGTTGATATCGGCGCGAATGAAAAAACGGTAAAGCGCATATGTGCCAATTAACAGGCCAAGAATAAGTAATAAATAGGGCATGGTTTAATCAACGGGGGGTAAGGGTTTGAATTGTTCGGGAGCAATCAGCATCATTAAGTTACGAACTTCTTGCCGCGCCGATATTTGTGACAGGGTCAGGGCGTTTTCAGCATCATCTTCCAGATCCAAAAGCGTTAGCCCTTTCAAAAACAGTTCTTTAAAGATAACACGTTCGCCAAAACCCGGGGCAATCATGCAGCCAAACTGATGGGAAATATTATCCAGAATAGTGGCTATTTCAGATTTGTTCTTGGCGTTAATATGCGACAGCCGGTTGCGCATAACAATCCAGCGAATGGGCAGCGCGTTGTTATCGCGTTCAATTTTTCGGGTGTTTTGTTCAATAACCATTTGCGTATAGATTGACGGTTCAAGAATTTTATGCGTATCGGGGTCTATTTTTGCCAATAGATCCAGATCGATAAAGCTGTCATTCATGGGGGTGATTAGTGTATCGGCGTAGGAATGGGCCAGTCTGGACAGGTGCGAATCTGTTCCGGGGGTGTCGATCACGACAAAATCACATTGCGAACCCAGCTCCGCCAATGCCAGGCTTAAAAACGACTTTTCTTCCTCTTGCTGGGTCTCCACGGTTGCGGCGCTGCTTTTTTGAATGGCCATGTGGAGTGGTGAGGGCAGGGCCTCATGCGTTTTGGTGATAAAGTTAAACCGTCCGCTCATGTAACGGGTCATGGTGGCCTGCCGGGCATCCAGATCAATTGTTCCGACCTTATAGCCCATACGAAGCAGGGCGATGGCAACATGCATGGCGCTGGTTGATTTACCGGAACCGCCCTTTTCGTTGCCCAGAACGATAATATGGGCACCTTGCGGCGCTGCGGCAACGGCAGAGGATTGTAAATTGATCATTTCGGCGTTAGTGTCAAAAGACATAAATTTAATTGCGTCAGTGGGGTTTATAATTATGCCAGATAAGAATAGCACAACAGCAGAGAAGCTGGGAAGCCTTCGTCAACAATTCAACACAATTGGCGTTGATGGTTTTTTGATCCCGCGCGCGGATGAACATCAGGGCGAATATGTCGCCGATTACGCCAATCGGATGAGTTGGATCAGCGGTTTTACAGGATCGGCCGGAACGGCGATTGTCTTGCGTGACAAGGCCGTTGTTATGACCGACGGACGGTATCTTATTCAGGTGAAGAACGAGGTCGATGCCGGATCTTTTGACACCGAAAACAGCAGGAAAGTATCGGCCGGGCGCTGGATTGCCGATCATGCAGGGCAGGATTCCATTATTGGATATGACCCCAAATTGCATACACCTAATCAGATCAAGGCGATTGAAAAGGAAGTTGAATCAAAGGGAATTACTTTAAAGGCGCTGGATCATAATCTTGTTGATATGATCTGGGATGATCAACCGGCCCCGCCAAAAGGCGCGGTGGAGCTTTTCCCCGAAAAATACGCCGGTATGTCTGCCGCCGATAAAAAAAGGCTGGTTGTTGATGCGTTGCGTCATGAAGGGGCGCAAGGTATGGCCATTTCTTTGCCGGATTCTGTTTGCTGGCTGTTGAATATTCGTGGCTCAGATGTGGACTGCAATCCGGTTGTATTATCGAATTTGCTAATTGACGCGGAAAATGATGCGCTGTCGTTATTTGTTGATCCAGACAAGATTGCCCCGGATGTGCGCGCGGCTCTGGCGAATGATGTGGCTTTCTTGAAACCGGATGAATTACAGGGCAAGCTGGAAGATATGGCGCAAGCGGCCACCAAGAACGGCAAGCCGGTGTTGCTGGATCACGCGCGTTCGTCGATATGGTTTAAAAACATACTGGAAGGGGCCGGAGCAAGCGTGGCTGACCTGAAAGACCCCTGTATTGATCCGCGTTCCACAAAAACGGCGGCTGAACAAACCGCCGTGCGTGATGCGCATATCACAGATGGTATCGCGATGGTTAAATTCCTGCACTGGCTTGATGGTTTAACCCCGCAAAGCGGCGAGAGCGAAATATCAGTCGCGCAAAAACTGGCCGATTTTCGCCAGCAGGGGCCGGGCTATCGCGGGCCAAGTTTCGCAACGATAGCAGGCTTTGCCGGAAATGGCGCCATTGTGCATTATCATGCAACGCCGGCAAACTATAAAGATATTGATCAATCGGGCCTGTTGCTGGTCGATAGTGGCGGACAATACGATAACGGCACCACCGATATTACCCGCACCGTTGCCATTGGTGAACCGAGCGCGGAGATGAAGGAGAGTTTCACACAGGTTCTTCGCGGGCATATTGCCCTGGCCAGCGCGAAATTTCCGGCCGGAACCACCGGGGCCGAAATTGACATGTTGGCGCGGCAATTCCTGCGCAGTGCAGTTCCATCAAAGGATTATGATCATGGAACCGGCCACGGTGTCGGTTGTTACCTGAGCGTACATGAGGAAGCCGCAGGCATATCAAAAGCCGGACGTAATGCCCTGCAAACAGGGATGCTGCTATCCAACGAGCCGGGCTATTACAAAAAGGATGAATACGGAATTCGTATTGAAAGTCTGGTTTTAGTGCGTGATGACGGGGTTTGCCCGGATACTGATACGCTGATGCATTGTTTCGAAACGGTAACATTCGCCCCGATCAGTAAAAAACTGATTGATGTCACGATGTTATCCAGTTCGGAAAAGCAATGGCTGAATGAATATCATGCGCAGGTCTATCAAAATATATCGCCAGCCCTGGACGCCGATCAGCAGCGTTGGTTGAAAGACAGCACTGCCCCCATATTATAAATAGAGGCTATACTGTCCCATACAGGATACTGCGCCCCATATTCACCAATGCCTGTCAATGTGGGCGGGGGCGATATGGTTTATTCTTCGCCGGCAGATGTTTCTTGCAAGGCCTTCATATTGGCGGCGGAGCGTTCCTCTTGCATTTTTTTGTTGCCTTGAATGGGGGTGAATGTCAGACCGCTCATCAGGCGTCTGGAAAGCAGGGATTCGACGTGCAGGTTGCTGCCCAGCAATTCCTGAACAACCAGAAAGGGGCCATAATAATAGGCATTGAGCTTAATGGTGTTCATATGCGGGTAGGCGTCAGGTGGGCTAAAGTGCACTTTCGCACTCAAGACGGGGTATTCCCCGGCAGACCCTTGCGATATTTTCAGTTGCCGCGTGTCGAACGTAAATTTGCCCATGTGGCTTCCCATTAAGACCTCTTGCACATTGTGCATATTCATTAAGGTATTAAAACGATACCCATACACGTTATAAAACATGATGTTGTCATAGACAGGGTCATATATTTGAAGGCTCAGTTTTTCAATTTTGTTATTATGCGTAGATTGCATTTTTTGCGGAATATAGGGGGGCGATTTTTTGGGAACATTTATCGCAGCAAGCTCAAACGGGGAGGTTATATTTTCCCATGAAGATTGTGGATCGCCGTCATAAACGATGTTGCCTTCGTTGATATTCAAGGACTTAAAAAAATCATTTGTGCGAAAGGCAAACATGGTGTCTTCGGGGCCCGCCATAACTTGTTCTACGCGGGTGGTGTTCGAATATATAACGCGAATGCGGGCGCTTTTTAATTTTTTGTCCTCGCCCTTATAGGCAAAAACAACTTCGCCGCCGGGGCGCCCGTTAAAGCTGCCCATTTCCTTGTCGCGAATAACCCCGCCAATGGATTCATAATAATCGATATATTTGTTGATATCCCGCGTCAGCAAATCTGGTATATCATCTTCCCTTATTAATGATGCAAAAGTTTGATCGTATTTGACCGAAAATGTTTTGATAATGTCTTTATAGGGACGTTCATCAATGATGGCATCAACTTTGTTACTGGCTAAAACTATGCGGTCATTGATACGAAATGATTTTTTATTAATTTTATAATTGTCCGGCATTAAAACGTGAAAGATACCGTCTTCATCTTTATAGGGGCGCCAGCTATTGGCTTGTGCCGTTGACAGGCCGCATTCCAGAACAAAAAAGATGGTGATAAGGCCAAGAAAAATTGTTTTAAAAGAAGGCTGTAATAAAAAAGACATGCTTGGTTTTCTGTGTAATTTAAATTCTGCCCATTATTTTAGTATAGTTTTTCACGAAAACAAAATGAGAAAAGCCGCAACAACATTCTGCGCGGCTTTAAAACTTAAAAAAGTAACGTTATATCGACGTAAAATTAATCGCGGTCTCTGCGCTTACGATCCATTTTACGTGCGCGGCGGATAGCTTCGGATTTCTCACGTGCTTTTTTCTCTGAAGGTTTTTCGTAATTTTTACGAAGCTTCATTTCACGGAAGATCCCTTCGCGCTGCATTTTCTTTTTCAGCGCCTTCAGGGCTTGATCCACATTGTTATCGCGTACGTTTACTGTGACCACTGGGCCTCAACTCCTCTCAATGTTAAAATTGCTTTTTCAAAAAATGACTTGTGCCAAAAAATTAAAAAGCACACACTTCCTATCATCCCTGACAGGGATTGCAAGTAAAAAATGTTTAGATAAGCCATTATTATATGATTTTTAGCCGCGTAATACAAGTTTTGGTGATTCTTCTGCTTTGCTCTTCTGTGGCTTTGGCCCAGGATGAGCGTGCCAATCCAGAAGGGCCAAGCCCTGCCGTAACCCACGAACAAACGGCCAGCGGGTCGGAATACATGGTTGTTACCGCCAATCCGCTTGCCACCAGGGCGGGATATGAGATTTTGAACCGCGGCGGTCATGCTGTTGATGCCATGGTGGCGGCACAAAGCATGTTGGGATTGGTGGAGCCGCAAAGTTCGGGCCTTGGCGGCGGGGCGTTTGTTCTGTATTACGACGCCAAGGAAAAAAGGCTAACGAGCTTTGATGCTCGCGAAACCGCACCGGGCCTTGCCGGACCGTTCCTGTTTTATAAAAACGGCAAGCCTATGGGGTTTAAACAGGCCCAGCTGGGCGGTAAGGCGGTGGGTGTTCCGGGTGTCCCGAAATTGATGGCCGATTTGCATCAGGCTTATGGCCGCAAAACATGGATGGAGCTGTTTAGCCCAAGCATACGCGCGGCCGAGGAGGGGTTTACCGTGTTCCCGCGGTTAGAAGCCATGATCAGGGCGCATAGCGATGATTTAAAGCGCGCCGGTGCGGCCGCGGACTATTTCTTTAACGAAGAAGGCGTGCCGCTGCGGGCCGGTGATGTGTTGAAGAATAAAGCCTATGCTGAAACCCTGAAGGACATCGCCTTTTACGGGGCCAATGTGTTTTATGATGGTGCGATTGCCGATGACATTATCCGCATAGTACAAAATGCGCCCGGTAATCCTGGCATTATGACGGCGGAAGATTTGCGCCGTTATAAGGTGGAGCCGCGCAAACCGGTTTGCGCTCCCTATAGGGTATACAAGGTCTGTTCGATGGCGGAGCCTTCATCTGGTGGGCTGACGATTTTGCAAATATTGGGAATGCTGGAGGGCTTTGACCTGAAGGCGCTGGGGCCGGATAGCCCGCAAAGCTGGCGTTTGATAGCGCAGGCCAGCGCTATGGCTTTTGCGGATCGCAATATGTATATGGCCGACCCTGATTTTGTGAATACGCCGGGTGTGTTGCTGTTGGACCCTGCCTATATACAGCAGCGCCGCGATTTTATGGCCGCGAATCGCCCTTTGCATGAATTGGACATTCAGGCCGGTAAGCCGCCGCTATGGGATGGCCCGTTATATGATTCAGGCAATGGCATTGATAAACCGGGCACGAGCCATATTAGTATTATCGATCAGGACGGTAATATTATCGCCATGACGTCCTCTATCGAAAGTGCATTCGGATCACATTTGATGACGGGCGGGTTTTTATTGAACAATGAATTGACGGATTTTTCTTTTGAACCGTTTGGCGCAGACCAAGCCTTGATTGCCAATATGGTGGAGGGCTTTAAACGCCCGCGATCGTCCATGGCGCCGGTGATTGTGTTTGATTTGGCCGGAAACCCGGTTTTGACATTGGGTTCTGCGGGCGGCAGCCGCATTATCGGATATGTTGTGCAGCGAATTATATCTGTTTTGGATTGGGATATGGATTTGCAGCAATCTGTGGCGATGGCGCATACGATCGCGCGTTCGGCAAAACATATTGAAGTTGAAGAAAAGTCTGCGCGTTCAAAGGTTTTAGAGGAAAATGGTGATGTCGTTGTGCAAGGGATCATGAATAGTGGTTTGACAGGCATTGCCATTCAGGGGGATAATTTAAAGGGAGTAGCCGACCCGCGGCGTGAAGGCATGGCGATGGGGCGTTAATGGGGCTAACGATCAATATGGAGGATTATCATTATGAATAAAGTCTTGATTGTGCCGGGCCTTTTGGTGGCCATGATTGTGTTTTTGACCGCCATAAGCGCAAATGCCGAAACGCCGCTGGATGGGTATTGGTTAACGGAGAATGAGCGATCCGTCATTAAAGTTAAAGAATGTGATATGGGGCTTTGCGGCCATGTTTACTGGATCATAGACGGGGGAATGCAGACCGATTTAAACAATCCAGAGGAGACGTTGCGCGGACGTCCCATGTGCGGTTTACCCATTTTGTGGGGCATGGAAAAACAAAGTGCAACCGAATGGGAAGATGGCAAAATTTACAAAGCCGATGATGGCGATATCTATGATGCCGACCTTGAATTGCTGGATGATGGCACGTTAAAAGTACGCGGATATCTGGGGCTATCCTGGTTGGGGAAAACCCAGATATGGAAGCGGGTTTCACCGGCTGATTATCCGGCTTGCGGGTAATAAGGCCTGTCTGTCACGGTATTATTTGTTGTTGCCTTGATTATGATTATGCGGCTTTGCGGGCTTTCAAATTCAGCGCCGCCTCTAACAGCTCTTGCGTGTAACTTTCTTGCGGATTCTCAAAAATATCTTTGGCAATGCCGCTTTCAACAACCTTGCCATCTTTCATGACAATTAAATGATGCGCCATGGCACGTACAACCCTTAGATCGTGGCTAATAAACATATAGGCCAGGTTTTCTCTGGATTGTAATTCCCGCAGTAAATCAACGATTCCCGCCTGAACCGAAACATCCAGCGCGGATGTCGGTTCATCCAGCACGATAAATTTCGGCTCCAGCACCAAGGCGCGGGCAATGGAAATGCGTTGCCTTTGTCCTCCGGAAAATTCGTGCGGGTAACGATGCCGCGTTTCCGGGTCCATATGTACTTTCTTTAAGGCCTCGACGACCAGAGCGTCGCGTTCGTTTTTCGATAGCGCTTTTTTATGAATTTTCAGGCCCTCGGCAATGATCTGTTCCACACTCATACGGGGGGATAGGGATCCAAACGGGTCCTGGAAAACAACTTGCATATCACCGCGGTGACGGATCATTTCCTTGCGGTTTTTTCTTGATATATCATCACCCAGAAAGACGATCTTACCTTCGGATGCGTTTAATTTTAACAGCGCCATACCCAGCGTGGTTTTCCCCGACCCGGATTCCCCGACCACGCCCAGAGTTTGGCCCTCGCGTAAGGTCAGGCTGATATCATCAACGGCGCGGACATAATCTTTGGGCTTGCCGAAAAATGTTTTGCCCTTGGGGAAATAAACCTTAATGTTCTGCCCCTCTATGATGACGGGGGACTTGTTGTTGGCAACGCCGGTCATGGTCGAAGGCAAGGTGCCCAGCAACATTTTTGTATATTCATGACCGGGATTTTTAAATATATCGGCCGTCATTCCCCGTTCAACAATTTCCCCATGCTTCATAACGCAGACCTTGTCAGACATTTTTTCCACGACCGATAAATCATGGGTGATAATGATCAGTGCCATGCCAAGGCGTTTTTTTAAATCATTGAGCAGTTCTAGTATCTGCGCTTGTACGGTGACATCCAGTGCGGTTGTGGGTTCATCCGCGACAAGCAATTCCGGTTCATTGGCCAGGGCCATGGCGATCATAACGCGTTGGCGTTGCCCACCGGAAAGCTGGTGAGGGTAGGCATTTAAACGATCTTTCATATTCGATAGGCCAACAAGGTCCATTAATTCATGTATGCGTGCCATGGCCTGTTTGTTATCCATGCCCTGATGCGTTTTTAAAACTTCGCCAATTTGTTTTTCAATGGTGTGTAACGGGTTAAGCGCACTTAACGGTTCTTGGAAAATCATGCCGATTTTGCGTCCGCGGATTGTGCGCATGAACTGGTCTGTCTGGCCGACCAGTTCATTGCCGTCAAATATGATAGAGCTTTCCTGGCTGTGGCGTGCAAGCGGATAGGGCAGTAATTGCATGATGGAAAGGGCGCTGACCGATTTTCCTGAACCTGATTCCCCGACCACGGCCAGTGTTTCGCCCTTGTTCAGATCAAAGCTGATATTCTTGACCGCCTCAAAATCCCCTTTCGGTGTTTGAAAGGTGACAGAGAGGTTCTTGACGGATAGAAACGGGGAATCGATTTTTTCGTTCATGCCTCTATTTAAAAAGAGGTGGAGGGGAAAGTCTATAGAAATTGCAAAAAAACCCGAAGCTATAACGGCTCCGGGCTTTTTCGGGGTTGGGTAAGGAGGAGAGTTTCTTACTCAGGCAATACAACCGCGTCAATGACGTGAATAATGCCATTGGATGTTTTAATGTCGGTGGATGTGACATTGGCATTATCCACGGTGACGCCATCGGCGGTTTTGGTGACATTTAATGTTGTGCCTTGCAGAGTTTTCACTTCTGTGGTGCCATCGGCGATATCTGCGGCTTTAATTTTTCCCGGCACGACATGATAGGTCAGGATGGCCTGTAGCTTATCTTTATTTTCCGGCTTCAGAAGGTCTGCAACTGTACCGTCCGGCAGGGCGTCAAAGGCCGCGTTCGTTGGGGCGAAAACGGTAAACGGGCCATCACCTTTCAGGGCTGTAACCAGATCTGCAGCCTGAACGGCCGCAACCAGTGTTGAAAAGTCATCATTGGCGCTTGCTGTTGCAACAATATCAACTTTATCGGCGTAGGCCGCTTTGTCTTTATGATCTTTGTGGTCATTTGCAATGGCTGCGCCGGATGCACCGATCATGCCCAGGGCAACAGTTGTCATCAAAATGTTTTTAAACATGGTTTGTCTTCCTTTCATATGTTGGTCGTAATTTCAACATAGGCGCGTTCAGGGACAAGGCAACCAAAATTGTCTTTTATTACAAAAGTTTAATGATACTGTAATGAAGTGCGGGGCTTACGTCTGGACGCGTAAAACCTTGTAGATTTTATCCGTGATCGCGGCCTCGACGCTTTGCATCTCGGATAGCTCCAGCTCGTGTAATTTGCATCCTTTATCTTCGGCCATTTTAACAATGCGCCCTGTAACATGGTGGGCGTTGCGGAAGGGCATGTTCAGGTGTATCACCAACCAATCGGCCAGCGCGGTTGCGGTTGTGAATCCGTCTTCGGCGGCCTCTAACATAATGTCTTTATTAAATGTGGCGGTGGCCAGCATGCCGTTCATGGCTTCAAGGCCCAGAATCAGGGTGTCAAAACTGTCGAAGGTGCTTTCCTTGTCTTCCTGCATGTCCTTGTTATACGCTAGCGGCAGAGCTTTCATCACGGTCAGCATTTGCACCAGATTACCGCTCAGGCGGCCCGTTTTTCCGCGGATCAGTTCTGCCGCATCGGGGTTTTTCTTTTGCGGCATAATCGATGATCCTGTGCTCCATTGATCAGACAGGCGAATAAACCCGAATTGCGGCGTTGCCCAGATGATAATCTCTTCGGCCAGCCGTGATAAATGCAACCCGCATTGGGCGGCGCAGAAAAGAAATTCATTGGCAAAATCGCGGGCGCTTACGGCGTCCAATGTGTTTGGCATGGGGCGATCAAACCCCAGTTGTTCGGCGGTGTAGGCGCGGTCAATCGGGAACGGGGTTCCGGCCAGGGCGGCTGCCCCCAGCGGGCATTCATTGACGCGCGTGGCGCAGTCTTCAAACCGGCTTTTGTCACGGCTCAGCATTTGGTAATAGGCATCCAGGTGCCGCCCCAGGGTAATGGGTTGGGCGGCCTGCAAATGCGTAAAGCCGGGCATGATGGATGTATCATGCTCCTTGCTTAATGTGGCCAGTGTCTGTTGCAGGTTTTCAATTTTGTGAATGAGGATGTTAATGGCATCGCGCACCCATAGGCGGAAATCTGTGGCAACCTGATCATTGCGGGAGCGCGCGGTATGAAGGCGGCCGGCGGCATCGCCGACAATGTCTTTCAGGCGGGATTCAACATTCATGTGAATGTCTTCCAGTTCTGCCGTAAATTCAAACGTGCCCGATTCAATTTCCTTTTCAATCTGATCCAGACCGTCCAAAATGGCCTTGCCGTCGGAATCTGTGATAATGTTTTGTTTCACAAGCATTTTACAATGGGCTTTTGACCCTTCAATATCTTGCTTCCACATGCGTTGATCGACGCCGATAGAGGCGTTGATTTGTTGCATGATAAGATCGGGCGTGGTTTCAAACCGTCCGCCCCACATCGTATTTGATTTATTTTGGTTTTTCTTCATGGCTATGTTTTACCTTGAAGCCCAACATTTTGCCAAGCAAAAAGATTACAAACCCCGCGAGCATACCTGGCATGATTTCGTAGATGGAATCGGTGTAGCCCAGATAACGCCATAGCGGAATAACCGCGACGCCGCCCATGATCATAACAATGGCCAGCCACTGATTGGGTTTTTGGCCAAGGCAATACAGAATTAATAACGGGCCAAATGCCGCGCCCAGCGCCGACCATGCAATCAAAACCAGATTGAAAACATTTTCGCTGGCGAACAAGGCGATTAACAGGGCCAGCGCGGTAATGCCGACAGTGGCCAGCTTTGTGGTCCAATAGCCCGGTTTGCGACCAAATGATAAATCGCGGGTTACTGCGGCGGTGCAGCTCAGAATTTGTGAATCCGCCGTGGACATGGTGGCGGCAAAAAGGCCAGCCATAACCAACCCGACCAAAACAGGCGGCAGCAGTTCTGTCGCCAAAGTAGGCAGCGCCAGCTCCGCATCAAAACTGCCGTCATCAATGGGGATTAACAGGCGCGCGGCCAGACCGACCAGAACCGAAAGGACGCAAAAGGCGCTGTACCAGCTGTAATAATAAATGCGTACGCGTGTCATGTCTTTGGGTGAGGCCATCGTCATAAAGCGCACCATAATGTGGGGCTGGCCAATAACGCCAAGCCCTGCAAAAACCCAACTGGCCAGAAATAGGGCAATCCCGAACTTTAGATCGGGCGGGAAGATCGCCATATAATCGGGGGATACATTTTGCAAGCGTCCCCAGAATCCATCAAAACCGCCACTGGCGTTGACGGTCATATATAGCATCAGGCTCATGGCGATAATCATAACGAAGGATTGCGCAGCATCTGTCCATATAGAGGCGCGAATGCCTCCGGCAAAGCAATAAGCCAGAACAATGACGGCCCCGATAATGGCGCCCATGGAATAATCCCACTCAAAAAGAACGTGCAGTGCCTTTGATCCAGCGCTGAGCTGGGCTGCGGCATAGACCCCCAGGAAGGTGAGGGTTATGAAACCAATAACGGCGCGTAAATATGGCTGTTCTTTTCCATGCCAGTTGCTTAAAGCCCCGCCATAGCTTAAGACCTCTCTGGCCTCTGTTGTGGTGCGCAGGCGTTTGTGTATAAAAAGTGAAGCCATAAGATCGCCAACCACCCAGCCCGCCAGGAACCACGCGGTTTGTATGCCCACCGCATAGGTGGCGCCAATGAGGCCGATAAACATATAGCCGGAATTTAACGTGGCCACCGCAGATAAGGACACCAGCCACGGCGGAACGTTGGAGCCCGCCAGCAGGTAATCTCCTGTATTATTGGTTTTCACAAAGGCCGAGGCCACGCCAATCGCAACAAAAATCGCAAGGAAAAATAAAAAAGAGCCAATCATCATAATGATTGTAAGGCTATCAAAGCAGGCGCCCTCTGGCTAGGGTGTATATTCTTTTATGAAAACTAATTGACAGAATGTATTTTGTGAGTGTAGGTTGCAGGCATATTATTAAAAGGGAGAGGCAAAGACATGTCCACATTTTATCACAAAGAAACGATTTTGAATGAAGTTGCGGCGTGGGCCGAAAAATCAGAACAGAAAGCCGATTTGTCGAGATCTGTTTTTGCAAGAGATGTTGTTTCTGTAGCTGCGCATCAATTGTCTTCTGCGATTGCCCATGTAAAAGATTTTATCGGGTTGGGACAGGATAAAAATTCAGCCGTACAAGCGGCCCCCTTGACGATGGGATATCTGGATCGATACTTTAATAAGCAATCAGAATTAACGCATCTTACAGAAACCTGTAAGACTTTTGATAATGCATTGTCTATAGAAACGTCCTGGCCCGGGCATAATGTTACTGAGTGTTTCCGCATTGCCCATGATGGCGGCACGGTCATTGATTATAATAATGAATATATTGTGGTTAGAACAAACAGCAGTACTGACATTGCTGATTCCGAGCAAGCCCAAGTCTTTGATGATCGCGCTGATTTGATGGAGTATCTTAACCAGAATTTACCGGATTTCGTATAGTCTAGCCGCTTTTGTTTCATTCTGGCGGTGCGCATGGGCGCGGTTACTCTGTAATTGCGAAATTGATTGTCGATACGACTCGCACCGTTTTGTATCGGGATTGGCGTTCTTGATAACTGTTATTGGAATCGCGCGGTAAAATCTGGAACATGCCTTGATAGGCGCTGCGAATGCCACCAATGCGCGCGCCGGAATCGGCGGCAAATTGCTCTGCGGCTTCACGCGCGCTTTTTGTTGCCTGGGCTATCATGTCCGGCTTTATATTATTCAGGCCGGTAAAGATATATTCCACCGGGCTTTGGTTCTGTTCGGTAATCAACGATACGTTTTGTTCCAGAAGATCGCCGCTTTTCTGATAGGCCGCATCAACCGCATTAACATTTTCGGACCGTATCGCAATGACTTCGGATACAATATAGCGCGATTGTGTTGCGCCGTTCTGGCGATAGGTTTGCGCCAGTAAATCCGTTACCTCCAGGCGGCGGCTTGCGATGTCTTTTTCCCCCAGACCGTTCAGACGCAGGAAGGACCTTATTTTCCCTCCATTGTCTTTTATTGTGGCCTGAACGGTGGATAGATCATTGCCGGTCGCGCTGTGTTTGATGGTCCAGATGGCCAAATCGGCCTCAACATCTTTCTGGGCCAGCCCTTTCATATTGACGGATCGATCTGCGCTGCGGAATTCTTTCATACCGCCGGCAATCATAAATCCAGCAAAGAATATAGAAAGCGAGAGTAGAACCAGACCGATGGTCAGGCCCTTATCAACGCTGCGGTTCGTATTGTGCGATATGTCCATGAAACGTCTCTGGCAAATATAGCAAACCCGTTTATGCGGCTTTCCTATTACCCGTTTTGGCTTTCTTGGTGATCAAAGCGTGGTTGCGCAAACGCACGGCGTTAATCTTGATAAAGCCTTCGGCGTCTTTTTGGTCGTAACCGCCTTCTTCATCCATGGATGATTGCTGCGGATCATAAAGCGCAACCGGGGATGTGCGGGCAACAGGGTAGGCGCAGCCCTTAAACAATTGAACGGTAACGGTTCCGTCAATCATTTCCTGTGCCTTGTCCATAAAGGCCATCAGCGCTTCGAACTCCGGTGAGAACCAGAAACCATTGTAAATGAGGCGGGCGACTTCGGTGCTGAGCATATCACGCAGGCGCATGGTTTCGCGGTCCATGGTCAGGCCTTCAAGGTCGCGGTGGGCATTGTGCAGAATTGCCCCGCCCGGTGTTTCATAAACGCCGCGCGATTTAATGCCAACAAAGCGGTTTTCCACCATATCCAGACGGCCAATGCCGTGGCGGGTGCCAAGCTCGTTTAAATACATGAAGATGTCGAGCGCGCCCGTTTTTTCGGTTCCGTTTGATTTATTGACAACTTTGACCGGGATACCGTCTTTAAAGCTCAACTCAATCAGCTCAGGCTCGTCTGGCCAGTCCTTCATGGTTGATGTGCGGGAATAGACATCTTCCTCGCAAACGGCGCCGGGGTCTTCCAAAATGCCGGCTTCATGCGAAATATGCAGAAGATTGTCATCTTCCGAATATGGTTTCTTGCGTGTGGCGGTTACTGGAATGCCGTGTTGATCGGCATAATTCAGCATGTCCGAACGTCCTTTAAAGCGGTTCAGGAAGCTGTCCATTTTCCAAGGAGCCAGAACGGTTACATCGGGTTTCAGAGCGTAATAGGATAGTTCGAAACGCACCTGATCGTTTCCTTTGCCGGTCGCGCCATGGCCAACATATTCTGCACCTTCTTTTTCGGCGATTTCAATCTGGCGCTTGGCGATAATGGGGCGGGCAATGGCCGTCCCCAGCAGATACCGTCCTTCGTATACGGCCTGTGATTTAAAGGCGGGGTAAATATAGTCGCGAACAAATTCTTCACGCAGATCTTCGATGTAAACCTTGGAGGCACCGATCTTTTCGGCTTTTTCTTTTGCGGATTCAAAATCTTCTTCCTGCCCAACATCGGCGATATAGGCGATGACTTCATAGCCTTCCTCGATGAACCATTTCAAGATAATGGAGGTGTCCAGACCACCGGAATAGGCGAGTACGATTTTACCTTTGCTCATTATTTTTGTCCTTTGTTATGCGCGCGTATGTATTTATGTATTAGGGTACAGTTATAAACACTTTGCTGGAAATTTAAAGGGGAAAATACGGCCCGGTATTACGATTCCGCGTACAGGGGTGCAGGGCGGTTTTCTTCTAGGTTAAGGGCTGACATGACAGGGGGGGCGGTTTTTCTTTACTTTTCGATGTTGTTTTTGTATATATTATGGATAATAAAAGTGAGCTATGAAGAGGGAGAGCCAATGACGAGCAGTACGAGACTGTTACCAAAATATTATTTTCAGAAAATGGATAGCGAGCAAGACCAGATGACATCGCGGTTTTGCTACGTCGCCGGTTATCAGGCCGAGGGCAAGGGCGCAAATGCAAAGCTGACAGAAATCTGGAAGGAAGGCACATTGAGCCAGATCCAGGCTGATGCCGATATCATGCTAGAGCGGGCGCTGTCTATCCCTGAGGGCAAGCAAGGGCATGTGCCGTTTTCAGATATTCTGGCCATGGATGACATGATCGACAATATGCTTGATCGCCTTGAAATGGGGCGCAGAATTGACGTGATGACTTTGGACGTCTGATCCTGTTATTTTATCTGGTGTTTATGAAATAAAGCGCCCCTGAACCCTTTATGCAGGCGGGGCGTTTTTTATTGCTGTAATTTCAAAGGCAAGAGAGGGCATCCTTGGTCGCGGCTTAGGCCACTTTGTCGGCTTTATTGCCGAAGGCGGCTTTGAAGGCCTGATCCAGATCGGCAATCAAATCGTCAGGATGTTCCAGGCCAATTGACAAGCGAACAAGCCCGTCGGTAACCTTTGCCTTGGCACGGGCTTCGGCTGGCACACCGGAATGTGTGGTCGAGGCCGGGTGGCAAATCAAACTTTCGGACCCCCCAAGCGATACAGCAGATTTAAAAAGCTGCAGCGCATTAATGAACTTGAACATGGTTGCTTTCGGCGCGTCCACTGTAAAGGCAAATGTTGATCCGGCGCCCTTGCATTGGCGTTTAAAGACAGCCTGATATTTGGGGTCTGTCTTGAAATCAGCATGGTGCAATTCGGCTTGAATATAAGGGTTGTCGTGAATCCATTGTGCAACTTTTTTGGCACTGTCATTGGCACGATCCATCCGAATGGCGACAGTTTCCAGCGAGCGCGAGATCATCCAGCTGGTGTGCGGGTCCAGATTAAAGCCCATGGCGCCGCGTAAACCCCAGATGGGGGCCAGTTTTTCCTTTGATCCACATACTGCGCCAGCGACCAGGTCGCTGTGGCCGCCCAGATATTTTGTGACGGAATAAACGGCCAAATCAATACCTTGAGGCACCGCCTGTTGAAAAATCGGGCCCATAAGGGTGTTATCACAAACAGAGACAGGGCGGTGTCCGGTTTCGCTTTCGATGATGTCCAAGGCCTCATTCAGGGCCTGAAAATCCACCAATGCGTTTGTGGGGTTTGCCGGTGTTTCAATAAAGACCATTTTCAGGTTACCGTCTTTTATGGCTTTGCGCATGGCCGCAAGCATGGAGTCTTTGTCAAGCCCGTCGGTGAAGGCGTGGCTTTTGACTCCGAACTCGGTCATGACTTTGCCAATCAGTGTTTCTGTGCCGCCATAAAGCGGAGAGCTGTGTACGATTGTATCCCCGGGCCGCAGATACGATAAAAGCGTGGTGGAGATAGCCCCCATACCGCTGGCAAAGGCAACGCAGCCTTCGGAGCCTTCAAGAACCGCAATGCGGTCTTCGACAATTTCAACATTGGGATGATTAAAACGCGAATAGATCAGACCGCCTAGATCGTCATTGGACGTACGGGGTTTGCGGCCAGAGGTCACGTGGAAGAACTCCTCGCCTTCCTCGGCGCTGTCAAAGACAAAGGTGGAGGTGAGAAAAACCGGTGGCTTGACGGCATTTTCCGAGAATTTCGGGTTGTAGCCATAGCTCATCATCAGACTCTCTGGTTTCAGGTCGTGTTCACCGATTGTTGTTTTTTTGTAGCTTGATTTTTTCTTTTGCATTTTTACTCTCCCGATCGATTATGCGACTGGAGTGTACGATGAAGGGGGTAAGAAATCAAAGCCGAATAATGTGGCGGCGCCGCAAAGTGGTTTCATTTTTCATGCAAAAAAATTGACACTATTTCCGGATTATGGTTAATGGCGGCTGTAATATAAATAAATAAGGGGTATAGCATGTATAAAAAATTGTTAGGAGCTTTTGCTGTGGCGGCGATGGGGTGTTATGCGGGTATAAGTGCTCAATACGAAATCAGCCGTGATATACGTGATGATTTTGTGTCCGAGCTGGGCGATGTATCAGAAAACGTAATGCGCTTAAGTAGTCATACACATGCGGGTCTCTTTACAGCATTAGTCAAACGCGATTATACGACGGCGGAAGGGATATGCTATGAACAGTATAAAAAACAAACTCATATTTTGGGTGTCTCTATATATTCTGAGAGTTATGATCGCCGCTGCGAAATGGACTAAAATTTCAGAGATAAGATTCAGGTAATCTTGACGCCTGTATCCTCCAAACACCATGCCAGAATGGCCTTTTGCGCATGCAGGCGGTTTTCTGCTTCGTCATAGATGGCGGAGGCTTTTGATTTTGCAACCTCTTCGGTGACTTCCTCCCATTCATGCATGGGAAGGCAATGCAGGAAGATGGCGTGGTCTTTGGCGCGTGCCATTAAATCGGCATTAACCTGATACGGCCAGAACATATCCAGTGATTTACCTTCCTGCCCCATGGATACCCAGGTGTCGGTGACGATAACATCGGCACCGCCCGCGGCTTTGGCCGGGTCGGCAGTAATTTGGGCACCTTTCGGGGCTTTGTTATGCAGCTCTTCGGGGCAAGCCATGATGAAGTCAAAGTCAAAGATTGGTGCGGCCTCCACGAACGTATTGGACACATTGTTGCAATCGCCAAACCATGCGATTTTCTTGCCCTTAATCGCGCCCAGCTTTTCTTCAATCGTTAGCAGATCAGCCATAATCTGACAGGGATGTGACAGGTTGGTCATGCCGTTAATCACCGGAATGGTGCTGTGCCGGGATAACTCCTCCATCATGGCCTGATCGCTCATCCGCAGCATGATCGCATCGACATAGCGGGAGAGGACATGGCCTGTGCTTTCAATACTTTCCGCACCGCCCAATTGCATTTCGTCCATATTCATGACAATGGTGTGGCCGCCAAGTTGTTTCATGGCAACTTCAAAGCTCATGCGTGTGCGCGTGGAGCGTTTATCAAAAACCATGGCCAGTGACAGGCCCTCGAACAGCTGGGGCGGATTGAATTTTTCCTGTTTTAAAACATGGGCATTGTTTAAAATCGCATGCAATGTTTCAGGCGGGATGTCTTTTAAAGTAATAAAATGGCGTACGGGGCTGGTCATTGTGGAATATCTATAGGATCGTTAAAGTGGCTCTGCCCTAATTAAGACAACGCTGCTTCGATGCGGGTATAGAAATCCGGATCATTGGCAGTGCCGCCTTTCGGCCCGATCATATTAACGCGGTTTGCCGAACAATGGAAGAGCCCGCCCCCTTTGCGTATTTCCGAGTAATCCACCAGATGCAAATTGTAACCGGCATGGGTTAATCTTGCGGCTAAATCGTCGCTGATGTCATGCGCGATAATCAAATCTTTGTCATTAACCGCTGTCACATTGCAGGCAAAGGCTTCGGCATCTTCCCTGCTGACCTTGATCAGGTATTCATCTTCCGGCAGGCCAAAATCAGCCAGTGCCACGCGGCGCATCAAATCATAGGATTCTTTTGTTATGCCGCCTTCATAAGATAAAATATGCCCACGGGGCAGGGGGGTCTGTGATGTGTCGATGTGGAAATAGGGTCTCACAACTTCCAGGCTTAGTACATCATGGCCGGTCAGGTTCTTTAACTGTGCGTGTGCCTTGATGTCACTGCGGCCATTTTTGGGGTCGTTCGGATTTTTGGCGTAACCGCTCCACCAGATACCGCGATAGGAATCGTAAATATTGTCGCCGCTGCCTTCGGTGTTGTATTTCGCCCGTTCGTGGGTCGTGGATAAAGCCGTACCGGTTTTTAAAGTGGCATCATGTAATAGTGAGGTGTAATCCATGGCCGCCATAAAATGCGCCGTCGATTCGGCCTGACGTGCGGCATTGGTGAATTTGCTCATCAAAGATTTGAAATGAATTTTTTCAATATTGGCGCCCGATTTATCAAGCGTAATTTCCGTGTGAAAAGCCGCGGGGTCGGCCGTGTAAACCTGGTCCAGCTGTCCTTTGTGCGGGGGGGCCAAAATGATTTCGGCGCCCAGGGAAGACAATGTATTTTTAAAGTTATGCCACTGGGCTTTGGCAAGATTGCGGTCTATTTTGTCGCCCATAAAATCATTGCCGACGGCACCGCCATGTGCGTCCAGACTGGGGTCAAAAAAATCCGGTGCGCACATCAAAAAATGCGGAGTCAAAAGAGCGTTTTTCAGCCGCGCCTTTTGTGTCTGGTCTGATGAACTTCCTGACATGTTAAATTTATTACCCCGTAAAACGTCACATTCTTATGTAAGGTTATACAATGTTTTTTTCATAATTACAAGAGATTTGTCGATCTCGTCTTCATTTATAATCAGGGGAGGGGTAAGGCGGAGCGTTGATTTTCCGGCCTGTGTTGCCATCATGCCGTTATTTTGCAACTCAGCCAGCAGGACTTTAATATCAAATCCGGTATCAACGCCAATCATCAGTCCGGCGCCTTTTATGGCTGTGATTTTATTCGATTCCCGCATCATGGCCTCTAGCCCGTTCTTAAATTGCTGGGCGCGTGCGTTTACGTTGTCTAAAAACCCGGGGGATAATATTTGCTTCATGACCGTGGCCGCAACTGCGCAGGCAAGTGGGTTGCCGCCATAGGTCGTGCCGTGGGTTCCGGGAACGAGCGCCTCGCCAAACTCCTTGCGTGCGCCAACGGCGCCCACCGGAAATCCCGATCCCATGCCTTTGGCCCAACACACAATGTCGGGTGTGATAATGGATCCATCCTCCTGCGGGAAGGCTTCGTAGGCGTTAAACGTACCAAGGCGCCCCATGCCGGATTGAATTTCATCGAAGATAAGGGCGATGTTTTCGGCCGTGCACAGGTCGCGTAAGGCTTTCAGGAAAGCGGGGTCCGCGGGGGTCAGGCCGCCCTCACCCTGTACGGGTTCAAGGATAATCGCAGCCGTATTTTTGGTGACCAGTTTTTCAACGCTTTTAATATCGTTAAAATCCGCATAATGGACGCCGGGCAAATAGGGTTCAAAATAAGGCTGTGCGTGGCGTTTTTCTGTGACACTGGCGGCGCCATATGTCCGGCCATGAAAAGATTTTCGAAATGCGATAATCTCATGCGCTTGTTGTGATTTGTTGTCATAGGCCCATTTTCGAGCCATCTTTAACGCGCATTCTACGCTTTCTGCGCCGCTGTTAGAGAAGTAGATCAGGTCGGCAAAGCTATTGTCGACCAGCAATTGCGCACATTCCAGTTTTTCTTTGGTGGCAAAGGAGGCCTGACACGCCATCAACCGCGCGGCCTGATGATTTAAGGTTTCCAATATCGCGGGATGAGCATGCCCAAGCGAGGCCACGGCAATGCCGGCCGCAAAATCGAGATACTTTTTTCCATCGGTGTCCCAGGCCCAGCAGCCCTTGCCGTGATCCATAACGACGGGCTGCGGAGCATAGGTTTTGACCAGAATTTTGGACGTATTCTCAATAATTGTTTTTGCATCACTTTTCATGGTTATGGCCTTTATGATTTAATTTTGTTGATCTTGTTTGCTTTGTGCGAGGGCAGGGGGGCTGACAGATGTCTCATTCGCTTTTTCATTGGCCACTTTGTTGTCCATTTCATTGGCCGTGATTTTGTTTTTAATCAGGAATCCGGCCCCCACTCCTAAAGCCAGTGAAATAATACCGATTAGAATGAAATAATGTGTCTGTTTTTTCATGTTAAACTCTTAAGTAATTTTTCGATGGTTCCATGTTCGCGCTTGCGGCCCTCTAATAACTCCGCGCCCCACTCTGCGATACGTTCGCCTTTTTCGTGGCTGAATTTACCGGGTTTGTATTCATCAATCCATTCATATTGACGAATAAGAGCCAGCGGCTTTTGTGCGCCTTTTGTTTTTTTCTGAAATGCTTCGGCTTCTTCAAATGCCTCAAAGGCGTAAAAATAATCATGGCCGTTCGCCAGATCTTCGGCGCCATCAAGCGGGTAACACCAAATACGGTATTCCAGAACATCATCATAGACATAGCCGGCGCCGGCCGAAACAACGGCAGGATAATCGCCCACCATTTTTGCGTCATATGCTATTGGATAATCGAAATCACTCATTTTCGCCTCTTATGCGCCTATGGCTTTCTGGACTTCGACTTCGTTCATGTATCGCAACTTCTCATCTTCGGTAATCATCATAGTGCCCGGGCCGACCGCTTCAAAAATTTCTTTTTCCAATGCATTGTCCCGCATCCCGTTAATTAAGTGAATGCGCTTAACCCCGTTATGCAGGGCGCGCACACAATTTTCCATTTTGACCTTCATGCCATCGGTTACGGTGCCATTTGCGATCAGTGCGGGAATATCTTCATCGGTAATCATAAATATGGTTTTACCGTTCTTTAACACACCATCAACATTGCTAAGGTAAATTAATTTATCGGCCCGCGCGCCAATTGCCAGATCGGCGGCAATGGTGTCGGCATTGATATTGACAATGACGCCGTCTTCCGCATGTGTAAGGCAAGGAACCGCCACGAAGTTGGTAACCTTGAACAATCGTTTGATGCCGCGTTCACGGGCGCTTTCAACATCACCGACCAACCCGTAATCAACATTATCGACAGGCGGGCGGATTTTAACCCTTAACCAATCGGCAGGAACGGCGTTTAAGTTATATCCTTCAACGCTATGCCGGGCCATGGCGCTGTATATTCGCATGGAAAGCGCGCCGCCGATGACTTCTTTCATGACATCCAGCGTGGCCTGATCGGTGACACGGCGGCCCTGAATTTTATTGATTTCAATGCCGCGCGCATTCAGCGCCTTATCGGTTGCCCGTCCACCGCCATAGACCAATATCACTTTAATGCCATGGTGGGTCAGCTTTTTGATATTTTGGATCAGGCTGTCCAATGCCGCGTCATCTTCGATCAAATCACCGCTGGCCTTGACCACAAACAATGAGTTCATAAATTTGCTGTGGTAGAAAGCATTCGTGAAAAAATTGGTCATGCCAGCATTTCTTTTGTTTTTGTTCATCGTGTTTACCTTCCTTTGTTATGGGTAAACGGGGGACAGATTTTTTAATCCCGTTTCTTCCTGTAATCCAAACATAATATTCATATTTTGTACGGCGCACCCTGCCGCACCTTTCACCAGATTGTCCAGCGCACCCTGAACGATAATCTGCTCGCCATGGCCGGCACTATAACTAAGGTCGCAAAAATTGGACCCGATAACATTGGCAAGCGCCACAGTGTCAACCATGCGGATAAAAGGTTCGCCCTGGTAAAATGTATCGCTATTATAAGGGGCAGGTTTGGCAGGGGTAATGAAGGCCTGCATAAAGATTCCGCGCGTAAAGGGCCCTGATGAGGGGACAAAGTTTAAGGCGTCTGCCTTTAATCCGGCGGTGCGAATGATTTCAGGGATATGGCGATGTTTGTTGATGTTATAGCTTTTGATATTGTGGTTGCGTACCGGGTGATGGGTGCCGTCACTGGCCGATTTGCCCGCACCGCTAGACCCTGTAATGGCAAAAATATCGGCGCGGGATATAGTGTTTTGAAACGGATATAACATCAACTGGGCCAGCAGGGCGAAACATCCCGGATTTGCAACCAGATCCGCATTTTTGATGGCGTCACGGTGAAATTCGGGCGCGCCGTATATTGCCTTGGCTAATAATTCCGGGTGGTGGTGATTCAGGCCGTAATATTGTTTATAGGTGGCCGTGTCATCCAAACGGTAATCGGCCGACAGGTCAATAATCCGGGTTAGCCCATAAATATCGGCCACGACATCTTGGGCTGTTTTATGCGGCAAGGCCAGAAAGACGACATCGCTGTCTTGTGCCACAGTTTGCGGGTCTGTATTGGTGATGCGTACCCCGCCATAGCCTTGCAGGTGGGGGTGAATATCCCCAATCGTACTGTCTTCGTGCTGGCGCGAGGTCAGGTATTTAATATGAACATCCGGGTGTGTCAATAATACGCGCACCAGTTCAAGACCAGTATAGCCGGTGACCCCGATAATTGAGACATTAAGCGGCATCTTTTGCACTTTCATTTTCTTTGCGGGCATTTTCTTTGCTGGCATTTTCTTTACTAGCTTTGCCGGAAGGTTTTTCATCCAATCCCATCCAGCGGGCAATAACCAAATCCAGCCATTCATTGGTGGGTCTAAAGGCATTATAGGTCATGCAGCCAATTTGTTCGGCGATGATTTGTTTGCCGACTTCGTTATCGGTGACCGGCCCGCTGATAATATCAAGCGGCAGCCCTAGGGTTTCGCAGGCGCGCGCCAAGCCGACGGCTCCAACCGGGTCACCCGCACAGCCAATATGCAGGTAAACATTGTCCTGAATTTGCGGGTCGGATAATATGGCCTCTACGCCGTATTTGCCCATAACCCCGTCGCCAAATTCAATGATAATGGCGTCGGGTTTGGTTTTCTTGGTCAGAAATTCCAGCGCCCCCTTGGCCATGGCGACAACGTCTTTATCCGGGATCGAGGCGGTTGAGCTAATTCCACAATCGGTAAAAGACACAGCCTTAATGACGCCGTTATCTTCCATTTTGTAAATATCGCGATGCGCCCCAACGCCAGTTAATTTTGTTCCGGCCAGAGTCATCCCCATACGGGTCAGGGTCTTTACAATTTCTGATGCCGCAGTGGTTTTTCCGCTGTCCATAGACGTGCCGGTGACAATGATCAAAGGCGTCTTGTTCTTCATGGTTTCCAGCGGGCCAAATAAATTGGCGTCTTTGATATTCAGGACTTTATTCTTCCCGCGTGTTATACCGCCAAGAACACGCACGCGTAATGGTTCACCCACCTCTGTAACATTGGCCGAGGTGCAAATACCGGCCACGCCACCAAAATTTAGTAAATGAATAATATCACCGGTTTGCAGGCGAGAAGGAAGGCGGCCTGTAAAGCCCTTTAATGCCATACGGGACCCCAATGCGACGGCAATAATGTCGCCCTTTTTCAGCTTGGACATGCGCCCGGACACCAGTTCCAATTCGTTATAGATAGATTTATCCTCCAGAACCTCAACGGCCAGAACTGTGCCCATCTCGCTGGATAATTTATCGGTCAGCTTTTCCTTGTGTTTTATATTAAGGTTTTTGGTCACCGATCCAATTTTATCGATAATGATGCTACTCATATGCTTTCTTCTTTAAATTTATTCATGAATACAGTAACGCATTTCCAGGAAGCCGTTAAGCCCTGACCCGCATTATAGCAAGCATATTATTGCATTTATAAAGGGTAATATAGATAAAATTACCGCCCTGTAAATCTGCGGACGGGTTTATTATCCCGCTTAAGATAGTGGCAGCCTTATGGTTGAGGAGGGTCCTCAGGTGGGCGGGCGTTAGTTGCCTGCGCTGCTGGCGCCTCAGGTTTTTTACGCAAGCCTACGGAGCTTAGGAAGCGATTAACCAATGAAACCTGCTGTTCAAGTTCAAGTTCATCTTCATGTATAATTTTGATCTGATACCCGTCGGTTTTATCTTTGACGGCGTTTTCCAGCAGCAGGATAAAATGATAAGGGTCATTATCCTGACGAATGAATTGAATGTTCGGGCGGTTCTTATCGGGGGTGTGCTTCGTTCCGTATGCTTCAGTGATGGCTTGACGAATGCCGCGCAGCATATGGTCAACCATATCTGATGGTGATGAAAGATGATCGTAGCAAACGGGCCCCTTATCATGAAGCAAGTCATAGCTTTGAATGGGGTGCGGGTCGTGCCGGTCATCGCTAATGCTAAAAGTTGTGCTGTATATGTCCGGCAGGTTTATGGTGACATAGAGAACTTCATGATCAAAATCATGGACGGAAATTCCCTGATGTTTTGAATGCTTTACAGACACATCAAGTTTGTTCAGGCCCGCGCGATCCAGAAAATTTGCAGCATCATAAACCTGTGACAGCGTCTCTTTCATGTCGCGGTTGGACATTCCCCCAATCAGGTTTTTTTCATCTTGAAACTTTGGTGCGATCCTTTTCATGGCATTCTCTCTATATTTTTTGCGTAAATATAGAAAATATATTTTTATATGTCAAGTTGCCTGCCTCGTAAGCGGCATGCTCTTTTCTATGATGCGGGTAAAATACTCAATGCCGGTTGGGATGATTTCGTCGTTAAAATCATAACGTGGGCTGTGCAGGCCCTGGTTATGGTTTGAATTGGGGTCCTCTTCGCCCTGACCAAGCCAGATATAGGCTCCGGGGCGATCCATGATCATGGCGCCAAAGTCTTCGCCGCCCATACAAGGGGCAACATTATCTTGCACGTTTTCGGTGCCGACAATTTCTTTGGCAATGTCGGCACAGAATTGTGTTGCTTCCGCATCGTTGATAGTGGGGTCGATGACTTCGCGGTATTGAAAGTCAATGTTGGCGCCATAACTTTCGGCAATGCCGCGCGCGACATCTTCGATTTTCTTTTTCAGCATTTGACGTGTTTCAGGTTTGAAAGTCCGAACCGAACCGAACAGGGCGGTGTCATCCGGTATAACGTTATCAGCACCGGTGCCGCCATTAAAATTAGTAATGGTAATAACGGCCGAGTCCACTGGATCGACTTTACGACTGATCAGGGTTTGTAGGGCGAGTGTGATTTGCGCGGCAATGACGATGGGGTCTATCGTTTTATCCGGCATGGCGGCGTGGCCACCTCGGCCTTGAACATAAATTCTAAAACGGTCGGAAGCGGCCATGATGGGGCCGGGACGAATGGCCATGGTTCCACGTTTCATGCTTGGCCAGTTATGCAGGCCGTAAACGGAATCGCATGGATATTTCAGAAACAAACCATCATCCATCATGGCCTTGGCGCCGCGCTGGCCTTCTTCGGCCGGTTGAAATATTAAATGTACTTTTCCATTGAAATTGCGCGTTCCAGACAGATGTTTTGCCACGCCCAGCATAATGGCCGTATGCCCGTCATGCCCGCATCCATGCATTTTGCCGGGAATTTGGGACACATGGTCTTTATTGTTCACTTCCATGATATCAAGCGCGTCCATGTCGGCACGAAGCCCAATGGCCTTGCCTGAATTATCCTGGGTTCCTGTGATCGTGGCAACAATGCCTGTTTTGCCTAGCCCCCGTTCAAATGGAATGCCCCATTCGGTTAACTTGTCCGCAACAAGATTACTTGCAAAAATTTCTTCATAGGCCGTACCGGGATTTTTGTGCATTTCACGGCGATAGGCCGTGATTTCATCTTTCATTGCGGCAATTGAATTACGCGCCGTAGGTGTCTCTGACATCTTGTCTTTTTCCTTAACTTTATGTATCAGCATAGTTGTTCATTTATAAAATAACATCGCACTGCACAAAAGCAACAGTAAGTCTAGCCGCTACAGCCATGTATAAGGCTTTTAAGGGGCCCGATCTCTATGACATGCTGAGCATATTATGATAATGCAATGTTGACCACAGCGAAGATCGATCGGTATTGAGTGCTACTGTGCTTCCGTCTTTTGCTTTCAGCGCTTCTTCATCAACGCAGCTTTGTAAAATATCCGCGGCTCTTTTCTGCGAAGCATCTGTGAAATGGTACCAAAGGCGGTCACGGAATCCTTTGCCGCCATGGGCGCGGTAAACAACGTCAAACAAGGTGTCTGATTTTGTCTCGCAGGTTACTTGATTCCACGCCAGTGAAGAGGTGAATATTTTATTTGAAGCATCATTTGTTTGCGCCACTTTGGCATAAACGCGAGCGCCGGCCCGCGGATCAAATGTTTGCTTAAGCGCCAGCATGGCAATGATGATTTTGGATAAACCAACGCCGCCTACATCGCACATTACAGCGCCAATTTCGGTCATATTGTTTTGACCGTCTTTGCCGTCCTGATAAACAGAGGCCAATGCGCTTGCCCGGATATCACCGTTTTCATCAATGGCCAGGGCGGCCGCTCCGGAGCGGACCGGTTCGGCCAGTTCATCAAAGCTACGGGCCCTTACGAAGTTGTTGGGGTCTATGATGTCTTTGCGGGCGCCGGAATATAAATCCACGACCTTTTCAAGATCGGCCGCGCGGGAAAAACGAATAGTCAGGCTTTCCGGGCGTTTATTTGCCGATGCATCCAGCAAACGCGGGGGCGCGGGGAATGTATAGATGTTGTTGATGTTTTTTTGCGGCATTGACGCAGGGGCACGAAAAGCGTGGGCGTGCCGCCCATTTAGAACACTCTTAAGCATGAGTTTTGCTCCATTAAATATTAAAATTCAAATTTCGGTAATATCTAAAGTCTGGTGTTCTAAAGTCCATTCACGGGGACTATCTCTGATTTTATGGAGAAAAGGCAACCTATTTTATTGCATGGCTGCAATTCCCAGAGCGGGTAGGTGCAATTTTTTGTGTTTTTATGGGGTGCAATAATGCGCAAATAAATGCTTTTTACAGCGCTGTTTTTCTGGGGTCGAATGCGTCGCGCACGGCTTCACCGATAAACGTTAAAAGCGTTAACATCATGGCCAGAGATAAAAATGCGGAAATGCCGAGCCAGGGCGCCTGCAAATTGTTTTTTCCTTGCGCCAGCAATTCGCCAAGCGACGGGCTGCCGGGGGGCAGGCCAAGGCCTAGAAAGTCCAGTGACGTAAGGGCCGTGATCGACCCGGTTAAAATAAACGGCATGAACGTCAGCGTTGCGACCATGGCATTGGGAAGAACATGCCGCCACATTATAACGCGGTTGGATACGCCAAGTGCATGGGCGGCCTTGACGTAGTCAAAGTTGCGCGCCCGCAGGAATTCGGCCCGAACGACATCGACAAGTGAAAGCCACGAAAACGCCAATAGTATGAGCAGCAAGGTCCAGAACCCCGGAATGAATATGGATGAAAAGATAATCAGAATATAAAGTGAGGGCAGTGAGGCCCATATTTCAGTAACCCGCTGCATGATTAAATCCAGCCAGCCGCCGTAATATCCCTGAACTGCGCCTGCGCTGACACCAATGACGGAGCTGAGCAGTGTCAGGGTAAGGCCAAAAATCACGGACAGCCGAAAGCCGTATATAATGCGCGCGGCCACATCACGGCCCTGGTCATCTGTGCCGATTAAATTGGCGGTATCCGGTGCAGACGGGGCGGGGGTTGGAAGGTTGTAATTGATCGTGTCATAAGAAAAACGGATCGGTGGCCATACCGCAAACCCGTTTTCGTTAATCAGTTCCATGACGTAAGGGTCGCGGTATTCGGCCTCTGTTTCGAAATCGCCGCCAAACGTGGTTTCGGGATAACTGATAAAAGTAGGGAAGTAATTGCCGCCATCATAATGTACATAAATTGGCTTATCATTGGCCAGAAATTCGGCGAACATGCACACAAACAGTAACGCCAGAAATATCCAAAAACTCCAATAGCCACGTTTGTTGGCTTTGAATTGTTTTAGGCGGCGCTGGGTGATTGGTGATAAGGCCATGCAGGTAAAATATCATGTCTGAAGCCATTGTCTTTAGTTTTTTATCGATCAGATCAATTTTGTATTGGAAATCTTGGGCAGTAGAACATTAAGGGCAAAATTAGCGCCGCATAAAAACTTGCAAAATACCGAGATAGGCTGTATTATTTTTCATAATAAAAATAACGGGGGAAGTATATATGCATCTGGATTTTCTGTTTGAGCTATTATATCCAATTGTTCCAATCATTGCGGTTATAGGCTATGGACCGCAGATTTATAAGGTTTTAAAAGCCAATGATGATATGCGGAATTTTTCTTTGTTAACATGGTCTGTCTGGCTGGGCACATGGATTATTGGTTTTGGGTATAGCTCAATCAGTGTCGGTGATGTGATGCTTTCATTAACAGCAGGCATTAATGCTGTTTTGCATTTGGTGTTAATTGGTATTGTTTGTTATAAGCGCAATGCATACATAAAGGATATTGGCTTATCCGCGTGCGCCAAAGTCAATTCGGGGGTCCACTTTCACATAGACCAAATCGCGCACCAGATGCATGACCAGCGAGATGAGCGCATAAAAGTATAGCGTTCCCAGTACCACAGGATAATCCCGGTTTATAACGCTCTCATACCCCAAAAGGCCAAGCCCATCCAAGGAAAAGATAACTTCTATCAGCAGGCTGCCTGTAAAGAAGATATGCACAAAAGCGGCAGGGAACCCGGCAATCACAATCAACATCGCATTACGAAAGACGTGCTTGTATAAAACTTGTTTTTCCGAGAGGCCTTTGGCTCTGGCGGTTAGGACGTATTGCTTACCAATTTCGTCCAGAAATGAGTTTTTGGTCAGTAGCGTGAGGGAGGCAAAGCCCGAAATAACCATTGCGGCAATTGGCAAAACCATATGCCAGGCATAATCCAGCGCGAGCTGAAAGAAGGTCATGTCTTGCCAGTTATCCGAGACCAGGCCGCGCAGCGGGAAAATGTCGAAATAGCGCCCACCGGCAAAAACGACGATCAATAGAATGGCAAACATAAAGGAGGGGATAGCATACCCGATAAAGACGGCCGCTGATGTCCAGATGTCAAAGGCACTTCCGTCACGAACGGCCTTTTTGATACCAAGCGGTATTGATATGAGGTAGATAATCAGTGTGGACCAAAGCCCAAGTGAAATCGAGACTGGCATTTTTTCCAGAACCAGGTCTAGAACGCCAACGTTGCGGTAATAACTTTCCCCCAGATCAAAACGCAAATAATTGCCAACCATCAGTAAAAATCGTTCATGGGCCGGTTTGTCAAACCCATACAGCGCTTCTAGCTCGGCAATGAATTCCGGGTCCAGACCTTGTGCTCCACGGTATTTGCTGGATTGTCCAGTGGCGGCGTTCATGTTGGTTCCGCCGCCTGTATCGCTTCCTCCGCCACTAAAACGTGCGGTGGCGTCGGTGCCATGGCCCTGTAATTCTGCAATCATTTTTTCAACCGGGCCGCCGGGAACAAACTGTATAATGATAAAGCTCAGCAGTAAAATGCCAAGCAGAGTCGGGATCATCAAAAGCAGACGTTTAAGGGTGTAACTGGCCATGATTATTCAGGTTTAACATTCCAGCTGTCAACGCGCCAGCCACTATCGAAATCATGCTTTAAAATACCCACAGAACCGGTGGACAGTTTTAAGGCGTGTTTGGCGCGAAATTGTTCGAAATTCCCCGTGATATAGGGCGCAAAGCGTGCAATACCGTTGGATGTAACAACCAAAACTGTTTCGTTGTCATTGTGGGCACAGATCTGTTCGGCAAATAACCGCCAGTTTTGTATAACTTCGTCAGGATTAATTTTCCACCCTTGCGGTACAATGGCCCGCTCATCCCAATCCTGTATGGCTTGTTTACCGATGCGTGCAATGACTTCGTCTTCGGGTTTGTTTTCGTCCGGGCCGTAATCAACCTCATCAAATATATCAAGCTGGAAAACCGGATTTGTAATTTTGCTGGCCTTAATCGCTATTTTTGCAGTTTGTAGCGTTCTTTGCAGGTTGGAGGAGTAGACGACATCCGGGATCATTCGATGGGTTGCAAGATAACGCCCAAGCGCCCTGGCTTGTTCTTCGCCTTTTTCGACCAAAGGCAAATCTGTGTTCTTTCCCACGCGGGTGGGGGTATCGCCTGGACCAAATGTATTGCCGTGCCGTGCAATGATTAAGGTTGTCATGTCGTTTGCGCCTTTAGTTGCTATATGTGGTTATGCGGGCATGTATTCAACCGGGCTGATTAAGCAGCGCCTCTGCGCGCGCCAAATCTTCCGGCGTATCAATACCGGATTGCAGTGTTCCGCTAGGGGTATCAATTTCTACGCAGTGGATCGGGATTTTGTTCTCAATCAGGCGCAGTTGTTCCAGCCCCTCTAATTGTTCGTAATGCCCTTGGGGGAGTGCGCAATATGCTTTCAGCGCTTGAATGTTATATCCGTATAGGCCCATATGCTGATAAACAGGGGATTGTTGCTCCCCGCTTTCGCGCATTTTATCCTCTTTTCTAATGGCCGGAATGATATTTTTCGAAAACCATATGGCGCTGCTGTCCTGATCCAAAATCGCGCAGGTGCCGCTGAACGGTGTTTCTTTTTTATTGGCGCGCAGGCGGTCAAGGTCCTCCCAGCTCAAGCGGTGAACAGGCGTGACTACGCTGTAAGATGGATTGTCTTGAAAAGCCTTGATAACTTGGCGCAGTGCGCTTTTCGGCGTGAACGGAGCATCCCCTTGCAGGTTAATAACAATATCAGGTATTTCGGGAAGTTGCTCTGCTGCTTCTAAAACTCTATCTGATCCGCTGGCGCATCCTTCGGAGGTAATAAGACACTCCACTTGTAAATGATTGGCATGATCGGCAATGCGCACATCATCGGTTGTTACATATACGTCACAATTTTCAAATTCGTCTGCAATTTTTCGTGCCAATGTAACGACCCGTGAAAGCATGCTGTGGCCGTTTATTAACGCCAATGGTTTGCCTGGAAAACGTGTGGAACCATAACGTGCAGGGATGATAATGGCAGTCTTCATGATAAACAAACCTTATTCCTGAGTGGCCCACCATGTGTTTGAAATTAATGGCGAAATATGTGACAGGTTTTCGGGGCGCGATACTTTCGTCCAATAGGCTATACGCCATTTTGGGTAGTGCCACATTGGAATTACGTAATGTCCGGCCAGCAAGACACGGTCCATGGCACGGACTTTATTAACCAGATCCTTACGATCTTTGGCCTGTATAATGCCTTCAATCATTTCGTCGATAACCGGGTCTTTGATGCCAATATAATTTCGTGATCCGGGAATGTCGGCTTTTTGGCTGCTCCAGAAATCGCGTTGTTCATTTCCGGGCGATTCGGATTGCCCAAATCCGCCAATGGTCATATCAAAATCATAATCGCGAATACGGTTTTGATATTGCGCGCTATCGACCACGCGAAATTGTGCTTCTACACCGATGCGTTTTAAATTTTGAATAAATGGTAATACCCAGCGTTCGAAAACCGGTGTGGCGTCAATGATTTCAAAAGAAAGACGTTGGCCGTTTTTGGTGCGAATGTTGTCAGGGCCCAATGTCCAGCCCGCCGAATTTAGCATATCAGCGGCCTTTTTAAGGTTTTGGCGAATATTGCCCGAACCATCGGTTTTAGGCGGGTGATAGGTTTGGGTAAATATCTCCGGCGGGATCTGGTCACGATATTGTTCCAGTATGTCCAACTCTTGCCCTTGCGGTAACCCGTTAGAGGCTAGTTCTGAGTTTTCGAAATAACTATCGGTTCGGGTATATGTACCGCTGGCAAATTGTTTGTTTGACCATTCAAAATCAAAGGCATATGCAAGGGCTTCACGAACGTTCTTATCGGCAAATACCGGTTTACGAATATTCATGATAAAGGCTTGCATGCCTGCGGGGCGGCCATTTTCAATTTCTTCTTTGATGATGCGCCCATCTTTTACAGGGGGGGCATTATAGGCGCTCTCCCATAATTTGGCTGTATTTTCCAGGCGGACATCATATTCCCCGGCAAAGAAAGCCTCGAGTGCAATATTGGGGTCACGGTAATAGTCAAAAACCAGGCGGTCAAAATTATATTGCCCTTTCCAGAACGGTAAATTTTTTCCCCACCAGTTTTCGGCGCGAACATATTCAATGGACCGGCCAGGATCAACGGTGCCAACCTTGTACGGTCCAGATCCCAATGGCTTTTCCAGTGTTGATTGTGAAAAATCCTTGCCGTCCCAGAAATGTTTTGGCAAAACGCTCATCTCCGCAATGATCAATGGAAGCTCGGCATTTCCTCCGCCGGAGAATTCGAATTTGATCCGGTGGTCACTTTCAATGATGACATTTTTTACATCCCCCCAATAGGCTTTAAAGAAAGGCGTGCCTTTTTCGATCAGGGTTTCAAAAGTCCATTTTACATCCGCGGTTGTGATGGGCTTTCCATCATGCCATTTGGCTTCCGGGCGCAGATTAAAGGCAACCCAGCTTCGATCTTCTGGAAGCTCAATACTTTCGGCGATGATGCCGTAAAGGGAGAACGGTTCGTCCCACGCGTTTTGCATCAGGCTTTCATAAACCGGGCCTGAACGCATAAAATTTAATCCCGCGGCGGGCTCCCCTTTAATAATAAAGGGGTTTAGTGAATCAAAGCTGCCTATAACATGCTGTTCCAAGGTTCCGCCTTTGGGGGCATCCGGGTTGACGTAGTCAAGATGCTTAAAATCTTCGGGGTATTTTACGCTGCCATGCATGGCGATCGCATGGGCTGGTGCAACATTTTTCTGCGCTTGTTGCGCGGGTTGTTCGTTGTTCTGTGCGTCTTGGGCATGGGCTGGTGCATTATATGTCGATGCCAGTAGCATTGCGGTAAGAGTAAAAGCAGCTTTTGTAAAATAATGCATAATCGGTAACCTGATAGTTATATTTAAAAGTATAAATGACTGTAGCGTGAAGAGAGGGGGAGGCCAAGTAAGAATTATGATATGCTGGTGATGTTCCCAAGGCTATTTACAGTTTTCTACCAGGCAAATCGGTTTATTAAATAAGTCGGCTTGTGGGGGTGGTCGTCAATATGGGTAAGAACTTCAGGTGTGATTTCTTCGCGGTGGATGCCTGCCAGGTTTAAGATGCTATCAATGCCAAACCCGTTTGCGCCTGCAATATCGGTGTGAAGGGAATCGCCAATGGCACAGATGCGGGATTTATCAGGGTTGCCTAATAAATCATGGCAGCGCCGATAAACAGGGGTATGCGGTTTGCCGTGGTAAAGAACACGGCCGCCCATGTCCTCATATATTTTGGCGAAACTTCCAGCGCATTCATATAGATCATCGCCGATATGCACCACCAGATCGGGGTTAGAGCAGATCATAGGCAGGTTTTTCTTTAAGGCCAATTCCAGATTTCTAATAAAGGATTCTCGCGCGGGGGGCGCCGTTCCCGGAATGGAATTTAATATAAAACTGGCGTATTCCGGGCTGTCTTGTAATTGAATATCCAGACCATCAAAAACCTCTGCAACAATATGATTGCCAATGAACCAGCATTGATCACCGCAACCCTGGTGAAAGCTGTCAGGGCGTTCTTTCAGCGCGTAATGCGTCGCTTCACCAGAAGTCACAATATGGTCATACAGGTTTCTGGGAATGCCCATGGCTTCCATTTGATCCGCAGCGCCTTTTGCCAAACGGGGGGAGTTTGATAACAGGCAAATTTGCTTGCCGGCGTTTTTGAGCGATTTTAGGGTATCGACAGTATGGGGGAAGGGGCGCAAGCCGTCATGTAATACACCAAATATATCAAGGATGAAGTGATCGTATTGGGAGGCAATTTGTTGGATATTTTCAATGTATTTGCTCACCCGAATGTCTCTTTCTCGCCTTGGCGGCGTGTATAGTGTTTGGCGTAGGAAAAAGGTTCGTATGCGCCGGGCATATCGGGTTTGCCGAATAGGAATCCTTGACCGTAATGTGGATCAAAGTCAAAAAGTTCGAGCAAGGTGGATTCGGTTTCTATGCGGTCTGCAATAACGCGGATGCCATTGGCCTCCAACTTTTGTTTCATGCGCCATAGATGGGTGAAGTCCAAATCGGTTTTCGTGTTGGACAGCATCCACTCGCCGCGCATTTTTAAATAACGCACATGGTTCCTGAGCAGGAGTTTGATATCCAGATCGGTTTCCGTCACATGATCAAGAGAAAATTGACAACCCAGCAGGGATAACGCATCCATTATTTTTGTAATAGGAGCGGGGAGTTTTTTGAAATCAGCATAGGGCATTTCAAAAACCAGATTTTTTGCCAAGGATCTATTATTGGCCATAAAGCTCAAAAGATCGCGCATGAATTTACTATTCTTCAGGCTTGCCGGTTCAATGTTGACAAAAAATTGTGTTTTTGTTCCCGATCGGGATTGTTCTTTTAAGATTTTTAATGTGCGGATCAGCAATAAATTGTCAATGATACCGGTTACATTTTGCGCACGTGCCATCGCCATATAACGTCCGGCTGGAACATACAACCCGGCCTTGGCCCGAATGCGGGCATAAAGTTCAAAGCCAACGGGTTTTCGTTGCGGAAGGTGTACAATGGGCTGAACAAATATATCGATACGTTCATTATCTATTGCTGTTTTCACCAATTCCTGGACAACCATATCACTGAGTGAAGCATGGTCGGCAAACGGATCATCATTGGCAATTAGCGTGGATACGCGCCGTCCCGTTTGGTCGGTTTGGCGGCCTGTTTGCCCCAGACCATTTTGAACATAGGCGTAATTGCGTTTTATAAAGTCAACTTGATGATTAATATTGGCTAAACCTTCCTTGGCCGCACGTAAGGAATCATGGTGCCGGATGAGATCATCGCGCAAATTTTCTTGTGTCTTTTGAATGTTTTTAAATTTGAATTCAGATGCATTTTCCCAGTTGCGCCGTCTGATATATTCAAAAGACCCGATGATCAGCAGTGCGAATATTGCAAAATTCATGACCGCGAGTTGCAGTGAAATAAATGTACTTAGGGTAACCACAAGAACGCCGCAGAATAAAACATACCCAATTAGGGCCCGCGCAAAAGTCGAGCGCGAAACGCCGGAACTTTTTCGTTTTGTTTTTGCGCGCAAGGGAATCATTGTTCTTAACCCTCGCGCACAGCGGAGCCAATAGCCGCACTGATTGATTGATGGTTATCGGCCTTTAACAGGTCTAATAGTTCCTGATTAATATTATGCGCAATTTTCGGGCCCTTATAGATCATGCCGGTATATAACTGGACAAGGCTGGCTCCGGCTTTGATTTTGTCATAGGCTTGGCGGCCGCTGGCAATGCCGCCCACACCGATAATGGGCAGTTGGCCATTTGAGATAGTGTAAAAATCACGAATGATGGAGGTGGATTTATCGGTTAAAGGTTGTCCGCTTAATCCACCTTTTTGTTCGCGGAATTGGGCGGGTAAACTCTCAGGTCTATCCAGGGTGGTATTTCCTAGAATAACGCCATCAACATTTGCATCGATCAGGGTTTCGCAAATTTCTTGTAACTGCGTTGCATTTAAATCTGGGGCCAATTTAACCAGTAAAGGAGGGGTGTGGGTCCGGCATGATTTGGCCCGGGTATCCATGACCGCGCCCAGCAAGTCCATTAAAGGCTGGCGTTGCTGCAAGTCACGTAAGCCCGGCGTATTGGGTGATGATATGTTGATTGTCAGATAATCGGCCATTGGCGCCAAAAGCCTGACTAAAAAACAATAATCTTTCGCCGGATGTTTTTGCGTTTTGTTCATGCCAATATTTAGACCGACCACCCCATTGGGGCGCGCTTTTGCGCTCAGAAATTTTTCCAGATTTTCTTTAAATTTTTCCGCTCCGGCATTGGGGAAACCCATGCGGTTTATTACGGCTTCGTTTTGCGGATCACGAAAAACTCGCGGCTTTGGGTTACCGCTTTGTGGTTTGGGGGTGACGGTTCCTGCCTCAATAAAACCGAAGCCTAATTGAAAGGCGGGGCCTATGACCTCGGCGTTTTTATCGAACCCGGCCGATAGGCCAACGGGATTGGGAAATCGCAGGCCCCATAACTTTTGCTCTAATTCCGGGGCGTTAATTGTATCCACGCAAGGCACGAGTCCGCACTTCATGGCTTTTAGGGTCATGTTATGGGCAGTTTCGGCATCAATTCTAAACAGCGCAGGCCGCGCCAATTTGTAGAGGTCAAGCATCTTCTTTGTTTACGATATTTCTTTGAAAAAGTCTATCTCTACTGCGCGGCGGAGCGTCAGTGAACATTATGGCGGGGCGCCAATCACCGTAATGCGGGGTTATTTTAAATGTGGAAAACCGGCTTTTAAATATAGCCAGCCCGTATAGGCGGTTAAAGCGGCCGCTAGAACCGTAAGTAATTGACCGGCCATCAGTGCGGCGGGCAGGGCAGGGGCGACGATTAAGAACCCCATGCTGATCATTTGTACGGTTGTTTTCCACTTGGCCAATTTTGTGACGGGCATCTGAACGTTCTTTGGGCCTAAAAACTCACGCAGGCCCGATATCAATAGTTCGCGTGTAATAATGACCATCACGGCAATAACCCACGGTCCGGAAAGCGGTCCTGTATCAACCAGTGTTAACAGAATAAGTACAATAAAAACTTTGTCTGATATCGGGTCTAGAAATGTTCCAAATGGGCTGACGGCGTTAAGTTTACGGGCTAAATAGCCATCTAGAAAATCTGTTGCGGCGCAAACGGCATAAAGCGCGAAAGCGGCCCAGCTATAGCCAGCATAAATTAGCCAGATTAAAACAGGCAAGAGTGCAATGCGCGACAGCGTCAATATGTTGGGTAGCGTAAGCATGCCCGGATTATTTTTGATTTTGCGGTGCTTGTAAAGTAAAGATCATTGTTTTTTCAATAATGCGCACAAAGTATAATGTCGCAGGCATACCAAGTCAGTGCGGGCAAAAGGGTCAATACAAAAAAGACTGCCATTATACAGGCAGTCTTTTTAAATACCTTAGAGACAATATTGCGCGCGCTTATCCGTTGGCGGCAGCAATTTTTTTCTTCTCTTCTTCCGGATCGCGAAGCACGTAACCACGGCCCCAAACGGTCTCGATATAATTGGAGCCATCTGTTGCGTCGGCCAGTTTTTTGCGGAGCTTACAAATAAACACATCTATAATTTTGACTTCGGGTTCGTCCATACCGCCATAAAGGTGGTTCAGGAACATCTCTTTGGTCAATGTTGTGCCTTTGCGCAAGGACAGCAATTCGATGATGCCGTATTCTTTCCCCGTTAGGTGTAATGTGCGGCCATCGACCTCGACAGTGCGGGAGTCAAGGTTAACCTTAACGCGGCCGGTTTCAATGATGCTTTGTGAATGCCCCTGTGATCGGCGAACGATGGCCTGAATGCGAGCGACCAGTTCACGTTTGTCAAAAGGCTTGGTCAGGTAATCGTCGGCACCGTATCCAAGACCTTTAATTTTATTATCCAGTTCGGTCAAACCGGACAGGATAAGGATCGGGGTCTCGACCTTTGCATCGCGCAAGGATTTTAATACATCATACCCATCCATGTCGGGTAACATTAAATCCAAAATAATGATGTCGTAATCGTATATTTTACCGATTTCCAAACCATCTTCGCCAAGGTCGGTTGTGTCTACGATATAGCCTTCGGATTTTAGCATAAGCTCAATCGATTTGGCTGTTGAGGTGTCGTCTTCTACTAGGAGAACTCTCATGATGAATGCCCGCTTTCTTAAATAATTGATAAGTGTTTTTTATATTTTTATTAATATTTATTAACATCTATATTAACAAAGGTTAACGCGGCGTGCAAATTCTAAAGTTAATTAAATATGCAAGTATTCAACGGCTGCGATTTCCATTTTGGGATAAGTGACGGGGTTGAAATTCGGATTGGCTGTGCGGTAAGCGGTGACGGCTTTGTTGATTTTTTCTTCAATGAGTGTGCGTGTGCTCGGAAAATATTGAGAAACTCTATCATTTTTGGTGATGATTTCGGCAAAAAGTTCGGCAAATAACTCTGAATATAAAATATCATTCCGGGTGTTTAATATTGCGACCTGATCGTGCCATGTTAAGGCGTCAAATGCGTTTCCATTCTGCGCCGCGTTTTTAATTTCTTTATCAACCGCGTTTTTGAATTCTGTGTCATACAGTGGCTCTGAAAGGCTGCTTTTTATGAAATCAGCGGCGGCGTGCCCAATTTCATGTGCGGTGATGCGGGCCGGGTTATTTTGGAATGCTTGCACTGCGCTCGGTGGTTTGTTTGTTTTCTGCGGAATGAGGGCAATTTTATGTAGCGGCGAAAAAAACGCTGATGCCGTAGGGGCGATGTCCTCAAATTTATGGGTCGATGTCTGCGCACAATATGATTTGATGCTTTCGGTTATGCCTGCTGTATATCCGGCTTCCCGAAAACTAGCCTGCAGTTCCGCCGGAATTTTGTGTATGGCTTTTCGGACGTGGGTCATGAAATCCGGGCGCCGGAGGTCAAGCGGGCCATACACTATGGGCTCCCAGATCATGGCCGGCGGCGCCGTGAGGTTGAAGAGTGTTCTTAATGTGCGCTCTATCATGATTTTCTCTGGTTTGCCCGGTTTGATGCCGGTCTCTATCCTTTGGGTCACGCCTGTATTTGTATTGGTTTTATAAAGAGGTTTTTCGTGATATGTCAAATAAAATATCAGTGAAGCCTATCGTGTGAATATAGGAAAGTCTTATAAACCGTGATAGAATCGGAGAATGGACCGCCTTACCGATCAAGTTATAGCCGAAATAAAAACTCTTTCTGATAAAGAGGTTTATGGCCGCGTCACTAAAATTCTTGGGCTGTTGATTGAAATTGCCGGCTTTGGGGCTAATCTTTCTATCGGCTCGCATGTTCACCTAGTGCCTGAACCTGGCCGTGACATACCCTGCGAAGTTATTGGCTTTAAAGAAGGGCATGCGCTTTTGATGCCGTTTGGAACGCTGGAAGGGGTCGGTTTGGGTTGTAAAGCGGTGTTTCAGGATGCTGAGCCGTTAATATTACCTGATGAGCGTTGGCTGGGCCGCGTGATTAATGCACTCGGGCAGCCGATTGACGGGAAGGGGCCTCTTCAACATGGCGGTCATCCGGTTCCGCTCCGAAATAAACCGCCCCCGCCGCATTCGCGCCAGCGCATTGGTGCGCAGCTGGATTTGGGGGTGCGGGCAATGAATACGTTTCTTGCCACATGTCAGGGGCAGCGTATGGGGATTTTTGCAGGATCGGGTGTTGGTAAATCAGTGCTTCTGTCTATGATGGCGCGTTACACTGCGGCTGATATTTCGGTGATTGGCCTGGTTGGGGAGCGTGGCCGGGAAGTGCAGGAATTTATTGAGGATGATCTGGGGGAGGAAGGGTTAAAGCGCTCAGTTGTTATTGTCGCGACGGGTGATGAGCCGGCGTTAATGCGCAGGCAGGCGGCTTATACAACTCTGGCAGTCAGCGAATATTTCCGTGATCAAGGGCAACAGGTTTTGTGTTTGATTGATTCGGTGACGCGTTTTGCCATGGCACAACGTGAAATCGGCCTGTCGGCGGGGGAGCCGCCAACATCAAAAGGCTATCCGCCAACGGCTTTTTCAGAATTGGCGCGTTTATTGGAACGGGCAGGGCCTGGCGCTCCGGGCAAGGGGTCTATTACTGGTTTATTTTCGGTTCTGGTTGAGGGGGATGACCATAACGAACCCGTCGCCGATGCCGCGCGCGGTATTCTGGATGGGCATATAGTCATGCGGCGCGAGATAGCCGACCGCGGCCGTTATCCGGCTATTGATGTATTGAAATCGGTATCACGATCATTGCCGGGGGCCATAACTGAAGAGCAAAATGGCGTCTTGAAACGCGCCAAGAGGCTGATTACTGCCTATGAAGATATGGAGGAGCTTATTCGCCTGGGAGCATATCGCAAAGGCTCCGACCCTATGGTGGATGAAGCTATTAAGCTATACCCGCAAATAGAAGAATTTCTAAGTCAGAATAAGGATGAAAACACACCGATTGAAGAGGGGTTTGCAATATTGGCCAGTATACTGGGAATGCCATATCAGGGAAGCGCAGGGGGGTAATGGTAGAACATGGCGGATCTTGAGGCGCTGATACGTGTTCGCAGGCACGCGGTTGAACAGAAACAAAAATTTCTGGCAGAGCTGTATAAACAGGCGGATGAACTTGAAGGGCAAAAAGAGGCCATGATTAAAACATTGGCCGAAGAGCGCAAAAAAGTCGATGAAATGGGTGTGGAGGCGCTGGGGTATTTTGGCCATTACTCGGAAGCTGTGCGAGGCCGCGTCGAAGATATAGATGAGGCGATGGCCAAGCTCAATAACCGTATTGAGCATGCCCGCGAAGATATGCGCGATGCTTTTGCGGACCTTAAGAAGGTTGAAATCACACAAGAGCGCCGCGAAGCTGAAGATGATAAAGAACTGAAAAAGAAGGAAAATGACCTTATGGATGAAATTGCTTTGGAAGGATATCGCCGCGCCCAGGAAGAGGGGTAAATCGTATTTGAGTATGGGCTGTTTATGATGGGGCGTAACCTATCTTAGCATTTAAATATGTACTTTGAATTTTTCATTGTCTTTCACTTCAATGTTGATCCAGTTTTGCGGATCGTTCTGAAAAGATAAATCACCATTTAGATTGCTTGTCTCCAGCGCGTCAGTATAGGCCGCTTTCATCTGGAATTGCATGCTACGGCTAAAAGGGTCTTCTGTGCGAATGATCAGGTCCAGCCGGTCATTTCTGTGCAGCCCATCCAGTTGGACTTTGCCCATATTGGTCAGGGCCAAATCAAAAATAAAACGCGTGTGTTTTCCTCCGCCTTTTCCATCTTCCCCATCATCGTTTTCATGTTGTTTATAGAACAGAGCAATTTTATGGACGTCATTTTGCCATTGCATGGGAATGGTAAGTGCTCGCCAATCCTGTCCGGTGCTATCAACATGGCTGCGGTTAATTATATGTCCTTCGCCGTTTAACCGGCTGATTAAGCCGCCTTTGCCAGCGCGTTTTAGCTGGTCCAGTGCTTTATCATTCAGTATTTGCGTGAGATCGCCTGATTTTAATGCGGCGAAAATAAACAAAATGGCAGGACCCATCTGCCCCGGCGATGACGGGGATGGCAGAATGCCGGGGGAGGCGTTGGCCGTGATGCTATTGCTGGCTGCTAGACTTTCCAATGTTTGCGTAATGTCTTGTAAGGTGGGCCAGGTCCCAGGCGTTATCAATGAGGAAGGCAGCGGTAGAGTGTGCGTTGTGGCGCTTGCACTCTGACTGTTTACGCCAGGGCTATGCAGCGTCATTTCGATTTGCGTGCCTGTACTGATGTTCTGTAATGGCAATTGCAGGATAAAGTTCTTGGGGGCTTGGGCGTCTGGTAAAAATACGCTCAGAACCGGAAGGTTTTGTGGCGTATAACCACTAAAGGTTGCTGTGATGCTGCCGATTTGTGATTGTGTAAGCAGTGGCGGGTTTTGCGAATTTTGCGTGTGTGCGGTCATAATTTTCAAATTTTCAGAATTTTCTGGCTGGGCGATGGTTGCAAGGGGCGCGCTGCTTGCCTGCATCTCTTTAGCTTGAGCCATAAGAAAATCTTTTAAAGAAATTTCATCTGTGTTTGCTGTTGTGCTGATTGATGGTGCTTCGATTTTGACGGGAGGCAATGTCAGGGTATTTATGGCTACTGTAAGCGCCTCTGGTCCCAACAATGTGGTGGAGATAACTTGTTGATTAACAGGCGACTGTAATGGGTCATTGACCACATTGCTGGTTTGTGCCGCGCCAGTTAATGTGATGGCGTGTGGTGATAAATGTTTAACTATATCAGTGTGTTGCGGTTTGAAGTTGAAAGTGAAGCTGATCGTTGGTGATATCAGGTTACTGGCTTCTGTTGTTTGCGGTGACGCGGGCTGAATTAAGGTAATGTTTTGCATGAGTTGATTGCTTTTAACGCCTTGATTTAGCGTGTTATTTACAGTGGATTGCACGATGTTTGTCGTGGCGTTTTGCGGGAAGAGTGCTGAATGGATCGTTGGTGATGTTGTATTCGCCATGTTGCTGGCTTCAGTGGCGCTCTGTGTAAGGTTCAGGCTGGTTTGTGAATTAATTGTTAGAGGCAGGCTTTGTGCGAAGTTCGCTATACTGGTTACTGACGCGCGAATGGAGTGCTGTTGTGAAACGGTGATTTGCGCCAACATGTCCTTTGGGAGCGGGTCTAATCTTAATGGAATGCCCTGCAATTGTTGAGCATCGCTGAATTGGAGTGTTGTTTTGCTGAGTAGGGCTTGCATATCGGCTTTTACGCCTTGCGCATTTGTTATGGCCCTTTGCTCTACGCCTTGCGTATTTTGTGCTGTTTTTGTACCAGTAGCTGGCGGTACATAGGGCTGCGTTTTTATCTCAATTGATCGGTCTGGTATCTTGACGGTGTTACGGGGCTCAGGGGTGGCTTGCGATTTTTGCTCTTGTTGTTTCTGGGGTGATGATTCTGTTGGAGCCGCGGAGGATGCCGCGCTGCGCGTATCGGGGCGTATATGTATGGTGTTATCGGTTCGGTTGCGTACTTTTTCGGGGGGGATGTCGATCTCAACCCTTTGGCCTTTTGTTAATTTACTGGCGGCTTGTGACTCATTTTCCGGAATTTGAACTTCGATTTCACCGCTTTGTGTTTGTATGCGTACGCGCCCGTGATCTGTTTTTTGCGTGATCTCACCTTTTAGGCGCACCACTCTGTCGTTACGGCCTTCGGTGACATTGGGAACGCCAATCAGTTTTGCATTAAGCGGGCTTTTCCCCTTTGCGCTGCTTAAAGCAGAAGGGGAGTGTGAAATATCCGGTAGTTTTGTTGTGCCTGTGCTATCGCTCATATCTACTATTATACAAGATATGTGCCATACGTGGAATGGAAAGCGCGATATCTATTAACCAGCGGAGGCCATTGCCTTTTGCGATTGCTTCAGCAATTCCCAAATATTATCAGCCACTTTTTCGGCGTCTTCTGCGGCCTCACTGTTTGGTGAACGGATCAGAATCGGGGTCTGATGACGAATGCTGTCTTTTACTTTCGGGTCAGACCGAACCATACCAGACATAGGAGGTTTCAGGCGTAAGAAGTTTTCGCATGCCTTAAGAAGGGTGCGGTAGGTGCGATCACCTTCGGTTATGCTGGAGGCCATGTTTACAACAATTGAAACATTCTTCGATAGCCCAGCGGCGTTGCCCAGCTTAACAAAGGCATATGCATCGGTTAGTGAGGTTGGTTCATCTGTTGTGATAAGAACTGTACGCGTTGCAGCGGAGGAAAACATGCGGACCGTACGGTCCACGCCCGCGCCAAGATCGGTAATAACAACGTCATATTCACTGGCGAGATCCAGAAGCTGATCGCGCAGCATGGCAAGGCGTTGGGTTGGCAGTGCGGATAAAGAGGCTTGACCGGACCGGCCGGCAATAATATCAAAATTGCCTTCTTCGTAATGCTGTACGACTTTATCGAGACTCAAGCGTCCGCGAATAACATCGTTTAAGTCACGTTTTGGCATTAACCCAAGTTGTACGTCAACATTGGCTAGGCCAAGGTCGCCATCAAATAGTAAAACTTTTTTTCCCATGCGGGCAAGGGCATGGGACAAGGTGATTGAAAACCAGGTTTTCCCGACACCTCCTTTACCACTGGCAACGGCCAGTATATTGGTGCCACGCCGAAATGACGGCGGAGCTTTCTGGGTGTCTGGGGTTTTCACTGTTGTATCGCTCATTGCTTTATACTCTTGCGTTTTTCTGGAGTTGTTGACGGGGATGGGGGACGCGGACGTGAATGCATCGTCTGTGATCCGGTGTTGGTATCACGATCCCCGCGATAGGAAGAGGGCATTAAAAGGCGTGATAGGGTTTGTGGTGTAAGGTTAAACAGGCCTTCAGCGACTTTAGGGGTGTTGCCAGCATCGGTGAAGCTCATGCTGCCATGGGTTGCTGCCGATAATACGCCACCTAAACGGCGGGCCATGTCAACGCGCGTTGGCATTAATCTGTGAACTTGCAAGGAAGCAAAAGCGCGCGCAATATCACCGGATTCTTCTGCATCCAGCCCGCCCGGCATAACGAGAATGCTGTCCATGTCGGCAGCATCAAGTAAGACCGCTGCCTGTTTCATTTCTTCGCGGTTAAATGGGTTAACACCCTGGGTATCAATATAAATTTGATCATAGCGGCCGCGCAGATCAGACAGTATTTCGCGTAGGGCCTGTGCACTCTTGGCTTTTTTTAGATCAATTTGTAGCAATTTGGTAAAGGCGCTTAATTGTTCAACGCCGCCAGCGCGCACAGTATCCGTTGTGATGACGGCAACTTTAAGTCCGTCCATAACGCCGCGCGCTGCTAATTTTGCAACGGCAAGTGTTTTTCCCGAACCTGGAGGCCCAACCAGTATAAAGGGGCGTTTTGCCGCCGCGCGGGGCAGCGGTGTAAAAGAATATAGATGTTCAATGGCGGCAACCAGAGCAACCGACGGCTGTTCTAATCCGATAACGGTTGCGCATGAAATAATATGATCCAGAACATCTTCCGGTACGCCATGCTTTAGCATGGCTTCGGTGATTTCTTCGGTCACGGCGTATTCTTCATCTTCATCATCATACTGCAACCACCCGGAACCAGCATCGTGGTGTTCTTCTTCTCCGATTTCGAAGTTCGGGCTATCGGAATAATCATCACGGTAACTTCCATTTTCAAAGCCGGGCTCAATAGCGGCGGTCACGCAAACGGCTTTGCCACCCTTTTCTTCACGAGTGGCAACGATAATAGCATCTTCTCCGAGCATTTCTCGAACCATTTGCATCGCTTCCGTTACTGTCTTTGCATAGAAAGATTTAAGCCGCATGGCTAATCTGAATCACTTTGTTGTTATAAGTATATATTTTCTAGAATCCTTATTCTAGATGATAAACGTAAAGAAACCGTATGTGAATCCCCTAATGTGGATAATTTGGGGATAAAATCGTTTATTATACCTGACCAAAGGTTTTTATACGTGCCTTGGGGTGTATTTCGTTTTGAGACAGGACCACCGTTTGCGGGCGGAAGCGTTCGATCACGCTGCGCACATAAGGGCGGATGGCAGGGGAGGTCAGGAGAACAGGTGTTTCGCCTTGTGCTGATATTTCATCATAGGCTTCACGTACGGCAACGATAAACTCTTGTAGTTGTGACGGCGGCATTGCCAATTGTTTTTCTTCCCCATCACCTAACAGGGACTCGCCAAAGGCTTGCTCCCATTCCGGTGATAGTGTTAACAAAGGTACAACCCCGTTTGAATTGGTGTTGGTATCGCAAAGCTGGCGGGCAAGGCGGGTGCGCACATGCTCGGTAATAAAGGCGGTGTTCTTGGTGTAATTTGTTGCCTCGGCAACCCCCTCGAGGATGGTGGGGAGATCACGAATGGAAATGCGTTCACCCAATAAATTCTGCAAAACCCTTTGCAGGCCGCCAATATTGATCTGGCCGGGGATGACGTCGGCGACCAGTTTTTGATATTCCTTGGGCAGTTCATCCAGCAATTTCTGTGTCTCAGCGTAAGAAACAAGATCTGGCATATTGTCTTTAATAATTTCAGTGATATGAGTGGTGATAACGGTCGGTGCGTCTACAACGGTATAGCCTTTGAAATGCGCTTCTTCACGATATTGATTATCAATCCACATGGCCGGTAGGCCAAAGGTCGGTTCTGTTGTGTTTTCCCCCGGAAGGGTAATGGCCGCACCGGAGGGATCCATACACAGCAGCATACCCGGTCGCACATCACCGCGCCCGGATTCAATTTCCTTGATGCGCACGATATAGGTCTGGGCAGGTAATTGCAGGTTATCCTGAATGCGGACGGCCGGAAGAACATATCCCATGTCTTCAGCCAGTTGACGGCGCAGCCCCTTAATTTGATCGGTCAGTTTATTTCCTCCCTCACCCTGCACCAATGGCAATAGGCCATATCCCAGCTCAAGCCGAATGGTGTCAATGGCCAGTGCTTTGGATATGGGTTCTTCCGCAACAGGAGCCGGGGCACCCGGTTGACCTGGGACGGCGCCTGCCTGTTGTGGCGCGAGCTCGGAAACCGCTTCTAATTCGTTTTGTTGTGTTCGATAGGCAAAATACGACAAGCCGCCCATAACCGCGCCCAACGTGGCGAATGGCGCAAATGGAATGCCGGGGACAAGCCCTAAGGTAACCATAAGCCCTGCGCTCATGCCAAGTGCGATCGGGTATTTGCTGAACTGATCAAGCAGCGCCCGATCGGCGGAGCCTTCAACACCGGCTTTTGACACCAGAAAACCGGACGAGATTGAAACAATCAGCGCGGGGATCTGGCTGACCAGACCATCGCCAATGGTCAGGGTTGTATAGGTTGCGGCGGCGTCGGCCAGTGTCATGCCTTGCGTTGTTATACCAATGATAATACCGCCAATTACATTAACGAACGTGATTAAAAGCCCGGCAACAGCATCCCCGCGGACGAATTTCGCCGCACCGTCCATGGCCCCGAAAAACGTGCTTTCCTGCTCCAGTTCTTTACGTCTTGTTTTTGCCTCGTCTTCTGTAATTAAACCGGCCGACATATCCGCATCAATGGCCATTTGTTTTCCGGGCATGGCGTCCAGAGCAAAACGTGCGGCGACCTCTGCAATACGGCCAGAACCTTTGGTGATGACAACAAAATTTACGATAACCAAAATGGCAAAAACAATGCCGCCAACAACGTAATTGCCTTGAATAACAAAACTACCGAAGGCCTCAATCACATTACCGGCGGCCTGCGTTCCATTATGACCTTCGGATAAGATAAGGCGTGTAGAGGCCACATTTAAGCCAAGGCGTAAAGACGTCACGACCAATAAAATTGTTGGAAATGTAGATAGGTCCAGCGGGCGTTGAATGAATAAAACCAGCATCAAAACCATGACAGAGGCGCTGATTGAGATTGAAAGCCCGAAATCCAGAACAATTGGGGATACGGGAACCAGCATGAACATTAAGATGGCAATGATACCCAAGGCAAACAAGATGTCCGGCCTTAGGAAAGGGCGCATTGCGGCCCCTGCCTGTCCCATCCGCTGGCCAGCACTTTTGCCGCCTGCCGGAGCAGGCGCAGAGCTTTGTGACGACGCTGGTAAGTTTGAATCTGACATGTCTCAACAACAATAGCAGAAAAAAGCGTAAATGGTCAGTTCTCATTGCAATATGACCACATATATTTTAGCAGGAGAAAACTTTATTGTCCCGGTATAGGCGGCGCGTTACTCGTTGCAACGGAGGTGCGGTTAATTTCCTCTATTTCTTCGGGCGCTAAATCAGCAAGAGAGTCATTTTGAACAGGCGCGGCATCTTGGTCTGCTGTGCGCTCTGGTTCGGAGCTAAATCCATCCATATCAACTCCAATTTTTTCAAGCAGATCGGCTGCAAAATCAATAAAAGAGGTCAATAGCCCTTTGATTTGTGGCGGCAGTCCGTCTAGAACCTGCTGGAACATGGATAGACCATTCTCTGTCATTTCAGGCAGCATCGCATCTATAATCCGCTGTTGATTGCGTATTAACAGGTCGGCATTGATGGCTTCTTCGATTTTGGGCCAGTTTTCCTGACTGGTCAGCTGCGCCGCAATTAAGGCTTTATTCTCGTCAAAAAAGCCTCGTATTGCGTCTGGCTGCATATCGTTCAGATCAAAATTTTGAATTTGTGCGCTGGTCTGATCTTGCGCCATTGTCTTTAATTGGCTTAAGGCGTTTTCGTCAATCGAGCCGGCAATACGATTATAAAATTCAGCTTCCAGGTCCGTACCTTTACCAAACATGCTGGCTACGCTATTAAATAATCCGGAAATGCCGCCAGGGCCGTGTTCGATTAAATTATTCTTGGCTGTTTCGTATGCTTCCTGACGCGCGGCATAGCTGTCTTGCGCCGGCGCTGTGACTTGATGTTCTTCATCCACATTAGTGTTAAAAGGGGTAATAAATTGAGCATTAAAGACATCTTGGGGTAGAGCAGGGATTAAGGTATCCATGGCCGCCGGGTCCAGATTTTTTAGATCTTCGACGGTAAGATCGTTCATATTTTTGCTGAGAAACTCATCATCAATACCCTCTGCCGGGATGTCGGAGGCCTGTAATACTTCCGCCAGCGTTACGTTCGAAATGCGCTCAGCCATCATGTTTTGAAAATCCGGCGTACCGGTAATCATCGAAGCAACTTCCGGGTTGGCCGTTAATAAGGCCTTTAATTCGTGACCGTTCATGTCATTGACGGCCTGAAACAGAATGGAATTTTCTGGTGTGTCGATATTGGTGTTTAAATCGGCCTGTATGGCCTCGCGAACCTGAGCAATAACACTTTCATTACTGAGGAACAGCTGCATAGCATTATCCCCGGCTGGGTTTACACCAACATTGGTCATGGCCATTTTCAAGACGTGATTTTGTAATTCTGCGGGAATTTCGCTGGCTTGGATAGAATCACCATGCAGGGCGCGTCTTAAAAGGCCCAAACCTGTTCCTAAATTACCAATTCCGCTTATGCCAAAAATTTGTGACAGATTAAAATCTGATTGTTGGGGCAGAATTCCGCTCAACATTACACCCTCATATATTACACTATTACCAAGTTTATATTTATTATTTTTTTACTTGATCTCAGTGTACAGGAAATAGGCTGTAAATACAAATTTTAGGCGATATGAAAAGGCTAGCCCCCTGATTTTGCTTCTGGAATCTCCAGCCCCTCGTCTTTGTATTGATTAAGTTTATTGCGAAGCGTGCGGATAGAAATGCCCAAAATATTGGCGGCGTGGGTACGGTTGCCAAGGCAATGATCAAGGGTGTTTAAAATCATGTCACGCTCAACATCGGCCATGGTGCGCCCAATAAGGCTTTCCACCCCGCCAGGGTTTTTGACAGGTTGAGCCAGTGATGGTGCTGCACTTGCCGCTGCATCTGCTGTTGATGTATGATCTGATGTGGCTGGTTCTTGCCCCGGACCGTCATCTGCCCTGCCGGCATTGCCAACACCAGAAGGGTCTGGTGCGCGCATGGTGGGGGCGCTATCCGGGATGGAGGCTGCGTTTAATACACTTTCCTGTATATGGACGGCATCGGGCTCCAGCTCGCCTTCCATAGACACGATAATAGCGCGGTGCATGGTGTTTTCCAGTTCACGGATATTTCCGCGCCACCCATAAGATTGCAACTTGGTAATAGTATCTGCTGCCAGTTTCTTTTTAGGAACGCCATTTGCGTCGGCGTATTTATCGGCAAAGAATTGTGCCAGTTTTACAATGTCATTAGGGCGTTCGCGCAACGGAGGAAGGGCGATGTTAACGACATTGAGGCGGAAATAAAGGTCTTCACGGAATTCCCCTTTTTTGACAGAGGCCTCTAAATTGCGGTTTGAGGTCGCAAGAATGCGAACGTCAACCTTTACGGGCGTGTTTGATCCAACCCGGGTGACTTCGCGCTCTTGAATGGCGCGGAGTAACTTCGCCTGAAGCTGTGGGTGCATCTCACTGATCTCGTCCAGCAAGATTGTGCCTTTATGTGCCTCTTCAAATTTACCGATCCGTTTTGAATTGGCCCCAGTAAAGGCTCCTTTTTCATGGCCGAATAATTCTGACTCCAGAAGGTTTTCGGGAATGGCTGCGCAGTTTACGGCAATAAAGGGGCCGTCTTTGCGCTTGGAATTGTTATGCATGTAAAGCGACATAACCTCTTTACCTGTGCCTGATTCACCTGTGATTAAAACGGTAGCTTCACTTGGGGCAATTTTATCAGCCAGCTTGACCACGGCCTGCATGGACGGGTCACTGGCAATCATGTCGCGGGATTCTTCGGTAATGGCCTCTAATACGGCGGCGATTAAATCGGCATCAGGTGGCAGGGGAACATATTCCTTGGCACCGTCTTGTATGGCCTTTACTGCGGCCCTGGCGTCTGTGTTAACCCCGCAGGCAACAACGGGCATGTGAATGCGCTCACTTTCAAGGCGCTCTACAAATTCTTTAATTTTTTGCTTTACGTCAACCATGACAATATCGGCGCCTTTTCCATTCAGCAGGGCGCCGATGGCCTGATCTGTATCTTCACAATGGGTAACCTTCGCACCGCGCTGTATAGCGATCTTACCTGCTTCGCTTATGTGGCCTTCCAGCCGTCCGACTATCATTAAACGCATAGTATTTCTCTTGATCTTGTTATATTGAAAATAACCTCATGATATAAAATAATGTTTATAGAGTTAAATGTCACCCGATAATATATCAAGTGTCATCCAACTGGTGGGGGCCGCTGCAGAGTGATTATACAGCGTCTTTGAAATAATCAATTTGTTCGGTTGGTGATAATTCGCTGTTAAGCAGCATTTCAAGGCGGCGCGGATTCTCTTGTCTGGCGATTGAAACCGCGGCGGTGGCAATCAGTGTACGGATTAACGCATCATCGTGGGAATTCTTTTCCAACTTGACTGATAGGGGGGCCATAATAACAGTGCCCAATATGGCACCGTAGAATGTGGTGAGTAGGGCAACGGCCATTGCGGGGCCAATTGTTTCAGGGTTTTCCAGATCGGCCAGCATTTGCACCAGGCCAACCAGCGTTCCAATCAAACCCATTGCGGGCGCAACTTCAGAAGCGCGCCGGGTGATGCTGGCAGAACGTTTATGGCGCTCTATCATTGCGGCAATTTCCAGTGTTAACATTTTTTCGATGTCATCAGGTTGGTAACCATCAATCACCATTTGCAGAATGCGCCGCAGTTCTGGATTTTTCTTTAGTTCATTATCATATTGCGAGATTGCCAGAATACCGTGCTTGCGGGCTACAACCGCGATATCAAGCAGGTTTTCAGCTAATTTAGAAGGGTTATAGACAGGCCTGAATATTGTATTGGCTATGACATGCCCGGCGCGTGCTAGCTCAGCGCCTGTGTAGGATATCGCCGTTGCCGCCATAGTTCCAAATAAAACGATCATGAGGGCAGGGACATTAAAAAAATTAGCGTCACTTTGCCCCATTGCAATCGCAGCAATGATAAGCCCTACGGCAAATATCGCACCTAATATTGTGGCTAAATCAATGCGGCGGTTTGTGCTGTGTAGTTTGAGTACAGGTACCGAGGCGGCTGCCTGCTGATCTGATCCAATGTTTTGTGCGGCTGAATCGCTCATTTGCTGCTTGTTCTATTCCGGTTTGCTGTGCCCTAATTGCGTTCAGACTTAACAATTTCAGTCATTGTTACACCAAGTTTGTCTTCAACAACGACGACCTCACCGCGCGCAACAAGGCGGTTGTTTACATAGATGTCAATGGCTTCACCAACTTTGCGGTCCAACTCAACAACCGCGCCCCGGCCTAGTTTCAGAAGCTGACTGACCTGCATAGTGGAGCGGCCCAATACGGCGGAAATTTGTACCGGGATATCATAGATAGCGGTGACGTCAGAGGCCATGGGCTCACCAATTTCATATTCCTGATCCATGGAACGCTGCAAAGAGGCGTCATCGTCAATTTCATCCAGATTCATCCCGCCGGAGGAAGTGTCGCTGCCTGCATCATCAAATACCGAATCAATATCGTCTTGCCCCATGGCTTCTTCATTATCTGAATTGTCATCACTCATCTGGCGTCTCCATTATTGTATCATTTTGATCCGCTTGGTTTTTTTCTGGATCATCTGGGATTGGTTCCGGTTCGAAATTCTGTTGCGGTGCGGCTTCTATTTCTGCAGCTTTACCTTCTCTATCATGACTGTTTGTGAGCGTTCCTGCAAGTGTATCCTTGATTAATGACGTTATTTCATTGGCGATCAGGTCTAAATCGCGAACGGCGCCGCCATCCTTCCAGCGCATATAGAACGCGTCATTGCCGAGTTTATCATTGCCGGCAATGTCGTATTTTTGTGGATCGTGTCCAAATTGCGATAGAGATTCAATATGTTGTTTTATGCCCTCGGCATTATCGGGGTGTACCTCGATAGATATTTGGGCTTGCCCTTCTTGTTTTTGCAAAATGCGGCTAATAATTGTTTTTAACTCGTCAAATCCCTTTTCCTGCTTATATAGCGGGAACAGCTTTTCAAATATATTCAGGGCCAGGCGAACGGCCTCTTCCTCAAAAATTTTGTCACGGTGTTCTTCTGCTGCAAATAACAGGCCCGTATCGTGCGATATTTTTTGAAGTAACTGCGCGACCTGTTCATCACGGCTGGCTTTTTCTGCTTGGGCGCCGTCTTTTTTACCGGCGGCGTAGGCTTTATCGTGAGTGGTCTGACGTACGGTTTCTAATTCTTCTTCACTGAAGGTCGGGGCAGGAGGAATATCAATCTCTTCTTCTTCGATTTCTGGTTCATCGAAGATATTTTGATTAAATAAGAATTTCTCGCCTTTGTGTCCCACAATTATCCTGTATAAAATAGTGCTGTTTACGTGCCGATAGCGTTAATAGATCAGCTCATCTTCTTCGCTACCGGATGCAATTGTAATTTCTCCGCGCGCTTCCAGATCTTTTGCGACATTCACCACATATTGCTGTGATTCCTCTACGTCTTTCAAACGTACAGGCCCCATTGCGGCCATATCCTCTTTCATGATCTTGGCAGCGCGTTCTGACATGTTTGAGAAGAATAGATCGCGCAGGGTTTCTGTGGCCCCCTTTAGGGCCGTCGGCAATTTGTCTTTGTCCACCGCGCGGATAAGTGTTTGTATGGCGGCTGGATCCAGTTTGCTGAGGTCTTCGAATGTAAACATGAGCGAGCGAATTTTTTCGGCTGATTCGGGGGATGATTTTTCCAGTTCATCCATAAAGCGGGCTTCTGCTGCGCGGTCCATAGAATTAAAGATCTCGGCAATCAATTCGTGCGAATCGCGGCGCTGGGTTCTGGCCAGATTGGTCATAAATTCTGTGCGCAATGTCTTCTCAACCTCATCAAGAATATCCTTCTGTACGGCCTCCATACGCAGCATACGGTGAATAACTTCAAGGGCAAAGTTTTCCGGTAATAATGCCAATACGCGCGCCGCGTGGTCAGTTGCGACTTTTGACAAGACAACCGATACTGTTTGCGGATATTCTTTTTGCAGGAAGGTTGCGAGGATCTCTTCGTTTACATTGCCCAGCTTTTCCCACATGGTTCGACCAGCAGGCCCCCGGATTTCTTCCATGATCTGATCGATCTTGCTTTTGTCCAGACCGGCTTTGTTTAACAGTCGTTCTGTACTGTCCTGCGTACCAACCAGCGCATTAGTGGAGGTCATTTGTTCGGCAAAATCAACGAAAAGTCGTTCAACAACGTTGGGGCCCACCTTACCAAGTGTTGCCATTGTTTGCGATACTTCCAGTATCTCTTCATCATCCATATGCTCGAATATGCGTGCGGTATGATCTTCACCGAGCGCCAGCATAAGGATCGCGGCTTTTTCCGGCCCTGTCAGTGTTCTGTAATCTTCGCGTACACGTATAGACATTAATTACTCCCGCCCATGCCTTTATTGGTTTTCCTGTGTCATCCAGCTTCTCAGAACAGAAACCGTTTCAGCAGGATAATTTTCGACAATCTCTTCCACCTTACGGATGGAGGATGCCTTAACCTTACCATCAACACCGGCAATTTTAATCATAGAATCTTCTTCTTCCGGCTCATTATCGTCAGAATCTGTGCCCCCGGCTGGTGCGGCCAGCGCCGGGCTTTCTGCCCTTGGCGCCAGAAGGTCTGCTTCAAGGCTTTCATCGATGTCTTCGCCTTGGGTATCCATTAGGCGGCTAACCATTGGCTGTAATACCAATAAGACGACAAGCACAATCATTATAGCGATTGTCAGGATTTCGGCCGTATCCAGCAGGTCACTCTTCTCAAAGCCAAATAACAGGCTTTCATCTAAAATGTCCTCATCGGTATCAATGTCAGCAAATTGCATATTGACGACTTCCAGTGAGTCACCACGCATTTCATCCAGGCCAACGGCTGTACGAATAAGAGCGCGAATTTGTTCCATTTCTTGTTCGCTGCGCGGGGCATATGTTTCGTTGCCTTCTTCATCAGTGGTGTAGCGCCCGTCAACCAACACGGCGACATTTAGGCGACGAATTTCTCCGACTTCACGTACGGTGCTACGTACGGTACGGCTAATTTCAAAATTGGTTACCTCTTCCAGGCGATTGCTTTCAAGGGACGGTTCTTGACCATCGGCTAATAAGTCTCCGCCAATTCCGGGAAGGTTGTTTTCAACCGATACATCTCTATCCTGTGGTTCGCGTTCCAGATTGTTTTCTTCGGTTACTTGCGATGAACGTACAACCTGACTTTCTGGATCAAAAAGTTCTTCGTTCGTGCTGACACGGTCGAAGCTCATTTCCGCAGTGACTGTGGCGCGAACATTACCAAAACCAACGACTCGCGCAACCTGATCTTCGACCTTGCGGATCAATTGTTGCTCATAATTCAGGCGGCGCTCTTCGGCCTTCATGGATAATAGGTCCGCCCCTTCCTGACCGCCTTGGGCCAGTAAGTTTCCATTGCTATCAATAAGAGAGACATTTTTGACCTCCAGCTCCGGTACCGCCGAGGCAATCAAGGATTGGATAGCCGTAATTTCTTCTCGAGATACTTTTGCACCGGGGCGAATACCTAGAAAAACACTGGCGCTTGCTTCGCGTGATTCGCGGCTGAATAGTTCCCGTTTCGGAAGAACCAGATGTACGCGTGCGCTACGGATATTTTCAAGGGAACTGATGGTCCGGGACAACTCGCCTTCCAGCGCGCGCACCTGATTAATGTTTTGTACAAAATTCGTGGTTCCAAACCCGGATTGATTGTCAAATATCTCATATCCTAGCGAGCCACCATTGGGCAGGCCTTCCTGAGCCAACAGCATTCGCGCCTTTCCGACCTGATCTTCCTGCACCAGGATGCGGGTGCCATCGGCTGATACTTCATAGGGGATTTGACTGCTTTCCAGACTTGCGGCAACCGCACTGGAATCGATGGTTGACAGGTCTTCATATAACAACTTCATATTCGGGGCTGTCGCGCGAATGGATGCAAACACAAAGAACATCATGAGCCCGAGCATTATAGCGCCCATAATGGCTAATCTTGATGGCCCCAGCTGTTTTAATGTCTCAAGAAAATTATTCACTGTAAATTCTTAACCTTGTTTGTTGTGCAACCTGATCCCCCAAGAGCAGGAGGCGGCATTTTGTTCGCAGGCGAATCATGACCTCACCACTTTATAGTATAGTACGTTTTTTTGCATTTTTCCAACCGCCTGTGGATAAAATCCCCAGATATATCCATAATCGAACAAACCTCTCGTTTTGTGCCTATTATTTTGTGTCTTTGCATTTAATGTGCCATTTTCTATAATTGTAACTCCGGTGATTTTCTAAAGTTGTATTTTCTTGACTTTTGTCATCTGCCGCGTTATGATGATAATAGAGAAGTTTATCTATAAATGGGTTTTTAGATGTTCTTCTGGTTAGGGAAAGTATTATGATTGAAGCAGTAAATTCAGCCGTTGCGAATGCTTCTTTGCTCCGTTCGAATGTGGATCAAAGCCAGCAAGATCGCTTGAATTCTCTCTCTACCGCTGCGGTAGAGGGTGAAGGCGTGGAATTGCAATTGGCGCCATATATTAGTCCTTTCATCGACATTGACACAAATTTTCAGAAAGCTGTTCTGCAGATCCGGGACTCTAGTACCGGTGAGGTGCAAAGACAGTTTCCATCTGAGACCACTTTGCGGGCGCGTGCTGCTCAGGCCGAAATTGAGGCGCAGTCCATTCGTCAGGCAGCTGCTACTGATCGTTCCGGTCAGCCAGTGACTTCAGCACGAGGAGAGGGCTCTGGTGCGTCGCAGATTGATAATGCATCAACCGAATCTCAAGTGATTGTTTCTGCTGGTAATTCTAGTGGATCGCGCACTGCTGAAGCGCAAGTTGCGTCTGCAGCTTTTGCGGCAGGGGCTTTATCTGGCGCTCAGTCCAGTGGATCGGTGAGCGTTATAGCTTAAAAAAGCATAAAGTATGTTTTGTTAAGGGCGGCCTGCTTATAGGCTGCTTTTTTATTTGGAAATTTTATTGTATTCGAAGTATAGGCCGCAGTGTAATGGCGTTACGTATAGTGGGGCCGTAAATAAATGGCCCCTGTATAATGTCTGCTGGCTTTATGACTTTGTGTCCGTTGTTATATCAGGTGTTTGTTGCGGCGCTGGCGTTTCCTCTTTTTGTGCTGCTGCGTTTTTAGAGCCCATAAGGCCGGCCGCAATTTCTCTGTTGATGTTTATGAGTGCATCAAGTTTTTCCGGATTTCTATCTTTATCGGCCATGATTTCCACTTCACGTTTAAAGATGAAGTTGGCTAGATTGATGATATTGCTACGTAAATCATCCGGGCGCTTTTCATTTTCAGAGTTTTCGATGGCCGTATCATAAAACATCATCCATATCTGGCGGTTATAGCGTAATGCTGCGTCCAGTATTTCTGAATTTACATTTTTCCAGTCATCTTGCAGGTCTTTCATCATGCGTGCCGCCTTAAGCAAGACGCGTCCTTCAAGTTCCCGTTGATCGGGTGTATGTTTTTGTGCGTTAGAACCGTACGCTCCAGCGGCTTGTGCGTATGGGTTGTTTGTTGGTGTGTTGTTCATGTTTTTTTACCCCTCCGCAGCTTGGTTGTTTTGTTCTGTTTTTGTCTGTGCAGTGCTTTTGCCCAGGGCTGTGTTGATAAGCTCTTCTTCATGCTCTATCAATTGTTTGCCCAGCTTCATTGCTTTGTAATAACGGTCATTGATAATTTCTTTGTTGATTTGTGTGATGAAGATAGCACAAGAGGGGGCTGCTTTTTGTACTTCGTCAACCATATCGAAATATGCCTTATGCAGGCTTTCGGGGGTCTGTGATAGGTACATAGCCTGAATTGTGAAATATATGCGTTTGCAGGGGCTGTTTGCGTCTTCCTCTTTCATGACATCTTTTTCGCGTAAGATGGGGGCATCGCCTGCAATATGCAAGCGTGTGCGCTGGCTGTCATTGGTGATGACGGCTTCGCCAATTAATATTTTTTCACCTGGTTTTAAATCGATTACGAGTGCCATAGGATTTCTTCCTTTCTGTTTTGGATGCGGCTTTCTGCCTATATATAAGTTAATTATACCACAGTTTCCTGGGGGAAATAAAGAAAAAGCGATAGATGAGGGAAAAGAAAAAGGCCGGAAAAAAACCGGCCTTGATCCATGAATTTATTTTCAACCTTATTCTGATTAGAATAGACGAAGTACGCTCTGTTGAGCCTGAGATGCCAGAGACAGGGATGTTGTTCCCAGCTGCTGTCTTGTCTGCAGAGCAAGCAAGTTTGCACCTTCTTCGTTCAGATCTGCCAATGTCAGGTCATCCGCACCGGCTTTCAGTGTCTCAATTGTAGACTCTGTAAAGTCGCGGCGTGTCTGGATCAATGACAAGTCTGTCGCAATCAAGCTACCGAAGTTACGAACTGTTGTTGTCGCGCTGCTCAGCTCACCTGAACGAGTGTCGACATTAGTGCGTGAAGTGAAGTCGGCAGTCGATAGAGAAAGACCTTCGGCTGTCAAGTCATCCCCGGTTGTTGACAAGTTACTTGTGCCGTCTTCGTTGAAGACTGTTAGCAGGTCGTTCCCTTTCAACAGGTTGATGCCATTAAAGCTGGAGTCATTGGCCGTTGCTGTAATTTCTGTCAGAATTTTATCATAACGATCCTGCAGGTTCTGTACCTGACTATAAAGACCGGAATAGATAGTTGTTTCGCCAGAAGAGTCACGAACAATTGTTCCACCGAAGTTAATGGCAGCGTCCTCATCATTTGTGGCAGTACCATCGTTGACAGTAATCTTTACGTTTTCGACATCGGAAACGTCAAAGTTACCGCCGGTATTAACATCAATGGTAATAGCTTGGTCAGTTGCACTGAATGCTGCAAGAAGTGGTTGGTCACCACCAGCAAGCGTTATAGCATTAATTGCAGCCACAAGGTCAGTGATACTGTCCCCTGCGGTCACATTTGCAGTCGCAAGTGTTGTACCAAAGGCTTCGACATCGATATCCAGAGTGTCGCCAGCGGCAAACTCTTTAATACCGCCATTAAGTGCAGATAATGCTGTACCTGCTGCGGCCGCGCCACCATCGGTACTAAGACCACGGATGTTGGCAACAGATGTTGATGAACCATTATACGCAGACTTCGCTTCATCGACGATAGATTCAGCTGTATCTAGCAGGCTGTTAATCGCGGTAATACCTTTGTCGGCTTCCTCGATCGTTCTGACAGATAGATTGATACCATCCAAAAGCGTGGTCAGGTCGCTGGCACGGTTCCCGAAGGACTGGGCACGGAAGAAGTTCAGCGGATTATCAAGGGCTGAATTCACCTTTTTACCAGTCGCTAGACGAAACTGTGTTTCATCGGCCTGTCTTTGTGTGTTTTGGAGAGTTAGTAGGTTGTTCCGCAGGGCGGAGGTTAGTGCTACATCACCAGTCATGATTCTATTCCTTTCCTAGGTTTAGATTTATGTGTTTAGAAGCTCTATTTCCTTGAGCTCATATTTGATACTATCATTAAAAGTATTAACAAGCAGTAAATATTTTATGCGCAAGTGGTATTTTTTGTTATGATCACATTTGCAGATAATTGATAACGTGGGAAATATGAGTGACATTGTAAAACAAACTAAAACTCTTCGAGAAATTCAAGAGACGATCACAGAAATAAAAAATCACTTAATAACACACCCAAAAGATTACACTAAGATGTTCGCTTTGGCGCAGTATTATTACCTGCTAGAGGAGTACAGGAATTGCTCTGAAATATGCCATAAACTTGCTGATTTGGGGGCTGAACAGGTTGACGTTTACTCTACAGGCGTGCGCGCTGATGTTCAGTCAGGGTATTTTAAGGAAGCAATAAAAATTGCAGAGCAGGGATTAAAAATTTTTCCGGATCATTTGAATTTAAATTTGTATTATTCTCATGCTCTTACAAATGTTTCGCGTTATAAAGATGCTGAAGACATTAATGAAAAAATAATGTCATTGGGGTCGGTAGGGGTAGAGTATTTTATTTCTATGAGTTCTTTTTATCTTCAAAATAGGGATTTAAAACGCGCCGCTGAGGTCACTCAAAAAGGATTGGTGAAGTATCCTGATAATGCCAATCTTTTAAATAATATGGGGAATATCTTTATCAGATCAGATAGTTTGATTGAGGGGACAGAATATTACTTGGCTGCTTTACGCAGCGACCCGCAAAACCTTAGTGCATTAATTAATATTGGCAGTAGTATGGAGCGCTTGAGGAGCGCCTATGTAGCAGAGCAGTTCTTTGACCAGGCTTTAGAGATGGATCCCCACAATGGTGTGGCTTTGTGTTCAAAGGCCGGGGTTATGGCTAACCATGGCAAGGCGCAAGAGGCTATGCCTCTTTTTGAAGAGGGGTTGGAGTTTATTCGGAATAGTGCAGTGAAGAATACTATGTATACCACGCATAGTAGTAATTACATCTTTTTTCAACACTATGTGCCTAATCGTTCCATAGAAACACTTGTTAATAATATTAAAAATTTTAACAAAGAATCTTGCGTAGATATAATTGAAAAACCTTCTCTTGAATTTGAAAATGAGGCCTCCAAGAATAAAAAATTGCGTGTGGGTTTGATATCCAAGGGGTTTAGGGTTCATCCCGTCGGGCAAATGATTTATCAAGCCTTAAAACACATAGATAAAAGTCAATTTTCATTATATTGCTACACTGAATTACCGGAAGATAATAAAGATTATTTAACTGAGATGCTTTATCGAGAAATGGATAAAGTGATCGGTGTTGATAATGTGCTTAATCACAATGTTGTTGAAAGAATGCGTGAGGATGAAATTGATATTCTTATTGAAATGACAGGGCACTCAGAAGGGGGGCGCCGTTTGCAAATGATTGCAGAGCGGGCTGCGCCTGTTCAAGTAAAATGGGTTGGGGGGCTGTTTAATACTTCTGGCCTGAAGCAAATGGATTGGTTGATTACAGATCATATCGAAACACCAGAAGGTGTTGATAAATGGTATACTGAAAAACTTTATCGTATGCCGGATGATTATATTGTCTATAACCCACCCACATATGCGCCTGATGTAAAAAGCCTGCCCGCCTCAACAAATGGATATGTTACTTTTGGTAATTTGAATAATCTAGCAAAAACCAATTCATATTCTATTGAGTTATGGTCAAAAGTCATGCACGCAGTACCCGGTAGTAAAATTCTGTTTAAAGGGAATAGAATGCATGAGGAGTTTGCACAGGATCATATTCACACAACCTTTGAGAAATTCGGGATTACCCGTGATCGCGTAATCATTGAAGGGGCTGAAATGCACCAAAAGTTTCTTGATGTCTATAACCGCATTGATATAGCGCTTGATCCGCACCCTTATACAGGTGGTTTAACAACTTGCGAGGCCTTATGGATGGGGGTACCTGTTGTCACTCTCCCGAGTGAAACTTTTGCCGGACGGCACGCTGCTACTCATCTAACCAATGCAGCTATGCCGGAATGGATTGCACAAAATGAAGAAGATTATATTGATATCGCGGTAAAATGGGCGAATGATATAGATGGTCTGGCCAAATTGCGCTCAGGTATGCGGGAGCATGTATCAAAAACACCCCTGGTCGATGGCCCGCGTTTTGCCAAAAACCTTGAAATTGCACTGCGCCATATGTGGAGTGAATGGTGTGATGCGAAAGAAGCCGCCAATAAGCCCAAAAAAGTCTCTAAACCAAAGCCTAAAAAAAGTAAAAAAAGGAAGTAGATTAATGAGCAAGGATATTCCGGTAAAGGATTTACCGCAAAAGGTTGAAAAAGAATGGAAAAACCCGCTGGAGCCGCAAGAGCGACATTTAACCACGGATTTAATTCCATTTGGTGAATATACAAAGTTGCGAAAGCGTGCTGGTGATCCACGGCGCGGTTTATTTCCGGCTGTTAATTTCGAGCAGGCGTATATGGACGAATTGTTGGAAGATCCCGTGATGCAGGCCGTTAAGGATGATTATGCATATACAGCCTGGAGTATGGAACCCGACAGCATTATTTTCCTAAAAAAAGTATTTGAGATGTACAAGCCACAGGTGGTTTTAGAACTGGGATCGGGTATTTCAACACCTATCCTATCCGCAAAACTGAAGGAGTTATGGAAAGATGATGATATTGCCCCGCTATACGTTACAATAGATCAATCCGATGATTATTTGGGTCAGACATTGAAACTTGTAAAGAAGGCTGGCACAGAAGACATTACTAGGCCGGTTATCTTTCCAATTTCATATTTCAAAGTTGGTGATGTGGCTGAAGATGGGGATCAGAAAGTTCTGGCCTGTTATGATTTTGATGAAGATAAGTTATTTGAGGCTTGTGATGGATTGCGTCCTGATTTGATTATTGTTGACGGTCCTACCGGTGGCGGGGCGGGCGGTTTTCCTTTCGCTAGAATGTTAACGGCCCCGATTCTTTCGATGTACGTGAAACCCAACGCATTATTTTGTATGGATGATGCGTACCGGGATACAGAAATTCACGAAACGCAAAGTTGGATTGAAAGTAACACTTTGCAGGTTTTGGGGGTGAAGGCTGCCGGTAAAGGTTTAATGATGGGGCTTATGATAGAGAATACTTTTAATGGTAAGTAATTATAATAAGTATTTTAAGAGTAATAAATAAACCCCGGAGAAAATCCTTTCCTCCGGGGTTTTGGTTACTGCAGTTGGTCTACCAATCACATCCGTATCCGGACCGGCCCTTAGTGCAGTAGTAGAGGGTATAAAGCTCTGGGGGTTAGGGGTAATGGTGGGTAGCCATTATAGCCCAAAACTTTATGCCCAATTTCAAAATCTCCTTTTTGAAATATTAGTGTCAGGTGCCATCGCTCTGCCATCTTCTATCGCTTCACTGCAATGGCACCCAATTCTGTTCTATTATCTCAGGCTCAATAGGTCCTGTGTCATCTGGTCGACGGTGTTGATTGTTCGTGTTCCCGCGCCAAAGGCACGCTGGGCGACAATCAGTTTCGCAAATTCATCGGCCAAGTCGACATTGGAGGCTTCCAGCGTTGATGGTTCGATAAAGCCAGCGCCGCCTGTTCCTGCTTCACGCAGGTTCTCTTCACCGGATTCCTGATTCTCGGTATAAGCCGTTCCCGATACTTCGGTCAGACCGTTTGCATTGGCAAAGGTAACCAGAGGGATCTGGTATAGCTCGGCCGAGGCACCGTTCGAGAAGCGTGCAATCACTTTACCTTCGCGGCTGATCTCGACACCTGTTCTCAGTCCCAGCTCGGCACCATTCTGATCGGAGAAGATCACGTCATAGTTACCAGAGAACTGTGACAGGCGCTCAACATCGATATTAAAGTCTTGCGGGCTGGAGCCATTGCCCCAATCAACGCCAGCTAATTCCAGATCAATATTACCGTCGGCATCACGCTGGGCGTTTAATTGGCCATCCCCGTCAAAGTTCAATAAACCTTGTGTGATGTTGGACCCATCAGGGTGAATGATGGTTAATTCCCACCAGCCTTCGGTATTGGGGTTGGCTTCGTTTTGCAGATCAGGGAAGTCAGCTTGATCAGCGTATTCATTGGTAAAGAATGTTGCGCCGGGTACGGTTGGGGTGGAGTCGTTAGTGTATGTCTCCGAACCGACCGCTCCAGTATCGGGGAAGCCGAAACCGTTACCGCCAAAGAATGCTGTGCCGACATCATCGGTGACGGTTATATCATCACCCAGATTTTCGGCTTTAATCGTCAGGCGTCCACCCGGTCCCAGCTTGGCGTAAACGCCGTTCGGATCCGGGTAGTCTGCATTTAACTGCGAGATTAAATCCCCAACGGTATCCACTTGCGTGGCGCCGGGTTGTACAGCAGATCCAATTTCATAAGTATTGGCGACACCGTTAACGGTAATGGTAAATGCATCGCCCACCGCGTTGCCGGGGAACAGGGTTGCATCCGTCAAAGACGTGTCGAATTCTAATGTGGAAGCCGTGGACGTGGCATTCGACATTGGGCCTTCGATCTTCCGGTATTCCATGGTGATCGTCTGTGCACTGCCCAGCGTATCATACACGGTGATACCGCGAGAGAAGTGGGCCGCTTCGTTGGCCCCGATAGGCAGAGTGTTTGTTCCTGTCAGAACATCCAGATTATAGGGGTCCTGATCGGCGTTCAGATTGATGGCCAGTTCGGCCGTTGTTGTCGGGCGGGTTAAGCCGCCAAGGAAAGCAACGTCCGCAGGAACCAATGAAGTCAAGTCGCCCTGATTGGCAGGAAGATTTCCATCGGCATCCAATGGCCATGCGTGCAGAATGAAACCGGACGCGTTTCTTAGAAGGCCTTGTGAGTCTTCAGAAAATTGACCGGCGCGGGTATACAGCATTTCCTGACCGAAGTCGGTTGAACGGCGAACAGGGAAGAAGCCGTTTCCTGAGATGGAAGCGTCCGTCGCCGAGGCTGTCTGTTGCAGTGATCCTTGCTGGTCCACTTTCTGGATACGGCTGGTTGTAACCGTACCGGGGGAATAGCGTGAGGAGCGGCTTTCTGTTGTAACAAGGCTGTTAAAGCTGGCCTCTGAACGTTTAAAGCCTGTTGTGTTGACGTTTGCAATGTTGTTCGAAATCATGGCCGTATTCTGTGACTGTGCGAACAGTGCTGATACGCCTGTAAATAGTGATCCAAAAAGTCCCATGTTATTACTCCTTTTTCTAGGTTCAGTATGTTTTTGTTTTTGTTGTTTACGTTTTTGTTATCGTTGGTTGCGTGTTAAAAATTCAGGGGCTGATATGCTGCGGTCATGTCATCATTGTTTCAACCTCACCAGATTTTGCGTCATTTCATCGACGGCATTAATGACCTTTGAATTCAGGCCAAACATGCGTTGGTGAACGATCAGATCCCCGAATTCTTCGGATATGTCGACGTTCGATCCCTCTAGTGCGGAACCATTGATTTTTCCCGTTCCACCATTACCGGCGGCGTACATACTTACGGCGCCTGATAAGACACTTTCTTTGAAAACAGTGCCGGATGATTCAGTTAGTCCGTCAATATTTGCAAAGTTTGCCAAAGGAATTTGGTACATCGGGATCTCAATCCCGTTATCGTATTCGGCCATCACATAGCCGTCATTATCAATGTAAACGCCGTTACGTTGGCCCTGACCTGCACCGTTTTGTCCGGCCTGTATGACGTTATAGGCGTTTGAGAATTGTGAAAATTGCGAGATATCAACTGTCAGCGCGCTTTCTTCGCCGGTCTGGCTGTTGTCGAAATTAATCGCTGTGCCCAGATCCAATAAAGAACCGCCGGTAGGGGCCGTGTCGGCGTTCAGGGCGCCTAGGCCGTCAAAGTTAATCATGCCCTGGCGTAAGGTTGTTTTCGTTGTACCATTTGGCGCTGCCGGATCGGGAATTAATACAGTCATTTCCCACCAGCCTTGCGAATTAGGGTCAACGGTATTTGTAAGGGCTGGAAAGCTATCTTGATCAGGGTAGGGGCCTGCCGGGTCTGCCGGTGCGGTAATATCATAAAACGGGTCATAGCTGTAATCACCGTCAACGGGGTCGACCGTAATGTCCAAACCGGTTGAATTGGTGACATTGACACCACTGGCAGTAACATCCAGTGTTTCGGCAGGCAGGGCCGAAGTTACCAGCAGTTGGCCGCGTTCGTCCAGGCGTGCTTCGAATTGCTGGACGCCGCCAATATCGGTAAAGTTGTTAATCGTGTTTACCAGATCGCGCATTGAGTTGACTTCATTCGGTGCGGCGGGCGTGCCGTTTACAAAAGTAATGTTTAGAGATTCTGATCCATTGGCGATCGTCATGGTGTCACCATTCACGATGCCCGGCGTTGGCCCGGTCAAATTGTCAACCAGCACATCATCGTAATCAAAACTGTTACCTTTTCCGGTGACAAATTGCGCCATGGGGCCGGTAATTTTGCGGAATTGGAATTCCACATCGCGTGGGGTTCCTAATGTATCGTAAATTGTGACAGATCGTGTGAAGTTAGAGCTTTCGCCAGTGCCGATGGGCAATGTTTGCCCCAAGCGGTGGGGATTGTAATTCTCCTCGGCTGCATCCAGGTTAATGCCCAGATCTATGCGGCTTGTGGCTTGAACTTGCGTGTCAAAATCGCTGAGGTCGATGGGGACCAGTGATCCAGTAGTTGTTCCACCGGCGGCAACGCCATTTGTATCAACTTCCCAGCCATACAAGTAAAAACCTGCAGAATTTTTCAGGAAGGTCGACCCGCTGGTTGGGTCAACGGCTTCGCCAAATTGACCATTTCGAGTGTAATAAAAGTCACCGGAAGCATCATTGGTTTTCTGCATGGCAAAAAATCCTCTGCCTACAATACCGGCATCCAGTTTTGCGCCGGTTTGTTGCATGGTGCCTTGCTGGCTGGCGCGCAATAATTTAGTAGAAGCCACGCCGCCTGAATTGCCCGATGTTGGTGAATACAGGCTGTTTGCAACAATGTCAGAAAAAGACGTGTCGGATTTTTTATATCCTACGGTGCTCATGTTCGCGACATTTTGCGAGGTGACTTGCGTTGCTTTTGACGCCGCCATCATTCCGCTAGTGCTTGCATATAGTGATCCGAAAAAACTCATCTCTATTTACCTCTTATGATCCTGAAGACGGAAGGTTGGCTGTGACGACATTATTTAATTTCACAGACTTGCTGCCGATATTCAGGTAAATGTTGTTATTCATGGACTCGACGCCGGTAACAATTCCGTCACTTAGGGAGGTGTAGCCGACGCGCTGGTCGTATTCGTCAATGGCATCAATCGTGAAGGTGTATTCTCCGGCCGGTAAAGGGGAGCCATCGGTTTTGTTGCCGTTCCATGTTGTGATATTATCGCCAGAATCGGTGTCTACATCGCCAACATATACGGTTTGACCAACGTCATTTTTAACAATCAGTTTGGCGCGGTCGGCCTCCTTGTCCAGGTTGTAAATTATATTTGTCGGCGTTGACCCGTCATGGTTGATGCTGTTGTTAATGTAGGTGACATCCATACCTACATAAGACAGGGCCGATGTCAGAGCGTTATTTGTTGTCGCATCAAGGTTACTTTCGGATGTATTTAAAACATTCCCAAGGGAAACGGCTCTTTCACCAACCAGTAGGTAAATACTGCCGTTTTGGGATTCAACGCCTTGGACGCGGCCTGTCACAACGGTTGTTGCGTTGACCGGGTTTTCCTCGCCATCTAGTGCATCGACAACGATTTCGTAAGTGCCTGGGGCGGCTGGACGGCCATTGTTGGTTTCACCATTCCATGTGAATTCATGAGCGCCAGCAGATTTTGCCGCATCAGTTGTGTATACAACGTCTCCAAATTCGTTGAGGACGTTCACTTTTGAATATTCTGCGCCGGATGCAAGAGAATAGCGTAGTTGTGCCGGCTCGCCAGTATAGGCAAACTCCGATGAAACATAGCTGATGCTTTTGCCGACATAGTTTTGAGCGGCGCTGAAGGATGAGCCCAGTTGCATGGAAACAAGACTGTCCAGCTTTTGGTTGGTGTTAATTTGTTGTTCCACACCGGTAAAGGCAACCAGCTGGTTTGTAAACTCGGTTGTGTCCATAGGGGACAGGGGGTCCTGATTTTGCAACTGTACAGTCAGCAGTGTTAGAAACTGTGAAAAGTCATCGGCCAGCTTATCTTTTGAATTCGCTGTGTTGGCCTGCTGCTGTAATGCTGTTGATATACTTACGTCCGATACCATCGTTTTTATCCTTGTTCCTATCTTCTTACGCTAAAATATTGTAGCGTATGTGACCGCTTTCAGGGTCTACTTGCCACGTCATCGTGGTTTCAATAACTTCTTCTGTTCCGTCGCCATTGCCACCTTTCCCCTGGGCTTTATTGCGTGATCCATCATGACGACCATCTTGGTTAAACTCCTGTCCATCCTGTGCGAGCTCAAAACTCAATGAGCTACTGTCAGTCTCTAAACCAGCGTCTTGCAAGGCGCGTTCCAAAAGTTGCGCATCACGTTGTAGCATCATGAAAGTTTCAGGCTTTTCGGCTGTCAGTAAGGCTTTGACGGAGTTGTCTTTTCCAAAGCTCATTTTGATTTCAACACGTCCCAATTCGGGTGGGTCGAGTTGGATACGGATATTTTTTGCCTCCCCTGATGCGGCTCCTTTTTGCATTGTTGCAGCAACGAATTGTGTTCCGGGGTGCGGCTGGCTGGAGGCATGGCTCTGTGTAACGACAGATGTCATCGCACTCAGTGGATTGTAGTGAGATTGACCGTTGGCAACGCCCATTTGTTGCTGGGCTTCTGGTGAGTAATCGGCCGGAGCATTCAGGCTGCCGGAATTGCCAAGCGGCCAGTTTTGTAAGACGCTGGTAAGGGCAACCTGCGCTTTTACCTGATTGTCGTTACCATGCTTGTTGTGTAACAGGCCGTCAATGGAGATTCCCTTGCCGCTTTTTTCATTCTTCATATTTTGTAAAAAGCTCTCAAAGTCTTCAAAATCGCCAAGATCGCTGAATTTCCATGATCCTTCGGCGGCATCATCACTGCCGCTGATGATGTTATTAAGTTGCGTGGCCAGGTCTTTAGTGCCAATTGTTTGCGGTGCTGTATTTTGATTGGCATCCCCAAGGATAACGGCCTTACCTGTGAGCGCAAAATCAGGTTTTGCCTGTGGCGGCAATAAACGGATCAAACCTAAAACCAAACCGGCAAAATTTTCCGCATTGTCCTCTGTTGCCTCTGTATTGTTCGCTTCAGCCTCTAATTGGCCTTCAATTTTGGTTAACAGGCTTTCTACTTTTTCTTGTAAATCGGTGATTTGTTGTGGTGATAGATCCGTTGCAATTAAACCGGCATCACCGTCTTTCATTAATTTTTCGATGCTTTTAAGAATGCGCGCCAGATTATTAAGGGCTGGGCGGTTCTTTTCGTCATCAATCAGAAAGGCGCTTTTTAGAATGTCTGGCGCGGCGCTTTCGGGACGCTCGTCTTCTATAATAGCAGTGACATCAATGCCTGTCTGGCTTTCAGATTCAGCATCGATGCCGGAATCAGCACTGATTTGTGTTTCGGGCAGGGGGGCCTGTTCCAGTGTTTTCTGGCTAAGAGCAATGACATCACCAATTGTCGGATTATCTAGTTTGACAAGTTCCTCTTCGACGCTTTCACTAACGGACAAGGCATCTAAAAGTTTGGCCAGCGGCGAGTTTTCCGGAATATCGTCCAGTGGCGTGTCCATAATGGCATTGGAGTAACCGCCGTTTTTAGCATTGGTATTGGATGATTTGTTTTTTTGTGCTTCCAGTGCCAAAGCCGCGGTTTGCAGGAACATATCGAAAAAACCAAGTTCACTGTTTGGCAAATTACCAGCTTGTGCACCTGACTTGGCTGCGGAGTTCGCTTGAATACGGCCGCCTGCTGCGCTGTTCTGGCTTGTCTGCGCTGTGTAGAATGTTTCGATGCTCATGGCTTTGTCTTTCTTTGCTATATCGATGTATCGCTAATTAGAACCTTTTCTTATGCGGTTTCACTGATGCTACCTGTTGAGATCTGTTTGACATCATCAATGGCCATAGATCCGTTAGAGGTATAACTTGTGGCACGTTCTTTTTTGACGGCATCCTTGGCAGCTTCGCGCAGCGTTCCACCAAAACGGTCCATTGCCTTTTGCATACGCTCCAGGGCCGCCATGTTTTTACGGGCCAGCTGAGAAAAATCAGCTTGCATATCCTGAAGTTTGGTCCGAATTTCAGGATCTACATTTTTCATCTCCTCTTTACGTGCCAACATTTGTTCAATGCCTCTTTGATAATTACGGGCGTAATTGATCTTGTTGTCTTGCAGCGACAGGAAGGTCTTGGCGTCTGACTTTAACAGGGCGCTTGTTTCCTGTTCATAAACGAAGCGCAACTCATCAATTGTATCCATCATTTCCTGCATCGCCTTTTTGGGATTGTTTGATAATTTGAAGGCGCTTTTAGTCGAACTGGCCGTTGCTGGATTATGTTGGTTTTGTTCGTTGTTATAGGCGTTGTTCATTGTATTACACTCCCGCTGTTTGTTCGTCGTTTAGTGGCGTTAAGGCCTCGTTCAGGAAATCGATTTTATGATTTTGTCCGATTTCCTGAGCTTCCAAGAGGGCATTTTTTGCCTTCTTCTCGGATTTCTTTTGCATGCGGTCAATGATCGCATTGTTATGTTTTGCATTTTCGCCAAGTTCGATTTGAAGTTTTTCTAGACGATCTAGCAAGCCCGGGTCTGCGCTTCGGAACTCATTAAGGCGCGTGCGGAATTCCTGTGATAACCCGACATAACGTTCTGTCAAAACTGTCTTTTCATCTTGCATAATGGCGAAGTTCAAAACATCGTTTTTGGCCAGCGCCTGTGCTTCACGGTTTGAAAATTCGACCAGATTTTCTGTCGTCTTGATCATCGCTTTCAGGGCAATATGGGCATCGGCTGGCAGTAATTGTTGCTCACTGATGGCTTGGCCGTGTTGTATACTGGGTGTCTTCATTTTATTGCTCCTGTGATTTGATTAATTCTCTTTTTACTGAGTCGGCAATGCCTATACTGTTGTTTTTAGCCATCGTTTTTCCGTACTCTTGAAGCAGCATGCTCCTGAAAATTTCTTCTCCCTTACCTCCGCCAAAGGGGGCTTCGGTGCTTATTCCTTCGAACATTGGCTTCATCATTTCCGAGATGAAGACTGCTTCAAACTCCTCCGCGGCACTGGCAATTTTTTCCAGTTGTCTGGCGTTGTTTATTTTCTTTGCAACATCTGTGCCGTTTCCTTGCGTGGCCCGCATTAAGGCAATGGTTGTGTCTTGTGACATGTCCATGCTCATTAGATCACCTCAATGTCTGCTTGTAGGGCCCCGGCGGCTTTGATGGCTTGCAAAATCGTGATGATGTCACGTGGCTGCATGCCCAGGCTGTTTAATCCTGTCACCAAATCTTGCAAGGTAACGCCGGTGTCTAATGTGGAAAGTTTTACTTGGTCGCCTTGATTAATATCCAGGTCGGTGCGGGGTACCACTACAGTTTCTCCATTTTCTGCAAACGGATTGGCTTGTGATACTTGCGGTGTCTCGGTAATTTTTATGGTCAGGTTGCTTTGCGCTATGGCCACGGGGCTGATGCGGACATCCGCGCCGATGACAATGACGCCTGTGTTTTCGCTGATTACTACACGGGCAGGCTGATCCGGTTGAACGGGAAGCTGTTCGATGTCCGTGATTAAATCAACAATCGACCCATCATAATTGTTCGGGCGCTTCAAAAGGACGCTTGCAGAGTTCTGTGCCGTTGCAATGCTGGATGAGGTGAAGCCGTTTACGGCCTGTGCAATGCGTCGGGCTGTTGTGAAATCGGGGTTTTTTAACGATAGGCGAATTTGCTGTAATTCAGCCAGAGTAAAGTCGATTTCGCGCTCAACGATTGCACCGGACGCAATCGTACCCGAGGTCGGAATGTTTTGTGTAACTGTTGTGGCGTCGCCCTGTATAGAAAATCCGGCAACACTGACCGGCCCTTGGGCTACGGCGTAAACTTCACCATCAGCGGCCATAAGCGGCGTAACCAACAAATTTCCACCGCGTAAATCTGTCGCATCGCCCAATGCGGAAACATGAATATCAATGCGCGCGCCTTGATTTGTAAATGGGGGCAGGGTAGCGGTTACCATTACGGCGGCCACATTGCCTGTGTTCATGTTTTGGTCGCGAACATTGACCCCCATGCGCTCAAGCATCGCAACGAGCGAGCGCTCTGTAAACGGTGAGTTCCTCAGGCTATCGCCGGTTCCGTTTAGGCCAACAACAAGACCGTAACCGATCAACTGGTTTTCCCGAACACCTTCTATATCGACGATGTCTTTTATACGGGATGTTTTGGCATAGGCATTTTGGTTGGGTGCGATAATGCCAGAAAGGAAAAATATGCCGACCACCAGCAGGCTTATAATTTTACGAGAGGAGGGAGTGTTTCTCTTTGTCGTTGCCTGAAAAAGCAACGGATTATTGCGCACTAGTGATCGGTCATGCCGTGCCATTTGGGTATTTAGGCTCGTGGCTTGAATTGCTTTCATATTATCTACGCGTTTTGTCATTTTATGCCTGTTTTGCGTTTGTTATTTTTTTCAACACTATCTATGCGAATGCTGTGCCAGTTTCACCGCTGTGTAACATATTGTTATTAAATGAAAATTTTTCATCTGTGCGTAATGTTATGGTGTCGGGGAGGAGTTTGCGCCCTCAGTAACTGGGCAAATCTTTCCTCTTTTCATGACAGGCTGTGTTATAATAAACTGGAAGATGTGGAATGGTTCTACACAAGGAACGTGATTAACAATGAAAATTCAAGGTCCGGGCAAAACAAGCGGCCCATCAAAGACAAATAAAAAAGACAAAGTTGGCTCCGGCGACGAGAGTTTTGGCGATTTTGTATCTTCGCAGGCTGGTTCTGCAGCCCCTGCCAGCACCACAAGCTCAATTGCAAAGGTTGATTCGTTGCTGGCGGCACAGGCGGTGGAAGATCCAACTGCCAAGGCTGCAAAAAAACGCATGCGCCAGCGTTCAATGGGGGTGCTGGATGAACTGGAAAAAGTTCGTATGGCGATGTTGAATGGATCCTTAACGGTGGGGCACATGATTGATATTGCTGATGTTGTGGCATCACACCGTGAAAAAATCACAGACCCGGCCCTTACGGCTATTATGGATGAAATTGATTTGCGCGCTCAGGTGGAGCTGGCAAAAATGCGTGTAGCGATGGATCGTCAAAAACAAGTCTAGATCAGCTTATTACTGCGTCACCATTTGAACAGCTGCAATAACAATTATGCTTGTTTTCACCCCTTTCATTGATTATAGTCCTAGCCTTGTAAAAACCGAGTAGAATTTAGGGAATTAAGCATTATGACTCAGGCAAGCAGCGTAATCGTACCGCCAGATTATGAACCAGAGAATGACAAAGGGGATTTTATGAACCCTGTTATGCTCGAATATTTTCGTCAGCAATTGATTGCATGGCGTAAAGAACTTTTAAATGAATCTCAGGAAACAATTGCCAATACGCTTCAAAGCACCGAGCTGCAGAAGCCAGACCTTGCTGACCGCGCTTCCGCGGAAACCGATCATGCGCTGGAGTTGCGCACACGTGACCGTGAACGTAAGTTGATCAGCAAAATTAATAAAGCGATTGAACGCATAAATGACGATGAATATGGCTATTGTGAAGAAACCGGGGAACCAATTTCTATCGCCCGTTTGAAGGCTCGCCCGATTGCTACATTGTCATTGGAGGCTCAAGAGCGTCATGAGCGTATGGAAAAAACCCATAGGGAAGACTAACCCTTTTCGGCAGAACGTGTAACATTAAAGAAACCGGCCCGTTTGGTGCCGGTTTTTTTATCTCTGTGTGGGGGGGCAATGGTTATCGGCTCAGTCTGTCCGAATAGAGTCTTGCAATTGGCTATCTGTACCGGCAAAAAATTTATCCCGCCCGGAAACTACTGTACAGCGTCGTATAAAAAAAAGGGGCCGGCGCTCATCATAAAAGGGGTGGGGAGCGACCGGCCGCATAGAGTTGGCGGGTAAAGATCTAGGCTGGCGCAGGTATGCAGGGTTTCAGGCGCTACATAGGCTCATTGTCTGCGCTAGCCAGTATTTTTTTAGAATGGGAAGATAATGTCGTATAGTTGTTGACCGTATCTTGGCTGTTGTACGTCGCTGATTTGGCCTTCTCCGCCATATACGATACGGGCTTCGGCAATATGGTCATACCCGACCGTATTTTCTGTCGATATATCTTCAGGACGGATAACGCCATTGATTTGTAAAATGCGCTTTTCAAAGTTCACCAGGACTTCCTGTCTGCCGTGGATGGCCATATTACCATTCGGCAAAATTTGTGTGATCAAGGCAGCCAGTTTGACCGTAATGTCCTCTTCTCGTTCAACACTGCCTTCACCTGCGAAATTGGAATCGGCATTTCCGTCAACCAGTGAAGCATTATTAATGGCCTCAGGTAAAACCCGATCAAGCGCTTGCTCATAGCCTAATAATGAATTCAGCCCGGCACTTTCGCTAGAGTTTCTGGTGCGTTCGGTTTTGTTGTCGACTGTGGCTTCATCTTTGATGTCGATTAAGACGGTAATAATATCGCCGACATCTTTTGCGCGTTGATCCTTAAAGAAAGTTTGGCGGTCTGATGCCCAAAGTGAATTCTTCTGGGTTGTCGTTTGTTTCGGCGCGGGCATTGGCAGGCTAATGGGCTCATAATCTTTATCCGTCGTCGGATTTGTTATTTTTGACATCTCAGGGGGCGCGCCAATGCTGGCAATTCGATCGGCGGCGCCGCATGCGCTGAGCATTGTTCCGGCCAAGATGGTTAATGTCATGTTTTTCAGTTGCTTTTTCATTGTACTTTACCTCGCCTTTTATGTGTTGTTTGTGGCTTTTTGTTTATTGTGTTGATAGGGTTAAAAACTTTGTACTTTTACCTGCTGTTCTCCGCTGACAATGGCCTGAAGGTTTTTACTGGAATTGGTGTTTACAACGCGAATCACATCTCCCTTGGCGCCGCTTTCCAGAGCCTTGCCCATCGCGGTTAATTCAATCATTCCATTTGAAAATGTCATGGTGATGCTTTGGCCGCGTTCTACGATTTTGGGGGCTTCGATGTCAGTGTCGGTTAGGGGTTTACCGTTAAAGGCCATGCGACGCGGTGTCATGCCAATCAAGTTGTCAGCTTTTAGGATGGCGTCGTGGTTAAGTTCTTTCGCACGGATCGTGATGTAGTCTAGGTCATTGTCACGAATGATCGTGCCGTTGCGCATGGTGCTTTTCAGTACGGGCACCTTAACCACCGGATACATTGCCCCGGATATCCGCAGCGTTTGCATCGGAGACATCTTTGAGGGTGCATAGATAATGGCATTAAAGCGGTCGTTTTTACTGTCGATGTCCAGGTCGCTGATTTCAAAATTTGCTGGCTGATCGGCAGGCAAAATAATTTCTGCTGTCTGTGCAGGGAGCTCTAATTCAAATTCTCCCAGATAGCCTTGTTCACGAATGTCTGCAATTAGGCGTTTTTCAATCTCGTCTTCACTGATTAAAGTAGCGGAACGTTGTAGAACGATATGCTCGCTGCTGCTGGCCGGGCGCCAGTTCAGGTTTAAGGCGACGGCAATGCGCATCAAAGTGCGGGCATTCAAAACCATATCATTTCCGGGACGTGGGGCAGGGCCTAGAACTCTTTCGGCATTTTCTGGTAAATCGTAAAAAATATCACCAAGTGTAATGGTCGGCCCTTCGATTAGTGCGCTACGCTTGAGCTCAACGGCTTTGGCACCAGAGACAAAAAAGAAATAAAATACGATTGCCGCCACAAAAACCGCCAAGCGGGGATAGAATATGGGGAATAGTAATGTTTTCATTTTATGGTCTCCTGTGTGATCGTTATAAAACGTCTTATTTCAATTGTCCGACAACCTGCATCATTTCATCAGATGTTGAGATGACGTTGGAATTCATTTCATAGGCGCGCTGTGCGGAAATGAGGCGGGTAATTTCTTCCACTACGTTAACATTTGATTGCTCCAAAGCGCCCTGACGTATTGTGCCGAACTGGTCTTCACCAGGGTTTCCGGCTGTTGGTGCGCCCGAGGCTTCTGTTTCGAGGAACAAGTTATCGCCAATGGCCTCAAGGCCGACAGGGTTAACAAACCCGGCTAGTTGGATTTGGCCAAGATTTTGTAAAGCGACTTGTCCGTTGATGCTGACCAGAACCTCACCATTTTCATTGATGTCAATGTCTTCGGCGTCATCCGGAACGGTGATGCCCGGGTCAACAAGGTATCCTTGCGTGGTAACTAGTTCACCATTTTCATTTAGCTGGAATGTACCATCGCGCGTATAGGCGGTTTCACCGCTAGGCATCTGTATCTGGAAATATCCCTCACCAGTGATGGCTAAATCTAGCGGGTTTTCGGTTATTTCCAATGCGCCTTGGCCGGTCATGCGGTACACGGCACCTGTTCTGACACCAAGGCCCATCTGAATACCCGAAGGTACGGTTGTTCCCGCATCGGATGATGTACTGCCAGGACGATCAATGTTCTGATAAATCAGATCCAGGAAGGCCGCACGCTGGCGCTTGAATCCGGTCGTTGTCATGTTTGCGATGTTGTTGGAGATGGTATCCACATTCATTTGTTGGGCCATCATTCCTGTTGCGCCGATATCTAATGATCTCATTGGTTTTCTCCTTTAATCAAAATTAAGCCCTGGGTCGGTATGCCAGTGGCGAATCCTTTATTTATGTTGTTTTGGTTAGTTTTGCGATTGCGCTACGCAGGCGGTCATTTTCTACGGACATGGCTTGCTGCATAGATTGGAAAGATCGCGATATTTCAATCATGTTAGTCATTTCCATGACGGCATTGATGTTTGATCCTTCGACATATCCCTGTTTTGCTTTTGTTTGTGTGGCCGGGATTGCTGCGGCCGCCGTTGTATAAAGGTTATTCCCCAGAGGGTCCAGCTCTTGAATGTTTTCAAATTCAACAATCTGAATTTTCCCAATTTGCCCATTCTCTGTAGAAACATTGCCGTTATCGTCAATGCTGATTTCTTTAGCGTCCTGCGGAATTTGTATGGCTGCGCCACCTTCATCAAGTACATCGAAACCTGCGGCCGTTTGTAATGTTCCCGTGGTGCCTATTTGAAAGTTTCCAGCGCGGCTGTATGTTGGCTGGTCACCAGGGCCAGCAACGCCGAAGAATCCAGGCCCAACCAATGCCATATCTAGTGGATTGTCTGTTTGTTGTAATGGGCCGGCTTTGGTACTCTGGTATTGTCCGCGGTCGTAAACAAAAGATAATTCGTCTTCTGCTCCGCGTGGATCGGCCAGATATTCGGCGAATAACATATTTTGCCCCCGGAATCCTGGCGTATTCATATTTGCAATATTATTCGCTGTAATGGCCATATTGGTCCGCAGCGTCATCTGCCGCGATAATCCAAGATAGAGACTATTTTCCATTTCTCTGTTCCTTTACCCTTTTCGTTACTCTTTAGTTCTTTATCGGCAATTTATATTGTTGTTGTCTTTTGCCCTGCCAATCACACTGCACACGCCATGCCAATTTTATTTATTATTTTAAATCAATGCGTTACTGGTTCTTGTCTAGAAGCGCTCCGCGCGTGGCACGGGCTTGTACGGGAAGTTTTTTCGACTAAGGGCAATTTTTTCCATTAGGTGACTTTCGGCGATATGAGCACATATTGCGGGATAATATAAAAGGAAATCATCAAGCCCATTTTTTTTGCCGTCCAGATGCTTTATAATCAGAGAGGTACCAGTTTTAGATATATGAAATGCAAACAAAGATTGATAAGCAATGATGTCAGATGATGATGTAAATGAAACCGAAGTAGATCCTGATGAAAGTGCCGAAACCGAGGGCGAAGATGAGGGCTCTGAGGGTAAGGCCGGTTTTAATGCGAAGAAGTTGATAATTTTTGTTGTTATTCCGCTTTTACTATTGCTGGGTGTCGGCGGTGGTCTTTATTTCTCGGGCTTTCTTGATCCTTATCTGGGGGGGGGCGAAGAATGTGTTGAGGAAGTGGATGATCACGGTGAGGTTATTACCGCTTGCCCAGAAGAGGAAAGTCAGGACAAAGCTGAAGCAGATCATGGTTCGGATGGTGATGATGGTCATGGCGGCGGCGGTGATGGACACGGTGAAGGTGGAAGCGGAGCGTTTATTGAAATGCCCACTATGATTGTGAATCTAAGTGAAGAAGACGGAACACCCCGTTTTTTAAGGTTGACGGTACAACTGGAATTGGAAAACCCTGATGAGGCTTCGCAAATTGAGGCCGTAATGCCAAGAGTTGTCGATCAATTCCAGACGTATTTGCGGGAGTTGCGTGTAAAAGATTTGCGCGGATCGGCAGGAATTTATCGATTGCAGATGGAATTATTGTGGCGTGTTAATCAAGCATCTGCGCCAGTTAAGGTAAAAGATGTGCTGTTTCAGGAAATTTTGATTCAATAATGGTATACTATAAAGAAATAAAAATCGGCATAGGACTTGCTTATGTAACGGCAGGGACACGTAACTAGAAGAAGGTAGCCAGATGAGCGATACATCCACGGATGAGCTCGAACAAATGAGCGAAGAAGAAAAAGCCATGATGTCGGAATGGGAAGCCATGGCCGATGATGAGGGCGAGTCTGACGCTGTGCCCGAATTTGATGGCGGAGGCGATGAAGCCGGTGGTACACGCATTCTAAATCAGGATGAAATCGATTCCCTTCTTGGTTTTGACGATGATGCCGGCATGGATTCAGATACCTCCGGTGTTATGGCACTTATCAACTCGGCAATGGTGAACTATGAACGCCTGCCGATGCTCGATATCGTGTTTGACCGGCTTGTGCGTTTGATGTCGACATCTTTACGGAATTTGACATCTGATAATGTTGAGGTGTCATTGGATCAGGTTTCCACGGTTCGTTTTGGCGATTATATGAATTCTATACCGCTTCCGGCGATGTTATCTGTTTTTAAGGCCGAGGAATGGGATAACAACGGTTTGCTGGTTACAGATTCAGCCTTAATTTATTCAATCGTGGATGTTTTGCTGGGAGGACGAAAGGGAACGCCCGCAATTCGTGTCGAGGGGCGCCCTTATACAACGATTGAATCCAAGTTGGTCGAGAAGATGGTGCAGGTCGGTCTGGGTGATTTATCATCGGCTTTCGACCCGCTTTCGCCGGTTAGTTTTTCTTTGGACAGGATGGAAACAAATCCACGCTTTGCGACGATTACACAAAGTGGTAATGCCTGTGTGCTCGCGCGTCTGCGTGTAGATATGGGCGACCGTGGTGGCCGCGTTGAAATTTTAATACCTTACGCGACATTAGAGCCAATTCGTGAATTGCTTTTGCAGATGTTCATGGGGGAAAAATTTGGCCGAGATTCCATTTGGGAAAGCCACCTTACTCATGAATTGTATAAAACAGATATTAAACTGCAAGCCATTTTGGGTGAGCTGACCTTACCGCTGGATGAGTTGATGAATTGGAAAATTGGTACGCAAGTACTATTTAATACGCGTGTCGATGAGGAGCTTGAGATGCGTTGTGGACACTTCCCGATGTTCAAGGGGCCGGTGGGGCAGAAACAAGGAAATATTGCTGTCCGTATTGAAAGATACATTCCGCCGGAAAATGAGGATGATGAATAATGAATGGCTTGCTGAGTATTGCGCTTGATTGCGTTGTTTTAATTGGTCTTGGGGTAACAATTTTTTATTGTATCAAATTGTCCAAGGCCTTGAATAATTTTAGGAAGTACCGACAGGAATTTAACACACTGGTGGGGGAGCTGGGGAAAAATATCGAACACGCACAAGACGCAATTGCCAATTTAAAGAATTCCAGTTTTGAAGCAGGTGAGGACCTGCAAAAGGTGGTCAATAATGCAAGAAAGCTGACCGATGAATTACAGTTAATGCATGATATGGGAAATTCGTTGGCCAATCGTTTGGAGCGCATTTCTGATAGTAGTCGTCAGAAAATGCCAGAAAAACCGGACTTTGACTTAAGTGAGAAGCGCGCAAATTTTACCGAGGGTAAAAAACAGAGGGGAAAGCCAGGGGCGTCATCTGTAACCCGACATGAAGATAATAAACGCGCGGATGCTCCGTCTTTTTTTATTCAGGACCGTGATTTTGAACAGGAAGAAAAATATGAAGATGACGAAGTTATGACGCGTGATCTTGATGATGATGGCTTTGATAGCCAGGCAGAGAGGGAGCTATATGAAGCTCTCATGAAGAATACAAAGAAGAAGTAACGACGAAGAAATAATAGAATATATATCAGGCGATGAGTGAACGATTAAAAATATTACCACTTTTAATATTGGTAGCCATGTTGGCCTTTTCCGTGCGTTTGGTGGAGGTGGTAAGTGGTGTGCGTGATTTATCCGGCTCGGCACATGCCGCGGCAGAAAAGGCGCGTAGCACAGATGATGCATCAATGCCGTCACAACAAAAACTTGCGATGGCAGATGACGCCAAGGAAAATGATAACAGCGCGGAAGGGCAATCTAAACCAGAGCTGGAGGAAGAAACCGATCACGCGGATATTGATGTAGATAATTCAAAATGGCGGGACGCCTCGGATTCTGATGGCGGGGTGTCAGCCGTAAAAATGCAGATGTTCACAGACATGGCAGAACGTCGTAAAGAGTTAGATAAACGCGAACAGGCACTAGTTACCCGTGAGGCTTTATTGCAGGCAGCTGAACAGGAAATTGATCGTAAATATCAGGAAATGGATGCCCTTAGGACGCAGATCGAAAAATTATTGGAAGAGCAGTCCGAGGAGGAAAAAGCGCGCATTGCGAGTTTGGTAAAGATATACGAGGGTATGAAGCCAAAAGAAGCTGCGAGGATTTTTGATACGCTGGATTTGGATATTTTAGTGAATGTAATGTCTCTGATGAGTGAACGAAAACTATCTCCTATTTTGGCGTCAATGAACCCGGAACGCGCGCGTACTGTAACAATTATGCTTGCGGAACAAAAAACTCTTCCTGAATTACCAGGCAATTAATGGCACTTCCTTTTGGTGAATTCTAATGCGCCCCATATGATCTGAGGGCTTATTTTTGTATGGTTTTTCCGATATAATTTAATTTGGTTATACTTCCTTAATAAATCTCGGAGATAATCATAGTCTAAGAAAAAAACACTAATGAGGAGTTAGTATAGAGTGGCCGTAGATAAGAACATGAATGTCCTAATCGTGGATGATTACAATACAATGCTTAGAATTATTAAGAATCTTCTGAAACAGTTGGGTTTCCCAAATGTTGATGAGGCGACGGACGGCGAGGCCGCGTTAGAAAAAGTTAAAAATAAACATTATGGTTTAATCATCTCTGATTGGAATATGGAGCCGATGACAGGCTTGGATTTATTAAAATCCATTCGGGAATCGGGTGAATCTTATGCAGGAGTCCCCTTTATTATGGTGACGGCAGAAAGTAAAACGGAAAACGTAATCGCCGCTAAAAAGGCCGGGGTGAATAATTACATTGTTAAGCCGTTTAATGCTGAAACGTTAAAAACAAAGATGACGAGTGTTACCGGAGACTTTTAGTTTTTTATAGTTAATGCGCATTTTTATTGAGGGGATGATAAGCCTATGGCCCATGCATACGAAAAAGATGAAGTTCTTAAAATCATTAATTCTGTGATTGAAAAGGTTGGTAAAGATGGCGAAATGTCTAAAGAGTCGATATATCATGAATTAGCGGAATTGCAGAAAATTATCGAAGAAACACGCCAGGGCATTGGGTCATCCGGCGCAAATGATATTACTGATACGCACATTCCTACCGCAACGGATGAACTGGATGCTGTGATTGATGCGACAGCGGAAGCCACTGGATCCATAATGGATGCGTGTGAAGCAATTGAGGATAAAGCTGCCGAGGTTGGCGGCGAAGCCGGTGAGGCCATCGCAAATCATATTACAAAGATATATGAAGCGTGTTCTTTTCAGGATATAACAGGCCAACGCATTTCAAAGGTCGTTGGTGCACTGAAAAGTATTGAAACAAAAGTAGGTGCTCTTATGGATGTGCTGTCAAAGAAGGTGCCGGGCGCGCTTCGTAGTGGCGATGATACACCTGAGCAGGAAAATGACGGCCTTTTAAATGGCCCGCAATTGCCTGGCGGTGGTGTTACGCAGGAGGATATAGATAAGTTGCTAGAGGAATTCTAACGCAATTTTAAGATTTATACGTTGAGAAGGCGCTTATGAGTGAGCGCCTTTTATTATTTTTGACGGATATTGCATGCATATGTGCTATACTGATCACTGAAAAGTTTGAACGAAACAGGACGTTTTATTCATGGCCAATGAGTATTTGGGGTTATCCCTGTTCATTATGTTGCTCTCGTTTTTTATTATCTTAAATGCGTTATCTGATTTTGAGGAAACGAAAGCTGATCCTATTGTCTCAAGTTTGAATATGGCGTTTTCTGCGGGCGCAGTTGACAAGAATGAACCAGCACCTTCGGTTATATCAGCAGAAGAAACCAGTATGAATGAAGGAACGACGCTGGACAAAATAGAGGGGCTTTTTAACGCGCAGGTGAAAAATTTCAAAATTACAAAAAACCGCTTGGGAACGGAGATGTATATTTCTTTGACGCGTGAGGAGTTTGAAAAAGCCCTTGGCGCAAAAGGGCAGGAAACTTTTTTGCAAGATAGTGGGAGCAACCCATTAATGGAGGAGCCATTTTTGAATATGCTCGTGGATCTTATGAATACGGCACAAACTAATGCGCCGTACCGCATGGATATTGTTCTCAATTTAGGGGCGAATCCATCTGTTATGCGGAATGAAGCGCCAGAGAAGCTGAATGCATCTATGAAGACAGTGAGTGGTTACAGTGAATTGTTGGAGGGGCAAGGGCTTCCTATTCGTTTTATTAGTGTGGGCGTAGGGGCTGGTGCGCCTGATATGGTGGACTTACTGTTTCGCCCTTATAAATCGCTGGATGTTAGCGGTTCTATCGTAGATGGGGAGCGCGGTGACTGAGAAACTGGACAATATTTTTGATGATGAACTAACAGCAGAGGAATCTGCGCAGTATAGCTTGGAGCAGGATTTTACCGGTTTTCATCACTATAGAAACAAATCAGATGAGGAAGAGGCCGTTTCTTCATTATGGTTGATTACCTTTACCGATATTATGGCGCTTATGTTGACTTTCTTTGTGCTTCTTTATTCGATGGCGCAGCCTGATGTTGAAAAATGGTCGGAAATGAGCGCTGTTATTAATAGCAATTTCAGTAAATATTACGCGCCTAAATTTGAATCCGGAACGGTCGATTCCATCACTATAGATAGGGTTAATCGGCCAAGTGCCTTGGATCTAAGATATTTAGCGTCACTAGTGCGTCAGACGTTGGATCAAAATGATGATACAAAGGATATTTTGCTGATAATCCAACGTGATGCTCTAATAATTTCTATGCCTAATGATTTATTCTTTGAGCCCGGAAAAGCAGATATAGGCCCCAAAGGACAAAAAGCCCTGTTTGAAATTGGTGGAGCTTTGGCAAAAATTCGAAATGCGATTGAGGTCGTTGGTCATGCTGATCCACGTCCTGTTGGTGTTGATGCTTTATATGGCTCTAACTGGCAGTTGTCCCTGGACCGGGCGCTCAGCGTTGCTGGCGTACTGGAAAATGTCGGTTACACAAGGCCAGTAACAGCGCGTGGCATGTCTTCAACACGCTTTATGGATTTGCCGGAAGCTATGCCTGAGGACCGAAAGCAGGATTTATCGCGCCGCGTAGATATTGTAATACTGAAAGAGACTGGGGCAACCCGATCATTCTTCGGGATGAAATTGTGATTTTGACGATAAACTATAAAGTTTCGAATGTGTCCATGATACTGTTTTTAATATGAGATTTCTTGCTTTCACCCTGTTTTGTTTTTTCATGGCGTTGCCGGCATATGCCCAGCAACAGGTTAATATGCGCACGGGTGAACATCGCGGTTACACGCGTCTGGTTTTTGATTGGCCAGAGACCGTGACGTATAAAATTGAGGAAGAAGACGAAAAATTCATCATTCGCTTTGAAAAGCCGGGCCAGGTGAATACTGATGTTTCGGGAAAGAACATTCAATCTATATCAGTTTTGTCGGAAGACCCTTTAACTGTCTCTGTTGCGGTGCCTGCAGGCGCAAAAACAAGATCTTTTCCAGTACGGTCCCGTATCGTATTGGATGTCTATGACCCCTCCGGTGTGGCTTCCGCCGTGAAGACTCCTTCTAAAACCAAAGATACGCGTAAAGCTGCGGCTGTAAGACCTGCGGTGAAACCTCAAGAAAGTGCAAGTACACCGGATGAACAGGATCTGCAAAATGTGCAGAAGGCAATTCGTAATGTCGAAAATATTGTTGCAGAGGTTTTAAATAAAGAAGAGCGTGAGATTCAAGCTGCAATGCGCGCACGTGCAAATGAAAATGCCAAGACAGGTGGCGAGTCAAGTAAAGTTAATGAGGGCGCGAATGCGAATGCCCAAAAGACATTGGCGGTAGAAGAAGCTGCCAAGGCTGCTAAAAATGCGAATATGTTTACGGTATCATCAACCAAATCAATCGGCTTGGCCGTATTTGATAATATGGGGCAGATGTGGATCGTAACAGACCGTGCGGATACGCTCGTGCAGCCTCAGGTCAGCGGGCCAGACAGTGCCTATTTTAAACCGATTAAAACTAGTGATATTCAAGGTGGGCAAAGCCATGTTAGCAAAACCATGCCAGCAACATATATGCGCGGCAGGGGCGGTGGCTTGCTTTGGAATATTGTTATTAGCCCCGATCCTCATGAAGAGATCGTCCCAGTTAAGGCTGAAAGACAAAATGTCAGGGAAGGGCGTTCGCGGGGTGCATCGTTGCTTTTTCCATTCGCTACGCCGCGTAAGGTCATGGATATAAAAGATCCGCTGACAGGTAGTATGCTGAAAGTGATTACGGTTGAGGATTCTGGTGATTTTACCGGTCGTGGTCGTGATTATGTTGATTTCACACTTTTGCCCTCTTCGGTTGGGCTCGCCATTCGTCCAAAGGTTGATGATTTGAAGGTGGACATTACAGATAATGGCGTTTTGGTTTCCCGTCCGGGCGGACTAACTATGCTGCCTGTTAAGCAGGTGACTAATGTAGAAAAACGTGATTTTGCAACGCGCATGGCTCAGCCAAAGGATGAGCGCCGTATCTTTGATTTTGAAGATTGGCGTATGGGGGGGCTGGCTGCGCTAAATGAGAACCGTAATATTATTCTGTCCAGCATGAATGGCTTGACCAAGGGAACTCAGATTGAAAATTTGATTACTTTGGGTAAGATGCAGCTTGCAAATGGAAGAGGGGCAGAGGCCATCGGATTTTTGGATTATGCTGCCACGGAAATACCGGAGTTAAAGCAAAACCCTGAGTTTTTATCGCTTCTTGGTGTGGCGAAAGCCTTTGATTGGAAAACAGATGAAGCCTTTAAGGACCTGTCATCCCCGATTTTGAGTGATTATGAAGAAATTGATATCTGGAAGGCTTTTGCGTTGGCTGACCTCGGCGACTGGCAACAAGCCTATGAGGTTCTGCCTGCAAACCTGAGTGCTATAAAAGATTATCCATCTGAAATAAGAAACCGCCTTGTGATAGTTTTGGCTGAAATCTACCTTCGTGCGGGAGAGAGAGCCAAGGCAGAACAGCTTTTTGAATTGGTCGCCGATTCTGATAATTTGAACCGGGCGCATGATGCGGCATTACGGTATTTGAAAGGGGAGGCAGCGCGCCAAAAAGGCGATCTGGCTACAACCAAAAATCTTTGGAGTGAGTTGGCAGACGGCAAGGATGATCTTTATCGTGTGAAAGCGGGGCTAGCGCTAACGCGCCTGAAAATCGACCAAGGGGAAATGAAGCCAGCTGAAGCGATTGATAATCTTGAGCGTTTGCGATATGCATGGCGCGGCGATGAACTGGAATCTACCGTTGGTTATTGGCTTGGCCGAACATATTTTGAATCAGGGGAGTATGTGAAAGGTCTTAAAATTATGCGCGATGCTGCTACGTTGGTTCCTGATACGATTTTGGGGCAGCGCATTACTGGCGATATGAGCGCGCTTTTTACAGATTTTTACCTTGGTGAAGGCCTTGATGACGTATCTCCATTGGATGCCGTTGCACTGTATGAGGAGTTTACTGAACTAGTGCCATCTGGTGAAGTTGGGAATCAGGTTATTTCTAACCTTGCTGAACACCTTGTCAAGGCTGATTTGCTTGATCGTTCTGCCGATTTGTTAACATACCAAATTAATCATCGACTTTCCGGCGATCAGGCGGCGCGTACAGCAACCCGGTTGGCCGCAATTCAGCTTATTGACAAGAATGGGCCAGAGGCACTGCAAACCCTGCAAAAAGCCGAAGGGTTTATGAAAGATTTGCCTGATGATGTCGCCACGCCTGCACGTTACAATGAACTGGCACTGCTACGGGCACGGGCGCTTTCTTTGAATAATCAAACTGAACAGGCTTTAAATGTATTGGAAAATTTAAAGGCAAGTCCTGATAATAATCGTCTGCGCGCGGATATTGCATGGCGAAGCGGATTCTGGGATGACGCTGCTTATGCGTTGGAAGATGTTATTCTAGATGAAAATATTTCATTGACGCGCCCATTATCGGATGAGCATGCCATGCTGATTTTACAGCGTGCGGTGGCGCTTAATCTATCGGGGGATCGGATCGGTTTGGCCAATATGCGTGAAAAATACGCCGAAGCTATGAGGCAGACAAGTAAATCGCGTTTATTTGAGGTTGTGACGAGGGCGCGAAAGAATGCGGAACTGGCCGATCGAAGAACTCTGTTATCGACAGTATCAGAGGTTGATTTATTCGCCGATTTTCTAAATTCCTATCGTGAAGTCGATCCTGCAAATCCATCCAACTAGTTTTGTTTTTGATTGGTTTGTTGAGCCTGTCGGCTGTAAATTCGCGCAGAGGGTGGGTGTGCATTAAGGCGGTGCTTTTTATCCCGGCCTACCCACCAGCGCCTGGCGTTACGGGGACGACATCATAGCTTTGGATCAAAGATCCGGCAATTAGGTACCAGCCATCGACGAGCACAAAAAAGATAATCTTAAACGGCAAGGATATTGTAACCGGGGGTAACATCATCATACCCATTGACATCAAAATCGAAGCCGTCACGAGGTCAATAATTAAAAATGGTAAAAACAGCATAAAGCCGATTTCAAAGGCGCGGCGAAGTTCTGAAATCATAAAAGAGGGGATAATAACCTGCAGTGGCGTGGCCATTATGTCCTCTGGGGTTTCTGTCTCGCTCAGTTCCATAAATAAATTTAGATCTTTTTCCCGCGTGTGTTTAAGCATAAATGCCTTAAAGGGATCAGTGGTGCGTTTGAAGGCTTCCATTTCATCAATGTCTTCTTGAATAAGTGGCCTGATTCCTTGCTCATAAGCCGCAGTCAGGGTCGGTGTCATGATGAAAAACGTTAGAAATAGCGCCAGTGATATCATAACTGTGTTTGGCGGCGTCTGTTGGATTCCGATGGCTGTTCGCATGAAAGATAGCGCCACGGCAATGCGCGTAAAAGACGTCATCATGATGAGAATAGACGGAGCCAAAGAGAGAACGGTCAGTAAAGCAACAAGCTGTATCACGCGGCCGGTGACAGTGCCATCTTCTTCGCCTAGATCAATGCTAATGGCCTGCGCGTTTAATGATTCGAATGGCATGAACAGAGTTAAAGCGAAAACCACAACTCCAAGAACTGGAATTATGTGTTTATAATTAATGCCTTGCGCTTTGTTTTTTAGGTTCTTCATTAGGGTCTTTAACCGACTTTATATCTGTTTTGATGACAGTTTCGCTGTTTATGCCAAGCATGACAAGATGTTGTTTGTCATCGCACTGGATGATTACAACCCGCCGACGCGCATCTAGTGCCTGTGATTCAATGATTTTTAGACGTTTTTGCGATTTATTCACAGGCGTGGCATTGCCGAGCCCTAAGCGTTTGATGATTTGTGCGAGAGCAGCCATAAGCAGCACCACAAAAGCCAGAGCGAAAATCAGTTGAAATATTTGCGAGGCATTTATAATTTCCATGGCTCTTTAATAGAAAAGATTGAACAAAATGTCACGTAAGATTTTTGTAGACTTCGTTTATTGACGCTTAGTCTTCAATGCCCCCGAACGTCTCCAGCTTGACATCAAATGGGTTTGGTTGGCCGTTGGCGCGGTAAACATAGGATAAAATCTCGGCCACGGCCAGAAATGCTTCGGAGGGAATAGGGCTGTCAATTTCGATTTTTGCCAACATATCAGCGAGATCACTGTCCTCACGTACCTTGATGCCGTTCTCGAAGGCCAGCTGCAGGATTTTTTCTGCCATTGTTCCGCGCCCGGCTGCGGTAATAAGTGGGGCTAGGCGTTTATTTTCCTGTTCCTTGAGGGAAACGGCAGTTTTTTGCTTGGGAATAGGCTTTGCATTGACGGGTTTTAGGGCCTCATCACGGGAATTTTTGCGTCCATCGTCGTATTTATCAACCATAGCAAATCCATTTTGGCACGGTTTTCGCATAGTGACCAGTGTGGAAAAATAAAATACTAAAGGGTAAAGAAGATGACCACAGAAAGTCTGAGCATTTTTAAGGCGTTAACAGCCAAAATGGATTATATAAACCAGAAGCAGCGCGTAATATCGCAAAATATATCGAACGCCGATACACCTGGATACAAGGCAAACGAGTTGCAAGAGGTCGATTTCAGTGATGTACTAAAAAAAGTAACCAAAAGTAATGATGTGTATGTCAATCGTACAGCCAGCAGGCATATTACGCCTAACGGGAATATTGATGATCCACGTGAACGTGATGCACGTAAAGTTTATGACGTCAATCCATCTGAAAACGCTGTTGATATCGAGGAGCAGCTGGTTAGCGCACAGAGCAATATGATGGATTACAACATGATGACCAATTTGTATCAAAAAAATGTAAGTATGATTCGGATGGCCCTTGGAAATGGTCAGTAGGATATAGAGTATAAAGGGAGATAAATTATGAGTTCGGAATTAATTAATGCAATGGGAATATCGGTCCATGGGATGAAGGCTCAAGGATCGCGCATTCGAGTTATTACAGAGAACGTTGCCAATGTTCAAACAACAGGTGATACACCGGGGGCGGACCCGTATCGCCGTCAGATGATTACGTTTAAAAATGAAATGGATCGTCAAATGGGAGCTAAATTGGTAAAGGTTGATAGCATTCAAGGCGATGAAAAAACACCATTTCGTCTGGAGTACCGCCCGGAGCATCCAGCCGCCGATGAAAATGGCAACGTGAAATTACCCAATGTAAATACATTGTTGGAAATGGCAGATATGCGCGAGGCCCAACGTACTTACGAGGCTAATATTGGTATGCTGGAACAATCAAGAACCATGTTATTGCGTACGATTGATTTGCTGCGCGCGTAAGGCATGCTATAATGTGGTTGTAAGGAAGTAGAATAATGGTTGATAAAATTATAGATCCAACCGTCGCGGCCAGAGCCTACAATAGTAGCTCTAGTCTTCCGACGAAGAATATTCCGACGAGCAATACCGGAGGCGTTAGCTTTCAGGATTTCATGACCGATGCGATAGAGCAGTCCATTGATACCATGAAGACAGGTGAGACGATGCAGGCACGTGGTATTGCTGGCCAGGCAGATATTACCGAGGTCGTGCAGGCCGTAACTGACTCGGAACTAACGTTGCAAACTATTATATCTTTGCGTGATCGTATGGTTTCCGCTTATCAGGAAATTATGCGCATGCCTATCTAATGGCTTTCCCGTGGATATAGTCAAAAACGATATTTTGTAATGATAGGGTATTTTTTGCCTGTGAACGATTTTTTATAAATATCTAGCCCTGCCACAGGGCTTATTTTATACTCACTATTATGAATGAGGCAGAAGTCATAGAAACAGCTCAAGAGGCTTTATGGTTATCCATTAAATTGGGGGCGCCGGTGCTATTGGTTGGTCTATTTGTTGGGGTAGCCATTGCCCTTTTGCAGGCTTTGACGCAGATACAAGAAATGACATTGGTGTTTGTTCCCAAAATTTTTGCCATTATGATGGCTTTGTTTTTGACGTTGCCTTTTATGATGCGTGCCTTGGTTTCCTTTATGGAGGCGCTGGCTGATAAAATGATTGCGCTTGGGTAGAGTAGAGGCGGCAGGCTATGTTACTACCTATGAGTTTCCAAGACTTTTTGGTAAGCGGTGTTTTTGCTTTTTTAATAGTATTCGTTCGCTTCGGTACTGCCATTATGATTATGCCGGGTATCGGTGATTCTTATGTTTCTAACAAGATACGACTCTTAACTGCTACAGCCATAACCTTTGCGTTGTTTCCGGTGCTGATTAAATTCATCCCTGCAGAAATACCCGGAACGTTTGGGTTGACGTTATTGATAATGAGTGAATTTATTATTGGTCTGTTTTTTGGCACCATTGCCCGGATATTTATGTCTGCCATTGATACGGCCGGTATGGTGGTTTCTATTCAATCAGGGCTAGGTAATGCGCAAGTCTTTAACCCCCAACTAGCGGGGCAGGGGTCATTGATTGGGGCTTTCTTATCCGTGACGGCCGTTGTTTTGTTGTTTGCCACCAATATGCATCATTTGTTAATTATGGGCATGTTTGAGAGTTATGAGATGTTCCCCGTGGGAGGCATTCCAGATAGTGGTTCATTGGCTGACTTAGTGGCCCGCGCGGTTGAGGCCAGCTTTACAATTGGTGTGAAAATGGCTGCGCCGTTCCTGGTGATTGGAATTTTACTCTATGCGATGATGGGTGTTCTATCACGCCTTATGCCACAATTGCAGGTCTTTATGATTGTTTTGCCTCTGCAAATATTAGTCGCATTGGCAACCTTGTCGATGGTTTTATTTGCCATGTATTCTTATTGGCTGGGTGAATTCCAGGCAGGCATGGTTTATTTCCTTTCCAATGGTGGTGGCTGATTGTTTTATGCGCTATACCACCTTGACCACACTTGCTTTTGTTAACCTTGGCCATGGTAGAATGGAATCATGAGCGAAGGTGAAGAACAGGATGAAGCCCAGAAGACCGAAGACCCAACTCCCAAGAAATTAGAGGAGGCACGAAAGCAGGGAAATATTCCCCTGTCCAGAGAGGTCAATAACTGGTTAATGCTGCTTGCGGGAACGGTTGTTGTGGCCATGTTTTCGCCATATATCTTGCGTGAATTAACAAATGTTCTGAAGGTTTATATCGAAAAATCTTATGCCATTCCTGGCACCCCGGGGGGGATGAAAATTGCGTTGGGTGATGGAACGCTGGAGGTTATGGCCATTTTGGCTTTTCCAATGCTGATTTTTGTTTTAGCAGCTTTTTTTGGCCCGTTTTCACAAGTGGGCCCATTGTTTGCTCCTAAATCTATTAAGCCGAGCTTAAGTAAGATATCTCCGCTGAAAGGATTTAAACGTCTATTTTCTATGCGTTCCTTGATGGAATTTGCAAAGGGAATCGCGAAAATGGCACTGGTTAGCGTCGTTGGTGTTGTTATTCTTTATCCATTTTATCAAGGTATTGAACACATTATTGATATCCCGGTTGTACATATTCTGGATGAAATGCGGGTTCTTGTTCTACGGCTTATGATCGGAGTTTTGATAATTATGGGCATTGTTGCACTGATTGATGTCGTTTATCAACGCAATGAACATACAAAAAAAATGCGAATGACAAAACAGGAAGTAAAGGACGAATACAAACAGACCGAAGGGGACCCGATGATTAAAGGAAAACTTCGGCAATTGCGATCTGAAAAGGCGCGTCAGCGTATGATGCAAGCTGTTCCTCAGGCGGATGTGGTTATCACCAACCCGACCCATTATTCCATCGCATTGAAATATGATCCAGATACTATGGAGGCCCCCCTTTGTCTAGCCAAGGGAGTGGATGAGGTGGCATTACGTATTCGGGAAGTAGCGAAAGAACATGAGATCGTTCTTTATGAGAATGTCCCTCTGGCGCGTGCCCTTTATGACACTGTCGAGATCGATGAGACCATTCCGCAAGAGCATTTTAAAGCCGTCGCGGAAGCAATATCTTATGTTTTCAAATTACGAAAAGGAATGAAGCGGTAGTATACTCGATGTTATTCCTGCGGGGATAAACTATTACAAATACGATAATTTCTGTTGTTAGGCGAGCGTTTATGGCACACTAGGCGCCATGAATCTGGATAATCGAGAATTTATCGCACGCCATCATAAGGGTGTTCATACGGAGACGCATCAGGTTTTGCCGAAAAGAACCTATTCAACATGGGTTCTTGTTGCGTTGTTGTGCTGTCTTTATTTTGGTTTTTTGATGTTCACGGCTATGCTTTCCCATGTCAGTGAGATCACGATGATTGCCAGTTTTTTGGCGTTGGTGGCGTCATTGGTAGGGCTGGTTATATACCGGGTTTTTTCCCATCACACGCGGCAGGAACAGAGGCTTGATATTATTCAGGAGGTTTTGGAAGGCTCCAGAGGCGCTCGGTTGATCACCGATAGTGCCGATAACACGATTTATTCCAATCAGCGTTTTGATGATTTGTGTAAAGGGCTTGGTCCGCCAGGGTATAAAAGCCTGATCCGATTGTTTGAAGACAACCCGGAAGCTCTGTCCCATTTTAGTGCATTGGCCGATACGGCCCACCGCGGTTTGACGGATTCTATTGAATTATTTTCCAAGCATGAGGATAGGGATAGTTGGTATATGGTGACCGCGCAGCCAGTTGCGGGCTGGGCCGGGTATATTCATTGGCGCATTGATGATGTGACAGAGAAATATACAGTCGATAGAGCCATTCGTGAGGAGCGGGAGAAGCTGATTGATTTTACAGATAATGCGCCTGTTGGCTTCTTTTCTGTTGATGAAACCGGCCATTTTGTGTTTGCAAATGCAACCTTTGCGCGTTGGATCGGGCAAGATATTGAAACGTTGTTGACCACAACGACGTTACATACCTATTTATTAGACCCTCCAGAAAATGCAGAGCCGTATGACTTGACCGAAAAGGGCGGGGCAAAACAGATCGTTGAACTGAAGATGAAGGGGCCGGCAGGGCGGAGTTTTTTGGCTTCCATTAATCAGGCTGTTGTCCATGAAGAGGGCGGGCGCGTGCGAACGCGCGCTGTTGTTCATGATCTAACCTCTGAACGCGAAATGCGTCAGGCGCTGCAAGCCTCTGAAGATCGATTCCAGAAGTTTTTTGAAGAGGCGCCGTTGGGGATTATTTTGATCGATAAAGACGGAAAAATATTGGACTGTAACGTGCAATTTGCAGCGATGCTGGATGCCGAGATAGATCTCATCGAAGGGCAGGATTTTGGTCAATTGATCGTGTCTGAAAATAAGTCATCAATCGTATCGACCATACAGAATATTGCAATTGGGAAGGCGACATATAGCCCGATGGATATTACCTTGGGGTGGAAGGATAAGGTCGCGGAAGCGCAAATGCATGCTCGTCGTTTTAAAGAAAGTGGGAATGTTGTACTGCACTTTATTGATATGCGTGAACAAAAGGCCTTGGAGGCTCAATTCGTGCAATCACAGAAAATGCAGGCGATTGGGCAATTGGCCGGTGGCGTAGCTCATGACTTTAATAACCTTCTGACTGCAATTATTGGTTTTTGTGATTTGCTGCTTTTGCGGCATAAACCAGGAGACCCGTCTTTTTCTGATATTATGCAGATTAAACAAAACTCCAATCGTGCGGCCAATCTTGTTCGTCAGCTTCTGGCTTTTTCTCGTCAGCAAACATTGCGCCCGAAGGTCCAGGATGTCACTGATATTTTGACAGAATTATCCCATTTGTTGCGCCGCTTAATTGGTGCCAGTGTGGAGCTGGATATTCGTCACGGCTCTGAGCTATGGCTCGTTCGTGTTGATGAAGGGCAGATGGAGCAGGTTTTGATTAATCTGGCGGTCAATGCGCGTGATGCAATGGATAATAATGGATCGTTAACAATTTCGACCGAGAACTTCACCAATCGTAAACCTAAAGAACTGGCAACGGAGGAGCTTCCGCCTGGGCATTGGACCATGATTAAGGTCACAGATACAGGGTGTGGCATTCCAAAAGAGAATATTGCGCGTATTTTTGAACCATTTTTCACCACCAAGGAAGTTGGCCATGGCACAGGGCTGGGCCTTGCGACTGTGTATGGTATTATCCGTCAAACCGATGGTTATTTGGATGTGGAAAGCAAGGTTGGTAAAGGCACCAGCTTTGTTATCTATCTTCCCCGCGCGACTGAAACCGAAGAAGAGGATGAGGACGCGGATTCAATGGAGCCGCAAGAGGCTAAAGATTTAACGGGAACAGAGCGTATCTTGTTAGTAGAGGATGAGGATGCGGTGCGGACTTTTTCTCAGCGTGCATTGGGAAATAAGGGGTATGAGGTTTTAGCGGCTGATTGCGGCGAAGCAGCTCTAAAATTAATGGAGGAGCAGGATAATAAGGATCTGGACCTTTTGGTGACCGATGTTGTTATGCCTGGTATTGACGGTCCGACATTGGCTCAACGTATGCGCCAGAATTCCCCTAGGCTAAAAATTATATTTATGTCCGGCTATACCGAAGACCGGTTGAAAGATCATATGGGTGAGAATATCTTCTTTTTGCCAAAACCTTTCACCCTTAAGCAATTGGCTGAAAAGGTGAAAGAGGTTCTGGATAGTTAAACATATTGCGGGCCGGTAACCTGATTATCGTTGGCCAGGCTTTCCACGCTAATTCCCACTTGCATAAGACGAATGGCAAATATCTGACGAATTTCGTTATTGGTTACGGGGGTTGAATGCTTTGTATTTCTATTACATCCATGCCACTGATTGTCTTTTTTGAAAAAGGCGATAATGGGATCATGAATTTCTGCAAATAATGCCGCCCATCCCTTAGGTTCTTGTTCTAATCCAAAAAATAGGGGTTGATCAGAGGTCAAATAATGCTCGTAACTCTGTTCAATCAAAGATATCCTAGCGCAACTTTTATGGATGGGGGCGCCGTTTTAATGGCATAATATCAAAATATACTATTTCAGATAGTTCTTCAGTTCTTCGGCCAATGCTTTTCTTTTTTCTGCGCTTTAAATTCTTTTAAGCCAGAGGCTGATTCATTAAATTCATATCAAAAAATCCTTTTGCTAATAGGAGTCAAAGGTTATTTGGGCTCAAGGGCAAAGCCAATGCCCTCTTGCGATAAAAAAGACGTTCCTTTTGGATGGTCATTACGGTTGTCAATATAGTCGCCAATTATGATGTCACCTTGACGCTGACGCGAAAGCCGGTTAAATGGCCCGTGCATAAACTTTACTGTTTTATTTGGATGTCTCGCGCTAACGCGGTTAAAAACATCCTGACGCTTTGCTTCGCTCGGAAAATCACCATCTTCACATTTTGAAACCATTTTTTGCCTCTCCCAATAATTCGTAGATGTATCCTGTATAAAGAAAGGTGGTGGCTTATGTCAATAAATAAACTTTTGTACACATTATGTTCTTTTTTGTTTTGACATGAGAACAAAAGTGGTACATGCTGATGTGTATAAGAATCAAAGAGTTTGCAAACCGTCATTTACAAACAGACGGATAATTGCGTAGAAAGGAAGAGAATAATGAGTACAACAGCTTTAAAGAAGAGTGATGCCATGTCGAAACAAGTTAATCCTGAAAAACAAAAGGCGCTGGATGCTGCCTTAGGCCAGATCGAACGGGCCTTTGGTAAAGGGTCTATTATGAAACTGAATAGTGAGGGAAAACTTCATGACGGTGTTGCATCGGTATCAACTGGGTCAATTGGCCTGGATATTGGTCTTGGCATTGGCGGATTACCACGTGGACGCATTACGGAAATATATGGGCCGGAAAGTTCTGGTAAAACTACATTGGCTCTACATGTGATTGCTGAAGCGCAAAAATCTGGTGGAACTTGTGCGATTGTGGATGCTGAACATGCCTTGGACCCTAGTTATGCAAAAAAATTGGGGGTAAATGTTGATGATTTATTGATTTCACAGCCTGATGCGGGGGAACAAGCTCTTGAGATTGCAGACACGCTGGTGCGTTCCGGCGCGATCGATGTTCTGGTTGTCGACTCCGTTGCGGCTCTGGTTCCTAGAGCTGAGTTGGAAGGGGAAATGGGGGATACTCATGTTGGTCTTCAGGCACGTCTAATGTCACAGGCTTTACGCAAGATTACAGGCTCTATTTCAAAATCAAACTGCGTTGTGATTTTTATTAATCAAATACGAATGAAAATTGGCGTTATGTTTGGCTCACCGGAGACTACGACAGGTGGGAACGCTCTGAAGTTTTATTCTTCTGTCCGCTTGGATATTCGTCGTATTGGTTCGATTAAAGATCGTGACGAAGTTGTTGGTAACCAGACCCGCGTTAAGGTTGTTAAAAACAAAATGGCGCCCCCGTTCCGTCAGATTGAATTTGATATTATGTATGGTGAGGGGATCTCAAAAATGGGCGAGCTTCTTGATCTTGGTGTTTCCGGTAATGTGGTTGAAAAATCAGGGGCCTGGTATTCTTATGATGGACAACGTATCGGGCAAGGGCGCGAAAATGCTAAGAATTTTATGCGGGAGCACCCAGATGTGGCCGCAAAATTAGAAGGGCAAATACGGGCCAATGCGGGCTTGGTTTCTGAGGCCATGTTAACAGGTCCGGATGATGCCAAACAAGCCAAAGAGGCTGAAGAGGGCGGGGCTGAGGCCGCCAATGATTCACCTTCAAAGGATAGTAAAAAAGCCTAATATTCTTGACGATCAGTATTGAGCGCTTAATAAACTGAAGTGTCAATCAATTGTTTCATGGAGATTATAAAATAAAAAAGCGGGTCACCAAGGCCCGCTTTTTTGACACAACCTGCCGTTTGTTTTTTCTGGCGATCAATTCGCAAAGTTACGTATTTAGGTTTTATTTACGCTGCTTGCCAGTTGGCGCACATTGTTTTGAGAATTGTTAGCGGAACGATACAGCATTCATCTGGTTTTGTGTTATGCGAATTTGGGGTGGTAGGGTTGCGTGTATAGCGGCTCTGCGTTCCCGATTATGTTACGTTATATGTATACTTATATTAGGTCATGTGTCGGGGCGTCTTACCCTTTTTCTTTCATAATGCGGGCCTTGTCGCGGTTCCAGTCGCGTTTACGCTCGGTCTGGCGCTTGTCATGCAAATGTTTACCCTTGGCTAATGCTATTTCCAGTTTCACAATGCCGCGATCATTAAAGTATAAACGTAAAGGCACAATTGTGTAGCCTTGGCGTGATACGGCGCCCAATAGCTTATTTACTTCACGCTTATGCAATAGAAGTTTTCGTATTTGTTTTGGGTTGTGCTGCAGGTGCGGGCTGGCTTGTGGGTATTCAGGAATGTGACAATTAATTAATGTCATCTCGCCTTTATGGGGACCAACATATGCCTCTTTTAATGAGCATTGCCCCATTCGCAAGGATTTAACCTCTGTTCCGCTCAGTACTATGCCCGCCTCGAATTTTTCATCGATGGTGAATTCATGAAATGCCTTCCGGTTATCGGCAACCGTGTGGTTGGTCGATATCATGCCGGACTTTTTTTTGTCTTTCTTTTTTGATGCCATCAGTAATTGTTTATCTTTTAAATGGCCTGTGCAATCTTTGCTTCACTAATGATATTTAGTCCCGCATGTTCCATGGCGGCATATACTTTTTTTCGGGCATTTTCTGTTGCTTTCACCAGAGGCAGGCGCACTTCGTCAGAGCACAGCCCCAAGGCGCTTGCAGCGTATTTAACCGGTGCCGGAGAGCTTTCACAGAATAGGGCGCGTGACAAAGGTGCCAACAGATCGCGGGTGCGTTCAAATGTCTTAATATCGCCATTTTGCCAGGCTTCGTGCATTTGTGCGCTTTGCTCGGGGGCAATATTGGCCACAACAGAAATGCAACCATGCCCCCCTTGTGCAAGAAACGCCGAAGCCGTAGCGTCTTCTCCTGATAATTGACAGAAATCGTGGCCAATCATTTTGCGGGTCTCAAGGGGGCGCGATAAATCATTGGTGGCATCTTTGACTCCGACAATATTCGGCATTTTGGCTAGTTCGGCCATTGTGTCCACAGTCATATCAATAATACAGCGACCAGGAATGTTATAAATGATAATTGGCAGCTCGACAGAGGTAGCAATTGTTTTGTAATGTTCGATAAGTCCGGCCTGAGTCGGTTTGTTGTAATAAGGAGTAACGATGAGCGCAGCATCCGCCCCGACCTTTTTAGCGTCCTCAGTGAAGTCTATGGCTTCACGTGTGGAGTTTGACCCTGTTCCGGCAATTACAGGTATGCGTTTGTTGGTGATTTCAACGCAGCGCTTAACCAGCGCTTTATGTTCTTCATGGCTCAGTGTCGGGGATTCGCCCGTTGTACCACAAGGAACCAATGCATGAGAGCCTTTTTCAATTTGCCATTCAACAAAAGCGTCGTAAGCGGGCCAGTCAATTTCACCATTCTTAAATGGTGTAATGAGCGCAGGGATGGAGCCTTTAAACATTTTTACTCTTTCTTTTCATGTTTAAAACTTAATGTGAGCGATACTGTATATCCAAGCGGAGCGCAATGCAAGCGGAGCGGGCTATGTAGCCTTTTATTGTTAGCTTTGCTTTGTGTTATTGTCTTGGGCGGCGTTCAGCCAGCCTTAGCCGAAGAGGGCGGGCTGATAAGAATGCAAGATAAAAAGGCATATGATCGTACATTACGTGCTTTACAGATGATCGAACAAGACATCTGGATGCCTGCCCGTACTGAGATTGCTGCGACCCGTGATCCGTTGGCTGCGAAATTGTATTTTTGGCTAGTATATACGCGTCAGGATCAAGATATTAATTTTATTCGGCTTAGCCATTTCATTCGAGAAAATCCACATTGGCCTGGTATCAGGGATTTGCGGTTAAAGGTTGAAAGGAAAGTTGATGATACACTTGCGCCGCGCGATATTGTTGCTTGGTTTGATGATTACCCTCCTTTAACGCCTGCTGGAGCCGATAAGTATTTACAAGCCGTGTTAAAAACAGGAAATGTTAATAAAGCCAGGGCGTATCTATCGACTTGGTGGGCGCGTGCGTCACTTTCGCGGGATGATCAGCGTAATTTGTTCCGTAAGTACAACCGTTATATAAATACTGCGGCCCATCACAAACGACTGGATATGCTTTTATTCCGTGGGCAAACAGACAATGCAATGGGAATTGCCAATGTTCTTGGACGTGGCTATGTAGAGCTGGCAAGGGCCCGGATTGCACTGGCCAAGGCAGAGCAGAATGTCGATGGTCTGATAAACGCTGTCCCGCAACGGTTGCGTAAAGACCCCGGCCTGTTGTATGAGCGCCTGCGCTGGCGCAGACGTAATGATTATAATGAAGCGGCCATACAGATTTTGAACATGATGCCGCCAATAGACCAAATACAAAATGCTTCTGATTGGTGGCTTGAGCGCCATATTATTATTCGTCGCTTTTTAGAACAAAAAAGGTATACAGAGGCATATAAACTAGCAAAAAATCACGGTTTAAAAACGGGACTTCCTTTTGCGCAAGCAGAATGGCTGGCTGGGTGGATTGCGCTCAGGTTTTTGAATGAGCCAGCAGATGCGTTTACGCATTTTCAGATTTTACACGGTAATGTGTCATCCCCAATAAGCCGATCTCGTGCCGCATATTGGGCTGGCCGTGCTATGGCAACTGCTGGCCAAAATGATATCGCGAATCAATGGTATAAAAGTGCCGCAAAATACCGTACCGCGTTTTATGGGCAAATGGCAGCGGCAGAATTGTCTATGCAAGGCGTCATAACCAGCGATGCGCCGCCTGTATTAACATCGTCCGACCTAAGCGGTTTTAACAGGAATGAATTGATACAGGCAGCGCGCTTGTTTCATGCAGCTGGTATGCGTGATGTGGCCAGTGATTTTCTGAATGCTTTTGTCAGGCAGGGTAATTCTGCAAAAGCCTATCTTTTTGGCGCGGATTTGGCCGTTGAAATGAAGTATTATAATGATGCGATCAATATTTCAAAACGGGCAACTGGAAAAGGCATGTTCTTGACTGCGCAGTCGTATCCAGTGATTACAGAGCAATTGCGGGGCATTGATATTGAATGGGCCTTGGTTCACGCGCTTATTCGTCAGGAAAGTGTATTTGATTTTAATGCGCGCAGTCCTGCGGGAGCGTTAGGGTTGATGCAGCTCATGCCTGGAACGGCTAAAGAGACGGCCAATAAGTTGGGTATTTCGCATTCCCGCGTCTGGCTGACTTCCAGGCCGGCACATAATATAAAGCTGGGCACGGCTTATTTAAAACAAATGTTGAATAGGTTTGATGGAGCCTATCCGCTAGCCATAGCTGCTTACAATGCCGGGCCGGGCCGTGTGGATAAATGGCTGGAGATTTATGGCGATCCACGTAAAGGCGAGATTGATATAATAGATTGGATTGAACTGATACCGATTTATGAAACCCGAAATTATGTGCAGCGCGTGGTTGAGGGCACATATGTTTATCGTTTGAGATTGCAAAATATTCAAAAGCCACATCAGAATATAGGCCTTGCGACGCCACAAAACCTTAGAGATTTATAGGGTTTTTGTTATTTGAAGAATGAAAAAGGCTTGCATACACATGCAGTCTTACCCCCAATATTTTCACGATTTCTTATGAATATTGAGCTAGACTAAAGTATGTAAGGCAATCTACTATTGGGGAAATGGCCGTATGAGAATTTTGTTGGTTGATGACCATACCTTGTTTAGGGACGCGCTCGTACAATATCTTGAGCGTGCGGAACCAGGCATTGAATTGGCAGTTGCCAAAGATTTTTATGAAGCCGAGATCATATTGTCGAAAAATTCTCAGTATGATCTGGTGCTTCTTGATTTTAGAATGCCTGGTATGAATGGTCATGAAGGCTTAAGAAAGTTAAAAGCAGTCTATCCTGATCTACGCATTGCCTTGATGTCCGGAGTTGCCGAGCCGAATGATGTCAGCGCCGCTATGGATATTGGGGCTGTTGGATATTTCCCTAAAACTCTTTCGGGTAAAGCCTTGTTGCAAGCGATACAGTTGGTACTGTCTGGGCAACGTTTTATGCCGCTGGATGAAAATAACAGAATGATGCCTTCATATTACAGCGATCACCCGAACGAGGCAGATGTTGGTGGCCCGGGTGAGGCAGGCGGAACAGAGGATGGAGATTCAAAGCGCGCCAGACAAGTCCGCACAACAAATGATATTAAGCTGACGCCCCGTGAAAATGAGGTTCTGACGTATTTGATGAGAGGGGCTTCGAATAAAGAAATTGCTCGAAACCTTGATTTACAAGAGGTCACTGTCAAGTTGCATGTCAGGGGGATTTGCAGAAAGTTAAACGTCAAGAATAGAACCCAGGCCGCCATGCATGCCAGGGAATTGGGGTTGGCTGCGGGACACTAGGCAATGAAGACTGCTGGCAAAACTTATAACCAAAAGCGCGAAACTTTTTTTAGTGTTTTGGCTTTATGCATCTTACTTATATCGCTGGGCGCGATTATGTATAAGATGCTTGTCTCGTCAATTCATTACAGTGTGATGCATTATGCACTTCTTGCCGAAGGGGCATTTCTTGCTGTTATTCTCATTTTATATACGTCTCAACATATAAAAATAAAAAGAATTAATGCGGAAAAAGACCGGGCGCTGTTGCAATTAGAAAACAGAATGGCAGCCATCGAAGCCGCTGCGGATGGAATAGGGATTGTTGATGCGGATGGTGCCCTATTATATATGAATTCCGCTTTGCAAAAACTGCACGATATTTCTGATGATGAAGTCTCCCAATACATTGGTTCAGATTGGCTAAATTTATATACAGAAAATGGCCGTAAAGAAGTTCAGGAGAATGTCTTACCGGTATTAACCAAAACGAGGCGTTGGCGCGGGACATCACCAATTGTTCGGAATAACGGGGATATTGTCTGTGCTGAAATGAGTCTCACTTTGTTGCCGGATAACAGCATGATTGGAACCGCGCGGGACATATCTGATCAGCAGCGTGCCGCCAAAGAAAAAATGGCGTTGGAGCAACAATTCTACCAAGCGCAGAAAATGGAAGCGATAGGCCGCCTTGCCGGAGGGATTGCCCATGACTTTAATAATATTCTGGCAGCAATTTCTGGGTATGCCGAATTTTTGGAGGAGGATTTAGCTGTTGGATCAGCCGAGCAACAATTTGCAAAGAATATTTTGAAGGCTGGTGCACAAGCCAAAGAGCTGGTTGATCAAATGTTGGCCTTCTCAAGGCAGAAACAAAGTACCAAAGATGCTCTTAATCTGCTAGACCCTGTGAAGGAAAGTCTGTCTATGATTACAGCGAGCTTCCCTAAATCTATAGAGGTGCATACTGATTTTGATGGCGATGAATTCTATATCGATGGAAATTCGACGCAGATTTCTCAATTGTTGATGAATTTATGTGTGAACGCACGCGATGCAATGGAAGAGGATCGCGGCGGGCTCTCTTTGACGTTAGAAAGCCCAAAAGTAATTGATAGTCTGCCTGACGAGCTAATGGGGGATAAGTTACTTGAGCCGAGCGAAACGCCCAATATCTTTTTTGAAGACGTCAGCCCTAGCAAAACCCGCATGTATCTTGGGCAAATAGCCCGAGATGTGGAGTATGTTGCCTTACGTGTTTGTGATAGCGGAACGGGAATGAGCCGGACAATTATGGAGCATATTTTTGAGCCGTTTTTTACGACTAAATCTGTTGATAAAGGAACGGGCTTAGGTCTTGCAACGGTTCATGGTGTTGTGGCCGGACATTGTGGAGCTTTAGTGATTGAAAGTGAGGTCGGCAAAGGAACCTGTTTTCATATTTATTTACCAAGTATAAAAACTGTTTCAAAGCGTGAAAATATTGATGTTGATGCTATTGCAGATAAGGTTTCCGGTAATATACTTTTGGTAGAAGATCAGGAAGATGTGCAGGAAATGATGGCCAATATGTTGGAACGTTTGGGATATGATGTGGGCATCTGTTCTGATGGGTTAGAAGCTCTTGCAATTATTAAAGATAGCCCTGGTTATTTTGATCTGGTCATAACCGATCACAACATGCCTAAAATGACGGGAGTCGAGCTGGTTCAGCAGGTTTGCTATTTTGACCCGGATTTGCCGTTTATTATGGTGTCGGGTTATAGCCGCGAAAAATTACAGGAAATTATAAAAGATCACCCTTCCATTAAAGATGTTCTTCGTAAACCAACGCCGCGCAAGGCATTAAATGAGAGCATTGTTCGGATTTTGATGGAAAAAAATATCGATAAACAAAAATTGGCATAAGCCCCAAAAATGCCTGCGCTGTATCTTTTCGAGAAGGGTTATTTCTTTGCTCGTCCTTCGTACCACCACGTCAAAATGACTATGCTTAGCAGTATAGATAGTATTAGCCAGCTGGGCAGCACATCTTTTTCTTTTAAACCTTGTATGGTGTACTCATTATTCTGACGTAAACCAAGCCAGCTTTGTCCGTAAAATTTTCTACGAGCCGAGTCAACCATGCGGATATAAGGTGCGTTATCATCTTCTAGCCAGAGGCTGCGGCTACCTGTTTGATTTAGTAATGGTGTTAATTTATGGTCTGTGGATACAACGCCGCGCAGCTCTGGAGGGTTTAAATCTCCTACGATTGCAAAACGTGTATCACCATAGGCATCTTCAAAGCTGTATATGCCTATTTCTTCGGCGACCACGATTGTCTCGAGCATGTTGTTGACTTTTTTGTTTAATGCGATCGCATGAATATTGTCATTTGGATCACGCATTATAATTTGTTTGTTCTTCTCGCTAAAATCACGACTTTTGATATTAATTTTATTACCGTTCACGCTGATGTTTAAGGCGCGTTCGTCCAATTCCGGTTCTTTCATCAGCCAGTGCACAATGCGCCGCATAAGTTCTGTATGGGGCCCTCCGGCACCAAACCCACGTGACCAAAGCCACATTTGATCGCTTGCAAGTTGGGCAATTCGGCCTTTTTCTATACGGTCCAAAATCAGTAACGGGTTATTGTTTTTTCCTGTCATTAAGGTTTCACCCCGTTTTTTTTCTAAGGCGACCTGACGTAACCAGGGGCCCCATAAGGGGGCTGTGGAGCCAGCACTCATCCCCTTCCAGATTAAGGACCCTGTGACAGGGTGGTGACGTCCGATATCGGTAAGGGTGGGGCGGTAAGGCTCAGTTATCATCTCTCCTGTCGGTGTGCCTGGGAAGATATCCATTAAAGCGGTGTAGTAAATTGAATCTTCACCCGCAAAAGATGGGCCGCTGGCTTCTAGGAAGGCACCGCCATCTTTCACATAGGTGGCGATATTTTTAAAATAGAAATCAGGTAGGATACGGTTCAGGCGATAGCGATCAAAAACAATAAGATCAAAATCATACAGTTTGACCTCAAAAAGTTCGCGAAAGGGAAAAGCAATTAACGAGAGCTCGTCTTGTGGCGTAGCGTCCAGCTTATCTGGTTCTCTTAAAATGGTGAAATGAACCAGGTCCACACTGGGGTCGGAGGTAAGTAAATCACGCCAAGTACGCCCGCCAGCATGAGGCTGTCCGGAAACTAGCAAAACCCGCAAACGTTCTCGTACGCCATTAACCATTAGCGCCGCTTTGTTATTAGCCTGCGTGATTTCATTATCAACCGGGGACGTTGCCAGTTCAAACACATTTTGTCCCGCGTGTTCAATATTCAGTTCCATGGTCATCTCTTTGTTAACAGGAACGCTGATGACATTATTCTTTTCATTTTGGTGTTTTAGAGTCACGTAGGCATTATCGGACCCGGTTTGGCCGGTATCTTCAATTTTATATTTGATGGTCACGGGTTTTCCTACAATGCCATAGGAGGGGGCTTCCAATATAACGAGTTGTCGGTCAACTTCATCTTTACTCCCGCTAAGTAGAAGGTGGATGGGACCGTAATTTTGTGTGTTTTGTTGGGGGCGAGGGATGTCATGAATTTGCCCGTCACTGATAAAAAAGACACCTGCCCTACGCCCCTGAGGAACATCGGCCATAGCAATATCAAGGCTATTGAAAAGCCGCGTTTCATTAGTAAGTAGTGTTTCTTCAGGGGCGCGAATTATGCGTATCTCCAGATCATCACGGTTACCGATTTGTTTAATGATTGCATTTAAGGCTTGTTCTGATCGATCTTGGCGTTGGCCATATTTTTGGGATGGGCTTTGATCGATAACAATGGCTGCAACATCTTTTACTGGCTTTCGATTTTCTTCCAGAACTGATGGATTACACAGCGCTAGCAAAAAACAGAGTGCGCCGATGGAACGACAAAATGTGCCTTGCTTGCGTTTATATAGCCCAAATAGCAACAGGCAAAATACGATAACACTAATTGCAATCAGCCACGACACAGGCATGGCAGGAGAGAAATGAATGCTTATGCTAGTATTAAAGGCACCCATTATTCCCCCAATCTTTCCAAAATGTAAGGAACGTGAACCTGGTCGGCTTTGTAATTTCCGGTTAGCGCGTACATCATAAGATTAACACCAAAACGCAGCGCTAATTCGTCTTGTCGGGTTTTTCCGTATATGGTACGGCGCGTATTGGAGGCATTTGAAGCCCAGCTTGCTGCCCAATTGTGCGAACCTATTAGAACCGATGAAACACCATCGCGACCATTTGCGCTATCGTTTTCCACCCATAGTGTGCCTCCTGAATACTGGCCGGGGAAGTCATTTAAAAGATAAAAGGATTTTGTAAGCACGTGGTCTTTCGGTAGGGCCTGAAGTGGTGGAATATTCAAATTGGCAACTAGTGTTCTTAAGGCTTCAGCGTTTGGCGTGCCTCCGACGCGGCCCACTGTGTAATTTTGGTCGCGTGTGTCAAATAAAATAGTGCCTCCGTGATCGAGGTAGTGCTGAATATTCTGAACCTCCTCGGTGCTTAAGCTGGCGGAGTTCGTGGCGATAGGCCAGTAGAGGAGTGGAAAAAACGGTAAGATTTTGCTGCTAGGTTTGAGGGCGGCAACCCCTATGGGCTCGGCCGATGTACGTCGGGCTAGCACACGTGCCATAACGCCCAGCCCATCTTCAGTAATGCTATCAACTTCGGCATCACCGCTTTTTATATATGCCAGGTACAGATCGTCAGCATATGCAAGGTCATCTGCGCCAAGGTCTGTTAAGGGGGCTTGTATGGTATTTTTAATTTGTCTTTGTTGCTGCGCGTACGCAGGTTGGGTTGCGGTTGTTATTGCGTACCCGGACATAAGCGCTAAAATTAAGAATGATGCGCGCATTCTATGGCCATAGGATCGTTTATAAAATAATGCGCCAATGCCCAATGATAAACTGATAATCACCAACCAGTCGATTATTAACAGAGTGAGGGCTGCATATAGCAGGAAGGGGCGTAAATCAAGTTCATAATCCTGGCCGTATTCTTTTACAATGACTCCGACGGGAAGGGATTTAATAGTCTCTATGCTTTCTAGTGTGACCCCTAAATTTAGAACCTTTTGTATGCCGCCGCGCCCGTATATTCCCGGGGGGTGTGATGCGCTAATTTTGATTGAATCCAGATCTGCGGTAGATATAGGTTTAACGCTGGCATCGGCTTGTTTAAGCGATCCAAAACCATCTAAAACATATAATGGGTCCAGTGTAGTGTTTTGTGCAAAAGCCTCTGATGGAGACTTTCCTGATAGCGATACCAGTCTGCGCAACATGCGAACGAATAATCCGCTGAGTGATAAATTCGACCAATCGGGGGATGCCGTTGTGTGAATTAAAACCAACAAGCCTTTACCGTGCTGAGATGCTGTAACAAGGGGTGTCCCATCATCCAGAGTTCCCCAGGTTTTGCCGGATAAATCTTGTGTGGGTTCAGCCAGGACCTGTTGTTTTATTATGACATCATCAGGAATATCCATTCCATAAAACGGGCTCGATTCCGGGAAGCTGCTTATTTTGAGGGGCTTTTCCCAGCTTAATGCACCATCTAGTGATCGTCCGCTAGTTCTTAATGGGACGGGAACCAGGTAAGGCTTGTTGAGGCTTTGTGTCATTTTCGGGCCTGCAAACCGCAAGAGCAGGCCACCCTCATGTACCCATTCTTCAAGGGCATTCAATGTATCGCTGGGAACGGCCCCAATATCCGGTAATATGATCATGGCAGGATCCGCGTTTAGCAAATCTGTAATCGTTCCAAATTCAAGCTGCGTGTACGGGGCCAATGCGTTTTTAATATACGTAGACGATTCTGTTAGCTTGGCGGCAGGGTCGGTATTATTGTGTTCGGCGGCAATGCCGACGCTACGTTTGCGAAAACGTTCATCCAGAAGATAAGTACTGGCCGCGCTTAGGCGGCCAGCAATTGAAAATTGGCCAATTTCATTCATTAAAAGATCAGGGATATCAAAACTAACTTCTTGTAATGGCTTTTCACTATCGCTTTGAATTTTTTCTGCTCCCAGAATGCGTCCATCTTGTGTTCGTGCCTGCACCGATAGAGGAATACCATTGGGCAAGCTGGGAGGAAGTACGATTGACGCGCGCAATTTATTTCCCACATTCCCCGCTCTGTTCAGCGCAACCGGTAAATCTCTATCGGCAACCTGTATAAAGGTTACCGGCCCGCGGCGGCGCAGTTGCTGTATAAATGTATTGAGGGCAGGGTCGCTTAGACCGCTGGATAAAAAAATAGTCGTAATATCCTGATCTGTACTTTGATCGCGAAGGGACGTTGTAAGCGCGGCATAGTCATTGCCCCAAGGCTTTGGCTGTAAGGCTTTTAGCTGTGACAGCGCCTCGTCAGCGCTAAGAATTTTGATGAGATCACTCTTTGCTCCCGGCGTGTCTGGTTTCTGTGCTGTTGTAATAAACTCAATGCTGGCTTTGTTACGTGCAGCTTGTGCCAGAATATCGGCCGCAGTATTTGTTATTTGATCGAAATTTTGTGCTGAGGCCCAATCATCATTGATAACAAGGCGAATATTTTGTGTGCCGCTGAGAGATTGAGATGGGTTGTAAATTGGCTGCGCCAACGCGAAAATAACAAGGGCCGCAATAATGAGGCGTAGTAGTAATAGCCACCAAGGTGTCTTTGATGGGGTAATATTATCTGGAATTAACCCTATTAGAAAACGGGTTGCCGGAAAATCAACCGTCTTAGGAGCGGGGGGGGTGGCACGTAATAAAAACCATAAAATTGGCAGAGCCGCCAGAGCACTTAAAATGAAAGGATTAACGAACAAAATATTGTTAAATAACGCAAACATTATTCGCTTCCCCCAGCATTCATGGCCAGGTGTTCATGTGATATCATAGACCATATAGTGCTTAAGGTCTCCGCATAGTCTTGGTCGGTACGATGCATAATATGATGCCAGTGATGCTCCTTGCACAATTGATGAAGCGCTTCATTATGGTTTTGTATGCGTTTTTGATATGCCGCACGAATAGCTGCAACATTGTCAACGCGCTGGGTTTTGCCGTGGTTCTTGTCCCGAAATAAAACGCGCCCATTATAGAGGAGCTCTAACTCCGACGGGTCAAGGATTTGAATGACGCACCCGCCAGCGGTGCTGCCGGAAAATTGTTTAAAATTTTGTTCAATTTCGCTTAGGGGCTCAAGGTAATCGCCGATTTGGAAAAAATAGGCGTGGCGTGGTAGTGCATATAAATTAGGATCGGGGAGCGGAGCCAGTGATCGTATGTCCTGGGTTAGTTTTGTCGCTAAATCTTCCAGTGCGGATTCGCTACGCCCGGTTTTTCCTGCGCAAAAACTTCCGATTTTTTCACCAGCCCTGACCATCATTATGCCTAGTGCCATCGTTAAAACGCGTGCTGTCTGTTGTTTGGTTGGAAATCTATTGCTGGATGTAAAGGCCATACTCTGGCTTTGGCTACACCATAAAATAGAGGTCTGGGCCGTTTGCCATTCGCGCTGACGGATGAATACATGCTCAGTTTTTGCGGTCTGCCGCCAATCAATATCTTGAGGGCGATCGCCGGGCACATATTCTCGGTATTGCCAGAATTTTTCGCCCATTCCCGGCTTGGACTGGGCATGGTCTCCATGTAAGACACTGGCCACAGCTTTTTCCGCCTCAGCACGTAAGGCAGGTAGGCTTTGTGCCGCCTGTTCTGCGGAGTGCCTAAGCGTTATGTTCGCCGTGTGGTTATATGGGGACGTATCTGCCATTTTTTATTCGGGGTCAAGATAAAGTGCCTTGACCGCTTTCTTTTTTCAATTGGTTTCATCAAGTTATAGTGTTTCACAAAGTGCTTTTAATACAGTGTTGGCACTGACGCTATTGGCACGGGCCTTAAAATTTAGTGCCATGCGGTGGCGTAAAATGGGTTCCGCCAAATCGACGACATCATCGACTGACGGGGCGCTACGTCCATCCAGCAATGCTTTTGCACGTGTGGCGAGCATAAGCCCCTGAGAACCACGCGGCCCAGGTGCCCAGGTTACATATTCATTTACCAAATCATGCGCGTCTTTTCCCGGGCGAGCGCCACGAACCAGCTTAATAATAGCATCAATAACTTTTTCTCCAATCGGCATGTCGCGTACAAGTGCTTGTATTTCCAATAAATCTGCCGCATTCAAAACGGGGGTAATAGCTTCGCTTTGATTTGTCGTAGTGGCCAAAATGATTTGACGTTCGGTGGCTTCATCCGGGTATTGAACGTCAATTTGCATTAAAAAACGGTCTAGTTGCGCTTCGGGTAAGGGGTAAGTGCCTTCCTGTTCCAGTGGGTTTTGCGTGGCGAGAACATGAAATGGTGAAGGGAGTTTATGCGGTTTACCTGCAATGCTGACTTCGCGTTCTTGCATCGCCTGAAGCAAAGCAGATTGTGTGCGTGGAGACGCCCTATTAATTTCATCGGCCATCAGGAACTGTGTAAAGACGGGGCCTTTGATAAAACGAAATGAACGTCTTCCTTTTTCATCTTCTTCCAGAACTTCCGATCCGATAACATCGGCGGGCATTAAGTCAGGTGTACATTGAATACGGCCGCTATCAAGCCCCAAAACTTTGGCAGTGGTTTCAACAAGTAAGGTTTTGGCCAAACCAGGAACGCCAATTAATAAAACATGTCCGTTACAAATTAAGGTGGTCAGGGTTTGATCCACCACTGTATTCTGGCCATAGATAACTTTACCGATTTCAGCCTTCGCTTTTGTCAGTTTTCTCGAGGCTTCGTCAAAACGCTTTTCAATCGAGCCGGTCTTTGTTGCAGGGATGGTGGAGCTCAAAGGATTCTCCTTGTATACTTGGGGTTTCTTTCTGTTTTATTATATAGTGCGGGCATGCAAAAAAAAGAGATAAAACCTATGAACACACAGGCAAAAGATAAAGATATTACCGAAAAGGCTTATTTTAAAATTGATGAAAACGGACAGTGGTTTCACAATGGAGAGCCTATAAAGCGCTCAGCACTGGCCAAGCTGTTTGCTGATAAAGGATTGAGGGTTGATGAGAACGGCAGGTATTGGTTGCAGTCGCCGTATGAAAAATATCCCGTCGAAGTTGTGGATAGTCCTTTTATTATTATTGATTACAGTCAGAATACGGACGGGCTTGATTTGATAGCCAATATGGGCGATGTGGTGCCGTTAGGTCCTGATCACCCAATGGTTTTGCGGGACAGTGATGTGTATAACATGAAGTTGCCTTATGTTCATGTTCGCGGTGGTTTATATGCGCGCCTTAGCCGAAACGTTTATCATGCAATGGTACATCAATACGGTGCAAGTGTTTATAGCCGCGGGCATGATTACCTATTGGGAGAGGTGGAGACATCGCTATGAGTGAGCTGCAATCAGTGAAAACTATTCCGGTTCCATATTGGATGCGAGAGGCCGAAACCCAGACTATTATGCAGGCTTTAAACGATGACGGACAGAACCCCTTAACACTTTTTGTGGGCGGCGCTGTTCGTAATGCTCTATTGGCGGAGCCTGTTGAGGATATTGACTTGGCCACCAAATTAAGGCCGCAGGAGGTAACAAGGCGTTTGCAAGAGGTTGGCGTTAAGGTTATTCCGACGGGGCTGGATCATGGCACCGTAACAGCTATACAAAATGGCCGCAGTTTTGAAATTACTACGTTGCGTAAAGATGTAGAAACAGACGGACGCCACGCCGTTGTCGCCTTTGCTGACAGTTGGCTAGAGGATGCCCGGCGCAGGGACTTCACCATGAATGCATTATTTGCCGATAGCGAAGGGCATATCTATGATCCGCTAGGAAGCGGTATTGCCGATTTGGAGGCGCGTAAAATCAAATTTGTGGGGGATCCAAAGCAACGTATAGCAGAGGATTATCTGCGCATATTACGTTTTTTTCGTTTTCATGCCCTTTATGGCTCAGGAAAGCCGGAGCCTGCCGCGCTAAAGGCCTGCAAAGCTGCGGCTATACATATTTCTTCCTTGTCAGCAGAGCGAATTACACAAGAATTTTTTAAGATTCTATCTGTGGATAAACCTGTGAATGTTTTATTGATAATGTTTAATAACAATATTTTGCCGGATATTCTTTTTTCAGAGGATCAGCTGAATATCTTTGGTCATTTTTGCGATGTTCAGAAACGATACGGGCTAATCAATTTATCATCCCGCCTTTATGTGCTGTTTGGGCTAAATCAGTCCAGCTATAAAGCGAAATATTTGTTAATTCCCAAGGTTTTCTTGCGTGATGCTGATGCTATAAATAAGGTTTTGTGCTTGCCTGATCTTGATAACGACCAGGCGGTTCGTCATGCTGTTTATGTTGGTGGGCGCATGCCAAGTGCGCAAGCCCTTATGATTGAATTGGCGCAGGACAGGGTAATGAACGGATATGCGCCTCATGCGCTGAAGATTATTCAAGGCTGGGACATACCGGATTTTCCGATAAATGGACAGATGTTAATGAATGCCGGGTATACGAGCGGCCCAGAGTTGGGGGCGGCGTTGTCTGGTTTAGAGCAGCAATGGATTGCCAGTGATTTTCAGTATAGTAAAAATGACTTGCTTGCCACTTTATCAGGGAAAGCTCTATCTTAAGTTTTATCTAAGGTTTCTGCATTGCGGGAATAAATAAAGCCGCTTTGTTATAAGCGGCTTTTATAAATGAAGTATGGCCTTCGGTGTTTACAGTGAGGCGGTTAAACTGAGATAAGTATGGCCTGTAGAGCCTTCTTTCTCGTTAGCTTTGCTTTGTATCTCTGTGAAATAATTGATCGTTACGTTTTCCGATGATGTCTGGAATATTGTGGCAAAATTTTTCGCGGCCTTACTGGTTTTCTGACCGGGGGGAACGGCCATAGTGGCTTGTACGCGGTTTTTACCATCGGGGAAGGTGCCGCTGAATAAAACTGGTTTGCCTTTATTGGCATCTGCGATATTTCGGGCCGCTGCAAATGGGTCTTCAGGGGCCGTTGATTGCAGGGCAAGGGTATTCCCGGCCTCAATAATAAAAATGTCCCCGAGGGTAAGTTTCGAGCCAGTTTGATGCAGATGCAATTGTTCTGGCTCTGGTTGTACCAGGGCAAGATTGTTTGTGTTCATAATTGTTCTCCGTAGCGTGTTTTCTAAACGAGATCTTTTTACGAAATACAGAAAAAAATTACAAGTTTTTAATCTTAGATATTTCTAATTTTCCAGTGATTTGTTTGCTAGCCCATGTAAAACGCTTCTATGGCCATTTGGCCTCTGGTGGCAGTGACATTAGTATCGCTTCTGTATTTCCACCGGTTTTTAAGCCAAACTGTGTTCCACGATCGTAAACCAGATTGTATTCTGCGTAGTAACCGCGCTTCACCAGTTGATGTTCGCGCTGGGCTGGTGTCCATGGTTTGTGCATGTGTTCACGTACCAGTTTAGGGTAAATGTTCAGGAATGTTTTGCCGACATCCTGTGTAAAAGAAAAATCGGCGTGCCAGTCGTTGTTGTCAATATAATCATAGAAAATTCCGCCTACCCCGCGCGCCATTTTTCGGTGTGGAATATAGAAGTATTCGTCGCACCATTTTTTAAAGCGGGGGTAGTAATCCGGATTGTGACGGTCACAACATTCTTTAAATGCATTGTGGAAGGCGATGGTGTCTTCTTTGACTTCGTACATGGGGTTTAAATCGGCGCCGCCGCCAAACCAGCCTTTTGAGGTTACGATCATGCGGGTATTCATGTGCACTGCGGGCACCAAAGGGGAGTGCATATGGGCGACCAGCGAAATTCCGCTCGCCCAGAATTGCCCATCGCTGTCTTCTCCACCCGGTATTTTTTTTGCAAAATCTTTCGAAAAAACGCCGTGCACAGTTGAAATGTTAACACCAACTTTTTCGAATACACGGCCACGCATCAAGGACATCTCGCCCCCGCCTTTTAAAACGCTGCCCGATTCGTTAGGGTGGTCAGATTCGCCTCGATCCCATTTTTTTTGTTCGAACCGTCCGGCCTTCAGCTTACTATGCGGTCCTTCACTTAGCTCCTCTTCGATGGCCTCGAATTCACTACAAATTTGGTCGCGTAAGTTACGAAACCAAGCAGAGGCTGTGTGTTTGTTATCGTGCCAGATAGATAGTTTCTGACCTTCGCCAGTGTTGATGTGGGCAGGGTTCACTTTCATGTTTCTATGCTTTCCATTGGGTTTGCCTAAGAGATTCACCGAGTATCATAGATGTTGCATTGACGATGTTCAGGGATCGTTGGCCATTTTGCATTGGAATAACAATGCGTGCGTCAACCTGATTATGCACGTCATCCGGAACGCCAGCGCTTTCCCGGCCAGCAAGCAACACATCTCCCGGCTGAAATTTAAAATTATAATGCATTTGCGCACCTTTGGTGGTCATAAGCACGATGCGCCTGTTTCCGATGGCGTCTTTGAATGCTTCCCAGCTTTGGTGCCGGGTAATTTGTACGGCCGAAAAATAATCCATTGCTGATTTATTTATTTTTTTATCATTCCACGGAAAACCGCATGGCTCAATAATTTCTAATGAAACACCCATACAGGCACATAAACGCATCATGGCGCCCATGTTTTGGGGGATGTCTGGTTGATACATGGCTATACTAATCATCATAATCCGCAAATATTTATCAGACGGCTGTTTTTTGTGCAATTGACTTTCGTTAAGTCATCAACCCTATTTGTCGTGTATTTTTCTATTCATATTGCATTTTTTTGTAAATATGGGATTTTATCTGTGGTAATTCATGCATTGACTGTTTACAAGATTAGCACTTGATTACACAATGATAATCCAGTAACAACTGCAAAAACAAAAATAAATTTGGATCCTAAGATGGCAAAAGCAACAACAGCAGATAATAAAGCGCATGGCGAATCCCGTCGTGATTTTCTTCAGTTAACGGCCGCCGCATTTGGCGCAGTTGGCGTCGGTAGTGTCGCGTGGCCTTTGGTTGACACCATGAATCCCGCCAAAGATACATTGGCGCTTTCCACCACAGAAGTTGATTTAAGTCCCATACAAGTGGGGCAGTCAATTACGGTAATGTGGCGCGGTAAGCCTGTGTTTATTCGCCGTCGTACAGAGGCCGAGATTGAGGAGGCCAGAAGCGTAGATGTAAGCGGCTTGATTGATAAACAATCTGATGCCGAACGTATCGAGCGCCCGGAATGGCTGGTAGTTGTTGGAATCTGCACGCATCTGGGCTGTGTGCCTGTCGGAACTAAAACAGGTGAAGTGAAAGGGGATTACGGCGGATGGTTCTGTCCGTGTCATGGTTCGCACTACGACACATCCGGGCGTATCCGTAAGGGACCTGCGCCTAAAAATCTGGCAGTGCCTGATTATGAGTTTTTATCTGATACACGTATTAAAATAGGGTAAGTAGAAAAATGGGAAGCGGACAGCGCGAAAAGTTTGATAATCCGGTTGTAGAGTGGGTCGATTCAAGGCTGCCAGTCTTTACGTTGATGCAACGTGAGTATGGGTCTTTCCCTGTACCTAAAAATTTCAATTACTTTTGGAATTTTGGCGCGATCGCCGGTGTAATGCTTGTTACGATGATAGTGACTGGGATTGTACTGGCCATGCAATATACGGCCCATACTGACCTGGCATTTGATAGCGTAGAACGAATTATGCGTGATGTTAATTTCGGTTGGATGTTACGCTACATGCACTCTAACGGGGCTTCGTTTTTCTTTATCGCCGTTTATATCCACATTTTCCGTGGTATGTATTATGGCTCTTATAAGGGGCCACGCGAGCTCCTGTGGATTTTAGGTGTGGTGATTTTCTTACTAATGATGGCCACTGCGTTTATCGGTTATGTTCTTCCTTGGGGGCAGATGTCCTATTGGGGTGCAACCGTGATTACAAACTTGTTTTCGGCTTTGCCACTAGTGGGAGAACCGATCGTGACATGGCTTTGGGGAGGGTTTTCCGTTGATAATCCAACGCTGAATCGTTTTTTTGCGCTGCACTACCTCTTGCCGTTTGTTATTTTTGCGGTTGTGTTCTTGCATGTTTGGGCGTTGCATATTTGCGGATCGAATAATCCTGAAGGCATTGAGCCAAAGAGTGAACAAGATACTGTGTCTTTCCATCCGTATTACACAATTAAGGATAGCTTTGGCTTGCTATTTTTCCTTGTCCTGTACTGTTTGTTCGTGTTTTTTGCGCCAGACTATCTTGGCCACCCGGATAACTATATTCCTGCAGATCCATTGGTAACACCCGCACATATTGTGCCCGAATGGTACTTCTTACCGTTTTATGCAATTTTGCGTGCAATCACATTTGAAATTGGCATTCCGTTTACTGATATTGTGTTTATTACAGCCAAGCTGGGTGGTGTCATTGCGATGTTCGGAGCTATTGCCTTATGGTTTGTAATGCCATGGCTTGATACGCATCCAGTACGTTCTGCCAGATACCGTCCATTATACCGGACTTTCTTTATACTACTGGTTATTGATTTTGTCGCTTTGGGGTATATTGGTTCACAGGCTGCTGATGCTGTTTTATTTGGTCTTCCGTTAAGTGTAATGGGGTTGATTTGTACCGCATACTATTTCGCATTTTTCCTCGTTATATTGCCTGTGCTTAGTAAAAAAGAAAAAGTAAAAACCCTGCCAAATAGTATCCATGATGCGGTTTTGGCCAAAAATAAATCCCATAGTTAATCAGGGGAAGTGAAAGATATGAAAATGAAAAGAACATTTAGCGCACTTCTTGTTGTCTTGGCACTGTGTGGTGTCGTTGGATATAGCAGTTCTGCATATGCTGCTGGTGATACACCGCACCCACCAAAACAGGATTGGAGTTTTAGTGGTATGTTTGGCACGTATGATAAAGGGGCGCTTCAGCGTGGCCTAAAAGTGTACCAAAATGTTTGTTCGGCCTGTCATGGAATGAAACACCTGCGCTATCGTAACTTAACGGCGTTGGGATATAATGAAAATCAGGTTAAAAATATAGCTGCGCAATATTCTGTAACCGATGGCCCTAATGATGAAGGGGAAATGTTTGAGCGCACAGCCATCCCAAGCGACGCTTTTGTTTCGCCTTATCCCAACGAAGCAGCGGCAAAATATGCCAATAATGGTGCTTATCCGGTTGATTTATCTTTGATTACCAAGGCTCGTCATAGTGGTTCGGATTATGTTTATGGTCTGCTAACAGGGTATAGTGAGCCTGAACATGGAGTAGAAGTGCCGGAAGGTAAGTATTACAATAAATATTTCCCAGGTCATGTTATTTCAATGGCGCCTCCATTGTCTGATGATATCGTCGCTTATGATGACGGGACGCCAACCACGACGGAACAATATGCGAAAGATGTTGCGCATTTCCTGACATGGGCCGCTGATCCGTATATGGAAGATCGTAAGCGCATTGGTCTGCGTGTTATAATCTTCTTGCTGGTTTTTGCGGGTATTATGTATGCCTATAAGCGCCAGCTATGGGCTGATTTACATTAAAATTACATTTTGTTACTTGTGTATAGTCATTAACTAAGCCCATAATGGTGTTATGCCTTAACTAATCTGCGCATAATGGTGAAATTCCTGAGATTGTTAAGGTTTTGGTAAACGATTTTATATTATAATAATGTAATATAAAAGGGTGATATGCGAAAAGATTATAATGAAACACAATAAAGCAAGGCGAAACTTATTAAATAACTACATTTATAAATGGGTGTCGCTTATACTTGGGGTGTTCGGCTTTATCGTGTTTATTATGATGTATTTACAATATCTTGGAGGGAAACCGGGGACGTTATTACATCATCCCATCCTTATTTTTGTTCTAATTATTCCCTTTTTGCCGTCTTTGTGTTTCTTGTTTCTTGCAAAACGAGCGCGTAAAAATGCAGCCTCTGATATTTCCAAGTCATAGCTTGGTATAGCTCAGCCTAGCATTTTTATTTTTCTTACTTTATTGATATCTTTGATGTTAGTAAGAATTCTATTTAACACTCTAGGAAAATAGCCTGTTTCGCGCTATCTTTATGATATGAAAGACTCAAAACAGTCCGTAATTGATTTTTGGTTTGAAGAGACAAAACCGCAACAATGGTTTCAGGTTAGTCCTGAGTTTGATGATACCGTGCGCGCGAGGTTTTTAGATTTGTATGAACTTGCGGCTGATGGGGGCTGCGCTGAATGGAAAATTGATGCACCTGGGTGCCTTGCGCTTTGCTTGCTCCTGGATCAGTTTCCCCGGAATATGTTTCGAGGGCAGGGGAAATCCTTTAAAACAGATAAAGATGCATTGGTGATTTCTAAACATGCTATTCACCGAGGCTTTGATCAAATTATGATTCCCATGAAGCGACGATTTTTGTATTTACCTTTTATGCATAGTGAAAATCTGACGGATCAAAAAAAGTCGGTTGAATTGTTCAGCACAATGCAAGTTGATGATCCGATGGGGTATGAACATGCATTGCGCCATTATCGTGAAATTGAGAATTTTGACCGTTTCCCTTACCGCAATAAGGCTCTTGGGCGTGAAAATACGCCGGAAGAAGATGAGTATTTGAAAACGTTGCCTGCCTAGCCTTGGTTTTCTTTCTTGTTTGTGTCCACAGGCTTGGCGATAAAATTGGGCATGCTTCCATCTTTGTTTGCAATAACGGTAATGTGTAGTTTATAAGCCTTGCGGCATTGGGTAAGGTGAACGGTTTCATACCAGGCACCGGCAATCGGGTGCAGCTTTCCCTGAACGAAAACGGGCTGGGAAATAATGTCGTAACGATTGCGCGAGGCCATTACATTTTTTTGTGCACAGGCATTTTGGCTCAGGCCATAACGGCTGGCGGTATTTCTAATCTTTTCTACATAGAATTTATAAGTAATATAATTTTGCAGCCGCGTTTTTTGCGCTGCCACACTTCCGCTTGTGCACAAAAGCGCAAGAAGAATTGTCAATATGGGTATGATTCCTTTACTCTTCATAATTGAAGATTAGAACATAAAGGAAGAAATATCGCCATGCTAAAACCGAAAGAGAATATGAATATGAACGACTTTACTCAAATTATCAGCGCTTGCGGCCTAGCGGGGAATTCGGTCTATGGTGGTGATTTGGATGTTTTTACCCCAATTGACGGGAGCAAGATAGCTTCTGTACAAACGCACAACACTGCGGATATCGATAGCGTTACGGCAAATGCAAAGAGTGCTTTCAAGCAATGGCGCAGCGTTCCGGCGCCTGTACGCGGTGAATTTATACGCCTTCTGGGGCAGGAGTTACGTGATGCCAAGGAAGAATTATCGCAGCTTGTGACGCTGGAATGCGGTAAGATTATTTCTGAAGGGCGTGGCGAAGTGCAGGAAATGATAGATATTTGCGACTTTGCTGTTGGCTTGTCCCGTCAGCTATATGGCTTGACCATTTCTTCGGAACGCCCGGGGCACCATATGCATGAAATGTGGCAACCTCTGGGGCCTGTTGCCGTTATCACGGCTTTTAATTTTCCTGTGGCTGTTTGGTCTTGGAATACAGCTCTTGCGCTGGTTTGCGGTGACTCAGTGGTTTGGAAACCATCAGAAAAAACACCTTTAACGGCGTTGGCTTGTCAGGTGATATTTGATCGCGCAGCCGAGAAGTTCAAACAAGCTGGTCATGATTTGCCCGAGAATCTTTTGCAGGTTGTAATAGGCGAACGTGAGATTGGCGAAGCCCTAAGTAACAATCCGGCTTATCCTTTGGTTAGTGCAACCGGCTCAACGCGAATGGGGAAGGCCGTTGCAAAAGACGTAGCGGCACGTTTGGGGCGTTCTTTGCTTGAGCTGGGTGGTAATAACGCAATGATCGCTACACCATCCGCCGACATGGAAATGGCCGTTCGTGCTGCCATTTTTGGAGCGGTTGGAACATGTGGGCAGCGCTGTACATCTTTACGCCGCTTATTCGTACATGAAAGTATTTATGACTCGCTGGTTGAACCTTTGACAAAGGCCTATAAATCAGTACGGATCGGAAGCCCGTTAGACGCTGAAACTCTGGTAGGCCCGCTGATTGATGAAGATGCATATAATGCAATGCAGGAGACAATAAAGGCAGCTAAGGAACAGGGTGGCGACGTGCTTGCCGGTGGTGAGCGTTACACTGAAGGTGATTGCGCTGATGGTTTTTATGTAACACCGGCCATTATCGCAATGCCTGAACAAACCACAATCGTGGAGCATGAGACATTCGCTCCCATTCTTTATGTTATGAAATACGCAGACTTTGATGATGCAATTGAATTGCAAAATGCCGTGCCGCAAGGTTTGTCATCTTGTGTCTTTTCCAACAATGTCCGTGAGACGGAAAAATTCCTCTCAAGCATCGGCAGCGATTGCGGCATAGCTAACGTCAATATCGGCACTAGCGGCGCAGAGATCGGAGGCGCATTCGGCGGTGAAAAGGAAACTGGTGGAGGCCGCGAAAGCGGATCAGATGCCTGGAAGGTTTATATGCGTCGTCAAACGCAGACGATTAATTACTCAGATCAGATGCCATTGGCGCAAGGTGTTGTGTTCGATATCTAACACTAAGGCTTTGGTCGAATAATTTAGAAGCAAGGGGCCCATGTCCTTTGCTTTTTATTATGTGCCGGCTTTTATTATGGTGCCTTTATTTGACATAGTTTTTGTTTGTGGCTATGTTGCTGGCTTACAGCCGCAAACAAGGGGGGAAAACAAATGCAAAGTCCGTTTAAAGAATTGGATGATATAGTCAATACTATGGCGCTTTATGGGGTGGGAGTCGGTTTGTCAGCTTGTTTTGCAGCCTATGTCGTACAGGAGATAAAACACAGTGATGATACTGAGTTTAAGGCCGCTCCAATCTCTGCTGAACAGCGTAACGTTGAGATTGAAACAAAAGATTTATCCCGCATTGACGTGGATGAGGGGTATCATTCAGATGTTCCGGCCATACTTGAGTATACTTTAGATTAAGGGTTCTTTAGCGTTTTTGTCATATCATGGATGTATGGGGCAGTGAGAATTGCCTCATTTGTAGTGATAAATAATAGTAATGATCAAACCTTTGCGCAGACCAAATTTAGATATATAGGATAAAAATACATACTGATTACCGAATTTTCGGTGCATCAGTTTTTTTATGCGTAGGGGCCTTTACTATTTTTTTTATTACCCGATAGATCGACAACACCATAAACAAACAGGAGATGCCCATGGCTTCACGCGCGCGCAATATTAACCCGACAAAAGTAAGAGCTTTAAAAGATAAGCATGCCGCGTTGGAGGATAGAATTAATGATGCGTTGAAGTCTCCGTCAACAGCGGATTATTATTTAAAACAATTAAAGAAGCAAAAGCTCGCCTTAAAAGATTCCATTGAGCGCTTATCGTAACGATATAAAAAGAAATCATTGTACAAAGAAGGCCGCGGATCCCTCTGATCTGCGGCCTTAATGATAGATTTATTCGTTATGATAGAAAACAGGTCTAGTTTAACGACCTATTCGTCATCATTTATATTCATGCTGTCGCCCAGGAAGTTTGAGAAATCAAAACCACCGGTGCCAGATTGGCTCTGTGGCTCGGCCGGGGCGGTTTCTTCCTCTATTTTCTTCTGTTGCTCCGCCAAGCGTTGTGCCTTTACGGTTTCCGGGTCTTTACCTTGTGCTCGAAGACCTTTTTCAACGGCTGTTTCATATTCAACATAGCTGCATAAACCTAAATCAGCAGGATGACGCGGCTTAATATTGGAGATGTTCGGATGCGTACGGTCGCGAACATTGTTAATGGTCGGTTTCGTTGTCCCTACCAATTTCGTGATTTGTGCATCCGTGATTTCAGGGTTGTGCTTTAAAATATAAGCAATTGCGTCAGGCTTGTCACCGCGTTTTGAAACAGGAGTGTAACGTGGGCCTTTTGAACGCGTTTTAACAGCAGGAAGGTCGCTTTTGGACATTTTCAAAGATGCTTGGGGATCTTTTTCACAGCGCTCAAGCTCTTCTTTGGTGAGCTCATTGTGGTCTACCGGATTACGGCCAACCAGACCGCGGCCGATTTCCTCATTGGCCAGAGCTTCCACTTCGATTTCGGTCAAGTCTGTAAAATCCGCAATTTGTGCGAATGTTAGCGCTGTATTCTCAATTAGCCACACAGCCGTAGCTTTGGGCATCAACAATTTATTTGGTTCTGTTTTTTTCAGGGCGTTTGCCATTTTTTTCTCCTTAAAAAATTCCATGGATAGAGGGTTTCTGACTTCCCCCCTGTCGTCAAAAGAAATTTTACTTACAAAAATTTCGGGAATAACGGTGTTATAGGACACACAGGAAAAAAAATCCAGAAAAAATTGTCTTCATTGATTTTAAACGAATGCCCTTATATTCTAATGCAAGAGGTGTTCAAGATATGTTTGATGAAGATGGTAGAAAAATTTCGATAAGAGAGTTCCCGGCTAAAATGGATTCGATGTCTATTACGGATCTGGAAAATTATATAAAAGAATTAAAGGATGAAATTGATAAGGCTGATGATATGATTATCAAGAAGAAGGCTTCACATGATGCCGCTGCATCTATATTTAAAACGTAAATACCGGTATAACCCTAGTTACTCAATCAATCACAAGAAAGACTGACATCTATGCGTATAGAAGAAGATATTAAGCTGGATTTTAAAGATGTGCTGATCCGTCCAAAGCGATCAACATTAGGTAGCCGTAAAGAAGTGGATATATCACGTGCCTATAAAATGCGTTGGAGTGGCCGTACAATATCTGGTGTGCCGATTATTGCCGCCAATATGGACGGGGTGGGGACCTTTGATATGGCGCGTTCTTTTTTGAAAAATGACAACGGTCTGACAGTCGCATTGCATAAACATTATTCCTTGAAAGATTTAACTGATTTCTTCGAACGCTACGATTCTAGTGCAATATGGTATAGCATTGGCTTGGCGCAGGATGATAGGGATAAGCTAAAATCATTTTTACAAAGTGACATACATCAAAGCGGAAAAGGTATAGAGAAGCTCTGTATTGATGTCGCCAATGGCTATAGTGAGAACTTTGTTGATTACGTGAAACGCGTGCGTGATTTGACACAAGATATCACTATTATGGCTGGTAACGTCGTGACGGGAGAAATGGTCGAAGAATTGATCCTTGCCGGCGTTGATATTGTTAAGGTCGGGATTGGTCCGGGTAGTGTTTGTACAACACGCAAGAAAACCGGTGTCGGCTACCCTCAACTTTCAGCCGTGATTGAATGTGCCGACGCTGCGCATGGCTTGGGAGGGCATATTTGTTCAGATGGTGGGTGTACTGTGCCCGGCGACATTTCGAAAGCCTTTGGCGCCGGTGCAGATTTTGTGATGCTTGGTGGGATGTTATCTGGACATGATGAATCCGAACAGGAGATTATTGAAGAGGATGGAAAAAAATATCTAAGGTTTTATGGCATGAGCAGTGATACGGCCATGAACAAGCATAAAGGCGGGGTGGCAGAATACCGCGCAAGCGAAGGGAAAACTGTTAAAGTGCCTTATCGCGGACCAGTAGAAAATACGTTGCAAGATATTCTTGGGGGCGTTCGTTCTACATGTACTTATGTCGGGGCCCGCACTTTGAAGGAGCTATCCAAACGCACGACCTTTATACGTGTAAGTCAACAACTCAATACAGTTTTTGGCAATGAATAAGGTTTTATTCTTGCGTGATACGGCTTTGGCGCGGTAATGTGGTTGTCCGAAATTATAAGGAGTAAAGAATGTCCGCTGATATCCAAGAAAGATTAAAGACAACAAGTGAAGCCTGTTTGAAGTGTTATGAGGCTTGGGCTGGTAATGATAAAGATGCAAAAGCCCGTGAATCTTTACAAGAGGCAATCCATGAATTGCGTAAAGTGGCTTCCCGCCTTGAAATCGAACTTGCGATGAGTGAGCGTGATCAAATGGCCCAGAAGCCAATTCCTATTCCTCCACATCGTGACTCACGCGGTGCTAAAAATCGTAGTGGTGGTCGTGGTGGCAAAAATGAATCTGAAGATAATAAAGGCAATTCTAATAATGATGCCGGTGCGCCCAATGTTGAGGTGCAGAAGAAACCGAGCCGCAGCCGTGGTCCTAAGAAAGCATCTGGTGGCGAGAGTTAGGCCCCCGTTCGTTCGCTAAACTTCATAATTTGTTTTTTAAATGTCTAGGCATTGTCTTTTGCTGAACGCAAAGAGGAGAATTCCTTTGCGTTCTTTGCGCGCAAAAAAACATTGGTTTTCTTTTCTGTCCCCATAGATACTGGAATGGTCGGCATATTTCCTGCGCGTGCTAAATCAATGGCTTGATTGCGCTGAATCAAGTCCTCGTTGTCTGGATCGTGGCTAAGGCAAAATACAGCATTGGCTTTTGTATATTCATGCCCTGGATAAATTTGTACATTATCGGGGAGGGTGACCAGCTTTTGCAACGAGGCCCACATCATATCAGGGGTTCCTTCAAATAACCGTCCGCAACCCAGCGAAAACAGTGTGTCGCCCGTAAAGATTACGCCGGATTCGGGGTAATAAAGGCATATTGCGCCCAGAGTGTGGCCAGGTGTTTCGATAATTTCAGCTTTTTCGCTACCAAAATCAAAGATATGGTCTTCATCTAGAAGTATATCCACATTGCCGATTTTATCAGCTTCTTTGCGCGGTGCGGCTATTTTACAATCGTATTTTTCTCGAAGTCTGGCATTGCCGCCAATATGATCACTATGATGATGAGTGTTAATAATTAGATCCAGGATCAAAACCTGATCCTCCAGGTGTTGAATGACAGGTGCTGCTTCGCCCGGATCAACAACGGCACATTGTCCGTTTTCAAAATGTAGAATGTAGCAATAATTATCTTGAAGAACCGGAATTATATCTATTTTCATGATGGCATCGCTTTCGTTGGTATGTACATATCCCAATGATATAGTTTGTGTATTAGTTCCGTAAATTCCTAAACTTTTTGTTCCTTTGATCCCAATGCATCGGCCAAGCGGTGTGCGGCGCTACCTGGTTGTAGGGGGCGTTGTTGGCTCTCATCCGGTGCCCAGCCATGAACAAATATAATCTCAAAACTAGCCTCTATGCGCCTTGTATCCTGTTCGTGATATTGATCGGCGTATAGCGCCGCTGCATCGAAAAACAATTGTCTGCCGGGGTTTTTCCTGCTGCGCTTAGCGATAATATTGCTCTCCCCCATGCCGCGAATATCTTGTATTAATTTGAACATGTTATCGTAGGTGACGGTCATAACATCGGAATCAATAACCGGAAGTGCGTAGCCCGCACGTTGTAATAACGCGCCCACATCCTGTTTCGTAGCAAAGGGGTGAACGCGGGGGGATACGCCGCCTTTTAATTTTAATTCTGCTGAGGTCAGGCAATCACGTAGCTCATATAATGTTTCTCCACCTAAAAGTGCTCCTATCAATAGACCATCGGCTTTTAAAGTTTTGCGAAGCTGTATGAGCACGCCGGGTAGATCATTTACGCCCTGAAAGTTCAGGTTGCTAATAATTAAATCAAAACTTTCATAAGCAAAGGGCATGACTTCGTCATCGCCGTTCACTATGGGAAACGGCGCTTTTGGGTAGAAGCTGTTATCACGATCATAGATTTGAATATTGGCTTGCTTCCCTAACTGGTTCTGCAATTTTTCAAAAAAATCAGCGCTATAGCGTCCGCCTATTACGAGGATATCTTTAAAGTCTCGCTTAATGAGTGTCAGGCTTTCAAATATTTGGTTTTCTGACCAGCGATGTAAAAAATCATACTGGTGAAATGTTTTTGCGATTCGTGGTCGACGCTGATCAAAAACGCTGCGGTCAAATATTTGAATATCAGAAAAAGAAGACATGTTCGCTTGTATTGCTTTTACCATTTTTCCGGTTTTGGATCATGCAAATCCAGAGGGTGTGTTTTTTCAACCACGCGTGCAATTTCATCCATTTCTTTAAAATCATCGCTTAGCTGCGTATCCGTTTCGAGCTTTGGCGCGGTGGCTTGCTCCACGGTTTCTTGCTGCGCCTGGGGTGGCGTATTGTCAGATAAGGATTTCGTTTCGTCTTCCTTTTTTTGCTCCATGGTCTTTTGGTGGAAAGGGGTATGCCCGCCTGTTAGTTTTTTCATTGTTTTGCTGGCCAAGGTAGGGTTTGCAATACGCTCATCATGTTTTGCAGGCTGTGCAGCAGGGGCTTTGCTGTCTTGTTTGGGCATATTTTCGCGGTTGCCTTGGTTGTGGCTTTCGAGATCAGCTTTTTTCGTTGCCGCCTCCAGTTTTTCCTTGTTCAGGGCGGTTGCGGTTTTGTCAATCTCTAGCGTTTTTACCTTTGCGTCCGCGTTTTTGCCAGGTGGCGGTGCATAAGTCATGGGGATTGACCAATCTGCGACCTTACCGGAAAAGCGTTCCTGCACGATTTCTTTCACACGCATTTTATAATCGTTCTTGATATCGTTGCTTAGCATTTGATAAGCGCGCGCCAATACCACCATAAAATGAGTGTCTTTTGATAGCGATGACCAAAGCAGGCGGTACTGGTGGAACGGAATAAATTCAGTTTTTGACGGCCCAAAGGCCTGAGGAGGTGCCGCTACGGCAAAGGGATAGATTCTGTGCTGCGTGAGGCCAATATGACTGAAATAGCTTTCACCCAGCTTGATAACGTTTTCTGGTTTTAGGCTGAATTTATCGGCAATAAAGCGTTTCATCTGCTTCAGATTGGTAATTTCGGGGGGGATGTTGAAGCTGGGCGCATGCATGGTAAGGCCGTTGCCCTCATGGCGCTGTGGCACAGGCAGATAATCGACTAAAATGCCAGCGTGCAGATCATCTTTTAAACCTTTGGTAAGGGGAATAACAACCGCGGTGTTTATTGTTTTTTCGTCAGAGACAACAAAGTCCATATTGTCGGAGGACAGACCGGTTGTTGAGCCATGACTTTGTCCTTCCTCAACGAAAATAGAATGCACGGTACGAAGTTGCCCGGTTGTCCCTTTTACTTCTTTGAAACGTGAATCTTTTTCATGGATCTTTTCTAGCAAGCCTTTGGTTTCGGCGCGTTTGTTAATTTTTTGTGTTTGGACGTTGATGTCCTTATGGGTCCAGGATTCCGGCTTAATGTTGAGGTGCTCGAATAACGACAAAATTTGCAGCTCGAGCCGGGCATTGGGTAAAAGGCCGACTGCAATGGCGTTGAGTACTTGCTGGGCGTCAAATTCTCGTACTTCGCCCTTAGCGTTAAATCGTTCTGTCTTATTGACCATGTTTTTCGGCTTAACGGGTTTTGCGCTGCGTTCTACATCAAGGAAGTAGGTCTTGATGCGTTCATCGATGTAATCTGGGGCTGGATAGTAATCAGGGCCATGCACGAGCAATGCGTTATTGCGCGGTTTCAGGCCTATAAAATCGCGGGCAAATTTGACGGTATCTTTGATGTCATTGGGGGTCATTTCAGCAATGATTTTGGAATCAACGCTTAAGGCTTCCGTCATATGCCCGGACCAACGTTTCCCATCAATATTTTCACCGTTTCGCGGAACTGTATTGGCCACGCCGCGCGGAATGCCGTCATGCAGATAAACCTTCAGGCGCCCTTCATCATTAACGTGGTAAGGCAGGATTTCCGAAGGTGTGAAGTCGCGGGAAATAACATCAGTGATTTCTCCGTTATTTTCATTGCGCATAGCGGTAATGCGAATAGAGCTATCTTCTGTGCGCGATGGTCGGCGCTCTCCGATTAACAGGCTTTGCCGCTCTTTCATTTTTAATGCAACGGCAATATAGCTCGTGGGCGGGTAGCCTAATGGTTTGCCCTCATTGTTATACATGCGAAAACTGCCTTCAAATCGGTCTTCGATTAGATCTTCATCCCAATAAGGCGCAGAATATTGAACGCGAGCCCCAAGGCCACGAAGTTCTTTTCGAAATTCACGTTCTGTAAAAAACGTGTATTCTAATGGCAATTGTTTATCCCATTTTTCCCGGTCATCCTTACGCATCAAAAATTCATATGCCCATTTATACGGCAGTCGAAATAGGCGCGTGCGGGGGAAGCGAGGCGGCAGTTCTTCGAGAAAGAATCCGCCGCAACCTGCATCTTGACGCGGGCGGGCGTGCTCGGAAAACCAGAGCAAAAGATCCGTTTCGCTCATTTCGCTCAAAGTATCGGCGTTGCTGGAAATATCGGGCATTTCCAAAAGCACATATTCCTCCGGCGGCGGGCGGGCAAAGTCGCGAATAAACAGCGTTCCCCCATCTTTAAGCATTTTAAAGTGATTGTTTAACGTGTCTTTGACGATTTTTTCGCTGTAACGTGAGGCAGAAAAAACTTCGTGCAGAATATAGGAATTAATCACCGCATCATATGTGCCTTCTTTTGCAAAGGGGGTGGAAATATCGGCGTTGATAAATTCCAGGTTATGAACTTTATCTTCGTAAAGTTCTTTGGCTTTATTTATTTGACGTTTACTTTTGTCAATGCCGACAAAGCGTATGTTGGGGGCAAGTGCAGCCATGCAAAAGGTCATTATCCCGTCATCACAGCCCATATCGGCGATCGTGCCGCTTTCATTCAGTAAAAGATGCGACAGGGTAAACCAGGCTTTGCGAACGATTTTATAGTCGATGTCGCGCAGTAGTTCTGCGCGGCGTTCGAAATATTCTTCAAGCGTACTGGTGATGTATTCTGAGTCTGGCGACAATGGTCTTTACTTATTTCTTTGCGTATTGTTATCGCCCTAATGTAGTGTGGACAAAACAATTTGGCAATTGGTTAGTCATGGAAGATTGGCAAAAACACGTAAAAACCATCGCAAACCGTATATTGGACACAATTCTTCCACCGCGCTGTATCATTAGCGGCGAAGAAGTTGAGAGCCAGGGGCAGCTTTCGTCACATGTCTGGACTGGGCTGGATTTTATATCAGACCCGTTCTGTGATTGTTGTGGTTACCCTTTTGATTTTGATATCGGGGCCGATGGTGCGCTATGCGCAAATTGTCTCCACGAACAGCCTGACTTTGATAAAGCCCGCAGCGCTTTGAAATACAACGAAATGAGCCGAAATCTGATATTGGGGTTCAAGCATGGTGACAACTTACACGCCGCGCTTAGTTTTATGCCGTGGTTAAAGGCGGCGGGGCAAGAGTTTCTAAGTGAGGCTGACTATCTTATGCCTGTGCCGTTACATAGCAGGCGTTTATTGATGCGGCGTTATAATCAGGCCGCAATAATAACCCAACGTTTGGGCAAAGAGACCGGTATAAATTTTCTTCTGGATGGCCTTATACGTTGCCGAAACACAAAAAGCCAGGGGCACTTAAAAGCGGGTGAGCGTGCGAAGAACGTGCGTCGTGCTTTTGAGGTTCCGCAAAAATTTTGTTCGATGATTCATGGCAAAACAATTATTTTGATTGATGATGTTTATACAACCGGATCAACAGTGAATGAATGCAGCAAAGCCCTACGGCGGGCGGGGGCGTTTCGCATTAATGTGCTTACAGTTGCGCGCGTTGTTAAAGAATAAAAAACACGATAAATGTTTTTGTTTTTAAAGTGTTTTTCCTAGGCTCAGACGACCTTGATCGATTGTTGGGGCCAGGCCGTGTCTCATAGCAAATTGTTTAAGCGGCAGAATAGAATCTATTAGGCGAAAACCGGCGCGCCGTGCTGATTTTACAGGTGATATATCATTGCTGACTAAGCGCATCATACCATCAACGCCAGCAATTCGTGTTTGCATATCCAATGATCTGCGTTGTTCATAGTGTTTCAGCAGCGTAGAATCGTTTAGTGCCAATCCGTTGCGTGCTCCATCAGCGAGAACTTCCGCCAGCCCGGCTACATCGCGTAGTGACAAGTTAAGTCCTTGTGCGGTGATGGGAGACATAACGTGTGCAGCCTCGGCAATCAGGGCAACACCAGGCGCAGTTAGGGCTTTGGCCTTGATCATGCATAATGGCCAGCTTTCAATACCTGTTTCTAATGTTGCCGCCCCTAAAATATTGTCAGTTTTGCCGGAGAGGATTTGTTCTAAGTCTTGCTTTTTGATTTTTGTTAATTCTTCTGCACGTTCTGTCTTTTCAACCCAGACAACACTGGACTGGTTTCCCGGCATGGGCACGAGCGCAAGCGGCCCTGATGGGAAGTGAAATTCTGTTGCGGTGTCGTTGTGGCAATACGAATGATTGATGATAAAGGTTATCGCTGATTGTCCGTATGATTTTTCAACTGTACCAATACGGGCCAGCTCACGCACAAGCGAACGGCGTCCATCTGCTCCGACTATAAGGTCGGCAGAGATGGTGAAGCCGCTTTCAAATTCAGCGTGGGCGCTGTGTCCGTCAAAATGATGGTTTTTAAGTTTATCGGGGCAATGAAGGGTCAGGTTTTTTGTTTGTTGCGCTTGTTTAAACAGGGCAATATGCAGTGCCTGGTTGGGGATGTTATGTCCATATTGATCCAGTCCGATGTCAAAAGCCTCGAAATCTGATTCTTGCGCCGGTTTTCCGGTAATGCTTTTATCAATAATACGCATGGCCCGTAGTGGATTTCCCAATTTTTCCGGGGATTGAAGGCCAGAGGCGCGAATGACGTTTAGAGCACTGTTCATTAAGGCTACGGTGCGGCCTGATGGCATTAAGTTTTCTAGTTTTTTGGGATTCATAGGGTCAACTAAATCCACAGTTAAACCCAAATTTGCCATAAGCATCGCAAAGGTTAGCCCGGCAATGCCGCCTCCACTCACAAGAATATCGCAGGATTTCTTTTTTGTTCTGGTCATCATACTATCTCTACTCTTTAATACGTTATAGTCTATTCAAAACAAGGGACAAGTAAAATGGCAAAAGTAGAGATTTATTATTGGACAACCTGTCCATTTTGTAACCGCGCTCTGGCGCTTTTGGACAAGAAGGGGGTTGATTATATTGGTTATGATATTACGGGCAATGAATCCGAACGCGCCAAAATGATTGAACGCACGGGCGGCCCGAAATCCGTCCCACAGATTTTTATCAATGATAAATTGATAGGGGGCTGCGATGATTTGTTCGCTTTAGACGCATCGGGTGATTTTGATAACTTGCTGGCGGCTTAGATTATGGGGGATACGCTGAAAGTTGCCTGCATTCAAATGAATAGTGGGGCAGATATTCAGAAGAACTTGAATGCCGCCGCGGATTTGATTCGCATGGCCGCTTCCGAGGGGGCGAACTTTATCGCAACGCCTGAAGTCACTGATCAGGTTATATCTAATCGCGCCGAAAAAATTGATTTGATGTTGAGCGAAGCCGAGCATCCAGGCGTGCAATATTTTTGCGATTTGGCGCAGGAATTGAAGGTTAGCATTTTGATCGGATCTATGTGTATTAAAGTTAAAAATGACAAGATGGTGAACCGGTCATTTTTGATTAACCAACACGGCGATATCCGCGCACGCTATGATAAAATACATATGTACGATGTGGATCTGCCAAATGGCGAAAGTCATAGGGAAAGCAAAGTTTTTAACCCCGGTGAGCTCGCTGGTCTCGTTCATCTTCAGGCAAAGCACGGTTTAGAGGTGAATGTAGGAATGTCCATTTGCTATGACATTAGATTTCCACATCTCTACCGTAATTTGGCCCAAAAAGGGGCTCATATCTTTACTGTGCCGGCCGCTTTTACGGTTCCAACCGGAAAGGCGCATTGGGAGGTGCTATTAAGGGCGCGGGCTATTGAAACGGGCGCCTTTGTTATGGCCCCTGCACAATGCGGGGATCATGAGGGGGCACGACAGACCTATGGTCATTCTTTAATTATTGGGCCTTGGGGAGAAATTTTGGCCACAATGAACGAAGGAACTGGTGTGATTACAGCTGAACTGGATATGGAATCTGTGGCAAGGGCGCGTCAGGCTATTCCGGCTTTACAGCATGATAGGGAGTTTAAAGTAAATGAAATTGAATAAAAAAGATCTTGGGTTTGATACCAAAATGGTACATGCAGGGCGCGACCCGTCGGAGTATTACGGCGTGGTTAACCCGCCCATCGCACGTACATCCACAATTTTATATCCTAATCTTGCAGCCTATGAAGACCCGTCGCACCGTTACCGTTACGGCCGTGTGGGCAACCCAATGAGCGATGCTTTTGAGGAGGCAATGGCTGATCTTGAGGGCGGGGCAGGTGCCATTGGAACACAGACCGGTGTTTCTGCTATTACCAGCGCTATATTGGCTTGTATGAAGGCTGGGGATCATTTGTTAATGGTGGATACTGTTTATCCGCCAGTCCGTAGTTTTTTAAAGAATGTTCTAACCCGTATGGGGATAGAATATGATTATTATGACCCTTGTGTCGGAGAGGGAATTGAGGCTCTGGTTAAAGACAATACACGTGTTATTTACATGGAATCACCGGGATCGGCAACCTTTGAGGTGCAAGACGTACCGGCTATTTGCAGGGTGGCGAAGGCAAAAAATATTATTACCATCATGGATAATACTTGGTCGGCAGGAATTTTATTTCGTCCGATTGTTCATGGCGTTGATATATCCTTGCAGTCCTGCACGAAATATGTGGGTGGCCATAGTGATATAAATTTGGGGGTTATCGTATGCGCGACCGAAACGCTGGAAAAAACTGTGCGTGATTGTGCTTATGATTTAGGAATGGCACCTTCTCAGGAAGATATGGCTTTGGCCTTACGGGGGCTCCGTACACTTACCACTCGAATGAAGCAAAATACGCATAATGCCCAAATTGTTATGAATTGGCTTTCAGGGCGCTCAGAAGTGCAGAAAATATACTATCCTGCGCGTGAAGGACATAAAGGACATAATATTTGGAAACGCGATTTTTGCGGAGCCAACGGTTTGTTCAGTATTTTGCTAAAGCCCAGTACCAAAGAGGCCGTGCATCGTTTTGTTGATGCGCTGGAATTATTCCCGGTTGGTAGCTCCTGGGGAGGGTATGAGAGCTTGCTGCAACCACAATATCCGAAAATATGCCGTGATGCGGTTCCCTGGGTGGAGGAGGGATTCTTGTTGCGTTTACAGGTGGGTTTGGAGGATCCGCAGGATCTTATTAATGATTTAAAGCAGGCCTTTGTTTCTTTTAAGGCTGAAGAAAGTTAAATAAGCAGGCCTAGCTCCACGCCAAATACACTGGCCAGAGCTTTCATGGTTTTTAAGGAGCCTTCTTTTGAGCCCGTTTCAATTTCGGTTAGATAGCTGCGTGACATACCGGCTTTCTCGGCCAGTTCTTCCTGGGTCATGCCGTAGAATTTTCGCAAGATTTTTACGGGATGGTTTTGTCGTGCGGCCAATGCATCCATGACATGATCTGGAAGCGCTGCTTCGTTATGGCTGTTCATTGTGCGATATGCGTGAAGTGGGACGAGAACAAATGGCTGTCCCTGAATGTGTAATAAATCGTAATTCATTTTTGAATGTCTCCGGCGGAAAAAGGGAGGGGCAGGTAGTTTTTTTGATTCTAACAGATTGCGAATCGGTAGGAAAGGGGATTGATTTGTTTTAATTTAGAACCGCGCCGATAGGGTTAAGGAGCCAAATATACTGCTGTCATTTTGTCTATCAAATTCATCGCTGCGATAATTTAAGGAGTAGGCAAGGCGGTAATCGGAAAATGTAAAGGCTATGCCACCCGTCAAATCACCAACGAATGTTTTTTTATCAACGCTATGGCTGTTTGAAAAAGTGTTACCATCCAGAAATATGTTGCGGGCAACCGCACGGCCATCCGCGCCTGCAAATATATACCAGCCCCAGCCTTTCTCCGGCGTTTCGAAATACCCGCTTCCGGGCATCGCGGGGCGCACACGCGGCGGGGTGTCTTGTAATACGCCGTAGCGTGGACCAAATGATAACATTACACCGGCCCCTGCATAGGTATAAACATTCCCTAATGAGACGTTGATATTGGGTTCAGCGGCAAGTCGGAAGTCGCCAGTATTTATGCGGTAAGCAACAGGCCAGCGCCGTTGCCATGAAAGAATAATGCCCGGTTCGAAATTCAGTTGATTATCCCAGCCCTTAGGATCGGTGGCATTTGCAATATGTTTGTGTACGAATTTTTGTATGGGCTTTCCCAGGGCTTCTGGCCCGACAACACCAAGTGTGAGCTCCACTGTGTCAACGTGATTGTTTTCTACACTGGCTAGCCCGACTGAACCATAGAGAAATCCAGCCCAAGGGCGGTCATCTTCTTGCAATTCTGCAATCTGGATGTTTTGTGGTGTGTAAATGTTATGCCCTAATGTGAAAAACGTACTGGTGGTTTCGTTGATATTAAAATAGGGGTTATGGCTGTCTAGAAAACCCAAAATCTCTGGTGCGTCGGTTCCGGCATTGAAATAAGTCAGCCGTACACCACTGGTGTAGAACTGGTCGGTTCCGCCCCCCAAATTATCATTTTCAACAGATAGTGAAATAAAATCACGCTGGCTTGACTGTTTCAGGCGGTTTTTTACAAAATCTTCTTTGTTTATCTCTTGCGCCGCCGCAAGGGGGACAAAGATAAAAAGACCAGCCAACACCAATAAAAGTTGTTTTGCCATTACAAGCTGGAACTGATTGCTATTCTGCGGCATTAAGGGGGGCGCTATGCTTTGAGAATTTATCTTTTGCATAGGCGCTAAGTAACCATAAACTGGGCACGATAATCAAGCCTAAAGACATAAGATTGGAAACAAGCGGAGTTTCGATAAATTCGCTCCAAATGTGGAAATTGATATTGGCGTCTTCTCCAATCAATGGAATAAGATTCATTTCGCTTAGTTCATGTAAGCCATAGAAAAATAAGTGAACAGAGAAAATAACCAAAAAGACACCGGTGACTTGTAAGAATAATTTTAAATTTATTTTTCGGCTTTGCGTTGTCCAGATATATGCAATTAACCCAACCAGCGCGGCGCCGACCAAAGCACCGATCCACATGGGCGCGGCCTCTTTTTGTCCGCTTATGGCCCCAAGCATTAGCGCCGTTTCCATGCCTTCGCGGGCCACCATCAATATAGTGAAGATAAAGATTCCGATTTCTGCTAAGGCACCGTCCTGCGCTGCTGTTTTTTCCATACGCTGATGAATGTCTCCGCGAATGTTTTTTGCTGTCTTCATGATATAAACAGTAAAGGTGGCCACCAAGGCGCCAGCGATTAAGGCCAGCGACCCTTCCCATACGGGTTCCTGCGCCAGGTTAGCCACGTGCCAGCCAGTCGTAATGCTGATTGCGGCGGCAACAACAATGCCGGAAAAGATTGGTTTGCGTAGATTGTAGCGCCCGGTATTTGTAACAAAGGCAAGCATAATCGCGATGACAAGGAAGGCTTCTAAGCCTTCGCGGAAAATTACAACGGCAGTTTCTATCATCGGATATGCTCCTTTATGTTTTGCGTGAGTTGTTACGCTCTTATCTTTTTGTATTGTAAATGATAACTATTCGCAAAATAAAAATGCGCTGGCCTGAAAAAAAACTGTGTGATACGCATTTAGAATGAAAAAACATACGATTAAAAATTATTATGAACACCCCCCGAAAAGCGGCTTGGCAAAGCAACTTGTTATATTGTTGCACGGTCTTGGCTCAAATGGACGGGATTTGATTTCACTTGCCCCCTACTGGCAGACCGCTGTGCCGGATGCGCTCTTTGTTTCTCCTGATGCGCCATTTGCCTGTGATATGGTGCCAGCCGGTTATCCTGATGCCTATCAATGGTTTTCTTTGCAAAGTCGTGACCCCAAAGACATGCTGGAAGGGGCCCGTGAAGCCGCGCCTATACTTAAGGATTTTATCAAAGATCAGTTGGAAATCCACGCCATTGAAGCGGGGCAATGCGCACTGGTAGGCTTTTCTCAAGGCACGATGATGAGCTTGTCTGTTGCGCCATTTTTTCAAAGGCGATTGGCCGGTGTTCTGGGGTATTCCGGGGCATTGTTGTGGGATAATGATAAAGATATTACCAAAGCGCATAAAATCCCTATTCATTTGATCCATGGGGAAGCCGATGATGTTGTCCCTGTTGAGGCTTATCATATGGCGCGCCAGAAATTGGAGCATGAAGGGTTTGATGTTTCTGGCCATACGACGCCTATGCTCGCGCATTCTATTGATAATGATGGAATCGAGAGTGGGGCTGAGTTCTTAAAATCTATATTAAATCAGTAACTTAAGTTTTTTATTGTATTAGAGTTAACTATATTAACTTGATGTTAAGTAAAATAAAGATAAAATTTTAGATAAGTTTGATTTTAATTTTTAATACATAACGTAGAAGCGAAAGGGGCGATAATGAAAATGGAATTATTATTAATTGTAGCCTTTTGTGCCTTTTCGCTTTTGCTGTTAACTGGTGCCATGGAGCAGGTTTATGCGCACAGCGTTCATTAGATTTTTGTTTTCTCTCTAAACTTGGATTGAAGCGGGGCAACGCTTTATTCGTATAGGGGTAATGGCTGCGGTTGTTACCCCTTTTTTTATCGCTCAGGATGGCAATTCACATTGACGTATTCATATTTTTATCGTAATTGACAGTGCGATGAAGTTTTATCTGGGTTTGACATTGATCATAGCAATTGTGACGGCGGGGATATCTCCTGCCTGCGCTTTTATGGCTGGTGGTAAAACAATGATAGAGCTGTGTAGTGCAAATGGTGATATTCGTACCGTTGAGGTGCCTGCCGCTATGGATCCTTTCGCTGAACAAATTCCACAACAAAATGAGCGCATTGCCATTGATAACCTTGATGATTGTGCTTTTTGTTTTGCACAGGTCTTAGCCAAAGCAATTCAAAATTCGAATATGGATCTGGCTGTTTTTGTTTCTCCTGCTTACCTATCAGCGGGTGCCGGAACCTTTATCCCTGTGTCGCTGGATATGGGGCCATTTTATGCCCGTGCGCCCCCTGTTTTCTCCTGATTTTTCAATACAACTACGACCTTAATTTAATTTTTGTCTTCAGGAGAAGATCTTATGAGAAAATCTATCTTTATGGCTGCGGTTGGCGCGGCTGCCCTTATTATATTATCCACACCATCCAAGGCGCATGACAGCATGGGCGCAGCGGTTTCAAAAAGTACGGCTGATGATCATGCGCCTATAGGCGTTATGGGGGATCACATGCATAAAGCAGGTGAGTGGATGCTTGGCTATCGTTATATGCATATGGACATGAACGATGTGCGTGACGGCACAAATGACCTCAGTCCTGAGGAAATTGTTACATCTGTGGCTAATCGTTTTGCCGGTATGGCCGGACAACCAGCCACATTGCGTGTTGTCCCCCTGGAGATGCAAATGGATATGCATATGTTTGGTGTCATGTACGCGCCCACTGATTGGGTCACATTGGTGGCTATGGGCAATTACATTAAAAAAGAAATGACAGCCGTTACCTTTGCCGGTATGGCTGGAACGACGCGCCTTGGCGAAAACACAATGAGTAGTGAAGGCTGGGGGGATGTAAAGGTAAATTCCCTTTGGCGCCTTTATGATGATGGTCAGCATCATGTGCATTTGAATATGGGGCTCAGCCTACCTACAGGGTCAATTGAAGAAACCGGTACGATGTTGATGCCCAATGGTATGCGTATGAACCGCCGACTAGGATATGGCATGCAGTTGGGGACAGGAACCTATGATCTTATGCCCGGTGTGACCTATACCGCCCATAGCGGCGCATGGGGGTGGGGCGCGCAGGCCAAGGGTAAAATCGCCCTGGAAGATGAAAATGATGAAGGCTATAGCTGGGGCGATGCGTATATGGCAACGGCGTGGGGCAGCTATGAATGGGCACCGTGGATTAGTACATCATTGCGTGTTTCGGGGGTAACTCAGGATTCCATTGATGGAATTGATGCGAACATCGTGGGTCCGAATCAGGCGGCTGATCCCGATAATTTTGGTGGAGAGCGTTTGGAGTGGGGCGCCGGCGTTAATTTAATGGCGCAAAGTGGGCCTTTGAAAGATCATCGCCTTGCTTTTGAGTTGAGCGCACCTTTTTATCAAGATTTGAATGGTCCTCAGATGAAACGTGATTACAGCTTTGTTGTTGGCTGGCAATACGCGTTCTAGTGCGGGGTTCTTTCAATGAGCAATTCTCTGAGTGAAACCTTTTCAAAGGTTAATCATGCTCGCCACATCCTTATGGATGTGGCGATGCTAAGTGCCGCGATTGGTCTGGTTGTTAGCACAGGCGGGGCGGCCGGGTTTTTTGATCCTGTTGGAATATTTCTGAATATGCATGTGCCTGCAATGTCTGATCTTGCGGCAATTGGTGACTTTTTCAACGGCGCGCTGGATAATGCGGGTAATGGAACGTGGATGACCGATATGGCCTTCATGGATGCGCATGGTGCTCATGCTGGTCATTCCGCCCATGCAATGCTTCCGATAGGAGAACCAGTAATAAGTGAGTCCTTTATGGATATAATGGGAGGGCCATAATATGCATAGACGTCAATTTTTAAGCGCTGTGGCGGCTTGCGCGTTTGTGCCATCCTCTATGTTATTGGCGTCTGAGAATGTAGGTCACCCTTTTGCGGCACTGATTAATCCTGATACCGGCCGCCGATTTGAACCGCAAGGTGGGAAGTTTGTTCTGGCCCTGTTTATGAGCGCGCAGGAGAGTTATCCTAATTGTGGCGCTTCCTTTATTGGCATGTATCAAACTTTATCTGACAGTGAATGGGCAGACCATATTGAACCTGTTTTGATAATGCCGAAAATATCCGATCAATCGAATCCTAAGGATATTCGTAATCTGCAGCGGGCAAAATCATTCCCGACGCCGTATACAATCCTGACGGGTGATTTGGCGGATATTGTGCGGGCGAGCCGGGATGTTGGAGCGTTTTTTGAGTTTGATGAAAACGGTAAGGTTTCTGGTCATACCTTGGATGCGTTTTTGCTAACCCCTGCAGGAAAGATGGTCTTTCATCACAGGGCCGATGATAATTTTAAGATGGTTGAATTGGTCGATAAAGCCGTAGGGCATTGTAAGCGGCATTTTTTGGGGGTGCCTATATGTCTTTAAATTTACATGCAATTATTGTGTGTCAATTTGTTCAGATTACCAAAACGCATAAAAAATATGTTATAATGGTAATGTGAATCGCGAGATCTTGCGAGACGGTGTTTTAAGAGCGTATTCACTTAAAGGCGTGCCATTTCGCGCTTCTATAAGGTCTCCATATCTTAATTTTCGCTGCAATGGCGAGAACGGAAAGGAGCGTTGCGTATGGACGGTGCAACAATTAATAGTATCCAGCATCATATAAGGCCGCTAGAGCGGTGTCCCGCATTGATATTAAATGCGGATTTCAGACCCTTAAGTTATTTTCCCTTATCATTATGGCCTTGGCAAGAAGCAGTTAAGGCCATTTTTCGTGGTAGTGTCACAGTTATATCAGAATATGACCGGACGGTGTGTTCGCCATCGCATGAGATGAAGTTGCCAAGTGTTCTGGCTTTGAAAGAATATATACCAATGACCCGCAGCCCGGCCTTTACACGTTTTAATGTGTTTTTACGTGACTGTTGGGGGTGTCAATATTGTGGTAAGTCCTTTAAAACGCATGAACTAACTTTTGATCATGTGATACCGCGTTCCAAGGGGGGGCGCACAAATTGGGAAAATATTGTGGCGGCTTGCCAGCCATGCAACACGAAAAAGGCGGATCATATGCCACATGAGGTTGATATGTACCCGGTTAGGGAGCCCAGAGTGCCATCCATTCATGAGTTACAGCATCATGGTCGCAGCTTTCCGCCTAATTTTCTACATGAAAGCTGGAATGACTTTCTATATTGGGATACAGAGCTTGAGGATATTTAATTTCAATATTGATTAAATTGACAAGACTCTATTGCCCTTTCTTTTATGGAGAAATATTGGCCTTTTTAAAGCGCAGGGCCGCGGTCATACAAATAACAAACATGCCGGCGCATAATAAAATATTATAATTGGCCATAGACAGGCCAATGATTGGGTCTTGCCATGGTATAATATCGCAAGGCGCGCTTGGCGCAGACATGATGTTGTCAATCCAGTTTTGATCACCATCAATGAATGATGAGGGAACCGAGCACCCTTCAACGGCTGATATCCACCATTTTTGCTCGACACCTGTGTGGTAAACAGCAATTCCGCCCGTGATCAGGAAGGATAGCCCGCTTAAAACAGCCATAATAGAAGGGATCGGTTTGCGCGCTTTGAATATCAAACCAATTACGGCAAATGTTGCTGCCCAGAAAAAGCCCCAGCGCTGATGAATACATAGCTCGCATGGCTCCAGGCCAAGGAAGATTTCCGACAAAAGGGCGGCGGACAGGGCGGTTATAGAGGTTACCAGTATAAAAGAAAATACGGCGAGCGGGCATTGTAGGCATTTATAAAGGAAGCATAGTATTTTTTTCATGGTAGTACCTGTTTTATCATATCTTTCATTAAATCAATCCCCTCAATGCCAAAAATGAAAATGAAGGCAGTGATAGTGATTACCCAGCAAGCGCCAATTATCATACCGGCAATAACGGCCAGCCCGTCGCGCATTAAAACCCCGAAAGCCATCAAAGCAATGCCGAAGCTCGGTACTGTATTCGTGAATGGCAGTGGAATGGCTACAGAAAGCGCCATAATAAAACCCGCAAGGCCGATAATATTGCGCATAATGCCATGGGTCATAAACTTTAAGCGAGGACGGGAAAAAAACTCAATGCGGCGCACCCAGGGAACGGCTTTGTCCAAAAACTCTTCTAGCGTCGCGGTTTTGAAAGACTTTTGCTGTATACGTTTGGGCATCCAGATATGATCACGGCCCAAGGCTTGCTGTCCTGTTAAAACCAAAAGCGGGCTGGCAATGATAAGGTTTAAACCAATTGCCGGCAGGGGAAGAGCCGCAGGTAAGGCGAATAAAAACAAAAGGATGCTGTAGCCCTGTTCTTTAAAATCATAAACCAGCTTTTGTACAAGAATTTGGTCATCACAGCTTTCAATACAAAGCAGGCGTTTGGTATCGAGCAGAAAGTCGGATAATTTATGAATATGAGGGCTTTGCATGGTTTTTCTGCGGTATTGTTAAGGCTAAAAACATAGAATACCTTATTTTTATGCTCTAACAATCAAAGAATTATTTGATTTTTTGAAACAGATGGGTAATATTGCGCCGTACACGTCAAGACCGTTCGTTTCAGGATGCCCCTGTGGTGGAATTGGTAGACGCGCCGGATTCAAAATCCGGTTCCTTCGGGAGTGCCGGTTCGACTCCGGCTGGGGGCACCATTTTTCTTTGTTGATCTTTACATGGTTTATGGAGTTAAGGCGCCGCTGGCCGCGGATAAGGCATCATTATACGCCCCCGGTATGATTTTTCCGACTTCAACGCCGATATTGCCTGCAACGCCAAGGCCATCTAATGCGATACCGCCTACGGCGGAAGCGTAACTTCCTAATCCTGAGCTGGCTGTGATGCCTTGTGCGGCAGCCGCAAAGGCCACAGGGGGCGCCAGTGCAACACCTGCAGCGACCAGAGGAACGCCCAAACGCCAGACCCATTTTCCCTTCGTTCCGCCAGGATCGACCGTATCAAATGCAAACTTTAAGCCTTTCCAGCCTGCCGAGGCCGCGCCGCCAATTGTTGCCATGCTCTTAACTCCATTGTTCTACTTGTTGGGTCAGTGACGTGCAGTCTACATCAATTTTCCGTAACACGCAAAGTGATGTGCTAACACGTTGTTTTTAAAGTTATAATAATAAAAATTGTGTTAACTTTACTGTAGTTGAGAATGATTTGCAATAAGGAAATTGCCTTGCAGCGTGTTACCGCTGATTTTCGTTAGCGGAGCATTGATTTCAGGTAATGACCGGTATGGCTGGCTTTTATCTTGCATATATCTTCCGGTGTTCCTTGTGCAATGATTTGCCCGCCTTTGTCGCCCCCATCGGGGCCAATATCAATAATATAGTCAGCGGTTTTGATCACATCCAGATTGTGTTCGATGATAATAACCGTATTGCCTTGATCGACCAGTTTGTGCAGGACTTCAAGTAATTTTCGGACATCTTCAAAATGCAGCCCCGTTGTCGGTTCATCCAGAATATAAAGGGTTTTTCCTGTTGAACGTTTTGACAGTTCTTTTGATAGTTTTACGCGCTGGGCTTCACCGCCGGATAGGGTTGTGGCCTGTTGACCGACTTTGATATAACTTAAGCCAACATCTTTCAGGGTTTCCATCTTATCACGAATCGACGGTACAGCCTTGAAGAAATTGGCTGCATCTTCAACGGTCATGTCCAAAACATCGGCAATTGATTTGCCTTTGAACTTAATCTCTAGTGTCTCACGGTTGTAACGTTTTCCATTGCAGGCCTCGCATGTGACGTAAACATCGGGAAGAAAATGCATTTCAATTTTAATGACGCCGTCCCCGGAACAGCTCTCGCAGCGCCCCCCCTTCACGTTAAAGCTAAAGCGTCCGGCATTATAGCCGCGTGCCTTGGATTCTGGTAATCCTGCAAACCAGTCTCGTATAGGGGTGAAGGCCCCGGTATAGGTTGCGGGGTTAGATCTGGGGGTGCGGCCGATAGGGCTTTGGTCTATATCAATGACTTTATCGCAAAATTCCAATCCCTTGATTTCAGTGTGAGGCAATGGGTTTTCTTTTGATTTCATCAGCGTTCTTGATGCTGCGCGGTACAGTGTATCAATCGTAAATGTTGATTTGCCTGACCCTGATACGCCGGTTATGCAGGTCAGGGTTCCAAGAGGAATAGATCCTGTGACGTTTTGCAGATTATTGCCGCTGGCCCCAACAACAGTAATGGTTTTCCCTTTCTTTCCGGAACGCCGTTTAGCCGGTACAGTAATTTCTTTCTTGCCTGTCATGTAAGCGGCGGTGAGAGATTCCCTGCATTTAAATACTTCAGCGGGCGTTCCTGCGGCGACAACATTTCCACCATGGACGCCCGCACCCGGGCCCATATCAACCAGATGATCCGCGGCGCGAATGGCATCTTCGTCATGCTCAACGACAATGACAGTGTTGCCCAGATCACGTAGGCGTGTCAGGGTTTCCAAAAGGCGGTTATTGTCCCTTTGATGCAAGCCAATGGATGGTTCGTCCAGCACATATAATACACCTGTCAAGCCAGAGCCAATTTGGCTGGCTAGTCTGATCCGCTGGCTTTCTCCCCCCGACAATGTGCCGGAATTCCGCGATAGTGTCAGGTAATCTAAACCAACATTACGAAGAAAGCTCAGGCGCTCGGTAATTTCTTTTAAGATTTTTTCGGCAATCTGGTTTTGTTGTTTGGTTAGTTTGTTGCCGATGCCCTCAAACCACGCCCATGCGTCTTCGATACTTTTTTCACTGATCTGACCAATGTGAAGGCCGCCGATTTTAACGGCGCGTGCTTCGGGTTTTAGGCGGTACCCTTCACAGGCTTCGCAAAAGATTGATGATTGGTATCGTTGCAAGTCTTCGCGCACGCTATTTGAATCGGTTTCAATCATGCGGCGCTGCAAAGACGGGATAATACCCTCGAATGGTTTGTTTGACTTCCACGTGCTTTCGGTTTTTGAGCTATAGGTAATCGGCACAATTTCTTTGCCCGAGCCATACAGTAAAATGTCTTTATGTTCCTGCTTTAGTTTTGACCATGGTATGTCGCATTTAAAACCGTAATGCTTGGCCACGGCTTCCATAGCCTGCATATAAAATGGGGCAAACCCTTTTGACCAGGGTTCTACAGCGCCCTGTTTTATAGATTTGCCATCATCTGGGATGATCAGTTTTTCATCCATATACATCTTTTGCCCCAAACCATCGCAGGATGGGCACGCTCCGTGCGGGGAGTTAAAAGAAAACAGGCGTGGCTCTATTTCTGCAATCGTAAAGCCGGAAACGGGACAGGCGAATTTTTCGGAAAATATTTGCTGTTCAGCGGTTTCGGCGTTTTCAGTAATTAATAAGCCATCAGATAGCCGTAAGGCGGTTTCCACGGAATCGGCCAATCTGTTTCCCAGGTCATCGCGGATAACAAGCCGGTCAACCACAACTTCTATATCATGCTTTAACTTTTTATCCAGTGCGGGGACGTCCTCTATTTCATACAATGTGCCGTCAACTTTGACACGCTGGAAGCCTTTTGCCCGTAATTCCTTAAATTCCTTTTTGTATTCCCCCTTACGACCACGGACAATTGGCGCCATAAGATAGAGCTTGGTGCCATCGCCCATCGTCATAATACGATCAACAATTTCCGATGCGCTTTGGCTTTCAATCGGTTTTCCTGTTACCGGGGAATAGGGAACACCAACCCGTGCAAAAAGAAGACGCATGTAATCGTAGATCTCAGTGACTGTTCCAACCGTTGATCGGGGGTTTTTGCTGGTTGTTTTTTGCTCAATGGAAATGGCGGGGGAAAGGCCTTCGATACTGTCGACATCCGGTTTTTGCATCATTTCCAGGAATTGCCTTGCATAGGCGCTTAAGGATTCGACATAGCGGCGTTGCCCCTCGGCGTATATAGTGTCAAACGCCAATGAGGATTTACCAGAGCCAGATAACCCCGTAATCACAATCAGTTTATCGCGGGGCAGGTCTAAATTAATGTCTTTAAGGTTATGTTCGCGCGCACCGCGAACGCTGATTTCCGTCAACATAGGCAGTTATATGGCGCAGGCACATGGTAAAGTCCAACTATTTTTTTATTGACCTGCATTTTGACATAATCTATAGGTGGTCTGGCACAGGAGGAAAAAATGGCAAGACAATATGGTAAAAAAGAATGGGCGTTAACGGGATTGGGCGCGGCAGGTGCCCTGACCATCGGTTTTATGGCAGCCAAACCTTTGCACGAACAGAGCGTAGCCATGAATGAGCAGGCTGTCGAGGTGTTACATCAGCTTGACAATGTTCAAGATAAGATTGGCGAGTATATCCCAATGTCTTATGAAGGTGAGGATTATCATATATATTTACGTGGCGTTGCTAACCGCGTGGATGATAATAACACCTCTGTCACCTGCTACGATTTTAGCATTAATCTACAGGGTGAGACTGTGACTGTAATTAATTTTGCATCAAATGAATCTTTTCGTCATGAGTGTGCGCCCGATTGATTAGAACAATTGGGTTAATGCATCCCCATAAGTTGCCTTGTATAAGGGTCGTTCATAAGCTGTTTTTTAAATGAAGATGTATCGCCGCTTTGAAGCATCTGTCTGGCCTGCACTCTGGCAGCTGTTTCCATTTGGCCATAACCGGCTGACGTTTGTTCCCTGTAGGGAGAGTAGGGTATGTTAACAGGAAGGCCCGTATTTTCATTAGCGTATGCTGGCTGGGTAATACCAAATGAGCTTTTGGCCTGATTGATGTCCGGTAATGTGTATCCCGCTTCTTTTTTATGCATCAGCAAAGCCCCCTGATAGACAATGACGCCAACCAGCAAGATTTTAAGTTTTGTTTTTAAGATGCTCATATGATCTCCCCTGAAAATAACAGCAACTATTTCAGCTTATCAATTTTATGTAAATTGACGGTAAATATTAGATCAAATTTTATCTAATTATTCGATTAACGCGTCAAAGCGTTCCAAAAATTCATTCTTTACGGCATGCGTTGCTTTGGAATGCAGAACTATACCGGTAAAGTCTTCGGGTTTAGGGCCAAAAATATTAAGCGCTTCGCTTTCGCTAAAGCCTGCTAATTGCGTGGCTTCAATCCATGCAGAGATGTTATCGGCCTGTTTTATTGCTTTGTTAAGTGTGTCGCTACAGGTTGCCGGCAGCCCAAAGCGTATATGAATTGCACGTTGCAAGCTGTGTTCAAAAGATTTGTATTGATCGCCGAGAACGGCTTTGAAAGGGCTAATCATGTCGCCGATCACATATTCGGGGGCGTCATGTAAAAGGGCGACTAGCCTGTCTTCGTTGGAGGCGTTCGGGTTGGTCTCTGTAAAGATATCTTCGACCAGCAGGCTGTGCTGGGCGACGCTAAACGGGTAATCACCGATTGTTTGACCGTTCCATCTCGCAACGCGGCTTAAACCATGCGCGATATCTTCTATTTCTATGTCTATGGCCGCCGGATTTACCAGGTCCAGTCTGCGCCCACTTAACATTCTTTGCCATGCTCTTGCTGTATTTGCCATTTTGTTGGGGTTATCCTTGTGTTTACCCTTTTGATTCCTGACTCTGATGTTTATATTAAGATTCTTAATAAATTTAAAGGAGTACATAACGTGGCCGGTAGCGTAAATAAAGTCATTCTTGTCGGAAATCTTGGCAAAGACCCAGAAATCAGATCTATGCAGACAGGGGCACGTGTTGCTAACCTTGCGCTTGCAACGTCTGAAAGCTGGAAAGATAAGCAAACCGGTGAGCGTAAAGAAAAGACCGAATGGCACCGCGTTGTTATTTTTAATGAGGGTCTGGTCAAAATTGCGGAACAATACTTGCGTAAAGGATCAAAAATTTATTTGGAAGGCCAGCTGGAAACACGCAAATGGACAGATCAATCCGGCCAGGAAAAATATACAACTGAAGTGGTTTTGCGTCCATTTCGTGGAGAGTTGAATATGTTAGATAGCCGCGGTGGCGGCGGAGCTGGCGCCGGTATGGGTGGTGGTTCTTCTTTTGATGATAGTGCGATGGGGGGGTATGATAGCGGCCCGGCCCAGCCAAAACAGCAAAATACACAAATTGATGAAATGGAAGACGAGATTCCGTTCTAAGGAAAAGGTGAATTTATGCATACAATGCGTTTTTTGTTATTGATCGGCACTGTTCTATTGCTTCCAGCCGTTTATTCTACTGTTCAGGCTCAGGATAGTGCTGTGGAAGATAGTGTTGCAGTGGAAAATTCTGCCGCGGTTTCGGATGAAACAGCTGCAGACGGCGATAAATCTGCCGCGTTTCAGGAGCGTTTAACGCTGGCGAGACAGATTAATGATGTGCGGCCCGCGGCCAATCAAATTGACACCGCCATTGATGCGATTGCAATGAACGTGCCTCTTGCCGGGCGTGACGCCTTTAAGTCCAACATGCGCAATTTATTGAATTACCGCACCATTGAAAAGATTTCGATCAATGCGATGGCGGAAACTTATACGGTGCCGGAACTTAAAGCAATGGTAGATTATTACTCTATGCCCGAAGCCATTAGTGCGCAGAAAAAATTAGAGGAATATCAGAGAAAAGTGGAGCCGGAGATCATTCGTATGATTGACGCGGCAGTAATGCAAATGCGGACGGGTGCCGCGCAATAGTTTTTGAACGATCAAGAGTAGAAGTATAAAGCATGAACGATATTATAGAGAATTCAGACCCAACAGGCCCAGAGGATAATATCCCATCGATTGCGCTTGAAGAGGAGATGAAGCAATCCTATCTTGATTACGCCATGAGCGTGATCGTCAGCCGCGCTTTACCTGATGTTCGTGATGGGTTAAAGCCAGTGCACCGCCGTATTTTATACGCGATGCGTGAAGGTGGTTACACCTCTGACAAGCCTTATAAAAAATCTGCCCGCGTCGTTGGTGATGTTATGGGTAAATATCACCCTCACGGGGATGCCGCGATTTATGATTCTATGGTTCGTATGGCCCAGCCATGGAGCTTGCGATTGCCGCTGATTGACGGGCAGGGGAACTTTGGTTCTATGGACGGGGATAGCCCGGCCGCTATGCGTTACACCGAAGCGCGCATGGATAAAGCGGCAGAAACCATTCTGCAGGATATTGAGAAGGAAACGGTTGATTTTCGTGCAAACTATGATGAAAGCCTGACAGAACCGGTTGTGCTTCCGTCGCGTATTCCGAATTTATTGGTTAATGGCGCGGGCGGTATTGCTGTCGGGATGGCAACCAATATTCCTCCGCATAATCTGGGAGAGGTCATTGATGCGTGTTTGGCCATGGTGGAGAATCCGGACATAACCACAGAAGAAATCAATGAAATTATCCCTGGGCCTGATTTCCCGACCGGTGCATATATATTAGGAAAGCGCGGTATTCACAGTGCTTATCATACAGGCAACGGTTCTGTTGTGATGCGGGCGAAGACTTCTGTCGAGGAAATCGGAAAGCGGGAAGCCATTATTGTTCACGAGGTTCCTTATCAAGTGAATAAAGGCAAACTTCTGGAGCGCTTGGGCGAAATTGCTCGCGAAAAGATTGTTGAAGATATTGCAGAAATTCGTGATGAATCGGATCGCGATGGTGTGCGTGTCGTTATTGAGGTTAAGCAAAACGCGGTAACCGATGTGGTTTTAAACCAGCTGTACCGCCATACCGCTCTGCAAACGAATTTCCCTTGTAATATGGTCGCGCTGCATAACGGCAAGCCGCAAATCATGTTGATTCGCGATATGATTAAGGCCTTTATTAAATTCCGTGAAGAAGTGATTACACGCCGTACGATTTATGATTTGGGTAAGGCCCGCGAACGTGCGCATATCTTGGCCGGTTTGGCCGTCGCTGTGGCGAATATTGATGAGGTGATTGCCTTGATCCGTAACGCCGGAAGCCCCAGTGAGGCGCGTGAAGGTCTGTTGTCAAAGCGCTGGCCGGTGCATGATGTCGCGCCGTTAATTGAGTTGATCGATGACCCTGAGCATGCGGTTGAAAACGATAACACGTATCAAATGAGTGAAGTGCAAGCCAAAGCAATCTTGGATCTTCGTTTGCACCGTTTGACTGGGCTGGAACGAGACAAAATTGTTGATGAACTTAAAGATATTACTGATCGGATCGCGGAGTATCTGGCTATTCTGGCTTCCCGCGAAAAGATGCTGGAAGTTCTGTGCGAGGAATTGATCGAGGTGAAAGAAAAATTCGGCACCCCGCGCCGGACAGAATTGATTGATGCGGAATTTGAAGTCGATATGGAAGATTTAATTGCCCGCGAGGAAATGGTTGTTACCATTACCGGCGGCGGTTATATCAAACGCGTTCCTCTGGCCACATACCGCGCGCAGCGCCGAGGAGGTAAAGGGCGCAGTGGCATGACCATGAAGGACGAGGATTTTATCTCTGATCTGTTTGTGGCGGACACGCATACGCCGATACTGTTTTTCACGAGCCGCGGTATTGTTCATCGTATGAAAGTTTATCAACTGCCGCTCGGAACACCGCAGGCGCGGGGCAAGGCTCTCGTTAACCTGCTTCCGCTAGAGCAGGACGAAAGTATTTCTGTTTACATGCGCCTGCCAGAAGATGAGGCAGAGTGGGATGGCTTGGATATAATGTTTGCGACCTCTCATGGCTCTGTTAGACGCAACAAATTATCTGACTTTAAAAATATTCGCTCTAACGGTTTGATCGCTATGAAACTTGGGGAAGGGGAGAGCCTTGTATCCGTCCGCTTATGCGAGGGCGAAGAGGATGATATCCTTCTGGCAACCAGGTTGGGCAAGGCTATACGTTTCCGGGCTACGGATATTCGTGTATTTGCCGGACGCAATTCGACCGGTGTGCGCGGCGTGAAATTGGCGAAGGGCGATGAGGTCATCTCTATGTCTATATTAAAACATGTTGACATAACCCCTGAGGAGCGCGACGCTTACATGAAGGCTGCTAGCCAGATTGTCGGTAGTGATGATGAGGATTATGAATACCCTGAAACGGATATGGAGCTTTCCGAGGAGCGGTTCAGTGAATTGTTGGAAAAGGAACAATTGTTGCTGACCATTTCGGAAGGTGGTTTTGGGAAGCGTACATCATCATATGAATACCGCGTTACCGGGCGCGGCGGACAAGGCGTTGTGAATATGGCGTTAACAAAAAAGAATGGAAATGCCGTGGCTGGAACGTTCCCTGTAACCGATGATCATCAGATTATGCTGGTGACGGATAAGGGGAAATTGATCCGCACGCATGTTAATACAATCCGTATTACAGGACGAAGCGCTCAAGGTGTAACAATCTTTAAGGTGGGTACAGATGAACGCGTTGTTTCTGTTGCGTGGTTAATTGAAGATCAGGATGATGAAAACGATGCTGAGGGCCTGGATGGTGATGTGATTGATGCGGATGCAGCAATTGATGAGACTGCCGCCGCGCCGGATGCCGAGGCAACAACAAATGAACAGGATGAACAAGGCGATAAGGATGACGAATAATGGCTAAAAAACCAATGGGAGCAGATTGGAACTTTTATGACGGGGAATGGGTTTTTCCCTACGCTCTTCTGGCCTTAAGTACACTTTATTGGGATATAGGCTGGACTCGTCTGGTTTTAATCGTCATGTTTTTTGTCGCCTGTTTTCACATTATGTACGAACACCGCGTTGCATTTGGAAAAAAAGAGGTGAATACCCGTCGTCTGTATAATTTGATAGCCTTAGGCGGATCGTTTTTTATTGCTCTTATAATGCCTGTTTATATGGCCGTCTCTTATTCTATCTTTGCCAGCAAACTTAAAAAGGATGGAGAAGAGGCTATTCTTGCCATTAAAAAGAAAACCTATACCCGAATGTTTGCAATATTAGCATTCGCAGTGCTGGTGAATTTGTTTCAGGGCATGCTATACGCTAATGAAATTAGTGCGGCAATGAAAGCGGAGCAAGAACAAACCCAAGGCGTTCCGGGAACGATACAGTAATTGGTTATGGGCGCGCGATCTGGTAAATATTTAATAGGGGTCTATCCAGGCACGTTTGATCCCATCACAAAGGGGCATTTGCACCTTATTCGGCGCGCCTCTTTGATGGTCGATCATTTGATTATAGGCGTAGCAGATAGCCCCCGTAAGGGACCGTTATTTGGGCTGCAGGAGCGCTGCAATTTGGTGCAGAGTGATATTGAAAACCTAAAAGATACTGGATGCGAGATTGAGGTGCGGCCCTTTAGTAAATTGCTCATACAGTTTGCCAAAGACATGAATGCGTCATGTATATTTCGTGGGTTGCGGGCGGTTTCAGATTTTGAATATGAATTTCAAATGACAGGTATGAATGCGAAGCTGGATCCCGATATAGAAACTGTATTTTTGATGGCGTCCGATAAATGGCAATTCGTTTCTGCCAGCTTCGTGAAAGAAATCTGTAGCCTTGGCGGAGACATTGAACAGTTTGTTACACCTGGCGTGGCCGCCCGGCTAAAACAAAAATTTGAAAAATAATCATTTTTTGTGTCAAGAAAACTTGACGTACGCGCTGTAAAAACATATCTTGCCCTTCGTCGTGGAGAACCTATTCACGAAAAAACAATATGATCGCTTAGCTCAGCCGGTAGAGCAACTGACTTTTAATCAGTAGGTCCGGGGTTCGAATCCCCGAGCGATCACCACTTTTCTTTTCCCATACAATCCGATACAATCCAAAAACACTAGCAAATCATGTTTCTATGGTATTTGGGAAGAGAAGGCTCTATTGCGTGCCTGCGTATTCTGACTACCGTATCGCTCTATTCTCATGTTATATTTATTGCCGTTGCCGTTGTTTTTATAAAGCGGCCGGGTTTTTATTTATGTTGCACTGCAAATTGACTTTAATGCAGTGCGGTAAAATTTTACTTTAAGCGACAGTGGTCATTAGTGGGAGATTATTACGCATGTCAGAACAAAGTTCAGTTTCAGAAGAAGAACGCACCGCCCTTGAGGTCGGTACAGTTGGTTGGGAAGCCTCTTTTATTAACGGCAGGCCTGATCATAAGGATTTGCGCCGCATTGCCGGAATCCAAGGCTTGTCAGAGGAGGAGCGGGTATATCTGGACCAAGACATAGAAAACCTTTGCGCCATGATTGATGATTGGGCCATTTGGGAAAGTGATGAAAAAATGGCACCACCGAAGGTTATTGATCACATGAAATCAATTGGTTTGTTTGGTCTTGGTGTGCCGAAAGAGTATGGTGGCAAAGGGTTTTCCGAACAAGCGCATGCCGCAATTATTAAAAAAATCGCGAGCCGGAGTTTTGCAGCCGGGATTATTCCAATGGTTATCAATTCGCTGGGCCCTGGAAAACTGGTTTATGAATATGGGACGCAAAAGCAAAAAGATGATATTTTGCCAAAAATTGCGAGCGGTGAGTATTTGACCTGTTTCGGCGCAACAGAGCCAAATGCCGGATCGGATTTGTTTGGCGGAATGGCATCGACGGGAACGCTAAAAAAAGACAATGATGGTGCTTTATATATTCACATTGATAATCTGGATAAGCGTTATATTACTTTGGCGCCAATTGCTAACTTGCTGGGCGTTGCGTATATGCTGAAGGATCCGGATAATTATCTTGGCCGTAATCAGGTGGATGTTGGTATGACTTTCTCACTCGTGCCACGCGATACTAAAGGTTTGATCGTAAATAAACGTTTGCGTCCAAACGGCGTACCATTCCCCAACGGTGTTATTCAGGGGGATGTTAAGTTGTCGCCGGATGGTGTTATCGGTGGTCTCGAAACAGCTGGGCAACACCAAAGATATTTACAGGAATGTCTGGCTGTAGGCCGGGGCATTTCCTTGCCAAGCTCCGCGACTGCGGCGTTAGAGGTTTCCTCACTTGCTGCTGGTGCTTTTGTCGGGGCCCGTACGCAATTTAATCGCACTTTGAAGGATATGGAAGGCTTGGAGGAGCCGCTGGCAAAGCTGGCTGGTTTTACCTACATGGCGCAGGCCGTCAGTTCCATTGCTGCAAAAACAGTGGATGATGGTGGTATGCCAACAGTGTCTTCGGCGATTGCCAAAAATCATCTGGTTGCGATGATGGAAGAAGGTGTGAATGATGCGGAGCGCGTTTTATGTGGTAAGGGGGTTATGGATGGGCCTTCAAATCCAATAAACCGTTCCATACGTGCCATACCTGTCGCCCATGCCGTTGAGGGCGCTTATTACCTAACCAAGCATTTGATTATTGGTGTACAAGGTTTGATGCGGTCTCATAAGCATGCGCGGCACATTTTTACGGCGCTGGAAGAAAAAAATATGGCCGCCATGGCGGGGCATGCTGTTCCGATGGTGGCTGAAACGGGGTATAGCTGGCTTAAAGCTATGCTACCAAGCTGGTTTCATTGTGGCGGTTTTTCGGATGTTGACCCGCAAACCAGACATTTTTATCGTCACATTAACCGCATGAGTAAATCCATGCAGATGGCGACCAATATGTCGATTATGCATTTACAGAAAGGCCTGATGGCAAGGGGGCGTACAGCCGGGCGCTTGGGAGATGTCATGAGCTATATGTATATTGCTGCCTGCACTTTAAGTGAATATGAAGCCAATGGACGCCAGAAGGATGAACATGATTTACTGCAATGGTCTGTGCGGTTTTGTCTTTATAAGGCTGAGGAGGCCTTTGATGACTTTCTCAGAAATTATCCTAACCGTAAAACGAAAAAGTTCAAACTAGCGGATGGGGCAGAAGACAAGGTGACCACTCCAAATAGAATATTGGGCGAAATTATGCGCGCTTCTATCTTTCCGTTTTATCAATTCCGTTCACGACGCTGGAAACCAAATGACTATCTGGAGCATCGCGTAGCCAATACAATAACGCGTCCATGTGATATAAGGGCAACCCTGACAAAAGATGTGTATCGTCCGACAGACCCGGCTGCGGAGACCTTGGCGGCGTTCGATGACGCATTGGAAAAATGGACAAAGGCGGCCGTTATTATTCGAGATGTTACACAGCAAAAGCGCGATTATACGGCCGAAGAGCAAGAGATTGTGACGCAAGCCCGTAAAGCGCAGGCTCGCATAGTTGCCGTTGATGAATTTGAAATGGATGTGAAAACACTAGCCCGTCCGGCATTGCAGCGTTAGTAACCGGTGCTAAAAGCCATAATATTGGGCAAGTGCCTTTGATACGCTCTTGCTTTTTTTTGCTATGCGTCACATGATGCGGATATGGATAAACAGGATATTAAAGCTGCGGAAAACAGAACAACCACTGAAAGCGTGGTTGAAGATCATGTGAATGGTGGACGCACATTTGGCCAGCGTTTGCGCGGATATTTCCTGGCAGGTATTTTGGTGGCTGCGCCCATCAGTATAACAATCTACCTGACTTACATTTTTCTGAATTTTATCGATAGCACGGTTGCAAGGGTTCTGCCGAAGGAATCATATGAAGGGGTCTATGGCGGGACGACCATGCCGGGGCTGGGTCTTCTTATCGCCATATTGTTTTTTATTTTTGTGGGCTGGTTTGCCACAAATTTCTTTGGGCGCCTGTTTATTCGGGCCTCTGAATTTATCGTTAATCGTATGCCGATTATTCGAACGCTATATAATGCGACCAAACAAATATTTGAAACCGTTATGGCCAGTAAATCGCAGGCCTTTCGGGAGCCGGTTATGCTGGAATATCCACGAAAGGGCGTCTGGTCCATCGGGTTTGTAACTGGCCGCACAGAAGGGGAGGTCCAGCGCATAACGGAAAATGAAACCATCAATGTTTTTGTGCCAACGACGCCAAATCCCACCTCTGGTTATTTATTGTTTGTTCCGAGGAGTGAACTAAAATACCTGGAAATGAGCGTCGAAGAAGCCATTAAGCTGGTTGTGTCTGCCGGTATTATTACGCCGCCTGACCCTGTGGAGGTGGCGGCAAAACGCAAGGCTGTTGAGGCTGCGAAAACGGCCAAGGCTGCTAAAGTTGCCAAACCTTCCAAAAAGGAAAAGCCAGAAAAGGCAGCGCGCGTCAAACAAGATAAGAAATAAGACGATAAGTATGTTTGACCATATCCGTTCCATACAATCGCGAGACCCGATAGAGCCGGGCTTTATGGAAGTGTTTCTGGGGTATAATGGTTTTCACGCCGTATGCTGGCATCGCCTGAGCCATATTTTATGGCGGCTCGGTTTACGTGCGTTGGCGCGGTTTAGTTCAAATCTGGCCCGCATCTTCACAGGCGTTGAAATTCATCCGCAAGCACAGATCGGAAAACGTCTTTTCATTGATCATGGCACTGGTTGTGTAATTGGGCAAACGGCTATTATTGGCGATGATGTTACGCTATATCACGGTGTTACACTTGGCGGTGTGGGGAAAAACGGTCATAAAATTAAACGCCATCCCACTTTGGAAGATGGGGTTATGGTTGGCTCCGGCGCACAAATACTTGGTGATATTACGATTGGGGCCAATGCTAAAGTGGGGTCAAATTCTGTGGTGGTGCAGGATATACCCAACGGTTGTACGGCCATTGGTATTCCGGCCAAGGTGATTTGCAAGGATGGCCGGGGTGCTGGAGCTTATGGTATGCCATCGGTTGAAGATTGGGTGATTTAATTCACGCCCCATTAACTATCGCTATGCTAGAATATAATCATGGCAACCGGTTGGAATTTGGAAAAAGTCTTATGTGGAGGCACGGCAGAGGCCTTTGTAAGAAAAAACTTTCCTGACGTAGATTTTCAGAGCGTTTATGGTCGCAGCGTATGTTTGATTGCGGATCATTATGTGACGTATGAATGCATGCCATTCTTTAAAATATTTAAAGATTTATTTCAGGTGAGCCTGAATCAAACGGTCGTTGAGTTACGGCCAGTGCGCGGCGTCGGTGATACACCAGAGCAAAGCGCACGTGATGCGTTGATGCAGATTTTTGAATATGATTTTGAAGAGGGCAATATTGGCCGGGGGCGTTTGGTTCGTTTTAGGCCAGAAGGGCACTCGGCGCGCCCAGTTGCTGGAAAAAAATATTGTATATTTAAGGATACTGACGGTGGCAGCGTGAAATCCTCCGCCCAGTCTTGCGCATTAGTGGCGCCAACCAACAATAGTGTTCATGCGATAATTGGACTGCAAAGCTATATCTGCCATATATCCGATGATCATCAAAACTACGATTCCGGTTATATGATGTGTGAGGCCGAAGCCTTATTTTTAGTCCCTTACGAGGGCTGATATTCATTTGCAGTGTTAGTCATCCGCTGCCTAAATATTTAATGGCTTGATCGCGTTCGAATAAATAAAGTAGCGTCTTTAAGGCTTGCCCCCGCTTACTTTCCAGCTTGGGGTCTTTATCAATAATCAGACGTGCATCATCACGGGCGGCCGCAATTAATTCTGCATGTTCGGAAGGGATGGCTAATTTGAATTCAATAATACCGCTTTGTCGCGTTCCAAGAATATCGCCGGCGCCGCGCAGTTGTAGGTCTTTTTCCGCAATGACGAAGCCGTCTTCTGTTTCTCGCATAGTGGCAAGGCGTTCTTTTGCTGTCTCGCCTAGCGGGCCGTGATATAGTAAAAAACAGTAGGATTTGTCGGCGCCGCGACCAACACGCCCTCTAAGCTGATGCAATTGGGATAGGCCAAAACGTTCCGCATGCTCGATCACCATGATGGTAGCCTCGGGAACATTTACACCAACCTCAATCACGGTTGTTGCCACAAGGATAGATGTCTCCCCTGTTATAAATTTTGCCATGGCAGCATCTTTTTCTTCGCCTTTCATGCGGCCGTGTATAAGACCGATGTTATCGGCGCCAAAGAAATGTTTTAAAATGTCATAGCGCTCTTCCGCCGCGGCAAGGTCAATTTTTTCCGATTCCTCCACCAGGGGGCAAACCCAGTATACGCGGGCTCCATTATTAATTTGCCGCTTTAAACCGGCAATCATGTTTTCGATTTTTTCCGAAGGAATTAGCCGTGTATCTACAGGCTTGCGTCCGGGCGGTTTTTCGTCCAAACGGCTGACATCCATATCGCCATAAGCTGTCAGGGTAAGCGTACGCGGGATGGGGGTCGCTGTCATGACCAGTACGTCTGTTCCTTTTCCCTTTTCCGACAGGGCAAGGCGTTGGTGAACGCCAAACCGGTGCTGTTCATCAATGACGGCCAGACCTAAATCCTTGAACGTGACGGCGTCCTGGAATATGGCATGGGTGCCAATTATAACTTGCGCTGCGCCGTTACGGATTTGTGCCAGCATGGTATCGCGGGCTTTGCCTTTGTCGCGGCCCGTAAGAATAATGGCCCGCACGCCTGCTGTCTCCAGATAGGGCTTTAGCCCCTCGTAATGTTGCCGCGCTAGAATTTCGGTTGGCGCCATTAATGCGGCTTGCGCCCCGCTTTCGATGGCACGCAGCATGGCAAAAGCCGCAACGATGGTCTTTCCGCTACCGACATCACCTTGCAACAGCCTTAACATTTTATATGGTGCGGACATATCGCTATCGATTTCATCTAGGCTGCGTTTTTGCGCGCCAGTAAGTTCAAAGGGCAGGGCGGCTGTAACTTTTGAGCGGAGCTCCCCTGTCCCGTTAAAGGTGCGGCCTGCCTTCTTGCGCTGGCGGTCTCGTACAAGCGCCAGCGTCAGCTGGTTTGACAACAATTCATCATAGGCTAGCCGGGCGCGTGCCGGGTGGTTGGGGTCCATGCCGTTTGCGCCCGGCGGGTGGTGGACATCATGAACGGCGCTGTGCCAGTCCGGCCAGTTGTTGCGCTTTTTGTATTCGTTGTCGCACCATTCTGGCAGGGGCTGCACAAAGCCTATGGCGCCGTCCATGGCTTTACGTAAGGTCTTATTGGTTACGCCTTGTGTGAGCGGATAAACGGGCTCCACGGCTTCAAGGGAGGCTCTTTCTTCTGGTGGCGCTATATCAGGGTGAACCATTTGTGCTTGCCCCTGATAATATTCAACTTTCCCGCTGATGATGCGTTGCGCGCCCTCGGGCAGTTGTTTTTTGATCCAGTCTTTATTGGCATGGAAAAAGGTGACGTTGAGTGTTCCGGTTTCATCGCTGCATTGTACGCGGTATGGCGCCGAACGGCGTGCATTGGGGAAGTGTTTGCCGACTGTTATTTCCATTGTCGCGATACGGCCATTGGGCGCATCTTTGATTTTTGGCGAAAACCGGCGGTCAATAAAGTCAATCGGAAGGTGAAATAGTAGGTCCAGAACCTTGGGGCCGCCGAGTAATTTTTCAAATAACTTGGCATTTTTTGGGCCAACACCGGGCAGGGCGGTCAGTGAACGAAAAAGCGGATCCAATATAAAAGGGCGTTGTGACATGCACAAAATATAAACGTTGCATGCTGGCAGGAACAGAGTTTTTTCAAATATAGCAATTACTCATTGTGCTACGTTGTTTTGTGATTAAAATGACGTCTATGAATGATACCATTGATAATATGCGCAAACGTTTGATTTTCCGTTCTGAACACCGCGGAACCAAAGAGATGGATTTGCTGCTTGGAAGTTTTGCCAAAAAACATGTGCCGGAATTCAATGAACAGGAATTGCGGGAATATGAGGCGCTGCTGGAAGAAAATGATCCGGATCTCTATAACTGGATCACGGAACAGGAAACCCCGCCTGAGGCTGTGGCTGGATATTCTATGTTTCCAAAAATAGTTGGGCATAAATATAAATACCAGAGTCTATAGAATATGGCAGGTTTCGTGCTTTATAAAGTATAGATTTGTGCTCGTGAATCTATAACCAGGCCGTATTAAAAGTTTCGATCCCATTGCGGGCCTGCATCAAGCATAAGCTGGTGCCTGCAGTATCTGCGTAACGGTTCGGTTTTGTTCATGACCCAGCTATTGTCTCGTGCATTCAGTGATATATCGTTATCGCTGTATCCAGGCAAGCGCCCTTCTAATTCTCTATCTTGCGGGGCATCCGGGGCCTTGTCATATTTTCTAATTTCTTCTACGAGACGTTTTATATTCTCAAGCTGGTCAAGTTGGCCGTATATTGTTAATGAAGGCCACGTTTGCATAAATTCGTGCTGAAATTTTATGAGGGCGCCTTCCATTGCCTTTTGTTTGATTGCTTGAATGAAATCAGCAGACCAACCGTGTTCGATCCATTTTTGATTGATGGCAACGCTGTCAATCTCGTTTCTTGCTAAACGGGCGAGAATGGATGAGTAGTCGATGTAGGAATTTTGCATATCCTCTTTGGCTTTATCGGTTAAGGGGAGGGCAAATATGGGAGCGTCTGTTTGTAAGTTTTCAATAGTTGGGAGCTCAGGGCTAATACCGGGCTTTTGATAAATGCAGACAGAAGCCATAGATTGACGTGAAAATTCATGGCGCAGCAATTGTCCTTTTGCGACGGCTTTTTCAAGAGTTTCTTTATATTGTTCTTCGTGATTCTCCAGGAAACCAATTGGTTTTGCTCCGCACAGCAACAGTTGCGGTGTGCGCCCATCATGGGGCATATGTATACCGGGCCTGGCCAGTGCTTTGAATATGGTGCGTAATGGAGATTTCATGGGTACGTATTACCATAAGGCGGAGAATACGGCAATATGAAAAAAGAGGCTTTTAATGTTTCTTGAAAATGGCGTAATAGGCATAACCGCCAAAAAGGTGGTGCAGTTTTAAGGTGCCTTTGCCTGAATCTTTTAACGCGTGAAGGTGCGCTTCAATTTCTGGTTTGTAATACACGTGGAACATCTTTAGCCACCAGAACAGGAGTGCACGAAATGGACGGGGGAGGCCGGATTGTGATCCGAAATCTATAATGTGTATTTCCCCGCCGCTTTCTAATAGATCCAAAGCATGGTCAAATGATTCTTTCCAAGGGGGGATGATGGATAATGCATAAGAAAAAACAAATTTATCGACGGGTTTTTTCAATGAAAATAAGGCTACAGGGTCAAAGGATTGTGCAAATCCTTGTTTAACTGTCACGCTATCCTGAAGGTTGTTTTTATCCAGCGCGCTCTGGGCTGTTTTTAACATTTCATCTGAGGCATCTATGCCGCAAAAATAATTATACGGGTAATGCTGGGCTAGTTTGATCAGGTTACGGGCGGTGCCGCAACCAATCTCGCAGACAACATCGTCGGCGGCGGGTCTGAGGCGCCGAATAAGAACGTCACGGCCAAGCAGGTAATATTTACGCGACGCATCGTATACATGGCGAGTCCACCGGTACATACGGTTCATATTACCGCGCATCTGGCTTTCTGTGATTGTCTGATCTTGAGACATCACTTTAACTTGCCTCTCACGCTTTTTTAGCTTTTTTGGATTTTTGTAATCCAAGTTCACCGCCCAATGTGTAAACGTGGAATCCGCCATAGATGGATGAACGGTCTTTTGCAACGGCGGCTTCGGACAGGCTTGGGTCGTAATGAAATTTCGACAGAATTTCCGGTTCCAGTGCGTCTGTCAATGGGCTGTCTTCACCGGCTGTGCGGAAGATGACGCGCGCCCCGGGGGCGCCTGTGCGCATTACTTCTTTCCAAAGCGTGTTTAGCTGCGTATCATTCATCCAGTCTTGTGCGTCCAAAAACACATAGCAATCCAGAGATTCTTGCGGTTGAGAGGCCAGAAATTCTGTAATAGAGGTGTGGAAGACCTGGGCGCGATCTGCGTTGGCTTTAATTTTTTCATAGTTTTCTTCGGTTAAATAACGCGGCACAGCCAGTTTCTTTTCGCGGTCATACCCGCGGCCAAAGGCTTGCCATGCAAAATAATTGTCCTGTATCGGGAAATCGCAAGCCAGGCGGCGCAGGCGATCACACAGCACATCGGCCATTTCTTCCTTGCCCTTGAGTTCATCAAATTGTGATGGGGGAATTCCCAAGCCATATAGGGCTGGCGGCATATTGCAAATAAAACGTACAAATTTCTTTTGGAAGATGGGCGCCAAGGTGCGGTTGAATATCTCTTCCTGTTCTTTCATATTGGTCGCGGTCAAAATATCGCGCGGGTCTTGCCCGTACAACTTGGCTACAAAGTGAACGGCACTAATAAAGCGCCCCAATAGGCCAAACTGGTAAACATTCTTGCGGAAGTAGTTAATTCGTTTTTCACCATTCAGGCGGCGGCCTTCCCAGTATTTTCGTGAAAATGGATCAAGATTCGGTTTGATGTATTGGTTATAAAGGCGAATGTTATCTTTGCTGTCGGCATGGGCGAAAAACTGAAAAAAGCTGTTATATCCAGGCAGATGCTTGGCGGCGCACAGCTTTAGCCGTGCCAGGGATACATGCGCAGGGTTCAGGTCGATGGCCTTAACGGCGGCTGGTTGTTCGGTCAGGTAATTCATAATGTTACAGCCGCCAGAAGCAATCGTCATAATTCTGGATTTGTCTTTTTGTATCTTGAGGGCCGGCAGATCAACTTCGGGATCTTCCCAGATTTGTGGATAAACAAACCCCCGGAAAGCAAGGGTGAAAAGGCGCTCTTGAAAGCCGCGGGCGGATATGGGGCTGTTTTTGTGCACAGCGCTGCCCAGCAGGTCTTTTGTGTTGTTTTCCCCTGCGTTTGCATCACTTGCAACTGATACGGCAGTATCGTTCTTTTTCTGAGCAGCCTGAGCCATGTCGATCACTCTTTTCTTTTGTTGTCTTGCTTGAAGTGGAATCTATATATAAAAACGCAGCAGAACACAAACATGAAATGTATTTTTTAAGGCAAGGCAAACGTGGACAATATTGCGACAAAGCAAAGTGATGCAAATGGAATGTGTATTCTGTATGGTGCCCCGGATGGCCAGGACGCCAGAATTCTGGCAGAAATGGCGCGTGCACTTATGCCAGAGGATCGGGTTCTGATGCATATCGCGCTGGATGACCGGCGCATGGCAGAGCTAGAGGAATTGCTGGCATTTTTTGCGCCGGATGTGTCGGTGGTAAAGTTTCCGGCTTGGGATTGTCTTCCGTATGACCGGGTATCGCCCAGTGGTGATATTGTTGCCGCGCGTGTTACGGCGCTTTCGCGTCTTTTGGGCTGGGAAGAGGAAGCGAAGCGCTATCCACGGATAGTTTTAACATCGGTCAATGCGGCCGTTCAACGGGTAATGCCAAGAGAGGCGCTTCGTGGTGCGAGTTTTACAGCGCAGCGGGGGGGAACACTCGATTTGGAGGCCATGCAAGCGTTCCTGATCCATAATGGCTACACGCGTACCGAAACGGTTCGGGAGGCTGGAGAATATGCCATGCGCGGAGGGATTATTGATTTATTCCCATCTGGTTTTCGCCAGCCGGTCAGGCTAGATTTATTTGGTGATGAGATTGAAACGATACGTGCTTTTGACCCGGATACCCAACGTAGTGCGGATGTTCTGAAGAGCTTTTCTTTGCAACCCGTCAGTGAGCTGTTCCTGGATAAGGAATCGATTTCGCGCTTTAGGAAGGGGTATCTGGAATCTTTTGGTGTTGTGCGGGCGGATGACCCTTTATATGAGGCTGTATCGGAAGGGCGCCGTTATAATGGTATGGAACATTGGCTTCCGCTTTTTTATGATCATTTGGATACTCTTTTTGATTATGTTCCCGGTGCGCAAGTAACCTTTGATCACCATGCCCCTGAATCCCATGATGAGCGCATGGAGCAGGTACAGGATTTTTTCTCGGCGCGCCAAACAATGCGCCAGGCGACGCTAACGGGGTCAAAAAAGGAAAAAAGCGTTAGCATAAGTGGGGCGCTTTATAATCCGCTACCGGTTGAAACGTTATATCTGGCGGAAAATCACTGGGATACACTTGTTCAGCAGGCTAAGGTGTTCTCTCCGTTTTCTGGCGGGCAGGACGACAAGGGCTTGGCGCGTAAAGGGCGTGATTTTGCCGATATTCGTGCAATGCCTGATGGGGACATATTTGCGGAATTAAAAACATATATATCCTCGTTAGATGTGAAAACCCTATTGGCCGCTTATAGTGAAGGATCGGCTGACCGGCTAGCCGGACTTTTGAATGAACACGGTTTGAAAGCCGTTAGAATTCAAAACTGGGACGCGGTTAAAAAACTAAAGCCCGATCAGATTGGCGTTGCCGTTTTGGCGCTGGAGAATGGTTTCGTAGCGCCGGATCTGGCCGTTCTGAGCGAAACGGATATATTCGGTGATCGTTTAACGCGCAAAAGCTCTAAAAATCGTAAGGCTGATAATTTCTTGCGCGAGGTCTCTAGCCTGAATGAAGGCGATCTGGTGGTGCATATTGATCATGGGGTTGGCAAATTTATTGCGTTAGAGACTTTAAAAGCTGCCGGAACGCTGCATGATTGCCTGAAAATTGAATATGCAGGCGGGGATAAATTATATGTACCCGTGGAAAGCCTTGAGGTTCTGGCGCGCTTTGGTGCCGATGAGGGCGCTGTCCAGCTTGATAAGCTCGGCGGGGCAGGCTGGCAGGCCCGCAAGGCCCGCGTCAAAAAAGATTTGATGGCCATGGCCGATCATTTGCTGTCCATCGCGGCCGCGCGTAAATTGAAAAAAGCGCAAAAGTTGGATGTAAATGAACAGGTTTACAATCAATTTTCTGCAAAATTCCCGTATTCAGAAACCGAAGATCAGGAGCGCGCGATCACGGATGTTATTGCCGACATTTCCGGTGATTACCCGATGGACCGCTTGATTTGCGGTGATGTTGGCTTTGGTAAAACCGAAGTCGCTATTCGCGCGGCCTATGTTGCGGCTATGGCGGGGGCGCAGGTCGCGCTGGTTGTTCCCACAACCTTGCTGGCGCGCCAACATTATAATAATTTCTCGAACCGTTTTGCCGGTAGTGGGATTCGCGTTGAGCAATTGTCTAGACTTGTATCCCCCAAACAGGCGGAAAAGGTGAAAGAGGCCATGCGTGATGGGCATGTGAATATTGTGATCGGTACGCATGCCCTGTTCGGAAAAGGCGTGAAATTCGATAATCTTGGCCTTGTTATTGTCGATGAAGAACAGCGTTTTGGCGTAAAGCAAAAAGAGCGCTTGAAAGAGCTTAAGTCCGACGTCCATGTTTTGACGCTTTCTGCCACGCCAATTCCACGTACGCTGCAAATGTCACTGACTGGAGTTAAGGAAATGTCCTTGATTACCACGCCGCCTGTTGACCGGTTGGCCATACGCACTTTTGTAATGCCGTTTGACGGTATGATAATACGAGAGGCCCTAATGCGCGAACATTACCGAGGCGGGCAGAGTTTCTATGTTTGTCCGCGTATTAAGGACATGAAGGAGTTACAGGATAATTTAAAGGACATTGTGCCGGAGCTAAAAGTTGTGACCGCCCATGGCCAGATGACACCCACAGAATTAGAGGACCGCATGACGGCCTTTTATGAGGGACAGTATGATATCTTGCTGGCGACCAATATCATTGAAAGCGGTATTGATATCGCCAGTGCCAACACCATGATTGTCCACCGCGCCGATATGTTCGGCCTGGCCCAGCTCTACCAGATACGCGGGCGCATTGGCCGCTCGAAAATGCGGGCTTATGCCTATCTGACCTATCAACCTGGGCTAAAACTCAATGATCAGGCGATGAAGCGCCTTGAGGTGATGGAAACGCTGGATACACTCGGTGCCGGCTTTCAACTCGCCAGCCATGACATGGACATACGCGGAGCAGGGAATTTGCTGGGCGAGCAGCAATCGGGCCATATCCGCGAGGTCGGCGCGGAGCTTTATCAACAAATGCTGGAAGAAGCTGTCGCCGCCGCACGGGAAGGCGTGGGGCTGGACGACATGAAGCAGGAACAATGGGCGCCGCAGATTAATCTGGGTATTTCAATTCTGATCCCCGAAAACTACGTCGAAGAACTAGGCGTGCGGATGAGCCTTTATCGCCGTTTACAGGATTTAGAGACGCCGGACGATATTGAGGGTTTCGCCGCCGAAATGATTGACCGCTTTGGCAAGTTGCCGGAGGAGGTGGAGAACCTGCTCTCTATCGTGGCAATAAAGCAGCTGTGCAAAAAATCTGGCGTATCCCACGTCGATGCGGGGCCGAAAGGGGCGGTAATTGCTTTTAAAGACAACGCACCGCCCAATGTCGGGGCGCTTATGAACTGGATACAATCAAAGGCCGGAACGGTAAAAATCCGCCCCGACCAGAAATTATCTGTGATCCGCGTCTGGGAAAAACCGCACCACAGGGTGAATGGGGTGCGTACCCTGATGAAAGAATTATCAAAACTCTAAGGTTGCGTTTTTAATATCACAGGTGGCAGAAGGGGAGCCGATTACATCACCGTCCCAAGTCGATCTTTCACTCGTATCCCTGCAATTTTTGATAATTGTGGTAATGTTGCCGTTTTCAACAGCGTATCCGTATAAATCGCTAGATGACGCATGATTTTCAACGGCAAGTCTTTTCAAATTGTCGATGCATTGCTCGGCGCTGTCCACCGCAATTGTAAACGCATGCCCCGTGCCATTCAATCTTCCGCGATTGACGTCATCAATAATAACGCATTGTACTTCATTTTCATGACTTGCATTGTGATTTACGCCAGCTTCTGCCGCATCTGTAAAAGCTGCTGATGTACTCATGGCCAGCCCGGCTGCTACTAACCCAATAATTTTTTGCATGTGTAATCTCCTGCCGTTTGATTTTGTTTGTGTATATGGTGTGTGTACGTTGATGAGGGGCTTGGTTGAGATTTAAGGGCTCCCGATATCCAAACTTTCGCAAGTGTGTCCGGCACTATATCTATTCTCTGAACAGACAAATTCTTTTATTTTCGTGAATCTATGATAGACGGTTGCGTGAACTTGTCTCGATTTTGCTGTTGCATTTACAGCAGCATCATAACATTGCCTCATACTGCGTATGTCTAAAAACTTTTGGGAACGCCCATCATCGATAGAGCAAACTGATGCTGAATAAAGATCTGCACTAACGTCTTGGCGTTGTATTGTTTTTTTATCATCGGCAAAGGCGTTTCCGGCGGTGATGCTGAGTGCGGCTGCGCCGGCGGCAAGGGTTTTAAGATGTTTGTTCATTACTAAGCTCCGTGTTTCAAATAATTGCGGTCATTTATATACATAAAAATATAATATGTCAAATAATTCAAATTTGGTCTTTTGCGGAAACTATGGCATCCTGAGAGGATGGGTCTTTACAGCCATTAAAGGAGAATGACCGTATGTCCAGAGAATATGCCGAAGGGCGCATCAAGGAAGCCTTAAAGAAAACAAACGGCAATGCCGTACGCGCCCGCCAACAGGTTATTGCCTGGACTTACGAAGATCCCAAGCTGTTGCATGCCCTGACCAAGGCGCATTTGACTGGTATTGTGGCCTATAATATTGAGCGCATTCTGGCCGGACGCGGCACCGCAGAGGAAACGCATACCTATACACAAGAATCAGCCAAAAAATCTGATGTCAAAGACAAGGAAGAAAATTTCGGTATGGAGCTGCTGAAGGCTGTGGCTGGAAACGGCGGCGTACAATTTGGTATGGAAAGTTATAGCGGCGGCGGGCAGCGCCGTAAAAAAGTGTCCAAAAGTCATATTGATGCTATTAACGCTTTGACAAAAGGGCGCAAATCCTCAGAATAGAGTTTATGCAGCCTTCGCCTCTACTTCATAATAATGACTGGTCAATTGTTGAAAAACTGCCGCAGGATGGCACGTTTCGTACGTATACGCGCATAGAGAAAAACGGGAAAACCGCCTTGCATATGGATTGTGGGCCGCTTGAGGGCGTTCCTTTGGTGACGCGGGTGAGTGATTTTGTGCCGATTTGTGAATGGTTGCGCTCTATCGGATTGCGTGCGCCGGAAATTTACGAATTGGATGAGCTTAACAACGCCGCCATTATAGAGGATTTTGGCCGCGTCTCTGTGAAGCAGGCCATGGCAAACGGTGTTGACCGTATGCAAATTTATAAAACGGCCGGACGCATTCTGGAGGTAATCCAGCAAGCGCATTGTGATCTTGATTTGCCAAACTTTCAAACCTCTTTCATGCGTAAAGCGAGGGAACGCTTTGCTATGTGGTATGTGCCTGTCTTGCACGGCGCATCCAACCCGGACGGCTTTGCCGAGGAATATGCCGCCATGTGGGATGAAATTGAGCGCAGCATTGGCCCTTATGAAGAGTGTTTTATGCATGTTGATTTTCACGTTGAAAATCTAATGTATTTGGGCGGTGAGGGGCTAAATTCAATCGGTATTATTGATTTTCAGGAAGGGATGTATGGGCCCAATTCTTATGACCTTGTGAATTTGCTTGAGGACATGCGGGCCGATGTTCCGCCAGATATTCAACATGAATTGCTGAAAGACAAATCAGAGAGCTTTCGCAATTGGTACCGCGTTTTGGGAACGCAATTTCATTGCCGTTTGTTGGGCCAGATCATTCGATGGGCCGTGGTTGAAGATAAGTGTCAGTATATGCAGTATTATGATCGTTTGCTGCCATATGTGGAGCGCGCGCTGGATGACCCGGTGCTGGCACCTTTCCGGGCCTGGTTACAGCGCGAGGGAATCGTTTTGCAGGATGCATCGCGTCTGGATTGGCAAGGGCGGCGCGATTTTATTGCCGATGATGCCATATAAACTTCTAATTCCTCTTGATTCTATGACGCATAGCTGTTTTTAAATACCGTATCTATAATATTTCAAACAATGGAGATCCCGAATGGCCCTCGTAGCAGACAGATTATCCCGCATTAAACCCTCCCCAACCATTGCCGTGACGAACAAGGCGAAGGAATTGAAGGCGGCTGGTAAGGATGTCATCGGTCTGGGGGCCGGTGAGCCGGATTTTGATACGCCTGATTTTGTGAAAGAAGCGGCTAAAGCGGCTATGGATCGTGGTGAAACCAAATATACAGCCGTTGATGGGACGCCAGAATTAAAAGATGCCATTATTGCCAAGTTTAAACGCGATAATAATTTGACCTACACACGCGAACAAATAACGGTTGGCACCGGCGGGAAACAAACGCTGTATAATGCATTGATGGCCTCGGTTAATCCGGGTGATGAGGTCGTGATTCCAGCGCCTTACTGGGTTTCTTATCCTGATATGGTTTTGTTGGCCGAGGGAACGCCTGTGCCTGTGGCTTGTAGCAAAGAAAATTCGTTTAAATTACAGCCATCTGATCTTGAAGCGGCGATTACCGATAAAACGAAATGGGTGATTTTAAATTCCCCCTCTAACCCAACCGGCGCCGCGTATAGCCGAAAAGAAATGAAAGCCTTGACCGATGTGCTGGTGAAGTATCCGCATGTCTACATTATGACGGATGATATGTATGAGCATCTGGTCTATGACGGATTTGAATTTTGTACGCCGGCCCAGGTGGAGCCTGCCTTGTTTGACCGTACGCTCACCTGTAATGGTGTTTCCAAATCCTATGCGATGACAGGCTGGCGAATTGGTTATGCGGCTGGGCCAAAAGAATTGATCAAGGCCATGGCCAAAATTCAATCACAAAGTACATCTAATCCGTGTTCAATTGCCCAGGCTGCTGCTGTCGGGGCATTAAACGGGGACCAATCCTTTTTACAGGAACGCAATGCCGTCTTTAAAGAACGCCGCGATATGGTGGTTGATATGTTGAATGATTGCGAAGGCCTTGAATGTTTGAAGCCGGAGGGAGCGTTCTATGTTTACCCATCATGCGCCGGTGTGATTGGTAAGACCACGCCTGACGGAAAAAGCATCGAAACCGATGGCGATTTTGTGACTTATTTATTGGAAAGTGTCGGGGTTGCCTGTGTTCAGGGTGAGGCCTTCGGTCTGTCCCCGTGTTTCCGCATTTCTTATGCGACATCAACCGAGAATTTGAAGGAGGCTTGCGCCCGTATCAAAAAGGCTTGTGCTGCCTTAAAAGGCGAGGCTAAAGCGGCGTAGCGATATGTGGCGATATATATGTCTGTAGGTTTGGTTTGATCTACGCAGGGCCCGCCGGAATCTCTGGCGGGTTTTGCTTTTGGGGGGCGTCTTTGTGATCATCATTGGCAGGTGCTGGCCTTTGTATTGACAGTGTCGGCGCAGCGGGTGCGTTTACCAGATCTTTAATGTAATTGATCAGGAAATTGCGCCCTTGTTCGGATTTCCTGATCTGACTGTGGCCGCCGTTAAGTTCCTTGATAGTGGCCCCCATAATTTTTGCAACCGAATGGGAAAGGGCATTATAGCTAACTTTGTCTTTTTTACCCAGCAGGAAGGTCGGTTTGATGTCTTTCAATATATCCGGAAAACCTTGGGCGTGAATATCCCGCACCAGCTCGCTTGTAGGGCCGTCCATATATAAAGCCTGACGGTGGTTGGCCATAGATTTTAAATAGTCTTCGGATTGCAGGGGCGCTGCCGCGCGCGTGAATTGACGCTCTAGCCAGGTTGTCCCGACCGCATGGCGACTGAAGATTTTAGAATATAACTTTGTAAAGGGGGCCAGGATTGTGTTTCGGTGATAGGCGGATCCATAAAATGGGGAAGCGAAAATTGCCCCAGTATAGCGCTGATTGATGCGTTCTGCCTTGTCTTCATCCATCAATAACTTTGTCATCAAAAAGCCGCCAGTTGAATGATTGGCGGCAATGAGTGGCAAGGTGCCCGATGTGATATCGTCTAATTCACCATCCAGATAGACAGCTTTCGCAATTTTTTCGTAATCTTCGAAGAAATCAATTTCATCAAGCGGGTTTGGTAACGATACCAAAATGATATTAATGTTGTTCTCCATAAGATCTTCCATTAGATCCTCATAGAGGAGGGGGCTGGATTTGAAGCCCTTTATAAAGTGAATTTCTGCAATGGGGTTGTCACATTCGATGGCTGTAACAAGGGTTGTGACCCCGCCTAGACTGGCATATTGTACCGGACAGTGTTCAAACGATCCTGTTTTTTGATCGCGGTGTGTAGAGATAGGTTTCTTTTCAATTGTCTCCAAAGTGTCATCCGTCTTTGATCTGACTGTTTACGAAAAAAATTATATTCGATTCTTTTAATGTTTGCAGCATAAATTATTCACAGCATGGGCGACGGTACGCCTTGATCAGGGTTTATATCATTGTTGTCGTTGCTGTTGTTATGATCTTTGTTCGTAGATGAGAATTTAGGGAAGCGAGCGCCAAAAGTTAGGAAGTCAATAAAGCTGCGGTCTTGCTGGGATCTTTTTGCATCGCTTTTGGTTTGTGGAAATAACGAATCAATGTGTTCCAACTTGGCTTGTAATTCTTCTTCGCTAATGTATTTTTTTGCGCACGCATATTTTAGTCCTTCTTTGGCTTCGTGCACCAATTCTTCTAAATTATCCCGAACCATGGCCCAGCCAAAATCTGTCAGCACAGAAACTTTTGCATCGCTGGCATCAATCATGTTCATGGCGGGAAGCCGCTTTGCCTCTGTTTCCACGCACCCTTCGGTCACTTCAGGCGGGTAATCGCTGCCATATATTTTAAGCTGGTCTTTGTATTTGTATCGATTTAGCGATATTTTGGGGTCAATAATCTTATCAATAAAGATGGCGTGTTCATGACCCAGCTCTTCCTCCAGATCACGAATGGCCTTTGACGTGTTAAAGAGTAACGGAATGTTTAATAGGGGGGCGCCTTCAGACGAATCCAGGCGGCCAAGCAATAATAATTGCCCCATGCGTTCTGGGTTTAAATCCGGCGGCATGATTCCGGTTCCTATGCTGACGCCGTGGCGTTTTAAGGTTCCCTGTAATTTTTTTTCGTCTATCGCCCTTGAGAATTTGCGGCGTACCTCATTCATTGATGCTGCCATGGTATTGTGACTGGCGATATCATCGTAATGCTGGCCGGAATACGGGGAATAATATGGCTTGAAAATCGTTTGTGCGGGCATGCTGCGTTTAGGCACTTCGGCTAGCGGTAGGCCTTGATGGGAAACATGCCCGTCCCAGTTTTTAACGCGTTTAATGACCGTATGGGCTTCCGCCTCACGTTTGTTAATGTTAAAGGCTTCGGAATGCAGGCCTGTGATTGTGTCCGAAACTGTCGCCAGGCTTCCGTCTGCGAATATCAAATGCTGGTCCAAGGCATCGTAAATCGGTTCCGCGGAAAAGAAGAACCCCTCTACCTCTTTGTTCGCGCGCTCCAGAATCCTTTTAATGACCGGTAACACCGTCTTTTCAGTGAGGCCGGAATGCAGGTTAAATGTGCTGGTAAGTGATGATGACTGTTCCTTGGGGACATCCTCTACCGAGCCGGTAATAGTCCGCCCAATATCGCGGGCTTTGTCTATGAGGGTGTTAATGGCCTTGGCAAATTTTCGGTCGCGCCGTTTACTCCAGGTTTCGATACTGTGAATAGCCGCTTCGCAGGCCTTGATTTTTAGCTCCAGCTTAACCATGTCATTGTAATAATCTTCACGGTATGGCTCAAACGTCTCCTGCGCGACTTGAATTAATAGATCATTATATTCACGTGCGGAGAATTTGGGGATGTGTGATCCCGGTTCTATTGGCATGTTCAGTACGGATGCAGGGGTGCTGCCGATCGAATCGCCGGCGAGCATGTCATATTGCCAGGCAATAGGTATGCCTGTTAAATCCTCAAGGAAGATTAAAACTTGAGCCTGTGAGATTCCGTGTACGGAACCACCGCTCAAATACAGCGTGCGATAGCTTATGTCATCGGATTTAAAAAAAGCCAATGAGTGCCCCTGTTCATTTTTTATTTTTACTTTTTATATTTTGATTAGAAGCATAAGCATTTTGAAGAAAAATTCAAGTTGAGCAAGTTGTGCACTGCACACTGCTTGTGTATTAAATGCTTTTTTAGTTGAGCTTACTTGAAAAAATACTTACGGCGAAGTGTCCGAAGCCAGTTATGTTTGCCCCGCATTCCTTTGTCTCTGTTTTGTACAAGCAAATGACAGATATGATCGAAGATGTGCTGATTTTCTTCTATGATGCTATACGCAAAATGTTCCAGTTTTTTCAGGTTTTCAGGGCTGGCATCATCAATTTGCGGGCTCGGCATGGAGCTCATTGCCTCAGATTCGCTGGAAAGCATGGATTTATTCAAAACAAATAGATGGCTGCCCATTTCCTGGCGGAAGCTGTCAACCAAGGCCGATTCGGAAGCGTGGAAGAGAATTTTTATCAGCGGAAGATCATTGACCGGGTCGACCACACCAAGTCCGCCATAACGGTTCCAGTCTTCTTTCTTAATAGACTTCAGGTCGTATCCTGTTCCCAGAACAATCATTAACGGTGTCGTGTCTTCCGGTATGTGCTGCTTGATGGCCCCATGATAGGAAATACAAGGATTGTCAAAAATGCTTCCATCTATACCGGAATATTCAATTTTGTGATGGCGGTCTTGATGGCGGGCTTCGAAATGGTGACAGGGGAAATAAGTTGGTGCGGCGCAGCTGGCTGTTACGGCGTCAAATATAGAAACATCGGGGGTTGCCTTTTGATTGCGTGGCAGCGTCATTTTTTTGAGCCATACAGCGTGACCGCCTTCGTCTATGAAATTGTTTTTAGTGTGGACCGGGGCTTCCTGTGTTTCGCCGGCTTCTGATACAACGGTTAGCTGATCCCCGTCGATATTGTAAACGGGTATAATCAGGTTTTTTAAGCTCTGGTTGAGCTTTGTATCCCCATATAGAGCCCGCAAAGCACGCTTCAGGTTTATGGGGTCGTAATGCCCGTGTTTGAACAGGGAATCAAGCTGCCCGATTTTCATTGTACGGTTGTTAAAGTCATGTATGAAGCCGCGAAAATCCCGGAATCTGTCGCGCGGAAAAATTTTGATGCCATCACGTTCGTAAAAGCGCACCATGTGCCGGGCACGGAACTTGGGACGATATGGCGCGTCTTCTTTAGGGATATTAAGGGCGGCATTTAAAATGGAGCCTGTGGAGGGACCGCAAAATGTGTCCACCATATCCGCCATACGCAAACCGGTTACTTCTTCCATGCGCGACATAATATGTGCAGGAACAAGGCCGCGCATGCCGCCACCGTAATTAAAAAGAATGATATGTTTGTTGTTATGTTTAGGCATGTTTTTTATTTATATGGTATCGCGCCTTAAGCATAAAAGAAAGGGCAACGAATAATTCGTAAAACAAAAGGGGGGATTTGCGTCCATGCCCCAGAAACAAAAAACCGGGTCTCTGGGATAAATCCCGGACCCGGCGAGTTGAACAGGGAGGTTTCACGTCTGGGAGACGTAGGATCTCTAAGAGAGACCCTGATCAACGCGTCGCGCTGATGAGTTAGTTTATATACTTTTATACGCCTTACCGTCTATACATATTTTAACAACGCAGCCATGCGTTTTGTGCATGGGGTGGCACATGATTTGATCATAACAATGGTGCTTTGCGGAGGGGTTGTCTATAAGTTATAGATTTTTCTGCATTTTTTTTGTGCGTAGCCATGAATTTACAATTCAATTTTAAATTGCGTGTTTGCGACATGGCGTAATAAAAAATCACGAAAACTGGATATTCTTCGTGAATTTCTTCTCTCTTCTGCATAAACGAAGAACAGGTCCAGATCGGGGCGGGTGACCTGCGGAATAATAATTTCAAGGTTTTTATCGGCCTGAATAATGTAATCGGGGAGCACGGCAATGCCGGTGTCGTTTTTGGCCGCCTGTATCATGCCGTTCATAGAATTGACCAGCATGACGTTTTCCTGATTGAAATTTATGTCAATTTCTTCCAGCAGCCAGTTTACATGGGCAAAGGGGGGGACGGCCTGCGGGATATAGCCAAGCAACCAGTGATCATGCAGGTCATGCAGGCGTTCCGGGCGCCCGTGTTCATCAAGATAATCTTTGCTGGCACAAATATGAAAGCCCATCGACGTCAGGTGGCGCTGTATAAGGTCGGGCTGTTCGGGCTTGTTCATGCGCAGGGCAATGTCGGCCTCCCGCATTCCCAGATTTAGAATTCTATCATCAAATAACAATGTAAGCTGCAAGTCAGGATGCGCGGCGCGTAAATCCTTTAATTTTGGGAAAAGCCAGCTGGTGCCAAAAAATTCCACCATTGTAACCATTAATGGCCCGCCCGCACGTTGGCGGGTGTCCATTATTTGCGCTTCTATATGCGTGAGCTTTTTAAAGATTTCCTGCGTGGTATCGTAAAGAAGCTCCCCTTGCTCGGTAAGGATAAGCCCGCGGGCATGCCGGTGAAACAACGCAACTCCGATAGACTCTTCCAAGGTGGAAATTTGCCGGGACACCGCAGATTGGCTTAAACCCAATTTTTCACCTGCGCGCGTGAAGCTGCCTTCTTTCGAGACGGTATGAAAAATACGGAGCTTATCCCAATCCATTTTATATTGTCCTTTATCCTATTGGGATTTAGAAGATGTCATTACTCGGCGGCTTCGGTGCTGGGCTGAAGGGTCTCTTGTACGGCCAGGAATCTGTCCGCTTCCAGCGCTGCCATACAGCCCATTCCTGCGGCGGTAACGGCCTGCCGGTATGTGTGGTCGGTAACATCACCTGCGGCATAGACGCCTGGGATCGAGGTCTCGGTCGAATCAGGCTTGGTAATGATGTAATTTAACTCATCCATTTCCAGCTTACCTTTAAACAAATCTGTGGCCGGATCATGGCCAATGGCGACGAAAAACCCTTCGGCTTCTAATGTAGTTTCTTCGCCTGTTTTTACATTTTTAAGCCTTAGGCCTGTCATTCCTTGTTCGTTTCCAATGACTTGTTCAACGGTTGTGTCCCATATAAACTCCATTTTGTCATTGTCAAACAGGCGGTCTTGTAAAATCTTTTCAGCGCGCAGGGTGTCACGGCGATGGATTAAGGTGACCTTGGAACAGAAATTTGTAAGGAACAGGGCCTCCTCTACGGCGGTATTGCCTCCGCCAACAATGGCCACTTCTTTGCCGCGGAAGAAAAATCCGTCACAGGTCGCGCACGCGCTAACGCCTTTTCCGCGGTATTCGTATTCGCTGTCCAGGCCCAACCATCTTGCTTTTGCGCCGGTGGCAATCACAATGGTATCACCTGTATATACGGTGCCGCTGTCGCCGGTTGCCTTATAGGGGCGGGATGAAAAATCGACGTCCTGAATGTAATCACTGACCATGTGTGTGCCGACATGTTCTGCCTGGGCGCGCATTTGTTCCATTAACCATGGCCCTTGAATAACATCGGCAAATCCGGGGTAGTTTTCGACTTCGGTTGTGATCATTAACTGCCCGCCTGGTTCCGTCCCCGTGACCAGTGTGGGGTTTAAGTTGGCACGCGCGGCATATATTGCGGCTGTATAGCCGGCCGGGCCGGAACCAATAATTAAAACTTTGCTGTGTGTGTTACTCATTATTTTATGCTTCTTCTTTTTTATTCGGCTTTTTTGAATGTGGTTACTTCCTATGAAATATACCTCTTTCTAAAGTTTTTACGAGGGGATGTCAGCCTTAAATCTATCTTTCATCCTCATTTTTATGGCTTGTGCCACTTTTTCAGCGTCGTTTAGCGGTTCATAGGTCCATTTTTCCAAGATTCCGTTAAAGGGTTTCATTGCGCCGCGGTTTTTTAGCATGTCATATAGCGCCGTGAACTTGGCGGAGCCGCCCTCAAGGTTGATTGCATATAAAGGCTTTCCCGTTGTGGCCGCTTCCGATAACATAGAGGCACTGTCGTTGGTGGCAATAATATAATCGGCATAAGCCAGAAACCCGAAATAGGGGTTCTCCCCCTCACCATCCCAGAAATATATACTATCCCCATGCAAGGAGGCGCGTAATTTTTTACGAAAATTCGCGGGTGTGCGGCGTGACACTGTAATCATAAGCCCCGCTTTCAGGGCTTTTAATTGTTGTATCAGTGTATCCACTGTTTGTTCGCTCATTTTATGGGTCTTGCTGTTTCCGCCAATTAAAACGGCCACGCGGGGTGCGGGCAGGGGGGATAAGAGGTCTTTGAATTGTTCATGGGCCCGCTTGAGCTTTTGATCTGTAATCCGGTTGGGGGTTGCGGCCGTGACAATAACATTTTTGCCGCGAAGGGGATCGTGCGCGGGTACGGCCACCAGGTCAAAATTCCCCGGCCTGATTCGCGGGTCTTGCAGTTGTACTGTAAAGGTTTGTTCATTGCTCATTTTTTTAATATAGCGCGAAACGGCAATGCTTTTGCGGCCACCAGCAATGAGAATATCTGGCCATGGAGGATATATCAGCGGGTCAAAGGCCCACCATGTCTCCATACCAAGATAGGGGGATAGGCTTTTCCAGGGCTCGCGCAGATGAATGCGTTTGATAACAGGGCGCATGCCCAGAGCCTCGGCCACGCCAATACACTGGTTTTCAGTTCCTGCGATCCCTTCGGTCACAACCCAGCAGCTTAAGTGTTGTTTTGATTTTTTCATGACAATGTACTGTATGCTAAAAACTCATGAATTTCATGAGGAAAATGCTTGCGATTTTATATGTAACTTTATATCTATTAAGCGACATAATAATAAAAATAATTCTGTAAAAGAGAAATAATCGTTTAATTTAACGTAATTAATATAAAGGTTGAGCAGTCATGGCGCGCGCAAAATTGGATAAAATTGACAAAAAAATATTAAAGACTCTGCAGGATAATGGCCGTATTACCAATGTAGATTTGGCGCAAAGCGTAGGTATATCTGCACCGCCTTGTTTGCGCCGCGTTCGGTCTTTGGAAGAAATGGGCTTTATCAAAGGGTATCATGCGAAAGTCAATCATGGCTTTTTGGGCTATGGCGTTACTGTATTCGCCTCTGTGAAATTAACCTCACAGGCCGAGGGCGATTTGCTGGCATTTGAAAAACAGATTAAGGAATGGCCCATGGTGCGGGAGTGTTATATGCTTGCCGGAGATGTAGATTTTATGTTGAAAGTTGTAGCCAAAGATTGGGATGACTATCAGGAGTTTTTGACTCACGACCTGACGGCGGCGGCAAATGTAACATCGGTGAAATCATCTCTGGCCATTCGCGCAACAAAAGATGCGCCGGGCATTCCAATTGAGGTGGAATAGAACGCGCAAGATAAAAAAGCCGCATAGTTGTTGCGGCTTTTTTGGGTTTATTCTACGCCAGGCGGGGGCGGCGTATTGTTGCTATTTTCTTGTTGCTGAATGTCTTGTGACTTTTTGTATCCAATATATCCATAGTTAATCGCAAGTGCACCGCTTATCATACCAGTGACTGTAACCGGATGAAATCCCGATTTGGCGGCTGCAACAGCTGCGGTTGCAACTGCGGCTGCTCCAATGCCCATACCTAAAAGGTTGGCGGTTTTTATGAATGACTGTTTATTAAAAGTATTTTTTATATTCATAATCTTCTCCTGATCGGAGGGAGATTAGATTATTAAAAAACACAAGTCAATTTTACTTATAGATTACTTTTAGAACTTCATAAGTGCGCACACCCTTTGGCGTGCGGACATTGACGCTGTCACCTTCGCTTTTTCCAATCAGGGCCCGTGCGATAGGTGCGCTAATGGAAATGCGCCCCTTTTCGGTGTCGGCGTCATAATCGCCAACGATCTGATAGGTGAATTCATCGTCTGTGTCTTCATCAACGATTTCTACAGTGGCGCCAAATTTAACTGTTTTGCCGCTTAATGTTGCGGGGTCAATGACCTGGGCCTTGCCGGTCACGGCTTCCAGTTCCTGAATGCGCCCCTCTATAAAACTTTGTTGTTCGCGTGCGGCGTGATATTCAGCATTTTCTTTCAAGTCACCATGTTCACGCGCCGTCGCGATGGCATCAATAACGGCCGGGCGCTGTACGGATTTCAGGTCTTTTAATTCGGCAACCAATACGTCATAACCTTGCTTGGTAACGGGAATTTGTTCCATGATGTGTTGTCCTTTCTTTTCTTCATTTATGCGAACATAAAAAAGCAACCCAGAGTGTTATCTCTACTCTTTCTGGATTGCTTCGTTGGCCCGGGGCCTCCTCGCAATGACGGTAATTCTACATATTAAAACCCGCTCGACTTGCGAGCGGGAGTTATTGAGAATCTAGTATTTTTTTACGTTGCTGTCAAATACCGGGGCGCAGATTAGGAATATTAAGATGGTTCATGGGGATTGTGGTTTTGCAATCCCGATGCTTTTTGATCGGTATGCGATAAGGCGGTTATATCTAGCGTTTCCAGGTTTTCATGAATCTGAGACCGCATTTCGTCCCTTTCATTGATTTCGTTCAATATTTCATGTGTTTTTCCCTGCTGGTACATATGTATACCGTTAATGACTGCGGTTAACCCGGATAGCATAACTGCCCAAGAGGCTGGGGGCGGTGCGCCGGTGGCCATCATGAAGGCGCCAGTCGTGCCTAGCGCTGTGCCAATGCCTCCGCAAAGAATGGCCGCTTTTTTTTCATAGGAGGCATTTTTAAAACTATCGCGTAAATTCATAATCTTTCCCTGTATGCATATATGCGTGATAAATATAGAAGGGGTGATATAGAGTCAAATTTTATGTCTATGCGGCCTCTTCTTTGTCCTTTTCCTCGAAATAGCTTTGTAGCGATGACACGCCCAGATCATGGGCTTTTAGTGCTTTTATGGCCTGTACACCCGCGCTGGCTGCGCTCATAAGTGTGTAATAGGGGATGCGGTGTTGCAGCGCCTGGCGGCGAATCGACGTGCTGTCTGCGGCGGCTTGTGAACTTTTGGAGGTGGTGTTGATCATCAGATTAATCTCGCCGTTGATAATCGCATCAATGATATGAGGCTGGCCCTCAAGGACCTTGTTGATGCGTTTGACCTCCAACCCCTGTTCGCGCAGAAAGCTGCATGTGCCGCCGGTTGCCACCAGATTAAAGCCAATATGGGACAGGTCTTTGGCCAGTGGAATCAGCGCTTCTTTATCAACATCTTTCACCGACAGAAATACGGTGCCTTCTGTAGGAAGTTTAACACCGGCACCAAGCTGGGACTTGGCGATGGCATTGGCCAGCTCTTTATCCAGGCCGATAACTTCGCCGGTTGACTTCATTTCGGGGCCTAGCAAAGGCTCAACGCCGGGGAAGCGGCTGAACGGGAAGACCGGCGCTTTAACGGCGCTATGGTTCGGGCTCATGCCGTGTAACAGATGCTTAAAGTCTTTTAATGTCTCTCCGGCCATTAAACGCGCTGCAATTTTTGCCACAGGCACGCCCGTTGCCTTGGCCACGAATGGCACTGTACGTGAGGCGCGTGGATTGACTTCGATAATGTAAATATCAAATTCACCCGTATCGGCATTTTTGCGGGCGGCAAATTGTACATTCATCAGGACAACCACGTTTAAGGCCTTGGCCAGCTTAACGGTTTGGCGCTCCAATTCACGTACAGCCTTGTAGGGCAGGGAATGCGGCGGCAATACGCAGGCACTGTCACCGGAATGGATGCCGGCTTCTTCAATATGTTCCATTATGCCCGATACATAGACATCGTTGCCGTCGCATAAAGCATCGACATCAATTTCGATAGCGCTTTTTAGATAGCGGTCAAGCAAAACAGGGTTTTTGCCTGAGACTTGTACAGCCGTATTGATGTAACGCTTAACCTCTTCAATGGAATGGACGATTTCCATGGCCTGGCCGCCCAGCACGTAAGACGGGCGAATAACCAGCGGGAAGCCTATATCTTCGGCGATTTTAAGGGCTTCTTCTTCTGTGCGGGCCAACCCGTTCGGCGGCTGCAGGAGCTTTAGCTTGTTCACCAGCCTTTGAAAACGCTCCCGGTCTTCGGCCAGATCAATGGCGTCCGGGTCGGTGCCCAGTATGGGGATTTCTTCACGCTGAAGGGCTTCGGCCAGCTTTAACGGTGTTTGCCCGCCCAATTGAACAATGACGCCTTTGACCTTGCCTTTTTCCTGTTCGGCGCGAATAAGCTCTATGACGTCCTCTTCGGTCAATGGTTCAAAATACAGGCGGTCGGATGTGTCATAGTCAGTAGAGACGGTTTCCGGGTTGCAATTCACCATGATGGTTTCGTATCCGGCCTCTTTCAGGGCATAAGCCGCATGAACGCAGCAGTAATCAAATTCAATTCCCTGTCCTATCCGGTTTGGGCCGCCGCCCAGAATAATGATTTTTTCGTTCTCGGTTGGCTCAACCTCGCTGATGGTCTGGCCAAAACTTGGGCGCTCGTATGTGCTGTACATATACGGGGTCAGGGACGGAATTTCCGCCGCGCACGTATCGACGCGCTTGTAAACGGGGCGCACTTTGTGGGTGTGGCGCGCCTGACGAACATTTTCCTCCGTAACATTCATTAAGGTGGCCAGGCGGCGGTCAGAAAAACCGGCGTGTTTTAAACGCATCCAGCCCTCGGCATTAACAGGCAGGCCAGTTTCCCGAATATTCGTTTCCAGATTAACAATATTTTGTATCCGTGACAGGAACCAGGGATCATATTTGCACACGGCCTGGACTTCCTCCACGCTATATCCCTGACGCAGGGCTTCGGCGATATATAGAATACGGTTCGGCGTGGGGCGGGCCAGCGCGGCAAAGATCTCATCCCGCATGGTTTCCGGTGAATCGGCTTTGTTGGCAACGCTCATTGGTGTAAGGCCGTCTAACCCTTTTTCCAGTGAGCGCATGGCTTTTTGGATAGATTCCTCAAACGAGCGCCCAATCGCCATGGCCTCGCCAACAGATTTCATTGAGGTCGTTAGCAAATCTTGCGCGCCGCGGAATTTTTCAAAGGCGAAACGCGGGATTTTCGTGACCACATAATCAATAGACGGCTCGAAAGAGGCCGGGGTCTTGCCGCCGGTTATATCGTTATCCAGCTCGTCCAAAGTATATCCTACGGCCAGTTTGGCGGCGATTTTGGCGATGGGAAAGCCTGTGGCTTTTGACGCCAATGCGGATGAGCGGCTCACGCGCGGATTCATTTCAATGACGATCATGCGGCCATCTTGCGGGTTTAATGCAAATTGTACGTTGGACCCGCCGGTTTCAACGCCAATGGCGCGCAGAACTTCCAACGATGCGTTGCGCATAATTTGATATTCTTTATCGGTGAGCGTCAGGGCAGGAGCCACCGTAATGGAATCACCGGTATGAACACCCATTGGGTCCACATTTTCGATGGAGCAAATAATGATACAGTTGTCGGCCTTATCGCGAACGACTTCCATTTCGTATTCTTTCCAGCCCAAGAGTGATTCTTCGATTAGAACTTCCGTTGTCGGGGAGGCATCCAAGCCTTCGGCTACAATTTTTTCAAACTCTTCCTTGTTATAGGCAATGCCGCCGCCCGTTCCGCCCATGGTAAAAGAGGGACGAATGATAGAAGGCAGGCCTGTGTATTCTAACGCTTTGCGGGCTTCTTCCATAGTGTGGACGGTTGTGCTGCGTGCTGATTCCAGGCCGATTTCGTCCATGCAGGCGCGGAACCGTTCGCGGTTTTCGGCCTTGTCAATGACATCGGCTTTCGCGCCAATCATCTCAATACCCAGTCTTTCGAGTGTTCCGTTTTCTTCCAGCGCAAGGGCGGTATTCAGGGCTGTCTGTCCGCCCATGGTTGGAAGAAGCGCATCAGGGCGTTCTTTTTCCAAAACTTTTGCCACCATTTCCGGGGTGATCGGTTCGACATACGTGGCATCGGCCATGCCCGGATCGGTCATAATTGTTGCCGGGTTCGAATTGATCAATATAATGCGGTACCCTTCTTCCTTCAGAGCTTTACAGGCTTGGGTTCCGGAATAATCAAACTCGCAGGCTTGCCCGATAATAATGGGGCCTGCGCCAATGATGGCAATGGATTGGATGTCGGTGCGTTTTGGCATGTCTCGGTTCCGTTTTTTCTGTGCGTATAAGGTGTGGGTACCGAGATTAACTGAGTAACGAAGTTTACGCCCAAGTTCAACCAAAATATTAGGGTTTTCCTATATTTTTTACAGGGGAGAAGGCGGTGAAAATGAGTGGTTATGCGGCTTGGTCCTGATTGACTTTTGCTTCGCTGGCATGTGTTTGTGCGACAAGGTCAAATGTAAACCCTCTGCCATCGGTGTTCAGCTTGAATAACTTGCCGCTCTCGGCATCAATCTGCAGGCCTTCAACGGTCAGGTTGCCATGCCCAATTGCTTTTTGTACGACAGGGTAATCAAAGAGGTTTTTAATACTCTGGATTATGATCTGTTTTTCTATTTCAGCCGAAAGGGCTTGTTGATCGCTTTCTCCGGCTTGTGTCAGGGCATTTTGAAGAACGTCTTCGGACAGTTTTTTCATGGCAAAAATATCACCGCTACAATAAATACTTTCTGATAACTTTTTTGCTGTTTTGCACTGTGTGTGGCCCAATATGGCAATATTGCGGACGCGCATATCTGTGAGGGCAATTAATAATGTTTCCTGCAGTATCTGGGATTGGCTGGAGCCCTCATCATAGGGGGGGATCATGGGCCCGGCAATGCGTGATATAACAACCTCGCCATCATCAAAGCCAAATAATTTGTGCAGGCTCATACATAAATCCATACAGGAAATAATCAGCGTTTCCGCTTGGTGGGCGGGTTTTTGGCCCGTCATTGCTGCGGGGCGGTGTTTTTCAAAACGTGAGGCTAGAGCCATCGTTTGTCCTGTCATTTAACCGTAAGAATAAAATTGACTTAATTTGTCATATTTTATTCAGGCTGTCAAGTTTTATGACATCTGGTTAGCAGGTGCATTTGTCGTCATGCCGGGAAGATTTAAGTTCAGCCAATCCTTTGGTCACAGGATCATAAGTCCCGCTTTGTGAATTATACCGCAGCATTCGGCCTTCGCTCATGTCGAAGATCAGGCGCTCAATGATTAAACGGTTTTCATCCAGTGCCTCCCTGACGGCGGGGTAGGTTTCCAGATTTTTTGCGCTTAAATTGACGACTTGCCGTTCTGCTTCCCGCAAAAGCAATTCTTCGTCATTGTCATGGCCTGTGATTTTTCGCGCTTGTTCCATGGCGTCATGCATGACATCCATAAAGCTGGCCAGATCGGTGTCGTCAGTATTATCGTGCAGGGCCTGCACCGCGCCGCAATGTGTGTGCCCGACAACATAAAGTTTAGGCACCTTTAGATGATGCAAAGCAAATTGCAGGCAGGCCGCCAGTGCCGTTCCTTCTTTGTAGGGGCGTACGATAGCCCCGATGGCCTTAAATCCGAAGAAAACACCGGGGTTGGCGTCAAAAATTATGCCGGGGTCTGCCCGTGAATCGGCACAGCTTATGATCATATAGTCCGGTTTTTGTCCATATTCCACCAATTCAGGCATAAGGGCGCCATCGTCCCCATATGCCTTTGGCAGGAAACGGTTTTCAAAACCTTCAAGTAATTTATCTGTCAATTTATGCTGCTTTTCTTTGTTTTATGTTGTCAACGAAGCGGTCAAACAGATAGTGGCTGTCCTGCGGTCCGGGGGAGGCTTCCGGGTGATATTGAACGGAAAAAATCGGTTTGTCTTTAACTTGAATGCCTTCATTGGAATTGTCAAACAGACTGCAATGTGTCGCAATGACATGGGGCGGCAGGCTGGAATCGATTACTTCGAAACCGTGGTTCTGTGAGGTGATCTCAACCTTGCCGGTTTCGATGTCTTTTACCGGGTGATTGGCGCCGCGGTGCCCCAGATGCATTTTCTGTGTTTTGGCACCAAGTGCCAGTGAAAGTAACTGGTGCCCCAGGCAAATGCCAAAAATAGGTATGTCTTTTTCAATCAGTGCTTTGATGGTCGGTACGGCATATTCCCCGGTTGCAGAGGGGTCGCCGGGGCCATTGGATAAAAATATCCCATCAGGATTATGGGATAAAATATCCTCTGGTGTCGCTGTGGCTGGCACCACGGTAACGTCGCATCCGGCAGAGGCCAGGCAGCGCAGAATATTTCGTTTTGCACCGAAATCGATGGCAACGACTTTGCAAACCGGGTTTGTTTGTTTGGAATATCCGCTTTCACGGGCCCAAAGGCCTTCATCCCATTTATAGGTTTGTGTGCATGAAACCACTTTCGCAAGGTCCATGCCTTTTAATCCCGGCCAGTCTTTTGCTTGTTTTTGCAGGGCCGGTATATCAAATTCACCTTTCGGGCTGTGGGCGATAACGCCGATAGGGGCACCTTTATCACGGATCAGTGTCGTCAGAGCCCGCGTATCAATGCCGCTTATGCCCACCAGATTATTGCTTTTAAGCCATTCATCCAGATGTTTCATGGCGCGCCAGTTTGACGGATCAGTTACGGTCTCGCGCACAATCAAGCCTTTCGCCGCCGGATTTAAGGTCTCCAGATCCTCTTCGTTTGTGCCGACATTGCCAATATGGGGGAAGGTGAAGGTTATAATCTGGCTGGCATAGCTGGGATCTGTCAGAATTTCCTGATATCCGGTCATGGAGGTATTAAAGCAAATCTCGCCAACGCTGGTTGTTTGGGCACCAAACCCGTAACCCCAAATCAGGGTTCCATCGCTTAAAACGATCACGCCGGTTGCATTGATAGGGGGTTTTATAATAGAAGAATTGCTCATGAATAATATCTCTCTAGCTAAAAGGTGTCGCTAGAAAACGATTTAATACAGAAATAACTTTGGAAAAGGAAGCAAAATCGTGGAAATTCGCCCAGAAATTAACAATAAATTGAAAGAAGCCCTAAAAAGCAAAGATCAGGTTGCACTTTCAACAATCCGCTTGATTATGGCGGCGCTAAAGGATCGTGATATCACGGCCCGCGCCTCTGGTAAGGCAGAAGGGATTGATGATTCTGAAATTTTGTCGATGTTGCAATCCATGATGAAGCAGCGCAATGAATCGATTAAAACCTATGAAGATGCGGGCCGTAAGGACCTTGCCGACCGGGAACGCGCAGAAATTGTGGTGATAGAAACTTTCATGCCCAAACAGTTGAGTGAGGATGAAATTGCTGCCGCGGTTCAATCTAAGATCACGGAAACCGGGGCCGGCAGTGTTCGGGATATGGGAAAGGTTATGGCAGCCCTGAAAGCCGAATATGCGGGGCAGTTTGATATGGGGCGTGCCAGCGCTTTGGTAAAATCGGCGCTATCTTAAGCTGGCATGGCCCCAGTGGGCAGAGGCTATTTTTTAAACAGCTTTTTAATCTGGGCCAGCAAAGAGAATTTTTGAGGCGGTTGATCGCCATATTGGATGATCGTTAATTTTTTGTTGCTGTCAAAAATAGGTGGCATGTCTCTAATTCCCGCTGTTTTGTTTTTTGTTATGCTATTTATATTAGCAAAATATGATTGGTTTATGCAAAATCATGGTGTAACTATTTGCGAGTACGACAAAAATCTTGCGGTGCATAGAATGGTCCCATAGGCCCGCAAGGGTCGGTTTGGGGGCTTGCATGTCGCTGTGGGTGTTTTGGGGTGCGCTTGTAAATTTTTATAACGATAGAATATTATTTTTGTTAATGTGGTGACTATGTCTATTAATGCCCGTTTTTTGGATGAGCTGAGAAGCCGTCTTACATTGTCTGATGTGATCGGGCAACGCATTCCTGTAACCCGTGCAGGGCGGGAATTTAAGGCATGCTGTCCTTTTCATAAGGAAAAAACCCCTTCATTTACAATTAATGATGATAAACAGTTCTATCATTGCTTTGGGTGTGGGGCGCATGGGGATGTTTTAAACTTTGTTATGCAGCATGATAACTTGCCTTTCCCGGATGCCGTTGAGACGCTGGCGGCGCAGGCCGGCTTGCAGGTGCCAAAGTTCTCCCCTGAAGAAACCAAAAGGGCAAAAGAGCAAAAAGATCTGTATAGCCTGATGGATGAGGCGGCAAAATGGTTTGAGGCGCAACTCATTGACGGGCGTAATCAGGACATGCTGCGCTATGTTCATGGCCGCGGTCTGAAGGACACAACGATTGCCGAGTTCCGCCTGGGATATGCACCGGCCGATGCGCAGGCCTTGCGTAAGCATTTGTCCCAACATGGGTATAAAGATCAGCAAATGATTGATGTCGGCTTGGTGAAGCCCGGAAAAAACGGGCGCGAGCCGTATGTGTTCTTTCGTGACCGTATTATGGTTCCGGTTCTGGACAGGCGGGGGCGCGTTGTCGCCTTTGGCGGGCGTATATTGCCCGACCATTTGCGCCCGCCTGATCAGGGGGATTTTAAACCGGCAAAATATATGAATTCGACGGAAACGCCGATTTTTAACAAAAGCCGGGTTTTGTATGGGGCGCCGCAGGCTCGCCAAGGGGCGGGGGATGGACACACGCTTTTTGTCGCCGAAGGGTATTTTGACGTGATTGCCTGTCATCAGGCAGGTTTCAAAGGGGCCGTCGCACCGATGGGGACGGCTTTGACCGAAGAGCAAATAATGCTGTTATGGAAGTTAATTCCATCGGATGAAAAAGTGCCCGTTCTTTGCTTTGATGGTGATAATGCGGGGCGCCGGGCCGCAGAGCGGGCGATGGAACGTGTATTGCCCCTTTTGGGCGCCGGGCGCAGCGTTCGTTTTGCTTTTCTGCCAGATGGAGAAGATCCGGACAGCTTAATTGCTTCAAATGGAAAGGCCGCCTTTACTAAGATTTTGGAAAATGCCATCCCGATGATTGAATTTTTGTGGCGTCATCATACGGCCGGGCGCAGCTTTGAAACGCCGGAGGAACGGGCGGCGCTGATTAAAACGTTACAGGATGCCGTGAAAAAAATTGCGGATGCCGAGGTGCAGAAACATTATGATTACCTGATTCGACAAAAAATATCGGATAGTTTTTTTAATAAAGCCGGCCATCGCAAGCAGGGCACTTTTAAAAAAGGCAGTTATCAAAAACAACCGGTGCAACCGGCGGGAATTTCTCTGCGCTCACCGAAATTACAATCAAAAGATATTCACGTTCGTATCATGATCGCCGCCATTATCAATCACCCGGATATCTATGCCGATGTTGAGGAGCAATTTGCCATGGTGCAAATGAATAATGACCGGCTTGATATGTTGCGCCAAAAACTTATTTCTGTTGTCGAAAGCGAGGAGGGCATCCAGGCCGATGCGCTTGAGGCCGCCTTACGGGGGCACGGTTTTGGCCGGGAACTGGATCATATTTTATCATCGGCAACCTATCTGCATGGTAAATTTTGCTCCGGTGCTGAGAAAGAACTTGAAAAGGTTAAAGAAAAATGGCTTGGTCTATGGCAAGATTGTGAGAAGATTGATTTGCAAAAAGAAATCAAAGCAGGCTGGAAAAGTGCTTTCTATGCTTCAAGTGAGGAAGATGAAGAGCGAATTAAACAAATGTTGAGTGACACAACGCTTTGAAAATTCATACCTGAAATAAAATTTCTTTGTAATTTTTGATGTTTTTTGGCATCTACCCCCTTTGATTTTGAGGGGTTTTGAGATTAAATAACGAATCGGAATAATTATAATGGCAGCAAAAGTGGTTGGAAATCTAGCAGTGAGCGATAAAGAAAAAGAAAAAGATGAAGGCCGGTCTTCGGTACCGAAGGGGTCGTTTGCAACAGTGGTGAAGAAACTCGTGGCAAAAGCCAAAGATAAGGGTTTCATTACGTATGATGAGCTGAATAAAAGCCTGCCTGCCGAAGAATTCTCCTCGGAGCAGATTGAAGACGCAATGGCGACTTTTTCCGATATCGGTGTCCAGATTGTTGAAAGTGAAGACGATGTGGACGAGCCCGATGATTCGGATGAAAAAGGGGAATATAAATCCGGCGGGAATATTGCCGATGACGATACGGGCCGTACTGATGATCCCGTTCGTATGTATTTGCGCGAAATGGGCGCGGTGGAGCTTTTGTCCCGTGAAGGCGAAATAGCGATTGCAAAACGTATTGAGGCCGGCCGTGAATTGATGATCGGCGGTATTTGTGAAAGCCCACTGGCCATTGAATCTATTATCGCATGGTATGAGGCGTTGCAGGCCGGTGATATCATGTTGCGTGAGGTAATTGACCTTGATGCCACATATAGTGACGGCCCGGATGCCGAGGTCGATGGCGAAGATGAAGAAGAGCTTGATGTCGATGAAGAAGACGCCGTAGAAGAAGATGATGCGGATAAGCCGTCCTCAGAACAAGCGTCCGAAGACGGTGACGGTGACGATGAAGAGGGCAATATGTCCCTTGCCGCTATGGAGGAGGAGTTGGCTCCCGGCGTTTTAGAAAATTTTGGCAAAATCCACAAGACCTATAAAAAAATGCAGAAGGTTCAACAGGAACGTCTGGACGCCCTGCAAAAAGGCGATGAACCACCTGCCGCCGCCACAAAAAAATACAATGCCTTAAAAGAAGAAATGGTCACCCATATGAATGAGGTGCGCCTGAACAATGCGCGTATTGATCAGTTGATTGATCGTCTCTACAGCATTAACCGCGAGCTGGTGAGTCTTGAGGGGAAAATGCTGCGTATGGCGACTGATTGCGGTGTAAAGCGTGAAGAATTCTTGCAGCATTATTACGGCGCGGAGCTTGATCCCGGCTGGCTGGACATGGTCGGTGGTCTGAAGGGCAAAGGCTGGGCCCGCTTTGTTGAGAAATATTCTGATCAGGTTTCAAAAATGCGGGATCAGGTTGCACTGGTATCCGAAGATACGATGCTGCCGATTAAAGAATGGCGCCGTATTATCGGAACCGTGCAAAAAGGCGAAAAAGAAGCCGCCCGGGCTAAAAAAGAAATGGTTGAGGCCAATTTGCGCCTCGTGATCTCCATTGCCAAGAAATACACCAATCGCGGTCTGCAATTCCTGGATTTGATTCAGGAAGGAAATATTGGTCTGATGAAGGCCGTTGATAAATTTGAATACCGCCGCGGGTATAAATTTTCAACCTACGCCACCTGGTGGATCAGACAGGCCATTACGCGCTCTATTGCCGATCAGGCCCGCACGATTCGTATTCCGGTACATATGATCGAAACGATCAATAAAATGGTGCGTACATCACGTCAGATGATGCATGAAATTGGCCGGGAGCCAACCCCGGAAGAACTGGCCGAGCGTCTTCATATGCCACTTGATAAGGTGCGTAAGGTCCTTAAAATTGCCAAGGAGCCGGTTTCACTGGAAACGCCAATCGGGGATGAGGAAGATTCATCATTGGGTGATTTCATTGAGGATAAGAATGCTTTGCTTCCTGTGGATAGCGCCATTCATTCGAATTTGCGTGAAACAACAACGCGCGTTCTGGCCTCGCTAACCCCGCGTGAGGAACGCGTATTGCGTATGCGTTTCGGGATTGGTATGAATACCGACCACACGCTTGAGGAGGTCGGGCAGCAGTTCAACGTGACCCGTGAACGTATTCGCCAGATCGAAGCCAAGGCTTTGCGTAAACTGAAGCACCCAAGCCGCTCCAGAAAACTGCGCAGCTTTTTGGACACTTAAAAAATTACTCATGTATAGCGAGAACAGCTAGTGGCACGCGCATTAAATAAATCACGTATTATGGTATCCAAGGTTTTGGGTTTAATAGTCCTGCTTTGCGTATTCTTTACGACTAGCGCCATTCAGGATGAGAGCACATTGCATGAAGTCTTTGATGTTCTGGGGCTCTTGTTCGTGTTTATTTGTGCCTTGGGGCGCCTTTATACAACGGCGTTTCTTGGTGGCAAGAAGAACAAGGATCTAATCACGCACGGCCCTTTTTCGGTGGTGCGCAACCCATTATATGTGTGTTCCCTGATCGGTTTTACAGGTGTGGCTTTTATGACCAATCATGTTATTTTGATGGTTTTGGTTCCGCTTAGTTTTACAATTTTGTACCATTTTCTTGTGTCCCGAGAGGAACAGTTTTTAAAGGAAACTTTTGGCAGGGAATATGAAGGGTATTGCGCGAAAGTGCACAGATTTGTTCCGAGTTTTTCCCTGTGGCAACAGCCAAAATCGATTACTTTGGATACGAAAATGTTTTTTAACGGTCTGAAGGATGCGTTGTGGTGGTTTGCCGCATTTCCGTTGGTTGAAATAGTGGAGTATGTCCACGAAATTAATTTAGTGCCATCCTTGTTTTTTGTCCCTTAATGTAATTCAGGCCGGGGCGGCTTGCAAACTGTGCAGCTTTTTCGCCATGCAATTTATTGACATAATGCGCACACTGGTGTAGCCTCCCTGACATTATTCAACATGTCAGGGTCTGCATTTATGGGGTTTAAGGCGCCGTCACTAACAAAATTTGCAAAAAAACATCCTTTTGCGCTGTCTATATGCAGCCCGTTTGTGTTATCGGCGGCCATGCAGCTGGGGCCGGAAATTTCCAGTGAACCTGCGGCCGATTATTTGCGCGACAATAACTATCCAGCCTCCCTGAACGAGCGATTTAACACGGAAAGTATACGGGTTTATGGCCGCTTAAACCCCTTATCGGCCCTGCATGTGATGGGGCGGCCCTATGCAATTATGGCGGAGAGTATGTCCGGTGATTGGGGGGATAATGCCATGGAGGTGGCGAGGTTGCCATTTAGGCTTTTTTCAACAACCTTAAATGCGATTGGCCACTATATTCCACCTTATGATTCGATAGATGCGTATGCGGTTACCTTAAGTGATCCGTGTTTTATTCGTCCGCCCTCTGCAAAATTGAACCTATCAAAGGCGCTGGCTGATTTGGGGCAGAGCGAGGCGATCCGGGATGTCGAAAACCTTGTGTTGGAAACGGATCAGGCCCAGCTGGAAGATGCGTTTCGTACTATTGCTATGGCCCATGAAATGCAGCATTGCGAACAAGACTGGACATTATACGATAAATTGCTGCGGGAAAGTGATGCCGATTTAATGGCGATGCAGGTCTTATGGGACAGTGGTTACAGCCCGGAAGTAAAGCAGGAAGCGTATAAGCTATATGTGGCCGCGCGGCTTTTGGGCGGCCGGCTCGATCATGAAAGCCACGATACGGGCGTAAATGTGATGAACGGCGATTCGCTGGCTCTATCATCGTTTAAACGGGTTCGGGCACAACGTATGCTTACTGAACTTGCCGATCTTGGTGTTCAATATAATTATTTCCCTGAAGAGATGGGTGATGATGAAAAGGACTTTCACATGATCATGGGGTTGATGGCCTCGCCTATCCTGGATTCGTTCGAGCCAGAGATGCGTGAATATGCGGCGGCTTACGTGCGGGCATATGTGTATCTGAATAAGGTGACGGGCGGCGCCATGCTGGGCAACGCTGAATATTTCACAAGGATCAGCACCAGCTTTGCGAGTACAGAAGGCCCATCCAAGGGGCCTGAGCTGAGTGGCTATGATATTGAGTTTTAATATAGACGCTTTAAAAAAGAATCAAATATCTTGCGCAAGGGCAATATTCTTGGTAACCAGTAAATCTCTAAGGGCCAGTAGCTCAGTTGGTTAGAGCAGTCCGCTCATAACGGATTGGTCGCTGGTTCAAGTCCGGCCTGGCCCACCACTGATTCTTTTATTTTCTTCCGCTTTCCGTTATTTTATCCCCGTAAGCCTGTACTTTGCGGTTCTTTGGTGACAGGCAGGGTGCGCTGTTTCAGCCATTTTCGCGCTGCATCATAACAAGTGTTTGTAAGGCCGGCCCGCATCCATTATTTATAGATTTATGCGCAAATTATGGTTTGACACTGAATTTATTGAATACGAAGCCGTTCTGGAAGATGGGCGTAAATTTCCGGTAACCGACCCGATCTCTTTTGCAGTGGTTGATCTTGAAGGGCGTTCCTTCATGGCGGTGTTTAAAGAGTTCAACCGCGCCGCGGCAGAGCAGAATGAGTGGGTTACAGAAAATGTTCTGGCCAAATTGCCCGATGAATCGACCTGGCAGAGCAGGGATCAAATTCGTGAGGGGCTTCTGGATTTTATTGGTGAGGATCCAACGGAGTTTCGTTATTGGTATGCGCCGCAAGATGCCGTGATCCTGCATAAAATTTTTGCCGTCAGTTTTTTGGATCAGCCCGAAAACGTAAAAGGATCCCCGTTTAATATTGCGCAGAAATTTCAGGAAATGGCCGTTCCTTCGGCCTATATCCCCTTGAATATGGACAAGCATGAGGTGCTGTCTGATGCGATATGGACGCGCGATTTTGATTTGGCAATGGATCAGTATCTGATTGATATTCAAGAAAACAGCCTATAAGTCATATCTTATGCCTTGGCGCCCTTGTTGAAGGGGAATATCTGTTTTAATGTCGTGGGAAAGCCGCATTAATCAGGGGAGCCCGCGCATTATGCCATTTATTACGTATCTACTGCTTTGGTCAATATTTGCTCAGGTTATCCTGACTTTTACTGTTTTGATAAAGATGCGTTTTGTGCGGATGCGTGCCTTTAAAGAGGCCGGTGTCACAATGGACGAAATCGCCGTTAATCATAATGCGTGGCCGGATTCTGTGCGTAAGGTGCAGAATAACTATATTAACCAGTTTGAATTACCGGTTCTTTTTTATCTGGCCTGCGTCATGGTCTTTGTTTTTTCTGTTGAAAGCTGGATTTTTGTCGTTCTGGCCTGGCTGTTTGTTGCCAGCCGCGTTGTTCACATGCTGGTGCATACGGGAAAAAACCGTGTGAAACACCGTTTCCGCGCATTTTTATTTGGCTTTTTCTGCGTGATGTTCCAATGGATCTATATCATGTTTATCGCGACAAATGCCTATTTGTATTCAAATTAAGGCGTTAAAGCATAAGTTTTATTGACATTTGCTGCGAAATCCGTATAAATCGCTCTATTCCCGCGAAAGAGGGGGGAAATGGTTCTCTCCCGTTGATGGATTTCGCATTATAAAATGCGCCTTCAAACCATTGTTGGTCGGGCGGGACAAAAAGTAATAATAGGAGAAAAATTATGAGTGGTAAGCGTTTATCATCCAAACACAAAATTGATCGCCGTGTTGGTGCGAACCTTTGGGGGCGTGCGAAATCGCCTTACAATATGCGTCAATCCGGCCCGGGTATGCACGGTCAACGCCGTGGTAAGTTATCCGATTTCGGTCTGCAGTTGATGGCAAAGCAGAAACTAAAAGGATATTACGGTAATATTGGCGAGAAACAGTTCCGTCGTTACTTTAAAGAGGCCGATCGTCTGCGTGGTGATACAGGTCAAAACCTTGTTGGCTTGCTGGAGCGCCGCCTTGATGCGGTTGTTTACCGCGCCAATTTCGTGCCGACAGTGTTTGCTGCACGTCAGTTTATCAATCACAAGCATGTTTTTGTGAATGGTAAGATTGTCAATATTCCGTCTTATCAGGTTCAAGAAGGCGACGTGATCGAGGTGAAAGAAGCCTCTCGTCAGTTGCCAATGGTTTTGCAGGCTACACAACAGCCAGAGCGTGAAGTGCCTGAATATGTTGATGTCGATACAAAGGCTTTCAAGGCAACATTTATTCGCACGCCAAAATTGGAAGACATTCCATACCCTGTGCAAATGGAACCAAATCTGGTTGTCGAGTTTTACTCACGTTAATCCGGTGTTGGTATATAGTTCTGAAAGGGCCGCTTTTTCGCGGCCTTTTTGTTTGCGCGTAAATAGTGCTCAGGTGTTTACATAATTTAATTTGCAATTTTAGGAAAAACGCTGTATAAGGTGATGTAGATTTTTAATGACCCCTAAATAAGGAGCATGGCAAATGGCCCAATACGAAAAGAAACCGGCAAAATTTTACGAATTTGCAAACAAGGTGGGATGCATCAAACTTGGTGAGATGGATTTCCAGCTATGCGACCATGTTCAGAAAATTAAGGGGACATATTATGCGACGGCCTTTTATGAAGGGGATGTAAAGCCGGACGGAAAAGATGCCCATGGTATTTACTATAAGAAAATCAGTAATGCTGATTTGGCGTTCCTGCCAGAGGATTTGTTAAAGCAGGCGCAAATAAAGTTTGATGATATGGGCCAGACCGATGATATGGTTGCGCGCCTTCTAAAAACGATTACGGAGCTGAATCTTCAGGAATATACCCGTGAGGTTGCCTGATTTTTTTAGTAAACAAGCATCAATAAAAGCCGTCAAGGGGTGTCTTTGGCGGCTTTTTTCTTGCCGATTAAGGCGCTGACAATTCCATGTAGAGTGCGCAATTCCTGATCGCTAAAGCCTGCGCGGGTCAGCATGGTGCGAATGTTACGCAGCATCGTTGGTTTTAAATCGCGCGCTTTGAAAAAATTGCCTTTTTCCAGTTCATGTTCCAGGCGGACAAAAAATTCATCCATCTTGTCTTGTGTTGCCGGAAAGCTATCACCCAGAGGGCGCTGAATATCGTTTGTGTTATCCAGCGCGCGAAACCATTCCCAACAAACCAGTAGAACGGATTGCCCAAGGTTGAGCGATGAAAAATCCGGATTGGTGGGGATGGTGATGATTCCGTGACAGCGGGCAATATCATCATTCCCCAGCCCCGCCCGTTCCCCGCCGAAGACCAGACCGGTTTTTATGGCGGCGCCGGTTTGTTCAGATGTAATGCGTGTGGCGGCGCTTTGCGGGGTGTAAACGTCTTTTACCATGTCCCGTGGGCGTGCCGTTGTGGCCAGAACGGTGTGTAGGTCATTGATGGCCTGTTGCAGGGTGTCAAATACCCTGGCTTGCACAAGGTCGTCCAGGGCGCCAGAGGCATTGCGCAATGCTTCATGGTTCGGCCAGCCATCACGCGGGGCCACAAGACGCAAATCCGTCAGCCCAAAATTGGCCATCGCCCGCGCGGCGGCGCCAATGTTTTCCCCCATTTGCGGAGTAACAAGAATAATCGCCGGTTTGGGGGTGGTGTCTGTACAAGATAAATCGGTCATAAAAGGCGCCCCCGTATAATAATATTTATAATGATATCTTTATAATACTACTTATCTAGGCCGCCTTTTTATACGCCTGCAAGCGCTCCTTTGCCTTGTCCGGGCCGATAAGAAGCAGCAGCTTATCCATTTCTGGGCCATGATTCATGCCGGTCAAAGCCTGACGAAGCGGCATAAACAGCCCCTTGCCCTTGCGGCCTGTCGCGGTTTTCAATCGCCCGACCCATTCGCTCCATGTGTGTTCATTCCATGGGGCGGGGGGTAATTCGGCCGCGGCCTGCATGATGAAGTCGGTGTTTTCGGCCTCAATAACAGGCTCTACTGGCCCCTTGGCCATTTCCCACCAGCTTTTAACATCGTCCAGTCGCTCAATATTGGCCCGGACCGATAACCAGAATTCCTCGGTCAATTCCTGCAATCCCATTCCGGCCAAGCGAACATTGACATCCTCGAACGGGGTTTCGTGCAATATTTTGGCATTCAGACGCAAAAGCTCATCGGTGTCGAATTTTGGCGTACCGCGCGAAAATTTACCAAAGTCAAAGCTCTCAATCAGCGGATCAATCGAACAAAAGGCCTCAATCGGGTCGGACGTACCAAGGCGCGACATCAGGGACACCAAAGCCATCGGCTCCAGCTTTTCATTTTCGCGCAAATCACGAACGCTCAGCGAGCCAAGACGTTTAGACAGTTTACCGCCTTCCTTGTCGGAGATCAGCGGCAAATGCGCAAAGTCAGGGATCGTTCCATTGCCCTCTGCCTCAATAATGGCTTCGAACATCTGCACGTGGCTGGCTGTGTTTGAAACATGGTCCTCACCGCGCACAACATGCGTGATTTTAAAATCAAGGTCATCAATGACCGAACAGAGGTGGTATAGCGGCCGCCCATCTTCACGGATTAATACCGGGTCCGACATCTGTTCGCCTTCAAATTTCACCGGCCCGCGGATATGGTCGTTCCATTCAATGGGGGCATGGTTCAGTTTAAAACGCCAATGGGGTTGGCGCCCCTCGGCCTCGTATTTGGCTTTCTGTTCATCGCTTAGGTTTAATCCCGCGCGGTCATAAATAGGCGGCAGGCCACGATTTAACAGCGTTTTACGCTTTAGCGCCAGCTCCTCGGCGCTTTCATAACAGGCATAAATGCGCCCCGCTTGTTTTAATTTTTCGATGACGGCGTTATAACGGTCCCACCGATCACTCTGGCGTGCTTTTTCATCCCAGTTCAAATGCAACCATGCCAAAGCGGTTTCTATTTCTTCTTCGTATTCGGGCTTGGAGCGCTCCGCATCCGTATCATCAACGCGAAACAGAAAATGCCCGCCATTTTTACGCGCAAATAACCACGTAATAATGGCCGCGCGCACATTTCCGACATGGAGCCATCCGGTGGGGGAGGGGGCAAAACGTACTTTAACACTCATGTTCTAATCCTTCTCTAGGGGCACATATAACCACATCAGGCGCCATGCTCACAAATGTTTTTTTGGGCGGGGGGAGTCCTTCATTTCGTTTTTCTGTTTTTTTAGGGGGTGGGGGTGCCAAGTCATTGATTTTACTTCCGGTCTTTCAGTTTGTTTTTTAAGGCCGGCATTGTAAACGCCCTGCTGGGCGCCCGTGTTTTGCGGCCTTGAATGATGATCATGCGTACATAATATGATTAAATTCCTATTTAATCAATATTTTTGACAAAATGATTGGTCATTGGGTATCTGCGGTCACGGCCAAAGGCTTTGGTTGTAATTTTTGTGCCGGGCGGGGATTGATAGCGTTTGTATTCTGCGCGGTCCAGCAATCCCCATATTTTCAGCACCGTGTCACGGTCATAGGCATCATGGGCGCAGACATCATCCAGCGCGGCTTCGCCTTCAATTAACATGGATAATATGCCATCCAGAATGGGGTAGGGCGGCAGGCTGTCCTGATCGGTCTGGTTTTCCCGCAATTCGGCCGTTGGCGGTTTTGTAATAATGGAATCAGGGATAACTTCGCCGTCTTTGTTTCGCCAGCGGCATAAGTCAAAGACCTGTGTTTTATAAACATCCTTCAAGGCGTTAAAGCCGCCATTCATATCACCATAGATGGTGGCATACCCCACCGCCATTTCAGATTTATTGCCGGTGGTCAGCAACATTTTTCCTTCGGCGTTCGAAAGCGCCATCAATATGGTGCCGCGGATGCGGGATTGAATATTTTCATGGGCCAGCCCCTGCAGGCCATCAAGGCTGTTTTCAAAGGCCTCTAACGGGGCTTTTATACTGATTGTATCCAGCTTTACGCCCAAATTGCGGGCAAGGGTTTGCGCGTCATCAAGGCTGTCTTGTGATGTGAAAACAGACGGCAGCATCACGCAATGAACATTTTTCGCCCCCAACGCATCCACGGCCAGCGTGGCCGTCAGGGCGCTGTCTATTCCGCCCGACAGGCCAATGATCACGCCGCTAAAGCCGTTTTTGCGGACATAATCACCAAGCCCCAATTTCAGGGCGTTATAGGTGAGGTCTTCGGCGCTGTGATCGTGACGCGAATTCTGCTGGGCGGGTTGTACGCATTGTTCAAAAAAGGGCAGCTGCGTTTTAATCCGGCCATCGCCTTCAAGTGCGAATGATCCGCCGTCAAAAACCAGCTCATCCTGCCCGCCAACCTGATTAACGTAAATCAGTGGCAATCCGGTTTCGCTGGCGCGTTGCCGGGCTATATTCATACGGACCGCGAATTTTTCAGTGGTAAAGGGGCTGCCATTTGGCACAATCAGAATTTCGGCCCCTTTTTGTTTTAAATGCAATGCAACGCGTTCGTTCCACATATCTTCGCAGATCATGACGCCATAGCGCTGGCCATCAAATTCAACCGGGTCGGGCAGCGGGCCTGACAGGAAGGTTCGTTTTTCATCGAAGACGCCGTAATTGGGCAAATCGTGCTTATAGCGCACGGCCATGATTTGACCGCGATGCAGCCAAATCGCCGCGTTATAGGGCAGGGGGGCTCCGTCATCTTCCCGCCACGGGCTGCCGACCAGTATTGCACAATCCAGATCTTTTGTGCGCGTGGCAAGGTCTTTGACCTGCCGCATACATGCTTGCGTAAAAGACGGTTTCAAAACCAGATCTTCCGGGGGGTATCCGCAAATGCTCAGTTCGGGGAATATCACCAGCTTTGCCGTTTTATGCGCTTTGCAGGCGGCCGCGATTTTATCGGCATTGCCTTGTAAATCCCCAAGGATGGGGTTGATCTGCGCTAGTACGATCGAGGTGTCAGGGCTCATATCTTAAACAGAGGCCGCCATCGATGAATGCTTGATGGTGGTTTTGCCTTGTATGCCCTTTAGTTCGTCAGCAATCAGGAAGGCCAGTTCCAGGGCCTGGTTTGCATTCAGGCGCGGATCACAATGTGTGTGATAACGGCTGGATAGGTCCTCATCTTTGATATCAAGGGCGCCGCCAACGCATTCGGTTACGTTGCTGCCGGTCATTTCGAAATGAACGCCGCCGGGGTGGGTGCCTTCGGCTTCATGAACGGCGAAAAATCCTTTCACTTCATTTAAAATATGATCGAATCGGCGTGTTTTGAAACCGGAATTGGCTTTAATCGTGTTTCCGTGCATGGGATCACACGACCAGACGACGCTGCGGCCTTCTTCTTTGACCTTGCGGACCAGCGGGGCCAGTTTGTCCTCGACCTTTTCATGGCCCATGCGTGCAATCAGTGTCAGGCGGCCGGGGATATCATCCGGGTTCAGAATATCAATCAGGCGCATCAGTTCATCCGGGGCCAGATCCGGGGAACATTTCAGGCCCAGCGGGTTTTGCAGTCCTTTGACAAATTCAATTTGCGCATGGTCTGTCTGGTGGGTTCTGGCGCCAATCCACAGGAAATGCGCCGATGTATCGTAATAATCACCCGTCAGGCTATCGACGCGGGTCAGGGCTTCTTCATACGGCAGCAGCAGGGCTTCATGTGAGGTGAAAAAGTCGGTTTCACGCAGCGCGGCCACCTTATCCGATGATACGCCGCAGGCCGCCATGAATTTAAGGGCCTGATCAATGCGGGTGGCCAGGTCTTCGTAGCGCTCGCCCAGCGGGGAATCTTCAACGAAATCCAGATTCCATCCGTGGACGCGGTTTAAATCGGCAAAGCCGCCTTTGGCAAAGGCGCGCAGCAGGTTTAACGTGGAAGAGGCATTATGATAGGCGCGGATCATGCGCTGTGGGTCGGGTTCACGCCCCTCGGCGGTGAATTCAAGGGCGTTGACATTATCGCCGCGGTAAATGGGCAAGGTGACATCATTTTGGGTTTCGGTGTCATTTGAGCGCGGTTTGGCGTATTGACCCGCAATGCGCCCCAGTTTTACAACCGGCACTGACCCGGCATAGGTCAGGACAACCGCCATTTGTAAAATAACCTGGAATGTGTCGCGTATTTTGTTGGCATTAAATTCCGCAAAACTTTCTGCGCAATCGCCGCCTTGTAATAAAAAGGCCTTCCCCGCGGCCACATCGCCCAGCTGTTTTTGTAATTTGCGCGCTTCCCCGGCAAATACCAGTGGCGGCAGGTTCTGTAATTCGTTTTCCACGGCTTTCAGCGCCATTTCGTCTTTATAGACGGGCAATTGTTTCGCAGGTTTTGTTCGCCACGAAGACGGGGACCAATCAGACATATTCGATACACTCCTATATTTACCAGACCTGTTATGGCCTAAAATCCCCCAAGAATCAAAAAAAATATTATGCTGTGATGGCCTGAACGCGCTGCTATATGCCATTTGACTAATGTTACAAGGCGATTTGAAACTTGCAGGAAAGGTATAAAACAGCATAAAATAGTAGGGTTAGGTTAAAAAACCGGGATTTTAAGATGTCAGCAAACGCCGAGCTGGACGCTCTTCGTAACCTTTTTCAGGAAAAAGATTTTTCTTCGCCGTGGCTTGAGCGCACCCGCTTGTGCCAGATCATCACGAATGTGGAACAGGATCTGGAGCGGGACCACGCCTTTTTGCACCAGCATGCCGCCTTTATATTCGAAGTATCGGAAAAGCTGGAAAACCAGACCCGCAATACAATTGAACTTTTCAGACAATTTACATTAGGCGGGGCGTGCCCGTCATTGACCGCGCTTTGCCTGTTTGCCATGGAACGCTTTGGCGTGCGCGATGATGTTTTGCGCCGTCTTGTTCTCGTCGCCAGCGTCATGGGCGAGGTAGAAAACGACATGAAATATCACAGCAATATGCATTACCGTAAGGTTTTGTTTCAGTTGATACGCATGGTGGCGGTGTATAATGACATTTATGAAGGCACCTCCCGTGTCCTAGACCAGCGGCGCATTGCCATATTGCTGGCCACCGCCTGTATTCATGATTTTGCCCATGATGGCAAGGGCAACACAATTAAGGGCGTTTATATCCCGCACCGATTGGAACAAAATTCTTATGATCTGGTCGAACCTGTATTCAAGGCCGCCGGTTTTACGAATAAAGATGATTTAAATATGATCCGCGTCATGTTGCTTTGTACGGATGTAACCCCGTTTAAAGACCCCGGAAATGCAGTGAATCAAGCCAAAACGGCGTATCGTTACCACTTCTTGGGTGGCCGCACCCATTGGGAGGCATTAAATCTTGATAAAGAGCTGGGTATTTTGGAAACATCACCCACCGCATCGGTTATGGCGTTAATGATGCACGAAGCCGATATCGCCACATCCGCAGGCTTGCATTATGATATCACAAAATATGAAACCGGGCTGTTAATGGAAGAAATTTCCGATGGGATCGCCCGGCCGGAAAATGTCATTAACTTCCTGAATGATATCTGCAACCGCCAAATGCTCTCCGAGGTGGGGCAGCAGCTCTTCGCGGCCAATCTGGCGCGCATATACGCGCTGGCGGAAGATGATTTCAGGGCCGGCAATCACCCGTATCCGCCCTTGGAAAAATCCAGCTTTGTTCTGGGCGGGATGCCGCCGGTCGTACAGGGGTCAAAAACGATCAATTAAGCCCGTTTAAAGCCGTAATTTAGGTTGGGCTCACGTCAATGGCGGAGCAATCGGTGCTGCTCTGCAGGCTTTCTTTGTTTTGGATTTCGCGTAAGAGAGTGGCATCAGTCGTGCTGATCCCGGCAGTCTTATTGACATACCGCATTAAAATGCCGTCTTCATCCCAATATCGGATTGCTGGTTCGCCATCTGCCCCATCATGTGTCTGGCCATTTAAAAAATGACGTTCTTCTCGTAATCTGCCGTTTTCATACCAGTTACGCACAGCGGGGCTGCCATCCATTCCATCATGGGGTAGGCCGTGTTGCATGTGCGACTGTGCGCTTAATCGTTTATATGCATTCCATTCGCGGCGGGCAGGGGTACCATCCTGCGCATCATGATAATCACCATGTTTATTTCTGTATTCGGCATAAATGGGACAGGCCCCTTTATTCACCAATGCATTAAATAAGTCAGCGCCTGCCAGAGGGGCAATGTCAGGATTTTGGGCAGCGCGGCTAAACAGGCCTCGCGGACCAGATAATAAAGCTGTGAATTGCTCGCCAGTTTGCCGGTTTGTATGATTAATGTGTAACCCATATATAGCAGGTTTACTCTGAGCTGTTGTTTCCTGTTCCATGTGCAGCTTTCTGTGAAAATTTTATGGTAATTAGTCTTGTATCATTATGATTTTAGGCTGTCAATAATGTCTAAAAGCGTGGCACTGAAGCGGCCTTGATACATAAACCCAGATAATTACTTCATCGTTACAAATTCTTCTGCGCTAGTGGGATGGATACCGATGGTGCGGTCGAAATCGGCCTTGGTGGCACCGGCGTTCAGGGCGACGGCAAAGCCCTGCATAATTTCCGGCGCATCCAGTCCAATCATATGAACCCCCAGTACCTTATCTGTTTTTTTACAGACCACCAGCTTCATGAGGATCTTCTCATCGCGCTCGGCCAGTATATATTTCATGGAACGAAAGCGCGTTTTAAAGACCGTGATTTCATGGCCCAGCCCTTCGGCTTCATGTTCGGAATACCCGACCGTGGCAATGGGGGGCTGTGAAAAAACGGCCGTGGCAATGTTTTCATAGCTGATATCGGCGCTTTGTTTATCCGCAAACAGGTGATAGGCCAGAGACTGCCCTTCGGCGGTGGCAACCGGGGTTAAAGGCACTTTATTGGCGACATCCCCCAGCGCATAAATATTGGGAACACTGGTCTGGAAGTTATCGCCGATTTTAATTTGTCCATTGGGGCAGAGATCAACGCCAACCTCATCCAGATTAAGCCCTTGCGTATTGGGAACGCGGCCAATGGCGCTTAAGATTGTATCGCATTCAACCGTTTTCCCCGATGACATACGGGCCAGCAGGGTGTCTTGATCCTTTTCAACGCCTGCCAGATCGCAATTAAAATGCAAATCGATGCCCTGTTTGATCATTTCTTCCTTCAGGGTTTCGCGTATATCATCGTCAAAGCCGCGTAAGAACAGATCGCCGCGGTAACACAGGCTGACCTTTGAGCCCATGCCATGAAAAATATGGGCAAATTCAACGGCCACATAGCCGCCGCCAATAATTAATATATGTTCGGGTTGTTGTTTCAGATGAAAAATTTCATCTGATGTTAAGGTGTGCTCGGCCCCGGGGATCATGTCTTTGCGCGGGGTGCCGCCGGTTGCAATCAGAATTTTATCCGCCGTGACCACCGTATTGTCAATCTGGATTGTGTGTGGGTCTTTCAGGCTGGCATGGCCGCTGTAATAGGTGACGCCGGCCTTTTCCAGCAAGCCGTCATAGATGCCGTTTAATCGTTTTATCTCGGCATCTTTACGCGTTATAAATGTGCCCCAGTCCAGATTTTTGGGCGCCTTTACGTCCCAGCCATAGCCCTTGGCGTCCTCAAAATGGCCATGGTAATCGGCGGCATAGGCCATAATTTTCTTGGGTACGCACCCAACGTTAACGCAGGTTCCGCCAATATCTTTGTATTCGGCAATGCCGACCTTTGCGCCCAGCGTGGCCGCAATGCGCGATGATCTGACGCCGCCTGATCCGGCGCCGATAACAAAGTAATCAAAATCATAATTATGTGGTTGTGTCATTGTGTCCTGTCTGGGTTGTTGCATTTGCGCCGGATTGCCCCATTTTATCGCCCCAGCGTTTATGTAGCCATATCCACTGGCCCGGGTTTTGTCTGATCCAATCCTCCATAAGAAGATGGGCCTTTTGCATGGTTTCTTCAAGGGGCCGTTCTTCGCCGTTATCGCCGTGGGTGGGGATTGGGGGGTGAAAGATCAAATCGAAATGCGCGCCTTTGGTGCGAATGCATTGTGAAGGGATTAAAGGGCATTTATATTTGCGGGTTAGTTGAAAGGCGGCCGGGTTTGTTTTTGCGGGATAGCCGAAAAACGGAATGCTTAAGCCCGTATTGTATTTTTGATCAATCAGGATCGCCAGATTGCCTTTGTTTTTCAGTGCGGCCATAATCTTTTTCCCGCTTTGCCGCGTTTTGGGGTATCCCGTGATGCGGCCATTCATGCCTCGCATTTTACTGACCAGTTTATCCACGTATGGGTTGTTTGGGGCGCGGTAGGTAATGTCAACCTGCACGCCGTATTTCAACAGGGCCATGCCTGCCCATATTTCCCAATTGCCCTGATGCAGGCCAATAAAAATGGAGCCGGTCGGGTTTTCCCGCAAGGAATCCATGATGTGGGAATTTTTTACGGTGGTGCGCGTCAGGGCGATGGTTTCTAAATGCGGGTATTCGGCAAAGACACGGCCCATATTGTTCCACATCTCGCGGATGATTGTTTTGCGGCGTGCGGCATTAAGGTCTGGCATGGCGTGCCGTAAATGGCGGTCGGCTTTTTTATTGGCGCCTGACATGAAAAATCCGATCGCTTGCCCGATTTGCCCGCCCAGGGCCGAGGCTACATCCACCGGCAATATTTTGAACAGTAACATCAATGCCCAGCACAAGGCGCCTTCCAGAGCGTAACTCAGCTTTTTCATCTTTGTCATGACAGACGGTCCTTCAGAAAGCCGCTAATTTCAGATTCCGGGCTGAAGACGGCCCGAATCTGCACCGGATGAACATGGCCGGCCTGGTTGTGGTCTTTCAGGCGCATGAAATCTTTATCTGTGGTAACCAGTTTTGCCTGCAATGCGCCGGCTTGTGTGATCAGGGCGTCCAACTCATCATCGCTATAGTTATGGTGATCGGGGAATGGGTGCCATGCGGCAATGCTGTATCCCATATCCTGCAGAAAATGATAAAACTTTTCCGGGCGCCCCAACCCGGCAAAGGCAACGATGGGGCCTTTTTCCGGCAGGGATGATTGAACCGGCTCGATATGGGCGTGAAACAGGGGCTTTTGTTCCGGCAACAGATTGGTTACTCCGCGCTTATCTTTTCCGATCAGGATAAACGCATCGGCTTTATCAATGGCCTCTTCCAGCGGTTCACGCAGCGGCCCGGCAGGCAAGGTTTTCAAGTTGCCAAATCCGGCTTGTCCATCAATAACAAGAAAGGATAAATCCTTAATCAGCCCTGCATGTTGCAGGCCGTCGTCCATAATAATGACATCGGCCCCGTGCAGCGCGGCCAGCTCCGCCCCGTCAATGCGCTTGGTGGCAATGACGGTTGGCGCCTGTTTCGCGAGCAGCAGACTTTCATCACCGCTTTGTGCGTAGCTATGGTGATCGGGGCAAACAAGGGTTGGTTCCTGTAAGGTGCCTTTATATCCGCGCGTTAGAAAATATGGGGTTTGGGCAATATCATGTTTCTTAATGAGATGCATAATAGCCTGGGCAATGGGCGTTTTGCCGCTGCCGCCTGCAACGGCGTTGCCAACACATAGAACAGGAACAGGGGCCTTTTTTGCCTTTGCGCTTTGCATGGATTGGTTCACACGGTGCCCCCATTGATACGGCACCGCCAAGGCCCCAAGCAGTATTTCCGGCAAAGGGGCAGAAGCGGAAGCATGACGATACCAAAATGAAGGTGTTTTCAAGGGCATATAAATCTAGAACCTTAGCGTAACGCGTCATTAAGAAGAGGTTTGATCTCATCCATAACAGTATCTATAACACGGGATTTGCGGGCGGCAAAATCCAACGCGTTCTTTTGTAGTGCGGCCAGTCGTTCCGGGTCATGCAGCAAGCCCTCTATCGTGGGGCCCAAATCTTTTTTCTGGTGAATCTGAATGGCGGCATTCTGGCTGTTCATATCCTCAAAGATATCGCTCAAGTTCTGATAATGCGGTCCATGCAGGACGGCGCAATTTAACAAGGCGGCTTCCAGCGGGTTATGGCCGCCGCCCCCATCATCACTGAAAGTGCGCCCGATAAAGGCAAACGGCGCCATTTTATAGATCAGGCCCAGCTCCCCGATTGTATCGACGATATAGATATCGGTATCTTTATCAGGCACCCGTTTGGCCAGACGCCGTAAGACCGGGTCCAGATGATACTCATCGCAAATGCGGCTCACCTCATGCCCGCGGTCAGGATGGCGGGGCACGATAATGCTGAGCAGCCCTGGAAAGCGATCTTTCAAGGTGGAGTGGATCTGACAGGCCAGATCTTCTTCCCCTTTATGGGTGCTGGCATACGTGACCACAGGACGGCCGCTTAGGGCCTTTAACAGGGCGTTATAGTCCTGTTCATCACAGTCCAATGGTTTGGCACTGTATTTTAAATTATCACTAACCAGCACATTTTTCGCGCCAAGATCGATGAAGTAATCAGCCTCGGCCTGTCTTTGCGCCAATATGAGCCCAAAACTATCCAATAAGGTGGCAATGGAGGATTGAAAGCGTTTCCAGCGCCGGTATGATCGCGGGGACAAGCGGGCATTCACCAATGCGGCTGGAATTTTACGTTTTTGTATAGCCAGCAGCATGTTGGGCCAGAGCTCCGATTCCATCCACAGACAGATATCCGGGCGCCAATGATCCAGAAAACGCGCGGCCCATTTGGGGTGATCCAGCGGGTAATATTGATGAATGGCGCGGTCAGGCAATTTATTGCGCATTAAGGCGGCCGATGTTTTGGTTCCCGTTGTCACCAGACACTGGGCATCGGGGTATTGCCGCAAAACACCGTGGATGAGAACAAGCGCCGATTGTGCCTCGCCCACACTGGCGGCGTGAACCCAAAATAATTTGCCCTCAGGGCGCGCGATTTCAGATTTTCCTTTGCGTTCGGCGATCCTGCTGGGGTCTTCCTTGCCCTTGGCCAGACGTCTGCTCAAAAGGGCGAGCAGAGCAGGTTTAGACAGTTTTGAAATGGTTTTATATAGATAAAGCATTCTTATTATTTTATTCAGACTAACAAACTATTAGGACTTTATGCGCTATTCTGAAGAATATGTAGGCCATTTTGGCCTTTAAGCCAATAAGAAAAAGGTGCTTATGCGACTGACATCCAAGAAAAAATCGGATATACGCGAAAAAACGCTGAAACAAATGCGCAATCTGCAAAAGAAATTTGAGGATGAGCATCCCGATTTGCTGGATAAGATTCGCCGGGAGATTGGCAAGCAAAGTCTTTATGATGAGGATGGATTTGCTAATGTCACCGGGGGCGAGGGGGGAGCTAAGGCCGAACTTCGTATTGATCGCCGTAAAAATCTGGAAACGGTAATGCAATTTGCACAAAACAATGAGCGATCACCAGAGTTTCAGAAAAAGTTAAAGGCCATTCTTTTAAGCGTGCAGCATTAAATTCAGGTATATTAAGCATATACCAACAGAATCATAATACAGATATAACAAGTCCTCACCGCCATTCCCCGGCCAGTATTATGCCGCCGGGATATTATGGCGCGCCTTTAGATTAAGGGATACATCTACCCGGGCTTAATGGCGGCGGGTTACCGGCCGCAGGACCGGGTGTCGGGCTATAATGACATCCAGGCTGCAGACACACGCCTTCAAAATAACGGCGCGGGGTCTGTTGCGGGCGCGTAACAATCACGCCGGTTGCAATTGGCGGGAAGTTACCACATTCGGCGGCATCCATGCGCTCAAGATAGGTTTGGGTTTGATCCAGACCCCATGGCGGGTTTCGATAGGCCGTATCCATGGCCGCGGTGAACATGCCTGTGGGTTCTACGCATGGGTTACCGGGGTCGGGGTAAATACGTCTGACATTCCCGTTAGCATAATCTTCAAAGGTAAAGAAACCATCATACGGGCCATTGTTAAAATCATAACATTTGGCCTCCATCCATACATTTTGCATGATGGAACAATTGTAATTACCGCCGTTGGGTACGGCACCGATCAGGTTGTTACGGTTTGTTGAGGCTCTGCCGCCTAACTGGTTTCTGATACCGGCAGAGATGAAATTTGAATCCAGATAGGTGCGCAATGCATTTTGAACCAGAACTTCAAGGGCCCTGTTCATATGCATATCCTGACCAGCGCCCAAAACATTGTTCCCCCAACGGGTTGTTTCACTAAACATCTCATCGGCATGATCGCCTAATTCCAAAAGATGCCCTTCAAAGCAGGTATAGGCCAAAACGCTGTCCGGCTTTGTGATCAGGTTCTGGTTCTGGGTGATTTCTCTTTGCGCTTCAAGCCATGCCCGTTGCTCCATGGATTCGTAATAAAGCGGGTCACACGGGCTTGGCGCCGGGGTGATTTGTGCAATGACGTTTTGAACCGGCGATACGGCCAGCAGGACGGAAAGGGATAGAATGGTCAAAGCCTTCTTACCGTTCAAACGTTTGAATTTTCGATGCGTTTCCGTCATGTGTGTGTTCCTACCAGATAGCTTGTTATCCATTATACAAAATTTTTAGTCCTTGTCGCAAACCTCATTAGCCTTTTATACATCTGCGCCCCGTAATTGTTCCCGTGTTGAAGTTCGGGGTAAAGCTGAAGTAACATCCGGGGTTCCGGCAAATCATTTCATCATATGTAATACTTCTACGGGTTACGCCTGACGGGTTGGCCGTTGTGACCGCGCCGCTTGTGAATTCATAAATAACAGATTCTGTTCCTGTCGCAATCGGGGTAAGGCATTCCGCATTGTTTGTGGCGGGTAAAATCAAATCGGAATAGATTTCCAGGCGATCAAACTCTGCCGTATCAAAGGCAGGGGCGGCGTTTCTGGAGGTGTCTATAAGCTGTGTTGAGATGGGGCTCGTGCAGCTGCCGGGGGTTGGGAATTGCCTTGGGTCGGCCGCGGCCAAATCTTCGAAGCTCAAAAATAAAGAAGGGCCATTGGGGAAATTCTGGCATCGGGCAATCATCCATATGGCATCCATACTGGCACATGAATAGGAGCTGCGGCTCACCGAATTGGCGATAGAACTGTTCATACCGCCGGTACCGCCAAGGAAGTTGTGGTTGTAATTTTGTAAATGTTCCTGCATCGGGTCAGAGACAACATTTTGTAAACTGGGCAGAATATGGCCGGTGCCCATGCTGACAACGGTAAAAATAAAGGGCGGGTTGGCCGCCAGCAAAAAGGCGATATTCAAGGGAACGATGCGAAAGAACCAGTCATTGTTTTCAGAAAATAATGGTGGGGCATTTCTGGCGGCATGGTTAATCATGCGGTCAAAGCACGTATATTCCAACGTGCTGTCTGGCTTTCTGATATAGGTCTGGGCCATCATGACATCGCGCTGGGCCTCCATAAAGGCGCGGGCGTATATCTGGTTCATGAAATCGCCGTCACAGGTCCCGTTTGCGCCGCCGGTTCTAAAGTTGTTTTGATTGTTACCGACGGTGTAATCACCGGTGACACATGGGGCACCCCGCACGCATTGGGCCAGAGCGCTTTGCTGTAGAGCAAAGAGGGATAATAGGGTTAAAACTGTATAGCGTACAATCTTCAATCTATTTCAGCCTGTGTATCTGCGTCTTTGTAATGCATTAACCGCGCATCCCATTTGTAAATGCGTGGTCTGTAATCACTGGTTTTGTGATTATATACCAAGATATCATGAATACCATGTGTATGTTGATCGGAAATAGTAATATTTTTTGCTTTGAATGTTCCAATCAGGATGATTTGCCCTTGATTTTCGGCAAGGATATAGTGCGAACAGGGGGCGCCGGCGGGGCAGGCCTTGTCTTTGACGATATATTCAAAAAGGCCATCATCGTTCAGATCATTTTTCGCGATGAGAATGTCTGCGCGCTCCAGCTTTTGCGATTCGCTCAGAAAGTTTTGTACAATTTCATATTCGTGGGCAGGGATATTCGGGTTGAATATGACAGGCTCATTCGCGCTGGCCATGCCCGGCGCGCAGAAAAACGCGGCAATCGTTCCAATCGCAATGAAAATGTAATTGTTATTTTTGCTCACAGCTACCGTCTACTTTGCTCAACCTTTTCATTTTAGCAGATTGCCCATTGTTCAGGCAAAAATACCGATTGTACAGGCGATTTATAAAAAGATTGAGGCGCCGATATGCAATGGTTATGCGGCGTCGCGTAGATCGATGTCAAGAATGGCCATATTAAAGTCGTATGATGTTTCACCTTCATCAATATTTTTGTAGATGACGGCGATAAACTCACCATTCAGCAGAACTTCGACCGAGTCATTGGCTTTATCGCGCATTTTCAGCGCAAATCCGGTGTGACCAAATTTGCTCTGTAGGTATTTTTGTAATGTCGACATTTCCTCTGCTGTAAAAGTCATGGTGGTTCTCCTTTTCTTGAATAATTACGATTATTATGCCGCAAGGCATTGTTTGTTTTCTACCCCATTGCTTACAGTCTCAAAGCAGTGCTTTGCAAGTGTTTTCCTGTCATTGTAGTCAGATGCCTTTACAGGGGGGGCAAATAACAGCGATATGTCGGCGCCTTTACTTTTGGCAAAAAGCCAAAGATGAGTGGGGAGCTCGGTTTCCATGTCACGGTGCCATGCATAGGTATCACGCAAGGGCTGCGTGGTGGGGGGCTGGCCATCGACACGGTTTAGGCGAATGGAAAAGGGCTGTATTTTCAAATCCTGCATTGCGGGCCGTACAGCCAATGAAAACAGGCTTGATTTAAACGGAATAACGCTTTGACCATCGGTTGATGTGCCTTCCGGAAAAATGATTAATGATTTTCCATTTTCCAGCATGGTATCGAGTGCCCCGGCCTCTTTTGCCGCCGCGCCGCGGTTTCGCTGGATAAAAGCGGTTTGTTGCAGCCGGGATAAAAAGCCGAAAACCGGCCAGCTCGCCACGTCTTTTTTCGCCACGAAAGAGGCCCGCAAAACAGTGGCAATCACAGGTATATCCAGATAGGAAAGGTGATTGCTGACGTACAGAGTCTGGCTTTGAGTATAAGGTTGCCCGGATATATGCACCTTAATGCGAAAAATCAGGCAAACCCCTTTATGCCAAAGCTGCGGAACAATGTAGGAGTAGGGCCCTTTATGCAAGGCCAGGACCAGTAGCTGGGTTGGAACGGCAAGCAGGCATAAAAATAGAAAAGCCAAAATTTTCAAACTGGCAATAAGGGAACGCATTAGGCCGTGCCCTTGGCTATGGCCAGGTTTTTGTCCATTTGCTGTTCTTTGCTGCGGGATGGAATTTCTTTTTCTATTTTTCTTTCATAATGCTTGCGGTACCGGCCCGTGACGTGGTGGCTTTGGGCGATAATGCAAACATCGGTGGTGTTGAATTGCGGGTCAATAACCGCGCCATCACCAATGACCGCCCCAACGCGCAAATACCCCTTGATCAACGGGGGTAGATCTGAAAATACGGCTTTTTCATTGATTTGATCGGGCGGCAGGATATTCATGTCGATATACCGGTCGTCTAATGCGCGCGGGCGAATGTCTTCCGGCGCCAGATGGTTGTGATACATATAGGATAGTGGCTGCGCCAAATGGTCAATATCTGTGCTATGCAGGCTGGCGCAACCAAACATGATATCGATGTTGTTGGTGCTGACGTAATCGGCGATCCCCTGCCATAACAATTGCAAAACAGGGCCAGCGCGGTAGTTCGGCATGACGCAAGACCGCCCAAGCTCCATAATGCTTAAGCCGGAATTCATCAATTTGCCAAGATCAAATTCCTTGCTGGAATAAAAATGGCCGTGTTTATTGGCCATGGTTTGTGTCATCAGGCGGTATGTCCCGACAATAATGTCTTCGCCGTCCCGTTTATCGGTTACGATTAAGTGATCGGCAATCGGGTCATATTCGTCAAAATCGCGTTCCAGACGCGTCATTTCCTTGGACGGAATGGCGTTAAATTCTTCGTAAAAAACTTTATACCGTAGGTTTTGCGCCGCGTGCAGCTCGGCCTCATTCTGGATTAGCCGAATACTGATATCCCTAAGGGGTTTATTTTCTTTCACGTCGTTAGTCATCTATGTCATGTGATACGGCAAAGCCGGTTGCGCCCTTGGTTAATTAGCGAATGTCTTTATGCATAAATCCGCTGTAAAAATCAAACTATAATCCTAAGCATTATGGGGTTTTGGTCAAGTTTTATTATTGGAACAAAACGTTAGGGCGAGAGGTCAGGACCATCCGGGGGATTGTGACCGTGTTCTGTGTGGTCCTGCGCGTTGTCATTCGCGCTGTGCTTGCGCTTCTTCTTCTCTAACAGGCCGGCAACACTGGCGTATTGTTCGGACATCTTGCTTCGTTCCCCTTCAAGGGCCTGTGTGAAGTGAACTTTATTTTCGGATAGAACCCGCAGCGCAACAGATGCCATATTCATACAGGCCAGGTTGATAAGAGCATTGCCGCCATCACCTTTTAAGGCATTGTCTATCAGGCTTCCGACCTGACCAACCATGAACAGTGTTTGCGTAATAAACAGGATGGATGCCTCTTTATCCTGTTTAATATAATCACGTACGCTGTCGCGTGTGGCAACCAATTCCCTGACCAGTTCCGGGTCGTAATCTTTATTGTCCAGAACCGACATCGAATTAACAGTAACTTTTGATAAATCGAGTTCAATCTTGTCAGACTTTATGATGCGGTGCTTATTTTTAGCCTGCGGTTTCAGCAATTTATATTTGGCAAAGTGATTAAAACTGCCTTTGGCGGCCTCTATAAATGGAATGCGCGTAATGTTGGCCGGGGCATTAATAAATTCTTCAACGAATTCACCTACAAATTGACCGGCCTTTATCCAGTGATCACGGAGCGTTTTTCTTTCCGGCTTGATGCCGTCATCGTAAATTTTGAATTGTTTGGCAAGTTGACTGAATTTGCCGGCATGAAAATCCTGCGGGTCATGTTCGGGGAGTTTTTCAAAAATAATACCGCTTTCCCGTATGCGGTGTTCCAGAACATCGTAGGCCGTCCTTCGTATGTCTTTATCATCATGGGTTCTGTTTTGCTGGAATTCCGTCCAGATCTCAAGAATATGTTTAAGGTCGCGCTTGAGGGCCCGTCTTTGGCGTTCCATCAGGCTAATCAGAACAACGGCACATCCGGTTGATACCAGATCGCCTGGCTGATGGGCGGTTAACCCTTTATACACAGCCGGGGAATCCGATCCGCCCTCCATGGCCATACCATGTTTTTGGTGTTCCAATTGCTGTTCGAAATAGATAAGGCCAGAATATAATAATTTTCGCAACTTGGGGTTTCTGGGGTCTTCCTTTTCCTCTTCCGCTTTATCTTTCGGCGTTTCAAGTTTTTCCCCTAAAGGCAGCGTGCTTTTCGGCGTCATGTCCTCGGCAAAGGGCAACGGCAGCTGGCTCTCTGTTGTATCGTCTTCTAAAGCGGTTCCCTGTGTATTCATTCTTTTATTTTTTTGCTTTATGTCTGTTTGTCTGTGGCCGGTTGGTCTTTAAGAACTGTTGTCGTTACCGGGCAGGTATTCCTGCGGGTGGACATCCAGTTCCGGATCTTCTTCTTTTTGACCAATAACGCAGCTGGAAATTTCTAAAATGTAATCGGGGATTTTTTTGCCGATAACCTGACCGTTCTCAATCACATCTTCAACTTCACCGTAATCGCGAACTTCTGCCCCGACCGATTTCAAAATCGATTCAAGGTCTATTTCCACGGCAACATTTAACATCTGCGCGTAGGACCGTTCCAATTCATTCACTTTATCCGATGGGCACGCAACCAGAACCCAGAAGGTTTTCTGTTCTTGCGATACCGTAAAGACAACCGGAATAAGCGGGTCTTGGTTCATTTCTTCTTTCAATTTAGACATCGTTTCTATTTCCTTTATGGGCTGGATACTAACAAAGCGCCTTCTTTTTCGCAAGAAAAATATGGAAATGCCCACAGGTAACAAAAAGCCCCGCCGCGTTTGTCGCTCCGGGGCCTCTGCTGTTTTCTGGTAAACCTATGTTCGGTTTTGTACCTGATTATTTGATGTAAAGATGCACTTCATTGGTGCGGGCCGAATCGCTTTGATCATAGGCCAGATCAATGCTTTCTGTCGGGACACCCATTTGCGTAAGTGTACGCAGAACACGTTCCGCATTGCGGCGCGCGCGCGTGCTTTCAATGGCAACTTCCGCGGCGTTGCCTTGCGATGGATGAACGGCCACCAAATCAAACCGTGCACTCGGATAACGCTCCAGCGCTTCATTTACAGCGATATAAAGCGCTTGTTCATATTCGACATCGGCCCGGTCAAATTTAATTTTGGCCAGAGGGCGTCCGCCTGCGGGCAGGGCGGCGGGCTGGACGGCTGTATTTTGTTGCATGGCCGGGGCGCCGCTGTCATTGCTGAAGTTATCAACGCTGCCCGTATAGGCAACAGCCGTTGCAAACGGACGGTTTGACAGGCTGCGGCCATATAAATCACCATTGGTAACGGCCAAAGCCAAAGTGCGTATGTTGTTACGTTCTGTACTTAAATAGGCTGTTGTGCGTGAAATACTGTCGCTTACGGTGTTCAACAGGCGCTCAATCACCACCATTGTGTTGTTGATGTTGTCTTCCAGTTCGGCCAGTTTTACATGATCTTCCTCGACCGCGCCGGAAAGGGAATAAGCCGAACGCGCCGAATCAAGCAGATAGGACGTCTCGGATGCCGCTTCAGAGATTTGTACGGCCAGATTATTCATCTGGGAAACATTTTCGTTCAAAGCCTGTAAGTCTGACTGGGCTTCGCCTAGTGCTTTGACCAGGCGCGGGTTGCCGGGGGTCGTTCCAGACTGAAGCTGCGTATTGATGGTCGCAATATTGGCGTAATATTGTGCGGATAAACGCTCACCATTTTGTTGTTGTGTCGTCAGACCACTGGCCAGACCTTCAATGCGGCCTTGTAATGTGGAAAGATTGTTCCGCAGGTCAAGAACTTCGCGGCCAATCATGGTACCGGACAGGTTACGGTAGGCATCGCCCGAGATTTCCTTGGCGGTAATTTCACGTACCTGACGGGGGGTGTTGTATATTTTGGCTTTCAGACTATCGGGCAGGGGCGCATGCGTAATAACAAGAGCCGGTGTGTTGCCTTGCGCCTGTGCAGCAGGAGCGTTTACGGCCGCTGCAGCGCCAATAAGGGCCAATGCTGAGCAAAAGAGCGTGCTTTTGCGAATAAATTCGTTTGTTTTCATCATGACAGTAAATTAAGTCCACATTAATGTTTTAAGGAATTACTACAGTTTTGCAGCAGGCAAGTAAAGAGAAATACTCATTTATACAATCGCTTGTTAACAGAAAACTGTCAAGCCTAAGGCGGAATATAGCCTGACGAAAAATAAAAAAATAAATTTCGTTTTTTCCTCTTGCATTCTGCGCTTATTTTGATTATGTTCCCCTCACTTTCGATTGATTAGCGCCCGTAGCTCAGCTGGATAGAGCGCCTGACTACGGATCAGGAGGTCAGGAGTTCGAATCTTCTCGGGCGCGCCATTTGGGGCTTTTTTGTGCTCCTATCCTGTATAACCAAGAAAAGCTGGGCTTTTTCAGGTTTTCGAAAATCTCCATCCTGTTTTGAGAATATTATCCCGTTTGGGAAAATTACGCGTTGAATTGTCTTTTTCATGTTCAAATCAGCCTTGAGCCATAAATCCGCCGGGTTACTTAATACCCCCATAACCCTTTCAAGCACTTCATCCATATTTCCTTTAACAACTTTAAACTGATTAAGACGATGGGTTAGCATTTCTTTTCTTTGAGAGTAGCTGTCGATACGTTCCTGCACCGCTTTCACCACGTTTTTTTGATCCGTTTCAATAAGCTTGTCGATCAGCTTTTGAATATTTTGCTCTAAGCTGACAATCTCCTGCCTCCATACTTTTCTCTGCCCCTCTAACTCTTCCCATTCTTTATCCCATACATTGGAAAGTGTTTTACGAGTCTGCTCGATAGCATGGATGGTCGGTGTTATAGACTTAAGCAACTGCGCAAATTGGGTGTGCACAAGCTCGTAGTTAATATGGACGCTGTTTAGACGACACTTGCTTTGCCTGCACACATAGTTACCGTATTGTTTCTTATTTTTACCTGTACTAAAAGCCGATGTCATAGGTTTCAAACAGGCTTCGCATTTCAGATCGCCGCGCAATGGAAAGTATTTTGATGTTTTTCTATAAGGAGAAACTTGTTTTCCGGCCAATCTCATCTCTATAAGCTCAAGTGTATCAACGCTTATAATGGCTTTGTGTTTTCCTTTACGTCTTGAAATATTGTTTTTAGGACTTTGCACAAAGCCAGCATGAAACCATGACCATTCCAACAAGCGTTTAGCTTTCTCGCCATTAAAACGCATAAGTCTATTCCTATGATCGTATATATCCTGTTTATTAAGGTATCGCGAAAACTCGCTATAGTTTTTGAATTGGCCATTTGCGAATGCTTCTAAAGCAGTTTTTATAATGTGGTGTGTTTTAGGGCTTGGCTCTTTGACTCCTTCCACAGCGCTCGGAACATACCCGGTTGGAACATAACCATACACCCAATAGCCTTCTTTGGTACGCGCAGCCATTTTGTTGATAGTGTTCTGTGTATTTTCATGGCGGTACAATTCTGCGACAAGCACATGAACGCCCTCAATAAATTTTCCTGATGGAGCCTCGCTGAATTCTTGCGTTACGTAATCAACATTACAGTTTAATTTTGCAAGCTCATCCTTAATTTCCCTATAATCTTTAGCATCTCTAGAAAGTCTAGATACATCATACATCAGCACCGTCAGCTTTCTATTTTGAGATGCATATTTATCACGATACTCTCTAGCAAAATTATACAACTGATCTAATGCCGGCCTGTTTTTGATTCCCCCCGACACTCCACGTTCTTGGAAAATTTTTATTACATCAATACCTTTTTGTATAGCATAAGCCTGACAGTTTGTTATCTGCGTTTCAATGCCTGAGCCGCGCTCCAGTTGGGATTTACAACTAACACGCGAGTAAATGATTCCATCTAGCATATTTTTCCCATTAATAATATCTTTCATAAAAACTCCTAAAAAGGTGGAAACTTAACCTATTGTGCGCCTTTCAAGGAAAAATGTCTCCCTCAATTACGTAAATAAATTAAGTTTCCACTACATTGATTATCAGAAGAGATTATTAATGATATTTGCACCGCATCAATAAATCACCTTCAGCCAAAATTTCATCATGTGTTTTTATAATAAAATTTTCCTTTATTCTGGCAACACGCGCAGGGTCAGCCCTATCTTTAGCGCTGTCCCAATCGAAATACGCAAGATAAAAGACTCTGTTTTCATCTTTATATTTTTCAAAGAACTGCTCGGCTCTCTTTAATGTTTCGTTGATACACCAAGGATAAAAGCTTTTATGACATACGATGCTATCGTGTATATGAAACGAGAACGTTACGGTTGCCGCAATGTCATGATTCTTTATCTTCTGATCTCTTAGCCACAAACCGTTGTTGCGTTGGTTTGACGGAGCGTGACTTACCAAATATAGGAATCTTTCCTTTTCAAAAATACTATTGTTCATCATAATTTCCTTCCTTCGTTGTATTGAATTGAGAATTGAGATAATCGCGCAAGAAAAACTGAATAAATTGTTCTAAGTCAGTATCCACGCTATTTTTTTCTTGAGTTTTTCGCATGAAAAAACTCCTTTCTTTTGTGGTCGGAAAGGAGCGAAAAAAGAAAATTATTGATGAAGAGACTTCACGACAACAACCACGTTTGCCTTTGATCTAATACCAAAAGCTAATCGCCCAAACGAAGATACACTTCGCCTTTCCGAGATTAAAATTTACGTGAATTATTAGGTGAGTATTTCTAAACTGTTTTAGAGTTTCCCAACCGCGTGAATTATTATTCAAGAATGATGTTTTTTAAAATACATCTTCTTCCTGCTATTTCAAGTTATTTTTTGTGTGACGCTTACTGACAAGTTTTGAAGGCTTCGCGGGCGGGGTGTCGGAAAAACCTTTATAACCCTTGTGCAGGGCTAGGAAGGGTAAGTTTCAGGTGGTCTTCACCAAAGCACGAACACAAGTCGGAAAAGCGGTTTTTATTTAAAAAAATCGGCAGGTGGAACATCTAACGCCTTCGCAATTTTCAAGAGTATTGGAACAGAGAACGATACATGGCCGTTTTCTATACGCGAAATATAACCTCTATTAAGCTCAGCCATCCCAGCAAGATCATCTTGGGATACTTTCTTTTCAGCTCTTATATTTGCAATGCGTCTGCCTATGCTCACTAAATCAGCCATAGACCCATTGTTCATTTTCGTGTACACAAATACCGTACACGATCGTGAACAAAATGGAGGTGCACATGACTTTTTCAAATCCCAACATATTCGAGTTTGCCACCAAAGAGCTGTCTCAAGATGCTTTTATTTGCTGGCTTATAGCATGGTCAAAAAATACAGAAGCTCAAATGTGTTCCGGTTCTAATAAACACATTTACAATGCTTCCCAAAAGTTCTTGGAATTATTGCTCGGGAAGGAATACGAAAGCGGAATACAAGTGGGTGATGTGCAGCAACAAAAATATCATACCGATATTATTGTAGAGTTCACAAATGGCAAATGCCTGCTCATTGAAGACAAAATCAACGCTATCGCAACGGAAGAACAGGTAAACGCTTACGCAGAATTAATTAAAAGGAACAGTTCCAACGTATCCAATCTGTGTACGCCGGTATTGCTTATAACAGGCAATCAAGATTTCCCAAAAGCCGATAACATCCACGTTGTAAGACGCAGCGATATTCTTAAATGTTTGGATGGCTTTGATGAGATTTGTGCCGACTATGATATTTTCACAGACTTTTTCAAACACATTAAAGCGAAAGAACATGCTTTTAATGCGTGGAAAGACACGCCAGTCAAAAACTGGACTGTAGATGCTATTGAAGGCTTTTACAGCGAACTTAAAAGCTCCGGCTTGGATAGCAGCTTTGGATATGTTGCCAACCCCCGTGGAGGGTTATGGGTTTTCTACTTCGGAGCGCAAAAAATAAAAACCGATATGGAAGCCTATTTTCAAATGGAAGCAACAATATACGACGACCAATGCAATCTAGCTTTATATTTACGTGCATCATCAAACGATGCGGATCAAACGAAAGAATTGGCGGAGGCCTTACGCGATAGGCTTGACGCAAGCATTTTCAAAACATGCATATCCCGCAAGGGCAAAACGATGCGTGTTGCTGAGGTTGAGTTTTCGGCATTTGATGAAGCCGGAATAATAAGTTTCAATGACGCTTTCGAACAGCTTACAAAATTAGAAAAGCTAAAACTGAAAATATAGAAATCAAAGCTATGACTTTTTCGTTCTTTTTGTTTTAGGTTTGCGTCTCTTCGGCTCATGGATCTCCAGCAAATGAAAAGACGCTGGCTTATAACTCCCGTTCGGCTGTTTTTTCGACACGAGAAGAATATCGCCCACAATGGATTTCTTGCCATGTAATTTTTGTAGATCAATAGTCGGATACACTTCCATCTTTAGACGGGCATCAGATATTTTCTTTATGACACCTGCCCACCCAGTATTATTTTTATCTAAGTCAGTTGCCCTTAAACTAATTCTAACCCTTTGATACGGTTCTGTCTTTTCAAAATCATCTTCATAGTCAAAATCTATGTCGGAGGGAAAATCATTTACAGCTTCTTTTGTAAAAGCAATTTCTTCAGTGGTTACGATTTGAGCATTTCTTTCTCTTTTCGCTGGTAACACCGCCCCTTTAGATGCTTTAGCTAAGCTTTGCAAACGTTGTCCAGTATAGACCTCCTTAACCACTTCCTCAATTTTGTCTGGTGGCATATTGATATAATCTCCAGCAACATGAATTGTTTGCTCCAGACCTTTAGAAATAGGTTCTGATTTACTGCCTTTAAATCTTGAAAAAAGATAGTCCGCTCCATAATACAACAGGACAAAAGCAGCAACGGTTATCAATGAATCAAATGATTCAGGAACCTCTTTTCCTGTAATATATTCTATTAATTCGGGAACTTCGTTCTCTAAATCTTCTTGAAACGATACAAACAGCGAAATTCCAAAAATTTCTTGTAAAGGGCTATTATGAGATGCGTTTTTGAAATGTATCTCAATATCTTTTATTTCTAATCCTGGGTATAGCTTTTCAAGCAAGGGAACAGTTAGCTTTATTAGCTGTTCGTTGGCCAATAAAGACTCTGCAATTTCAGAAACAGGTATTTTACCTTCGTTTGTATAAGTGATTTCGTGTGTAAATTTTGTTTCAGAAAAAATTTCAGTCTTGCTACTACTCATTATAGCAAGTTCCTTTCAGTAAATTTAAATCTAATAATATTGATATATTAAATATTTAATTCACAAATTTTACAAGGCTTTAGGATTACTTCATACACATCGGAGAAAATCAGAGAAGATAAACAACGGAAACCATAAACTCTTCCGCCTTGCTTTTTAGTGACGCCAGCGCCGCTCGGTCTTGGTTTTCATATTCGTAATGGCTATCCAATATTAATATAGCATCCAATCCATGCTTCCGTTTTTGATCTACAATAATATGATCCAAACATTTATTTTCCGGCTGCACAAAAAACAATGGTAAGAGCTTATCATCCGAAAATGTCTTTAAATCTGCACCACTTATGTTTTCAGTTCCAATCTTCTTTTTAAGGATCATCTTCGTCAAAGTAGAGGGAGCGTGCTGCTGGCTGATTATTAACCCACTATACCAATCCTTCTGTACCAAATTTTGCATCTTAACGTGTTCATAGAATGCGAAAACAACATCTGGTAGATCAGCCGCATGTTCATTGACTTGAATAGACTTGACCTCACCTTGTTTAAGAGCATTCATCATATCTCTGTATTTAACATGACCATCTGTTACAGACTCATAACCTGAGTTAATTACCATTTCTTTGAGCTGAGGATAGAATGCAGTATGTGTGTTCATATCTAATATTACTTTTCTTCTATAAAAAATTGTTCACGATAGTGTACTTTTTCGTTTCCCCTGTGGGTAGAGAAAACACAGAATTTTTGGCAATATTACTCGCCATCACCCTCTAAACCATAGAAATCGTCGAAACCACCAAGGGTTAGAGCATCATTAAACTCCCTTAAGCTCTCTAGAGGAGTTTTCGTAAACTTACCCGTTGGGCGCGCCATTTGCATAACAAATATATTTAACACATTGAATTAATTGTGTTTTTATTTAATCGCATCTATACCCCCCCCATAACTCATCAAAATTACGCTAATGCATTGTTACAAAACGCATTTCAGAGTTGGAAATTTCGCACGTCTTTTTTCCAACGTAAAGTTTAAAGCGCATGTCACATATGAATATTCTTTACCCCCTGCCTAAGGCTTTTTGTATGCATCTGGCCAGCAAACATCTACGGCAACGCTTTCTTTTTTCATGGTGTAAAATATTGCACTTCAAATTTGAATCCAAGGCTTGACATTTAAAGAATGATATAGGAATATATTCAGCATCAATGCCACGAGTCCGCTTTCGTGGCTTTTTCTTTTCTCATTACAATTAAGGATTATAAACGATGGTAAGCTATTTCCAGCGTCTGGGGAGTGCATTAACTGCGCCTATTGGAAACCGACAAAACTCCCGTGCCAAAGACGTTATTCAAACCCGTAGAAATTTTGCCAGTCTCGGGCTGTATAGTGGAGATACTGAATTGGGACTTCCCGATAAAAATCTGGACACGACGATCCGCACATTTCAAAAAAGCAAAGGGCTTAAAGTCGATGGCATTATGAACCCGGATGGCGAGACGGAGCGTGCCCTTAAGAAAACGGATTCCCAGATTGAGCAGGAAATTTCCGCGCTATCCAGTCAGCTCTCAGCATTGCAAGGTGATATAGAAACTTTAAGGCAATTGGTGGAAGAACCCAGGGCGCGTATTGATGAGCTTGATTCTGAAATCTCAACCTCTTTGCAACCTGCTGTCAATGAAGCATCCGGCATGGTTAAATCCTTGCAATCGGCCCTGGAAAAATGCCAAGGTGAAGAAGACGAAGGCCGAGAAAGTGAAGAACAAGAGTAAAAAACCATTATGGATATAAAAAATATCATCAGAAACGCAGCCTTCCTATTCGTGCTCTCATATTTTAGCGGTGTTATGTCAGGGACACTTCATTTCATGAGCCACAGCCATTTATTTTTGGGCGCCAATTACCTTGTCGTATTTGTTGGTTTTTGCTTTGTGGCCTATTGGACAAGGAAAGATCGTTTCAAAAACCTCATGGCCGTAGCGGCTCTATTTTGGACATTTGGTTTACCGGAACGTTATGCTTTCGGACTTTACAAAGAATGGCTCTTCAGCGGTTTGGCAATTTTTCTCTGTGCAGCAGGAAGCTGGTGGCTATCTCGTTATTTTCCAAAAGGAGATACGGAGCATCAATCGGCCCTGGAAAAATGCCAAGGTGAGAATGGAGAAGAGGAAAATGAAGAAGAGGAATAAACCTTGGGAGATAAAATTGCCATCAATTGGATTGCCATTATCTTGGCCGTTTTATTTATTCTGGCATTATACATTCTTATGATTCTGGCTTTACTGTTTGGCTTGGAAGTTTTTGTGTATGAAGATTTTGAAACCCCTGAGGAAGCCATGGACTTTATCGTGAGCAACAAAAATCGTATAGTGTTTTCAAGCTAAAGGGCTGTAAAATATTTTTCCCGAATGATTGCGGAACTTTTTTGCGGTGAATACGTTGGTGGTGTTGATTTTATACCGAATTAAACCAACAGGAGGCAGCCATGAAACAAGTGCACGATGATGAACAGATATATAAAGAGGCTGTCGGCGTCTTTCAAACGCGGGAAGAGCTGGATGAGGCAATCGCCGAATTAGAGGCTTCTGCCTTTGCCCGTCATGATATTAATGTTCTGGGGAGCAAATCAAAGCTGGAACGCCGCTTTGGTACGGCTGAACTGCCGCCCAGAGTTTTGCGGAATAACCCTGATGTTCCCAAGGATGCCGCCATACACCCGGAAGAACGGGCCATTGCCTCTGGGGCGATTGTCGGTGTTCCGGCCTATCTGGCCGGTTGCGCGGCGGGCGTTCTGGTGAATCCGGCGTCTAATCTGGTTCTGATTGGGGCCGTCTCGCTGGGGAGTGCGGTCGGCGCGGTGATTGGCGGCTGCATATTATATGGCGTGAAGGCGTATATGGATTTACGAACACAAAAGCAAATCGGGCAGGGCGGCCTGATACTGTGGGTCAAAACTTTCAAACCGGAGCAGGAAGCCAAGGCCAAAAAGATTCTGGAAACGCATGGCGCCCGTAATATCCACTTCAATGCTGCCCCCGCATAGCAAGAGCGGGCTGTAACGTAAAGTGAGGCTGTTTTTCTAATTTTCTCACATAAATATTGTGCAAAGCACAAAAAATGCTTGCAAATCATGTGAAGCCATGACTTTTATATAGGCGTGAACAAACATTCAAGCCGTAATTAAAGGGAGAGAACATGTCAAATTTTACGTTAGCTGAATATATTTGGATTGATGGAGGCGTTCCAACACGCAAAGTACGCTCAAAAGCGCGCGTTGTTAATCTGGGTGATGCACCAACAATTGAGGATTTTCCTGAATGGAGCTTTGATGGCTCCTCAACCTATCAGGCCGTGGGCAACGATTCCGATTGTCTTTTGTCGCCTGTCGCATTTGTGGACGACCCCATTCGCGGGCCGGGCAACTATCTGGTTATGTGTGAAGTGAATAACGCCGATGGTACGCCGCATGAATCCAATTCACGGGCGCAGTTGCGCGCTGTGCTGGATGCTGGTGGCGAGGAGCTGAAAACATGGCTTGGTTTTGAGCAGGAATATACTTTGTTTAAAAACCGGACGCCGCTTGGTTGGCCTGAGCAAGGCTTCCCGGGGCCACAAGGTCCGTATTATTGCGGCGTGGGATCGGATGAGGTGTTTGGCCGTGAAATCTGTGAAGCGCATGCTGAGTTGTGCCTGCAAACTGAATTAATGTTCTACGGTGTTAACGCAGAGGTTATGCCTGGTCAGTGGGAATTTCAGATTGGGTATCGCGGTGATGAAAACGAACCGGCCGATGCGTTGAAAATTTGTGACCATATGTGGATTGCCCGTTGGTTACTATATAGAGTGGCCGAAGAGTTTGGCGTAACCGTGACCATTGATAACAAGCCCATCAAAGGGGATTGGAATGGTGCCGGTATGCACACAAACGTGTCCACCATTGATACACGTGACAAAACAAAAGGGCGTCAGGCCATTAAAGATGCCTGTGAAGCATTGTCAGCCAAACATGCCGAGCATATTCTGGTTTACGGCGCCGGTTTGGCCGATCGTTTGACCGGTCTGCATGAAACCTGCGATATTGATACCTTTAAATACGGGACGGCCGATCGTGGGTGCTCTATCCGCATTCCTCAGCCGGTGGAATTAAAAGGGTATGGTTACTTTGAAGACCGCCGTCCGGGTGCGAACGCAGACCCGTATCTGGTGGCCGCGCGCATTATTACCACTATATCTGATGTTGTGGATGAAAGCGTTTTGAAGTTCAATCAGTGGCCCCGCAAGGATGCCAAATTCGCCATTGCCGCTGAATAGTTGCATTTAATTTTAGATCATAAACCGCTCCGCTTAGTCGGGGCGGTTTTTTTATGGGCGGTGTGGGGCGGCTAAGGCTTGAATATGAATAAAATGCGTCTATATTTATTATGTAAATCTAATATAATCAATTTCTTAACTTTTATTGTTCAGAATAAAGTATTAGTGACCTAATCACATGTAATGTACCATTATCAAAATAATAAAAATCAGAGCAAATAGAGCAAATAAAAATGCAGGACGAAGATTTTAAAAATAAAGAGGGCGCTGGCCAGGGTGAGGGTGACGCGCCGTCAGAAAAATCGCCAAAGGCGCCGCGGCCATCGTCTGACCCGATGCATACGGCCTCACGCAGTGATGATCTGGATCATTTTCAGGATTTTACGCTGATGGATGATGTGCCTGAGAATAAGGGCGATGACCTGTATAACCCCAACGCGAAAATCAAAAAATCCGAGGGCTTTGCAAAACCGTCCAGTCAGGATGAAGACTGGAGCAACGTTAGCGTTGGCGGTATGGACCTGAATAAAAGTTCGAAAGAACAAGGCGGCAATGAACCGCCTCATGCCGATAATTTGGCCGCTTTGCAGGGCGCTCAGGGCGCGCCGGAAAATAATGATGAATTTCTGGAGGGCGACCTGATCATTGAAGATGATGCCACGGAAGGCGAGGGTGGGGGCGAGAGCCCCGCGCATCAGGATGACGCCGCGCCACAAGATAAAGCCGAAGCATCGGCCACGACGCCTGAGCCCGTTCCGGCGGCCCCGGCTAAACCGCAAAATGAAAGCGCTGCTGGGCAGGGCGGCACGAATTTACCGGCCCGCGCCCATACCCGCGCGCAAGGCCCGGGCGCTGACACTTCGCAAGGGGCAATTGCAAGACGCCATAGCGAGATTAAGATCAAGGCAGAGGAAGCCCGCGCGGAAAATGAAGGCAGTGACAGAAAAAATCGTTTGGGTGACCGGCTTGTTGATATGGGCATTATTACCGCCGACCAGCTGAATGTGGCCTTGCAGGAGAAAAAAATCACCGGAAAAATGATCGGTGAGGTTCTGGTTGATCTGGGATTTTTGGACGAAGAAACGCTGACAGCCGTTCTGGCGGAAAGCTCGGGATTTGAGGTTTTTGATCCTAAAAACACCATTGTGGACGGTGATGCGCTTGCGCTGCTGGAGAAAAATGTGGCGATGAAGCATAATGTGCTTCCATTCTCGATGAATGATGAATATGTATTTATTGCGATGTCAGACCCTTATGATGTTGTGGCAATGGACACGTTGCGCCAGTTTATGCCGAAAGGGCTTCAAATTCGACCGGTTGTCACTACGGCCACGGTTATCAGCAATGCAATTGATGCGGCCTATGGTTACGCCAGTAATATTAAAGACATTTTAAAAGAGCTGGAAGAAGGGAAGCACCAGGATGTTGCCAGCCTGAATGAGAATGAGGCCTTTTCCCACCCGATTGTTCGCTTGGTGAACGCGCTTGTTATTGATGCCGTTAAATTGGGCGTGTCGGACTTGCACTTTGAGCCGGAGGAAAACTTTGTTCGCTTGCGCTATCGTCTTGACGGCGTTTTGTTCACCGCGCAGATATTACACAGACAGCATTGGAATGGTATTTCCCAGCGCATTAAATTGCTGTCGAATATGAACATCGCGGATAAATTAAGCCCGCAGGATGGGCGTTTTGGCCTGAATGCAGGCGGAAAAGATGTCGATTTCCGCGTATCATCCTTGCCCACAGTTCATGGGGAGAACATTGTTTTACGGGTTCTGGATAAGAGCTCAAGCATTATGCCGATGGAGAAGTTGGGCTTTAGTGCTGAAAACATGAAGAAGATAAAGACGTCGCAGAGCAAACCGGAGGGGATTATTATTGTGACGGGGCCCACTGGTTCGGGTAAGTCGACCTCGCTTTATTCCATGTTGAATGAGATTAATCACGTCGAAATTAATATTCAAACTCTGGAAGATCCGGTCGAATATTCATTGCCGATGATCCGTCAAACCCATGTGCGCGAGGGGATATTGGATTTTGCAGACGGTATTAAGGCGTTGCTGCGTCAGGACCCGGATATTATCTTTATTGGTGAAATTCGGGATAAGACAACGGCTGAAATGGCCCTTAAGGCCGCCATGACCGGTCACCAGGTTTATACAACGCTTCATACGAATGATTCCTTTGGGGCAATTCCCCGTCTTTTGGATTTGGGCTTGAAACCGGGAATGATTGCAGGGGCGATTATCGCGGTCTTCGCGCAGCGTTTGACGCGCCGTTTATGCGAACACTGTAAGGAAGAATATAAGCCTTCCCCTGAGGAGTGCCGCATTTTGTCTGTCAATTCCAGCAATCCACCCACATTATACCGCGCGCGCGAGGGCGGATGTGACCTGTGTGCCGGGCAGGGGTATAAAGGCCGCGTCGCCGTGGCGGAAGTTTTGACTTTCGATGAGGAAATGGATGAGTTGCTCGCCCGGGGGGAGTCAAAAGCGGAGTTAAAAATCATGGCCGAGAAAAAAGGCTTCAAAAATATGAAGGATGATGGCATTCTGAAGGTGCTAGATGGTGTAACTGATCTACAGGCTCTGTCCAGGGTCGTTGATATAAATAAATGATTTTAAGTATTTAGGGGCTTAGTTATAGAACGCTATAAATACAGAGCGCTGAACGCAAAGGGGCGTCCTATTCGCGGTTTGATCTCCGCGAGTGGCGAGGTCGATTTGTATAATCAGCTACAGAGCGCAGGGCTTGAGCTTGTTGATTGTTCTGTTATTTCGCAAAAGACCTTGAGCGGAAAACTGTTCCGCGTCAAAAAGATCAAGATTCGCGATCTGATTCAGTTTTTTATTCATATGGAACAAATGCAAAGCGCAGGGGTGCCGTTATTGGACGCGCTGGCAGATATTCGCGATACCACAGAAAATGACAGGATGCGTGATATTATGTCCGAGGTTCACCGTGACGTATCGGATGGGGCGGCCTTATCCGAATCGATGGCAAAGCATCCCAAGGTTTTTGGTAATATTTATATCTCTTTAATTAAAGCAGGCGAGGAAACCGGGGATTTGACCGCCTCGTACCTGCAATTGGAGAAATATTTGAAATGGGTTGATGATATGCAATCCAAAATTCGTAAAGCCACGCGTTATCCGATGATTGTCTCGGGCGTGGTTCTGGTTACGATTGCGGTTATGATGGGGGTTGTCGTGCCGCAGATTGTAGGCTTCCTTGCGAATTTGGATAAGGAATTGCCGATCCAGACCGTAGCCTTGATAAAAACATCAGATTTCTTTTCTCAACCACTGTTTCACCTTTTGGGATTGCCGGTTCCCGGCGGGGTGATCGTGGTTTTGATACCGATATTGCTGCTGTCTGCGTTGAAGGCGCTTAAGAAAATGTCGGATGAATGGGCGTACCGTATTGATTTAATGATGCTCAGCATGCCTGTGGCTGGCGGGTTGATCCGAAAAATTACAATTGCACGCTATGCGCAAACATTTGCAGCCCTGTTTGCCAGCGGCATTGATGTCGTGAGCAGTTTGAAGTCGGCCCGTAATACCGTGAGCAATCGCGCGATGATTGAGGCGCTGGAGGCGGTTGAGGGCTATGTTCAGTCCGGCAGCCCGTTATCCGAAGCCTTTAATAACAGTGGGGAATTTCCTTCTTTGGTGGTTCGTATGCTGAAAGTCGGGGAGGAATCGGGTAAGCTGACGCCGGTATTGGAGCAGGTTTCTGATTTTTATACCCGTGATGTTGATGAGGCCGTCCAGGGGTTGATTTCAGGTATCGAACCAGCTTTGACGGGTGTGATGGGGATTATGATCCTTTGGATTGCCGCTGGGGTATTCGGCCCGATCTATGATATGATTGGCGATGCTGAGTTTTAATAAGTGATATGAGAAGATGATATGTTAGGGTCTGCAAAAACAATATTGATGATAGGGGATGAAGCCTTATCCATATACTCCTCCGGGTTTAAGGGGCTGGAGCTGGTTGAAACTGTGCCCTGGAATGCAGAAAACTTTGAAGAGAACGCTGCGAAAATTATTGCAAAAGATTGTTCGGGGCGCCCCGTAACTGTTTTGAATGATATGGTTGAACAGCATTACCGCAAGGAGCGCGTTCCCAAGGTTAACGCCATGGACCGTAAAAATGTGGTCAAGCGCAAGCTGAATGTGGCCTTCCCGAATTACCCTGTACGGGCCGCTTTTCCCCTCAAGGAGAAGATACCCAAAACAGATAAGGCGCCGGCCGCCAATGTCTATATATTTGCCGCTGCTCCGCAATCTGAACAGTATATAAAAACGATGGAGGCCGCAAAGCGCTCTCTCGCGCCGATATCAGGTTATGCCCTTTTGCCCGTTGAGGCGGCCAATATGGTTAAGGTTCTCTCTGGCAAATTAACGCCGCGCAGCCGCCCCAAGTCGAAATGGGCCGTGTTCATCGGCCAGCATATTAATGGCGGTTTACGTCAGGTGGTCATCAAGGACGGGGAATTGGCGCTAACCCGAATGACGCCAGTTGTTGATTCTGATGCAGACCCCGATTTATGGGCGCATGAAGTGCATCAAGAATTTCAGGCGACCCTCAGCTATATGGCGCGCTTTGGTTTCGTCGCCGATGATGGTCTGGATATTATCGCGGTGTCGAACCCCGCCGCAGGGGATATCCTTGGCGGTATTATTGATGTCACGGCGCATGTGTATACAATGACGGCGTCCGAGGTGGCTAAAAAGCTCGGGCTTTCAATCTCATCATATGCCGATCAGCGATACGCCGATATTCTTCATGCCGCGTGGAGCGCTAAAAAGCCGAAGTTGCAACTGCCAATGCAGGCAAAAGAACTGGATTCCATATCCAAGCCGCGTCAGGTTGCCACATTGCTGTCAATCGGGTTGATAGGCGGTTTTGCCTACTTGGCCTATGAATCGTTCACGACCTTTGACACATTAATGCAAACAAATGAAAGCATTTCGGATGCCCGCAACCGTACGGCCCGCCTGAATAAAGAGTATCAGATCGAGGTTGAGAAGAAAGAGGCGCTGGGCTTTGATGTGCGTATGGTGCAAAGTTCAATTGCCGTTCAAGACAGGCTGGACGCTGATAATATTGATGTGTTGAATGTTTTAAAAGGGATCGGTCAGGGGCTGGGGCGTGATTTGCGCCTTGATACAGTTGATGTTCGGCGTTTGACACGCCAGGACACCAATGCTGCCGCGCGGTTTTTGCGTGGGGACTTTTCGAACAATCCGAATGCGGATAAGCAGGTCTATGTTGTTAGAATTCAGCTGACATTCCCAAGTACAACCGATATTGACCGCGGCAACCAAGAGATAGAGGCTTTAAAGAACCGTATTCAAAAGCAGCTGCCTAACCACAGTGTCGAGGTGGAGAAATATCTAAAAGATACCGAATATGTTGATGAGCTGGTGATGGGTGAAGATGGACAAACCAAACAAGATGTCGCTCAGGACTTCATCATTTCGTTGGTGATACAGGGGGCAAATTCATGATCAGAGTTTTAGGGTATAAACGCATCGCGATTTTGATGTTTCTTGTGGCCGTGAATGTTATATTTGCAGCTTTGCTGTATCTCTATCTGGTGCCGGAATTAAAATCAACTGAACGTGATATGCGCAAGGCAAAGGCCGCTGAATCGGCAGTCCGCAATGATATCGCCAATATTCAGACCGAGTTTTCCCAACTGGAAATGCAGCAGGAACGCTTTGAAGGGCTGAAGGCCGATGGTTTCTTTTCCAATCAAAGCCGGCGTGATGCCCAGGCCGTGTTCACCGCAGCCAAAGCCTATAGCGGCGTGACCGAGGCCGTCGTTAGCGTGAAATCCGGTGTGGTGGTGGAAGATCAGGATGCCGCCAAGGCCGAGCAGGTTTTACTGGAAAGCCCTGTTAGTATTGAATTTACGGGCGTAGATGATGCAGATATTTTCGAATATATTAACTATCTGGAACAGGTTTTCCCGGGCTATCTTTCCGTTGAGAAAATGTCGTTAAGCCGCAACGCAAATATTAGCGATACCATGCTGAGGGCGATTGCGGCCGGGCGTAATCCACCGTTGGTGAGTGGCAGCATCTCAATGGTCTGGCGTACCATGGTTTCCCGCGATGATTATTTGAATGCTCCGGCAGACCAAGAGGGAGCGTTAAGATGAAAAAGATGAAAATAATCCGCATGGTTAGCCGTTTGTTAAGTGGGGCGCTTTTGCTCAGTGTTGTTCCGGCCTTATCCCTCATGGCCCAGGATCAGGGGAATGCTGCAACGGAAAGCGGTGCAGGCGCTGCGGCGTCTCCTGCAGCGGTGCAGGTGCAAACTAATCAGGCCGGCGCGGCAGATACGCCAGATATTACGCCTGTGTCCATTCCGTCTTTGTTGTTCAATTATTGGGAACAAACAGCCCTGATAGAGGCCAAAAAAAGTGCAAAGTCCGATGGGGTGAAAAGTATTCCAACGGATCAGGATATTTTAAATGCCATGGATGACCCGCTGGATCAGGATAGGCCCAAACCGCCGCCGGAAGAACGTGAAATTTCCCTTAGCGGTATTGCCTATACATCACAAAATGACTGGACGATATGGCTGAATAACGAACGTGTAACACCTGATGCTGTTCCCAAGGAAATCATTGATTTGAAGGTGTATAAACATTACATCGACATGAAATGGCAAGATGAATATACGCGGCGTCTGTATCCCATTCGTTTGCGCCCGCATCAGCGGTTCAACCTCGATAGCCGTATGTTTTTGCCGGGATAATTTCATGACAAACGATAGCGGTATTTCCTCTGTTTTGCATATACAAAACGTTTCTGCCGGATATGATCAGAAAACTATTTTGAATTCAGTTGATCTGGATATTCGCAAAGGCGAATTTTTTGGCCTTATTGGATTAAACGGTGCGGGCAAGACAACCCTGATTAAGACTATTCTTGGCCTGCGCAGCCCCCAGGCGGGTGAAATTAAGGTTTTCGGGCAGAATAATGCGAGTATGGATGCAAAACGGCACATGGCTTATTTGCCGGAGCGATTTGATCCGCCGTGGTTTCTGACGGGCTTTGAGTTTTTGAAGTTTTCTTTGCGTATGTATCGTCAACATTATAACGAAGCACAAATAATTGAGGCGGCCGAAAAGCTGGCGCTGGATAAAGCGGCGCTTGGTATGCGCGTACAAAGCTACTCAAAAGGAATGCGGCAAAAGCTAGGTCTTTTGGGGACAGTATTAACAGGATGCGACTTTTTAATGCTGGATGAACCGATGAGCGGGCTTGACCCACTGGCAAGGACGCTGGTTAAAGATATGCTGAACGATGCCAAGAATAAGAACCATACAATATTCTTAAGCTCTCATATCCTGGCCGATCTGGATGAAATATGTGATCGCATTGCTATACTATATGAAGGCACAATCAGATATGTCGGCACACCGGCCGAACTAAAATCCAGGACGTCCAGTGAGAATTTGGAACGTTCTTTTCTTGAGTATATTGAGAATAGGGAATATGCGTGATACCATGATAGCCAAGTTAACCCGTTTACGCTGCTTGCCGCGAAACACTCTTTCGAAAAATCAGGATCTGCCTACGATGTGGAATGCACCAAATAAAGCCCCAACCTTGTCTTCTAAGCTGCTTTGCGGAGCCGCGTTTATGGGGCTCATGATCTTTAGCGGGGGGCATTATGCTGCTGCGCAGGACCAGATGGGAATTCCGGCGGGGGATGCCATTGGTCAAATTGATGCGGAGTTATTGCAAGGCGCCGGCGATAACGAACCGGCCGAACCGGAGATGCAGAATTTGTTGCCGGAAGAAACACCGCCGCTTGTGCCGAATAACACAGATTTATCGGCCCCTGCAGATACAGCGTCTTCTGCCCCGGCGGCCAATGCTGGCGGCATTGACGATGATGATGTGTTTTATGATGCCGAGGCTCTGGTGCCGGAAGGGGAGCTTGGCAAGAAATCTCACCGCGCCCTTGACCCGGTGACGGAACCTGCGTCACGCATGATAATTGTGCGTAAGAACGCGGCCGGTGATACACGGCACGCGCGCCTGGTATCGGCTGAGAGGGCTTTAAAATTGGGCCGCGATAGCTCCGCGCTCGAGATTTATAATGAGCTATATAAAAAGAACAAACGCAATAAGCAGGTTCTTATGGGGCGCGCCATTGCCCTGCAGAAGTTAGGTTTGATTGAAGAAGCCATTCTGGCCTATGAGGAGTTGCTAGAGGTGCAACCAGGCAATATCGAGGCGCGTGCCAATATGCTGGGCTTGATGGCAACCCGCTATCCTGCCGTTGCTGTGCGCCAATTAAAGGATTTAAGAGCCAATAATCCGGATAATGTCGCTTTGGTGGCCCAGCTGGGTATCGCGGAGGCGCAAATGGGGAATCTGGATTCTGCTATGCGCTATATGGGCGTTGCGGCCAGTATGGAGCCGAATAATGCCAGCCATTATTACAATCTTGCCATTATTGCCGATCAGTCTGGCGCCAAAAAAGATGCAGTTCGTTATTATGAGCAGGCCCTGGAAGTTGATTCCATTTATGGCGGTAACCGGACAGTTCCCCGTGAAGCAATTTATACGCGTCTGGCTAAATTGCGCTGAGCGCCATGATGGCCATTCCGGGTGAGCTGGTTTTTCTAGAATATCTTGCTGTCATATTTATGGGGGTTGTTTTTGGCAGCTTTGCCAGCGCCCTAATTTATCGCATTCCCCGTGATCTACCGTGGTTTTATTACAAAAAAGGGGGGCAAACGCAGGCCTGCCGTTCGGCATGTCCGCATTGTAATCATACCCTAGCCGTCAGGGATTTAATTCCGGTTCTATCCTGGGCGATGCTACGCGGCAAATGCCGTCATTGTCACGCAAAAATATCAATAATGTATCCCTTGGCAGAATTGACATGTGTTGCCGGGTTTTTGGCCGTTTATAGCGGCTTTGGTTTGGCTTGGCCATTTTTGGCGCTATACCTTTTGGTCCCTGTTTTGGTTGCTCTGATTTTTATTGATGCCGAACATTATATTTTGCCGGATGAACTGGTGATGGGTGTTGGCTTGCTTGGCCTGCTCCATTGGGGGCTTTACTGGATGATGTCATTTGTAAATGCCGGGCATGTTTTTGATTTTGTTGTGATTGGCGGGGCAGGCTTTGGCCTGTTTGCCTGGATTTTGGGTATTGTTGTTGGCAAAGTTCTAAAAAAAGAGGTGCTTGGCTTTGGGGATGTAAAATTATTTGCGGCGATTGGCATGTGGCTTGGCCTTGCCAAGCTCAGCTATTTTGCAATTTTGTCGGGAGCATTGGGCATAGTATTTGGACTTGCGTGGCGGTTGGCCGGAAAAGGGGCCGCTTTTCCATTCGGTCCGGCCCTAATTTTGGCCTTTTTTGTACTTTTATTCATATGAGTGTTCTCATCGCGGCAGAAAAGCTGTAAAATTATCACCAGAGTTTACATTCCGTTTATACTTTTACGATATAACTAATACTTGAACTGACACCCGGGGGACTATCTTGGATCTTACGCAACTTTTAGCATTCACAATGCAAAACGAAGCATCGGACTTGCACCTAAGCGCGGGCAGCCCGCCTATCATTCGCACAAACGGTGTTTTAAAAAAGGTTAAATCCGATCCGCTGTCCAGTGATGATATCCGCACCATGCTGTATTCGGTGATGACAGAGGACCAGCGCGCTGATTTCGAAAAGAATATGGAGCTGGACTTTGCCATTGCGCTGGGTGAAAAAGCGCGTTTTCGTGTGAATGGCTTTACCTCGCGTCTAGGAAGTTGTGCTGTATTTCGTACCATTCCAACCGAAATTCCATCAATGGATGATTTGGGCTTGCCGCCGGTCATGAAACGTTTTGCCGATCTGGAACGCGGCATTATTCTTGTGACAGGGCCAACCGGTTCCGGTAAATCGACAACGCTGGCCTCTATGGTTAATCATATTAACCAGCACCATGCGAAGCATATTTTGACCATTGAAGACCCGGTTGAATTTTTTCATACTTCACAGCGCAGTTTGGTAAATCACCGTGAAGTCGGCACGGATACCAATTCCTTTGCCAGGGCTTTGAAAAGTGCATTGCGTGAAGACCCTGATGTTATTCTGGTGGGGGAGATGCGTGATTACGAAACCATATCATTGGCGTTGACTGCTGCGGAAACCGGACACCTGGTTTTTGGTACATTGCACTCTAACTCTGCGCCGAAAACCATTGACCGTATTATTGATGTGTTCCCCACGGGGGACAAAGAAATGATCCGTGCGATGCTGGCCAGTTCATTACAAGGGGTTGTGGCGCAAACGCTTCTTAAAAAAGAAGGCGGAGGGCGCGTCGGTGCGTTTGAAATTCTTGTCGGAACCAATGCGGTGCGGAATTTGATCCGTGAAAATCAAGTGCCGCAGCTATTCTCCATGATGCAAACCGGATCCCGCTACGGCATGATCACAATGGAAGATACGATTAAAGATCTATATGAAGCCGATATCGTTAGCAAAGACGAAGCGCGCAGGGCGATGCTGAAGGCTTCCGATCAGGAAGATGAACAGGATGAAGGCTATGCCGCCGCGTCTCTAGGGGGCGGTAAAATCGGGGAAGATGTTGGCATTTCAGCACCGTCCTCGTCGCCTTCGGTTGGCGGAGCCAAGAAAACATCCGGCGGCGCCGGACAAGATGGCGGGGATTATTCATTTTGAACGCACCACTAATTTTTCAATATCTGAGTTCTATGAAAGATCACAATGCCAGTGATCTATACCTGACTGTCGGTTTTCCACCAAGTCTGCGCGGAGATAATGGCCTTGTTAAGCTGGGTGAAGATGTTTTAAGCCCGGACGATATTCAAGAAATATTAAACTCAATGCTGACAGGGCGCCAAAAGCGCGAATATGAAGCGACAATGGAGCTGAACACAGCCCTGGATATGGGCGCGCATGGAAGGTTTCGTGTTAATGTCTTGCGTCAGAGGCAGTTTCCGGCTCTTGTTATACGCCGTATTATTACAACAATCCCTAGCTTTGGTGATTTGCGTTTACCGCAGATTATGGAGAAATTGTCCCTGGAAAAACGCGGGCTCGTGCTTCTGACCGGTATGACTGGATCGGGTAAGTCCACGACATTGGCCGCCATGGTGGATTACCGTAATACAAATGAATCCGGGCATATTATTACCATTGAAGACCCGATTGAATATTTTCATGAACACAAGCAATGTGTTGTTACCCAGCGGGAAGTTGGCGTCGACACGGATTCTTTTCAGATTGCGATGAAAAACTCATTGCGTCAGCGCCCTGATGTTATTCTGGTGGGGGAGATCCGGGACCGTGAGGTGATGGAACAGGCCTTAACCGTCTCTGAAACAGGGCATTTATGCTTATCAACCATACATACAAATAATTCCTATCAGGCCATTGAACGGATCGTAAACTTGTTTCCTGAAGATTATCACAATCAGGTGCGATTGAATTTATCGACCAATCTAAAAGCCATTATCTCTCAACGTCTTTTGCCCTCTATCAAGGGGGGGCTGGTTCCGGCTATCGAGGTCATGATTAATCAGGGGTTGGTGCGGGAATTGATCCTGAAGGGCGAGATCAGCAAGATACGCGATGTAATGGAACAGAATAATACGCTGGGTATGTGCACGTTCGATCAGTCCTTACTGCAACTCTACCGGGACGGACTTATTTCCGAAGATATGGTCATTAGCAATTCGGACAAACCATCTGATATGAAAATCAAGGTCCAGCAGGCCAAATTGTCTGGTGATATCGGTAGCGGGGATAGTGATACCTTGTCTTCGCTGGATACATCGCGCCTGTCGTTCAGTGAGTAGTTTTCTCTGTTTATAGCGCTTAATAGTCTATTGCATGCATGGATTCGCTATGGTCTAATGGAAACAGTAAATCAATAATACCTATCCAACTTCCTCCGGGGACAATTAAGAATGATCAATCTATCTCTTTTTCAAGATACTTTTCCTATGAATATACGAAAGGCCGCACTCTGCAGTTTGGCATTGGTGTCGCTTGGCGCTTGTGATCTTGCTACCAATACGCTAAAGACTGACCGTGCCGGAGGGATGGAAATTCAAGATTACCGCGATGCGCTTGCGCCGCGTGATCCCGAAATAAACGAATCAAGCCGCGCCGGGGATTCTATACCGGCTTTCCAGCCTTACGTATCCGAAGAAATTGGGCAGGCAAAACCGTCACCATTGGTGTCTCTATCTGTGAATCAGAATGTACCATTGCGTGATGTGCTGTATGAACTGGCGGAGCAGGCGGATTATGATTTGGAGTTAGATCCGAATATTCGCGGTGCCATTATTTTTACCGCGCGTGAACGTCCGTTTGATCAGGTGATAGAACGGATCGCCGATATGGCTGGTTTGCGCTATAAATTTGATGATGAGGTTTTGCGCATTGAGGTCGATACCCCATACAACAAAACATATAAAATTGATTACCTGAATTATGTTCGTTCCAATACCGGATCTGTGCGGAATAACATTGCTGTTGTTTCCGGGGATGGGGCTGATACCGGATCAACGTTTGAGGCCGCCACAACAAGTGAGGCTGATTTCTGGGGGGAACTGGAGGCCAATGTGGGCCAGATTCTAGGCAATGCGGCTAACCGCTCATTGCGCACGACCAATGATCCGCGCATTACATCGGCTCAACGGAACCCTGAGGTCGTTCCGGTTTCTTCCGGTCAGGATGGTCAGGTGAATGTTTCGCCGCCGGATGTGGAGCTGAATGTTGGTTCTTTGCCGATTGATGATGGCTTGTCTGCCGGAAATGGGGCTGGCGGCGCCGCTGCTGAAAGTGAATTTTCATTCGCCGTGAACAAACAGGCCGGTTTGATTACCGTTCACGCCAATGAAAAGGCCCACAAAGAATTGCACGAATATCTGAATGACGTCCGTAGGTCTGTGACGTCACAAGTTTTAATCGAAGCCAAAATCCTTGAGGTTGGTCTGGATGATCAATTCTCGGCCGGTATTGACTGGAATGTGATTGGCGCGCTGGGCGGTGAAGGATATTTGCGCTTTACCGGCCCGATCAATCAGGGCACTGGCACGCTTTTGAATCCACAAAGCATTGTTTCCAATCGTCCGAATCTTGATATTTCCACTTCATCGTCCGCAACGAACAGTAACTTCCTGGCGGCGATTTTGGGGAATGATATTGAGGCCATCTTACAGGCCATACAGGGCTTTGGAACGGTTAAAGCGCTGGCGAGCCCGCGTTTGACGGTGCTGAATAATCAGTCGGCGGTTATGAACGTGGCAACCAATCAGGTGTTCTTTGAGATTGATATCGATCGTACACAAGGAATCAATGAGCAGGGTGATACCATTGAAATTGATTCTGAAATTCGTAACGTGCCGGAAGGGGTGCTTGTAAACGTCATACCATCTATTAATCTGGATGAGGGAACCGTTTCATTGGCGTTGCGTCCGACGATTACGCGTATTGTCAATCAGGAACAAGACCCGGCCGTGTCATTCATTTCGGCCGATATTGTATCGTTAATTCCTGAATTAAATGTTCAAGAGATTGATTCTGTGATTAAGGTTAACTCTGGTCAGGCAATTGTTCTTGGCGGGTTGTTACAGGACCGCGTTCAATCAACAACCGAATCGGTGCCTGTCGTTGGTGAATTGCCGGTTGTTGGGAACCTGTTCAAAAAACGCGGTGACGCTATTCAGAAAACTGAATTGGTTATCTTGTTAAAGGCCACCATTATCGAAGGCGGGAACAATGTCCATAACAGTGACAAAGACCTGTACCGCAAATTTTCAGGGGACCGCAGACCTTTTGAACTGTAAAATATGAACATGTACTTAGCATGATGGGATATCAGTTAGTTCTATATGTATTGTGGGGAGCAATTCGTGATCGATTGCTCCTCACCGTTGTTATGGCGATGGCGGTTGTCTCGGCAATTTCCATGTTTATGGGCAGTGCGGCGGTCGTTGAGCAGGCGGCCTTTACGCAAGTTTTTCTGGCCTCTGGTTTGCGTATAGTCGGGGTTCTTGGCCTTGTTCTTTTTATTGTCTTTTTTATTCGGCGATCGTTTGATACCAAGGATGTTGAATTTATGCTGGCCCGCCCGATCGGCCGCATTCAGTATCTGATGTCATATTCTCTCGCATTTTCGTTGATTGCTATCTTTTTGGGCGCGGTTTGCGGCCTGCTTGTCTATGGTTTTGCCATTCAATCGGCGGGTATGGGTTTGGTATTATGGACGTTAACAATTATGGCCGAATATATTGTCATTGCGAATATGGCGCTGTTTATTGCCATGGTCTTATCCAGCGCCTCGGCATCGGCCATGGTTTGTTTTGGCTTTTATCTGCTCTGCCGGATGAGCGGCCAATTCCTTGGTATTACCGACAGCTTCTCTAATGTTAACGCCTTATCCCCCTATTTAAACGCGTTGTTTCAGGTTATATCTGTATTTCTGCCGCGCCTTGATCTGGCGGGGCAGACATCCTGGCTGGTTTATGGTGTTGAATCCCCGGCGCAGGTGGCCTTTATCATTGCGCAGTCGATTATATTCAGTATTTTCCTGCTCAGCGCGTCTCTCATTGATTTAATCCGGCGACAATTCTAGGCGGGACAGTGACCTATCATCATGTGAAAATTTTATTTGGTGTCTGTCTTATCCTGAATCTGCTGTTCTGGATGCTTTTTCGGCATACACAGGCAGAATGGGCGAATGTGCCCCCCGTCCCGTCAGATAAAGTGGCGAGCGCCTTTGGGCTGGGGGATGAGCAATTTGCCTATCGTAATATTGCGCTTATGCTTCAAAATCTAGGCGATAGCGGGGGGCGTTCAACACCGTTGCATGACTATGATTATGATGCCCTTAGTGACTGGTTTTTATTAGAGAGCCGTTTGGACAGCCGGTCAAATATGGTTCCATATCTGGCGGCTTATTATTTTAGCGCAGTGCAAAACCCTGATATGTTGCCGCCCCTCATTCGGTATTTGGAAACAATAGGGGCGGGCGGCGTTGATCATAAATGGCGCTGGCTTGCGCAGGCCGTATTTCTTGCGCATTACCGGTTGCAAGACCCGGAATGGGCGCTTGAATTATCTGGTAAGCTGAGCGCGTTGCAGCTAAAGGGGGTTGATCTTCCTGTCTGGGCCAAAAATATGAATGTGATGCTGATGAATGCCAGCGGTGAAAAAGAGGCCGCCCTGGAGATTATGCTGCAAACACTGGAGACTGAACAGGCGAATATGGACCCCCAGGAAATGCTGTTTTTGATTGATTATATTTGTTTTCAAATTCTGGATCCGGCGCAGGCCAGCTTGAATCCATTATGCAAGCAACTGGAAAATCAATAAGATCAAATCATGGATACGATACAGTTTAGCATTCCAGAGATTTTTTCGTTTATCGGGGTGGTGCAATGTATCTATATTCTTGTTTATATGGCCTTCCGCGCCGATAAGTTAAAAAACGCAGGCATTCCTTTTTTATATTTTATTGTGCTGGGCGCCGCCTTCTTTCTTGACTTTGCTCAGCGTTTTTTGGAAGACGGCTCTGATTACTATGACTTATATGGCTTGATGTTATGGTTTGCGGGGCCGCCGCTCAGCGTCTTGGTGGTCCTGCAAATTGCGCAAAAAAACCAAGGGGGAATCGGCTGGTATTATGCCGTTCTTGCCTTCCCGTTTTTTGCATTGTTCGGGGCCTACGCTTTGGCGCATGTAACCGCGGCATGCGTTGATACCGATATTGCGTTCTGCGCAGATTTTCGTCTGTGGCTCATCTTGACCAATATGATTGCAGGGGGCATGAGCCTGTTGTTTCTGTGGATCAAGAAAGATATGTTCAGGCAGGCGCGCCGCGAAAAATTCGGTCAGGAGCGTTACTGGCTAATCCTGACGATTCTCATCAATAACATTTTCTTCCTGATGCTGATGCTGGCGCATTTTAATACCGATTTGCCGGAGGAGGCGATTTCCCGAATCCGAACATTGTTGGGGCTTGTGTTTATTTATCTTGTGACGACCAGTTTGTTTCGCGTTTATCCGCAAACGTTATGGAAGGACGGGGCCGGGCCGCATGAAAGCGCCCTGAGTGATGAGGATTTACGCCTGGCTGAGCGTGTTAAGGGGCTGTTGGAATACGAAAAAATCTATCACGAACCGGGATATGGGCGCAGTGAGTTATCAAGGGAGCTGGGGGTATCGGAATTTCAAATATCAAACGTGATTAATGCCTATTTCGGTAAATCATTACCACAATTGATTAATGAATACCGCGTGGCGGACGCTAAAAATCTATTGCGAGATACATCGGCCTCCATAAAAGTGATCGCCGAGGAGACAGGATTTAATTCCATTGCCACCTTTAACCGTGTTTTTCGTGAAATTGCCGGTGAGACCCCGTCCGCATATCGTAAAAATATGGTTAAAAAATAAGGCTGCGCCCCCCTTAACCTTATCAATTTGTTGTTTTGAGCATTTGTTTTGCCCGCATCGGCCCCCAAGCTGTTTTTTGTTAAGATTCTGTTTAGGTTTTTAGTGCGATAGTAAGGAGTATGGCTTGCTTATTAGGTCATGCTAATGAAAAAAAGTGTGAATATGCAGGGGTATATTTTGTACCGGGATGAATGTATACTTGTACTTCATTTGATTCAAAAAACTTGTAGAGGAGAAATCTTAATGAAAAAACTAAACCTAAAGAACCGCAAAGGCCAAAAGGGTTTTACCCTTGTTGAACTTGCGGTTGTGATGATCATTGTCGGTCTTTTGATCGGCGGTATCCTGAAAGGTCAGGAATTGATCACAAATGCCCAGGTGGCGTCAACGATTACGCAGGCACAAGGTCTGGATGCGGCTGTTTCTACTTTCCGTGATTCTTACCGCGCCTTGCCGGGTGATATGGCCAATCCTGGCGTTCGTCTGCCAAACTGTAACGCCGCGCCATGTAATATTGCGAATGCTGCGCCCGATGGCCGCATTGCAACGGCACCTGATGCCGTTGTTGCCGCCGGTTCTGAGGCACAAAGATTCTTCGTTCATCTGGCGGCCGCTGAATTGATCACTGGCGTGCAAAACCAGAATGATGTGATTTTTGGTTCTGGTTTGCCTGAAACATCAATCGGTGGTGGCGGTTACGTCGTTGGTTATGCGCCTGCCGGTGGTTTGGGTAACAACGGTACAGCTTCTGGTGGACATTATCTGTCAATCCGTGAAGCTGCTGCGGCTCCTTCAGCCGGTAACGGTCCATTGACTGCTGCTCAGGCCGCACGTATTGATGCCAAAATGGATGACGGTTCTTCTGACACAGGTTCAGTTTTCACATTCGATGGTACATGTGAAGCCGCCGCCGGTGTGTACGATGAAGGTGGTAACCCGGATGGTTGTTACCTGTTCGTTCGCATTCAAGGCTAATACGTTTTACGTATAGCGCAATAATGAAATGAAAAGCCCGGCATTACCGCCGGGCTTTTTGTTCTTTGTACATTCTTTGTAAATAATGGAAACGGCCCGCAATTGCAGCGGATCAGGCCGCCTTTGCCAGAGAATTCGACAGCTCTTTGATCAGGGCATCGCCCATTTCGGACGTTGTGATTTGGGTGCATCCACCGGCCATAATATCGGCGGTGCGGGTGCCACTGTTTAACACGCTTTGCGCCGCCTGTTCAATTTTATCAGCCCATTCCCCTTCATCCAGCGAGTAACGCAGCGCCATAGAGAAGCTGAGAAGCGTCGCTAGTGGGTTGGCTTTGCCTTGGCCGGCAATATCAGGGGCGGAGCCATGTACGGGCTCGTACAATCCCGGAACGCCCGGCGCGCCAAGCGAGGCCGACGGCAACATCCCTAATGACCCGGTTAACATGGCCGCTTCGTCGGATAAGATATCGCCGAAAAGATTATCCGTTACAATCACATCAAACTGTGACGGATGCCGTAGAAGCTGCATGGCGCAGTTATCGGCATACATGTGTTCCAGTGTCACATCGGAAAACTCTTTGGCGTGCAGGGCCGTGATTTCTTCACGCCAGAGCTTGCCGCTTTCCATGACGTTGGCTTTTTCACATGATGTCACTTTGTTGCCGCGTTTCCGCGCAAGATCAAAGGCAACCGCGCCGATGCGGGTAATTTCATCGGTTGTATATGTTTGGGTGTTAAAGCCGCGGCGTTTACCGTCGCCAAGATCTTCAATGCCGCGCGGTTCACCAAAATAGACGCCGCCGGTTAATTCCCGTACAATTAAAATATCCAGACCGCGAACAATGTCCGGTTTCAGACTTGAGGCATCGACAAGCGCATCAAAAACGATGGCGGGGCGCAAATTGGCGAATAAACCCAGTTCTTTACGAAGGCGAAGCAAACCGGCCTCGGGACGCAGGTCATAGGGGGTATCATCCCATTTGGGGCCGCCAACCGCGCCCATAATTATGGCATCGCTTTTTCGGGCTTTTTCCAGAGTTTGATCGGCAAAAGGATGGCCATACGCATCATAGGCCGCGCCGCCAATATGATCATCCTGGCATTCAAATGTCAGGTCGGAATTGCTTTCCAGCCAGTTAATCAGCTTTTTGACCTCGGCCATAACCTCGTGACCAATTCCATCACCGGGAAGTAGAAGAAGTTTATATGGTTTTTGTGTGCTCATACCGCGTGCTTTCTGTGTCGTGTGATTTTTTGTATACAAAGCAGAATAAAAATCCATGCCAATGCGCTATATAACGCAAAATAGAATAAAACGTCACCAATTTCAAAGCCAGAATCCAATAACAGGCCGCATAAGGGCGGTGAAATGGCCGATGCAATGATAATGGCCATGAAGTTGAGGGATTTTATGCTGGCAAAATGTTTGGTGCCATACATCTTTGCAAAAAGCGGCCCGCCCGTGATGCTCATAATGCCTCCGGCTGCGCCGATCAGGCTCAAGGCTGAATACAGCCCCAGGAGCCCGCCCGCGCCCGACAGCAGAACCAAACCGGCGGCATATAGAATCGGAAAGCTGGTTAATAGATATTTTTCGCCGTAATTATCCATGACGGGCCCTGCAATTAACGCGCTGAGGATGGATGCGCCCGTTAGAAATATAAAGCCGGTCGTAAAAAGGGCGGGGGCCATAGACAGGCTTTCTGCGATTGTTGTTTGATAAAAGAAAATGGCCGTGCCAAAACATGGCCCAATTAACATGACAGACAGGATAATATAAAAACGCCAATCTCTTAGAACCCGTCTGCGTGTCCATTCATCGGGCAAAGCTCCGTCTAATGTACTTTGCGCGGCCTTTTCGTTCATGCGCTGGCTCCACTGTTTGTGGGTTTTTTCCTCATGGGCGCGAAGAAAAAACCAGAAGAAGGGCATTAATATAAGAACGATAAAGGCGGCATAGGCAATCCAGCTTGCGGTGAAGCCAATGGCGCCCAGAATCATCGTTGCACATAATGGAAATAAAGCAGCATGAACCGGCAGCCCCATCTGTGCCACCGATTGCGCGCGGCCATTGCCGATTTCTATATACCGGTTAATAACGGTCGTGGCCGCCAGGGTCATCAGGCCCTGACCAAACTGGCGCAAACATAAAAAGGCGGGAAACAGCATGAGCGGATGAAAGGCCATGGCAAATAAAATGCAGCCCAATGCCAGCCCTGCCAGTATTATCATGATAAAGTTTCTAAGGGCGAGGCGGTCCAGCAATTTGCCGCTCCAGATCATCAGGGCGGCGCTTGTGATTGTGGCGGCGGCATACAGGCTGCCTAATGCGGTTTTGTTTATACCGAAATGATGCTGGATATCAGGTAAAAATACACCAATAAAGACCGATTGCCCAAAGCCGGAAAACAACATGAGCAAAAAAGCGGCCGCAATCAGGCCGCTATAAGATCGTAAAATTGCGATATACCCGGTTTTATTCATTTACAGCCAAGGCTTTTCGGCGTGACGCTTTTCTTCATATGACCGGATGGTTGCCGATTTTTCCAATGTCAGGCCAATATCATCCAATCCATTTAACAGGCAGTGTTTACGGAAGGGATCAATCTCAAAGTGGAATGAAAACTTATTACCGCGCGTGACAGTTTGTTTTTCAAGATCGATTTCTATCGTGGCATCGGGGTTTTCCTGTACTTCCTGCATTAACTGGGTAACCTGATCTTTCGGAAGTGTGATGGGTAGAATGCCGTTTTTAAAGCTGTTGTTGTAGAAAATATCGGCAAATGATGGCGCGATAAGACAACGAAAGCCCATGTCCAGTATAGCCCAAGGCGCATGTTCGCGTGATGACCCGCAGCCAAAATTTTCGCCCGTGACCAGAATTTCCGCGCCTTTATAAGCGTCTTGCGCGGGGGCAAAATCGTCGCGTACGCTGCCGTCATCATTATAGCGAATATCATAAAACGCACTAACGCCAAGGCCGGTTCGTTTCACAGTCTTCAGAAATTGTTTCGGGATAATGATGTCTGTATCGACATTCATCATCGGCAAGGGGGCGGCTTTTGCGTTTAAGTGTGTAAAGGGCGTCATGATCAGTTTTCCTCGAATGTCTTAATAATGTTATATTCATTTATCTTCATTTCTGCAAAGGCTTCCAGTAAATCCATGTCATAAATTTCAGGACCTTTTTCTTCACGCATACGATTTAGTACGGCCGGGGGGCTGATATCCCTATCACCAAAATGGGGCCGCCATATACGGTATCCGTCATAGGCCTCCACGATCGCTGCAAGGCGAACCGGCTGTGATAAGTCTTCACCTGATTTTCCCAATGTGCCCTTGCTGTCCAGCTGTTCATGATGATGGGCCATTATATCAATCATCAGGTCTTTAAACGGGTGCTCCACATCGCTAAATAAATCTTCTACAATTTGTACCCCCAGTAAGGTATGCATGCGGCGAACTTTCTTGATTTCGCCTGTTGGTTTTTCTTCGCTATCCCACATGTCCAGAGGCAAAAGGCGCTTGCCAATATCATGGGGAAGGGCGGCCCAATACATATTGTTGGCGGTTATGCTTGAAAGCCCCAAATGCAGGCAGGTTTTTTTTACATCTTTAGCAACCCGGGCGGCATGTTGATGGAAGATATATGTTTTTTCATCGGGTCTTTCGTCATCATAGGCCCGAAGCGATGCCAGTTCTTCTTTTATAAATGGCTTAAATTGCGTTTGACAAACCGGATCGGTATCAAAATCAAATGTATCGGGCCAACCGGGCATTGCGTTTACTCTGTTAGCTCTCTTACATCTGTCAGTTTGCCTGTAATGGCGGCCGCGGCGGCCATAGCCGGGGACATAAGATGCGTGCGGCCCCCCTTGCCTTGCCGGCCTTCGAAATTGCGATTTGACGTAGAGGCGCAGCGTTCACCAGGGCTTAATTGATCGGGGTTCATCCCTAGGCACATGGAACATCCCGGTTCGCGCCAATCAAACCCGGCCTCCTTCAAAATATCAGCGATGCCTTCGTCTTCGGCCATTTGTTTAACAAGCCCTGACCCGGGTACGACCATGGCTTCGACATTTGCGGCGACTTTCTTGCCTTTAACAAGATCCGCGATAACGCGCAAATCTTCGATACGGCCATTGGTGCAAGACCCGATAAAAACCTTGTCGATCTTAATATCGGTCATATTTGTGCCTGCGGTCAGCCCCATATAATCCAGCATGCGCCGGGCTGAATTTTGTTTGTTTTCGTCGTCAAAATCATCAGGATTTGGCACGGACCCGGTGATGGGCACCACATCTTCCGGGGTTGTCCCCCAGGTGACAATGGGGGCGATATCTTCTGCTTTTAAGACAACTTCACGGTCGAATGTTGCCCCTTCATCCGTTGCCAGGCTCTTCCACCATTTCACAGCCATGTCCCAGTGATCGCCTTTCGGGGCCATTGGGCGACCTTTCATATATTGAAAAGTGGTTTCATCCGGGGCCACCATGCCGGCGCGTGCTCCGGCCTCAATGGACATGTTGCAAATGGTCATGCGGCCTTCCATCGACAGGTCGCGGATGGCCTGACCGGCATATTCAATGACATATCCTGTACCGCCAGCGGTGCCGATTTCACCAATGATGGCCAGTATGATATCTTTGGCACCAACGCCCGGCGCTGTTTTTCCCTCAACGGTGATGCGCATCGATTTTGCGGGGCTTTGAATCAGGCTTTGCGTGGCCAATACATGTTCAACTTCCGATGTGCCAATCCCAAAAGCCAGCGCGCCAAATGCGCCATGGGTTGAGGTGTGGCTATCGCCGCACACTATAGTCATCCCGGGCTGGGTAAATCCTTGCTCGGGCCCGACAATATGAACGATACCCTGTCTTTTATCTGAAATATCAAACAGTTGGACACCAAATTCCTCACAATTTGTTCGCAAGGTTTCAATCTGAATGCGGCTATCTTCATTGCCCAGATTGGTCAAACGGTCAGGGGCGGTGGATACATTGTGGTCGATAACCGCCAGTGTTTTATCCAGCGCATGCACAGGGCGCCCGGCCATGCGCAGGCCCTCAAAAGCCTGCGGGGACGTGACTTCATGGACAAGATGACGGTCAATGTGAATAAGGCATGTGCCGTTATCATCACGTTCAATGACATGGTCGTCCCAGATTTTTTGAAAGAGCGTGCGCGGTGTGTCTGTCATGGTTTTCTCTGCTTTTAAGGATAATTTAAACTTTCCAGAATACAATTCAATGGTGTGAAACGAATTGAAGCAGAAATACAGCAGTAAAGTCAATTCGAATAAGCCAAAAAGGCAATGACAAACGAATGTAATAGAGGGACTTAAAATGGCCGGTGGGTGGTTAAGCAGTATATTTGGACAGGATTACGGGGCAAGTTATGCTCTGGATATTCAGGATCCGAATAATCAGGAACCGTTGGTTTATCGTGCGTATGCCGAAGGCACGGGCGGGGATATCGTTCCGCGCGCGGATTTGCCAGAGGACATAACCTTGCAAAACTGGGAGGCACGCGTCCAAGCGGCCGATCAGGTGATAAGCGGCGCCATACGGGGGCCGTTGAATACCTTGGCAAAAGCGGTGCAGCCCTATGCTCATGAATTAGGAAATTCTAACCCCATTGATATGATCAATATAGAGAACCCGGACTTTGCGGATGTCGAAATTATTAATTTCGGGCTCTGGGATATGGAAGCGCGTATTGCGATGGATATTCATGCCGCGGATGAGGGCGCCAATCTATCGGGCAGGCAAGATGCGCTGAATTCTGTGCGTCAGGCAATTGAACAGATGAATACAATTATCGAAAGCCCGGAATATTCTGATTTAAATGCTGTGCAGATACAAATGCGTGAACGCGGTTTTGATTACGATTCTATTCAAAATACGCTGAGCCCCGGGGCGGAGGCCGTGAATTCACCCATTCCAACAGTGCCGCAACCCGGCACGTTCTAAAAATTGGAAAACAAAGGTTATAAAAAGGTCATAAGAAGAGGATAGTAAGATGTTAATTGAAATACGGGCTGAGTTTTTAAAAAATGCGCGCGGTGACGCTTTCATTCGGTTTTTTGATCCGGCCTATGTGCGTTCGGATATTATAATTTTAGACCGGCCCAGCAAAACTTTATATGCGGTTTTGCATGAACAGGAACATTATATCGGAAACCTGGATGATGAAATGATCAATTTGTTTGCGCAAAATGATGAAATTCATTTGACGGCAATGTTAAGCGACAATAAGGCGTTAAACTTCAAAGTGCCGCTATCTGTTAGTCAATAAGAAAAAGTAAAAAGGCGAGTTCAATAGGGTAGTAAAAAAGGCTCCGTATTGGAGCCTTTTTGAATTCATGCATATCATTAAAAACTGCGCTTGGGGCTTATTCCTCGGCAGGTGTTTCTGCGGCGGCTGCCTCCTCGGCGGCCTTTGCTTCTGCAGCAGCGGCTTCCTTGGCGGCCTTCTCAGCAGCAGCCTTTTTCTCGGCTTCGGCTTTTTTGATCTCTTCGCGGCGGGCTTTCTTTTCGGCCTGCTTTGCTTTTCTACGTTCTGTTTTTGAAACTTCGAAAGTGCTTTCGTCTTTGGCTTCGATACCGTAACCGGTTGTACGTTCGGAAATACGGGCAGATTTACCAGAACGTTCACGCAGATAATAAAGTTTCGCACGACGGACAGAACCGCGGCGTACCAATTCGATCGAGTCAATACGAGAGCTCCACAGCGGGAACACACGCTCGACACCTTCACCGTAGCTGATTTTACGAACTGTAAAGCTGGCGTTCACGCCGTCATTTGAACGGGCAATACAAACGCCTTCAAAGGCCTGAATACGCTCACGCGTTCCTTCACGAACGCGGACATTAACCTTGATGGTGTCACCTGGGCCAAATTCCGGGATATTTTTATTTTCTTGAAGCTGGGCCAGTTGCTTGGCTTCGAATTTTTGTAATGTATTCATTTCATTGTTCCTTTTATTTATTCGGACCCCGTAAATTCAGTGTTTTAACCTTAAGACACCGGCGGATCACTTATCTTTTTAAAAAAGTCGTGTTGCTTTATATGTGGATTAAACGGCTAAATCAAGAAAATTATTACGTTTTTAGCAGGTCAGGGCGATTTTTTTTTGTGATTTTGACGGATTGTTCGTGCCGCCACTGTTCAATTTTTCCGTGATTACCGGAGCGCAGAACATCCGGTACGGTTCTTACGACGCCGTTTTTATCGGTCCATTCGGCCGGCTTCGTATAATGCGGATATTCCAGTAATCCGCCGCGCTCTTCGGAAAAACTCTCCTCAGGAGCTGTCTCGGCATTGCCCATGACGCCGGGAAGCAAGCGAATGCAGGCATCCATCAAGATCATGGCCGCGGGCTCTCCACCGGATAAAACGTAATCGCCGACCGAAACCTCTTCAAAATCATGCGCATCCAAAATACGTTGATCGACCCCTTCATAGCGTCCACATAATAATGTAATTGCCTCAGTTTTTGACAGATCTTTGACGTATTTCTGGGTCAGGGGGCGCCCGCGCGGTGACAGATATATTTTCTTTCCCGGGTTCGGGGCGTATGACAGGGCCTGTTCAATGATGTCGGCCCGCATAACCATTCCTGCGCCGCCGCCATAAGGGGTGTCATCCACGGCCTTGTGTACACCCTGACCGAATTCACGAATGTCGATGGTGCGCAGGCTCCATATTTTGTTTTCTAGCGCCTTACCGCTCAAGGATTGGCCAAGGCACCCTGGAAACATCTCAGGAAACAAGGTGAGGATGTTAAAGTGCAGGCTCATAATTCTTCCATAGGGATGATGGTGACTGTCCCTGCCTCAATATCGACGGTTGGAACATGCTCATCCGTAAAGGGCAGCAGGAACTTCTCGCCGCTATTTTTGCGGATCTCCAATAGATCACCAGCGCCGTAATTGTCGACGGCAATCACGCTGCCAATTTCCTGACCGGTTTCATCAGCGGCTTTCAGGCCAATCAGGTCATGATAATAATAGGTATCATCTTCGTCTATGGCGGGCAGGGCGTCTTGATCAACACAAAGTTCGGTTCCGCTCCATTTTTCGGCATCTTCACGGCTTTGAATAATGTCGATCTCGGCCAGAATGAATTTGCCGAGCGCATTTTTTAGCGTAATTTTGACGGGGGTGTCGTCTGCATATACATCCATACTTTCCAAAAGTTCAATATCCTCCCCAAACGGAAAGATTTTTACCAAACCTTTGACGCCGTGTGGTGAGGCAATTTTTGCAAGGGGGATGCGCTGTGTTTTGGTCATTTTGACAAAGCCAAACCCTCCCCGCATTGGGGAGGGTTCCAGTTAGGATTTATCTGCTTATTCAGCAGGTTTTTCTTCAGCGGCTGCTTCCTCGGCAGGGGCCTCGGCTTCGGCGGCAGGGGCTTCTTCAGCCGGTGCTTCGGCTTCGGCTGCGGCTGCTGCTTTTGCCTCTTCCTCGGCGGCTTTTGCCGCTTCGGCTGCTGCTTTACGCTTTTCTTCCTTCTCCTCAATCAGCATCTTGGCTTTTTCGCCAGGGGCGGATTTGTTCGGACGGTTTGGTTGTGCGGGCATATCAATGATTCCGGCTTTACCAAGGAAGATTGCAACGCGCTCTGATGGTTTTGCGCCTTGTGAAAGCCAGTATTTGATGCGGTCTTCGACCAGTTTTACACGGTTTTCATCATCATTCGCCAAAAGTGGGTTATAGGTTCCCAGTTTTTCGATGTAACGGCCATCGCGCGGCATGCGCTTGTCGGCCACAACGATGCGGTAGAATGGGCGGGCTTTACGTCCACCACGGGATAGTCTGATTGCTAGTGCCATAATATTTTCTCCTTTGGTTAATTCAATCAGTTAAATTCAAGGTTAAATTCATTTTCAAACCCATCGGCCAGGTTTTGGTCAATATAAATCGCGTTCACGAAAACCGGATCTTCATGTTGGTTTTTACATTGGTCTTCATTTTCAAGTTCCGATGCGATAAATCCAATATCTCCATGGGCTTGCTTGAACTTTGAGATCATGTTCAGAACATGGCCCCAAGTGTCGGAATCGGGGATATCGACAATAAATCGCGTCGCGTCATACCCATATTGCGTGGGCGTGGCCTGATTATTAAAATCGCGTGTCAGCTTGATTTTCATGATTTACTTTCTTTTCTTCTTGCGGTTTTTCTTTGTACCACCGTGTCCCATGCCGGGGAGCCCGCCAGGAGCGCCAAGGCCGGGAAGTCCGCCAGCGGCGCCGCCAAATGGGTTTGCACCGCCCGCAAAAGGATTGGGGCCAAGGGCGCCGCCCTGATCGTCATTCATTAACCCTTCCATGTCGGCGCCAAGTGCATCGGGATCCATGGAACCAGCCATCATTTCCAGCTCGTCCATCTTGCCGCCCATCATGCCCTTCATTTGCTTCATCATGCCGCCCATGCCCATTTTCTTCATTTTTTTCATCATGGAGGCCATCTGCATTTGTTGTTTGCACAGTTTGTTCAGGTCCTGCACGGTAGACCCTGATCCGGCGGCAATGCGTTTCTTGCGGGAGGCGTTCAGCAGGCCAGGGTTTTCCCGTTCTGCCTTGGTCATAGACAGGATCATCGCCTCCTGCTTTTTTATAAAGCTATCGTCCATGCCGGCCTGTTCCAACATGCCAGACATTTTACCAAGGCCGGGCAGCATTTTCATCATCGCGCCCATACCGCCCATTTTGTTCATCTGGCGCATTTGTGACAGCAGATCATTAAAGTCAAATTTACCTTTTTTGAACTTTTCGGCCATTTTGGCGGCTTCATCACGATCAACCGTTTCTGACGCTTTTTCAACCAGGGATACAATATCGCCCATGCCAAGAATGCGGCCGGCAATCCGGTCGGCGTAGAATGGCTCAATCTCGTTCCATTTTTCGCCAATACCCATCAGCTTGACGGGCTTGCCGGTAACGGCTTTCATTGACATGGCCGCACCTCCGCGTGCGTCGCCATCCACACGGGTCAGCATGATACCTGTAATGTCAACGCGTTCGTTAAAACGGCGGGCGGTTTCAACGGCATCTTGTCCCGTCATCGCATCGGCAACCAGCAATGTCTCAACGGGCTGGGCGATTTTCTTAACGCTTTCCACCTCGTTCATCAGGTCTTCGTCAATAGACAGGCGGCCAGCGGTATCCAGCATAACAATATCAAAACCGCCTTTACGGGCTTCTTCCAGGGCACGCTTGGTAATGTCTACCGGTTTTTGCCCTTCAATAACCGGCAGGGTTTCTACGCCGGTTTGTTCGCCCAGAATTTTCAATTGTTCTTGCGCGGCAGGGCGATACACGTCAAGTGAGGCCATCAGGACTTTTTTCTTTTGTTTGTCGCTCAACATCTTTGCGATTTTCGCGGTTGATGTTGTTTTACCGGAGCCTTGCAACCCGACCATTAAATACGGGCTTGGCGGGGTGCCCAGTTTTAATTCCTGCGCCTTCTTGTCCGCCTCGGTGCCGCCGCCCAGCATTTTGACCAATTCGTCGTGAACAATTTTTACGACTTGCTGGCCAGGGTTAACGCCCTTGATGACCTTTTCACCCACGGCCTTGTCTTTTACACTCGCGATAAAATCTTTAACGACAGGAAGGGCCACATCCGCCTCGAGCAAGGCCACGCGAATTTCGCGGCTAACAGCCATAACGTCATTCTCGCTCAGAGAGCCTTTGCCCCTGAGTTTCGTAAACACGTTTCCTAATTTATCGCTCAGACTATCAAACATATATAACCAAAATAAAACTTGCCGCGCTGAGCGTATATTCGCCGAGCACGGTGTACCGTTAAGCACTGACTTCTAACGATGTCAGTAAAATTTCAGTGGAAAATAGGGGAGTTATGCACGCTTGTCAAGTAAATGCTGTCATTTTGCCATAGTGGTATTATTCCAGACTGCACTTCACTTGGGGTCCGCTTTGGACACAATGAATTTCTGCCGGGAAATAATTATAGGATTGACTGTATTCGCTTGCGAAAAATAATCCCGTTATGATCAAGACTATTACAGCAAATAAAATGCCGCCTTTTACGATTTCTTTTTTTTCGCTACGACGTGCCATTAAATTATTAGGATACACGTATTTCATAGTAGCCTCCCCCCGAAAGCATTAGTGTACACACATCTTTTATTGTAACATTTTATTGCAGCATTTGGCATAAAAAATGTTGTATGGTGCGAATGTATGATGGTTATACTGTTATTATACATGGTAATTTGGATATGTATTACAGGCAGGAAAACGGAGGAAAAGTGCAGAATTTTCTAAAAATGCATGGTCTGGGCAATGACTTTATCGTCGTGGATTGCCGCAACAGTGACGGCGCCGATATCCCCGGCCCAACGCAAATTATGGCCTATAGTGATCGTAAAACAGGGATAGGATGTGACCAGTTTATTGTTATGGTTGCGGCCAAAGATGCGAAAAATGACTGTCATATGTTGATTTATAATGGGGGTGATGCATCGCAGGTTGAGGCTTGCGGTAATGCCACGCGCTGCGTTGCGGATATATTGCTGAGTGAGACCGGGCAAAAACAGGTCTTGATTGAAACCGTGGCCGGTGTTTTGTCCTGTTCGCGCGGGCAAGGGGGCTTGGTCAGTGTTGATATGGGGGCGCCGGGCCTTGGTTGGCAGGACATTCCTCTGGCCGCGGCTTGTGATACTTTGCATTTGCCTTTGCCGGGCGATCCGGTCGGCGTGAATATGGGGAACCCGCATTGTGTGTTTTTGTATGAACAGGACGTGGAGTCTTTGGATATTGAAGCGTTGGGCCCGGCGGTGGAGACCGATCCCTTATTTCCGCAGCGGACAAATGTTGAATTTTGTCAGGTTATAGACAGGCAAACCATCCGCATGCGCGTTTGGGAACGGGGCGCCGGTATTACACAGGCCTGTGGAACCGGCGCCTGTGCAACATTGGTGGCGGCGGTGCGCCGTGGTTTGGTAGAGCGCACATGCACCATAAAGCTGGATGGTGGAGATTTGGAAATTTCATGGGATGAGACCAGCGGACATATTCATATGAACGGCCCGGTTGCCTATGTTTTTAAAGGGCAGTTGCTGTAATAGTTTTTATTTGACGAAATTACCTTCAACGCCCTATATAACGCCCATGAGCAAAAACGCCGATATCAATAAAAATAGCATAGAGCCCCAGGTTGTTACCTTCGGGTGCCGTTTGAACACCTATGAATCAGAGGTGATGCGTGATCATGCCACAAAAGCAGGGCTGGGTGAGGCGATTATTTTCAACACCTGCGCCGTCACCAAAGAAGCCGAACGTCAGGCACGTCAGGCCATAAGGCGGGCCCGGCGTGAAAATCCCGATGCCAAAATCATCGTGACGGGATGCAGTGCCCAGATTACGCCCGATACCTATGCGGCGATGGATGAAGTTGATCAGATTATCGGCAATGATTTAAAGCTGAAGGCCGAAAGCTGGGGGCATGCAGATGAAGAACCCCGCATTCTGGTTAATGATATTATGGCTGTTGAGGAAACCGCCTCGCATCTCATACAGGGGCTGGAGGATAAATCCCGCGCCTTTATTCAGGTACAAAACGGGTGTGATCACCGGTGTACGTTTTGCATTATCCCTTATGGCCGGGGCAATTCCCGTTCTGTGCCCATTGGCGTTATTGCCGATCAGGTCAAGGCATTGGTGGCGCAAGGGTATAATGAGATTGTCATGACAGGCGTGGATGTCACCTCATACGGCCCTGACCTTCCCGGGAAGCCTAGTCTGGGGCAGATGATCCGCCGCGTTTTGGCGCAAGTGCCCAATTTAAAGCGTCTGCGTCTTTCATCATTGGATCCGGTCGAGATTGATGACGATTTATGGCATTTAATTGCCGCAGAGCCGCGCTTTATGCCGCATCTGCACCTTTCTTTGCAGGCCGGTGATGATATGATTTTAAAACGCATGAAGCGCCGTCATTTGCGTGATGATGTCATTGAGGTATGCCGCCGCGCGCGCCAGTTGCGCCCGGACATTGCGTTTGGTGCCGATATTATTGCCGGTTTTCCCACCGAAACGGACGAGATGTTTGATAATACATTGCGCATTGTTGATGAATGTGATTTGACGTTCTTGCATGTCTTTCCTTATTCCGAACGGGACGGAACCCCGGCGGCTCGCATTCCCGATCAGGTTCCCGTTCCGCTTCGTAAAGACCGCGCCGCGCGCCTCAGGCAGCTAGGCGAGCAGCAGCTGGAAAAATTCCATAAACGCCAAGTGGGTAAAACCGTCAATGCCATTGTCGAAAAGGGCAATCATGCCCGCAGCGAGAATTTTGCCTTAATCGCGTTTGACGGTAATGCCGCCCCCGGGGCATTGGTGCGTATTAAGATAGACGCCTATGAAGATGGAATGTTGCGCGGCGTGATGGCGGCCTAAAGGCATTAAAACAGCTTGTTTCTTTGCCTGTGTTCGGTTTGTGTGATTTAATGAAACGAACTTGATGTCCTTTTTTTGTAAGGTTTCCTATGATTTCGTCTATACTTACGTTGATCGCCAGTCCGTTGTTTTTACAGGCCCAAACCGGTGTAACCTGTAAAAACAAAGACTTCTTCCAGACAAAAATTCAGGTTGATGTGACCAATAAACCTGTGAATTACCTGCGCGGTGAGTCATTGTTACAACTGCAAAAACGCCTCAGCAAACATTTGCATGAGCGCCAGGAGGAACTGGAAACCAATTATTATACATCGGATACAGATAATCCTGATTCCATGGATTTAGCCATTAGCGGAACAACCAGCGGGGATATTCGGTTTAATACGGACATAAAGTTTCGATCCCTGCCGCAAGATGCGGCCAACCGGCGTTATTGTATTATGTACGAAGCCGTTCGCGTCAACATCTCCTATCAGACAAATATGCGCATCGCGAAAGAGCTGCAACCCGGCGGTTGTGCTTATGATGCCGTGCTGGCGCATCAAATGAAGCATCATGATGCCAATGTTAAGGTCGTTGAGAGTGTTGCAGATAAATTGCGCGAAGACTTACCCGGGATTCTAGTAAAGCTGGAGCGCAATTACGTGCACAAGGGGGATCTTAGTCCGTCTTATGATGAGATGATATCTCAGGTTCAGCAGGTTGTTGACGTTTATCAGACGCAGATAGATGAGTTAATCAAAGAATATGGTGCATTTATTGATACACCAGAGGAACTATCTGCTTTGGCCAATAGTTGTCGGTAATGAAAGGGCTGCATTGGCCGTTTCAGGCATACTGTAAGCACTTGTAATCCGTGTGTAAGTGATGCAATCTGATTTAAGCCAAATTTCAAATGAAAAGGATATCAAGCTATGGTTTTCTGGCGCAAAAAGAAGAATATTGCGGAACAAGAACAGGAAGAGCGTGATGATAAATTGCTGCACCGTGACGATGATCCGCAGATAGAACCGTCCACCGATTATGAAGCCGAGATGGGGGAGGACGTTAAGCAGGAAATCAATGAGACCGATATTACGGTCATTGACACGTTGGAAGATAGCCCTGTTCCTGTTCACACCCCAGATGCGGATAACCAAGAGAAAGAAGACCTTGGCGATCATTCACAAGAAGGGGGCTGGCTTTCGCGATTAACGTCGGGGCTGACAAAATCATCCAATAAAATCACGCAAGGTTTGGGCGATATTCTGACCAAGAAAAAACTTGATCAGGCCATGCTGGAGGATTTGGAAGATCTACTGATTACGGCTGACCTTGGGCCCAAAACAGCAGCGAAAATAGTTGAGGAGTTCTCAAAAGACCGTTTTGGCAAAGATGTGAGCGAAGAAGAAATTAAGCTGGCATTGGCCAACAGTATGAGCGCAATACTGGAGCCTGTGGCAAAGCCATTGGACGTGAATGGCGCGGATGCGGGAGAGACCTTTGTCATTTTGGTTTGCGGTGTCAACGGGGCGGGTAAGACGACCACGATTGGAAAAATTGCGCATGACCTGGTACTGCACCAGAAGAAATCGGTTATGCTGGCCGCTGGTGATACGTTTCGCGCCGCCGCGGTTGAGCAGTTAAAAGTATGGGCGGAGCGTGTTCATTGCCCTTGTGTCGCGAAAGATATCGGGGCAGACGCGGCCGCGGTGGCCTTTGAAGCCTATGAAAAAGCCAAGGCAGATGGCCGTGATGTTTTAATGATTGATACGGCCGGGCGTTTACAGAACAAGCAAAACCTGATGGAAGAGCTTGAAAAAATTGTCCGCGTGTTAAAAAAGCAGAATGAAAACCTGCCCCATGCGGTTTTATTGGTTCTGGATGCCACGACCGGGCAAAATGCATTTTCACAGGTTGAGACATTTCAAAAAATGGTCAATGTCTCTGGCCTTGTTGTGACAAAACTGGATGGTACCGCAAAAGGCGGCGTTCTGATCGGGCTTGCCGATCAATTTGGCTTGCCGGTTCACGCCATTGGCATTGGTGAGAAAATTGAAGATCTTTCGCCATTCAGTGCAAAAGATTTTGCAAATTCTCTTGTTGGTGTCGTGGACGTTTAAGGGGTATAATAGGGCGATGAGCAAAACCCCAAAAAACTTTAAGTCTAAGAAATTCAACAATGCAGAAGAGGCAGTTAAGTATATATCCGAGATATATAGCACCAATATTGCTTATTTGCAGGAACAGTTTCGTAATTTCGCCGAGTCAAAAATAACGCAGGATAAAAAGATACGTGCTTGTTATCCCTACATAAAAATTACAAGCACCAAGGCGTATCGTTCAGATTCAAGGCATTCATATGGTTTCGTGGCCCGGCCCGGTGATTATATGACGACGGTAACCCGGCCGGATATATTTGATGCGTATTTCCAGCATCAGATTAATCTGCTGTTAAAAAATCATGGAACGGATGTTGAGATCGGCGTCAGTGATACCCCCATTCCGGTTCACTTTGCCCTGGGCGAAAATTTTCATCTGGAAAAAGATCTGGATGTTGAGAAACTGCGTCAGGTTCCTGATGTGTTTGATATACCCGATCTGGATATTATGGATGATGAAATTGCAAATGGAACATATGCGGCCGCGGCGCATGAGGCACATCCGCTGGCGTTATTCACGGCTCCCCGCGCAGATATAAGCCTGCAACGTCTACAGCATTACTGCGGCAGTGGCGCCCGACATTTTCAAAATTATATAATTTTCACCAATTACCAGTTTTACATTGATGAATTTGTGACAATGTGCCGCGATATCATGGCGCCGACAGACGACCCGGAGCTAAAGAAGCAGCGCCTAGAATACGAGGCTTTTGTTGAGCCGGGAAATAAAGTAACGGTTAACCGCAACCTGAAAATGACAGGCCTGCAGGATGACCCCGGTAAAGTGATAAGCCGTTTGCCACAGATGCCTGCGTATCATTTAAAAAGACCAGATGGCAGTGGTATTACCATGATTAATATTGGGGTCGGACCCTCCAATGCCAAAACCATTACCGACCATGTCGCTGTTTTACGGCCGCATGCCTGGTTGATGCTCGGCCACTGCGCAGGGCTTCGTAATTCCCAGAATTTAGGCGATTATGTGCTGGCGCATGGATATCTGCGCGAAGACAATATTCTGGACGGTGATTTGCCGCCCTCTATACCTATTCCGGCTTTGGCGGAAATACAGCAAGCCTTGGAACAGGCGGTGGCTCAGGTTACAGGTCATAAGGGATATGATCTTAAGAAAATTATGCGCACCGGTACCGTGGCCACCACGGATGATCGTAACTGGGAGTTGCGGGAATCTATTCGCCAGAATTTACGGTTAAGCCAAAGCCGGGCCATCGCCATGGATATGGAATCGGGCACCATTGCCGCCAACGGATTTCGTTTTCGCGTTCCTTACGGTACGCTGCTATGTGTATCGGACAAACCATTGCATGGGCAATTAAAGTTACCGGGTATGGCCGATACATTCTATCGTGAACGCGTGGAGCAGCATCTGCAAATCGGGCTTTTGACCATGACCATATTGCGGGACTTTTCTGCGGAGCGGCTACATAGCCGTAAGCTGCGCAGCTTTAATGAGGTTGCATTCCAATAAAACAGGCTATGCCTTAACGAGAAGAGCAGGGCAGGCCAGTGGCCTGTTTTGTTTAATGGCGCTGCATGATAACAAAAGAAGGCCTGCTATGCTGCCTGCTCAGGCATGCTGCCATGTCCCGGCCATCAAAAAAGGCGCCTGTTTTGCGCCTTTAAATAGATCGGTCTGACGTGGAGTGCGCCTTAAACCTGAATATCAATCACTGAACCACGGCGTTGATTACCAGAATCATCGCTTGAGACTTCCGCCGAGGCAAAACGCTGGTTGCCGGGGTCTTCATTGCTTTGTTGTGTCTGATTGGTTGGTGCGCCCTGTGGTCGCACATCATTTGTCTGCGGGGCTGGTGCTTGATCTCCGCCCTGTCTTACCTGTTGGTCGGCACCGTTGCCTCCCCCCGGTTGGAAAGGTGTCGAAAGTGGAACTTGCTGTTGTCCAATTCCTGCGAGTGGTCCTGCCATATTCCTGATCCCTTAAATTTTTCTACTTATAACAGTATATACTAAAATGTATTAATAAAACACTTATACTATAAAAACTGCGCGTTTGCCACAAAAACCGGATGTATTAAAAAAATGGATTTTATTTAAATTCGTTATTTATTTTAACTAAATTGTAAACATTTTTACATACTATGGTCTCAAGCGTATGTGTGGGTGCATATCTAAAAAACAAGATATTCATCTTGGTATCAGACAAAACAAAATAAGAATAAGCATTGTAAAAGGTGCGGGGCAAAATGGATTTAAATTATTTAGATAAAACATCAAAAGTGGTTCCCATGTTGGTTAAACTTCATGACAGCCACCAATTGTATGATCTGGCCAGGGATAAAAAGCCTATGGCGCAGGAAGAGTTGTCTAGCGCTGTGGCCGAGTTATTGGACATGGAAACCAGTGAGCGTGAGCGTGAGTTGATCGCGGATGTATTGATCAGCCTCATGCGACAGGCCGAAAAAGATTTGAAAATGGCCCTGGCCGATAAACTGTCACGTATTGATCATATTCCGTTGCGGCTGGCGTTGCACATCGCCAATGCGGAAATCGAGGTGGCCTCACCCGTTTTGAAAAACAGCATGGCCCTTGGCGATATGGATCTTGTTTATATCATTCATTCCAAGCCTTCATCATATTGGCGCATGATTGCCCAGCGTAAGGTTATGTCCGACCAGCTTATTTCTTCGCTGGTTGATACCAAAGATAATGCAACCGTTCAGTGCCTGCTTGAGAATATGGACATTGTACTGCCGGAAAAATGCATGCACATGATTATTGATATGGCAGAACATAACGAAACGATTGCGCGGCCATTGGTGGCCCGTCCTGAAATTGACCAGGACATTGCGCTTAGTTTGTATCGTTTTGTCGGACACGAGTTAAAAAAGCATATTGCCAAAAACTTTGATATTCCGGTGGACGATATTCTGGATGTTGTGGATGAAACCGTTCTGGAATTTCAGGAGATTTCGGCCAGTGAATTTACGCCGACCAAATCAATGTTGCGGGCCGCCGCGCGGCATAAGGAAAAGTCGCTGTTGGGGTGGAATATCGTGATGGGTAATTTGCGCCGGGGGCAGCTTCAAAACTTTATCGCACAGCTTTCCGTTCTTTATGATATTTCGCCTGCCGTTATTGAAGACCTGCTATCCCAGCCAAAAGGCCATGGAGCGGCCATGTTGTGTAAGGCTTATGGTGTGCAAAAGGCGGATTTTGTCAGTGTGTTTTTGCTAACCAATCGTATGCGTGAAGTCGGCCGTATGGTTGATGTGAATGATATGCACCGTGCGGTGAACTATTATAACAAGCTCACGCAGGAACTGGCGGAACGGTTCGTGCAAAATGCGAAATCAAAAAAACGCCAATAATCAAGCCCGGCTTTTACGCCGCGCGCCGGTCATTGCTCAGTGCCGCAACCCCGGGAAGGGTTTTTCCCTGTAACCATTCCAAAAAGGCGCCGCCCGCGGTGGAAACATAGCTCAACTTTGTAATTTGACCTGAATTTTCCAGAGCGGCCACGGTATCGCCGCCGCCTGCCACGCTTATCAGTTTTCCCTGTTGCGTCAGGGTGGCCGTTATCTCGGCCAGAGCATTGGTTCCTTTATCAAAGGGTTTGATTTCAAAGACACCAAGCGGGCCATTCCATAGCAGTGTTTTGCAGTTTTTTAGAATGTTTTCCAGTTCTTTCAGGCTTTCCGGGCCCACATCAATGGCGCTGTATCCATCCGGTATATTCATGGAAGGGGCAATTTTGAAATCGGCGTTTTCATGCAGATCCTCGACAATAATGCTGTCGGCCGGTAAAACGATCTCACACCCTTTTTTCTGGGCGTGCTCGATGATTTTACGAGCTTCGCCGGCCATATCTTTTTCACAGAGCGAGGCCCCCATTTCGGCGCCGGTGGCGTGCAAAAATGTATTGGCCATACCGCCCCCCAGCACCAGATAGTCCACGCGGTCAATCAGGTTATAAAGCACACCCAGCTTGGTGGATATTTTTGATCCGCCGGCAATGGCCACGACAGGCTTTTGCGGCGTCTCGAGGGCCTTGTTCAAGGCGTTTAATTCCTCTTCCATCAAAAGACCGGCGGCGCAGGGCAGCAGATGCGCCAGTCCTTCGGTTGAGGCATGGGCGCGGTGCGATGCGCTAAAGGCGTCATTAATATAGACATCCCCCAATGCCGCCAGCTGTTTGCAAAACTCTGGGTCATTTGCGGTTTCTTCCTTGTGGAAGCGCACATTTTCTAAAAGGGCAATGTCCCCATCCTTGATTTCGGCAGCCATGTTTTGGGCGGGGCCTCCAATACAATCAGTGGCAAAACGAACAGGGTGGCCCCAGCATTGCTTTAAAATCGGCGGTAAAAACTCAAGGGACATAGCGGGGTTGCGCTGCCCCTCAGGGCGGCCAAAATGCGATAGAATTAAAATGCGCGCCCCGGCATTGCAGAGGTAATCAATCGTGGGTTTAAGACGGTCGATGCGCGTTGTGTCCGTTACTTTGCCGCCCTGTGCAGGGACATTCAGATCGGCACGTAATAACACAATTTTGCCTTTCAGGTCTAAATCGCGGATCGTGTGAAAATGCGTCATTTGCGGGTCCTTTATCAAGTTTTGGTTATTGGATGGTCTTTGCGTTTTGTGTGGCTTCAATCAGCCGGGAGCGCAGGGCAGGGTCCAATGCGGAATGACCGGCATCGGGCACGCTGATGTAATCGGCCTCCGGCCATAATTGATGCAGCTTATACGCCGTTTTGATGGGGCATATAGCATCATAGCGCCCCTGTATGATAGAGCTGGGGATGTGCCTGATGCGGTCTATCTGCTTCAGCAGGCTGTCTTCAGGGCTGCGCACCTCATGTGTAAAGAAATGCGCCTCCAGCCGCGCCATGGCCAGGGCGTGCTGTTTTTGTTCGTTTGTGGTAATAATTTCGTAATTGGGCACAATGGATGAACAGGCCCCTTCATATAACGTCCAGCAAATGGCGGCCTCCATTTGTTCGTTTGGATTGCTATCGTCTGTCAAACGTTTGTAATAGGCTCCCAGCAGGTCCTCTTGTTCCTCTTGTGGGATAAAACCGGCAAACTGGTCATAGGCCTCCGGGAATAAATTGCCCATACCATGTAAAAACCAATCAACTTCATAGTGTTCGCATAAGAATATCCCGCGTAGAATAAGGCTGATAACCCGATCTGGATAGGCGATTGCATAGTTAAGCGCAAGTGTTGAGCCCCAGGACCCGCCAAATAAATGCCAGCGGTCAATGGAGAAGTGCTGACGCAAGGTTTCGATGTCATTGACCAAATGGCTGGTTGTGTTGTTTTCAAGGCACCCTAGCGGCGTTGAGCGTCCGCTGCCGCGTTGGTCAAATATAATAATGCGGTAATGATCCGGGTCAAAAAAACGGCGATGTGCCGGTGTGGCTCCCGCGCCTGGCCCGCCATGTAACAACACAACGGGAACGCCGTCCGGGTTGCCGCATTGTTCCCAATACAGTTCATGCGTGCCATCCACATTTAAAAAACCGGTCGAATAAGGGGTGATCGCAGGAAATAAATCCATTAAGGGCGTTTGATGGAAAAAACTTTTTTCCAAATCACGTTCTTGTTTATTAAAACCTGCCGGTTTGGTTTTTTTATGGGCCATTTATTACATTCCAAGCCTGATTACAACAACCTGTCATCGACACCATAAAGGCTTCGGCAGGGGCATGCAATATTTTGTTCGGTGCATCATTTACGGAGAAATAATCTCAATGCGCTCCGGGTGATCAATTTCAATATAGGGGCCGTTATAAGATTGTAACCAGCCGCGCACGCGTATCGTTTGGCCATTTAAATTCAAGAGGTTAATTCCGGCTGCATCAAAGCGCCGCGCGTTGATTGGTTTGACCTGGATGGTGAAATCCTCGCGCCAGTTTTGGCCGAAATTCAGATAAATATTATTTTGCTTCCGCGCTGCCGAAACGACTTTGCCTTCCACAATAGCAAAGGTGTTAAGATGCGCGGACGCCTCATCCGGGCTCAGCACTTTATAGTGATCAAAGGCCCACAGACCCAATTTTTCTTCACGGGCTTGTGTTTCCAGCGTATATAGATCACGCGCCATTTCAGGCGTGGATGGATCGGTGCGCACCCGCGCAAGGCCCAGCCTTACCAGTATTCCCTGTACCCAGCTCTCGCTGTCTGCGATGACAACATGATACAGGCTCTGGTTCATACGGTTTTTACGGCCTGTTGTTTTATCGCGCGTATGGTAAAGGCGAACAGGGGTATCGCTCAGCATATCACGCAGAATGTAAGCCGCGCTCTCTGCCAGAGGGCCTTGTTGATAAGGATTGTAATCAGGTATATCCAGCCCGCTCAGGCGTATAATACCAATTTTTTCCCCGCGAATTGTTAGTGGGTCAATAATGTCCAGAATTCGGTCATTGCGGTCTTGTCGCAGGGGTGTGAAATCCGCTTGAGGCAGTTCAAGCGCATCGGCGGCGGGTATTGGAGCTGGCGCCTGGGCCCCCGGAAGGTCGCTCCCTTTGGGCGCTTGGGGCGCGTCATCCGCTTTGGCTCTATTGCCTTGAACCTTATCAATATGCCCCATGGCATTCTGTTTGGAATGCGTACCCATATGTTGTGCCTGTGCATGGCTGGTAAGAAAAATGCTGGCCAATACACAAAAATGAATTAGTATCTGATGCATCATGAACATAGACATGGACGTATTTTAAATGAATATCAAGACTTTCCTCACATTGGCCGTTTTAATTGCTGTTGCTGGTTCGTTGGCGGGGTGTTCTACCAATCCGGCAACCGGGCGCACCCAGTTTGCGGCCTTGATGTCACCGCAGCAGGAAAAACAGGTTGGGGCGGAAGAGCACCCCAATATTATTGCTCAATATGGTGAATATGATAACGCCCGCGTTCAAAGCTATGTGCGTCAAATTGGCACGCGCGTAACCCGCAATACGGAACGGCCCAATGTGGATTATAAGTTTTATGTTCTGGATACACCAATGGTGAACGCTTTTGCTTTGCCGGGAGGGTATATTTATATTTCGCGCGGTCTTTTGGCGATTGCGGATAATGAGGCCGAATTGGCCGCCGTTTTAGGGCACGAGGCCGGGCATATAACAGGGCGGCATTCGGCGGAGCGATATTCGCGCAGCGTTGTGACACAACTGGGTGCAGGGCTGTTGGCCGCCGCGGTAGATAGCGCCGGCGTATCACAGGCCTTGGGGCTGGGGTCTGATTTGTACTTAAAGTCTTATTCCCGGTCGCAGGAAAATGAGGCCGATACGCTGGGTATACGGTATCTCTCCCGCAATGGGTACGATTCTTCGGCCATGACAACATTTCTGGAGAATTTGCAAAGAGCCTCGGCGTTTGAAGCCATGGAGAGTGGGAGTTTTTCATCTGCGGCGGGGGGGTCATATTTTTCAACGCATCCGGCCACATCAGACCGTGTTGCAAAAACCGCATCTGAAACCGTGGGCGGTCAAAATAATGGCGAGACAAACCGCAATGCATATTTAGACGTCATCGATGGCATTACCTATGGTGACAGCGCAAAGCAAGGCTTTGTAAGGGGGGATAATTTTATTCACCCGAGTATTGGTTTTAAATTTAGTGTCCCGGACGGATTTAAAATTATTAACCAGCCTGCGCAGGTCATCGCAACGTCACGCGATAAATCAGTTTTGCTGTTTGATTTTGCGGTAAATAAAGGCGGCCAAACGCCCATGGCCTATTTACAAAATGTCTGGATGAAAGGGGAGGGCGTTAAAGATGCTGAGGCCATCACCATTAACGGCATGCCCGCGGCAACGGCGTCATTTGCCGGTACTGTTAATAAGGTGCCTATGACCATCCGGTTGATCGCTATCCGTTTTTCAGCGCAAAGTTTTGCCCGTTTTCAAATTGCCATTCCTAATGCGGCGACCGGCAACATGGTTGATGCGCTCAAGCGCTCCAGCTATAGCTTTGTAAAGTTAACCCCGGATGAAAAAGCCGCTTATAAGCCTTATCACTTAAAAATTGTGACGGCCAAACCCGGCGATAGTGTGACCAGTATGGCGGCATCCTTTCCCTATAAATCATTGAACGAGGAGCGTTTCCGCATGTTGAATGGCATGGAACCGCAAGAAAATGTTACCGTTGGGGGGCGCTATAAGGTCATCATGGCCCCGTAAAGATAAAGGCCCGGTTTTTGCGTCTTGGAAATGATCCATAAGTAAAGCCGGGCTGAGAGGGGGGGGAAGTGTTCAGCCCGGCTTCTTGCAAGAAAATCTTTAACATCATGTGCGACGTTAAACCTTCTTGTTAGTTTGTACGTTAGTCGGCCGTGAATAGATCATCTTTGGTCGTAATAAATTTTTTCATGCTGGATTTTAATTTACCCATAGCGCGTTGTTCCAATTGGCGAACGCGTTCCTTGCTCACGCCCAACTCTTTGCCCAATTCCTCAAGCGTTACAGTTTCATAGCCAAGGTGGCGCTCGCGTATGATCGTTTGTTCACGGTTGCTCAGTTCACCAAGCGCGCTTTTTAGCCATTCTGAGCGGGTCTGGGCGTCTTTCATACCCAGAACGATGTCTTCCGGGTTGGGGCGGTCATCGGACAACATGCTTTGCCAGTCATCATCGCCATCTTCGCCAATTGTGGCGTTTAGCGAGCTATCCGCGCCTGACAGGCGGGCCTCCATATCGCGCACGTCTTTCATGCGCACTTTTAATTCTTTGGCAATCTGTTTGCGGCCTTCATTGCCCAGGCCTTCTCTTTCATTTTCGCCTTCGATTTTGGCGCGCAGGCGGCGCAAATTAAAAAACAGGGATTTTTGCGCGGCTGTTGTACCGGTGCGAACAATCGACCAGTTTCTGAGCACATAGTCCTGAATAGCAGACCGTATCCACCAGGACGCATAAGTTGAAAAGCGCAAGTCGCGTTTATAATCGAAACGGCTGGCGGCTTGCATCAGGCCGACATTCCCTTCCTGAATTAAATCACCCATAGGCAAGCCATAATTTCTGAACCGTGAAGCCATGGACACAACCAGACGGGTGTACGAATTAATCAGCTCATGCAGGGCCTTCTCATCCCCATTTTCATGCCAGCGCCTGGCCAGTTCCAATTCATGGTCTTTTTCAAGAAGCGGCGCATTCATAGAGGTTTGAATGTATTCCAGATTTGCTTTTTGTGTTTGTGGATCGTCAATATGTGCCATTTCTTAGAACCTTTTATGTTTAAAAATTTCATCCTTGAGCAACTGTTACGCAATATAGGCTTGGAACCCTTCGCTTCAATATGCGTTGCTTATACTTTTTGTATACTCCAACATTGTATTCGTTGCCGGGTTCCAAATAGATTACATTTTTTTTGACTTTTTTTCGCACTCGCACAAAAATATGTAAATTTAGTGCGAAATATGGGGCTGGCACTGCTCTGGCTCCAGATTCAGCTCCAGCCTTAGCTCTCAAAAACTTGAATAACGTTTCCTGTTGCATCAAATCCTGTGCAAATCAGGGAGCCGCCAAAACCGCACCCACCATCCAAGGTGGCGGTAATGCAGTTTAAATGCAAGCCTTTGTGCGCTGGGTCATATCCGCGTATGACTTTCTCAAAGGGGCGATAGGGCGATTCCATCGCTTCGAAATCATGGCTGCCCCACCACAGTTTATCGCCTTGTTCTGGCAAGGGCTTGTCGGTTTCAAGGCCCGCATGCACAAACAGCATGGGGTATTGCCCTGAAATGTCAGTATAGGCGGCCCGAACCAATTGATTCAAAAATATATCATGACCCGGGTTTTGCCGTATTGTCGCGCGCAGATGGGCGACCCATTTTGTGAGCGGTGTAACGCCGTGGCGACAAGCCTCTATAGCGTCATGCGGGCAAAGGCCATATGATTGGAGCGTATTGCTCATGCCATTGCCCAGCATCCATAAAAAGCAATCGGTTGGATTAGGGGCAAAGGGCAGCTGAAATAATTTGTGCATCATTTCTTCTTGATTGCCGCGTAAATAGACCAGATCACTGGGGCGCACGCCCTGTACAGATAAAATCATGCGCCGAAAGGCCAGAATTTCATTCATGCAGTTCGCACTTTGGGGGCCGTACCCGCTGTAGTTGCCCAGATAAATAATTTTTTGACCACATTGAAAGTGATCCAGAATATTATCGTGAATTTGGGTCAGGCGTTCCAGATCCCCGTGAATGGCGGGGATAGCCCAGATTGTATCCGGGGTGCCAAGGGCGGCATAGTTTTCATGTGTTTTGGTTATGGTTTTTTGACACACGGGCGTATGAAGGCAGATTGGATTGTTTTTTATTTTGCAAAAGGGAGGAATTCCCAGAATCATAGACAGTATATAAAAAAATCAGGCACATAGAAAGGAATTTCCACGTGCCTGACTGTATGAATTGTAAAAACTTGCTTTTGTTACGCCGCTTTTTGTGCGGGTGACTTGCCAGGCTTCAAGATGTCTTCCAGCTGTTCACAGGCTTTGATTTCTGTGATGTCTTCAACAGCCGCAACTTCACGGGCCAAACGCTCCAGCGCAGATTGATAGATTTGGCGCTCAGAGTATGATTGCTCGCTCTCGTCATTGCTACGCTTCAGATCACGCAGAACTTCGGCAATAGATACCGGGTCACCAGAATTAATTTTTGTTTCATATTCCTGCGCGCGGCGGCTCCACATAGTGCGGCGAATTCGGGCGCGCCCCTGAAGTGTTTCCAAAGCATCCTGAATGCGATCAGTCGAGCTGATTTTACGAAGTCCGGCTGATTCAGCTTTCATGACCGGAATTTTAAGACGCATACGATCTTGCTTAAAGCTAATGGCATAAAGGCTGATTTCCATTCCCCCGATTGTTTGTGTTTCGATCCCCTCGATCATTCCTACGCCATGTGCAGGGTACACAACATAATCACCTTCATTGAAATTGTAGTTGTCGTTATCAGCCATAAGTTACTTACCTTTTGTTTGGGTTATTATTTTTCGGCCGCATCAATTGCAAATGGAATGCCAAAAGTAAAAAGGCATCAAAGAGTTATCGCTAAGTTACTGATAACTCACTTAAATCCATCCCTTGATGTCAGCGTTATGGAATGATAATACCTAAATTTTAGTAAATTTTCAACTTTTCATTAATAAAACGTTAATCTTGCTTGTATAACAAGGGTTTACGTAATGTCAGACGTTGAAAAACTAGCCGAATCAGGCGGGCTCATCAAATATTTTTCCGGCAAAAACTTCTCATTGACAATTTTTGACATGACACTCAGGCGTGTAGACAATCTGAGCAATTGCTCCGACGTGCCATTATGGCGGCTGGAAAACTCTAATGCGATTAAATCCCGGATAATACCTTCGGATAAGTCCTGAAGGGTTGTAGCCAGGTCGTCCTGACGTACAATAACGCAATTATCCCGGCTAGAGACAATTTTTGCTTTATAGTAGGAGCCGCTGGTCAAGTGGTCGATATAGGCAATTTCAAATTCATTCAGGCCATAGCTGCGCCTGACAAGTTTAGAAAATTTCTCTATGCGGTTTGTGCTAAGGTCAAAGCTGTTTAAGGCAAGTTTAGAAACACTTTTTGCAATCGCGGAGAGCTTATCTGGCACAATGGTCTGACACAGCTTTATGGTCGTGTTGTTACTGAGCATTAAGGCTTTGATTTGCGTCGCTTTTTCAAGTTGTCTGATAAATAAAAGCGGATCAGCCGTTATTTTTGCCGGTAAGGTAATATTTAATGTTTTGCAGCCATTTTCATTGCGAAAGACCCGTAATGTATTGCCATCCGAATCGTAACGGTAATTAAACGCTGCCCCCCAAGCCTCAATGCTTCCGCACCGGCTTGCTTCCTGGTACCGTAATGGATCCATCTCATCCCTATAATTTTTATTTTTTGATTAGGGTGATCTTAGCATAAAATATTCGATGAATCAAACTTTAGTTTTTTCTGATAAATAGACCGTTCAAAGGCACAGTATTTCAGCCTGTTTCGTTGTGTCAAAGTCAACGTAACCACCTATAGTAAAAGGAAATAAATCTTCCTGGTGTCCGAATCGGGCGTTCATGATTATAGGGATATTCAGGCCGTGTGTGTGTTCTTTTATGATGTCTTCCACGTCAAAACCGAATGGCTTGCCGGTTTCGGGAATAGGGCCGAACTGGCCGAAAATTAAACCGCTCACATTATTTAGTACCTCACTACGGCGTAAATGAAGCAACATTCTGTCGATTCGGCTCAGCTCTTCGTTACAATCTTCCAAAAATAGTATGTGATCTTTGTAGAAGTTACGTAAAAGCGTTTGTGGTAGATATTGAAACACACTTAAATTGCCACCAACCATTGGCGACTTTGTACGCCCTTGGCGTAATATATGACAGCCATTTTCTGGGTAAATTATGCGGGATCCGGTTATGAGGTCTATATGTATTTGATTTTGCTTGCATTTGTGCAGGCGGTTAAAGTTTGTTCCATGTATAGTTTGCAGGCCGCAATGGGCGTATACAGCATTCAGAAGGGCTGTCACGTCACTAAAGCCGATGATGGTTTTGGGCGTTTGTGACAGCTTTGTGTAATCGATATGATCAATCCAATGCAGGCATCTGTTACCCCCGCCCGCGGCCCATATACACCGAATATCGGGGTTGTCCCATAGATCATAAAACGCCTGTAACTTTTCTTCATGCGTTCCCGCCGATTGTTTGTGGCGGGCATAAGTCTGTGGATGCACAAATGTTTTCAGACCCTGCGCCTCAACGTAGCGCGCCGATAACTCAATATCGCTTTTCTCCACCCAGCTAGACGGGGAAAAAACGCCGATTGTATCGCCTTTATTCAGATAGGGGGCTTTCATGCCTGTTATTTTATGATGCTTTTTTGATTGTTTCAAAGGATTCCAGCGCGGCCTTGCGGGTTTCTTTTAAATCGGCAATCGGTCTGGGATAGGTCTGCCCCAGAACAACGCCCGCCTTGGCAAGGATATCGTCTTTGGTTTCCCACGGGGCATGAATGTTTTTACTCGGCATATTTTTTAGCTCCGGCACAAATTTCCGCACATAATCACCATTCGGATCGAATTTATACCCCTGTGTGACCGGGTTGAAAATTCGGAAATAGGGCGCGGCATCGGCGCCGCACCCGGCCACCCATTGCCAACTGGCCGAATTATTGGCCAGATCGGCATCCACCAGCGTATCCCAAAACCAGTCTTCGCCTTCATGCCAATGGATGCGCAGGTTTTTCACCAGAAATGAAGCCACAATCATACGTACACGGTTATGCATCCAGCCGGTCTGCCAAAGCTGGCGCATGCCTGCGTCAATAATGGGTATACCGGTTTGTCCGCGTTGCCATGCATTCAGGGCTGTATCATTTTTTTCCCATGGAAAATTTTTGAATTTTTCCTGTAATGGTTCACGCATTAAATTTTTATTGTGATACAGCAGGGAATAAGAAAATTCGCGCCAGCCCAGTTCGCTGCAAAATGTATCCATATCTTTTTCCCAATGCGCTTGCATGCCGCGTGCTTGTGCATCATGCCAAATCTCGCGGGGGGAAATCTCGCCGAAATGCAGATGCGGTGATAAACGGGAAACGTTTTCCATGTCCGGGCGGTTTCTGTCTTCTTTGTAATTCTTCATGCCGCCTTCCAGAAAGGCATCCAGCCGCGCACGCGCCCCTTTTTCCCCAGGGCTCCATACTTGTTCAATTGAGCGATACCATTGAATTTTTGGCAATAAGTTTAAATCTGTCTCATTATAACGCGCGGGGCCTTCGGCTAAAGGGATATTGTCCGGGGCAGGGCGCGGTGCTGGTGGCTCTGCCGCCTTAAGGCAACCCTTGCGGTAAAAAGGCGTAAAAACCTTATAAGGCGTTCCATCATCCTTCTTGATTTCCCATGGTTCCCATAGCAATGAGGCGTTAAAGGTCTTCACCTTCAGCCCACGCTCTTTCAGGGCGGCTTTTATATCCTTATCACGTGCCATGCGCCACGGCTCATAGCAACGGTTCCAGAATATAGCCTCGGCTCCGGTCTCTTTGATTATCTCTGTTAAGTGTTCATATGCATTACCCGCGCGCAATACCATATGCCCATCAAGGGAGGCGTTCAGGCTTTGCAGGGATTTATAAAGCCACCATTTCGATGCGCCGCCGCGGCGCCATGGCCCGGCACTTTCATCATCGTGAATATAAAGCGGCAAGACCTTATAGCCGTTATCAATCGCATGCAGCAGGGCAGGGTTGTCCTTCAAGCGTAAATCCTGACGGAACCAGATGATGGCGGTTTTATTTGTCATGCTGCCTTATACGTATGAGAACGTAAACGGATCACGGTTTACGATGCTTTTCTTTTATAATATCCGCCAACAACCTCGCTCAGCCCATCCCCTTCACCAATGATTTTAAACTTGCGGGTGTAGTCATGATTGAAATGGTCGGGGAAATTCACCGATATGTCTGAAAATTGCGGGAATGTTTCTGCAATTATTTTTCTGGATTCATGGATAATGTAGGTCTGATGCGCCTCGTTTTGCTCTTTAAGGACGAAGTTCAGATCGGCGCGAACGCCCTCATGGCGCATCATGAAATGGATAATATTACCTGTGCATTCCGCGTTCAGGTCATTAACCATCGTATTAAAGAACGAAGCATAGTATTTGCCGCCATCGGCGCCGTAAAGGAAGTCTGTATTTTTCCCCTCCAGATTCATTAAATACTGCGTGCCGTCAGGGTCGTTTACAATATGCGCTTTATCTTCCATCTGATAGCGAATCATGGGGAAGGCCTGTTGTTGGAGTGAGGTAATAATCATGGCATCATGATCGCCGTCTTCAACGTATGCATAGGTGTTGAAAACCTTATAATCAAAACTGCTGTCGCCGTGTTGATGTGCCAGTTCGCCCAATTCAACCGCGCCGTAAGTAATTTCAATCCGCGCATTCGGAAACATTTCCTGAATAAAGGCTTTTGAACAATCAAAGAAAAATTCACCGCTGACGTTAATATATTTCAGCCCCTCATATGGCGGCATGTTCTCGGCCTTCATGATTTCGGCCACGCGTTGCAGAACGCATGGAAAAATAACCAGCAAGGTCGTTTTGCGGTCCTGCAGGGTCTGTAAAAGGCGAAGCACACTTTCGCGGTCGACGGTTTCAAACGGAACAACGCAAAAGCCAAATAAGTGATGCAGCCAATTATTAAAGGTGGCATAGGTGTCAGTGAAATAGGATTGCAACGGATAATACACCACAAATGATTCGCCGCGGCGCCAGCCATTCATGTGGAATGATTCCAGAAAAGATTGGGCCATGACGTTAGCATCATGGTGATCCAGCCAGCGATATGTGGGCGTGCCCGAGGTGCCGCCGGTTGAGATAGATATTTTAAAATTCTTGCGGATAAACAGGCTCCACAGCGCTTGTAGGGCATTCGGGGGGGCGCCGTCATTGATCAGGTCAATTTTTCCGCTCAGGCTTCGCGTTTGGAAGCGGTCGTTATAATCGCTCAGGTCTTGCTTGGTGGTGACCGGCGTTTGGGCAAAGGCTTTGTAGAAATCTTCATTTGATAGTGCTGGCGCGTCTGACAGAAAACGGTCGTAACGCCCCTCATAATAGGGGACGTTGTTATTCGCATAGGTTAACAGATCCATCAGGCTTTCGCGGCGAGAATGCGCGATATGTAGCGGCATTAATATGCGGCGGTGCCCGATGTTTTTCGCAAGGAATCCCATAACGTTATTGTGCTAAGCAATATGCGCGAACGCAAGGCTTGATTACCCGTCGGCATTAATTTTGCGGATAATTTCGTGCAAGGCTTCTTCCGCGCGCAGGTTTTCTACCTGGCATGTGCCTGCGGCCTGGTGCCCACCGCCGCCATATTCCAGACATAGATGCCCGACATGGGTTTTGCTGGTTTTGTTCAGGATGGACTTGCCCAGTGCAATAACCGTATTTTGTTTGTTTTTGCCCCATAGGATATGAGCCGAGATATTACATTGCGGGTATAGCGCATAAATGACAAAGCGGTTTCCGGCCCAGATTGTATCTTCCTTCCGTAAGTCTAGAACAACCAGATTATCGTAAACATTTGAGCAGCGCTCAATCTGTTCACGGAATTTAAGCTGATGTTCATAGTAAAGATCAACGCGTTCTTTCACATCGGGCAATTGCAATATGGTTTCGATGCTTTGATGTTGGCGGCAGACGTCAATCAATTGCATCATCAATTGGTAATTTGAAATATTAAAATCACGAAAACGGCCCAAACCTGTGCGCGCATCCATGATAAAACTAAGAAGGACCCAGCCCTCGGGGTTCAGGATTTCTTCTTTGGAAAAAGCCGCAGAGTCAGCTTTATCAACAGCAATCATCATATCATCAGAAATTGTCGGCATTTTTTCAGCGCCGCCAAAGTAATCATAAACCACGCGGGCCGCCGATGGGGCCTTCGGGTCAATAACATGATTTTCCGGCTTGTCTTTTACGCGTTCAACTTCACTGGCGTGGTGATCAAAGGCAAGATAGACGCCCTCAACATAAGGCAGATTGGTTGTAATATCATCCGGGCCAACTTCAATCAGGCCGTCTTGCATATCCTTGGGGTGTGCAAAGGTGACATCATCAATCAAACCAAGTTCTTTCAAAATGACACCACAGACCAGACCGTCCATATCGCTGCGGGTAATTAAACGGTATTTTTTGTCAGGGTTGGGAAGGATTTTGGCTTCTTGTGACATGTGCTTACTTGCTCCTGTTTTCTCACTACATCTAACAGGATACACGAAATTATTATGATTTTGCTAAAAATCTATATTTTTAAAGCACAAAAAAAGGAACATATTGCGATGTCCCTTTTTTATTCAATCTGTTCGGTCTGCGTTTATCAGGATGCAGCCGCTTCGGATTCATCTTTGTCTTTCTCTTTATCCTTATCTTTCTTTGATTTGGATTTTTTGGTTTTTTTATCGGAATAAACGAAGACAGGCTTTTTATTGTCCGTTACGGTGTCTTCATTTATGATAACTTCTTCAACATTTTCTTCGTCCGGTAATTCGAACATTGTATCCAGCAGCATATTCTCAATAATTGACCGCAAGCCACGCGCCCCTGTTTTTCGGGCGATCGCCTTTTGGGCAATTGCTTTTAACGCTTCATCTGTAAATTTCAGTTCAGCGCCTTCCATTTCAAATAATTTTGCGTACTGCTTGGTCAAGGCGTTCTTCGGCTCGGTCAGAATTTCGACCAACGCGTCTTCGTCCAGATCTTCCAGAGTGGCCAAAACCGGCAGGCGGCCAACAAATTCAGGGATCAAACCATATTTCAGCAGGTCGCTTGGCTCCAGCTCTTTAAACAGCTCACCGGCACTGCGTTCATCAATGTTTTGAACATCGGCACCAAATCCGATTGTTGTGCCGCGTCCACGCTCCGCAATCACCCGGTCAAGGCCGGCAAAGGCACCGCCGCAGATAAACAGAATATTTGCGGTATCAACCTGCAGGAATTCCTGCTGTGGGTGCTTACGGCCACCTTGGGGCGGTACGGAGGCCACTGTGCCTTCCATCAGCTTCAACAAAGCCTGCTGAACGCCTTCGCCGGATACATCGCGGGTTATGGATGGGTTATCTGATTTACGAGAGATTTTGTCGATCTCATCAATATAAACAATCCCTTTTTGTGCACGTTCGACATTGTAATCCGAGGCTTGCAGCAATTTCAGAACAATATTTTCTACGTCTTCACCCACGTAACCGGCTTCGGTTAGTGTGGTGGCATCTGCCATGGTGAAGGGGACATCAATGATTTTCGCCAGTGTCTGTGCCAAAAGCGTTTTACCGCAACCGGTCGGACCAACCAGCAGAATATTCGACTTTGTTAGCTCAACATCCGCGCCGGAACCGGTTCCGCCATGTTCAAGACGCTTATAATGGTTATGGACGGCAACGGATAGCACACGCTTTGCGTCTTCCTGTCCAATAACGTAATCATCAAGAATTTTTTTGATTTCGCTTGGCGCTGGCAGATCATCGCCGGAACTGACAAGCTGGCTCTTATCTTCTTCACGGATAATGTCCATGCAGAGCTCAACACATTCGTTACATATGAATACGTTGGGACCCGCGATTAACTTTCTCACTTCATGTTGGCTTTTGCCGCAGAAGGAACAGTAAAGGGTATTTTTTGAATCGCTCGACGATGAACTGGATTTACTCATATGGGATGCTTTCTTTATCCTTGTAACTTAATAAAAGCCTATGACACTAATCTGCCAATTCAAGAGCTTGGACGCAAGCCCTTTCGCGAAACATTTTGCTCTTACTCACCAAGAATATTCCGTTTTCCCTTGCAGGCATGTCTTTGAAAGCGCTATATCAGGGCAAAGTCCAACATAAATGAATGTGAAATGGCCGTGATGGATAACATACAAGACTTAAAAGAAAATTTTGCCCTTTTTGATGATTGGGAGGAGCGTTACCGCTATTTGATAGATTTGGGGCGCGTACTTCCCAAGATGGATGATGCTCTGAAAACGGACGAAACTCTGGTGCGCGGGTGCACCTCTAAAGTGTGGCTGGCGGCGCATGTCAAAGACGGAGTTTTGCACTTTCAGGCCGATAGTGATGCGCATATTGTGCGCGGCCTTGTGGCTTTGCTTGTTGCGGCCTATGACGGCCAAAAACTATCGGATATTCCAAATATTGATATTGAGGGCATGTTCAGTGAGATTGGCCTTGATCAGCATTTAAGCCCGAATCGGCGCAACGGATTTTTCGCCATGGTGGAACGTATCCGCTCATTCGGCGCTTGATGCGTCTTTTTCACCGGTTTGGGCGGTACCAGTACCAGTGCCGGTGCTTTCTGCGCTGCCCTGATGATCTGGCGCTTCGTCATTATTGGCCTGGTTATCGTACCCATCATCTTTATGATGTATGCTGCGCAGGATATCACGGAACATAGCGTCCGATTCTTCCAGCGGGGCGCCGATTAATTGCGCCTCTATTGTCATGGCCGATTGCTCCCCGATCCACATTTGCGCCAGATAAATGCCGCTGGTCATGCCAACGGTAATTTCACCCACCAGATTGGCCATTTTAAAACGGCCCTTTTCGTCTTCACTGTAATTGACGTTATATTCCTCCTCCACGGTTTGCGCGGACATGGCCTGTAATGTCTTGATCATGACCTTTTCGCTATAACGCCCCTTGATGTCGTTATTGATGGGGGAGCATATAACCTTTACATCCACGGTGGAGGTCAGGCCGAACGTCTTTGTGAAGCTGGCCTGTTGATAGCATTCGTCACCATTTTCACCGCCGTCGCAGCGTTCGCTGATAAAGGGTTCATCCGGGAAGCCTGCGGTAAATTCGCAAGGGGGTGGGGAGTAAATATGCGTCATGTCTTTGGGGGGCAAGGGCGTATAGGGCGCTTGTTCCTGTTGTTGCCCTGCTTGCGCGGCGGCGCTGTTTTCAGATTGCGCGGCGGCCTGTAATGGCATGAAAATCGTGATAATCAGGGCGGTAATGAGCATATTTTTCATTGGGAAGCGTCCTTTATTTATTCCAGCTATGCGGGTCGGCGGGGCTTTGTTCCCCTGTTCTCATGTCTTTGACCTGATCATCTTCGGGGAACCAGACATAGGGAATACCTTTCTTTTCGGCATAGGCCATTTGTTTGTTCATTTTTTTGCCATGGGCAATTTCAACATTAATCCCGCGCCCGCGCAAGGTGGTTTCGATGTCTTTCATCTTTGGCAAATCGGCCTCATCGCGCGGCGGAATGATCAGCACATCGGTCGGGCATTTGCGTGAAACCGGTAATTTGCCTTGCGTGCGCAACCGGTCAAACAGCCGTGAAAAGCCAATGGATATGCCAACGCCGGGCAAATGCTTGTTAATATAACTCCCGGCCAGATCATCATAGCGCCCGCCGGAACAGATGGAGCCATAAGTCGGGTCCTCGGTGAATACGGTTTCATAGACCGTACCGGTGTAATAATCCAGCCCGCGCACGATGGAAAGATCGGCCACAACCGCCCCTTCAGGCAGGTGGGAGAGGTTGTCAAGGACGGCAGATAGTTCTTCAATGCCTTTTTGTAGAGTTTCATTGCTTGTATTAATTTCCGAGTTGAATTTAAGCGCATCTTCAAATTCATCTGCATTAGTAAATTTATTTTTTGCAATTTTAATAAATTCCATTATTGAATCTGTGAGCTGTTCAGTATCAATTGATGGGTCTTCGTTACACTCTTTAAGAGCTTCATGCATGCCAACAATCAGTGGCGATAAATGCTCTTTAGTCAGTTTGTCAATTGTCCTAAATATGATCGCTTTCATTTCTTCGCTTTGAATTCCAAGCGTTTCTATGTAGCCAGTCAATATCTTCCGGTTACTCACCCGTATCTGAATATTTTCCAATTCTTTTAAAGGAACGTTTTTCTTTGTTTCGGGATTATAGCAAGGCAATGAACTCAACACTTCCCAGATAATCGCGGGCATTTCGGCATCGAAGGCGATTGGCAGATTATCAGGGTTAATCACGTCGATATCGCATTGATAGAACTCGCGCATGCGTCCTGCCTGTGGTCTTTCGCCGCGCCAGACTTTTTGCATCTGGTAGCGTTTGAACGGAAAGACCAGATCATTGAAATGCTGGGCGGCATAACGGGCAAAGGGCACTGTCTGATCGAAATGCAGTGCCAGGCGGGCCTCTTTGGTGTCATTCTCGTCCTTATGCAGGCGCTCGATGACATAGATTTCCTTATCAACATCTTCGCCTTTGGCGCCGATGACGTTCAGCTCCTCAACCGCCGGGGTTTCGATGGAACAAAAGCCGTAGCTCTCGAAGACTTTTCGGATATGATCCAGCCATTGCTGTTCAACGATACGCACTTCGGGCAGCCATTCAGGAAAACCGGAAACAGGGGAGGGTTTGTATATTTTTTTCTTATCGCTCATAGGGCCTTTATAAACTGCCATACTGCGCAAGTGAAGATGCTAATTCATCTTATCCGTCCGATTTCGGTATTTTCCAATCCGGGCGGATGAAATGGCAGGTATAGCCATCAGGATATTTTTTTAAGTAGTCCTGATGATTTTCTTCGGCCTCAAAGAACGGACCGGCGGGGGAAATGGCGGTTGTTACAGGCGCATCATATAATCCGCACGCCGCTATATCTTGCAAAATCTGCCGGGCTGTTTGTTTTTGCTCTTCGTTGCAATAAAAGATCTCGGAACGATATTGCGTGCCGATGTCATTGCCCTGCCTGTTCATTGTGGTGGGATCATGAATTTGAAAGAAGAATTCCAGTATCCTGCGATAATCGGTTACGGCCGGGTCAAAGGTGATTTCAATGGCTTCGGCATGGCCGCTTTCGCCGCTGCAGACGTCTTTATATGTTGGATTTGGTGTCGTACCACCGGTATAGCCCACCTGAGTATCCAGAATGCCGGGTTGGCGACGGATTAAATCTTCCATGCCCCAAAAACACCCACCGGCCAGTATTGCTTTCTCGCTCGTCATAAAGGGTAATATAGGGGCGTTGCCTGCGTTAATCAATTGCTACATTGATAATTCGCTATATTGATAATTCGTAAGCTCCGCCGCCATCATGGTTTTTCCCCGGCTGGTCCCGGCTTTGTCTCATGGTGGATTGAATGGAGTTGCTCAGTCTTTCAACGCAGCCAAGATTGACGTGCTGAAGCTGCTGTGCAATGCGTTGCATGGTTTTGCACATTTTAGGCTTATGTCCTGTGACGGCCCGGTATTGATCCGTCAGCGCTTTATGTCCGCCTTGCACCAGCTCCGGTTGGATGCCAAGGTTTTGCGCGCTTTGATCAAATTTCTTCGAAAAGTAATCAAAGGCTTCTTGCGATGATTCAAAGCGTTTCACACATAAATTATTGGGGGATAACGTCACAACAGTATGGTTGCGTTCATTAAAGTAATGCGTGACGCGGGCATCTTTATCAGCCCAGAACCCCATGGTGTTTTCTTTGTCGGACAAAACATCCAGAACCGTTGGGTTGACGGGCGGCCCGTTTTGTTCGTTGCCCGGGAGGGCTGCATTTTGTTCGTTTTCTGGCTGATTTTTATCCGCAAGGCCCGCAATATTGGTGCCGGCGCGTTTTTGTTCCTTCGCCGCGGATGTTGGTTCAGGCTCAATTGTCTTCAATTGCAATTCGGATGCTTTGCGGGTAAGGGTTTCCCATGCTTCAGGACTATGCTTGTGGATGTCGAGCTCAAAGCGGTGAATGGCTTGTGCGATCGCTTTTTCCCCTTTTTTGATAGGCGGCGATCCGGCAAATTCATGCAGGCGCTCAAATTTTCGGCAGTTAGGATTAGGGCGGTAAATTGTTCCGAAATCACCGGCGTTATTCGCATCCAGAACGATCATAACGTTATCGTCTTCATTATAAATATAGCTGGTCGAAAGGTTGTCAGTGCCTGTGTCTGTCGCGGTAAAAAGCCGGGCGCCGGGTGCGCTCAGGGCTTGTTCTATATAAACGCCCAGTGCAACAGGATCGTGTTTGCCTTCATAGGTGATATCAATCTCACGTCCCCAGCGCGGATCATCAAATTCATTGTGATGCGATTGAAAGGAATGACCATGAGCAATGACTTGTGCAATAGCGCGTCTGTTATCGGGGTGCTGTTTCATGTCTGCCTCCCTTGCGCATTGTGTCTGACATCACGGGCGGCCTGTTCACATTGGGTTGCCAGATGCGCGTATGTTTCAGGGGAAAGCGCTGGTGAAGGGCGGTCATGGCCTAAATCAAAATCCTGATACGCGCAAACAAGGGCGGACAGCGCGTTAAAATCGGATGCCGGTATAATCAGGCTGCGGCGGTCGTGATCAATAAGCGTTTGCAACAAAGCGGTGCAATATTGTGCCTGCTGTGGTGATATTGCGGTGTAGGACCGTAGTTCCTGCCCAAACGCAGCATAGCTTTTAAGGATATCCAGTATTCCGCGCCAAATCTCCGGCGTTGCCGTCATGTTGATATTCAGGTCACCGTCATCAGTATCCAGCCTGCTGATATGCAGCGCGGCGCTATCGTCTAGCGATGGTGTGTGCATGTTTTTCCTCTATAATCGGCCAATTTTTTTTATCATTTGCCCCTATCTTATAGGCAAAATGTTAATTTTCTTCAAACAAATCCGCAAGTTGCCCAACCAAAGCCTGCGCCAAAGCGTCTGCATCGGCAATGGTCAGGGCTTTGTTGTAATAACGTGTGACATCGTGGCCAATGCCAATGGCGGTTAATTCTATTTTGGTTTTGTTTTCTATCCAATTGATAACATTGCGTAAATCCTGCTCAAGGATATTGGACGGATTAACGGACAGGGTTGAATCATCCACTGGGGCGCCGTCAGAAATGACAATCATTATCTTGCGGGCCTCGCCGCGGGCGGCCAGCCGATTATAAGCCCAGACGAGGGCTTCACCATCGATATTTTCTTTCAACAGACCTTCTTTTAGCATCAGGCCAAGATTTTTATGGGTGCGCCGCCATGGTTCATCCGCGCCTTTATATATAATGTGACGAATATCATTCAGGCGCCCCGGCATATCCGGGCGGCCGTTTTGCATCCATAACTCGCGGGCGCTTCCGCCTTTCCAGGCCCGTGTTGTAAAGCCCAGTATCTCCACCTTTACGCCGCAACGTTCCAGCGTTTTGGCGATAATATCGGTGGTCATCGCGGCAATGGCAATGGGGCGCCCGCGCATCGAACCGGAATTGTCGATCAGAATGCTGACCACCGTATCACGGAAGGGCATGTCTTTTTCTGCCTTATAGGTCAGGGGAACATTGGGGTTGGCGATAATTCTGGCGATTCGCGCTGTGTCCAGTATACCTTCCTCCATATCGAATTGCCATGTGCGCATTTGCCGCGCCATTAATTTACGCTGCAGGCGATTGGCCAGCTTGGTAATAATGTCCTGATGGTGCGATAGTTGTTTATCCAGCAATTCCCGTAAGCGGCGAATTTCATCCGGGTCGGCCAGCTCTGCCGCGCTGATTTCTTCATCAAATTCTGTTGTATATATACGGTATTGCCCTTCGGGTCCGTGGATCAGGCTTTCTGGTCTGAAGGGCATGTTCTCGGCCGGTGTCTCCCCGCTTTGCATATCGTCGGCCAGCATATCATCCAGAATTTCGTCGTATCCGGCGTCAAATTCATCGGATCCGTCGTTCATTTCCTCGTCTGCGCTGTTTTGCAGGGCTTGGTCTTGCTGATCTTGCTGCTGTCCGGCTTCGTCGTTTTTGTCCTCTGGTTCCGGGTTGTCATCGGGTTCATTGCCGCCGTCTTTATCACGGTTGGGTTGGTCAATCTCTGCGTCCTGCTCCGGGGCCGGCATATCCAGATCGCGAATAAGGGCCCGCGCAATTTTTGCAAATTGTGACTGGTCATGCAGGGCGTTTTTTAAGCTGCCGAGCCCATCGCTGCCCAATTTATCAGCCAGAAAGGGCTGCCATAAATCCATGACATGTTGCTCGGCCGGGCTTGGCGGTTGTGCCGTGATGGCCTGACGCGCCAAAATGTGCAGGGCATCGGGCAGGGGGATTTGTTCCCGTTCGGCGGCTTCACCGTATCCTTTGCGGCGGCATTTTTCTGCCATGACAGCGCCAAGATTTTGCGCAACCCCGCGCATGGCATTCATCCCCAGCGCCTCGCACCGGGCTTGCTCCAGTGCTTCGAAGGCCGCTTTGGCGCGGCTGTCTTGCGGGGCCTCGGAGGAATGCAGATTTTGATTATGATAGGCAATCTTTAAGGCATTGGCATCGGCACACCCCCTGACCAGCCGTACCGATTCCGGGCTCATTGAATGTTCCGGCAGCGGCAGGCGTGGATTGGTCAGCGAACCAACGGTGCCAATGGGGGCTTCCCCCACGCTATAGGTGGGTTCAATTTCCTTATTGCCGGCTATAGTGCGCAAGACGGCAGAGGTAATGGTTTTGAATTCTTCAAAGGCTTGGCTCATGTTTATCTTCGCGCTTTGATTGTTTTTAAAAAGGTCTGATGCGCTTTAGGCCCTTGTTTGTTAACTGGTCACGACATTGCGAATGGCGCTTTGCGGCAAATCAATGCCAAAGCAGCGCTGGTAGTATTCGGCAATGATCGGGCGTTCCGTTTCATCGCATTTATTCAAGAACGATAGCTGGAAAGCCAGCTCGCGGTTTCCATCAAATATGGCCGTGTTTTCTATCCAGCTAAGGACTGTACGCGGGCTCATGAGCGTTGAAAGATCGCCGTTAATAAATCCTTCGCGTGTCATGTCGGCCAGGCGAACCATTTTATCAATGTCATCTTCGCCCCCCGGTGTCTTCTTCATATCCGGGAATTTGGCCAGCATGATATTGACCTCGTCATCATGCGGTAAATAATTCAAGGTGGTCACAATATTCCAGCGGTCCATCTGGCCCTGATTAATTTGATGCGTGCCGTGATATAAACCGGTTGTATCGCCAAGGCCCACTGTATTGGACGTGGCAAATAAACGAAAGGCCGGGTGGGGACGAATGATTTTATTTTGATCAAGCAATGTCAATTTTCCTTCGGCCTCTAACACCCTTTGTATAACAAACATGACATCAGGGCGACCGGCGTCATATTCATCAAACACCAACGCAACCGGATTTTGCAATGACCACGGCAGAAGACCTTCCTTCCATTCCGTGATTTGCTTACCTTCCTTTAAGACAATCTGGTCTTTACCCACCAGATCAACCCGCGATACATGCGAGTCCAGATTGATGCGCACACAAGGCCAGTTCAGGCGGGCGGCAATCTGTTCAATATGGGTGGATTTACCTGTACCGTGAAAGCCCTGGACCATCACGCGGCGATTATGCGCAAAACCGGCCAAAATGGCCAGGGTCGTGTCATGGTCAAATTGATAGGTGCTGTCAATATCGGGGACATTGGCGCTGTCTTCACTGAAACCCGGAACTTCCCAATCGACATCAATGCCAAATGTGTCCCGCACATTGTATTTTTTGTCGGGAATGGTGGTGTATTTTCCTTCTTTGGCCTTGATATGGGTGATGTCAAAGGACATCCCTCCGGATTCTTTTTCTTTATCCAATTCGCTGACTTCGTTGCTGGGCATTATTCAATCTCTGATAGTCTGATGTTATTGAGCCGGTAAGTCTTCGTATTTTTCGAAGGCGACTTTTAATATGGTATACGCCATATTGATCTGTTTGAGAAGTTCTTCTGATTTATTGCACCCTTTATTCAGATCCGGGTGATGTTTTTTTGCAAGCTCTTTATAGCGGTTTTTGATTTGTTTTAAATTAACCGGCGGAACAAGCCCCATAATGGCAAGGGCCTGAAATTCCGGGCTGTGGGCTTCAAAGCCGGATGCGTGGCCACCCTCTGGCCCGCGGCGGTTTTTGTCTTCATTCCTTGGGGGCGGCTCATCGGTGAAGTGATATGTTTGCCAGATTTTATCGCGCAAGGCATCTGTGGCATCGCCGTTAACGCCGTATTTCCATGTGGGGCGGAATCCATACAGGCTTTTATGCATATGGTCCTGCACTTCGTTGTCGCTCATGCCCGAGAAGAAGTTCCATGCCTTGTTATATTCGCGTACGTGATCCAGGCAGAAATAATGATAGTCATTGAGGCCGCGGTGTTTAGGGGCCTTGTATTCGCCCTTAAGGTCGCAGCCGGGCATTTCGCACTGCTTTTCTTTGCATCTTGGTGCGTTGTCCTCATATTCGGCCGAATTCGGTTTTAGTTTGATGCGCGGCATATTCCCGTATAACCTGTTGTTTCGTCCCTTCCATTTTAGCGGAATATGGTAAAATTTGGAATAGAATACAGAGGAATCTATGGGTTTAGAGCAAATTATCAAGGAAAAATTAGAGGCGCAGTTTAAACCTGATCTCCTTATAGTTGACAATGAAAGTCATAAGCATATCGGGCATGCCGGCGATGATGGCAGCGGCGAAAGCCATTTTAAAATTACAATTTCCTCTGACACCTTCCAAGGCAAAAGCCGTCTACAAACGCATAGAGAGATTAACCAGTGTCTTGATTATGAAATGAAAAATCATATTCATGCCCTTTCTATAAACGTAATTTAAGGGTATTTCCAAAATAGAAATGCAACCAGAGATAGAAAAGCGTTGCAATTCCAGTAAAGCTCCCTATACTAGCCGTAAGTATATTTAATAAATTTTTATATGGGGACGATATGGTTGAGAAGTTATTTGCCGATGAATGCATGGCGGCCAAAAGCTCGCTGGTTAGCCGTAATATTACAATTCTAGGGCGGCGGACATCGGTGCGGCTGGAGCCTGAGATGTGGATGGCTATGAAATCAATCGCGAAGCGGGAGGGCTGCTCCATTCATGAACTTTGTTCTTTGATTAGTCTTCGTAAGCGTGACAATACCTCTTTAACCGCTGCAATACGTGTTTTTATCATGCTTTATTTTAAAGCCTCTTCAACAGAGGAGGGGCATGCAAGGGCCGGGCATGGAGATTTTGAAAGCATGAAAGCGCGGGCCCGCATAACCGTAAATGATGCGCCGGTCTTTTTTCGGACAAACAGGCCGATCACGGATGCCGATGAACGCCGCGTAATGTCGAATTAACTCAGATAAATGTCATGACGCTGCGTTATTGTGCCGCGTTATTCATTCATTTCGGTACAAAAAGAGCGCCATATGCGGGCGCTCTTTGCTTATATTCCGGTCATGGGTGTTCTGTTTTACAGGTTTCTGCCAAAGGCTAGAAACTTTTCCCGTCTTGTCCGAATTAATGATTTTGCATCCCATGGCAATAAATCCTGCAAGGCCCCATCAATTGTGTCTTTCACGTTTTTAATTGTTTCTTCCTTGTGGCGATGGGCGCCGCCCAGAGGTTCGTTAATGATACCATCGATGAGCTTCATGCTATATAGGTCTTGTGCAGTTAACTTTAGGGCATTTGCGGCTTCTTTTGCTTGTTCGCCGCTGCGCCATAATATGGAAGCGCACCCCTCGGGCGAAATGACCGAATAAATGGAATGTTCCAGCATGTAAATTTTATCGGCCACCGCAATGGCAATCGCGCCGCCTGATCCGCCTTCGCCAATGACGATGGAAATAATGGGAACTTCCGTGCGCAGACATGATTCTATTGATTTTGCAATGGCCTCGCTTTGGCCGCGTTCTTCGGCGCCCTTACCCGGATAGGCTCCGGCGGTGTCGATGAAGGTTATAACGGGAATCTGGAACTGTGTGGCCATTTTCATCAAGCGCTGTGCCTTGCGATAGCCTTCGGGGCGCACCATGCCGAAATTATGCTTGATGCGGCTTTCTGTATCCGATCCTTTTTCGTGCCCCATAATAATGCAGGATTGACCGCCAAAACGACCAAGCCCCGCAATCAGGGCGTGGTCTTCGGCAAAGTTACGATCACCGGCCAGCGGGGTGAAATCCTGTATCAGTGCCTTAATGTAATCAGAACAATGCGGGCGATTTTGATGGCGCGCAACCTGCACCTTTTGTGCGGGCGTTAACTTACCATAGGCCTGTTTCAGAAGGCGGGAAGATTTTTCCTCCATACGGCTGATTTCTTCGGCAATATGGACACCGTTTTCGCCGCTAACATTGCGCAGTTCGGCAATTTTTCCCTCTAATTCCAGTATTGGTTTTTCAAAATCTAATTGGCTCATTTTCATTTATGTTCTTAATTGCGTGAAGGACTTGATAGCAAAACAGGCAGATGATTTCAATGAATCAATCTGCCTGTGTGCATAAATTTAAGGAGGGATTACTTACCAGCCGCTTTTTTCGATAGCGGATGCTTTTCATCAACTGTATTTTTCAAATCTTCACCAACCATGTGTGTGTAGATCTGCGTTGTCGCAATATCAGCATGACCCAGCATTTTCTGTACGCTGCGCAAATCGGCACCGCGGCTAAGCAAGTGTGTTGCAAAGGCGTGACGCAGAATATGCGGTGATACACGGCTTTCTTCAACCTCTGCTGCGCGTGCAAGATCTTTTAGAAGCTGTGCAAAGCGCTGGCGTGTCAGGTGGCCGCTGATGGATGTTCTGGATGGGAACAGCCATTGTTGCTGGTTGTCGGGGTTTTCGCCGCCGATAAACTGCTTGCGGATATTCAGGTAATTCTGGATGGCGTCCTGTGCGGCATCGGTTAATGGGACCATGCGGTCGCGACCGGCTTTACCGGTAACCATCAGGAATTGATTGTCTTCACCGATTGAGGACAGGGGAAGACCAACCAGTTCTGAAACGCGCAAGCCGGTTGCATAAAGCATTTCCAGCAAACACACCAGACGAATGCTTTCGCCCGTACCGGGGATGCCGGCTGTTTTAATCAGCTGTGTGACTTCATCTTCGCTCAGCGTTTTTGGCAAGGTGCGTGTTTGTTTCGGGCTTTCAATCGTGGATGTTGGGTCATCTTCCCGAACGCCTTCTGATACGACAAAACGATAGAATTGACGCAGGGCAGACAGGCGGCGGGCAACCGTACGAACGGCAATCTTTGAATTGTTTGTACCCTTGTTGTGCGTTTTGTCACTAAGATCCTTTAAATAGGCCTTCAATTGATCTGTGTTGGCCTTATCAATTTCAACATTTTTTTCATTACGGAGATACAATGAAACATCCGCAAGATCACGCCAATAGGCATGACGGGTATTCATTGCGGCACCGCGCTCTGTTGTAAGCATTTCTAAAAATGAATCCACCAACGGATGTAAATCCGGTTTTGGCATTGCTGGACGACCTGGACGAGCCATGTTTTTCTCCTTATTTATTGTTTAATCCAAAACTGACTCAAGAGCCAAGGCTTTAGATGCACTAGTTAAACCCACAGTATTTAGACTTTGTAATATGTCACCGGCCACACCAGGATACATATCCTTTAGTGTTTGCTGGTTCAATATCACGGTACTTAGCAGAACCGTTTCTCCAATCCGTTTATCCTGGCTTGAATTTACTAGCTGGTTCCACACACGTGGCATAGGCATTACATAACGCTCAGTAAAAGTCAAGTCAGAAACATTAACATATATAGCGTCCGCATTATGTATATCTTTGTGGCGCTTGTCAACATTTTCTATAATATTAAAATATTGTGTGCGTGTGCGTTTTTCCAGTTTTTCAAAATAATCTTTTAAATCAGTGTTTTGCAGGATTTCTTCTTCGTTCGCTCTGGACATAATCTGGCATATTAGCAAAAGTTTATGGTCGAAATTATTATCCGGGTTCTTTTGTGTATAATGACGAACCCACTTTCCGGGGATATTTTCCCCGGATGATTCGATCACTTTTAATGCCTGTTTAATCACCGAGTCGTTTTGGTCTTTCGGATCCATGGTTTGCAGGAATTGTCCGAATGGAATCAACGGGCCGGCGCCGTATTGCGCCAGTTTCGCAAGTGCAGTTTGCATATAGTCCCATTTTTCTGTGTCTTTACGGGTATCTGCGGTGCGTTGATAGGCGAGAACGATGTCTTTCCAGCCAAGGTTTTCCGGTGATTCGAGCTGCCGCAGCTCCTCGTCATAGACACGGGTATAGAAGGTCTTGAGCATTGCATTTCCGGCCAAGCCGATATTTGCGGCCGCTGCTAATACCTGAAAGCGCCTGGAATTTTCTAGTTCAGGCTTGGCAACCAGAATGCCCAGATGATTGGCGGGCAGGGATGACACGAATTTTTTGTTGATCTCTGGCCAGTTGACGCGATCTTCGGCCACCAGTATGGCGCGCTCAAGGTCTTTTAATTTTTTGAATTTTGCGGGGGTATAGTTCACTTTATACCCGTTATTGGCCGCGATGTTTTTTAAGGTCTTGAGTGATGATTCGCGTAAGGCTGAGCGCGCCTCCTTGTCGGTGCCCTCACTTAAGGCGTAATTACAATAGAGCTTTAAATCAGACCAGAATTCTTCGGGGAAATCGCGGTCTTCCACTGTTTTATATTCCAGACAGGCCAATGACCGTTCCGCATTATAAAGCATGGCCGTTATGCCGGCTTTGGCCAATTCGGGGTGATAGGGCTCCTGATTCAATTTTGAATAGAGTTGGAAGGATTGTTTATAAGCACCCAGTTTGTTCAAACGCTTCAACCGCAACGTCAACAGGTCTTTTCCGGGTTCAAAATCGATGTCGTTTTCGATGAGGGAGGCATTGGCTTCGCTTAATAACAGCCCCATGACCATGCGCTGATGCACAAATGATTCTTTGCTGGGGGCCGGAATTCTGGGGATAAATTCCATTAAGAATGATCGTCTGGTGTTGTCCCATAAATCGCGGCCCAAACTGCCGTCACCCGGGTTATCGTAAAGGCCAAGCGATTCGATGCGGCGTTGGTTGACCTCCAATACAGCAGGGCGTTTTTCGGCGGTTTCTTGCTCGTCCTCTGCCTGAACCGGGAAAGCCAGACAGGTCACGGCCAAAACCGTAACGCTGAGTAAGGATAATAACGCACGCGTGCCGGTCATTGTTACTCGCTCTCGATCTGAACAGGAACGCGCACGTCCTCTTGCTGTACGGGGACATCGATAATGGCAAAGAAGGCAAAGGCAATGATCAGCGCGATAATTACAATACCGAAAACATATTTCAGTAACTTCATAGGGGTATCCTTATAGTTTGCAGTTCTGGGAAACAGTATAAAAAAAGCGTGGGCAGATCAATTGCCTTTGCTTGTTTTTTCACTGCAATATTGCTTTTTAATTTCTCTGAAACTCAGGTATAAAGACGCCATGGTTGATGATCTGAAACAGCAAATAATGGCCAATGGTCAGCCGCTTGTCCTGATTGGTATGATGGGGACGGGAAAGTCGCATTTTGGCCGTATGCTCTCAAAGGCGCTTGGGCTTGAATATTACGACAGCGATACTTTGGTGGAAGAAAAAGCGGGCTGTGCGATATCGGAAATATTTGCGCGTTGGGGCGAAGATAATTTTCGGTCCGTCGAGGCCAAAACAATTAAGGACTGTATAGACAAGGGCGTTTGCGTCATTTCAACCGGCGGCGGCGCCATTTTAAATGCGGATACGGCGCAAAATATTTTTGCCAATACGCTCTCTATATGGGTGGATGCGCCTGTTGATGTTATTTTGCAGCGGGTGAAGAAAAACAGGAATAGGCCTTTACTGGCTTGCGAAAATCCCGCAGACGTTTTACAAGAACTAATGCAGGTACGCAGGCCGATTTATGAACGCGCACGTTTTAAACTGGAAAGTGGTGTCACGGATGCGGATAGCGCTCTTAGAACTGTGTTAAAAGATATAGAAACATATTTACGGCAGAACAAAACCGAATAGCGACTATGGCAAGCAAAATAGTAACAATCGATTTGGGCGGAATTGAATACGATATTTATATCGGGGAGACGCTTTTATACCGTATTGCCGATATGATCCCGCAGGAGGTTGCGGGCGGTCAGTTTTTTATCGTAACAGATGAAAATGTGATGGATTATGCGCAGCAGGTAAAGGACGCCTTATTAGCGCAGAAAGCCGCATTTTGCGATGTTTTGATGTTACCCCCGGGTGAAAAGACCAAGTCTTTTGAAATGTATCAACATGTTTGCGAATGGATGCTGGATCGTAAAATTTCCCGTGATGCCGTTGTCGTTGCTGTTGGTGGCGGCGTAATCGGTGATTTAACAGGGTTTGCGGCGGCCTCAATCCTGCGCGGCGTTCGGTTTGTGCAGGTTCCAACCACGCTCCTTGCGCAGGTCGATAGTTCGGTGGGCGGCAAAACCGGTATCAATACATCCTATGGCAAGAATTTGGTTGGTGCCTTTTATCAACCCGATGTTGTGGTTGCTGATATTGAAACACTGAAAACATTGCCACGGCGGGAATTGCTGGCCGGATATGCCGAGGTGGTGAAATACGGCCTTATTGAGGATTTAAACTTTTTTGAATGGCTGGAAGATCATGGGCGCGATGTATGCGCTTTGGACGCCGAGGCGGTTTCCTATGCCATTGAAACCAGTGTTCGCGCCAAAGCCGATGTGGTTATCGCCGATGAAAAAGAAAAAGGGCGGCGCGCGCTGTTAAATTTGGGCCATACGTTTGGCCATGCTCTAGAGGCCGCTGCCGGCTATGATGGGCGTCTTTTGCATGGTGAGGCGGTTTCCATCGGTATGGTTATGGCCTTTGATTTGTCTGTGCGTCTTGGTTTGTGCCGCGCCGAGGATTTGGAACGGGTGGAAGAACATCTGGCGCTGGTTGGTTTGCCAACACGGGCGGCTTTCATCGCGCCGAATTTGACGCAAAGCCCTGATCAGATCGTAGACCTGATGGGCAATGATAAAAAGGTGAAAAACGGCCGTTTGAATTTTATACTGGTCAAGGGAATCGGTGACGCCTTTGTCAGCGCGGATGTGCCGGTTGAACTGGTGCGCGAAGTGGTGAAAGATTCTCTTGGCAGTGATGGTCAATCTTTAAATGAAATGTTGCAGGATAAATGGAAATCAGCCTTCTCATCCCAATAGGGGCAATTTTAGTTTTACTTATTATGTCGGGCTTTTTTTCCGGCTCAGAAACCGCATTAACGGCGGCTTCGCGGGTTCGTTTGCATTCGCTGGAAAAGGAAGGCAATGCCCGAGCGGGTCTGGTAAACCGAATTCGTGATCATAAAGACCGCATGATTGGCGCGCTTTTGCTTGGGAATAATCTGGTGAATATTTTGGCCTCTGCACTGGCCACCAGTGTCCTGATCAAGATGTTCGGGGAAGCCGGCGTTTTTTATGCCACGATTGTCATGACCTTGATGGTGCTGGTGTTTGCCGAAGTTCTGCCAAAAACCTATGCCTTTCACCATGCCGATACGATGTCGATGCGTATCGCGCCTCTGGTAAGTTTAATCATTGTTATTTTCGCCCCGATCACCGAGATGGTGACCTGGGTTGTTCGTCAGGTGCTGAAGCTGTTCGGGGTCGATATCTCGAAAGTTGGCGCCGGTTCGCATCTTGAGCTATTGCGCGGTGCCATAGAGATGCATGGCGGCCCGGAACAGGAAACCAATGAACAACGCGCGATGCTGCGTTCTATCCTTGATTTGGCCGAGGTCGATGTTGAGGACATTATGGTGCACCGTAAGAATGTCACCATGTTGAATATCGATGACCCGGTCGATACGATTGTTGAACAGGTTCTGGATAGTCCGTTTACCCGTCTTCCGCTCTGGCAGGACAATCAGGACAATATTGTCGGCGTGTTGCATGCCAAGCTCCTGCTCAAAGAATTGCGCCGTTGTGAAGGTCAGGTTGATAAGATTGATTTACACAGCATTCGCATGGAACCCTGGTTCATTCCCGAAACTACCGCGCTGAGTGAACAGCTTCAGGCTTTCCGCGAGCGCAAGGAGCATTTTGCCGTTGTCGTTGACGAATATGGCAGCCTGATGGGCATTGTCACATTGGAAGACATTCTTGAAGAAATTGTCGGCGAAATTGATGATGAACATGATGAAACCATTCAAGGCGTTCGCGTTCTTCCCGGTAATCGCTATATGGTGGATGGATCGGTGACCATTCGTGATTTGAACCGTGAATATGAATGGGGGCTGCCTGATGAGGAATATTCTACCATTGCGGGGCTCATTCTGCATGAGGCGCAGATGATTCCCGAAATTGGCCAATCTTTCAATTACCATGATTTCCGCTTTGATATCATAAAGCGCCAGAAAAACCAGATTACCCAGATACGCATTATCCCGCCGAATAAAATGGCGGAGGGGTAAGCCCCGGGCTTCTGGTTCGCGGGGCTTATCCATAGACCTGCCCACAGGCTTTACCCAGATCTGCCCACAGCCTTTTCCACGGCCTTGTTCACAGCGCCTATATTGGCCCTTAAATGCGCCGGGGTAATGGTGCCCACAATGGCCGCGCAGACAGCCCGGTGCCCGAAAGCAAATTCAAAGGCCTCTTCAATATCCGTATTATGCCCGCTGGATAATACTTTTTTTAGCAACACCTGTTTTTGGTGATCGGCCGCAAAATCCAGAACGGGCTTTTCATCCTGATAGTCCTGATTATAGGTCACCATGGCCGTGTCCATAGTCTCTAGCGCGCGAATGCCGCCATGAACGGTTTTGGTTGATGCGCCGATAGCCCGCACCAGCCCCCGTGTTTTAAAGTCATGCATTTTGGCGATTAAATCATCGGACAGATTTTGCATGTCCTGCCCATCGGAATGTATCAGAAAGATATCAAGATAATCCGTTCCAAGCCTTTTTAACGTGCGCATGAGCGAGGTTTCGAAAAACTCCGGCGAGAAATCATAGTGGCTGCGGCCATTTTCAAATTCTTCACCGGCCTTGCCAATAATCACCCAATCGGCACGCCGCCCCTTCAGCAAGCGCCCAAGCCGTTCTTCGCTGAGGCCATAGGCCGGGGCAGTATCCAGCGTATTGACGCCTAACCCCTGCGCCAGATCAAGCAGGGCGGCTAGTTCCCTTTCCTCTGGCAAGTCAAAGCCCGCGGGGTATTTTACGCCTTCATTGCGCCCGAATTTAACGGTGCCGAGCCCAAGCGGGGATAATTTTAAATCTGTTTGCGAGAGTTCTTGTGGTTTCATTGTGTATAACTGTCTGATTTTAAATCGTTATTGGCGTTCGTCATTTCGTTTGTTTATTTTGTGGGGGTGGGGGGTGTTCCCGCCCGCCTTTTGTGTTTCCTAAGCGCATAAGGCGGTTTTATACCCTGCGCATGTTAATGATAAGATAAAATTCCTATTTAGTCCAGTCCGCACAATCCCAGGGCCCGTCGGCAAAGGGGGCTGGCGGCAGGAAGGCCCAGTCCACCGCTGTTTTCGATGGCTCAATGTTATCCTGTTGCAGGGTTTGCATGATTTTGTCTGACAATAAGGGGGCAAATGTCAATTTTGTCGGCCAGCAATATAAATGCGCCCCTTTGTGGTGCACAGAAGGGGTGTCGGGCATCCATCCTTCGGTGTCTGATGCGCCCTCAATTCGGTCAATCGGAAGGGTTGCCCATTGCACCGCTTTGGTATCCACCTGCGGCAAATACCGTTGCAGCGCTGATTTTGCGGCGTTGATGACCTCTTGATCGGGGACCTCTTTCCCGCGTTCGGCAACCTGCCCGCCAATATACCAGACCAATGTCCCGTCTTTGGCCTTATGGGTGGTGATGGTGGCCACGGGTTTATCGGATGTGCCAACAAGATGGGCATAAATTTCAAACGGGGCCGGACGCATCATTCCCATTTTTAAGGGGCGCGCCTGCGTGCGTAATCCGTCGTCTTCACCCAAATCGGCGGCAATGGCTTGGTTGGACGCCGCGCCGGTGAAAATAATTTTCTTAGCGGTAATATTGTGGCGCGCAAGAAATTCCAGCGGCTGGTCCGGGGGATCAATCAGGCGAATGCAATCCTGATAGGGGGCGGCCAGCGAGTGAACGGCACTGGCAACATCCAATACCGGTTCATCCATATAAATGACAGATCCTTTAAATCCGCTTTGTTTGATGGGCTCGGGCCAGTGTTCTGGCTTTACCTCATGGACATTGCTGCCCAATGCCTGTTTTGTGACCAGCTTGACCAGCCCGCCCATAAAGCCATGGGGAATCAGCAGATATTGCGAGGAAATATTGACCCGCACACTGGATAAATCCACAGGCCCCTGACCGCGTATGGCATCGCGCCACATATCGGGCATTGCGCTGATGGATTGGGCCAGTTTATTGATTTTTCCGGCAAAGGCATATTTCAGGCCGGAATGGATAATCCCTTGTGAAGCGATACTCTGGCCGCCGCCAATTTTCTGACTTTCCAGCAGTAACACGTCATACCCGAGTGATTTCAGGCGATTAAATGTCCAAAGTCCGGCAATTCCGGCCCCGAAAATAACTATATCGGCGTTGCGTTCAACCATTTTCTGACGATCTCTATTTGGTGGGGGTGCATAAGGGACGGGACGTGGCCGCAATCGGCGAACTGAACCAGATCAAGGCTGTGGCCGGTATAGCGGCCGCGCATCTGGTCAATAATATCCGATATTAAAACGAGTGATTGTGCGCCGTGGATAAGCTGCACCGGGGCTTGGATTTTGTCCCAATACGGCCATAAATCGGTATCGCCGGTCGGTTCGGCTTCAAAAATTTTGGCAATGGCGTGATCATAGCCGTATGTCAATGACCCATCATCCAGGGCCCGGGCATTATGTTTGGCCATGTGGTGCCACTGATGATCGGTGATGGGCCCCCATGTCAGGCCGCGCGTTTCGCGCATGCGCTGCTCTACATCTTCGATCGTATCAAAGACATAACGATGGGCGATGACCGAGTGAATGAAATCCAGCGCAGGTTTGGGCACTTCGGGGCCGACATCGTTCAAAATAAGCCGCGCAATCGGTGTGCCGCTCATACCCGCCAGCTTAATGCCCAGCAGGCCCCCTAACGAGATACCAAGCCAATCCACCGCCGCGGGGCTGGCCAGATCCAGATGGGCCAGCAGGGCCATCAAATCATGACAATACTGGTTGTAATTATAATCCAGTGGATTTGGTAAAAAATCGCTGCGGCCGCGCCCAGGCAGGTCAATGGCAATAAAGCGGTATCCATGATCGATCAGGTCTTCGGCGATGAAATCAAAATCGTGGCCGTTCCCGGTCAGGCCGTGAACACCGATGACGGGGCGGCCATTCGGGTCCCCCCAATCGTTATACACCAATTGATGATACCCTTCGGAATTCAGGGATAGAAATGTGCGTTCGGAATATGACATGGGCCTACAGTAAAATAAGCCTCGGCTTTAGGCAATTCGAAAGAGTGAGTTATTCAATCGTTCGCCAATGTTTTTTTCTTGCGTTTTTCTTGCGTTTTTTCCTTTGCGGCGGGCCTGCTTAAGACCCGGCCGCGTTTTGTAATTTGCCGTGGCAATGTTTGTATTTCTTACCGGACCCGCAAGGGCAGGGCGCGTTGCGGGGCACTTTTGACCATGTTTGCGGATCGGCCGGGTCAAATTTATTTTGCACCGGTTGAGTGCGCATTTGCGAGACATTGCCATCACTTGCGCCGGGCATCCCTGCTGCTGCGCCTTGTCCCTGAAGGCCGGTCATGGCCGGGTCATCACGGCTTTCCTGCATTTTTCTTTGGTCAGCCTCTGCTCCGCCCGCCATAACGCCCGGCAAAATCAGGGCCAGACGGTTTTCGTCAACGCCGATTTCAACCATGGACAGGGTCTGCGTGACTGTTTCGCGCAGGGCTTCCAGCATGTTTTCAAACATTTCAAAGGCTTCGGCCTTATATTCATTCAGCGGGTCTTTTTGTCCGAATGCGCGCAAATTAATGCCCTGACGCAGATGATCCAGCGCCAGAAGGTGCTCTTTCCAGCTTTGGTCCAGTAATTGTAAAACAATGGCTTTTTCTGTCTGGCGCCATGTGCTTTCGCCGTAATTGGCCACTTTGCCGGCCATTTTCTTATCGACGGCCTCGATCAGGCGTTCGCTCATCTCTGTGTCGGCGATGCCTTCTTCCTTGGCCCATTGCTTGACCGGGATATCCATATCGAAAATACGCTGAATCTCATTTTCCAGTGTTTCGCTGTCCCATTGTTCGGCATACGCGCCGGGCGGGATATAGGCTTCGACCAAATCATCAATGACCTGATGGCGCATATCACGCACCAGCTCTTCCAGTTCATCGGCTTCCATAATTTCGCGGCGCTGTTCGTAAATGACTTTGCGCTGGTCATTCATGACGTCGTCAAATTTCAACAGGTTCTTCCGCACTTCGAAATGCATGGCCTCGACCTTGGTTTGGGCGCGCATCAACATTTTTGAAATCAACGGGTGTTCCAGCGATTCCCCTTCTTGCAGACCGATGGAGCTGTTCAGCAGTTGCTCCAGCCTGTCCCCGGCAAAAATGCGCATCAAATCATCTTCCACAGATAAAAAGAAGATAGAGGCCCCGGGATCACCCTGACGCCCGGCGCGACCGCGAAGCTGGTTATCAATACGGCGCGATTCGTGACGTTCGGTTCCCAGAATATAAAGGCCGCCGACATCTTTTACAAATTGCTTGTCCTGCTGGACTTCCTCAATGATTTTTTGTGTCTCGGCGGTATTCTGGTCGATAAACTCCGCGCCCAGCTCATGCTCAATGCGCATTTCGGCATTGCCGCCCAGCTGGATATCGGTACCGCGCCCGGCCATATTGGTGGCAATCGTAACAGCACCGGGGCGTCCGGCCTGCGCGACGATATAGGCCTCCTGTTCATGGTGGCGGGCATTCAAGACGTTGTGCTTGATTTTTTCCTTCTTCAGGCGCGCAGACAGTTGTTCGGATTTTTCGATGGATACCGTCCCAACCAGAATGGGTTGCTTTCGTTCCGCGCAATCCTTGATCAAATTAACGATGGCCTGTTCTTTTTCCGCCAGAGAGCGATAAATCTTGTCATCGTAATCAGCCCGGGCAATCGGCACATGGGTCGGCATGGCGACAACGCGCAGATTATAAATTTCTTCAAATTCGGCCGCTTCGGTCATACCCGTACCGGTCATGCCTGCCAGTTTTGGATAGAGCCGGAAATAATTCTGGAATGTGATGGAGGCCAGTGTCTGGTTTTCATTTTGAATGGTGACGCCTTCTTTTGCCTCAATGGCCTGATGCAGGCCTTCGGACAGGCGGCGCCCATCCATCATGCGGCCGGTAAATTCATCAATCAGAATGACTTTGTTGTCCTTAACGATATAGTCTTTGTCCAGATGGAACAGCTTATGTGCGCGCAGCGCCTGATTAACATGATGCACCATGGCGATGTTTTGAATGTCGTAAAGCGCGCCTTCGGACATTAAACCGTGTTCTTTCAGCAGTTCCTCGACATGTTCATTCCCGGTATCGGTCAGAACAATGGTCTTGTGTTTTTCGTCCTGTTCGTAATCATCTTCCACCAGATGCGGAATAATTTTATCCACCGCAACATACGACTCGACAGAACTTTCAGACGGACCGGATATAATCAACGGCGTTCGCGCCTCATCAATCAGGATCGAATCAACCTCGTCCACGATGGCAAAGTTAAATTCGCTGCGCTGTACCATCTGTTTAAGTGAGAATTTCATGTTATCGCGCAGATAATCGAAACCAAATTCATTGTTGGTGCCATAGGTGATATCACAAGCATAGGCCTGACGGCGCTCCGCCTCACCGATATTTCCGGTAATACAGCCTGTTGAAAGCCCTAAAAAACCGTATACCTGACCCATCCAGGCCGAATCACGTTCAGCCAGATAATCATTTACCGTCACCACATGCACGCCTTTACCCGACAGGGCATTCAAGTAAACCGGCAAGGTGGCAACCAGGGTTTTACCTTCCCCTGTTTTCATCTCTGCGATACGCCCTTGATGCAGGCATACCCCCCCGATCAGCTGCACGTCATAATGGCGTTGACCTAAAACCCGTTTGGCGGCCTCGCGCACTACGGCGAAAGCGTCATACATGATGTCGTCTTCCGTGGCGCCTTCGGCCAGCTTGTTTTTAAATATTTGCGTCTGGCTTTGCAGTTCGGCATCGCTCATGGCTTCGTATTTGCTTTCCAGCGCGTTTATCGGGTCCACGTGCCTGGACAGCTTTGAGATCATTCGATCATTGGCGGAACCAAATATTTTAGATGCAAGAGCAAATACCATGATTATCCCTAACGGTGTTGGTGTATGAATTTATTGGTTAATCTACTCTATAAGCCTCTGGGGTCAATACGTCAACAAGACCCCGCGCCAGTTTGTATGGTTTTTGTTAATATCAATGTGAATAGTGTTGAAATACGTAATCAGCCGCGCTAGTTTCGTTGGATATTTCAAAAATCAAAGGATTGGTATGAATATGACTGAATTAAATTCCATGAAGAAAACCCAGAGCGGAAACGCGGTAATTATCGTGCTTGTCGTGCTGGCGTTGGTTGCTGTTGGTGCGCTTGCCTATCTATCCGGGCAAATGACAACAGGCACCGATGCAAATATTGCACAAGGCACACAAGATGTGGCCGCAGCAGGCGATGACGCCGAAACCGATGCTGATGCGCAAGCCCAGGCCGCGCAAGACATGGCCGATGCCGGTGATGATAGCGCCGCAGCCGAGGCGCAGGAAGCAGCCGCTTCCGCTGATGATCAAAACGATGATACGCAGCAAGAAGCCGCTGCCGAGCAAGCCACCAGTGACGTACCGGAAATTGAGCCGGGCAATCCTGTCGTGGCAATGGTTGGCGATGAAGAAGTGATGCGTCTTGATGTTTTGAACTTTATTACGCAATTACCGCCGAATATTCGTCAATTGCCTATCGCGCAGCTTTTCCCCTTGGCGCAGGAGCAAGTCATTAACGCCAAAGTTGTTGAGATGAATATTGATACAAAAAGCGTTGAAAGCTCGGAAGAGGTTCAGAAAAAAATCGCAATGGCCAAAGAACAAATCATTCGCGCCGCCTATCTGGAACAGGAAGTTGCCAAAAAGCTGACGGATAAGCGTTTGAAACAGGCTTATGATGAATTTGTCAAAGCCCAGCCAGATGTTGAAGAAGTCAAAGCGGCCCACATTCTGGTGGATGACGAAGCCGTGGCAAAAGACATTATCGCCAAGTTGAATGATGGCGCAGAATTTGCCGATTTGGCCAAAGAACATTCCAAGGATAACACCGCCGATAACGGTGGGGAGCTTGGGTATTTTGCCAAGGGCGACGTTGTTCCTGAATTTGCCGATATGGCCTTTTCAATGAAAAAAGGGGCCGTAACCAAAGAGCCAGTGAAAACAGATTTCGGGTATCACGTAATCAAGGTTGAAGATAAACGTCAGCGTCCAAAGCCTACCTTTGAGGAAGCCAAGCCGTTTCTGGAAAAAGAAGTTCAGAAAGAGCTGCTTGAGGAAATGCTGGCCGATTGGCGCGATGGCGCAAAGATTAAAAAATATGACATCAACGGCAATGACATTGAACCGGCCGCGGGTGAATAATTTGATCTAATGTAAGGAATGAACAAGCCGCGATGCCATGATGTCGCGGCTTTTTCTATTGTGTCCATACCCATGACAGGAATTTTAGACCATGAGCAAATGTGAAGAAGCCCTGGATGCGCCAAAACCGGAACGGCCCAATATGCCGATTGTCCATGTGGCGGCGGCGGCGCTGGTGGATGCCGATGGCCGCGTCTTGCTGGCCCAGCGGCCGCAAGGTAAATCCATGGCGGGGCTTTGGGAGTTTCCCGGCGGCAAGGTCGAGGAGGGTGAGACGCCGGAATTTGCCCTGATGCGGGAATTGGAGGAGGAGCTGGGTATTGAAACGCGCCCCTGTTGTTTCTCGCCGATTGCCTTTGCCTCGCATGGCTATGAGAGCTTTCACCTTTTGATGCCATTATTTGTCTGTCGCGTCTGGCGCGGAATCCCCCGCGCGGCGGAACATCAGGATCTGCGGTGGGTGCGCCCGGTTGATATGTTTGATTATCCGATGCCGGCGGCCGATTTGCCACTGGTTTCCGCGCTGCGTGATTTGTTGTAGATTATTACGATGTATAGCTCCGCCTATGATTTCAAAGCCTTTTATACATCCCGCATCGGGCGGGTTGTGCGGCGTATTGTGCAGGAAAGGGTGCGGGAGTTCTGGTCGGATGTTCATGGCCTGCGGGTTATGGGCTATGGCTATCCCGTTCCATATATGCGCATGTTTATGGAAGAGGCCGAGCGCATCTTTACCATCATGCCCGCGGCACAAGGGGCCCATGTCTGGCCGCATGATGGTAAAAACCTGGTTGCGGTCAGTGAAGAATCGGCCATTCCGATTGAAACGTCATCGGTTGATCGCATTTTGATGATGCATGCATTGGAATTTTCTGAACAGCTGCCCCATAATCTGTGTGAATTATATCGGATTTTAAAGCCCAATGGGCGATTGCTGGTTGTTGTGCCAAACCGCGCCGGCATGTGGGCCCATGCGGAATGGTCCCCCATGGGGCAGGGTACGCCCTATAGCGTGGCCCAGTTATCGCATTACCTGCGCGACCATAAATTTATTCAGGAACGCGTCGAAGAAGCCCTGTTCATGCCGCCGTATAAATCATCGCTGCTGATGAAATCGGCCCGCACTGTGGAGGGGCTAGGCAAAACATTTTTGCCCTTTGTTGCAGGCTTGCATATGGTTGAGGTCAGCAAACAGGTTTATGCGCGCCCCAATACCCCCAGCGGCAACAAAGCGCCCGTTACGCGCGGCGTACGACTTTTTGGCGGCAAGGTCGGACCTGTGCCGGATGGGGCCGGGCGCATTAAATGATGAGGTGTGCTTACTAGCGCTTGCTGTGGTGTGCTGTGTGTGCTGTGTGTGCTGTGTTGTTTGTAGAGTGTATTGCGGAGAATTGCCTTAAATCCCCAGCGGATTATCCGGGTCAATGCCATCCATAAAGTGTTTGCGCCGGTCCATATTGGTGGTCTGATAGACTTGGCCGATCCAGTTGCCGATAATGGCACGCGCCGAATCGCGCCATGTGTTTTCAATATAGGGCGTAATCTCCTCTTCCGGGAAATGATCCCCAGGTGCGTTTTTATAGGCGTCTATCATCGCAAGGGCTTCGGATGAAAAGTAATGGTCGGGTATGGGCGGCGCATTCGGTATTTCCCCCGCCATATAGAGGCCCAAATCGCGGCGATATTCCTTTAGAATACTGATGGTGTCATATTCCTGATGCCCCTGAAAGCAAACAAGGCGGAACCCGTCTGCGCTGGTGGCCATATGCACGCCGCCTTCAAAGGAATTGACCAATATGCGCATGCCGGCCTGTTCGAATTGCTCCCAGCTGAGGGCGTTGTTACGAGAATGGGGCACATCAAAGACGGTATTCATTCCGCGTACCAGTGGGTGTTCCCGGGCGCGAACGCGGCTTTTATAAATGCCGACATGTTTTTTCGGCAGGCGCGTGCGTTTTTGCCCGTATTTAAACTGCATCACCGCATGGGTGGCCATACAGGCGGTAATGGTGGAGGTTACATTGTTCCAGCCCCAGTCCATAACCTTTTGCAAAGGCTCCCAAAAGGCATTGTCTTCAAGATTTGGCGTTGAAACATTGGCGCCAGTAATAATAAGCGCGTCCAGCCCGTCTTCCTGTAGTTTTTCGAACGGTTCATAATATTGATCGATATGGCGCCGCGCTTCGGGGCTGCGCTCGATTTCAGGCAGGGTAAAGGGGTGCATATAAAACTGGGCGATTTTATTGCTTTCCCCGACCAGGCGAAAGAACTGTCGTTCCGTTGCCTCCAGCGCCGCATCCGGCATCATGTTGAGCAAGCCGATATGCATCTCGCGAATATCCTGCGCCCCGGCCCGTTCCGGCGTTAAAACTGTTCGCCCCTCGGCGATGAGCTTTTCAAAGCTGGGCATTTTATTATGTGCGATTAGAGGCATTGCCTTTAAATATCCTTGTATTTGTACTCTATAGAATTTAGATAGTAACAATGTTTAATAAAATTTGCATTATCGGTCTTGGGTTAATTGGCTCCTCTTTGGCCCGTAACATTAAGGGGCAGAGCCTGGCGGGGTTTTTATCCTGCGTTGATCTTAATCCGAAAGTCTGCGAAAAAGCGATGGAGTTGTCGTTGGTTGATCAGGCAACCACCAGTTTTTCCGTGGGGGTTGAAGATGCCGATTTAATCATTCTGTGTTCGCCTGTCGGGTCAATGAGCGTTGTTGCCAGCGCCATCGCCGATTATCTAAAGCCCGGTGCAATTGTGACCGATGTGGGCTCGGTCAAGGGCTCTGTGGTGCGTGATTTACAACAACACTTGCCCGAATCGGTTGAACTGGTTCCCGGTCACCCCATTGCCGGAACCGAACATTCAGGGCCCGAGGCCGGGTTTGCGGAGTTGTTCCGTGAGCGCTGGGTTATCTTGACACCATTACCCAGTACAGATTTACGCGCGGTGGATAAGGTATCGGCGTTATGGGGGGCTTGCGGCGCCCGTATCGAAATTATGGATTATAAACGTCACGACCTGGTTTTGGGCATTACATCCCATTTGCCGCATTTGATTGCCTATTCCATCGTGGATACAGCCAATGATCTGGAAGATGAAACCAGATCCGAGGTGATTAAATTCTCGGCCTCCGGTTTTCGGGGGTTTACACGGATTGCCGCCAGTGATCCGGTTATGTGGCGTGATGTCTTTCTGAATAATCAGGAGGCCGTATTGGAAATTCTGGGGCGCTTTACCGAAGACCTGAGCGCCCTGCAAAAAGCCATTCGTAAGGGGGATGGAGATTACCTGTTCAATGTATTTACCCGCACCCGTGATATTCGCCGTAAGATTGTTGAGCTGGGCCCTGAAGGACTGCCATCCCCAGAACGCAAAGGCAAAGATTAAGTCTGTACCCGTGATCGGTTTTATTGCAGAAATGCGCCTATCATAATATTATCCGCCGGATTTTAAGGGGCGGGCATGGCCAAATTGCCAATTAAAAATGGCCCGGCATAGAGTTTTTCGCCCCGGCTGTATAGCGGCATTGTGACCACGCCATTTTCATTTTCCAGGCCCTTCATACCAGCGGTAATAAAGGCAGCCATGCGTTCATCCAATGCGCCCTGATCAATCAGGTAGCTGATTAAATGCTCATAGTTTTGCAGGGTTAAAACCAGATCTATAACGGGTACATTGCCGGTGTTATTGGCAATGCTTCCCTTGATCAGGACTTGCATATCCTGTTTTTCCAGAAAGATATAATCAATGTCTAAACGATTGCTGTGCGGTGTAAACTCGGCCTTTAGGTGATCAAAGACCAGGGGGCGTTCAAACATATACGGGGTAATGGTAATCCTGCCTGTATCGGCCAGGATGGGCATGCCGGGAAAGGGCAGGCTTTGCACCATAATATTCTCTATATCTAATCGTCCTGTTGGAACGGTAAAGGCTTCATGGTTAATCTGCGCTTTAATGGGGCCCGGAAAACCGCCAATAACGATTCCGCTTGTTTCCCGGCGCACCGCCTGTAAATCAGATGGCATAATACTTCCGCTTTGCTGGCTTTTTGCTAAAAACATCGAGTGTTGCTGGCGCACCTGGTCTGCAACCCAAAACCAGTAAAAGCCGTAGGCAAAGCAGATAATAATTAAGATAGATAACACCAACGGCAAGGCGGAGCCGCCGCCATGATCTCGATTTTCCTGTTGTATGGCCTCATTTAACAGGGCGGCGGATTTTTCTTCGGTCGCGTGTTCGATTTTCGCGAGTAAGGCGCTGCGTTCCATTCCCGGTGCAATCGGCGGTAGGAATTCAAAAACAACCCTGCCGGGGCGGCGCAGCCAACCTGATCGCGGCCAGAAATAACCGGTGTTTAGTGCCATGGGAATAATCGGCAGGTCGGTGGCCTCTTGCAATCGGGCCACACCTACTTTGTAGGGTTTGTTTTGTACGGTTTCGTCAAGGCGAACGCGTGTGCCCTGAGGGAAAATAATAATGGGCCGGCCTTGTTGTTTCATGCGGCGTGCGCCATCTTGAATGGAACTGATGGCCAAATCAGGGGATGTACGATCAATCGCAATGACATCAGATTTTTTCAGGTAAGCCCCCCAGAGTGGAATTTTTAAAAGCTCTTGCTTCAGGATAATGGCGGGGTCTCCAAACAAGGTATGCAATTTAAAAGTTTCATAAGGCGATTGGTGTTTGGCCGCGACGATATATGATGTGCCATCCTTGGGTAGATGTTCCAAACCGCGAATTTCAAAATGCAGGTTCATAATCAGCCGCTCCAGAAGATGCACACACCAAACCCAGCCATGAACAACCGCCATAAAGGCGCTGCGGGGCATAATCAGGGTCGGCAAACATATCAGGCAGGCGATTAAGGTTATCACATAAAAGGCCAAATTAAATACGGTGGATCTGAACCAGTATTTTTTCATGTTGGGGCTCCTGCTTGATTGCGGCTAAAGCGCAGGCCGCTAATATGTTCGAATTGACGCACCAGCATTTTATGATATTCCAGCAGGGCCAGGCGCCAAAAAACCGGATGGTTTAAAGGGTAATCCTCAATCTCAACCGGGTGGGGAATGATGTCTAGATCCGGCATCAGGATATGAAATTCAAACAAAGCGCGCGGCATATGGTATTTGGATGTAACAAGGCGGGCGGATCGAATATAGTTGTCATCAACCCAGTCTTTAACTTCGCGGGCATTTTCTTCGGTTGTTTGGGCCTTGTACCCCAATGTCAGGCAGCAATGCGGCAGACGCATTTTTCCTTGCCATTCTTCTAAAATATCGCGGCGGGTCACGTTTTTATAGACGCCGGTGATAAACAGTTCTTGCGCCAAATTCTGGCTCCAGAGCTGCATGCCGGTTTCAATGCGGTAATTGCCGCCTGTTAACACGATAATGGCCTCGGTCTTTTTTGTGCTTTGCACCGGTTTGGCGGCGATAATTTTGACCGTATAGAATGTCAGGCCCGCCAGCCAGATAAAGGCGAGAACAAAAACACATACGCTGAAACATCGAACAAAATTAAGCATTATTTGACCCTAAGGCATAAGCGCCAGTTCGCGCAAGACTGTAAATTTTGCGGTGGCGGCGGCAATGAAACAGGCGGCGGCCGGTAAGGCGGCCAGGGTGAAAATATGAATCATATTCAACTGGAACTCTGGTAACAAGGCGGCGGCTGTATCGCCTGCAAATAAAGAAATAGCGAGCAAGCCCAGCAATCCTGCGGCTGCGCCCGCGGCGGCCCCCTGAAGGGCCAGAATTAAGGCGTGGCGCTGGAACTGGCGGGAAATATAGCGATCGCTCGCGCCCATCAGGTGTAACAGTTCAACATCTTTGCGGTGGATGGCAATACGTGATTTCACGGCGCCGGCAATGGCAATGATAGTGGTTGCGCCGATCATCAGCGTCGTTAACAGCGTTGCAAACTGCAAGGCACCGGTCAGGCGTAAAATATCGGCCAACCAGCTTTCATGGCGGTCAATCACAATATTTGGCGCAATATTGGCTAGATCTGCTCTCATTTTTTCAATCAAATGGTCGTTTATAGTGATAAATTCTACGGCGATAAGGCCGGGGAGGGGCATGTCCGGGATGTTTTCGGCATCCTCGCCCAGCCACGGGGCAATCAATTCCTGTATTTCTGTTTGTGAAAGCGCATGGATATCACGAATGAAGTTCTGTGCGCTCAGGCGCTCTGTGACACTTTCGCTCAGTTTTTCAATGTCTTCACGGGTACGGATTGTCCCTGTTGCATCATCGGCCGGGATTTCTATAGTGAGTTTATTTTCCAGCCCCGATGACCAGTGATGCGCCATTGACCCCAGCGCAAAACTGCCCGCCAAGGCCATGACGCCCAGAAAGGTCATCAGGGCAATCAGCAAGACCAAAAATCCGGTGCCGGCACTTTTGTTCAGCGGCAGGTCATAACGGCGGCGCCCCGTGGCCACCCCCAGTTTTTTATCGCCAGGAAGAAAGAAAGCCATCTAGAAGACCCCCTTTATTTTTTTCTGAATCCAGTTTTTCGGTGCATTGATTTTTAAGGTTCCATCCCCCAAAACCATGCGCGGATGTTCGAATTTATCCATGAGGTGCTGGGAGTGCGTGGCAATAACTATGGTTGTTCCCATGCGGTTTAACTGATCAAATAAATTCATCAGACGCAGCCCGATTTCATCATCCAGATTTCCGGTCGGTTCATCGGCCAGCAATAGTTTCGGGCGGCCGATTACGGCGCGGGCAATGGCCACGCGCTGTTGCTGCCCGCCTGACAGGGTCAGCGGCAGTGATTTCATATAATCACCAAGCCCAACCCATTCCAGCAATTCATTCACATTGTTGCGAATCTCCCGTTCCGGCCGTCCCAAAATGCGCAAAGGCAGCGCCACATTATCAAACGCCGATAAATGCGGTAATAAGCGGAATTCCTGAAAGACCACCCCAATGCGGCGGCGAATGCGCGCCAGTTTGGCCCGTTCCAGATCATTGATATTCTGGTCAAACATGGAAATCAGGCCGCGTGTTGGTTTGCGCCCCAAAAACATTAAATTCATGAGGGATGTCTTGCCGGCCCCCGACGGACCGGTCAGAAAATGAAAGCTGCCCGGTTCCAGTATGAAGTTGATATCGCTCAGGACTTCTGGCCCCACGCCATAACGCATGCCGACATGTTCAAATTTAATCATGGCGTCTGAACCCCGCGGTCTAATGGTGTCTGGTCAGTCTTACCCTGACTGTCAACGGCCTGTTGTTCGTCCATGTGTATTTTCTGCCTGTCCAGCATGTATTGAATGCTTTGCGATTTTTTATAGTCGTTGGTAATTTCCAAGGCGGCCTTATAAGCCTGTTCGAAATATTTATGATCGGATAGAATTTTTGAGACAATGTTATACGCCTTGTTGCGATAGGCTTCATCATCAATAAAGCCGATGCTTTTCATGGCGGCGTCAAAATTGCCTTTTTCCGCCTGAATTTCCGCTGTTTCCCCATAGGCCTTGTGGCGCAATGCTGCGTTGGTCATGCTGGCGGCGGTTTCCCACGATCCGTCATTATCACCGGCAAACGCCTGTCCCATGGCAATATAGGTCAGGGCAATGGCGTAAGAGGGCGGATGGTCAATGCGTTCGGCCGCGGCGCGTAATTTATCAAATTCTCTGCTCAGGCGGTCTTGATCGTAGCCCAGCCGGGCCATTTCCATGCCAATGCCGCGAATGGTCATGGCCTTGGTATCCGGGCTGTTAATATCATCAATAATAGAAATGGCGATATCAATATAACCATCGGCCGCATATGATTTTGCCAGTTCACGAAAGGTTTGGTCGCGCCAGGTGCTTTTTTCAATTTTCTGCGCATAATGCCGTAAGTTACGCAACACACACCCGCGGTTATCAATGCCGCAAATGGCGTTGTCCGGGGCGTAATCAGTTTGATCGGCCATGGCTTTGGGCTGTCCGGCCAAAAACGCCATTAACAGCAACAAAAATAGAATCCGTGTCCAGATCGGTTTCATGATATACTTCCTTCTTGGGCAATATGCATGCTTGCTCGCATGGTTTCTAACCATTATAAATACTAAATCAGATGTGTGATTAAAAGGATTCTTAAAAAGGTATAACCAACTTTGATTCTGACGTGTCCGAAATGTACAACCAGATTTTTGCTGTCCGCGTTTGTTTTGGCGCCGGACGGGCGAAAGGTAAAGTGTTCCAGCTGTGGTGAAACATGGTTTCAGCTGCCTGACCCTGAAGAATTGCGCGAGAATTTTGAAGATAAACCGCAGGAAATTCCAGACTCTGTCAAGCCGATTCCCAAAGGATCAAATGTTCCGGCCGTTAAAAATGATGATACCGGCACAGCGCCCAACACAATTGGCGGTGCCATTGCTGCGGCAATCGTTTTTGTTTTGGTGGCGGCCGTTTTATTATTTTTGAACAAACCAATTGTCAATGCATGGCCGCCAAGTCATGTGGTGTATAAAGCCTTTGGCATTGATGTCCGCCTGCCCGGGCAGGGCCTTGTGTTTGATAAAATGCGGGCCACGGCCGGCCGTGACGGTAAGATTGTAATATCCGGTTCAATTATTAACCTGACCAATCAAGAGGTGCGCGTTCCGATGATGGCGGTTGATATTCGCGGTGATACTGGGGAAACCCTGGCACAGGCGTTGATTGAACCCGCGAGCCCGAGCGTAGAGGCCGAGGGCGTCATGGCGCTGGGCGCGTCTTTGATGGATGTTGAGGGGGCCAGTGAGGTATTTTTGCGTTTTGTTCTGCCTGGCGGAGAGAGCGTAAATCAGTCGGCAGTTTCTAAAATTGCCTTAGAAGACGACGGAAATACTCCAGCTCCTCACGCGGACGAAACAGCTCACCCGAACGCTCACGCAGGGTCCGAAGAATCTCCTCCACACGTTTCCGCTCCGCCTCATCAGGAATCTTCACATTAGAATCAGGGTAGCCATTCTGATCACGTCCTCCTTGGCCTCCTTCAAGCGGGCGGCCCAGCGGGTCATAGCGTTGCCCCTGGCCTTGCGCAAATTTATCACCAAGCCCGCCAAAGGGCTGTTTGCCGCCAGGCATTGAATTTTGGTCCCCGCCGGTCATTTGCTCAATACGCTTGGCCAGATCTTCCTGCATTTCCTGTTGCGCCTGTTTCAGATATTCAATCGCCAGTTCCTGATGCGGTATAGACTGGTCTGGCAGACTTTCCTGTAAATCATCGGCTGAAAAATACATTTCACGTTCGGCAAGACCCATTTTTTCCGGTATTTTTCCCATGTAAGTATCTGATTCCAGCATGAGTTGTCCCAAAACATAACGCAAGGCTTGCTGTTCATTGTGATTGAGGTGCATGTCCTGAATGGTTTTCTTGCTGGAATGATCTTTTGCACTGGGGGGTGGGGGCAAATCGCCAATTCCCCATTGCAGGAATAAATCTGAATTTTGAGGTAGCAAATTTCCAAAGCCCGTGGCTTCTTTTGTTTGTTCGTCCATATCTTGTTTTTGTTCTTCGGTCTGTTCCAGCAAAGCGGTTTGATTATCAATTAATTGTTGCAGGTCGCTGACGCTATCGGCCATGAACTGCACGTCTTCGGGCAAGGGCAGGGTCATATTCGGGTTCAGCATATCCAGCATGCGTTGTAATTGCGAGAGCATGCCTTGCGCACGTTGATTATTGCCATCGCGCATTTCATTTTCCATCTTGCCGAGAAACTGCGCCAGGTCTTCCGGGCTCATCAGCTCGGCCAGGGCATCAGGAGTCAGTAGCAGATTTTTACCCTCGGAAAACTGTTTTTGTAATTCTTTTTGAAACTCTTGCAGATACGCGCCCATGGCCTGGCGTAATTCACTCATCAGGCTTGTAATATCATCCTGGCCCAGTTCCGGGTTTCGCAGGGCGGTTTCTAACGCCATTTGCGCATAGCGCAAAGTGCGCGCGGCTATCGACAGGTCACCGCCTTCAATGCGAAGCGCCGCATCCCACAGCAAGGCCATGACGGCGCGGCTGTCTTCATGCATGATCGATTGCGAACCAGCCGAATAATGCAAACGTGCGGCGGCGGTTTTGATGGCCAGATAGACAACCAAATCATTTTGGAAATCCTGCGGGTAGGCCAGCAATTGTTCCAGTTGATATTGAACTTTTGGGGCCGCGGCCACCGGCGCCCATGCTATCTCTTTGCGTAACGATACCAGTTGCCGCGCCACCGGATGTTTAAAATCCCGTTCGGGCAGGGTCAGGCTTATGGGCGTAAGGTCGGCCGTCTGTCCAATGAAATCCGTAACGCGGAGCTTTATTTCAACCGGCAAGCCTGCCCAGGGGTGATTGGTGAAGTCGTAAACAGGGGATAATTTAAAATCCTGCCCGGCCGGTGACATGACCGAACGATCCTGTTGCACGCCCGAGCCCAGCGGCGGGTCCGTGATGTCCGGTGATAATGTCATGCGCATCGACAGGGTTTTTACGCCATAATCATCTTTTACGCTCAGCGGGATCTGGATTTGGCCATCGCTCAAGATTTTGGGCTCCCGCTTGATGGGGGCGGGGGCAGCCTGCGCCAATTCTGATTCGGCCTCTTTCGTTGTTGTTTCGGTGCCGGTTTCATTTTTCGCATTTCCGGCTATATCAGCATTATCAGGGGGATCTTGATGTTCTGCGCTGCCCTGATTGCCCTTCGTATCACCCTGCGGTTCTTTCTCTTTCTTATTCTCCGGGGTATAGAATTCCTCTTCCTGACGGATAAAGTCTTCCATTTGTTTTTTCATGCCGGCCCATTCGGCCTGTTTTTTTCGCTGTTGCTTGATATTGTTGATTTCTTGTTCGGTTAACGGTTGCAAGGCAATTTGCGGCGGGGTGTCCGGTGTAATGGTGTAATCAAAGGCAAAATTGGTGAACAGGAATTGCTTCACCGCCAGATGATAGGCTTTGGTGCTTTCGTTACTATCAGCACCTTTACCGCCATTGCTTGTGTAATTTGTATCATGCCGGGGAATTTGCGCCAGCCATTGCAGCTCGTAGCCGCCATCTTCGATCAGGTCTAAGGGGCGGCTATCCCCCTGGTTGGTAATATGCGGCCTGACAACGGCCTTGCTCATCAGGATTTTAATTCGGCTTTGTTCGGGGATGGCGATCATTTGTTTAACATCGCTGGGTTTTTGCAAGACGATCTGCCCCAGTTTTGTATAGTCCGGGGGGGTGATAGTGACGATGACGGGTGGCATTTGGCTGTTCTGTCCAGACCAGTCCAGCGGAATCAACCCTTGAATGATACGGTTGTTCCACTCATTGCCCGCCACCATTATGCCGGCGGCAAATACCAGTACGGCCACAAGCCTGAGGCCATAGGGATCATAGGCCGATAAATAAGTGCGCCATTTGATGAATTTAATCCGCGCAATGTCTTTTTGTCGCCTTTTTTGTTCAATTTGCCACAGGGCAAAACTATGCGGGGTGGACGATAAAACCGGCCTGTCCCCTTGTTCAGAGAGAGGGCGATGCCGTAACCCGCTTTCGATTTCCAGCCTGCGATAAATCTGGGCCCGTGCGGGCCAGTTGAAACGTTTCATATCGACGGCAAGGAAATAAAGCAGCCCGGCAAAAAACAGGAACGCCGTCACAATAAGCCCGGCTTGTTCAAAAATTCCCGGGATTTGCAACATCCAAAGACCGGCAAAAAATATTGACCAGAAAATAATGCGCCATGTGCTTTTTGTGAATTGTTCGGCGCAGATAAGCGCATAGGCAAATGCCCGCTTGAGCTTAAACGCATACGCATATCGAAGAGAGGGGCTTGGGTCTGTTTGCGTGTGGTTAATCATATACCTTATTAAATAGGGCGCTTTGCTTATTTTAGCCAGTCTGGAATGTTTTCACCCTTCATTATATCTGAAAACCCTTGTCTTTGGCGAATGATTGATACCTTATCCCCATCAACCATAATTTCCGGGGGCAGGGGCCGCGAATTATAATTGGATGCCATTGAAAAACCATAGGCCCCGGCGGAATGAATGGCGATGAGATCCCCATCATGAACTTCCGGCAATGTTCGTGATTCCCCGAATGTATCGCCGCTTTCGCAGATCGGCCCGACCACGTCATAATCATGCTGTGGACGATCAAAATGTGTGACAGGGGTTATGTTGTGATAGGCCTCGTATAATGTGGGGCGGATCAGGGCATTCATCCCTGCATCCAGAACCAGAAAATCACGTTCCCCCGTTTGCTTTGTGTAAATATTTTCGCTGAGCAAAACTCCCGAATTGCCCACCATGTAACGCCCGGGTTCCATTTGAATCTCGGTATCCAGCGGCAGGACAATATCCCGTACCCAGTTTGCGTATTCCGTAAGGTCCATCAATTTTTCATCTTGGTAACGGATCGGAAAACCGCCGCCGATATCCAGCCGGTCCACGCTATGCCCCTCGGCCCGCAATTCCTGAACCATGGAAGACAAAATCTCAAAGGCGGGTTTGAAAGCCTCAACCTTTGATACCTGTGAGCCGATATGCATGGACAGCCCCACCGGTTCCACATGATCCAGGTCATCGGCGATTTTATAGATTTCCATGATGCGCCGGGCGCTTAAGCCGAATTTATCACGCTTACGCCCCGTGGAAATTTTATGGTGCCCCCCTGCATGTACATTCGGGTTCAATCGAAAGACGACTTTCGCCTTTTTTCCCATTTCACCGGCCACATCATTCACGTGATACAGTTCCGGCACAGATTCGATGTTCAGTTGGTGGATTTCTGCCTCCAGACAGGCTTTAATCTCTGGTCCGACTTTCCCAATACTGGTTGAGATAATTTGTTCTCCGGTGAAACCGGCCGTTAGCCCCTTGCGTAATTCCCCTTCGGAGACAATTTCAAGACCGCTGCCCAGCGTTTGCAGCAATTTCAAGATGGCAATATTGGTATTGGCTTTACAGGCATAACAAAGCAAGGGCTGACGGTCCGCGGGCAGGGCTTTTGCCATGGCATCTTTCAGGGCGTTATACTGGCCGCGGATGACAGAAGCGCTGTAGACATAAGACGGCGTGCCGTATTCACGCGCAATGTCGATCAAAGAAACATTATCAGCATGCAAAATGCCATTTTTAAGTGTAAAGCCGGTCATGGGTCCCCTGGTGTCAGAATATTAGTGAATGTGTGAGGCGGCAGCCCTGCCGTGATAGAGAACCGGGTCATGGCTGATATCAGGATAAGTGCGCGGATGCGTATCAGAGCCCTGAACATCATTGGGTTTGACCCCACAGGCCGATAACAACGGTAAAGCAGCAAGTAATAAGATGGTATATTTCATTTTATTGTGGTCTTTCCTACGTTCTACGCGTGAGTGACTTAAAAAGAGATTGACCGAAATTACCACAAAAATCTAGCCCGTGACCGGAAAAAGCCAAAAAATGTGTTTCTTTAACGTTTTTTACCATTTGGTGTGATATTTTCATGTTTGGAAAAAAAATATTAACCCTTTGTCGGCCATAATAAAAGAATGCAAGAAAATACAGCCAATCAAGCATTAGAGCGCATTTCACAAGATCAGCTGGATGCGATGGTGCGTCTTCACGTCAGGTTTTTGGACGGGCGCCTTGGCGGGCGCCGGGCGATGCTGAAAAATACCGATATTTCCGGGCTCACATTAAAAGATCAGAATTTAAAACAGGCCAATTTTATGGGGTGTATGATGACATCCATGGATTTATCGGGGGCGAATTTTCAAGAGGCCTCGCTTTATGCTTGTGATTTATCAAATTCCAATCTGGATAATACAAAATTTATACGGGCCGATTTACGCGGCGCCCGCATTGAAAGCGCCTCAATGGAAGGGGCGGATCTGGAAAAGGCCGATTTGCGTGTCGGCGGTTTAACCGATGGGTCCGGTGGCTATGATAGTGGCCGTGCGGTTAATTTCCGCGGGGCAAACCTTAGCGGGGCAAAGCTGGCCGGGTCTATGGCCTCGCAAGCGGATTTTTCCGATGCCATTATGGCCGGTGCGAATATGAGCGGGGCGGATCTGTCCAATGCCCAGCTGGAAGGGGCTGATTTATCCGGCGCCGATATCGGGGGAGCCAAATTTGGTGGTGCCAATTTAAAATCGGCTATTTTAACCGGGGTTTCGATTGATGATTTAAAACGGTCAAAGGTTGATCTTGACCACGCCATTACCGATGAAAATATCGGCCGGTCAGTGTCTGATCTGGATGAACCATTGGCGAATTTGATTGAAAAGCACAAAGATTGGGTGGCCAGCGCGGGCTCCAGCGGCGCACAACTGGATTTAAGCGGTATCGATATGCGTTTTTTGAAAACGCTGAAGCAGGAAAAAATGACAGCCATTAAGGCAATGGGCACGAAGTTTTTTGGCATGAATATGTATCAGGTCCAACTGCAAAGTGCCACATTGGACGGGTCTGATTTCCGCAATTGTGATCTTGAGGAATCCGATCTGCGCGGCTCCAGTTTTAAAGAAGCCAATTTTTCCCATGCTACCCTGCGCGGCAGCAACTGTAGTGCATTAATGTTCGGCGGCGGCAGCAGTACCAAGCGCTTTAGCCCCTGTAATTTTACCGGCGCCAAGTTGCGTTATGTTGACTGGCAGGGCGGGCAATTGAAAAATGCGGTTTTTCATGGGGCCGATCTATCCTATGCCGATCTGACTGGCGCGGATTTGCGCGGCGCTGATTTTACCGGCGCAATCCTGACCAAGACGATATTAGACGAGGCCCAGACGGAAGGGGCGATATTCGACAAAGACGAATCCAAGCCTGTTTTTAAACTTGGTGGTCATAAAGATGACGACTAGCGTTACACGCTTAATGACAGGTTAGAGCCGAAATGAACTTGGCTTCCTTCTGGCCCTGTGCAAGTCCAATTTTCATTGCTTCTAATCTGAATATGGTTACCGGTGTGGATGTCTTTAAAAATCAATGAAATTGCGTTGAAATCTTCTGCCAGATGCAATTTGTTTTGTGTATCAAAAGAAAATTCACGCCCGTCAACTGCGTTGTGGCAATCATAAACACCTGATTCAGGCAGATGTAATGTAACTTCCGAACATCCGTTCATTAAGAGGGCGGCTGATAGTGCTGCAAAAGTTTTTTTCATAATGAGTCTCCAGTTTTTTGTAAACTGACACCTTATTGTGTTTATGTCAATAAAATTATAGTTTTTGCATTAATTCGGGTACGGTCTCGAACAAATCGGCGACCAGGCCGTAATCAGCAACCTGAAAGATGGGGGCGTCTTCGTCCTTGTTGATGGCCACAATAACCTTGGAATCTTTCATCCCCGCCAGGTGCTGGATTGCACCGGAGATGCCGATGGCCATGTAAAGATCGGGGGCCACAATTTTTCCGGTCTGGCCAACTTGATAATCATTGGGGACATATCCCGCATCAACCGCTGCGCGGGATGCGCCCACAGCCGCACCGAGCTTATCGGCCAAAGGTTCAATCAGCTTGGTGAAATCATCCCCGGAACCAACGCCGCGGCCCCCGGATACCACAATACCCGCCGATGTCAGTTCAGGGCGGTCTGATTTTGATTCTTCCAGCGAAATAAAGGCTGTTTTATCAAAATCGGCATGGGCGGTGACCTCTTCGGTCGGGGCATTCCCGCCTTCGGGGGTCACCGCATCAAACATGGTGGACCTGACCGTAACAATCTTTTTTGTGTCACTGGATTTTACGGTGGCAATGGCCTGTCCGCCATAGATGGGACGTTCAAACGTATCCCCATCAATAACGGCGGTAATATCGGAAATCTGTTGCGTATCCAGCAAGGCGGCAACGCGGGGCATAACATTTTTGCCGAATGTCGTGGCCGGGGCCAGAATATGCGTGTAATGATCGGCCAAATCACAAATGACGCGGCTCAGGTTTTCCGCAAGGGCATGTTCCAGCCCGCTATGTTCGGCCTTTAATACCTTCATGATGCCGTGAATGTTTGCAGCTTGCGCAAGGGCCCCGTCCATATTATGCCCGGCAACCAGCAAATGCACATCAGAATCAATTTTGCGCGCGGCGGTAATGGTGCTGAGTGTCGAGGGCTTGATTGTTTGATTGTCGTGTTCTGCAATGACTAGAATGCTCATCTTTCGGTCTTCCTCTATATAACTTTGGCTTCGTTTTTTAATTTGTCGATCAATTCGTCGATGCTGCCAACCTTGACACCGCCCTGGCGCACTGGTGGATCATTGACCTTGAGGATTTGCAGGCGGTTTGTGAAATCAACGCCAATATCCGCCGGGGTAAAGCTGTCCAGGGGCTTCTTTTTTGCCTTCATGATGTCAGGCAGCTTGGCGTAACGTGGTTCATTCAGGCGTAAATCTGTGGTGATGATGCCGGGCAGGGCGATTTTCAATGTTTCCAGCCCGCCATCAATTTCGCGTGTGACGTGGGCGCTATCGCCATTCAACTCAACCTTGGACGCAAACGTGGCTTGGGGCCAGCCCAGCAAGGCCGCCAGCATCTGACCGGTTTGATTGTAATCGCCGTCAATGGCTTGCTTGCCCATGATAATCAGGTTGGGTTGTTCTTTCTCCACAAAATGCTTTAACGCCTTTGCAACGCTCAAAGGCTCCACATTGTCATCGGTTACCACATGAATGCCGCGATCCGCCCCAATGGCCATGGCTGTACGCAATTGCTCCTGCGCTTTTTCCGGGCCAATGGTCAGGACGATAATCTCTTCGGCCTTACCGGCCTCTTTCAGGCGAACGGCTTCTTCCACGGCAATTTCATCAAACGGGTTAACCGACATTTTGACATTGGCAATATCAACATCGGAACCATCTGTTTTAGCACGAACCTTCACGTTGTAATCTACGACGCGTTTTATGGGGACCAAAATTTTCATGTGTTACTCCTGAACGGTGAGGTTAGGGCGAATCTTAAACTTGTGAGGTAAAGTATGCCAAAGCAAGGAACGCCAGGGCAAGCCCTTGAAATATGATGCGGGCACGCATTAATTTGTTGCCGTGTTTCTTATTGAATTCCCCGCCTTTGACAAAGGAAAACAGACCAAGAACCAGCGCACCCAACACAGCAATAGAGGCCATGACGGCCAATATGATTGAAATCGTACTCATAGAAACTAAAGTAATGCGTTTTTCATTTTTTGCAAAAGATAATTTTAGGTTTTCCCCGCCTCTGATTTACGGCAGACCATAAAATAATTCACATCCATATCAGTTTTTGACAGGGCAAATTCATTTTTTAGCGGGTTAAAAATGAGGCCGGATGTATGCAAAGGGTGGAGGCCGGCATTTCTTGCATGTTGCGCCAGTTCAGCCGGTTTAATAAATTTCTTCCAGTTATGCGTGCCTTGTGGCACCCACCGCAACAAGTATTCTGCCGCCACAATACCAAGCGCGAATGATTTCGGCGTTCTGTTTAAGGTGGACAGGATCACGAGCCCGTCATCCTTGCACAACGCAGCGCAATTGTGCATAAAAGCGGCCGGGTCGCTGACATGTTCTATAATCTCCAGCGCCAAAACAACATCAAAGGTTGTTTTGATTTGTTCCGCCGGTTTGTTTTGATAATCGATCGTCAGGTCACTTTTCCGGGCATGGTCTTTGGCCACGGTAATGGCCTGTGCATCCGCATCAGCCCCTGTTACGGTTGCATCAAGCCGGGCCATCGGTTCACAAACCAGGCCGCCGCCACAGCCGATATCCAGAATTTTTAAACCCGTAAATGGTTTCAACGACAGCGGATCACGGCCAAAATGCGCGCATATTTTATCTTTAATATACCCAAGCCGCACCGGATTTAAACGGTGCAGCGGTTTAAACGGGCCATTATGATCCCACCAATGCATGGAATCTTTTGAAAAGGCTTGAATTTCTTTTTGGTCGACTGTATTGCTCATAATTCTGATTTAATCATGAACGACCAAGAAGTCGAGTATTAATTTATGGCGTTAATAGTAGCAAAGTTTGGCGGGACATCCGTTGCCGATATCCCGCGCATCGAAAAAGCGGCGGCGAAGATTGTTCGGGAGGTAGAAGCCGGTCATAAGGTTGTTGTGGTTGTTTCTGCCATGTCGGGGGTTACCAACCAGTTGGTGCAATATTGTTCGGATGTCAGCCCGATGTATGATGCCCGTGAATATGATGTTGTGGTGTCCAGCGGTGAGCAGGTGACGGCCGGCTTGATGGCTCTTTCTTTGCAGAAAAAGGGCATCGTCGCCCGTTCCTGGCTGGGCTGGCAAATTCCTTTTCGTACCAATCATACCCATGGCAAGGCCCGTATTCGCGATATTGATTCTGATTTGATTTTGGAGCGCCTGGATAAAGGCGAGGTTGCGGTCGTTCCCGGTTTTCAGGGCGTGTCTGATCAGAACAGGATTACAACATTGGGCCGCGGCGGGTCTGATACGTCGGCTGTGGCCTTGGCGGCGGCGTTGAAGGCGGATCGTTGTGATATCTATACCGATGTGGATGGTGTGTATACGACAGACCCCCGTATCGTGCCCAATGCACGCAAAATCAAGAAAATAGCCTATGAAGAGATGCTGGAGCTGGCGTCTTTGGGGGCCAAGGTATTGCAAACGCGCTCTGTCGAAATTGCAACCAAGCAGCATGTCAATCTTCAAGTGCTCTCTAGTTTTGAAGATCATATAGGCAGTGATTTGCCGGGAACATTAGTAACAAAAGAGGAAGATATCGTGGAACAGGAACTTGTGACAGGAATTGCATATACACGGGATGAGGCAAAGATTACGGCCCTGAAGGTTCCGGATATTCCAGGTATCGCGGCTAAAATTTTCCGCCCTTTGGCTGACGCGTCTATTAATGTGGATATGATTGTTCAGAATATTTCTTCTGATGGTAAAACCACCGATATGACCTTTACCGTCCCGCGCGTGGATTTGGAGCGTTCCCTGGAAACATTGAAGAAAAGCGAACATTTTAAGGATGTCAATTTTGTGACGGCTGAAAAAATGTCAAAAATATCAGTTGTCGGGATTGGAATGCGCAGCCATGCCGGTGTTGCCAATACCATGTTTGAAACCCTGGCGGAAAAAGGCATTAACATTCAGGTGATTTCGACCTCTGAAATCAAGATATCGGTCTTGATATCCGATGATTACACAGAATTGGCTGTCCGGTCCCTGCATGCCGCCTATGGGCTTGATGTCGCAAAAGCGTAGGATCGGCACAAAAATTTTACCCTCTGGTCTTTGGGCGCATAATGTCTTATAAATGAAGGTGTTATGAGTGACGAAGACCGCCCAGTAGAAAGCCCGCCGGAATACTTCACCGACATGCCTGTCGGGGAGATCCTGCGTCGTGGCCGCGAACATTTTGGCCAAACGCTGGAAGAGGTGGAGAAGAATTTGCGTATTCGGGCAATACAATTGCATGCGCTGGAAACTGGCAATCTTGAACAATTGCCAGGCAAGGCCTATGCGCTTGGTTTTGTGCGGTCTTATTCCGAATATCTGGGGCTTGATGGCGATAAAATGGTGTATTTATTCAAACGCCAGTCCGTCGGGAATAAAATTGAACCGCATTTGAATTTCCCTGTGCCTGCTGCGGATAGTAAAATTCCTGCGATTTCTTTGGCCGTTATTTGCGCTCTTGTTGGGCTTGTGTTTGTCGGTATGTGGATGTCAGATCGTGACGTTCAGCGCGATGACGTTAGTGATATTCCTGCCGTCGAGGATATGGTTGACCAGGAAAATATCAGTGTATTTGGCCCTGTTTTGACGGAAGAAACCGCTAAACTGGTGGCGGATAATCTTGCGAAACGTCAAAATGCGCAAGGGGCCGGCCAAAACGGTGATGATGCCGGATCTGAAACGGCCACGGCATCTGAAACCGAGGAAGATGGAATTATTCTGAACGTGACAGAAAATAGCTGGGTCGAAATTCGTGATTCGAAAGGCAAGGCCATTGTGTCACGCGTGTTAAAAGCGGGAGATCAATATTTCGTGCCGGATCGTCCTGACTTGCGCATGTCTCTTGGCAATGCTTCCGGCGTACAGATTGTCGTTGATGGCAAGGCTTTGCCGGTATTGGGCCAGCGTGGAGAGGTGAAGCGAAACATCTCTCTTGAGAGTAAAGCGTTAAAAGCACTTGCAGCCCCGCAAGAATAACCTTAAAACCTTCAACCATGTCTTTAGCAGAAAAATTATCATCAATCCGGTCGCGCCATGAAGAATTGGCTGCTCTTATGTCGCAAGGCGGCCTGAGCGGGGATGAGTTTGCGAAACTGTCTATGGAATACGCCGAGCTTGATCCGGTTGTTGCCGCTATTAATGAGCTGCAGGAAGCCCAAGATGAACTGGAGGGGCTGGAGGAGATGCTCTTAGACCCTGAAATGAAGGATATGGCCTATGACGAAAAGCGGGTGCTGGATGAGAAAATTCCTAAACTGGAACAAAAGATTAAATTGGCCCTTATTCCCAAAGATGAGGCCGATAGCAAGAACGCCATTTTAGAGATCCGCGCCGGAACGGGCGGTGATGAAGCGGCCATCTTTGCCGGGGATTTATTCACCATGTATAAGGGCTTTGCCGCCAAAAACGGTTGGAAGATTGAGGTCGTTGAGGCATCGGAAAGCGAAGCCGGCGGCTATAAGGAGATTATCGCGCAAATATCAGGGCGTAATGTGTTTGCCAGTCTTAAATATGAATCGGGCGTTCACCGCGTTCAAAGGGTTCCCAAAACCGAAAGCAGCGGACGTATTCATACATCGGCCGCCACGGTGGCTGTGTTGCCGGAGGCCGAAGACGTGGATATCAACATTGACGAACGGGATTTACGTATCGACACTTACCGGTCGCAAGGGGCGGGCGGTCAGCACGTAAATACAACCGATTCTGCCGTTCGCATTACCCATGTTCCCACAGGTGTTGTGGTTGAGATGCAGGAGGAGCGTTCGCAGCATAAAAACCGTGATAAGGCCATGAAGATCTTGCGGACACGCCTATATGACGCTCAGCGCCAGAAACTTGCCGACGAACGGGCGCAGGACCGAAAATCGCAGGTTGGCTCCGGTGATCGTTCTGAACGCATTCGCACCTATAACTACCCGCAAGGGCGCCTGACCGATCACCGCATTAACTTGACCCTCTATAAGCTGGATGAAGTCCTGAGCGGCGAAAGCCTGCACGAAGTGACCGAAGCCTTGACCATGGAAGATCAAGCCAGCGCTTTGGCAGAAATCTCATCCTGATAAGAATACCGGCGGGGGCTTGTTGACTTGCTTATACGATAGATTACCCCACACACTTGGTGAACTTTATAAGGCCATGAAGATGACCATGGCGGAAATGGGGATAATGACGGCGGAACTGGAGGCGCGCCTTATATTGGAACAGCGATGCCGTATTGATTGGGGTAAAATTATTGCCGATCCCGGTTTTTTAGTACCTGAACAGGAGCGACGCAAAATTGCCGACGATTTGGAAGAGCGCTTGCAGGGGCGCCCTTTATCAAAAATTTACGGGAAAAAGGAATTCTGGGGGCTGGAATTCGAGGTGACGGATGATGTGCTTGACCCGCGGCCCGACACAGAAACCATCATTGATATCGCCGTTCAGCGTTTTCCAAAAGATGCAGATATAAAAATTCTGGATATGGGAACAGGATCGGGCTGCTTGCTGGTTAGCTTGTTGCATGAATTTCCCAATGCTACCGGGCTTGGCCTGGATATTTCGCCAAAGGCCCTGGCGGTTGCAAAATGCAATGCGCAAAAGTTTAATCTGGACTCAAGGGCCGAGTTTGTAGAATCGGATTGGTTTGCAGGGCTGGATGAATCGTTGCAATTTGATCTCATTGTCTCGAATCCCCCTTATATCAGCAATCGTGTGATTCCCGATTTGGAGCCCGAAGTGCGCAATTTTGATCCGATTCAAGCCCTGGATGGAGGCGAAGACGGTTTGCAAGCCTATAAAATAATTTTTTCTACAATAAATTTATTTATTAAAAAGGGCGGCACCGGACTTTTTGAAATTGGATATGATCAAAAAAATGACGTGATGCGAATCGGCAGAGAATCGCGATTTAGTGATATAAGCGTACACCGTGATCTGGCAGGCCAGCCGCGGGTTGTGGAAATCTACTGTGGGGATAAGTAAATTTTTTTTAATTCCTGTGCTTGATTGATTTCGATGCTTGCATGTAACTTGATCATGCTTAGTTCAAAACATTGTGAGAGCAAAAACGGCCGGCAGTTTTTAAATAAGCGCAATACTGAAATTAGTGTTTGTAAACCTGTATATTTAGGTAAGCGGTGCTAGGAATGTGTACGCATTTAGTGTATGCTTGTACGTATTATGTAGTAAAAAATTAATAGAGATGGAAAAATTTTATGAGACACGGATCATCAAATAATAGACGCTCGCGAAACAGAGGCGGTGGCCAACGCAAGGGCAATAATCAAAAAACACAGGTTTTTGACAGCAACGGGCCAGATGTACGCATCCGTGGTACTGCATTTCAGGTGTCTGAAAAATATGTTGCTCTGGCAAAAGATGCGCAAGGCGCAGGTGATATGGTTTTATATCAAAGTTACCTGCAACATGCGGAACATTATCAGCGTTTAATCAATAGCTGGGAAACAGAGAATCAATCATTTGAAATTTCAGATGTTGAGCATGATAAAAAGCGTAAGGAGCCATCAAAGCCCGCACAGAACAATAAAAATGCGCAAAGTAAAGCCGGCGATAAAGCAGATGATGAAGCTGATTTGGGCTTGCCAAGCAGTATGTTTGGTGAGAGTTCGAAAGATGGAGAGCTGGAGCTGTCCTAACATTGACTTGCGATACCGTGCTATCGTAAAGGTCTCACAACAAGGCGGTTTTAAACCCGCCTTTTTTCTTGCCAAAATCTATAGCGTGCCTAATATCGTATAGAGTCATGGTAGAGCAGGTGTGCATTGTTTACACGCAGGCGTTATGACGTATAAGGAGGAGCTATTATGGATTTTGATAAATTAACGGAAAAAACCAAAGGGTTGTTACAAAAAGCGCAGACACTGGCCATGCGCTCCAAGCACCAGTCTTTAGAGCCTGAGCATTTGTTAAAAATGATGCTGGATGACGAAGATGGCTTGACGGTTAAGTTGCTAAGCAATTCCAATGCTGATGTCAGTGCGCTCCGCCGTGATATTGATCGCGCCGTTGCAAAACTGCCTGCTGTCGAAGGGCCTGGTGCGGGGCAGCTGCGCCTTTCAAGTGATTTAGCAAGAATTGTTGATAACGCATTGAATTTAGCTGAAAAATCAGGGGATAAGTTTGTAACAATTGAACGCGTTTTGCAAGCCATGGTTCTGGCCAAAAAAACCGATATTGCCGGATATCTTGAAGATGCAGGCGTTACTGACCGCTATTTAAATGAAGCCATTAATTCCATGCGCAAAGGACGCACAGCCGATAGCGCCACAGCCGAGGACCAGTTTGAAGCCCTGAGCAAATATGCGCATGATTTTACGGCCATGGCACGTGAGGGAAAGCTGGACCCTGTTATCGGGCGCGATGAAGAAATAAGACGTACCGTACAGGTTCTATCCAGACGTACAAAAAATAATCCGGTTTTGATCGGGGAGCCCGGCGTGGGTAAGACCGCTATCATTGAGGGGCTGGCGCAACGCATCGTTAATGGTGATGTTCCTGAAAGTTTGCGTGATAAACGCTTGATGTCATTGGATTTAGGGGCATTGCTTGCCGGTGCGAAGTATCGCGGAGAATTCGAGGAACGTCTTAAAGCTGTACTTGATGAAATACGTACAGCCTCCGGTGAAATCATACTTTTCCTGGATGAGCTTCATACATTGGTTGGTGCCGGCAAATCAGACGGGGCGATGGATGCGGGCAATATGTTGAAGCCAGCACTTGCGCGCGGTGAATTGCATATGGTTGGTGCAACGACCTTAGAGGAATACCGCAAATATATTGAAAAAGATGCTGCCTTGGCGCGCCGTTTTCAAACTGTTTTCGTGTCGGAACCGACTGTCGAGGACACAGTTTCCATTCTGCGCGGATTAAAAGAAAAATATGAACTGCATCACGGGGTGCGCATTACAGATGCCGCGATTGTCTCGGCCGCCGCACTTTCCAATCGTTACATTACAGACCGGTTTTTGCCGGATAAAGCCATTGATCTGGTTGATGAGGCCGCTTCGCGTATTCGTATGCAGGTCGATAGTAAGCCCGAGGCGGTGGACGAGCTGGACCGAAGAATCATTCAGTTAAAAATTGAGCGTGAAGCCTTGAAAAAGGAAACCGATGAGGCGTCCAAGGACCGTTTGACCAAGCTGGATGAGGAGCTATCTGACCTGGAATCAAAATCTGCGGATTTGACCACGCAGTGGCGCGCTGAGAAGGAAAAATTGAATGCCGGGCAGAAGGCCACTGAAGAGTTGGACCGGGCGCGCATTGAGCTGGAACAGGCCGAACGTGAAGGCAACTGGGCCAAGGCCAGTGAAATTAAATACGGAAAGATTCCTGAGTTGGAGCAAAAGTTAACCGATTCAGCCGAATTGCAGGAGACGGACAGCAATTTGTTGAACGAAGAGGTCACTGAAGATGATATCGCTCATATCGTCAGCAAGTGGACGGGTATTCCAGTGGATAAGATGCTGGCCGGTGAACGGGACAAATTGTTATCAATGGAAGACAATCTGAAAAAACGTGTGGTGGGGCAAGATGACGCTGTCACGGCTGTTGCCAATGCTGTGCGCCGTGCGCGTTCCGGTTTGCAGGACCCGCGCAGGCCCATTGGCTCCTTCCTGTTTCTTGGGCCGACAGGTGTTGGTAAAACCGAATTGACCAAGGCTTTGGCTGAATTTTTATTTGACGATGAAACGGCCATGGTGCGCATGGATATGTCGGAATATATGGAGAAACATTCGGTGGCCCGTATGATTGGGGCGCCTCCTGGTTATGTTGGCTATGAGGAAGGCGGTGCGTTGACCGAGGCCGTACGCCGCCGCCCTTATCAGGTGATTTTGTTTGATGAAATCGAAAAAGCGCACCCGGATGTGTTTAATGTGTTATTGCAGGTTCTTGATGACGGGCGCCTTACCGATGGACAGGGTCGCACGGTGAATTTCAGTAATACCGTGTTAATTATGACGTCCAATCTTGGGTCTGAATTTCTGGTGGCGCAGGAAGAGGGCGCCGATGTCAATGAGGTGCGCGATCAGGTTATGGGCGCCGTTCAAGCCGCGTTCCGTCCGGAATTTTTAAACCGTATGGATGAAATTCTGCTGTTCCGCCGCCTTGGCCGTGGCCAGATGACTGGCATAGTTGATATTCAACTGCGTTATCTGGATAAACTTCTGGCCGAACGCAAAATTGACCTTGATCTCGATGATGAGGCGAAGTTATGGATTGCCAATAAGGGCTATGACCCCGCGTATGGGGCGCGTCCATTGAAACGGGTCATCCAGAACGAAATACAAAACAAACTGGCCGAGATGATATTAAAAGGCGATGTTTTGGATGGATCAACTGTACGTGTTGGTGTCAAAAAAGAGAATCTATCTTTTGAGGTCGATCTTCCAAAAGCCGACAGTAAGGACAGCATGAAATCTGTGGCGTGATCTTAAGCCGGATCACGTCCCTGAATTTAATTTATGTATGGGCGTTGCCAAGTGTTGGGATGTCCTGTAAATTTGTACGTGTAATATTTCTTTGATTTTCTTACGCGTCGGTCTCATGCTTAAAAATACTTTTTTCTTATTATCTTTAACCGCCCTTGGCGCATGTGCTTATGCCATGGATAAGGGGTATCAGTCGTTAACGATTCGCACGCCAGGGGCGCAAAACGCCACATGCGATGCGTGGGCGGATAATGTGCGCTATCGTTTCTTTCCGCCGCAAACCCGCGATGTAAAGAAATCCAAAACGGATTTGACGATCCGTTGTATGGCGCCCGGTAACCGGGAGCAAACGGTTGTGATTCGCCCTGCCATATCCGATTATTTTGCCGGTAATGTGGCCAATGGTTTCCTTGGCGGCGCTTCATGGGATTATGCGTCCGGTGCAATGTTTGAATATCCATCGGTTGTTGATGTCGACTTTACCAACATGCAACCCTCTCAGATGGCGTTACCCGTACATAATAATAGCGATAACCTGCAACCTGAAGATCACATGCTGGAGGAATTTAGCCCCAGCACGCCGCGTATGAATGCCGATAAATATAAGAAAGATCCGCCGATCCAGCGCCGTATTCCCCCCGGTCAGGCCGGTGATGCGTATTCAGACGGGGCATCCTTGTCCTCACAGCAATCAACGAACGCCAATGTATCCAATCAGGACGGATATTCTGCAAGTGATATATCCGGGGCAGATTCCGGCGATAAGGGGGATTTGATGAGCGTTCTTGACAATTTGGGCGCCGATATGAACCCGGCCGCGCAGAGTAATGCCGTCTTAGGGGATGACGATGCGGGATTGCCGCATGCCGATAACAGCGGGACCGCCCCTGAACAAGGGGCTGCAGAGGTTAGCGCGCCGAATCAGCCAATACCTCTGCTTCCGGAAGAGTAGCCGGGCAATCAATTGAACATGTTCTGATACGTGATGGGCGGGCGATTGGCTACGCTGTTTAACTTCATAGGCGCCGTATAGATGTAATACCGCCATCATAATGTGACACAATGTCTTTTAGCGGTTCAATACGTACATCCATTGTGCGTGATGTTGCATTCACGATATGTTCAGAATCAGCCATGATTCCAACATGCCCTTTAAAGAAAACTAAATCTCCCGCTTGCAAACCTTTAGGGTGTTCCGAGCCGTCAAATTGAACGGATGATCCAATGCCCGATTTCTGCTGATCTTTACTATCGCGCGAAATATGATGGCCGGAATGTTCCATGGCAATTTGTACCAAAGCCGAACAATCCAGCCCGCGCGATGTTTTGCCGCCCCATAGATAGGGGACGCCCAAAAACATTTTGGCTGTGTTTAGCGGCGACGCGGCTTTAAAATGTATGGGGGCCAGATCGTCATTCCATATCCAGCCGCCGCCTTCAATTTCGGCAAATCCGTTTTCGATTTCCCCGGTTAAGGTTAGACCGGACAGAAAGGCCAAATGGGTGATGGGTATGGTTTTAAAATCTGGTTCGGCATAAATATTGGAATGCAAGCGAATAATTTTATGCGTCGGGGCAATGATTTCCTCGCTTAGAGATTCTTTAGTGACATAGCCGGTATAAGCATCGCTAAGATTTTTACATTGCAGGAAATCACCGCTATGTGAAATGGTTTCAACAACTTCCCCGTATAATAATTCACTGGTTAAACCGCTATAGGGATCAGGCGCGGCCATTAATGGCGCGGAGCGAGTGACAACTTGAAATTTTTTGGCCATTTTGAATTATGCTTTCTTTGTTTTTTTATGGGGCTTTGGACCGTATTTATGTTCCAGGAACGCATAAACAGCGCGCAAGCCTGTATCGGCGGCCCCGGCAGGCCGCCCCGGGCGCCCCGTTTGTTCCCAGGCGTAACAATCCAGATGTATCCAGTCCGGAACTTTTCCGGATTTTTTCCCCTCGACCAAAAAACTCTCAAGGAATAGCGCGCTATAGATTAAATCACCGGGTAAGCCTGCGCTGTTCACGATGTCCGCGGCGCTGCTGTTTAAGTGCTTTTTATAATCGTGATACAGCGGCATATTCCAGACCGGGTCTTCGCAATGAAAAGAAATGCGCTGTAAATCATGGGCAAGACTTTCGTTGTTTGAAAACATGCCGGGGATGTCCGGCCCCAATGCTGCGCGGGCTGATCCGGTAAGCGTGGCATAATCGATAATCAAATCCGGCTCTCCCTCGGCAGCGTAGGTTAAGGTGTCGGCCAGAATCAGGCGTCCTTCAGCATCAGTGTTGGTGTTTTCAACAAAGACACCTTTGCGGCTTTTGATAATGTCCCCGGGGCGAAATGCATTACCATCAATGGCGTTTTCAACGGCGGCCACAAGTAATTTTAATCGAACCGGTAAATTTAAGGCCATAATCATATGCGCCAAATTAATGGCATGGGCCGCGCCGCCCATATCTTTTTTCATGTGGCGCATAAATTGGCTCGGCTTGATGTCCAGCCCGCCTGTGTCAAACGCAACGCCTTTACCGACCAGCGTAATTTTGGGGTCAGATTCGCTTCCCCAGTTTAGCTCAATTAAGCGGGGCCTGCGGGGGCTGGCTTTGCCAACGGTATAAATCAGGGGAAAGTTCTTTTCAATCAGTTTATCATCTTTCACTACGCTAACCTTGGCGTCACGGGCCTTGGCGAGTGTTTTGATGTAGCGCTCCAGGTCCTCTGGCCCGCAATCATTGGCCGGGGTATTGATGAGATTTTTTAAAGTAAATATCGCATTCAGGGTTGTTTCAACAAGGGCCTTATCGGCTTTCTTGTCGTGGACAAGCGCAGGGCGCTCCCCGGAAGGTTTTTCAATATAGGTGTCAAATTTATAACTGGCGAGGCCCCAGCCAATATGCAATTTGTTTAAGCACTCCTGATCGAATGTGCCACTAAAGGCAAAACTCGCGCTTTTTAGGGCCTCTGATGATAGGCAGGCTTTGGCCGTGTTATAGGCATAAGCGCTGTCGTAATGACTGATGGGTGCGCTCAGGCCCATAAGAATGGCATAGACATCCCCTTGTTCATTCAATAAAGCCAGGGTGGATTGGCCTTTTGCTGTGAAACCGGCATTATTAATCTGTTTGATGACGTGCGGCGGGGCCTCTTTTGTAAATGCTTTTAGGCTTTTTTCCGTGAGCGGTAAAATGTCGATGTGTATTTTGCGCGGCTTGGTAAGAAAGGGAAGGGGGGATTGAAAGCTGTTCGCCATGGAAAGACCTGCCTGTTATCGTTTGTTTGCATGCAACCTAGACCTTCATAATCGCGAATGAAAGCGGTCTTGGGAAGGGCGGAATATGAACTGTAAACAGAAATTTATAGGAAAAGAATGGCGGAGACTGAGGGATTCGAACCCTCGATAGAGCTATAAACCCTATACTCCCTTAGCAGGGGAGCGCCTTCAGCCACTCGGCCAAGTCTCCTGATTGTAATCTTTCACACTGTACGATATTAATGCAGAATCAAAATCGTCAGGGAAAGACCAACACCATTTGAGGAAAACTTTTAGCGGATTGAGGCACCAATGTCTATAGCCCGCAATCAAAAAGATGCAAATATATTTGCCGTTATATCGGTTGGATGAAATTCTGACAAAGGCGGCCCGGGTCTTGCTGGTCATCAAGTAAAAGGTATTCTTTGATGTTCAGCACTTTCCAGTCCTCGATCTCATCACGATATACACAGCAAAACACAAACAGGTTTTTACCGGTACAGCCTGGCTCTTCAATCATACTGGTCAATAAATTATGATCGGTATAGCCATCTGCCAGCCGTATTTCAGGGTTGTTAATGTCTTCAAAGGTCTGGCCGGAGGATATTTTAGCTGTAAAGACCAGATAGTGCAGGGTTTCCGGCAAGTCTTTCAATTCGACTGATATTTCTTCGTCATCGCCCTCACCAATACCTTCCTTGTTATCACCGCTATGATAGATGCGGCCGCTGGCATCCACAGCATGGTCGGGGTTGGCCGAAATGACATCGACCAGGGCTTTGTTTTTATTGTATAAATAACACGACAGGTCCAGGTCGTGGTGTATGCCTACGCCTTTGGCCAAAGCCTGCACTTTGTCTATCAGCTTGGGCGGGGCAGCCGGGTCCCATCCCAGCCCGGCAAATATTCTGTGCTTGGCGGTTTTCGAGACATTTAGTTTTTTGGACTGACCCTTTGATAAAGATGCCATGATGTACTTTCTGAAATGGCTGTATCTTTAATCCAGATAATTGTCGTCTTTGAGCTGCTTATGCTCGCTTAAATCACTCTTCAGGACCATAACCAGCCCGAGTACAACGGTAATAATGCCGATGGTGATGATGGCTTTTATGAAGATGTCCCAACTTAAAAAGGAAAACCAGATTTGGGCGATACACATGAGCGCGCCTATCACGACCAGGCCAATGATGATGAGCAGCATGGTTTTATGCATGGGGAGCCCTTTCTTTTTTGCGTTTCATGATGACAAGGAAGGCCTCACGGCTAAAAAACAATAGCATGCGGCGGGATTCGCGTTCCATCGTGACAACTTCCCAGCCCTGCGCCCCGTTCTTGTTCAAAAAATCACTAAACCGGACAGGATCAACCTTTGACCCGGCCAGGAACAAGGAACCAAGCAGATTTTCCCGGTATATAGCGACTTTATATTCAAATATCGTATCTTCCATGGCTGTAATTTACGGGATTACCAACCAATTGTCGAGGGCGCCGTCGTGTCTTTTGCCAGTTATAAAATTATGTTTGCTGCGCCCGGTTGGGGGCGTTAAAGTAAGCAAAAAATAACGAGGAACAGGAATGAGTGATACCGCTAAAGATCAGGCGCTGGACCGCGCCACCCTGATAACGATTATTGTGGCCGCACTGGGATATTTTGTCGATATTTTCGACCTTTTATTATTCAGTATCGTTCGAATTGAAAGCCTGAAAGATATGGGCCTGAGCGGTGATGAACTTTTAAGCAAAGGTATTTTGTTGATTAACGTTCAAATGGCCGGATTGCTGATTGGCGGAATATTATGGGGTGTCTGGGGGGATAAATTTGGCCGCGTCTCGGTGTTGTTTGGTTCCATTTTGCTGTATTCGCTGGCCAATATTGCCAATGGCTTTACTGATTCTGTTACGATGTATGCTGTATTACGGTTTCTTGCCGGTATTGGCCTTGCGGGTGAATTGGGCGCAGGCGTTACCCTGGCGTCTGAATTGTTGCCGAAAAAATGGCGTGGGCTCGGCACAACATTTATTGCCTCTATCGGGGTTCTGGGGGCCACTCTGGCCGCTGTAATAGCGGAATATACAGATTGGCGCACAGCTTATATTATTGGCGGCTGTATGGGCCTTGGTTTGCTGGCCCTGCGCGTTAATGTGCGGGAATCAACCCTGTATAACAATATGAAGCAGGGTGTGGCCAAAGGAAATGTGTTTATGCTTTTTACCCGTTTTGCGACCTTAAAGCGGTATTTGGCGGTTATTTTAATTGGTGCACCGATCTGGGGCGTGGTGGCCCTGTTTATTACCTTTACGCCGGAATTTGCCGTCAGCCTTGGTCTTAGCGTTGCCCCAAAGGCAGGGACGGCTGTTCTGGCCTGTTATGCGGGGCTGGCGCTTGGGGATATGCTGAGCGGGCTAATGAGTCAGTTTTTGCAAAGCCGCCGTAAATCTGTGGCTGTTTCTCTATGCCTGACGATTTTATTTGTCGGACTGTATTTATTTGTCCCGCATGACAGCTTGTATGTCTATTACGGCCTATGTTTTCTGATGGGGGTCGGTATCGGCTATTGGGCGATGTTTGTGCAAATGGGAGCCGAACAATTTGGTACAAATATTCGGGCAACCGCGGCGATTTCCATACCCAACATGGTGCGCGCCATGGTTATTCCGATTACAACCGGCTTTCATGCGCTGGTTCCTGCGATTGGTGTCGTTTATAGCGGTGTGAGCGTCATGGCCGTTCTGTTGGTATTGGCCTTTGGATCATTATTGGTTTTGAAGGAAACGTTTCACACTGATCTGGATTATTTGGAACAATGACCTCACGATGTATAAAAATTAGCGAGCTCGTTTGCTATTTGTTTGCGTTTAAATAGGGAGCGAACCTGAAAGGTCTGCGGTGTGGCAGGGCGCATTTCCCCCTTATCATAGGTGAAGTTCCTGTAGGCCGCCACGGGAAGCCGTTCCGATCCATAAAACCCCAGCACTTTGATTTCCATTGAAAAGTCGTCCTGTTTCAGTATGTCTTTTGGGGCTTCGGTGCGTTTTTGAACCGAGCTGACAATGGATTCGTAACTGCCAAGGTCATAAAAAGCACCAGTTCCCATTGGGCCTTGATATGTCATTTCCGCGGGGCGTTTGTCTGAAGAGTCTGATACTTCTTCGAAGTCGGTAATATAGGCAATCCATTCGTCGTCGGGATTTTGCAGCGTTACTTTAATGACGGAGATGTAGATGGTTTCGGCGCTCATATTGCTAATGAAGCAATGCGATTTATGACTGCTTCCGGCGACTTTGTTGATGATGATTTTTGACCGTCTTTGGCGTACATACGTCATCAGGAAGAATTGTAAATACAAAACCCAGACGATAAGCATTGCAAAACTTATCAGGACGCTTAACGCAGCATTATGTGTTTCAATCCATTCCAACATGACGGCGTCATTTTATTACGATATTTCGTAACAAAGCAAAGGCAAATGTTGTTTATTCCAAATTGTTTAGAAAGTTTTTGTAGGCCTCAAAGGTGCGATCGTAAGCATGGAAATCATTTATCGCAACGGTTTCGGGAATAGGGCAGGCCCCTTGAGCGTTGTTGTGCATTTCGAAACGTTTCTTTATAAATGCGGCCCCAGCGGGATATGCATCCGTTCCATCACCATGAGAGTTAAAAATAATATATAAATCATTCGGTCTTTGTTCACCATTTACCGTGGCATTGATATATAGCGCAGCCTTTTCCGGCTCTGCTTCCGGTTGATAAATTTTCATGCCCAGTGTGATATGGGCGCAATTCTTGAAGCCTTCAGCCAGCCGGTTAAATTCAACCTGCAGATATTCTTTTGCCATCCGGTAATCGGGATGATCCGATATTTTATTGTCGGTACGTTTCGGCACGTTAAGCTCTCCTATGTACATTCTATATGTTACATAAGGTAATTATTGGTCATAAGTCAAATTGTATGGTGAACAGTTTATATGCGCCCACCAAAATTCGATAAAGTACAGGGCTTAATCGTTTAGTTTTTTGCGTAGAATTTCATTAACAATGCCCGGGTTTGCTTTACCACCGGTTTTTTTCATGGTTTGTCCGACAAAGAAGCCGAACAATTTGTCTTTACCGCCTTTATAAGCCGCAACATTATCCGGGTTTTCCGCGATGACTTCGTCGATGACGGCCTCAATAGCGCCTGTGTCTGTTACCTGTTTCAAACCTTTTTCATCGACAATGGTGGCGGCGTCTTTGCCAGAGCTATACATTTCCGCAAAGACATCTTTCGCGATTTTACCCGAAATCGTATTATCGCTGATCAATGTGATTAAACCGCCCAGCTGCTCTGCTGTGATAGGGGATTGGGTGATGTGTTTGTCATCTTTATTTAGCGCGCCCAAAAGTTCATTAATGACCCAGTTTGCGGCCAGTTTTGCGTCACGGTCATTGGCTACGGCCTCATAGTAATCGGCGCGTGGACGTTCGGCAATTAAGACGGAACTGTCATAAAGGCTCAGACCAAAATTGTTCATAAAGCGATGCTTCTTTTCATCGGGAAGCTCCGGCAGGGTTTTGCGGATGTCTTCGATGTAATCATTTGATATCACCAGCGGCAGAAGGTCGGGATCCGGGAAATAACGGTAGTCATGAGCATCTTCTTTGCCGCGCATCGAGCGGGTTTCATTGCGCGATGGGTCCCATAGGCGTGTTTCCTGAACAATTTTTCCGCCATCTTCCAAAATCTCGATCTGGCGTTGGACTTCATAGTCAATGGCCATTTGCACGGCTTTTACAGAGTTTACATTTTTGATCTCGGCGCGCGTGCCCAGTTCACCGCCGGGGCGGCGAACAGAGACATTAACATCGGCGCGCATGGATCCTTCATCCATATTGCCGTCGCAGGTGCCTAAATAGCGTAAAATCATACGCAGTTTAGACAGATAGGCAGCGGCCTCTTCCGGGCCGCGGATGTCCGGCTCGGAGACAATCTCCATTAAGGCACAACCGGAACGGTTCAAATCAACGAATGATTTGCTGGGGTGCTGGTCGTGCATCGACTTACCAGCATCCTGTTCAAGATGAAGACGGGTGATGCCAATTTCTTTTGTGGTGCCATCGGGCAAATCAATTTCAATTTTTCCAAGGCCAACAATAGGGTCTTCAAATTGGGAAATCTGATAGCCTTGGGGCAAATCGGCATAGAAATAGTTTTTACGGGCAAAAACACTGCGGTTATTGATTTTTGAATTTAGGCCAAGACCGGTGCGGACGGCCTGTTCTACGACGTGGGCATTTAAAACCGGCAACATGCCCGGCATGGCCGCATCCACAAGCGATACCTGTGAGTTTGGCTCCGCGCCAAATTGCGTTGACGCACCTGAGAACAACTTGGAATTGGCAATGACTTGAGCATGGACTTCCATACCAATAACAATTTCCCATTCGCCTGTTTCGCCTTTTATCAATGCGTGTGCCATGATGCTTATCTTTCTGTTTTATTCTATTTCTGCAGTTTAACAAGTACGTGTTTTGCTTTTCTTTCTCTGTAAACAAGATACAGACCGCTTGCAACAATAACAAGCGCGCCTAGCGCCGTCCAGATGTCAGGCACTTCTGCGAACATAAAATAGCCAAATAACGCCCCCCATATCAAGACACTATATTCCAGCCCGCCAAACAGTGCCGCATCTATCAGGCGCAGCGCAATGGCAAACAACGCCAGCGCGGCGGTAAACATAATGGCGGTGATGGTCATATAGGGCAGGGTGCTTGGCGTGAAGCTGGAGAACGGCGCAGGCTCCAATAGAAAGAGCATCACAATAATGATAGGCGTTTGTACGAGCAGGATATAAAAGATAAAGCTCATCCAGTGATCTTGTTTATCAATAATCTTCACCAGAATATTTGTGCAGGCAAAAAAGATAGCGCAGGATAAAGAGGCCAATACGGCCAGGTCAAAAGCGGTAAAGCCCGGCCTTAAGATGATCAAAACGCCACAAAATCCGCAGATGAGCGCGCCGATACGATGACGGCCAATCTTTTCATGCGTTAACATATGCGCGAACAGGGCAAGGAAGAACGGCTGCGTCAGATAAAATGCATAGGTCTTGGCAAGCTCCATATGCGAAATGGCGTAGATGAAGCTGAGATAAACAATTGTCGATGTCAAACCGCGTGCCAAATGGGCGGGAAGGCTGTTGGTTCGGTAAAGATTTTTATATCCGCCAAAAAACGGGGCAATAACAACAAGAAGGACAATCTGAATCAGATTGACAACGGTGCCAACATACAGCAAGGGATGGTGCTGCGTTGCCAGTTTTAGAAACGCATCCCCCAGTGCAATAATTGCATAGGCGCAAAGCGTTATAAGCGCACCTTTTAAGATAACATTGTTGAGCGCACGGCTTGCCTTATCTGAGGCCAAAAACATGGATCTGCATACACCGTTTTAAATAGCCCGAGGTAACGCGGCCGAATTCTTCTTTCGTGATCACCAGCATTAACGGATCGGGGTGGTCCCAATCCCCTTGCAATGCGCCCAGCATAAGCTGCGGGCCCATCTGGTTCATATACCGCGCCGTTGTATCGGCCGCGCATTCGCAGACGGCCCTATAGTTTTTTATTTCCCTTTTAAATGTATTGTTGCTCATGCAATCATCCAAAATAAAGTTGCGCATCGGGTATTTCAGACAGTTGCCGTAAACCTCTGTCAGGAATTTTTCTCTGTACTCTCCGCTTTTCGGGGTGGGGGTATACAGGCCATCCAGTTCTTTTATGGACATTTTTTCCTGCATGTCATGCGCGGCGCAACTACAGAGTGTTTCTTGCGCGGCCTTCGGCAAAGCGGGGGTCGGATTATCCAGGCAGTCTTTATAATACCGCTTGGCTATATAAACTTTACGGTCCTCTTCCTCCACGGGCTGTTCCTCTTTAGGGGTTAGCCCAAGTTGGTCTTCAAGGGTTTGCGGTCTTGGGTCAAACTGCGCCAATTGAAAGCTGCCCTCATGTGATTGTGCATAAACCGGCGCGGCGTAAAAATGCAGGCAAATCAGTATCAGGAATGCTTTGATCGTATTGTGCATTGCCCGGTCTAGGCCGCTTTCTTGTTCAATAAAGATTGAGGAATGGCATTAAAGCCTGCCTTTTGTTCTATGGCATGCCCAACCTTTAATACGGTGGCTTCATCCCATGGGCGGCCCAGAATTTGAAGGCCAAGCGGCAGCCCCTTTGCGTCCAGTCCGGCCGGAATTGACATGCCCGGCACGCCGGCCAAGGAGGCGGGAACTGTAAACACATCGTTCAGATACATCTTGATCGGATCATCTTCGTTTTCCCCGATGGCGAATGCGGAGGACGGGGCCGTTGGCGTCAGAAGAACATCGCATTGTTCATAGGCTTTGATGAAATCATTCAGAATCAGGCGGCGCACTTTTTGCGCCTTAATGTAATAGGCGTCGTAATACCCCGCCGAGAGCACATAGGCCCCGATCATGATTCGGCGCTTAACCTCGTCGCCAAAGCCTTCGGCGCGGGTTTTGGCATACATATCATTAAGATTGCCGCCTTCATCAACGCGCAAGCCGTACCGCACGCCATCATAACGCGATAAATTGGAGGATGCCTCTGCTGGGGCAATGATGTAATAGGTCGGCAGGGCATATTTGGTGTGTGGCAGGCTGACATCTACGATTTCGGCGCCGGCATCTTTGGCCCAGGCAATGCCTTGATCCCAGATTTTCACAATTTCGTCCGGGGTGCCGTCCATGCGGTATTCCTTGGGAATGCCAACGCGTAAGCCCTTCATATCACCGGTCAGTGATTCTGTGAATTTCGGTACAGGTTTATCGGCAGATGTGCTGTCTTTTGCATCAAATCCGGCCATAGATTCCAACATTATGGCACAATCTTCAGAGGTGCGCGCAATAGGCCCGGCCTGATCAAGCGAAGAAGCAAACGCAATAATGCCCCAGCGAGAACAGCGGCCATAGGTCGGCTTAATGCCTGCCAGACCACAAAACGCCGCCGGTTGACGGATGGAACCGCCGGTATCTGTGCCGGTTGCTCCCATTGCAATACGCGCCGCAACGGCCGCGGCCGATCCACCGGATGACCCGCCCGGCACCAAATCCTTGCCGTCATTTGCCTTCCATGGATTGATGATATTGCCGAAATAGCTGGTAGTATTGGAAGAGCCCATTGCAAATTCGTCAAGTCCCACCTTCCCAAGCATAACGGCCCCATCGCGGAACATGTTTGTTGTGACGGTGGATTCATATTGCGGGATAAAGCCTTCAAGAATTTTACTGGATGCTGTGGTCTGGACGCCCTCGGTGCAGAACAGGTCTTTAATCGCCATGGGTATACCTTCCAGCAAACCGGCGTCCCCTGATGCCCGCCGCGCGTCAGAGGCCTTGGCCTGTTCCATTGCTTTTTCCGGTGTTTCCACAATAAAGGCATTCAAATCGCGGGCATCCTGCATGGCGTTGATATGGGCCTCGGTTAATTCAACTGACGTAAAGTCCTTGTTCTTAAGGCCACTTAGGGCCTGCGCAATGGTAAGATGTGTAAGATCGCTCATGGTTATCGTTTCCCTTTGAATATAATTCGTGCGATGGCAATATCGCTAATTCCAACAATTATAAATGCCGCCCCTAAAAATTGTGCAATATCCCCCTTTGTATCGCCCAGTATTTCATTAACGCCTTGCGGAGCCAACAGGCATGCAGCGCCAAGGGCCGCAAATATGGCGCCGGATACTGTCAGGATAAGACGAATAAGCGCCTTTTTTTGTTCCGGCATATTATCTGGGGACGGGGATGACATGTTCTATTCAACCACCTTTGGTACAACATAGAAGCCTTCAATGCTGTCTGGGGCGTTGGCCAGAACTTTGTCCTGGCAATTACCGTCATTGACAACATCATCGCGAAGGCGCAGGTCAATATCGACAACATTGGCCAGCGGTTCAATATCGTCGGTGTCCACTTCCGAGAGTTGTTCGACAAAGCCGATAATTTTATCCAGTTTTCCAACCATATCTTCGGCTTCTTTGTCGGTAACTTCAATACGGGACAGATTGGCCACTTTTAAAACTGTTTGTTTATCAATAGACATTTTTGTCACTTCCTTTTACTTTTGCACAGGGCCATATACATTTTCACATGGTCTGTGCGCATCTTGATGATGCTAGTAATAAAGTTATGCAGGCAAAATGACAATAGGTTTATTGAAAGAGATTTATAATGACCGCCCCAGGGATGCACGCCTAATGGGGTTGGATATCGGTAAAAAAACAATCGGGATTGCCTTGTCCGACCCCGCGCAGTCATTGGCCACGCCATTGCAAACGATAAGGCGAACAAAGTTCACGAAAGATATTAATGTCTTGCATGGCGTCATTCGTGATTATGACGTGGAGGGGTTTGTCCTTGGTTTGCCCCTCAATACTGATGGCACCGAGGGGCCGCGTTGCCAGGCAGTACGGGATTTTGCCGCTGAAATGTCTAATCACCCCTCTATATTTGGCGAGAATCCCTGGGTAGCGCTTTATGATGAGAGGTTTTCCACAGTTTCTGCGGATAACCTTGTGGATGGTTCTGTGAATAAGCGTAAGGCAAAAGAAAAGGGCATTACGGATATGCTGGCTGCGCAGGTTATTCTGCAAGATGCCCTGACAGCGCTGAAAAACATGAACTAAGGTGGATGCGGTATAGAGGAGGGGTTACTTATTTTTCTGTCCATAGCGCATAAGTTCGGCGCCATGATTACGCATCCAATATTCGCCTTCAATGAAATCAATCGATAGGTCGCGGCAAAGGTTCCAGAAACTTTTCTTGTGATGTAAATGGATGAGATGCGCAACTTCATGGGCCACGACATAATCCATGGCCAATGTTGGCGCAAAAATAAGTCGCCATGAAAAGGCAATTTTTCCATCTTCCGAACAACTGCCCCAACGGCTTTTGGTGTCGCCAATGCGTATGGCGGTAATGGGTTTATTGATATCGGTCGCCTTTGCATGCGCCATTTCCGTTAATTTTTCCCGCGCTAAATTTTTTAAGAAGCGCTCAATTCTGGGGGATGGGTCACATTTGTTTGTTTTAACCAATAAATGTGTGGGCGTTAATTTTATATCGGTCGTTTTGCGCGCTTTATCATAGTCTATGTTGATAATACGGTCCGCGCCTAAAATGGGAATTGTACGATCATGGTCGAAGGGCAGCGCCGGGGGCAGCTCCATTAATGCCTTGGTGATCCATGTCTCATGGTATTTTGCGAAATCATGGGCCTTACGCAGTGACACCCCTTTGGGGATAACCAAATTAATGATGCGCTCTTTCGGGTCAAGGCGCAAAGCAAGGCGCCGGGCCCGGTTGGAATGTTTGATCCTGACATGATCAGGGAGATGCGTTTGCGTAGCCATGCTTTATCATGCAACGATGTGTGCGGGTTTGTCTAGATGGCAATCACGGACGCTATCAATAACCGGGTTATAGGTTGAGGCGATTCCCAGATTATGCGCATGCTGACGTATCCATCGTCGCCCGGCTTCCAGTCCTCTGTTATGCAGGTCGTTGATCCATTTTTCTTCAGAGTTCATTTTGCTGGTTTCATCCCAGTGGTCCTCATGCTCCATTGCAATGACATGCAGGTTTTTGTGATTGGTTTGTCTAATCAGGGCCAATTCGGAATAAACTTCAGCATGTAAGAATTTATGAGCGCGATGATGTTCGGCCTGTGTTTGGGGGGTAAGGGGCGCGGTTGGCATTTTGCTGAGCATGATGGCAAGAATATCGGTGTAATCGCCTTGCGCCGCATCTTGTAACGGGGGATTGTTTGTATAGCCGCCGTCCTTATACTTTATGCCATTAATGCGGTGCGTCCCGATCAGCGCGGCCGAGGCGGCAATGGCGCGCGCATCTATTTCGGTATTATAGAATAACTTTTCACGCATCACGGGCATGTTATTTTCACGGCCCATTTCCGTGGCGGCAATAACCGTACGGATAGGACCATTTTTGATGACATCCCAATCGGGCACAGCGGCGTTAATACGTTTTTTGATGTCACCGGATTGTGAGCCCAGGCGCAGCGCGCTGGCCAAATGCCCGCTATCCTTTAGCTGATCAACATACTGGCGGGGTAGATTGGGGTAACGGGCCGGTGACAGGAAAGGGTTAATGTGGGCCGATGCGCGGGCGAAGCTATGCATTAAAGATAGGGAGCGGCTGTCTTTGGCAACTCTGTCCCATGCATTGTTTATGAGCTGCGGCGCAAGTTCCGGCCGGCCAATGTTTAATGCATAACTTAGCGGCGCGGCGTTAAAGGCCCCGGCGCTGGTGCCGCTAATGCCTGTAACATGTTTTAACAGGTTATGTTCACCAAGGGCCTGTAACACCCCGGCTGTAAACGCCCCGTGTGATCCGCCCCCTTGTAACGCCAAAAATATTCTTGGAGTACCCATAGAGCCGCATTGCGGGTAATCATTGGTGGCGCTGCGTGTGAATATATTATGCATGCATTAATGTTGCGCATTTTAATGATTATTACGATGAGATTATTAGATGCGCTGCACAATTCTATAGCAGGCTTATGCCTTAATGAATTGATTTTATAGGGCCTTTGCGCCTGTCTTGTTTTGGGGATAAGCTCCGTAGCGGTTGCTGTTAAACCAGCTCCCCTTTATGCACATTAGGATGGTTTTTTTCGCGCTTATAGGTGGCGGCGGTTTCTTTATAACTTTGTGGCCGCTCTTCCTTAAGCCAGCGGCGAATAGCAGCAATGCCGTGCTTATCCCGGTTGAAACGTTCCGGGGCCAGGTCCGGTGTCCGCTTGAGATCCGCTTTGGGGATGGGGTCTTTATCGGGGTCAACGCTTCGGATCACATGGCGGATGCGCGGCATAATCTGTTCGCGCCAGCGGCGCCCATTAAATATGCCGTAATGTCCGCAATCCATTTGGAAGTGATGAAATTGCTTATGTTGTGAGAGACCATAGCATAATTCATGGGCGGCGGTTGTTTGGCCGCGCGCCGAAATATCATCTTTTTCACCTTCTATGGTTAAAAGGGCGGTGTGACGAATATCTTGTGGGCGAACAGGCACAGATTTACCGCTGAGCGGATCCTTCCATTGCATTTGAAACTTTGGTAAATCATGGGTCTGGAAAACTGTTTTGACGGTTTGCAGGTAGAATTCGGCTGGAATATCCATCACAGACAAATATTCATTGTAAAACTTGCGGTGCGCAGCCGCAGAATCGCCGTCGCCGCTAATCAAGTGGTGGTAAAATCCCATATATGACCCGACATGGCGGTCCAAATTCATTGACATAAAGCCGCTTAATTGCATGAAACCGGGATAAACCTTGCGATGCGCACCCGGGTAGTAGAAGGGAACGTCCATGACGACCATTTGTTCAAACCACGACAGGGGACGCGTTTCGGCCAATTCCGTTACTTCAGTTTTTGATACGCGTGTATCAATCGGGCCGCCCATTAATGTCATCGACAGGGGCTGATTCGGGTCGTTTTCGGTGGCCATTAACGATACAGCGGCCAAAACCGGTACGGCAGGTTGGCAAACGGCAATAATATGTACGTCCGGGCCAAGTAGAGACATAAATTCCCGTAAATAGGTGATATAACTATCGAGATCAAAAGGTCCGGCTTTTTTGGGCACTTGACGGGTGTCTTCCCAATCGGTGATGAAGACATTATGGTGCGGTAATAAGGCCTTTACTGTGCCGCGCAACAGGGTTGCATAATGGCCAGACATTGGCGCCGCGATCAAAACCTTTGGATCATTTCGCTTGGTGTCACGTTTGAAATTTAAAAGACGGCAGAAGGGCTTTTCTAGAATCACTTCTTCTTCTACTTCGACTTTTTTGCCGTTAATGTTTGTGTAATGAAGGCCAAATTCAGGCTTCCCAAAGCGGCGGGAGTTGCGTTCCATCATTTCGGCTGTGGCACTAATGAAACGGCCCATATGGGTATATGATGCGGGGTTAAGCGGGTTTCTGAAAAGGCTTTGGGTCAACTCTGCCTGCAACCGCATAGGGGTCAACATTGCATGTTGTAGGTCATAAAGATGGTACAGCACTATTTAAATTCCTCATTCCTGCTTATACTATATTATATATTATTTTTCTGAGCTTGGGGTATATTTTTTCGCAAGCGCAGCATTAACCAGCAATAACAGACAATAGACAGGATACCGGTGCCTGATTGTTATATCAGAAAACGCTAAAGAGAAAAAATGTTCGATAAAATACCCACTATTACAGAGCTTCACGGCTATATTTTTGATGCGGACCGTATTCCTTATGCCGTCTTTGCGATTTTACTGAGCCTTGTTATCGGTATGATAACAGGGCCGCGCGCGGGCAATGCCAACCCTATGGTTTGGATTTGGCTGGATCGCCTGTTTGGCTGGCTGGGGGACCGTTTGGATAAAAAGCATCGGCCCAAGCCGGATTTGGCCTTTCGCGGTTTTCTTGTCATGGCGATATCGGTTTCCTTGTTTGTCGGGTTTGGGGGGATTTGTGATCATTTGGCCATAACTTACGGGTATTACGGTTTGACGCAGGCTGTTCTGGTCTCGCTGGCGCTGAGCGGCGGGGGTGTTTATTTTGCTCTGCTGCGGCTTTATTTTGCGCTCGAAAGGCGCGAGGTCGTCAAGGGGGCTTATTATGCTGTTGCCCGTACAAATCGTATCAATTTAAATACAACTGATGATTACGGCATTACCCGTGTGGGCATGGCTATGGCCATACGTACATTCGATAAAGGTCAGGTTGCCCCTGTGTTTTGGTATCTTATCGGCGGTTTCCCGGCTTTGTTCGCTTACAGCGCAGTATCCGGGCTTGCCTGGCGCTTTGGTAAGGATGGTTTTTCCAAAGGCTTTGGGGATGTCCCGCTGGCCATAGAGAAGATAATGGGAATAGTACCGTCCTTGTTGACGACTTTGCTGATATGCGTGGCCAGCATTGTTACACCCACAGCCAATATTATACGCAGCATCACATCCTGGTGGGGCAAGGGCGCCGCCTATGCTCAAGGTGGGCATCCATTGACGGCGCTGGCCTGGACCTTAAATGTAACAATAGGCGGGCCTGTTAAGGATCTTAGCGGGGCGACTATTAAATCAGATTGGGTGGGCCCCAAAGGGGCAACAGCAAAAATTGATCACGGTCATTTGCGCCGTGCTTTGTATATTAATTTGATGGCCCAGCTACTCTTTCTTGCCACTTTGTTGGGGGCGTATCTCTGGTCATCTTATTTATTGCCGTAAAAAGGCTTGACTTTAGGGTTCAAACTCTATTAATTTGCGCTTCACTTGATTAATTTATAAATAAGGATAGACGAGATGAGCCGTCGTTGCATGATTACAGGCAAAGGTGTTATGAGTGGTAACAATGTGTCACACGCATTGAACAGAACACGTCGCCGCTTTATTCCGAATGTACAGGATACAAGCCTGTTCAGCGAATCCCTGCAAAAATGGGTAAAGGTAAAAGCCAGCGCCGCAGGTTTACGCACAGTTGAGCATAAAGGTGGTTTGGATAAGTTCCTGACATCAACTGCTAAAACTAAGTTGGACCCTGCTTTGCGCGCTGTTAAGGCCCAGGTTGAAAAAGCCTTGGCTGATAAAGCCGCCTAGTCACAGCTGTTGTGATGATTGTAAGAACCCGCTGCTTGGCATTGCTCAGCGGGTTTTTGTCGTTTTAATCTAAACTTGACTCTGATGGGCTGAAAATAGTGCTATGTTGAAATATCCGAATTTTGATTTCAAGATTACACATCAAAAAGACGGGCAACGGGCGCGCTTGGGTGTTTTGAAAACTCCGCATGGGGACATTGAAACTCCCAATTACATATTTTGTGGTACCAAGGCGGCCATCAAGGCGCTTTCCCCCGCGCAGATGGTTGAGGCCCAAACCGATATTATTTTGGCCAATACCTATCACCTTATGTTGCAACCCGGTGCTGATTTAATTGAAAAAATGGGCGGTTTGCATAAATTTACCGGTTGGCACGGCCCCATGTTGACCGATAGCGGCGGCTTTCAGGTTTTTTCTCTGGGGGAAGGGACAATGGCCAATGAGATTAAAGGGCGTAAGGCCGTCTATGATGACAAGAATAAAAATCTGTTGCAAATAACAGAGGAGGGCGCGACATTCCGTTCGTATCTTGATGGCCGCAAAATTAATTTAACGCCCGAACTGGCCATGGATATCCAGCGTAAATTAGGGGCTGACCTTTTGATGCAGTTTGATGAATGCACCCCCTATCATGTCGATAAGGATTACACCGCCCGTTCGATGGAGATGAGCATTCGCTGGGGGGATCGTTGTTTGAAGCAATTCGAACGTCACGATAATGGTGCGCAGGCCCTCTATGGTATTGTACAGGGTGGTATTCACGAAGATTTACGCCGTCATAGCTCCGACTATACCAAGGACCGGGATTTCTTTGGAACCGCTGTTGGCGGGTGTCTGGGCGGAACCGATGAAGAAATGTATAATGCCGCGTTATGGTCGCTGGAAGGGGCCGCGCAAGAGCGCCCGGTACATTTTCTGGGGATCGGCAAGATAAAGGATGTGTTCACCTTTGTACGTTTGGGGATTGATACGTTTGATTGTGTGATCCCGACACGTCTGGCGCGTCATGGTACGGCCTTTTTGAAAGGCCAGCCAGGTGAAACTATTAATTTAAAAAATGCCAAATACCGCGAGGATGAGAGCCCTTTGGACGAGCGTATCAATTTGCCTTGCTCCAATTATTTCTCCAAGGCGTATATCCACCATTTGTTAAAGGCTGGCGAGATTTTGGGAATGCAGATTTTGGCTCAGCACAATGTCGCAACGATTAATATGCTGATGCGTGAGGTCCGTCAGGCCATCAAAGATGATGCGCTGGATGCGCTTCAGAAAGAATGGTTGCCTATATAGGTGTCTATAGTCTGCGCGGGTTTGATCCGCATGCCATTTTTTTATATTTTTTTCAGTTCATGCAAAAAAAATAAGTTTTCTTAAGTATTTTTGTACAATTTGCACTATAATTATTAATTGGACGAATAAAAAAAGATTGTGAATTTTGACTGATGCAAACCATACAAGCCTAGAGGCTATTAGCCCGCTAATCGATGAATACGCTGAATGGTACGGCGGTGTTTTGCGCTGTTTGTTTTATGTCGAACAGGACATGCCCCCTTTGGATAACAAGGTTAATGATCTGTTTGCAGAGTGGAAAAGCGGCATTGAGCGCCTTGAATTTGTTGAGCTGGAAACAATTGAACGGCTTGCCGGTATTCAAAAGGAATTGCAAGATGCCGGCACCACTTTATGCCAGCGCGCGACGGAAAGCGGTGCCAAGCCGAATGTAGAAGATTTCGATAAATTTTCGAATTTGTTTTATTCTTTGATCGTCAATTTACGCCGACTGGAAAAAGAAGGTGTGCTGGAAGATAGCGGTATTGACGTTCTAACGGGGCTGCGTAGTAAGAATAAACTGCACAATGATATTGAAAAGGAGCTGGAACGGCTTGCGCGCCGCGGTAAGCCGTTTTGCCTGGCGCTTGCGAAGATAGATAATTATGAAGATGTTGCGGCCGAACATGGCCGCGGCTATGCCCGTGAGTATACAAAAATTGTCGCCGGCTATATCAAGAAAAGTGTGCGCAGCTTTGATGATGCCTATCGTCTGGGTGGTGGTGAATTTCTGCTCTCCCTGAAACAGGCCAATATAACCGGTGGGATTGCGGCGCTAGAGCGCCTTAGGCAAATGCTGGAGGCGTCGGGCGTAAAACTTAATCTGGGTGGGCAGGAAAAGTTTTTGACGATGTCTTGCTGTATCGCTGAGCCCTTGCCGGATGATAATGTCGATGAGTTAATTGAAAATTTGCGCGCTGATCTATTAAAAGTTGAAAAGCCCCGGGGCGCGGTCCTGGAATATCATGAGATGAGTGACCTTCAGCGCTATATACAAGACGGCGCATAATTCCCTTTACAATACGGATCCAGATTTTATAACCAGCCTATGACAGTTGATATACCCCTAGATCATACAGCTTTGTTTAAAACCATGCCGGTGCCGCGCATGATTATTGGTGTATTAAAACACGGTGATTATCAGGTTTTGGACGCCAATACACAAATTCTCAATTACTTTAATCACAGTGCCGAGCAGGTGATCGGCCATTCCATACATGATTTTATGGATCACGAAAATGCCAGGCATTTCGAACAGACTTTCGAGGTGTGTCTGTCTAAGAAAAAACTTGTCACGGTCCAGGCTTTACCGGGTGTGCCAGGAAATGTGAGGATTTACAGTTTTATTGTCAGTCCCGTCCTTGGTGATGATGGTCATGTGACCTGTCTTGATATACTAGGGCAACCTGATGTTTCGGATCAGTCCATTCTTCAACGTGAGCGCGATGATGCGATTTTGTTGCTGACGTCTGTATTTGATGTCAGTGAAATTGGTATTGTCGTTTCCGATTATAATGGCCGTATTGTGCGCGTTAATGACGCGTTTATTCGCACTTACGGGTGGAGCCGAGATGAATTGATCAATGCAGAGGTCGCCGGTTTGGTTACACCTGATGAACGCAAGCTGGCACGGGATAATCACCGTGAATATATTGCCAACGGGGTGCGCAGCTCCGGTGAAATGAAGATCATTCGTAAGGATGGCGGTATTGCCAATTCGCTTTTTACAACAGCCACGATTGAATTAAGCCAGAAGCGCCGGTTTCAGGTGACAACGGTTATGGACATTACTTTGCGTAAGCAGATGGAGCAATCTCTGCGCATGGCGAAAGATCAGGCCGACACGGCCAACCGGGCCAAGTCTACTTTTCTGGCCAACATGTCTCATGAACTACGCACGCCGTTAAATGCCATTATCGGATTCTCCGAGATGATGGAAAAAGAAACATTCGGTGAGCTTGGGAACCCCAAATATAAAGAATATCTGGGCGATATTCACATGAGCGCCAATCATTTGTTAGAAATTATCAACGAAGTGTTGGATATGTCCAAGATTGAAGCCGGGCGCGTTGAGTTGGAAGAGGATGTTTTTGAAATTGAAGAGCTGGTCCGATCCGTGACCCGCATGATGGCGTCTAAGGCATTCGGTAGTGGTTTGATGATTCACGAAAATTTCGAACAAAATCTACCTTGCCTGCGGGCAGATCGGCGTTTAATGCGCCAGATATTGATTAATTTGGTAACCAATGCGGTCAAATTTTCAGAAAAAGGCGGGCATATTGAAATCGGTATTGCATTGACCGAGGATAAAGGAATGCGCATTACGGTTAAGGATGATGGTGTTGGAATTCCCAGTGACAAGATAGAGCAGGCCTTGGAGCCATTTGGGCAGGTTTCCGACAAAGTTGAAAACACCCATCAACGTGGCACCGGGCTGGGTTTGCCCTTGGCAAAGGCGATGGTTGAGCTTCATGGGGGGCAGCTAAAGTTAGAATCGTCGCTTGGCAAGGGCACAAAGGTTGAAATAACATTGCCGTCAGAGCGTATCGTGATGCAGGCTGCAAACGCTTTTAAAAAGTGAGTAATAAAAATATAGCGTATATAAAATAATCGTAATCAAGGCTTGCGCCACGATATTGACGAAGGCTAGTATGCGACATTATTTTAATGGCCGAGGAAATTAAATGTTGAAAGAGCTACAACAAAAATGTTCGAAAGCTGGTTTAAAAATGACCGGCCAGCGTAAAGTTATCTTACAGGTTTTGGAAGAGGCAGAGGATCATCCGTCTGTTGAGGCTGTTTATGACCGGGCCAAGGAAATTGATTCGTCAATTTCAATTGCGACCGTATACCGTACTTTGAATTTGTTGGATGAGCTTGATCTTGTGATTCGTCATGAATTTCAGGAAGGGTATTCTCGTTATGAGGTCAATTGGGATCACCATCATCATTTGGTTGATCTGGAAACCGGAGAAGTTGTTGAGTTCCAGAATGAAGAGCTGGAAAAGCTCAAGCACAAAATTGCCGAAGAGCTTGGGTATGATCTTGTTGATCATAGGCTTGAGTTATACGGCAAGAAAATAAAGAAAAAGTAAGCCCTGACTATGACGTGTAATATTCCTGTTCAAGATGGGGTTCGAGAGCCCGCAGATTGTAAATGTTATGGAGCCGTGATGCGCGCCTATGGCGCTTTGTGCAATCAGCCGCGCGTGGTTGCGATGGAGGCGGCTATTCGTGTTTATCGCTATCATCATCCGGAAGACAATAAGCGCGATGCGCATTTAACGGTTGAAAGATGGCTGGCCGAAGGTCATGTCCATTAATACGGGCGGTTTTTATTGTCATGGATGAGGGGCGCCTTCCAACCAGTCTTTATGTTGATGCCGTTTTAAAACAGTGTGAAATAGACTTCATTCCTTATTATGTTTTGCAAAAAGGGGAGCATGCTTCCGGGGTTATACTGGCAAAATTAAATGCTTTGGATGGCACCGCGGCTCTGCGGATGCAGCAGCGTGATTTCATGACGGGGCAATTGGGGTGGACTGATGCCCTGAGCGAGGACAAGGTAGAAGAAGCCAAAGCAGATGAGTATATAGCCCGCTCGAAGCAACGTGACCCGGATTTATGGGTGATTGAGTTTGAATCCCGTGATCTCATCAACCCTTTTGAAAAGGCTGGCTAGTGACGCCGTTGCAATTCTTTTAAAACCATGCCATGTAATGGGTGAACCTAAACTATCAAATTCTATTATGAAACCTTTAAAAGATACGATTGAAAAGCGGCGCACGTTTGCGATTATTTCCCACCCGGATGCCGGTAAAACCACCCTGACCGAAAAATTATTGCTGTTCGGGGGCGCGATTGAAATGGCTGGTGCCGTGAAGGCAAAAGGCGATAGGCGGCGCGCGCGATCTGACTGGATGAAGGTGGAGCAGGAACGCGGTATCTCTGTTGCTTCATCGGTTATGACGTTTGAAAATGGCGGTATTACCTATAATCTGCTGGATACCCCCGGTCACGAAGATTTTTCGGAAGATACGTACAGAACGTTAACCGCGGTGGACAGTGCCATTATGGTGCTGGATAGCGCCAAAGGCATTGAGGCGCAGACCTATAAGCTGTTCGAGGTTTGCCGTTTGCGTGATATCCCGATTATAACATTCATTAATAAGCTGGACCGAGACGGGCTGGACCCATTTGAATTAATGGATGAAGTAGAAAAGAAATTGGCGCTGGATGTTACACCTGCCAGTTGGCCAATTGGCATGGGGCGTGACTTTAAAGGCTGTTATGACCTTTTGAATGATGAACTGGTTTTGTTTGACCGTTCCAAAGGGGATACGTTGAAGGATAGTGTATCGTGCACAGGGTTGGATGACCCGAAAATTGACGAACTTTTACCCCCTGAACAGGCAGAGAAATTGCGCGAAGATGTTGAAATGGTGCGTGAGCTCTGCCCCGCCTTTGACCGTCAGGCCTATCTTGAAGGGCATATGACGCCTGTATTCTTTGGGTCGGCTGTTAATAACTTTGGCGTACGTGAAATGCTGGCCGGTATTGGAAAATTTGCGCCAAGTCCACGTGCACAAAAATCAGAAAGTCGGATGATTGAACCTACTGAGCCCAAGGTGACCGCTTTTGTTTTAAAGATACAGGCCAATATGGACCCCAAACACCGTGACCGTATTGCCTTTGCCCGAATTTGTTCTGGCCGGTTTAAAAAGGGCATGAAACTTAAACATGTGCGGTCTGGAAAAACGCAGGTTATTCATTCACCGTTGCTGTTTATGGCGCAGGATCGCGAAATGGCGGAAGAGGCCTTTGCCGGGGATATAATTGGTATTCCGAATTATGGTGGATTACGTATCGGGGATGCCTACACCGAAGGTGAAGATCTGATTTTTTCTGATATTCCAAGTTTTGCACCGGAATTAATGCAGCGCGTTCGCCCTGTTGATCCCTTGAAAGCAAAGCATCTTGGAAAGGCGTTGGAACAATTGGCGGAAGAGGGGGCCGCAAGGGTCTTTAAACCAACAATGGGATCGGACTGGATCGTCGGGGTCGTCGGGGCTTTGCAATTTGATGTTTTGGCAGACCGTATCCGTACCGAATATGATATTCCGGTCAAATTTGAACAAACGGAACTATATACGGCCCGTTGGTTGCAGGCAGATGATCACGCCACGATCAAAAAGTTTGTTGATGGCAATGGCAGTTCTATCGCGCGTGACCATGATGATGATCCGGTGTTTTTGGCTCGGAATGCTTGGCACTTGCAAGATGCGCAGGATAAGAATCCGGATATTCAATTTACGGCGACAAAATGATAGTGATGTTGTAACCCGTTACTAAAAAAGGGCCTTGCGGGGCCCTTTGTCATGTTGTTTTCAACTGTCCTAATTAAGGCTGTGCGACCAGCAGTTGATCATATTTAATTGTTTCCGGTGTCGCATTTAATTGCGATTCATTTTGTTGCTCAGAGAAAATTCCCCTGCGGCTTCGGTAAACTCTGCTATATATGATTGAAAACTCATGTGAACACCTTTCTTCTCTATTACCTTTTATTATTTGATCTCATGATATCAAAGATTCGTGTTCTTTACAAATTCTGTTGGTATTTCTTGTTATATTTTATTCACTTCGCCAGATTTATCCCACCATATTAGAAAAATGACACGTTCAGAACAAAAATGCTTGAAATCACGGACGTATAGTGACATTTAAATGGTACACCGTTTGTACGGATTGGAGTTTTTATGTTTAAAATATCTAAATTAACCGATTATGCCGTCGTCATATTGACCCGGTTGGCCGAAACACCGGGCTCGCTTTCCAGCGCCACGGCAATATCAGAAATAACACGCCTACCGGAACCGACTGTGGCTAAAATTATGAAACTGTTGGCCGCGCAGGGTATTTTGGTGTCTGTGCGTGGCGCCCATGGCGGCTATCGTTTGGCTGATGACGCGGTCAGTATTTCCATGGCCGATATTGTTGTCGCGATTGACGGGCCGGTCTCTTTGACCGCTTGTGTTGAGGGCAGCCACGAAAAATGTGATTACGCGGAATGTTGCCCGGTTAATGGCCGCTGGACGAAAGTAAACACCGCCGTTCGATCTGCGCTTGAAAATATATCGTTGGCCGATATGATGCCCCGGCATACGAAAGGGCAACAAACTGATGCGAAAACACTGGAAGAAGTAAGAGTGTAACAATGGTAGCAACTGAAGAAACAATACAAACCGTTAAGGATATGGCTGGTAAATATGAGGCCGGTTTCGTTACGGATATTGAAAGTGATAAGGCCCCAAAAGGGTTATCTGAAGATATTGTTCGTTTTATATCTGCGAAGAAAGGGGAGCCGGAATGGATGTTGGAATGGCGCCTCAAAGACTATCGGCGCTGGCTGGAAATGCCTGAACCAGACTGGGCCAAGCTGGAGATTGAGCCCATCAATTATCAGGATAGTTATTATTATGCGGCGCCAAAAGACTTTACGAACGCGCCAAAATCATTGGATGAGGTTGATCCGAAACTGCTTGAGACATACGAAAAGTTGGGCATTCCGTTGAAAGAGCAGGAAATTCTGGCGGGTGTTAAAAATCCCGTAGCCGTTGATGTTGTGTTTGATTCTGTGTCTGTTGCGACAACGTTTAAAGAAAAGCTGAGCGAGGCCGGGGTCATTTTTTGTTCCATTAGTGAAGCCATTCAGAAGCATCCTGAGCTTGTTAAAAAATATATGGGATCGGTTGTTCCGCAGGGCGATAACAAACACGCTTGTTTGAATAGTGCCGTTTTTACGGACGGGTCATTTGTTTACATTCCTGAAGGTGTGCGCTGCCCGATGGAATTATCGACCTATTTCCGCATAAACGAGCTGAATACTGGCCAGTTCGAGCGCACATTGATTATCGCCGATAAAGGATCGTACGTGTCTTACTTAGAGGGGTGCACTGCCCCGATGCGCGATGAAAATCAATTGCACGCCGCGGTGGTGGAACTGGTCGCACTGGATGATGCGGAAATCAAATACTCTACGGTACAAAACTGGTATCCCGGTGATTTTGAGACTGGTAAAGGGGGCGTTTATAACTTTGTGACCAAACGCGGTATCTGTGAAGGGCGCAATTCTAAAATTAGCTGGACGCAGGTTGAAACGGGCAGTGCCATCACATGGAAATATCCGTCCTGTATTCTGAAAGGCGATAATTCCCAAGGCGAGTTTTACAGCGTGGCGATTACGAATGGCCGCCAACAGGCCGATACCGGCACGAAAATGATCCATATCGGGAAAAATACCAAGAGCCGCATTGTGGCCAAAGGTATCGCAGCTGGAAAATCGGACCAAACCTATCGCGGTGCCGTGAAAATCTTGCCCAAAGCCGAAGGAGCAAGGAATTTCACGCAATGTGACAGCCTGCTGATCGGCGATCAGTGCGGCGCGCATACCGTACCTTATATCGAAAGCAAAAACAAAAGCGCTAATCTGGAGCACGAGGCAACAACGTCCAAAATCTCTGAAGACCAGTTGTTTTACTGCATGCAGCGCGGCCTGGGCGAGGAAGAGGCCGTTGCGCTCATCGTCAATGGTTTTGCGCGTGAGGTCATGCAGCACCTGCCTATGGAATTCGCCGTGGAGGCGCAGAAACTGGTTGGGATTAGCCTGGAGGGGAGTGTTGGGTGATGCCTGAAATACTCACGCTTGGTTTCTGGAATTTAGAAAAGAATATGTACGCAAAGAAGCAAATTAGTAAGGAAAAAACATGATTAAAATCGAAAACCTGAAATGTCAGATTGAAACCGATGAAGGCGACAAAGAAATTCTGAAAGGGATTTCTCTGGATATTCCTGATGGTGAAGTCCACGCGATTATGGGCCCGAATGGGTCGGGTAAATCCACGCTTAGCTATGTTCTGGCCGGGCGCGATGACTATGAAGTTACTGGCGGATCAGCCAGCTTGGACGGCGTGGATTTGCTGGATATGGAGCCGGAAGAGCGGGCGGCCGCTGGCTTATTCCTTGCGTTTCAATACCCTGTTGAAATTCCGGGTGTGAATATGAGTACGTTTTTAAAGACGTCGTTGAATGCCATTCGTAAACAACGCGGGGAAGAGGAATTGGACGCGCTTGGTATGCTGAAACTTATTAAAGCAAAATGCAAGGAGCTTGGCATTAATGATGACATGATGAAACGTGCAGTTAATGTTGGTTTTTCCGGCGGTGAGAAAAAGCGTAATGAAGTGCTGCAAATGGCAATGCTGGAACCGAAATTTTGCGTACTGGATGAAACGGATTCCGGTTTGGACATAGATGCGTTAAAGGTTGTGGCCGATGGCGTAAACGCCATGCGTGATGGGAAGCGTTCTTTTCTGGTCATTACGCACTATCAACGTTTGCTGGATTACATTCAGCCCGATGTGGTGCATGTGTTGGCGCGCGGGAAAATCGTTAAATCTGGCGGGCCTGAATTGGCGCAGGAGCTGGAAGATTCTGGCTATGCCGAATTTCTGGATAACGCGGCTTAGTGGGGTTTGATACAATGGCGGCAGATCGTAACATAATGAAATTTCCGGAAAAAACACCGTACGTACCCTGTGATGGTGATACGTACACGACGTGTAAACTTCCCAAATCTGTGCCGGATTGGGTGAAAGATTTCCGCGTTGCTCCGTTTGCTCGTTTTAAGGAACAGGGTATTCCAACGCAAAAGCTGGAGCGCTTTAAATACACCAATATTGCGAATGCGGTGAAGGGGTTTGATGGTGTTTTGGGCGCTTGTGATTTTGAACTGCGCGGCGATGATTCTTTTGTAACGGCATTGCCTGAGGGCCTGGAACTGGACTGGGTCCGCGAGATAATAACGCAAGATCCCCCTGGAGGTGCCAAATATGAGGATAGTTCCTTGTGGGACTTAAATACCGCGTATTTAAGCCAGGGTTTTATTGTGGATATCCCTGCGAATAAGTCTGTGGATACGCCGTTTTATCTGAACGTAAATATGCCCGATGATAGCTTTGCTTCCTTGCGTATTATTATTCGGCTTGGCGCGGGGGCATCCTTAACATTGGTGGAAGACCACTCTGGCGCCGGTGAGTATTGGAAAAATAATGCCTTGCAAATTGTGCTGGGTGAAAATGCCCGTCTTGAGCATGTCATAAAACATAATGATAGCCCGAATTCAGTGTATACGTCTGGCTGTCATATTACTTTGGCTCGGGATGCGCATTATAATGGCTTTGCCCTAAATCAGGGCGGGGCGTTATTGCGCCATCAAATTCAGGCAGATATGAAAGGGACGGGCGGGCATGCCAGCTTTAACGGCCTTAACCTGTTATCCGGCAAACAGCATTGTGATACGACAATACTCGTGAATCACCATGCCGCGCACTGTGAATCCAACCAGTTTTACCGTACCCTACTGGATGATAAGGCACATGGCGTTTTTCAAGGTAAGGTGCATGTATTCGAAGGGGCGCAGAAAACTGATGGTTACCAGCTATCGAATGCAATGCTTCTATCGCCTGACGCAATTATGGACACCAAGCCAGAGTTAGAAATTTATGCTGATGACGTCAAGTGTTCACACGGAGCGACGACGGGGCAATTGGATGAGGAACCACTTTTTTACTTGCGCTCCCGCGGGTTAAGCGAAAAACAGGCAAGGTTATTGTTGGTGCAGGCATTTGTAGGTGAAGTTCTTGATAAGATTAATGATCAAAGCCTGCAAGGAAAGTTCGGAGAGGATGTTGATGGATGGCTTCGCAAAGCGCTTTAAATATAGGGCAAGATATGGCTGGTTTAGAATCCTGCCGAACTGATTTTGCAATCTTGCAGCAAAAGATGAACGGGAAACGCCTTTCGTTCCTGGATAGCGCTGCCAGTGCCCAAAAGCCCATGGCTGTGATCAAAGCCATGGATGATGTTATGCTGCATGGCTACGCCAATATTCACCGCGGTTTATACCGGTTTTCACAGGATTTGACGCTTCGCTACGAAGGGGTGCGCGAACAGGTGGCGCGTTATATAGGCGCGGCCAGTGAAAAGGAAATCGTATTTACGGGCAATGCAACGGATTCAATTAATTTGGTCGCTCAAAGCTATGGCCGGGCACACCTTAAGGCCGGTGATGAAGTAATTTTGAGTGAAATGGAGCATCACGCCAATATTGTTCCCTGGCAGTTATTGCGCGAACAGATTGGTATTAAAATCAAGGTGATTCCGATTACGGATGACGGTGCCTTGGATATGCAAGTGTACGCGTCATTATTGACTGAAAAGACACGGTTTGTCTCCATCGTGCATATGTCGAATGCGCTTGGAACAATTAATCCGGTTAAGGATATAATTACTAAGGCTAAGGCTCATAATCCTGATATTAAGGTGTTGGTGGATGGATCGCAATCCGCAGTGCATTCACATATTAATGTGCAAGACCTTGGCTGTGATTTTTTTGTGTTTACGGGGCATAAACTTTATTGTGCGCCGGGGTTAGGTGTCCTTTATGGCCGTTATGACGTGTTGAATAGTATGCCGCCTTATCGTGGCGGCGGTGATATGATTGAAAGTGTTAGCTTTGATCGCTCAACCTATAAAGATCCACCATTTCGTTTTGAAGCAGGAACACCGCCGATTGTTAGTGTTATTGGCCTTGGTGCGGCGATTGACTACGTCAATGCGATTGGCCTTGACGCAATAAAGCGTCATGAATATGACTTGATGCAGAAAATGACAGCGGGCTTAAAAAGTATGGGCGATATAGATATTTATGCTGACATTGCCGATAAAGGTGGCATTGTATCCTTTAACATTCACGGTGTACATGCCAGTGATGTCGGCACAATTCTTGACCAGTGCGGCGTGGCCGTACGTACAGGCCATCATTGTTGTATGCCTTTAATGTCTAAATTGGGTATAGATGGGTGCGTGCGCGCCTCGTTTGCTCTGTATAATAATGTAGATGATATAGACCAATGTATAGAGGGCTTGTACAAAGCCAAAGAGATGTTGTTATGACCAAGATCGAACAAGTTGCGGATGAACAAATGGTGAAAAATGCTCTTGGTGAGGAGGAGTATGACGAACTAGCCGAGCCACCGATGGCCATGGAAGAGGGGAATTTTCCATACGGTGAGGCCTTGTGGCCTAAGATCAAGGCTGCCATGAAAGAAATTTACGATCCTGAAATTCCGGTCAATATTTATGAATTGGGGCTTATTTATAAGGTCATGATCCATCCTGAAGAACAAAATGTGTCGGATGTGTCCGTTATCATGACATTAACCTCCCCCGGATGCCCGGTTGCGCAGGAAATGCCCGAATGGATTCGGGATGCCATATTGCCGATAGAAGGCGTTGGACAAGTCGATGTCGAGATTGTATGGGATCCGGTATGGGACCCGTCTTTAATGGCGGAAACGGCTAAGATGCAATTAAACATGTTTATGTGATAGGCTGGTAAGTATGAAACCGACACCGATAATTATTACCGAAAAGGCGGCAAAGCAAATTACGGCCTTGCTGGATAAGGCACCAGACGGAACAAAAGGGCTGAGGCTTAATGTCAAGCCAACAGGCTGTTCCGGCAATTCTTATGTGATGGAATATATTAAACCGGATGAAAATATCCTTGGGGATGACCGCTTTGACGGGGCGGGGGCTTCCCTCTATATCCCTAAGATGCATAGCTGGATGCTGTTTGGTATGCAGGTGGATTATATTACAGATGAGTTAGGGAATTCTCGTTTTGATTTTCAAAACCCGAATGAGACCGGGCGCTGCGGTTGTGGGGAAAGTTTTCATGTCAGCGTTGAAGAATTGCAAAAACGAAAAGATCAAGCGGATAGCGCACGCTCTTAAATATACCCTTTTTAAACGTATTTTACTTTAGCAAAATTCTAGCGCTTGGTTGCGCGTTTCATTGTTTGTGTCGGTGCAGTTGCCCGAACAGGCTGGTTACGTGCTCGCGGGGGCATTCGGCGTTTTGCCGCATCGCCAACGCCCATGGCTGTATTGGGGGTTCTTAAGGCCATATTATTCCTCGCTTGTCTCAGTATCAAATATACTCCAGTAAATTCTAGCACATTCGTCTAGGCTGGCGCCAGTTTTCCACGCTTGATATATTTTGCCGAGACCCATTAGACGCATTTCTTTTAACGCTTTGTGACCGGCCGATTCCAGTTCTTCTATGATTGGAAAAGTTTTCATGTAAATGGAAACATTTTTATAATGTTGCTGCATCAGAGTATCATCTTTTTCTAAGGTATCAGGAACCGGCGGCGTATTGTCTTTTGTATTCATGACCAATTCGTTTAAAGCGCCTGCCAAATCGATGGCCTGCTCCAGCCTGCCTTTACGTTGCAGGGCGGGAACACGCAGATATATCAATGATGTCTGATGAACAAAGGCTTGCGGAAGAGGGCCTTTGAGTATTTTTATGTCCGGTTTTTGTTGCTCCAGTAATGCTTTTGCTGTTGGTGAATGTTTTAAAAGCGATAGGGTTTCACTCAATATAGTTTTTGCATCCGGGTGATGATAGTTGATCGTATTCAACGTGGAGCCTCCCGTTCAATTGTGACATACCCCTGATCTGAAATTGTGGCAATGCCTCTGTCAATTTTCCCTGAGAATACAAAGGGGGCGCGTATGATGTAACCATCATTGTCGTTATTGCGGGTAACTTTGATGTCATTTTCGCTATAATTGTTCTTATCAAAATGAAAATCAATAAAAACACTGTCCTGGAAAGGCATGGTTTCGGGGTTGCGGAGCAATAAAATATTCTGTGGTCTTTGATTAACGTAATGGCAATAAAACTCCAGATAATCAATAACGCTTTCGGCGTTTATGGTTAGGCGCCCCAGGGCATTTAATGTCTCAAATGGGGTGGGGCTACCGTCCAGATAGACGATGTGCCGGCCAGATCTTAAATAGTCAAACGCGAAAGGCGGGGCAATCTTTAAGTTTTCCCAGACAATAAGCGAGCAGTCTTTGTAGAAGTTATATGGCCGGTGCTGTGCAACGCAAAATTCAGGCTCAAAAAGCCCAATTAAGTCGTCATCTTTTATAACTTCCAACAGATCATTTTTTTCATTATCTGTAAGGCGCTGCCATTGCACGTGTGATACCTTGTTTAAGCGTGTTGTACCAAAAGGGTATTATATTGCGGATATTATGCCTTGATTCTATTGTCTTCTACCAATGCCATGATTTCAATGGCTTTTTGTATAACAGCTTCATCGGCGCCGGCTTCATAAGGAAGGGTGCTCAGTGCGCGGCGCCATTTTTTTCCGCCATATTGCTGGTGGTAAAGCCCGAGAATATGCCTGGTTATAGATTTAACAGGCGTGCCATAAAGCTGTGCTTGCGTCCGCGCGTAATCAATTATTCGCGTTGCAATTTCTTCGCGTGATGGTATTTCTTCTGTCCCGAATATTTTACGCTCGATTTCTGCGAAAAAATACGGATTTTGATAGGCTTCGCGGCCAATCATAACTCCATCGACTTCTTTCAGTGCGTCTTTTATGACAGGAATGCTTGTTATGCCCCCATTTAGTATAATTTCAAGTTCCGGGAATTTTTGTTTCAGGGCGTAGACGCGCTCGTAATTTAAATCAGGGATTGTACGGTTCTCTTTTGGTGACAATCCTTTCAACCATGCTTTGCGTGCGTGGATTATAAATGTTTTGCACCCTTTTTGTGCCGATTGATCAACAAAATTAAAAAGAAAATCCGGGCTGTCTTGCTCATCTACGCCGATGCGGCACTTTACTGTGATTGGTATATCAGTTGCTGATTGCATGGCTTCGACACATTGCGCGACCAGGTCCGGGGCTTTCATCATGCAGGCACCAAACATTCCGCTTTGCACCCGGTCAGATGGGCAGCCGCAATTCAAGTTGATTTCATTATATCCATATTGCTGGCCAATCTCTGCGCATCTTGCCAAATTACCCGGATCAGCCCCCCCTAGCTGCAACGCTACATATGGTTCGATATCATCATTGAAACGTAGAAATCGATCTTTTTCACCGTGTATAATAGCCCCGGTTGTGACCATTTCAGTATACAGCCGCGTATTTGGGCTTATTTGGCGCAGGAAATATCTAAAATGACGATCCGTCCAATCCATCATTGGCGCGAGCGAAATATGCGCTATACTGTCCATATTCGTATTGTTCATATCTTTAACTCAAGTTATTCTGAAACATGCCCTTTAAGTCTTATAAAATTCAATGTTTTTCTCTGTTTCTGGCTGCATTTCTGGTTTTTGCGCCCGTATCTGTTCTGGCACAGGATGCAAAATCAGTTTTTTCGGCCACAGGCTTTCCAATTCCGCGCTTTGTATCATTATCATCCGATAAGGTCTATATGCGATCCGGGCCAGGAACAAAATATCCAGTTTTGTGGGAATATAAGAAAAAAGGGCTGCCTGTAGAAGTTATCATGGAATTTGATATATGGCGCAAAATCCGCGATGTCGATGGTACAGAAGGATGGGTGCATAAATCCCTATTGTCTGGCCGTCGTTATGTCATCGTTAATGCAGATGATCTGGTCTCGTTAAAGCGTAAACCGCAAGATGATGCGCGTCTAATGGCATATTTGGAGCCGGGTGCCATTGCGACAGTTGACGAATGCGCCGGGGCGTGGTGCAAAGTCTCGGCGGAAGGTTATGTTGGATGGAGTGAAAGAAAAAACTTTTGGGGTGTTTACCCCAATGAAGAATTCGATTAACCTAATATTTGAAGCGATGATTCACAGTGCTTCATTCTAATGTCTAACCCGCCTAATTAAATCTAATTAACAACTCAGCTTTGTTTTAAATGTATACTCTGACGAATAAACCGGATATGGCTTACCGTATCTATCAAGCATTGATTCAGCTTGCGGACTGCCCGCAAAATGGAACAAATGGCATGGTTGTAACGCAGTTATTGGCCGGAGTGCTTGTTGAAACATATTTGGTCTTTGACGACCCAGATGAAACAATGGCAGCCAGTTTTGACAAACTAGCATGTATGCTGGGGACTGAACCTTATTCAGGTGATCTCTGGGATCAGGCCCTTCCTCCAGGGCACGTAATTGATGCTGAAACTGAGCGTGGGCGATCTGCAGCGCGAATATTCTTTGAAGACTGGATGGATTGCACCTATGAATTTCATGATTTGATGTTGGACATGGTCCACAATATCCTGGTTAGTTGGGAGTGCGAGGGTATACCCCGGGAAGAAAGTCTTCGGCTTTTGATTGAATGCACGAAATTGGCAATGGCCTATGAAATTGTGGCTCAAGAGCTGTGTGATGTCGCGATAGAACATCATGTAACCCGCAAAGGGTGGACGCTTGGCGATTGTATCGGGGCATTAAGTGCGGTTTCTGGCCGCAGGCTCGCCATTTCTTTAAATTCAAATACATGCATGATTTTTAAAGGATCGGCCATTCCTGACAATTTAGATCAGATTGTCTATGTCATGACAAAAGAAGCTATTCGTCTTGGCGTTCCGGCTGGCAGTGACTGGCGGTTTGGTCTGGCAGCGAACGATATGCCCATAAATGCCCCGGTTGAACTTATTCAGGGGATGGAACCTATATGTAATGGTTTTTTTGAAGCGATTGAATTGGAGAATAACTTTCATCAGGCCGTTGCCTGTGCCAAAGCGGCCGGGCGTATGATTGCCGTTGCAAGCGGAGGAGAGTTACCTGAAATTGAGCCGGCCATTGCCAAACCTCTGGCAATGTGCGCGATGAGCGAGAGCTATAAATATGTCTGTATGGATATTAAGACGGCATTGGGTTCGTAATTCTTGTTTTGTGATAATTTAAACACAGATAAACACGATTTTTCTTATCGTCTGACTTGCCGCATAGCGTATAACAGCTTATAAATGCACCCTGTAAGAAATGCTAACTGACAAGAAGAGCGAGAGATGAGTTTTACACCCAAATCCAGCTATAGCTATGAAGAAATAATCGAATGCGGTGAGGGCAAATTGTTTGGCCCCGGTAATGCCCAGCTTCCATTGCCGCCAATGCTTATGTTTGACCGTATTACAAATGTAGATTCCCAGGGCGGTGCTAACGGTAAAGGGGTCATTGAGGCGGAATTTGATATTCACCCCGATCTTTGGTTTTTCCAATGCCATTTTAAAGGAGATCCCGTTATGCCTGGATGTTTGGGCCTTGATGCTTTGTGGCAATTAACGGGCTTTTATCTAGGCTGGACGGGTGCACCCGGTTCTGGGCGTGCATTGGGGCTTGGCGGTTTAAAATTGACCGGTCAAGTACAGCCGGATACCAAATTGGTTCGTTATGTCGTTGACTTTAAACGTGTAATTAATCGCAAGCTCGTGCTTGGCGTGGCAGATGGAAAAATGTACGCCGATGGGGAATTGATTTACGAAGCTGAAGGCTTAAAGGTCGGGTTGTTTGATAATCCTGACGCTATGACCGCTTAAGTTTAACCAAAAGATAGGAGATAACATGCTGGGGAACCGCAGAGTTGTCATTACAGGTATTGGAATTGTATCCTGTATCGGAAACAATAAAGAAGAAGTACTGGTTAGTTTGAAAAATGGAAAATCAGGTATTTCTAGGGCGCCGGAATATGCCGAAATGGGATTTCGTTCACAAATACATGGCCAGCCCGACATTGATTTGGCTGCGGCTATTGATAAGCGCTTGTTCCGATTTATGGGCGATGCTGCTGCTTATACACATTTGTCGATGGAGCAAGCTATAGCGGATGCCGGTTTGGACGATACTGATGTCAGTAATGAGCGCACAGGGATTATTGTTGGATCTGGCGGACCATCAACCCGTGCGCAAGTGCAGGCCGCCGATATAACAAGGGAAAAGGGCCCGAAACGCGTAGGACCGTTTGCTGTTCCTAAAGCTATGTGCTCAACGACATCGGCCACAGCGGCGACGAATTTTAAAATTAAGGGTGTGAATTATACAATTTCTTCGGCGTGTTCGACCTCTGCGCATTGTATCGGCAATGCAGCGGAACAGATTATCTTAGGCAAACAAGATATTGTTTTTGCCGGTGGTGGGGAAGAACTGGACTGGACCTTGTCTGTTTTGTTTGATGCTATGGGCGCGATGTCTTCGAAATACAATGATACCCCTGAAAAGGCTGCTCGCGCATATGATTCCGGGCGTGATGGTTTTGTGATTGCAGGCGGCGGAGGCATTGTCGTTCTGGAAGAACTGGAGCATGCGAAGGCCCGCGGTGCAAAAATTTATGCCGAAGTCACTGGATATGGCGCTACATCTGATGGTGCTGATATGGTGGCTCCCAGTGGTGAGGGTGGAATGCGGGCTATGAAACAGGCGCTTGCAACGGTAAAAACTCCGGTAACCTATATTAATACGCATGGAACCTCGACACCTGTTGGGGATATTACCGAATTAAAGGCTATTCAAGATGCCTTTGAGGGCTTACAGGATATCCCGTATATCAGTGCGACCAAATCCATGACAGGCCACTGTTTAGGCGGTGCAGGGGTACAGGAAGCCATCTATAGCCTTCTAATGATGGAGAATGATTTCGTTGCGCCAAGCATTAATGTAGAGGACATGGATGAGGGAGCCAAGGCATTCCCAATTGCAACTGGCCGGGTTGATAACGTCCAGCATGAAACGGTAATTTCTAACAGTTTCGGTTTTGGTGGCACCAATTGCTGTCTGGCCATGAGCAAGTATAAGGATTAAGTTGAATGAAAGATTTGATGAAGGGAAAAAAGGGCCTGATTATGGGGGTGGCGAATAACCACTCTATTGCATGGGGGATGGCAAAAGCCTTGCATGAGGCGGGCGCAGAACTTGCTTTTACTTATCAGGGCGATGCTTTTGGTAAGCGCGTTAAGCCATTGGTGGAATCTATTGGCTCAAAAATTTTAATTGATTGTGACGTTACAAACGAAGACCATCTTGATCAGGTTTTTGATCGTTTGAAATCTGAATGGGGGGAGCTTGATTTTTTGGTGCACGCAATTGCGTATTCAAATAAAGATGAATTGCAGGGGCGGTACGTTGATACGTCTTTAGACAATTTTCTTAAGACCATGCATGTATCATGCTATTCGTTTACCTCAGTCATGCGCCGCGCCAAAGAAATGATGAACGAAGGCGGTTCCGCTGTAACCTTATCATATTATGGGGCAGAAAAAGTTATGCCCAATTATAACGTGATGGGCGTTGCCAAAGCCGCATTGGAGGCTTCCACGCGTTATCTTGCCGCGGATTTGGGGGCAGAGGGCGTGCGTGTAAATGCCATTTCCGCAGGGCCCATGCGTACACTTGCAGGCGCTGTAATTGGTGGGTCTAGACGTACATTTAAATTTACAACTCTGGCCTCACCATTGCGCCGATCTGTCGAGTTGGATGAACTGGGTGGCACCGGGTTGTATTTGCTTTCAGATATGTCCTCTGCTGTAACGGGAGAAGTGCACTACGTTGATTGTGGCTTTAACGCAATGGGAATGCCTTCCCACAGTCAGTTGGATGAAATCTGCTCCTAATTTCATCCCTTTAGTGGCTGGTTATCTTCTCTTAACGCATTAATAGGCTTAGATGATATCGGCTAATCACTATTGCGGTAATGCCTGTTTGAAAATTTTTAGTGTACGGTTAAAAGATTTTCCAGGATTATGTCTGGCTCATCACTAAAAAATGTGTCGACGCCCCAGCTTTGTAATTCGCGCGCTCTGATGGGGTCATTGATAGTATAGGCCAGTATTGGCTTTTCTAAATCAATAGCCATTTCAATTTGATCGCGCGTTGCGGTATTGCCATTCAAATTGATCGTTGTTACTTGAAGGTATTGGGCCATCTCTTCCCAATTTTCCGGCCATTCTTCAGGCAAAAGAAGGCCGCGCGCCCAGTCACCGGCCATTTCCTGTGCGGCCTCTAATGAAACATGCTGGAACGAAGATATGAGCAACTTGTCATGATCGTCCCAAATTTGCGACAGCACGTCCAATGCAACCTCTGCCGTTTCACGTTCACGCCCAGGGCACGGCTTTATCTCAAGGTTAAGTCCCATATTGCGTTCCAGAAGGACGTCCACAGCTTCTTCAAGTGTCGGAATTTTTTGCCCTGCAAAACTGTCCCCGAACCAACTTCCTGCTTCCAGGGTCTTAATTGTGTCATAATCAGTTTCTGCGACCAAGGCGCTTGATCCGGTTGTTCTTTGCAGGTTTTCATCATGAAAGATAATGGGCACAAGGTCTTTGGTTAGTTTGACATCTAATTCAACCCATTCCAGCCCCATATCCGCAGCGACCTGTATGCCCTCCAGTGTGTTTTCCGGCGCATATGCCGCCGCACCCCTATGGCCTATGACTTTTGGTAATTTTATCATATGGGTAAAGTAGTTATAATGCGGGTAGAAAGCAATACGGTTGATAGAATTTAATTATTCAGAACATCCAACATGGCGATTTTTGCCAACGCTGGAGTGTATCCTTCGGCCGCCGCCATTTCGTAATAATGGCGTGCTAAATGTATATCATTGGCGGTTGTTCTTTTGAGTTCAGTATTTTCATCGAGGCGATAGCCTCTCAGAATTATATCAGCATATCTTACTTGTGCTTTGTTAAAGCCTTCATTGGCAAGATGTTGTAATATTACTAAGCCTGCCCTGGTGTAAGAGGGGGAGAATACGCCATCTTTCAGCATTTCTTCAGCCGTTGCATAATCTTGTTCATTATCCTGAAACAGCAGCTTGGCTCTATGTTGTATTATATCAGCCGTAAAAATCTGCTCCTGATAATTTTTAACGACATACCAGTGTGCGCCTCCATGAACCCGTAGCACGACCATCGTGGTGAAAAATGTAAAGCTAGCCAATAAAATGCAAAGCAGAGCTATGCGAAATTGTAAACGTATACGTGATGTATCTATCTTCATACTTCTATTTTAACATATTCTAATAAGCCTCGCATTGTAATAAGTAATGCGAGCAATAATTTATCGTAAATAAAAGGCCGCTAATTTGAAGCGGCCTTTACATACGTATTCGTTAAAACAATGGAAAGGAAGGGTTATGCGCTCTTCTTGCCTTTGTCATTGTCTCCATCGTCTTGTGAAATGGGTTCACCAGTTTCCTGATCAACACGTTTCATTGACAATTTAACTTTACCGCGATCATCCATACCGATCACCATAACTTTAACTTCATCACCTTCATTGACAACATCTGTTGTTTTTGCGGTGCGGGCATCCTGCAATTCAGAAATATGTACAAGGCCATCACGCGCGCCCATGAAGTTAACGAATGCGCCAAAATCAACGCATTTTACGACTTTACCGTCATAGACCTTATTAACTTCAGGTTCGTCTGTAATGTCACGGATCATTTTAAGCGCTTTATCAATGGCATCAGCATTGGTCGCGGCCACCTTTACAGTGCCGTCATCTTCGATATCAATTTTCGTCTCGGTCAATTCAATGATCTCACGAATGACTTTACCACCGGTACCAATAACGTCTCTGATTTTATCGGTTGGAATTTGGATTGACACGATTTGAGGAGCATATTTGTTCAGTTCTTCACGAGATGAGGTAATGGCTTTGGCCATTTCATCAAGAATATGAAGACGCCCATCTTTGGCCTGATCTAAAGCGATTTTCATGATTTCTTCCGTGATGGATGTAATCTTGATATCCATTTGAAGGGCTGTAATACCGTCCTTTGTTCCGGCCACTTTAAAGTCCATATCACCAAGATGATCTTCATCACCAAGGATATCAGACAATACGGCGAAGTCTTCGCCATCTTTGATCAATCCCATGGCAATACCGGCGACAGGTGCTTTTAAAGGTACGCCAGCATCCATCATGGACAGGGACGTTCCACAAACGGTTGCCATAGACGATGAACCATTGGATTCGGTAATCTCGGACACGGTGCGGATTGTATAAGGGAAGTCCTCAGCGGCAGGCAGAAGCGGGCGAACGGCACGCCATGCCAGTTTACCGTGACCAATCTCACGGCGACCCGGAGGGCCCATGCGACCCGCTTCACCGACAGAATATGGCGGAAAGTTATAGTGCAGCAAGAAGCGTTCTCTATATTCACCCTCGAGTGTGTCCATGATCTGTTCATCCTGGCCAGTTCCCAATGTTGAAACAACCAATGCCTGCGTTTCACCGCGTGTGAACAGTGCAGAGCCGTGTGTGCGTGGTAATACGCCGACTTCAGACACAATAGGGCGCACAGTTTTTGTATCACGACCATCGATGCGTTTGCCGCTTTTAATGATAGATCCGCGCACAACATCGGCTTCAGCGCCTTTGAATTTAGAGGTGATCAGATTTTCATCAATTCCTTTTTCTTCATCAAGGAAGGCCTCAATTGCGGCTTTACGCACTTCACCGACGGCGGTCTGACGCTCCAGCTTGTCCTGAATGGCATATGCTTTTTCAACGTCTTTGCCGAATTTCTTTTTGATGTCATCGGAAAGTTTTTCAATATGATCCGGTGTTTCCGGCAGATCCCACATATCCTTGGCGCACATTTCAGCCAATTCAATGATGCCGTCAATAACAGGCTGATAGGCCTTGTGACCGGCGGCAACGGCGCCCAGCATTATTTTTTCGGACAGTTCTTGCGCTTCGGATTCCACCATTAAAACGCCTTCTTTTGTCCCTGCAACAACTAGATCCAAGTCTGTATCGGCAACATCCTGCATTGGTGGGTTGATGAGGTATTCCCCGTCTTTATAACATACACGGGCGCCGCCAATTGGCCCCATGAATGGAATGCCGGAGATAGTAAGTGCCGCAGAGGCGCCAATCATAGCAACCATATCCGGGTCATTCTCAAGATCATGTGAAATAACTGTCAAAACGACCTGCACTTCGTTTAGAAACCCTTTTGGGAACAGGGGACGAATAGGGCGGTCAATTAAGCGCGATGTCAGCGTTTCTTTTTCGCTTGGGCGTGCTTCACGTTTGAAAAAGCCGCCGGGAATTTTGCCGGCAGAGTAGGTTTTTTCCTGATAGTGAACGGATAGGGGGAAAAAATCCTGCCCTTCTTTTACGCTCTTGGCACCTGTTACAGCACAAAGGACTGTCGTTTCACCAATTGTGGCGAGAACACATCCATCAGCCTGACGAGCAATTTTACCGGTTTCAAGCGTCAGGGTTTTCCCGGCATATTCAATTTCTTTTCTGTAAACATTAAACATGTATTATTTTTCCTTTAGTTTATATGCAATATCAGCAAGACGTCATAAAGACGTTTGCTTGCTCGTGTTCAAAATTTAGTAAGGGCGGAAGATATTCGGCGGACTGGTAAAGATACTTAATCAAATTAAATATATTTATCGGTCAACCGCATATCGATATCCCTTTACAACCGCATACATAAGTGGCATTTTTTGCCCGAAAAGTCAAAGATAAAAGGAAAATTTACACCGATGAACTATCTCGTATTGCTGCGTCATGGACAATCCGTATGGAACCTTGCAAATAAATTTACTGGTTTTCACGATGTTGATTTAACTGAACAAGGTGAAAAAGAAGCCAAAAGTGCGGGAGAGCTCCTTAAGGCAGCAGGAATTACTTTTGATGCCGTATTTTCCTCCACGCAGATCCGCGCCAATAGAACGGCCGAAATTGTTCTAAATGAAGCCGGACAGGGCGCATTACTGGCAAATATGGTGCGTCACCCTGATTTACGCGAGCGTGACTATGGAGACTTAACGGGTCTTGATAAAGATGAAACCCGTCAAAAATATGGCGAAGAACAAGTGCATATCTGGCGGCGTTCCTATGATACGGCGCCTCCTGGCGGGGAATGTCTCAAGGATGTCGTTGAGAACCGCGTTCGTCCATATTTTAACAGCCAAATAAAGCCGTTATTGGATCAGGGGAAGAACGTATTAATAGCCGCGCATGGAAATTCGCTGCGCGCGACACTGATTACTTTGGGGGTAGAAAGCCCTGATACCATTAATGACGCAGAATTTCCAACCGGCGCTCCTTTGGTGTTTGAACTAGAGAACGGACAGATTAAAAAACGCTATTTCTTGAAATAGCCGGGTTAATTTTACGGCCTCTAGTAAAGCGGCTAATCCCTCGTCTTGCTGCTTATGATCACGATATCTTCAGGCAGGATCGTTATTCGGCGTTGCCGTCTGTTGCATCTTTATATTCATCTTGAATGCGCTCTGCCGGGGTACGGTCCTGCAATTCGCGCGCTGCATCGTCAACTCCGTCGTCCAGATTTTCAATGGCATCGTTTATATGCTCGCCGGCGGTGCGCTCGTCAGGGGCGTTTAGAATGGCTAACGCACCAATGGTTAATACGATTGCTACGAGGGCGGCTATAATCATATTTTTGCTGTTATTCTTGCTCATGATCTTTATCTCTTCTTTGTTACTAAGTGTTTATTACCTCTACTGACGTTTAACATTAAAAAAAGTTCCGGAAGCAGCCATTAGGGCAATAAAAAAGGCCACAGTGAATGTGACCTTTTCCATGAATATATTTACTATGATTAGCGACGAATGCCCAGACTTGCAATAAGGTCCTGGTAACGCTTTTCATTCTTTTTCTTAAGGTAATCCAACAGTTTACGACGTTTGGCAACCATGGCCAACAGACCGCGGCGTGAGTGCAGGTCTTTTTTGTGTGTCTGCATGTGCTCGGACAACTCATTAATTCTTGTGGTCAGAATAGCAACCTGCACTTCAGGTGATCCTGTATCATCTTTCTTAGTGGCGTATTTTTTGATGACTTCTTGTTTTGCTTTACCTTGTAGCGACATCTTTTAGTTCCTTTTATCATTGGTTAAAAACGCGGAACGGGTGAATAGCAGGACCTTCAATTTCAACCAGTGCAACAGCGGTGCCGTTATACATGGCAACTACAGGGTCATTTGCGGATGTTTTTGGTAAACGGGCAAAATCACCTTTTGAAACGAAGGACAGGCTTTGTCCATTCCTTAATTTTGCAACCTCTGTTTCCTTAAGAGGCAAAGCCGGGATATCGTCCAGCGGCGCCTGCAAAGGCTGCAAAATCTCTTTAAGGGCGGCACTATGATCCATATTTTCCAATATTTCAAGTGAAATCGCGCTTTGTAGTGTAAAATAACCGACAGATTCACGCCTTAAGGCGATAATATGGCCGTAAGTACCAAGTTTTTCGGCTATGTCGCGGGCTAAAGATCGAACATAGGTGCCTTTACCGCAATTTACGCGAAAGTCCGCTGCATCCCTACGAGCCTCTAATAGCTCCAGTTGATTAATTACGACTTGTCGTGATTTCATCTCAATGTCTGCGCCACTTCTGGCCAAATCATAGGCGCGCTGACCATCAATTTTAATGGCTGAATATTTGGGCGGTATTTGTGTGATTTCTCCGGTGAAATCCGGTAGTGCCTTTAAGATGTCTTGTTCTTTTGGACGATTGGGGCTGGTTTTTATTATGTTGCCTTCCGTATCGTCCGTGTCGGTGGCTTCGCCCCATTTAATGGTAAATGCATATGTTTTGGCGGCATCCTGAATAAAGGGGATCACTTTTGTCGCCTCACCCAGGGCAATGGGAAGAATGCCGCTAGCCAAAGGATCGAGAGTTCCCGCATGACCGGCCTTTTGCGCATCAAGAAATTTTCGTACTCTTGATAAAGCCTTCGTCGAACCAATCCCAACAGGTTTGTCTAGATTGATCCAACCTGAAACAGGTTGCCCTTTTTTACGCCGTCCCATAGATGGGCCTCTTATTCATTCTTGTCGTTTTCGTCTGCATCAGAACGATTGCGTTCACTTTTAACTTCATTCAAAAGTGTATTGATACGCTGCACTTCATCAAAAGTATGGTCGACTTTAAATGACAAACGCGGCGTAAACTTCATATTAGATTGCCGGTTAATTTCTTTTTGAAAGGTCCGGGCCTCGTCATTTAGCGCAGGTAGAATGGTATCAATGTTGGCTCCGCCAAGTGTCATGACATAGGCCGTAGCATTTTTCAAGTCAGGTGAGACACGAACTTCACTAACGGTAACTTGTGAGGCATCCAATAAGTCTCTGTGCGAAAAATGCCCGCGCAGCATCGTTTGAGCAATTATTTGTTTTAACTGCTCTCCAACACGCAGTTGCCTTTGCGTTGGCTCTTTTGATGAAGTTTTACGTTTCATATATACCTGTAAGAGAGTAGGGCTTAATCGACTGTACGGGCTTCTTCAATGACTTCGTAACATTCAATGACATCGTCAACACGCAAGTCTTCATAGTTTTCAAAAGCCATACCACATTCTGTACCTTCTTTTACTTCTTTCACTTCGTCTTTAAAGCGCTTAAGCGTTTTCAGCATGCCCTCATGAATAACAACATTGTCGCGAAGCAAGCGAACCTTGTTACCACGGCGTACGGCGCCTTCTTCGACCATACAACCGGCAATTTTACCAACTTTAGAAATGTTGAAGACCTGCAGTATTTTTGCTTGCCCAATATATTCTTCACGGATTGTCGGCGATAACATACCACTCAAGATTGATTTGGCATCATCAATGACATCGTAAATGACGTTGTAGTAACGAATATCCACATCATCGCGTGTGGCCATGTCACGGGCCTGTGCTCCGGCGCGAACATTAAAGCCTATAATCAAAGCTCCAGATGCCTTTGCCAATGTAACGTCAGATTCGATAATTCCGCCAACGCCTGAATGTATGACGTGGACATCAATATCAGGAGTTTCTTCTACCATTTTGGCTAAAGATCCTGCTATGGCCTCAACCGAGCCATGAACGTCAGCTTTAATAATAACGGGAAGTTTCGTAACCTCACCGATTTCACGTTGAAGAACAAGGTCTTCAATTGTTGTACGGTTTTTCACATTTTTGGCGGCAATGGCCTCGCGTTTTTTACGCTGACGATATTCGCTGATTTCACGGGCGCGGCTTTCATCACCAACGACAATCAAGCTGTCGCCAGCCTGCGGCGATGCATTAAGGCCAATGACCTCAACCGGCATACCCGGGATGGCGGCCTCGATATTTTTGCCGCGGTCATTAATCAGTGCCTTAACTTTACCCATTTCAGAGCCGGCAACAAACACATCACCAATCTTAAGAGTTCCATTCTGGATCAGGGCCGTTGCAACAGAACCGCGGCCGCGTTCCAATTTAGATTCAACAACATAACCCTGCGCAGGGCGGTCTGGGTTTGCTTTTAATTCTAAAATCTCTGCCTGGATTAAAATGGCTTCTTCCAGTTTATCCAGATTCTTTTGCTGCTTTGCAGAGATCTCGACACATTGGACGTCACCACTCATTTCTTCGACAACAACTTCATATTGCAGGAGATCTGTTTTTATCTTCTGTGGATTTGCCTCAGGCTTATCAATTTTATTGATGGCAATGATGATAGGGACCTCTGCCGCCTTGGCATGGTTAATAGCCTCGATAGTTTGCGGCATGATTGAATCATCGGCGGCGACAACGATAACGACAATATCTGTTACGTTGGCACCGCGTGCACGCATTTCTGTAAACGCCGCGTGACCAGGGGTGTCAAGGAATGTGATTTTGTCGCCAGAATTCATTGTTACCTGATAGGCACCAATATGTTGCGTAATTCCGCCAGCTTCGCCCGCGGCAACATCGGTTGAACGCAGCGCATCCAGCAATGATGTTTTACCATGGTCAACATGTCCCATGATCGTAACAACAGGGGGGCGGCTGATTAGATCTTCGGGCTTATCTTCTTCACCTTCCATGCCGATTTCAATATCGGCTTCGGTTACACGTTTTACCTTGTGGCCAAACTCGTCAATGATAAGCTCGGCCGTGTCTGCATCGATTGTTTGGTTGATTGTGGCCATTACGCCTAATTTCATTAGAGCCTTAACCACATCGCCGCCAGGTTCTGCCATGCGGTTGGCTAATTCCTGTACAGTAATCGCCTCAGGCAAAATGACCTCACGGATGATTTTCTTGGTCTCCATGGGCCCGTTTTTTGCGGCCATGCGTGCTTTTTCACGGGCGCGTTTTTGGGCAGCCAAAGAAGGGCCACGGTCGCGTTCGAAGTCATTGTTGATCGCTTGTGTAACCGTGATACGACTTCTGCGCCGATCATCCGCGGGACGGGGTTTTGGTGGCGCCTTGGCTTCTGCTTTTTTCAGGCGATCACGATAACTTTCAGATGTAGTGTCTGCGGAATCATTGTTAAATGTTCTTTCCTTGCGGTTATGAATCGGGGGGGCTGATGCTTTTGCGGCTTCTGCTTTAGCGCGCTCTTCCTCTTCGATGCGCTGTAGCTCTTCAAGCTCTTTTTTGCGCAGATCATCTTTGCTCGGCGCTTCTTCTTTTTCTTCTTTTTTTACAATTGTTGTATCCTGGCGCTTGGGTAAAGAGCTTTTTCTTTCACCTTCTTCCATGGATTTTTGCAAGGCCTCAATACGTGCCTGACGTTCTGCGTTGGTAAGCGTCGCAAGCTCATCCGAACCGCTAGTGCCTGGAGCGTCCGCTTGTTGTGACTGTTGTTGCGGGGCTGCGCGTTTTGATCGGCGGACCTCCACGGCTATGCCGCTGCGTCCACTAGTGGGGGGCGCTTTGGGGGCGGTACCACCTTTTAAGCTGAGCGTACCACCCAGGCTAAGAGTTTTCTTGCCAGTCTCTTCTTTTTTGTCTTCGGTTTTATCGTTCGATGTATCTTTGTTTTTTGCTTCAGTCATACCTTTATCCATTCGTACCTAGATATACACTAGTTACGCTTTATCGTAAAATCCTCTTTTGAAATTAATATGTGCATTCGTAGCCCGAAAGTCTAACCCGACTAACAGTTTACAAAACGAGGAAAAGAATAAAGGCAAAGATGTACCGCTTGCTGCACGTGTTTTGCCGTGCAACATATTAATTAAAAAGACATGTCTTTCATCAGTGCGGTACAAAATAATTTACTCTTCCTCGTGCGGGCGCAGAACAACATTGTTCTACGATGCCGCTTCTTGCTTGGGTTGAACATTATCCGTATCAGCGGATTCTGCGTTGTCAGCATCATTCGCCGCGGCATCTTCGTCCGCAAACCAGTGCGCACGGGCATCCATGATAACGTCATTGGCCTCCTTGACGGTCATGACGCCTTCGCCCAATAACTCAACCAATTCATCACCAGCCAGATCAGCAAGATCATCACGTGTTTTGATGCCTTGCTCACCCAGTTTCAGGATTTGATCGGGGCTTAAACCTTCAAACGTAACCAGGTCCTCGGCTAATCCTAATTCATTTTGTTTTTCATTAAGTTCAGCTGCCTTGTTTTCAAGATAGGTTTTCGCACGGTTCTGCAATTCTACTGAAATCTCTTCTTCAAAGCCTTCAATATAATTAAGCTCTTCAATCGGCGTCTCAGCAATTTCTTCAATTTTGGTAAACCCTTCAGCGACAAGAAGATGGGCGATGACTTCATCAACATCCAAAGCAGTTATAAACAAGGTCGAACGTGTCTTGAACTCTTCTGCGCGGCGTTCAGATTCTTCTGCCTCTGTCATGATATCAATGTCCCAGCCCGATAGCATTGACGCAAGGCGCACATTTTGACCGCGGCGGCCAATTGCCAGAGATAGTTGGTCTTCGGCAACGACGACGTCCATGCGCTTGGCATCTTCATCCAAAACAACCTTTGACACAACCGCCGGGGACAGGGCGCTTACGATAAAGGACGCGATATCTTCTGTCCAAGGCACAATGTCAATTTTCTCACCGCCCAGCTCGTTCACAACGGCCTGTACGCGTGAACCACGCATGCCGACGCAAGCGCCGACCGGGTCAATCGATCCATCAGATGACTGAACGGCAATTTTCGCACGGCTGCCGGGGTCGCGGGCAACGGCCTTGATCTCAATGACGCCGTCGTAAATTTCGGGTACTTCTTGTGTAAAAAGTTTTGCCATGAAATCAGGGTGTGAACGTGACAAGAAGATTTGCGGGCCGCGCGTTTCCTGACGCACATCATAAATAATGGCTCGGACGCGGTCCCCGTTTTTCAAATGTTCGCGCGGCAGACTTTCGTCACGGCGAAGAAGGGCTTCCGCACGTCCCTGAATGTCAATGGTTGCATTACCAAATTCAACACGCTTTACAAGGCCGTTAACCACTTCACCAACTCTATCCTTGAACTCAAGATATTGACGGTCACGTTCGGCCTCGCGAACTTTCTGCATGATGACCTGTTTCGCAGTCTGTGCGGCAATTCGGCCAAAATCCAATGGCGGTAAGTCATCAATGAAAAATTCGCCAATTTCAGCGTCTGGTTTGATGCGTTTGGCTTGCTCGAGTGTTAATTGAGCCATCTCATTCTCAATTTCAGCATCATCAGGTACAACCTCACGGTAACGTTTAAGTTCAATATTGCCGTTTTTACGATCAATATGGGCACGAATATCGTGGTCGTGGCCGTATTTCGAACGTCCGGCCTTTTGGATCGCTTCTTCCATCGCCTCAAGGACGATGTCGCGATCGATATTTTTTTCTCTTGCAACGGTGTCTGCTACCTGAATGAGTTCCATTTTTTCTTTCCTTTTTACAAATTAGCAGTTGCTTTAATTAAATCATCAGTCATAACCAGTTTGGCCTTGGCCAGCGTGTTGAGCGGTATCTCCACTTCACCTTCATCGGTCATTATCAAGATGGTGTTGTTTTCCATTTCTTTTATAACGCCGCGAAATTTACGTTGTCCGTTTTCTGCCGGCGTATCGGTTTCCAGTTTGGCTTCAAAGCCTTTATATTTTTCAAAATGTTCCGGCTGTATTAGAAAGCGATCAATGCCGGGGGAGCTAACCTCAAGGCGGTAGGCGCTTTTGATAGGGTCTTCAACTTCCATTATGGCAGACACAGCGCGGCTGATTTTTGCGCAATCATCAACGCCAAGGCGTCCCGTTGCAGGATCTTCGGCCATAATCTGTACGATTGTGGCGCCGTCCTGACCGGTTAATTTCACGCAGTATAATGAAAAGCCCAAATCTTCAATGACCGGTGCGACAATATCTGAAATTTTACGCTCTAATGGTTGCTGTTTCATATGTTTTAATAACGTCTAATTGCTGGCTAAAACCCAATAAAAAAGGCGGGTCTTTTTAGACCCACCCATTTTAAAATCGGGATGTTGAATAGATATATAGTCTGGTTTTCTTACGATTGCAAGTTATTTCTAGTCACAATGCGCAGAAAGAAATTGTTCTTTGTTAAAATCAAGTTTGCGCTCTGGAGGGCGCTGGTCATTAATTTCTTGATAAGTTTCGGCTACGTCTTTAGCAGCGTCACATTCTGTGTCTCTGTTGTATAAATAAATGCCTGCGGCGACAGTGATCGCGGCAGAGATAGCAAATATTTCCTTAACACTGCTTAAAATAGGGTCGGAACTTGAGCTAGAGCCACCACCTAAGGGGGGACAACTTCGCGGTGCCATAATATTTCTCCTAACAAGTTGTTATGGCCTTACTTAATATGGCAAGCGGTAATATGTCAAGTTTTATTGAAAAACAGATAAACCATTTGCTTTGCACCTTTGGCGCCTTTTACTTCGTAAGCCGTTGTCACCCAGTCATTAGGGGGACTCTGCCAGTCTTTCGCGGATTTGGCCAGCCATTTGAAATCTTTATGGCGCGCCGCATGTGTAACCATCCAGTCGGCGAGATAGGGGACATCGGTACTCATGATCAATTTACCACCCGGTTTGAGAATGCGGGAAAATACATCCAGATTGGCCGGGTTTACAATGCGGCGTTTGTGATGGCGCTTTTTGTGCCATGGGTCGGGGTTCAGGATATAAATACCGTCCAGTGATCCATCGCCCAGGGAATTTGCCAGCATCATGGCATCATCCATATGCACGCGGACATTCTGTCGGTCTAAATCCTGTATATCTTTTAGAAAAGACGCCATACCGTTTATATAGGGCTCGGCACCCAGCCAGGCATAATCGGGATGGCGGCGCATAAGGGCGCTTAAATGTTCGCCTGAACCAAAGCCGATTTCAAACCAGCATTGTTTATAGTCGCAATCAAAGAGCGAAGAGGGGGATAAGTTCCCGTCTTCCTTTAAAAGGTCTTCCGGCACAGATAAAGAGGGCAGAAGCTGCATAGCCTCTGCCCTTGATTTATTAAGCGGACGACTTTGGCGCCGGCCGTATACGCGTTTTTCCTTATGCTTATCCAAGAATTTGCTGCAAATCGTTAATAAGGTCCGTTTTCTCCCATGAAAACCCGCCGTCTGCATCCGGGGTACGGCCAAAATGCCCATAGGCGGCTGTACGTTCGTATACAGGGCGATGCAGGTTCAGGTGGTCACGAATTCCGCGTGGGCTAAGGTCAACAAGTTTTTGTAACGCCTTGATGATTTCGCCCTCGGGAACGGTACCCGTTCCGTGTGTGTTAACATAGAAGCCAAGTGGTTTGGATACGCCAATTGCATAAGCAAGCTGAATTGTACATCCTTCTGCATAGCCTGCGGCCACAACATTTTTAGCAAGGTACCGCGCAGCGTATGCCGCCGAGCGGTCAACTTTTGTTGGGTCTTTACCAGAAAACGCACCGCCGCCATGTGGAGCAGCGCCGCCATAGGTGTCGACGATAATCTTACGGCCTGTTAAACCGCAATCGCCAACAGGGCCGCCAATGACAAAGCGGCCAGTCGGGTTGATGTATATTTCTTCCTCAGGTGGCATCCAGCCTTCCGGCAACACTTGTTCGATGTATGGGCGAACCATTTCTTTGATGTCTTCCTGAGACAAGCCGTCTGTGTGTTGGGTTGAAACAACAACAGAAGTGGCACGAACAGGTTTATCGTCTTTATATTCTAACGTCACCTGAGATTTGGAATCGGGTTCAATTTTACCTTTTAGGGGGCCGTTTTTACGGGCGTCGGCTAAAAGGCGAAGAATCTCGTGTGAGAAATGTATGGGGGCGGGCATAAGTACATCGGTTTCGCGTGTCGCATAACCAAACATAATTCCCTGATCACCGGCGCCTTCCTCTTTATCGATGCCAGTACCTTTGTCAACGCCCTGGGCAATGTCAACAGATTGCTTGTGCAGAAGAACTTCAACATCTGCGGTTTTCCAGTGAAAGCCTTCTTGCTCATAACCAATATCTTTAATGGCCTCACGTGCCACGCGCTCAATATCATCTTTTGTGATGCTGTCCGGGCCACGCGTTTCGCCAGCAATAACAACTTTGTCTGTTGTCACCAAAGTTTCGCAGGCCACACGTGAGTAAGCGTCTTGTTTGAAATATAAATCGACTACGGCGTCAGAAATGCGGTCGCAAACTTTATCGGGGTGACCTTCCGAGACAGATTCACTGGTAAATATATAATCTTTTAAATCATGTTGTGCGTTCAAAGCGGTATCTTGTTCTTTCACGGCTGCTTGCCCTTGTAATTGTGACATAATTGTTAGCTCTCTCTTATGCGGTAAAAATATTGGCATGGCTCAAGGCGCAAGCCGTAGACTGACAATAACTACAGTTTTTACAGTATTCAAGGGGGATTTGCCCAATATCAACAAACGGGTGAGGTTATTCTTCTGTTTTTGATATGGTTTTCATGAGGCGTAAAATATCTTGCCGGGCATTTTTGTCGGTAATGTTATAGTAGGCACGCACCAGCTTAATGGTTTCTTTGCGTTGCATAATGTCTTCGTTTTCCTCGTCGCCAAAACTGTCTTGCGCATTATCGGATAAACCAAGATTGGCACCGTGTGGGTCAAGGTTTTTATCCATTTCATCAAAGAAGTAGTCAACGGGAACACCAAGAATTTTGCTGAATTGGAACAATTTACTAGAACTAACTCTATTAGCGCCGCGTTCATATTTTTGAATTTGCTGGAATGTTACACCAACTTGCTCGGCTAGCTTTTCCTGACTAAGCCCCAATAGGGAACGTCTAATTCTTAGTCTTTTACCCACATGCTTATCTACGGGCTCAGCGCTTCCTTTTTTCTTTATGTTTTGTTTTGTCATGTTTAGCTCTACTCTTTAATCCTCTACGGACACAAAAATAATTTATTTCATTTATGTTGGACAATTGCTTACTGCATATTTGCATGTGTACGCAACTAACCTAAGGTATACTCTTTCGAAAACATGCAATTTTTTAAGTAGAAAACCATACCTTTGGGCGTGGAGGACATGTATTCTCAAGACATTGTACGGTATATTATGCTGTTTAGATTTAATAATGCGCAAATGTTTTCCTTTATGCGGTGGTTTTATTTGAATTCTTTTATATTAGTTTCAAAAAGATTCGTTTTTACCACGTATCGACCGAAACCATCTATTATTGCAGAATACCCGGTGTTGGCAACTCTTATAACCGGAGTGTTTTCTTCAATAGCCCGGTATCTGGCTTTCATTAAATGCTGCTCTGGGCCTGCACTGTGGCCGTACCATGCGTCATTTGTTACGTTGACAATATAATCCGGTTTATTCTGAACCTCTACCACTTGGCCCGGAAATAGTATTTCATAGCAGACTAAAGGGCCAATTTTTTTATCATCGGGCATAACAAGTGTTTGCCTGCCTTTACCAGCACGAAAGCCTGAAAACTGTGTCACTGTCTGCAATGGAATCCATTGTTGAAATGGAATGTATTCACCAAAGGGAACAAGGTGGCTTTTGTCGTAGCGTGCAATAATTTCGGCATTTTTATCTATGATAACAATACTATTTGAATAGGAGTTATCATTTTGATTTTTAAGCAAAATTCCAGTTATTAAATAAACGTTGTCTTTGTATGTTCTTAACATATTTCGTAACATGTCATGCATGTGTTCTGTGCCAATGTGGTGATAGCTGATTGCCGTTTCCGGCCATACAATCCATGTTGTTTGGGGGGAGAGTTTTTCTTTACGCAAGTCTGATTGTGCGTCATTGTTGGCTGAGAGAGCCAATAAATGCTCATAATTTTGAAGCATTTTATCGCGTTTCCATTTGTCAGCCTGTTGAATATTTGGCTGTATCAGGCGTATGGTCAAATTATTCTCCGCCAGCATTGGCGGCGCATTTTTTAATCTGTCTGCGCCGTATATATGGAGGGCTCCAAATGTTGCCATGAAAATAAGCGCGGAGATGAGTCGCATTTTTATTGAGACACCTGGTGAGAAAGTCACCCCCGCTAAAGCCCCCCATGAAATTGTAATAAATGTTAAACCATAAACGTTCATTACGCTTAGAATTTGCAGGATTTCAATTTGCCCCCCCCATGCATAGCCATATAGATTCCATGGGAATCCTGTGAATACGTATCCTCTAAGAACTTCCATTGTGCCAAGCAGCATAATAAAGGATATTAAGCTGTGGATAACATTATTTGACGTTAATTTTCGTGAGAAATAGCAGGCAATTGCAGTAAAGAACGCTAAAAGACATGGTAGACCGGATACTGCAAGTGAATAAGCCCATATAAAATCATTACCCTCAACAAGTAGGGCATTTCCGATCCAATTTAAGCTGATTAGAAAATAAGAAAAACCAAACGCCCAACCTATCCAAAAGGCGTGATAGGGCTTTTTTGCGCGTTTTTGTAATATAAACAGGAGCCCAAGCCCTGTTATAAGTGTGTACCAATGATTTCCTGGAGCCATGGCAAATGCGCTGAGGGCGCCAGCCAAGGCTGCGAAAATTAGTCTCGCCCATACTGTGTCTATTAATAAGGAAGCGTAGCTTTTTATCGTATTCATTGCACGCAATGTTTAAAGGGATTATCCGGGCGTATCAATGGCTGGAATGTTTTTTATTTTAATACGATTTACGCGTCTTGGGTCTGCCTCCATAATTTCAAGCACCATACCAGAGGCATGGGTGAGGACTTCGCCGCGGACGGGGACGCGTCCGGCCATATAAAATGCAAGGCCGCCTAAGGTGTCGTTCTCTTCGCGCTCTTCTTCGCTAAGGATCTTGCCGAATTCATTTTCAAATTCATCAATATCATATCGTGCATCCGCAATAAGCGTCATGTCATCAATTTTTATAATGCTTGGTTGCACGTCTAAATCATGTTCGTCTTCCAGGTGTCCAACGATTTCCTCAATGATGTCGCCAATGGTAACCAGTCCGTCTATGCCGCCAAATTCATCAATGACCATGGCCATATGTTTTTTTGTATGACGCATTTCCACCAGAAGGTCCAAGATATTCATGGAAGGGGCAACAATAGGGACCTCCCTTATTAACTCAGACATAATAAGCGGCTGACCTTTTGACAGGGCCGATAATATATCTTTGATATGAATAGTTCCAAGCACGTCGTCCAGCTTTTCTTTATAAACTGGCAAGCGGCTGTATTGGATACTTGAAAATTGGGCCAGCAAATCCTGTTCATTTAACGACGAATCAATGGCCACGATGTCCGCGCGGGGAATCATGGCGTCAACAACCGGCGTATCGCGCAGTTTTAATACATTGGCGATTAACGTTTTTTCATGATAGGAGGCTGGGTTGTCCTCATCCGTATCATTGTCTTCAATATACTCTTCTATAGTTTCACGGAGAGTAGAATCAGACTTGGGTTTAAACCCGTTCCTTATCCACGCCAACAAGCCATGCTTATCGTCCTGCATTGCAGGGGCCGGTGACCTGGATGATATATCTTTAGCGGCTGTGCTTGCGGAATCCTTGTTGCCTCCCACAGCGGGGCTACTCGGAGGCTCTTCTTTTTCGTCTGACATTTTAAACATGATCTTTGGTAAATATTATCTCATATAACTATAATGTTTGATAGGGATTTTTAATTCCCATGTCACTTAAAATTTTTATCTCCAGGGCCTCCATTGTCTCTGCCTCTGATTGGTTTTCGTGGTCGTAGCCCAATAAATGTAGAATACTATGAATAACCATATGGATGAAATGGTCTTGCAGCGTTTTGTTCTGTTCTATGGCTTCCCGTTCAATTGTTTCTAACGCAACCACAACATCACCGAGCATTATTATTGGCTCAGTTGTATGTTCTAAGTCTTTGTCATTGTTAAGCTGTGGAAATGACAGGACATTTGTCGGCGAATTTTTTCCGCGGTAATCATTGTTAAGCTGTTGTATATGATGATCATTAGTTAATGTTACGCTTAGCTCTATTTCTTTTGCTTCGGCGAGATAGTTCCCGTGTTTAAAAACCTGATCGGTGCACATGGCAATGAGGCTCTCATAGTCAGGAAGCATCTCTGTCCAGCGGTCGTCTTCCAATAATATATCGTGAGTGATTTCAGGCAAGTTACGCATAGCAAATTTTATTCACGTCTTTCGCGGGCGTTATTATCATATGCATCAATTATCTTTCCAACCAAGTGGTGCCTTACAACGTCTTTGTTATTAAAATACATAAACTTAATGTCATTGATGCCCTCTAAGGTGTCTTGTGCGTCCCTTAACCCTGATTTGACACCGCGCGGTAAATCACTTTGCGTAATATCCCCTGTTATTACCATGCGGGAGGCTTCCCCCATTCGGGTTAAAAACATTTTCATTTGTCCACATGTCGCGTTTTGTGCTTCGTCAAGCACAACAAAGGCGTTGGATAATGTACGGCCGCGCATGAAAGCAAGTGGCGCAATTTCAATTTCGCCCGTTTCCATTTTCTTCATCATGTAATCCCAATGCAGCGTGTCGTGCAAAGCATCATATATGGGGCGTAAATAAGGATCGACTTTTTCTTTCATGTCTCCTGGTAAGAAACCCAGGTTTTCTCCGGCTTCCACTGCCGGGCGACAGAAAACCAGCCGCTCTACTTTGCCTTCAACAAACATTTGCACACCAGCCGCAACAGCAAGATATGTTTTCCCGGTTCCGGCAGGGCCAATGCCAAATACCATCTCATTGTTTTGAATTAAATTTATATATTTTGATTGATTGGGTGTGCGCGGGGCAATTGTTCTTTTTTTTGTTTTTATGACGCTTTTTCCACTATTTTCGCTTTTGTGAGCATTCCGTTCTACTTTTGAATGATCTTTTTCATTAAAAAAGCGTAAGGCGGCATCAATTTCTGCCGTGCCGATTTGCTGGTTGTCTTCCAGTTTGTCCCACAATGTTTTTAACACATAATGCGCAGTCTTAATGGCGTTTTGATCGCCGGAAAAGCTCAGCTTACCGCCGCGATCCGCGATATCAATTCCCAGTTTTTTTTCTAAGTAAGATAAATGCGAGTTATGTTCGCCAAATAACAAGGGGATTAAAGAGTTATTTTCAAATTCCAGAACAGGTTGTGTGCTCAAAAAAAATCTTTCCTTCGTTAACTACACTTTCGATTATATCATAAATATAGTTCAAAAAGCATGAAGGAAAGATAACTTTCTTTATGTGGGATGGTTTATCTATGCTGGGCCGATATCCGGGCCGTTATTGTCATGGTTACCTTGACGTTCCGCCAACATTTCCAGTATTTCATGTTTGTCCATACGGTTCAGTAATGTACGAATGAGGCAATCTGCCATCGGGTCTCTTTTTGCCGCTGCAAAATGCGCGCTCAGCATCCCGGCAATTCTTTCCGGTGTGAACTCTTCTGCTTTCATACGCGCGGCAAGTCCCGGTGGAATATCATCGCCTCGTTCTGCCATGATTTTCATCTCTGGGTGACGTTTCACATCGTCGGCGTTATATTTGATGACGCTTGTATAAGTGTATGCTGGATCAGAAAAAACTTTTACGAAATCACGAAATGCGGAGACACCTTTTCTGATATGTTGAGCGTCATCACCGCTAAAGATTACCTTTGATCCAGTGTGGTGCAAACGTTTCTTGGTGTTTAGCAAATTTTCGTAGCTTGCTTTATGGGCTTCATCAACAATCAAAACAGTATTGCGAAGGTTTTCGCCGCTTAACTTACCCAACGACCGCAGCTCAATGACGTTTTGATAGAGCAGAGATTCCAGGATTTTTTTGCCATCCTGAAAATTTCCTTGTCCTAAATGCCCTTCAAATGCACTAAGGTACTGGCTGACATGGTCATGCATTTTCTCATTTGTATTTCCGGGGACAAAGCCAATATCTTCACCGCCTTCATCAACGGGGGCCGTTAAGATAATGCGGCGGCAGCCTCCCTCACGCAGAAAGCCTAATACTTCGCGGGCGGTGATGTCCGTTTTGCCCGATCCTGCTGGGCCTTGCAGGATCAGAGTGTCTTTTTTGTTAAATTCTTTGCGGAAATGGCTTTGACCATCGGTTAGTGTCCAGATTTCATTTTCGCGTTCATCGAACATTAATTCATTATCTGAGATATATTCGGTTAAGGCTATGTCACGTACATTGACATGTGGTGGTTGAATCTGCTGTGAATTTTGATTGCTTGCTTGACGGGGCGCTTTATTGCTTTGTTCCTGAGCTTTCATTTCTTTCTGCTCTTCTCGTTGTTTATCTCTTTGAACGCGTGCGTTTTTGCTATTCCGCTCTTGTTTATTTTGATGTGCCATCTATGTCTCTCCCTGTTTGAGCCATGGGGTTTATATTTATTATTCGGCTGCGGATATTTTTTCTGATGTTACGATATCGCCGCTTAGGGATTTGTCATATCCTGTTTTTATGTTTATGTCAATAATTTTACCGATTAGTCTTTCATTGGCTTGGGTGTGTATGGACTGGAAGTAGGGTGTTTTACCAATTAATTGGCCGTCTTTTTTTCCTTTGCGCTCCATCAAAACCGGCATGACAAGGCCTTCGCATTTTTTATTAAATTCAAGTTGTTGCTCGTTTAATAACGCTTGCAGTCTTGCCAGACGCTCAGATGCAACGTCGGGGCGGACCAGATTCTGCATGTTGGCCGCTGGCGTGCCTGGACGTGCACTAAAAATAAAAGAGTAGCAGGAAGCGTAATTTACCTGACGTACCATATCCATAGTGTCCTCAAAATCCTGGTCGCTTTCGCCAGGAAAGCCGACGATGAAATCGGATGAGAAGGCTAAATCAGGGCGCGCTTTGCGAAGGTCTTCGATCACTTTGAAGTATAAATCGCGGCCATGTTTACGGTTCATCGCCTTTAAGATTTTATCAGAGCCACTTTGGACCGGCAGATGCAAGAACGGCATAAGTTTCTTTTCGGTCCCATGTGCTTCGATGAGGTCTTCGTCCATGTCTCGTGGATGCGATGTTGTGTATCTTATGCGCTCAAGCCCATCAATTTTTGCCATTTCTTTAATGAGCTTACCAAGCCCCCAGATGCTGCCGTCGCTGGCTTCTCCATGAAAGGCGTTCACATTCTGGCCAAGGAGGGTGATTTCAAGAGCTCCGGCATCAACCAATCTTTTTGCTTCATCTATGAGACCCTCAACGTTACGCGAATATTCACCCCCGCGTGTATAAGGGACAACGCAGAAAGTGCAGAATTTATCGCAGCCCTCCTGGATCGAAAGAAAGGCGCTGGCCCCTTGATTAACATGTTCCTCTGGTAAGAAATCAAACTTTGATATGGCAGGAAATTCGGTGTTAACCAAGCGCTGCGTACCGAATGCGCCAAGCGTTTTTGCAATCATTTCTGGTAATTCATGATAGGTTTGAGGGCCGAACACCATATCGACATAAGGCGCGCGCTCCATGATAAAATCACCTTCCGCTTGCGCCACGCAACCAGCGACGGCCATTAACATGCGGCCGCCATTTTTTTCTTTGTCCTCTTTGTGTTCTTTCAAGCGACCAAGCTCGGAAAAAACCTTGTCCGTTGCTTTTTCACGTATATGGCATGTATTGAGAATAACCATGTCGGCATCAATTGGGCTGTCGACGGTTTTGTAGCCAAATGGCGACAGAATATCGGCCATGCGATTGGAATCGTACACATTCATTTGGCACCCCCATGTCTTGATGAAGAGTTTCTTATCTTTTTGTGCGCTAATCGTTTCCTGCATGGGTAATCCTTGCTTGTCTTTAATTGTTTGGTCTATGTTAGAAGTTATCCGCATATATGCAAAAATTCTAAGGAAAAGCAAGAATTATGGCGACAAAAACAATACTGGCCCTAACGCCCGGGCATCCGGGGCAGCTGGAAGCATTGGACAAAGACTATACAATATTAAGGCTTTGGAAAGAACGGGATGCAGAGCAAGCTATAAAAGAGAATGCGAGTAATATAGTTGCCCTGACAACGTATTTGGCGCCGGTACGAGCAAATCTTATGGATGCATTGCCAAATCTTGAAATTATTGCAGGTGGTGCAGTGGGGTTTGATCATATTGATATACAAGCCGCGCAGGACCGCCAAATAATTGTAACAAACACGCCTGACGTCTTAACAGACGATACGGCAGATCTTGGCATAACATTGATGTTGACCCTTATGCGGCGTGTCGTGGAAGGGGATGCCTTTATCCGCGCTGGCTTATGGACGAAAACCGGTTTTCCTTTGGGGCACTCTTTACGGGGTAAAACTCTCGGTATAGTCGGAATGGGCGCCATTGGTTCGGCCTTGGCGGAGCGGGCAAATGCCTTTGGCATGCACATAGTATATTATGGCCCTCGTAAAAAAGATGTGCCATATCCTTATTTTGATGATTTGGCCTCTATGGCCGCTAAGTGTGATGTTCTGGCCTTAACATGTCCAGGCGGTCAAGGCACTAAACACTTAATTGATTATAATGTTCTTGGGCATTTGGGGCAAAAGGGCTATTTGATTAATATAGCGCGCGGCTCAGTTGTAAAGCAAGATGATCTGCTTGTTGCCCTAAGCAATAAAATTATTGCCGGGGCGGCGCTGGATGTCTATGAAAATGAGCCCAATGTGCCGGATGCATTTTTTGTAATGGACAATGTTGTTTTGACGCCTCATATTGGCTCTGCTACATATGAAACCAGGACGAGAATGGGGGCGATGGTTGTAGAGAATATTCGCGCTTGTCTCAACGGCAAAGCTGTGCCCAATCCTGTAACACTTGAACATATAAATTAGGCCATACTATGAAAAAATTAATGTTTGTTTTACTGCTTTTTATTTTTATGCCGCAATCCGTGCAGGCCGCTTCTTGTTATCGCGCCAAGGAAGCTGAAGCCGAGCAGGGGATTAAAATTTTAAGTGAACTAATGGTGATTGGGTTAAATTGCCAACATATGGCAAGCGCTAACGGTAAAAATTTGTATGTAGCCTATAATGAATTTACACGCCGAAATGCCAATTTGTTTGGTGGATATGAAGAGATTTTGATGAATTACTTCCGTAAAAATGGACGTAATGCCGATGCTTCTATTCATAAACTACGTACCGATTTCGCCAATAAAATATCAAAAGACGCCGCAGATATGCGTCCTGATATTTTCTGTGCGCGTTATTCCCCCCGTATAATTCAGGCCCAAGCGATGTCGCGTGATGATATCCGCAAATGGGCCGCAACGATTTATCCATCGCACCCGGTATCAAAACCTCTTTGTGATCAATAGGTTACTGCTTTATTTGCTTGGGGGTAATTCTTTTTTAGATGGTTTTATCTCTTTTGAAGATGTTCTGTGATCTTTATGATTATTACCAAAATAATTATAGGGAGATCAAGCGTGAGCTACTTTCAGGGAATTGATAAAGTAATAGATGAAGCCTTTCAGCCAATAGCCGAAATGGCTTCGGGTATAGTGTTTTATTCTGTGCCATTGATGGATGGAGCTGGTGATGTTCTGATTGAAGTCAAGTTGATATTAATATGGCTTGTTGCTGCGGCTCTGTTTTTCACCTTTTACCTGAATTTTATTAATCTTCGTTATTTTAAATTGGCAATTGATATCGTTAGAGGAAAATTTTCCAAACAAAGCGATGATGGTCAGGTTAGTAGTTTTCAGGCGCTTGCTGCTTCACTCTCAGGGACTGTTGGGCTTGGTAATATTGCGGGCGTTGCCGTCGCCGTGTCTGTTGGTGGCCCAGGTGCCATGGTCTGGATGATCTTGATGGGCTTATTCGGTATGTCAACGAAATTTGCCGAGGCTGCACTTGGTGTTAAATACCGCCACCACCCGGATCCGGATAATCCAGAATCTATTTCCGGCGGTCCCATGTATTACCTGCGTGATGCCTTTGCCAACCGCAATATGCCGCGCCTTGGTGCCGTTTTTGCCGCTATGTTTGCTGTCTGCTGTATCGGCGGTGCCGTGGGCGGGGGCAATATGTTTCAGGCCAATCAGGCCTATCAACAAGTTGTTAATGTCACGGGCGGCGCCGAGAGCTTTTTCGCCGATAAGGGGTGGTTGTTTGGCGTCGGGCTATCCATTTTGGTTGGCGTTGTTATTCTGGGCGGCATTCAGTCTATCGGTAATGTTGCCTCTAGGCTGGTTCCTGTAATGGGTGCTGTGTATATGCTGGCAGGCTTTACAGTTCTGATTATATTTTATGAAAGCATTCCATCTGCCCTGACAACAATCTGGGACAGTGCATTTAGCATGCAAGCAGGGCTTGGTGCATTTTTGGGGGGGATTTTAAATGGCGTGCAGCGCGCCGCCTTTTCTAACGAGGCGGGTCTCGGTTCCGCTGCAATTGTACATAGTACTGCCAAAACCGATAATCATATCTCGCAAGGACTGGTTGCCATGCTTGGGCCCTTTATAGATACCGTTGTTATTTGTACAATGACGGCGCTGGTTATTACTGTAACCGGTGTTTACGCCACCATTCCCGATGGGGTGGACGTGCAGGGTGTGTCGTTGACGTCGGAGGCCTTTGGCGCCGGTGTATCCTGGTTTCCTTACGTTTTGGCTCTTACAGTTTTTCTTTTTGCCTATTCCACCATCATTACATGGTCATATTACGGCGAAAAGGCATTTACGTTTCTTTGTGGAGAAAACCGGATTCTCCGCTATGCGTACAAAACTCTATTTTGCCTGTTTATTATTATTGGTTCATCCACAGAGTTATCCTCAATAATCAGTTTTACCGATGCGATGATATTGTCTTTAGGCATACCTAACATTGTGGGGCTGTATATGCTCGCGCCAGAATTGAAAGCCGACCTGAAAGACTATATTGCCAAGATGAAGGGGCAATAAATTTATCCACATCCAGAGTGTAACTGTGAGGGGGCTTCTATGAAGCCCTTTCATTTTTATCCACCATATGCTGTGGAAATGTGGATAACTCTTCGTTGATTTGTGCTTTTTTACGTGTATTTATCATCTTCTTCAATGATACCTTAAGGAGCTTTTTAGCATGGATGATCACACCCCGAACGCGCGCGATGAATCTTTGGATAACAGTGAGAGCCAGACACATTCCGATGCAACCGGGGTGGCTGGATTGCGCGCTACGAAGCCATCTTCGGATGAGGATCTTCTGGGGCTTGATAAGCCCTCCAAAAAGGTTGGAGATTTACGGGCGACCCGTGTTGAAGAGTTGCGTGAAAAAGCATCCTCGTTAAAAAATGTATCCAGCAGTTTAGGGGGGTTAAAAATTACATCTGCTCAGGCGGTTGATACATTGGAGCAGTCGCCGTCTTTTGGCAATGATAATACGGATGAGGAAGAGTCTGTATTGATGTTACAACCCACCAACGATGCCCAAGTTTCTGCTCAGCTGTCCCTCCGGAACAAGATCACATACGCTACAGCAATGCTTGTAACATGGGCATGGTTTGTATTCTGTGTTTCCTATATTTGGGGTGCCAGTGCCGATATTTCTTTAACGCCGCAATCTCTAGGCTCACTCATCGCAGGCGTGTTTGCGCCACCTGCGATGTTATGGCTGATTCTGGCCAATGTAAACCGGCAGGCTGATGTTCAGGTATACGCGGCGTCTTTACGAAAAGAATTGCAGTCTATGTTGTTTCCGTCAGAGGAAAATGCAAGTGTTATCAATAAGGATATTGAGCGCCTTTGTCGTCAGGCGGCGGAAGTCTCGGCAGCCTCTAAGGCCGTACTGAAATCTTTACAGCGTGCCCGTCAAGGCCTTCGTGTTGAAATCCGTGATTTCTCTGGCGTTTCTAAAAAGGCTGAGTTTCATATTGATCGCCTGGCAGAATCTCTTCATGACAGAACATCTAAACTTGAATCTTTGACACAGGAGATTGAAGACCGAACCGCGGGGATTGATGAAAAAACCCGTGCAGGTGCAGAGGCTTGGGATCAGGCAACCCTAACAGTTCTGGAGCGTACATCTGAAATGGAGGCCGCGCTAACCAAGGGGGCTGATTTACTGCTTAATACTGCCGATAAGGCCCATAATAAGACAAAAATTATTGAGGGACAGCTCGAAGCCAATAATAAAACACTGGAGGAGGCTGTAGAGCGCGCCGCTGGCAAGCTGGAAAGTTTAAATTCAAATATTGAAGTTCATCATCAGGGGATGGAAGACGCTATTGAGAAAATGACTGCACAAACGGAAGGTTTGAGTGAGCTTTTGCGTAGGCAAGTTGAAGATTTAACCGATATAACGCAAAATGCGCTTGATACAATGGGCAGCTCAGAGGCGCTCATTAAATCAAGTCGTGAAGAACTTGACAAGGCTGGGGATAATCTGGCTTATCAGGCCGAACGTATTAGTGATGTTGTTCAAACGTCTGTTGATGGTCTTGATAAAGCTGTTGATAACATTGTGGATCAATCAGCACGCATAGAGGAACGCATTGATGAAAAAGTCGAAAAAGTGCGTTTGGCTATATCAGGTATTGGTCAGGAAGCCGGTGTCATTGAAGATGCTGGCAATGCTGCTGCACATAAACTAGGGGAAGCGCTATCACTCGCTTTATCAGGGTCAGAACAAATTAGTGCCGCCGTACGCCGCGCCGTTGACTCTCTGAGTAACGCGACGAGTGAGGCAAAAGAACAGGCTGAACAGATCGTGGATAGTGCAGCTATGCGTATTGCCGAACTTGAAGAAAGCAATGCGGTTAATATGGATAACTTAAGAGATGTAGTCTCACTGTTGGAAGAGAGCCGCACAAAAATTGAAGGTACCGGTACTTTGACTCGGTCCTATATGGAAGATTTATCAGAAGCTATTGATAAACATGGGGAAAATTTAAGTCTTTCAACACGTACACTTGAGGAGCGTGTAGAAAAAATACGCAGCGCTCTGGCAGAACCTTTGCAGGACATCAGTAAAGCCGTTGCGGACGCTGACGGCAGACACGAGCAGATCGAAACCACCTTGCGTCGCCGCGTAACTGATTTAAATGCGGCCACCGAGAAGGCCGTCAACAGTGCGGAAAGTATTCGCGGGGTTTTACGAGGGCAGGCGCAGGAGATTGCGACCTTATCCGGTCAAATCGCAGGAAACACACGCACTATTAACGAGCAGGTCAGCCAGCAGAAAGAAACCCTTTCTGGCCAAGTGCGTGAGTCTTTAGAGAATATTGAGCAGGTCAGTGCGGCCCTTGAAAAGCAATCGAAAAGTCTTGAGGTGATATCGGGTAAGGCGCTGGATGGTATGTCTGGTTTCACAGAAACTATTCAGGCGCGTGCAGCCGATATTACAGAGTTTACAACGCAAGCCTTCAAAGATTTACAGGGAATAGATCAATCTTTGGACGGTAAGATCATGTTATTAAAGCGCCAAGCGGATAGTGCGATGGAATCCGTCGTCGGCGTTAAAGAAGCCTTGGAGAATTCTGCTTCTGACATCGAGCCAGTATATTTACGGGCCATTGAACAGGCGGAAGATGCGCATATGCGGTTTGAACGTCTGAAGGCTGGTTTCGAAACGTCAACGGATAGTAATTTGTCAAGGTTACAACAGATTGGGGTTGTTTTTGATGAACGTTTGGTACAGCTGCGTCAAGGTGCAGATAGCGCCTCGGATGTATTACGCTCTTCCAGTGATCACCTTAAAGAACGTGTGGAAGATATTGAAAATGCAGCGAAATCGGCTCATGATAAAATGCATAATATATCGGATTCTCTGAGTGATCAGGCCACCGATATTCACCTTTTAACGGATCAGGCGATCTTGAAGGTTGAAGGTGTACAAAAAGTAATTAATGAGCAATTTCATGAGCTTTCGGCATCTGTTGGTCAGGCTGTTGCACAAATTCAGGATGTTGGAAATGAATTTGTACGTCAGGCCTCTAGCGTTGGCGATGCGGCTGATGGGGCATCAAATGATATTGAGATTGCTGGTGAACGTACTCGCGCAGAAGTTATGCGTTATCGTAAAGAAGCGGAAAATGTATTGGATCATACCGAAGGTTTGATTACGTGTATGAAGGAAGAGGCTGATAAGTTATTGGCACAAAGTGAGGATGCGCTTCTTGGACTACGTAAGGCGGGCGATAGCTTTGCCGTTCGTGCTCGCGAAGTTGCAGAGCAAATGAAATCTTCTTTACATACCTCTGAGGCGTATGGTCAGGAATTGAGATCCCAGGCTGCGCAAATTGCCAATGCCTCTTCAGATACGGCAGAAAAACTAAGTAAGTCGGTTTCCATTCTTACGCACCGCGTAGGGGATATGGAGAAAGCTGCAAATGACGTTAGCGTAAAGATTGAACGCTCGCGCCGCGGCCTTTCAGAGGAATCTGAGCGCTTGGTAATGGTCTCCGCAGAAACGCTCGAAAGTATAAATAGAGCTGCCTCTACATTTGCAAAGCAATCAGAGTCGTTGTTTAAGGCCTCTGAAGATGCAAAATCATTTGCTGAAAAAATTGCGACTATGCAGGTACGCTCGCAAAGAGATGCCTTTATGACGTCAGCCAAGTTTGTGGTTGAAAGTCTGCACTCGCTCTCAGTTGATCTGACGCGGATGATGCGTGGAGAAATTTCCGATAAGACCTGGAAAGCATTTCAAAAAGGCGATGTATCTGCCTTTACTCGTAAGCTGGTTCAATTGGGTGATGAAATTCCGCTGGATCAAGCGCGTGAGAAATTCAGCAAAGATAGTGAATTCCGCACCTATGTGCAGCGTTATATTCGTCAGTTTGAAGAGTTGTATGAGCAAGCAACGGCAAATGACCATGGGGCGCTGCTTACATCCACTTTTGCATCCAGCGAAATTGGCAAACTGTACCAATTATTATGTGCTATTTCTGCCAGGGAGACAAAATTTGCCGATGGCTTGTTAAAAGCCTCTTAACTTTTTCAATGGTAAAAGAAAGATTGATAAATATCTGAAAGCAGATAAGATTTTTATCTGGAAGTAAGGTTAACCATGAAGAGGGTTTGACAGTGACCACAAAATTTTGTCAGGGAATATCGGACATATCAGATAGTTACAGTGGTTTTATTATTGACCAATGGGGCGTCTTGCATGATGGCGAAAAGGTTTTTGACGGTGTTGTTGAGTGCTTAAAAGAACTTAAGTCGCGTAATAAATTTATAATAATTTTATCAAACTCAGGCAAAACGGCGGATGCCAACAAAGAACGCTTGAAGAAGATGGGTATTGGTCCCAGCCTGTATGATGTAATAATGACATCGGGCGAGATGACATTTCAGGGACTTAAGGCCCAAGATGACGGGGTTTTTAAAAACCTTGGCAAAAAATGCTACCTAATTTCCCGTGGCGGGGATACGTCTATTGTTGATGGCATTGATATCCAGCTGGTCGAAGACATTAACGATGCAGAATTTTTAATTATCAGCGGTTCTGATGCTCCCGAAAAAACGATAGGCGATTACGAGCCTGTATTGCGTAAAGCAGCACAGAAACGTCTGAAAGCGTTGTGTGCGAACCCGGATAGTCAGGCCATTACCGCCATGGGCGCGGTGATGGGGCCGGGTACAATTGCCCAGCGTTATAAAGATTTTGGCGGTGTTGTCCATTATATCGGAAAGCCGCATCAGCCAATTTTTCAACATTGTTTAAAAATTTTGCAGCAAAAAGATATCTTTCCCGGCCAGACTGTCATGATTGGCGATTCTATGGCACATGATATCGCCGGTGGTGCAATGGCAAATATTGATACCTGTTTGGTAAAAATTGGCCTTCATAATGCCGCGTTTAAGAATATTAAGGATCGGGCCGAGTTAACCAAGGCGCTTAATTTGTTGGCTGGGCGCTTTAACAATCTGCACCCCAATTATATGGTCAATAAATTGGTTTGGGGTAATCCATTGCCTGATAGAAAACACCGTAAACGCGCGGCGCGCCGTTAATCAGGCATTATCTACGGCTTCTTTTATAGAAATCTTCAACCACTTCTAAAGGCAGAAGAACATCCATTGCTGCGTAGATATCGGGCAATGCTTTTAGTGCGGCTTCCTCGCCAAGCGCAATGAGCTCCTCAGCTTTTTCAAATTCTAAGAGGCCAATATGGCCGATTTCCGGCTTTATGTGTACGTCTGGTGGGTCTCCGGCCAAACGTGACCGGGTTAGGCGGTCCTGCATGATATTCAGGGCTGATACCATGACCCCGAATAGGCTGGGGTTGTTTTCCTCGCGGCGGAACAGTCTTTTTCCAAGTCCGGATCTTTTAATGAGCCCCTGTTGTTCCGAAGGGACGTCATTTTCATCGAACATATCAAATCCGGCAATCTTTTGGTATTTTTTGTCCGGGTCAGACGCTTTACCTATAAGATCAGCATTCAAATCTACGGCGATAGTCATGCGAGCGCCCAAGGCCTGACACGGCGAGACCGGGACAGGGTTTACCAATGCTCCGTCAACTAAAAAGCGGTGGTTGTATTCAACAGGCGGAAAAACACCTGGTAAAGCAAAAGAAGAACGCATCGCATCAGTCAACGGGCCTTTGCGAAGCCAGATTTCATGGCCTGTTTTTAAATCTGCCGCTAATGTTACGAACGGGTGGGGTAGGTCTTCAATCATAATGCCAGAGAAGTGCTCGTCCATTAGTTTGATAAGCCGGTTTCCCCCGATAAGTCCTGCACTACGAACGCGGAAATCTAGATAAGAAAATATATTTAAACGATTTAGGGACTTTGCCCATGTTTCCAGTTCGTCAAGTTTGCCTGCCAGATAGCTTCCGCCAACGACGGCCCCGATAGAGCTTCCGGTGACGATGGAAGGGGCGATACCATGTTTTTGCAGAACTTTTATAACGCCTATATGCGCAAATCCTTTTGCAAGTCCACTGCCTAGTGCAAGGCCAACACCCTTGATTCCTTGGTCCGGCATTGCACCGGGTATTTCTTCATCCATGATTTATTTTACGTTTACTCTGTCATTGTTTATTGTTCTCGTTTATTTTATCACAAAATTATAATCAATCGTAAGAATGAAACTGCTGCAATGCCGCAAGAAACAAACATTATGGACCCTATTAATTCGAAACCAGAAACCGTGCAATTGGTAAAGCGTCTTATACGTGAGTATTTGCGCCCATATGCCGGATTGCTTGCTTTGGCGTTTTTATTCATGATGATTGCGGCCGCGATGAACGCGTCTGTTGCGCTCTTAATTAAGCCTATATTAGACGGTGTTTTAAATGTCGAAAGTGAAGGGCAGATGGTTTGGACTGTTGCCGGGCTTGTTATTGTCACGTTTTTGTTTCGTGGAACAACAACTTATGCGCACACAGTTTTAATGAATAAGATCAGCCAATCGATTGTGGCCGACATACAGCATCATTTGTTTGGTAAATTTATGGACATGGATTTATCGTTCTTTCATGACAACCCGAGCGGTCAGCTAATCTCACGCGTTATTAATGATGTTAATGTTATGCGTACAGCTGTTTCAGATGCCATGACGGGCCTTGGGAAAAGTTTTTTAACGCTTTTATTTTTGATCGGTGTAATGGTCTATCAGGATTGGCAGCTTTCAATTGCGGCTTTTGTTATTATGCCTTTTGCCGTAGCGTTTGTTGCATGGATTGGGCGGCGTTTGCGCAAGGTTTCAGGTTCTATTCAGGATGAAATGGCAGGGCTTTCTGATATGCTTTCACAAATTTTCCAGGGTATACGTCAGGTAAAGGCTTACGGTATGGAAGATTATGAGCAAAAACGTGCCGGTAAAGCCATTGATAAGGTTTGCTCTTTAAATATGAAGTCTGTGCGTATTGGCAATCTCTCGACGCCGGTTAATGAAATACTGGTCGGTATCATTATGGCAGGGATTATCGGCTATGGGGGAACGCAAGTATCAAGTGGTGAGATGACCGGGGGAGAACTAGGCTCTTTCCTTGCGGCGTTTGTCATGGCATATGAGCCCATGAAAAGGCTGGCTCAGCTAAATAATAAGCTGCAGACAGGTTTGGGTGCGGCCGAAAGAGTTTTTGCCCTAATGGATCGTGATATCACAATATTTGATGTGGCCACCCCTTATACCCTTAACGAAAATAAGCCTAATATAGTTTTTAATAATGTTGAGTTTCAATATGAAGGAACTGACGTAAAGGCTTTAAATAAAATAAGTTTTATCGCGGAGAGTGGTAAAGTTTTGGCGCTGGTTGGTCCTTCCGGAGGTGGTAAAAGTACGGTGATAAATTTAATTCCTCGTTTTTATGATACGCAGTCCGGTACGGTTGAAATTAATGGCCATAATTTGAAAGAGGTCAGTCTAAACTCTTTACGGAGGCATATTGCCCTGGTGTCTCAGGATATCACAATATTTGATGATACGGTTTCTAATAATATTCGCTACAGCAAGCCCGATGCCACGCAGGAAGAAATTGAAGAAGCTGCACGCATGGCGTACGCACATGATTTCATCTCTAATATGTCAGATGGTTACGATACAATGTTAGGGGAGGACGGCGTTCGCCTCTCTGGCGGACAAAAGCAACGTATCTCAATTGCGCGCGCTGTGTTGCGTGATGCGCCTATATTGCTGCTTGATGAGGCGACATCTGCCCTGGATAATGAATCTGAGCAAGCGGTGCAGAAGGCTTTGGAAGAGCTGCAGCATGGCCGTACGACTATTGTTATTGCACATAGGCTTTCAACAGTACAAAACGCAGATAAGATAGTTGTTCTGGATAAGGGGGAGATTGTAGAGCAGGGAAGCCATGTGGAATTATTGAAGGCCAACGGGATGTACGCAAAGATGTATCACGCAGGGTTGAATTAATGACGATAAAGAAAAACTTTTGGCATAGAAACGTCCGCTTTTTTTGCCTTTTACTGTTACTGTATACCGTCGCCCTTGGCTATATGGTGATAAAACAACGCGATTTTATGTATTTCCCCGCCGGGGAGCGCCCGGAAGAAGCGATTATTGCGTCTGGGGCTGATAACATATCCGTGATGACGGCTGATGGTTTGAAACTGAATGGTCTGTACTGGCCCTCAGAAAACACGGGAATGCCAGTAATTATTTTTTTTCACGGTAACGTTCAGGATTATGATTTTTTTCTAAGCCGCGCTAGAGAGTTTTCCGATGCCGGGTATGGATTTTTATTGGCCGAATACAGAGGTTATGGTGGTAACCCCGGTAAACCAAGCGAAGAGGGGCTGTATTATGATGCGAGAGCGTATATCAATGCCCTGAGCAAAAAGTTCGGCACACCAGTGTCAAATATGGTTTTTATTGGATATTCTCTTGGTACTGGTGTCGCTGTTCAGATGGCCCTGGAATATAAAGATGTTGCCGGCTTGGTATTGCAAGGGGCTTATATTGCCACATCGGATGTTGCAAAAATGAAATACTGGATGTTTCCTGTTGATTTTGTAATGCAGGATCAGTATCGCAGCATCGATAAAATTGCCGATGTGAAGGCGCCCTTGCTCATGATTCACGGCGCCCGTGATACGACTATACCGATAAAATTTGCGGAAGACTTATACAGCGCTGCGAAGCGGTCGAAATTATTCATTCGCCTGGAACATGCTGGTCACAATGATATTTATGATCATGACGCCTTCGCACACACTGATAAATTCATCAAGACCTTATTGGGGCAAGCCGGGTCCCCATAGGGCGCACACGACATTGTCGTCATCGGGGCTATTGTCATCGTTTTTAACGCCATCACAATTATCCTGCTTCGCTACGGTAGTTTTATCGGTAGCGGTGCCGGTGCCGGTGCCGGGGGGATCTGATGGGGCAATATTGGAATTCGCCGCAGATTGGCTTGCCAGATACTCGTCACGGTGCTGTATCAGTTTTTTGATGTGGCGCCTTGGGTCAACTGAATATTCGCTTGTATCAATATTATCAAAATGCAGTTTATTCAGGTGTATATCAATTTCAATGGATTTGCGGAGAAATTCGTCTGTAATACCGGATTGTGGCCCGCCATTGTCTTGCAGTTCAATCTTATCAATCAGCCCCATTCTTATTGCCATATATGGGTTTTTATACACATCGTCTGTCATATGCTGTTTAATAAGTTTACGCGTTTCTTCGTTTTTGTAATCCAATCCCATGAAGTGGGCATAATGGCTTTCAATAATCTCACGTGTTTCGCTCAATGATTTTGCATGGTTTTGAAGCTCATCATCGTTTGCCCCTTTTAATGGCTTAGATGGTTGGTGTGTCATATCCCGCGCATTGGGGAGCATCGTACGATGACCGGGGCTTCCTGCGCTAAGAAGGAAAGACCCCATTGAGGCCGCCATACCATATGCTTTTGTTTTAACGGTAATTCCCTGGCTCATGAGGTCGCGCATCGTATCAAAAACCGCCAGCCCATCATAAACGGAGCCGCCATTGGAATTGATCCAGAATGTAATCGGCTCTTTACCAAGGCTTGCTAAAGCTCGCATCTGTATGATTATGGAATGCGCGCTATCCCGTGTAACGGGACCATGTAAAAATATTTCGCGGTTTTTTAATGCGCTGACGGTTGGATTGGATGCTGCTGTTTTGCTGTTTGTTTGGTCAGCGTCTGAAGCTGTATTTTCAGCGTTTGCCTGCTTAAACGCGGTATCAAGATGGCTGTAATCTTCCATTTTTACATGTCCCTGTTGTATATAATTATTATTTTTATATTTTAAATTAAAAACTAATGTATTATTTTTTCTTTATCAAGATGCATTGTACATTATCTTTATTCGCGTATTATTCATCTTATAATAATTAGGAGTATTTTTTATGCCTTGTCATTCCGCTAAGCTGGAAAACGTTCTGGTTGTTGAACCCGACACCCCGGTTGAGAAGGTGTTGAGTGCCATGACCAAGAAAAAGGCGCGGATTGCATCTGTCGTAGATGAGGCTGGCTCTCTTTTGGGGTACTTGACCATGAAAGTGCTGCTGAAAAACTTATTGCCAGTATCCCTAACCATGCAAGGTGCTGGTCGTAGCGCAGATGTCGTCGTTGGGGCTGCGCCGGGAATTGCCAAACGTTTGCGTAAAGTTAAGCCCATAGCGGTCCATAATATAATGGAGCGAACGATACATTCTGTTTCACCCAATACTCCAACGTGGGAAGGGGTGCAAATGTTGGTTGAATATGGAGGGCCAATATTTATACTTGAAGAAGGAGAGGGCGGCTATGTTGGCGTTATGGATGAAACCTCTATAATTGCTGAATTGGAACGCATTCAAAATGAAAACGGAGAATAGAAAAACATGGCTGGATTGCGCATAAAAGATATGAATATATCGGTTTTTAGGATTCTATCATTGTGTCTAGTTGTTACAGCAGTGATTGTTGTTGCGCAGGCTAACCGCCTCGCATACGCAGAAGAATCTTTCCCCATAGAAAGAAATTTTGGCGGAGACTTTTCACGCAACATCCTGTTGAAAACGGCAGATGGGCGTCGATATAATTTCGATGTTGAACTGGCGCTTACGCCTAAAGAGCAACAAAAGGGCTTGATGTTTCGTGAGGAAATGCCCGAAATGCACGGTATGCTGTTTGTTTTTGGATCTGAATTTACACGGTCTTTTTGGATGAAGAATACGCTTATACCGCTTGATATTATCTTTATTGAAAGGGATGGACGCATACAGCATGTTCATTCTATGGCCAAGCCTTTGGATGAAAGCGCTGTATCATCGGGGGCGCCGTCATATGCCGTGCTCGAAATAAATGGCGGTTTGGCGAATAAGCTGGATATAAAGCCAGGGGATTATATCTATCATGAAGCGTTCCGTAATAGGAATTTGGAATAATTTTTTTCTAAAATACTTGCGTAATGAAAATGCTATGTGTATATGTATCATCCTGTGAGTTCGGAGTGTAGCGCAGCCTGGTAGCGCAACTGCTTTGGGAGCAGTGGGTCGGGAGTTCGAATCTCTCCACTCCGACCATTCTCACAGTCCTTTGCACTCATTTTTTGTATTTTCGAGCACTTTAATCAGGATTAATGCGTAATGGGTGCGAAATATTATGATATTGATGAAGAGTGGCGCGAGCTGGCTATACGGGCGCAGGCAGGTGATAGGCAGGCCTATAGTTCATTGCTCAAAGCTATAGCAGATTTCGTTAAAAATTATTTGATTCCACGTTTGGCAAATCCAGATTGGGCCGATGATATTACGCAAGACGTACTGCTTTCTGTTCATAAATCTTTGAAAACGTATAGTGCTAAACGGCCATTTAAGCCCTGGCTGATGGCCATTGTGAATTTTAGGAAAACGGATTATTTACGTAAGCATTACAGCGGGCGCTACAACATGCATGTTGAGTTGAGCGACCTGAATTTAAAGGCCGAGCATGTAACCAATATGGAGTATGTGGGCGAATTAAAGGATATTGAGACTATTTTAGGTAAGTTAAAGGGCAAGCACAGAGTGATATTTGAAAAAATGCGTATATACGGTTATACGGCACAAGAAGTGGCGGATGAGCTTGGAATGGGGGTGTCGGCTGTGAAGGTATCAGTGCACCGGTCTCAAAAGAAGCTGGAAGAACATAATTAATAAATGGGTAAATAAAATGCGTGATGATGGTTTACATGAGGTGATTGATAACCTGACATTGGATTTGAAACCAGTGCAGGCTCCAATCCATCCGGCGCTTAAGGCTTTGTTTTGGCTGTTTATTGTCGTTGCTTATATATTTTGTGTTTTACAGTGGATGGGGGTGCGCAGCGATGTAAATGAGCGCTTAGCGGATTCTCAATTTTTGTACGAAATTATTACGGTGGGCTTGATAGGTTTTAGTGCAGCTTGCGCGTCGGTATGGTTAAGTATTCCTGATTTGCGCGGTAATGGCTGGATTGTTGTAGTACCCATTGTTTTGGGGGTGAATTTCCTGTTGTGGCTTTCATTAATGGGGTCTGACGATTTAATAGCGTTAGATCACGCCCATTGGAATCACTGTTTTGAAGATGGCCTGTTTATGGCTGGTATTCCGGCGCTGGTAATTGCGCTTGTTTCAATGCGCGGTAATACGACGCATCCTTATAAAATGGCTGCTATGAATACTATTGCCGGGGCGTCAGCGGCAACAATCGGGCTGCGTTTTTCTTGCGGTATAGATTCAATGGATCACGCTGTTTTGTATCATGTTTTGCCCTTCGTTATTCTAGGTACAATGCTAGGTTTTTTTGCCCGTAAGATATATCGTTGGTGAGCGTGTTTTTCACTTGGAATTTTATCTTGTTTACCTTAGCTTAATACAAAACAAGTTATGAAAGAGCTATGATTAAAGCAAAAATTTATAAGCCGTCGAAATCTGCCATGCAATCTGGCCGCGCAAAAACGGGGCAGTGGCTATTGGAATACGAAAGGCGCGCCCCTCTGGGGCCGGAATCTCTTATGGGGTGGACGGCCTCTGCCGACACGCTCAATCAGGTGCGTCTTAAGTTTGATACGCTCGAAGATGCTATCGCCCGTGCAGAAAAAGAAGGGTTTGAGTTTACTGTGCAGAAGCCACAAGAGCGAAAAGTCAAACCCCGCAATTATTCTGACAACTTTGTGTATGAGGATAGAGCGAGATAAAGTCTTGCATATTTAAAGACTTGATATTGCCTATGGATATAGGGCATATAATTCGTGTATGATTAATCGCAGTATATCTGGTCCCGTAGCTCAACTGGATAGAGCAACGCACTTCTAATGCGTAGGTTGCAGGTTCGAGTCCTGCCGGGATCGCCATAATTTCAGTTATCCCCCCGTAATTAGATGCTATCTACTAAATATGGACATAAAAAAAGGTCCGGAGGACCTTGTTGGTATCTCCGGACAAACGGCGGTAATAGAGGGTGTGTACATTCTTTATATGATACCTGTTTTTGATTTGCAAGAAAAAAGCATCATATTTGTGTAAAATTTTATCAAAACCGAAACTAAAAGCGTTATCTCAGTATAAGTGCGCAAGTTTTATTTTGATCTTTTTGTCGATTACTTTTGCGGAATAAATAATTTAAATAAATGTTGGCTTGTTTACGCTTAATGTTGTTTTTTATATTTGTATATATAGGTTTTATTGTAAAAGGGCTTAATTAAATCTACTTATCTCGCATAAATTATACGATCCAATAAAAATGTACATAAAAAAAGGTCCGGAGGACCTTGTTGGTATCTCCGGACAAACGGCGGTAATAGAGGGTGTGTACATTCTTTATATGATACCCGCTTTTGATTTGCAAGAAAAAAGTATCATATTTGTGTAAAATTTTATCAAAACCGAAACTAAAGTGGTTGCAGGCACGATATTGTTTGCTCGCGTAAATAATTATTATATGCAGCCATGTGAATTTTTAGCCTTTCTTAATAATTAAATTTTTATTTATTTATTTTTACTTGGTGTTTATTCTATTTTTACTGTAAACGCGCCTGTCCGTACTCAGCCCACGAGCCATCATAAACGCTTGCATTTTTAGTTCCGATATTGAACAACGCCAGTGCAATGACACAAGCCGTAATACCGCTACCGCATGTCGTGATTATGGGGGTATTTGTTTTTAAGTGTGGATCAAAGATTTGTTTGAGTTCATCGTCAGGTTTTAAACATCCGGTATCTGGATTGACTAGCTGCGATGCAGGAATGTTTATCGAGTTTGCAATGTGCCCAGGTTGCACGCCCTTACGTGGTTCAGGGGTTTCCCCATTAAACCGTGATGGTGGCCGCGCATCCATAATGACTGCGGTTTTATTCTTGCTGGCCGTTTTTACTTGTTCTTTGTCACTTAATAGATGGTGATAGGCAACGGCTTTGAAATTTGTTTTTATAATATCTGTGGTTGGTTGGTCTGTCGTTTCGTAGCCGGCATTAATCCATGCAGGCAGGCCTCCGTCCAGAACGCAGATATTGTTGTGCCCAAAATACCGAAACATCCACCATACCCTGGCCGGCCCCATAATTATTCCGGTTTGCCCGTACACAACAATCATATCACTATTTTTTATGCCAAGGCCGGACACTGCTTGCTCAAATAATTCAACACTTGGAAGCATGTGCGGGAGTGATACATTTGGTGCGCTAATCGCCTCAATATCAAAAAATTGCGCCTGATTTATATGCGAATTGGAGAAATTGGATTGCGGGTCAATATTGCTATCGGGTAACACAAATGTTGCATCAAGCACTTTTAGGCTTTTACTGCTGTGGGGATCTTGCATGATTTCATGCAGTTCAGCAGGCGATATTATACCTTTACCAACTATGTTCAGCGGATCTAATGCATGCATTATAAGCTCCTGCAAATAAGTTACTGGTCCAGAGACGGTTCCTTGCCGGGGTAGGCGCCGGAATATAGATATGGCGTGTTTTCACGGTCTATGTTCCGTCCCAACGTTACGCTTTCAGATATAGACGCTTTTGGGCGGTTGTACAGATCAAAATACACCATTGTATTTTTTAAATCAGAGAGATTTACATCTTTTTTTAGATCAACAACCGTTAGGTTATATTTTTCCGGGGCTTGCATTACGTTCTGTCTGTTTTTTGTAAACATTGCAATTAAGGAATCGTACATATCCAGTTTGCTGGTATAGCCATAACGTGTGTGTGCATGAAATGCGGTAATATATTGCGCCATTTCGGCTTTGTCACTAAAGCCGGCATCCCGTGCCTGTTCCAGACTTAAATTTGTAATATCAAGATCGGGCGTTTCTTCAAGCAAGGTAAACGCTGACATGACCCTTTTCATATTAAAAGTCATGGACTTTGTGACCGTGTGTTCGATCTCGCGGCCAGTTAGAGAACTTCCTGCCATTTCACGGATACGAATTTGTCCTTTTTCTATCGGTTGTTTTAAATCGTCACTGCGGACAATCAGTCCGGTAATTTCTTCCTGCACAATACCCAGTTTACGATTAAGTATGCCCATAAATGTTTTGCGAGACGGTGTGTCTGGAATATGCAATGTTTGTAAATTTGTGTTTACAAAGTTCCCGTCACCTCTAAGGCCTGCAACGGGTGGATTGTCCTCCATTTTAACAATGGCCAAGCGCGTCCGGTCTTTTGGTGGAGCCTTATCGATATCTTGATAAGATTTATTAAAGTAATCGAGTTCGTTTTGGAAATATTGATCTTCTTCTTCCGGCCAAAGTGCAAGTATCTTTGCTTTTGCTGCCAATCGTCTTTCTCCGGTTGTTTCGCCAACCATGACCAAATCGTTGTCTGATTTTTCTAGCGCTTTAGATAATTTTGCAGCATTCATGCCTTTCGGAAGTTCAATTATTGTGAACATAGAGCCAATATCATCGTGCGATAGTGGTGTTTGTGCATGTCCGTCGGGGCAGGTAATCTCGACAATCTTCTGCGGGTCTACATTATATTTAATAAATGGCATGGCATCGCCGCTGACCGGGTCAATACCCAACATGCGATATTGCTCGGGCGTCGGTGGAGGTACGTCTTTGGCTTTTTGGTCTAGATAAGCCAGGTAGCGGGTAAGCACTTTCTCCGCTTCGTCTTTATGATCTGCCATAAATTCCAAGGCGCCGATATCGTCAATGCCACATTGATGCAGCTTTCCAATTTTTAAGTTTTGTAATATCTCATGCGCTTGTATTTTGGCTTTGTCTATCGTTAAAAATGGCTGTTTTTCGGGGTTTATATTCGGGTAGCCGTGCAACATAAACGCGCAGCGGGCTTCATAAAGTTCTTTGTGCTGATACAGGCATTTAATTTTTTCAATGTAATCGTCCTTAGTCGCCAAACCTTCTTCTGTCTCCAGATCGCAGTTTTTAGCCAAGTCGGCGAAATTATTAATAAGCTGCTCTAACTCCCCTGACTCATACATCATCCGCGCAATGCGGCGGACGCTTAGTCCGTCAATGGGTTGCAGGCGGATGTCAATATCGCCGTTTTTCCATTTGTCACTTCGGTCTTTACCAGTTAGGGCGTGATAGGCGTGCCAGTTCATTACCTGGCCGTCGCGGTCAATTATTTCCACGCGCCAACTATTATCATTAAAGCGAAAACTTGGGTCATCGTTGTAGTCGGCCCATAGGGCTTGAAATCTTAATTGTGTAATATAAGCCTGAGCCTGAGCCTGGGTCATCGGTTTTTTAAGCTCTGTCATTTGCGCTTCTTGCGCAAAGATGCGTGAAAGTGATCCATCGTCATTGCCTGAATCATTTTGATCGGTAACTTTTACGGGGGGAATGATAATGGGGGGGCGTTCGTTGGCGCCCCTGTTTTCGCGGTTGTTATAGCCCTTGGTGCCCTCGAACTCACTACGTACTTTTGCCAGTACTTTGTTAAAACGCTCCAGCTCTTGCTCTGCTTCACTTTCGCTGCACCATTCAATTGCGTGGGGGCGAATCAAATTATGTAGCAAATGATCGTTATTGAGCGCAGTGTTCCATTCATTCAGCGCATGTTCATAGACTTCGTTACGCTCATCGATGACGCGTATTTTTCCATTTTGGTCGGCAATTTCAAAATAGTTAGGTTTACCCGTAAAGTTGTCTTTTAATTCATCATCCAGTGGGTTAGGGCGATCCATGAGCGCTTTCATCTGCGGGATCCCCTCTTGATAAACCTCCATTATCGCTTCGCGGAAATTCGCATTTTTACGGATTTTCCCAGCATTTCGTAAGGCCAGATTATATTGCTCTTGTGTGTGCGCCCCTGATTTTAGAGCCTTTTCACCGTCATAGACCTTGGGGGTCTTTTTCGTGTGTGTGATTTCCAGCAAGGAATCGGATTTTCCAAATTTATTAAAAATGTGTGATTTTATAAGTTTCTTAAGTGTTGCTTTGTGCTTGATGTCCAGGATTGAACGTCCTTTATCATCACAAACATTATTCCAGTCGGCATCAACCTTTAACATGATGGCATTGCTTCTGTTGCCATAGCGTTCGTCGGTTTCGATGCAGATACCAAGATGGGATGTTAAGCCATCTTCAAGATTGTAACGTCCAAATGCCAGAAGAGGGCGGTCACGGAATCCATTCCGTTCGGAGGCTGCACCCTTCATTATGAATTGACGGGCATAAGCCGGATCGGCCATAAGTTCAAAATGTTTGGCAATTTCCGGGTTTACATCGCGTGCGCGGTTCTCAGATGCGCTGGTACCGCGAACGTCAGCAATGGTCCCATGTGCTTGATCCGGGTCGTAATCCGACCCGTCGCGAAGGTGAACGCCGCGTTCATGAAACGGGCCTTCATTGCGTGCGTTAGCAGGTATAAAGTCTGATTGTTTAAGTGAGATAACGTTTTTGCCCTTGACCGGATGGTAGCGCGACCCGGGCTTTAAACCATTTTCTCCTTTATCACCCCAAAGAATATGACCAACCATGGCCGGGAATAGATCTTGCCTAAATTTGTGTTCATTCTTTGTGTGTGTTTTATAAATTTCCGGGAAACAGGCCATGTATAATGTAGACCAAATCCACGGATCATCCGCCGTTGTATTGGCATAGCCACGCATTTCTGCGCTGGCATAGGGCTTACGCCACTTTGTTTTTTTGCCATTTTCGTCTTCCTGGATATAGTTCCAGTCTTCGCTGTGATCTGGTACTTGGTATGATATCCGGCGCCCGCCTTCGTGAAGGCGTATGTGCTGTATGTTTCCGTTTTCATCCTCTACAGGGAAAAGACGTACGGTCTCTTCATTGACTTTTTGATGCCCCTTATTGACATATTTTATTTTTTCTTCATCACGGTAGCGTTCCCATGTGTATTCATAGAAACGGTCAAGCGTATGTGCGATTTTACCAGTGAATGTTTTAAAATCCACTGCATCGGGATGGTCTTCCGGGAAGCTGCGCGTAATTAGATTCGAAACAATTGAGTGTAACGAGTCCTTTGGTTGTTTTAAATAATGAACGGGAGCACCGATTTCATTGCCAGCAAGGTCTTCAATCAAAGCGCCGAAGTCATAAATTCCTGGAAATGTCTTGTCCAGATTATATATTTCCGTGTCATACGTGAATTTTATCAGGCTTCCCCGATCACGTAAGTGTTTAATATCTGCCAGCTTTGCGATTTTTTGTTTTGCCATTTACAACCCAAGCCCTTCCAGGAAATTATTAAATCCTTCATTATCTTGTATGTCTCGTTTGGGCATGTTCGGGCCTTTATACCGCTTGTCCTCTTGTGGCTCCTCAATATCAGCGTCGCTTCTGCGCTGCGCTGGCTCGCGTTTCTCGCTATCATGTTCCTCGCGCTCACGGTCCAACGATCCAAAATGGGAGAATATAGTTTTGCCATTATCAGGATCGATATCTTCCCCGGCCATAAGCCCGTCACTAACCACGCCGCCTTCTCCATCAAGGGCTACTGCGCGTTTTGCTAAGGTATATCCGCCATATTGAATGTTCCAAGGGCGCACTTCAGTTGCCAGAATGATTGATGTCAGAGCGCGTCCCATTCTAATGCATGAAACATCCCCGTGATTATCGCCCATGTCAAACGTGAAATAGTGAGAGTTTTTAATCTGTTCACCGGGGGTTTTTATCCCCATATCCCGCAAATCACTAACAAAATCATTAATTGTTTCAAGATCTGCATTGTGGTTGATGGTGACCATTTCCGGCTGTACGATTTTTATGAAGGTCTGGGTGTCCAATTTATGGCCATGGCCAGATGGATATATGGGCATATTCGAAACAATTAAATTGCCTTCCATATCATATTCTGAGTATCCGTTTTGTTGTTCAATAATCGTATATAGCTTATCGACATCAACGGCGTTATATACTTTGAACCCTTCACCATAAGCAGAGTAAATTGGGAAACCCAACTCAGAACCTTTCTTTTCCAGCTCATAACGTTCATTTTCGTTACCTGGAATGGCGCCTTGGGCAAAAGTCCAGAAATAGTCTCCAGCCTTAAGGGGGACGGCGGCTTTACGGTTTTTCTGATTGGCGTTATATATTCCGCGGCCGGTAAAATGTTTAGGCGTTGCGGCTTCTTTTTCCGTTTCAGTACCTTGCGTACCTGTCAGGCCTGTACGTACACGGCCTTTATCGTGCTTGAACATATCCTTATAGGTTTGCGCATCACGGCCAACATAAATCGAGCCTAACAACATTTTCTTGCCAAGTTTTTGTTCGGTTATGTCCTCAAACATTAATTGTGTGGTATAGCGGTGGTTAGATGCCTTGTTCTGTTCAAGTATGTAGAAAAGCACGCTGCGAAGTTCATTTTCGTCGCTATGTTTGTCTATAAGGCTCTTGATATAATCTTCGCGGCTTTCTCGCTTTTTACAATTCTTGTACCCATCGTAAATATCTTCGAAGTTACAATGGCTGTTATCGTAATCTATGTTATGCAATTCTCTATAGGCCCAGTCCATATAAGCCTGAACTTCTTTTGTTTCGCTGATATCAACCAGCTCGGCATTTACTCCGGTTTTGTTCATTATGGTGCCGGCATATTCCAGATTTGCACCAGCCAACGAAAAGTGTGAATTGGTCCGCACGGCAACGCGCAATTCGCGTTCGAAACCAGCATCGGTTGTACTCATCATTGAAACCATGGCCGCTTTGTCGGGGTGTAATGTGTTCTTTATAAGTACTTCATTTTCTTCCGCATCTAATTCGGTACGGGCAAAGCCTGGCTTTCTGTAATTTGTGCCGTCAATTTCCAATATCCAGCTACGCCCGATTACGCTTTCCGGGTCCAGCATTTCTTCCTGAGTAATCTCACCAGCTTCTAACATGCGCTGTTGTTCTTCAAGAATTGCTTCAGGTTTTTGTGATAACCATTCATTATCAACGACGTCTGCGGCGGGAATCGGGCTTTTATGACCTTCGAGAATGTGGCGGCCATAACGGTTGTCGCCCAGTTTCATTGTGGCAAAAGCCATTTTATTCCCATTATAAGCAATAACGCCAAAGCCATTTGTGCGCGCTGTATGCGGAACTGTTCCGGCAGAGTAGGATACACTAAAACAAAGCTCATTCGTGTGTTTGTTGCGAATATGTACCCATCCATTGCCTTTTAATTCGTTGAATTTTGGCCATTTCTCTTTGGCGATATTATTACGCTGGAGATCATATTGCGCGCGGAAGATCTGTTTATTCGTACCGTGGAACGTTTTTCCGCGATATTCCCCTTTATCTGCGCGTTCGTAATACTCTGGGCTGCCAAATAATCCGGCGTCAACATAAACCAGCAAGCCCCCGACGTGGTCGGCGTGATGGTGCGTCAAAAACAGATCATCAAAATGTCCGATGTCTTTTGTGATGTCTGGAATACCCGCGGAATATTCAGAATTTTTTGGCGCAAAACTGAGGCCCAGATCAATCATAAGCCCCTGTTTGTGTACCGTTCCGTCCTTGTCGGTTTTTGTGTGCATATAGGTTGTGTTATCCCCAAGCATATCACCAAAACCTGCAATGCGTTTGACGCTGTCATTCCCAAGTTTTCGAATAATATCAATGCGGGTTTCGCCTTTTGCCGGCGGGGCTATATCATAGGCATAATCATGAACATCGGCTTCAATGCTATGGGTCATATAATGCGGATAATGTCCATTGGTATGATCGTGATTGATGCGGTTTTGTAGTCTTAGGGCTCGCATCTGCTCAAGAGGGTTCTGCACATTTTTTCCAAACAGGTTGGCCGCTTTTAAATGCTGGTCTTTGCCTGCTTGCTCTCCATTATGGGCGCTTCGGAATTCAACGCTGACGACACTTGGTACGCCCTGCGCATCAATGCCCGGAATGCTCGGCCCAACTGGGCTGAGTGAACTGTGAAAAAGTAGCTTAGTCTTTAGCTTTTTACGAATTTGTTCGGCTTTATACAAAACGCCTGAAGGTGTGTGCGTTGCATATCGGGGCTTACCAAGACTTTTTTCATCTGCGGCTGTAAAATCGAGTGTGTTAACACTAGGGTCACCAGCCGCGGCCAGCGCAAAATCGCGACTTGGAAGCGTAATCTTTTTGTTGTCATTCGCGGCTTTTTTATTGAAAACATCCCGGTATTCAAAATCGAAATTACCTTTTTCGTCAATGCCCTCAAATTTTATGGCCAGGTCCTCGCCTATAATATCATCTATATGGTTCTTTAACAGTATGCGCAGGATATTCTTTGGCGAGTATTCGTCTTGATTTCCTATAAAAGGGGGGCGCATCGAATTGTTCAGGTCTTGGATGGCTTGATGAATGTTATTGAGATGTTGGACATTAAAGTCAGGGCCATCGTTCTCAGCATTATAAACACGGAGACCAAGGCAATAGATTTTGTCCGGAACGACATCGCCGTTTTTGTTAATGCGGTTTTCAATTTCAAAAACATGCTGGGTTGTGCGGTTGCCGGTTAATTGCTGGTTGGTGAATTGCATATCCAGCGACAGAATTGCCCCTGTTTTTTTGTCTGTTTTCGCGGTGGTTGCCAAATGCACCAAGCCGCCTGTGGCATAATCAATATCAACTTTTGCCAGGTGGATGTTGGTGTTCTTGTCGGTTCCTGAGCTTTTATCAGCCTGAAGACGTCTATCCAGGCCCAGCATAGCAGCGTGTTCAGTGGCTTTCCAGCCTTGAACTGCATCTATTTCGGTGCCATTTTGCGTTTCAGTTTTACTCATTCTCTGTTCTTTCAAAGCGGTATCGCTTCGTTATTTTATATGCTCTTAAATGTGTAAGGCGGTGTCGACATGTAGCAGATCGTTAGATGGACGTTGTGTCACGCGTTCGCTTCTTTCACCCTTCGCTTCTTTTTGCATCTCGATATAATTTTTGCCAAGGGCCGGGTCTTCAAGCGCCTCCGCAACAACATGACGAATAATTTCAGGTTCTCCCAGAAGGCCGTTGTGGCGGTCACATAGGTAATTATAAAGGCCGTCATTATTATTGTTACCCATCAGGTTTTTGCGATCGTCGCGCATATACGCAACAAGGCTTGGATCAATTTGATGAGCGTTAAAGCGTTCGCGTTCTGGCAAACGATCGACCAAAGCCGGATCTTCAATCATGGCGTGAATTTCGCAAAGCCTTATCAGGCCCAATGTTATTTTCGGGGGGACCATGCGATTGGCTTCATATTCTTTTTGTACAAATCGTGCGATAGGCACAATGGATTCAAACAATGATTCCGGCTCAGGATTTGCGGGAGCTTTGGTTAAATCTTCTGGCAAAGTGTATATTTTTAAATTGGTGCCATGATCACGCTTTAGCATACCAAGCTGTATTTTTACGGCATTAACGCGTTCTTGTACCTGATGTTCGGAGCGTTCCCAGCCAGGGCCAAAGAAGATTTGGTCATCGCGCATTTGTGTGAATTTCGTTTCATTCAGCAATTTCCCGCCGGATGTAAGGCCTCTTGCCCCACCTTTTTTAGCGACCGCTTTGGGGTTATGGTTCATTGTTGTGTATAATTGCGCATCCCCCGGTGTGCCGTGCACGATTTTACCGGGGTGCAGGTTTTCAACGTATTGTATAGCTGCGTTGGCGTATTCTAGCGCTTTTTGTGACAAACTCTCCGAATCTTTACCGGCGGCGCCAAAAATGTTTTTCACACCGTTTACATTTTGTTCCGATGCGGCATCACCAATGCTTCCCATTGCTTTTGGGTCAACACTTACACGGGCTGTGTATGGGAAGTTTTTGGAAGGGTATACCGTTTCTGTTGCCATTAAGGCCGGCACAAGTCCCGCTCTTTCCCGGTCACTGAGCTGTTTAAAGATATGGTCATTAAAACTGATCGTTTCATGTTCAGAAGCAAAAGGATCAAAGTTTTCATTGTAACGGCGCATTGCTGCCTGAGCGGCATCGCTGATGGGAGCACTTTTGATGGCATCTGTTAGGTTCAAATTCGCCTTGGCAATTTCGCGTGCTTCCGCACGAAGTTTAGAAATCGTCTGATCATCCAGCATGTCATTAATTTGATTTTTTATGCTATGGGTGTTTTCTTTGATCTCAAGAGAAATTTTAACCAGGCGTTCAAAATTAGACGGTGATGCACCCGCCAGCTTTTCACTTAAGCGATGGTTTTCTTGTACACGCGCACGAATTTCCTCCAGCCGCGGGTTCCAATGCCCGTTGTTGCGTCCGTTGATACGATTGAAATCATGAACGCTCTCCTGTGTTAATTCCACAAGCTCGTCTTTGCGTAATGATAATTCGGCCCCATCACGTTCGTCCTTATGCGGAAGAACGTGATCAAAAAAGTTCTCAATTTCTGACGCGTTATGTGTGCAAATTTCCAGTTTTTTGCGAAGCCCTGCAGACATGCCATCGGCATAACTCGGCATTTGGCCATAGCCGTCTTTTTTCCATTGTGCGTATTGGTCGTTTAATTGTGACAGTTCTTTGTCCGTTAAAATGGCGACGCAGTATTCTTTTGCGAATGTTTCAACCTGAGTCCGCAGTTTTTGGAACTCTTCCGCATCCCGGTCAACCCATGTTTTCATGGTTGGATGAATATTTTCTGGGAATTTACTCATTCCCGCAGCTTCGCGCGCAGCCGATATTTTGTTTTCTTTGCCCTGAAGGTGATCAAACATATCGTTTAAGCGTAAAAGAACTGTCAAAGATTCCTTCGGGTGTATGCCGCTACCAACCTGATAACGTAAAGTTTCATACATTTTTTTGTAGACATCTATGGTATCTATGTTTTGTCCGTTAATGTCTGTGATGTCCATATCAGCATCCGGCCGTGAAGGGTGTAATCCGGCCTGGATAAGAAGGGCGCGCATAATTTCTTTGTCAGTGGAGCGGGAGAAGGTGAGTGGACCGTCAAATACAAGTGAATCGCAGCTATCAATTTTTATATACCATTTGGCCATAAAATCGACGTCTTCATATCTGAGTCCCCCAGAATAATCCGGGTTTTCCGTCATGTGCTTAACAACCATTTCCCGCACAACAGGCATTAAGGGATGGTGATCGGGGTTATTATCCCATGCTATGGCTCCGCGCATTAAGTTATCGCGAACATTTGGTCCTGTAACTTTTTGGCTCATCAGTGGGCCGCCCATATGACGGCCAAGTTTGTGTGTGGTTTTGATGGTTTTGAGAGGATCGTAGCCTTCAGCCTTATTACGCTCTGCAATCCATTCTGAAGCGTATAAACCGCTGGTGATTGGACAGGCCATATACATTGTTTTGGCGTTGCCATATTTAACGTTGTCGGCAACTGTTTCTATTGTTAAGCGTTGTCGGTTGGATTCGCGCGATTCTCTCTCGGCCTTTGATATCTGGGATGTGTCATAATAGTAATTGTCTTGCTCATCCAACCCAAAGTCATCCGCCCATGGTAATGTAAATGGATGTTCGCGGTTAAAGTAGCCATTTGTAATGACTTCCCAGTCTTTAAGCATAATACATTGTCTCCCCAGTATCTAAACGTGTCATATAATATGCGTTAACGGAGTAAAGCATATTCCCATGTTCTCTAATAGTCGTAACAGCAACTTTTGCTGTATGATCCACATTCTTTTTGAGCGGATATTTACTATCTTTTAATTTTATTAATTGACGAGACCTTACGAAGTATAAGAAAAAATGTAAAGTGGTTTTTACGACAAATACCTAGAAACTGGATTTTAAGCGCCTGTGACAAACCCTTTCACCGGTGCCTTTCTTTTGAAAAAACCATTCAAAACGTATATCATCTAACATATATGGGGCGGGCTTTATATTAACGTCTTTGAAATTGGGTATAGCCTGAATCAGTGCAATTAGCTTGTCACGGTGTAGCATCATTACGTCTTCGTTGCTGTATAGACGTTCTAATTCTGTTGCTATGATTTTGTAGTCTTTCCATGTGATTCCGGCATGGATATTATGTTTTATTTTTTTCATTTTGTACCTATGTGTGCCGATTTTTTATTTTATATCAGCGTGTTAAAGCAATATGCTTTGTGTTTTCATTAATAGGTTTATTGCAAGCAGTTTGTTGCAAAAAGTGAGGCGTCACTAGCATCTTAAATATGCTTGCAACGACCCCACACACGTCTTTTGTATATTATTTTTTGTTTATAAAGCATTAGAATAATATATGCAAGATCGTATTTTTTGAAAATAATTAGGCATCAACGAAAACATGATTATGTGTACTTATCATTATATTACAATGCTCTAGAATTGCATATTTTATAGCATTTGCTTGTATTGCTTTATAAAAACTGTATTGAATTATATTTTATGACTTTGCGGACATAAAAAAATTAGCGCCTGTGCATTTTTTTCTTTTCATTACAGTTAAAAAATGGCAGATAAAGTCTTGCGTACGTGTCTCTGGCCTTCTGTATCTGCAGTCATGGTTTATACGGCGGCGTGAACATTTTAAACCGGGGCGGATCTTGCAAATCCAAACCCTAGATTTGAAAGGGTTTACGTTATGAAACCTCTAGCTACTAACATTTACAATTGCGCTTCTCGTTATAGCCTCGACCATATAGAGGATTCACGTGCTTTTCTTTTCAAAGGATATATGTGGTAACCGATCGGGCTTGTCCAGAGTAACATCTGGTCAGGCCATAAAGTGATCCGCGCGCAGTACTTTTCGCAGGGTGCTTTAATCTATTTATTGAATCTTACATATATTTATTGAATAAGGACTATCCAGATAATGGTTAAAAATGTATCTCCGGGCATCATGCATCCGGTTAGTAATCCTCTGACATATAAGGGGGTGTATTCTTCTTTGCAGAACGCTGTTGAAAAGCTAAGGCCTTCTAAGCCACTATATGTGCTTTACCCGGAGGTTATCGCTGGCAATGCCGCCCGCTTTGCAGAGGCGTTTCCAGGGGAATCTTTATACGCCGTAAAAACCAACCCTGATGAGATAGTGTTGGATGCTGTCTGTTCTGGAGGGATCCAGTCTTTTGATGTGGCCTCAATAGAGGAAATTGCCCGCGTGCGCGCGCGGCACCCGGCGGCAGAAATATATTTCATGCACCCGGTTAAGGCGCCCGAAGATATTCGTACGGCTTATTTTGATTATGGCGTTCGAAATTTTGTTCTGGATTGTAAAGATGAATTATTCAAGATCTTGCGTGAAACAGATCTTGCGCAAGACCTAAATCTATTTATTCGCTTGGCCTTGCCAAAGAACAACAGCGCAATGATTGATTTTTCTTCAAAATTCGGAGCACCACGTGCTGAGGCTGTAAAGCTGTTGCGTGAAACGCGCAATGTGGCATCTACGCTTAGTGTCAGTTTTCATGTTGGCACTCAAACTACCAATGCGGAGAAATATGCATCGGCCGTATTTTATGTGGCCGATATCCTGCGCGAGGCGAACGTTAAAATTGACGCGATTAACGTAGGCGGTGGCTTTCCAGTACTTTATAACAAAGACGAGCCTGTTGATTCATTGGAAGATTGTGTTGCGGCAATTAAAAATGCTTTAAAGAAATGTGGCTTGGCGACCATTCGGCTACTAGCGGAGCCGGGGCGCATTCTTGTGGCCAATGGTGCGTGTCTGGTAACGCGTGTTGAGCTACGTAAGGACGATACGCTTTATATAAATGATGGTATATACGGCGGATTATTTGATGCCTGCGATTGGCTGGGCCTGAATTACCCTGTAAAAGCCTTTACCAGCGATCGCGCCTTTGATGGCGAGATGAAGCATTACCGTATGGCCGGGCCGACCTGTGATTCATTGGATATGATGCAAGGGCCGTTTTCTTTACCGAGTGATATTGGTATCGGGGATTGGGTAGTGTTTTTAAATACAGGGGCTTATAGTTCAGTCCTAAGATCAAACTTTAACGGTTTTGGACATGCTGATGTTGTTTGTGTGAGCGCTGAATAATTGCGATCAATCGGAACTGTCTGCTCAGTGTTTTTAAGATAGGCGCGCTTCAAAATCATTGTAGCTAAAGCGCTTGACGAGCTCATACCGACCGTCTTCGTGCAGAATGCTTATATCGGGCAAGGGGACGCCGTTAAATGTGGTGTTTTTAACAAAGCTATATTGCATCATGTCTGTAAAAATCAGCGTATCGCCTATGGATAAAGGGGTATCAAAGCTGTACTCCCCAATAATATCGCCGGTCATACATGTGTTGCCGCCAAGCAGATAGTTATGCGGCTTTTCTTTCGCTTCACCGCTATCGATAATGTGGGGACGGTACGGAACCTCCAGGACATCTGGCATATGCGTGCTGGCCGAGGCGTCGATGATGGCGATTTTTTTCTCATTCTCGATAATATCCAGAACGGTCGAAACCAGATACCCTGCATTGTAAACAAGCGCCCCGCCGGGCTCTAAAGTAACTTTAATATCAAGTATTTGCTGAAATTCTTTAAGGCTATTGATTAAGCGGTTCACATCATAATTTGCATGCGTAATATAGTGCCCACCGCCAAGGTTTACTTCGCTTACGGTTCTGAGTGCGTGACCAAAGTTTTGTGATATGTGATTAATCAGCGTGACGGAATCTTCTGCCATATTCTCACATAAATTGTGGAAGTGCAGAATGTCTATCTTCTCTAGTATCTCATCACTAAGTTCGTGGGCTTGCACGCCGAAACGCGAACAGGGTGAGGAGGGGTCGTATAGTGCGCTATTCTTCACCAGCGATAAGCCGGGATTGACGCGCAGACCGATTTTTGCGTCCGGCCTCTCTTGTCTTACCAGTTTAGAAAACCTGTTTAACTGACTGATAGAGTTAAAATAAATGTGGTTACTGTATTCCAAGCAAGTCCGTAAATCTTCTTCCGTGAAGGCAGGGGCGTATGTGTGTACGTCTTTGCCCTCACCGGGGCCAAAATGCGTCGCCCCCAGTCGCGCTTCATACAGTCCGCTCGCCGTTGTCCCATCCAGCGTGTCTTTCATAAACGGAAACACCGAAAACATCGAGAATGCTTTCGTCGCCAGTAGAATTTTAACCCCAACCTCTTGCTTAATCCGCTCTGCCACCGCCATATTGCGTTTAATGGCCGCGATATCAGCGACATAGGCGGGGGTTTGTATTGTTTTAAGCGTTTTTAGGTGGTTCATATTTGTATGTCTAAGCGGCCTTATCTTTATACTTGAAGGCCGTGCGGCGTTCTGTTAGGGCGCCAAGGCCGCTGTCCAGTTCCGTTATGTGCCAAGGCAGACCTTGCTTGGCCACTTCGTCCATGAATGGATCGGGGTCTAATTGCTCAACATTCCAAACGCCCGGTTCCATATTCCAGAGGCCTTTGGCCAGCATGATTGCGCCGGTGACGGGCGGCACGCCGGTGGTGTAGGATACGGCCTGCGCCTGTACTTCGGCGTGGGTTTGGGCATGGTCGCACACATTGTAAATCAGGATGGTTTTTTCCTTACCGTCCTTAATTCCAGTCATAATGCAGCCGATAGAGGTCTTTCCTGTGTAGTCTTCCGCAAGGGAGGATGGCTCAGGCAGTAAGGTTTTTAGGAACTGAATGGGAACGATCTCAACGCCGTTGTGAATAACCGGATCAATCCGCGTCATACCTATATTTTGCAGCACTTCCATGTGCTTGATATATTCATCGCCAAAGGTCATCCAGAAACGTATACGCTTTAGCCCCTTGATGTTTTGCACAAGGCTTTCCAGCTCTTCGTGATACAGCAGGTAGCCCGCCTTTTCGCCGACCTCGGGGAAGTTAATCATTTTGCGGAATTCCAGCGGCTCGGTCTCGATCCACTGGCCGTTTTCCCAGTACTTGCCGCGCTGCGTAACTTCTCGCAGGTTGATCTCCGGGTTGAAATTGGTGGCAAAAGCCTTACCATGATCGCCCGCATTGCAATCGATGATGTCGATCTCGTGAATCTCATCAAACAGGTTCTTCTGGGCGTAGGCGCAATAGATATTGGTTTGCCCCGGATCAAACCCGCACCCCAGTATTGCCATAAGGCCGGCTTCCTTAAATTTGTCCTGATAGGCCCATTGCCAGTGATATTCAAACTTAGCAACGTCAATTGGTTCATAATTGGCGGTGTCCATGTAATGGCATCCCGCTTCCAGGCAAGCGTCCATGATGTGTAGATCCTGATAGGGGAGCGCCATATTAATCACAAGATCTGGCTGAATTTCTTTTAACAATTGCGTTGTTTCGGACACATCATCGGCATCAAGTTTATACGTATGAATATTTTTGCCTTGTTTAGCCTTTATGTCTTCTTTAATGGCATCGCATTTTGATAATGTACGACTTGCAAGATGAATGTCCTGAAAAATTTCACTATTCATAGCGCATTTTTTTGCAACAACACTACCGGCCGCACCGGCACCAATAATCAGTATTTTCATGTGGCTTTACTTTCTCAAAATTTAGGCTCTTATATATATTTGAAATAAGATGAAATACAAGATATGAATGCGTGGCAGGTCAATATTTTCAGACGATTTAAAAAAATGAGCTTTAATATCTCCCAGTTTGTTCCCGCCGAATGGATGCCGCACCGTGCATTATGGTGTGGTTGGCCGTCGGACCCAGCCTTATGGCCAAACCAACTATATAATTCTGCGCGCAGCGAAATCGCCGATATGGTGCGTTTTATCGCACAGGGTGAAAAGGTAAAGCTGCTTGTTAGCGGGGCAGAAGCGTTTACCAGTGCGCAGGAAATGCTGGGTTCCAACGATAATATTGACATTATATCGCATCCATTTGGCGATATTTGGTTGCGCGATACTGGCCCTGTTTGGACAGCCCGCGCCGCTTTACGTTTTCGGCATAATGGCTGGGGGGGGAAATATATCTATAACGGGGATGATGTTATTGGTGATTTTATGGCGCACCATGCCGAAACGCCGGTTTTAAAATATGATTTTGTTTTGGAGGGCGGGGCTGTTGATCACAATGGCGCAGGTGTGGTCTTAACGACAGAGCAATGCATGTTGAATCAGAACCGTAACCCCCATTGGAATAGGGATATTGCTGAACGTGAACTGTGCGCAGCGTTCAACGCGAGACGCATTTGCTGGCTAAAAGATGGCCTGCTTAATGATCATACTGATGGGCATGTTGATAATCTGGCGCGATTTGTCGGTAAGAACACGGTTCTTTGCCAGCAGGGGGTTGGTGACGACGACCCCAATACTGCGCTTTATGCTACCACAGCGGCGTTGTTACGTGAGTATGGCTTTGATGTTATTACGGTACCGTCCCCCGGCCTTGTTCACGACCCCTTAACCGGGGAGGCTGCCCCGGCTTCTCATATGAATTTTATAATCGGAAATGGGTATATTGCGGTGCCAACATATGGTAGCGCCAGCGCCAATAAAGCCGTACGTAAAATAGGTAATATCTTTCCAAATCATGTGGTTAAAGGTTTTTCTTCCGTTTCAATTTTAACTGGCGGCGGAAGTTTCCATTGTATCACCCAACAGGAGCCAATCGCACAATGACAAGCCATAAATATATAACAGTCGCCGCTTTGCAAACCAGTTATGGCGATAATATAATCGCCAATATTGATAAGACGATTGTCTTAATCCGGGAGGCCGCAAGACGCGGTGCACAAGTAATTTTGCCCTCTGAGTTATTTCAGGGGGAGTATTTTTGCACTGCCCAGGATCCAAAGTGGTTTAAGACGGCGTTTCCAACCAAAGACCATCCTTGCGTTAAGGCATTGCAGCCATTGGCACGGGAGCTGGATGTCGTCATACCGGTTTCATTTTTTGAGCAAGACGGCCCCAATTATTATAATTCTGTGGCTATTATTGATCATGAGGGTGAGATATTAGGCGTATACCGTAAAAGCCATATTCCAGACGGACCGGGATATCAGGAAAAATTTTATTTTCGTCCAGGCAATAGCGGGTTTAAGGTCTGGGACACAAAATTCGGGCGTATTGGCGTCGGGATATGCTGGGACCAATGGTTCCCGGAATGTGCCCGCGCTATGGCCCTAATGGGGGCTGAGATTTTGCTTTATCCAACAGCCATTGGGTCTGAACCTTATGATGATAGTCTGGATACCAGTGCAATTTGGCAAAGGGCAATGTTGGGCCACGCGGTATCAAATGCCATTCCTGTAGTCGCTGCAAACCGTATTGGCAAGGAAAACGCTAATGGTTTGCCGCAATCTTTCTATGGATCATCGTTTATTGCTGATCAGACCGGTGAAAAATTACAGGAACTTGGAAAAAATGAAGAGGGAGTCATTTTGCAGGCATTTAATAGGAGTGAGCTGCACGATTACCGAGCGACTTGGGGATTCTTTCGTGATCGCCGTAGTGATTTATACGATCTGTAATCTACGCATTTAGGCAGGCAATAAGCTGTGGGCGGTTAGCTTATTGAATATGATTCATTACTCTTATTAAAAGGCATGGCCTTACGCTTGCAAATTATATATTTTCATTGTCAGTATTTATCGTTATAGGTACATAAGCAGTTCTTGAAATTATAGACAAGGTTTCCTTCTATGAGCGTAATTCTTAACCGTATAAAAAATGTAATTCGTTATGTCAGCCCGTTTCATAATACAAATTTTGTAACGCATGCATCTTTGAAAAAAGATTACATGGTGGCAAAAAATAAATTATGTGCCGAGGCACTTTCAAACATTGAAACGTTGCAAAAGCAGCTTGCCGGTAAAGGGGGGCACAAAATTAACCCAAATGACGGGTTTTTAATCACACAGGTGAAAAACAAGGAATTACTGGACAAGGCTGTAGAATACTGCAAACGGGCCTGGCCTAAAGATTACATCGAAAAAACGGTCTCAAAACCGTCAAAGGCCAATACCCTGTTACCCGTACATGTTGATATACGCGATGCACGAAATAAGCCTGTTTTAGATTTCGCCTTAAGTGAAGAACTAATCGCCACAGCCGCCGATTATTTGGGTGATGTCCCTGTTTTGTATGGCGCTTATGTGTGGTATTGCCCCAACCGGGAGGCAGATGACATGGTCGGGTCACAACTTTTCCATTGTGACCGCGAGGACCACCGGCAATTAAAAGTATTTATACCCATTGACGAAATTACAGCAGGGTGCGGCCCAACGACTTGCGTCAGTGCTGAATCGACGCATAAATTTTTTGAAAGACGTAAAAACTTGGGTTTTGTGCCATCTTTAAAAAATCGCTTTACTGACGAGGATGTGCATGCACATGCATCAGATAAAGAACACGCCATTATTGGTAAGCCTGGTACGTTGGGTTTTGTCGATACAACAAACTGCCTTCATTATGGTAGTCGTCCGGCAAGTGATGGAAAGTATCATATGGTTTTGCATTATCTTACGCCATTTTCTCCTAAGATAACGGATAAATTAGCGAAGGACGTATTTTTGAAATCGGCCGAAGATATTATGCTGGCATATGAAGATACGAGCCATTATTTGCGGGATCCTATTTCCTGATGTCCTTCATAACCAGATCTGTATGGTTAATTAGTACGCGGTAACGGCATCTATGTTATTTAATTCACTTGAGTTTATTTTTATATTCTTGCCGCTGGCCTTGATTGTATTCTATGGCGGGGCACGGTTCCTGAAGCCCCATTTTGGCAGAAATGTCTTGTTTGCCGTTTTGACGCTAGCGTCCCTCATATTCTACAGCTATTGGTATTGGCCAAATATTTTTGTGTTACTTACCAGTATTATCATAAATTACAATATTGGCTGCGCTATTCAGAATCGCAATCGGCAGCTTAATGCCAAGATGCTTGCTGCTTTCGGCGTTGCCGGTAATCTTGCGGTGTTGGGGTATTTTAAATATTTAAATTTTTTCGCCGAGAATATCGCGTTTTTATCCGGGGATGATCACAGCATTATAAAGATTATGATGCCGCTCGGGATATCGTTTTTTACGTTTCAACAAATTGCCTATGTTGTTGATAGCTACAAGAATAAGGTCCGCTCTCAAAGCATATTTGACTATGCCCTGTTTGTTAGCTTTTTCCCCCAGCTAATTGCCGGACCAATTGTATTGTACGATGACATAAAAAAACAATATTCAAGCCCTGAATTTGGAAGTTTTAATGCTTTGTATTTTGTAATGGGCCTTATGCTCTTTACTCTGGGGCTTTCTAAGAAAGTTCTTTTGGCAGACAATCTTTCGTTAATAAGCCAGCCGGTATTTGCCACCGCAGATGCCGGGGGAACATTACAATTTTTTGAGGCCTGGGCGGGCGCGCTGGCGTATACTTATCAGCTCTATTTTGATTTTTCTGGCTATAGCGATATGGCCATTGGACTAGCTTTATTGTTCGGATTAAAGCTGCCGATTAATTTTGACTCCCCCTATAAATCAACCTCGATTATTGAGTTCTGGCGCCGCTGGCATATTACATTTTCAAATTTTTTACGAGACTATTTATATATCCCATTAGGCGGTAGTAAAAATGGTCGCTCCCGCACTGCGGTTAATCTGTTGATTGTAATGTTTTTAGGTGGCCTTTGGCATGGTGCGGGGTGGACATTCGTTATATGGGGGCTTATGCATGGCCTTTTTTTGGTGATCAATCACACCTACCGGACTTACCTAAAGGCAAAAGGGCGTGAAAATGGCATATTTTCATTTCCGCCGCTGGCATATCTCATGACAATGTTTAGTGTAATGATAGGGTGGATATTTTTTCGTGCGGAAACGTTTTCTGGCGCCTTTAATGTTATCAAGACAATGTTCGGACAGAATTTAATTCTGATGCCCAGTGAAGTATTTAACCGTATCCCTGGCGGTTTGCATGGGGTATTTCTTCCTGAAAATGAATCGGAATTATTATACTGGACGGGGGCGTTAACATGGGATGCGTTTCCGTTTATTATAGCTGTCGCGTTTAGCGCGCTTTTATTGCCTTCCAGCACAAGTCTTTATCGCCGCATTAAGGATTTTGATACTGGTAAGGAGGCAGTTGGCACAGCAATACTGAATCCTGTTTTTGGTCTATATCTAGGCATTGTTTTTATTCTATCGGTGCTTATGACATACGCCAATGCGGCCAGCGAATTTCTATACTTCCAGTTTTAGGGCGCCATGCGATACAAACTTAAATTATTTACGTTTTTCTTTTTTCTGCCGTCCATATTGGTGGGCCTGGCCTTTATACCGTATTACCTGCTGATGGTTCGTTCAGGTGAAAATGCAAAACCAAGGGAAATTGCGAGCCTTTTAGCGTCACCCGACAGGCATTGCCTGTACGCACGGGCAACTCTAATGGGGGCCAGTGCAAAAGACTTTAAGCCAATACACTATAAAATGTATAAACCCGATATTGCGATCATTGGCTCATCACGTTCCATGCAGTTTAGGGATCACTATTTTAATGGGCGCTCTTATACGATGGGCGGGGCTATCCACAATATTTTTGACTTCAAAAATGCTGTGTTTCACGCTTTAGACACCCACAAGCCAAAGGCAATGATCTTGCAAATGGATTACTGGTGGTTCCATCCATATTACCGAAATGGCATCGAAAGCAAAAAAGTACCGCTATACAAACAGGTGAAAAAAAGCCTAAGCACGATTTTTTTGCCTTATACCTGGCTACGCGAAGGCAAGATGTCTGCGGAAGATTACCGTCGGGTCATTGCTGGGCAAAACAATACTCAAGAATGCCGTTTGGGTATTATGGCGCAAATGCAGTCCAAAGGATATGCACATGATGGAAGCTATTTTTATGGGCAGACATACACGCACCCGTCAGAATCGCATGGTTTTACGAATGAGTTTGAAAACATGCGCGATGATGCATATCGGGGCGCGGGTGAAATACAGAAAATAGACCCTAGCCGTGTTGAGATTTTTAAATCCGTAATAGAGCGTCTCAATTCCGAAGGCATTGACTATGCAGTTGTTTTTCCACCATTTTCACCGTCGGTTTACACTTATATGCAAAAGAACCTGCCAAATTACATTAACGTCATGGATAAGGTTGTTGATGAAATACGGCTGTCTCAAGCCACGGTCTATGACTTTCATGATCCGGCAAAGATTGAAACTGTGGACTGTGAATTTTTAGATGGTGAACATGGTGGGCAAATAACCTATGCCAAAATTCTTCGTATGATGGACGATAGTCCCTTAACACCGTATTTAGCCGTGGATCATATTGATGCAGATATCGCGAAATATTCTGGTCGCGCTATTAGTGATGAAGAGCTTCATAAATATATGCCTGATGCGAAAGAGATTGATTTCCTGCAAATAGGGTGTCGTAAATAAAGTTTAAAATAAACATTTGCGCTCATGTCTTCCGGCCTTAATAAGGCTTTCAAACCTGTGATCAGAATTGGTGGTGCTATAAAAATCTGCGTAAAAGGTTGATTGTATGTGCTAAAGTCACGGGATGAAAGAATCAGTCTTAAGTGATGTATTTTGGCACGCAGGCGTTTTTCTTGTTTTGTCTGCAATCATTATTCCGGTTTTACGTTATTTGAAAATTCCCGCGGCCTTAGGCTATTTATTGGCGGGAATTGCATTGGGGCCGCATGGCTTTAGCGCTTTGATCGACCACACTATTGTCCATGATTTAATAGGGTTGCGGGATGCGAAGCATGTAAAAATTCTTGCTGAACTCGGCATTGTTTTATTGCTGTTTGTTGTTGGCCTGGAATTGACGCCGCGAAGGCTTTGGCAAATGCGCAACCTGGTTTTTGGGTTGGGCGGCGCTCAGGTAACAATCACTGCGTTTGTGATTGGCGGCATTGCATATTTATGGGGCAATAATGTTCAGGTTTCAGTGTTGCTGGGGCTCAGCCTTGCCCTGTCGTCAACGGCCATTGTTACGCAGTGGCTTCATGAAAAGAAACTATTTGTGACGCATGCTGGCCGCGCAAGTTTCAGTATTTTGCTATTTCAAGACCTGGCAGTTATTCCTATCCTGTTGTTGCTAACTATTATGAGCGCAGCCACAGGTGAAGGTGTTTATGAATTTGCGGCCCTTTCTCTGTTAAAAATGCTGTTTACAGCCGCAGTGATTTACGTGGTTGGACGCATTGCCTTAAAGCCATTATTTGTGTTTGCCAACCGTCACGGCGGCGCTGAAGTTTTTATGGCGCTGAGCTTGCTGGCTATAGTCGTTAGTGCTTCGGTGGCGGCTATGGCAGGGCTCTCTATGGCCCTTGGTGCGTTTATTGCGGGGTTGTTGCTTGCAGACACGGAATACCGTCATGAAATTTCTTCTTTGGTCATTCCATTCAAAAGCATGCTTCTGGGGATATTCTTTTTGTCATTCGGCATGGGGATTAACCTTAATTTTATTGCCGAGAAGCCATTTTGGCTCTTTAGCTCCGTTCTGGGATTAATTGCCATTAAAGTCGTAATAATTTTTGTCCTATGCAAGCTCTGGCGGCAGAGTACAGCGGTAGCGGTCGAAAGCTCCTTGTTGCTTGCGCAGGCCGGGGAGTTTTGCTTGCTGGTCGTAAGCGGCGCTTTAACCGCTGGCATTATGAACGAGAATGTGGCGCAATTTATGCTTTTGAATGTGGGGATTACCATGCTTTTGGCGCCCGTTATGGCCCCGATTGCAAGAAGGGCTGGCGCCTTGATAGAGGCGCACGCGATTCATCAACAAGGCATCAAAGAAGCGCTTCCCAATGCTAAAGAGGGGCATGTGGTTATATTTGGTTTTGGCAGAGTAGGGCGCTCCATTGCTCACGATTTATGTCAGGACGGTATGGAAATCATTGGCTTTGATAAGAATATTGACATTGTTCATAAGGCTCGCTCACGATTAAGTCCTGTGTTTGTTGGTGATGCCAGTAAAAATGCCACATTAGAAGCCGCGCAGATTGAGAGCGCATCTTGCATTGTTGTGACCATAGATGACGTAACGTTAACGCGTGATATAATTAAAAAAATCAGACGTATCTCAAACGATATCCCGATAATCGTAAGGGCACACACACAAGATGATGTCGCGTATTTTGATCAAATGAAAAATGTTGATCCTGTATCAGAAGAAAAGGTCTTGAGTGATCAGCTAACAGAAAGAATTTTTAAGTGGTCTGGTCTCGGGCAGGCTTTGCCAGATTCAGAAACGCCGTAATTTACTTTTTTGTACATAACTGCAATCTAATATTAAGTCTTTCACAAGGTTTAAAGTATATTATAGAGGTAAGGAAATAGCAGCATATAGGAGCACAGGTAAATGTTTTGGGCACGTAACGCAAAAGCGTCTTTAAATGATCATAAAGAGCAGGCCGTAATTGTTGCGGCAACCGATGAAGGCAGAGAGAAAATAAAGCATTATCTGCAGGATATAATTGCGAACAAATTAAATGATTTGCCGCAAGGTGATGATGAAATTACGGCGCTCATTCAACAGCTTGCCCAAAAGCTGCAACGCCACGTTATGTCGGAGATGGATCGTTGCGTGAGCCTTTCTATTGAGGCCAATGAAACCGCAATATTCTCGGCGCAAATGCTATCTAACTTACGTGATGTCGACACACAGACCCAAGGAATTGCGGCCGCAGCGGAGCAGATGGTCGCAACAGTCAAAGAAATTGAACGATATGGCATGAGTATCGCAGACCAGGCGCAAGAAGCCCACCAGGCAACTCTGGCTGGTTCCGCCGCCGTGCAAAACGCGTCCGAGTATATGGGGAATATTACTCAGGCCGTTTCGCAAAGTGTTGAGCAAGTAAATGTACTGGCAGAGTTTACCGGTAAAATTGGCGGAATCGCCGATGATATCAAGAAGATTGCGGAGCAAACAAACCTGCTCGCGCTTAATGCGACAATTGAGGCAGCAAGAGCAGGGGAAGCCGGTAAGGGCTTTGCTGTGGTTGCGAATGAGGTTAAATCTCTGGCTAATCAAACCGCTAAATCTACTGAAGAAATTGGCGATATTATTGTAAATTTGCAGGCAGAAATGCAAAGTGCGCTTCAATATATGCAAAACAGTACAGAGGCCGTACAAATTGGTCAGAATGCTATGGCTGATGTTGATGACCGTATGAATGAGATCAATAGCAAGATTAATATTGTTACAGAAAACACATCACAAATTTCGAATACGTTGCAGGAACAAAACAGCGCATCCAATGAAGTGGCACAAGGGATAGCCATGATAGCATCCAGCAGTAGTAGCAGCGTTTCGGGCATAGAGCATATTGTGGATTCAATGGATACTGTTGAGCAATTAATTAGTGAACAAATTACCGGGTTAAGCGAATATGATATTCCAAATAAAGTCATTAAATTGGCGCAATCCGATCATGTGTTGTGGAAGAAGCGGCTTGCCAATATGATCGCGGGGCGGGAAGGGTTAAACCCCGATGAGCTGTCTGACCATCATTCCTGCCGCTTGGGGAAATGGTATGACGGAGTTGATAACTCTGCTTATCTTAATAATCCTGTTTTTAAAGAATTATTGGCTCCGCATGAGCAAGTTCATAAACATGGTATTCAGGCCGTACGGCTATATAACGAAAACAAGGTGCACGAAGCCATCAATGAGATACAAAAGGTAGAAGAGGCCTCCAAAGATGTTCTTCGCTTGTTGTCTGAATTAGACCAGCAAACACGCTAATTGGTCATATTTCTAACTGGTACGTACTTTATTTGGGTTGCTGCCAAGTCCCCCTTATATAACCAACAAAATTGACATATTATTGAGTGTTATGTTAATGTGCCCATCATTTTATGGTGGGCCTATGGCAAATAAAAATAAGATTGATGTAATCGAATACGATACAGGGAACAAAAAAGAATCTATATGGCTTCGCGGGGCTAAACAGCTTGGTGATGCGTCTGTAAATGTTCTATCCGGTATATTTAACGCTTCGGTACTTGTCGGCGCGGGTGCGCTGTATTGTGCGAATCACGGTGACGGACCGCTTGATGGCTTAAATAACATCATGACGCATGCGAATATACAACGCATGGAAGAAAATATGGGCGCGTATTCTGCGCGTAACTATTACCGTGAATTTTTAGAACAAAAGCAATTTACGTTCTATGGCGATAGTAATCATACAGAGGGCGCTATCCGTGAGTATTTCTTCACCGCTGAAAATACGGCAAATATCATTGATGCCGGTGTTGCCCATGTGTTTATTGAATATCCGGTGCAATTGCAGTATCTGGTTGAGGGCTTGCAGTCTGGCGCCTTACAGCGTGATGATTTTATTCGTGAGTTATCTAGACACATACACCCGCTGTGGTGGACTGATGAACAAACGCAACATTATCACGGTTTAATGGCCGATATGATCTTAACGCTCAATGAATCCAATGTTCAGTTGCATTTTAGCGATCCGGGAATGGCTAAGTCCGGCATGAAAGAGGACAGCAAAGCATTACTCTTCGAAATGGCGGGCGTGATTGTGAAGGAAATGGAACAAAATGGTGTCAAGGAGGGGATGTCCCCGCTGGAGATATTTATTGCGACACAAAAATTTGTTTACACAAAGGTTTTGGCGGACCCAGACTTTGAAGAGCGTTTGGAGGCATTATATGAAGATTTCTTTGCACAGCGCCTGGGCGTTGACAATGAACGCATTGCGGAAAATATAATGGCAAAGGCAGGTGATGAACGCGCGGTTATTTTATATGGCGCCGCGCATATTATGCGTGACCATGATTTGGATGAAATGTTGGGCGTGGATAAAACACAAAGTGTCTTGCTCTATAATAAAAAGGCTAATTATGCCGATTTCTTAATGGGGGCTTTATACTCGCTATACTTGCCTCAACACCCTCAAAATATTCATATTATTGATGAGGCTGAAATCTATACCCCCAAATATTTTGAGCCAGATGCCGAACTGGCCAGCGCAAATATTGAATTGGCACATTTAAATATGTTTACTCAGGCGCCTGCACCATAAACACATAACCTGCCACTTAAAAATCAAATAATTTTATTCTTTGCGCGCAAATTGCGGAAATAACGGGGGAGAATAAAATATAGTGGGGGGAGTGTAAATGGCTCCTCGGGCCGGATTCGAACCAGCGACCAAGTGATTAACAGTCACCTGCTCTACCGCTGAGCTACCGAGGAACGCGTTTACTAAGGGATAAAATACAGATATGACTTTACTTGTCAATTTTAATTTGTAAAGTTCTTTAAATTATGAGCGATTATACACAAAAACAAGCAATAAGCTGGGATGATATCAAGCGCGATAGCGCAAGATTGTCCGAAAAATTAAATTCTGAATTTAAATTGCCGAAAAAGATTCTGGCCGTAACGCGTGGTGGATTGATGCCAGCATCACTGGTTTGCCGCGCATTGGGAATTAAAAAAATCGAAACGATTGGCCTTGAAAGCTACCATGGCCAGCATCAAGGTGATGTTATCTCTGTGCTTAAACAGGCCGCTCCAGAGTTTTTGGAAGATACATTGATTCTGGACGATCTTGTTGATACCGGTAAAACATATGCGTATCTGCGGGAGCATACAAAAAATTGCTTGTTTGCAACATTGTATGCCAAACCTTTGGGGGCAAAGTATAGTGATTGTTTTGTGGAAGAATTTGATCAAGACACATGGATAGATTTCCCATGGGAAATGGATTTTCCTGAGTGAGTGTATAAACCATGGTTTAGAAATAAAAAAAGAGCGGCGCATTGCCGCTCTTTTAATTTGGATACTGTCAGCGCTCTAGGCTTTTTTTCTGGGGCGCGGCGCATTGCTGTTATTAAATTTGCGGCTGCCCGGTTTGCTTATATTCGGCTTGTTTTTCGCGTTCGTATGTTTTCGTACCGGCTTACCAGAGTGTTTCTTTGACGGTTGCCGGCTTAATGGCTGATCCGGATCAAATTTTTTCACGCCAGTATTAACCCCGCTTTTGGCGCGGCGCGGACCGGAGGACTTAACTTTTTTGGGTTTTGCTGCAGCGGCCGCGTAGTTTGCACCGTTCAAGTCGTCAGTATGTCTACTTGTTGCTTTACCGCGTGCTGGTTTGTTGTGCGCTTTTGTCTGAGCCTGTTTCTTTGTCTGCGAATCATTTGCGTTATTGTCATTGCGCGGGTTGTTATTGGAGGGGGTTTTGCTGTAATGGCTTGCAGTTTTATCAGTGGGGCGATGGCCTTTGCCTTTACCTTGCCCTTTAGCTTGCCCTTTAGCTTGCCCTTTACCGTAACCCTTACCACCGCCACGCCGTTTTGATTTGTTGTTTTTGCCGCTAAATCCGGCAAAGCGTGGATCTGGTTTTGCGTCAGGGTCAAGAAGTTGCATAATGGCGTGCCATTGCCGTCCTTCTTGCGGCGAGATGAAGCAAAGGGCGTGTCCCTTGGCCCCGGCGCGGGCTGTGCGGCCAATACGGTGAATATAATCTTCGGCCACCTGCGGAAGGTTATAGTTTATAACGTGTTCGACATGGGGGACGTCAAGGCCGCGTGCGACCACATCTGTGGCAACCAGAATATCAAATTTTTGCGCTCTGAAATCTTTAATGACACGCGATCTTTTGGCCTGTTTCAGGTCGCCATGAATGGCTTCAGCGGCATAACCATCCGCGCGCAGGCGTTTTGCCATGCGCTCCGTGGCAAATTTTGTTTTCACAAAGATAATTTTTGTGCCGTAACGGGCCGCAAGTTCAATGACAAGCTCATCATATTTTTGCTCTTCGGGAACTCTCATGATGTCCTGCACCAGATTATCGGCAATAACATTGCTGCCGCCGACTTCTATGCGTTTAGGGGACTTCAAATATTTGCGGGACATATCCAGTATGTTTTTTGGCATTGTTGCCGAGAACATTAACGTCTGACGGTCCTCAGGAATTTGCTTAAATATGCGCTCTAGCTGATCAGTGAAACCCATGTCAAGCATGCGGTCCGTCTCATCAAGAACGACATAACGGGTCATATCAAAATCGAGTGACCCGCGATTAATATGGTCATTAATGCGCCCAGGAGTGCCGACGATAATACGGGGTCGTGCACGAAGCTGTGCCATTTGTTTGCCGTATGATTCTCCGCCAATGATAAATGCCGTACGGATGCCGCTGCCTTTACCTAGAAATTGGTGAATATTATCCATGATCTGTTTTCCCAGCTCACGGGTTGGCGTAAGGATAAGTGCACTTGCGGTATCGTTTTCTATTAGTTTTTGCAGAACGGGCAACGCGAAGGCCGCTGTTTTTCCTGTTCCGGTTTGTGCCGACCCCAGAATATCATGTCCGGCCAGGGCTAAGGGTATTGTTTGAGCCTGAATGGGGGTTGGTTCTGAAAAATTAATGGCATCAAGTGCGCTTGTCAGGGTTTTGTTGAACCCAAAGTCTTGAAAAGTTTGCATATAGTATCCTTTTGGTTGCAAAGTTCACATCCTGGCCAATATGTGTTGGGCCAGAGATTAAGTTGTTTAGCGTTCGATGTTTGAAAAACTATTCGTGTGTAAACTGAACTTTTCAGGAAGCAAATTCCAAAACCAGATTACTTTATTTTTATGCCCGCGGTTTAACAAGAGTGGGCGTATCTGGTAAAAGCTCTGTGTTAGCAAAGAGCATCATTGTCAAACGATGTATGTTTATATACCGGACTCTGTAAAATGTCAAATTTTAATTGTTCCATGTTTGGCCGCAACTGGTGTGCAGCATGACCGAATATCATAATGGAGCGAGCAGGGGAGGGAGAATGGAGGCACGAGCCGGAGTCGAACCGGCGTACACGGATTTGCAATCCGCTGCATAGCCACTCTGCCATCGCGCCTCACTTGCAAATGAATGCATATGAATAAGAGGAAATGAGTATTAAGTCAATCATTTTAAGCCCTTTTTCAAGGCTTGAATATGTTCTGGGCCTATCCCGCAACATCCCCCAATAATACTTGCGCCCTGTTTACGCCATTTTTTTGCAAACGATAAATAAATCCTGGGTGTCATCTCTTTACGCAAGGCGTTTACACCCTGGTTGCTAGGCAGGCGGCGCTTTTTGACCTTGGTAAATGCATTAGAATAAGCGCCGGTTTTAATGTGCGCCATATCGGCCGCTTTTAGCAGTTCATTGGTGGTTTTTAACGCCAGCTCTACCTCCTCGGGCTGGCAGCAATTGTATAAAATGGCTTCGGGCGGGTTTGTTTGCACGATCAAGGCCTGCACAGCATCCTTAATCGGCTCGTGTGATCGCAACGTGGCCAGAGGGTTTTTGTCACCATCGCTTTCTTCCTTGGCGGTAATTGTAAAAGCCATCCAGATCGGCTTGTCCGTATTTTCGTCAAGTAATGTATGAATTAGCACCGCTTCCTCAATGGAAGAGATGGTCTCTATAAGCCAGAAATCAACATATTGTTCTTGCTCCTCAATAAAGGGCAACAGCAATGCTTTGGCGTCCGCGGCGGAAAATCTCTCAGGCATATATGATCCAAATAATGGCGGAATGCATCCTGCCACCTTTATTGGCGGTTCGCATGTATTGGCTGCTTTTCTCGCTAGTTGTGCTGATAATTTTATGAGCGCGCGTCCGTCACTATTAAAGCGTTCCTCGCCAATATGGTATGGAATAACCGCATAGGCATTCGTGGTGATGACTTCGGCCCCGGATTCGATGAAATTGATATGGGCCTGATAAACACTGTCCGGGGCCTCCATTAAAGCTAAAGCCGACCATTCAGGTTGTTTAAAAGGCGCTCCCATGCGCTCTAACTCTCGGCCCATGCCGCCATCTAATAATATGTATCTTTGTGTCATTATCTTAAAACTTCTGATTATTCGGCTTTCTTTTGAAAATTTGACTGGCATTTGTGTTCGATTTTGTTAATTTGTATCAGACTTTAACACTGTTGAATAAAGAAAATTTACAATGCTCAATTTCGAACAAGCCCGCAGCAATATGGTTGATTGTCAAATTCACCCGAATGGTGTCATTGATCCGCGCATTTTAACTGCTTTTGAAACGCTTCCGCGTGAAAAATTTGTGCCGGATGAATTACGGGGCATTGCCTATAATGATGAAGATTTGGTTATGGCAGACGGGCGTATTCTGCTTGAACCACAAACGCACGCCCGCATGTTGCAGGTTGTTAAGCCCGGTGCGGAAGAGGTTTGCCTGGTTGTTGGGGATGGCTGCGGATATGCATCAGCTGTTTTGGCGCAATTAACCGCTATGGTTATTACGATCACCACAAATGATGCGGAGAAGCAGCGTATCGGTGATTTATGTACGGCCCTTGATATTTGTAACATTGCCACACTTGACGGGAATATATGTGATGGCGCCGCAAAAAATGCCCCTTACGGGGTGATTTTTGTAAATGGCGCTATTGCGGATGTACCTGAAAAATTATTGCAGCAGCTCGCTATTGGTGGCCGCTTGGTTTGCATTGAGAAAAAAGAAGGGCAAACGCTTGGCGAAATGCTGGTTGTAGAAAACCTTGGCGAAGGTAAGTTTTCATCATATAATCACTACAGTGCCGGAACGCCATATATTCCGGAATTTAAACCAAAGCGCGTGTTTACGTTCTAAGCTGATGTAAAATTTTAAACACGCTCAGACATTTATTCCAAAGGGTGGTATATGCCCGCTTTATTAAAATACAGCACATTTTTATGCGCGGTCTTCACTCTCGCAGGGCTATCTGCTACGGCGTTTTCTGCGTATGCACAACAAGGCGAGTCGTTACTGACTGGTGTTCACGCGACGGCGACCGCAAAGTCAGTTTCCAGCGCAGAAGTCAGGACTCTGGAAGATGCCTTTAGGGATGCATACTCGTATAACCCGACGCTGGAAGCCGCGCGGGCAGAATTGCGAAGTGTAAAAGAGCGAATCCCGCAGGCATACGCCAATTTCAAACCTGTCATCACCGCCAAAGCGGGCATAACGTCTGCCGAAATAGAGGGCAGTGAATTTAATATCCCGGGCACGGCCTCTAATGAGGGTACAACGTCTAAAGATATTTCTTTGACGATTAATCAGCCTGTATATCGTGGAGGGCGCTCCAGCGCACAATTATCTGCGGCGCGTTATATTGTGGCTGCACAAGAGGCAATTTACCAACAAACCCTGCAATCGGTCATGTTAGATGTCGTTAGCGCTTATATGGATGTGGTTCGTGACCGGGCGACATTGGATCTGAACCTGAACAACCGAGATATTTTATTCAAACAATTAGAACAGACGCAGGAGCGCTTTAATGTCGGCGAGTTGACAATGACTGACATCGCACAAGCAAAAGCCAGATTAGCGGCTGCGGACGCCGATATTATATCTGTGCGCGCCAGTCTACGCAGTTCTGAGGCGCGTTTTGAGGAGGTCGTGGGGTATCCGCCGCATAAACTCACTCAATCCAATGTTTTTATCGATATCCCGCAAACAAGGGAGTCTGCAATTGACATTGCGGAAGCCGTGGCCCCCATGATTAAAGCCGCAGTAAACACGCAGCGCGCTGCTGAAGATGATGTTGATAATGTTTTTGGTGAGTTATTGCCGGAAATTGGTTTCACGGCGCAATGGGCGCGCACCTATGATCCGCAGCCGGGGACGGTTCCGGAACAGACGAACAAATCAGTGGCCTTGAATGCCACGCTGCCGCTTTATCAGGCTGGGGCTGTTCGCTCCCGTCTTAGACAAGTGAAAGAAATTTCCATGCAGCGTGCACAAGAAGTGCGGGAAGCCACAGCATCAGTTCGGCAAGAGATTATCTCCAGTTGGGAGAATTTAATGGCCGCGCAGGCCGAATTAGAAGCGCGCAAAGTGCAAATAGAGGCTGCATCTTTAGCGCGAGATGGGGTTGCGCAGGAAGAGCAAGTAGGGGAAAGAACAGTTTTAGACACTTTGGACGCCGAACAGGAATATTTACAGGCTCAAGTCGATATGGTGTCTGCGCAGCGCAATGAAATTGTGGCGCGTTTTACCCTGGCATCAATCCTTGGGTATTTAACGCCAGAAAACATCGGCTTTGTGCATAAAAAAATTGAACAAGGCCGCTATCAGGAATCGATAGATCAACAAATTTTGCAAACAAATGTGGATAGGTAACATTTTTATGCTATCCCCCTCTTTGACATCGGTCACTCAATGTTTCAAACTGAATTAATTATAGATTCTTACTAAAGTCTTGGGATAACTCTACGTTTTATGGCTGATAACGACACTGAACAGGAACCGTCCATCGAAGAAATTCTGACGTCAATACGCCAGATCATTTCTGATGACGATGATGACGAAGAAACAACAGCGCAGGCTCCAGCTGAAGATGCGGAAGCTGCGCCGGAGCCTGAGCCTGAGTCTGATGAAGAAGTTATAGAATTAACTGAAAAGGCCGATCCTGAGCCGGAACCCGAGCCAGAACCAGAACCAGAACCCGAGCCGGAACCTGAGCCAGAGCCGGAACCTGAGCCAGAGCCGGAACCTGAGCCAGAACCTGAGCCAGAGCCAGAGCCAGAAGATGAAGATGTCATGGAAATTGACATGAAAGATGCTGAGCCGGAACCTGATTTAGACGATGACATTGACGATGCGGCAGATGATTCTTTGCTGACGAAAAAGGCAGAGGAGGCGGCCTATTCAGGGTTTAAGCATTTAGCTGCGAAAACGGCCATTGATACCATTACAGGCGTTACAATAGAGCAAATTGTTCGTGATGAATTACGCCCAATGTTGCGTGTCTGGTTAGATGAAAACCTGCCTGAAATTGTTGAGCGCCTTGTAAAGGACGAGCTTGATAAGGTTGCACGCCGCGCTTTGGATGAGTAGACGCCCTGTTCTGCTCTTATTTCCTTGTTATTGGCTAGTGTTTATGTATAATGCTTGCATGGATTAATAAATTAGCGAGCCTATGTCTATAATCATACTGAGCATATTCTTGATATTGTATCAGAAACGGCGAAAAATTTTATTCAAAACAAGAGCCATAAACTTTTGCAGGGATATCCCAAGCATATGCATGATGGGATATTGCAATCATCCACGCATCATCTGGTCGACACCCTCGATCGGCGTGAGTTGCACCGTTCTATTCTGGAAAACCGGGTGCAGCATCTTTCTGATGAAAGACCGGATCGTGGGGAAATTTTATATGTTGTCGGCCCCTATGGCGCAGGGAAAAGCACGTTATTATCCGCTTTTGATGAACGAATAGCACAAGAGCAAAAGAATGGCTGTGATCCTGGCGTTTATATTGATGAGCATCTGGAAAAGGTCTATCAGGTCTATAAAAACATAAAGCCGAATCTTGTGAATTCTGATTTTGAGTATTACAAAACTGTGCTTCCGGAATATGACCCCGCGCAAAGCAATTACAGTATCGTTCGCGCCGAAGCATCCGGTCTGGATTTCGCCTTGGCAGAACTTGCCAAAGAGCTGCGGGCTCCATTATTACTGGAGCAATGCAATAGCCACATTGACCATTTTCTTGAACAGTATTCTTATGATGTAAACATAACACTACTTGGTGTTACGGCCGATATTCATGACAATGCCGAGCGGCTGCTTCAACGCAATGAGCTGACTGGCAATCATATTCCCGCATCACAATTAGCCGATGCCATGAATAATTTTTCTACCCCCGGACGCTTTGAGGCCGAGAGTAAAAAAACTGGCTTGGCCGTTCTGGCTTTTCTAAATCCAGATGCCGGCTATAAAACCATATTTTCCCGGGAAAAAGGAGCGGTAGTCTTTCGCAATGATTCTGCCATGCAGGCTTTTGAACGTCCTCATGCTATCGGCAAAGCTGATTTGTCGGCGAAAATTAATGCGATAATGGAGCCGCCGCCCGTTTTGCCCCCGGCCAATCCATCACCCGGATTTTAAGGACACGATCCATCATCTTCATATCTTCTGCCTTGCCTTTCAGGCTTGATATCCTTATGATTTCATCCGCATAAAAGGAAGAAGAGATAGCGATGCTGGAAAAAACATTCGACCCTAAAAGTATTGAAGACAGACATTACGCCGCAATGGAAAAATCCGGGGCATTTTCGGCAAATCCTGCAAGTGATGATGTGCCATTTACGGTGATGATGCCGCCGCCCAATGTCACGGGCAGCCTGCATATGGGGCACGCACTGAATATGACGCTGCAAGATATTCTGACGCGCTTTAACCGTATGAATGGAAAAGATGCTCTATGGCAACCAGGTACGGATCATGCGGGGATTGCCACGCAAATGGTTGTGGAGAGGCAATTGGATGCGGAAGGCTTGCACCGCCGTGATCTGGGCCGCGAAGCGTTTCTTGACCGGGTCTGGACATGGAAAGGGGAAAGCGGCGGAACGATTGTGAATCAGTTGCGTAAATTGGGCGCAACACCAGACTGGGACCGCGAGAGATTTACGATGGATGACGGCCTGTCAAAAGCCGTAACCAAGGTATTCGTTCAGCTATATAAAGAAAATCTGATTTACCGCGATAAACGTCTGGTTAACTGGGACCCGCATTTCCAGACATCAATCTCTGACCTGGAGGTTGAGCAGAAAGAGCAAAAAGGCAAGATGTGGCATATTCGTTACCCGGTGGAAGGGGATCAGGCCGAATACATTACCGTTGCAACAACCCGGCCGGAAACCATGCTGGGGGATACAGCTGTTGCCGTTCACCCTGAAGATGAGCGTTACACAGATATGGTAGGCAAGAATGTTGTTTTGCCAATTACCGGACGGATTATTCCCATTGTTGCGGATGAATATTCCGATCCTGAAAAGGGATCTGGCGCTGTGAAGATTACGCCTGCCCATGACTTTAATGACTTTGAAGTTGGTAAGCGCCACAATTTGATGATGATCAGCGTTTTAGACGAGCGCGCCTGTATTGTAAAAGACAATGAGAGTATACCGTCGCAATACCACGGTCTTGACCGCTTTAAAGCACGGGAGCTCATATTGCGGGAGCTTGAGGAGTTGGATGCCCTGATTGAGGTTGAGGACATTAAGAACGCTGTTCCTTATGGAGATCGCTCAGGCGTTATTATTGAACCTTTCCTGACAGACCAGTGGTATGTCGATGCCAAGACGCTGGCCAAGCCGGCAATCGAAGCCGTTGAAACAGGCAAAACACGCTTTGTCCCTAAAAATTGGGAAAATACATATTTTGAATGGATGCGAAACATACAGCCGTGGTGTATCAGCCGTCAATTATGGTGGGGGCATCAGATTCCTGCCTGGTATGATGAAAACGGTAAAGTTTATGTCGCCGAAAGTTTGGAAGCCGCCCAAGAACAAGCCGGCGCAGATGCGGTTCTAACGCGTGATGAAGATGTACTGGATACATGGTTTTCTTCAGCGCTGTGGCCGTTCTCGACCCTCGGATGGCCCGATACGGATAAAGAAGATGTGCAAAAGGCACTCGAGAAATATTACCCCGGCGACGTTCTGATTACCGGCTTTGATATTATCTTTTTCTGGGTTGCCCGCATGATGATGATGGGCCTGCATTTTATGGGTGATGTACCTTTCAAGGATGTCTATATCCACGCGCTTGTGCGGGATGCTAAAGGGCAAAAAATGTCCAAATCCAAGGGTAATGTTATGGACCCGCTTGAGCTCATCGATAAATTTGGTGCCGATGCCTTGCGATTTACTCTAACCGCTATGGCCGCGCAGGGGCGCGACATTAAATTATCCGAAGAGCGTGTTGATGGTTACAGGAAATTTGCGACAAAACTATGGAACGCCTCTCGTTACTGCGAAATGAACGGTTGCCGCCCGCAGGCTGGCTTTAAACCTGATTCACTGACATACACTCCTAATATATGGATTGTGTCCGCACTTTGCGAAACGAAAGATGCTGTAGAGAGGGCGGTGCAGGATTACCGCTTTAATGAGGCGGCCAACGCCCTTTACCAGTTCGTATGGGGCACTTTCTGTGACTGGTATCTTGAATTCACCAAACCTTTATTGCAAGACGATGGGGCCGACGCAAAAACGGCCATAGAAATCAAACAAACCACTGGCTGGGTATTGGAGCAAATCTACATACTGCTTAACCCATTCATGCCCTTCATTACAGAAGAGCTGAGTGATGCCATGTGCGATGATAAAGATGCCTTGTTAATGCAAGGCCGGTGGCCTGAATATCCGCCTGGTTATTCGCAAGATGAGGCCGCAGATAAAATGGATTGGTTAATCGCAGTCATTTCAGAGATTCGTTCTGTTCGGGCCGATATGAATGTGCCTGCCAGCGCAAAAATCAAATTACTGGTGAAGGATGCTTGCGAAGATGTTCGCGGCGGCCTGGAGGCGTTTGAGGAGATTATATGCCGCATGGCCCGTATTGAAGCGATAGAGCTGACGGACGCGGCGCCAAAAGGCTCAATACAAACTGTTGTTGGGCAGGCAACGCTAATTTTGCCAATTGCCGATATCATTGATCTTGATGCCGAGCGTGAGCGCCTGAAAAAGCAAATCTCGAAATTGGACGCGGATATCGCCAAGATTAACGGTAAGTTGGGGAACGATAAATTTGTCGCCAACGCGCCGGAAGAAATCATTGCCGAACAGAAATCAAGGTTAGCCGAAGCGCAAATGGCCCGGGAGAAATTTTCTTCCGCGCTGGAGCAGCTTGAGGCGGCCTAAGGCTGCTTGACATATTAATGGGGGCTTGCTATAACGTCTGGCCTTCATAATAAGCAAACAGGGAGGTTGGCTATGGAATTGGGGAGTGGCACCATGCGTTCGAGCAAAGAAGATCGTATGCTTGTAGATGATTTAAAGCTACAGGTTACAAAGATATTTTCTCAGCATGCCGATGATGCCGATTTCGATGAAATGATGGAGATATTGCATAATATACGCAGTCGCCTCATCCGGGAAGATGGTTTTCAACACACTATATTGCGCGGTGTAGAAGAGGCGATGGCCAAGTTGGATCTTTGCGATATGACACCACATAACATTGCCGCGCATTTGGCAACAGAATTTGATTGTCACCCGTGGCATGGCCTTTAAGTCATATAGTTTTGACAAAATCGGAATTTTATAGGAATATAATCATCGATGGCGCTTTTTATGCGCCTTTGTATATTAGGGCATAAACCGGATTGAATTGAAGCATTTACATAATCTGCGCTAGCTTGCAGCATATATTTAAAAATCATAAAAAGGAACTTTTGTTATGAATTCACTAAAAAAGTTTTTTCTAAGCGTTATGCACGGAGACTGGCGGGAATTTGATTCTGAGAGAATGACAACAAAACCTGTTGATATTTTAACAGATACCGGCGCAACCCTTACATATGTCTATGATGCGACCCCTTTGGACGGTGATAATTGGTCAATTAATAAATACTCGGCAGATATATCATTTGCTGGTCGCCCTGCAGGTTTTTTGGGCGAAATTGATCAAGCTGCTAGCAAAGAGGAAGCTATCGAGAAATTAAATGCGCTAGAAACACAGCAAAACAATAATATGCACATTTATAAAACACCGAAAAACCATTTCTCATATGGCATAGATATTTAATTATTCAGCGGCGCAAAAATTGCGCCTTTCTTTATGCCGGCAGGGGCTGCCCGGGGCGTTGAAAAAGTGGGGCGAGTGGGGCCACAAGGTGCTAAGGTGTTGAATTATCACGAAATAAGCAGGTGCAATCCAAAGCAAAAAGTGGACCCACTGGGCCCACTTTTGAAAAATGTAACAAAGGCGAATATGCCAGACGATATTAGTCGTCGGTGCTGCCCAGGAAACCGCCATAACGGTTTTTGAATTTGTCCAGCTGACCTTTTTCAACGACCTTACCGGTTCCGCCTTGCCACGCGGGGTGTGACAACGGGTCGGTATCCAGCTTCAATACGTCGCCTTCCTTGCCGTATGTGCTACGGGTCTTGTATTCAGTGCCATCTGTCATCACGACTGTAATTTCGTGGTAATCAGGGTGTGTATCGGCTTTCATTTTTAAAATCTCCTTGATAAGTGGCTCTTTTTAATGTCTAAAGAAGAAAATTGCAAGAAGTTTTTAAAGAAATAATGCATTACTGGCAACCTCAAAGTTTTGATCAACGCAAACCGTATCTGCAAAAACGTATGCATATTTTACGTGCAGTACGTGAGTTCTTTGACTCGCATGAATACTGGGAGGTGGAAACGCCCACACTGCAAACTATGCCCTGCGCTGACATTCATATTCACGGTTTTCGGAGTGAGTATTTTGGCCCGGATTTAAAAAAGATTCGTGACTTTTATTTGCATACCAGTCCGGAATTCGAAATGAAAAAACTTTTGGTGGCCGGGGCTGATAAAATTTATCAAATATGCAAAGTTTATCGTAATGCCGAAAGCACAGCTCTGCACAGCCCGGAATTCACACTGTTGGAATGGTATCGCACCGGTACGACTTACCGCGGGATTATGGATGAATGCGAAGCCATGGTGAAATCAGTAGCCAGCGCGCTGAACCTGACGACATGCCATTATAATAATGCTGTTTGCAACCTGTTGCCGCCGTGGGAACGTATCAGCGTCGCAGAGGCATTTCAAAAACACGCTGGCATCGATCTGCATGAGGCTTTGTCTAGCACACCCATATTTCGCGCCAAAGCTGAGGCCGCCGGCATACGTGTGATTGATAGTGATGAATGGGGCGATATATTCCATGCCGTAATGGCAGATAAGATTGAGCCAAACCTCGGAAAAGAAACCCCTACATTTATTTATGATTATCCCGTAAGCATGGCCTGCCTATCAAAAAAGGGGAAAGACCCACGTTATGCCGAACGGTTTGAGCTATATATCAGCGGTGTTGAGCTCGCGAATGCTTTTACGGAACTGACGGATGCGAAGGAGCAGCGTTTACGCTTTGTTGAAGAAATGAAGGCAAAGCAGCAGCGTTATGGTTTTTCGTACCCGGTTGATGAGGATTTCTTAAGTGCATTAGAGTTTGGCATGCCGGAATGCGGGGGGATTGCACTGGGGCTGGATAGATTGTGCATGTTGCTGAGTGGGGCGGACAGCATTGAACAGGTTCTATGGTGCGCCAAACCGGCCTAGCCTGTTTTTATAGTCTGCGCAGCATTACGGGGCGTTCTTAGGGCAGGGATTGCGTTTAACATTCACCGGGTAGGCGGTAATCACTTTTGTCTGCTGAGGCCCGAGCACAACCCGTACATCAATGCTCTTATGCTCGTCTTCTGCCACATAATATCCATTATTTTGTTGTTGCCAGCTTAAATTATCATTGGCGGCGATCTGCCGGACCGTTTGTATAATTTCTGCCGCGTCCCAGCTCGCAGGAAATTCTGATTTGCATGGCCGGTTGACACCGTATAAATGACCACCGCCTTTGGCGTCTCCATAAAGAATATGGCCGCGCCGCTCTGCGGTAATGACTATGTCGCGGTCATGTATGTTTACATGTGTTTTATTAACATGCACACCCGAGACAGAATATGCCCCCGCGCATAATATAACAATTATCGCTATGGCTAATAGGGGAGGAATCCGCTTTTGCAACACGGTATCACGCGGCTTCGGTTCTAGCCTTATCTTCTACGGATGCCGCATAGATGCGGTTAATCGTTGCTGCTAAAACGCTATTAAATTCTTCATCACTTTGCCCGGCCGACAAGCCATTGGTTAAAGCGCGCGAGAAACTTGCAACCATGCCTGAATTTTGGGCAAGCCGTTGGCATGCTTCATCCAAATCATAACCACCAGACAAAGCCACGACCAATAATACGTTTTTGTGATCAATGAGATCGCTGTAAAAATCCCCCGCTTCAGGCAGGGTTAGCTTCAACATAACCTTATGGTCATTTGGTAGCGCATCCAGTTGTTTGAGAATTTCCGCTTTTAAAATTCTTTCACATTCTGCTTTATCGCCCGCGTGAATATTTACCTCTGGCTCAATGATGGGAACGAGCCCGTGTGAAATGATCTGGCGACCCACCTCAAATTGCTGTTTTACAATAGCTTCTATGCCTGATGGGGATGCCTGATTGATTGTGGAGCGCATTTTTGTACCAAAAATACCGGCTTTGACGGCGCGGTCCAATAATTCATCCAGACCGGTAATGGGTTTCATTAACTGTACGCCGTCACTCTCCTCGGTTAGGCCTTTATCAACTTTCAAAAATGGAACGATTCCCAGTTTTTCCCAAAGATATGTCGCCGTAGAAATGCCATCAACGCTATTATCCATGGTTTTTTCAAACAAAATGGCGCCGATGATCTTGTCACCATCAAAAGCCGGGGACTTTATTATGCGTGTTCGCATTTCATGTACCTTGGCAAACATTTCATCTTCACCGGAATAGGCATCTTCTGGCACACCGTATAATTTCAGTGCTTTAGGAGTCGAGCCGCCGCTTTGATCCAATGCGGCAATAAAGCCTTTACCGTTAGATATTTTTTCTAGTTGCTGAGGATTAACCATGGTCTGCTCCTTTTAAGTGGATGAATCGATGTTGCAATCTTTAAAATCTTACTATGGATTTATAGACAAGGGCAGGGCAAATGGCAATATATAGCCATCTTCACCACATAAATTATATAATTATATTGGCTGGCCGGTCTAGGCGGGCGTTGCAAACTGTAAATTTGGGGCAGACATATTGGCCGGAGCAGGTGGACGTGCAGAAAGGCTAAAGCGATCTGTTATACCGGCATGGTCATTCGCGGCCATGGCATAAGACGTTTTCGCAGACACAGCAGCAGGAGCAAATGTCGCATGCACCAGCGTATCCATATCTTTAAATGTTTTTTCGCTTAACTTAAGCATCGTCTTCTATCAATCCTATTTCTAGTAATTTGCCCAAAGCGCGGTTTTGTGTTGAATGCGCGCCTCCGTACAAACTTGCGATTACGCCCTGCTTATCGGCTTCTTTTTTCTCATATAAAGCAGCAATAATTTTAGCATCACGCAATGTCGCTTTTTCCTGTTTAAGCAATTTTTCCATGTTGCGCAAGAAAAACTTTAATTTTTCATGACTGTTTTCTGAATATTCCAGCGCGGAGTCTAGCGCTTTTTTTGAATACCCGCATATATAAATTTGCTTTGATCGCGCATCCTTTACGTTATCTTGAAACATAATACAGCCGTAATTAAACAGCCAGTCTATTTCCCGGTTTATGGCCGATTTGTGAATGGCTAAACGGTCCATAATCTCTGTTTGCGTTGAGCCTGGGTGTTCGTCAATATCCACCAGAATTTGCGCTCTACGTAAAGACGAAGAGGGTTCGGACCCTAATGCTGTTACCAGACAATCAATTACCACGCACGCTTTTTGTGCATTGGTTGTCATGGCACGTTTGGCATTGGTTTTCATCAGGCTTGCTTGCTTCATGGATGTATAATACCCCATTTATTATGCAAATTCAATATTATTGTAATATTAACGCACCAGCGCAAAACACATGTGACAAACGTTTAGCAGGTATTAGCAATTATTTCATTAAACAAAGATTGACAAAAGTTTCTGCCTTACGTTAAACCATGGCCGTTATTTATTTAGGGAGATTAGCTATGCGTATTAAATTCAATATTATTCAAAAACTGTCTGATATTTTCAAGGGCACCAATTCAAGTCCTGCTATGGGGGCGGCAAATGATGATGTTTTTGCGGCGGCTAATTTACCGGCTCTTCCACCGATTAATATTGAATCCAGCTATCACGATGCAATGCATGAAAGTCAGAATACGGCCGCCATTGCACAATCTCATGCACAAGTGCGCGACGCCGATGTTTTAAACCAAGACTGGCCAGAAAGCACCTGTAAAGAGTGGTTGCAACAAATGAAATTGAAAGCAGAACAAATTGCGCAAGCTCCTGTTTTTGATTTCCTCAATAGCTTAAATACAGTTGAAGGGTTTGATGTTCTAGATAGCTCTACATTTGAGGCGATTGATGAAAACACCATGTCCATTTTTATATTCCGGGACAAAGACAAAGGTTTTTTTGAAAACAATGATCTAACGCATAATGATTGCCTATATTATTTGGAAAAAAGACCTGCAATACAGCTCAAAAAACTGGAAGGCAATTACCCGGAATTTTCTCAAGAGAATAATAACAACCATTCCGTGCGCTATATGCTGCTTGGCCATGATTCATGTGGGTATCAAGGCGGCAAAAAGGCAACACGTTTTAAGTTTGATGGCAGCCAGGATTCATTTTATTATGAGTACACTGCAGAAAAGCATAAATTCTCGCTTGATCATACAAGTATATTTTCAACAGAATACTTAAATGATTTTGTAGATGAGCTGGTTTATTCAATAACCTTGAGCGGTTCGCAATGCGCTGATCAGCTAGAGCCATTGATTAAGACGTTGCAGGAAGAATTTGAAAAGAGTTATTCGCTTGCTTGCAATATGTATCAAGATGCATATGCGCAATATGAACAAGCGCAGCAAACCCGCAACAAGCCAGATTATGCACTAACGCTTAACTAGTGAATTTGCCCGAAATCAGTTACAGCCCGCTGGCATAATTATAAGCATCTACTGCTTTATCGGCTATGGCTTTCGGCGCGTTTCGGGCACTCTCGTTTAACAGGGCCAAATTGCTTAAGGGGCTGGCAGTAGATTCTTCGTTTTGTTGCGCCGACAATTCCCTCTGGGCCTCAAGCCTTGCTTGTTGAGCCGATCTGGCCACGGCGTAATCTTGCGACGAAGGCTCAGCCGGTGCCAGAGCGGCCCGTATCACAATATCCATTTTCCTTATGGTTGCCTCGGGCTTACCGGGGACGGGCGATGCATCAATTTGCGTTTCGCCGCCAATTGCGTATTCGCGGCCATCTGGCCCGGTTTGCGTTTCATAAGTTACAGCGCCTGCGTATGGGCCGCCCACTGTCTTGTGGGCGCTTTCATGTGCGCGAACCTCACGGTCCCGGTTTTTTAAGTCTTGCAGCTGTTTTTGTTGGTCTTCAGTTAATTCATTTGGATTATTCCGAGGAGAAATAGCGGAGGGCGCCGCATTATTAACAACAGGCAGCGTCGATGGAAGGGGCGCAATGCTGTTTATTGATGAAGCCATAGTATTTATTATTATGTCATAATTGCCCCGTTTGATCCATTATTCCATACCCTGAGATCGTCAAAATAAAACCCGGCCTGAAATTTATATTTCAAGACCGGGTTTGCCACGGAGAACGGTTTAGGTGGTTAGATATACTCGCGGTTATTTTATGCGTCAATGAATTTTTTATAAAAAAATCATGTTTTTTGTGCGAAATAACCAAAGTGCTTAATAAGGCCGTTTTACCGGATGTTTTTCCTTATTCGTAGCCAACGGCATGCATCTTTTCAGCCGTATCTAGCATGCGATTTGAAAAACCCCATTCATTATCATACCAGGCCATAACGCGCACCAAGCCCCCGTCAACAATTTTGGTTCCTTCAAGGGAGAACATGGCTGAATGCGGATCATGGTTAAAGTCACTGGATACACATGGGTCACTATAGACACCCAGCACGCCTTTAAGCGGGCCTTCAGCGTATTTTGTGACGGCGGCATTAACCTGCTCAGCGGTCACTGATTTTGACGGTACAAATTTTAAATCTACCAATGAAACATTTGGCGTGGGAACGCGGATGGAAACGCCATCCAGTTTCCCGTTCAATTCAGGCAACACCAGGCCCACGGCTTTTGCCGCGCCGGTTGTCGTGGGTATCATATTAATGGCGGCGGCTCTGGCGCGGAATGGGTCCTTATGCGACGCATCAACAGTATTCTGGTCACCGGTGTAGGCGTGAATGGTTGTCATGAAACCACGCTCAATCCCAATTTCTTTATGCAGAGCATAAGCAACGGGCGCCAAGCAGTTGGTGGTGCATGATGCATTTGAAACGATTTTATGCTGCGGGCCCAGTAAATCATGGTTTACACCATACACAACGGTTAAATCTTCGTCTTTTGCCGGGGCCGATATTAAAACCTTCTTTGCGCCGCGATCAAGATGCATTTGCGCGCCTTCACGGGTGTTGAATCTGCCAGTGCATTCAAAAACGATATCAACGCCTTCAGCGGCCCAATCCAGCTCAAGCGGATCACGGCAACGGAAACGATGAACTGGTATATCATCAATTAATATTGTGCTGCCTTCACCCCGTGTCACATCAAAAGGGGCCCGCCCATGAATTGAATCATATTTTAGCAGCGGAAAGAAATTTCCGCCGGGGTCGTTGATTGCGACCAATTTCATGTCTGTGTGCTTGGCTTCAACAATAGCGCGCGCAACTAAGCGGCCAATACGTCCAAATCCGTTTATTGCAACTCTTACCGTCATAATACTATTCCTTTATTTAGTTTTTATTGAGCTTTTTACGAACGGCTTCTAATACAGCCTCTGTGGTAATTCCGAAATGTTTATATAAGTCCCCAATTGGTGCGGATGCCCCGAAACCAGTCATGCCAATAAATGGTGAATGAGCGCCAATAATGGCATCCCACCCTTGTCTTACACCGGCTTCAACCGCAACTTTTACACTATTATTGCAGACCAGATTGATAAAGTGATCTTTGTCGCCTTCAAGGAAACGGTCCATGCACGGAACAGATACCAATCGCACCGATTTACCCTCATCGGCCAGTTGATCATACGCTCTCAGCGCAATTTCAACTTCTGAACCGGAGGCAAAGAGTGTCACCTCTGGCTTGTCCCCTTGTTCACAAAGGATATACGCCCCTTTTGCTGTCAGATTTTCCTCCCGATAATCACACAGGGTCGGCAACCCCTGACGTGTTAATGCAAGCAAAGACGGGCTGTCCTGGTCATTAATGGCCAGTTCCCAGCATTCGGCTGTTTCGATACCGTCACATGGGCGGTAAACGTTTAAATTGGGCATGGCGCGTAAAGCAGCAAGATGTTCTACCGGTTGGTGCGTTGGTCCATCTTCACCCAGACCAATGGAATCATGCGTCATGACATGGATAACGCGTTGTTTCATTAACGCGCCAAGGCGAATGGCAGCGCGAGAATAATCGGCAAATTGTAGAAAGGTCCCGGCATAGGGCACGATAGGGCTGTGCAGCGCCATACCATTCATGGCCGCCGCCATGCCAAATTCACGAACGCCATAATTGATATAATTACCGCCGTAATTCTGGTCATCGAACACGTTTGATGCCTTAACCTTGGTGTTGTTTGAGCCCGTTAAGTCGGCCGAGCCGCCCATCATTAGCCACAATTTATCAACCAGTTTTTCCAGGCACATACCAGATGTCTGGCGTGTCGCTTTTTTGGGTTTTTCCGTTGCAAAATCTTTCTTTAATTCCTGAATGACGGGGCCGATAGCGTTTGAAAAATCGCCGCTTTGGAATTTTTCAAAACACGAACGCATGTCATGCGTATTTAAAACATTTTTCCAATCATGACAGGCTTGCTTTCCCTGTTGGCCAACGGCGCGCCACCAGTCAAGGACATCGGACGGAATTTCGAACGGTGCGTGCGGCCAGTTTAAGTTTTTGCGTGTGCCGGCAATTTCTTCATCGCCTAAAGGGGCGCCATGAGAAGATGATGAGCCTTCTTTGGTTGGGGCACCAAAACCGATTTTTGTCTTGCAACAAATTAATGTTGGCTTATCACTGTTTTGGGCCTTGGCAATGGCCGCTTCAATTTCAGCGAAGTCATGGCCATCAACACTATCTGTATTCCAGCCATAGGCTTTAAAACGGTCTTGTGTATTGTCGGTAAAGGATAAATCCGTTGATCCATCGATGGATATGGAATTGTCATCATAAAGCATAATCATCTTGTTGAGCTTTAGGTGCCCGGCCAATGAGCAAGCATCATGACTTATGCCCTCCATAAGGTCGCCGTCCCCACACATGACATAAGTGAAGTGATTGATAAGATCATCGCCGTAGCGTGCATTTAAACGGCGCTCCGCAATTGCCATTCCGACGGCTGTTGCAACACCATTACCCAGCGGGCCTGTCGTGGTTTCAATCCCGGCGTCTTGTTCCACTTCCGGGTGCCCGGCGCAAATGCCGCCCAGCTGGCGAAAATTTTTAATTTCTTCAAGTGTCATCTTATCGTAGCCGGTAAGATAATTGAGTGAATATAACAGCATTGACCCATGCCCCCCGGACAGTACAAAGCGGTCACGATTTGGCCATTCAGGGTTTTTCGCATCGAATTTTAAAAATTTGGAATATAGAACCGTTGCAACATCGGCCATACCCATTGGCATGCCTGGGTGCCCTGAATTTGCCTTTTGTACGGCATCCATAGATAAAGCACGAATAGCGTTTGCCATATGGCGTAAATTGACATCGGATTGTGGGGCGTTGTTTTCGGCGGCTGCAAGCGTCATCTAATACTCTTTATGTTGTGTTAATTAGGAACTTCACACAATGCCGCCGCTTTCTTCTATCGTCAAGATTTGTTGTGATTATTTCCTGTAAAACTTTAACAGACACTTGACCATATTTTCGAATTGCTGCTAGCTTTAGCGCATTCGATATAAATGATTTTTTATGGTGAAAGGATAAGCACGTGTCCACGATTCGAGCTGCATTAGAAAATTTAAACTCCGTTATTGGCACATTGGAACAATCTGTCGATATGATGGAGCAAGCTCGTAAAGGGGAACAACGTGACATGTTCGCCGCGCCGTCCAATGAAAATGGTAAGAATACTATAGACAAAGAAGCCGTTGCCAAGCGTCTGGATAACGCAATTGAGAAAGTTGAAAAACTTTTAGGCGATGAAAACGTAGCGTAGCATTAAAGACGGAGATTATAGGATGGCACATATCAATTTGACAATTAACGGCCGCAACTTTGGCATGGAATGCGATGACGGGCAGGAGCAGCGCGTTATAGATCTGGGCAATTATGTTGATGCCAAGGTAAAAACAATTGCCGCGGCCGGGGCGGCATCCAACGAAAATCACTTACTGGTTTTAACATCGTTAATGCTGGCCGATGAAATTCATGATTTACGCGACAGCTTGTCGGCCCTCGGCGAGCACGTTGAAAGCAAAGACGAATCCGATAAGCAGGAGGAAATGGTATCGGATGCCATTAATTCCTTGGCAGAACGGATCGAATTGATTGCAAAGCGTATACAAACGGCATAAAATTAGTATATATCATTATATTGTGTGCTGCGGGGTGCGTGAACCAGCTTAATCCCGGAGGCCGATAATCAACGCTAGGGAGCTGTCCCTGTCTTGATCCACTCTCACTGCATTGGGGATCTTTTAATACGGCACCCACCTATTTTTATAGGGGCCACGCGTGGATTTCATATGGTCACGGCTTGTGCGGCACACTTTTTATTTTTCACTGTAAGGCTTTTTACCTTATGTCCGAACAGAAAAACGTTTATCGAATTGAAGCCAAACGCCACCGGGAGCGAATGGATATTCGCGATGAAGACCCCGAAAAAGCTGCCGAGAATTTCTTTGCGGCCGTTAGGCCAAATCCCGGGCAAATTGTGGCTGCCTATTGGCCAAAAGGGCGAGAGATTGATACCAGTGATTTATTGCATATACTCCATGAACAGGGGTTTCAGATTGCGCTTCCCGTCATACAGCAAAGCAGTAAGGTTTTAAAATTTGCGCTGTGGCAGGGAAATGATGACCTGGTCAAAGGGCCATACGACATTTTACAACCATCAATTAATGCAAATACCCGGTATGTTTTTCCCGATATTATAATTGTACCTATGCTGGCCTTTGATAGAAGAGGGCATCGCCTGGGGTATGGCGGCGGATATTATGATGCGACACTTGATTTTCTGCGCAAAGAAAAGCAGGTACTTGCTGTTGGGCTGGCTTATTCCAAACAGGCGGTACTGTTTAATCTGCCGGCCGAAGACCATGACCAACCTTTGGATTGGGTAATTACACCAAAAGATGTGCATTGTTATCAAAGTGATGCTAAAGAGAGTGTATGAGAATTTTATTTGTAGGCGATATTTATGGACGTTCGGGCAGGGAGGCTCTGGCCGAACATCTTCCAAAGCTGGAGCATAAACTTGACCCGGATGTCATCATTGTAAATGGCGAAAATGCCGCCCATGGCCGCGGTATCAATGAAAAAATCTGTAAATCTTTCTATGAATTGGGCGTTGATATTATAACAACAGGCAACCATGTTTGGGACCAGCGCGAGGTTATCCCCTATATACAACAGAGCCAGAGGCTCATTCGTCCCATTAATTTTCCACCCGGAACGCCGGGCTCCGGTGCGGCGGAATACCAACTGGATGATGGGCGCACGCTTAAGGTTATAAATGCCATGGGCCGCATTTTTATGGACCCTATCGATGACCCATTCCGTTCTGTATCAGAGGCCCTTGCAAATGAACGTCTTGGGCAGACATCCCAGGCGATTTTCGTTGATTTTCATGGGGAGACCACCTCTGAAAAACTGGCTTTTGCCAACTATTTTGATGGTAAGGTCTCGGCCGTGGTCGGAACGCACACACATATCCCAACGGCGGATGCGCATATATTAAAAAATGGAACGGGCTATCAGACCGATGCCGGTATGACAGGTGATTACGACAGTATCATTGGTGCCGATAAACAGGTTCCAATTCAACGTTTTGTTACAAAGATGCCGGTTGATAAGATGCGCCCGGCAGGCGGGACAGGTACATTATGCGGCGTGATGATTGTAACCAATGATAATACGGGGCGCACAACCGCAATCGACCGTGTCTGCGTAGGGCCAATATTAAAAGAATATATCCCCGAAATTTAAGCCAGCTTTTTGTGCGGATGCCTTTCAAAATAACGAAGGCAGGCATCATCCAATGCCTCAATTAATTCGGCGCCGTGACGTCCGCCATCTCCGGTGATCCGCCCTAATATAACGGCGCGTATCGTCGTATGAAAGGCCAGAACAATCTCTACTGATTCAATATCGGCCACCTCGATGACTTCCAGGTATTGGATAAGCCGGTCTGATATGGTTGTGACAAGTGGATAATGAAACATCCCGCCATTTGCTTTTAGCTGCATGGCCGGATAAAGCATTGCGCTAATGATGTATTCTTGATCATCATCAGGATGTGCATTCTTTGCCTGCTCAATAGATTTCATCAACGTGTTTAAATACATCTCACCAAGCGGAAGGAAGTCCACTGTATTATTTTCAAGCAGTTCTTGTGCTTTATTTAAAATTGCTTCACTGAGCCCGCCTGAACCAACTTTGGCTTTCAAATTATTCGGAGGCGTAATAAATTCTGCTTTGCGGCGGGGTTGCTGGTTATAATGGTCCATGATGTCTTCCCGGTTTATAGATCGCTATCGTTGTTTTTGCTGATGTGCTGAATTGTATCTTCCAGTTTTTTATGCGGTACGGACGAATAATCAACGCGAGGCGGGCCGCTGTCCGGGCGCTGTGAATCTGTCTCGCGGCGGTGAGGGCCATCATAGGCCGTTGTTCGAATTCTTCTTCGGTCTGGACCAAAGAAATCTTCTGATCTTACAAATTGTCTTGGCCGTTCTATGACCTGCGATATGCGCCTGTATAAATCCCGTGCATTAAATGGCTTCACCAAAAATTCCGTTACCCCGGCATCGCGGGCCTGAATAACGCGGCGTTTTTCACTAAACCCGGTCATCAGGATAACGGGAACAAATTGATTGGGGCTGGCCGGATCATTACGAATGCGGCGCGTAAGTGAAATACCGTCCATTGGTTTCATCATCCAATCGGCAATCACCAGATCCGGGTTAATTTCACAATATTTTTTAAATCCGGCCTCCCCATTTTTGGCCGTGTAAACCATGCCGACGCCAAACGTGCTGAGAATCGATTTTGCCAGCTCCAGCATAGGCTGATTGTCTTCAACAATTAAAACGCGAATACTTTGTAGCTGATAGGACATATATGCATTGTGCTCTTTATGAAATTACAAAATACGCAGTGTGTTAATATTTTTAGTATTGTAACATTTTATTATTGTGCCTTTAAGCCTTTAATTGAAGGTTAACAACGGGATATATATTTTTGTGCGGGGCTTGAATATTGCCTCAGGTGTCCGTTATATAATTGGCATGATATATTTAGATTAAAAGGGGCTATAGTATGGCTGGACATTCCAAATGGGCAAACATCAAACATAAAAAGGGTAAAGCCGATGCGCAGCGCGCAAAATTATTCTCAAAATTAGGGCGGGAAATTTATGTGGCGGCCAAACTTGGTGGGCCTGACCCTGATATGAATCCGCGTTTGCGCCTTGCAATTTCAACAGCGCGCGGACAATCAATGCCCAAAGACGGCATAGAAAAAAATATCCAGAAAGCAGCCGGTGGCGGCGAGGGAGAAAACTACGAAGAAATCCGTTATGAAGGCTATGGCCCGGGCGGCGTTGCTTTTATTGTAGAAGCGCTGAGTGATAATAAAAATCGTACCGCTAGCAATGTACGCTCAACCTTTACAAAGAATAATGGTAATCTGGGGGAAACCGGCTGTGTGGGCTTTATGTTTGACCGAATGGGAGAAATTGTTTACCCGGCAGATAAAGCAAGTGCCGATGATATGTTTGAGGCCGCGCTTATGGCCGGCGCCGCCAATGTTGAAAGTGATGAGGACGGGCATGTCATCACAGCTGAAGTTGAAGATTTCAACACAGTTTTGGATGAGCTGACAAAAACCTATGGCGAGCCGGAGCGATCCGGCTTGATCTGGAAGCCCAATATTCATTCAGACGCCGATGAAGAATTGGCCGCCAGTGTACTGAAACTTATCGATGCGCTGGAAGATGATGACGACGTACAGCACGTTACCACCAACATGGATGCAAGCGACGAAGTCATGGAAAAACTTCTAGGCGGTGAGTGAGGGCTCGTTTATAGACTTACAAATGCTTGATTGATCCAGGTGCGATAAGTGCGGTTGTAAAACCCGCAATTGTTCTGACTGGGTGGCACAACGGCCATCCGCCCCGTAAAGTTCAAGATCGCTGCGGCGGTGCTGGATTTTTTGGGTGTTCTCGTAAAAATCCTCAACAATTGTGGCCTGCTGTTCAATGTTTAAGGCGCTAAAGTCTTTGACATCTTTGATATCCCCATAATCATATAGCTCGCTTCCGTAACCGCCATTGCGAAGAAACAAGCCAATTGCGGTGCCCACTAGCTTCACATCCTGCGTTGCTTCCTGCCAGATATGGGTCAATTCATGGATAAACGTTTTTCGCTGATACAACGGTGCATGACTAAGGTCGTCTCTATAATGGTATTCGCTGAGCCTAATCTTGCCCCAATAGGCTTTGCTGCGACTTGGAAGGTTTTTAGTCTTTATAAAAATCGAATCATAATCCAGTTGATCGGCAAATATGGTTTTGGCCATATCAACCTCGCCAGGTGTCAGGTTTCTATGATTATCATAAAAAGTGGGGTCCCAGTTGCCCGTCGCGGTGTGCGTTGTACATGATGAAAATAATGTCAGGCCAATTGCCGCTGCTACGGCATTAAAAGTCTTTTTCATAGAACCCCGGTTCGTTGTATTTATAGTTATTATTGTTTCGAAAAAAATAATGAATAAAATATGCGGTGTCAATATGCGGCACGACCAAGGCGGAACACAGGCAATTAACCATAAAACCAACATGTTTGTGTTTATGATTTGTTCTTGTTATTTGCATGAAACAGATTCATAATGCTGGTATGAAAATTCTCGGTATAGACCCCGGCTTGCAAAAATGCGGGTGGGGCATCATCCTCGTAAATGGCTCGTCCTTAAAATATATTGCTTCCGGTTTGATTAAACCCAAGGCAGCATTATCATTGGCGTCGCGCCTTGCTCTGATACATGAGGGGCTTGCAGAAATCATAAAACTGCACGGGCCTGACGCCGCAAGCGTTGAAGAGACATTCGTTAACAAAAACCCGGCATCGGCCCTTAAACTTGGGCAGGCAAGAGGGGCTGCCTTGGCCGTCCCGGCTTTATATGGGCTGGACGTTGCGGAATATAGCGCGAATAAAATTAAAAAATCATTGGTGGGCAATGGTCACGCCAGTAAAGACCAAGTGGGGCACATGATACGCACGTTGCTACCGGCTTGTGGGCAAGTTAGCGAAGACGAAGCCGACGCCCTTGCCGCCGCCATTACCCACGCGCATTATAATGCCTGGAATGCACGCATGAAAATGGCGTAGCATGCAGGGGATTGCGGTACATGTCTGAACGCAAAATCAAGTAAGGGACGGAATATGATTGGAAAACTAACAGGGACAATAGATTCATTTGGTACAGATTTTATGCTATTGGATGTGCAAGGCGTTGGCTATCAAATTTACGCCAGTCGCGCAACATTAAGCAAGATTGGGCAAAAGGGGGATAAGGCGTCTTTGCTGATTGATACCCATGTGCGCGAAGATGCTATCACACTATATGGGTTTGCTGATGTAATCGAACAAAGCTGGTTTCGCCTTTTAAATTCAGTGCAAGGCGTTGGCGCCAAAGCGGCGTTCGCTATATTGGCCGTCTGCCCTGCGGAGCGTCTTGCAATCATCATTTCGGCGCAAGATAAAGCGGCCTTAACACAGGCCGATGGGGTTGGTCCAAAGCTGGCGGCGCGTATTCTTACTGAATTAAAGGATAAAGCGGGTAAGATTGAGTTATCCACAAAAACCGTGGATAGCCCTGTGAGCGGTTCTGTGGATAAATCTTCCACGCCCGGCTCACCAAGCGGTGTGGAGGAGGATGCGATTTCGGCGCTGATTAATCTTGGTTATGGCCGGGCCGATGCCTTTAGCGCAGTTTTAAAAGTAAAGGATAAGGCCAATGATAACCTGCAGGCACTCATCCGCGAGGCCCTTAAAGAACTCAGCGCCTAATTTACTTGACATAGTATATTGCAAAATTGTACTACTCCAAAAAAGCAGGAGGTCGTTATGGCAATTGGAATCAATGGTAAAATCGAAGATAATCGCAGCAAAGAGCAAAGATTGACGGCGCTCAGGCAAGCGGTCATTGACAGCTTTAAAAAAAGTGTTGGCGATCAATTGCCGCAGCAGCAAACCGAGATCATTGCCGAGGCCATTTCTGATGCTTTTGTTGATGGACTAAAGGCGGCAAACGTTTCTTACCTGGATCATCATCCTTAACACCGAAATCGTCTGTGTATCACACTAAAAAAATCGCAATTCCTGTTGGTGGAGCTGCGTTATAGTGGTTTAATGTCACTATGACAGACGCTTTAGAAAAAAACAGCAACCTTGAGGGCGCGCAGCAAGACTTAGACCGTGGGGAAGAGGGGGCTTTACGCCCCTTAAGCCTTGATGAATTTATCGGCCAAAAGGCACTGCGTGAAAATTTACGCATATTCGTTGAGGCCGCAAAAGCGCGCGGTGATGCCATGGATCATGTTTTGTTCTTTGGCCCTCCCGGCCTTGGAAAGACCACACTGGCCCAGATTGTAGCCAGGGAGCTGGGCGTTGGTTTTCGCGCAACATCCGGCCCTGTAATATCCAAGGCTGGTGATCTTGCCGCGCTGTTAACCAATTTAAATGAAAATGACGTTCTGTTTATTGATGAAATTCATCGTCTGAACCCAAATGTGGAAGAGATCCTGTATCCGGCAATGGAAGATCGTAAGCTGGATCTAATCATTGGGGAGGGGCCCGCGGCGCGCTCGGTACAAATTGATCTACCGCCTTTTACGCTCGTGGGGGCAACTACGCGGTCGGGGCTGTTGACGACACCATTACGGGACCGTTTTGGCATTCCTTTGCGCTTGGAGTTCTATGAACCAGAAGAGCTGACAAGCATTGTAAAACGCAGTGCAAAATTATTAGACATGCCCATTAATGATGACGGCGCACGCGAAATTGCAAACCGTTCTCGTGGAACGCCGCGTATAGCCGGGCGACTAACGCGCCGCATTCGTGATTTTGCACATGGGTCAAATTCAGGAGAAATTGATCGCAATCTGGTTCATGATGCATTAACGCGCCTTGATGTGGATCACTCAGGCCTGGACAGTATGGATCGCCGCTATCTAACGTGTATCATTGAAAATTATGGTGGCGGCCCTGTTGGCGTTGATACAATTGCGGCCGCCTTGTCGGAACAGCGTGATATGATCGAAGATGTCATTGAACCTTATTTGTTACAGCAAGGGCTGGTTCAGCGTACACCGCGAGGCAGATGCATTTCATCTAAGGGTTACAGTCACTTAGGGCTGGAAATTCAATCTAAACTTGAGGGTCAGGAGGGGCTTTTTTAGGATATGAGCCATCACAAAACACATAAATTACCGTGCCGCGTTTATTACGAGAACACCGATGCAGGCGGCATTGTGTATCATGGGCAATATTTAAATTTCGCCGAGCGTGGACGCACCGAATTGTTGCGCCATATCGGGTATCAATCCAGTGATCTGACCAGTGAACTGGGTGTAATGTTTGTGGCCCGGTTTCTGGATATTAATTACTTTGCCCCTGCTTTTCTCGACGATTTGCTGGATGTTCACACTTCTGTCTCGGCATTAAAAAATACCAGCTTCACCATGCGACAAACATTTTTTCGACAAAAAGATGGGATAAATGAAAAAATCGCGGAACTAACTGTAACACTTGTTTGTGTGAAAGCGGATACTATTAAGCCGGTCCGTGTGCCGGAAAATCTGCGGGAGGGCTTTGCCCCGTATATAGAAAAGGATTAATAAACAATGGAAGAAGCAATTCAAACGGTTGATTTAGGCGGCGTTGCAGCCCATGACATGAGCATGTGGGGCCTTTTTATGCAAGCCGATGTCGTGGTGAAGACGGTTATGATTATGCTGGTTATCGCGTCTGTATGGTGCTGGGCCATCATTATTCAAAAACGTGGCATTCTGGCGCGGCTGAATAGGCGCGCAAACAGATTTGAAGACACCTTTTGGTCGGGGGAGGCGCTTGATAAAATTTATGACCGCGTCAAAAACTCGAAACAAGACCCGCTTTTAACGACGTTTTCAGCCGGAATGGATGAATGGCAGGCCGGAGTATCTGGCGGAATGCCGTCAGATGCGAATATGCAGGCCAGCTTGCGTCAGCGCGTTGAACGCGCGATGAGCGTTACCATCAACCGGGAGATGAGCCGTCTGGAACGTGGGATGACATTTCTGGCCAGTGTCGGGTCTACGGCCCCTTTTATTGGTTTGTTCGGTACTGTTTGGGGGATTATTAATTCCTTCTCCGCGATTGCGGCAACAAATAACACATCTTTGGCCGTTGTTGCGCCGGGGATTGCTGAAGCATTATTTGCGACAGCGCTGGGGCTTGTTGCGGCCATACCGGCCGTTGTTGCCTATAATGTTTTTTCAACAGGCTTAAATCGCTACGCCGATCGGCTTGAGGCCTTTACTGACGAATTTTCAGCTATTTTATCCAGGCACCTGGATGCAATGGATTCCAACAAGAAGGCGGCATAAGTTATGGGCGCAAGTCTGACAACGAAAACACGCAGCCGTGGCCGCCGCACAGGGGGCACGTATAGGCCTATGGCAGAAATTAATGTAACGCCATTCGTTGATGTTATGTTGGTTCTATTGATTGTCTTTATGGTGGCCGCGCCTTTATTAACGGCAGGGGTGCCGATTGATTTGCCTGATTCCAATGCTAAATCTATTCAGGACGAAGAAAACAAACCTATCGAAATCAGCGTCAGCAATGATGATAAAATCTTTATCGGCGAAACCGAGGTGACTATGGACCGCCTTGTCCCGTTATTGGCTGCTATGACAGAAAATCAATCAGACCGCCGTATATATATACGGGCTGATCAGACGCTCAGCTATGGTAATGTTATGGCCGTGATTGGTGCGGTTAATGGCGCAGGGTTTACCAAAGTGGCCCTGATTTCGGAGAATAAAGGAGGGTAGGGCATGAATGCTTTGCTTAGTGCAAACTCTGCCCAAAAATATAATGGTGCTGTTATGGCCTCCATGAAATCGTCGCTTATTAAGTCAGGACTTTTTCACGTTGGCGTGTTAGCGGCGCTGTCAATCGGCTTACCTTATATGGATACAAAACCACTCAATATAAGCGCCCCAATTAGCGTTGAAATTGTTGATGTTTCCGACCTAACGACCACAACAAAAGTTGCTCCTCCGAAAAAACCGAAAGAACCTGAAAAACCGGCCGAGCCGGCGCAAAAAAAGGAAGCGGCCCCGAAAGTTACCGCTGAGCAGCCGCCCGACTTATCAAAGCCAAAGCCGCCTGACGTTGAAACACATGAAGACTTGCCCGAGCCCGTTGTGCCGCCGCCGCCTTTGAAGCGGGAAGAGATCAAGAAGCCCGATCCACCCAAACCAAAGCCGGACGTAACCAAGCGCGCCAAGCCTAAACCAAAAGAGGACGACTTTCAGAGTTTATTGAAAAACCTGACCCCCGATGCTGAGGACCGCACTGAAAAACAGGAGGCTCCGGACCCCGATTCCGAATCTGATTCAGGGCAAATTGCCCGCCTGTCTGATCAATTATCCATCAGCGAACAAGACGCCCTGCGGCGGCAACTTGGTACGTGCTGGAATATTATGGCTGGTGCAAAGAATGCTGAGGACCTGGCTGTTGAAATACGCGTTGTTATGAACCGGGACCGAACTGTAAATCGCGCTTCTATTTTAGATAAAGGCCGTTATAATCAGGATAGGCATTTCAGGGCTGCGGCCGATGCGGCAATTCGGGCCCTTAATAACCCAAAATGTTCGCCGCTTAGGTTGCCGCCTGATAAATATGAGCAATGGAAAACGTTCATTATCAGCTTTGACCCGCGTGATATGCTCTAAAAAATATTAAAAGGAAGACGACCAATATGAAACATCTCTACCTGACATTGATACTATTTCTTGGATTTACGGCGCACGCGCATGCGGAGTTACGCATTGATGTTACGCGCGGCACCATAGAGCCCATGCCGATTGCCATCACCAGCTTTCATGCTGAACAGGGGGCAAATGGGGCCATATCCAATGATATGCCACAGGTTATCTCGGAAAATCTCGAACGCTCTGGTTTGTTCAAACCTGTTAATCCGCGGGCCTTTGTGCAAAGTACACAGTCAATCGTAAAAGAGGGGATACGTTTTGCGGAATGGCGCGCAACAAACGCGCAGGCCCTTGTAACCGGTGTCTTAACGCGCACCAACGATGGGCGTACGCGTGTTGAATTTCGTCTCTGGGATGTCTTTTCCGAAAAGCAATTGACCGGCATGGCGTATATGACATCAGAATCCAATTGGCGCCGCATTGCGCATATTATTTCAGATGAAATTTATAAACGCTTGACCGGTGAAGATGGCTATTTTGACTCTCGAATCGTATATGTGTCGGAAAATGGTCCACCTACGGCCCGTGTAAAACGTTTGGCCATTATGGATCAGGATGGTTTTAACCATAAATACCTTACGGACGGCAAAAATCTAGTTTTAACGCCCCGGTTTTCACCATCCCAGCAAACTATTGCGTATCTTGCTTACGTAAACAATAAACCGCGCGTGTATATTTATGATATCAACACCGGGCGTCAACAAGCCTTGGGTGACTTTCCTGGTATGACCTTCGCCCCACGATTTTCACCAGATGGCGATAAAGTGATTATGTCACAATCCTTGAATGGAAATACGGACATTTATGAAATTGATATCCGTACAAAGGCAAAAACACGCATCACATCGGCCCCCTCTATCGAAACTGCGCCATCTTATTCACCTGATGGAAAGCAGATTGTCTTCGAATCAGACAGGGGCGGATCACAGCAGCTCTATACCATGAACAGGAATGGCTCGAACGTGCAGCGTATTACTTTTGAAAAAGGGCGCTATGCTAACCCTGTATGGTCTCCGCGGGGTGATTTAATTGCATTTACAAGAATGTATAAGGGTAAATTCTATATTGGCGTTATCCGCCCGGATGGGTCGGGGGAACGTCTTATTACGACAGCCTATCACGTTGAGGGGCCAACCTGGTCACCCAATGGCCGCGTATTATCATACTTTAAGGAACGTCCAGAAGGGGCGGGCGGCAATCAACGCTCCGCAAAGATCTACACGGTTGATATTACGGGGTATAATGAACGCTGGCTTCAGACACCGCGCGATGGGTCAGACCCGGCATGGTCGCCTTTAAACCGATAGATGTGACGATTGTTATAAATGCGCAAACAGGGCAATGACCTGCTTATAGGTCTCGCGCTTGAACGGAACAATAAGATCCAGAGTTTGCGGTAAATCAACCCATTTCCACTGAGAAAATTCAGGCGGGTTATGGGCGGATATATTAATATCCTCATCCGCCCCATCATAGCGCATGGCGACCCATGTCTGGACCTGCCCATGATATTGACCATTCCATAGCCGCGCTATCAGGTGGTCTGGAAGGTCATAAGCAATTGTGTCCTGGGCAATTTCCAAGAGGCATACTGAATTTGGGGGAATGCCGGTTTCTTCCTGTAGCTCCCGGTAGGCGGCGCCCTCAAGATCCTCACCAGCGTCAATTCCACCTTGTGGCATTTGCCATGCTCCGGGGGTGTCAATACGCTCCCCGACAAATACTTGCCCGTGTCTGTTAAATAAGCATATGCCAACGCAGGGGCGATAATTTTTAATGCTGTCCACCGTCGTCATGGTTTTTTTTATTAGAATTATGTGTGCTCGTTTTATTCTGGGCCATATTAGCAGAAGGCATGGTGCGCGCCGCTTTTGCTTTATTATCGGCCAAATAGATGGCTGATAAAGGCACCAGCGTGAAGCCTTTTTGCTCTAATTGCGGAGCCCAGCGATTAATAAAATTCAAAGCATCAGGGTATGCTTTGAATACCCCAACGCCGCGGCCACGGCTTTCCGCAATCGTTTCAAGCAGCTCCGCCGCCTCATCAATATTGTTATTCCATTTTCCATCAAAAAACGTAATCTCATTCTTTATGTATGGTGCGTTAAATCTGGAGGCGATATCTTTAATTTGCGACGGGGCGCTGATATTCGTTTCAAACAAACCCAAACCTCGATCTATCGCCTCTTTAAACAAAGCGTTGAGAGCAGGTTTTGATTTTTGAAAGGCAAGATCACTGTAAAATGCAAGCCCCACATAACCAGATGTTGAGGCCAGAGCCCATTTTAAATTATCCATATTGGCAGACAGCGATGCCCGGCTCAGTATGGCTTTGCTGCCCGGATCTTCATAGGGGAAGTTCTGGTTTTCGAATGGAATTTTCAGCCATATTTCATGCCCATTATTCCGCGCAGTTTGAGCGAGGGCTTTTGAATCCCGGGTATATGGAGACATGATAAAACTGACGTTTTCAGGCAGCAAAAGCGCGGCATTTTTAGACAGCTCATTTGATAATCCGAATCCATCCAAAACCAGAGCAATCATTTTTTGCCCTTCTTTAAATACAAACGGTCGCTTATAGGCTTGAAACGGTGTTAATCCGTCACTGTCACGAATGATGGGCAATAAGCTCCCTTTGGCATCGGTTTCATATAGTCCAGGATAAGGGGCCTCTTTCATGGCCACGTCCGGTACCCCCTGATCTTGCTGGGGGGCATTCTTTGCGAGCTGATCATGATCACGCACGGTTGAGTTTGTTGTGCTCTGGGCTTCTTGTAAGGGCTGATCTTGATGATCTGCCCTGGGCTGATGGCTATCCTTGCGTGAGTGCGAAACAACGGCGTCACTGCGCGTAATTGTTATTGTCTGGGAGGCAAGTTTACCTTGAACAGATTCCAGGCCGACAGCACCCCCAATCAACGCCCATGCGGCCAGAATTGCATAGACAGACAAGCCGGCACCCAGGCCATAAAGAAACGCCCACGATCGAAAACTGCTTACAATATTGGGCATGAATGCCATTGGCGCTTTCTGGCTCCTATCGTTCGCTTTCTGAGCCCTTATACAGGGACAGCCCGCTGATTAAATCAATAGCGCGCAGCAATTGATAATCCACCGGCGCGTCATCTTCTTTTGACACTTTGGCATCAGCACCGTCTTTATCTTTCGATGTTTTCGTCTCGGAATCGGCCCCTTTGTTTTTATCAAGTGCACCGCGTAAATCTGATTCACTGAAACGACGGACGGCGAGGGTTTCTATTTTGGCCGGTTCGACAATAATATCCGGCTCAATCCCTTTGGCCTGAATAGAGCGACCTGATGGCGTATAATAGCGTGCTGTTGTTAAGCGCATAGCACCATGCCCAGGCAGGGGAATAACTGTCTGAACTGACCCTTTACCGAATGTTTTTGTTCCTAAAAGAATGGCGCGCTTATGGTCCTGCAGAGCGCCAGATACAATCTCAGATGCCGACGCAGACCCGCCATTAATTAAAACCACGATAGGTAGCCCATCAGCAATATCGCCTGACGTGGCGTTATCGCGCTTGGTATCACTGGCGTTACGGCCGCGTGTTGATACAATTTCGCCCTTGTCCAAAAAGGCATCGGAAACCGCGATGGCCTGATCTAATAATCCACCAGGGTTATTACGAAGATCAAGAACATAGCCAACCAGCTTGTTACCCAGTTGATTTTTTATATCATTAACGGCCTCTTTCACGCCTTCCTCGGTATTCTGATTAAAGGTCGTAATGCGAATATAGCCGATTTTATCTTGTTCTACATGATGCCGAACAGAGCGGATGCGGATGACATCACGCGTAATTGTTATATCGATTGGGTCTGCTTCGCTTTCACGGCGAATAACCAAATCAATATCGGTGCCGACTTTGCCGCGCATTTTTTCTACAGCGTCACTCAAGGTAAGGCCCATGACGGCTTCCTCATCAATCTGGATAATATAATCACCGGCCTGAATACCGGCGCGAAAGGCAGGGGTGTCATCAATGGGCGATACAACCTTAACCAATCCGTTTTCCATGGTAACCTCAATACCCAAACCGCCAAATTCGCCGCGCGTGCGCACCTGCATATCACTGAAGTTCTCTTCATTTAAATAAGATGAGTGCGGATCAAGGCTGGTTAACATGCCATTGATGGCTGTTTCGACCAGGTCTTTATCCGTGATTTCGTCAACATATTGTGCCCGCACGCGTTCAAAAACATCACCAAACAGATTCAGCTGCTTATAGGTATCACTAAAGTCATTTTCTTCCTGCTGCTGCGTTGGTTGCGTTCCGGCGGTGCGTGTTTCCTGTGCGAACGTGGAATACCCCATACCTGACATTATCAGGGCGGTGGCAAAAAGCAGAAGTAGAAAATTTTTTATAGGCATTATTCAATTCCTTTGTTAATTCGGCAGATCGTGCCGGCAGTAAAGTGATAGGCCGTTAACCTAAATCAGTCAGTTTTTTTGCAGGGTCAATAGCATTACCCTTATACCTCAATTCATAATATAAAGAAGGTTTATCGGCATTTGTAGTGCTTTTTAATTTTCCGATAGGCTCACCAGCCGAAACCTTTTGCCCTACCAATGTATCAACTTTTGCCAAACCTGCAACCAGGCTGTGATATCCGCCTTCATGTTCAATGATGACCATACTGTCATAGTTCTTAAAGGGTCCGGCAAAACGTATAATTCCAGCCATCGGCGAAACGACCAGCCCGCCAGAGCGCCCGTCAATTCTTATGCCCTCACTCTTTGCTCCAAATTTGTCGATGTCATTGTAACGCACTTTGATTACGCCTGATATAGGCAGGCGGGCCGAACCAGAGGGCGGCATCATCGTGGGCGGTGCCGTAAGTACGGCTTGTCTGACAATGTCACGGGTTTGCTTACGCTGTTGATTCTTTTCCAGATTGCTGACAAGGTCTCGAACATTGCTGGATCGTCTTGATATTTGCTGCGCCTCAATCTCTTTAACTTTGTAATCTTTCTGAAGCGTCTTGTAGATTTTTTCACGCTGTTTTGCCAGAGCGCTTAATTCGTTTTGCTGCGCTTTTAATTTCTTTTTGCGCGTGATGGCTTTCTTACGTTGGGCCTCCAATTCAGCTGTAATTGCGCTTTGCCGTTTGATATCACTTTTCAGTTTTTCCGCCTTTGCGTGTAATGTTGGTATGATGTCGCCCAATAACATGGCGCTTTGTGCCGTTTTTATGGGGGCTTCTGGGCGCATGATTAATGCTTGCGGGGGCACGCGGCGAATACGTTCCAACGCCAATAAGAGTTTTGACAGCGAGGCACGATCCGCATTCAGTTTTTCGCTCAGCTCTTTTTTGTTGATCTGCAATGTTGTCATGCGCGCTTCTATCCCATCCAGCGTTTTTTCATTGTCCTGAATGGCGCTGGCAACATCAACCAGCCTGGTCCGGGTGTTATTTAGACTATCTTCGATATTATTCAGCTTTTCGCGCATTTGTTGCGGTTTGTATTGCTGCCCCTGTTTGTCTAGTTGCTGCTCATAGGCTTTCAGGCTTTCGATTTTACTTTTGGGCACAGGCACATCTTGCCCGTATGCAACACCGGAAATCAAAATAATTGGTAATATCAGGGCTATGCGATGCTTCATTCTCGGTGATAGGGGTGTCCGGATAATATTTGTTGGGCGCGGTATATTTGTTCCAAAAGCATAACCCGCGCGAACATATGTGGCCAGGTCTGTTGTCCAAAGCTAAGTAAAAAATTAGCCTGATCACGGACCGCATCCGTCAGACCATCCGCGCCGCCAATGACAAATTGAATGTGGTTTTCGCCAGAATTTTGTAGATTTTGGATGGTCTTGGCGAAATCAAGCGATTTTAACCCGTTCCCGCGCTCATCAAGGATCACAACAAAGGCTGAGCTTGATAATTTAGCAATGATTTTGTTGGCCTCATCATCCTGAACCTGTTTGGGGTCTTTTAATTTACTCTCAATTTCATGGATTTTTAAGGGCCAGGAGATTCGTTTTGCAAAATCTTGGCACAACTCATACAAGGGGCCTTTTGATAATTTTCCAACAACAATCAGTTCCACGTTTTTCATGGCGCTAGAGTAACGCCCTGCGAGAGGAATGGAAAGGGGGGATTGTTATAAACTAACTGGTAATTGTATGTTGCCTGTTATGAGGCGCTCATGTGGCCATCACCATTCACAACATCAAATTGCTGATAGGTACACCACATTTTTTCAATATTATAAAATTCGCGCACTTCAGGACGAAACAAGTGAACAATAATATCACCGCAATCCATCGCAACCCAGTCACATTGATTTAAACCTTCTATTTTTATATCTTTAATGCCGCGAATATTTAACCGGTCACGTAATTTTTCGGCCAAGGCATTTACATGCCGGGAGGAGGTGCCCGATGCAACAATCATATAATCGGCCAGACCAGTCTGTTCATTAATATTAATGGTGACAATATTTTCGGCCTTATCTGCGTCAAGTGACTGCTCAATAAGGGTTTTAAGATCTTCTGAGCCTATCGGCCCGTCATGGGTTAATGTATGAATAGCGCCTTATTCCTTTCATGTTTATCACTGTTGAAATTAAGCATAAAAAAAGCCGAATCGCAAGATTCGAGCCGCTTTATATCAACATTATGTTGGGTTAAAGTTGTACTGTGAAACTGAATAAAATCCAGAAAACGGGACAATGTTATGAACCTCGCTTTCCTGTTTCTTGCATAATGAAACAAATCAATCTCATACCTATATTATATTTCTTTTGGGCGGCATTGGCAAATAGGGCCCTGACCAAATGATTTTGCGCCGCAACATGCAATGACAAAAATTACTGTGTATTCAACATGTTGTTTCGTATGTCTGTTGAGGAAATATTCACCATCTTTTTTTGCAGCATCCAAAAAGTGGTCCCCGAATCGAGGGGGTATTTTGCCGGCCGGTCTATAAAAACATGGTGCTGTTTATTGTATAACCTGAGCGGCGAACGGCGAATTAGGGATGTTGCGGGATTTCTTGTTAAATGCACGGTTGGAATCAACTGTAATAATTCCTGCCAATGATGCCAACGATGCAGGCTGAGCGCATTATCCATACCACTAATCCATACAAATTTTGCGCTCGGGTGACGCTGCTTTAGTTTTTTGACTGTGTAGTACGTAATATGCGTACCCAGATCGGCCTCAATGTCGGAAATAACGATTTTGGGGTGTGCGGCAATTTTTCTGCATTGTTCCATGCGGGTCTGCAATGGCGCTGGTTTATGTTTTTTTAGGGGGTTTTGTGGTGTGACAAGCCACCAGACCACATCCAACTTCAGGGCTTTCATTGCGGCCAAGCTAATATGCACATGTCCCTCATGCGGCGGATTAAAGGATCCGCCAAGTAACCCAATGCGCATATTGTTCCACCGCGCAGAATCTAACAGGCTAGGTTTTGTGAATAATGTCAATGACTTGCCTAATTTTGTTAAACAAAGGAATTAAGGCCGTATCTGGCCATCACCCTTAACAATATACTTATACGTACAGAGTTGCTCAAGCCCTACAGGCCCGCGAGCATGTAACTTACCAGTACCAATACCAATTTCCGCCCCCATACCAAATTCGCCCCCATCGGCAAACTGCGTCGATGTATTATGCATCACGATGCCACTATCAACATTAGATAGAAAATAATCAGTGGCGGCCTTATCTTCGGACAAGATACTGTCTGTATGGCCCGAGCCGTAAGTATTGATATGATTAACGGCCTCTAGAACGCCATTTACAACGCAGCAGCTGAGTTTTTTATCCAGATATTCTGTGGTCCAATCCTGTGCGGAGGCCGCGCCAATACGATCATCCAATGCCTGCGCCAACTTATCACCAACAATCTCGCAGCCTTCATCCAGCAAGCGCGTTACGATAGCTTTGGCAAGATCTTGCGGCAATTTATGATCCAGTATCAGTGTTTCCATAGCGCCGCAAATACCTGTGCGACGTAATTTGGCATTATGGACAACATCAACGGCCAAATCGGGACGCGCAGTTTCATGGACATATACATGGCACAACCCTTCAAGATGCCCGAAAACCGGCATTTTGGCGTCATTCATAACGCGTTCTATCAGGTTCTTGCCACCGCGCGGGATCATGACATCAATAAATTGATTGGCCTCTAGCATGGCGCCAACGGCGTCGCGATCCCGTGTTGGAATAAGGCTGACACATGCGGCGGGAAGGCCGTTTGCCGTTAAGGCTTGCTGTATAAGGGCATGGAAAGCGCTGGAACTATGTAAGCTCTCGGATCCACCACGCAAAATAACGGCATTTTTAGATTTTAAACAAAGAGCGGCAGCATCAACCGTGACATTTGGGCGCGATTCGTAGATCATGCCCAATACGCCAATGGGCACACTGACGCGTTGAATGACCAAACCGTTCGGACGAACTGTATCCCACAAAATACGCCCGGTCGGATCATCTTGATCACGTACCGCACGCACGCTATCGGCAATGGCTTGTATGCGCTCCGGCGTTAGCTTCAAGCGGTCAAGCATCGCGGGATTAAGGCCTTTTTCTTCCCCGTAGGATATATCTCTGGCATTTGCCTCTAAAATGGCATCTTTTGAATTTTCGATGGCCGTTGCTATATCGGATAAAACTGCGCAAATGATTGAGGAGGGGGCAGTCGATAAGCCAGACGCTGCGGCTTTGGTGGCGCGCCCAATATCATGAACCAGAGCGCGGGCATCAACATCCGCAACCTGATTACGATCTGCGCCGGATGATTGGGTCATGATAATTGCGTCACGATAAATTAGTGTATATTTTTCGCCACGGCCGTCACTGCGTCTTGCATCAGACGGTCGGTAGCCTTTTTATCCATCTTTTCAGAGATAATTTGCGCGGTGGCTTGAACGGCAAGATTGGCGGCGTGTTCACGAATCTCTTGAATGGCACTATGTTCCATCTGCGCCAAACGGTCTTTAAGCTGTTGTTCGCGGCGTTCCAATGTTTCCGCCAGCTGAGCTTCTGCCAATTTACGAATTTCAAGGGCATGCTTTTCCGCCTTGGCGATAATTGTTTCGGCCTCTTGTTCCGCATCGCGTTGTTTGCGCTGATATTGCGCCAACAATTCCTGCGCTTCGACACGCAAAGATTCGGCCGTTTGCAATTCAGTTTTAATCACATCTATGCGATTATCCAGCATATTGGTAACAGCATTTTTACCGTATTTAACCATGATAAAGCACAGAATTAAAAAGGAAAATATCAACCAAACATTTGTGTCTTGTAGCAGTTCCATAAGAATAATCACTTTCTTCCTTTATGCGCTTACGCGGCCTTTTTTGCCTTTTGGTTTAGGCCCTTAACAACATCTTGCGCACTTTGCAGGTCAGTATCAATGCCAACAATTTTCTTGGCGGCCTCGCTAGCAATTTCAGCCGCAATAAGCGTCATTTCTGTCATCGCTTCGTTCTTTGTTTTCTGAATGCGAGCCTCTGATAACTCCGTCTCACTCTGTAAGCGTTCTCGTAATTCAGCTTGCTGCTTCTCTGATTTTACTTTGATATCCTCTTCTACCTCACGGTAAAGGGAAGCGGCTTTCTGACGGGCATCTTCCAGGCTGGCTTCATATGCTGCATGAACATTCTCCGCCTCAACCTTTAAACTTTGCGCCATATCCAGGTCACCCTGCACATGCTCATGCCGATTTTCCAGTGTATTGGAAAGGCTCGGCAGAACTGTTCTGGCAAATATCAGATACATTGAACCAAACATAATCACGAGCCAGAAAATCTGGCTGGCGAACCATGTCGGATCTAGCTGGGGAAGACCGGACTGGTGTTCCGCGTCACCATGATAACCGGCCTCAGCTCCGGCAACATCCGCAGCCATAACATGAAAGGCTACTCCGCTCGTGGCAATAAAGACGAGCGAAGTAACTGTCAAAATATTCAAAAGTAACCGTTTCATAAACGATAACTCCTTACGCTTTCGTTGTGGTTAATCTGTCGCTTACAGGAACAGAATAACGAGAGAAACACCAAGTGCGAAAATCGCAAGCGCTTCTGTCAAAGCGAAAGTGATAAAGAACTTCTTATCAAGGATCTCAGCAGCGCTTGGATTGCGGCCAATTGCTTCGTTATATGAAGAGAAAATCAAACCAAGACCAAGGCCAACACCCAGAATTGGGATAAGGGCAATCGCGGCTCCGATAAGTTTTGCGGCTTCAACTTCCATTTGTTTTTTCCTTTTCTTTTTAGGTTATAGAGTTAAACAGTTTAACCGGTAAAGCACATCTTTAATGATGCAGCTCCACGGCATCCTTCAAATAAATTGCGCTAAGAACGGCAAAGACATAAGCCTGTAACAACGCAACCAGAACTTCCAGCATATAAATACCGACATTGAACAGCATTGGTAAAATACCAACAACAATACCGCCGGCCCCAAGACCAACCAGTAACATCGTGCTGAATCCGGCAAATACTTTCAACATTAAGTGGCCAGCCACCATATTCGCAAACAAACGAACGGACAGTGTTATCGGGCGAATAAGAAATGACAGCAACTCAATCGGCACGATCAAGATCAAAAGCGGCAGAGGAACGCCTGACGGGACAAATACGCTCAGGAATTTAGTCCCGTGATTAATAAATCCAAATACCGTGACCATAAAGAATATCATGGCGGCCAGCATAAACGTCACAATAATGTGGCTGGTATACGTAAAGGCATAGGGGATCAAGCCCAGCATATTACCCATTAAAACAACAATGAACAGCGTAAAGATAACCGGGAAAAACTGGCGCCCTTTGGGCCCCGTGTTTTCACGAATCATTCCGGCAATAAATTCATAGAACATCTCTGCCGTGACCTGAAGACGGTCGGGAACCAATGCCTTCTTGCGAGTGGCAACAATAAAATACGTGCAGGATAGCAAAGCCCCGATGGCCATCCACAAAGCGGAATTAGTAAAAGACAAATCAACGCCGCCAACCTCAAAAGGTATGATCGGGGTTATATTAAACTGGTGAATAGGACTAGCCACCGCAGCTCCACTTTCTTAACAAATTTACTAATACGTTATCTTGCGCGCAGTTTTAACGTTTTTTTACGGGTGATGCAACCCGTTTTATCGAACTTTATTCATCTTTCTTGTCATTTTTCACACCAACGGCGGTGCCCATATTTTGACTAATGCGGTAGACATTGTAAAAACCAGTGCATATCCCCAAAAAAAAACAATATCAACATAAAAACAGGACGCGTATCAAAATACCCGTCAATGAAATACCCCATAACCGTGGGGATAAATATGGCCCCGACCAATTCGACGCCGGCCTGTATGCCCTGGCGCGATTCCCCCTCGGTTTCCAGTTGCTTTTTATGCGCCAGTGTTTCCTTGTCTTCGCCGCGCGCTTTTAAAAGTTTTTCATTGAACTTATCAAGGTCGTTATCATTGCTCATGTGTTACGCCGCCTCATCCAGAAAGCTGAAGGATTGCTGTAAATCAACCGACACCAATTGGGACACACCTTTTTCGGCCATGGTGACGCCGTAAAGCCGATCCATACGTGCCATGGTCAGGCGGTGGTGCGTTACAATCAAGAACCGGGTTTCGCCGCGTTCTGCGATTTCGTCCAGCATGTCACAAAGCCTATCAACGTTAGAATCATCCAGCGGCGCGTCAATTTCGTCCAGAACACATATAGGGGACGGGTTTGTCAGGAACATGGCAAAGATAAGGGCAATCGAGGCCAAGGTTTGCTCACCACCGGATAAAAGTGAAAGCGATTGCAAAGACTTACCCGGCGGTTGTGCAAAAATTTCAAGGCCCGAATTCAGCGGATCATCTGATTCGATCAATTCCAGATGCGCTTGCCCGCCCTGAAAAAGACGCGAGAACAGGTGTTGGAAATGTGCGTTCACATGATCAAAAGCCACCAACAGACGGCCACGGGCCTCCTTATTGATTTTGTTAATCCCGGCACGCAGCTCTTCAATAGCCTGTACCAGATCATTGCGTTCGTGTATTAACTTACCGGCTTCGGCCTCAATCTCTTGCGCTTCTTCCTCTGCACGTAAATTTACAGCCCCCAGGTTTTCGCGCTCACGAATCAATTTTTCACGTTTATCTTTGTACCCATCCAGATCATCGGCGCGGATCTCGGCCAGATCCATTGCAATATGCTGATGCAAGTCTTGCGGTCTCATCTCGAATTTATCGTCAATTTGCATTTTGATGGTGTCAATCTGTTCAACAAGACCGGACAGAGTGGCCTGCGCATGAGCCCGTTTTTCACGTGCTTCACCCAGAGCGTTTTCAGCATCCTTCAAGGCCTTGCTCGTCTCCATGACTTCATTCTCACACAAAGACAGGCTTTCGGCGGCCTCATTCCGCGCATCTTCCAGCGCGGATATTTCGCTTAAGAAACGTTCTTTATCCGTTTCAAAGTTACGAGGTTGGGCTTGCAATTCCTTCAGCTTGCCTTCCAGCTCCGTTTTACGGGCCCCTAGCACCTTAAGGCGCTCACTGGAACGAATATTGCGGTTTTTCAGTGTCACGCGCTCATCGGCGATTGCCTGCAAACGGGCGCGGCGCGTTGATTGCTGCTGTTGATGACGATCATAAACCCGCACAGCCTCTTGATAACTCTCACGCGCCTCTATAAGGGCCGCATGCACCTTATCTTTATCACCGGTATTTGTGCTGCGGGCTTTTTCAATATATGCATTTAATTGCGTTTCTTCGGCCCGCACTATGTCATTTAAGGCATCAATATCAACGGTGGCTGTTGCAATGCTTTCTTCAACACTGGCCATTTCAGCATTATGACGGGCAATCTTTTCTTTATAATGTGAAATATCCCGGTATTGTTGCGAAAGATCACGCTCCCCGGTGCGAATTTTTTCCCGGCAATCAGTCAGCTTTGATTCGGTCGCGCGAATAGAATCGGCAATGGCCTCATACGCCGATTCCTGTTTATGCAGTTCTTTTTGCAATTTAGGCGCTTTGGCTTCCAGTGATGCGAGCTTGTTTTTATATTCCAGATGCTCCGCATTGCGATCTTTGGCAGATGCCTTCACGCAATACCCATCCCAACGCCAATAATGCCCGTCTTGTGAAACAATGGCCTGGCCCGGTGAAAGCGCATGCATAGCCTTGCGCCCCTGTTCTTCATTCTCAACAATACCGATTTGGCTCAAAGACAGCTTTAAAACGTCAGGGGCCTTGATTTCAGGTTCTATCGCACGCACACCTTTTGGCAAGGTCGGCATTGCGGCTTTTATATCTGTCTTAACCCAATATGAAGCAGACTCTTCGTCCAGCGCGGCCAACAAAGAGTCCCCCAGTGCGCGAGAGAGTGCTTTTTCAAATCCGGGCTTGGCTTGCACCTGATCCAGCAACGCGCCCTGTTGTTGCGCATCACCGGACAGGAATGACGTTAGCATGGACATCTCTGTCTGCACTTCAGAATACTGGTTTTCAAGCTGTTTAATGCTGACGCGGTATTCATCGCGCTTTTCTTTGTGCGCCTTAAGATCGCTTTCCAAAGCCTCAATTGCGGTTTTATTCGTTTCAATTTCTTCTGCCAGGGTTTCGGCGGCTTTTTCCTTTTTGGCCATATCAGCAACAGAAAGCTGCTCCGCGCAGAGGCGCTCTTTCTCATCAAGCGCTTTTTGAAGACGGTGCCCTAATAGCTCGGCGCGTGATTTGTTCTGCTGCAATTGATCTTCCAAGGCCGCCTGCTTAGCTCTGCTTTCGGCTTCATTTTGCATTAATGCTGTGTGTTCCGCCTCTAACGCGGTCACTTTTTGTTCAAGGTCATCTTTGGCTTTTTCCTTTTCGCCAAAGCGCGCCTCGTCATGTTTTTGCTCTTCCAGAAGCGTTTTTTCTTCGCCTTGCATGATGGTTAACATTTCAGCCGATTCTTCTGCACTCACACGCTCATGCTGTTCGTCATTCAGTGTCTGTTCATATTGTTCTTTGGCCTCGGCAATCATGTTATCAAGGCGTTGTGCCTCATCTTCAATGCGTTGCAAAGCAATGCGCTTTGTTTGCAATGCGGCTGCCGCTTCAGCCTCGGCTTTGCGCAAGGCAGGAAGGTTTTCGGCTTGTGTGGTCTGCGTTTTGGTTAATTGCGTAACGGCCAGCATCTTTTCCGATACAATTTTTTCCGCCTCGACGAAGCGGTTATTCATTTCATTGCGGCGGTCTTCCAGAACTTTCCAATCCAAATAAGCAATCAGCGCTTCTAGTTGGCGAATTTGGGCATTCAGGTTCTTATAACGCGTCGCTTGTCTGGCCTGACGTTTCAAAGAAGCCAGTTGCGATTCAACGCCGCCCAGCACATCTTCCAGACGTACCAGATTTGCATCTGCTGCACGCAAGCGCAGCTCGGCTTCATGTCGGCGGGCATACAGCCCCGAAACCCCGGCGGATTCTTCCAGCACCATACGCCGTTCCAGTGGCTTTGAATTAATGATTTGTGTAATGCGCCCCTGTGAGACCAGGGCAGGGGAGTTTGCGCCGGTTACCGTATCCGCAAGCAACATCTGCACATCACGGGCGCGGACAGTTTTTCCATTAATTTTATAATTCGATCCGTGATCTTTTTCGATGCGGCGGATGATCTCAATTTCATCGGCACTGTTAAACTGGGCGGGGGCGCTGCGGCTTTCATTGTTCAGCAACAACGATACTTCGGCTATATTCTTGGAACTGCGTTTGGATGTGCCGGCAAATATAACATCTTCCATGCCGCCGCCGCGCATGCGTTTGGCAGAATTTTCGCCCATAACCCAACGCAAGGCTTCAACCAGATTCGACTTACCACAACCATTTGGGCCAACAATACCATTGAGACCGGTGCCGATATCTAATTCGGTCCGGTCTGCAAATGATTTGAAACCACTAAGGCGTAGTTTGTTAAACTGGATCATATACGCTTTACTCAATTAAAAAGCCAGGGCGGGACCCATTTCCCGCCTCCGGTCAGTTGCAAGGTTTACTCTTGCTATTCACCGCTTTCGGCGCTTTCATCCGCTTCTGCTTTTTGTGCGGGTTCACTGCCATCATCAACGGCTGTGCCACCGGCCTTCGCGAGTTCTGCTTCAATTACACCTTTGTAAAATTCGTAGTTACGGGCGCCTGTATGCACGGTGGTTTCGTTAAATACAAAAGTTGGCGTTGAATTAATGGCATAATTATTCTGCGCCTGTTTCATTTGGTTTATCAAACCATCACGCAAGTCATCATTACCAATGCAGGCATCAAAGGCTTCATTGCCTAAACCGGCCAAAGCCGCATTTTGGCGTAAGTAATTGATGTAACCGGCGTCATACGCCCATTTATCCTGATTATCGAACAGCATCTCAATAAAGCTTTGATAGCGGGCGTTCGGCAGGCATCTGGCAACCATGGAGGCGTGAACGGCCGGTCCGTTTAAGGGAAAGTCGTTCATAATGAAATAAACTTTACCTGTATCAATGTATTCTTCCTTGATTTGATCAAATACATTGCGATGAAAATCGCCGCAATGCCCACATGTCATTGAGGCAAATTCCTTGACAACAACTGGGGCATCGGGATTACCGATGGCGCGTGGTGACAGGGCATTATCCAGATCAAAACCGGGTTCATCACCTTGCGCGGCGTTATTTGATACGTCCTGTTCGGCCTGATTGGACGTTGCCATATCGTCTTCTGCAACAGTTTCGGAAATATCTGTGGCATCAGTTTCGCTATCAGCAGCGGTGTCCATATCCACTTCTGCAGTTATATCGGCCGTGTCAGTTTCAACCGTGCCACCAAAGCCACCTTGATTATAAATATAATAGCCAGCGCCCCCCAAAATAATAAGCAGGATCAGCGCAATAATTGGCGTTGCAGAATTCTTTTTAGACACGGTTATAGCCCTTTCTTTCATGCGCATAAAATTATGGCAATTCGGTTTTAGTACAGAAAATAATAGATTACAAGCCGCAATATACTAGAACCCCTTGGCTTTTGCATGGAAAAAAATAAAATATCCACATGCAGTTATGCTGGGCATTTACAAAGGTTTTAAAAAAATCACATCTTGCGGAAACGCACTGGTAAACGCCCCCATCGGCTTTATGGTGACCCGCTCCAGCTCTATGCCATGGTCAATGAGGTAAGCGCGCAAAGCAAGGGCGCGCGTTAATGAATTCCGTTTTGCGCTTCGGTCTGACGGGCCGGTTGCAAAAGACTGCAACTCGATACCGCCTGCCGGGTTACCGCGTAGATACGGTATAACGTTCTGTTTTAATATGTTTTTATCACTATCATTCAAAGACAGGCGGCCAGGTTCATAATTCATTTCTATCGTTTGTAAGGTTATTCCGGCTTGCGCCGGGGCAGGGGCTGCGGCGGCCACCTTGGCATCATGAGCCTCGGTAATAGACAGTCCGCCTATATTCTCGTAAACATCACGAACATTCATATGCACCAGGTCGTTATGTAGGGCATCACCAACTAGAAAACCGTCTTCTTGGCGCGGCGTCAAATTAGGAGGGGTAGAAAAGGCAGTTTTATCGTTGTTAGATGAATGTACCTCGGGGCTTTGTTGCTTATCAGAGCGTTTCAACTGGTCTAAATATTCTTTTGACACCTGAAACTGTTGCGGCCGTTTGGGCGGGTAGGGCGGCTTGAAAGGAACCGCCGTAACTGGTTGTTTTGCGCGCGTAACAGGCGGCGGCCTGCCGGTAATACTGTCCAAATCCAATAATACAGGCCGCTGGGAAGCCGAGGAGGGCAATCCATCAGCAGCCATATCCGTTGACCGCGATAATGAAGATCCGGGGGTATTGGATTGTTGATTCCCTTCATAGACACCGGTCAGCGGCGCACCAAACATGGGCGGCGGCGTATAGCTGTCAATACTGTTTGATCCGTTAGTCTGCGCATAGGTTTTTGCGGATATGCAAATAAGTAAAGTTATTGTTATTACAATAAGTTGCATTACTTTTTTAATGTTAAACGTGAATACTATTTGCGCAGCACTTTCTTCATATCATTGTAAATATATTCATTGGCCGCCAGGATATTGCCAGTTTTCAGCGCATCGTTGGAATCTTTGTCCAGATCACAAACAAAACCACCGGCTTCTTTTACCAATAAAATACCGGCCGCCACGTCCCAGGGCTTCAAATTGCGCTCCCAAAACCCGTCATATTTACCTGATGCGACATAAGCGAGATCAAGTGCAGCCGCCCCAAAGCGGCGCATGCCTGCACCAAGCTCCTGTATGGCGTTATATTCCTTGATAAATTGTGGCCCGGCTTCCTGTATGGTGCGCATTGGCGCGCCTGTGGCAATGGCCGTCATGGGGAAATTACGGCGCCCAGACACGCGCAATCGTCTGCGGCGATGAAACGCGCCTTTGCCACGTTCGGCGGTGAACAAGTCATCCTTAATCGGGTCGTATATCAACCCAAGCGTCACTTCACCTTTATCAACCAAAGCAATGGAAATGCACCAATGAGGCAAACCATGAAGAAAATTTGTCGTGCCATCCAACGGATCCACCACCCAGACATGATCTTTATCTTCGCCTTCAATGCGGCCGCTTTCTTCCATCAGAAAGCTATATCCCGGCTTGGCTTTTTTTAGCTCCTCAAAGATAATTTTTTCCGAGCGCTTATCAGCCGCGCTCACAAAATCACCGGGGCCTTTCACAGAAACCTGCAGGTTTTCAACTTCACCAAAATCACGAACAAGGGAGCGCCCGGCCTTTTCCGCCGCACGTATCATAACATTCATATTGGGTGCATTTACGGCTGCCATGACTAATCTTTCGCACGTTCGACAAAGCTGCCGTCTTCCGGTTTCACAACAATACGGGTACCGACATCAATATACGGCGGCACCATAACTTTTACCCCATTATCAGCAATGGCCGGTTTATAAGACGTTGTCGCCGTTTGGCCTTTTACAACCGGTTCGGCTTCTACAACTTCAACCGTTACATGCTTGGGCAAAGTTACATTCAAGGGCTCCCCTTCAAAGGTTTCAATTTCAACAGTCATGCCTTCCTGCAGGAAAGCGGCCGGATCACCAATAATATCTTTGGGAACAATAAGCTGTTCAAAATTGGCTTGATGCATAAATGTATAATCATCACCATCGGCGAACAAAAACTGGTAATCATCCTGTTCAAGGCGAATGCGCTCAACCGTTTCCTGCGTCCGGAAACGAATGTTACTTTTATTTCCTGTGCGAACATCACGGATTTCAACCTGCGCAACGGCGGCCCCTTTACCGGGTTGCACAATATCATTTTTAACAACCACACAAAGTTTGCCTTCATATTCGATCACATTGCCTGATCGTAAATTAATAGCATTTTCTTTCATTGTTTTTATCCTAAGTCTTTTTGTTATCAAGGAAGAGGGACTGCCCAAAATTCTCCAGCCTGTTTCTTACTTCGATATCGGTTATATAATCAAGTGTTTCGCTAATATATTTTTTTTCATCCGGCGTTAAGACCGGCGTTTTCTTGATTCTGGGCCTATCTGCGGTGTTGGGCGCCACATTGATAAAGCGAATGCCGCTGATCCATTGTTCCCCGAACACTTGATTAATGCGCTCAAGGATCAGATCTTTTTGGTAATGCAGTTTGGTTGCGTATGCGCTTGATGTTGCAATTTCCAGCACCGCATCGGGGTTTTTAGGGCGCTGCTTATATTTTCTGTATTTAATGGCCGATGGCTGCACCTTTGTCGCCAATTCAGGCCCGACAATTTCTGTCCACTGGGAAAGAATGCGGCCCAGCGCAATATATTTGCGGCCACAAACTTCATTTGTAATTTTGGCTGTTGCTTCCGAAACAGGACGCATTATTCTACCTTTAGTGTTATGAATGACTGCAAGATGACAGCCAAAGAACAAATAATCAAGATTTCCGAAAAAAAGAGTAAAAGTTTTCGGGGGCAAATGCTTGCCTGGTATGACAAGCACAGAAGAACTATACCATGGCGCGCCCCTGAAGGCGAGCTCTCAGACCCTTATCACGTATGGCTATCGGAAATCATGTGCCAGCAAACAACCGTACCGGCCGTTATTCCATATTTTCTGAAATTCATTCAGACCTGGCCAACCATAACTGATCTTGCGAATGCCGACCGGGACGATGTCATGAAAGCCTGGGCCGGGCTGGGGTATTATGCCCGTGCGCGCAACCTGCATAAATGCGCAAAGCTCATTGCTGATGATATGAGCGGGTCTTTTCCACAAAGCAAGGCCGAATTACAAAGCCTGCCAGGCATTGGCGATTATACCAGCGCCGCCATTGCGGCCATTGCCTTTAACAAAGCCGAGACAGTCGTTGATGGCAATATAGAGCGCGTGATGGCGCGGCAATTTAATATCCAGACCCCCATGCCCAAAGCCAAAAAGGAAATAAAGCAAGTCGCCGCGCAATTCTTTGAGCGTGAGAAAGCGCGCCCCGGTGATTTCGCCCAGTCTTTAATGGATCTTGGCTCCGCCATTTGCACCCCTAAAAACCCTAAATGTAGCCTTTGCCCGGTTGTTAAGACCTGTGCGGCCCACAAACATGGCAACGCCGAGATGCTGCCGATCAAGGCACCGAAAAAGACAAAGCCGCAAAAACGGGGATATATTTACTGGATAGAAAATTCGGACAATCAGGTCTTACTGCATACACGGGATGACAATCAAATGCTGGGCGGCATGTTGGCATTGCCGTGTTCGGACTGGATAGAGGAGGCCGGGACATCCGCCAAAGGCAAGGGGGCAACCAAACCAGCGCATGTATCCTTTATTGACCAGTCCGCGGTCATAAATACGCAGCAGCACATCAGACATAGCTTTACCCATTTTGACCTCAGGCTGGATATCTTTCGGTATAATGCACCATTATGCGGCACGGCGAATGATGGTTATCATTGGGTTGAACGCGGCGATATCAGGGCTGAAAATTTTCCCACCGTGTTTAAAAAAGCGGTAGCGCTCTGCCATTAATTGTAAAAAAATCTTTGCCTTTGTTAAGAACTGCTTTATTATTTTAATGTTACGTTTTACGGATAGCCACGTCTAAACTATTCAAAATACTAATCAAACCAGATCTCGGAGCAAAAAAGTGAACACAAACACCCCTTATTACGAAGCAATACAGTTAATTGAACGTTTGCACCGTCATTTTCTGGATGTTCTTAAGGTCGAACTTGACCGTAAAGGAATACAGGACATTAACAACGTGCAAAGCATGATTTTGTTTAATATCGGTGATGAAGAAATGACCGTGGGGGAGCTCACCATTCGCGGCTATTATCTGGGATCGAATGTTTCTTACAACGTGAAGAAGATGGTGGAAAATGACTATCTGGTTCAGGAACGATCAGTCCATGATAAACGCTCAATCCGTGTGCGCTTGTCTGACAAAGGTAAAGACCTTAAAAACGCCATCAGCGATATGTTCAAACGCCATGAAGAACAAATCAAAGGCTCTAAAATTACAGATGATTCCCTAAACGACTTGAACGAAACCTTAAAGAATCTGGAGCGTTTCTGGGCGGCGCAGGCAAATTTTGCTGGCGGATTTTAATCTATGACAGATTTAACCGGCGATTTTCAATCATCGGATTATAACCCGGATACATTATCCGGTAGCTATGCGTATAACCGCATTCAGCAATTTGTACAGGAGATTCATGCCGCCGCATATCCGCACACACCGCAAGAGGTAGGGGGGAGACCGTACGGATATTGCGCCGAGTATCTGGAACAATGTGAAAACATCGTTGGTGCAGATGATCGCAATAATCTTTCGCCAAAGAAGAAAGAGGCCATTAGAAATGGGGCGATAGAAACTGTCAATAAAATGGTCGCCAACTTATCTTTGGTCCCTGATTTAAATGCATCTGAGCAACGCTATCTTAATGAATTTACCTTCTATAAATCAGTCATAGACCGAATTTCGCGCGGCGAAAAACTTGAAGATATTAAAACCTTCATTAAAACCGGCCCTATCGGGCCTGATCCGTCTCCCTAAAGGCTGGCATTATCCAAAGGCCTGATGCCCCGTCATCGCACGCCCCAATATCAGAGCATGAACGTCGTGCGTGCCTTCATAGGTATTTACCGCCTCTAAATTCACCATATGGCGAATGACGTGGTATTCATCGGCAATCCCATTACCCCCCAGCATATCCCTTGCAACGCGGGCAATATCTAATGCCTTACCGCAATTGTTGCGCTTAAGCAGGGAAATAGCTTCCGGCGCGGCGCGGTTATCATCACGCAAACGCCCCAATCGCCAACAAGCCGTTAGCCCCAATGTAATCTCGGTCTGCATATCGGCCAATTTCTTTTGAATTAACTGCTGCGCCGCCAATGGCTTGCCAAATAATATGCGCTCCTGTGTGTATTCCAGCGCTTTGTGCCAGCAGGCTTCGGCCGCGCCCATTACCCCCCAGCAAATACCAAAGCGTGCAGAGTTCAAACATAATAGCGGCGCCTTTAGCGAGGTCGCACCCGGCATCTTTTTATCATCCGGGACAAAAACCTCATCCAGCATAATGCCACCAGTAGGCGAGGCGCGAAGGCTGAATTTACCTTCTATTTTAGGGGCCTCCAGCCCCTTCATCCCCTTATCCAGAATAAAGCCGCCGGTTGAACCGTCCTCCATTTTTGCCCAGATCACAAAGACATCGGCAATAGGGGAATTGGAAATCCATTGTTTTGCGCCTGAAATTTTATAGCCGCCCTCAACCTTTTTGGCGCGGGTTTGCATATTGCCCGGGTCAGAACCGCCATCGGGTTCGGTCAAACCAAAACACCCGACACATTCACCTGAAGCCAATCTGGGTAGGTAATGCTGTTTCTGTTCTTCTGAACCAAACATCCAGATCGGATACATGACCAGAGACGATTGTACGGAATAGCAAGAACGATAGGCGCTGTCGACGCGCTCCAATTCGCGCGCAATCAATCCGGCCGCGACATAACTGGTTCCCGCGCAGTCGTAGCCCTCAATCATAGGCCCCAACAGGCCAAGCGCGCCCATTTCGCGCATAATCTCACGGTCAAAACTTTCATGGCGATTCGCCTCAACAATGCCGGGCATCAAACGATCCTGAGCAAAGTCACGGGCCGTTTTTTCGATCATAAGTTCTTCATCTGTCAAAAGCTCATCCAGCAAGAACGGGTCTTCCCAGTTGAACTTAACTCTGTCATCAATTTTTCCTGTGTGATCTTTTGGGCTCATACTTGCCTCCGCTTGATTTGTTTTTTAATACTATAAAAGGAAAAAAGGAACACGGCAATGTCAAAGCACAGCCTGCATGGCAGAGAAGTTATTCTGGAGTATCATTCCATTGGTAACGTTGTTAAAGTAACGGCCATGGATACGGCCACCCTGACAGAAGTTACAACTCAGGGCCCCGCCAGTGCGGGCGAGGCGCTATTGAAATCGAATGCGATAAAGCGCCTGGAATATGTTTTAAAAAAGAAGGGGCTAATTTCTTAAAAAGCCTTGATTTTTAGGTGCTACAAGCACTATATAACCCCTATGAAACTTAAAATTGGCATTGCCGCGGATCATGGCGGTTATAGATACAAACAAGCAATTATTGATAAATTCCCCCAGATTGAATGGCTAGACCTGGGCACCGAAAATACTGAATCGGTTGATTACCCGGATTTTGCACACGAAATGGCGCAGCGCATTCGCGGCGGAGAAATTAAAACCGGTATATTGGTGTGCGGTACAGGTATTGGCATCTCAATTGCCGCCAATCGTCATCCCGAAATTCGCGCGGCCGTTTGCACAAACGCAACGATGGCCCGTCTGACCCGCGCCCATAACAATGCCAATGTGCTGGCCTTGGGCGAGCGGATCATCGGGATTGAAACCGCTTTTGATATCGTCGAAACGTTTTTAAGCAGTGAATTTGAAGGCGGCCGCCACGAACGCCGCGTGAACAAGATTAATATTACCCCATAAAAAATAGAGGACCCGACCATGAGCAACGCCGTCAAACATATTAACAATCAATTTGAAACGTTCTTTGAGAGCCACCTAAAGGAGGTTGATCCTGTTGTCTACGGCTCTATACAGGATGAATTAACCCGCCAGCAGGAGCAGATTGAGCTGATTGCCTCTGAAAATATTGCTTCCCGCGCGGTTATTGAGGCTCAGGGGTCGGTGCTGACGAACAAATACGCCGAAGGTTACCCCGGTAAACGTTACTATCAAGGGTGCGTTAATGTTGATGTCATCGAACAGGCCGCCATTGACCGCGTAAAACAAATTTTTGATGCAAAGCACGCCAACGTGCAGCCCCATTCCGGCGCGCAGGCCAATGGCGCGGTGATGCTCGCTTTGCTGGAGCCGGGCGATACGATCCTGGGTATGTCTTTGGCTTTTGGCGGACATTTGACACATGGCGCGGCCCCCGCGCAATCCGGCAAATGGTTTAATGCCATTCAATATGGTACCCGCAAGGACGATGGCCTGATTGATTATGATGAAGTTGAGGCCATGGCGGTGGAGCACAAGCCAAAAATGATCATTGCCGGGGCTTCGGCTTACCCGCGCGTCATCGACTGGAAACGTTTCCGCGACATCGCAGATAAAGTTGGCGCCATTTTGTTTGTTGATATGGCGCATTATGCGGGCCTTATTGCCGGCGGGTCTTATCCCAATCCGGTTCCGCATGCCCATGTAACAACGTCAACGACGCACAAAACACTGCGCGGGCCGCGCGGCGGCGTCATTCTTACCAATGATGATGCCATTGCCAAAAAGCTAAATTCGGCGGTATTCCCCGGATTGCAAGGTGGGCCGCTGGAACATGTCATTGCAGGAAAGGCTGTTGCTTTCGGTGAGGCCCTGAAGCCGGAGTTTAAAACCTATGCTCATGACATTGTTGCCAATGCCAAGGTTTTGGCGCAGACACTGGTTGATGGTGGGCTGGACATCGTGACAGGCGGAACTGATTCGCATATCGTTCTGGTTGATTTGCGCCCGAAAGGTCTAACCGGTAAAGCGGCAGATGACGCGCTTGAACATGCCGGTATCACCTGTAACAAAAATGCTGTCCCATTCGATCCAGAAAAACCGTTTGTCACATCCGGTATACGCCTTGGAACGCCGGCTGGAACCACGCGCGGTTTTGGCGCGGCTGAATGGAAAGAGATCGGGGGCTTAATCCTTGAAGTTCTGGACGGGCTGGTTGCCAATGGCCCTGACGGAAATGACGCTGTACAAAGTGCGGTAAAAGAAAAGGTTAAGGCCCTTTGTTCCCGGTTCCCGATTTATGGTGCCATGTAACAATCACGTATGAATAAGGTGATCTATGCGTTGTCCATTTTGCGGTAATGACGAAACACAGGTGAAAGATTCGCGCCCGACTGAAGATAATGCATCGATCAGGCGCCGCCGGTCCTGCCCTGATTGCGGGCAACGCTTTACCACCTTTGAACGGGTACAGCTGCGTGAAATGACCGTCTTGAAATCGGGTGGCCGCACGCAACCATTTGATCGCGACAAGATTATTAAATCCATGCAAGTTGCGTTGCAAAAGCGCCCGATTGAATTTGAGCAAATCGAAAAGGCAACCACGGCCATTGTCCGTAAGCTGGAATCTCGCGGCGAACATGAAATCGAATCTAGCCAGATTGGCGCCGAGGTGATGGGCGCCTTAATGGCTTTGGACGAAGTCGGGTATATCCGCTACGCCTCAGTTTACAAAGATTTCCGCGAACCAGATGATTTTAACGAATTCCTGAATAATATCCAGAAACTCTCGGAAAAGAAGAAGAAAAAATCTGCTTCATAAGGGGATTCATGTTCAGCCCTGACGACCATTATTACATGCAAACCGCGCTGAATTTTGCGCGGCGTGGATTGGGCAGAACGGCCCCCAACCCGGCGGTTGGCTGCGTTATTGTTAAGGGCGGCCATATACTGGCCACGGCGCGAACCGCCGATGGCGGACGTCCCCATGCCGAAAAATCCGCACTAGCGAAGGCTGGTGATCAGGCGATAGGCGCGACTGTTTATGTCACGTTAGAGCCTTGCTCGCATGAGGGGCAAAGCGGATCTTGCGCTATGGCCCTGATTGACGCGGGCGTTAAACGCGTTGTTGCCGCCTGCACTGACCCAAACCCGGCGGTAAGCGGGGCCGGGCTGAATATGATGCGAGAGGCCGGAATCTGCGTTGATCTTGGCCTTTTGGAACGTGAGGCCATTGATCTAAACCAGGGGTTTTTTCTTACACTGGCCGAAAACCGTCCTTTTATCACTTTGAAAACGGCCGTATCAGCCGATGGGTTTGTGTCCGCAAAACGCGGCGAACAAACCTGGATAACAAATTCATTGGCCCGTTTAAAGGCGCATCATTTACGGGCCGTGCATGATGGCATTTTATGCGGTATAGGGACGATAAAAACCGATGACCCGCATCTAACCACGCGTGTGGATGGGCTTGTGCATAAATCTGTGCGTATCATTCTGGATAGCGCGCTCAGCATTACGGAAGATGCAAACGTGGTGCAATCTGCACGCGATGAACCATTGTGGATCTTTTATGAAACGGGTGAACCAGCGCATAAAATGGCCTTACAAGATATGGGCGCGGACCTTTTTCAATGCAATACTAGAAACTTAAGCAGCATACTTAAAATATTATCCGAACGCGGTTTGACCCGAATTTTGGTTGAGGGCGGGCCGCATATTCACCAATCTTTTATTAAGGCCGGTTTATTCGATGATATTGCCGTGTTCCAATCCCCGGTAAAATTAGGGGGCGGCGTACCTGCCTTCACAGATTTTAGCCCTGATAGCATCAACAAAGCGTTGAATTTAATTGTAAAGAAGCGCATATATCTAGGGGATGATACATTGACACTTTACACAAGGGCATAAAATGTTTACCGGCCTGATACAGGATATTGGCACGATTACGGCGATAAAGCCATTGCAGCAAGGTATCCGTTTACAGATTGCAACTGGCGGATCGCTGGATCTGGCGCGTGAGAAAATTGGTGCTTCGATATGTTGTTCCGGCTGTTGCCTGACAGTCACTGAAAAAACTGACACGGCCTTTACAGTAGATGTGTCCGCCGAAACATTATCAAAAACCAACCTTGCTGACTGGACGGTTGGCGATCATATCAATCTTGAACCGTCCCTGCGTTTGGGCGATGAATTGGGCGGACATCTGGTGTATGGCCATGTTGACGGCGTGGCAGAAGTCACGGACATACAGCCTGATGGAGAAAGTATCCGCCTTGTGATAACGCCGCAGGCCGAATTTATGCGCTATATTGCGCCCAAAGGCTCCATTACCCTTGATGGAATATCCTTGACCGTGAATGAAGTTGGCCAGAGTAATTTCGGCGTTAACATCATACCGCACACGATGGATCAGACGACCCTAAAGCACCGCAAACCGGGCGATAAGGTGAATATTGAGATTGATATGCTTGCGCGATACGTGGCCCGCGTGATAGGACAATCAGAATGACAAAACAACCCAATACATCTTCCGCCTACGAGGCCGATTTGCAAACAGATCATGCAGATCAGGCCATTCTGTCAAGCATAGAAGACATTCTTGCCGACATGAAGGCCGGAAAGCCGGTTATCATCGTTGATGACGAAGACCGCGAAAACGAAGGTGACCTGATTATAGCGGCGGAATGCGCCACGGCCGACAACATCAACTTTATGGCCAAAGAGGGGCGGGGGTTGATTTGTCTGCCCATGGAAGGCGCGATGATTGACCGTCTTGGCCTTGAACTGATGGGCCGGGGTGATAACGCCAGACATCGCACAGCGTTTACCGTTTCAATCGAGGCCAAGCAAGGGGTCACCACCGGCATTTCGGCGGCGGACCGCGCACATACCATTCGCACCGCCATTGACCCTTCTACGCATCACAATGACATCGCAACGCCGGGTCACGTCTTCCCCTTGAAGGCACGTGATGGCGGCGTTCTTGTAAGGGCTGGCCATACTGAGGCCGCCGTGGACCTGGCCAAAATGGCCGGTTTTTCAGGGGCTGGCGTGATATGCGAGATTATGAATGATGACGGCACTATGTCGCGCCTGCCTGATTTGGCGCATTTTGCGCGCAAGCACGATATGAAGATTGGCACGATCGCCGATTTAATTGCCCATCGCCGTAAACATGAATGTTTCGTCAAACAAATTGGCCAAAGCAAACTTGAAAGCCGCTATGGCGGGCAATTTGATATGCGGTTTTATATCAACACGCTGGACCAGACCGAGCATATCGTTCTGATTAAGGGCGATATAACCAACAGCAGCGATTCCCCCATTCTGGTGCGCATGCATGCCGCCGATACCATGAATGATATGCTGGGCGCAGGCGGCGAACCATCGGATTTACACCAGTCCATGACATTAATTGCCAATAACGGTGCCGGTGTCATTGTTGTTCTGCGTGATCCAAATTCACAAATTCTATCAAAACAGATAAACCCGCAAAGTCTGCCAGCCGCCGATAAAGCCGCCATATTACGAAATTATGGTATTGGCGCGCAGATCCTGTTGGATTTGGGCATTCACCATATGACACTTTTATCCAACTCCCAGAAAAATATTGCTGGCTTAGAGGGCTATAATCTGCATATTCATGGACAAAAGCCTATCAAATAATAGAGACACCCAAGTTATGAGCCTTAAATTCCTGATTGTTGAATCGCCGTATTATAAAGATGTATGCAGCGCCCTTGTGGATGGCGCCAGCGCATATTTAACCGAACAAGGGATTGATTTTGAACGCATTAGCGTAGAAGGCGCATTGGAAATACCGGTTGCCATTCACATTGCCCAACAATCTCCCAAAAGCAAATTTGACGCTTACATTGCCATTGGCTGTGTTATTCGCGGGGAAACATCCCATTACGATATTGTTTGCAACGAGAGCGCCTCGGGCTTAAGCCGTTTGGCACTGGATCATACCCTTGCAATCGGCAATGCCATATTGACCTGTGACACCCGCGAACAGGCCATGGTGCGCGCTATGCCCGATCAAAAAAACAAGGGCCGCGACGCCGCCAAGGCCGCCCACGGCATTGTGCAATTAAAACAACGTTATGACGTTAAATAGAGGAAGAGACTGAACACATGTCCAATCAACCACAGCGTAATACCCCCTCTAAATCTGCACAATCGCGCTCCGCACGGTTAATGGCGGTGCAAACACTTTATGGTGTCATGCACACGGGTAATGATATGAAAGAGGCCGTAGCAGATACTTTGGCCAAATCCGATCACATCGAAATTGATGGCGAAAAGCTGGTAAGCCCGGACAAAACCCTCTTTCAAAAAATATTATTTGGTTATAATGCCCGTCAGGGTGATGTCGAAGATATTATCAAAGCCAGCCTGACCACAAGTAAATCCGGTGAAACCGAAACACTGCTAAAAGCCATTTTATGTTGCGGCGTTTATGAATTATTGGCGCATACCAATATAGATGCCCCCATTATAATCAATGATTATCTTGACGTGGCACACGGTTTTTACGATGAAGGTCAGGTTAAGCTCATTAACGGCGTACTTGATAAAGCCGGAAAGGCCTTGCGCAGCTAGCGTATTTATCACCCCGTCACATTTGTCTAAAATTTTATGCAAACCTAACCAATCTTTAACAGCCCATTGTTATACTGGTAATTGGGTTTACAAAACGGTTGGGGCACATACGTGAAAAAAATACTTTCCATTGTTATAGCGTTGGCATTGCTTGGCGGCGGCGGAGCAGGGGCCTATTTCTATTTCATGAAACCGGCAGAAGCATCGGCCGTTGAGGGCGACAAAAGCCACGCCAAAAAACAAGACAGCAAGGATAAAGCTGATACATCCAAACATATCTTCGTTGAGCTTGATCCATTAATCCTGCCCATTATTGACGAATCAGGCGTTACGCAGACCGTAAGTCTGGTCGTGGCCCTTGAGGTCGCCGACGAAAAAGCAGGCAGCTTAATCACCGCACAGGCGCCGCGGCTCAAAGATGCCTATATTCAGAAATTATATGGTGTCTTAAATAATCAGGCCGCATTAAAGGGCGGTGTCATACAAGTGAACACACTAAAAAAACAATTGAACAAAATTTCTAACAAGGTGTTAGGGGACGATATTGTGCATGACGTATTGCTACAAGTTGTCCAGCAGCGCCCTGTTTAGACCAAGGAATTGTTGGGCTTGCAATAGCGGCCCTGCAATATGTGAACCCTCTAAACTTTATAATACCCGCTTTTTAAAGCGGGTTTTTTTTGCGTTGCGTCACATTCTTTTTGGGTCATGGCTTTCATCCCCCCCATGGAACGCGGTAAAATCAATTTTGGCGGCGGGGTGTGTGCACAAAATCTAACCTTAAATTTGTGAGGATTTACTATGGTTTCACTAAATGTAATGATTGCGGCATGCGGCGGCCTTGCGCTGCTTTATTGTGCAGTGGCCGCAAAACAGGTTCTGGCTAAAGAGGCCGGAAATGAAAGGATGCAATCGATTGCATCGGCCATTCAAGAAGGCGCATCGGCCTATTTGAACCGCCAATATAGAACCATTGCCCTAGTTGGCGTAGCAGCAGCAATTGGCTTATATCTATTGCTGGGCTGGCATGTCGCCATAGGTTTTGCCATCGGGGCCGTTTTATCCGGCATCGCCGGGTATACCGGTATGTTGGTATCCGTTCGCGCCAATGTCAGAACAACGCAGGCCGCAACCCAAAGCATGAGCAGCGCACTGAATGTTGCCTTTAAAGCCGGGGCCATTACCGGCATGTTGGTTGTCGGGCTTGGGCTTCTTGGTGTTTTGTTTTATTACATGTGGTTACAGGACACATTAAATCTGGCAGCCGCAGCCGAACAAAGCAAGGAACGCAAGGCCATTATCCGCGTCATGCTGGAGGGCTTGATTGCGCTGGGCTTTGGTGCCTCACTTATTTCAATTTTCGCCCGTTTGGGCGGCGGGATCTTCACCAAAGGGGCCGATGTTGGCGCCGACCTTGTTGGCAAGGTCGAGGCAGGCATCCCCGAAGATGATCCGCGCAACCCGGCGGTTATAGCCGATAATGTCGGGGACAATGTTGGTGATTGCGCCGGGATGGCCGCTGATCTGTTCGAGACCTATGCCGTAACCGTTGTCGCCACCATGTTGATTGCCTTTTCAACCTTTGCCGCGTCTAGCGTCGAAAGTATGATGCAATTGCCCCTGATCATAGGCGGGGTGTGCATTTTGGGGTCAATTGCCGGAACATTTTTTGTCCGTCTTGGCCGGAATAACAACGTTATGTGGGCCCTGTATAAAGGCTTTATAGCCAGCGCCGTCATATCCGCCGGTCTGATTTATTACGTCATGTTTAAAGACACGTATCTGGACATCAATCTGGCGCAGGACATCACGCTGGCCAGCGGTGACATCATGACCATGAGCGCATTGTTTCAATGCGTCCTGACCGGCCTTGTTGTAACGGGCCTGTTGATCTGGATCACCGAATATTACACATCAACAGCCTTCAGACCCGTTCGTGAAGTCGCAAAAGCATCAGAATCGGGTCATGGAACGAATGTGATACAGGGCCTTGCCATTTCGATGGAATCAACGGCCCTGCCTGTCATCGTGATTTGCGGCGGAATCTACGCCGCCTTTACCTTTGCCGGACTTTACGGCATTGCCATTGCCGCAACATCCATGCTGTCGCTGGCGGGGATGGTGGTGGCGCTGGATGCCTATGGCCCCGTTACCGATAATGCGGGTGGCATTGCTGAAATGGCTGAATTGCCGCAAGACGTTCGGGACACAACAGACGCACTGGACGCCGTTGGCAACACAACCAAGGCCGTCACCAAGGGCTACGCCATTGGTTCTGCCGGGTTGGCCGCGCTGGTATTGTTCGCCGCCTATACCGAGGAAATCAAGCATTACCTGCCGCAATACAGTGATATCACCTTCCCGTTACAGGACCCCTATGTGGTTATTGGCCTGTTTTTGGGCGGCTTATTGCCGTATTTGTTCAGCGCCATGTCCATGACCGCGGTGGGGCGCGCCGCCGCCTCTGTGGTGGTGGAAGTCCGGCGCCAATTCAAAGACATTAAAGGCATCATGGACGGCGATACAAAGCCGGAATATGGTACCTGCGTTGACTTGCTGACAAAATCGGCCATCAAGGAAATGGTTGTTCCGTCCCTGCTTCCCGTTGCCGCGCCTGTTATTGTCTTTTTCACCGTGGCGTATTTGACCGGTGATTATGAACCTGCCTTCCAATGCCTAGGCGCGATGCTGCTGGGGACCATTGTAACGGGGCTATTCGTTGCTATTTCCATGACCTCGGGCGGGGGGGCCTGGGACAATGCCAAGAAATACATCGAAGAGGGCCATCACGGCGGCAAAGGCTCGGAAGGGCATAAAGCCGCCGTAACCGGGGATACCGTTGGTGACCCGTATAAAGACACTGCCGGGCCAGCCGTAAACCCGCTGATTAAAATCACAAACATTGTGGCCATTCTGCTGGTGGCCGTTGTGGCCAAATATATCGGCCTTTAACCACAATAACGGTATAAACGCACGCAAGAACGGGCCGCATCAGGCCCGTTTTTTATGTGTAAGTGATTGATATGACATGCGCATTCGGCTTCGTCATTTCGTTTGTAAATTTTAGGGGGGTGGGGGTATCAAAAAAGGCGCTCAAAAAGCGCCTTCATTGTTAGTCTCTCATAAAATTCCGTAAAAAGCGAATTTTTTTGCAGTCTTTAGTTTAAAATCCCTTTATTTCAATCCCGGAATTAGGGCGGCTATGTCCGCGCGGTGCATATTTTTGCTGCTCCTGCTCATGCAAAGTAAAGCCGACCTTCTTGACCTCATCTTTTGTGAGAATATGATTTTGTATAACGGCATTAATCATATCTATATTTTTGTCGCTATCACTGCCCATATAGTAACAAGGGCCCTTATTGCTAGATCTTATTGGCCCAATCTCCGTTGATAAACAATGTTCGCGCGAGTGTGTACTGAAAAAACTACCAGTCTCTGTGGCTTTCAAAACAAGGTGTTCCGTATGACTATTTTTGCCGCGCGATGCCAATGTAATTTCTGTATTGTCCTCGCCGGATAGTTCCCATTCAATGTTTTTATCAATGCCGGCCTGCTTCAACAGCGCATTAATTTTCTGGACGTCCGGCTCAAACTCTTCAAACAGCGCCTTGGCATGATTTTGCGCGCGAATTATCGGCTCCACCAATTCTGCCGCACTGGCCGCAAAATCCTTACGCATTGTGTTTTCGGTATCATCACCGGTAAAAAGGGACGTCAAAAATTTTTTTAATACGGACATGTTACGATACTGCCTTGTCTAATTTTCATATAGCCAAGCCTTGTAACGCAAAGCATCTATTATGTCAATAAAATTTTATCGTGCATCCTGCGGGTTAAACTTCCCAAGATTGCCGAATATCTGTTGTACGGCGCTGGTTTCCGTCCCATGCGTGGGCGTTGCATCGCGTTCGATTGGTATATTGATGCGATCGGCATTGACGTCGTTCACACTCTCCACCAGGCCATCGGTGCTAAAGGTCACGGCGACGATACGCTCATTCACCACTTTGGGGTCCAGAATGCCACGCTTTTCGGTTTCCTGCCCGATATAATACCAGATATCATCGTTAAAGGGCGCGACGGTCGTGGGGGAACCCAGCAGGCGCAAAACATCGGATCTTGAGCTTTTCCCGGCCTCTACACGCTCCAGCTGATGGGTCTCCAGCATATTACCGCGCTGCATTTTTGTCGGTGTACAGCCGGCCAGAACAAAACCCGAAACAAAACAAACGGCGGCACTGATCAGCAATTGCTTTTTGGTTACAGTCATGGTTATCTCCCAAACATATACATGAACGCGGTGAATAATTATATTATATGCTTCTTATAGGCGATGGTGAGAAAAAATCAATGTTTGGACTGTTTAAATCGAAAAAACGCTATGAACAAGAATCCTGGGCCCTGTTTATTGCCGCTCAGGACGCTGCGCGCAATGCGTATTTTTACGAGAACCTGGAAGTGCCTGACACGACGGAGGGGCGGTTTGACCTGTTGCTGGTGCATATCTTTCTGATTATCAACCGGATTAAGGATGAAAAAGGTGGCCCCCAATTGGGGCAGGCGCTTTTTGATACGGCCTTTTTGAACATTGATGAAGGGTACCGGGAAATTGGCGTCGGTGATATGGGCGTTCCCAAACGCATGAAAAAACATATGCTGGCCTTTAACGGCCGCATGCACGCTTATGAGCAGGCTTTGCAACACGAAAACGCGCGCGAAGAACTGGCCAGTGCGCTGGATCGCAATCTGTATACCCTTGTGCATTTCGAAAAACCGGACACATTGCATAGAATGACCGCCTATGTCCTGAATAATGCTGCGCAGTTGCAATCGGCGCCTATAAACGACATTATGGCCGGACACATTACATTTATGCCGCCAGAATCCGGCACCATGACGAAGGAGAGTTAAAATGACCCTATCAGTGGAAATCCCCGGCGCGGAGCTGCCGTGGTCGCACATAATTGAGGCGGACAAGGCCGGGAACGAAATTGAGACCCTGACCATCACGCCAAACGCGCAGCAACTAAAGGCGCTGGCGGAGCATTACGACATTGACAGCATTGACAATCTGAGCGCGGATTTAACGTTAAAACGCATACGCGGCGGGCTGGTTGTTCACATAACCGGGCATTTTGCCGCGGATATACAGCAACAATGCGTGGTCAGTCTGGAGCCCATACAAACCCATATCGAAGAAGATTTCGAAGCCTGGTATGGCGATACAGATCAAGCCGTCTCATTTACCAAAGCCAAACAGCAAAAAGAGATGCAAAAACAACATGGTGAGGCCCCGATCGTGCCCGAACAGGATGACCCGGAACCGATCATCGATGGCAAGCTGGATTTAGGCGATATTGTTATGCAGTTTGTGTCACTGGCCATTGATCCATACCCCACAAAACAGGGCATTGAACTGGGGGAGGGGGAAGTGCCCGCCGTCAGGGAACCGGCCCCTGAACGTAAAAACCCGTTTGCGAAGCTGCAGGAATGGAAAGATAAGCAGGGAAAAGAATAGCCGAAATTTCAGAAAATATAATAATTTTCTTGCCATAGGGCATAATTTTCGTTATCAACACATTTCATTTGTAATTAATTTATCAAGAGATACAAGAAAATGGCTGTACCAAAGAGAAAAACCACACCATCCAAGCGCAATATGCGCCGCGCACATGATGCTCTGAAAACAGAGAACTGGGTGGAAGATTCACACACTGGTGAACCAAAGCGTCGCCACCACATTGACCTGAAAACAGGCATGTACAAAGGCAAGCAGGTTCTTGCCGAGCGCGACTAATATCACTTAGAAATTAATTGTGGCCACGTGATCTAGTTCCCTAGTCAGTGGCCATAATTTCATTTATACTCTCCTCCGCGGCATGGCGCCGCTTTGATTTGGCAGCAATCAATAAAGAGATACAACAAAGAGATACATTTCTTGTGGCTACTTCCATAAAAATCGCTCTGGATGCAATGGGCGGCGATATTGGCCCCGAAGCCGTACTTCCGGCGGCTGAACTTGTCGCGAAGAACACAACTGATATTCATTTTCTTCTTTACGGGGACGAGGCGAAGATCCTTCCCATACTGGCCAAAAACCGTAAATTACGGGCCGTCTCAACCGTTATTCATACCGAAAAGTTTATTGGCAACGATGAAAAACCATCCACGGCCCTGCGTAACGGTAAGGGGTCATCAATGCGTCTGGCCATTGAGGCCGTCAGGGACGGAAAGGCCGATGCTGTGGTTTCTGCCGGTAATACAGGCGCTTTAATGGCGATTGCCAAAATTGTGCTTAAAACCGTTCCGGGCATTCACCGCCCGGCCATCGCCAGCATATTTCCCGGCCTGAAAGGGCAAACTATTATGCTGGATCTGGGGGCGAATGTTCTGGTGGATGCTGAAAATCTGGCGCAATTTGCCGTTCTGGGTGCGGTATTTGCCAAGGCACAAAAGAAAATTGCTGTGCCGAGCGTCGGGCTGTTGAATGTCGGAACCGAGGACACCAAAGGCCCAGATCACGTCAAAGGTGCCGCCAACATTCTTGCTAACGTTGATTTCCCGGGGCATTATAAAGGCTTTGTGGAAGGAACGGACATTATGACCGGTGAAGTTGATGTGATCGTCAGCGATGGTTACGCCGGAAATATTGCTCTGAAATCCATCGAAGGCGCAGGAAAAATGATTGCGACCTCATTCAAAAATTCACTATCCAGTGACCCATTGGCCCTGATTGGCGGCCTGTTATCCGCATTTGCATTAAAGCGGTTCAAAAACAAGGTCGATCCGCGCCTGTATAATGGCGGGGTATTTTTAGGTCTGAATGGAATTTGTGTAAAAAGTCATGGCGGCAGTGACGCCCTTGGAATATCCAGCGCCATTCGTTTGGCCTGCAACCTTGCCAGGGAAGGATACATCCAAACCATCAGCGAAGATATCGGGCATTTAATGACCCAGGAAACATTACTGGCCGAAGGAGCCTACAGGGATTAACACAAATATGACCAGACGCGCCGTTATACAAGCCACAGGCAGTTATCTGCCTAAAAAAATCCTCACCAACGCCGATATGGAATCGATTGTTGACACCTCATCGGAATGGATTGAACAACGCAGCGGCATCAAACAGCGCCATATTGGCGCAGAAAACGAAACCACCGCCGATCTGGCCATTGCCGCAGCCCGCGACGCCCTTGACAGCGGCAACATTGCACCAGACAGTATTGATTGCATCATTGTGGCCACAACCACGCCGGACCAGACATTTCCATCCGTGGCCGTGAAAGTCCAGGCCGCCTTAAACATCCCCCAATGCATTGCCTTTGACGTACAGGCCGTTTGTACCGGTTTTGTTTATGCACTCGGCGTTGCCAACAGCTTTATCATCAGCGGCCAAGCCAGAAATATCCTTGTCATAGGCGCAGAGATGATGAGCAAAATTTTGAATTGGGAAGACCGCACCACATGCGTTTTGTTTGGGGACGGTGCCGGCGCGGTTGTTCTGCAGGCCGATGAAAACGTGCAGGGCACGCTTGATGATCGCGGCATTTTTTCGAGCCACTTGCATGCCAATGGCGCGCAAAAAGATCTGCTGTATGTGGATGGCGGCCCATCCAGCACACAAACCACCGGCCACATTGTGATGCAAGGCAAAGAAGTGTTTAAATATGCCGTCCAGTATATGTCCGATGTCGTCAAGGAAACATTGGCGGCCAATGACATTACGCCGGATCAAATTGACTGGCTTGTGCCGCATCAGGCCAATATCCGCATTATTGAATCCACGGCCAAGAAACTTGGTATGGGTATGGATAAGGTTGTTGTGACCGTTGACCAACACGGCAATACCTCGGCCGCATCAATTCCGCTCGCACTGGATAATGCGGTAAAGGGCGGCAAAATCAAGCGCGGTGATATGATTTTAATTGAGGGCATGGGCGGTGGCCTGACATGGGGGGCCGTTCTTGCCCGGTTCTAAACATTACGCACCTTAAGAAAAAGACCTTATCCCTTGTAAAAAAGATAAAAATTGGGGATAGCCACGTAAAGCCCATTGATTAATTCCGGCCCGCGTCATAAATTATTCCTATAGCAATATAAAAGGAGAAACCGAATGGATAGTCGCACCATCACACGCGCAGATCTCGCCGAAGCCGTATACGAAGAAGTTGGCCTGTCCAGAAATGAATCGTCTGAGCTGGTGGAAACTGTTATTGAAGAAATTTCCGATGCTCTGATTACCGGCGGCAACGTCAAAATATCGTCATTCGGCAGCTTCTCTGTCAAGGAAAAGGGGGAACGCATTGGCCGCAACCCGAAAACGGGTGTAGAGGTTCCGATCTCCCCCCGCAAAGTATTGGTGTTTCGCGCCTCGCACGTATTAAAAGATCGCATTAACGGCAAGGCTTAGAAAAGCCGCAGACCGGCGAAGCGTAAAACTGTATAGATTTTGGAACAGGAAGGAACAAAGACTATGACATCACAAACAGAGACCTACAACAGCGTAAGCGACAATATCGCTCCGGCGAAGAAAAGCGGCGTTGATAAAAGCCGTAAATCAAAAAGCGCCTTCCGCACCATTAGTGAAGTTGCCGATGAGCTGGGCGTGCAGCAACATGTTCTGCGCTTCTGGGAAACAAAATTTTCGCAGGTTCGCCCGCTCAAGCGCGGTGGCGGTCGTCGTTATTACCGCCCTGAGGATGTCGAACTGCTAAAACGCATCCATGAATTATTATACACCGAAGGCTACACAATCAAAGGCGTGCAAAAGCTGTTTCGTCAAAACGGCAAAAACTCTGTTCTGGAAGGGGAAGTTGGTGGCGCCAGCGCCGTTATTGAACCGACCGCCGTAAAACAGCAGGCCCCGCAGCCAAAACCCGGCCTGAACGAAGCGCAAAAGACTGTTTTAAAAGACATGTTGAGCGAATTAAAAGATTTACGCCAATTGGTGAGTGACTAGCTTCCAATCGCCGCAATTAAGCGCAACGGCCAAACGCGGCACCTGCTTTTTACATTCACATCAATTCACATTTACATCATGAGCAATAAACGCTCATTCACGATGGCCGCATTGCGAACATCCTTACCAACATGCATATACCGCTCTAACGTGCGCGCTAGTTTGCAAAGCGGGGATAGGGCGCGTAACAATTTGCGCAAAAACGGGGAAGGGGACATCCCGCTCTCTTGCTGATAAGCGTCAAACATCGTCTCGATATAGGCGCCCTCATCGTTCAAATAAGGCACAGAGGAACACAAAAGCAGCCAGATATCACGCGAACAGGCGCAATCGAACGGCATGACGGCCTGCGGATCCTCTTCCAGATCCAAAAATCCGATGCGACCGCCATTATCCGCACTATAGACAAGATCTTTAACATGCGGGCGGCCATGCACCAATCCGGCTTTATGCAGGCGGGCCAGTTCCCGCACTGCACTGAGTAGCAGCGGTTTGCATTCCTCCAGCTTACCGTCCCGGCGTAAATTTTTCAGATGACGCTCAAGCGTGCCGCCAAGATCGGACAGAACAATGTACTGCTCGCATTGGTCCAGAATTTGCGGAACATGAAAACCGGCCTCATAAAAGCGGCGAATGCGCGCAGCTTCCTCACGCAGGCCAGAACGCCCGCATTGTAAAACCGTGGGCCGTAACATTGGGTTTCGGATCACTTTGCTAAAGGCGGCTTGCACGCGGTGCCAGGCTTTACTTTTTGATCCCACCGCCTGCTTTACCCAAATGCGCTGCCCCTCATGGTTTTGCTCGATCACGCGCACATCAGGCATGGTCTGTAATATCGGTGAAAAATCCTGCATAATTGCTGGCGCGGTTGTCATGAGGCATGTGTCCCTGTTTCATGATGGGGCGCATAAATCGGCAAATGCATCTTATGCGCCATGATACTTTTAAAGGCCATAGTGTTAGCGCGCGCCTCGCAATCTGTCAATTATTCAAAACCGCCGCCCGCCGCCGTCACAAAAGAATATTATAAAACACAACAGAATTGGTTGCCTTTCGTCATAAAATCTTTTAAAAAAGCCTTCATCGGAACGTGGCGCAGCCTGGTAGCGCACTTGCATGGGGTGCAAGGGGTCGGAGGTTCAAATCCTCTCGTTCCGACCATTTAAACTTGTTGTATATCAACGGTTTCAAGCTGTCACCAGAACTTTTATAAAATCATAAAAATAGCCTGTCCACAGTATATCCACACTGGAGGATTAAATGGCTACTATACGGAAGTTAAAAAGCGGCAAGTTTGAAGCGCAGGTTAGGCGAAAAGGCTATGCACCTGTCAGCCGCACATTTCACAAGAAATCAGACGCAGAGGAATGGGCACGTCATACTGAGGTTAAGGCGGATCGCGGTGAACTGCACACGCCTGTCAAGGTTCTAGCACAATACACCGTTAAAGACGTGCTGGAGCGTTACAGGGACGAAATCACGGTAAAGAAGCGCAGTGCGGATACAGAAACCTATATTCTGGATGCGTTCATGCGTGAACCGATTGCTAGGTTATTATTGACGCAGATAACCCCAGCGCATTTCAGCACCTATCGGGATAAGAGGCTCAAGGATGTGAAGGCTGGAACGGTGAACCGTGAGTTATCCATCATCAAACACGCCTTTGATATAGCCGAACGGGAATGGGATATACCGCTCAGGAATAACCCGCTAGGCAAAATTAAGAAGATGAAGGTGAATAACGCCCGTTCCCGCCGTGTGAGCGCGGAGGAGTATGATCTGCTATGTGAAGCGGCGCAGGATAGCCGTAACCCGTATGCGCTGCTCTTGATACGCTTTGCTATCGCCACAGGGATGCGTAGAGGCGAGATATTAAAGCTGCGTTGGGATGATATAGATTGTGAGGCTAGAACGCTGCATATCCCCGTGACAAAGAATGGTCATGCACGGACTATCCCGCTATCTGGTGAGGCTTTGGCTGTTCTGGATGAAATACAGGGTATGGAAGATAGGGACGATGTGCTGGCCTTTCCTTTGAGCGATAATGCCGCCAAGCTGGTCTGGCAAAGGCTATTGAGGCGCACAGGCATTGAAGACCTGCATTTCCATGATCTACGCCATGAAGCAATTAGCCGCTTCTTTGAATATGGCTTATCTGTTCCAGAGGTGGCGTTAATATCAGGGCATAGAGATTTTCGTATGCTGTTTAGATACACGCACCTGAAAGCGGAGGATGTAGCGGCGAAGTTAAATGCTTAATCTGCACTACGCATAGAGGCTGATACTGAGGCGGGGGAAGCTCCTTGTGTGTTTATTCCTGTTATGCCTGCCGCTATTTCCTGTCCTTCTATGTGTAGTTGTCTAAGTCTGTTATCCAGCTCTTGCACTCTATTTATATCAATGAGCATACGGATAGCTGTTCCATTGAATGTTTGTTCATAGCTATTGCTATCATTGCCTGCTATTAAAGTTGAAGCATTGCCTGACGCAATGAAAAATGCGCCTGCTTCCATGCATATGCGCGAGGTCATAAATAACCCATACCCTGAATTAGCCCAAACATCATCTCTGTGTGCTGTTGGTGCGCCCTCGAAGGCAACACCTGATACGCCGGGCATCATGCTCAAGCGTAAGGCTTCTTCATCGGTGTTAATTTCAAGATGAGGATTCCTTGCTAAACCTTGCCTAATGCCAATGCCACAGTCTACTATGCCCACTTCCACTCGTCCCTTGCTAGGCCAATACTGAGCGCATAAAAGAACACTATCTGTTCCGCTATGTTCGATTGAATTACGAAGAATTTCACGAATTGAGTATTGTAGAGTTTTGAATGTTTGGCTCTGATTTTCTCTTGTTAGAATTTCGGCTAATCTACCAGCGTTCTCTTCAATGGCATCGCCTACAGCACCTGCACCTGTTTCTAATTGATCTCTTCTTATCTCTGTGATTGGCACATATGTATCACTCCCAAGAGCCTGACCTACTAAGTTGCCGTAATGTAAGTCAAATGATTCAAAAAAGCCCATATGTGCAGCGTATGTGTTGGTATCATGATTTAGTGCTCTGTATTGTGCTTGCCGCCTTTCGCGTCTAAATCTATTGATTTGCGCGGCTAAATAAACCATTGAAAAAGGTGGGAACCAGCCCATATTTCCAAAATCAAATTCATACTCATCATCCTCAGGTGTATTGAACATTTCCCTTGAGAACTGTAGGCAATGTGACAGGGATAGTGATCTGGGTAATGTAATTCTTTGTGTCATGTCTGTTTTTCTACGTGCGGAGCTTCTGTGTTCATTTAATCATTACAAGAGCATTAGTTCAATATACGCGCTCTTTCTTATGCTGTTTTACATTGACGATTTAAGGCTGTTTCCGTAGCTTGTGTTCCAGAGCTTCACGCATGGAGCTTCGGGGCTGATTACCCCACCAGTGCGGCCTAATACAGCATCAGGCCGTTACCAATGATGCTGCTTTCTCGACTTAGGGTCGGGGAGCAGCGAAATACAATAGCGCCTAGCGTAAATACGCTGGCCGTTCACTGGACGGTAATCACTCCCCGATCATCAAGAGCAATCTTGGTGATCGTTTCACTTTAGGAGGGATTATGAAGCGTACGATCATTACAGGTATATTAGTGGCTTTCTTAATGGTAGCGGCGTTCATCGGGATAGCTATCTACCTGACACCACCGCCAGTAAGCGGTGATTTGTCTAGGGCTTATGTGCGTATGGTGAAGGAGCAAGTACTTACGCAATGGGCATGTACACAAGTATCAGAAAGGGAGCCGTTCATGTTGTGGTTAATTGACCGCTTTTCTCCAGAGGATGCTGCGCTCATTAAACAGGGTAGAATTTGGAAGGATGAATTGAAGGCTAAAGAGGACGAAGGCACGCTTACGGTTGCTGAACGTAATAGGCTGTATTCTGGCTACTACTACGATACACAGGATAAGTATGAGCACTCAATTAGGGTGAGGGTAGGAAACTTCACTAAGCCAGAATGTGAAGCGGAATGTTCTCACCCCTATATGTCTATTACAGGCGCAGAGCTTGCGTATGAGGATGAGTACTCACGCTGGGCTATGGATGAATGGAAGTGGAGAAAAGCCATTGAGCATGAATTAGAAGGTCTGGGGGCACGTGATGCTGCATATAAGGTGTCTAGTTATCAGAAGGTGCTGGCATTGAGGTTAAAGAGGGCAAAGGATCATGTTCTTAGCCTGCCTGCGTCACAAGTAGCTGAGGGAACTGTTGAGCAGATGATCGAGGTAGAAAGTCGTAAGTTGTCTTGCTCCGAGGAGTGAGGCTGAGCAAGGCTTTTCCTATTGTGAGTCCTTTATAGTAGGAATAGGGTTTTTAGGGTTTTTGCACTTGTTTTTTGATTCAATATCAATGGCCTGTCAAAAGTTCGCCATTAGTGCTGGCGGAGGACTTAGATATATAGATTTATTATCTTATCCGAGTGACTATCTATCTTATTTGGTTTTAACTTGAATAGATTGATTGAAGTGTTTTCTGTATACCCTTTCCATCATTCCCCTTAATTCATTCTCGTATGATTTTGGAACAATGAAACTGTCATGTATTGGTAAACATGGCACTTTCTGTTTAACAAAATGCAGCATGATTTCCTCTGCGATCTGTGAATCAATGTATTGTAGCGTAAGTCCATAACCCGTATTCCATCGACCGCTATCTACGATAGGTTTGTGCTTATCTTCAATGAGCTTAATGAGTTTTTCCCACGTCATGCCGCAAGCGTCAGGATTGAAGTCCTCATGCTCTCTTACTATGCTCTTGGCATTGAGCATGGCATTGATGGCATATTTGATTACGTCCTTATGCACTTTTGGGTGAATGTCGTATGGATCACCTTCTGGTATTAGGCCAAGCTGAGTATAGAGGATGCTAATGTGATAGCGTGAATAGTCTAGCTCCACAGTGGGCTGTCCATCTATTGTAATGTATTTACGGAAGTCCTTGGGTACTTGTTGCCACCAACCACGATAGAACCTACCACCGCGATTAAATTGACCATCGGAGAATATGCGATAGAGTTTGACTGCACTTTCATCAATGAAGCGGACTTGCTCTGTATCGTATATTGCCTTGCGACCTAAGGCTGTCATTAACGCGGCTTTAGTAGCCTCGTCACAGTCCAGCTTAATCTGGTGCTTCTCGAAGAGTTTGTTAATGCGCCGCAGGTTGTTTCTGGCGTTCTCGGTGAATTTGTTATCTTTGTATTGCAGCTTGCCGATTACCTTAGGTCTGTTAGGCAATTCGCCTTTAAGTATGATTGTCTCGTCTTTTTCGTCCTTGCAGATCTTACGGGTGATGAAGCTAATATGTTCATCGCCTTTTAATTCTTTGTATAGGTCAAGCAAATCCTCTGACGCAGCAATGCGTGTTGTTGAGCCTGTATGTTCACGGTGATCGTAATACCCTTCGTGTTCTATGATGGTGTATCCTTGGCGAATGAGGCCATTGAAGGCATCAATAAAAGGGTCGTAGCCCATGTCATGTGGTGCATAGCGATCTGTGCCTAGATATGTGTTTGCATCTCTGGATACCGCAAGGAATACGTCTGCGCTTTTGATTTCATGAACTTGGAGCACGTTGAGTATGATGCTGCGTACAGCAGCCTTAAAACGTCTATTGGGAACATTCGCACGTTTATTCTTACGCGGCGTTTCTTCAAGTTCCCATTCGGATGCGTCAACTTCCTTTGTAATATCCGCGATCAATGGATCAAGTATGTTGCCTGCTGCGCACTCATAGGTGAGGAAGAAGTTTATGTACTTCGATGATTCTGTATAGCTTTGATCTTCCCGTTTTGTGGCGATCTCTATCATGTCTTTCACATGCGCTGAATGGTTTGGTGTGTTGCTCATCTTGCTTAATGCTCTTATCTACCTCTGGATATTTTCGTATTTCCCCTGTGATTATACTGCCATATGTCGCATAATCTTGAAATCATTGAATTGTTGGATATGTGCAGCGATTCCCTCATTGGTTTCTGAGTTGGAGAGAATAAGTATACGATGCCGATATTACACTGGCTGGATAGAGAAAAAGATGTAAAGGCGGCGGAGGATGTTCCTTATCGCTTGCTGGAGGCTGTGCCCGATCTGTCATATGGTGATTCTGCGGCTGAGAATATGCTGATACAGGGTGATAACCTAGAGGCACTTAAGGCACTGCTGCCATACTACGCAGGGCAAGTGAAGTGCATATTTATTGATCCTCCATACAATACACGTAAGGATTTTGGCCATTATGACGATAATCTCGAACATACCAAATGGTTGTCTACAATGTTTCCACGGCTGGAACTGCTAAGAGAGCTTTTGGCTGAGGATGGCACAATATGGGCAACAATAGATGATGATGAGGGGCACTACCTTAAGGTTATAATGGATGAGGTGTTTGGTCGGAAAAATTTTGTAAACAACTGTATATGGCAAAAAAAGTATTCACCTCAAAACGATGCTAAATGGTTGAGTGATAATCATGATCACATTCTGACCTACGCAAAAAACAAATTTCTTTGGAGGCCAAACCTCTTGCCGAGATCTGAGGCTATGAACAAGAGGTACAAAAATCCAGATAATGATCCTAGGGGGCCATGGAAGCCTGTCGATTTTTCTAGAAAAGCTAAACTTGACCATACTATTTACCCCATAACTCTTCCGTCTGGTAGGATAGTCACACCACCTGACAATCGTAGTTGGTTAAAAAGACAGGACGATTTTTTGAAGATGGTGGAAGATAATTTGATTTGGTTCGGGACAAAGGGAGACAGTGTTCCATCTGTGAAAAGATTCCTATCCGAAGTAAAGCAAGGTTCAACGAGCATGACAATCTGGCTTTATGAAGAAGTTGGGCATAATCAGGAAGCCAAGCGAGAAATTTTTGATTTGAATTTAGGAACTGTTTTTGACACCCCAAAACCAGAAAGGCTAATTCAGAAAATTCTTACGTTATCTACTAATCAAGGCGATCTTGTGTTGGATAGTTTTCTGGGCTCAGGAACGACTTCTGCTGTAGCGCATAAGATGGGGCGGCGACATATCGGTATTGAAATGGGAGATCATGCAGTTTCCCATTGCCAACCACGATTACAGAAGGTTGTTGATGGTGAGCAAGGCGGTATATCCAAAGATGTTGAATGGTCTGGTGGCGGTGGATTTAAGTTTTATCGTCTTGGTGAGGCTGTGTTTGATGCGGAGGGGCAGATTACGCAGGGAATTAAGTTCGAGCATCTGGCGGCGCATATTTGGTTCTCGGAAACTAAACAATCGATAGGTAAGAAGGCGGATAGCCCGTTATTGGGGATTCATAACGGAACGGCTTATTATCTGCTTTATAACGGTATCTTGGGCGATAAGCGTCCACAGGGCGGAAATGTCCTTACAAGTAAAGTTCTGGATAGCCTGCCGCCGCATGATGGTGCGAAGGTTATTTATGGTGAGAGTTCACGCCTCGGCGCGGTGCGTCTTGAGAGTGAGAATATCATCTTTAAGCAAACTCCATATGATGTGAAGGCGAGGTAGTCATGGCAAATATACAGCTTAAGAAATACCAAGCGAATACATTGAAGGTTCTACGCAGCTATCTGGAGCAGGCGCGGTTTAGTGATGCGAAGACAGGCTACGATCATGTGTTGAAGGAGGTACTGGAGCTTGAGCATTTTAAGCCGTATCAGGCTCTTCCTGCGGATGGTTGTGCGGATGTGCCTTATGTGTGTATGCGCTTGCCTACGGGCGGTGGTAAGACGCTTCTATCTGCCTATACGATCCAGTTGGCGGCAGAGAGTTACATTGAGCGTGAGTTCCCTGTTACGATGTGGTTTGTTCCATCCGAAGCGATTAAGGCTCAGACGCTGGAGACGCTCAAGAACCCGCGTAATGCGAACCGTATGGCATTGGATAAGGCGTTCGAGGGGCGCTTCCAAGTTTATGATATTGATGATTATGAGCAGATTAGACCGCAGGACTTGCGGGATCGTGCTTGTGTGATTGTTTCCACCTTCCAATCCTTCCGCGTGGAGGATACGAGTATTCGTAAGGTCTATGCTCATAATGAGAACCTTGAGCCTCACTTCACCAAGATACCAAGTCATGCCGAGGGGCTGGAGCGGTTCACGGATGGTGAGCATAAGGGTAAGCTTAAATTCTCACTTGCGAACTTGCTGGCACACCATCGCCCTCTCGTGATTGTGGATGAGGCGCATAATGCGAAGTCTGGTTTGAGTATGGATATGTTTAGCCGCATTAGACCGTCCTGTGTGGTGGAATATACGGCGACACCTGCGGATAACTCTAATGTGCTTTATTCTGTCTCTGCGGCGGAATTGAAGGCGGAGCAGATGATTAAGCTGCCGATCATGCTATCGGAGCATAAGACATGGCAGCAAGCCCTGAGCGCGAGTATATTGGAGCGTGAGAAGCTGGATGACCTAGCGAAGAAGGATAAGGACTATATTCGTCCTATCGTGTTGTTTCAGGCCGAGAGTGCGAACCGTGATGTAACGGTTGAGGTTCTGCTGGAGGAACTGACCGAGAATAATAATATCCCGCGTGAGAAGATTGCTATTGCTACAGGGGATCAGAAGGAGCTGGACAGTATTAACCTGTTTGATCCGAACTGTCCGATTGAATATGTGATTACTATTCAGGCGTTGAAGGAAGGATGGGATTGCCCGTTTGCTTACATTCTCTGTTCTGTAGCGAATACAACCTCACCCACGGCGGTTGAACAGTTGTTAGGGCGTGTGCTTCGTATGCCATACGCAAAGATCAGGACGCAGGAGGAGCTTAATCGCGCTTATGCTCATGTGTCTTCCCGTAGTTGGATCAATGCACAGAACAAGCTCTATGAGCGTCTGGTGAGCATGGGGTTCGAGGAAGAAGAAGCAAAAGAATATACTTATCAATACCCTATGTCTGGCATGAGTGATGTGCAGCAGGAAAAGGCATTTAGCGTCATCCTAAGCGAGAAGCCTGATTTATCTAGTCTTGATCTTGCTGAACAAGCCACCGTTGAAGTTGTTGAGCAGGAAAGTGGTGAGTTTGCTCTTAAAGTTAAGGGAACGATGACAGATGATGTCATTACCAAGATTTCCAAGACGATTAAGGGTAAGGATAAGAAAGAGTTCCAGTTAGCTGCCAAGATACAGCAGAAGCATCAAGAGGCGAGTGCTACGCCCGCAGAGAAAGGCTTAAGCTTCTCTATTCCGCAACTTGCTTTGAGATTTGAAGATGGTCTGGAGTTGGCTGAGCCAGAAACGTGCCTTTATGCTCATGGGTGGAGTTTGCTTGATTTTCCTGCTCAACTTACGCAGGCCGACTTTACGGTTAATGATGATGCCAAGCACTTCATGGCTGATATTGAAGGCAAGAAGGTCGTGGTTCAATATGCGGATCGTGAGCAGCAGTTATCTCTGGAAGGTATTGATACGCCGTGGACTGAGCTGGAGCTGAGCCGTTGGCTAGATAGACGCTTAAAGCAGCCTGATGTTAATCAATCGGAAATGTTAGAGTTCTTACGCCGATTGGTTGATTACCTTCTTAAGCGCAGTGATTTAGATATGGGCAAGCTTGTCTTGGGTAAGTTCTTGCTTGAGAAAGTGACGAGAGAGAAAATTGCGGAGTATCGTAAGTCAGCTACGAAGCTAGGGTTTCAACAGTGTTTATTCTCTCCTGATGCTATCGCTGAGGTGGATATTGGTGAGTTTAGTTTCACATTTGATCCAGCACAGTATCCTGCTAACAGGCTTTATGAGGGGCAGTACAAGTTTAAAAACCATTACTACCCACGTATAGCTGATATGAATAAGGAGGAAGCTGATTTTGCCTTTGCATTGGATAAGAACCCTTTGATCGAGTTTTGGGTTCGGAACATTGAACGTAATCCAGATCATGCGTTCTGGCTTCCTACGTCCACCGATAAGTTCTATCCAGACTTCGTGGCGAAGTTAAAGGATGGACGCTTGCTTGTGATCGAATACAAAGGGGCGCACCTTCTTACGAATGAAGACACGAAAGAGAAGCATAATGTCGGTAAGTTGTGGGCTTCTAAATCAGGGCATTTATTCCTTCTGGCATCCAGTGGATTGGAAGGCAAAGACTTCTTCGATCAGATCAATGAAGTTCTCGCTTAATTAGTCACATCAAAAATCCGACATATTTTTTCGTGAGGGTGTTCAATATGGTTGGGCATAGTTAAGTCCCCATAGGGGTATTGGCCTCATGCTCATCCACACCCTGTCCACACTAACCACAATTATTTGCTTGCGGATGCTATAACCCCATTTTATAATGAAGCTAATAACAGGCTGTTTTTAATAGATTTTTAGCGCAGTCTGGTACAGCCGAGTGCAACGAGGCGCACAAGCGCACTTGCATGGGGTGCAAGGGGTCGGAGGTTCAAATCCTCTCGTTCCGACCATTCTTTCTTCACAATTCAACAACCCTTTATCATTATGCGGGGGCTATCTGATAATTGACGGCACTTCCTTTTGAGCCAGACATTGACAGGCGGGCGTGTTATGTCTAAAACAATCGCAACCCCATCAAGCAGGCAGCAGGGAGATCAAGATGGATCATAACACAATACGGTACGCACTAAACAACAGCGCGCGCATCCGCGCCCAGAACATTTCAGATGCGCTGGAAAATAATGGCCGGTTTAACGAAGACGGATTAACGGTGAAGAGCTGGGGCCAGCGTTATCATTTGAAAATACCGACCATTGATCTGACAACACAGTTCAACAGCAAGGCGCTATACATTCAGCGCGCTAATTTCATTACGGCCTTTGCCCCGCTGGTGGGGGCGGTTATCATGGAACAATTTGAAGAACACCGCGCAAAAAACAACAAAGAGCGCGGCCGAACTGACAACGAAGATAAACTTACCGACCGGTTTGAGGCAGTGCTGGAAAATTATTACACGAAAATGCAATTTCATGCGTTTATGGACAATCACGTCATTGAAGGACATTACAGAGGATTTGCCAGCTCGGGCCAAGCCTTTATACAAATCGGGACAGGCGGGTCGTATTTATTTCACGTGCCGTTTGAAACCAACCGCCTATACGAGGAAACGATCACCCGCCAAGGCGATAAGCAAGCCCTGTTTGATTTTGCGAAGGGCTATATGAAAATATTGCATACCCTCGGCCCGCACGGAAAATATGACCGCGCAGAATATATTGATATTCAGGATAAGGTTCCCGAATTCAAAACGGCGTGCAAGGCCCTTGCGCGCATCACGCAGGCCATGAAAAACAAACCGGAAGATGAACTGAGCCCGGATGATCGCGCCTGGCAGGACGCCAGCCGCTTTATTGATATACCTGTCAAAAGCGAGAAGTCAGGCGGCGGGTTTTGGCAAAAAATTCAAAATGCCCTGAGCCTATAGCCAATAAAGCCCATAGCGTGAGCATGAATGGCGTGAGCATGAATGGCTTGAGCATGAATGGCGTTGCGGATGGGGCGCACATAAATGGAATGTTATGAGTATTCATATCGGAACAATACGCATTGATGATCCGGTCTTTCTGGCCCCGCTATCGGGTATTTCCGATTTACCGTTTCGCCGCATCGTCAAAAGCTATGGGGCAGGGCTGGTCTTTTCTGAAATGATCGCCAGCCGGTCCATGATTCAACATAGCGCCGAATCCCTGAAAATGAGCACATCCTGCGCGGAAGAATTCCCTATGGCCGTTCAACTGGCCGGATGCGAGCCCGAAATCATGGCAAAAGCCGCCCAGATGAATGTTGAGCGCGGGGCCAATATCATTGATATTAACTTTGGATGTCCGGTCAAAAAAATCGTCAATAAAATGGGAGGATCCGCCCTGATGCGCGACATTGATCTGGCAACGGACATTATGGCCGCAACCGTAAAGGCCGTTACGGTTCCTGTTACGGTAAAAATGCGTCTAGGCTGGGATGAGGATTGCATCAATGCGCCAGAGCTGGCGCGGCGTGCCGAAGATGTTGGCATCAAAATGGTGACGGTTCATGGCCGCACCCGTATGCAAATGTATAAAGGCCAAGCCAATTGGACCGCGATAGCCCCGGTAAAGCAGGCGGTTTCCATTCCTGTTATCGCCAATGGCGATATTGCAACGCCGCAGCAGGCGCAAAAAGCCCTGAAACAATCGGGGGCGGATGGTGTCATGGTGGGGCGGGGCACGCAAGGCAGGCCATGGGCCGTACGTGATATAATGTATTTTTTGCGCGGGGACGATATTCCGCCGCCGCCGGCGCCCGTTGAAATGCACGCCCTTATTATAAAACATTATAACGATATGATTGATTATTACGGGCAACGAACAGGCGTGGCCCTGGCACGAAAGCATTTGGCCTGGTATGTAAACGGCCTGCATGGTGCCAATGCGTTTCGTGAACGGGTCAATAAATTAACTGACCCGCAAATGGTTCGAGCCGAGATTGACAGGCTGTTTGCACAAGACTTGAAAAATGCCGCCTAAGTCACCAATACTACGCGGTCAACACCATGCATAAAGGGACACCACATCAATGTATCTAGTCTATGTAACTTGCGCCAATACGGCCGAAGCCGAAAAGATTGCCGCCCCCGTTATTACGCAACGGCTTGCCGCCTGCGTCAATATATTCCAGCCGCACCAATCGCTTTACCTGTGGGACGGCAAGGTGCAAAACGAACAAGAGGTCGCGGTCATCTTTAAAACATCCAAGGAGACCTATCCCGCGCTAGAGGCCGCCATTATGCGCCTTCACCCTTATGATACACCATGCATTGTTGCCATAGAGGCGCAAACAGGCAGTCAGGACTTTATGGGCTGGGTTAACCGCACCACAAACGATAGCGGTATTTAAACACCGCCAGCCTAACAGACTGAATTTTATTATAAATATGTTGACAGGGCGCAAAATTAACGGCATAACACTGTTCATCTTTGAAAAAGGAATAAAGAACAATGAAAACATATTCGATTAAACCAAATGAGATCGAGAAAAAATGGCTGATTATCGACGCTGAAGATGTTGTGCTTGGCCGTCTTGCTTCTCAAATTGCCCTGCGTTTACGCGGTAAACACAAACCGTCATTCACCCCGCACATGGATTGCGGTGATAACGTGATTGTTATTAATGCCGATAAGGTGAAGCTGACAGGTAACAAACGTGACCAGGACATCTTTTACTGGCACACAGGCTACCCTGGCGGTATCAAGCAACGTTCAAAAGGCCAAATCCTTGATGGAAAGCACCCTGAGCGCGTTGTAGAAAAAGCTGTTGAGCGTATGCTACCGAAAGGTCCACTCGGGCGTCAGGTCATGAGCAATCTGCGCGTTTACGCCGGAACGGAGCACCCACACGAAGCGCAAAAGCCAGAAGTTCTGGATGTTGCAGCAATGAATCCCAAGAATAAGAGAGCATAAGACATGGCTGATAAGAAAACTGAAACTGTAAGTGACTTGAAGGATCTTGGCCAGGCCGTGAAGGAAGACGCCAAGACAACAACCGCTGCTGCTGACACCAAGGGCGCTGAAGCCGCTAGCGAGAAACGTGAACCAAAGCTGGATAAACTGGGCCGCGCCTATGCAACTGGTCGTCGTAAAGACGCCGTGGCCCGTGTATGGCTGAAAAAAGGGACTGGTAAGATTATCGTCAACGGCAAAGACCAGACGGCTTATTTCTCCCGTAAGACACATCAGTTGATCATGAACCAACCGTTCCTGATTGTGAATGCCGCCGGGCATTACGACATCAACTGCACAGTGGCAGGCGGCGGCCTGTCCGGTCAGGCCGGTGCCGTACGTCACGGTATCTCACGCGCGCTTCAAAACTTTGACCCGTCATTGCGTTCACCGCTGAAAAAAGCCGGTATGCTGACACGTGATGACCGGATTGTTGAACGTAAAAAGGTTGGTAAGCACAAAGCCCGTCGTACCAAACAGTGGGCAAAGCGTTAACAGATATTATAAGTGTTTCAAGGGTTACATATCTCCTCTACAAGTTTGTAATTCTTGGCTTACTGAAAAGCCCTTTCCTGTTATCAGGAAGGGGCTTTTTTAATTTCCGCATCGACCGCATTCATCATTTTGGTTAAAGTAATGCCATGAAACCATTAATCAAAACCATCCGCAACAAAACGCCCCATTACGACCACATGAACACCTTTGTGGCCGAGACCGCCTGCCTGATTGGCAATGTCCGTATCGGGGCTGAAAGTTCCATCTGGTATGGATGCACCATTCGAGGGGATGTCAATGATGTAACAATTGGCAAACGCAGCAATATACAGGATGGTACGGTCATTCATGTCTCCTCAACCACGCAAGGCACCTATGTCGGTGATGATGTCACCGTTGGGCATATGGCTTTATTACATGCCTGCACCATTGGCGACCGCGCTTTCATTGGCATGAAAGCCTGCATTATGGATGACGCAAAAATTGAAGACGGGGCGATGGTGGCTGCGGGCGCGTTGGTCACCCCGGGAACAGTTGTTCCGGCAGGGCAGCTATGGGGCGGCGTTCCAGCAAAATATATGCGTGATCTGACAAAAGAAGAAATTGAATTTCTGACATTCTCCGCCAGCCGCTACGTCACACTGAGCCGCGAATACCTTTAATCTCCGCCCCCCCCTAAAGTGAGTAACACCCTGCAATAAAGCTAGAACATACCCGGTTGGGACATACTATAGGCCGTGACTTCTTGCGGGCTATAGTGGATGACATTATCACGGTCCAGCGGGCGCCCGGTCACTATTTCATGAACTTCCGACAAATGGGCCTCGGCATGCATAATTTCATAGACACTGTTTGTATCATCAACAATAATGCCCATATCAAAGACCGTATCAGACCGCAACGTTCCCAGATAAAAGAATTCCAGATTGCAACCGCGCTCACGCATCATATCTTTAATGGCATAGAATTCTTCCATTTTTATTGAATTTTCGGGCGGATCACCGATTAAAAAATCACAAACTTTTTTAAAAACTGACCGTAATGAACATTTCATAATATTAAGCCTCTCTGTTTCCGTGTGCAGGTTTTATCATAGTTTATATCTTTTTGTCTATAAATAACGCATTTTTACGTATGAGCCGGGGGCTTTTTCAATAAATTTGGTGATTTTTCGCGCCTGCACCATCTTGCCATTGCGCGGCTTGATCCACTTTAACCAGTACGGCCACCAGGAGCCTTGAAATTCCTTGGCACTATCCAGCCACTGCTCAGGGGTACCCGGCAAATCATTGCTGCTCCAGTAACAATATTTGTTTCTATCGGGGTGATTGACAACACCGGCCGTATGCCCGGATGCGGCCAGCGTAAATTTAACCTTCCCTGCAAATAATTTAGCCCCCGCGTAAGTGGCGCGCCAAGGGGCGATATGGTCTTCGCGCGTGGATAAAAAGAAGGATGGCGTTTTTATCTGCGACACATCAATGGGCGTATCGTACATGCGTATCCCGCCCGGGTCTTTCAAAACATTATCACGGTACATTTTGCGTAAATAAAAACTGTGCATGGCGGCGGGCATATTGGTGGCATCGTCATTCCAAAACAACAGATCAAACGGGAAGGGTTCCTTACCCATCAGATAATTATTAATCACAAAAGACCAGATCATATCGTTGGCGCGCAACAGGCTAAATGTCTTATTCAGCTGTTTTCCGGATAACATGCCCGTTTCTGCCATGGCTTTGTCCATAAGCTCTATTTGGGCATCATCCATAAACAACTTCATATCACCGGCATTTTCAAAATCAATTAAAGTGGTGAAAAATGTTGCAGAATGGATGCGCTCAGCCTGTTTTTGTGAGGCCAGATAAGAGAGCGTGATTGTCAGCAAGGTGCCGCCAAGGCAATACCCGATCGCATTCACGCTGGATTGCCCCGTAATGGCCTCAATCTGGTTAAGCGCTGTGATGATCCCTTCTTCCATATAATCTTCAAAGCGCTTCTGCGCCAATTTTTTATCCGGGTTCACCCATGAAATCACAAACACCGTAAAGCCCTGTTCCACAGCCCATTTGATAAATGAATTTTCGGCTTTTAAATCCAGAATATAGTATTTATTGATCCAGGGCGGCGTAATCAGCAAAGGCTTTTCAAAAACCTCTTTCGTGACGGGTTCATATTGGATCAACTGCATTAAATCGTTTTGATAGACAACTTTACCCGGGGTCGTTGCGATATTTTCACCCAGTTTAAAAACCTCATAACGTGTTGTCGAAATGGACAGCTCCCCATGCCCGCGCTCAAGATCCTCAAGTAAATTCTGCAAGCCCTTGATCAGGTTATCCCCGCCCGTTGAAATGGTCTCTTTCAGCACCTCCGGGTTGGTCATGACAAAATTTGACGGCGATAAAGCATTGGCAAAAAGCTGCGTATAAAATTCCAACTTGCGCTTATCCTCCTCTTTTAACCCTTGAGTTTCCTCAATCATTTTGGTCATGGACTGACATGTCAAAAGATAGGATTGCTTAATAAAATCAAAAACGGCATTTTCCTGCCATTCCGGTGCGCGAAACCGGCGATCTTTATCCGCTGGCTTTATAACATCCTCGGCCGGCTCCCCCAGAAATTTCAGCATTGATTCCTGCCAAATATGCATCCAGCTATTCCAATATTCAGACTGCAATCTGATTACATGCTGGGGGTCTTCCGATACCTTTTCAAGAAAATCCAGATAAGCCTGACGCACATTAAACGGATCAAAGGATTGATTTTCGAAATCTCCGGAGTAGCGCTCCATATATTCTTTCATTAACGGCAGGGCGCGCTCCCATGCTTCGGTCATGGCACGTGAAAAGGCAATGGGGTCAGGCAACCTCACCTCATCATCCTGATTTTTCTGAGATTTTTTTTCTGTATTTCCTGAACTCATGATCGAAAGCCCCTTGATCAATAACGTTAATTCGCACTAACATACACTAGATTTAAAGAGGAGAATACCGTTGCGCAACATGAATAAATTTTTACTAATCGGACTTTGCGGCATCATGCTGTCTGCCTGTTCTTCCAACGAAGAGGTTATTGACGTTGAAAAGCCATCTGGCGGCGCCACAGTCGATTTAACAAACGGAACCGTTTATGATGACTTCAACGATATTGATGTTGTGCGAACCGCACATGCCGTAAGCTCTCCTAATGTTGAGATATTCTCACTGGATGGGCCGGGGCGTGCGCCCACTTCTGCCCCTGCGGGCACAGCCCTCCCGGCTCAAAACAATATCATCGGCAACAGCAGCGTTGAAATATCCCCGATCGGGCAACCTGACCTTACCTACGCCCGTAACCTGAAAGCGCCAACCTATCGCGGGGCGCCATCAAAACCATCCGGGGCAGGGCAGGGCAATTTTGTAAACATTGCCGCGCCGGGCGAACCCATGGTACGTATTTATTTTGATCACGGATCAAGTGAATTGGACGCCAATGATGTTCAGGCCATATCCGCCATTGGTCAAAAATACAACACCAATAGCGGTGATATCATTAGCGTAGAAGGCCATGCCAGCGAACGCGCCGAAGAAACCGACCCGATCCGCCGCAAGGAAATCAACCTGAAAGTTTCTATGGAGCGCGCCTACGCGGTTGCCAGAGCCCTTATTTACAACGGCATACCGGCCAATTCAATCCGCACCGTTGCATGGGGGCAGGAACGCCCGGCCGAGAATATAACGGGTATGGATACAGAAACCGCGTCCAGACGGGTTGAAATTCTGTCCGTTTCAGGGCAGTAATGAAACCACTGACCACGTCAGTGAGATGTAAACGATAGTAATAGAAAAACCCCTAGGAGTTCTTTCATGGACAAGCCATTAAAACTGGCCATTGCCGGTTTAGGCACCGTTGGTGTTGGTGTCACAAAAATCATCCAGAATCACGCCGATCTAATCGCAACACGGGCAGGCAGGCCCATTACAATTACCGCCGTCAATGCCCGCAACCGCGATAAAGACCGCGGCGTTGATGTCAGCGCCTATCAGTGGGTGGATGATACGGCGGCCTTTGCCGATATGGACGATGTCGATGTGGTTGTTGAATTGATCGGGGGATCGGATGGAACGGCCTATGATCTGGCGAAGAAAGCCCTTGGCAAGGGCAAACATTTTGTAACCGCCAACAAGGCGCTTCTGGCCCATCATGGACATGAACTGGCCGCTCTGGCCGAAGACAACAAGGTCAACCTGGCCTATGAAGCGGCTGTTGCGGGGGGCATCCCCATCATTAAAGCCATGCGTGAAGGCTTCGCCGGCAATGCCATCGATGCGGTATATGGCATATTAAACGGTACATGCAATTATATCCTGACCGAAATGCGCGAAACCGGCCGCGATTTTAAAGACGTTCTAAAAGACGCCCAGGAACTGGGCTATGCCGAGGCCGACCCGACATTTGATGTTGATGGCGTGGATGCCGGGCACAAAATATGCCTTTTAACGGCTCTGGCCTTTGGTACCAAGCCTGACTTTACCTCATTAGAAATGACGGGCATACGCCACATAAACGCGACCGATATTGCCTTCGCTTCAGAACTGGGATATCGCATAAAACTGCTTGGTATTGCCCGCCGCATGAACGGCAAGATTATGCAAATCATTGAACCCTGTCTTGTGCCCAAAAATTCAACACTTGGCACAGTTGAGGGCGTCTACAACGCGGTCCATGTTGAAGGCGATTATGTTGCTACAGGCCATTTGGTGGGCCTTGGCGCCGGGGAGGGGCCGACGGCTTCTGCTGTAATGTCCGATATTATTGATATCGCCCGCGGCTATGAAACGCCAGCCTTTGGCATTCCGGCAAAAGACCTGCAAGCCCCCAAATGGGTTAATATTGGTGAAACCGTCAATTGCTATTACATTCGGCTTAATGTGTTAGATGAGCCGGGCGTTCTGGCCGAAGTATCTGCTATATTACGCGATAATAAAGTCTCCATTGAGGCCTTTTTACAGCGCGGCCATGATCCCGGACAACCCGTCCCGTTGATAATGACGACCCACGAAAGTAAACACAAAAACATCACAAAAGCCTGCGCACAAATGGAAAACATTAAATCGGTTTTGGAGAAGCCTTGCCTGATACCCATTGAAAACATAAAGTAGAAGCCTAGGCTTTTTCAAAAAAGGATCCCAGATCATGAGTTCAGAACTAAAACCAACCGCTATGCCTGATTACGAAGGCTTCATGGACCGCAATCTGGCCCTTGAGGTTGTACGCGTGACCGAGGCCGCCGCACTCGCCTGCTCATCTCTTGTGGGCAGAGGCGATAAAGATGCGGCCGATCAGGCCGCGGTCGATGCCATGCGCGATGCGCTGAATTCACTGCAAATACAGGGCCGCGTTGTGATCGGGGAAGGGGAACGCGACGAAGCCCCAATGCTTTATATCGGGGAAGAGGTCGGCACTGGTACTGGCCCCAAAATTGACATTGCCCTTGATCCACTGGAGGGCACGGAAATCACGGCCGCAGGCGGCCCAAACGCCATGGCCGTTATCGCTATGACCGATGAGGGTGGATTTTTGAATGCGCCGGATGTTTACATGCAAAAAATCGCGGTTGGGGCTGGCATTAATCCCAATATATTGGATCTGGATGCACCAATTGGCGACGTATTAAAAAAACTTGCCAAAGAAAAAGGCGGTAGCGTCAATGAATTAATGGTGTGCGTTTTAAACCGTCCGCGCCATGATGATATTATTAAGGCCATTCGCGAGGCGGGAGCCCGCATTAACTTGATCGGCGATGGTGATGTTAGCGCCGTAATCGCGACCAGCGAGCCCGATACCGGCATTGATTTATACGTCGGAACTGGCGGCGCACCGGAAGGCGTACTTGGCGCCGCGGCCTTGCAATGTATTGGCGGGTCCATGCTTGGCCGTTTGGTTTTTCGCAATGATGACGAAAAGCAGCGCGCGGAACGCTGGGGCATTACTGATCTCAACAAAATCTATACAACCAATGATCTGGCAAAAGGTGAAAATGTAATGTTTGCCGCAACGGGCGTTACCGATGGCACGATGTTGCGCGGTGTGCGCCGTTATGCCGGCGGGGCGAAAACATCATCGCTGGTTATGCGATCAAAATCAGGTACGGTGCGGCGCATTGAGGCCACGCATAATTTCAAGCGCAAGGACTGGGTGGCCGGAATATAGCCATGTCCAACGCGCCCAATAAGGCCCTTCTGGGCGTTGAAAGATCATTCATGCAATCCCGCTGGGTCATGGAAGATATCCCCTTTGACAGTATTGAGCGCTACTCTCGCCAGCATGACCTGCCCGAGGCCGTCACACGCCTTTTACTGGCCCGCGACATTCCGCCGGATCAGTTTCAGGCATTTTTGTATCCCACCTTGAAAGACAACCTGCCCAGCCCGTTTTTTCTGACCGGTATGGAAGACATGGCCGATGATGTGGCCAAATGGATCGCTGAAGGTAAAAATTTTGCCATTTTTGGTGACTTTGATGTGGACGGCGCGACATCATCCGCAACGCTGTACCGTTTTTTAAAGGCCTGCGGCATTGATGCCCCGATATATATACCGGACCGCCTGACCGAAGGGTACGGCCCCAATGTTGAGGCTATGACAAAGTTAAAAGCGGGTGGGGCTGACGTTATCTTCATTCTGGATTGCGGCAGCACCGCTTTTGATATTATCAAACAAGCCCGCGCACTGGATTTAAAGATCATTGTTCTGGATCACCATCAGACAGAACAGCACCTGCCGGACGCCCATCATGTTATCAACCCCAAACGTATGGACGATTCATCCGGCCTGGATATGCTGGCGGCCTGCGGGGTTACGTTTATGGCCTGCATTGCCATCAACAATAAATTACGGGTCAATAAATACTATGACGCAAAACATATTACTGAGCCAAACCTTATTCAACTGCTTGATTTAATTGCCCTTGGAACCGTTTGTGACATGGTACCCCTGACAGGCGTGAACCGCCTTCTGGTGCGTTCCGGGTTCACGCAGATGCAAAAAACGATCAATACGGGCCTTGCATCATTAATAGAAGTTTCCCGTATTAAGACGGCCGTGAACACATATCATGCCGGCTTTGTATTGGGCCCGCGTATCAACGCCGGCAGCCGCGTACACAAATCAGATTTGGGCGCCAGACTCCTTTCGACCGAAGACAGGGAAGAGGCCGTTAACATCGCGTGGATTTTGAACGATTGTAATGACAGGCGCAAAGAAATACAGGCGCAAATGGAACGTGAAGCCCTTGAAATGGTTGAAGAACAAGGGCTGGATCAACAGGCACTGATTATGTTAGGACATGACAATTGGCACCCGGGTTTAAGCGGATTGGTAGCAGGAAAAATTAAAGAAAAATACAATAAACCTGCCTGCATCATCACATATGCCCTCAATAGTGATGGCACCAGAGAGGGGCGCGGCTCCGGGCGCTCCATCCCCGGAATAAATATTGGCCGCGCCTTCATGGATGCCATGGAACAGGGGATAATCCCCAAAGGCGGCGGGCATGCCATGGCCGGGGGCTTTACAGTTGATCCAGATAAATTGCAGGACTTCATGGCCTTTATGAATGATCATGTGGCAAAACAAGCCGCCAGTAACGAAATCAACTGTGAAACCAATATCGATGGGATCATGGCCGTGCAGGGGGCAAAAATCGATTTTGTCGAGCAACTGGAAAACACGGTTGGGCCATTTGGCATGGATTTCCCTGAGCCGGTTTTTGCCTTTCATAATGTGCGGATCTATAACCCGACAATACGCGGGGAAACCCATATCAGTGTCATGATCAGTGATTGGGAAGGCGGGTCACGTATGAAAGCCATGGCCTTTGGTGCCGTTGGAACGCCGCTAGGGGATGCGCTGCTTAAGGACAAAACCAAAGCCTTTAACCTGATTGGACAATTAAAAATCAACGAATGGCAAGGCCGTAAATCTGCCGAATTGCACATTCAGGATGGCAGCTTCGCCTAACCCCTTGCTATCATTACAATGCGTTACGCACAATCTATACACGAGAGCGATCAAGAATTTATTTCTTGTAGAATATCATACGTTACCTTATAACAGGTGGCCTACGGAACAAATATGCAAAAACTACAAACGACCATTTTTTACAGCATTTTGGCCTCGGAACTGGGGCATGTATTTTGCTGCGTTATTCCTACGGTTTTGAGCATACTCACACTGGCCGCATCATACGGCATGGTTGTCACAATCCCCGGTTTTGCGCTGTCATACCATAATTACATTCATACATGGGAGCATCTAATCATCGCGATATCAGCCGCATTACTGGTTTTAGGATGGTCACTTTTTGCCCTGAATGCCCGGCTGCAAATCAAACATGATTGCTGCTCACAAACGACATGCAACAAAACCAGGCACAAATCAAAAATCATTATGATCATTGCAACGGTTTTATTTCTGGTGAATGTTTCGGCTTATTTTTTGTTACACAAAGACCGTAACACGGTGCCCGTAGCACCCGCACAGAATCATCATAATCACGCTAATGCTGTAATTTCAGAGTAATATCTCCGTTTTTATCCAGCGCAAGATCACGGTAAAAACAACTTTTACGGCCCGTATGGCATGCCGCAATATGGCCATTGTCACGCACAGGCATCTCAACCGCCATTAACAGGCAATCCTGATCGCAATCAATCTGTATGGATTTTATGATTTGCGTATTGCCGCTGGTTGCGCCTTTATGCCATATCTCCTGCCTGGACCGCGACCAATAATGTGCCTCCCCGGTTTGTAAAGACAACCGCAATGCTTGTTCATTCATATACGCAACCATCAAAACCTGATGCGTTTTATAATCGCTCACCACACAAGTTATCAAACCATTCTGATCAAATTTTGGTTTAAAATCAGTTGTTTCATCAATATCCTTACAGCCGCCCATATCTATGCCTCTTTATATTTGTTTATTTTCATCGGTACGAATTGCACAGGGCGTTTACCGCCTTGTGCGCGTTCTTTCCACCCAGTTTCCGGTGTTATAATCATAAAAATAATGTGATGAGCCGGATTTATTTGCGCCCCGCGGATCGGTAAAGGTGCAATAAAATTCTTTCTGCGAACTTTTATGCCCATATCCGTTATGCATGAACATAACACGCGGATAACCAACATAGCGCAATTTCGGCACACTGCCATTAACAGGTATATCATCCAGAATATTCTGCCCCAGCTTTAATCGCCTTGGCTCACGCTGTACATAGGCGCGGGATTCAATGCAAATTTGTTTGGCCAGCGCAACCTCTTGCCCGGCGGCGATATAAAAGTCGGAATTGCGTGGATTGAGAAACACAATAAAGAACAACCCACCGATAACAGCCCCAGCAAACACCAGAGTCATTTTTGACTGTTCGCTGAGCCATTGTTTGAAATTATTCATTCTCGCCTTTGTGCTTGATTTTCACATATTTTTGTTTATAACCCCATTAATGTGTTAAAACAATTACACACTTAAGATTTACAACAGATTAGCAACATTATATGTCATTTAAAGACTTAGGATTACAACCCGATATTCTTAAAGCACTTGAAGAGTGCGACTATTCCAGCCCGACACCGATACAAGAAAAGGCAATCCCTGCCATTTTAATGATGCGCGATGTGGTTGGGCTTGCCCAGACCGGTACAGGTAAAACGGCCGGCTTTACGCTCCCTATGATAGAAATTCTAGCGGGCGGGCGCGCAAAAGCCCGCATGCCGCGCTCCCTTATCCTTAGCCCAACCCGCGAACTTGCGGCACAAATCGCCGCCAGCTTTGATAAATACGGTAAGTATTGCAAGCTGAACAAAGCCTTGCTGGTTGGCGGCACGTCCATGGACGAACAAATCAAGATATTAGAACGCGGCGCCGATGTTTTAATCGCCACGCCAGGTCGTTTGCTTGATTTATTTGAACGCGGAAACATCCTGCTCACGGATATTAAAATCTTTGTCATCGATGAAGCCGACAAAATGATGGATATGGGCTTCATTCCTGACATCACAAAAATTGCCAGCTTGCTTCCGCCCATGCGCCAAACCTTGTTGTTTTCAGCCACTATGCCCCCGGAAATCAGCAAGCTGAGTGAGAAATTTCTTAGCAATCCAAAAGAAATAAAAGTAAACCCGCCTGCGGAAACCGCCACAACCATCAAACAATTTATGGTCAATACCGGACCCAAGCAAAAACGTGACACCTTACTTAAAATTATTGAACAGGAAGATGTCGGCAACGCCTTTGTATTTTGTAACCGCAAACGCGATATTGACGGTTTGGCAAAATGGCTGACCGGCAAAGGCTATAAAGTTGCCCCCATGCATGGCGATATGGACCAAAGCCAACGCACCGAAACGTTAAAGCGATTTAAAAATGATGAAATTCAGCTGCTAATTTGCAGTGACGTCGCCGCTCGCGGAATTGATGTGCAGGGTTTATCACATGTGTTTAACTTTGATGTTCCGATGAATGCTGATGATTATGTACACCGTATCGGACGAACCGGGCGCGCCGGAAAAGAAGGCCGCGCATGGATGATCGCGACCGCAAACGATGATAAATTCGTGAAAGCCATACATGACTTAACAAAGAAAGACATTGAAGTCGTTGAAATTGGCCCCAAAACACGGTCTGGCGAGGATAAATCTGAAACAAAAGAATCCAGTCAGAACAAACCATCCGGAAAGCGCCGTTCAAATAACGACAAATCGGCCAAGGAAAAACAACCCGGCCAGAAATCAAATAAAAAATCTAATGACAAGCCAAATGTCAAAGCCAACAAAAATGAACGCAAGCAAAACAACGAAGATGATGAGACCGTCATTGGATTTGGTGATGAAATGCCTGCATTTTTTGGGAAATAAGGCGATTTTTCCTAGATTGACCCTTCGCAAAGAGCATCCAAGCGTGTAATGTTTTTTTGTTAAAAACAATATACGAAAGTGTAAATGCGTCTGTCATCCGTTAATATCCTGTTTCTTTGCGCTGGTGTCTCTATGCTCACCATAAAGGCGGCAAACGCGCAAATTTTAACCGGCTTTAGTGATGAACGCGCCCCTGTAAATCAACCAGCCACACCGGCAGACGACCTCCAAAAAACTGAGCCGCAGGTGATAACGCAGCCGCTTACGGGGGCACAAACGGCGGCAGGGCACACTGATCGGCCCGTAACAAACACTCTCAAAAAAGCAGACAATGCAAAAGCAGACAGGGAAAAACCAGACAACGCCCCGCGCACCACTACACACACAAAAGCCGCCGCGCCGCGCCTGTTGACGGGGTTCGCGCCCAACCAGCCATATGGAGCCAGTATGGCCGCGCCGTATGATGCACGCGCAGAATCAACACAATCAACCACGGCAAGACCGGGCCCTTTATCCGGCAATCCTCCGGGCAATGCCGCACCGGCAGGCGATAAATCCCCCGTTGATCTTCAGGCCGATACCCTAAGCAATAACGAACAAACACAAACCGTTACCGCCCGCGGTAATGTCATGCTGGTTCAAAACGGGCGCATATTACGCGCCGATGAAATCAGCTATAACATGCGCGATGACCGCATCATCGCTTCCGGCAATGTTGTATTGAATGAGGAAAATGGCGATATTCATACCGCCGAGCGTGTTGAACTGGTGGATGAAATGAAAACAGGGTTTGTCGAAGGGCTTAAGACCTATCTGGCCGATGGTTCACGCTTTATGGCGGCCAAAGGAAATCGTGAAAACGCCCAAACAACCACAATGGAATCGGCCATCTATACGCCCTGTGAGCCTTGCAAATCAGATCCGGACAAAGATCCCGTATGGCAAATCAAGGCCTCTGAAGTTACACATGACGAAAAAGAAAACCGCATATCGTATCGAAATGCCCGTTTTGAACTATACGGCGTTCCCATTGCCTATACGCCATATTTTTCCCATGCCGATGGATCAATTAAACAGAAAAGCGGGTTTCTCTCACCAACCTTTGGTCTGGATAGCGAACTGGGCTTTAGTGCCGGCACCAGCTATTACTGGGCGATTGCCCCGGACAAAGATGCCACAATCGGCGTACGTGCCTTTACAGAACAGGCACCGCTGGTCAGTGCAGAATGGCGTCAAAGATGGGATAACGCCTCATTAATGGCCAATGGCGGCCTTACCTATTCTGAACGCACTGACTCGGCCAATGGCGTTAATTTCACCCAGGATGCGGAATGGCGCGGCCATTTATTCGCCAATGGCTTATGGGATATGAATGATAAATGGCGCAGCGGCTTAAACATTCAATATGCCTCAGACGATCAGTATTTGCGCCAATATGATTTCAGCAGCGAAGACGTGCTGGAAAATGAAGTCTTTGCTGAACGCTTTTCCGGCCGCCATTACACCGCCGCCCGATTAATCAGCTATCAGGATGTCCGCATTGGTGAATTACAAAATGAAGACCAGCCACAAATATTACCGGAAGTGGTAAGCGAATGGATCGGCGAGCCGGGAGCCATTCCACTGATTGGCGGACGCTGGAGCCTTCAAGGAAGCCTGCTGGGCCTGCATAGAGAGGGCAATGGACAGGACATGGCCCGCGCCAGCCTTCAGGCCGGATGGAAGCGTCGCCTGATTTCAGATTACGGCCTGTTAACAACCGTTGATGCCACCATGCGCGGGGATTTTTACGAAGTGTCCGACAGGAACGTTTCAAATGGCCTGAACGGGGGAGGGGCGCCCAATGACAGCGTTTCAGAAACCCGCCTGTTTCCGATGTTAAATGTTGAGGCCAGTTATCCGCTTTCCCGGGATTTTGAAAAATTTCAAATGCGCATCGAACCCGTGGCTTCGGTAACGACAGCCCCCAATCTTGACTCCAAAAACAAGATCCCCAACGAAGATTCACAGGATATACAATTAGACAGCGCCAATTTGTTTGAACCCAACCGCTTTCCCGGATTTGATCGTGTTGAGGACAAAACCCGCGTGACATACGGCCTTCGTACAGGTCTTTATGGGTACGAGGGAAGTACGTTTAATATTTTTGCCGGACAGAGCCATCGTTTTGACGATGATGACAATCCGTTTCCGGCCGGATCAGGTCTGGACAGCCAATATTCCGACTATGTCGCTGAATTATACGGAAACTACAAAGATCGGTATTATTTCGATTACCGCGTCCAGTTGAATAATAATAACCTAACATCTCAGCGTCACGAATTTGACGGCACCGCCGATTTCGGCAAGTTAGAAATAGGCGGAACCTATCTGTACGCCAATTCGCTGGAAGGCACAGCAATTAATGAAAGCAGGGAACAGATTGGCGCCGATATTATCTATCGGTGGAATCAACAATGGCGCACCCGTTTAGGCGCCGTACAGGATTTAGGGGCCAATCCGGGCTTGCGGACAGCCTATGCCGGACTAGATCATTTCGGACAATGTCTCAACTGGTCGATATCCGCCGTTCGGAACCTGACTGATGATGCATCCGGCGACAGCAATACAGAACTTCTTTTGCGCATTGGCCTTAAAAATCTAGGGGAATTCCAGACATCAGGAATAGAACTTGCCAGCTCCAGCTCTGATGCAGATACCAACAATACCGCAAACAGGAACGAATAAGGGGGACGAATAGTATGACCTTTATTCTGGATACTGACCTGCATATGTGGTTTGTCCTGTTATTAACCGGCTTTTCCGTTATTTTATTTATCCGGGAAAAAATCCCACTTGAGGTCACAAGCGTTTTAATCCTGACAACACTGATGGTGTTTGGCCAGTTCTTTCCGCTGCCTGATGCCGCCGGCACAAATTTACTGAACGCCGAAAGATTGCTTGCCGGATACGCCAATCCATCGCTGATTGCCGTGTTGGCCCTACTGGTAATGGGGCAAGCCATCATTCACACGGATGCATTGCGACTGGTAACCGGAATTTTTGAAGTCCGCAACAAAAAACTGGCCATTCTTGCAGTCATCAGCATTCTTGCCTTTGTTCTGGTGGTCAGTTCTTTTATGAACAATACACCGCTAGTGATTATCGCCATACCATTGCTGCAAATTCTTGCGAAAAATATTGGACTCTCACAAAGCAAAATCATGATCCCTTTGAGTTACGCGGCAATATTGGGCGGCATGACAACACTGATCGGGTCGTCCACCAACCTGTTGGTGTCCAGCGCGATGACGGAATTGGGATATCAGGCTCTGGGATTTTTTGACTTTTTCTTCCCGGGCTTAATACTGGCGGGGGTTGGCTTTATTTACGTTTTGGTCTTTACGCCGCTCGTTTTGTCCAACAGGGCCTCTATGACGCAAGATTTAAAGGGCGATTCAAAAGAATTTGTGGCCGAGCTTGATATCGCCGAAGACAGCAAACTGGTCGGCGTAGAATGCGTTGATGGCAAATTTCCCGAAATAGCCAATCTGAATGTCAAATTAATCCAGCGCGGGGGCCATTTAATTCTTCCGCCATTCGAAGGCTATAAGATTGAAACCAATGACATTATGATTGTAACGGCCACGCGTAAAACTCTCACGGAATTGCTTGCCAAATATCCCGGCTTCTTATTATCAGAAGAAGAAAGCCGCGTAATGCAAGATGGGCTCGCCGATGCCGACGATTCGGCGCAAGGCAGTAGCGAACCCACAAAAACCGAAAGCCGGGTTCTGGCCGAAATCATGATTTCACCAGGATCGCGCATGATTGACATGTCGTTAGATCACGTCAATTTTCAGCGCCAGTTCGGCACAATCGTCCTTGGTGTACAACGTAGGGCCCGTGTTGTCAGGCGCCGCCTGGGGCGCATTCGTCTCGAAGCAGGGGACGTGCTGCTTGTGGCCGGTAAAATGAGCGTTGTTAACGGACTGCGGGATAATTCTGACTTTATCGTTCTTTCCGGCTCAAAACGAGATTTGCCACTACCCAACAAGGCCCCAATTGCCGCGGCTGTATTCTTGAGCGTAATTGGATTGGCCGCTTTTGGCGTTGTCAGCATTCCTGTCGCCGCCATTGCGGGCTCTGTTCTTATGATTGCAACAGGCTGCCTTAATATTCGCCAGGCCACACGCGCAATTGACCGCAAGATTTTCCTGCTGGTCGGGTCTATGTTGGCGTTGGGAACCGCTTTACAAGCAACAGGCGGGGCCACATACCTGGCCAATGCCATCCTCAGCCTGCCATTTACCGATACGCCGCTCGCCATGATTTCAGTACTATTCCTGTTGGTGGCCATTACCACAAATGTACTTACCAATAACGCTTGCGCGATCTTATTTACGCCCATTGCGATGAATCTGGCAGGCAGCATTACAGTACCGGAAGGGTTCGAATACGACATCGCCTATATATTTGCCATTACGGTCATTTTTGGGGCTAATTGTTCTTTCGCATCCCCAATTGGCTATCAAACGAATTTATTGGTTATGGGCCCCGGGCGATACCGCTTCCGCGACTTTATCATTGCCGGGGTGCCTCTGGTTCTATTGTTATGGGCCACATTTACATTAATGCTGCGCTATTATTACGGTTTATAAAAGCAGCCGCAAAAGATACTACATAATTCAATTATTTGCCCAACAAAGCATTCCAGAACCAGCGTAGATCTTGTTGAACAGTCAGTGAAAATTCCTGCGCATCTTTTTCATCCGCGTCTGCCCCATGGCGCCCGGAAAGGCGAATGTCGACTTGACGCTTACCACTATCTTTTTCGGCCCCTGTTACGCTAAGGCGCATATTTTTATAGTGTAGGTCATCAGAAATGGCGGTAAAGGCCGTTGCCCCCTCATTGGATTGAATAGCACGGTAAAGCCGGTTTGCCAAAGGCGGTTCCAGTACAAAATGCCCAGCAGGGCTGCCAAGTGACACACCGCCAATCGTTGCCTTACCCGGACTAAGCCGCAGCTTTGCGGCACCGTTCAACACGCCATTACCATAAAACTTGCCATCAAAGACAGCGGCAAAATCTGCAATATCCAATTGATTAAATCGCACCAAAACATCGCGCTCTGGTGTAAATATTTGCGCGGCCGGGACCTCAAAACCAAGAAAGACATTACTGAGCCCCTGACTGCGGGAGGACGAGGAATGGTGAGAGTCGTCATTGCCCGTTTTACTGCCGTTATAAAATTCCAATAAACTGGTAAGGTTTGGCGTGTAGATACTACCGCGAAAAACGCCGGGCATATGAGAATGATAAGTAAGACCAAGTTCAATTTCCTGATGCCCAAGGGCTTTGCCGGCCAATACAAATTTATAAAGGCTGCTATCCAGCTCATAACTGACCGCAAGATCGGTTAAGGACGGCAATGCGTGGCCGCGCAGACCGCCGATGTTAAATTCACTTTTTGCGTAGTAACGCTCCCCGGCGTTATCAAGGGTCATTTGACCCGTAACCCGTGTCACTTTGATCTGATCATGATCCATCCGCGCATCATCCAGTGAAGCATCAATATGCCAGTTCCTGTTTCCTTCAATTATCCCTGACAGATTAAGGGCCCCTGACAATTGTTTTTGGGCAGCCTTGACCTGAAACTGTAGCGATTGAGGCGCTAATTTTGCGCCGCGAAGAATACCTTCAATATCAACGCGCAGCGCGCCCATATTTTGCGTCAGCAAGTTCAGCCGTACGCCCTGTACGTCCAATCCGTTTACAGCGCGCAACCAGTCCGGTGCAGGCGAAGACAAAAGCCTCCGCAATTTCTGATTGGTCTGCGACTCATCAAATGAATATGTCAGATCGGCCGCTAAAATTTTGACCATCTCTATGCGGTTTTGAAAATAAAATCCCGGTAAACTATAGTGCAGGTCAATTTGTTCAATGCGGTTAAATCCATCTTTATCCAGAACAATGCCCTGCAAAGATAAATGCCCCGGCCTGGATGCACTTGATTCTACAGTGATACTGCCGGTTTCGTCTGACAGCCCTTGCAAAACGGCAAGGCTCAGCATCTCGGCGCGCTGCGGCATGGCATAAAAGACCTGCCAGACCGCATAAAGAGCCAAAGCAATAGACAGCAGCCCAAATGATATGAATAATTTTGTCCTCATGAGCATAAGAAAGGTGAACCTTTCCACGGCATTCGTCAACGTCCTATTATTTTAGACGTCAATATTTTCAACAAACTCAGCATTTTCCTGAATAAAATTGAAGCGCGCCTCCGCATTTTTGCCCATCAAACGATCAACCAGATCGGCGACCTCATCAAAAGCCTCTTGCTCTGTATGAATATTGTCATTCAAATCAGGGTCAAGATCATCACTCAAGCCCAACGACGCCATTTGATCGGGTAAGGTAACGCGCAGCAATGTCCGGGATTTCGGGTTCATTGTGGTTTCTTTTAGCTGTGCGGCGGGCATTTCACCCAAACCTTTAAAACGGCTAATATCAACTTTGCTTTTCCCCTTAAACACTGTGGCCAATAGCTCATCCTTGTGCGTGTCGTCATGTGCATAGGCGCTTAATTTACCGGATACAAGACGATAAAGCGGCGGCTGGGCCAGATACAAATGCCCTTCATCAATCAATGGGCGCATATGCGTGTAAAAGAATGTTACTAGCAAGGAGGCGATATGCGCGCCATCGACGTCCGCATCCGTCATGATTATAACCCGTTCATAGCGTAATTTATTCAGGTCAAAATCTTTACCGACACCAGTTCCCATGGCCTGTATAAGATCTTGAATTTCCTGATTGTTACGAATTTTATCCGCGCTGGCGCTGACAACATTCAGAATTTTACCACGCAAAGGCAGAATAGCCTGCGTCTCACGGTTTCGCCCCTGCTTGGCGGACCCTCCCGCACTGTCCCCCTCAACAATGAACAGCTCGGTATCCTCTGAATCACTGCGGCTACAATCTGCCAGTTTCCCAGGAAGGCGCAATTTTTTCGTCGCACTTTTGCGAATCATAGCCTTATTGTCACGGCGACGCTGGCGCTCTTCGGCGCGCTCAATTAACACCTCAAGTAGTTTTGAAGAAGAGGCCGGATCATTGGAAAGCCAATGATCAAAGTAATCCTTTATGGCCGTATCAACCCATTTGGACACTTCCGGACTGGCCAGTTTTTCTTTCGTCTGTCCCTGAAATTGTGGGTCTTTTATAAAGACAGACAGAACAACCGCGGCACCGCCGACAACATCTTCGGCCGTAATCATCGAGGTCTTTTTTACGCCGGTCATATCTCCATAATTTCGAATACCGCGCGCCAAAGCCGTACGTAAGCCGCTTTCATGGGTACCGCCTTGCGGGGTAGGGATGGTATTACAATAGGAATGCGAAAACCCCTCACCATCTGTTGGCCAGGTGATTGCAAATTCTAATCGCCCGTGGCCGTCCGGTAAATCGGCCTTGCCATGAAAGCTATCAATTGTAACCGTCTTACGTTCCTTCATCGAGCTATCAAGGAAATCCTTTAAACCGCCCGGGAAACGGATAACTTCTTCGGCGGGAATTTTAGAATCCGGCTCCAGTAGGTCCGCATCACATTTCCAGCGAATTTCTACGCCGGAATATAAATACGCCTTGGATCGTACCATCTTATACAGCCAGGCCGGCTTAAAAGAGGCTTTGTCGCCAAATATTTCAGCATCAGGGTGAAAACCAACAGACGTGCCGCGGCGATTATGAATCGCCCCCAAATCCTGAAGCGAGCCTTGCGCTTTGCCGCGAGAGAACGTTTGCTTATACAACTTTTTATCCCGGGCAACCTCTACCCACATAGCATCGGACAGGGCATTCACAACAGAAATACCGACACCATGTAAACCGCCCGAGGTTTGATAGGCTTTGTTACTGAACTTACCGCCGGAATGCAGCGTGGTCATAATAACCTCTAGCGCCGATTTCCCCGGGTATTTGGGGTGCTCATCAATAGGGATACCACGCCCGTTATCGCGGATAATGACTTCATTGCCTTTCTGCAAATTCATCTCAATCCAATCGGCATGGCCCGCAACGGCCTCATCCATTGCATTATCAAGAATTTCACTAACCAAATGGTGCAGGGCACGCTCATCCGTGCCGCCAATATACATTCCGGGGCGTTTACGGACAGGCTCCAAACCTTCAAGAACTTCGATGTCTGAAGCCCCGTATGTTTGTGCAGGCGCAGTATTGGATGCGAATAAATCCGACATAGTGTCATAACCCTAAAGTAAGTATTAAATATGATTGTGAACTCTTAATTACGCCTTTAATCCATAGAAATCAAGGCTCATGGCGTTTTAGAGAGAAATCGGCTGTTGAAAAAACGAAGGATTTGAAAATATAAAACGTTTAATACGTTATTAAGGGTTGTAACGGTAAAGTCAGTATATGATACAATCAAAAGTGCGCGTAAACTGAAATAGATGTTCACAATAAAAGATATATTTAATGAATAAAACCATATGTAATACATTCAAAATATTAACAATATTCTTGCTGGCGCTCACGCTGTCTACAGGCACACCTGCTTTGGCTTATGAGAAAAAGATCAAAGAACTCTTTGATAAAGACATGCCGCAATACCCTGAAATTCCTGAAGATGAATTTATCGAGAACACCTATCTGCAAGCCGATATGCCATTTGGAGACAAGGCCCTTGCTTATGAAATCAGACTGCCCACTGGGTGGAAATCCCCTGATCAGCAAAATCTCACCAATTATAACCTCAGTAGCCGGTTATTGGGTGACGTCGCCACGTTTTACAGCCCGCCAAGAATTGAATCCGTACGCAGTAGATTTCAAATACAGGCCTTGCGGCTTGAGTATCAAATAACGGCTGAACAGTGGTTATTACAACATGTTTTGGCGAATGGTTACACCTTGGAAGGGCTGGAGTATTTTGAAGACGAAGACAAAGTTGGGTCACTGCATGTTTTTTTAGATGATGGTGAAACCTATGTTGCCCGTACCATTTCGCAAATTAACGGCAAACGCATGATACAAGCCCAATATATCGTCCCGGCAAACCAGTGGAATAAAGAAGCGTCCATCATCGCTCAATCGCTAAAAACTTTTAAATTATTGAATCAGGATGATACACAAATCGAAACAATGCATCAGCACCTGTTTCTGGATATTGCCAAATTTTCATACCCGGCGTCATGGAAACTTAAAAGCCAGCCAATACGAACCATTGACCGCATCAGCGCAACAATCAGCAACCTGCGTGATAACAGCACACAGGCCCTTGATGGCCAAATTGATGTAAATCTTGTTTCCGCTTATTCAGTCACCGATCTGGAAGAAGAATTAAACGATCTCAAAATGGAATTTCGCAAAAAGGGCCTGGTTATCGATAACCTGATTGACACCATTGAAGAATTTGAATTTCAGGACGTCATAGAATTTGGCTTTATTGATTTATACAATGCCAGCGATGCACAGAATAAAAGTCTTGAATATGAAATTTGGATTGGTGTCGTTGCCCTCGGTAATTATTATGGATTTATTACATTAATGTCACCATCGCGTGATGATGAGTTTTTCACATGGTCCAGAAATGTCAGTGCCTTTGAAACGACGTTAAAAAGCCTGGATCTGCAAGCGAAGAAAATTGGTCAGTCTAAATAATCACACTGCGGCGCAGGATTAAGTTTACTATTAATTCTCGCCCAATGCGTTCGTGCCGGGCTTAGCAAGAATAATACATCAGATATTCAATCGGATGCACCATGCTTTCATAACGCTCCACTTCTTCCATTTTCAATGTGATATAGGCTTCAAGAATGCTTTGCGTAAAAACATCGCCTTCCAGCAAAAACGCATGGTCATCTTGCAGAGCCTCAACTGCCTCGCGCAGTGTACGGCAAACCAAGGGCAAACTTCCAAACTCGGTTTCGGATAAATCATATAAATTCTTATCCATGGCATCGCCTGGATGTATTTTGTTTTTAACACCATCAAGACCAGCCATCAGCATGGCTGAAAACGCCAGGTAGGGATTGGCCGAAGGGTCTGGGAAGCGCACTTCAATCCGTTTACTGGACGGACTTGGTGACACAGGAATCCGGCATGCCGCCGAACGGTTTCTGGCTGAATACGCAAGCAAAACAGGCGCTTCGTACCCGGGCACCAAACGCTTATAGCTGTTGGTTGATGGATTGGTAAACGCATTCAGGGCCTTGGCATGCTTGATTATACCGCCAATATAGTAAAGGGCTGTATCCGACAAGTCGGCATAAGATTCGCCGGAAAATTGAGGTTTGCCCGATTTCCAGATCGATTGATGAACATGCATTCCCGATCCATTATCCCCATAGATGGGCTTGGGCAGGAAAGTCGCCGTTTTCCCATAGCTGTTGGCCACATTATGTACGACATGTTTATATATCTGAACATTGTCGGCACTATCCGTCAGCGAAGAAAACTTGATCCCGATTTCACACTGGCTGGGGGCAACTTCATGGTGATGTTTCTCAACCGATAGTCCCATATTCTGCATGACTGTGACCATCTCACCACGAATATCGGAGAGGCTATCAACAGGGCTTTCTGGGAAATATGCACCTTTCGGGGCAGGGCGGTGCCCCATATTCCCATCAGGATAAACCCGGCCCGCATTATAGGACCCCTCACTGCTGTCCACTTTAAAGCGAACCTGATTGGGCTCGGCACACATTTGTACATCTTCAAATACAAAAAATTCAGCTTCCGGGCCAAAATAAGCGACATCACCAACCCCCGTTTTCTTTAGGTACTGCTCGGCCGCTTTCGCAATATTGCGGGGGTCACGATCATATGGCTTGCCGGTTGATGGTTCACGAACATCACAGAAAATCTTCATGGTTTTTTGCGCGGCGAACGGATCCAGACAAGCCTTAGAAATATCAGGAATGATTGTCATGTCGGATTCATTGATACGCTTCCACCCGGCAATAGAGGAGCCATCAAAATAAATACCGTTTGTGATTTTACCTTCATCAAACGCGCTAACATGTTCTGTCGTATGTTGCCATTTGCCGCGTAAATCTGTGAAATTCAGATCTATGAATTGAATATCCTGGTCTTTTATAAACTTCAGTAATTCGGCAGGGCTTTTAAATTTCAGGCTATAAGACGACAAGGGTGATCTCTCCAGATTAAAGTTAAAAAATTTAATTTTTTTACGCAAAAAACTTGACCAAAACTACTATAAAGCGTTAAAGAAGACAATTCGTAATTTAGGATTACGTATGGCGGTCGTAGCTCAGTTGGTAGAGCCCTCGGTTGTGATCCGAGTCGTCGCGGGTTCAAGTCCCGTCGATCGCCCCATTTTCCTCAAGAGATCGTATGTCATGTCATTGCTACATAATAACGCCCTTGATCCTAGAACCCGCGACTCTTTAAATGAGCAACGCGAAGCGTTGAGGGGTTCAAGGCCCGTCGATCGCCCCATTTTTCTTATAAAAAGAACTGTCCTTTGAATAACGCACCTAAACTTTGGTTAGATCATCTCCCCACGCCGGATAATACGGCGCATAAATACAGCCGCGGCTGCGTAACCATCTACAGCGCCCCTGAAATGACCGGTGCAAGCAATCTCGCGGCTCAAAGCTGCGCTCGGATTGGGGCCGGACTGGTTAATGTTTTGAGCACTAAACATAACGCCAATCTCTACAAATCAATCCTGCCGCCCCATATTATTGTTCGCGATAACATGAATTGGTTTGATGAACGCATCACCGCACGCCTGTATGGAAGCGGGGGCCTTGGCACCGACATCAACTTTACAAAGAATATCCCCACTATATTGGATGCCGATGCCCTGCAAAAAAATATTCTGGGCCATCTAAACGAACACTATATTCTGACGCCGCACGACGGTGAATTTCGCAGGCTCTTCCCAACAATTGACCTGAGCAACAGGAAGGTCGCCGCACGAGAGGCCGCACAGCAAAGCGGGGCCTACATTGTACTAAAAGGGGCCAAAACCATTATCGCGGCGCCGAACGATGCGCATATTGTCACAAATGATCATGCCAGCCCCTATCTGGCCTCAGCCGGAACAGGGGACGTGCTGGCCGGCATGATTACCGGGCTTTGCGCACAGGGAATGCCACCATTTTACGCCGCATGCGCCGCGGTCTGGATCCATGGTGAGGCCGGAAAGAGAATAGGAGCAGGGCTGGTCGCCAGTGACATACCGGATAAAACCCCTGAAATATTAAAGAGCCTTTCTTGACATAATTTATGACGCCGTTATAGTCATTTCACGTTTAATAAGGACGCGCTATGGAACTAAAAGAAAAATTTACGGTACATGGTTATGATATAGCCTTAAACAGCCCATGTTTTGTTACAGGAAAAATATCTGCTAATGCCGAACTTTGCCTTAAGGCTTATGTCACAGATATCGAGGCTGGGGAAAGGATCGTCCAAATGTTCAACGGGCATGCTCGACTTGATAAATGGCCTTACAATGCCGCCTCCGCATTTCCACAGGTGGAAGTAGCGGTGTCAGTGAAAAATCAAGACGCTTTATGCGAATTACAAAGGCTGACATCTAAAAACGAAAACGTTATAAGCCGCGAAATTATTGAGCAGGCAAGGCAGGCGCCAGCCAATCAACCAAGCCCTTTAACAGATTAAATCAAACAACATTCTACAAATAACACTATTTTGCATGATTTTGCTTGAAATTGCCTTTGGAAAGCATTAGTCATAGCAGACATATCACACAGAAATGCGGCTGTGGTGAAATTGGTAGACACGCTAGATTTAGGTTCTAGTGCTTTCGGGCGTGGGGGTTCAAGTCCCTCCAGCCGCACCATTTAAAATAGTTGGAAGTAGATAAAGCGATGCAAGTTAAAGAAATAAAGCACGAAGGTTTAGCACACGAGCTGGAAATCACAATCGACGCAAAAGACATAGATGCGCGCGTCGACAATCGCCTGAAAGAGGTCAGCAAGACCATTCGTATGCCGGGCTTCAGACCTGGTAAAGTGCCGATGAACATCATGAAAAAGCGCTACGGCAAGGCTGTGATGGGCGAAGTTCTTGAAAGCGCCGTGAATGAAACATCCGACAAGGTTATCAAAGATAAAGGTTTAAAACCTGCCCTGCAGCCCAAAATCGAAGTCAAAGAATTCGACGATGGCAAAGATCTTGTTTATTCCCTGAATGTAGAAGTTCTGCCTGAATTTAAATTGGCTGACTTAAAAGGTATTAAGCTGGAAAAGCCTGTTGCAAAAGCTGAGAAGAAGGCCGTTGACGAAGCGTTGGAGCGCATCGCATCCAGCAATCAATCAACAGAAGAAATTAAGACAAAGCGCGCCACAAAAGATGGTGACATTGTTATCATAGATTTCCATGGCCGCACCGCCGATGACAACAAAGAACATCCCGGCATGCATGCCCATGACCACCAGTTAAAACTGGGCAGTGGCCAGTTCATCAATGGCTTTGAGGAGCAACTGGTTGGTAAAAAGCCGGGTGAAAAGGTGGAAGTAAAAGTTTCCTTCCCGGAAGCCTATGGCGCAGCAGAACTGGCCGGACGTGATGCGATTTTTGATTGTGAGATCAAAGCCATTCACGAGGCCGTCACGCCAAAAATTGATGACGAATTTGCGAAATCACTGGGCCTTGACGACCTGAAAGCACTAAAAGCCGCCATTGAAGAGCAGGTTCAAAAGGAACTGGATAACCATAGCCGCATGAAGCTAAAGAAATCACTGTTGGATATATTGGACGAGAAGCATGACTTTGAAGTACCCGCCAGCATGTTGGACATGGAACTGGAATCCATTATCCGTCAAGTGGAAATGGAAAACGCCCAAAGCGGCAATGAGGAAAAGCTGAGCGATTCCGATAAAGATGAACTCAAAGTTATTGCCGAGCGCCGCGTTCGCCTTGGTCTGGTTCTGTCAGAAATCGGTAATGAAAATAAAATTCAGGTTGCCGATGCTGATTTGCAAAAAGCCGTGATCTCTGAGGCCCAGAAATATCCTGGTCAGGAAAAGCAGGTCTTTGATTATTATTCTAAAAACCGTCAAGCCCTGGAAAGTCTGCGGGCGCCAATTTTTGAAGAAAAAGTTGTCGATTTCATTCTTGAGCTGGTTGATGTCAAAGAGAAAGACGTCAGCGTTGATGAATTGACCGCCGAGGAAGAGGAAGAAACCAAGCCAAAGGCAAAAAAGCCAGCGGCAAAGAAAGCCTCAACCAGCAAAAAAGCCGCAGGCGACAAAGCCGCAGGCGACAAAGCCGCTGAGAAAAAGCCCGCAGCCAAAAAAGCAGCTGCAAAGAAACCGGCTGCAAAGAAAAAAACTGCGGCGAAAAAATAAATCATTTTGCAAAAATATGAAATAAAAGCGGAGCCTGTCTCCGCTTTTTTTATATACCATACCTTTCCCCCACTAACGTTTACAGGCAAGGCTTACGCGCTTCATAGTTTTAAAGAAAATACTGACGAACCCTGTCCAGCTTTTTGTTATTCAGGTCATAAAGATGTGTAATGATGTCTTTATCAATCAGGGCATCGCTTTTCAGCATTAATTGGATAACACTGGCCGGCAGCTCAATATTGACGCCCTGTTTGGTGGTGAAAATATAATGAACCCCTTCAAATTGATAGCCATATTTATTATGCAGCATTAGAATATTAATTAATCCGGTATTAATAATGGTCGATAGATTTTCCTGCATGGAGCGGTGAGGGGATAATAAGTCGGGAACATAGGAAAAACGGTGATAAAATTCATCACTTAAATCAATAATGCCCGCTTTGGCCAATGCCTGTACTATCATTACCACTCTATCCTTGTAAGACGTACTTTATCACGATTTTATAAAAATGGAGTTAAATCACAGCTTTTTCTATGCCTTACGTTGTTATGATTGACAGGGATAACAAAACGTCTATCCTTAAGTACCAATAAATTTTAAAAGCAAAAACCAAAAACCAAAAAGAAGTGACCATGTACGATAGAGATCCATTAGACGTTTATAACAATTATCTGGTACCAACTGTTATTGAACAGACAAATCGCGGGGAGCGCGCATTTGATATTTATTCCAGACTATTAAAAGAGCGCATCATCTTTCTGACCGGCGAGGTAAATGATCAGGTATCCAGTCTGATTTGTGCCCAGCTTTTGTTTTTGGAATCGGAAAACCCGAAAAAAGATATTTCTTTTTATATTAATTCGCCAGGCGGCGTTGTGACGGCAGGTTTGGCAATGTACGACACAATGCAATACATTAAGCCTGACGTTTCGACGGTCTGCGTGGGGCAGGCGGCCTCTGCCGGGTCATTGCTCCTAATGGGGGGCGCGGCCGACAAACGGTTCTCCTTGCCCAATTCCCGTATCATGGTTCACCAACCTTCTGGCGGCGCCCGTGGTCAGGCCACCGACATTGAAATTCAAGCCCAGGAAATCCTGCGTTTGCGTAAAATGTTAAACGACCTGTACGTAAAACACACAGGACAAAAACTGACAGCCATTGAAAAAGCAATGGAACGCGACACATTTATGGGCCCTGAAGAAGCCCTGAAATTCGGCCTGATTGATAAGGTGGTCGAAGAACATAAGGTAAAAGCAGAAGACGATAAGAAAAAATAAATCTTTTTTGTCTAAAGTGGTATAGCACCTTGATTTGTTCGTTTTGGCGATCACATTATTAAGAGTGACAAGCGCACATTATTGCATTCAAATATTGTGCGAAATATGAGATAGTAAAAAGTATAACGCTCACTCAAGGAAGAATAATGCTGGGTTCAAAATCAGATAAATATGCCGTACTCCCTCTTAGAGATATTGTTGTCTTTCCGCACATGATTGTGCCGCTTTTTGTTGGCCGCGAAAAATCCGTACAGGCATTGGAACATGTCATGCATGATGACAAGCAAATATTGCTTGTTACACAAAAATCACCATCAGAAGATGACCCCGGCGCAGAAGATTTGCACACCGTTGGCACAATCGGCACTATTTTACAGCTTTTAAAATTGCCGGACGGTACGGTAAAGGTGCTGGTTGAAGGCGGCCAGCGCGTAAAGATCAACGAATATTCCGAGACCGAAAACTATCTGGAGGCCACGACTACCCCTCTGGAAGATTCCAGCCCCGTCAACGAAGAGCTTGAGGCCTTGGCCCGCGCCGTCATGGCACAGTTTGAACAATATGTGAAGCTCAACAAAAAAATACCGCCAGAAGTTATTGTTTCAGTCAATCAGATTGAGGAACCATCAAAGATGGCCGACACAATCGCATCGCATCTGGCCCTTAAAATTGAACAAAAGCAGGAATTGCTTGAAATTACAAATGCGGCCGAACGGCTGGAGCGTATATACGGCTTTATGGAAGGCGAAATTGGCGTTTTGCAGGTTGAAATGCGCGTCCGCAACCGCGTAAAACGCCAAATGGAAAAAACTCAGCGTGAGTATTATTTGAATGAGCAAATGAAAGCCATTCAAAAAGAACTGGGCGATTCAGAAGACGGCCTGAATGAAATTGGTGAGCTGGAAAAGAAAATTGAAGAAACCAAGCTCAGCAAGGAAGCCAAGGAACGCACAGCGCAAGAAATCAAAAAGCTCAAACAAATGAGCCCGATGTCGGCTGAAGCCACAGTGGTTCGCAACTATCTGGACTGGATACTAAATGTGCCCTGGGAAAATAAAACCAAGGTCAAGAAAGATATAAAAGCCGCTCACAAAACGCTGGATATAGACCATTACGGCCTTGAAAAGGTGAAAGAGCGCATTCTTGAATATCTGGCCGTGCAACAACGTACAGACAAGGTAAAAGGACCGATTCTATGTCTGGTGGGACCACCGGGCGTTGGTAAAACATCATTGGGAAAATCTATTGCCAAATCAACCAATCGAAACTTCGTTCGCATGTCCCTTGGCGGCGTTCGTGATGAAAGTGAAATTCGCGGACACAGACGCACCTATATTGGCGCCATGCCGGGTAAAGTTATTCAGGGTATGAAAAAAGCAAAATCCAGTAATCCGCTATTTTTGCTGGATGAAATAGATAAACTTGGGTCAGATTATCGTGGTGATCCTAGCTCGGCTTTGCTGGAAGTTCTTGATCCGGAACAAAATGCAACATTTCAGGACCATTATCTGGAAATCGAATATGACCTATCGGACGTCATGTTTATTTGTACGGCCAATTCATTGTCAACTATGCCGCGTCCATTATTGGATCGTATGGAAATTATTCGCATTTCAGGTTATACAGAGGAAGAAAAAGTCGAAATCGCTAAACGCCATTTACTAAGCAAGCAAATGGAGGCAACCGGTCTTAAGAAGAAAGAATTCAAGATTAGCGATAACGGAATCCGTGATCTGATTCGTTATTACACCAAAGAGGCCGGCGTTCGAAACCTTGAGCGCGAGATATCAAACCTTTGCCGCAAAGCCATCAAAGAAATTCTAATGGATGGCAAAGAGAAGATTTTTATAACCCCGCGCAACCTTGGGAAATATGCCGGGATCAAAAAATTCCGATACGGCGAAATTGAAGAAAACGACCGTATCGGCGTTGTAAACGGCCTGGCGTACACCGAGGCGGGCGGCGATCTTTTATCTATTGAAGCCGTGACCATGCCCGGTAAAGACGGAAAAGTCAGCACCACTGGTAACATTAAAGAGGTTATGAAAGAATCCGTAATTGTGGCCGAGATGCTGATGAAGTCACGCGCGGCGCAGTTTGGCATTGATTATGAGTGGTTAAAACAACAGCAGGTGCACGTGCACGTTCCGGAAGGGGCAACCCCAAAAGATGGGCCATCTGCCGGGGCGGCAATGGTGACGGCCATTATTTCATCCCTGACGGGCATCCCGATTCGCCGTGATATCGCCATGACAGGCGAGGTAAATTTACGCGGCAACGTAACGGCCATTGGCGGCCTGAAAGAGAAGCTACTGGCCGCGTTACGTGCCGGTATTACCAAGGCATTAATACCGCAGGATAATGAAAAAGACCTTCCGGATATTCCGGCCGTGGTTAAAAAACATATCGAAATTGTTCCTGTTAGAACCATTGATGAGGTGCTGACGCATGCATTAACAGAGATGCCAAGCCCGATTATGGATAAAAACAAGGCAGAAATTGATCAAATTCCGCCAAAAAGTGCGGAAAACAAGGCTGAAGACGTAATTCGCCATTGATTAGCCCTTAAAAAACGCGTAAAAAAGAATCTGTTGGATGTTCGTAATCCAAAGCATAGAGCGGCTTTTGCTGCAAATGCGAAGTTTTATGATCATCTGACATATTTTGATAAATCAAAATATATTTTTTAACCTAACTACCTATATTGAAGGGGATTGTTATGAATAAACAAGATCTAGTAGCAAGTGTTGCTGAAAAAGCAGACATTCCAAAAACAAAAGCTGAAGCCGCTGTAAACGCAGTGATCGATGCTATCAAAACTAGCCTGAAAAAAGGCGATGACGTACGTCTCGTTGGTTTCGGTACGTTCTCAGTTGCCAAGCGCGCTGCGACAACAGGCCGTAACCCACGCACAGGCGAGCCTATCAAAATTCCAGCAAGCAAGCAGCCTAAATTCAAGGCTGGTAAAGAGCTGAAAGAAGCTGTTAACAAGTAATAGCTTGGCTTAAAATTCGAAAAACGGTCGTGGCAGAATTGCGCGACCGTTTTTTTTACTAAAAACTATATTTCTTGCTTGATTTAAAGAATCAATCCCTGTAGATATATCCCTCGATCCAAGGGTGGTTAGCTCAGCTGGGAGAGCATCTCGTTTACACCGAGAGGGTCGGCGGTTCGATCCCGTCACCACCCACCATTTCCCCTAATAGAAATACTACGCATGACAACGCCTAAAACCAGGCAGTGTATTGCTATGTCTCTATTCATATTCAACCAACGTCTGAAGCACTGTCTTTAGACGATAAGGCGAGTAGAGCTTAAACAGCGTTGAATTTCTTTGACCTTACGCGTTCAAGGTACTAAATAAATGTCATGGTAATGATCGAAAAAATTCAACGGCATAAAACACAGGCCGTCAAAATACGCAACGTAACCATTGGCGGCAATGCTCCGGTGGTTGTGCAATCCATGACAAATACAGACACAGCCGATGTTGAGGCCACATACAATCAAGTCAAAGACTTATTTATGGCCGGGTCTGAAATTGTACGTCTGACGGTTAACAATGACGAGGCCGCAAAAGGGGCCATTTCCCTGCGTGAGCGTTTAATCAAGGATAATCTGGATGTGCCATTGGCCGGGTGTTTTCATTATAATGGCCACCAGCTTTTGAATGATTATCCGGATCTATGCGAGGCGCTGGATAAATATCGAATCAATCCGGGCAATGTGGGTTTTGGCAAGAAACGCGATGCACAATATGAAGCAATGGTAGAAAAAGCCATTGAATATAACAAAGCCGTGCGCATTGGCGTAAACTGGGGCAGCCTTGATATGGACTTGGCCACTAAATTAATGGATGAAAATGGCCAAAGCAAAACGCCGATGCCTGCCGAAGCCGTCACGCGTGAGGCTTTAATTCAATCGGCCCTGATTAGCGCTGAAAAAGCAATGGCCATTGGTTTGCGTAAGGATCAAATCATCCTTTCCGCCAAAGTGTCACGGGTGCCCGATCTGATAATGGTATATCGCGAGCTGGCCAAACGTAGTGATTATGCCCTGCATTTGGGCTTAACCGAGGCCGGAATGGGATCGAAAGGTATTGTTGCGACCGCCCTGGCCGAAGGTATTTTATTGTATGAGGGAATAGGGGACACAATTCGCGCATCCCTGACGCCGGAACCTGGCGGTGATCGTACAATCGAGGTAAAGGTCTGTCAGGAAATATTACAATCACTTGGCCTGCGCTCTTTTACCCCCGAGGTCAGCGCTTGCCCTGGATGCGGACGAACCACGTCAACATTTTTTCAGGAACTGGCTCAAAAAATTCAACGCTATCTGGATATTAAAATGCCGGTATGGAAAGATAAATATCAGGGCGTAGAAACCCTTAAAGTTGCTGTCATGGGGTGTATCGTCAATGGTCCGGGCGAATCAAAACACGCTGATATCGGTATATCATTGCCCGGCACTGGCGAAAGCCCCGTGGCCCCGGTCTTTATCGATGGAAAAAAGGCGCATACTTTACGCGGAGACAATATAGCCGAAGAGTTTCAGGAACTTGTTGAGGACTATATTCGTAGGCGTTACACAACAAATCCAAATGACGAGGAGGCCGCCTGATCATGACTGACCTAAAGCTAAAAAATAAAGACCTATTGAAAACCGGCAGCTATATTAACGGCACTTGGGTTGATACTGACAAAACGTTTAATGTCGTAAACCCGGCAAATGGCAAAGTTCTGGCCAAGATTAGCGATTGCGGAGCCGGCGAAACACAACAAGCCATCGAGGCCGCCCAGAAAGCCTTCCCGGAATGGGCCGCAAAGACGGCCAAGGAACGCGCCGCCCTGTTAAAAAAGTGGTACCAGCTCATCATGGATAACAAGGAAGACCTTGGCGCCATTATGACGGCCGAACAAGGGAAACCCTTGAAAGAAGCCATCGGGGAAATTGCCTATGGTGCCGCCTTTGTTGAATGGTTCGCAGAAGAAGGCAAGCGCCTGTATGGTGATATTATACCCAACACTGTGCCCGGCACGCGCATCGCCACCATCAAGCAACCGATTGGCGTATGCGCCATGATTACACCGTGGAATTTTCCTTCCGCTATGATTACCCGCAAAATGCCTCCCGCGCTGGCCGCCGGGTGTACTATAGTGGCAAAACCGGCCGAGGCAACGCCCTTATCGGCCTTGGCGCTGGCCGTACTGGCCGAACAAGCCGGAATCCCCAAAGGCGTAATCAATATCGTAACGACAGATGATTCCGCAACGGTTGGTAAAACCCTGTGTGATAGTGACATCGTCAGAAAACTGTCTTTTACAGGCTCCACTAAGGTCGGAAAAATTCTGATGGAGCAATGCGCGCAAACGATGAAAAAATTGTCACTTGAGCTTGGCGGAAATGCCCCGTTCATCGTGTTTGATGATGCCGACATTGATGCAGCCGTAGACGGCGCCATTGCCGGTAAGTTCAGAAATTGCGGACAAGTCTGCATCGCACCGAACCGGTTTTATGTTCAAGACAGTGTCTATGAAGAGTTCACGGTAAAACTTGCCGATAAGATAAAACATGTAACCGCCGGTGACGGGTTTGATGAGGAATCTGATGTCGGGCCACTGATCAATATGGCGGGGCTGGAAAAGGTCGAGGAGCATATTCAGGACGCCGTTGATAAAGGGGCAAAAGTTATGGTTGGCGGAAAGCGCCACGAAAAAGGCCACAGCTTTTTTCAACCAACATTGATTCGCGACATGAGCGACGACATGAAAATCGCCAAAGAAGAAACCTTTGGCCCCGTAGCGCCATTATTCCGCTTTAAAGATGTGGATGATGTCATTCATAAGGCCAATGATACGATTTACGGTCTGGCATCATATTTCTATGCCCGCGATATCGGACGGGTCTGGAAAGTGGCCGAGGCATTGGAATACGGCATGGTTGGCATTAATTCCGGTATGATATCAACAGAAGTCGCCCCGTTTGGCGGTGTAAAACAATCCGGAATAGGGCGCGAAGGCTCCAAATACGGCATGGACGAATTTGTTGAAATCAAATACATGCTGATGGGCGGGATTTAAGATAAAGCCCTTCTTGCACTATAAAGCAAAAAAATTGTGCGGCGCGTCTAGTCGTCCCCCCATATCACCTGATAGTATGCTTTCTTTTCAATATTAAGACTGGAGCATAAAACATGATAATCGGCGTCCCAAAAGAAATAAAAACACTTGAACATCGCGTAGGTTTGGTGCCTTCATCGGTTAAGGAATTCACAAATAGCGGCCACACCGTTTTGGTCGAATCCGGCGCGGGCGCCGCCATTAACTTTACGGATCAGCATTATAAAGATGTCGGGGCAGAGATTGTTAATACAGCGGAAGAGATATTTGAGCGCTCTGAGATGATTATCAAAGTTAAGGAACCCCAGCCCAATGAATGCAAGATGCTGCGTGAGGACCAAATTCTGTTCACATACCTGCATCTCGCTGCTGATAAAAATCAGGCGCTGGCCCTTATGGATTCAGGCTGTATTGCCATTGCCTACGAAACAGTGACCTGCCGTAATGGGCGCACGTTACCTCTTTTAGAACCTATGAGCGAGATTGCCGGGCGTCTTTCCGTTCAGGTTGGTGCTTATAATCTGCAAAAACATATGGGCGGGACAGGCCGCCTAATAGGCGGCGTTCCAGGTGTTAAACCTGCCGAAGTCCTAATCATCGGCGGCGGAGTTGCCGGCTTTCACGCCGCACAAATGGCAACCGGCCTTGGCGCAAATGTCACAATTCTTGAACGCAGCAATGAACGTATGCGCTTTCTGGATGAATACTTCCATGGCCGCGCCAATATTGTGTATTCAAATGCGGACACACTGGAAAAAGCCATAACCACATCTGACCTGGTTATCGGGTCGGTTCTCATTCCCGGGGCCTCCGCCCCGAAACTTCTGACCAAAGATATGCTGCCTAAAATGATACCAGGCAGCGTATTCGTTGACATAGCCATTGATCAGGGGGGATGTGCCGAAACGTCAAAGCCAACCACGCATGATGAACCAACCTATATTGTCGATAATGTGGTGCATTACTGTGTGGCCAATATACCGGGCGCGGTCCCATTAACCTCGGCCCTTGCTCTTAATCATTCTGTGCTACCATATGCGCTAAAACTGGCGAACCAAGGGTGGGAAAAGGCTTTAGCCGATGACCCTAACTTTAAAAACGGTTTGAATGTGTGCCAAGGAAAAATCACCCACAAGGCCGTAGCGGAGGCATTGGACCTGGAATTTAAAGAACATCTGCTAGCGGCATAGAAAAAGTTCTAAAATGCTAACTTTTAGCATTGACATACACGATACGCATTCTGTATATATGTCGCCTATTGAGAGTTTGCGCGGGTGTAGCTCAGCTGGTTAGAGCGCCGCCCTGTCACGGCGGAGGCCGCGAGTTCAAGTCTCGTCACTCGCGCCATTCTCATTATCTAAAAAGAGCCTGTACAGGCTCTTTTTTACTATCCGGGCCATGAGCACATAAATAAAGTATATAATCGTTGGATTTCTTGTTATTCGTGGGTTTTCTTTTTAAAGTTAAGGTGATAAAACTGAAATCAAAATTCGTATCCAAGAGTTATTGATAAATGGCCTCACAAGAATTACTGATAAACTATCTGCCCATTTTGGTGTTTATGGCAATCGCATGCGTGGTTTCCGTTGCGATGATTTTAGGCTCACTTTTGCTCGGGAAGCAAAACCCGGATAGTGAAAAAAACTCAGCCTATGAATGTGGGTTTGATGCGTTTCAGGATGCACGCAACAAGTTTGATGTCCGTTTTTACCTTGTTTGTCTGCTTTTTATTATCTTCGATCTGGAAATCGCCTTTTTATTCCCGTGGGCCATTTCATTAGGGGAAATTGGCGTATTTGGTTTTTGGTCAATGATTGTGTTTTTAACCATTTTGACCGTCGGGTTTATTTATGAATGGAAAAAGGGCGCCCTGGATTGGGAATAATCCAATTTGCTTTGATGGCAACACTTACAACAGAGAATATTAAAAATGGGTCACGATAAAAAAGTCATATTAGCACCGGAATACGATTTCAAAACGAAAGCGCCATTTCCACCGGCGGATCAACAGGATGTCGTACCGGCTGCCATGTCTAAAACGTTGGAAGAAAAAGGGTATATCCTAACGCAAACAGACAAATTGTTTGATTGGGCCCGTACAGGGTCTTTATGGCCTATGACATTTGGACTGGCCTGCTGCGCCGTTGAAATGATCCATTCCTACATGAGCCGCTATGACCTTGACCGTTTTGGCATGATACCGCGCCCAAGCCCGCGCCAATCTGACGTAATGATTGTGGCTGGAACATTGACCAACAAAATGGCACCGGCCTTGCGTAAAGTTTACGATCAGATGCCGGAACCACGCTGGGTCATTTCCATGGGGTCATGCGCCAATGGAGGAGGGTATTACCATTATTCCTACTCTGTTGTACGTGGTTGTGACCGTATCGTTCCTGTTGACATTTATGTTCCTGGCTGCCCCCCAACGGCCGAGGCGCTGGTATACGGATTATTACAGCTACAGAAAAAAATTCAGCGCGAAGATACGCGCATAGCGAGATAAGAAGGATTTACAATGCCTGGTGATGCCCTTAAAGATTTAGCCGACTTTATTGAAGAAGAGCTGGAAGACGCCGTAAGCAAATATGTATTTGAAAAGGACGAGTTAGTCGTCTACACAACGGCGCAAAATCTGGACCGCGTATTACATTTCTTACGTGATGATAAACAAACGCGATTCGAAGTTCTGGTTGATATCACGGCTGTTGATTATCCGGAACGCGCGGAACGTTTTGAAGTTGTTTACACTCTGCTTTCGCTTAAACAAAATCATCGCATACGTTTAAAATTAAATGCGGCAGAGGATACATTAATCCCGACAGTGACCAGTATTTATTCAAGCGCAGGCTGGTTTGAGCGCGAGGTGTGGGATATGTATGGCATTATGTTTGAGGGGCATCCAGATCTACGCCGCATTCTTACCGATTATGGATTTGAAGGACACCCGCAGCGTAAAGACTTCCCGCTGACAGGCTATGTCGAATTACGATATGACGAAGAATTAAAACGCGTTGTCTACGAACCTGTAAAATTAACGCAAGACTTTCGTAATTTTGATTATCTTTCTCCCTGGGAAGGCATGACGGATGTGCAATTGCCTGGCGACGAAAAAGCCACCAAACCAGCGCATGGCTGGGTTCCATCTAAAAAGGGGGGCCATTCATAGAACGGCCTTTGCTAAAAATTACTTCTCCATGAACGCAGCATGACAAGATGACATTACGATAACGACAACAAAGAACACGATTAAAATGACACAAACCGAAACATTAGACGTAGAAATAGCGGAAGAAACACAGATTAAACCGTTCACTATGAACTTTGGGCCACAGCACCCGGCTGCCCATGGTGTGTTGCGTCTTGTTCTTGAGATGGAAGGTGAAGTCGTTGAGCGCGCCGACCCGCATATCGGGCTTTTACACCGCGGTACAGAAAAATTAATTGAATACAAACCTACACTCAGGCCGTCCCTTATTTTGACCGCCTTGACTATGTCGCCCCTATGAATCAGGAACATGCCTTTGCGCTGGCGACTGAAAAACTGCTTGGGATTACCGTCCCAAAACGGGGCCAATATATCCGTATATTATTTGCCGAATTGGGCCGCATATTAAACCACATACTGAACGTTACGACATATGCCCTGGACGTGGGCGCCATTACCCCCTCACTTTGGGGCTTTGAAGAACGCGAAAAAGGCATGGAGTTTTACGAGCGCGTTTGCGGCGCGCGGCTGCATGCCAACTATTTTCGTCCCGGCGGCGTAGCATCCGATATGCCGGCTGGCCTTGCCGAGGACATGATGACATGGTGCGAGGAACTGCCAAAATTTTTAGATGACCTGCACACATTGTTAACCGATAACCGTATTTTCAAACAGCGAACCGTTGATATCGGTATTGTCAGCAGCCACGAAGCCATGGATTTGGGCTTTTCCGGGCCTATGCTTCGTGGATCGGGCATCGCATGGGATCTGCGTAAATCGCAACCGTATGATTCATATGAAGAAATGGACTTCGACATCCCTGTCGGCAAGACAGGAGATTGTTACGCACGCTACCTTGTCCGTATGGAAGAGATGTATCAGTCCATTCGCATTATGAAACAGTGTTTACAAAACATGCCAAAAGGGGATGTAAAATCAAACGACTATAAAGTCTGTCCGCCCCCGCGTGCTGAAATGAAGGCATCGATGGAAGCCATGATTCATCACTTCAAACTTTTCACTGAAGGGTATCACGTTCCGGCCGGAGAAACCTATACGGCCGTAGAAGCACCGAAAGGGGAATTTGGGGTTTATCTGGTCAGTGACGGCACAAACAAACCCTATCGCTGCCGCATTCGTGCCCCGGGCTTTCCGCATTTGGCCGCTTTTGATTTCATGAGCAAGGGCCACCAACTGGCCGATGCCGTATCAATTATTGGGTCTTTGGACATTGTATTTGGCGAAATTGATCGTTAAGACGCCATTAGGGGGGCTATGCGCTCCGCCTGTCTGCCTATAATTTTCATGGCCAAAATAAATCAAAGGGCTTTGGGTCTCGTGCTGATATAAGCGTAAATGCGTTCCCATTTATGGGAATTATCTTGATTATTATAACAATATGCTTTACGCCATATTTATGGCAATTAAATCACTGACATCAATCTTTACAAAAGCAAAGAATGCTTTGCGCGACCCGCTAAGGCAAAACTCCGCACTGTGTTTAATGGGGGACCTGATGTATATATGGTCTGGCGCAGAATACGGCAATCTGCTCCGCTCGGGAACAGCCATGACCGGGCAGGCCTTGCATATTGGCGGAGTGCTGCTGGGCGGTAACAAAAAAATTGGCTCCTACAGAATGAGCGATATTCTTATGACCGGGGTTGTTGCCTGCGGTATGGGATATGTTGCGTCTGGCTCCAACCTTTTTGGATTTGAAGATGCTCCGCGTTATTTTGAAATGGCCATGGGGGCTTGCATCAGCAGCGGGGCGGCCAGCGTGTTGGCCGGAAAAGGCACCTTGGCAAAACGTTTTTTTCAATCGGCAACAGTGGTCTCGTTCGGGTCAGCCTTTGAACCGGCCTTACATCAAAACGGCCCGGAAATGGATTGGGCGTTGATAACCGATATGGATTGGCGGGTATTTCTAGGGGCAACATTTTTCTTGCTATCCGCCCGCGCCGCAGAAAAAATTCCAGGGGCGTATAAAAACATGGATGCAGCGCCTGAAAAGACAATTTAGACTTTTTTTCACCAAGCCTTCATGCTAGAAGACTAATATCAATTGATACTAAATAAAGCCACGTCTTAAAATGAAAAAACCATTCGATTTATACGCCGATTATCAACCTGAGAGCTTTGAATTTAACAAGGCTAATAAAAAGAAGGTTGATATGATTATTGCCAAATACCCCAAAGGCCGTCAGAAAAGTGCGACGATGCCCTTGCTTGATCTGGCGCAACGCCAAATAGCGGAAGAGGGGATAAAGGCCAACCCACCCGTTGGCGGCTGGATCCCCCGTGCAGCCATGGACAAAATTGCAGAAATACTCGATGTTCCCGCTGTCAAAGTGTATGAAGTCGCAAGTTTCTATTCCATGTATAATCTGGCACCGGTGGGCAAATACCTTATTCAGGTCTGTACCACAACGCCTTGCTGGTTATGCGGTTCGGACGAGGTCGTTAAAACCTGCAAAGACCATTTGGGCATTGGTATGAATGAAACAACGAAAGACGGTAAATTCTCGCTAATGGAAGTTGAATGTCTTGGTGCCTGCGTTAATGCACCAATGGTACAAATCAATGATGATTATTATGAAGACTTAACCGAAAAAACAATGAAAGAAGTTCTTGATCTTTTGTCCGAAGACATGAAACCCAATGTTGGTTCGCAAAAGGGGCGCAAGGGCTCCATGGCCGTTTCCGGTCCTACAACATTAGATAAAGAAGCCAAAAAAGCCGGAGTTGCCTAAATGCTATCAGATCAGGATCGTATCTTTACCAATATTTACGGCTGGAATTCTTTTTCTTTGAAGGATGCCAAAAAACGGGGTGATTGGGATAAAACGGCAGATATCATTAAACTTGGCCGTGATAAAATCATTGAGGAAATGAAGGCCTCTGGCCTACGTGGCCGGGGCGGGGCCGGATTCCCGACCGGGTTAAAGTGGTCATTCATGCCAAAAGACAGCGGCAAACCACATTATCTGGTGGTTAACGCAGATGAATCTGAACCCGGCACCTGCAAAGACCGGGATATTCTTCGTTACGAACCACATAAACTGCTTGAAGGCTGCCTGATTGCGGGTTTTGCCATGGGTGCCAACGCGGCCTATATTTATATTCGCGGCGAATTTTACAACGAAGGCTCAGAGGTTGAACGCGCAATAGCCGAGGCCTATGATGCCGGACTATTGGGTAAAAACGCGGCCGGTTCCGGTTGGGATTTTGATGTTTATTTACACCGCGGCGCGGGGGCTTATATTTGCGGTGAAGAAACCGCCCTTATTGAATCCCTGGAAGGCAACAAAGGGCAGCCACGTAACAAGCCGCCATTCCCGGCCATGGCGGGGTTATATTCATGCCCGACAACAGTAAACAATGTTGAAACCATTGCCGTTGCTCCCACAATTATGCGACGTGGCGCCAATTGGTTTTCCAATCTTGGATTAAACGAAAAAAATGCGGGAACAAAGTTGTTTTGTATTTCCGGGCACGTCAATCAACCCTGCAATGTAGAAGAAGAAATGGGAATCCCTTTAAAAGAATTGATTGAGCGTCATTGCGGGGGCGTTCGCGGCGGCTGGGATAACCTTCTGGGCGTCATTCCAGGCGGCTCATCAACCCCAGTGCTGACCAAAGAAACTTGCGATTCCATCAATATGGACTTTGATTCCCTGAAAGAGGCGGGCAGCGGTCTTGGCACAGCGGGCGTCATTGTCATGGACAAATCCACCGACATTATTTACGCCATTGCACGCCTGTCGCAATTCTATATGCACGAAAGTTGCGGACAATGCACACCATGCCGCGAGGGAGCAGGGTGGCTATGGCGCGTTATGACCCGTATGGTTAAAGGCCAGGCCACAATCGAAGAAATTGACATGTTATACGAGGTCACTAAAGAAATCGAAGGCCACACAATCTGTGCGCTTGGTGACGCTGCCGCTTGGCCGGTTCAGGGGTTAATTCGTCATTTCCGCCCTGAAATGGAAAAACGGATCATGGAATACCGCAAAGCGGCCGCATAGTATTTTAATACACGCGGTGCGGCTGCGCCTCCGTCCATTCCACAAATTCCCTGCGCCTGCGCGTACCAACTTGATCAGGATTCACAATCTGGCGCACTTTATTATGCGCCTCATTCATCAAATCTTCTGCGCTGGAAAAATCACGCGGATTTAATTCCGGCAGAACCTGCATTTCAACTGTCACACTTTGTTGTTTCATTCGTGCCCAAACGCGGCTTAGAATGTTTCTATGATCCAGGATCATAGTATATTTCCCCCATTCATCTGGGGAATTTAAAACATCAACACCATTGATTTCTTTTACCCGTAAACTGACGGGTTGCACGACAACATCCTGATTTTTCAAAGAAATCGTATTTCCGCGCGTATCTTCCCCGGCCGCGCCAAATAGTGGCTCCAGCGACCCTTTGCTCCATTCCAGCATTTCAGCCCCCGAACAACACCCTTCTGGGAAAACACATACACTCACATTGTCATTAAGCCGCTGAATCACTTGGCCTTGGTCACGTTTTTTATCATCAGAGGTTTGAGTTGTTGGGATAAAGCCAGAAACATTTGCCGCGGCTTTAATGACCCGGCCCAAAACCGGCATATTAAAAAAATGCGCCGTCATCATAAAATCAGCCTGCGGGAATTCCGGTATTACGCGCGCGTCCATACGCGCCAAATGTTTGATAGGAAAAATGGCAACTTTATTGGTGACGGGGGCACTATGCTCATTATAAACCAGCTTTATATTCATGGTTTTGCTGGCGGCCATTATGAAGTGATCCCGCAGAGAGGTCGTACGCTTGCCGCCAAATAATTTGTTTCGAACATAGAGATACGGAATTGAGGCCAAGGCACCGGCAACAATCCCAATTGCCTTGGGCAGACTCTTCCACGCACGCTTGTTTTCTTCGTTTAACAACTGAGGCATGCGCATTTATTACGACAAAAAAGAAAATTAAGCAAATTTCTTTAATTACTCTTGAAAATACGCTGCCGCATTTTGGAAAACACGGATGCCATCGGCATTCTCTGGCAGATCTGTGCCTTCGCGCTGGGCTGTGTCTTTCAACACATCAAAGTCATCACGCTGCCAGGTAAACATACCGCGTTCGGGATGCGGCATAATGGCCAAGACCTTACCGGTTTGATCGGTAATGGCCGCAATGTCATCCATGGCACCGTTTGGATTATAGGGGAATTCACCATTCGCCGGGTTTCCATTGCCCTTGCAATATCTGGCGGCAATTTGCCCATTATCACGAAGAAGGCTGTGGACACCCGCATCCATTATAAAACGCCCCTCACCATGAGCCACCGGTATATGCATGGATTCAACCCCAACCAACCAGGGCGAAGCACTATCTACTTTTAAATCAACCCAGCGGCATTGATAACGTGCATTTATATTATGGGTTACGGCAATGACGCGCTGGCCATACTGACGGTCAAAAGCTGGCACCAAACCTAAATTTGATAAAATCTGGCACCCATTACAGATACCAATAGTTAAAGTATCACGTGCAACAAATTCAGTAAGCGGCTGCCAAAGCGCAAGTTTTATCTTTTGAGCAAAGGCATTGCCCGATCCGGTATCATCGCCATAAGAAAACCCACCGGGGATGGCAAGGATATTATACTCATTCAATAATTGCGGGGCCTCGATCACATCATTGATATGCCTGATATCGCCTTGCAAGCCACAATATTTAAAAGCATGCAGCGTTTCTTCCTCGCAATTTAATCCGTAACCGGCAATGACCAACACTCTGGCACTCATGACTTTAGTAATCCTTTAAAGGTTTCTTATAATGTTCATCCAGTGCAGCAATATCAACCTTTAGAACATTGTTTATATTTAGTTTTTCCGTATAGGCAATATGCCCAATGCGCTTGCAATATACCCGGTTGAATAATTTTTCAAACGCCTTCACTCTGGGCGGCGAAACCGTCACGATTATGCGGCCGGTTGTTTCAGAAAATAACAGCTTATCAAGGCGCAGATCCCCTGCCACATCCGCAAGGTTAATATCCATCCCCATTTGACCGGCAATCGCCATTTTTGCCAGCGCAGCTCCCAAGCCGCCGTAACCAACAGGTATAGCCGATGCTATCACGCGCTTGCGCGCCGCCTTCGTATAACATTTGTATAGTAACCGGGCTTTTTCCGCATCAACATCCGGAACATTATTACCCGTATACCCCAGCAAGTCATAATATTCCGAGCCGCCGCATTCATCATGCGTCGCCCCCAACACATATACCACATCACCCACAGCTTTTGGGGCCAGCGAAATGCTTTCCATGACATCAGGGATAACACCAATTGACGATGTAAGCAGAGTAGGGGGAGCCGATATTTTTACTGGTTCCCCATTTTCATCATAGCCTTTAAAATCATTAAACATGGAATCTTTGCCGGAAATAAAAGGGGTGCCATAGTCACGCGCCAAATTATAGATTCCCTCCACCGCGCGTTTAAGTTGGCCCAGGCGCTCCGGCTCATCCGAACTGCACCAGCAAATATTATCCAATAGAGCCAACTGGAAAAAATCGGCACCGGCCGCGACCGCACTACGGACAGCCATATCAAGCCCGCTTCGCGCCATAGAACCCGTATCAATATCACTATAACGGGGAAACAGCCCCTGTGACAAAACAACCCCTTTGAGCGAATCAAAAACCGGCCGCGTAATAGAGGCATCCCCCATCACGCGTCCTTTCCCCTGAAATGGCCCTAAAACGGCGCTTCCTTGAACGTTGTGATCATACTGGGTGCCAATAAATTCTTTTGAACATATATTCAAACGCTCCAGCATATTACACAGCAAAGCGCTGTAATCTGCCGGCTCAGGAAATTCCGGCTCTTGCTCACCACCGCGGGTAAAACTGGTGACCAATGGCGTTTCGGGAAGCCCGTCATGCAGGAAATCCATGTCCATATCCATAATGGTTTCACCATGCCAATTTATTTGCGCGCGGCCAGAATCGGTATATTCACCAATCACCGTAGCCTCGCAACCGCGCTTGGCGAAAAATGCAATCAGCTTATCAGTGTTTTCAGGCGGTACAGCCAATGTCATGCGTTCTTGTGACTCGGAAATCCAGATTTCCCATGGCGACATCCCCGGATATTTCAACGGCACCAGGTCCAGATCCAGACAAAATCCCCCTGATTGTTCCGCCATTTCCCCTACAGAAGAGGACAGGCCGCCCGCACCGTTATCGGTGATGGCGCTATAAAGCCCCATATCGCGAACCTCTTTTACGATCGCATCAGAAAATTTCTTTTGGGTAATCGGATCACCAATCTGCACAGCAGTTGCCGGAGACCCTTCATCCAGTGCAACGGAAGAGAACGTGGCCCCATGGATGCCATCACGTCCAACGCGCCCGCCAAGCATCACAATTTTATCGCCGGGATTGGCTTTTTTCACATGTCCGGGTTTGCCGTTAATTTCGCGCGGTATTAAACCGATCGTCCCGACAAAGACCAGGGGCTTACCAACATAACGATCATCAAAAACGGTAAAACCTTGCGGAGTAGGGATACCAGATTGATTCCCACCAGCTTCAACGCCCGCAACAACACCTTTCATAATGGTATCAGGCTGGAGAATGGGCATGGTTGCTTTGGCATCACGGAAATAGCGGAACGCCTTACGCGGGTCGGCAAGGCAATACCCATAGCGGTTAATAACCGGCTTTGCCCCCTGACCAAAGCCCAGACAGTCGCGGTTTACGCCAACGATTCCTGTAATGGCACCACCAAACGGATCCAGCGCAGACGGGGAGTTATGCGTCTCCACCTTATCTGTAATCAGATAATTATCATCAAAAATAATACCGCCTGCATTATCAGAAAAAACCGAAACGCAAATATCGTCATCACCACGTTCTTCACGAATTTCCATTGTTGCGCGCTTGATATAATGTTTGTAAAGGCCGTCTTTAACCTCATCAATCGGGGAGGCAAATATCGTGTGCTTGCAATGTTCCGACCAAGTCTGCGCTAACGTTTCAATTTCAATATCGGTTGGTTTACGCCCCTCTTTTTTAAAATAAGCCTGAATGGCCTTTAGATATAATAAAGACAAGCCCAACGGCCCGCGGCGCGTTCCATCAGCGTTGGCAATCCCTTCTTTCCCCAGCTTTTCAAGCATTGCATCCGGGATATCCAGATCAACCTCATCAGCCCCTGCGTTTTGGTTATCAAGCTGCACCTTCGGAATTACTGCGCCCATGCCGCCTTGCGCTTTAAATTCGTCATAACTTTTAATGACATTTCTTTGAATCAATGTATTTGAAAGCGATGCCGCCAAATTTTCCACATCTGCGCGCTTCATATCGCCTTTTATTAAATAAAGGCGGGATGTATAACATTCATTATCATTGGTTGCACCGCCCAGCGCCAATAGTTCTGACGCAGTATGGCCCACATTATCCGTCACACCGGGTAAAAACCCTATTTCAAGAGCCCAGTCAAAGTCATCCAACCGGGCATTGATATTCTGTGTAACGGGGTTTGCCACACTATCAGTAAAAAACGAGGCCTTCACAGCATCATTCTCGCTGGTGTACACATCCACAATTCGTACATCGGCCGATATGCCTTGTCCCCTTAAAATATGTTCGATTTCAATGGAGCGCCCATCCTTAAAAGAAATGTCTTCGTTTTGGGCTAGTATTTCAATGCGGAAAGCCATATATTTATTTTGTTCAATTAACTGTTGATCTTATGCTTTGAGCGGATTAAACAGGAAACCAACGATAAACTCAATACTCTTATTACAGATATTTCTCACATGCCGAAACTTACGATAAATGGAATGGAAATAGAGGTCGAACAAGGCACCTCACTTATACAAGCCGCCGAAATGCTCGGCGTTGAAATTCCGCGCTTTTGCTATCATGACAAACTGTCCGTACCGGCAAATTGCCGTATGTGCCTGGTAGAGGTTGAAGGCGGTCCGCCAAAGCCTGTGGCTTCTTGCGCCATGGCATGTGGTGAAGGAATGGTCGTGAAGACCGATTCTCCGATGGTGCAAAAAGCCCGTAAGGGCGTGATGGAAATGTTGCTGATCAATCACCCGCTTGATTGCCCTATCTGTGATCAGGGCGGGGAATGCGATCTTCAGGATCAGGCAGTTGCCTATGGTATGGACCGCTCGCGCTTCCATGAAAACAAACGCGCCGTTAAAGACAAAGAGCTGGGCCCTTTGATTGAAACGACGATGACGCGCTGTATTAACTGTACGCGCTGCGTTCGCTTCTCTGAAGAAATTGCGGGAACGCCAACGCTAGGCCAATTCCACCGCGGTGAAGATGCGGAAATCGGTACATTTATTGATAAAATCGTTGATACGGAACTTTCCGGTAACTTAATCGACATCTGCCCGGTTGGCGCACTTACATCCAAGCCATACGCCTTTAAAGCCCGCAGCTGGGAACTCAAAAAGACAGAAAGCATTGATGTACATGACGCCGTTGGCTCCAATATTCGCGTCGATTCCCGCGGCAATGAAGTTATGCGCATTCTGCCGCGCCTAAATGAAGATGTGAATGAGGAATGGATATCTGACAAAACACGTTTTGCCTATGACGGTTTAAAACGTGCGCGGCTGGATCGCCCCTATATCCGGGACGCAGACAGCGGAAAACTCAAAGAAGTCAGTTGGGCCGAAGCGCTCGGCGTTATTGCGGCTAAACTAAAAACTATAAAAGGCGAACATATTGCCGCATTGGCGGGTGACCTTGCCGATGTCGAATCCATGGTCGCATTGAAAGACCTGCTCGAATCGTTAGGATCCCCCAATATGGATTGCCGCACGGACGGGGCTAAATTTGATCCGACAAACCGTGCAGGTTATATCTTTAATTCAGGTATAGCCGGAATTGAAGAGGCGGATCACATTATTCTGGTTGGCACAAATCCGCGTACCGAAGCCACCATGATCAATGCACGTATTCGCAAGGCCTGGCTGGAACGCCGCGTAAAAATAACCGTGATCGGACCAAAAGCGGAGCTAACTTATCCATACGAATATGCTGGGGCGACTCCGCAGGATCTGGAAAAATTTGTTAAAGCCCATGCCGGAAAATTAAAGGCAGAAAAGCCCCTTATGATTGTTGGCGCAGGGGCCTTCCAACGGGAGGACGGGGAAGCGCTCCATAAGGTTTTGTGTGATTCGGCTGACAAGCTCGGCCTAATCAGGGATGACTGGAACGGTTTTAACATTCTTCATCACGCCGCCTCCAGAGTAGGGGCGCTTGATATAGGCTTTCTGCCACAGGCTGGCGGCAAAGGCTTTGAAGACATCATCGCCGGCACCAAAGACGGGAGCACCAAGGCGCTATTCTTGCTTAACGCCGATGAATTTGACGCCAGAAGCAGCATTGGCTGGAAAACCTTTGTTATTTATCAGGGGCATCATGGTGATCATGCCGCGGCCAGAGCCGATGTTATATTACCCGGGGCGGCATATACCGAAAAAACAGCGACCTATGTGAACACGGAAGGTCGCGTGCAAATGACCCATCAAGCCATATTTCCACCCGGAGAGGCCAAAGAAGACTGGAAAATCATTCGCGCACTATCAGAAGCATTGGGCAAAACGCTCCCCTACAACACGGGCGCGGAATTACGAAAACATATTCAGACGACATGGAAAACATTTGCCGAAACAGATGTGCTGAACGGTGAAAAATGGGGGACTTTTGGTGAAAAAGGTAAGCTCAGCAAAGATGCATTTGTTTCTCCGGTTAAACAATATTACCTGACAAACCCTATCGCGCGCGCATCCAAAACCATGCAGGAATGCACGGGCGCCTTTGCCGCAAATACATCCGCCCCCAAAATAGTAGAGGCCGCAGAATAATGACCAAAACAACGATTGAACAAGTAAAAGAGTTTCACGAAACTTACGGGCTTCCGGTCAAACCGGCGCCGCATATTGAAGATGAAAAAACAAATGCACTCCGCATCAACCTGCTTCAGGAAGAACTGGACGAACTGAAACAGGCATTGGCCGACCAGGACATTGTTGAGACATTGGACGCGCTGATTGATTTGCAATATGTCTTGGACGGCGCCTTCCTTTCATTTGGCCTGCATAATGAAAAAGACATCGCCTTTGCCGAAGTGCACGCCTCTAACATGAGCAAGCTGGGCGAAGACGGAAAGCCCATTCGCCGTGAAAGCGATGGAAAAGTACTGAAGGGGCCGAACTATTTCAAACCTGATCTTGTTCAATTTATTAAGAACGGTAAAACAATCAAGGCAGCATAACAATGATGGAACTTTGGGAAACATACGGTATTTGGACGGCCTTCACGTTACTATACATTGTCTTAATAGTAGGGGGGGTATTGCTATCTGTTGCGTATCTTACTTATGCTGAACGTAAGGTACTCGGCGGCATGCAACGCAGACAAGGCCCTATGACAGTCGGCCCGTTTGGTTTATTGCAGCCCATTGCAGACGGTTTAAAATTATTTTCTAAAGAAACCATCATTCCTTCACAAGCGAACAAACCTGTATTTTTAATGGCTCCTATGCTGCTCTTTGCCCTTTCGCTGGTGGCTTGGGCTGTTATTCCCTTTGATAAGGGCTGGGTTCTGGCCAATATCAATGTGGGGGTTTTGTATCTATTTGCCATTTCATCCATGGGTGTATATGGCGTCATTATGGCTGGCTGGGCGTCCAATTCACGCTACGCCTTTTTAGGGGCGCTGCGCAGCGCTTCACAAATGGTGTCCTATGAAGTTTCAATGGGACTCATTATCGTCTGTGTACTACTTTGTGTTGGCACACTCAATCTGACCGAAATTGTTACCACCCCGCGTCCTGTCTGGATGCAAATCCTGCTATTTCCGATGTTCATAGTATTCCTGGTATCGATTTTGGCCGAAACCAACCGCGCACCGTTTGACTTGCCGGAAGGCGAATCCGAGATTACAGGCGGGTTTATGGTGGAATACTCCGCCATGACATTCGCCTTATTCTTCCTTGGGGAATACGCAAATATGATTCTTATGAGCGCTATCACCACAACCCTTTTCCTCGGCGGATGGTTGCCCCCCTTTAGCATGTGGCTGCCCGCAGGGATAACAGATGTGCTCGCGCTGGTTCCGGGCCTGGTATGGTTTGCGTTAAAAACCGCGGCAGTATTATTTGTCTTCCTTTGGGCGCGCGCAACTTTGCCACGGTATCGTTATGACCAGTTAATGCGTTTGGGTTGGAAAATATTTTTACCCTTAACATTGTTTTGGGTTGTTTTGGTTGCGGGAACTCTTTTGACATTTGATGCGTTACCGTAAGGTATGATTGTAACCCACTAATATTGAGGTAAGACGCATGCCTTATAAAAAAACTCAATTGATACAGCTGTATGGCATTGTATTTGCGGCCCTTTTATCCGGCTGTGTTATTACATCCGGTAATCACACAACTACGCAGGCCCATAAAAATCGTATGGCCGGAACAAATGCATTGCTCATTATTCAGGAAGATGCGCCCATAAACGACAGCATGCTCAGTTGGCGCGATAGGGCCAGCCGCTTTATCTCTTTCACCAACGGCGAAAAAGAACAGAAAATGGCTGAAAAACGCATTCAATCTTACCCGCATGCCGCAGAAATTGCCGAATCAATTACGGCCCCAATTGTTATTCAATCCCTAAATCTTGATAAAGGAACATTGTCTATTTCTTACAAAGGCAAGGACAAGCCCGCGGATATTACGAAGATTAAGTCACACCCTCCACAGGCGGTATACATCCTTGATTACAATATTGATGACTGGAGCCTGAAACCAAACGACAAAGACAAAACAACATACTGGGTTGATATTGATATGCAGATGAAGATTGTCGATGTACAAAAAGGGGCTGTACTTGTGCAACAAAAATGCTATTTTGCGGGCGAGAAAAAATCCTTTAGCCAGTATGCTCTTCACAATGAAGATGCTAAACTTCTCAAGGATCAGATTACAAAAAGAGCGCAAGAATGTGCCAAGCAAATTAACAAAACACTAGGGCCCTCGTTAAAGGCTCAAATCTAAAGGTTTAATAAGAAACATGAACAGCTACGCACGGTCTTTTTTATTGGTGGAAATTGCAAAAGGATTCCTATTGACGCTTAAATACATGTTCTTCATGCCGCGCGTCACCATTAACTACCCCTATGAAAAGGGCCCTATATCGCCGCGCTTTCGCGGCGAACATGCGTTGCGCCGTTACCCGAATGGTGAAGAACGCTGTATCGCCTGTAAACTTTGCGAGGCCATTTGCCCGGCCCTGGCCATTACAATTGAGGCGGAACCTCGTGAAGATGGCTCCAGACGAACAACCCGTTATGATATAGACATGACAAAATGCATCTATTGCGGCCTTTGTCAGGAAGCGTGCCCTGTTGACGCCATTGTAGAAGGCCCCAATTTTGAATTCGCAACAGAAACCCGCGAAGAACTATTTTATAATAAAGACAAGTTATTGGCCAATGGCGATCGCTGGGAAGCACAGATTGCATCTAATTTGGCCGCTGACGCCCCGTACCGGTAAAAGCTGCGGTCAATAGCATTGACACCCCAGCACCGGCAGAGCTTTAAAGAACATCTTAAAAGATGGTATCAAAAGGCATATGCCAATAAAGGCTAATGACCTCCGCGCCAGGATTCGTATCACCCATTGAAGCATTTGATATATGTGACAAACCTAGGCCAAGCCGGTTTTTATTCGCAAACTCATAAGAAATCTCTAGCTGCGTTCTGAATTGAATTGGATAATCCAGATCAGTATCGCCATTGCCATGGGCATAAACTCCCATACCAAAACTCGGTGTCAAAAGCCATTTGGGGCTAAGACGATAATCATAGAACATACCGCCGCCCACCCAGGCCGACCCATGTGACGAAATAGACAGCCCTGCATAGGGGTGCAAGTTATCAAGAACAATTGATTTGGCAGAACGATATTCTGCGCGAAAATCAACGGATCTTTTCTTATCCAGGACATCATAAACACCGCCAGACAAACTCAGATAGCTTTGTGTATCGGCCCGCGCAGGAACGCTGCCAGACAACAAAATTGCAGCAATAGCACTCGCAAAGAAGACCTTTTTCACAGATTATTCCTTTTGTAGAAAATACAAGGGGAAGGTGATCAGAGATTGACCATAAAACAATCTTAAAAGTTTGCGTCAAAAAAAATCAACAATCAAGCGATTATTTTTGTAGATCGGGCTTGCCCTAATGCCGCGAAAAGATTAAAAAACATACGACGAAGTCTAATTAAGTCACAACGAAAACAACATTCGGATATCTTATGATTATTCAGGCATTGGCGTTCTACCTTTTCGCCGGAATTTTAAGCCTTAGCGCTTTGGCAGTTATAACCGCCCGCAACCCGGTGCATTCGGTTTTATTTCTTATTCTGGCCTTTTTCAACGCATCCGGCTTATTCCTTCTTTTGGGCGCGGAATTCATCGCGATGATTCTGGTCATTGTCTATGTGGGGGCGGTTGCCGTGTTATTCCTGTTTGTCGTCATGATGCTGGACATTAATTTCTCGGACCTTCGTAAAGGCGCCATGCAATATGTGCCCGTCGGGCTTTTAATCGGTCTTATTCTACTAATCGAACTGGCCGTCATTTATCAGACATGGTCTTTGGATGCCATAACAGCAGCGGCGTCAATTTCAATGGCCAATATGGGGGAAACAACCAATACAGAATTGATTGGCGCAAACCTCTATACCAACTATGTATTGCCATTCCAGATTGCCGGTTTGATATTATTTGTTGCCATGATAGGCGCAATTGTTTTGACACACCGCAGCCGCCCGGGTGTTAAACGTCAAAAAGTCGCACAGCAATATGCACGACAGCGTGACGAAGCCATGGAAATTGTAAAAGTCACACCGAGGACAGGAGCCTAATCATGAATTCCGCATTACTGGATATCGGTATCCATCATTATCTGATACTTGGTGCTTTTCTTTTTACGATTGGCGTATTTGGCATGTTTTTAAACCGCAAGAATGTCATCGTTATTCTGATGTCAATTGAACTTATGCTACTGGCCGTCAATATTAACTTTGTGGCTTTCTCCGCTTATTTAGGGGATTTAACAGGTCAAATATTTACCATGTTTATTTTAACGGTTGCGGCGGCCGAAGCCGCCATTGGCCTTGCCATTCTGGTTGTCTTCTTCCGGAATAGGGGCACCATTGCCGTTGACGACATTTCCGGTATGAAAGGATAGATATACAACCATGGAACTTCTCGCTGTCTTTCTACCTTTATTTGCCTTCATTGTTGCCGGTTTATTCGGCAAACAGATCGGGGATATTGGATGCCAGATTGTAACATCGGCCTCTGTTATTATCGCCGCTGTCTTTTCTGTCATTTTATTTTTCGAAGTAGGTCTTGGTGATTATGAAGCCTATTCCACGATTTTAACGCGCTGGATTGATTCAGGCACCTTTCAGGTCAATTGGGCCCTTCGTGTTGATACGTTGTCTGTGGTAATGATGTGCGTTATCAACATCGTTTCATCTTGCGTTCACATTTATTCTATTGGGTATATGAGTCACGATGCCGCCAAAGGGCGTTTTATGGCGTATCTAAGCCTGTTTACCTTTGCCATGCTCATGCTAGTCACTGCCGACAACCTTCTTCAACTTTTCTTTGGCTGGGAAGGGGTTGGTTTGGCCTCGTATCTGTTGATCGGTTTCTGGAACCACAAGCCCAGCGCCAATGCCGCCGCACAAAAAGCCTTCGTTGTTAACAGAGTAGGGGATTTCGGTCTAGCACTTGGTATCATGGCCGTATTTGTAATCTTCGGCAGCCTTGATTTTGATGTCATATTCTCGCAAGTATCTGATTTCGCAGATTATAAATTTGTATTCCTTGGATATGAATTACATGCCCTGACCGTAGCAAGCCTGCTGCTGTTTATGGGAGCGGTCGGTAAGTCAGCCCAACTTGGCCTGCATACCTGGTTGCCGGATGCAATGGAAGGTCCTACACCGGTGTCAGCCCTTATTCATGCCGCAACTATGGTAACCGCAGGTGTATTTCTGGTCGCCAGAATGTCGCCGCTATTTGAATTTGCCCCGGTCGCCCTCATTGTCGTCACAGTCTTTGGTGCGACGACCGCATTTGTGGCTGCAACAATTGGCTTGACCCAGTTTGATATTAAACGCGTCATTGCTTATTCCACGATGTCACAACTGGGATATATGTTTTTTGCCCTTGGTGTATCGGCCTACGGCGCCGCTATGTTCCACCTGATGACCCACGCTTTTTTCAAGGCGCTTTTGTTTCTTGGGGCCGGTTCCGTTATTCACGCCATGTCAGATGAACAAGACATGAGGAATATGGGCGGAATCGCCAAAAAAATTCCAGCCACCTATACAATGATGTGGATTGGTTCACTTGCCCTTGCCGGTGTCGGTATCCCGGGTATATTTGGTTTTGCCGGTTTCTATTCAAAAGATATGGTGTTGGAGGCCGCTTGGGCCGACGCATCATGGTTTGGACACTATGCCTATTGGATGGGCATTGCCGCCGCGGTCATGACGGCCTTTTATTCCGGCCGGTTAATTTTTATGACCTTCCACGGCAAGCCGCGTGCATCAAAACAGGTCATGTCTCATATTCATGAATCGCCCGCCGTTATGCTGGCGCCGCTTTATGTGCTGGCATTTGGCGCTATTTTTGCCGGTTTCCTGTTTTACAACAGCTTTGTTGGCAGTGCCCATCATGGCGAACATGACGCACATCATATAGCAAAACCTCTGGCCTCAGGGGATCATCATGACACAGCCATGATTGAATCAACAACCAAGCGTAACGCGAAAGAAGAGATCAAAAAAGCGGCTGGAACCATTAAAGCCGGCATTGAAACGCAAGTTTCAAATGTGGAAGAGAAAATGATCGGCCACGCAGAGAGCATCGCCGAGGATCATAGCAACGGCGATTTAAATCCTCGTGCGAAGTCTGATAACGATCAAATCGATGCGGCGCATACAGATAAGCACACCAATGACCACGATGACAAAGCGCATTTTGCTGCCACAAAAGAAGATTTTTGGAAGAACACCATTTTCATTCGCGCCGGCAATGATACCGTTGACGCCGCACACGGAGTTGATTTATGGGTGAAACTTCTTCCCCTGATCGCCGGATTATTCGGCTTAGGGCTCTCATACATCTTTTACATCGTTGCCCCGGGCCTACCGGAAAAATGTGTCAAAGCATTTAAATACCCGCATCAACTTCTGTTCAACAAATGGTATTTTGACGAACTTTACGACGCCTTGATTGTAAAAAATGCCCTTCGTTTGGGGCGTGTTTTTGCCGTCGCTGGCGATAAGAATATCATCGACAGGCTGGGCCCCGACGGAACGGCATTGGCTTCTTTGAAAACCGGAACCATTTTTGGAAAAATTCAAAGCGGCTTTATTTATCATTATGCCTTCATCATGATCATCAGTGTTATCGGTCTCGTTACCTGGTTCTTCATGAAGGCGTGGTAAGAAATACAGAAAGAAAAAGACTAAAAAATGGTAGATTTCCCACTTCTTACAGCAATTACATTCTTACCGCTCATTGGTGCCCTTCTGATTATATTCGGGATCAATGGCAAACAAGAGGACGTGGACAATAACGCCAAGCATATGGCCTTGTTCACATCCCTGTTTACCTTCGCGTTTGGTCTGTTTCTTTTCATGCGATTCGACCCAACATCCAGCGAATTCCAATTTGTGGAGCAAAGCAACTGGTTCCGTCAGATTGGTATTGACTATCATATGGGCGTCGATGGCATATCCATTTTCTTTGTTTTGCTTTCCGTCTTCCTGACACCTATCTGTATTGTCGCTAGCTGGAATTCTATTAAAAAGCGTACGCGTGAATATATGGCGGCTTTCTTAATACTGGAAAGCCTTATGATTGGTACATTTTGTGCTTTGGACACGGTTTTATTCTATGTCTTTTTTGAAGGCGTCCTTATACCAATGTTTATAATCATTGGCGTATGGGGTGGCCCGCGCCGCGTTTATTCCTCTTATAAATTCTTCCTTTATACGCTGTTGGGCTCTGTATTAATGTTGCTGGCCATTCTGGTTCTGTTCATGCAAACCGGCACAACAAATATTGTGGAGTTGATGGAGAACCCGGTCGCCCGTGATTTACAAATGTTCTTATGGCTGGCTTTCTTCGCCAGCTTTGCCGTAAAGATGCCCATGTGGCCCGTTCACACATGGTTACCAGATGCACACGTTGAGGCACCAACAGCAGGCTCTGTCATTCTTGCCGGTGTGCTATTGAAAATGGGGGGATACGGATTCTTACGTTTTTCGATACCAATGTTGCCGGAAGCAACCGAGTATTTCACTCCCATGGTGTTTTGGCTCAGCATTATCGCCATTATTTACACATCTCTGGTTGCGCTTGTGCAGGAGGACATGAAAAAACTTATTGCCTACTCGTCTGTTGCACATATGGGCTTTGTGACTCTTGGCTTGTTTACCCTGAACCAACAGGGTGTTGAGGGGGCTATATTCCAGATGTTAAGCCACGGCTTAATTTCTGCCGCTCTGTTCCTGTGTGTAGGCGTAGTTTACGACCGGCTGCATACACGCGAAATCGGTCGTTATGGCGGTATCGTCAAAAACATGCCGCGCTATGCCACTGTATTCATGATCTTTATGCTCGGCTCGGTCGGGCTGCCCGGCACTAGTGGCTTTGTTGGTGAATTTCTAACATTACTGGGGGCTTTCCGCGTTGATACGACAGTTGCTTTCTTTGCAACAACAGGAATGGTGCTTGGCGCAACTTATATGTTGATGCTGTACCGCCGCGTTGTCTTTGGCCCGCAACATAATGAAGACGCCACAAAAATGAAAGACCTGAACCAGCACGAATATATTACATTGGTGCCATTGGTTCTATTGGTTATTGGCCTTGGAATATTCCCGGGTTATATCACAAACGCAATCGCGCCATCTGTCGAAAAACTGGTAACCCGTTATGAACAGGCCATTGCATCGGCACCAGACACACGCAATGCCGATACCACCACACAGAATGCAGAGACAGGAGCTCAACAGTAATGCTGGATTTTAACCTCATACCAATTTTGCCAGAGATATTCCTGGCCTTTACTGCCATGGGGCTTTTGATTGTAGGCGTTAGTGGCGGCAACAAATCAACCGACATAATCTGTTGGGCGGCAGTGCTGTCCTGTTTAATGGCCATTTTCTTGTTGTTTGGCATCAGCTGGCAACGCACCACCGTTTTGAATGATATGTTTATCATTGATCAATTTGGCGGTTTTATGAAGTTGATCATCCTCCTTGGCATGATTGCATCCATCGCATTATCGGTGAAATACCTTTATCAGGAACAAATGATTCGTTTTGAATATCCTGTACTCATGCTGATGGCCTGTGTTGGAATGATGCTGATGGTTTCAGCGCATAATTTACTGGGGCTTTACATGGCGCTGGAATTGCAATCACTCAGCCTGTATGTCCTGGCGGCCTTTAGAAGAAATTCATATAAATCGGCCGAGGCTGGAACCAAATATTTTGTTTTGGGAGCACTCTCATCCGGTTTAATTTTGTTCGGTATATCATTGGTTTACGGTTTTACCGGTTCGATCAACTTTTCAGTCATACAAACCAGCCTGTCTAATGAAGGCGCCGCCAATATTGGCGCCATTATCGGCATGGTATTTTTATTATCAGGTCTTGCCTTTAAAATATCCGCAGTTCCATTCCATATGTGGACACCCGATGTTTACCAAGGGGCGCCAACCAGCGTAACGGCATTTTTTGCTATCGTGCCAAAGGTCGCGGCCTTTGCTCTTATTATTCGTTTGTTATACGAACCATTTGCTCCCTTGATGGAACAATGGTCACAGATAATTCTGTTCCTTTCCGTGGCATCCATGACCGTTGGGGCGTTTGCTGCGCTTGTGCAGGATAATTTAAAACGACTGCTGGCGTACAGCTCTATCGGCAATATGGGCTATGCGTTAATCGGTATAGTGGCCGGAAATGAGGCCGGGGTATCGGCCGTTATTATTTATCTGTTTATATACATGTTCATGACTGCGGGAACATTTGGCGTCATTCTTTGTTTACGCCGCGGCGGGATTGCATCGGAAAAAATATCTGATCTGGGTGGTTTATCCCTTACAAACCCTGCTCTGGCCTATGCCATGGCCATCTTGATGTTCTCCATGAGCGGTTTACCGCCATTGGCTGGTTTCTTCGGTAAATTATTTGTCTTTCAGGCCGCCATTGATGGCGAGCTGTATGCCTTGGCCATTTATGGTGTTATAACTACTGTCATTGCCGCATATTACTATTTGCGTATCATAAAAGTGATGTTCTTTGATGACCCTGTGGACACACTGGACAAAGATATTCCATTTGCACGCCGGGCAGTCATTTTCGTTTCGGTCATCTTCGTACTTGGCTTCATCATTAAACCTAATTTGTTGGTATCCAGCTCACAAAGTGCCGCATCAGCGATTACAGCGCCGCAGGGTCTGGCAGTGAAGAAAACAATAAAGGAACCGCCTCAAGCGGCGGCGGCAGGAGATAGACCATCCAGCACAGAGGCGGCGGCAACCGTCACCGGCGCGCAAGACAAATAAAACAATAAAAATACAGGCGTATAATATAAATGGCTATAGCATGGTCAATTGAAACGCACGATAGCGTAAAAAGTACGCAGGAAATCCTCAAGGGCATGGCCAGATTAGAGGAGCCGGAAGGCAAGGTTATTCATGCCTTTGAACAGAAAAACGGCACTGGTCGCCACGGGCGCCCGTGGATATCTGAAAAAGGGAACCTGTATTTATCTTTGCTTTTGCGCCCGGAATGCCATGCTCAAAAGGTTACGCAATTTTCTTTACTTACCTCACTGGCGATCGCGGACTCCATACAAACATATATGACAAAGCCTGAGTTATTAATGCTGAAATGGCCCAATGATGTATTAATCAGCGGTGAAAAATGCGCAGGCATTTTATTGGAGACGGAACTAAACCAAAGCGGCGGCGTCAGGTGGATTGTGATTGGCATAGGCATTAATGTTCATAAACCGCCACTAGGTCTTGGCGCGGGCGTGCAGGACCATAGCGAGCAAATCATTGACCTTATAAATTTTCGCAACGTGGTTCTAAAAAACATGGCAAAATATTATACGCTTTGGAACCGCGAAGATTTTAACAGCATTCGGCAAAAATGGTTAGAACGCGCGCATAAAGAAGGCACAAAAATAGAGGTCAAGATTGGTGCACAGATTGAGCGCGGATATTTTTATGATCTAGATGCTGGTGGGAACATGATTGTTCGTGATAATGAATACCGCACAAAAACAATTTCTGCCGGTGAAGTTCACTTCCTCGACAAAAATATGTAACACCATCAATAATACACAGGGTAGAAATAGATGTTATTGGTCATTGATATAGGCAACACAAATACGGTTTTTGCAGTTTTTGACGGGGACGTGCTCACGGCATCCTACCGATGCGTTACCAACGCGGATAAAACAGCCGACGAATATGCCGCCTTCTTTTTCGGCTTAAGTAAAACCGACATCAAAAACGGCGATATCACCTCTATTCTTGTGAGTTCGGTCGTGCCGGAAACACATATCCATATGCGCCAGTTCTGTAAGCACTACTTAAGAACTGATCCGGTATTTATTTCTGCCAACATGTTGGACATTAAAGTGGATTTGGACAAACCCGATGAAATTGGGGCCGACAGGTTGGTTAACACCGCCGCGGTCATAGAACATTACCAAACACCGGCCATAGTCATTGACTTTGGCACCGCCACCACATTTGATGTAATCGGGGCAGGGGGCGTCTATCAAGGCGGGGCTATTGCGCCCGGGATCAATTTATCCTTAAATGCGCTGGCGCAGGCCGCGGCCAAGCTGCCCAAAATTAATTTTAAAAAACCTGAAAACGTTATCGGCACCAGTACTATATCGGCAATGCATTCAGGTATCTATTGGGGGTATGTTGGTTTGATTGAAGGCATTATCACCCGCGCAAAAAAAGAATTGGGCAATGATAATTGCATGGTTATTGCGACAGGGGGCCTGGCACGCGTTTTTGAGGACGATGTAACCTTGATTAATTTGGTGGATAGTGATTTAACCCTAAAGGGGCTTCATGCCATATCAAAAACAATGAAGAGCAAATAGCAAATACATGAACGCGGAAAAATTTAACCCAAAACAAAAAGGCCTGTACTTTATTCCTCTTGGCGGCAGCGAACAATTTGGGGTTAACCTGAATGTCTACACCTGTGACGGGGATGTTCTGGCCATTGATTGCGGAATCGGGTTTGCCGATGAACGCCACCCGGGTATTGATCTGTTATTGCCGGACCCGCAATTTCTAGAGGATCATCAAGACCGCCTGAAAGGTATGATCATCACCCACGCGCATGAAGATCATATCGGGGCCGTAGCACATTTATATAACCGCTTAGAATGTCCTTTATATGCCACAAAGTTTACCGCCACCGTTTTACGCCTGAAACTGGATGAACGCGGACACAAAAAAGTCAAAATTAATATCATTGATGACATGGCAGAATTTAAAATCGGCCACTTTATATGCAAGGCTGTGCCGGTTGCGCATTCTATTCCAGACAGCATATCCGTATTTTTACAGACGACCTATGGCAATGTTCTACACAGCGGAGACTGGAACCTGGATCCCGACCCGGTTGTTGGCAGCCAAACCAATGCCGACCATTTCAAGGCCCTTGGTAAACAAGGGGTTCTGGCCTATATCGGCGATTCAACCAACTCAGAATATGATAAACGCGCAGGCTCCGAGGGCATTGTTGCGCACGGTCTGGCCGAAGAAATGAAGCAGTGCAACGGCAAGGTTGCCGTCACCATATTCTCTTCAAATATTGCCCGTATCCACAGCATTGCCGAGGCGTCAAAAGATTGCGGCCGCGAAGTTGCCGTCATTGGACGTTCATTACACCGTATGATTGGCGCGGCAAAGACCTGCGGCTTGTTGAATGATGTTAATTTCATCCCTGAAGAAGATATAGGTTATCTGCCCGATGACAAGGTCACGTTAATTATGACTGGCTCACAAGGAGAATATCGCGCGGCATTGGCCCGTGTTTCAAGGGGAGAACATAACGTTAAGCTCAAGCCCGGTGACACTGTTATTTTTTCGGCCAGAGCCATCCCGGGCAATGAACGTGAAATCAGCACAGTAAAAAATAATTTAAGCTGCGCCGGTATCCACACTATTACGCCAAAAGATTCGAAGCACACCATTCATGTATCAGGGCACCCATATCAGGATGAAATCAGCCAGATGTATCATTGGGTAAAGCCCATGACCGTAATCCCCGTTCACGGGGAACACACACAGCTTGAGGCACAGGCGGCTTTTGCCAAAGACTGTCAGGTGGAAAACACAGTTATCCCGCAAAATGGGGCTGTTATTCAAATAGCACCGGGCACACCAGAGATCATTGATCATGTTAAAACAGGTCTTTTGGCCGTCGATCAAAAACGTATTATAAAAATTGATCACCAATCCATTATTGCGCGGCGCAAATTACAATATTCGGGGACGATACATGTTTCTCTGGTTGTTGATAACAAAGGCAATCTATTGGGTGACCCCAAAATGGATACCGTTGGTTTAATTGATCCGTCTTTTGAAGAAGAGCTGGAATTTGAAGATACTATCTATAATGAAATACTGGATATTCTGGATGATATGAGCGGCAAAGAACGCCTGGATGATCATTTTATTTCTGAAGAAATTCGGATTGGTCTGCGGCGCTATGTCTTTCACATGCTTAAGATTAAGCCGAAAACAACTGTGCATGTTATAAGGGTATAAAAATGGGCTGGTTTAGTGGAATAGTCGTATACGTATGTATTTGGTGGACAGTGGTCTTTTGCGTACTGCCTTTATGGGTAAAGCGGGACGAAGGCGGGCCGGAGACCACGGCGCACGGGGCGCCCGAAGATCCGAAAATAAAACAAAAATTCATCATCACGACCATTGTCTCGGCTATAATATGGGGAGTTGTATACCTGCTGGTCACATATCAAATTATTGATTTCAGAGGCATTGCGGCCAATATGAGCGATCAGGATTACAGTTAGTTTTATCATGCCCTATACACCCGGATTATCAGTCCTCATTAATAAACTCTGGCATAGCGCGTTAATATTGCTTATGGGCTGTGCTTTGCTATTCGCCGCCCCCCAGACTTATGCCGCCGATAGCGAATATAGTAACGGCGATGCACCGTTAACCGAAGAACAGAAAAAGCTGTCCAAAAACAAATTATTAAAAGATTTATGCCAGAAAAGCGCCGTTCATCATATTGCCGATGACGATATAACGTACAAACCCGGTATAGACGCGAAAGGGAATTTCATCACCGCGCCGGACATTGGCGTTCACTTTGATTCCAGCGTGTATCCGATTCGCATTCCGCTGGAACTTGACCTGTTGGAGCGGTTTAATCTGAACGTCCCCATCGGTATTATATCTGACGCACATATTGCCGGAATTCAGGTCTTCGAAGACGGCAAAGTCACCTATAACGGGCATGATATCACTGGTAAGGTAAATACCTTTTGTATAGACAATAAAATCACGCCGCCGCCCCCGGGCTATGATGACAAAACAACACAAAGCAGCACAGGCAACAATACTCCCACCATCAACAATTCATCGCCATCAGAAAAACACGCGCCAGAACAATCCCGCAACCATCAAGGGGATACACTAAAGGGCGAATATCATTAATTATCATGGATTAAGGTGCGCTTTGGCATGGACAAATGCGCCATAATTTCATAATCTGCACACCGAATTCAGTGGAGATAGAAACGTGAGCAATAAAAAACCAAGAACAGCAATAACCCCAACGCGCGAAGATGATTTTCCTGAATGGTATCAGCAAGTCATTAAGGCCGCGGATATGGCCGAGAATTCTCCCGTTCGCGGCTGTATGATAATCAAACCCTATGGTTATGCGGTATGGGAGAATATCCAAAAGAACTTTGATGCTATGATCAAAGATCTGGACGTTGAAAACGCATATTTTCCATTATTGATCCCTATGGAGTTCATGAGCCGAGAGGCAGAACATGTTGACGGCTTTGCCAAAGAATGCGCTGTTGTTACACATCATCGTCTGGAAGCTGATGAAGACGGGAAACTGGGACCCGCGCCATCTGCCAAACTTGAAGACCCTTACATCATCCGTCCGACATCTGAAACCATAATTGGTGATACCATGGCACGCTGGGTGCAATCCTATCGCGACCTGCCTTTGAAACTGAACCAATGGTGTAACGTTATGCGCTGGGAATTACGCACCCGTATATTCCTTCGAACATCCGAATTTTTGTGGCAAGAGGGGCATAACGCATTTGAAGATGAAAAAGGCGGCGTTGAGGACCACGAAAAAATGCTGGAGGCATATGCCGATCTGGTTGAAAACTATATGGCCGTTCCAGTTATTCGCGGCAAAAAAACACCCGAAGAAACATTCCCGGGAGCCGTATCGACATTGACCATCGAAGCCATGATGCAAGATGGCAAAGCCTTGCAATCGGCAACGTCGCATTATATGGGACAAAATTTTGCTAAATCAATTGGTATAAAATACCAAAACCGTGATGGCGACGAGAGCTATGCACACACCACAAGCTGGGGGCTATCCACGCGTACGATCGGTGCCATGATTATGGTTCACGGCGATGATGACGGTATGGTGATGCCGCCGCGTGTCGCCCCTTATCCGGTGGGCATTATTCCAATCCTGCGCGATGATCAGGATAAAGACAAAATCCTTGCCTATTGCGCCGATATCGTTGCGCAACTAAGGGCCATTGGAATTCGTGCCAAAATTAATAATAGCGATTCCAGAACGCCCGATAAGATGTGGGGCATGATCAAAAAAGGGGTTCCTGTGCGTGTTGAAATCGGCGCACGGGAAATGCAGGAAGGGACGTTGACGCATGTCCGCCGTGACTTGGGCCGCGATAGCAAAGCTAGCTGCAAAGCATCTGAATTTATGCAACAGATACAAGGTATTCTTGATGATATTCACATCACTTTGTATCAACGCGCCAAAGATTTTATGGAGCAAAACATTACCGAGGCCAAAACATTAGCAGACATGGAAGATCTCTATAAATCTGGCCATAAAGGCTTCGTCAAAACACCAATTGCCGTTCTGGACGACGCAGATCTGGCGCGCGTAAAGAAAGAAAACGCCATCACCGCCCGCTGCATGCCCTTTAGCGATAATGGGCAAAGCGTTATTTTCGGGAAGGCCTATTAATTCATGCTGTTTTCACGTTTTGAGAAACTGGTTGCATTTCGTTATTTACGCAGCAGAAAAGCCGAGGGCTTCGTTTCTGTTATCGCCGGTTTCTCGTTTACGGGCATAATGTTGGGGGTGGCAACCCTGATTATCGTTATGAGCGTCATGAACGGGTTCCGTCAAGAGCTGTTTAGCCGCATTCTTGGCTTAAACGGGCATATGAATCTATATGCCGTGACGGGATCCATGACCAATTACGATAGCCTGAAGGATGAACTGATTTTCATGGACGGTATTAAAACCGCCGCCCCCATATTAGAGGGGCAGGCCCTGATATCGCAAAACAGTATGGCCAGCGGTGTTCTGGTTCGCGGAATACGGACTGAAGACTTCAAACGTCGCGACATTCTGGCCAACTCCATCCAAATGGGCGCCCTCGAGAACATGAACCAGGGAGAGGTCGCCATTGGCAAGGTGTTGTCTGAAAAATTCAAAGTTTATCCCGGCGACAAAATAAAATTAACCTCCCCGCAAACAAAAAGCACCCCATTTGGCAATATGCCTGTTTCACGTACCTATACGGTCGGGTTGGTTTTTGATGTTGGTATGTATGAATACAACAGTGGTTTTGTATTTATGTCCCTTCAACAGGCCCAAAATTTTTTCAAGCAAAAAGGGGCCGTTACATCCGTAGAGGTTTTTCTGGAAGACCCTGAAAAGCTGGATGTTATGCGCAAGGCAATTGAACTGGCCGTTCAAGGCCGTGCCAAGGTATACGACTGGCGCGATACCAACCAGAGTTTCTATACAGCCTTAAAAACAGAACGCAATGTAATGTTCTTAATCCTGACCATGATTATACTTATTGCGGCTTTTAACATTATTTCGTCGATGATTATGCTTGTAAAAGACAAAGGCCAGGATATTGCCATTATGCGTACCATGGGGGCCTCCAGCTTTTCCATGCTAAAAATATTCGTCCTGACAGGCTCCAGCATTGGTATAATGGGTACGGCCTTTGGTGCATTGCTCGGTATAGGGTTTGCCATGAATATTGAAGAAATACGGCAATTCATAGAAGGGCTTAGCGGGGCCGAGCTCTTTTCGGATGAAATCTATTTCCTATCGCAATTGCCAGCAGAGATTGATTGGCAGGAAGTAACGGCCGTTGTTTGCATGGCTTTATTCCTATCCTTTGCCGCCACAATATACCCTGCATGGCGCGCGGCACGATTGGACCCGGTGGAGGCGCTGCGTTATGAATAAAAAACATGCCGAGACGGCCCCCAAAAAGCCGCAAGCCATGGCCCCGGACAAATTAAAAACCGTCGCCGAGGCCATTAAAAGTGAGGCCCTGTTACTGGCACGGGGCGTTACCAAAACGTTTGAACAAGGCGGCAACAGGCTGAATGTCCTAAATAACCTTGATTTAAAAATCGAAGGGGGGGAGCTATGCGCACTGGTTGGCCCCAGCGGATCTGGTAAATCCACCTTGCTACAAATTCTTGGCCTGCTGGACAAACCCACATCAGGGCGCCTGTCCATTGCAGGTCAGCAAGCGGAAAAGATGGGCGATAAAAAACGGACAAAATTACGCCTGACAGAAATTGGTTTTGTTTACCAGTTCCACCACCTTTTGCCTGAATTTACCGCGCTGGAAAACGTGGCTATGCCCCAGATCATTGCTGGCATTAAAAAGAAAGAGGCCCATGAAAAAGCAGCCGAGCGCCTGAAGGCCCTTGGTTTGGGCGCGCGCTTAACCCATAGACCATCACGTTTGTCAGGGGGGGAGCAACAGCGTGTGGCCATCGCGCGGGCACTGATCAACGACCCCAGATTGTTATTTGCCGATGAACCGACCGGCAATTTAGACCCGGAAACATCAGAGGACGTGTTCAACATCTTGCTGGAACAGGTTCGCGTTCATAAAATTGGCGCACTGATTGCGACCCACAATATGGACCTGGCGGATCAGATGGACCGTATTCTTGAGCTAAAAGCTGGGAAAATATTGAATCTGTAGCTGGTAATCTGTGCATAATGACTTTAGATTAAAGCCATGAGCCAACAATTCATACACTTGCATACCCATTCGGCGTATTCACTGGCAGAAGGGGCGATCAAGGTCAAGGACCTGATTAAACTCTGTAAGCGCGCTAAAATGCCCGCCGTGGCCGTGACCGATACAAATAATTTGTTTGGGGCGATGGAATTTGCTTTGGAGGCCAGCAATAACGGAATTCAACCCATATTGGGCACTCAGCTTGCCACGGGCGCGGGGCACCAGCTCGTTTTTCTGGTTCAAACCGAAAATGGTTTTAAAAACCTGTGTAAAATCGTTAGCGCCGCCCATCTGGACGGCTTTGAAGAATGCGTGGGCGTGGACGTAAATGCGCTCGGCAATTTTTCCGATGACCTGATCTGCCTAAGCGGGGGCATGAAAGGCCCTATCAACGACCATTTGCATCATGGCCAGAATGATAAAGCCGAAGAGGAACTTCTGCGACTTAAAAGCATTTTTGGTGACAGGTTCTATATTGAACTGCAACGCCACAACCTTGCCGCAGAAGACAACATAGAAGATGCCTTGATAGATTTGGCCTATAAACACGATGTACAGCTGGTTGCCACAAATGATTGCTATTTCCCCGAACGCGCCACGCACGAGGCGCATGATGCACTCCTGTGTATTTCCGAAGGGCGCTATGTCACCGAGGAAGACCGCCGCAAAGTAACGCCCGAACATTACTTTAAATCCAGCGCAGAGATGTGCGAGCTGTTTAAAGACGTGCCGGAAGCCATACAAAACACACTAACCATTGCACAGCGCTGCTCGTTTTTGCTGGAACCTATCAAACCGTTATTGCCGGCTTTTGACACAGAAGGCGGCCGCAGCGAGACCGAAGAATTACGCGCGCAATCAAAGGCAGGCTTGCAATGGCGCCTTGATAACTTTGTCATCCCCTTTAATGAAGGCAGCGCAGAAGAAATCTCAAAACCGTATTTTGACCGCTTGGAATTCGAATTGAACGTTATTGAACAGATGGGTTTCCCCGGATATTTCCTAATTTGTTCGGATTTCATTAAATGGGCCAAAGATCACAACATACCGGTGGGACCGGGGCGGGGGTCCGGGGCAGGCTCTATTGTGGCCTGGGCATTAAAAATCACTGACCTTGATCCGTTGAAATTTGGGCTGCTTTTTGAACGCTTCCTGAACCCGGAACGCGTGTCCATGCCCGACTTTGATGTCGATTTCTGCCAAGACCGTCGTGAAGAGGTTATACGCTATGTACAACAAAAATACGGAACAGACCGCGTTGCGCAGATCATTACGTTCGGTAAGCTACAGGCCCGCGCGGTGGTGCGTGACGTTGGGCGCGTTTTACAAATGCCATATGGCGTTGTTGACCGCATCGCCAAAATGATACCGAATAATCCGGCCAACCCCATGACATTGGAGGAGGCATTAGAGGCCGACCCGGATTTACGGCTTCTGCGTAAATCGGATGAAACCCATGACAAATTAATCACCATAGCCCTGCAGCTAGAAGGGCTGTATAGACATGCTTCAACGCATGCGGCGGGGGTTGTGATTGGTGACCGGCCACTGAATGAGCTCATTCCATTATACCGCGACCCGCGCTCAGACATGCCCGTAACCCAATTTAACATGAAATATGTGGAACAGGCCGGGCTTGTGAAATTTGACTTTCTCGGTTTAAAAACCATGACGGTCATACAAAAAGCCGTTGAGCTGGTGGAAAAATCCACCGGTGAAAAAATTGATATTCTAAAGGTTCCGATTGATAACAAACCGGCTTATGATTTGATTGCATGCGGGAATACGGTTGGCGTGTTTCAGCTGGAATCGGCCGGTATGCGTGATGCCCTTCGTAAAACAAAACCCAATTGTTTTGAAGATATCATCGCCCTTGTTTCCCTATACAGGCCGGGGCCGATGGATAATATTCCGTTATACGCGAAACGAAAAGATGGTATTGAAGACCCCGATTATATGCACCCCATTTTGGAACCCTATCTAACAGAAACCTACGGGATCATGATTTATCAGGAGCAGGTCATGCAGGCCGCACAGGCCCTGGCGGGATACACACTTGGCGGCGCGGATTTGCTGCGGCGGGCGATGGGTAAGAAAATACAGGCCGAAATGGACGCGCAGCGCGCCATGTTTGTAACTGGCGCGGCCGAGCATCATCAGGTTCCGAAAGAAAAATCATCCGAAATTTTCGATCAAATCGCCAAATTCGCCGGTTACGGTTTTAATAAATCCCACGCCGCGGCTTACGCCCTGATTGCCTATTGGACGGCATGGCTGAAAGCCAACCACCCCATTGAATTTATGGCGGCCTCCATGACGCTGGATTTAGGCAACACCGACAAACTCGCGATCTTTAAACAAGATATGGATAAAAATGAATTGGAATTACGAACCCCTGATATCAATAAATCCTATTCCGACTTTCAGGTGGAAGAGGGCAGCGTCCGCTATGCCCTTGGTGCGCTAAAAGGGGTGGGGGAGGCAGCCATGAGCAATATTGTCATGGAACGCAGCGAAAACGGGGTGTTTAAAGATTTAAACGATTTTGTATCACGCCTGAATCCAAAGAACATGAACCGCCGACAATTTGAACAGATGGTCTGCGCCGGGGCATTTGACAGTATGAACGAAAACCGCGCGCAAATGAGTGCTTCGGCTGATATCATACTGCGCCATGCGCAATCACTGGAGGAAGAGCGCCAAAGTGGACAAGTTAGCCTGTTTGGCGGCCCGGAGGAGGGAAGCGGGCTCGGCCTGCCCGACCTTCCTGAGGTCAAGGCATGGGACCAGCTTGAAAAACTGGCCAAAGAATTTTCTGCTGTTGGCTTTTATCTCTCTGCACACCCGCTCGATGGCAAACTGGAACAGTTTGAAAAATTAGGCGTCATGACCTTTATTGAGCTGGAAGAGCGATTGGCGCAAATGTCAGCCATTCGGACGCAGCTGGCTGGTGTTCTTTTGAAAAAACAGGAAAAAGTATCACAAAAAGGCAGCAAATATGCCTTCCTGCAACTCTCCGACCCTAGCGGTGTATACGAGGTCATGATCTTTTCAGAAACATTGGCCATGAGCCGTGATCTACTCATTCCCGGAGAGATGCTTTTGTTGAATATCGATGCAGAGGTAAAAGAAGACCAGACCCGCATGCTATCACACGGCATACAGCTATTGGAAAGTGCATTGGAAGGTAAGATCCAGGAAATAAAAATCACAATGAACAAACCCGACGGACTGAAGAAAATCAAAGAATTCCTGGACATTGAAGGAGCAGGGCGCGCACGCGTTTCATTGTACATGCACCTTGATACCGGGCAACAAGTGCACTTACGGATGCCTGGCCGCTGGTCGCTAAGTGCGCAAGCCAGAAACATCATAGCGGCAGAACCGGGCGTCATTAATATTGCCGAGGCATAAAAATATGCGCCTTTAAAGGTCAGATCTTAACTTTTTCCTTGCAAATACGCGCTATTCTGATATATCACTCCAGCAACAACAGTCATGTTGGCTGTTGAAATTTTAACTACACATGCGGGTTTCCAAACCGGTGTCTGAAATATATCAGACCAAGGCCCGCAGAGGTATAACCGGACGAAAGGAATTTTATACTATGGCAATACCTACATTTACAATGCGTCAACTTCTGGAAGCGGGCGTTCACTTCGGTCACCACACACATCGCTGGAACCCTAAAATGCGCCCGTTTATTTTCGGTGTGCGTAACAATGTTCACATTCTTGATTTGCAACAAACAACGCCGATGCTGGAAACAGCCATCAAAGCCATGCGCGACATCGTTGCCAATGGCGGCCGGGTTCTGTTTGTTGGAACAAAGCGTCAGGCACAAAACAAAATCAAGGAATCGGCAAAGCGTTCTGGCCAGTACTTCGTAAATCACCGCTGGCTTGGTGGTATGATGACCAACTGGAAAACAATTTCAAAATCTATTGCACGCCTGCGTGAATTAGATACGCTGTTGAATGATCCAGCGCAGATGGACACACGCACAAAGAAAGAAATCCTGATGCTTACGCGTGAACGTGATAAGCTGGAGCTTTCTATCGGCGGGATCAAAGACATGGGCGGCCAACCGGATGCCTTGTTCGTGATCGACACAATGAACGAAGATATCGCCATTAAAGAAGCCAATAAACTGGGCATTCCTGTATTTGCCATTGTCGATTCAAACGCAAGCCCGGATGGCGTTGATTACGTTATCCCCGGTAACGATGATGCATTGCGCGCGATTGACCTGTATTGCGATCTTTTCGCGGATGCCATTCTTGACGGTCTGCAGGCTGAATTATCACGCTCTGGTGTTGATATGGGCGCCGCAGAGGACGTAAAGGTAAACGTGCCTAAGGCAAAGAAGAAAGACGAAGAAGAAGAGCTGACACCTGGTGAAAAGGCGCGTCTTGACGCCCAATCAGGCAAAAAAGCCAAAACCGCTGACAAGGCCGAACCAGCAGCAAAAGAAGACGAAAAGCCGTCTGAAGAAGCCAAAAAAGCAGCAAGCGCTTAAATGAATTTTTTGAATTAAAGGAGATAGATTATTATGGCTGATATTAAAGCATCAGATGTAAAAGAGTTACGCGAAAAAACCGGCGTTGGCATGATGGATGCCAAAAAGGCACTGGTTGAAAACAATGGTGACATGGAAGCGGCCGTTGACTGGCTTCGTACGGCCGGTCTGGCCAAAGCCGCCAAGAAATCGGGGCGCACAGCGGCCGAAGGTTTGATTGCCATTGCAACATCCGGCAATAAAGGGGCTGTGGTTGAGGTTAATTCCGAAACAGACTTCGTTGCCCGCAATGAAAAATTTCAGGAATTTGCCCTTAAAGTTGCTGAAATTGCCATCAACGTTAGCGATGTAGAGGCCCTGAAGGCCGCCGATTACGGTAATGGCAAAAGCGTTGAAGACACATTGACCAGCCTTATTGCAACAATCGGTGAACATATGAGCATCCGCCGCATGGATACACTGGAAGTCAATAATGGTGTTGTCGTGCCTTATGTACACAGCGCTTTGGCCGAAAACATTGGTAAAATTGGCGTCCTTGTCGCCATGGAAGCCGATGCCTCCAAGGATAAAATTGCTGATCTGGCCAAACAGGTTGCAATGCACGCGGCCGCTGCACGACCGGAATTTTTGGATAAAGACAGTGTTGACGCAGAAGCGATTGAGCGTGAAAAAGCCGTCCTGACAGAAAAACACCGCGCCTCTGGCAAGCCCGAAGATCGTTTGGAAGGCATCGTAATGGGCGATTTGAACAAAAACTTCTTTGGTCAAATCTGCTTATTGGAGCAACCATTCATCATGGATGGAAAAACAAAGGTCGCACAAGTGTTGAAAGATGCCGGTGAAGACATCAAGTTAACAGGCTTTGTACGCTTTGAACTTGGTGAAGGCATTGAACGCGAAGAAGAAGATTTTGCTGCCGAAGTTGCCAAAGTTGCACACGGATAAAGCATAAATTGACATTCTTTATTAAATACCAAAAAAGCCGGCATATCGCTGGCTTTTTCATTTACTGGTAAAAACTTCTAACTGGCATATTACGTCACGCGGTATATGTAAGCCTTAATTTTGGCTAATACCATTATAAAGACGCTTTCAGCGCAAATTAATTTCTGGCCTTGGTGTTGGGGCATCAGCACTGGTATTATTATCAGCGTTGGTGCTTTTAAATCACCTTGATATGCATAATGACAGCGCTAAACGCTGATAGCCTTGCCTGTTTATAAAACGTACATTATTTTCCATAATATACATTATCCGATTTTCGTGAATTATTAGGTGGTATCTAAAATGAAGTGCGACTTTCTTTAATTTGTGCCCTTTTACGGGCAAAGGAGAAAGTCAAAAATGAGTCAAAATTACTGTCATTTAAGTCTGGATGAACGCCGGACAATTTTCAATCTTTTAGGTAAAAATATCAGCAAAACAGAAATTGCTCAGATTTTAGGCCGTCATCGATCTACGATTTTTCGTGAGGTACGCCGCAACAGTTTTTATCTTGCCGAAGATCAGCGCTGTAACGGTTATTTTCATGTGAATGCTCAAGAGCTTGCCCGCCGCCGGCGCGCTAAGCTCAAGAAGCTTATCAGGAATGAAGCATTAAAGGCTTACGTGATTGATAAACTTCATTTTCCATGGTCTCCGGATCAGATTGCCGGTCATTTAAAACGTCTTGGCATTGAAGGTTTTTATGTCTGCCGTGAAACGATCTATGACTTCATATACAGCGCAGAAGGCCGCGCATTGCAGCTATACCGGTGTTTACGGCGATCCTTTAAGCACCGTAGAAAACGGTTCAGAAGAAAACCACGTCATTTGCGCGGCATTCCACATAAATGGAGCATTCACAATCGCCCTGAGGCTGTCTGTGATCGCTCAAACTTCGGTCATTGGGAGGGTGATTTGATAATTTTTAAGCGTGAATACGGGCAAACAAACCTGACAACACTGGTGGAACGTAAAAGCAGATATACGGTGATGATTAAGAACCAGAATAGACGCTCAGAAGTGGTTACAAACAAGATCAAAGATAAGCTCACCGCCCTTCCCCGTTATGCGCGGCAATCACTCACGCTTGATCGCGGCTCTGAGTTTGCTGCATGGAAGGTTTTAGAAAAGCATCTGAAGCTTGGCAGCTATTATTGTGATCCGCGTAGTCCGTGGCAAAAGGGCACGAATGAAAATACGAATAGCCGTATCAGACAGTTTTTACCAAGTGAAACGAACCTGAATGAGTTGTCTACGGCCGATTTAAACGCTGTTGCCAAACGTATTAATCATACACCGCGACGATGCCTCAATTATAGAACACCTCATGAGGTGTTCTATAATCATTTACACCAAGCCGAGGATCAAATAGCATGTTTAACGTAACCGGTCGCACTTCGATCTGCTCCTACATATGGTCAATACTTTTATGAAGCGCAACTTTTTGTTAATTTTAGCCCCTTTCGAGGTGAATAACCGATATCTAGAATCTGGCATGTTGCAAACTTTTTTAATATAAATTAATTTGGTAATACTACTCATTATGAAAGGTTGTGCTTATGCGAATGAATATGGAAACATTTAAATCGGTTGTTTTTCCGCTTGCACAAGAAACGGGATATAAAGTTTCAGACTTGAGAGAGCCTGAATATAATAGTTTTTATTCCTGTGCGTTTGAAAACCGAACAGAGTATTTTTGGGTTTTAGCATCTTTAGAAGAAGATAAGTGGGCTTTGGCGAAGGCTCTGAAAGATGATGATAGTCTAGAATTTACTTTTCTTGATAATGCTGCAATTTTGAAAGCGATGAAATCTCTATTTGATATAGATTTGCTTAGAACAGATCAACTGGATGCACCTTTTGATCGGGACCCCAGATATCTCAATTCTGATCAGAAAGTCGAGAAGCCGGAAACATGGGGTAAGAACTGGTTTAACTGGTGGGCTTAGCAAAACGACCTTTTACACGCTGTGTTCAAAATACGGTTCTGTCGCAAAGATTAACGCTTAAAGCATATTGATGCCGATTGATAATTTTCCATACTGGATGTTGTCTCGTTTTAGATCATTTAATCTCAGCACTCTGCCATCAAGCATCGTTGCTTCGCATTTGGATTAGAGATGTCACAAAGGTCAATACTTTTATGAAGCGCAACTTTCTAAATTTTGCGCCCTTTTACGGACATTGAAAATTACAAAAATAAATTTAAATTATTCGAAATTGAAGTTCATGATCTCCAAACAATTCTGAAATATTTTTAAGTTTAATTTCGCTTAGAGTTAGAAGCCGTATCAAAAATAATAATATGCGGAACCGCCTTTTCTAAAGCCTGATATAACTTTTCACGGCTATAAGATGCATTTTGGCTTATTAAGTGAACATTGCCGTCTTTAGTGAAGACTTTAAAACTCCACTTTTTAGATTGATTACTGTAAGTGTGCCGGATGTCTTTAATATCTAGTAGTGAAATACAAAAGCAAAAATCTTTAAAAAGCGGATCAAAACACTCGAAGACATCACTATTCACTCGTATAAAAAACTTATTATTTTTACACCAAAACCAGGCGGCCAATAAAAATAACCCCAAGAATACAATGCTTGATATGAGCAGAATTGCATAATAGCTCCACTTGTCGTTTGGAAATGGATTATTGAAATAAAAAAATATAAAGAAGACTAAAACAACAAGAGAATTCAGCCACATTTTAACAGCCATTTTCCTCTGTGACCTCTCATAATAAAAATAATCAGACAAATCTGTATCCTTAATATTTATAAAGGTTAGAGATAACTATTGTAAGCAAACAAGCACTATTTGTCTAACTTGTGCTGCTCAAGATAGTAACTAAATAGGATTGCGCAGTGATAAACTTTTAAAACCGAACGACATAAACAGCGCAAATCTAGCGGCCCTAGAGCATTTTATCATAAATCAAACACACAATACCCACATTATGTCAATGGGCGTTGTGACTTACCCACGTGCCATAAGTAACTTGGTGATTAAATGCACTAAAATTGCTTTGGTGTAGGCACACCAACGACATTGGCATCAGAATCTGGCACCAATTCCTTCATTTTTGCCTTTGCAAAATCAATAAGCTCGACGTCCGGGGATTGATCAGGATTATCCAAATCACTAATACTTAAAGAGAAATCGAGTGCTCCATCCCTATTCCGGCCTATACCGTTAGCAATTACAATGTTTTGTTTATTAAATTCGGCTTTAATAGATTTTGTCAGTTCATCAGCAAGCCACTGCTGTTTATCCATTAATTCTTCATAAGATAATCCCATTACTCAAACTCCTATTTTAAAAATATCAACTATATAAAAAATCCCTCAAAGAATTTATTACAACTCTCCAGCCGCATGGGAAAATAATACCGCACAGCGCTAAAAAAAGACAAATTATGGCTCAGCTGTATACATTTTGATCTCAATGTCACAATACTCTGGATTTTCACCATTTAAATAGGCATCCATATCTTTTAAAGACTGCTTTAACTGCTCTGTCATGTCTTCAGAACTCACATTGCTTATTGCATGTTCTCGCTCAAGATCACGCATTTGCTCGGCAAAAATATCTGCAATGTTAATGGTCATGGTTACCCCTTGTGAAAATAATTCATATTACTAACTAAAACCAAACCTAGCATCTACAAAACACTCTTCACAAACAAAAAACGTATTTTATGAAGGCGCATATTTAGACATTAACCCCGGCCGCGATAATTGGGGACATCTTGCGGCGGAATCCACACCCCTTCTGGCGGTTCTCCTGTTTGATAAAAAATATCAATTGGAATACCGCCGCGTGGATACCAGTACCCACCAATACGCAGCCATTTGGCCTGCGTAAATTCGGCAATCTTACGACCGATCGATACGGTACAATCTTCATGGAAAGCGCCATGATTACGAAACGCCCCTAAATACAGCTTCAATGCCTTACTTTCTATCAGCCATTCCCCAGGAATATAATCAATCATGAGGCTGGCAAAGTCGGGCTGCCCCGTAATGGGGCAAAGCGAAGTAAATTCCGGCGCCGTAAAACGCACGCAATACAGAGCATCCTTTTGCGGGTTTTTAACGCGCTCCAAGACCGCTTCTTCGGGATTATCGGGCAAAACCGTTGCCCCGCCGAGTTGTTTTAAATCCTGATATATATCTTTACTCATCGTTTTACGCTCCTCATACTCCTCTTTGATTGCCCCATAATAATGTATGAAGTTGGGGCAAAATCGTTACATCATACCAATTATCATTATTCGCCGTTTCAACCAGCCAGCGCATGCGGGCCATGACTGCCTCATCATCAAAATCGCCATCCGCCCTATGATTGCCCGGCTGGATATAAGCCGGCAAGTCCGGATATTTTGCCGCGGCGTTGCGCGCATATTCATAGTCGCCCGCGTCAAAAACAACAATTTTCAACACAATTTGCGCCCCCTTGCCCGCCGCCACACATGCATCAAAAACGTCCCAATCGGTATCCATACCGCTGGATGGTGGCTTGGGCGATAAAGTCAGGACATCAATATCACAGAACCAGTCTTGCGCCAGAGAGCCCTGGGTTTCCATGCAGAATTTGTACCCCCTGCCATGCCCCAAATCCAACAGCCCTTGCATAGGCTGGATTGCAGGATTTCCACCGGACAACGTAATCATCAAGGGCATCCCGTTTGACAATGCCTCCACCTGTGCAAAAATTTCTTCCGCGCGCATGGCTACCCAATCCTTACGGTATTTGGATTCAACCGCATATAACGTGTCGCACCAACTGCACCGGTAATCGCACCCGCCGGTCCGCACAAACACAGTTGGTTGCCCTATCAAGGCCCCCTCCCCTTGAATGGTTGGACCAAAAATTTCACTAATGCGAATTAAATCACTCATGCGCGCCTATTCATGCTCCGCGCGGTATTCCGCCCACGTCTTGGGCGTTTCACTAACGCGAACCGCGCAAACTTCCGGCCACCTTGATCGACACCAATCATAAAACAACTTTGCCATACGTTCAGCGGTCACATTCTCGTCACCCAAAACGTCATTTAAGTGTCTATGATCCAGATTTTGATCCAAATAATCCTTAAATGCGCCAAGCTCCCGGTAATCACGCACGAAACCGACACTGTCCAATGTGTCAGAACCAAGAACAACCTCCACGCGGTAATTATGTCCATGCAGCCGCGAACACGGATGCGTGTCCGGCAGGCCATGAATAAGATGCGATGCAGAAAAACTAAACTCTTTCTTGATAATATACATCCTTAACCCACCTTTTCTTTCCAAAACTCCCGGTCTTCATAACCGGTCGGATCTTTGACACCGGCCAGCTCAAAAGCCTCAATCCGCTCAACGCAGGTACCACAGCGCCCGCAATGTATGTCACCGCCCTTGTAACAAGACCAGCTTTTCTCGAATGGTACGGCGATACCATCACCTTCGCGAACGATATCGGCTTTTGACCATGTTACAAACGGGGTAAAAAGCTCAATATCAGCATACCCATCCAGTGCCAGATTTTGCATCGCCGCAAAGGACTCAACAAATTCAGGACGACAATCGGGGTAAATAAAATGATCTCCGCCATGAAACGCGGCCGCCACAGCACCCAGCTGCTTTGCGCTGGCAATACCATATGCGATTGACAGCATGATAGCGTTCCGGTTTGGCACGACTGTAATTTTCATCGTTTCCTCGGCATAATGACCATCAGGAACGTCCAGATCATCGGTTAAGGCTGATCCGCTCAGCATTTTTCCGATACCACTGATATCCGAGATATAATGCGGAACGTCCAAATCATCCGCAGCCTGCGCTGCATAACCCAATTCTTTCTTGTGCCGCTGCCCATAATCAAATGACAATAAGCCTGCAAGGGTCCGTTCTTTTGAAATTTTATAGGCCAGCGTAATCGAATCCAACCCGCCAGAGCATATCAATAATGTTTTCATGCTGTTTTTTTATCCTTGTTTTGTTGTACCGGGTAGGGTCTGCGACCGGTGGATGGTTTATAAACCGCTTTTGTTTATTTGTCAAAATTTGCTAAGTTATTCCGATGGACAAGAAATACGACATAAATGACCTCATCAACATGATGGCGGCGCTGCGCAACCCCAATGGCGGCTGCCCCTGGGATTTGGAGCAAAATTTTGCAACCATTGCCCCATACACAATAGAAGAGGCATACGAAGTTGCCGATGCCATAGACCGCGGTCACATGGATGACCTGCGCGAAGAACTGGGCGATCTGCTGCTTCAGCCGATCTATCACGCACAAATGGCCCATGAACAAAATTTATTTTCCATTCATGACGTTATTCATGACATTACCGACAAAATGATATCACGTCACCCACATGTATTTGGTGATAGTGATGCGGCCGATGCCGAGGCAGTCAACCGCATATGGGATGAACGCAAAAAGGCAGAAAATAAAGGCGGTGACAGTGCCCTCGGTGGTGTAACCTTAGGCCTTCCTGCCCTGCTGCGGGCAGAGAAATTACAAAAAAAAGCGGCAAAAACCGGCTTTGAATGGCCCAGCACCGAGGACGTCTATCGCAAGATTGATGAAGAGATACAGGAATTTAAAGATGCGCTGACAACAAATGATCCGAAAAAAATTACGGATGAGCTGGGGGACATACTCTTAAACGTGGTCAATCTGGCTCGTATGAACGGCGTCAATCCCGAAGAAGCCTTAAGACAGGGAAACAATAAATTTGAACGCCGTTTCAAAGGCATGGAGGCCGATTATAAAGAAAAAAATAAAGATCTTTCCGATGCGTCACTGGATGAAATGATGCAAAGTTGGCACGACCAGAAAGAAAAAGAGCGCAAAAAAACCGCATGATATGCGTTCAAACTTTTCCCTGTTTGCGGAGCGTTTTCCAACGCGCCTTCATATAGGCATCCAAATCCATATCACCAAAAAATGCATCATAGACATTTTGCCAGCCGCGGCGCGTACGCGCGACAATTAACCCATCATAGCGGTCTTGCGGGGTATATTCCTGCCCGTTCCATTTTGTGACAACGCCGCCTGCTTCTTGTACAATCAGGGCGCCGGGTAAATGGTCCCATGGTTTTAAACGGCAATACACCGCGGCGTCTGATACACCGCGCGCTACCTTTAAATATTCATGGGCGGCGCTCCCAACGGTTTTGACATTCGGCATGGCGGCCGCTTTGGTCTTCATGGCCTGTTTTATATCGGGTGGAAAAAATTTGGGACTTAAATGCACAATCATTTGCTCAAACGGTAAATCATCATGCGGTGTTGTTAATAACTCCCCGTCTAGATAGGCGCCTTGGCCGCGCAAAGCATGGGCCATCGAATCCCTTAGGACATCATAAATCCAGCTGGCCACACATACACCATTTTCAACCAGGCAGACCATAACACCAAAATCACCGCGTCCATGAACAAAATTATACGTACCATCAACCGGATCAACGACCCAGACCCGCTGCCCTGCCTCCGGGGCCAACAGTGACAAATCATGCTCCCCGCGTGAGGCGCCCTCCTCGCCGAGCACAATTGACCCAGGCAATAATTGCGGCAAAACGACTTCAAAAAACGCCTCAGCCTCGATATCGGCCATGGTGACCAAATCTGTCGGGTTCGTTTTGGTCTCAATTTCACTGCTTTTTAGGGCCTTGAAACGTGGCAGAATGAACCTCTGGCTTGCCTCACGAATAACGCTGGTAACTTTTTGTGCAATCAAATCATCCATGATGTCTATAAACTTAGGGCTTTTAGGGGCTTTGAACAGGCTGGTACCCAAATGCATTAACAAAACGGGACAAATCAGCCGGAGAAATCATAACATGAATTTCAATATTTTCACCCTGATCTTTACGATCCAGAACCTCCGCATGGGAATAAAGCCACGCCAGCGCCTTACCATTGGCCGCGTCCATCATAAACCTGGCCTGTTTGAACGAACGTGATAATATTGCACTAACCTGATCATACAGCGCATCCTTGCCAGTGCCCTTTAGGGCCGATATCGCACATTTGCGCTCAGAGAACCTTACCTCGCGCTGCACTTCGGCCAAATCATCTGCATCAAGCGCATCTATTTTATTATAGACCTCAATAATGCGGTCATCCTGATCGTATTCAATGCCCAAATCCGTCAAAATCTTGATTACATCACTTTTTTGCGCCTTGTAATCCTCACGCGAACAATCAATCACATGCACAATCACATCGGCATGCAGGGTTTCCTCTAAAGTCGCGCGAAATGCAGCAATCAAATGGGTGGGCAAATCCGAAATAAAGCCCACAGTGTCAGACAAAATTGCTTTTTGACCATTGGGCAGTTCAATACGGCGCAAAGTCGGGTCAAGGGTCGCGAACAATAAATCCTTTGCAAAAACATCCGCTCCCGTCAAACGATTGAATAAAGTTGATTTCCCGGCATTGGTATACCCAACCAGGGCGACAGTGGGGAACGGCACCTGTTCGCGACTTTTGCGCCCCAGATCGCGGGTCTTTTTCACCGCTTCAATTTCCGACTTTAACTTGGTAACACGCTCACTAATAATACGGCGGTCTAATTCAATCTGGGTTTCCCCCGGCCCGCCCATAAAACCGGCCCCGCCACGCTGGCGCTCCAAATGGGTCCAGGACCGCACCAGACGTGATTTTTGGTATTCAAGCGCGGCCAGCTCCACCTGCAAACGCCCCTCTTTGGTTTGCGCGCGTTCGCCGAATATTTCAAGAATTAAGCCGGTACGGTCAATGACCTTTGCATTCCATTCTTTTTCCAGATTACGTTGTTGAACCGGGCTAAGAGTATAGTTAAAGACAACGATTGTGGGATGCAGTCGTTCAATCAGATCCGCAATTTCCTGCCGCTTGCCCTTACCAAGAAACGCCCCCGGCTGAATTGCACTAACATTACAAATGACGGTTTGCAAATGATCCAGATGAATAGCACGTGTCAGGCTCTCGATCTCGGCGATTTGCGCCTTAATGTCACGCGCCCCGACCGCGCCCTTTATATCGGGCTGGATAATTAAGACCGTGTCATCCGGTTCATCTGCTGAAATTGGATAGCGACGTGAAGCCATTATAACATGAAGGCTTAAGCGTCTTCTTTCGCTGCCGCGTCTTCATCTTCATGCAAATTTAGTGGCCCGCCAGGCATGATCGTAGAGATCGCATGTTTATACACCAATTGCACATGGGTCTCACGACGCAGCAACATGGAAAAGTTATCGAACCAGGTTACAACCCCCTGGAGTTTAACGCCGTTCACAAGAAACACTGTCACAGACATTTTTTCCTTACGGATCTTATTCAGAAACACATCCTGCACATTTTGAAATTTTTCTGCCATTTTTTTCTAATTTCCTAAAATTAATATATACATCCCGTTTATTACGGGCATCCCATAAATATACGCATCCTTGCCTTTTTAGCGATTTTTACGGGCATTGCAACAAAAAGCCACATATTTCTTGATAATTTTTTTCATAGATATCCCCTTTGGTTGTCGTTTCAAGAGGAGCAACCACAACACACGTGCATCCGGCGGCCATGGAACATTCAACATCAATTTGCGTGTCCCCAACATACCAAATACGCTCAATATCAATGTTATCATACATTGATGCAGCAAATATTAACGGCGCAGGATCTGGCTTATCAGCCACGGCATCACCGGCCCCGACTACCACATCGCCAAAGTATTTATCCCACCCAAGATATTCAACCTCAGCCCGTAAAAAATCAGCGCGTTTATTGCTAACGACCCCCATCGGAATGCCCAGCGAAGCAATCGTATCCAACATCTTCTCAGCCCCCGGAATCAAAACCATTTCCTTTAAATGATTATCATGAAAATATTGTTCAAAGACTGGTTTTGCATCTGTCGCATGGGGGCCATAAATATCCATAAACAAGCGATCCCGCGGAACGCCAAAATAACGGGAAAATTCTTGCCCCGTAAATGGCGAGAGCCCGAATTGCGATTTCACACTGTTATGCGCCTTGGTCAGGAAAGCAAAGCTGTCAACCAATGTACCATCCCAGTCAAAGAAAACCGCCTCCGGCTTATGCAATTGTTTTTGCGCGGTTCCGGTCATATTAATACACCCAATAAAGCTGTTGTTTTTCATGATCGGCGTAATCGCGATAATAATGATAAATTTTTCTTGCGAGTGGCCCGGGTTTGCCATCCCCCAAGACATGGTCATCAATTTGCACCACAGGCACGATCAGGGCCGTCGCACTAGTACAAAAGGCTTCATCGGCGTTTATTGCCTCATCCAGGCCGAACGGCCCTTCAACAATTTTAATATTATGTTTTGCCGCAATATCACAAACCGCGGTGCGTGTCACACCTTTCAAAATGCTCTGATCGGCCTGATGCGTCTTTAAAACCCCGTCTTTATATATCCAGAAATTACTGGCCCCGCCCTCATTAATCATGCCGTCCCCATCCAGCATCAAGGCTTCATAGCAGCCTTGCTCAGCGGCTTTTTGCTTGGCCAAAACCTGCGGTAACAATGCGACCGTTTTAATATCGCGGCGCGCCCAGCGCTGGTCAGGGACACTACACACCTTAACGCCATTCTGGACATTCGGGTTCGCATCATAGTTAAACGGCCAGCACATCATAACCAAAGTCGACGGCGTATCGGCCGTGGGAAACTTAAAATCACGTTTTGCTGTTCCGCGTGTTACCTGCAAGTAAATTGCGGCATTTTGCAAACGGTTACGTCGCACCAGTTCCCGCATAATAAACCGAATGGCATCACGCGTTTTGGGCGGGTTAATCTGCAACTCCCGCATGGATCGCTCCAAACGGTCCAAATGCCCGCATTCATCGGCATATTTGCCATTAATCAAACCAATGACTTCATAAACACCATCGGCAAACACAAAACCGCGGTCTTCAATATGAACACAGGCACGCTGATGTGGAACATATGCTCCGTTAACATAGGAAATACGTGGCATAAATTAACATCCTTTAGAAAAGATCGACTTGAACCGAGAAAATTTTCTCCAGTGCCTTAGCCTGTTTCTGCGTGGCGAGAATAATCAGAACATCCCCGGCCCTGACCATATCCCCCTCTTTGGGGATCATAATCTCATTATCACGAATAACGCCACCCAAAATAACATCAGGGGGCAACATCAAATCTTCCACGTTTTTATTCACCAAAGACATTGTGTCTGATACCTCGGCCTCAAACACTTCGGCAAAACCATCGCGCAAATTATGCAACCCCCGAATGCGACCGCGGCGAACATGTTGCATGATCGTCGCAACAATCGTTGAGCGTGGAGACACCATGGCATCAATCCCAAGAGGGCCAATTAACGGTGAATACGAATTATTATTTACCAACGTAATAACGCGTTCGCACCCATATTGCTTGGCCAGCAATGACCCCAAAATATTACTTTCATCATCATTCGTTACAGCCACAAGCGTTTCTACCGATTCAATAGAGGCTTCTTCAAGAATATCCTTATCCAGCCCATTTCCACGCAACACGATGACATCTTCTAACTGTTCACTTAAAAACTCGGCCCGGTCTTCATTATGCTCAACCATTTTTATCTGCGTACCGCGGCCCTGTTTAATCAATAACTTAGCCAGGCCATATCCGACACTCCCGCCCCCGGCAATAACAATGCGGCGCGCCTCTTTTTCCTCATGCCCAAAAACGGATAGGACGCGCGACAAATGGCGGGGATCGGCGATGAAATACACTTCATCCCCAATATATAATTGATCATGCGGACCGGGAATAATCGGGCGGTTATTGCGCAAGATCGCCATAATCTTGAAATTCAAATCCGGGAACAGGGTTTCGATTTGTGAAATCGGTGTATTGACGACAGGACAATCTTCACGGCAAACAACGCCAACCATATGTACCTTGCCTTTGGCCAGGGAAATAACAAATGTTGTGCCCGGCACCGAAAGCCGCTGAAAAATGTCTTCGGCAATAACTTGTTCAGGGGAAATAATAACATCAATCGGCATGTGGGCGCGGCTAAATAAATTCGACCAGGCAGGGTTTAAATAATCCTGCTCACGAATACGGGCAATTTTTTTCGGAACACCAAACAGGGAATGCGACACCTGACAGGCGACCATATTCACCTCATCTGAATGTGTGACCGCAATCACCATATCGGCCTCACTGGCCCCGGCATTACTGAGCACCTCGGGGTTGGATGCGTGCCCCAGAATTCCGTTTACATCCAATTCATCATTAATCTGCGATATTAAGCGGGCATTCGTATCAATAACGGTCACATCGTTATCTTCCCGGGAAAGATAAGACGCAATACTATAACCAACCTGACCGGCACCGCAAATTATTACCCGCATTGTTTTTTAAGCCCTTTTTATGTTTTGCAATTCCTGAACAGCACCATCATCGGAGCTGGCGTTTTCGCGGCCGCGCACCGGTTCCTTATCACCAAGAACAATGTTCAGTGACTTTAATTTGCGATGCAGGGCGGACCGTTCCATACCAATAAATTGCGCTGTTTTCGATACATTTCCGTCAAATTTTTCAATCTGTGCGCTCAGATACAAGCGCTCAAAGCTCTCACGTGCATCACGCAAGCCAAGCACCAAAAGATCATCTTGCAATGCGGGGATCGATACATGCTTGCCTTCCGCTCGCTTAGCCCCTGTCTTCGGCCGGTCCACCCCTGATATTTCAGGGGGCAGGCAGGCGACACTATACCCCTGCTCTTCGGCTGGGCCATTCATGATCATGACCCATTCCACAACATTTTTGAGCTGACGCACATTTCCCGGCCAGTCATATCTCTGCATGGCGGCGAGTGCCTGATCATCAAAATTCGGAACGCTCATACCTGCACTGCTGGCAATATTCTCCGAAAAATAAGTCACAAGCTCTTGTATGTCCGGCGCACGCTCACGCAGCGGCGGTATAGATACGGGCACAACATTCAGACGATAATACAGGTCCTGACGAAACGCACCGCCCGCGATTAAGGCCTCAAGGTCCTTATTGGTTGATGCAATAATACGGACATCAACCTCAATGGCCTTTTCACCGCCGATTTTGTGAAAGCTCTGGTTTTGTAGTACGCGAACGATCTTGCCTTGCGTTTCAAGCGGCATATCGGACACTTCATCTAACAGCAACGTACCGCCATTTACCTTTTCCAGTATGCCGACATAGGCCGTGTCATCGTCACCGCGGCCCTCAACCCCAAAAAGTTCGATCTCCAAACGTTCCGGGCGCAAATTGGCGCAGGACAAAACCATAAACGGTTTATCGGCGCGCAAAGAATGGTGATGCACAAAACGGGCCGCGACTTCCTTACCGCTGCCGGGCTCACCGGACAGTAAAATACGGCTATTGGTTGGCGCCACTCGCTTCAGCACTTGCTTTAACCCGTGCGAGGCGGACGATGAACCAAGCAATTTGTAATTGGCATCCACTTTTTGCCGCAGGGATTCATTTTCCTGTTTCAGCACCGCATTTTCCAGCGCACGCTGGATCATCAATAACAAACGATCGGATTTAAAGGGCTTTTCAATAAAGTCATACGCCCCTTGCTTAATCGCATTGACCGCCGTTTCTATTGTGCCGTGGCCACTTATCATGAGAACCGGCAGTAAAGGATGCTTCTGTTTGATCGTCTCGAGTATCTGCAACCCATCATGCGCGCTGCCTTGCAGCCAGATATCTAAAATCACCAAACGGGGCACAGCTTCCGAAATCAAGGCATAGGCTTTGTCAGAGTTATGCGCCGTACGAACGCTATAACCCTCATCCTCTAAAATACCTTTGATGAGGTTACGGATATCTTCCTCATCATCCACTATTAAAATATCAATACTCATATACTCTCAATTCGGTCCGTAGTATCCTACAATGAATGATTGCCCATTAACAACACCACAGTGGCCCCGCCAAGATCACTATAGTTTTTATCCCGCTTGAGCCAATCAGGCGCGCCAAGGGACAAGGCTCCATTATGATCCTCCATAATCTTTTTGACAATAGCCAGACCAAGCCCGGTTCCCTTCGCTTTATGGGTGACATAGGGCTCCATCAGGCGTGATATATTCTCATCCTTTGGCAGACCCGCGCCATTATCGGCCAGACTAATAAAGATCTGATCATCATAATACCCCATCACGACATCAATACGCCCTTTTTGTGACACATCATCAGCCCCGTGAATAGAATCGATCGCATTTTGTATCAAATTGGTCAGTGCCTGGCGGATCTGGTGCGCATCAAATTTGGTAGCGATATTCTTATCGTCACAATGCACCTGAAATTCAATATCATTATGCGCCTGCCCTTGCAGAACCAAAACATCTTTCACCAACGGCAACAACTTGCCCTCTTTCATAACAGGCTCCGGCATGCGGGCAAAGGAAGAAAATTCATTCACCATATGGCCAATATCACCGACATGCTTAATAATTGTGTCCGTACATTGAGAAAACACATCAGCATCATCTTTTATCTGACTGAGATATTTACGTTTTAAACGCTCAGCTGACAACTGTATCGGCGTCAACGGGTTTTTGATCTCGTGCGCAATACGCCGCGCAACATCAGCCCAGGCGGCCTTACGCTGAGCAGATTGCAACTCCGTAATGTCATCAAAAGTCAAAATGGCGCCAACCTCCTCCTCCCCGATTAATTCAATCGCGATACGGACAAGAAAGATTTTCGCGCTGCCATCATCCAAAACAAACGGTATTTCAGCCTGCGTCACCTTATGCGGACGATCATGCGCACGGTCCAGCAAATCTGTTATTTGCGGAAATATGTCAGAGACCGGTCTGCCGGTCATATCGCTAACTTCCCGCAATAATAACCGGGCAGCAGAACTATTGGCCAGATTCACAACCCCCTTATCATCAAGCCCCACAATACCCGCAGAAACACCCTCCAGCACCGTTTCGGTTAAACGCCGGCGCCTGTCCAGCTGCCTGTTTGCCTGTATCAACTCGCTTTGCTGTTCCTCAATCTGACTGGTCATCCGGTTAAAAGAACGCCCCAGATAATCCAGCTCTTCCATATTCTTAAAACTGCCAACTCTGGCCGTCATATCACCGGCACGCACCCGATCAGACGCGGCAATCAGCTCCCTGATCGGCGTCACAAGTTGCCGCGCAAGAATTAAACCAAACCAGATGGCAATCAACACCAGCAAAAACCCGACAACCACAAAAATAAGATTAACCGTCACCTGTAAACTGGAATACCGCTCCTCCAGATTATTATACGATTCCGAAGCCTGCTTCGTGGCATTGAGATGCGACAAAACCTTTTGATCCACCATACGGCCGGCAAAAAGATAACTATCGACAAAGCCGTTTAATTTAACCAGGGCACGTACGCGGTCATCATTGCCGCCCGTCATCACGACCACATCCCCCAGCAAAGCCTGATCAAGCGCATATTTGGGCACCTCTTCAAACTCAAGGGTAAATGTCAGGCCGGAACGCGCCAAAACACGGCCGTTTGAATCAAAAATAATGACTTCCGATAAATTCCTGATCATGGACTGGGTTTGCACGACATCTTCCAAAGCACCCGCATTACCAATCAACATCATCGATTGACGGTCAAGGTCATTGGCCATGGCCAATGTATCGGCACGAATAACCTGCTTGTGCTCTTCCAGATAGGCCTGCGCAACAGCCTGAGATTCCGCAATCGCCGTTTGTATGCGCTGGGAAAACCATGTCTGCACGCCAAAATGGAAAAAATAGGCCGAAAAAACCGTCATAATAATGGCGGGCGCCGCGGCCAGAATACTGAACGTATAAACCAGACGCACATGCAGATGCGATCCAGCAACATCACGCTTGCGGCCGCTCCAGATCCCAACCAGCTTGCTGGCTATGGTGGCCACCAACATCAGCAAAATAACCAAATCGGCATTCAACATCCAGATAACCATATTCGGACTACTGCCAAACGGCGGCGCTTCATTCAACGCGGCATAGGTGACGATGCCAGAAATAATTCCGGCAATGACCAGGCCAATAACGGCAATATTCTGCCATTCCCGCAGAAAAAAACTGCGGCGGAACAATCGCCCCCGTCTGCCATTCCCACTGCCCTTTGCGAAAGATGCAAGAACAACAAAGGCATTCACCAGAAAATCTTTAAATGAAGAAAGATTTAGAGATTGTGATAACTTAATTTTATCTTTATTAATTTCTTTGCCGGACAAAACAAGGCCACCTTTGTAATATCAGGGCATATCGCCCAGAATATTGACACTTTTATACAGTTTAATAACAACAATCAAGCCAATGCAATGCAACAGACCACCACAAACCACCCCTTTCACCTAATCATCGTTGCAGCCGGAAGCGGCAGCCGCTTTGACGCAAACCTGCCAAAGCAATACTGGACACTCGGCGGCAAAACTATTTTGCGCCGCACCGTTGATAATTTTATATCCATTGCCGGACTGCAATCCATTACCATTGCCGCCAACCCTGATCACACCGCCCTGCTTACCCCTGCGTTGCATGGGATCAAAAATCTGAACATCATCGATGGCGGAAAAACCAGAAAACAAAGTGTTTACAATGCATTAAATAGCTTAAATAATGTAAAAAATGAAGATATAATTCTAATACATGATGCAGCAAGGCCTTTTACCGAACAAAAAGACATCGAAAACCTGCTTGGGGCCCTTAACACTTCTCAGGCCGCCACCCTCTCGCATAGCGTGGTTAACACTTTATTTGACACGCAAACCGGCACATATCCCGATCGCGATACATTGCGCGTCATACAGACCCCCCAAGGCTTTCACTATGCCCTCTTGAAAAAGGCCCATGACCAATTTAAAAACAATGACACCTTCACCGATGACACATCCCTTGTCATGGCCATGGGGGAAACGGTACAATTTATTGACGCAAACCCGCATAATATAAAAATAACCAGCAAAGACGATTATTATATGGCCGAAAAACTGACTTCCCTCCATACAATAACACGGACAGGGCTGGGTTTTGACGTGCACGCTTTTGATGATAATTACAACAACGGCAATAGCGCGGATCAAGACGGGCAAGCAAGCGCGGTTCGGCTTGGCGGCATTGACATTCCCCACGACCGGACATTAAAAGGACATTCGGACGCCGATGTGGTTCTCCATTGCATAACCGATGCGGTTCTGGGCGCCATGGCTCTTGGTGACATCGGCGATCACTTCCCCCCAAGTGACAACCAGTACAAAGACATGGACAGCATGATCTTCCTGCAAAAAGCCCGAGATCTCATTGCCGCGAAGCAAGGGGTCATCACCAATATAGACGTCACCATAATGTGCGAAACTCCCAAAATCGGCTCCTATAAACAGCAAATGCAGAATCACATAGAACATGCGCTTAGCCTGCCCGCAGGCAGCGTCAGCATCAAGGCAACAACAACTGAACGTCTGGGTTTTACCGGCCGCAAAGAAGGAATCGCGGCGCAGGCCGTTGCCACGATTAACGTGACCCAATGATCAACCGCATTCTTAAAATATCAGATAGTGACATGACCATCATACGCAGGCTACGTATGAAAAGCCTGTATGTCTGGATTGCCACATGGTTTGGCTCCGGCTTTATGCGCCCGGCCCCGGGAACGTGGGGAACCCTTGCGGCCATGCCCTTTGCATTATTGTTATTGGCGCTTGGAAACACGGCAATACTAATCATTGCGACCATTTTGATCAGCATACTTGGCTGGTGGGCGGCGCGCGCGTTTGAAAAAGACAGCGGCGTCCACGACAGCAAAATGATCGTTGTTGATGAGGTCGCAGGCCTATGGCTAACAACCACCCCCATCAGCATACTCACGACTTCAGCGCACCCGCTATTTTCGCTTTATGTCGTATTATCCTTTTTATTGTTCCGGTTTTTTGACATTATAAAACCATGGCCAGTCAGTTATTTTGACAAGCGCGTTGGCGGCGCACTGGGTGTTATGGCCGATGATATTATGGCCGGGCTTTACGCGGCGATCGTCTTAACAGGGATTATTTATTATGCAGGATCTGGTTGAACATTTAAGCATTCTCCTGGCCGAAAAGGGCTGGAAAATTGTTGCGGCCGAATCGTGTACAGGCGGTTTATTGGCCGCTGCTATTACGCACCGCCCCGGATCATCCCAAATATTTGAACGTGGATTCGTAACCTATTCCAACGAGGCAAAGATGGAATGCCTTGGCGTTTCTGCCGAAACACTGGAAAAATACGGCGCCGTCAGCGACCAAACAGCTGAAGAGATGGCCCTTGGCGCGTTAAAGCATTCCAAAGCCGATCTGGCCATATCCATCACCGGAATTGCCGGACCAGATGGCGGATCGCACAATAAGCCGGTTGGTCTGGTTTATTTTGGTTACGCCCTGAAAGGCGGATCATCAGGCAGCCTGCATGAAAATTACCGTGGCAACCGCGAACAAATTCGCGGCAAGGCCGCCGCCATGGCCCTAAAAAGCATGATCAGCGTCCTGGAAACAGAGACTTAAATACAAACTCCGCCTTTATTAGAGCGCTTGCGCTCAGCGAAATAGCCGATTTAATCATATAACTGCTTTGCCCGGTCCTCAAATGCATCAACCATGCGCCGCACTATCTCCTGAAAAAATACTTGAGCAATACCCTGTAACATGCTGTTATTAAATTCAAATTCAACGCTAAAATCAATAATGCACCCCCCCTCGTCATCCGCGGTAAATACCCAGGTATTCTGCAATTGCTTTAGCGGCCCCTTGAGATAATCAATGGTAATGCGCCCGGGATTGCCCCCCTCGGGCGGCATAAGCATAACCTTTGAGGTAAAGCGTTCGCGAAACAGTTTGTACCCGACCACAAGATCGGCATAAAATACGTCATCACCTTCCCAGCTGTTGATCCGGCTGGCAACGCACCACGGCGCAAATTCAGAATACCGGTCAACCGCAGAAACCAAATCGAACATCTGCCGGGGCGTATATGACAGCCGTTTTTGCTCAATATGCTTTTTCATGCCACCTCCAAAGTCCCCTTAGCGCCCGACCACAACCCTATTCCGCCGCCATCTTCGCAAGTTTCGCTTCGCGCGCAGCCTTTAATTTGGCGAAATCATCACCGGCGTGATGCGATGAACGGGTCAGCGGTGTCGCCGAAACCATAAGGAATCCTTTAGCTTTAGCCATACGCTCCAGCCCCTTGAATTCATCCGGGGTCCAGAACCGGTCCAGCGGTGCATGCTTGGGCGTTGGCTGTAAATATTGCCCGATGGTAATAAAATCAATACCGGCGGCGCGCATATCATCCATGACCTGCGCAACCTCCTCCCGGGTTTCCCCCAACCCCACCATCAGGCCGGACTTCGTGAACATGCCCGGATCGCGTTCCTTCACGCGTTCCAGCAAACGCAGCGAGCGGAAATAACGCGCACCGGGACGGATAGAGGGGTATAAACGCGGCACCGTTTCCAGATTATGATTAAACACATCCGGCCGCGCCGCAATAACGGCATCTACGTGATTCAGATTGCCCTTAAAATCACCGGGCAAAATCTCAACCGTGGTCTCGGGCGCCTTCATGCGAATGGCCTGAATGGTTTTAACAAAATGATCCGCCCCACAATCATCCAGATCATCGCGGTCTACGGCCGTAATCACCACATGTTTTAAACCCATCTGATGCACAGCCACACCAATGCGCAGCGGCTCCAGCTTATCCAGCTCATCCGGCCGCCCCGTGGCCACATTACAAAAGGCACAAGCGCGCGTGCAGACCTCCCCCATAATCATAAAAGTGGCATGTTTTTGTTGCCAGCATTCACCAATATTCGGGCACCCGGCTTCCTCGCACACTGTGGTCAATTTATGCTTGCGCACCACGTCTTTGGTTTCGGCATAAACCTTACCCTGCGGCGCAGGGACGCGTATCCATTCCGGCTTGCGCCCGGCGGGGCGGTCGGGGTTTTTCTGCTTTTCCGGATGACGCTTTTCTTTTTTCAGAAGTTCTGGGTTATAAGTCATTGTTTTTTAATGCCAATTCGTGTTCGTCATTTCGTTTGTCAATTTACCCCCCCGGGGGGGGGTATACCGTCCTTTCGATTTATATAGATAAAATACCGCCCTTTGCAACCATTTCATGCGAAATAGCCTAACACAAAAAGGATTATTTTCCTACAAAATATCAGCGCCGACCATACACGTCACACACAAACCATAAAATTTAACATAAAACTCGTGACTATGTATAACATCAAAACTCACAAACAAAACTGGAACACCCTATGCCAAAGAAAACACTAGAAGAACAGCTTAAAATTCACAATGAAAGCATAGAAAATAAAATTGCGGAGCAAAAAGCCCTGATAATTCCAGAATATAGAGCTCTTGTCTTTGCCGCCCCGTTAGAATCTGCCGGCGTTACCATGCAGGTGCATAAACTGACAAAGTCAAAAAGGCAAGACAGCAACACATCCCTCTTAGAAATTGGCCTTGATGGTGGTTCAGGCTCCACAAACGCGCTGTTTAAACAACTGCCAAGCAAATGGGCCAAAGACAACCCCGCGCGCCAGAACATCGTAAAAAACTACATCACTTCTAATGCTATCGTTGATACTCTATCTATTGATTGCAGCATGTTTAAAGAGCCAAATTTAGTGGCCGAACTCGCGTCTCTTCAGGAATTTATATTAAAAAGTCAGGATAAAGCACGTACATATGATGGTGATAAATACGCAGCGGAACTAAGCAGTGTATTTAACGTCACCGTTAGAGCCCCACGTTCAAGAATTAGCCCATGCGGCTTTGTCGGCATTTACAAACACCACATCCCAGAAACCATTAACTCCCAAAAGGCCATCAATAAGGCAACAGACCGAATCAACACGGTGTTCACCAAACTGGGCCTTGGCAACCATATTGTGGCGGAAAACACCGCAACAAACAAAATAACATTTGAATTTAACGCCCTTGAGCACGAAACCCTGATGAAGCTGTTACGGTGCAACCCGTTTAATTTTGACCCCATAGTGCAAGATGCGCTGAACGAAGCCGAACAGGAACGCCGTGATAACATGGGCTTTTTTGCCCGAGGTCTGGAAGATTTCGAGAAATTCCTGCTGGGGTAAAACGCCGTACGCGGGTCAGCAGCACAAGAATCAGGGCGGCGCGCTATGGGTTGCTTCGCCCTGCTCGGGGTGACGGATTCTTCCGATTTTAAAAATGAATCACCTTGCCGTACGCGTCCAGTACACTTTCATGCATCATTTCCGAGAGCGTCGGATGCGGGAAGATGGTGTGCATGAAATCGCTTTCAACCGCTTCCATAGTTTTGCCGATGACGTAGCCCTGAATCATTTCCGTGACTTCGGCGCCGACCATATGCGCGCCTAACAATTCTCCGGTTTTTTCATCAAAGATGGTTTTGACAAGACCTTCAGGTTCGCCCAGCGCAATGGCCTTGCCATTCCCCATAAACGAAAAGCGGCCAACCTTGATTTTATAGCCCTGTTCCTTAGCGGCGGCTTCGGTCAACCCGACCGAGGCAATTTGCGGATGACAATACGTACAGCCCGGAATATTGGCCTTTATCATCGGATGAACGTCTTTTTCCCCGGCGATTTTTTCGATGCAAATGCCCCCTTCATGCGACGCCTTATGCGCCAACCAAGGCGCGCCCGTGACATCACCAATGGCGTAAACGCCCGGTTCATCCGTGGCCATATACCCATCGGTTACAATATGCCCGCGGTCCAGCTTGACCTTGGTATTTTCAAGGCCGATATTCTCAGTATTGGCAACAATACCAACCGCCATAATAACGCGGTCAACGGTGATGTCCTGAACCTTCTTATCCTTTCCCTCAACCTTAACCTTCACGTTGGTTTTGGATTTATCCAAGCCCTTTACGGTGGCCCCGGTGATGAATTTCATGCCCTGCTTTTCGAACTGCTTTTTCGCATGGGCGGATATTTCTTCATCTTCCACGGGTAAAATGCGGTCCATAACCTCAATGACCGTCACATCAACGCCCAGCGTGTTATAAAAGCTCGCAAATTCAATACCGATCGCACCAGACCCGACAACGACCATGGATTTGGGCATGGATTGGGGCACCATGGCCTCGCGGTAAGTCCAGACCAGCTCCCCATCCGGTTCCAACCCCGGCAGAACACGGGCGCGCGCGCCGGTGGCGATAATAATATGCTTGCCGGAGAGGTTTTCGATGACCTTGCCGTCCTTTTCAACGGCAACCTTGCCCTTGCCTTTTAATTGCCCGTACCCGTCAAAAACCGTGACTTTATTCTTTTTCAGCAAATGGCCGATACCGCCGGATAATTGCTTTGCCACGCCCCTTGAACGCTCAACAATTTTTTGTGTATCAAACTCCAGCCCCGATACCTTCAGGCCAAATTGATCGGCATGTTTCGCATAATGGTAAATCTCGGCAGAACGCAGCAATGCCTTGGTCGGAATACAGCCCCAATTCAAACAGATACCGCCCAGATGATTGGCTTCCACCAAGGCCACTTTCATCTTCAACTGCGCGGCCCGTATGGCCGCGACATATCCGCCCGGCCCTCCGCCAATAATTACCACATCAAATGATTTTTCTGCCACGTCTCTATTCCTTTGTTTATGATTTTAAGAAAGATCCAGCCCCGAAGGTGCGATATCGGATGTCGGGAAGGATGTCACAATTTTTTCGATTTTTCGAAAGTTTTCAATACTGTCTTTGCAATAATCCAGAGGCGTTCTGCCATCCAGAGTATCTTCCGGGTTATTCAGGGCGAAATCAGCCCCTTCGTAAAACACGCGCTTGTATAAATCGGTCAGAGCCTCAACGCGCTGTTCTGGGCTTTGCAGGTCCTGATCATCATATTCCACATATCCATTTGACATCTATGCGGCCTCCTTTTTGGATTTTGTATCTGTGTATGAAAATTTTGAGGTAAAGTGACGCAGGGCTTGCGGTTGCCAGTCAATTTTCATACCACGTAAGCTATCCCGGTTTTCCCAGGTCTCTAAAATAACCTCCAGCACATATAGCATATGACTTTCGGTATAAACCCGCCGGGGTATGGCCAATCGCACCAGATCCATTGCAGCAGGGGCCTCACTGCCGTCCGGTTGCTGGCCAAACATCACGGTCCCGATCTCACAGCCGCGTATCCCGCCGCGCAAATACAACTCACACGCCAGAGACTGGCCGGGATATTCCAACGGGGGAATATGCGGAAGAAAAGCGCGCGCATCGATATAGATGGCATGCCCGCCAACAGGGCGCATAATAGGCACGCCCGCCTCAATCAACCGGTCCCCGACATAGGCCGTCGAAGCCATGCGGTATTTCAGATAATCTTCATCAACCACCTCTTCCAGACCAATGGCTATGGCCTCCAGGTCACGGCCCGACAAACCGCCATAGGTTGGAAACCCTTCCGTCAGGATCAAAACATTGCGGCATTGCTCTTCCCATGTATCATCATTCAGCGCAAGCCAGCCCCCCATATTCACAAGCGCATCTTTTTTCGCACTCATGGTCGCACCATCGGCCAATGAGAAAATCTCGCGCACAATATCTGGAATGGAGGCATCCGCATATCCGTCTTCGCGCATTTTAATGAACCAGGCATTTTCGGCAAAACGGCACGCATCAATAAAGAACGGAATACCATGCCCCTTACAGATATCGGAAACCGCCCGCAAATTTGCCATAGAAACAGGCTGACCACCACCAGAATTATTGGTAATTGTCATCATACAGATGGGAATATTCTCCGCCCCCTTCTCCGCGATAAAGGCTGTCAGTTTATCCGTATCCATATTGCCCTTGAACGGATGCTCACTGGCCGGATCTTTACCTTCTTCAATCACAAGATCAACGGCAACGGCCTTACCGGCCTCAATATTGGCGCGCGTGGTATCAAAATGTGTATTTGAAGGGATAAAATCCCCCGCTTTGGTCACGACAGAAAATAAAATACGTTCTGCCGCACGGCCCTGATGCGTCGGCATGACGTGCTTGAATGGCATTAAATTCTTTACGGCCTCTTCAAAGCGCCCGTAAGAAGGGCTTCCGGCATAGCTTTCATCACCAATCATCATGCCCGCCCACTGCGCCGCGCTCATAGAAGACGTACCGGAATCGGTTAGAAGGTCAATCAGAACATCATCGGAAGGCAGGGAAAAAAGGTTATAATGCGCGTCCTTTAAATATTGTTCGCGCTGCGCGCGCGATGTCATTTTTATCGGTTCAACCGATTTAATGCGAAATGGCTCTATGATTGTTTTCATTTTTTTGTGTCTCCCCACGTTTTATTTTTTATACTTAATCAGACACGCCCCTGGCCGCACGCCCTCATCCCCATACCCTATTACTTAAGGTGTTCCCGGCATGACGACGTTTTGGGTTCCGCCATCACGCCAACATCGAAACCGGATTTTCAATATAGCGTTTGAAGTATTGCAAAAATTCAGCCCCCACAGCCCCATCAACCGAGCGGTGATCCGTAGAAAGCGTTACCGTCATAACCGTTTTAATTTCGATTTGCCCATTGACCACAACGGGTTTTTGTACGCCCGCACCAACCGCCATAATACAGCTTTGCGGCGGGTTCACGATGGCCTGAAAGTTTTCAACACCAAACATACCCAAATTAGAGATCGAGAACGTGCCACCTTGAAATTCCTCGGGCTTGAGCTTGCCTTCGCGCGCGCGCCCGGCCAGGTCTTTCATCTCGCCGGAAATTTGCGCCAACCCCTTTGTTTCCGCCTTTTTAATAATCGGCGTAATCAGACCATTGGGCGTAGCAACGGCCACAGAAATATCGGCATGTTTATATTGCAACACCGCCGCATCCGTCCAGGATGTATTGGCCGCGGGATAAGCATGCAAGGCCATGGCGCTGGCTTTGATAATAAAATCATTCACCGATATTTTATAGGCCCCGTTTGCGGCCTCATTCAATTCCTTACGCGCCGCCAGTAAATTATCCAGCACACAATCCACGCTCAGATAGAAATGCGGAATGGTCTGTTTGGCCTCGGTCAAACGGCGCGCTGTCACTTTCTTGATATTGTTATTCGGCAACTCTTCATAGTCCATGCCATACGCATCGGCCAAAGCCTTTGCATCAGGCCCCGAAGACACCGGCGCGGACGCCCCCCCGGCAGACGCTCCTTTTGCCGCGGATGGCGCGCGCACGCCCTCGGCCTTCGCCTTTTCAACATCGGCCTTTATAATACGGCCGCGCGGGCCAGTGCCCGTAATAAGGGACAAATCAATGCCCGCCTGCTCTGCAATACGTCTGGCCAGAGGCGATGCAAAAATACGCTCCCCTGATTTCTGGGGTGCTGATTTCTGAGGTTCTGATTTCTGGGGCGCAGAATCCGATGTTACAGGTTCTGCAGTCTTGGTCTTATCCGCGGCTTCGGGGGCGGCGGCAGAAGGGGCAACGCCGCCTTTGACATCATACCCATCCATGGCGCTGTCGTCTTCGCCTTCCTCTAATAGAACGGCAATAACATCATTCACAGGAACATTTTCGGTGCCTTCCGCAACCACAATCTTGGCGATACGCCCTTCATCGACGGCTTCGACCTCCATCGTGGCTTTGTCGGTTTCGATCTCGGCAATAACATCACCGGATTCAACTATGTCCCCTTCTTTTTTCAGCCATTTGGCAAGGGTACCATCCGTCATGGTAGGGGAAAGGGCGGGCATCGTAATCGGAGTTGGCATATCTTTCATCTATCCTTTTAAAAACCTATGTACTTTCCTAAGGTATTTACACCCAAAAATAAAGGCAAAATTGCCTAGAGCCTTGTCAAAACCATCTTATCCGTTTAAAAACATTTGCGAGTAAAACAGGAAGACCATAAATATGTACGAACACAAAGAATTTCCCAAGGTTTTTATTATTAATCATCCGCTGGTGCAGCATAAGCTCAGCATGATGCGGATGAAAGAATGCATTCAGCAAGACTTTAAAAGTGCCTTGCATGAAATATCATTACTTATGGGGTATGAACTCACGCGCTGGCTGCCTCTTGGTGAACAAACCATTGAAACCCCCATCCAGAAAATGAACGCCCCGGTCATTGAAGGAAAGCGCCCGGCGATTGTGCCGATTTTACGGGCCGGATTGGGAATGAGTGAAGGCCTGCAGGCGCTTATGCCGTCCAGCCCGGTTGGGCATATTGGCCTGTACCGTGATCACGAAACGCATAAACCGGTTGAATATCTGGTCAAATTGCCTGATGTCAAGGACCGTCATTTCATTTTGGTTGACCCCATGCTGGCCACCGGAAATTCGGCTGCCTATGCCGTGGACGTTTTGGTTAAAAACGGCGTGGATAAAGACAATATATCATTTATGGCCCTGCTCGGTGCCCCCGAAGGCATCACAACATTCCGTCAGCAATATCCTGATTTGCCGATATATATTGCGGCGCTGGATGAAAAGCTGGATGATAACGCCTATATCATCCCGGGGTTGGGCGATGCGGGGGACCGCCTGTTCGGGACGGCCGCTTAATCCATATCGATCATATCAAAACCGGTCTTAACCTCGTTAGGCGCAGATAGTCTCTCGATAACATCACGATATTCAGACTGGCCGCCTTTTAAGCCAAAGACTTTTTGATATGGCTCGTCTGTCTCCGGATCATGGCCTGCTTCACGCAGATAATGCGCAATGACTTGATCCTGCATTCCATCCAACGCGCCCTCGGCCCGAAGGGTGTCGAAAGCTGCCTTTGCCTTCTTCTCATAGTGGCTTTGATACAAATTCGGCACTGTATACTTCACCGCTTCCTGAAATTGAAACGCCAATTCGGCCTTTAAAGCACTCATTTTATCCATAAATGACATTATAAAACTCCCTGTTTAAAATTATTAATCTTTATAGCAAACTTTTTTAACCGCATGAACAATTTCATCAACCTGCGGTATGGCCAGTTGTTCCAGATTGGCAGCATATGGCATCGGTACATCGGCACCGGCCACCCGCGTAACCGGGGCATCCATATAATCAAAAGCGTGTTCACCAATCAAAGCGGCAATTTCTGAGCCGATACCAGAGAAGGCCCAGCCCTCCTCCACGGTAACAATGCGATTTGTTTTCTTAATCGATTCTAAAATGGTGTAACGGTCCAGCGGGCGAATCGTGCGCAGATTAATAACCTCTGCGCTAATGCCCTCTTCTTCCAGCTTCTTCGCGGCCTCTAATGATTTTCCAACCATGATAGAAAACGCAACAATCGTTACATCTGTTCCGCTGCGTTCAATTTTGGCGCGGCCCAATGGAATCGCATAATCATCCGATACTGGCACGTCATCAAAACTTTGGCCGTACATCATTTCGTTTTCCAGAAACACAACCGGGTTCGGGTCGCGTATGGCCGCTTTCATCAAGCCCTTTGCATCCGCCGCCGAATATGGCGCTACAACCTTCAGGCCCGGCACGTGGGCATACCACGATGCATAACATTGTGAATGCTGGGCACCAACGCGGGCGGCGGCGCCGTTAGGCCCGCGAAAAACAATCGGGCACCCGAGCTCCCCGCCGGCCATATACAATGTCTTGCCGGCCGTATTGACGATATGATCGATCGCCTGCATGGCAAAGTTAAAGGTCATAAATTCTACAATCGGCTTTAGACCACTCATCGCAGACCCGGACGCAATCCCGGCAAAGCCATATTCAGTAATCGGCGTATCAATCACACGTTTCGGGCCAAATTCGTCCAGCAAACCCTGAGAGACCTTATATGCCCCTTGATATTCCGCGACCTCTTCCCCCATGAGATAAACGCGCTCATCGGCACGCATTTCTTCCGCCATAGCATCGCGCAAAGCCTCGCGCACCGTGGCAGTGTAGGTTTCACCAAAGGCGGCCTCATCGAATGGCGGCGGTTCGATAATTTTTCCCTGCGCATGCAAAATATCGCGGTTTTCAATCGCTTTTCCGGCATGCTGTTCGGCCGCTGCGCCGGTATCGTCAGAACCGGCACTAGACGCCGCATCATTATCTGCGCCAGCGGCAGAATCGCCTTCACGGCTCTCGGCACCGCCTGCGCCTTGCAGATCGGCTTCAGAAATATCACCGGCACTCTCCCCATCTTCCAACAAAACGGCAATCGCGGTATTTACGGCCACCCCTTCCGTTCCTTCGGCAATCAAAATTTTACCAATGGTCCCTTCATCAACGGCTTCAACCTCCATCGTGGCTTTGTCCGTTTCGATCTCGGCGATGACATCACCCGGTTCGACCTTATCGCCTTCGGATTTCATCCATTTTGCCAAATTCCCTTCTGTCATGGTGGGGGATAGTGCGGGCATTAAAATCGGTGTCGGCATGGTTTAATAACTCCTGATATTCGACCTAATCTATATTCGTGTAATCTATACCATTCATGGCATTTGTTATCATTTAACGCTGTGCGATGCGGCGCGGTACACGGTGCTGTGTGGTATGACCGCCCTTTTCGCGCAGATATTGTAAAATTATTCCTTAACCTCAATCAGCACATCGGTCCACAGCTCTTCCGGGTCTGGCTCCGGGCTATCCTGTGCGAACTGCGCCGCTTCATTCACAATGGCTTTTATATCTTTATCAATGTCTTTGATCTGCGCCTCGTCAATACCCGCATCCTGCATCATATCTTTAATCGCCGTAAGCGGATCACGGTCATCTTTCATGGATTGCAACTCTTCCTTCGTGCGGTATTTTGCCGGGTCCGACATGGAATGCCCGCGATAACGATAGGTCATGACCTCCAGAATATAGGGGCCGTTACCGGAACGCACGTAATCAAGCGCCTGACGCGCCGCGGCCTGCACCTTGAACACATCCATGCCATCAACCTGCTCCCCCGGAATACCATAGCCTTCACCGCGGCGGTATAAATCACCCGCCGAAGAACGCTTAACAGATGTCCCCATCCCGTATTGGTTATTTTCAATGACAAACAAACAAGGTAATTTCCAAAGGGCCGCCATGTTATAGGTCTCTGCAACCTGTCCCTGATTAGAGGCCCCATCCCCCATATACGCAATGGCCACGCCGCCATCTTCATTGTATTTGTGGGTAAAAGCCAACCCGGCCCCAATCGGAATTTGCGCACCAACGATACCGTGGCCGCCATAAAAATTCTTCTCTTTCGAGAACATATGCATTGATCCGCCTTTACCGCGCGAATACCCGCCAACGCGGCCGGTCAATTCTGCCATAACCCCCTTCGGGTCCATGCCACAGGCCAGCATATGGGCATGATCACGATACGCGGTCACAACGCTGTCATGATCTTCCTTGACAGAGGTAATGCCGGTCACAACGGCCTCCTGACCAATATAAAGGTGACAAAAACCGCCAATCAGGCCCATGCCGTACAACTGGCCGGCCTTTTCTTCAAAACGGCGCATCAACAACATTTCGCGGTATAGATCCAGCATTTCCTCCGGCGATGGCGCCGGGTTCGAATTCGAAATAGTCTTGAGTTTCGGTTTATCTTTGTTTTTTTTACCTGCGGAAGCCACGAAAGAAATCTCCTTGCAAACTGCTCTTGAAGCTAAGCCTATGTGTTAGCGTATTTCCGCATTTTTTTCCAGAGGAAATGTGAAATTGCATGCTGCGGCGCACCATTGTAAAAACACAAGAAAGCCGTGGCTTACATTAGAAAAATCAAATCATTTAGGGCTGAAGAATAACAAATTCGTCGGGCGTCTTATACCCAAGGACAATGCGCACACGTTCTTCCAGTAAATCTTGATTAACGCTGCCCGGCCGCATCATCACCACCTGGCGCTCCAGATACTGACGCTGCTCCATAGTGGCCGACAATTCAGACTTCACCTGTTCTATAGAATGATCAAGCGACACCAAAGTGGGGTAAGACCGGCTCCCCTGAAAACTGTGATACAAAAAATAAACACACAAAAACAACCCGAGAGCGAGGAAAACAGTGTGCTTGTTGGATAAAAACGGGTACTGGTTGTTCATACCCCCAGTGAATCACAAATGATTCGGGTTCGTCAAACAAAATTATTGTTTAGAGTCAATGGTTTATAGAGAACGTAATAAGAACAAAACACAGTAACAGATTCAAAACATTGAATATTTTTAAATCGCGTCAAGATCAGCTTTTTTTTCATCCAGAACTTTTTCCAGAGCTTTGTACCAGATATCAGTTTGCGATGCTTGCTCAAGATACCCGTCCGCAAAAGGAACAACATCCCAGGCCCCGCGATAAAGTTCGCGGTTTAACTGCATAACCGTCCAGCCTGAATATCCCGAAAATATACGCACGTCGCGCATCAAAACCTCATCTGCCACAATTTGGTTATAGGCGGCCAAATCATGCGCCCGCAGAAAATTTGCATCAATAAGCCGGAACCCCTTATCTGCCCCCTTATCCGGAACCAGCAGGGTAATATCCTCTTGCGTACCGACAGGGCCGCCATAATAAAACAGACGCCCCAGCGGAAATTGTTTTTGCAGATCGGCGCGCTGATCCCCGCGCAATGGCTTGTTCAATATAAGACCGCGTGCGCCATACCCATGATGAAATTGCATATAAATAACCGTTTTTTCGAACGGCTCACCGGTCATGGCCCCCGCCGCCACCAAAACCTTCCCGGCATGGGATGGCAACACCTTGTACAATATGGTGGGCGCGGCCAAAAGAACCAGCGCAAAAAACAAATAAATACGCGCGGCCCGCGGAGTGATTTTTAAACGCTTACCATGAAAAAAGGACATAAACTATATATGCCCTTTTTCAAACGTATATCAACAGATTTTATTGCGCCACATCCTTAAGCGGCCTTTTTCACGCGCGCCCCGTATTCACACCCGCCGCGCAGAAAAGACGCGCCGGAGTAACGGGCAACGGGCCCCAACTCCTCTTCAATGCGTAATAACTGATTATATTTGGCCATGCGGTCCGACCGAGACAAAGACCCGGTCTTGATCTGGCCTGCATTTGTTGCCACGGCCAGATCGGCAATTGTTGCGTCCTCTGTTTCGCCGGAACGATGGGACAGTACAACACCGAACCCTGCTTTTTTCGCCATTTCGATAGTCTCTAATGTTTCTGATAATGTGCCAATCTGGTTTACCTTAACCAAAACGGCATTCCCTGCCTTTTCATCAATACCGCGGGCCAGACGATTGGAATTGGTGACATACAGATCATCCCCCACCAACTGAACCTTATGCCCCAAAGATGCGGTAAGCGCGCTCCAGCCGGCCCAATCATCCTCATCCAGACCATCCTCGATAGAGACAATCGGGTAACGCGCACAAAGATCCTCGTATAATTTAATCATGGCGGCAGAATCCAGGCTCTGCCCGGTGCCTTCCAGAACATATTGACCATCTTTATAAAATTCGGTTGCGGCGCAATCCAGCGCAATCACCATGTCTTCGCCTGGTTTATATCCTGCCACCTCAATGGATTTCATGATATAGCCCAAGGCATCATCGGCCGATGTCACGGCAGGTGCAAAGCCGCCCTCATCCCCGACATTGGTATTCAAGCCAGCCTCAGAAAGCTGTTTTTTCAATGCATGAAACACTTCGGCACCGGCGCGCAAACCATCGGTATAGGTTTCCATGCCAATCGGCATAATCATAAATTCCTGAAAATCAACCGGGTTATCGGCATGGGCCCCGCCATTAATGATATTCATCATCGGCGTTGGCAATTGATGGGCAAAGGCGCCGCCAATATAGCGGTATAACGGCATGTCCAGCTCGGCCGCCATGGCTTTGGCAACGGCCAGCGATACGCCCAAAATCGCATTAGCGCCAAATTTCGCTTTATTATCAGTGCCATCAAGGTCAATCATGGCCTGATCGATATAAAGCTGTTCTTCGGCATCCAAACCGCACAGCGCCTCGTAAATATCGGTATTCACGGCCGTCACGGCCTTGCTGACGCCCTTGCCAAGATATTGCGCCTTATCACCATCACGCAGCTCAACCGCTTCATGCGCGCCCGTCGACGCCCCGGATGGGACGGCCGCACGCCCCATGGCGCCGCTTTCAAGATGAACATCCACCTCAACGGTTGGGTTGCCACGGCTATCCAGTATTTGCCTTGCGTGAATATCAATGATGGCTGTCATGTGTGATCCTCTGTGTTTATCAAAAAACTATACCGCATTAGTTGTAACGCGCAGGTCCATAAAAAGAAAGATCAAAAAAACCGGAATTATGAACAAGGCGTTAACAAAATTTAAAGTTTTATTTAATAGAATATTTATAGACCGCACATAACATCATGGGGAGAACCGCAAAATGAGCACTATTTTACAGCTAATTGAATCCAACAAACAAAGCATGCTTTCAACAGGCTGTGAAGAAACCGTTCAGACCCTTGATTACGACAGCTCTGCGCCGTCTCCATTCTAACGGCGCTGTTTTCTAAACGCCTGAAAGTTCATATAACGAAAATCAAGAACGGAATCATGCCGGCCTATTGGCCCGTCTAGGCGATCAAATTATTCAAGCCGCCCTTGGTCACCACATCAAGCGCCATTAATTTTTCCAGAATTTGCGGTAATTCGGCGAGCTTCACCATATTTGGCCCATCCGAAGGTGCATTGTCCGGATCCTGGTGCACCTCCATAAACAAACCACCAACCCCGACAGCAACAGCAGCGCGCGCCAGTACGGGCACCATTTCACGGTCACCGCCCGATGATGTGCCCTGCCCGCCCGGTTGTTGTACGGAATGGGTGGCATCAAAAATGACGGGGTATCCGGTTTGCGCCATAATCGGCAGACTACGCATATCAGAGACCAGCGTGTTATAACCAAAACTGGCACCGCGCTCGGTCAAAAGAATGTTTTCATTTCCGCTCTCTGACACTTTTTTGGCCACATTGGCCATATCCCACGGCGCAAGGAATTGCCCTTTTTTAATATTAATCACCGCGCCGGTCTTTGCCGCCGCAACCAGCAAATCGGTCTGGCGACACAAAAACGCCGGAATTTGCAAAACATCAACATATTTGGCCACTTCCGCGCATTGTTCTTCGGTATGCACATCGGTCAGCATCGGCACGCCGAATTCTTTCTTAAGATCGGAAAACACCGACAGGGATTTATCAAGCCCCATACCACGCACCCCAAACAGACTTGTGCGGTTGGCTTTGTCGAAAGAACTTTTATAAATAAAGGGAATACCCAGCTTGCGCGTCAAATCAGACAGGGCGCCGCACATCTCAAAGGCATGATCGCGGCTCTCCATCTGACAGGGCCCGGCAATCAACGTAAATGGCTTATCATTGGCAATTTCGATTTGACCGATTGTAACTTTTTTATTCATCATCATTCCTGCTTTCGTAACCTGAGCCATAGTTTTAACAGGATATTGCGTGAATTGGAATAATGTCTATACCGATTTACACAAGAATAGAGATATGAATCGGCCAATCAATTAATCAATAATTCTGTCGCAAGGTTCTATAGACACGCCGCGAGCGGGAGCTCCCGTATTTTTACTAGAATGGTGCAACAACGCACCAACACCAGATACCCCGAGACTAAAGGCGCCAGATAAAATCATTAAACCGCATGAAAAATTTCCTATATCTTTAATATCCTTAAAAGATACGACATCCATCATCTCCAACCCCATACTTCCCACTACCGTTAATGCCGAACCCGCAGCGACAACGCCGCCTGCCGCACCAGCAGCCAGAAACGCCTTTGATAGTGTCTTTTTCTTGCTCATGAAACCAATCCTTTTTATGTATATAACCTATGCTAGCGCAACATACATATTCAAAAAAATTATGTCAATGAGAAATTAAACCAATCGGCTCTGCTCTAACGCCGCCTTGATGAAGGACACAAATAGTGGATGGGGATCAAATGGTTTGGATTTTAATTCCGGATGATACTGCACCCCGATAAACCAAGGGTGGTCTGCGCGTTCACAAATCTCGGGCAACTTACCATCTGGTGAAAGACCGGAGAAAATCATCCCTTGAGCCTCTAATTGCTCGCGGTAATTGATATTAACCTCATAACGATGACGGTGCCGTTCGGATATATCCGTGCCGTCATAAATCTCAGCAACTTTCGACCCTGCGCTTAGCTTCGCCGGATAAGCACCAAGCCGCATTGTGCCACCAAGATCCGTATCTTCGCCGCGTTTCTGCTTTTCGTTGTCTTTTGTCCATTCGGTCATAATACCAACCAAATGTTCTCCGCCACTTTCAAATTCAGACGAGGTCGCATCCTTGATTCCGCAAAGATTACGCGCGGCCTCCAATACGGCCATTTGCAAACCGAAACAGATGCCAAAAAACGGAATATTGCGTTCACGGGCATATTTAACAGCGTTGATTTTCCCTTCCGCGCCGCGTTCGCCAAAACCGCCCGGCACCAGAATGCCATGAACCCCCTTCAGGTGGTCTTCCGGGTTATCTGTCTCAAAAACCGATGATTCAATAAAATGCAGCTTTACCTTCACCTTATTGGCGATACCGCCATGAATAAGGGCTTCGTTTAATGATTTATAGCTATCGGCCAGATTGGTGTATTTCCCGACAATCGCAATTTTCACTTCGCTTTCGGGGTTTTTCACACGGCGCACGATGCGTTCCCACGTGCCAAGATCAAGGTCCGGTGCATCATCAAGGCCAAAGGTCTTCATGACCTGCTTGTCCAGCCCTTCAGCGTGATACGTCAACGGCACCTCGTAAATGGTGGGAACATCCAGCGCAGGGATCACATTTTCTTCCGGGATATTACAAAACAGGCCAATCTTTCGGCGCTCTTCCTCTTCGATGGGGCGATCAGCACGGCACAGCAATATTTGCGGGCGGATACCATAGCTCATCAACTCCTTAACGGAATGCTGGGTTGGCTTGGTCTTCAACTCGCCCGCAGCCGGAATATAGGGCAATAACGTCACATGCAGGAACAACGCGCGGGCCGGGCCAACCTCATTACCAAACTGGCGAATAGCCTCCAGAAACGGCAGCGATTCAATATCCCCGACTGTCCCGCCAATTTCACAGAGCACAAAATCGGCGCTGCCGTCTTTTTCGGCGATAAAGTCTTTAATTTCATTTGTAATATGCGGGATAACCTGAATGGTTGCCCCGAGATAATCACCGCGGCGTTCTTTCTGCAGAACATTTGTATAAATGCGGCCGGTCGTGATGTTGTCGGTGCTGCGGGCCGGAACGCCGGTAAAGCGTTCATAATGCCCCAAATCCAGATCTGTTTCCGCCCCATCCTCGGTAACATAGACTTCACCATGTTGAAACGGGCTCATTGTACCGGGGTCCACGTTCAGATACGGGTCTAATTTGCACAATCGTACACTATAACCCCTTGCCTGTAATAAAGCCCCAAGCGCAGCGGAGCCGAGGCCCTTTCCCAATGAGGAAACAACGCCGCCTGTAATAAATATAAACCGTGTCATGTTATTTTTTGTTTTTGTTAGAGTTATTCCGCTATAGGGGCAGAGGGTAAATCATTGTCGTCAGCGGCGGCATCGACCTCATCCGCTTGTTCCTTGCCCGCGTCATCGCCGGAAACGGAGTCTTCTGCTTGCTCGCTCGCTTCTGCGGTCGCAGGAGTTTCGCTCAAGGCTTCCAGAATGCCCTTGTTTGCCTTGGTGTGCGCACCGGCCAGAATGCCCAAAATCAGGCTTGTGGCAAAAAACGCCGCGGCACAAATTGCGGTCATACGCGTCAAAAAATTTGCCGTTCCACGCGCTGAAGCAAAATTCCCTGCTCCGCCGCCGCTATTGCCGCCGATACCAAGGCCGCCGCCTTCCGAGCGCTGCATCAGCACAAGGCCGATAATGGCCAGGGCCAAAAATAAATGAATGACAAGTACAACTGATTCCATGTTTCTATCTTTTTCTTTTCTTTATTGCGCGGCTTCGGCGATGCCTAAAAAACTCTGAGCCTGTAAACTGGCTCCGCCAATCAAGGCGCCATTTACATCAGGGATATTCAATATATCACCTGCATTATCAGGTTTTACCGAACCGCCATACAAAATACGAATATTTGCGCCATCTGCAAGCATTTCTTTTAACTTTTGCCGAATCGCGGTGTGTATTTCATCAATATCGGCGGTAGTGGCAACTTTACCGGTTCCAATGGCCCAGACAGGTTCATAGGCAATGACAATATTTTTCGAATCTGCCCCCTCAGGCACGCATTCCTCCAGCTGCTTCAGCACCGTGGCCAGCGCTTCACCGTTGCTTCGTTGCTGCTCTGTTTCTCCGACGCAAATGATCGCGCACATGGCATTGTTCACAACTTTTTGAGCCTTGGCCTTAACCAGCGCGTTGCTTTCCGCGTGATACCCACGGCGCTCGGAATGCCCGACAATCACATACTGACACCCCGATTCCTTCAGCATCGTGGCCGAGATATCCCCCGTAAAGGCGCCATTATCCTGATCCGAACAATCCTGAGCCCCAAAGCTCAACAAATTATGATTAAGAACAGCATGACGAATGGTTGGCATATAAATAAAAGACGGACAAACCAGAAATTCGCACCGATCACGCAGCCCTTCACGAACATGTATACCATTTATAATGTCGGCAATCAGCAGCTTTGCGTCCTCAAGCGAGCAATTCATCTTCCAGTTACCGGCAATTAACATTTTCATTGATCTGGCTTTCTATTCACGTTCATATTCCCGCCTTTATATATACAACCAAAATTAAGGCGGCCATTTTATGCAGAAAAAAGTAAAAATACCCCTTTGTAGTACAACTTTTGTGCATAGGATTGCAATGCATGTTGCCCGATTATCCAGAGCATCTTATAGTGGTGCCGATTTTAATAACAAGAATTAGGAATTTCCATCATGGTTATGCAGGCAATGCACAGCGGAAAAGGCTCAAAAGTCATCAAACTATTTTTCTTCGCCCTATTGGTTTTGGCGGCAGGCGGCCTGGTTCTGACCGATGTTGGCGGGTTCTTTAGTGGCGGCGTCAGCAATACCGACGTTGCCAAGATTGGTAACAAAACAATTCCGGCATCCACTTTCGACCGCAGTGTACGCCGCACCCTTGCCAGGGCCAACATCCCCCCTCAGCAGGCCTATCAAATGGGATATATAAACCGCATTCTTGCAACCGATATCCGCCGCAATGCTTTTGGCCAGATTGCCGCAGATTACGGCATAAGCATTGGCCGTGACGTCGTCGCAAAACAAATCAGCGCCATGATCTCTCCGCAAATAATGCCGGGGCAGGATAAACAACAGGCCTTTGAAATGCTGTTGCAGCAACAAGGATTTACCGAGCCCGAATTTGTTCGCATCGTGGCATCAGAAGGGGCCATCAATCTTTTGGCCCATGCCGCCCAAAACAAATATCTGGGGGCCTCTGATCAATTGGCGCTGGACCTTTACCAGTTTCAGAATGAAAGCCGTGATATCGAATTTATCACCTTCCTGAATAGCGATTATGAAAAGATCGAACAGCCAGGCGATGAACAACTGCTGAAGATGTATGAAGCCACCAGGGAACGCTTTGCCATACCAGAGAAGCGCGACATCACAGTGGCCATTATCGAAGACAAGGCCCTTAAATCTTCTATCGAAGTTACCGAAGAGCAAATTCGCGGCATCTACGATGATGAAATTGAGAGCTTTACCCTGCCTGAGCAACGAGAGCTGGAGCAAGCCATTCTGACAACGGAAAGTGAAGCACAAAAAATCGCTGATGCCGTCAAGGCCGGAACATCATTAAAAAAAGCTGTAAATACCGTCACAGGTAAAGAAGAAGCCTATCTTCCCGCCCAGAACTTTCAAAAAGACGGTCTGATCGAAGAGATAGCAGAACAGGTTTTTTCAACCAAAGAAACCGGCGAAGTTTTTGGCCCGGTTGAAAGCCCTCTGGGCTGGCACGTATTGGTGCTACAAGACATCAAGGCCCCCTATACGAAACCCTATGACAGCGTCAAAGACATCATTAAAAAAGAAATCCTGCAAAACGAATTTGCCGATCAAAAATACCAGATTGCAGGCGAAATTGACGACATGTTAGCAGGCGGCGCAAGCCTTGAAGAGGTCAAGGAAACCTTCCCCCTGACAATGACCCCTGTTAAAGGAATAGACAGAAGCGGCGCCATGGGCGCAACCACCCACCCGCTGGACCAGTTTGGCGAAGATGCCGCGTTAATCACCCAATTGAGTTTTGAATCCTTTGAAGGCGAAAGCGCGCCGGTAACGGAACTGGATGATGGCCGCACCGCTATTGTGCATGTCGATACGGTAATCGAAAAATCATACAAACCGTTTGAAGAGGTAAAAGAGGACATTCGAAAGCGCTGGGTCAGCGACCACAAACAGGCCGGCAACACGGATTTCGTGAAAGAGCTTTTGATGAGCGCGCGTGCGGAAGGGGCGTCTTTGGATAACCTGGCCGAAAAACAGGACAAGGACCTTCTGACAGCGAAAGCCTTAAAGCGTAACGAGGAAATAAAATCTCCGATGACACAGGTCAGCATTGATCAATTATTTACAGCAGACTTAAATGATTTGATCCTGTTTGAAATTGAAAACGGATATGCCATCGGTCAAGTCACCGCCTCACGGTTCCCGGACATAGCACAAGTCAAAGACAATATTGTCGATTTGTTAAAACAGGCCGCCATACAGGATGCAGGCAACGAAAGCCTGACAATGTTCTATGAACAAAAGGCCAAAAACATTGACATTCAGGTGAACGAACATGTCATCACACGCATGTACGGCCCCAGCGACGACAATATGTAGCCCGCAAAAGCACAAAAAAATACAATAAAAAATACTATGAAGACAGCCTTTCACCCAAGCCTTAGTAATTTTTCATCGCATTATAATAATGACAAAACACAGGTGATCTATTGCTGGATTCCGGCCGATCTGGTTACCCCCGTTGCGGCGTATTACAAGCTATGCGGGCGCGAAAGCAACGCCTTTCTGCTGGAATCCGTTGAGGGCGGAAACGTGCTCGGCCGGTATTCCGTAGTTGGTTTCGATCCCGACACCATCTGGTCTTACTCTGATGATCAGATCAGCACCTGGCATAATTACGGGTCCTGGGATCTTGAAAACGGCGATGCCTTAACCTCGCTTAAAAAATTGGTGGATAGCTGTCATATTGATATCAGCCCCGACGATGTGCCCCCCATGGCCGTATCAGGTCTGTTTGGTTTCATGGGCTATGACATGGTCAGATTGGCCGAAGATATACCGGACAATAACCCGGATGAACTGAATATACCGGACAGCATTATGATGCGCCCGACCAATCTGGTTATATTTGATAATGTCAAAAACATGATGTGCCTGGTTGCCCCGGTCTATTCTCATGCGGGAAACAATGGCGAAACAGCAGAAAATATCTATCGTCAGACATGTGAAAAATTAAATGGGTTAATTGCCAAATTGCGCATGGGTCTAGATTTGCAAGACCACAACAGCAATCTACAAACCCCGCTGGACGTTTGTTCCAACACAACAGAAACCGAATACAAAGCCATGGTCGAAAAAGCCGTAGACTATATTCGGGCAGGTGATATTTTCCAGGTTGTTCCTTCACAACGGCTATCGGTAGATTTTGATCTGCCCGCCTTTGAATTATACCGCAGCCTTCGGCGTTTAAACCCCTCACCCTTTCTGTTTCATTTCCAGTTTGAAGACTTTGCACTGGTGGGATCAAGCCCTGAAATTCTGGTACGTGTACGTGATGACGAGGTCACGATACGCCCGATTGCGGGAACCAGAAAACGCGGCCAAAACCCGGCAGAAGACAAAGCCAACGCAGAGGATTTATTATCCGACCCGAAAGAACGCGCAGAACATTTAATGCTGCTTGATCTGGGACGAAACGATATAGGCCGCGTTGCAGAGACAGGAAGCGTTGAAGTCACCGACCAGTTTATTATCGAATATTATTCACATGTCATGCATATCGTTTCCAATGTAACCGGAAAGCTACGCAGTGATTTAAATATTTTTGACGCCTTATTCTCGGGCTTCCCCGCAGGAACCGTCAGCGGCGCGCCAAAAATCCGGGCAATGGAAATTATTGATGAGCTGGAAAAATCCCGCCGCTCTTACTATGGCGGCTGCATTGGATATATCTCTGGCAATGGTACGATGGACACATGTATCGCCCTAAGAACGGCCCTGGTAAAAGATCGTAAGATGTTTGTGCAAGCCGGCGCGGGCGTGGTGGCCGACAGCGTGCCCCAATCCGAATACGAAGAGACACTGAATAAGGCCATGGCCCTTGTTCGTGCGGCAGAAGACGCCATCGATTTACATACAAACGACGGACAAAACAGCACGAAAATTTCCGATTAAGCGCCAGGCTGGTCAGGCTTATATCCAATCAGGATTAATAATCACTGTAGGGGTTAAACAGTTCGGGTGCGGGTTCCGCAATTGGTGACACATCCAGATCATCCATCACCACCCCCGCTGGAGCAACTTGCTCGTCCGCTGGACTATTTCCGGCATTATGGCCCTTGACGACCTCCTCTTTTGTTAGGCGGTCACTCTCGCTGTCAGGGGCCGCATCGGCATCACGGCCATAAATAACATGACTAACGGGCACAAATTCAAATCCGCGCTTTTTGGCCTGCGGCATCCAGTTCTGCAACGCCTTAATGGTATGGTCTTTCGGATGTCCAATCGCAATGCCCACCCCCTTGCGTATGGCGACCTCCTCCAATTTATGCAAAGCCTCCTGAACGGCCTCCAATGTTGCGACATGGTCCAGAAAGACATCACGCTCCGCATATGGAACATTGTATTCATGGGCTGTTTTCGCGCCAATTGACGTTGCAATCGTTTTGGAATCAACAAAAAATAAATCACGCGCTTGTAATTCCTGCATCACCCACGACATGGCATCGTGATCCTGCGTTAATTTTGACCCCATATGGTTATTGATACCAACAAAACCATCAAATGCATTAAAAATATGCTCATTCATGACCGACAGAAGTTCATCGCGTTCCAGTGATGTACGTAAGCCATGGGGGCCAAGGTCAAGATCTGGATTCATGGGCTCCATCGGAACATGGATAATCAACTCATGCCCCTTATCTCTTGCTGGCATGGTAAAGTCATCCAGACGCTCGGCATACGGCAAAAACGCCAGCGTCAACGGTGCGGGCAAGTCTATAATCTCTTGTGTCTGCTTGCGTGCTACGCCCATATCATCAATAATCACAACCAATTTGGGGGGCTCCCCGTTCTTCAGGCTGTAATCGCCGGCACCAAAGGCGCTATTGCTCTGCTTTTTCGCGCTTTTCTCAGGCTTGGTTCCAGACTGCCCTGAAAGACCAACGCCGCGCCCCTGCCCCTGTTCATCACCCTTTGCTTCCCCATCAACACCGGGCTCCACTTGACGGTCTGCACGCGATTCTGCCTGCCCGGGCCGATAAGCATCCGGTTGCGGGATATCATCGGAAAAATCAAAATATGGAATAGAATAAGGAGCACTTTGCACATTATTATCGCGCGGTTCATTCTGTGACGGCGCCAGTATGACGCGTTTTGATGGGGCCATTTCAAGACCTGTGGCATTATCATGCGTCACGGTAACGACAGGTGCATTCTGCATCCTGTAGGCACGAATGCCATCAACGATGATCACTTTAACCACCAGCATAAATGCAAGGGCCAAAGCGGTATAGCGTATTGTCTGTCTGGACCGAAAGAAATGAAACATACGCATAAGAATAGCCCCTTCATTTTTAAATTGGAACTCCCGAATATAAATCTATACACTTGATATCTTATACTTGGACTTGCATTTAAACGCATATATTAGCATATTGCATGGCAACAAACGGTAGGTAGCCCACAATGTTGGTAATGATTGATAACTATGACAGCTTTACCTACAACCTTGTTCAGTATTTCGGTGATCTGAAACTGGACTGCAAGGTTGTGCGCAATGACGCCTGTTCTATAGATGATATTATAGCCATCAACCCGCAAGGGATTATCATTTCACCCGGCCCCGGCAACCCCGATCAAAGCAATCTGAGCTTGGAAAGCGTAGGGGTAGCGGCCAGCCATAAAATACCGCTTCTGGGGGTTTGCCTTGGACATCAGTGCATAGGCCAGTCTTTCGGCGGAAAAGTCATACGGGCGCCCGAGCCGCTCCATGGCAAAACATCACAGATAACCCATATCAAGGACGGTCTGTTTAAGGATATACCAAGCCCCTATACGGTTACGCGTTATCATTCATTGATCGTGGAACGGGAAAGCCTGCCGGCCGAGCTGAGCATCACCGCGCAAACAGATGATGGCTTGATTATGGGCCTTTCGCACAAAACACTGCCCATTCATGGCATACAGTTCCACCCGGAGAGTATCGCCACCGAACACGGACACAAACTTTTAGAAAACTTCACAAGGATATTATGAGCACAATCGTAAAAGATTCAATCACCCGCATGCATGACGGGCAATCGCTGACCGAAGCCAATATGATGGAATCAATGCAAGCCATCATGGATGGTCAGGTTGAGGAAGCTGACTTAAAAGCCTTTCTAATGGCCCTGTCCAAGAAAGGTGAAAACGTTGCCGAGATCACCGGCGCCGCCCGCATCCTGCGCCAGAAAACCCACACAATCAAAGCCCCGATAGACAGCGTAGATTGCTGCGGCACAGGCGGTGATAAATCAGGAACCTATAACATTTCCACCGCGGTTGCCATTGTGGCGGCGGCGTGCGGCGGTCCTATCGCCAAGCATGGAAACCGCGCCGCCAGTTCAAAATCAGGCGCAGCCGATGTTCTGGAAGCCCTTGGCGTCAATCTTGACTTACCGGGCTTTGCACTGGAACATGCGCTAAAGCAATTTCGCTTCGCTTTTTTGATGGCGCCCAACCATCATCAGTCCATGCGCTATATCGCCCCTGTACGCAAAGACATCGGGGACCGCACCATATTTAACCTGCTTGGGCCGCTGGCAAACCCGGCAGGAACCCGTAGGCAGTTAATGGGCGTGTTCGATGAAAAATGGGTCATGCCAATGGCAGAAACACTCAAAAAACTGGGAACAAAACGCGCCTGGGTTGTTTATGGAACGGACGGTCTGGATGAAATATCAATATCTGCCCCCACCAAAATTGCGGTCCTGGAAGAAGATATCGCCATCAAAGAAGATACAATTACACCAGACCATTTTGGCCTGCGCACCCACAATATCAATGACCTGAAGGGCGGTGACGCTCAACAAAACGCCATGGCTTTGCGCGCCGTATTACAAGGCGAAATTGGCGCGTACCGTGATATTATTCTGGCCAATACTGCGGCGGTTTTATCCATTCATCAAAGCTGCAATGATCTGAAGGACGGCGTTGCCAGAGCCGCAGACGCCATTGATTCCGGCTTTGCGTGGCAGAATTTTTGTGATTACATCGCCTATAGCCGTGTTGCGGAAGATAATGTCAAAGACAGCATAGAGGGGCGCAATGTCTGATAAGGCCGGTCAAGCGAGTGTTGCAACGTTTCCGCCGGGCACGCCGGATGTTTTGCAAAAAATCTGTGCGCGAACCTTGCAAGACCTTGCCGAGCGTAAAACCAAAACTCCTTTAAACGACATAAAAACAGCGGCCTATAACGCGCCGCCCCCGCGTGGCTTTATTCAGGCCCTGAAAGAAAAAGCAGCCTCAGGCAGCCCCGCCTTAATCGCAGAAATTAAAAAAGCCTCCCCCAGCAAGGGATTAATACGCCAAGACTTTGCACCGGCTGAACTGGCCGAACTTTACGAACAGGGCGGAGCCGCCTGCCTGTCCGTACTGACCGATAGCCCGTTTTTTCAGGGGCGGCCTGAATATCTGATACAGGCAAAATCAGCTTGTTCCCTGCCCATTCTGCGGAAAGACTTTATGCTGGACGCCTATCAAATATACGAATCCCGCGCCCTTGGGGCCGATTGCATCTTGCTGATTGTGGCGGCCCTGGATGACCCGCAGATGCAAAACCTGTATAATCTGGCAAAAGATTTGGGCATGGACGTCCTTGTTGAGGTGCATAATTTACACGAGCTTGAACGCGCCAAAGCCTTAAATGCCGACATGATTGGCGTCAACAACCGGAATCTTAAAACATTAGAGGTAAGCATTGAGACCTCACACGCTCTTTCAAAGGCCATGCCGCATGATTGCCTGCGCGTTGCGGAAAGTGGTATTTTTGACAATAGCGACATTAAAAATCTGCAACAATCGGGCTATAACACCTTCCTGGTTGGCGAAAGCCTGATGCGTCAGGCTGATGTAAAAAAGGCCACCGCCGCCTTGTTAGGCCACTGAGTTTCCCATTAATAATCTTACATACAAAAGTTGACACAAAACCAGAACTAAAGTAGAACATAATAAGGACAACAGAATCCTTACCATCCGTTTATGCGGGCCCAATAAACACTAAAGAGAGAACACTATGCTGACAAAAAAACAACGCGAGCTGTTACTATATATCCATGAACACATGTCCGGCGATGATGTTGCTCCGTCGTTTGAGGAAATGAAAGATGCACTTGGTTTAAAATCAAAATCAGGTATTCACCGCCTGATCACCGGGCTGGTTGAACGCGGTTACCTGGAACGCTTGCCGCACCGCGCCCGCGCCCTTGCCATCAAAAAACTACCTGAAGGGTTCCATGGCATCGCGGCGGATCGCGGCAGACCTTCATCACCGGCATCACAGAACGCAACCGCCCCCGCGGTTTCGCAAGCGGCAAACCAGAACATCATGGAAATACCGGTTTACGGAAAAATTGCCGCCGGGACCCCCATTGAGGCCATTCAAAATGAAGGAAGCAACGTATTTGTTGCACAAGACATGATGGGGGCTGGTGAACATTACGCCCTGATCGTTGAGGGTGATTCAATGGTGAAGGCCGGTATTCACGATTCGGACACCGTCATTATTAAACGCTGTGATACAGCAGAAAACGGCGCCATTATTGTTGCCTTGGTTGACGGGCAAGAGGCTACATTAAAACGTCTTCGCCGTGCGGGCAGCAAAATCGTACTGGAACCGGAAAACGATTCATATGAACCGCAAATTCTAGAACCTGAACGGGTGCAAATTCAAGGACGTCTGGTTAGCCTGATGCGTAGCTATCATTAATGACAGCAGACTAATCAAGTTTCATTTGCCGATACCCTCCCCTGCACGTCGCCAGCCCCTTACTTATTGCATTTCATGCTAGCGCACGGGATAGAGCGGGCTCCAAGGCCGGTTTGCAGAGGTAACCTCGCGCACATTTTCTACTTTTAGCGCTCCATCATTCAGATATATGCGTTGCGCCCCATTGTAATACGTATCAAATTTATCAATTACACGTGCACCGCATGATATACGCACCGGATGATCAGCGATGAGAATATCCGCCCAGGCGCAATCCTCTTTATGCGTATAAGGGCTGAGGGAATATGCAATCTTTATATTGCTTAAGACGGCGCGGCATCCAAGATCATCACATTCCTCTGGCCAATGCTTTGCCCATAGCCGCGCACTATCTTTTTCTAGGCCCCAAAGCTGCTCCCAGTTTTCACGAACAAAACTGTCTTTGCGCACCGTATTGACGCGAATGCTGTCCCCGGCCCTCAAGGCAACCAATGAATGTTCGGCCGAAACCATAGCATCCGGGCGCGGCTGTGACAAAATGAATGGCACCATCAAACCCGCAAGCAATAATCCGGCAGCCCTTAAGCGCCCCTGCCACAAAATAAAAAACAAAAGGCCGCACACAACCAGAACAAAATACCAGAAAGAAAATGCCGGTAACCGATAAACCGCGCCATCTAACCCCGCGACAAAATCCGCAGCTTGTAAAATCTGATCAATACCAAAGCCTATAAGATGTAGCGGCACAGCCTCAAGTCCCATCGGCATCGCAAGTAAACTAATCACAATCAATGGCATAACCCAAAATGCCATAATCGGTATCGCAACCATATTGGCCAAAATTCCATACGCTGCAAATTGTTGAAAGTGATAGAGCGCGAACGGCGCCGTTGCCAAAGAGGCAATCAAGGAAGTCATACACACACTGAAGAAATAAAATGCAATTTTTCGTGGCCATGCCGCATGACGGTGGAACTTTGATATCAAGGGGCGCAGGCGATCATAAAAAGCGACCAATGCCGTCACCGCCGCAAATGAAAGTTGAAAACTGGCCCCCAACAGACTATAGGGGCTTAGCGCCAGAACAATCAGCGCAGCAAAAACGACAAGACGCAGTGAAAAAGGCGAGCGATCAAACAAGATGGCGGTAAAAACAACCGCGCTCATCAGCATTGCGCGTTGTGTCGGCACCGTTGCCCCGGCCAGGAACATATAAACCAACCCGCCAAACATCGCCAATACGGCGCAATATTTTTTAATCGGGTAATGCAGGGCAACTTTAGGCAGGCTGGCCAGAACAAGCCGAGAAAAAAAGAAAATGGCCCCGCAAACCAAACCCAGATGCAAGCCCGAAATGGCAAGAAGATGGGCAAGCCCGGCGCTGCGGAGTATATCTTGCTCTTCATCCGGGATACCGGCCCGTTGACCGTTCATTAAGGCTGTGGCGATATTGGCTTGCCGGCCCGACAAATGGTCAAATACCGAAGCGCCAACCGCCGCGCGCAAAGTCTCAATACCGCGCGCCATACTAAAACCATCATGACTTTGTATTTTTTCAACACCGGAATAAATAAAGCCGACCGCACCGATACCATCAAAAAACAGATGCCGCCTAAAATCAAAACCGCCCGGTGCCACAGGGCCAGATAAAGGAATTAGCTGGGCCAATGCGCTAATGCGTTCCCCCACCTTTAGCTCATAATCTTTCCGAACCCGCAGGCGGATATAACGCGGCGTTTTCTCGGCGCTTAAATCCTCTACATCCACACGCCCCAGTACAACACGCGCATCATAGTCCGGCTTCATAATTTCCAACGATTGTACAATGCCGCTTACCATGACTGGCCCCAGTTCATTATTTAGCATGGGCGTATGCACGCGCAGGCTATGCAGCTGCGAAAAACCAAACCCCAAGGCCGGCAACACAAGCATGGCCAAAGCCATGCGCCGATAAAAGCAATTGTCTTGCGGCAACAAAGAATACATCGAAAATGCCAGCGCTAGCGCTCCCCCTCCCAGAATCAAGGGCGGTTCAAGCGGTAATAAAAAATAAACAGCAATGCCGAAGGCAAAAAATACAGGCGTCCAAAAGAAAAAGCGGCCATGCTGGGCGTCCCATTCCTGGTGTAAGCCTTGCGACAGAAGCATTAAAGGCGAAAAAGCGCCCCGCCCGCGCCGGTTTTTATGGCTATTTTCAGCCTTGCTTTCATCAACGCTAATCATGATGCCCTGACTTGAATTTCCGCTAAAATTCTTCTATTGGTGTCAATACTACAAATTAAAAATGAATAAAGCACAAACAGCACAGCAAAAGATAGGTTTTTCATCATGAGTGTCGTGACACGATTTCCCCCATCCCCAACAGGTTTTATGCATATTGGCACGGCACGCACGGCCTTGTTTAACTGGATCTATGCCCGCAAACATGGCGGAAAAATGCTGTTCCGTATTGAGGACACAGATCGCAAGCGCCACAATGAAGAAGCCGTAGACAATTTGATTAAAGGCCTGGAATGGCTTGGTCTGGATTGGGACGGCAATATCGTTTCACAGCACGAACAGCGCATGCGTCATGCGCAAGTCGCAAAAGAATTGCTGGAGAGCGGCAAGGCCTATTACTGCTATTGCACACCGGAAGAACTGGAGGACATGCGGGAAAAAGCCAGATCCGAAGGTAAAACTACATTTTACGATCGCCGCTGGCGTGACGCGGACCCGTCAACCGCACCGCGCGATGCCTCCCCCGTCATCCGTATAAAAGCTCCGCTGAGCGGCGCCACAACAGTTCAAGATCAGGTTCAGGGCGATGTCACGGTAAACAACGAACAGCTGGATGATTTTATAATCCTGCGTTCAGACGGAAGCCCGACCTATATGCTATCTGTTGTTGTTGACGATCATGATATGGGCGTAACGCATGTCATACGCGGCGATGACCATCTGAACAACACCTTTCGCCAGAATATCATCTATGATGCGATGAACTGGCAAAAGCCAACCTATGCCCATCTCCCCTTAATCCTTGGTCCGGACGGCGCAAAAATGTCAAAACGTCACGGCGCCGCAAGCGTTGAAGAATACCGCGACATGGGGTACCTGCCCGCCGCACTGCGTAATTATTTACTGCGTTTAGGCTGGAGCCACGGCGATGATGAAATCATTTCAGATGAACAAGCCAGACAATGGTTTGACCTGACGGGCTGTAACAAAGCCGCTGCGCGATTTGACTTTGACAAGCTGGAAAGCCTGAACGCCCACTACATCAAAGAAACACAAGCCGATGAGTTGATTGAGCGCGCCCTGCCCTTTTACAAACAACGCCATAGCATTGAACCAGATACAAAAGCGCTGGCCATGATTAAACAAGGCATTGCCGAATTACAATCGCGCGCAACAACCTTGTTACAATTTGTGGACGAGTCAGTATTTTATGCTAAAACTGTACCCTTCCCCTATGACGAAAAAGCCAGCGCCCTTTTAAATGCTGATGCTACCCCTGTCCTGCTGGCGCTACAAAAAGAACTTCAGGCAGCTGACCAGATTGACGACCAAAGCGTGAAGGCCATATGTAAGGCCGTGGCCGATCAGGAGGCGGGCGGAAAAATGGGAAAAGTCGGCATGCCTTTGCGCGCGGCGATTACCGGAACAACGGTGTCCCCCTCTATTTTTGAGGCTTGTGCCATTTTAGGAAAAGATGAATGCTGCATGCGCTTACAAGCGGCCATTGAACATATAGAAAACAATGGTACAATAAAACAAGCTGGATAAGTTTTCGGCTCATCCTTTCTAACGTAATAGTTCATAATATTTTAAACATTATGGGCCTATTATCATCGCTGCGTATCATTTCTATGTCATAAAGGATAAACAAGTCACATGAGCAATTCTCAAGATAAAACATTCACGCTAACAAATGACCAGACGGGGGAAAGCTATAAGCTCCCTGTATTGGACGGTACGCAGGGCCCAAGCGTTGTTGACGTCAGAAAGCTATATGCCGAAACGGGCCATTTCACGTTCGACCCCAGCTTCACCGCCACAGGCAGCTGTAAATCACGGATTACCTATATTGACGGTGAAAAAGGAATTTTACAGCACCGCGGCTATAAAATTGAAGATTTAGCCGAAAAAAGCTCCTTTCTAGAGGTCGCACACACTTTATTATATGGCGACCTGCCAACAGAAAAGGAATTGGCAAAATTCACAAAAGACATCACCTACCACACAATGGTGCATGATCAGGTTAACTATTTCTTCCGCGGGTTTCGCCGCGATGCACACCCTATGGCCGTCATGTGCGGTGTGGTTGGTGCACTGGCGGCCTTTTATCACGACTCTCTTGATATATGGGACCCGGAACAACGTGAAATATCAGCGCACCGCCTGATTGCAAAAATTCCAACATTGGCGGCCATGACCTATAAATATTCCGTCGGGCAGCCCTTTATGTTCCCGCGGAATGACCTCTCATTCTCTGAGAATTTTTTATATATGACATTTGCCGTCCCGCCAGAGCCATACAAGGTTAATCCTGTATTGGCCCGCGCTATGGACCGCATCTTAATCCTTCATGCCGATCATGAACAAAATGCATCCACATCGACCGTACGTCTGGCCGGTTCATCACAGGCAAATCCATTTGCGTGTATTGCCGCCGGTATTGCCTCACTTTGGGGGCCCAGCCATGGCGGCGCCAATCAGGCGGTTCTGGAAATGCTGGATCAGATCGGTGATAAGAAGAATATCCCTGAATTTTTAGAACGGGCAAAAGACAAAGACGACCCATTCCGTCTCATGGGCTTCGGGCACCGCGTTTATAAAAACTTTGATCCGCGCGCCAATGTTCTGAAAAAATCCTGTGATGAGGTCCTGGAAGACCTTGGTATTGATGATCCAAGACTGGAACTGGCCATGGAATTAGAGCGCATTGCGCTGGAGGATGAATATTTCGTCGAACGTAAACTCTTCCCGAATGTAGATTTTTATTCCGGCATCATCCTGAAGGCCATGGGATTCCCGACGTCTATGTTTACTGTATTATTTGCTGTGGCCAGAACCGTTGGCTGGGTTTCACAATGGAAAGAAATGATTGAGGAACCATCCTTGCGCATTGGACGCCCGCGTCAATTATACACCGGGCCGGATGCCCGCGATTTCGTTGAGATGAAAGATCGCAAATAGGATTATTACAGATAAACACGAACAAAAACCGGCGAAAAATGCCGGTTTTTTCTATGTTTGTTTGTCTTTTTTTTCACCAGACTTACCAGCCAACAAGGACATAATATAACGGGCCGCCTTATCCGATGGTTTTTCGTCAAGATCACTGCCTAGTTTTTTACGAATTTCATCGAACCCGCGCTCTTGCTGCGCAATTTTATCGGCATCTTCAAACAGACTGATGACTTCATCACTAATACTTTCGGCCTGGCAACGTCCTTGAATAAATTCCGGCACAACATCCTTCCCCAGAATAATATTCCCCAAATGAATGTGCTTTACCTTGGCCAGCAAACGTACAATCCAGTATGTCAAAGGATGGGTTTTGTATACAATGACATGCGGCCGCCCTGTATAAGCCAGTTGTAAAGCAACAGTACCCGAAACGGCAATCCCGACATCGGTCGCAGCAATTGCATCGGCTTTATTCGCAAAATCACTGTCAATATAGGCGGGAATATCAATACCTTGTAGTAACTGCACCACATCATATTCAAGACCATCAAGCGTGGGCACAACAATATGAATATTGTCCAGCTGCTCAGATACATAAATGGCCGTATCTTTAATAATCTGGCCAATATTATTCAACTCCTCTTGACGGCTACCGAAATACAAGCCCAGCAACTTTGCGTCATCAGGTATATCGCGCGCCTTGCGAAATCGATCACGGTTTCCTTTGGAAATATCACCATCCGTAATTGGGTGTCCAACATAAACAGCGCGAAGCCTGTGCTTTTTAAAATAAGCCGGCTCGAAAGGGAATAAACACATCATTGCGTCAAGATATTGCGCCACATCTTTGGCCCGGCCCGGTCTCCAGGCCCACACAGTTGGCGCTACATAATGAATGGCCTTGGTCTTTACTTTTCCGCGCTTTTTTAAACGCTTGGCTATAGAAAAATTAAAATCGGGAAAATCAATTGTAATTAAGGCTTCTGGGTTAATTTTCTCAATTTCTTCCACAATGCCATTACGAATTTTCAGCAATTGTGGCAGGCGCAGCGCAGCTTCCCATATCCCCATGACAGTTAATTCCTGCATTGGCAGCAAGCTGTTCAAGCCTTCAGCGCACATTTGTTCTCCGCCGATACCGAAAAACTCGGCGCTTTCATCCTTGTCCTTTAACGAGCGCATCAATTTCGCGCCTAATATATCCCCGGACGGCTCCCCCGCAATTAAAAAATATTTCATGATGACATATAATCCGCAGTATCAATTCCTATAACAAACAATTTGTGCCGATCGGCAATGTCGCGCACGATTTCAGGGTCTAGCAACAAGCTGCTCCCGGCCTCTATGACGACCCCCGAAAGACCGCATTCAACAGCGACCATAATAGTATCAGGGCCTATGGTCGGTAAATCAAGATATTTATGTTGCATTGGCTTGCACGTTTTAACAAGAACGCCGCCGCCACCTTTTCGCATATAGGCTTTGGCGCGGCGGATCATCTCATCTGTGCCTTCAGCGGCTTCAACGGCTATAACATGCCCCTGTTGCACCAATACAGACTGACCAATATCCAAACGGCCGATTTCTTGAGATACAATAACACCGCGTTTTATTGTGTCCTGCAACGCTTTAGGCGGCTTATGCTTACCCAAAACGCCGCACGGCGCCAATAAATCCTGCATAAAGGATTGGACGCCATGCACTGTAAACCCTTCGCGGCCCAACTCATCTTTAAGCAATTCCAGTAAATCATTATCACCCAAGGCCTTCAGCCCAATCCGAGCAAAAAATTCGGCCGTCTTGATATCCGGCTTTAATTCAGCCAGCGATGGCCTGCGAATACTGCCGATCAAGACAAGATCATGCACATTATGGTCTTTAAATGTTTTAATAATCTTACCGGCCGCGCCCAAAGAGCTCCAGATATGATGACGGCCTTGGGTAAGCGCTTTATCTGTTTGCCCCTCAAAAGCGCAAACGAAGACCTCTATACCTTTTTTTTCACAACAATCTGCCAGGCGCGCGGGAATCTGTCCGCCGCCCGCTATTATGCCCAATTTCTTAATATCGGGGCCATTAACTAACCTATCAGCATTCAAGTCTTTTTGGGTGGTTGACATAAGGGAAACTTTGTCTTGGCTTTGGCAAATGCAATTATATTACCGATAATCTGGTCATTCGCAAAATCTTTTTGCAGGGCATCCAAGCGCTGTTCCATGGTACCATCACCGCCAAATAATTGATTAAACGCTTTTTGCAGGGTGCGAATATCATCTCTGGCAAGCCCCTGACGTTCCAGACCGACCAGATTAAGGCCAACCAGATTTGCACGTTCGCCTTTAACGCGGCCATAGGGAATAACATCACTATCCACCCCAGAGCAGCCACCGACAATAGAATAAGAACCAATACGAATAAATTGATGAACCGCCGAAAGCCCGCCTATCACCACATAATCACCAAGCTCCACATGGCCGGCCAAAGTCGCATTATTGGCCAAAATTACATTATTACCCACCACGCAATCATGCGCGACATGTGCGCCCATCATAAACAACCCGTTATCGCCAACAATTGTTTTCGATGCCCCTGATACGGTACCCGGATTCATGGTAACATGTTCACGGATACGATTATTATTGCCAATAATCAGCTGCGTTTTTTCACCGGCGAATTTTAAATCCTGCGGTGCAGATCCCAATGAAGCAAAAGGGTAAATTGTGCAATTCTCGCCAATCGTTGTGTAACCATCAACAACGACATGCGACTTTAATTCACAGCCATCGCCTATAGTGACATCCGGCCCAATAACACAAAACGCGCCGATTGACACATTCGCGCCTATTTGGGCTCCGTCTTCAATCTGTGCTGTTGGGTGTATTTTTTGCGACATAAAAAATCCATTTTCTATTTGAATACAAGATGACTATACCGTTCACTTGTAATGATTTGACGCCTGCGTGCAAATCAAGGTTTATTACCAAACATTACCAGATGCTTATTTGCGATCAGCGATCATGGCACTAAAAGTTGCCTGCGCGCAGACCTGATCATTAACGAGTGCCTTGCCCGAAAACTTCCAAACAGGGCCGCGTGATTGCACTTTTTCAACATGAATATACATACTGTCACCTGGCGTGACGGGTTTGCGAAATTTGGCATCATCAATGGTCATAAAATACACCAGCTTTCCTTCCGCCTCTTCCCCCAGTGTCTTAACAACCATCAAGGCGGCTGTTTGGGCCATCGCCTCAATAATCAACACCCCTGGCATGACTGGTTCTCCGGGAAAATGCCCCATGAAATGCGGTTCATTCATAGTCACATTCTTAAGGCCAACGGCACGGACTCCAGATTCAAATTCAAGCAACCGGTCCACCAGCAAAATTGGATAACGATGTGGAAGCATCCGCATTATTTGCTTAATATCTGTAAAGTCATTCTTTTTTTGATCACTCATTATCGATGGTCCTTCAGCTCATTGCTTATTTATACCAGGTAAAATTTCACTTCTTACTTTTAACCAGTTGCCCGAGTTTTGCAACCTGCCTCATAAACTGTTTAATTGGTATGGCTGGCGTTCCCATATATTCCTCCCCGGGCGGTACATCCCGCATAATACCCGATTGTGCGGCAATTCTCGCGCCTGCACCTATTCTGAGGTGCCCTGCACAGCCGCTTTGTCCGCCCATTGCGACAAAATCCCCTAGCTCAGTACTCCCGGAAATGCCAACCTGAGAAACAATTATACAGCCGCGCCCGATTTTTACATTGTGGCCGATCTGAACGAGGTTATCAATCCAGGTGCCTTGACCAATAAGAGTATCCGGGCCTGCGCCACGGTCAATCGTTGTATTGGCCCCGATCTCGCAATGATCCTGTATAATCACACGCCCCAATTGGGGTACCTTTACGTGCCCGGACGGGTCAATCGCAAAACCAAAGCCATCTTGCCCGATGCGCACCCCGGGATATAGACGCACATTATTTCCTATATATGCGTGGGAAATCGTTGCATGAGATCCAATCCGGCAATTTTCGCCCAGCTCAACGTTTTCACCAATGACGCTGCATGCTTCAATCCAGCACCCCCGCCCCAGTTTCACACCGGATTTAATAACTGCGCCGGGCTCAATAACCGCATCATCCCCAATGGTTGCACTCGGATCAATATGGGCCAATTCGGATATGCCGGCAGCGGGTCTTTCTTGTGGATAGAAGGCTTGCGCGGCCCGGGCATACGCTTTATACGGCGCCGCGGAAACCAGTAAGGGCAAATTATCCGGTGCATGATGGGCCATCTTGGCAGAGACAAAACAAGCACCGGCCTTGGTGTGGCTAAAATCTTTACGGTATTTTACGTTTTCAAAAAAACTGATGTGATCTTGCCCCGCCTGATCCAAGGATGCCACATCATGGATTAAGGTCCCGCCATCCCCGTTCACCAATTCTGAACCTGTGATATCCGATAATTGTTGCAGAGTAAATGTCCCTGCCTTTTTAAAAAATTTGGGATCAGCCATCGTCGTGTCATTTATTCTTCAATATTAAGCGGAATGCTTGTTATCTGTGCATTAATTGTGGCCATTACATCTTCCGAGATATCAAATGTACGCGCAACCAGCACGATATTCTGACGTGTTAAAACAATATCATAATTATTCTCTTCGGCCTTTTGTGCAACAATCTTTAGAATTTCCCCGCGCAATTTTCCAGTGGCTTTTACCAAAGCCGTTTCCAGAGCCCGCTTCTTTTTTTGCACCAACCCCCCGGTCTTTTGCAACTGCACCTGAAACTCTTCGCGTTTTTTGGTAAACTCTTCGGCGCTCATCTCTGCACGCTTTTGCACTAATTTTTTTTCGCTATCGCGTAATTTTTGCTCATACCCTGCAAATTCACTCTGCAGTTTTTCGCGCTCGGTTTGAACCTGCTTCTGAATGCTTAAGGCCGCTTTACTCTCTGTCAAAAGTTTTTGCACATCAACGACGGCTATCGACACTTCCGCCCGCGCTTGAATGGGCAGGGCCAGCGCAAAAAAAGCAATAACAACGGGACAAATCAATACACGCATCAGCATGATCAAGCTCTTTCAGTTAGTAAGTTTTATTATTCTTGTCTTTAGAACCGTGTTCCAAAGTTAAAGCGGAAATTCTTTTCCTCATCGTAATCTTCTTTCGCAACCGGAACCGCGAAGTCAACCCGGACCGGACCGAAAGGAGAACGCCAGGATAAGCCAAGACCTAAACTAGCGCGAATGACATTTTCATCAACCACCGACGGGTCACTGACTTCCACTTCATACAAAGAACCGGCATCACCAAAAGCATGGCCCTGAACGCCCAGCTCTTCAGGAAGTCCAATCGGGAATGACAGCTCGGCCGTACCGCGGTAGAAACGGTTACCGCCCAAGGCATCATCTGTGGACGTATCCCGAGGGCCAACCCCGGCCTGGTCAAAACCGCGCAGCGTTGAATCACCCAGATAATAACGCTCATTAATTGCCACAGTCTTATCATTATAGCCTTCAACGGCGCCAACTTCCCCCAGCAGGTTCAACACGACCTGATCCATAACTGGATAGTAAAAAGATGCCCCGGTTTTACCGGACACATATTGGGAATCACCGCCAAAACCGGTTACTTCCGTATCCAGCCACAGATACCACCCCTCTGTCGGGAACAAAATACTGTCGCGGTTATCATAGGTCAGACGTTGCGATAACGCCAATGTATCGCGTTCACCTTCCTGATCACGAATGAAACGAGAGGCGTTTCCGTCAACATTTTCGATCGTGTTACGTTCCCCGCGGAACCTGACAGTCTGGCGCCAGCGTTCAGACCATGGATAGCCAATCCGCAATGCACCACCAGTACGTCGCTGGTCGAAAGAGCTTTCACTCTGCAAATCGCGAGTTACATGAAACAAATCAAAACCGGCCGACACATCACGGTTCAGGAAATATGGCTCCGTGAATGAAAGGTCAAATTGGGTGCGTTCACCCGCCAATGTTGTCGACAACAACAAATCCTGCCCCTTTCCCATTAGATTGCGTTCCCGAATACGCACATCGGCAAGCGGACCATCAGAAGTAGAAAAACCGGCCCCCACAGAGAGTTCGCCCGTGGACTTTTCTGCCACATCGACATCGACAACCGTCTTATCCGGTGCCGATCCTGGCTTTGCGTTCATATTAACCGTTTCAAAGAAATCAAGGTTACGGATACGCTGTTCCGAACGGGACAGTTTGGATTTGTTAAATGGGTCGCCCTCAACCAACAGCATCTCACGGCGCACAACCTTATCCAGCGTACGCACATTGCCGTTCACATTGATACGTTCCACAAAAACGCGCGGACTTTCACTAATCTCAAATGTAAGATCAATCGTCGCATCCTGACGATTACGGTTCACATTGGGGCGGACATTCACAAAGGCATATTGCAAATCACCCAGCTTGTCAGTCATGGCATCAACGCTTTCCTGCACCCGGTCAGCATTATACCAGTCGCCGCTTTCAATTTTAATTGTCTCTTGCAAAACAGAAGAATCAAAATCACGAATCCGCGACGCTATATCGATCTTGCCGACACGGTAGCGCTTGCCTTCATTAAGGGTAAATGTAATAAAGAAATGGTCACGGTCACTGGATAATTCGGCAATAGCGGAAACCAGTTCAAAATCTGCATAACCTTGCGCAAGATAAAAACGGCGCAACAATTCCTGATCATATGATAAACGATCTGGGTCATAACGGTCATCGGCCGTAATAAAGCGGTACCAGGTTGTTTCTTTCGTGCTAATCTCAGAACGCAAGCGATCATCATCAAAGCGCTTGTTACCAACAAAACGAATACTCTTAATCTTGGTCACCGGGCCTTCATCAATTTCAAAAACCAAATTGACACGGTTCTGGTCAAGGCGAATAATCTTGGGGTCAATATTGGCAGAAAAACGCCCGTTGCGGCGATAAATCTGGTAAAGGCGGCTAACATCTGCCTGCACTTTAGTCCGGGTGAAAACCTGACGTGGACGAAGCTGAATCTCGGGCTGCAGCTCCTCGTCATCCAACTTGTCGTTGCCTTCAAATGCAATCTGGTTGATGATCGGATTTTCAACAACATTCACAATAATTGTCGAACCGCGCTGGTCAATTGTAACATCAGCAAATAAACCTGTAGAAAACAAACTTTTCAATGCCCGGTCCAATGACTGGCGATTCAGCTCCTCTCCCACTTTTAAGTCCAGATAAGACATCACCGTCGTGGGGTCAATACGTTCCGCACCGCTCACCTCAATCTGCTGAATGCGTTGCTGAGCCATGGATTGTGAAGCCGAAACTGTAAATATCACAACAGCTAGGAAACAGAAAATGAATCTGGAAACCGACATATTCATATTTATTTGACCTGAATTATTTAAAACGTTTGAGTGTTTCTAGCACGTTAGAACGCCAGAGAATAGGAAAAAATATACCCTAAGAATCGTCTCAATAAAACAACCGAATGAAATCATCAACATTTGCAAAAATCATAATGCCAATCAGCAGTATCAGACCAACCGACAGAGCATAATCCTGAATGCGCGCTGACAGGGGGCGCCCCATAATCGCCTCATACGTAAAAAATATAAGATACCCCCCGTCCAGTACCGGAATTGGTAACAGATTAATAAATCCAATTTGCACGGAAAGAACGGCAATCAACATAAAGAATGTATACCAACCGGAATCGATTGCTTTTCCGGTTATCTTTCCCATTGTCACAAGCCCGCCCAATTTTTGTTCTCCGTCATCACGAAAAAACGCCACGCGCAAAAAACGGATTGATTCATCAATAAACTTATAAACTTTTGCCCCCGCGTACCAAATCGAATCTAGAAAATTATGGCGCAGGTAAAAACGTTCTTTTTCGCGGTCGAGCCTCAAAAGCTCATACCCGTCACTATTGGGGTCCAGCAAATCTTTATTCATCTCAACAACAGGAAAAACGGTAAAGTTATCCTGCCGATCTTGCGCGAACCGTATTTCAACAACAAACGGAGCTCCTAGGCTGCGTAAAATTTCTGCCCGCGCCTTATCCGGCTGCCCTTCGACAGGAATACCGTTGACACTGATAATTTGATCAAACGCAACAGAGGGAAAATTGGTTGCGCCAACGCGTCCGTGCTCGCGGTAAATCCCCTTGGCATCATGATAGGACACACTGCGTGATTTAATCGGCAAATCAAAGACCTTGTCCCCACGGCGAATGGTCCAGACCATGTCTGCACCGGGCGACCAGCTTTTTTCCCAGATGTCTTCAAAACGTCTGATTTTCTTGCCATCAAGTTTTAGTATCTGGTCCATAGGACGCAAGCCAGCATCCTCGGCGGCTGTGCCATGGGCGATTGCATATACAATTGGCCGTGTAGACCCTTGTCCGCCCACAAAGTACAAACTCGACAAAATAAGAATCGCCAACAAAAAATTGGCCAATGGCCCCATGGCCACAATCAACATGCGCTGCCATAACGGTTTAAAACAAAATGCGACCGCTCGCTCCTGCTTTGTAAAGGCGCGGCGTTCCCGTTTTTCTCTATCCCACAGCATGGGTTCGGGCGCGCTATCATAGCCAAATAGCTCGACATACCCCCCTAGCGGCAAAAGTGATAAGGACCAGCGCGTTCCATGTTTATCATTCCGCCCGAGAATTTCACGACCAAAACCGATCGAGAATTTCGTAATCCGGACACCAAATAATTTGGCCGTCAGCAAATGTCCCATTTCATGAATAAACACGACAAACGATATGCATAAGAAAAGTGCCACTGTATAAAGCACAATATTTTCTGCATATTGCTGCACCAGAATTAAAAAGCTATCCATTAAAAACCATCACTTATTCTTACAACCAGTGAACAGTGTAACAGAAAACCTCTATATCCGCAGCATTGAACCGCCGGAACAAGCCAGGCAGGTTTGTTTACAAAACAAGCTGCAGAATATCGTTCAAGTTCGCAAAGACCATAATACAGACAAGGAAGAACAATCCAAAACGGAAGGCGTATTCCTGAATTTGTTCTGGTATGGGCTTTCCTAAAATCGCCTCAAAAGCATAAAAAACCAAGTGCCCGCCATCCAGCATGGGAATCGGAAACAGGTTGATCAGGCCCAGGTTAATTGACAACAAAGCCGTAAAAAGTATCAGCGCAATAATACCTTGCTGTGCCATGTCACCGGCAACCGCGCCAATACGAATAATTCCGCCAAGTTCTGTTGCGCTGCGGGTTCCTGTAATCATTTGCCCCAGAGCCTCAAGCGTACCGGCCGTAATGACGTAGGTCTGGTTAATCGCTTCACGCGCGGCCCCAATCAGACCGTATTTAACAAACTCATTGCCCTCGCGCGCGGCAACAAACAATATTGAGCTTTCTTCACTCTCGGCATTGAACAGGCCTTCATTCTGATCACGGACAGGCAGCACTATTAAGGTATCAGTCTTGGAACCGCGAGCAATTACAATTGTAAATTTCTGTCCCAGCCGTGATTTCAACGCCTCTTGCTTGCCGCTCAGATCCTCAGCATCAAATTCCTGCCCGTCAATTTCCAGTATATTGGAAATCTGGATCGCATGCCTTGGGCTGATCAAGCCTAAAAGGCCACGACTGTGTTTGAAACCAAAACGGTCTTCCTGTTCAACTTTCTCAGGCTTGGCATAGATATCAACATTCTGGCCGCCACGATTGACAACAAAATGACGCTCCTCATCCAGAGCGATCATCATAGCCGTGCGAATATCTTCAAAGCTGTAAATTTTCTGCCCATCAATAGAAACAATCTCGTCATGAGGCTCAAAGCCGTATTTTTCAGCACTACTGCCACCAATAATGGCCGCCGCCAGCGGCGGTGTCACCGGCTTACCGTTAAGCATGTACAAACCACAAAGCAGCAAGAATGCAAAGATGTAGTTAATAGCAGGCCCGGCAAAAACGACAGAGGCACGTTTCCAGACAGGTTTGGAAAAAAACGCACTCTGACGTTCTTCTTCTGTCATAGGACGAACCTGCCCGTCTTCCCCCTCAATATTGTCCGTGTGCCCGGCACTTGCGGGGTCAACATCACCGTAAAGTTTCACATACCCCCCCAGCGGGATGTATGAAAATTTCCAGCGCGTACCGTTTTTATCATTCCAACCAAATATCTCTTTACCAAAACCAATAGAGAAACTCTCAACGCGTACGCCGCACAAACGCGCAACTATGTAATGTCCCCATTCATGAACGAACACCAGAATGCTCAGGATAACGATAAACGTACCACCATAGATCCAAAGATTACTACCAAGCGTTTGAAATAGTTCTAAAAAATTCATATTTGAGATACCGTTTTTTGTTGTAAACCAGAATTAATAATGCCCTCAGTCACGCTGCGGGCATAACGATCCATTGATAGAATACTATCCAGATCAGATATACCTTGTTCTTTTATACTATCAAGGGCAATGCGTATACAATTCATTATATCGCCAAACCGTATCTTTCCGTTCAAAAAGGCACCAACGGCAACTTCATTTGCAGCATTCAAAGCGATGGAACTATACAAACCGGCTGACAGGGATTCATAGGCCATCGGAATGGCTGGAAAGCGCTCATCATCCTTTTCAAAAAACTGCAAGGAAGATATATCGTTTAAATTCAATCGCTTGCCTGGCGTTTTTAAACGATTTGGATAAGACAGGATATTGGCAATAGGTGTGCACATATCACTCGCCCCCATTTGTGATAGAATTGATCCGTCACAATATTCCACCATGGAATGAATTAAAGATTGTGGATGAATAATCACATCGATTTTGTTATGCGGCAATTCAAACAAATAATGAGCTTCAATAACCTCCAGCGCTTTATTCATCATGGTGGCACTATCAATTGATATTTTTGCCCCCATGACCCAATTTGGATGCGCTAGAGCCTGCTGCTTGGTTGCGCCTTTTAGGTCTTCTAAAGCCCATGTCCAGAATGGTCCGCCGGAAGCGGTCAGAATGATGCGTTCAATCTCTTCGGGATTGCGTTGATCCAGAACCTGGAATATCGCGTTATGTTCACTATCGACAGGCAGAATTGTTACATTGCGCCGATGGGCTTCCTGCACCACGATCGGCCCGGCCGCTACCAACGGCTCCTTATTTGCAATGGCAATCATGCGCGAGCCCTTCATGGTCGCCAACATTGGCTCAAGCCCGGCCATACCCACAATAGCCATCATCGAGATGTCCGCAGGCGTTTGCGCATATTCCAATAACGCATCTCGCCCTGCCGCGGCCAGGATACCGGAACCGGACAAGGCATCCTTTAACGCCTCATAACATTTATCATCACCAATAACAGCATATTTTGCGTTTAAATCCTTTGCCCGTCGCGCAAGTTTATCAACATTAGAATGCGCGCTTAACACCTGAACATCAAAAGCATTACGGTGCGCGGCAATAACAGACGCTGTGCTATCACCAATAGATCCAGTCGCCCCAAATATATTTATTTTCTTAGGCTCAGACATTATACGAGCCAATATTCAAGAAGAATAAACATCACCGACGCCAATAGCAGCGCATCGATGCGATCAAGAACCCCGCCATGACCTGGCAAGATAGTACCGGTATCTTTCACATGTGCCAAGCGCTTCATGTAAGAAACAAGAATATCACCAACCTGCCCGCTTGCGCCGATCATGGCCCCAAATGCCAGACTATGTATAATATAGAACGAAGACGCCATGGAAGACGTCATGTTTGCACCAGAAGACGTGACAAACAAATCAAACACAAGCATGGCCAACGCAGGACAGAGCATAGCCCCACCAAAACCGGCCCAGGTTTTATTCGGGCTAATCGTTTTTGCCATTTTTGGGCCCCCAATAAACTTACCGAAAAAATAGGCACCAACATCGCTGGATATAACCATGACCAACAACAGCAAGGCTTGCATGTTACGATCATTACCAATTAAAAAGAATGCGCCAAAACAAAGACAAATATAAAGCCCCCCCAAAGGATATAACACACGTCTGGCCTTTAACTTTTTGGCCAAATCAAACCATTCCTTTTGGGCCACAATAAAAACACCGGCCAGCAAAACCCATAACATCCAGCCCCCGGCATAAATAACAAACAGACTGGCCGGCGCGACAATCATCGCCGTAACAAAGCGGGTTTTTAGTTTTGTTAGATTAAATCTGGACAATAAAGCACCTCTCGGATCACCCTTTCGATGCTTTCAAACCGCCAAAACGACGGTCACGGCCATTATAAACAGAAATGGCATATTCCAGCTCAGATTTATCAAAATCCGGCCACAACGTGTCAGTGAAAAGAAACTCGCTATAGGCGCATTGCCACAGTAAAAAATTACTGATGCGCTGCTCCCCGCTGGTGCGGATCAACATATCAGGGTCAGGCATGCCAGCCGTGAGCAAATGACGTTCAAAACGATCCTGAATCTGGGGTAAATCAAGCGTGCCCAGATCATCCTGCCCGGCCAATTTCTGTATGGCCTGCAAAATATCGTTACGCCCCCCATAATTCAAGGCAATAGACAAAAAGAGCCCGTCATTGTTTTCCGATAATTGTTCGGCGTTACGAATTAAGTCAATAATATCATTATCGAACGCCGAAATATCCCCCACAACACGCAAGCGAATATTATTATTTAACAATTCGGCTGTCTCAGAGCGCAAATAATAGCGCAATAGGCGCATAAGCTCTTTGATCTCTCCCTCAGGGCGGCTCCAGTTTTCAGATGAAAAACCAAACAGTGTTAAATATTCCACACCCAGCTCACCAGCGGCGCGAACAGTTCGCTTTAAAGCCTTTGCCCCCTGACGATGCCCAACAGTACGCGGCAACCCCCGCCTTGTTGCCCAACGGCCATTGCCATCCATAATAATAGCAACGTGTCTCGGCATGTTTAATTGTTCTTCGCTCATTTCTCTAACCATGACGCCTTACTCTCACGCTGAGTTACAGGATATATTCCCTAAACTTGCATGATATCTTTTTCTTTATCCGACAGCATTTTGTCAATTTTTTGAATTTCTTCATCCGTCAGCTTTTGAACGTCATCAGAATATCTCTTTTCATCATCTTCTGAAATATCACCGTCTTTCAGCATTTTTTTGATAGCATCCATACCATCACGACGAACATTACGCACAGAAATACGCGCGTTTTCTGCATATTTCCCCGCAATCTTGGACAGCTCCGCACGGCGTTCTTCGTTTAAATCGGGAATGGGTATACGGATTAAATTCCCTTCGGGCTGAGGGTTCAAACCCAAACCGGCATCACGGATGGCTTTTTCTGTGGCTTTAACCAAACCGGCATCCCAGACTTGTACGCTCAACATACGGGGCTCGGGCACACTGACCGTACCAACCTGATTAAGCGGCATTTTACTTCCATACGCCTCAACATTTACAGGATCAAGCAGATTCACAGAAGCGCGCCCAGTACGTAACCCGCTCAACTCCTTGTGATAATTATCCACTGCCCCTTCCATACGGCGTTTCAGATCAGTTTTATCAAAAGACATGTTTTCATCCCTTCCCTTTAAAAAAACATATTTACATTAATTACTATTAACAGTCGTAAACTTGCCTTGCCCTTGTATGACTTTGGAAAAGTTACCGGGTTCGCGTACAGAAAAAACTACAATAGGAATATCATTTTCACGCGCCAGCGATATCGCCGTGGCATCCATAACACGTAAATCCTTGGTCAGCACATCAATATAGCTGATTGTATCAAAATGTTTTGCATCAGGATCTTTTTGCGGGTCAGCACTGTAAACACCGTCAACCTTTGTCCCTTTAAAAATGGCTTCACAATCCATCTCGGACGCTCGCAATGTGGCCGCCGTATCGGTTGTAAAATACGGGTTCCCCGTACCGGCCGCAAAAATCACTACGCGCCCTTTTTCCATGTGTCTCATCGCTTTACGGCGAATATAAGGCTCACATATCGAATCCATACGAATGGCGGATTGCACGCGCGTATGCACGCCCTTTGCTTCCAGTGCATTTTGCAGCGCCAGTGCATTAATAACGATACCGAGCATCCCCATATAATCAGCGGTGGTTCTATCCATCCCCTGCGCGGCCCCTGAAACACCTCTAAATATATTTCCTGCCCCGACGACGACACAAACTTCCACGCCAAGATCTACAACAGCCTTTATGTCATCGGCGACGCGCGCAACGGTTGCCGGATCAAGACCATACTCATTTGCTCCCATCAAGACTTCACCTGACATTTTCAACATGACACGCTTGTATTTTAAATTCTCTGCTGTGGGGACAGGATGTGATGGTTCTGTGGCTTGCATTCGGCTCTCTTATTTTTATACAGGGTTGTTCCAGTTTACGGACTGCCCCTTCGCAAAGCAATCACGCAACATAAAAAACTCACCGTTTTCTATTATATTTAGCGAGCAGCTGTCAATCGTAACCCATCATAAGCAGGCTCATAGCCATCGGGCAGCTCACTTAGAAGGGTTTGATAATCCATTGCAAGGGTTAAACTGGTAAGGATCACACGCTGCGCGCCTATAATTTTATTATATTCATAAATGTTTTTTAAATTAATATGCACCAGATTATCATCATGTTTATATCCGGCTGAATCCACGACCCAGGTCTTCACGCCTTTTAAAGTGCGTAAACCGGCCTCATCGATTTTCAAAACATCCACGCTGTAGGCAAAATCACCAAAACGATACCCAAGCGTTTTACAAGTCGTATGATCTTGCTCAAAAGGAATAAAATCAATATCACCAACCCGCATAGGCTTATTATAAGCGTTTTTTTCTATCAGGCGAGGCTCCAGTATCTGCGGATAAATAGAATCACCAGCATTTACAAAATGGGGAAAGTTGCGATCAAAGACCTCAAGCGTTTCATCATTGGCATAAATAGGCACCAACGCCTTATTTCGAAAGCGGAACGTTCGTAAATCTGCAATACCATCGACATGATCCCCATGGTAATGTGAATACAGAACCGCATCCACAGTATTGATATTTTCCCGGTTCACCTGCATACGAAATTCTGGCCCGGTATCAACAATTAATGTCGTTTGATCAGACTGCACCACAATAGAACACCGTGAACGGAAGTTTCTGGGTTCATTTGGATCACACGCCCCCCAGTAATTCCCCGCCGCAGGAACGCCTGCAGATCCGCCGCAGCCCAATATTGTAACCCCTAAAGAACCGGCCATTATGGGCTCACCCATGTGTCAGAGGCCTTGGTAAACAGGTTAAAGAAGTTTTGTGTGGTAATCGCTGCGAATTCATCCGGCTCAATCCCTCGAAGCCCCGCGATAAATTTCCCTGTTTCGGCAACATAGGCCGGCTGATTAATTTTTCCACGATACGGAACAGGCGCAAGAAAAGGCGCATCAGTCTCCACCAAAATGCGCTCCAAAGGTATGGTCTTTGCCACATGCCGCAATTCTTCTGCCGCCTTAAAAGTCACAATGCCGGAAAATGAAATATAAAAACCCAAATCCAGCGCGGCGTGCGCCAATCGGGCATCTGAAGAAAAGCAATGCATCACCCCGGTCAACTTACCGCCTGCAGATTCTTCCTGCATCATCCGCGCCGTATCATCTTCGGCGTCACGGCTATGTACAATCAACGGCAAGCTCGTTTCAACACAGGCCTGCATATGTTTACGAAAGGATTGTTCCTGATCATCACGGGGGGCGTAATCATAATAATAATCCAGCCCGCTTTCTCCAATACCTATAATTTTGTCATCTGATTGCGACATATCTATTAAGCGCTCAAGAGAAATTTCCTTTTCCGCTTCATTACCGGCATCATGGGGGTGTGTCCCAATTGAACACCAGACGTTATGATAATCACGCGCCGTTTCCAACTGCTTGGGAAAATCCCCTGTAATTTGGCAGGATATGGTCACCATACCACCCACCTGCGCCGCATTTGCCGCGCGGATAATATCTTCCGGCGAACCATGTTCCACTATACGTTCATGGCTAAGATGGCAATGAGAATCAATCCACATCAACTGGCTGCCTTTTGCCGTTCCTCTTCTTTTTCAACAATGCGCGGAAAAACCCCTTCCGGTTTTTCTATCGGCACTCCCGCTTTCAAGGCGTGGTCCGTACCAACATGTACGAGATAGCGTTCATCTGATTTAATATCAAGCTGATCCAGTATTTTCCCAGCGGCCTCAGGCGTCACCGGCAACATGGAAATAGCCAGACAGCGTATGATCTCCGCCAGCGTATATAAAACAACCTTCATACGCTCAGGATCGTCTTTCTTTAACTTCCAAGGAGCATTCGCATCAATATAGGCGTCGGCCATGCGGGATGCGCTCATGATTACCTCTAACCCTTTATGGAATTCAAAAGCGCGAAAATGTTCACGCATTGGCCCCTGCAGATCGCTATATACCTTGTTTAAAAGTGCTTTATCCTCATTATTCATGCCCTCTCCAGATGGCAAAATTGCATCACAGTTTTTATAGATCATCGATAAAGTGCGCTGCGATAAATTACCAAGACCATTTGCCAAATCAGCATTTATCCGCTGCACAGCATGATCATGGGAAAAATTACCATCCTGACCGTGCGGAATCTCGCGCATTAAAAGATATCGGATTGCATCCAGCCCATATGTTTCAACAAGCCCATCAGGCGACAAAACATTCCCAAGCGACTTGGACATTTTCACACCTTGAACATTAATAAACCCATGCGCAAAAATCGTCCGCGGTAAATCAATACCGGCCGACATCAAAAATGCAGGCCAATAAACGGCATGAAAACGAATAATATCCTTACCGATAACGTGATAATCCGCAGGCCAAAAGGACTGAAAACGTTCACAATCAACATCGGGATAACCGGCAGCCGTAATATAATTTGTCAAAGCGTCCAACCACACATACATGACATGATCATCATCCCCGGGAACAGGTATGCCCCAGCTCAGACGCTTTTTATCACGGGAAACAGATAAATCACGCAAGCCCCCCTTTACGAATGAAATAATTTCGTTACGGCGCGCGACCGGTTGTATAAATTCCGGATGATCGTCATAAAACGCTAAAAGTTTGTCTGTATACTCCGACAATTTAAAGAAGTAGCTTGGCTCTTCAACCCATTCCGCTTCTGTTCCATTTGGGGTCATCATATGGCCCGTTTCCGGGTCTTTCGTTAATTCATCCTCTGTAAAGTAGCCTTCTTCACGAACGCTGTACCAGCCTTCATATTTATCCAGGTAGATATCGCCTTTATCTTGCAATTTTTGCCATATCGCCCTGGCAGCCTCATAATGGCGCGGTTCGGTAGTACGGATAAAATCATCATTACTAATATTGAGTGTTCCTGCCATTTTTTGAAATCCTGCCGCATTCAAATCTGCAAATTCCTGCGCGCTCATGCCATTTTTCTCGGCCGTTTTATGAACCTTTTCACCGTGTTCATCAGTACCAGTCAGGAACATAACATTCTGACCGTCCAAGCGCTGAAAACGAGCCATTACATCAGTCAATATCGCTTCATAGGCATGTCCCAAATGCGGCAAACCATTTACATAGGAAATAGCGGTCGTGATATAAAAATTTTGTGCACTCATGGCCTTGCTTTCTTAAGTCGTGAATAGAGTAAATGCTTTTAAAACAGCCTGCCGCTTTTCAAGGTTGCCCCGATTAACCGTATCAAAATGATCCTTTAGAGCATCACATAAGCGCATCAGACCTTCCAGTGATGAATTTTGTATCATAGTATCAAACAAATCCAAAGACGATAAAGGCCCTGCCGGTAACGCCTGCCCTCTGGCCTTGGCCAAAGTGAGTTGACGGGCAATCCACAACATTACATTCTGAAACATCATAAAGCCCTGAGCATTGTTTGAACGCGACAAATCCTCGGCGACGACGTGAATTTGTGAGAATTTCCAATCGGGGTAATCTTCAAACATTGTGATCACTTTGCCCATTACATCCAGCCCGCCTTGATCAATTAAATCAAGGGCGCGGCCTATGCTGGCTTCAGACAGTGTATACAGTGCCTGCAATTCAGTCAGTCCCAAATGATGCCCCTGGCGTTGTAACAAGGTTTGAAAGTCTTCGATAGATAGCGGCTGAAAATTAATCACACGCGCGCGGGAGCGTATTGTAGGTATCAGGGCACCAACGCGGTGCGCGATCAAGATTAAAAGTGTGTTCTCCGGCGGTTCTTCCAAAATTTTTAAAATGGCATTTTGTGAACTGCGATTCATTGTATCCGCATCATTAATAATAACAACGCGCCAGCCTGCTTCCCCCGCTGTCATGTGTAAAAAAGGGGCAACCTTACGAATTTCAGCGACCTCTACCGTATCTTTTTTGCGCCCTTTTGCATCATCAAACAAACGATCAACAATCTTGAAGTCAGAATGACCGCCGGCCGCTATGCGCCGATAAGTGGCATGTTCCGGTTCAACATCCATTGTGACAGACGGGCCAGAGTCTTCCGCGCCAAAAAGGGCATCTTGATTGGGGTCCGTCAATTCCTGCACCAAAAGAAAACGGGCCACTCTGTACGCAAATGTTAACTTGCCAATCCCTTCGGCTCCCGCAAAAATAAGGGCATGGGGCATTTTACCAGCATTATATAACTTCAAAAGCCCCTGTTCCTGAAGGTTATGGCCAAAGCAAAGAGGGTTATCTTTTGGCGGCATAACGCCCGCCACACCGTCGTGAGGTGCATCCGGCGTCATTTCAATATCTTGAACCGGGTCAGCTTCAACTTCATCACCAAACAAGCTCATGCCATGCCCATCCTTTTATTAAGCTCGTTTTTAATTTCATCTGCAATTTCATCCTCAGATCTTTCCGCGTCAATGACGCAAAAACGCGCCGTATCTTGCTCGGCCATATTCAAAAAGCCTTGCCGCAATTTCTGATGAAAATCCAGATCAAGACGTTCGTAACGGTCTTCGTTACTGCTCTCAGCGGCCAGCCTATCGGTCGATCGGGCAAGACCTGCGCGCACATCAATATCCAAAACAAAGGTTAAATCGGGTTGAAAACCATCTATAACGGTCTCATTCAACGATTCAATTTTCTGCATATCCACACCAAGGCCATACCCCTGATAGGCACGCGTCGAATCGGTAAAACGATCACAAATAACAATTTTTCCCGCCTCAACAGATGGCTTAATTAATGTACGAATATGATGGGACCGAGCCGCAAATAGCAAAAGGCATTCCTCAAGTGGCGACCACCCCCCCCCATCATTGCGAACAAGTAAATCACGGATTCTTTCCGCCTCCAGCGTGCCCCCGGGTTCGCGCGTCAATATGACCTCATGGCCAAGCCCGCGCATATATTCGCTCAGGCGGTGAACTTGCGTTGACTTCCCGGCACCTTCCCCACCTTCAAATGTTACAAAATATCCTTGATGCTTAGCCATGCTAAAGAATGTAAAGCGTTATGACCTGGCTGCAAAGAACTGTTTTGCTTTGGCAATGGTTTTTGCAAAGAAACCTTTGGCCTTCACATCTTCACGGGCAATTAAAGGCACCGTTGTAACATGTTCATGACCGGGTACGCTCACATATAGTGTTCCAATTTCATCACCTTTGTTAATCGGTGCTATCAATGGCTTTTTATATTCCGCCTCGATTTTAATCTCGCGAGAAGACACTTTAGGAATGGTCAACACGACCTTACTCTGCACGCCAAAAGCAACGCTGGATTCTTTACCGTAAACAACCTCTGCCTGGGCCACCACATCATCCGCTTCATACAATGTTTTATTCGTAAAGCCCTGCAGAGCCCATTCCAGCAAACGAGCTGATTCCTGAGCTCTCGCGCTCATACTGGGAAGGCCGTTAACAACAAGAATGACCCGGCGTCCGTCAGCATTCATACCAGAACCGATCAAACCATAGCCACCATCTTCGGTATGGCCCGTTTTCACCCCATCAGCCCCCATATTACGAAACAAAAGCGGGTTGCGGTTTTTCTGAGTAATATTATTATACGTAAATTCTTTTTCTGAAAAGACAGAGTAGTGCTCCGGAAAATCCTGGATCAGATGCTTGGTTAATACCGCAAGATCACGCGCTGTCGAATAATGCAGCGGGTCAGGCCAGCCACTGGCATTGGCGAAATTAGAGTTTTCCATGCCCATCTCTTTGGCCTTTGCCGTCATTGCATGGGCAAAAGCGTCCTCAGTACCAGAAAGTCCTTCAGCCAATACAATTGTTGCATCATTGCCTGATTGAACAGAAACGCCGCGAATTAGATCCTCGACACTAACGCGTTTGTTAACTTCAACAAACATTTTCGATCCGCCCTTACGCCAGGCCCCTTCACTTACAAGAAAAGTATCATCCATTTTTACTACGCCTTTTTTCAGCGCATCAAACACCATATAAAGTGTCATGACCTTGCTCATGGATGAGGTCGGCATTTGTTGATCAGGGTTTTTCGCAAATAATACTGTACCTGTATCATAATCAACAATAATGGCCTGTTTGGCTTCAGTCTGCACGCTCGCTTGCGCCATGGTCGGCGCGGACAGGGAAACAGCAAGAATGGATAAGAATGCAAGAAAACGCATGATACTACCTTTGTCTTTTCGAAATGTAAATTTGTGCACTAGTAAAGCAACCTTACGGATTTTATTCAACCATGATTATTGCGTTACTATTACCGCCATCAATCACGGCCTCTAAAATTCGATCTGCGGTGGCGACATCAGCGGCAGGCAGACGAACGCGATAGAATTGTTGATTGCGGATCAACGCCGGTGTCACCTGCGTACGCCCATAAACGGATAGCTTTTGCGCCAGCGCTTCGGCATTTGCTTTATTTGTGAAAGACCCGGCCTGAACAAATATCGTCGTCGGTTGCACCGGAACTTGTTTCACGACAGGATCAGGATAGAACCGGCCGCCTACGTTGTGACCGCTTACGCCTTGTGGCGGCTGCAAATCATAAACCTCAACCGGTTGCAGCGGCGCCCCTGATGCAGTTCTATACCCTGTCGCAACTTGTTTTGGCGCAAGTGTTCCGCCGCGCGCCTGACCAGATGGCGACACTTTTCCCGATGTGACACGCTCGTTCATTGCGACCTCGATACCCGCAGTATCTTCACCGCGTTTTGCAGCCTCCGCAATGGCGCGGCTTTCTTGTGCCAGAACCTGAATTTTCACCCGCGCAGTCCCTTGTTTTTTAAAGCCTAACAATTCCGCCCCTCTGCGGGAAACATCCAGAACCCTGCCACGTGAAAATGGACCGCGATCATTCACACGCAAAACCAGGGAACGCCCGTTTTCTAGATTGGTTACACGAATGAGTGATGGGAGCTGAAGCGTCCTGTGCGCGGCCGTCAGCTCATTCGGATCAAAAATTTCGCCATTGGCAGTCGGTTTACCGGCAAAATTAGGGCCATACCAGGATGCAATACCCGTTTCTTCATGCGTATAACTTTCCACCGGGCGGTACCATTTCCCCGCGATCTTATAGGGGTTCCCGACCTTAAAACTCCCCTGGGAACGCGATGGCCCCTGAATAGATTTACCGACATGCGAAACCAGTTCAGCCTCAGCACAAGCATTTAAAAACAACACAAATGAAAGGGTTAAACACAAAAATAAGGGGCGTTTCATAATCTCTCTTCTTATTTAAAACAATGCTTGGGATACACTTGGTTAATACGATATAGAATCAGCCAGTAATCCGACCGAAGTGGCAAAATATGTAGATTTATTCCACCGCATGATAACACGGTAATTGTCATAGGCCAAGAAGGCGGGCCCGTTAATGCCATCAGGAAGAACAACGGAAGCCTTCATCCCCGGTGCTGTAGGGATAGCAGCACCGCTTGGTAAACGAATCCCCATATCTTTCCACTCATTTAATGATTTTTTTATATCCAAAGACGCTAAAGATGGCGGAAAATTAGAGGGCAATTTAACCTCACGCCCCCATCGCTGGTCCTCTTTCCAACCATGCTTACTTAGATAATTTGCACTGGACGCAAAAACATCGGGCAAAGATGTCCAGATATCACGGCGTCCATCATTATTTCCATCTACAGCATAGGCATTAAAACTGGATGGCATAAACTGATTCTGCCCCATGGCCCCTGCCCATGACCCCTTCATTCGGGCCGGATCGATATGCCCTTGTTGCAGAATTTTTAATGCATTCAGCAACTCAGAGCGAAAAAACGCGCTGCGGCGCCCATCATAAGCCAACGTCGCCAAAGCCGAAATCACACCGAACCCACCCGTATTATTACCATAGCTGGTTTCAATACCCCATAAGGCCACGATATAATTCGCCGGAACGCCGTATTGCCTGGCCGCTGCCTCCAGTGCATTACGGTGCTGCCTGTACATGCGGCGCCCCTGCTCAATACGGGCCTGTGAAATAACGCGCCGTTTGTATTGCGCGAAAGTCATTGTACCCTCAGGCTGCTTTCTATCCAGTTCAATAATACGTGCAATTGGACCGCTCACATCCGCAAAGGCCGCATCTAGAATGGATTGATCAATCCCTTTGCTTATAGCCTCGGTCTTGAAAGAAGATAACCAGTTCTCAAAAGATTGATCATTAGCATCTGCTCTGGATAAAGTGCCCAGCGCTACAATGGTGATAAAAATAGTGGTTACAAAAACTATCGTACGTAACATGGCATCATCGCTTTCTTAAAACATCAGTTTCATATAATTTAGACATGACTTCAAATATAAAGGCCGTAGACCAGCCAAACAAAAGAAACCCGTTGGCCGATTGAAACGAACTGATCAAACGCCACGATTCATCCAATACAACATCCCCGTACCCAACTGTTGTAAATGTGGATGTAGAAAAATAGAGCGCTTCTTCAAAACTTTCAAATTCGGTCACGCTAATATAAAAAATGGCCCACAACCAAATTTGAACGATATGCGCACAAAAAACCCCCAGTGCTGTCACAATTAACATCGGCGCTTTCCAGTGACGATAAAACCGGCGATAAAACGCTGGGCCGGCCTGTGCCAAAAATTTCATCAACCTGTCCAAGGCAACGGCGTGCACCAAAACGGTCATACAAACAAGAATAGCGCCAATAACTAATTGTGCAAAAAACATCCCGTAAATCCAAAAATCTTTAAATTAAGACTAGACAGAGATACCAGAATATCGTTAGAAATTACATTCAGTTTTTAAGACTACTCACACATTCTTATGGAGAGATGGCAGAGTGGTTGAATGCACCGGTCTTGAAAACCGGCATGGGTTTACGCCCATCCAGGGTTCGAATCCCTGTCTCTCCGCCATAAAACAGCCGGGGCCATGTGCTCCGGCTTTTTTCTGAGCATTGCACCACAACTTATTTGCGCAAGATATAATCAAGGGGAGCCTAAGCCGTATAGCTCTTCAGCATAGCAATCTTGGCTAACCACAAAAAAGCCTGGCCTATTGCTTTGACATTTGGGCAGAGACCATCTCTTCGATCATTGTTTCCAGTTTCACAGCGGCGTCCCAGCCCAAAGCCTTACGCGCCTTGCTTGCATCCCCGCACAGATGCCCGACATCAACCGGACGATAAAAACGCGGATCAACCGCAACCAAAGGACGGCCTGACGCAACACAAAAGCCAGTTTCATCCAAACCTGTTCCGCGCCATTCAATATTTATACCTACGCATTCAAATGCCTTTTCAACGAACCACCGGACAGTTTCAGCGCGGCCAGTTGCCAGCACGTAATCATCTGGCTTATCCTGTTGCAACATTAACCACATGCCGCGCACGTAATCTTTTGCATGCCCCCAGTCACGGCGCGAATCCAAATTGCCCAACGTTAACATTGTATCCTCCCCCCGCTTAACAGCGGCCGCGGCACATGCTATCTTCTGGCTCACAAACTCATCCCCTCGCAAAGGGCTTTCATGGTTGAATAAAATGCCATTCGATGCGTGCAATCCATAGGCTTCGCGATAGTTCCGAACGAGCCAATACGCATAGAGTTTGGCCGCTGCGTATGGACTAGCAGGAGCAAAAGGGGTTTGTTCATTTTGAACGGCTGCATGAGAATTTCCAAACAATTCAGAACTGGAAGCCTGATAAAAACGGCAATCATCCTGCATGTCCAGAATACGGATTGCCTCAAGCAGCCGCAATGTCCCAAGCGCATCTACATTGGCCGTATATTCCGGTGTATCAAAACTTACTTGCACGTGACTTTGGGCGGCCAGATTATAAACCTCTTGTGGGGCGACATTCTTAATAAGACGCAATAAATTGCCGGCATCGGTCATGTCCCCGTAATGCAGATGAATATGCCGGGCAATATCGGCAATGCGGTCATTACGTTGCATCGACGCACGGCGCACCATGCCGTGCACCTCATATCCATCATCCAGCAAAAACCTGGCCAGATAAGCGCCATCCTGCCCGTTTACACCTGTGATAAAGGCACTTTTTCGTATCATGCGGCCTCAACAATTTGGCGCAAAGCGTCCCATGAACCAAGATCGTGCCAGTCAAAGCCGGCCCTGAGCAGCGTGCCCTTGCGTGTCTGTTCACAGAACACTTTATCAAACGGCGCATCGGCAATATGCGCGTAGGCTTCAAGACTATTAACCTTTAGCATGTCCAACAAATCTGCGGCAACAATTTCCACTTCTTGTAAAAATGGAACAACATCAAGCAAAAATATACCGGAATTCCAAAGCGCTCCCGCGGCTATTAACTTTCGGGCCGTTTGAATATCCGGCTTTTCATGAAAAATGATACCGCTTTGTTTTTCTGAAATATATCCAAATCCATCATGCGGGTGATCGGGCTCAATTCCGAAATATGTGATCAGTGAACCAGATTTCTCCGCCCTCTCAATATCATCCCAAAACGCATTTTCATCTTGAATGCAATGGTCACTCGGCAAAATAAGCGCTTTATCAAAGCCTTTTTGCAACGCATACAGGGCCGACAGAAAAACTGGCGCCGCGGTATTACGCATAACCGGCTCAAGAAAAACTTCAGACGGTGTGCATTCTATACCCTCCAATTGCCTCTTGATGCTTTCTTGATGCCGAATATTACCAAATAAGACAGGGGCCGCAAATATCGATGGGCAGCGTACCCGCAATATGGTCTGCTGTAGCATTGTATGAACGCCGCCTGACAGCGCATGAAATTGCTTGGGTTTATCCATAGTAGATAATGGAGCAAGACGCCGCCCTGCTCCCCCGCATAATATGACAGGTAAAATCCTATTCATTCAACAAACCATCCCTACGATAGGGGTAATATAAAACTCGACATCTAATTCACGACGCAATAGTTATGACATTTCCACGCCATAAATCAACTTTTAACAGCCTCTGAAAATAATGCCCGCTTCAACAGAAACCATAATCAGAAAGAAAAAGTCAAAAACTTATGATCAATACTTCTTGACAGAACGCGGAATATAAGTATATTGTCGCAACTTAATTCACAAAACGGGCATGAAATCCGCGTGAAAACGCGCTTCTCCCCTTAGTTACAGAGATAAAAACAATGTTTGCAATTATTCGTACTGGTGGAAAACAATACCGCGTCGCAAAAGACGATAAACTGGAAATCGAAAAACTTGACGTAAAAGACGGCGACAAGATCGATTTTGACGTTCTGTTCGTTAGCGACGGAAAAAAAGTTTCAACTGGAGAGCCATTGGTTAAAGGCGCGAGCGTTAAGGCAACTGTTCTTGGCCAGAAGCGTGGACCAAAGATCACGATCTTCAAGAAAAAGCGTCGTCAGAATTACCGTCGCAAAAAAGGCCATCGTCAGGATCTGACATTGGTACAAATCACAGACATCAAAGCCGCATAAATCAGACAATTGATAAAAAGCGCAAATCAGGAGATAAAAAATGGCACATAAAAAAGCAGGTGGTAGTTCCAGAAACGGTCGTGACTCGGCTGGCCGTCGCTTAGGCGTAAAAAAATTCGGCGGCGAACAAGTCATTGCTGGTAACATCATCGTTCGTCAACGCGGGACAAAATATCGCCCGGGCAAAAATGTTGGCCTGGGTAAAGACCACACAATCTATGCATTGGTTGATGGTCAGGTGGTTTTCACCCGCAATACCGCAGGCGGAAACCCAACAGTAAATATTGTGCCGGCCGCAAATGATGCAAAGGGCGCGAAAGCGGCTGAGTAAGCGGCTTAATTTAAACTGAACAATATGATATTTATAAAAGGGGAAGCGATTATGCCTCCCCTTTTTTTAATGAAACGTCAAAACGGGTCGTTAACATGAAATTTCTGGACGAAGCAAAAATTTACGTAAAAAGTGGAGATGGCGGCGCGGGCTGCGTCTCATTTCGTCGTGAAAAATACGAAGAATTTGGCGGACCGGATGGCGGCAATGGCGGCCGCGGCGGCGATGTAATCTTTGAAGTAATGGATAGCCTCAATACACTTATTGACTTCCGCTACCAACAGCATTTTCGCGCCCCAAATGGTCAGGGAGGTATGGGGAAAAACCGGACCGGCGCAGGCGGTGAGGATATCATCATAAAGGTTCCGGTCGGAACTCAAATTTTAGCCGAAGATAAAGAAACTATTTTGGCAGACTTCACCAAAAAAGGTGAAACAATGACATTCCTACGTGGTGGTGATGGCGGGTTTGGCAACACACATTACAAAAGCGCCACCAATCAGGCCCCCCGGAAATCGACCCCGGGTTGGCCTGGACAAGAAATGGGGATATGGCTAAGGCTCAAATTAATAGCAGATGCAGGCCTTGTTGGACTGCCTAACGCAGGAAAATCTACATTCCTGTCTGTCGTATCCAATGCAAAACCCAAAATTGCTGATTACCCCTTCACCACCCTCGCCCCCAATCTCGGAGTTGTTAAAGCTGGTGATAAAGATTTTGTAATTGCCGACATTCCGGGGCTCATTGAAGGGGCCCATGAAGGGCATGGCCTTGGCGATCGCTTTTTAGGCCATGTAGAACGCACCAGTGTCATTCTCCACCTTATCGATAGCACCCAAGATGATATCGTTTCAGCGTATAAAACGATCCGGAATGAGCTTGCGCAATATGGCGGGGGCATTGAAAATAAGGAAGAGATAATCGCCCTAACCAAGATCGATTCACTAGGCCCAGAACTTGCCGCGGATCAGGCTCAGCAACTTGAGACCGCAATTGGCCGAAAGGTGCATCAAATTTCTTCCGTAACCGGCGAGGGCACGAAAGAATTACTGTATTTATTAGCGGACCGCATTACGACAATCAAAAATGCCCGCGACCAAGACGACAAAGCCCCTGAAAGATATAGTCCCTGAAAGATATAGCCCATGAGTGCAGATGCCCATGATATTATAAGCCGGAGTAAGCGTATCGTCATAAAAATTGGTTCGGCTCTTGTTGCCGAAAGTGACAGCGGCCGCGTTAAACAAGGCTGGGTAAATCAATTCGCTGTAAACATTGAAAATCTTTGCAAACAGGGCAAAGAAATCATTATTGTTTCTTCCGGGGGCGTGGCATTAGGGCGCACCACTATTGGTATTGAACCCGGAACGCCGCCGCAAAAAATTCCATTGGCCATGAAACAGGCTTCTTCTGCGGTCGGACAATTTCACTTGTTCAATAGTTACTATACCGCCTTTTCAGCGTTAAATATGAATGTTGCGCAAGTTTTGTTGACCATGAGCGAAACCGAAAACCGCCGCATGCACCTTAACGCGCGGGAAACATTATATACATTACTAGAACGTTCCATTGTTCCCATCATCAACGAAAATGACACGGTTTCAACAGCAGAAATTCGCTTCGGTGAAAACGACAGCCTTGCGGTACGCGTTGCTCAAATGGTTAGCGCGGATCTGGTTATTTTATTATCCACAGCAGACGGCCTGTATACAGACAACCCTGACACAAATCCAGAAGCTAAGCATATTGCCGTCATTGATAAAATAACCGAAGACCATATAAAAATGGCCGGCGATGCGCTACCAGGCCTCTCAACTGGCGGCATGAAAAGCAAAGTTCAAGCAGCCATGAGCGCAAATCAGGCCGGCATATCACTCATTATTGCCGAAGGACGCCCATCAAACGCCTTAAACCAACTTGCAACAGACAAAACGTGCCGCTCTACGCTTTTCTACGCACAGGAAACAAAATCAAACGCAAGAAAACGCTGGATCCAAAGTCACATTCGTCCAAAAGGAAAAGTCATTATTGACCAAGGCGCGGTAAAAGCCTTGCTTAGTGGTAAAAGCCTTCTGCCAATCGGCGTAAAATCTGTTCAAGGTGACTTCAAACGTGGAGACGCAATTACGGTTCATAATGAAGAAATGACCCATATTGCGACAGGGCTCGTGGCCTATAACGCCGCCAATGCATCAGCACTTACCGGAAAAAGCAGCGCCGATATAGAAGATATACTGGGATATGCCGGACGAAGCGAGCTCATACACCGCGATGATCTTGTCTTAATCACTTAACAAACCCGCTCTTTTCAGGCATTCTATAGCCATAACCTGAAATGAGGATTCCATGCTTCGCACTGACACACCCAAAACAATTTATCTAAAAGATTATAAACCCTCACCATACCAGGTCGGCCATATTGATCTGGATTTCGACATTCATGACGGCCATACAATTGTGACGTCAGAAATGCAAATTACAAATGCCAAAGGCAATACAGAAAACTTATTTCTACACGGCGAAGCGTTAGAATTACTGTCTGTAGAGCTAGACGATCAAGCCCTTAATGCATATAGCATTGATGATACAGGCATGACCATTACATGCCCAAACAAAGATAGCTTTACGCTTAAGATACGGACAAAAATCTCACCTGAAGACAATACCCGCCTTGAAGGGCTTTATAAATCCGGCGGCAATTACTGCACCCAATGTGAGGCCGAGGGGTTCCGCCGCATTACTTATTATCTCGACCGGCCAGATATCATGACCACGTTCACAACGCGCATAGAAGCCAATGCCGACCATTACCCTGTGTTACTTTCCAATGGCAATAAAATCGCAACTGATAAGCTGGATAAAGGGCGCCATTCAACCACATGGCATGATCCGCACCCAAAGCCATGCTATCTATTTGCGCTGGTCGCCGGCAAATTAAGCCATATCCACGACACTTTCACCACCATGTCTGGCCGCAAGGTTGATTTATACATCTATGTTAGGCCAGGCGATGAGAACCAGTGCCATCACGCAATGGAAAGCCTGAAAAAATCAATGAAATGGGATGAAGATACTTATGGTCTGGAATACGACTTGGATTTATTTAACATCGTTGCTGTCAGCGATTTCAATATGGGCGCAATGGAAAACAAAAGCCTTAACATTTTCAACACAGCCCTAGTGCTGGCGGCCAAAGAAACAGCAACCGACGCAGATTTCATGCGTGTTGAAAGCGTCATAGCGCATGAATACTTCCATAATTGGAGTGGCAACCGGGTAACATGTCGTGACTGGTTTCAACTATCATTAAAAGAGGGTTTAACCGTTTTTCGTGATCAGGAATTTTCTGCTGACTTAAACTCCCGCTCCGTACAACGCATTGACGACGTAACACATCTGCGCCGTTTGCAGTTTTCCGAAGATGCTGGCCCTTTGGCACACCCCATACGCCCCGATAATTATATTGAAATCAACAATTTCTACACGATGACAGTATATGAAAAAGGGGCGGAAGTGATCCGCATGTTCCGCACCATTTTAGGTGCAGAGCTATACAGAAAAGCCACAGACCTATACTTCACAAGACATGATGGAGAAGCCGCGACCTGTGATGATTGGGTCAAATGCATGGAAGATGCATCAGGAATGGATCTAACGCAATTCAAACTATGGTATTCTCAGGCAGGAACTCCAACGGTCAACTTCACAGGCCGGCACGATGAGGCCACGCAAACGTATAATATTACCTTAAAGCAGAGCATCCCGGCTACGCCCGGACAACCAGATAAACAGCCCATGCATATACCCGTGGCCATTGGCTTGATTGGGCCAGATGGTGAAGATTTGATTGGCACTGAAATTCTACATCTGCGTAAAGAGACACAAAATTTTACAATTGAAGATGTCCCGGCTTTACCAACACCCTCAATCTTGCGTAATTTTTCCGCACCCGTGTATTTAGAAACAGATCTGAGCGATAATGATTACAGTTTTTTAACAAAACATGAAATCTATGATGGGTTTAATCGCTGGGAAGCAGGCCAACATTTAGACCGGAAAACTCTCAATTTACTAACAGATGAATTTGAAAAGGGAAACTTTAAACCAGAAATACCGGAAGAGTTTCTAAACCGGCACGGGGACATGTATAAATACGCCCAGCAAGATGCCGTTTCCGGCGACGATCTTGCCTTATATGCGCGGTCAATGACATTACCCGATGTATCAACCCTTATTCAAAAACGCCAGAATGCTGACCCTGTTGCCGCCTATAAAGCCCGCCAATATGCATTGGCAGCTCTTAAACGCACGCATAAAGGCGCCTTGCAAAAAATATATAAAGCCAATGAACAAACGGAAGCCTTTTCGATCGCTCCGACTGCAATGGCAAAACGAGCCATTCGTAATGTAGCCCTATCCATCTTAACTTGTACTCAAGGTACAGGCTGCGCAAAACTAGCCAAATCCCATTATTTTGGGGCCGATAACATGACAGACCGCATGGCAGCACTTAGCGCTATTGCTTCAAACCAAAACACGGAACGTGACGAGGTTCTACACGATTTTTACCAAACATATCGAAATTACCCGCTTGTCATCGACAAATGGTTCTCCGTTCAGGCATCAAGCGTTCGCCCGGACATCATATCGCATTTAAAAATATTACGGGCGCATGCTGACTTCACGATGAAGAACCCGAACCGCGTGCGCTCTTTATTCGCCGCCTTTGCCATGAACAATTACGCATGTTTTCATGCAGAAGACGGGACAGGATACCATTTTCTTGCCGATGCGATTATTGAACTCAATAGCATAAACCCGCAAATTGCGGCTCGCTTATTAACGCCTATGCGGGACTGGAGAAAATATTCCACCGCGCGTCAGGCCAACATGAAAGATGCCTTGGAACGCATTGTACAAACGCCAGACCTATCCCCGGACGTTTATGAAATCGTTAGCAAAAGTCTGAAATAAACTTATAATGCCTGACTTTTCGCTGGAAGAACAATACGGTAATAAGGTTTGCGGCATTGATGAGGTCGGCAGAGGTCCTCTCGCTGGGCCTGTCGTAACAGCTTGTGTTTTCATCCCCGAAAATAAACGGAACCTGTCTTTTATTAGCGGTATACGAGACAGCAAGAAACTATCGCGAACCAAACTGGAATACTGCGAAGCCTATATTAAAGAACACTGTGTATGGGCACTTGGCTCCTGCAGCGTAGAAGAAATTGACCACATGAACATCTTGCAAGCCACTTTACTGGCCATGAAACGAAGTTTTGACGCAATGCCAGAGACGGTAAAACCAAATATGCGTATCCTGATTGATGGCAATCACTTACCACAGAACATGCCCTGTCCTGCCTACACCATCAAAAAGGGCGATGACAAATCCTACTCAATAGCCGCCGCCTCAATTCTGGCAAAACTATCCAGAGACCGTATCATGGAAAAACTACATGAAATTCATCCATATTATGGCTGGAGCAGCAATGTCGGCTACCCTAGCCCGGCACACAAACTGGCGATAAAAAACCACGGCATTACAGAGCATCACAGAAAAAGTTTCGCCCCAGTAAAAGCGTATATAGACCGTAAAATTACAGAACCTTCCTCCGCCAGATATTCGACTCAGCAATGAAGAACACAACACAAACATTTGAGTCTAAACAAAGAATCGAGATTTTTTTCTTGACGCCGACTCCATTTTGACTCATGATTCGTCCTTCAATTAAGAAGGATATTGGATATGTCGAGTCAAAAAAATGACTTGCCCACAGACACCATTCAAGTGGGCGATTGCGTAAAAATAATGAACAATATGCCCCGCGAAAGCATTGATTGTATTTTTGCCGACCCGCCTTATAATCTTCAACTTCAGGGAGATCTACATCGCCCGAATAATTCAAAAGTAGATGCCGTGGACGATCATTGGGATCAGTTTGAGTCGTTAAAAGCCTATGATGAATTTACACGTGAATGGCTAGGAGCGGCCAAGAAAACCCTAAAACCAGACGGAAGCATCTGGGTAATTGGCAGCTACCATAACATTTTCCGCCTCGGTACGATATTACAGGATTTGGGCTTTTGGATCTTAAATGACATAATATGGCGCAAATCTAACCCCATGCCCAACTTTCGTGGACGCCGGTTCTGCAATGCCCATGAAACACTCATCTGGGCATCAAAGTCACAGGAATCAAAATACCGCTTTAACTATGATGCTATGAAATCACTGAACGAAGACAAACAAATGCGTTCTGACTGGTATTTACCACTATGCACAGGCGAAGAGCGATTAAAAAACAAGGACGGAAAGAAAGCCCACCCGACCCAAAAACCGGAAAGCCTTCTGGCACGTGTTCTGATGGCCTCTACGCAGACAGATGATATTATCCTTGATCCATTTTTCGGGACAGGAACAACTGGCGCTGTGGCCAAAAAACTTGGACGCCGTTTTATAGGTATAGAACGCGAAGAAATGTATGCCGCCCATGCCAGAAAACGCATTAGCGCCATAAAATCACTAGATAAGAATCTGGTGACAATCAAAGAGAAACGCGAACAGCCCCGCGTACCGTTTGGAACCCTTATTGAAAAAGGTCTGCTAAAGCCAGGAACGACCCTAAGTGATGCGAAAATGAAGCACAGTGTAACAATCCACGCCGATGGGAGCGTGATGGCTCAAAACCGTATTGACCGTATGCGAGGCTCGATTCATAAAGTTGGTGCAGCGCTTCAAAATGCACCCTCTTGCAACGGCTGGACCTATTGGCATTATCAGGATGGAAAAACACATAAGCCCATCGATACGTTAAGAGAAAAAATACGCGCGGAAATGGCCAGTCAATAATGTCTTCAACATACAATGAAATCTTTATTAAGGGTTTTGAGCAACAGGCATCGGTCGGCATCTATGACCACGAAAAAAAAGCGACACAAAAAGTAATCCTGTCCCTGTGTATTGGCTACATGAACGCACGGCGCTTTGATCAAGACGATATAAAGAACACAATTAATTATGAATCCATCATACAAATCATTAAAAACGCAATAGCCGAGCGCCATTATAATTTGATTGAAACGCTGGCTGAAACCATTGCTGACCACGTCATGGGCATTAACGGCACATCAAGTGTCATGGTCGAAATTAAGAAACCCAGTGTAATGGGACATGAAAAAGAAGGTATACTGGGCATTCGCATTAAGCGTACAAAACCACAGTAAAAATCCCCCCTGCCCTAATCTTGATTTCGTTTTTTCTTAAGGGCTTCAAACTGTTCTTTCAAACGCACATCAAGCGGTTTTTCTTGTGACTTACGAATATAATTTTCAAAATACAACAGGACCTCATGGTTAGGGTCTGCATAGATCTCATAGCCCTCTAACATCGCATAAATGTTATCACGCTCCAAACCATTCATAATGATGTCCGTCCCCTTATATGAAAACGCCCGGAACTTCATCACAATATAGGCATCGCGCAAAGAATACATAACCTCGCGGCTACGGCGACTTTCCCTAATTTTCAAAAACTCCTGCATTTTTTCATCTATATAACGCTTTGCAACGGCTGGCTGCACTGGGATTTGTGTCAAATTTACAGGCTGATTTAACTCAACAAGCAACACTTTAGGGTAATTTTCGATCTGCTTTACCCCGCGATTACCGGACGCAAGACAAACTCTTTCATCTATATCTTTCGCATAAACCTCGAATTTACGAATCCCGTCAATTTGATATTCCGGTAAAATTTCAAACATTTGCGTTCTTGCATTATAGTCCTTCAGACGCAACGGTTGTTCAAACTTAAAGCGATCTGGGAATGTTTCTACATTCTGGGTAATATACTCCCTGGCTTTTTTTCGAACGCCTTGCCATTCAAACTCATTAAATATGTATTGCGTATAAATATCACATTCGTTTATCCGAAGAAAATCATCAATGGACTGATTGTCACTAATATCAAATTTATTGAGGCGCCAATATAATTTCGACAACTTTTCTAATGTCACATCATCGTAAAAATGTTCAAAATCCGGCACGAGTATATTGTTGGCTCCCTGCGCTTTTACCGGTGCCGAAAAACCACCAACGCCCAGCATAAGCAATGACAGAAGACATGTAATAATTGTAAAAAATTTCATAATCCTAACGACACTCCGTTCTTAAATATTCCCGCATTTTAACCCTAAAGACGTTAACAACACGATAAAGTTACCTTAAAAAATACCGTTCCAATACCTCAGGCTCAACGTTTTCTGGGCTCGCCTCCTCCCACTTGGGCGACCGGTCCTTATCGATTACAGCAGCTCTGATGCCCTCATAGAAGTCTCGTCCTTTGGCAAAATTGGTAGCCAAGATCAAGTCTTGCTCAATGATATCTGCAAATGTTTCCAAACATTCTCGGTAGTAATATTTAAAAGCTAAACACATGCTAAAGGGCGAATTGCCCTGCATAACTTGATGCGCTTCTTTTATTAAGCCATCACCTTTTGCGGCCGCATTTATTATATCTACTACGCTGGGGCCTTCAAAAACCTTCTCTATTTCATCAGATTTCTGCATAATTTCACTAGGATGCCCTAAGCTAGCGCTAATATAACAATTGTTTTGCAGGAGTATCTCCACCGCTTCGCCGGCATCGGCCGCCGCAACGTTGGCCAGGCTTTGCGACAACGCGCCTAAAAAATCTTCAACATCTTTTTTCTGAAGCAAGCCGCACGCCAAATCACAAAAAAGCATATCTGAGGCGGAAATTGTATTGCCGGTTAAAGCCATATACAGCCCCATATGATGCGGCAAACGTTTTAAATGATACATACTACCGACATCAGGAAAAAAGCCGATCTTAGCCTCAGGCATAGCAAAGGCCGTATCAGGGGCAACGAGCCTAAAGCGGGCATTCCCTGCCAGGCCAAAGCCTCCGCCCATAGTAATCCCATGCATATGCGCAATTATTGGCTTACTATAGGAAAATATCTTACTGTTCAATTCATATTCTTCACGGAAAAACAGCATGGCAACATCAATGCCTAAATTACCACGCCTGTAATCCATGCCGGCTTTATAAAACCCCTTTATATCCCCGCCCGCGCAAAAAGCGCGATCACCATTACCGTCCATAAACACAGCCTTAACACTATCGTCGCGGCCCCATGCATCCAGGGCGATTGTAATTTCACGAATCATATCCAGATTAAGGGAGTTTAATGATTTCGGGCGATTAAGAGTAATACGGCCAATATTACCTTGTTTCATTATTACAACATCGTTATTGGAAAAGACTTGATCCATATGGCCACACTGTTCTAAGTAGAAAGACAAATATAAAATATACACAAACAAGGATATGTTTCCATTCCTTCGCTAGCAAACAAAAGTGTACCATGAGCCAAAAAGAAACAAGACCACTATTTACTGAAAGCTCCACAGGCAAATGCAAAGGGGCATTTCCGGCAACGCGGATGCGCCGGTTGCGCAAAAATGCCTCGATACGAGCTATGGTAAGAGAAAACACATTAACAAAAAACGATCTCATTCAACCAATTTTCGTAGAGGAAGAAACAAAAGAACGTAGCCCTATTGGATCCCTTCCCGGGGTATTTCGCGAAAGCGAATCCAGCCTGGCCTCCCGGGTCAAAGACATTCAGCAAGCCGGGATCAATACAATCATTTTATTTGGTGTATCCCATCATAAAGATGCCCAAGGAACAGATTCCTTAAAAATGAACGGGTTATTTTCCCGCATGATACAAAAAGCAAAAAATGCCGCACCGGATATTCAGGTTATCGCAGATATATGCCTATGCGAATATACTGACCACGGGCATTGTGGGCCTTTGGCCCATGATGGCGCACCGGACAATGATAAAACCCTCTCTATTATTGCGGAGCAGGCCATAATCGCGGCCCGCTCGGGGGCTGACATTCTTGCACCGTCCGGGATGATGGACGGTATGATTGGGGCATTAAGACACTCATTGGACACCAGCGGCTATGCGGATATCCCGCTGCTTTCATATGCCGTAAAATACGCATCATCACATTACGGACCATTTCGTGAAGCTGCTGGCTGTTCACTAGGTCATGACGGGAACCAGGTCACAATGCAAAGTGATCGAAAAGCCTATCAGATGGACCCGGCAAACGCCCGAGAAGCCTTGCGAGAAGCAGCATTAGATCTACAAGAGGGCGCTGACATGTTGATGGTTAAACCCGGTTTACCATATCTGGACATAATTAAGGCCGTTAAAGATGAGTTCCAAATGCCAACCTTTGCCTACCACGTCAGCGGAGAGTATGCGATGTTGAAGGCTGCAGCGGAAAAAGGATGGCTGGACTATGAAGCAACCATCATGGAACAAATGATGTGCTTTAAACGCGCAGGAAGCGACGGAATTATAACGTATTCCGCCATGGACGTTGCGCAATTACTTGATAAATAAAAAATAATTAAAAGCATAAAAACGTCATATTTTATTAAAATATTTGTGTTATCTTATTTAGAGAAATAAAGAAAATAAATAATAAGATAAATATAGAGCACATGGCGGACGATAAAGGCCTCAAAAAACAACGCGATCAATTTCTGGCATTTTCCTTTGCTTCAGCGGATCTGTTTATAGAAGTATCAGGTGACGGCAAAATAATATACGCCTTGGGGGCAGCCAAGGGTATCATAGGTGTTGACGACAAAACCCTTATAGGTAAAGAATGGCTTGAATTGTTCTCCCCCATTGACCGCCCGGTGCTTAGATCATTGTTGACGCGGGCAAAGCCTGTTATTCGTTGCGGCCCCATCCTGGTCACTTTAAATAAAGAAATCAGCGATGGGAAAAAGGCTGTTGTAACCGGCATTATCATGCCAGATAGTGACAAATTCTATCTCACTGTTGGTCATAGCAATATGATGATGGCACGCATCGGTGAGGGCGTACGCACCCAAAACGAAGCCACTGTTCTGAGCAAGGACGATTTTATTGATGCCGCAATGGACGCCCTTAATGTTGCCCAATCCCTTGGACAAGATGTTGATCTGACAATGTTTGAGCTCGGCGCAACGCCAGAGGATATACAAAGACTAGGGCCAGAGGCTTGGAACGCCTTTACAGATTCAATATCTGAGCTGTTGCTCTCGAAATCTGCCGATGGTCATACCGCATCACAAATTGATAAAGATAAATTCAGCCTTATTCACGACAAGGATGTTGAACCAGAGGCACTACTCACACAAATTAAAGAACTTGCGCAAGAGCAGGACCCCACAGGGGCCGGCTTTGACGTGCAATCAAAAACCGTGACCTCGGATCTATCGGACATGAGCGAACGCGATGCGTCGCGTGCTTTGCTTTATACCATTCATGAGTTTGAACGCAAGGGAACCGAACTGACAATTGAAACACTGAATTCTGGCCTCAAATCATATGTCAGCGCCAATGCACAACGTATGAAAGAATTCCAGAGCATTATAGAAAGAACAAATTTTAATTTGTTTTTTCAACCTATCGTAGACTTAAATACATTAGAGGCCAGCCACTATGAAATTCTTTGCCGCTTTGAAGAGGGAGACACATTGGAATGGGTCATGTTTGGCGAAGATGTCGGAATGGCTGCGGATTTTGATATTGCTGTTTGCGAGCGCGCCATTAATTTCGTTAGCTTTAAGGCCGGAGGTACAAAAGCGCGTTTTTCCGTTAATCTTTCCGGACAATCCATTCAGGATGAAATCTTCTGTGAAAAACTGAAAAGCATGCTGCAAAAAGACAGTAATCTCAAGAACCGTTTAATGTTCGAGATAACGGAATCGTCGCATATTACAGATCTAGATAAGGTAAACCATTTTATAAACGCACTGAAAGAAGATGGATATCAAGTTGCTTTGGATGATTTTGGTGCTGGCTCTGCATCATTCCAATATTTGCAAGAACTGGAAGTGGACCATTTAAAAATCGACGGGAAATACATTCGTAAAATACTATCATCGCAACGCGATCTGACCATGATAAAAAACCTAACGCAAATGGCGAAAGATCTGGGCATCAAGGTCGTCGCTGAATTTGTGGAAGATAAAGAACAATTCAAAGCCTTAAGGGAGCTTGGCGTTGATTATGGCCAAGGGTATTTATTTGGTAAGCCACATAACAAACCGGACTATCTCCCCATCGAAGAACTTAAGAAATTGTAATAATACAATTTTATCACACCTTCATCATCATCATGACTTGAACAATATTAGAAAAAAGCACACAATAACAATGATACAAACTGGTCTCTATGAATAAGTTTAAATCTACGCAGCGTTAAATCACTATTAACCCTTATTGAAGATTATACTTATACAAAGACATCACTAAAACACACCAACCGGGGCACTTTACTTACTATGAAAATTGTCGGTCTTTTACTTGTATTCCTATGTACCTTCGGCGGCCTTTTAATCGCAATGGGTTTCAAGGTTGATCAATTCATGTACTTGATGATGATGATCCTGAAGGCCGTACCGGGCGAATTTGTTATTATTTTCGGCTGTGCTGTTGCCGCATTTTTAGTTGCGAATGACGGTCCCACCATTAAGGGAACGATCAAATATCTAGGCGCCTTAACCAAACCGCACGCCTATAACAAAGAAGACTATATTGAGCTTCTGAGCATGCTCTTCACTGTTTTCAAACTTGCACGGACAAAAGGGTGGTTGGCATTAGAGCAACATATCGAAAATTCACATGATAGTGAACTTTTCGGACGCTTCCCAAAATTCCAGCACAATCACCATGCCATTGTGTTTTTCTGTGATTATCTGCGAATTATATCGCTCGGCAACGAAAATCCGTTTGAGTTAGAAGCGCTGATGGATATGGAGATTGAAACCTTATCTGAACATGAAGGGCACCCGGGCCATGCCGTACAGACCATGGCCGATGGTATTCCCGCCCTTGGTATTGTTGCGGCGGTTCTTGGCGTTATCAAAACCATGGCTTCGATCTCGGAACCACCAGAGGTTTTGGGGAAAATGATCGGCGGCGCGCTAGTCGGAACTTTCCTCGGGGTTTGGCTCTCATACGGTATGGTTGCCCCGATTGCTGGCGCAATGACCGTCAAAGCAAATACAGAGGTTATGTACTATAAATGCATGAAAGTGGCCATTATTGCCTTCCTGAATGGGGCGGCCCCGCAAGTCGCCGTAGAATTTGCACGTAAATTCCTACCCCATGATGTGCAGCCCACATTTATGGAACTTGAAGAAGTTTTAAATGAGCTCCCTCCGCCGTAATAGAAACAAATAAGTAACGAAGCAAAAGAATGGCAGAAGAAGACAGTAGCGAACAGCCCATTATTATCAAGAAAATCAACAAGGGCCACGGGCACCATGGTGGCGCCTGGAAAGTAGCCTACGCAGATTTTGTGACCGCCATGATGGCCTTTTTCTTATTGCTATGGCTCTTAAACGTTACAACGGAAGAGCAAAAAAACGCTATATCGAACTATTTTGACCCGACGCATCCGAAGGTCTCACAATCAGAAAGCGGTGCAGGTGGTATACTTGGCGGTTTAAGCATGTCCCCGACTGGCTCAATGGCCACAATGGCTCAGCCCATCAACGCACCGCGCCCTTCCCCCGCCGCCACGAAAGGCCAGTCACAATCAAAAAATGCAAAAGAAGAAGCGGCCAAAGAAAAAAAGCGAAAAAAAGAAGAGCGTGAATTTAAAAAGGCTGAACGTGATTTAAAACGGGCCATTGCCAATTCTCCGGAGCTTAAGGGGCTCATGAAAAACCTGATGATCGATATGACCCCCGAAGGACTGCGTATCCAGATCATTGACCGTGAAGGTGAACCAATGTTCCCGAGCGGTTCAGCGCAGATGTATCAAAAAACACGTGACTTGCTGACCGCCATTACAAAAGTCATTGACCCGCTAGATAACGAAATATCGGTTAGAGGCCACACGGACAGTGTTCCATATGGATCCGGAGCGGATTACACAAACTGGGAACTATCATCTGACCGTGCAAACGCCAGTCGCCGCGTTATGCTGGATGCAAACTTACCGAAAGAACGATTAAACAATGTCATGGGAAAAGCTGATACGGAGCTGCTAATTACAGAAGATTCGACTGATCCGCGCAACCGGCGCATTACACTTATCTTATTGCGTGAAGAGCTAACAAATCCTGAAAACTATGAAAATCTTACTGGTAACGACGAAGACGATGGCGAAAGCTATGGATCGCCCGCCGCACCAGAGGTTCCGGTTGGGACCTTCAGAAAAACACCAGGGAAAATTGAATTTCCCTAGTTCCTGGCGTATTTGTTAAAGTAAAAAGTTATTACAATTAGTCGAATTTGTTATTCTTCGGAAAGCCGTTGGGTGGCAAACGCCCTGCACTTGCTCTTTTTCCAAGCCACGGCATAACTTCTTCTACAAGTGTGGTTCCCGAACCGTACTTAAATTCAAGCCCCTGCTCTAAATCAAATGACTTTGCATCCGACAAGCCGCCATCCTTATATTTTTGCAATATAACCCCTTTTCCGCGCGTCATCTCAGGAAGCTCCTCAAGCGCAAAAACCAACATTTTTCTGTTCTTACCTATCACCGCCAAATGATCATGCTGGCCTGGAATATACTGGCACAGCTTGGCTTCAACCTTTCCAGACACATTAAGAATTTGCTTACCGCTTTTTGTTTGCGCCAAAACGTCATCCGATTTCACAAGAAAACCACGGCCATCAGATGACGCAACCAACAATCTGCAATCACTTTCAAAAAGCATTATTTTGGCAATATCGGCTTCGTTAGGCAAGTCGACCATTAAACGAACTGGCTCCCCGTAACCACGCCCGGGCGGTAAATCATTACACGACAGCGTATAAAAGCGCCCATTGGTCCCAAATACAAGCAGTTTATCGGTTGTTTGCGCCTCAAGGATAAAGCGCTCCCGATCACCATCTTTATATTTAATATCGTCAACTTTCTGACCATGGCCTTTCATCGCCTTTATCCATCCCTTATCAGAACAAATAATAGTGATTGGTTCCTTCTCAATCATGACGGCATCCATATCAATCGACATTGGCACGGGCGCAGCCCCTATCATTGTACGGCGCGCCCCTAATTCTGTATCTTGACCGAATTCCTTTTTAATTGCTGCAATCTGTTTTTTAATGCGGGTCCACTGACGCATTTCAGACGCAATGAGTTTTTGCAACTCATCACGCTCCGCGGAGAGTTTCTCATGCTCCCCTTTGATTTCCATTTCTTCCAATTTGTGCAATCGACGCAAACGCAAGTTTAATACGGCTTCAGCTTGGTTTTCCGTTAAGTTGAATGTCTCAATCAACTTCATTTTAGGTTCATCCTCAAACCGAATAATACGAATGACCTCATCTATATTCATATAGACGATCAGATATCCTTCCAGCACCTCAATACGAGCCAAAACTTTTTCAAGGCGGTGTGAAGAGCGTCGAACCAGAACTTCTTTTTGATGCTCCATCCATGCACGCAAAACCTCTTTCAACCCCATGACACGCGGAGTTACGCCACCGTCAAGAACATTCATATTCATATTAAAGCGATTTTCAAGATCCGAATTGCGGAACAGCGCCTCCATCAATACTTCAGGCTCAACATTACGGTTTTTGGGCACAAGAACAAGACGAACATCATCGGCAGATTCATCGCGGACATCGTCCAGCATAGGAAGTTTTTTATCATTGATTAGATCAGCAATTTTCTCAATCAATTTTGATTTTTGAACCTGATAGGGAATTTCACTCACAACAATTTGATAAAGCCCTTGTTTAAGCTCTTCCTTATGCCATTTGGCGCGAACGCGGAAAGCTCCCTTTCCGGTGCGATATGCCTCCAGTACATCCTTGCTGTCCTCTACCAAAGTTCCGCCAGTCGGGAAATCTGGCCCTTTGACTATTTGGGCAATTTCTTCATCACTGGCATCTTTTTCCAGCATAAGCTGCATTGCATCACACAACTCACCAACATTATGTGGAGGAATATTCGTAGCCATACCAACCGCAATACCGGAAGACCCATTGGCCAGCAAATTAGGAAAACCACCCGGCAAGACCACTGGTTCGTTTTCGGACCCATCATAGGTAGGACGAAAATCAACAGCGTTTTCCTCTATACCCTCCAGAAGCAAAAGCGCAACGCGTGTTAATCGCGCTTCAGTATAACGCATCGCGGCCGCATTATCACCATCAATATTACCAAAATTTCCTTGTCCGTCGACCAGTGGGTAACGTTGAGCAAAATCTTGCGCCAAGCGCACCATGGCGTCATAAACGGCCGTATCACCATGAGGGTGAAACTTACCTATAACATCACCGACAACCCTGGCCGATTTTTTTGGTGCCGTATCGGGATTCAGTTTCAACTGGTACATCGCATACATCAGGCGCCTGTGCACCGGTTTCATGCCATCACGCACATCCGGCAAAGAACGGCTCATGATCGTAGATAGAGCATAAGACAAATAGCGTTCAGATAAAATTTCACTGAACGGTTGGTCAACAATCTTATTTTCGGCAGTCACATCATCAGTCATACTTTTTTAATTAAAGCGCGGAAGCGCTCTATGCAAGCGTTTTCAACGAAAGTGATACAAGAAAGCTGTGATTAATGAATATATTACACTTTAGTAGACATACGATTTAAAAAACGTACGCGCGCCGGAGGCACACCTTTAGTATGATGCGTAAAGGCCCAGTGTTCCAGAAAATATCCAGTTAACTCTAATCCAAGCAAAAAGTCCGCCGCCTCATCCTCGGGAATTCCTCCATTAGGCTTTAGAAATTCGGGCAACTTAAGAAGTTTATCCTTGTAAGGTTCACCAGCCTCGCGGCTCACTGCTCGGCCCGTTTTGGGCGAGACAAAAGCCAAAGTAGAACTGTTTCCGCCGCCGGCGCAGCTATGAAGATCAAGTGAAAATCCCAGCTCTTTTAAAAACGCAATCTCCCACATGACATACGCCGCTGGCCAGACATTAAGATCTAGTGCATCAAACAGGGCAATAAGCCCATGATATAACCCTGGATGCCCTTCCCGCTCCGGTAGCGCCTCATCACACAAAGCGCACGCTGATTGCAAAGCAGCCAACTTGATCGAATCGTCCATAAATAGTGGCCCATAACTTTTGACAGGCTCTAACGTAAACGATCCTAAATTATCACTGACACGGGCCTGCCAGTGCGCATCAACAAGATTACCCGTCTCAACAACGCCGCGGAGCTTAGCCGAACGAACGCCGCGGACATAACCAGCATGACGGCCATAATTTTCTGTAAGCAGAGAAACAACGCCCCCATTTTCACCATGGCCTCTTACCGAAAGCACTATGCCTTGATCTTCCCATCTTTCCATGCATATAGATTAGTGCGAACATGTCGCAAAAACCAGACTGAACAAACACTCTTTAACAAAATAATGAGATACGAAAAAAGGAGCACCATGAAAAAAGTTGGAGTAGCAGGAATAGGCGCCATTGGAACGTCGGTTTGTAATGCACTGATAGATGGTATTACAGGCTATGAGCTTCATGCCATTTCAGATGTACAAGATAAGCCAGAATGGAATGTTCCCAATTTGAATTTTCAGGATATGGCTCAAAAATGCGACTTAATTATAGAATGTTTACCACCCGATATCGTTCCAAAGTTGTGCACCCCGGTGCTGCAACAAGGAAAAGAGCTCATGATCATCTCATCATGCGCTTTGCTCATGTATCCTGATATTCTAAAAACCCATGAATTATCCACAAGTCGCATTATTGTACCATCTGGGGCTTTAATAGGACTTGATGGCGTAAATGCATTAAAAAACATCGGGATAAAAAAAGCAAAAATAGTATCAACTAAACCCCCAATGGGTTTTTCCACAGCCCCCTATGTGGATGAAAATGATATCGATTTATCAAGCATAAAGGAAAAGACAATGCTATTTAGCGGCAACGCATTGGAAGCATCAAAAGGCTTCCCCGCTAACGTCAATGTCGCGGCCACACTTAGCCTTGCAGGAATAGGCGCAATGAAAACGCAAGTTGAAATCTGGGCGGACCCACAAACAGGGTTCAATTCTCATGAAATCCAAGTAGAGAGCGAGTTTAGTCAGATCACCGCAAAGGTGCAAAATAGCCCCGACCCGGCCAACCCAAAGACCAGTGTATTGGCCGCACAAAGCATCATTGCAACCTTGCGTGGGTTCACCAACGAATTCGTGGTATTATGATACACATGTGAAAATAAAGGACCAAAATGATAATCGCTAAACATTTTTATATGATCCGTCACGGAGAAACCGAAGCCAATGCTGCAAAAATAATGGCTGGATCCATGGATAGCCCGTTAACGCAAAATGGAATTGATCAAGCCAAAAAAGCAGCAGACATAATAAGTATGCTAAATAACAAGCCAAAAACCATTGTACACAGCCACTTATCACGCGCCAGAGATACGGCAAACCATATTAACACCCTTTTAAACGCACCTATATATGAGGACCCGGATTTTGCAGAGTTAAATGCGGGTGATTGGGAAGGTGTCCCATATGACCAATGTCAGGAATTACTGGTAGGTTGGCAGACACCCCCGGGCGGCGAAAGTTTTAATGAGTTTTGCGAGCGCCTGAAGCGCGCAAAAAACACGCATTTACAGAGACACCCGGGCCCTGTATTAATTGTTTGCCACGGGGGTGTATTTCGTGCTTTTGGAAAAATTTACGGCCTGAACATACCAGGAGTAAAAAATTGTCACCTATATGAATTTGAACCGCTACCAAATACAGAAACATTTCCATGGCGGGTTTGGGAATATGGGCTAAATGATGACGGTGGCATTGTACGCAATATTGCTAATGTCTATCTCAACGCAGATACGGCCGAAATTGAATCATAGACCTTAAGAGCCTGTACAGTTTCTTTAACATCATGCACACGGAACATGTTCACCCCTTGTGACCGCGCCCAAATCACGCTTGATAGTGACCCGGCAAGACGCTCATTTGCACTTTCACCTTTTGATAAGTCCGCAATAAAACGCTTGCGTGAACTACCGAAAAGTATATTGCACCCCAAATCAAAAAATTTACTTATATTTCTATGTATTAATAAATTATGTTCAAGTGTTTTACCAAATCCTATACCAGGATCAATTATAACGTTTTTTCTTTCGATACCGGCAGTTTCACAAGCGCGAATTCGCTTTTGTAAATATACATATATATCCTCTATGACGTTGTTATAACTTGGGTTTTCCTGCATAGTGTCAGGCGATCCCTGCATATGCATTAATATAACGGGGACCTGCCGTCCCACAGCCAAGAATATACTTTCACTATCATACTCTAAAGCACTGATATCATTTATAATACTTGCGCCAGCATCAAGGGCAGCGCGCATTGTCGCGGCATTACGCGTATCAACTGATAGACACGCACCATATTTCTTTAACCCTTCTATCACAGGCAGAATGCGATCAATTTCCTCTTGTATTTCAACACGTTGCGATCCTGGGCGCGTTGACTCTCCGCCAATATCCAGTATTTGAGCCCCCTCCTCCAATAACTTGACCCCATGTTCTATCGCTTTGTTTTCATTAATAAACTTTCCCCCATCAGAGAAGCTATCTGGGGTCACATTCACAATACCCATAACAATAGGGGGAGCAGCTGGATCATGAACCAATTCTGAAACACTCATGCCGCGGCCGTCATAGAATCTAACGAGGCCCTATCAGGTAGCATAGAGAGCAATTCATTTGCCGTTTTTTGCAAAACCGGGTGCACCCAATCCGAATTAACCTCACAAAGAGGAACAAGCACAAAAGCGCGCTCATGCATTCTAGGGTGAGGAATACTGATGCACTCATCATGAATAACAACATCATTATATGACAGCAAATCAAGATCAAGTATACGGGCCGCATTGCGTTCAGAACGAACGCGCCCAAAATCCGCCTCGATTGTATGCAATAATTCTAGCAAATCTATTGGGCTTCTTTTAGTTTGAACGGCAATAACAGCATTTCGGTAAAGCGGTTGATCGGATACCGGCACGGGCTCAGTAACCCAAATGCGTGATTTTCCGACAATATGCACGCCAGCATTTTCAAGCGTGACCAAAGCCATCTTCAAGGTATTTTCCGGAGGACCATAAGGGCCTTTTAAATTAGCGCCAAGGGCAATTAGTATCACTGTTCAGGCATTCTTAAATTATTTTAAAGGATGCTTTATAGCCTACCAGCTACGCACTTTACCAGTATCAACATGAACAAAGTTGCTTTTAGGATAATATCCGACACCGCCCGCCTTTAATTTTTTAGCATTATCCCGAAGACGTTTCGTACTATGACCAGGCATTCTAATGTCCATGGCTTGTCCATACATGTGAAAAGAATTCTTCGCTACACCTGTGCTGGCATTACGCAACATTGCATTAGTTTTTGGGCTGCGATATCCAGATAGCACCTCGACAGGGCCGTCCATTTTAGTGCGGTCCTGCAAAACTTTCACAATATCAAGAACACGTGGATCCATAGGAAAAACTTCATGCGTGCGAAAGTCGCGCAACACATAATTCATACGGTCAAATGCTTCGGGCAAATATTTGTCACCAACGCGGTATACGCCGGAAAAACTTTCGCCCGTATGCGCGTTACGGAAAGAGATGCGCCAAGATGCGTAGTTGCTCATGGCATAAGCATTACGGGATGGAAACAAAGGCATCAATGCCCCCAATGTGCCCACCAAGCCTAATTTAAGGATGTCTCGACGATTAATTCTATTTAATTCTTTGACAAAGCCTGGATCTTGCATAGTTTCTAGCATTTGCATTCTCTCGATCTGTATTCTTTAATGATACTTACTTACGGATGAAGACTCTTAACAGAACCTAGTGTGAAGTAAAAGATTTTTTTCTATAAGACTGTTACTACTGGTTATAAGAAAAATGAGCGTCTGAACGTGCGCCCGTGTATCTTTCATTATGCACGGGAATAAAGACGCCGTCAATATTACGCAACAAATGCAACAATTTTTGGTCCCGGCCATAGATATCATTACCATAGACAATATCGCCATTATCATCCAGCCAGGTTGTGTAATACAGAAGGGAAACCGGCACTGTGCGATTAAGGTCAATATCCGTCTTCTTATACGTCGCCAATGTGCTATCCACTGCATCACCGTCCCACATATTGTCGGCATCCTTTAACAAAAAATCAATCATTTGACGCGGGTTTTGCATGCGTACGCACCCTGATGACAAAGCGCGCTCGGACCGTGAAAACAGTTCCTTATGATTTGTATCATGCAAATAGATATTATGACGGTTTGGCATTAAAACGCGGTAACGTCCGAGTGGATTATGATCCCCAGGAACCTGCACCATACGAATGGAATGCAAATCACGAACAGAAATATTTTTCCAGTCAATAGAGTGCGGATCTAATGTCACGGCATCTGCCCCATAACCTTGAATGAGCTCCATCCCCTTATCATCAACATAACCAGGGTCTTCCTGCAGCTTGGGCAATATATCAAATTTCTTAATTGTTGGCGGAACGGTCCAATCCGGGTTCAAACGTACCCCGTTAATTTTAGCATTAAACAAATTTGTTTGACGCACAGGATTTCCAACAATTACGGGCATTTCAAAGGCAACGCGTCCCCCTTCTATCGCCCATAAAGTGGCGGATGGAATATTAACAATAACAAATTTATCGCCTCGATTGGTGTCAACCCAACGAAGACGCTCCATATTAACAATAACTTGTTCTATCTTGCGCATATTGGTACGGTTGATGACCTCTAGGGTATTTGAACCAATCACACCATCGGCTTCCAGGCCATTTTCTTTCTGGAAACGTATAACAGCCGCCGCCAAATTATCATCATAAGTCGTATTATTATACTTAAGCGCCTCCAGACCAAGGTACTCTCGAATTTTTGGAATAGCCTTATGCCCGCTGCCCGGGCGCAAAATCCCTGTAAACTCAATTGGTAATAAATATTCCTTCTCACCAGGCCCCTGATTTACCAAACGAATTAATTCACGACGCAACGCACGGTAAGTCTGGCCCTTTGGCTGAACCATATCCAATGCCGCATCAAAGTCATGCGCTAGCAAAATGTGAGTAACATCGGGCGCATTTAAAGGCACCTTCCAGCCTTCCATTTCCAGCCCCAACGCGCTTGGCTCTAAACGCTTACCACTCAGATCAATCGCATAGCGCACAAAGGCATCACTCAAGAGCAACTCAAGATCAGCAAGGCTCTGCCGATCATTTTTCTCTAATAAATTATAGATGTCGACATAATGATAATCATGCGGATTTAGCCCATGTGTCCAGGCTTCATCAATAATTTTGTACATAGCCTCAGCTCTAGAATGCACGCCTGAATCATTTATCCAGTAAGGTTGATTATCACGGGCCTCATAAAACCGTTGGAGAGCCACTTTATGCCGAATCTGTTCGCTTTCTGCCGTTACAATATCTAAGTCCAGATTCAACGAAGTCTGTTGTACGCTGAGAGCAATGGTGGTAGCGCCCGCATCGTTAAGAAGCGGGGATATTTGCGCGTGTCCTTGATTAGCCGTCATAGAAAAAACTGCGTATAATGCAACAATCATAACGGAGACAAAAAACAACCGTATTTTTTTGTTATCAAAATTTAATGTCATTATTATACTACCAAGCCATATAGAGGATAAGCCGCATTCAATTGATTTAAACGCTAAACCAACTATACAGCGATAGCTTTAACAACTGATTATCACCTTATGAAAAAGAGCGCTTGCAGAGATTTAGAGGATAATCCCGCAGCAGCAAGCCCACAATACGCGAAACAACTGCGCTAAAGGTCAACAAAAGTGTGTGTCTCGCTTTTAGCACCCGGGTGAGTAACAGCCCCATAGCGCGCATCACCTACCAGAGCAGCATATTTTTGCAGGGCTCCGGATTGATAGTTCGTTTGGCGCGGTTTAAAGGCTTTCTTGCGCTCGGCAAATTCCTCGTCGCTCACATCAACCTCTAACGTACCTGCCTCTGCATCAATACGGATAATATCCCCATCCCTTATCAAACCAATCGCCCCGCCTACAGCCGCTTCAGGGCCAACATGCCCTATACAGAAACCGCGTGTACCACCGGAAAAACGACCATCTGTGATCAAGGCAACATTGGCACCCTGACCATACAAAGCGGCCGTAGTGGATAGCATCTCGCGCATTCCGGGACCGCCTTTCGGCCCCTCATAACGAATAACGATCACATCGCCATCTTTGTACTGACGCGCCTGAACAGCATCAAAAGCCGCCTGTTCGCCATCAAAAACACGTGCAGGCCCCTCAAATTGGAGCTTCTCCAATCCTGCAATTTTTACAATACCGCCTTCTGGCGCCAGATTTCCTTTCAAACCAACAACACCACCAGTTGGGCGAATAGCCTTCTCAACAGGAAAGACAACATCCTGATCCGCAGGCAGCTTAACATTAGCATAGTTTTCCGCCAGTGTTTTTCCAGTAACTGTAATGCAATCGCCATGCATGTAGCCATGATCCAACAGCTCCTTAATGACGACGCCTACACCACCAATATCATAAAGATGTTTAGCAACATACTTGCCACCCGGGCGCAAATTCGCAATGTAAGGCGTCTTTTTGAATATCTCAGCCACATCAAACAAATCAAAGTCAATACCGGCCTCATGCGCCATTGCAGGAAGGTGCAAGGCGGCATTGGTTGACCCGCCAGTAGCCGCCACAATAGCCGCCGCATTTTCAAGACTTTTACGCGTCACAATATCACGCGGATACGGACCGCCGTTGCGAATAAGGTTCATGACCGCCTCACCCGAAGCCGCGGCATATTCATCGCGGGATTCATACGGTGCTGGCGCTCCGGCAGAATGCGGAATGGCCAAACCAATCGCTTCACTAACGCAAGCCATTGTATTGGCAGTAAATTGCCCACCGCATGCGCCAGCCGATGGACAGGCCACACATTCTAGTTCCTTTAAATCCTCATCTGAAAATTCACCCTTGGCATGCTTGCCAACTCCTTCAAACACATTAACAATATCGACGTCTTCCCCGCGAAAATTACCGGGAAGAATTGTTCCCCCATACATAAAAACACTGGGCACGTTCAGGCGTATCATAACCATCATCATTCCTGGCAATGATTTATCACAGCCGGCAAGCCCCACCAGTGCATCATAGCAATGCCCGCGCATAGTCAACTCCACACTATCTGCAATCACGTCACGCGAAGCCAGTGAACTGCGCATCCCCTCATGCCCCATGGCAATACCATCAGTAACGGTAATTGTCGTAAACTCTCTTGGCGTTCCCTTCCCTTCAGAGACCCCGCGTTTGACAGCCTGCGCCTGACGTGAAAGCGCGATATTACACGGCGCCGCCTCGTTCCAACACGTCGCCACCCCCACCAAAGGTTGGTGAATCTCCTCTTCAGTCATGCCCATGGCGTAGTAATACGCGCGATGCGGTGCGCTTTTTGCGCCCTCTGTTACATAACGGGATACAAGTTTGGTTTTATCCCAACCATTGGGATGTGCGCGCTTTTTGTTGTACATAATCGACATGCCTCTATTCATTTCAATAAGCTAACAAAATAAACAGAGTGCGCAGTAAGTTCAAGACCCCTTATTTACGCAAACCTTAAGAATGTTCAGGCCCGGAATGATGATCACTTTTCATGACGGAATTGGCTAAAAAAAGACTGGCGACGGCGATGCCGCCCAATAGAAGCGGATCAATCGATGCTAAAGTGGACGTCACATTTGTAAGAATGTCCCCGCCAATGCCCTGCAGAGGATAGACCTGACCTGCGCCAGTAAAAAAATCGAAAGTATCCGGCCATGCCGAATGTAAAGCAAATACACCGGACAAAACACCGGCCGCCCCAATCGAATAACCAACTGTATGATTTACTAATCCCATGGGCGCACGCTATAGACTCAAAAGAAATATGTCAAGAAAAGCAAGCTAAAGCTATGTCTTCGCTTTCCTTATGGGCTTCTCACTCGCAACGTCTTCCTGTTCTTCCGTCTCCTCATCACCCAAAACAAGCTCATTAAATGCGCGGCGGAAAGTAACGCCGTTAGTAAGATAAGGAATGCGAACCGCGCGGTTACCGATCCCCATAACGATCACATTGGAATACCCCAATAAAAAACCAGGCAACATGCGCTCCAGCTCTATGCTTTCAATATTCTTAAAACGCATATCAACAACATCAACTTGTAAGATCCCATAGCGCATCAACACACGCTTATTAGTCAGGACCAGTAAAAGCATACGGGTCAGAAGATATGAATGAATTACCCCAATCAAAGAAGCCACAAGCAATATCAGCCCCAATTCAGGAGCAACGAACAACCCAACTATCAGGGAAAGAACAAATAAGGCTCCGCTCTTCCAATAAATGCCCCAATGTACACCGCAGGAAACAACAATTTCCTCCCCTTTTAAAAGTAAGGAATCCACATGCAAATCAGTTTGCATGCTTTCCAGTCGCTCTCTGGTCTTTGCTTTACGGCGGGCCGTCTTTTCTTTTTTGTCTATAGGAGCTGCCGGTTTTTGTTGCAAATCATCACTCATAGGGATCTCGCTTTCTCAATAGCTTGACGAAATTTAATAGGATCTTCTATTGGTGGTAATACGACCTCACCGATCCCCATACCACGTATAGCCAGCCGCCCATAATTAAGCAACCGGCCCAAAATACTTTGCAAGACATTTACCCCTTCAATACGGTCAATGCTGATCTCACCCACCTGACGGGCAATAAGGCCGCGCTTATAAATTAAACGCGTATTGGTGATGGCAATTTCTGTTGTGGCCTTTATCACCATCATTTGCGCGAAACTAAGCAACCCCATAACAAAAACAATGAATGACAATATCCGAACAACGGGATGCAAACCGCGAATCTCGTCCAGGAATGAATATCCCGAGGCAAACCAGCCCATCTGATGATAAACAAAGATTGCACCCACAATAATCAGGATGCTGATAATCACGCCCCATACTATCGCCATAAAGGCGGCAACCGTATACATCCAATGAAACTTACCAATATGAACCAGTTCTTCATTTGGACCCAACGATTGTTGTACATAAAGCATGAAATAGAAACCTATATCTTAGTAAACTTGCGCTCATTGTATCCTGAGTACAACCACCAAGGCAAGACAGCGTTTTAAAAAGGTAATTACAACGCCTGACAGTTAATCCCCAAATGAAATCCCCAAAGCGCGTGCGGTTTTCACCAAAGCACCATCGGGTTCTACCGTATGACAATCTTTAATTGCATCCTCAATCGCAACATCAACGGCTTCCCGGTTTTTCCAGGCTACCATTCGGCCGAACTTCCCTTCATGAACCAAATCTGCTGCTTTCACACCAAGCGCACTGGCCAGCAAACGATCGTTATATGTCGGGCTGCCACCACGCTGGACATGACCAAGCACCGTAACCCGCGTTTCCGACCCCGTAGCCTCCGCTATTTTAGGGCCCAAATAGTGCCCAATACCGCCATAACGCGTTTCACCACCATGGAAAACGACTTCGCGGGATTCCCCTTCCGGGCTTTTAACAGCCTCAGAGATGATCATAAGAACAAAATTGCGGCCACCAGCCTTCACATCATTTATTTTTTTTGCAATGTTTTCAATTGAATAGGAAATTTCAGGAATCAAAATTACATCAGCGCCCCCCGCAATGCCGGCGTTCAGAGCAATGTGCCCTGCATCACGCCCCATCACCTCCAAAATCATTACACGGTCATGGCTAGCCGCTGTGGGCTGCAGGCGATCAAGCGCTTCTGTTGCCACGGCCACCGCCGTATCAAACCCAACAGATACATCGGTCAACCCCACATCATTATCAATAGTTTTAGGAATGCCGACAAAATTAATCCCGCCCTGTTTCGCCAGGCGTGTCAGAATTTCAAAACTTCCATCGCCACCAATACCAATCAACGCTTCAATTCCAAGCCCTTTCGCAGCATCAATAAGCTCACCTGAGCGATCCTTGATGCTCCCATCATCCATTGGATATTCAAAAGGATTGCGATTATTTGTTGTACCCAAAATTGTACCGCCCATTCGCATAACACCGCCTGAAAAATCCTCAGGCTTGAGATGCCTTACCTTGGGCGGCGTAAAGAAAAGCCCAGCCGTACCTGTTTCAAGCCCAAGCACTTTCCAACCCAGCTGATCCGCACGGAACACAACCGCCCTAATCGCCGCATTCAAACCGGCACAATCACCACCACTCGTTAATATACCTATCGTTTTTGACATCCGTTTTTCCTCTTTAACCTTAAGTTTTTATAGATTTTGATCTTTGCGTGATTTTATGATACCAAAACAAAGCACTATCTGATATTATTAATATTCATTTTTTTGAAAATAACAATGTATTTCGCTTATGGAAGATCAAGAAGAACTTCGCCTCAAACTTGCTGAATACAAGAATGAGCATAAAATACTGGATGACACGATTGATCGCCTGCTTAATAACGATCAACCTGTAAACCTGTTTCATATGCAGCAGCTAAAAAAGAAAAAACTGTGGTTTAAAGATATGATACAAAAGATCGAAAGCGATCTTATTGACGACATAATTGCGTAACAGAACAGCACCTACATAAAGATATATTCATGACACACTCTGATCCCAAACCAGCCGTTGGCATTATCATGGGGTCCCAGTCCGATTGGGACACCATGAAAGAGGCGCATATTATACTGTCTGAGCTAAGCATTCCGCACGAAGTCAAAATCGTATCGGCACACCGCACCCCCGATCGGATGGTTGATTACGCCAAAAGCGCGAAAAACAGAGGATTAAAGATAATCATTGCCGGTGCCGGCGGCGCCGCCCACCTTCCCGGCATGGTTGCCGCCATGACGCCGCTCCCGGTGCTAGGGGTTCCTGTCGAGAGCAAGGCGCTAAAAGGAATGGATAGCCTGCTTTCCATTGCACAAATGCCCGGCGGCATTCCTGTTGGCACACTTGCCATAGGCAAAGCGGGAGCGAAAAACGCCGGGATTCTGGCCGCTTCGATCCTTGGGGCGCATGATGAGGCCATATCAGAGCGCTTAGTTCTCATGCGAGAGCAGCAGACAGCGTCCGTAAAGGACACCCCTTCAGATTAGCATTTCCGGGCTAGCTCCCTTGAGGGCTTGCCTTCCAAACCGAACCAGACCATATTGCGACACATGAAAACATTAACTTTAGGCATTTTAGGCGGTGGTCAGTTAGGGCGTATGAGCGCACTTGCCGCTGCCAATCTTGGAATAGCCGTTCACATATTTACCCCGGAACACAACAGCCCAGCCAGCCAGGTTTCATCCCAAACAACCGTAGCGCCATATAATGATGAGACCGCCTTGAAAAAATTCGCCCAAAGCGTCGACATTATAACCTACGAATTTGAAAACATACCGGTTGACACTATACGCTTTTTAAAAACACTTACCCCTGTCTACCCAGATGAGAAACTACTTGAAGTTTCCCAGGATCGCGTCATCGAAAAAATATTTTTAAACGAAATTAATATCGAAACGACACGATGGAAAAACTATCAATCTGACCAAAGCATATTAGACGCTTTTCAAGAGTGGAAATCCAGCGCCACAATTATAAAAACGACACGTTTCGGATATGATGGAAAGGGCCAAGTAAAGGTAAATAAACACGATAATATTAACGAAACAGTACGCCTACTAAATGGCGATAAAATCATAGAAGACATTGTTGATTTCACGTGCGAAATATCCATGATTTGCGCCCGTGATCATGAGGGAAATATCATCACATACGGCCCAATGTTGAACGAACACAAAAATCACATATTACACTTAACCACTGTTCCAGCCGGAATTTCACAGAAACACGTTCATCAAGCCGATAAAATGATCCGAAAAATCGCGCAAAAGATTGATTTAAAAGGCGTTTTAACGCTTGAACTGTTCTTAACGAAAGATGGTCGCCTGCTGGCAAATGAAATTGCACCGCGGACGCATAACTCGGGTCACTGGTCAATGAACGCCTGTTTATATTCTCAATTTGACAATCATATCAGAGCTGTATGTGGGTTTCCTGTAATGGATCCTCAAAGGCATAGTGATGCGAAAATGCTTAATTTGATTGGCGAAGACATTCTTGATATCGATAGACACATGAAAAAATCGGGGGCCTATCTCCACATTTACGGCAAGTCAGAAATCCGGGAGGGCCGTAAAATGGGGCACATAAATTTCATCAGCCCCAAAACATCCCCTACCGCATCATAAAAAAGAGACAAAAACTCTTTGCAAAGCGTAGAAGGCGGATTAATCTAGCATAATCATACATATCATAAGTAAAGAGGATTATTATGGGCGCGCAAGTCATGCCAAACCAAAGCGGTAAAACACGTATAGAAACTGACTCAATCGGTGAGATCGAAGTACCGTTCGACAAATATTGGGGGGCTCAAACCCAACGGTCATTACAAAACTTTGACATCGGGACAGAAAAAATGCCTGCTCCTCTTGTTCGCGCGCTGGGTATACAAAAAAAAGCCGCCGCGCAAGCCAATCTTGATCTAGGAGAGCTTGAACACGATATCGGCAACGCAATTATACAGGCTGCAGACGAGGTAATTGACGGTACATTGGCCGACCAGTTCCCTCTCGTAGTATGGCAAACAGGATCAGGAACCCAAAGCAATATGAACGCGAACGAGGTTATCTCAAACCGCGCCATCGAGATAATGGGCGGAGAACGCGGATCAAAAAAACCTGTGCACCCAAATGACCATTGCAACCGCGGCCAATCATCCAATGATACATTCCCAACCGCCATGCATATAGCAGCGGCCGAACAAGTCCACCATGAGCTAATCCCTGCATTGGAAGAGCTTCACGATGCCCTCGGCAGTAAAGCTGACTCGTTTGCCAAAATCGTTAAAATTGGGCGTACACACCTGCAAGATGCAACGCCGCTAACGCTAGGTCAGGAATTTTCTGGTTACGCAAAACAGATTGAATACGGCATAGAGCGCGTTAAAAACACACTCCCGAGGATCCATCAACTGGCGCAAGGCGGGACCGCTGTTGGGACAGGCATTAACTCCAAAGTTGGATTTGATGTTAAATTTGCGGAAAAAACTGCTCAAATTACCGGTCTACCGTTTGTGACGGCAGAAAATAAATTCGAAGCCTTAGCAGCCCATGATGCGCTCGTTGAATTATCCGGTGCCATGAATGTTCTGGCCGGCAGCCTGATGAAAATAGCCAATGATATTCGCCTTCTCGGCTCAGGGCCACGTTGCGGCATTGGCGAGATCATACTACCTGCTAATGAGCCCGGCTCCTCTATTATGCCCGGCAAAGTCAATCCCACGCAATGCGAAGCCCTGACCATGGTCTGCGCACAAGTTATTGGAAACCACACCACAGTTACCGTGGCTGGCAGCAACGGACATTTTGAACTGAATGTCTTTAAACCTGTAATGATCTATAACGTATTGCAATCGATACGCTTACTGGCCGACGGCATGCGCAGTTTCACAAAAAACTGTGTAATTGGCATTGAGGCCGATGAAACACGGATAGATAAATTATTGAATGAAAGCCTGATGTTGGTTACGGCTTTGAATCCACATATTGGGTATGATAACGCCGCAAAGATTGCAAAAAAGGCTCACCAGGAGGGCAAAACCCTGAAACAAGCAGCAATAGACCTGGGTCTGTTGACTGAAGAACAGTTTGTAGACTGGATCAAACCTATTGATATGATCAAACCCAGAAGTTAAGAGCCATAATGGATTCGACCAGATCAAATAATACAATCAAACGATCCGTCATGATTGCCGGTCATGCAACCAGCATCACGCTAGAGCCTGAGTTTTGGAACAAGCTAAAAGAAATTGCGGCGATAGATAACGTATCGCTAAATTCATTGATTACAAAAATTGATGCCGATAAAGACCGGGAAAACCTATCCAGCGCGGTGCGTGTTTTTATCTTAAAACGTCTATGCGGCGAATGATGAAAGACAAAAATAGCCTATAGCCGGCCCACTTGATTACCGAAGCAGCCCTTGCAATAACCCCTTAATGGCCTCCTCGGGTTCAATCTGGCGTTTTTGATCCATATCTTTATTGGGGACATTCGACGTATTGCTGCCCTGCCCGCCATCAGCTGTGGCGCCGCTTTGCCCACCAGAATCAGAAGAAGGCGAAGAATTGTCATTCTGTGCTTTAGGTAAGCCGAATTTGTCCGAAAGAATATCCTGCAACTTACGATTCACTTTTCTGGCTATATAATCATTCAGGACGCCCTGCCCAAATGTTTGCGCCGGGTTGTTTAATGGGCCGCTGATATTAATTGAAAATTCAGGAATATCCTGATCTTTCACAGTAATATCGTGCCTTGTTTCCACCGTAAACTGAGGAATATTGATCTTACCTGTCGTGCTGATATAAGCCTTGGGGCCATCCATCTTTAATGATGATATATTAACAATGCCTTCGGAAATCGAAAATTCACCATCCATAGTGTCAAACTGGGTGCTCCCACCATTGGTTGTGCTTTTCCAAACTCCCAAGACCGTATCACCGGGTTTGGTTTCACTCGACATTGCACGGGCGAAACGCGCCAGATCAAAACCCGTTAAAAGCATTTCCCGGCCGACAACACTACCTTTCCCGCTCAAGCTATTAACCAAAGCGGCTGGACTGAGGCCGTTTGCAGAGATTGTAGAATCCGCACTCACACGCCCTTTACCTGTAAGAATGCGATTACCGGTCAATGAACCGACCAATGGTTCAAGTGACACATCACGCAAATTGGCAACCCCCTTTATGTCGTATCCCTTATTATCATTGCCCGCCTCTATACGGCCTTTTAAATTCAAAACACCATCATAGAGCCCTGCCTGTAAGTGATTAAGATTAAGTATTCCGTCCTGAATTTCCACATGAATATTGGGCTTGTTCATGGCCCAACCTTGATAGTTAATAGAGTTAGCAACCAGTTTCAAATCCCAATCAAGCGCATTCATCCAGCCAGAATTCATCGCTTCATTCGACCAACCGGCATTTTTTGGGCTTTCTCCCCGGACACTGGAAGACGATGCAGATGATGACATATGGCGTCCACCTGCCACCCTATTGCCAATTACAGCATCTCCTAGGCGCAAATCCCCTTTAACAAAAGGCCTCGCACCCGACAGTTTTAAGGCCACGTTACCACTCGCTTGTATTCCTGATATGTCGGCCCTGATATCCTGCACATTATACCCGTCAGGATTTTTGGAAATCTTGGCATAAAAATCTAAAGGTTTATTCAGATCATTAAGTCCCGCAAAACCGGGCTGCATAGCATTCATTGCTTGATGAAAATTCGGGTGTTTCACTTGCAGGTCAACATCGCTCATACGAATAGAACCAAACACATCACTAACGGCCCCACTTAATTTGATTTCGCCTTGCAACGCCTGAACATTCAGCGTTAGATCCATAGATTCAGCCGAACCATTTGAGCGTAAGTAACCATTAAACTCCTCAAGCCCGGCAGGAACACCTGATATGTCAATATTCAATGCCTTCGCTAAATTCTTTATGTTCTGAGATTTCACAGACATTTTCAAATCAATGTCATTTAGAGATTGGTAATCCCCGATCACACCATCAACATTCAGTTCAGCCCCGGCAAAATCCTGAACCGATATTTTTTCTGCTTTAACAGCTTTATCAATTATAGCGCCTTTAGCACGGAGCCCAGAAAATGAATATTGACCATACTGCCCCTTATCAATATCTGCATCAATTTCAATATTTAAAGGTATATTTATGCGTCTTAGATTTTGTTCAACCTGTTTTCCTGCATTTTCAGGCCCAGATTTACCGGCAGTTCCAGAGCGATAAGGGGCGTGTATAAATTTATTGAAATTTAAATATTCTGATTTTAACATCACCTTGACATTTGACTGAACCGGTTTTGCTGTGTATATAACACCTCCTTTGAAGGTCGTATCATCTAGCCTAACATTTAAGCCTTGCGCATTCACCCCTCCACCTGAATAAGCGACTCGACCGGATACAGCCAAGTTTTTAATATCAGAAGCCGGCGCAATATTAAAACCGCTGCCTAAATCAAGAGACTCTGATTTTAGATCCAGATTAAAGATCAAGGGGTCCACCTGACCCTGTATTGAACCACTCAAACGGTTATTCGCCATAGTAATATTGGAGTTCATAAAAGAGAATTTTTCTGAATTTGCCGTTAACAGCCCTTTTGCAACAAATGGCACACCTTTAATGATTCTACTCGATACACCCACATTAGATATAACCTCTGCCAGATTATTAATCTCAAGCTGAGTTTCTCCCTGCAGTTCAAGGCCATTATTGGTGTCAATTACACCAGAATAGACAATTTTAATATTATCTGGCTTTACGTCAGCTTCAATATTTAAAGGCCGCGCCGAAGCATCTCCATTTAAACGCCCCGTCTTGACCTTAAACTTAATGGCCCGGCTAGCGCTACGGACGCTTCCCTCAACAGTATAAGGGCCTGACAGTGTGTCTGCACGCATATCAGCGGTTATATTCTCGACAACTTGTTCATCTTGGCTCTTGTGATTGTAAAAGGCAAAACGGCCTTCTGTTATTTCAACATTCCTCAACGAAATAGAAGACATTACTTTGCTAGTCTGTTCCCCTAACTTTGGCTCGGCTTTTTGTCCGTTGTCGCCGCCTACGTTTTGTCCATCCATCAATTCGGTGATTTTATCTGTCTGCCAATTTTGTGAGCCATCCGCATATGTTTCAATGTAAATGGCTGGTCTAACGAGCTCAATGGCCGTGAAATCAATCTGGCCCGAGAGTAAAGGCGCAAACGCCAAGTTTAAATCCAACCGCCCCAATGTTGCGATATTCTTATAACGCCCCGGTTTCGGAGATTTAATGCTGACGTTATTTACATACGCATATGGAGACGGCAATAACGCCACCTTCACATCACCGTCAAGCACCACCTCTAGGCCGGTTTTATCTTTGATAGCAGCAATCGCTTGCGGTTTATACTGATTCCAATCAAAAAAGCCCGGCCCCACCAACAAGGCAGAAATCAACACAACAATGACACTAAACAAACCAATGAGCGCGCGCTTCATCCATACACCTCAAAATTATGATTATACTGGCTATTAGATGTAACAGGATTGCCCTTAAAATCAAGCAGTTACACACATGCATAAAAGAGCATTATTTAGAAAAGCGCTCTTGAAAAGACTTCACAGCATTAAAGAAGTCATCCAACTTTGGCAAAACAGCATTCTGAAAGGTGCGCTGTTGTGTTCTAGGTAAGGCGGACAGCGTATTTTGATAAATAATGCGCGTCGTATCCAGCAGATCCTGAATATCGGACTTTTTATTAATAACCTCATTATTCGCCGTAACGACCCGCTGCGTTAGCATCGTTACAATCGCACGCACAGTAGGGTCACTGCGATCCAGCTTTTGCTTAAGGGTCTGACGCGTCAGAATAATCAAATTACAATCCTCTACGGCGACAACAGAAGCAGATCTATTTTCATCGAAAATCAACGCCATCTCACCAAAAATTTGTCCGGACCCCAGCTTGGCAAGGTCAATTTTCTTTTCCTCATGCTGAGTGTATACCCGCACTACGCCCGATTGTATTAAATAGGCGCAATTGCCGGCCTCCCCCTGCTTGATAATCAATGTGCCCTTGGGAACAAAACGGCGCTCTAAGATTATAGAATCACTTTTCTTCATCCTTTATTTATACCCCAAAAGGCATTGAGGTGAAAAGTGCGGACATAAACATATCCCGTAATCGTTTACGACATATATTGGCCGCCATTTGCACTGATGGTTGATCCATTCATAAACCCGGCCTTATCAGATGCCAAAAATGATACGATTGCAGCAATTTCATCAGGTTTTCCCATGCGTGCGGCCGGTATGCTGCGAATAATACTATCCAGAACCTCTTGACGCATGGCAGCCGTCATATCGGTTTCAATATAACCAGGGCAAATAGCATTAACAGTAATCCCTTTGGCAGCACTTTCCAAGGCCAATGCCTTGGTAAACCCAATCATACCAGCCTTGGCCGCCGAATAATTAGTTTGGCCAAATTGCCCTTTTTGACCATTAATGGAGCTAATATTAATAATGCGACCGTACCCGCGCTCGCGCATACCGCCGACAACAGCTTTGCTCATATTAAAACAGGACGTCAAATTTGTTTCAATTACAGCGTGCCAATTCTCAACCGGCATTTTATGCAAAGCGCCATCCTTGGTAATACCTGCATTGTTGACAAGAACAGAAACTGGCCCCAGATCTTTTTCAATCTGTTCAACCCATTTTTCGCACGCCTCATAATCTGACACATCAAACTTAAAGGCGTGATGCCCCGTCTCATCACGAAATTTTTGCGCGGCGTCTTCATTCCCATGATACACGGCGGCCACTTTCAGACCGTCAGCAATAAGGGCTTTGGAAATATCAAGACCAATACCACGTGTTCCACCAGTTACTATTGCGACTCCATTCATAATTCAAATATCTCCTAAAAAATAAACAATGTTAAAAATATATCTAATCAACGTTCTTCCACGTTTGACCATGTATGCGTTCCACACACATGGCAATTCCCATACCGCCGCCAATGCATAATGTTACCAATCCCTTACATGCATCACGACGCGCCATTTCATGTAACAATGTCACCAAAACACGGGTTCCAGACGCACCAATAGGATGTCCCAGGGAAATTGCTCCGCCATTTACATTGGTTTTATCCGGGTCAAATCCCATTTCCTTTACAACACAACATGCTTGAGCAGCAAAAGCCTCGTTCGACTCAATCAAATCAAGCTCAGATACACTCCACCCTGCTTTGTCCAGCGCTTTGCGTGATGCAGGTATCGGGCCGGTTCCCATTAATGATGGATCAACACCCGCTGTTGCCCAACTGGAAATCACCGCAAATGGAAGCAATCCACGTTTTTGCGCCTCGCTTTGGCGCATCAAAACCACTGCCGCGGCTCCATCATTGATCCCGGACGCATTTCCGGCTGTTACAGTTCCGTCTTTTTTAAACGCTGGCCGTAATTTGCTTAACATATCCAAGCTCACTCCGGCTCTAGGAAACTCATCTGCATCAACCACAGCGTCACCTTTGCGCGTTTTTATCGTAACCGGAACAATCTCCGCCTTAAATTTATTGTTCTTTATGGCGACTTCAGCGCGATTCTGTGACTGCACGGCGAAACTATCCTGATCATCGCGCGTTATTTGATACTTCTCTGCTATATTTTCCGCCGTAATGCCCATATGATAATCATTAAAGGCGTCCCAAAGACCATCTATGATCATCGTATCCGCCATTTCAACATTACCAAACTTAACACCTGAACGCACTTGCATGCAGTGGGGGGAATTGCTCATGCTTTCCTGCCCGCCGGCGACGACAATCTTGCTATCACCGCATAAAATGGATTGCACCCCTAATGCCACGCTTCGCAAGCCGGATCCGCAAACCTGATTTACAGTAAATGCCGTCTTATCAGCAGGTATTCCGGCTTGAACGGCTGTCTGGCGCGCAGGGTTTTGACCTACGCCTGCAGTCAGAACCTGGCCCATGATTACATCATCAATTTCCGATGCATCAATGTTTGCATCGGCTAATACGGCTTTAACGACGTCACGGCCCAGATCGGATGCTTTTAGAGCACTTAGTCCGCCCCCCAATGTCCCGATTGCCGTTCTTTTCGCGCTCACTATTACAATTGGGTCCTGCTCACTCATTACGATATCCTTTCTTAAAAATATAACGAATGTACCTTAGCAAGCCAGGCTAGCTTTTAAAAGCGCCATTCATTTGATCAGGAATGTTTTTTCATCCACTTTGCCATCGGTTGCCAGACCTGTTCAATGCTGTCTTTTCCCGCAATCATGCCAATATGACCACAAGACGGAAGCGTCACATCTGCCTCAGGCAGTGCCTCTTTAATGCTAAGCGCAGCGTCATATTCAACCAACTGATCCTTAGGTGACGCCACTATGTGAACTGGAATATTCATTGTCGAAGGGTCAACAGCTTTTCCCTTTAGAAACCATTTCCCTGCATAGGGTGCATTTGAAATAAACCAATCTGAAATGCATTCTTTTGCGATATTAAGCGGTAGATCTTTTCCATCATTAATCCAGTCCTCAACCGCAACAAAAATTCGAGCACTTTCGGAATCCATGTCCATTTTTGAAAAACGCGAAAATTTTTTTTGCGCCAGCATCGGGTCAACACCTGCAAAAAGTGACTGCAACTGATCCGCGCTCAAATATTTTTTATTCTCAATTGCGGACAGAGCAGACGGGGCCCAGAATTGAACATGATGCAATAACGTCTTTTGTCCCGCGTAAAAGTCCCACGGCGTAGCCAATAAAGTCATTGAATTAAAAAGATCCGGTTCATGAGACAGGGCACCAAGCGATAAGGCTCCGCCCATACAATAGCCAAGACCATGTATCGTGCTGTTTTTAAGGCGCGAAACCGACTTTAGACGCTTAATAGCGTGAACCATACGATCACATACAAGGGTTTCAATTGTAATGTCATTTGCCTCTTTCATCAGGTCCCCCCAATCAAACAAATATACATTGAGCCCCTGCTCACTGAGCCAAGATGCCAGACTTCGTTCCGCACAAAGGTCCAAAATAGAAGACCCATTGATTAAAGACGGAATTAAAACACAGACCGGGTTCTCCTCCGCGTCTGTGCCTTCCGGCCCTCTAATTCTATACAGACGGCTTTCCCCCTCTTGCCAAATTAAATCCCGCGGGGAACGCTCAGGATTATATTTAGATTTTTGATATAACTGAATGCCGCGAACCATTTCCGTGAGAACGCGAACAGCCTCTTCCTGACCTTGCAAGCAAGCGCCGGTCATGCCTAAATGCATCGATAATAGCTTTGGTCCGTCCCGCATTTTACCTCAAAAATCTCAGCCCACCATAATCAGAGCAAGACCAAAATACACTATAAATATTTTGACCTGTAGCCGATTGTGCATATAATGCGAATTAATCATGCAACATTAGAAAAGAAAAGGTGCAGCAAAAATGGGAAGAACCAGACGCGGCCCAGGTGAGCCAACGATCATCAAAAAATACGCGAACCGCCGACTTTATGATACTGGTAGAAGCAGCTATGTCACTTTAGATGATCTGTGTGAGATGGTACAAGAAGGTCATGACTTCGTTGTACAAGATGCAAAATCTGGGGAAGATCTGACACGATCGGTTCTTACACAAATCATTGTGGAGCAAGAATCTCGAGGTCAAAACCTATTGCCGACTAACTTTCTTCGCCAACTCATCGGTTTTTACGGCGACAACATACAAAGCGTTGTTCCGAATTATTTGGAGCATACACTGGATATCCTTGCCAAAAATCAGGAGCAACTCCGTGATAACATAAATAAATCAATTGAAGGCATGAATACTATGACCCCGATGAACTCAATGGGCGTATTTCCCAAAATGCCCGCATCTTTGGAGGAGCTCAACAAACATAACATAGACATGTTCCAGCGTACGATGAAAATGTTTACGCCATTTGCCGCAACAGGAGGGTCCGATAGCGACAAAGAAGAACGTGCAAAAGAGATCAAAAAAAATATAGAGGAACTGCAGAAGGAGCTCGACAAGCTAAGCGCATAGCTTCCTCCTGTTGCCCCGCATAAAATAAAAACCGGCCTCGTTATGAAGCCGGTTTTTTTAAATTTCAGTTTAAAGAATTAAAAAAAGCTGGGCTAGGACTTCTCCACTAAGGATACAATTTTATCGCGAGCGTCCATCGCTGTTTCCATACCCTCACTTGGGGCCTCATGCGCAAGAATCGTAAAAGTACCCCCTGCATTGAAGAACACAACCGACGCAGAAGAATCAATACCAGCGCCAATACACGCAATCTCATAACTATCAATTCTTGTCTGATTAACCTGCTCTGTTGAAGACGGAATAATGGCAAAATCTCCGCCGCAGCGCTCCTCGGTCATAGTTAGATAATCACGGACATAATTATCAAAATCATTTATATTTGCCAGCGGCTTTTGATGCGCAGAACCATATAAATCATTCACACTGCGCCATTGATAGGCAACGCGATCAGGTCCTGATCCAGCTGCAACCAATGAAACATCTTCAGCCAATTCAATTCCAGCCGAAATCAATATATCCGCAACATTAATCCCCGGCACAAAGCCCCCTGAATGCTGCGCATCATGATCATTCAATTGACTGATGGCTGCTTCGGAATACTGTATATCATCCGAATTTGGTGCGTCTACAACAACTTGTTTATGGTCAAAATCATTGGAAGGGGCAGCAAGCTGCTCCTTAGATATTTCAATATCATCAGAGAGCGGCGCCGCAGTCCGCTGAATCTCACGCTTTAAAGACCGCTCCAGCTTCTGCGCTTCACTTAGGTTTTCATCCCCCATTTCCATTTCGTCAATAACATTGCGTAAGGTATTATCACGGGCCGCGTCTGCACGTGCAGCCAGATCGGCTTGCGTGTTCCCAATCTGGCCGTTGGCAGAAATATCAGCATCACGACCTTTTTGTTGAGGCACCTTGGCATCAACACCAGCGGCGGGCTCAATAGACGCAAGTTGTGTAATTTCCTCACGTTCATTTTGCATCATTTTCTGTTTCATATCCTGATCTATAGGCGCAGAAACACTCGCCACATTTGTATTATGTTCTACTGGATCAGCGACAGAGGACACCCGCGCAGCTGCAGGCTCAGGGTTGGATAGCTTCTGACGTAGGGCTTCCAATTCCCCTTTAAGATTGCGGTTATTTGCCCGTAACGCATTGACCTCGGCCTCATTGACTGAAACGTTTTGAGACGAAGCAGTTCGGGCCTGCAACTTTAAATTCTCCATATCACGAACAAGCGCCAAATACTCACGGCTTTGTGCTTCCAAATGTGCTGCAAGGTCTTTGTTCTTTTCTTGCAACGACGCTATTCTGGCTGCCTGCTCACCGCCCTTTAATTCCTTGGCCTTTCCGGAAATGTCAGCATTAGCCAGGTCAATAGCGTCTTCTTTCACTTTTAATGCGTTATATGCCTCAGCAGTTTCCGACCAGTATTGCTGCAACTCAGAATTAAAATCTTCGGCGTTCGATAAAGCCAAACGCAAATCTTTATTTTCACTTTGCAATACACTCAACTTGTCTTGTAACTGAGATATCTCTTGCGCTGAGGTCTGAGCATTCCCACCAGCCTGATCTAGCTTCGCCCGCAGACTAGCCAGCTCAGCATTGCGTACCTTCTGCGCATTTGCTAAATCCCCCTGTAAAGAAGACAGCTCTTCCTCAAGATTGTCGATTTTTTCTTTTGACTGACTGCGTAGAGTTTCATTTTCCGATTGCAAGCGGATCACTTTTTGTTCTAGTGCAGCCATGGCTTCAACTTTATTGGCTTGTTTTTGTTCAAGCTGTAAACGCAGAGCCTCATTCTCCTGCAATAGTTTTTCAATACGCTGCCCGGCCGCATTCCCTGACTTATCTTTTTCGGATAGGGATATTTTCAACCGATCATTTTCATGTCTTAAATCAGCAAGGTCACTTTTTAGGGTCTCGATACGCGCATTGGCTATCTCGTCCGCCTGACCCGTTTCATCAATTTGTGTCTGCAACGCGGCATTCTTTGAATTCAAATCCGACACAGTATTTTCAAGTTTTGCAATGTCGGCCTTTAAAGTATCCACCTGCAAGCCCAGGGTCAAAACATCCTCTTGCTTATCACGGTATGCGCCTTTTTCCTGCTCCACCTCACTTTGCAACGCTGCAATAGTATCCTGAGCACGCTTCAAATCATCTTGCAGGCGCTGCCTTTCTTCCGTTAAACTCTCCACGTCAGTTTTCAAGGCATCCAACATAGACTGATCTTTAGACAGTTTAACCAGCTCCGCTTTCAACGCCTCATTTTTAACGCCAAGCGCCTTTATTTGCGTTTTAAAAACTTTTTCCGCTTCGCCTTGTTCAGCTTGGGCAGCTTGCACGGCTTTGGACTGCGCATCTTTCAGGGCATGTAAATCCGATTCCAAAGTTACAATTTGCGCCTCTTTCTCAGCCAGAGCTTTGGCATTATTAGACTCAATATTACGAATTTCTTGACGTAACTGAGCCAATAAATCTATGTCAACTTCTGCATCAGACTTTGCCTGACGCAACGAAGAATTCTCATCCTCATAGAAAGCAAGCTGGCTTGTTACACGAGATTTTTCTTCTGCCAATTCCGCTATTTTATCCTGTAAGCTCTTGTTCTTGCGCTCCAAATCAGCAAGATCATGACGCAGAGCCGAAAAATCAGCATTGCTAGCGGCCCCTTCACGTTCAATACTGCTTCTTAAAGCCTTGTTTTCACTACGCAGAGCAACGATTTGACGTTCCAGATCCTTTTTATCCTCATCAGAAAAAGTATTTCTCTCTTGTCTGGTGGCGAGGGTCATATTTTCAGACTCAAGCTCGGAAATTCTATTCGTAAGCTGTGAAATTTTCGCTTTATAGTCATCAGAACTGCCTTGCTCCGCCAACAATGCCTGCAAGCGTTGATTCTCGCGCGCCAATTCGATAACCGAAACATCTGTAGTCTGCGGCAGAACATTATCTTTTACTGCGTTAGCCAATTTCTTAAGTTCTGCATTCTCTGCTTTTAAAGACGAGATTTGCTGCATCAATCCATCGACTTCGGATGACTTCGTGACATGTAATGCCGATGGCAACGGCGTGTCTGATGCACCAGAACGCGGCGCAATTACATTCGCGGCCTGTAAGCGCAGCTGGTCATTTTCTTGCTCCAGTTTCTTTAAACGCTGTTGCAGGGCATTTTTTTCGTCTCGCAAATCGGCAATCTGGCTATAGCTAGGCTTCCCCTCCGCCATTGCACCGCCGGCTGCCGGTGTCACACCAGAATACAGACAGGCATCGAGCTGTTCCTGCCCAACGTCAATATCTGCAAGATTAAAGTTATAACTCTCACCACCAAGAACAACACGCAAATACCCTGTGCTGGAAAGCGCTGACATAAATTTCTGGTCACGGCCAACACGCACAACAAATGCTTTACCTGAACCAGCAGGGCTTACTTTAAATTGACGTTGCTGCCCCGCCCCGGGATCAAGAGTAATGTCATATCGCTTACTTGTATCAAAATCGCCGCGCGCGAAATCAAACGCAAATGAAATTTCGTGTTTGTCATTTTTTGCCAAAGTTAAAATCAGATTCTGCTTAAAGCGGCGTGCAAGTGCGCAATACGCATCTGGCGTTTCATCATTAACACGTTTTACAGCCCAATTGCTTTGCGGTTGTAACGTCACACCTTTTTGCGCGTGAGACGTACCAACCAGCGTAGTAGAGCTAAGCAATGATAGGGTTGTGGCAAGGGCCAAAGACTTAATACGCATTATTACTCTCCAAATTCTGTTGGGGATTAGCCGGACTATAAAAGACACGCAAAAGTCATGCTTATTGTGTCAAAATCCGCAGCTCCCATCTATGACAATATAGAGGTAAGCATCAAAAACCAATATGCATATATAGTTATTCAACTCGTTCTGTGGATAAGTATCCGCAAAAGAAAAGGTTAATTATTTAACCTTGATCGGCCTGAATAATCAAAACCTTACTTCCGGTTTGTGGGTCGACATAAAGTTGACCTACAGGCCTAAAGGAAAGGTCCGGCGCAATCATATACTCGTTAAGGATATGGGCAATTACTTTTTCATAGCTCGAATCCATATGCACCGCGTCAAGTAGCGAAAACTGCTGGTCACTATCCCAAATCAGTTCAACCCCCTCTTTTAATGACCAGTTCGCAATCGTCTCTCGCAAATCATCACCCTTATCTGCGTGCCATCGTGCCAAATCAATGCTCACGGATGGTCTTACTTCCGGTCCCTGTTGCTCAAAATGCGGTGCAGGCGGCGTCAAAGCTCCTGCCTGTGAAGGTTGCTGTTCCTTAGGGCTCGCCTCCTTTAGCTGACGCTCCAGATCGGCATTGGAAACCGCCCGAATCTCGCTGGTAAACGTTTCTGCGCTCTTTGCGTCATCAGACATCGCTTGAACATTTGTGTTGGTAATATCAAAACGGCTGGGAAGATCTGCTTCAGGAACGCGTGGAATAATAACAGGGCGCGTATTCACACGATTTGGCGCCTGCGATAAGATAGCATTTTCATTACGCTCCGGTACTTTCGTGTCTTCTAAAAGAATTTCTTGCTGATGCTCATTCTTGCTGGCCAGCCGAATTGTATCCGCATTATTGATAGATGGATTCACTCCCTCAGCCACATCAGAATGCGCAACCATATCCTTTTCAAGGCGCACGTTGTCTGTAAGCACTTGCTTATCCTGCACAACAACAGGTTCATCAAATGCAGGAGGCTTCACCAGATCATCTGCGGTTTTTTTAGATACGATCACATCAACCAATTCACGCTCATCTGGCATTATAGCACTATGACGTGGTTGAATTTTAACTTTTGGAATATGAACTCTGGTAACCGTTGTTACAGGTTCGACAACAGGCTGCGCGGAATCTGCATTGGCCAAGTCCACAACGCGCCCTTTTTGCTCAACAAACTCTTGCGTTTCGGTCGCAACAACAATTTCATTCTCTGGCTCATCACGATCAGAGACAGACATCGCACCTGACGAATTCAACAAGGGTTCCGGCAATGACTGAGCAATAATGCTACTCTTATCGGATGTATCTTCCATAGAAACAGCCCCCGAAGTGCTGGCCTGATTTCGTGGTTCCAATTCAGGATTGAGCGGAAAAGCACTAATTTGCAAAGGCTCATCAGTGGCGACCTGTTGTTTAGATAATGGCGCACTATCATCATTCTTAATTGAATATACCTTACGGGCAGCCCGCCAATTTGTGTCACGGCATGTTAACAAGCGGCGAACGCCTTCCGATATCCCATTCAAAGACAGCCCATAGCTTTTACCGTCAATTGAAATACTTAGAATAAAGCCCTGCTGTAACGCCCAAAGTATATCAGGGTCTTTGCCTGCATCAATTACAAGCTCCGTATCAGACATGGCTTGTGCTGATTTCACAGCCCTGTAATTTGGCGTAATGTTAATAATCGCTTCGTATGTTTTGCCAGTCTCAAACGCTCTCGAAGGAAGGTTTAAGCGCAAGGCGCTCAATTGCGATTGAAGCGCTTCCAAGGTCAATATAACGGAATTCTCGTACTCACTATATATCAAACATGCACTCAAAGAGTTTACGGCTTTGAGTTTTTCAACAGACCACCCCCCAACAGGAGAAAGGATCCTATCCTCCGCCACAGCCGAGGAAGTGAACAAAGCGATACTGGAGACACTGGCCAAAGTCAGGAAAAATTTCTTCATAATATACCAAACATTTCAGAGCAAAATACTTATTTAAATGGAATCAAATCATAATGATTGTCACAGAGACTTTCAACGCATTTTGTAAGTTTGATCTTATTCAGAGCGGCCTGATTTTGTATCCAGCTGCAACGCCAGAGAGGCTTCTAAAAACTGATCAAGGTCACCATTCAGAACCGCCTGAGTGTCTGTTGTTTCAACACCTGTGCGAAGGTCTTTAATCATCTGATAGGGGTGCAAGACATATGAACGGATCTGATGTCCCCACCCAATATCTGTTTTTTCACCATGTTCCGCTGCGGCGGCATCTTCGCGCTTACGCAGCTCCATTTCGTATATCTTGCCCTTTAACATCTCCATGGCAGCAGCCCGGTTTTGATGTTGCGAGCGTTGATTTTGGCACGCTGCGACTATGCCGGTGGGAATATGCGTAATTCGCACGGCGGAGTCCGTTGTATTCACGTGCTGCCCGCCTGCCCCGCTAGAGCGGTAAGTATCAACTTTTATGTCTTTTTCTTCGATTTCAATCTCAATCGAATCATCAATTACCGGGGAAACAGAAACAGATGCAAAACTGGTATGACGTCGTGCGCTGGAATCAAATGGGGATATACGCACCAAACGATGTACACCCGTCTCGGTTTTAAGCCAGCCATAAGAATCTTCACCGCTGACCTTCAACGTTATAGATTTTATACCGGCCTCTTCGCCATCATTTCGCTCAAGAACCTCGATTTTAAAATCATTCTTCTCACACCAGCGCGTATACATACGCAATAAAATATCAGCCCAATCCTGGGCTTCGGTACCGCCGGCGCCTGCGTTAATCTGCAGATAACAATCGTTTCCGTCAGCCTCACCGGACAGCAAGCTCTCTAGCTGACGACGCTCTACCTTGGTACGCAAATGATTTAAAATGCCTTCAGATTCTTTGATAACATCTTGGTCGCCCTCAGCCTCAGCAAGCTCAATCATACCAATGTTATCTTCGAGTGTTTGCTCAATATCCCGTACAGAGGATATTTTTTTATCAAGCCTCGTACGCTCCTTCATAATGCCTTGTGCTTTTTCGGCATCATTCCATAAATCAGGATCTTCACATAAAGCGTTAAGTTCCTCTAACTTAAGGACAGCATTATCCCAGTCAAAGGTGCCTCCTTAGCAATGCCAAGGCGTTTTGAATATCCTCAATAATTGCTTGGGTTTCGGCCTTCATATGATTTAAGCAGCTTCTTTCATATCTGGCTTGTCTGCCAAATGCTTAATCACAGCATCAATATACTGGTTTACATCAGCATCATAGCCAGTAATCAAGTTACCATCAACAACGCAGGAATCCTCACAATAAGTTGCACCGGCTTCCTTCACGGCTTTACTATAATCCTGCGGCCCGGCTACTACACGGCCTTCCGCACGCTCAGAAAAGATCAGCAACTCAAGGGCATCATTAAAAAGTGCCACAGGTTTGCCCGCATCAATAAAACCGCCCAAAAAACGGCGCGTATGGGCTGTCAATTTCAATTTTTCAACGCTCCGGCGCCCTCCTGGAATAATCAACATGTCGAAGTCTGCAGCCAAGGCCGTATTTAGTGCGCAATCTGCTGCGAAATGATGCCCCCATGCTTCTCCGGTCCAACTGTTCACGACACCCTGATCCATGCCAATGATTCTGGTGTTGGCACCTTTTGCTTGTAAAGCGCGTTGTGTATGCGTCAGATCTTGCTCAGTAAAACCGTTTGCAACCAGAATGGCTATTTTATCGCCGGAAAAGCTCTTGCTCATAATTGTAGTTACTCCTAAATATTCTTATTATTATTTATCTTTGCTTACATGAGAAGAATGGGGAATTCAACGCCATGTACCCCCCGTGAAAGACTATGTCGCTTCAACACAGGTTCTAAGCGCAGGAACATGCTGTTTTTGTCAGAAAATGTCAAGCCTTATATTAGAAAACTACTTTATTGATCATGCAAGGTATTACAAAAGCAATAACCATCATACAATGCGCACAAAGCTGCCCCCAAAATTCTACACAGTTTCATATAGTGAGACATCAAATAAAATGATATTTTTCCCCTGTGTTACATTTTTGCACAAAAAATAAGTTTATTTGTAACTCATGCCTTTACATTCAATTTGTTCGCAATTAAAAGAATAGCTTTAGAACTTAAATATTAAGCTTTATGTGGAGCATATAAATGAAAATGGTTAGGAATTTTTTGCTGATCTCAGGGATGATCCTTGTCAGCGGCTGTTCAGTATTTGACAGTTTTAGTGAAGTCGATGCGTTAAATGAAACTCAGGCTGTCGGCAGCCCTTTTACACAAGCGCTTGCAGATGAATATCGCATTTTCGCCAATCGTGAATTGCGCGAAATGTTTGATTACCCTGATGCGCTGCACTTCGCACGCAAAGGTCTGGCCGCCGCATCTGGTGAATCAGTGACCCCGGAGCCAATTACAGATTGGAACCTTGAAGAGCCCCACATCCAAGAGCTAAGCGCCGCGCGCGGCCGCTTGATGGTTGCCTTTGATCTCGGTGCACGTGAAGTTGCCCCTAGGGAAGCGGCCTATACACAAGCCATGTTTGATTGCTGGATTGAACAGCAAGAGGAAAACTGGCAGGACAATGACATTGTAAACTGCAAAACGGCCTTTGCTGACGCTATTGTCAAACTGGAAGGCATGCTTCAACCGCCAGCTCCTGCGCCGGAACCAGCCCCAGAGCCAATGGCACCGGAAGATGCTGTTTACCTTGTTTTCTTTAACTGGGATTCCCAAGACCTTGGCTCAGGGGCATTAAATGTTCTGGATGCTGTTGCAACAGAAGTTGCCAAAAACCCACCATCACAAATCAACATTGTTGGTCACGCCGATACATCCGGTCCACGTGATTACAACCAGAAGCTGGCTTCAAAACGCGCGAACGCAGTACGTGACGCCTTAATCCAGCGTGGTGTTGACGCAAACATCCTGATGGTTGACAGCCGCGGTGAGAGCGAACTGCTGGTTGAAACACCGGACAATGTTCGTGAACCTGCGAACCGACGTGTAAATATTACTTTCGAATAAGGTTATTTGAAAACTCACAATAAAAAAGCCGGATATATTCCGGCTTTTTTATTGTCTTTCTGCACATTTATATAGAAATTACACAGCACTGAGCATGCATAAGATTTGTTCTGTCAGAATTTTATGATAAGAATAACCAGGCGCCACAATAAGAAAGTCAGCTTTTGAATTTTAAACCAATTTTATTTGTCGTCGGAATACTAATTTCCATTCTATCCATTAGCATGGTTCTGCCCATGATGACGGATTTATATTTTGGTCACCATGACTGGAAAATATTTTTTATTAGCATCATTATAACTGCCTTTTTTGGTGGTGCACTTATTCTCAGCAATAACTCCAGCGAGATTACAATAAACACGCGTCAAGCATTTATGCTTATATTTCTCAGCTGGGTTGGCCTGTCAGTGTTCTCTGCCCTGCCTTTCACATTATCTGAATTAAAAATGAGCTACACAGACTCCTTTTTTGAAGCCATGTCGGGCATAACAACAACCGGCGCCACCGTTATTGTTGGTCTTGATGATGCCCCGCCCGGCATATTGCTTTGGCGCGCAATTCTACAATGGCTTGGTGGTATTGGTATCATTTTAATGGCCATGTCCATTTTACCGTTCTTGAACATTGGGGGAATGCAGATCTTTAGAACCGAGCTTTCTGAAGATGAAAAGGTTTTGCCGCGCGCTGCCCAGCTTGCCGCGTCAATTGGTATGATCTATATCGCCCTCACTATATTATGCATCATCTGTTATATCCTCAGCGGCCTGGAAACATTTGATGCCATTGCACATGCCATGACAACCATTTCAACAGGTGGTTTTTCAACCTTCGATTCATCTTTTACGCATTACCACGATACTATATGGCCAGAGACCGTTGCCGTTATCTTTATGCTCATCGGAGGCATGCCTTTTGTATTATACTTAAAAGCCGTGCGAGGCAATTTACGTCCTCTGTATAAAGATACCCAAGTGCGCTGGTTTTTATCCATTATATTCCTGACAACGATCGTAGTGACCGCGTATTTATTTTTGCATCTAAACATTTCATTAATTGAGGCATTGCGGCGATCTTTGTTTAATGTCACTTCGGTTATGACCGGAACCGGCTATGCAAATGGTGATTATAATAGCTGGGGAAGTTTCCCCGTGGCCGTATTCTTTTTTATCATGCTAGTGGGCGGATGCGCGGGATCAACATCTTGCGGTATTAAGATATTCCGTTTTCAGGTGCTATTTGCCGTAACATTAACGCAAATTAAGCGACTTTTATATCCTCATGGCGTATTCATTCCTCATTATAATGGAAAAACAATTCCACCAGATGTTCCACTATCGGTAATGGGATTTTTCTTCATGTACATGTTTACTTGCGCAATCATAGCCATCGCGCTGTCCTTTGTTGGCATGGACTTTCTGGAGGCCATGTCAGGGGCTGTAACCGCAGTATCAAACGTGGGACCGGGTCTGGGCGCAATTGGCCCCAATGAAAATTTCAAACACCTATCTGATAGCGCAAAATGGATTTTAAGCATTGGAATGCTACTGGGGCGCCTGGAAATTTTCACAATGCTTGTGTTGATTTCACCAAAATTCTGGACACGCTAATTCTTTGCCTGCGATACATCACAAACCAAATTGATTTTGCAAAATATCAAGCACCGCCTGATCAACATCGGCGAACATAGCTTCCACGCCTTCCAATTGTCGTTTTTCACGATCCGCAATTGAAGCATGTTCTGTAATGTTTATAACACGCCGTACAGTGAATTTTCGGCCACGAACGGCTCCACTCTCTTTGTTTGTAAGCGTCAAATCCATCGCAAGGTGAATATCATAACTTTCAATTTTTGCGACATTGAAAAACGCGGCAACGGCATTTTCGGAAGTTTTTTCATCATACGTCACGCCCAATTGCTCAATAGTGACATTAAGAACTTCCGGTCCACCAATAGCTTTAAAACGATGGTCAAGATAGACCGCCGTTAAATCATCGATAGGAACTGTAAAGCCTTCAGGGACGATGCTGTATATATCCGGCGCTATGGGCTCACGTATAATTTCGTTCACTTGTAAGGGAACCGTGGACAAATGCCCAAAAGTCATATGCGCAAAGGGCTTTCCTTCCGGACTGGGCATCGAGGTACACGCAGTCAAAATTAACATAGAGAATAACAGCATCATAGGTCGATAAAACATGTATTGCTCCTGTAGATATTAGATAATCACTCAAAGGAAGGGTACGCAATTTCATATAAGAAAAGAAGGGATTTTTAGTGCGGCTCCTTATTGCTGTCATTCTGCATATCTTTGATTTTTTGTTCCAGCTCTGCTGCGTCGAATACATATTCATGCGAACAAAACTCACATTTCATTGATATTTTCCCAGCATTCTCCATATACTCCCTGTCATCCAGGCTCATCATTGATAAAACGCTAAACACACGTTCATCCGAGCAACGGCATTCTTTAATAACTGCCTTGGGCTCAAATACACGCACGCCTTCTTCATGAAATAAACGAGTCAGTAAATCATTAGGGGATAATTTGGGGTCCAGCAATTCTTCTTCGGTACACGACTCCATAAAAATCATGCAGCGGCGCCAATCATCTTCGTCCAAATCAACCTGGTTACTCTGAAAGCGTACCGTTTCATCTTCCGGCATTTTTTGTAGCATAATCCCCGCACTGCGCCATTCCCCATCACGCTGGCCTACCGCCATCTTAATTCCCGTGCTGATTTGTTCGGATTGAGTAAAGTAGTGCTGGGCGCAATCCACCAAAGAGGCCCCATGTAAATCAACAACGCCCTGATAACGTTCATGAGCACCGCCTTGGTCAACGGTAAATGCAATATAACCTTTACCAAGATATTGGGCCAGATGGTTCTGCGAGCTTTCGACACTTTTCATAGCAGATAGCTGCTGGCGCGCAATTTCCAAACGCTCCTCATTATAACTAGCGCAGGCGCGGACCTTACCGTCAGAAGTTACATCAGCGACAAGCATACTTATAGGGCCATCCCCTTGCGTTTGCAGCGTGAAAATGCCTTCATATTTAATCATAGACGAGAGCAAAAGGGCCAGCGTAAGTGTTTCCGCCACCAAATGCGCGACAGGCCGCGGATAATCGTGGGCACTCAGAATATCATCCAGCTCACTGCCCATGCGCACGGCACGACCTCGAAAATTCGAAGCCTCTAAAATAAACGGTTTTACAAGATTATCATTAAAATAGCCGAGACTAGCCTGTTTATCTGGCTCTATATGTTGCTCTGCATCATTATAGTCATCACCATCCATAGCTTCATTCTACCATAAAAGCATTGAAAAAATTTAACTTTTTATTTTATAGCCCGCTTTCAACATCCAATAGGTCAGCCCCATCAACAGCAAGTTGACAACGAACAAAAACGCAATGCCAATAACAGCAAATTCATCAGCATGCCCGAGAAAACCAGAACGAAACCCATCGATCATATAAAAGAATGGATTATAAAGCGCCATAAGACGCCATGGGTCAGGCAAAATATCAATTGAATAAAATGTCCCGGATAAAAAGGTCAATGGCGTTACAAAAAAATTCGTGAAAGCCGCAATATGATCAAATTTATCAGCCCAAATACCGGCAATAATTCCCATTGTTGCCATCATCATATTTCCAAGCACGGCAAAACATAGAATCAGGCCAAAAGACGTTATAGGCAAATGCACAAAAAAACCAATAATAATCACGGCCATGAGCCCCACACATAATCCCCGGAGTACGCCGCCAATCAGAAACCCGACAAAAACTTCAAGCGCGGATAAAGGGGGCATCAATGTATCAACAATATTGCCCTGTATTTTTCCAATAATTAAGGATGAGGATGTATTGGCAAAAGCATTTTGCGCCATGGTCATCATAATCAAGCCGGGGGCAAGAAACTGAAGAAACGGAACGTTTCCAACCTGACGGGCAACACCGCCAAAGGCAAGGGCAAAAACAGTATAAAACAGCAAAGTCGTCACAACAGGCGCAATAATGGTCTGTGAATAGACTTTCAAGAAACGACCAACTTCACGTTTCACCAACGTCAAAAGACCTATATAATTTATAAAACCGATTACACGAGGCTGTAATGTGTTTTGCACCGGATTGTTTTCGGACATAATACCACTCTATTGATGCTAAAAATTGCGACATTCAAGATGACAAAAACTAAAGCAAATGATTCAAATAGCAACCCCGAAAATAAACGGCGGGGAAAGGTTCCAAAAAGAATAAACGAAACTTATTTGCACAACGCTGGTCTTTATTATCTCGAGCGTTACGCAGCAAGTTCCAATCATTTCCGTACCGTCATGCTACGCAAGGTCAAACGATCCTGCATGCATCACACTGATCAGAATTACGATGAATGTGCAAAACTGGTCAATGACCTTATTAGAAAATTCGAAGCCTCTGGCCTACTTAATGATGACTTGTACATCAGCTCTGCTGTCGCCTCTTTTCGGCGCAAAGGCATTTCCAAGCGTATGATCGTGCAAAAACTTATTATGAAAGGTGTTGATGCGGAAACGGCACAAACCTATTTATCAAAGCATGACAAAAACCAACATGACGGTAGTGCCGAGGCGGAACTAAAGGCAGCGGCTATTTTCTGTCGCAAGAAAAAATTAGGCTGTTTTGCAAGCACTAACACCCCAGATACAGACAAACAGCTTGCAAAGCTGGCCCGCGCCGGCTTTACATTTGACACGGCCAAAAAAGTTCTGAATTTAGAAGAAGATGAGCTATCAAGTATAATCTACGGCTAAGTCTTATTAAGCTCCGTCCACAGACCTATTATTAACATCAACCTCATCATGAACATCGTCACCCCATTGTGAAGATTCCGTTATAGCCTCCGAAGATGTCACCGGCTTTGCAGGCGCATCAGATGCGACCTCATCAGTGTCGTCTTTGTTCACGCTGATACGCTCAACAGGGAATGTAATGCTGGCAGTTGTTCCCAGACCTTTTTGTGAAAACAGGTCCAAACGGCCGCCATGCATTTTTATTAACGCATTAACAAGCGTTAATCCCAATCCGGTCCCTGACCCGCTTCTGTTCATCTCGCTATCAATCTGCCCAAATGCCGACAACGCCTTTTCAATTTCATGATCGTCTAACCCGATCCCTGTATCAGTAACCAGCAAATGTAATTCTCCGTGCGGGTCAACTTCATAAGACAACGTTATACGACCGCCACTGGGCGTAAATTTAATTGCATTGGACAATAAATTCATAAAAATTTGCTTTATTGCCAGTTCTTCACCAATTACCTTGGGAACATTATGAAGAGAATTGACAATATGCATCTGGTTATTCTCAATTTTAAGAGACAGCATCTCCAGACTTTCGCTCATCACCTGCTCAATATCAACCCGGCCCTCATTCAGAACACGGTCGCCAGCTTCAATCCGTGAAATATCCAGTATTTCATTAATGACCCGTAACAAACTCTGGCCACTTTCGTTGATATGCTTGGCGTATTCCCAGTAAGACTTTTGTTCTACGGGCCCTAAAACTTCATTTTTAATAATCTCCGAAAAGCCAATAATGGAATTTAGGGGAGTGCGCAGTTCATGAGACATATTAGCCAAAAACTCAGATTTCGCACGATTTGCCAAATCTGAATTCATCTTGGCTTCCAATAAGCCAATTTCAGATTCTTTACGCTGGGTAATATCTTCAATGCTACCCTCAAAATATAAAATGTTACCGTTATCGTCTTTAACCGCCCGTATATTTTCATTCACCCAAATAGTACGGCCATCTTTACGCACCACCTCAACTTCATGGTTATAAAATTCCGCATTGTCCCCTAAGCTGCTCTTAACCTCCTGCCAGACTTTTTCATCGGCATAAATCGTATTATAGGCATTTTTAACTTCTCGCAAAATCTGTTCGGGGGAATCAAAGCCCAAAACCCTTGCCATAGCAGGGTTTGCGCTCAAATAAATCCCTTCAGGTGTTAATTGGTAAATCCCGCCGGCTGCGTTTTCAACAATTGTTCTGTATTTCTTTTCCGCCTCGGCTAATGCTCGCTCAGCACGGCGCCGCTCTTCAACATCGGTGAAGGTACCCACTACTCGCAAATTTTTATTCTGATCTTGACGAATCATCGACATCGCAATTTCTACAGCACGGAAAGTGCCATCAGAAGTACGCAAACGCGTAAACAATCTGTAGGCCTGCTTTTGCCCTTTAATCAAAAGCTCAAAGTCTCTCTGTTGCTGCTTCTGATCTTGCGGATGCAATAGACTAAATAATTCATGCCCGATAAACTGATCCGGATCAAAACCGGTTACCTTGCGCCAAGAGGCACTTAAAAATAATATCTCACCCTCAATATTCGTCTCAAAAATGATATCACTAACCGCATCAATAATAGATCGATTTTCTTTTTCTGATTGACGCAAGGCATTATTTAAACGCTCCCGCTCGGTAATCTCACTACGCAGCTCCAAATTCTTGTTTTCCAGCTCACTATTCATTTCCGATAACCGTTGAGACTGTATGCGGCTGTTACGAATGTAGTACGCTGCAGCAATGGTCAGAAAAAAGCCGACCAAACCAAAAAATAAAGGCAAATGCTTAAGAAAGTACAATTTGTGAGCGCTATTAAAGCCGACAGAAATCTCCAATGGCGTCTGCCAGACATCAACCAGGAATTTTTGAACCTCGTAGTCATCACCAGACTGCGCATGTCCATCCACATCGAAATCCCATCGGGCCCCGGGCATATTCATATTCTTTATACTAACAACGTCCAAATATTCAGATGTGTCTTTAAAGGCGGCCTCAAAGCCTTGCGCAATAGACAGCAAACCAAACGCATAACCTTTGCCGTCATCAAAAGAACGAACCAGAAAGGTTAAATATTGCTTTTCGCCATTGTTATTTAGAAACGTTGTATAAGAAAAAAGACGGTCTGCATTTATTTTCTTGTCATTTTGGTGCATCTCTACACGGTTGACCAAAACATCTTTATTTTTAAGCGTATTATAAATACGATCAAAATCTTTTCCCCCACCTTTATAGGCCAAATCATATGTCCAACCCTGCTGCTGTGTCCGTACAATCAAAATCCCTTGAAAGTTCAACTCGACAAAAGGCGCCTGCATCAACTCCTTTTTTATAACTGAGGCTGAGGCGCCTAACGATGCCATTGTGGCGCTCTGGTTCACTACAGCTTCAACGCGTTGGGTGGTGTTTAGAAAATTTTGTATCGTTTGATTGGCAACGTAGTTTTGCTCATCACGGATGATTTCTTCGGTAAAAATACTCATAAACGCAAAGACAACCAGCGTGAGTATAACGCCGTTTACAAGTATGATGATCTGAGCAGCACTGGATGAGCCAAGTCGCCCTGCTTTTTCAGGCTCTTCAAGAGCAACATTCATACCTGATTCAGTTTTTTCCATGCGCAATATATTAAATAAAAATCGTTTTTCTTTTCTTCAAACATGCCTGAAATGCATTAAAAGAATACTAACATAACGCGCGAAAAGAAAAAGAATCCTATATTTTTGTTCTTTTGCGCATATTTTATTACAAATTCGCTATTTCGCGCGCTCCATAATACATTCGCTTGACATTGCAGTGCAATAAATCTACATATGAGGTATTAACTATCGTATTTTTTACAATGGCTTTAACGCAAGGGAATAAAACTTATGGTTACAAACAATCCATTCTCACAATTATTTTCACAAAATGACTTTTCTAAAGCATTTGAACAATACCAGACAATTCCATTTGAAATGAACGCTTTCATGGAAACGCAGCGCAAAAATATTGAAGCGCTAACCGAGGCACAGCAACTTGCCATGGAAAACATGCAAGCAGTGGCCCAGCGTCAAACCGAAATTGTTTCTCAACTCATAGAAGACAATTCAAAAATAGCAAAGGAATTAATGGGTGAAGGATCACCAGAACAAAAACTGGCCAAAAACGCCGATTTATTCAAAAAAATCTATGAAAAAACAACCAAAGATCTTCAGCAACTATCTGATATGATCAGCAAATCCAACACAGAAGCTGGTCAAGTTCTTAATAAGCGCATTAGTGCCAGCATGGGCGAGATAAAATCCGCGCTGGAAAAAGGCAATAAAAAAGCCGCATAAGCGCTATATTGTCATCAAAGTAGCCTTATTACAGGCAAGTGCACGACAGTGACAGAAAAGAATCGAGGCCGCCATTTGAATACGCAGGCGGCCTTTTTCTACATCTCAAACACCATGAACAATAGCCAGCAGACGAGTCCATTAGCATGATACAATTTGATGATTTCTTAAAAGTAGATATCCGCGTTGGCACCATCCAGGATGCGCAAGACTTCCCGGAGGCAAGAAATCCTGCCTATAAACTATTGATCGATTTTGGCAAAGACATCGGCACGAAGAAAACATCCGCTCAAATAACCCAAAATTATACAAAAGAAGAATTGGTCGGGCGTCAAGTTGCTGCCGTTGTAAACTTCCCTAAAAAACAAATCGGAAAATTTATGTCTGAGGTTTTGGTGCTCGGCTTTCCTGACGAAGACAAGAATGTAACCTTAATTTTCCCCAGTAAAACCATTCCCAATGGGGGCAGATTATACTGATCAGACCTACCTACATCGGCAACCGCATCACGACACGCAGCCCACCTTTATCACTAGGCTCCAGCCAAATACGCCCGCCATGGCTATGAACAATATCCATGGCGATAGGCATACCAAGGCCAACACCGCCACCGTTATTATCGTCACCCACATCCAAAGACCGGGCACTATCCCCCCGATAGAAAGGCTTAAAAACGTCCTGATACTGATCGGCAGAAATGCCCGGCCCGTCGTCATCAATGCTTATATAAACACGCCCATCATTGGTCACATCCGCGCTAACCCATATATGCTCCGCATACTTGGCCGCGTTATTTAAAATGTTGGTAATGGCCCTTTCGAAGGCGAGCGGACGCAAAGGAAGCTGTATATACGATGGAATATCCCATTGAATATCGCGTCCCAATCTTTGCGCATCGATTTTTATTTTATCCATATAGGCCGCCAGATTAACATGAACGATGCCTTCCGATTCGCCGCCACGAACAAATTCAAGATATCCATCAATCATACGTTGCATAAGGGCTACATCGTTCTTTAGAGCTTTGACATCTTCATTCTCGCCCATCATTTCCAGCTCCAGCTTCATACGCGTCAATGGTGTGCGCAAATCATGGGAAACCCCTGCCAGCATAATCGTTCGTTGAGAAATTTGTCTTTTAATACGCCGCCTCATATCCAGAAAGGCTTGCCCAGCCTGACGCACTTCACTAGCCCCTTCAACTTTAAACTTATGAACATCACGACCGCGCCCAAACCAATCTGCCGCCACAGCAAGACGCCGAATTGGACGAATTTGATTACGCATGAACAAAACGGCCACAATTGACAAAATTAAAGACGTCGAAAACATCCATATTAAAAATATATAGCCCGAGGAAGAAAACAAACGGCGTTCCGGAAGTTCAACATTCAAAACCCCATTTTCTAACTGCACATTGACCTGCACCCATTTTTCCTGAAAATCCGCATGAATATAAAATGGACGGCGCAAACTTTTGTTAAGCTCTTTATCCAGAGTGTTCACTACAGCCGATTCCCAAATAATATGTTGATCAGAAAAATCTTTATTTTTGATCAACGCCCCCTGCTCATAAGTAATCAATAACCCTAAATTCTGGGAAGAATACCCGGTAATACGATTTAAACTTTCCGGCGTAATACCATCTTCAATGGCTCTGGCGATCACAGTAATTTCTCCCGCTACCGCATAAGCAAGCCTATCCATTATTTTTGCCCAATGATTGTCCAGAAACACAATGGTGGAAATAATCTGAACCAATAAAATAGGGGTCACGAGTATTAACAAGGACCGCCCAAGCAAGGTTCTTGGCAAATATTTTTTTATGCCGGTACCCGGTTGATACTGTTTACGGCCAGAGGGTATATCGTCCTGATAGCCTTCATCATTTGCATCAATCCCGGCCACATCAAAATCTTTTTCGGCGCCCATCATTTATACACCCTCTATTCTCAACAAATAGCCTTTTCCACGCACTGTCTGTAAATACCGCGGATTCTTACTATCTTCTTCCAGTTTACGGCGCAACCTCGTCACTTGTACGTCAATCGTACGCTCCCCCGCATCCAATTCACAGGTCCGCGCTAACTCTTCACGGCTAATAACCTCTCCCGCCTTTGCAGCCAGACTTTTCAAAAGATTAACCTCCATTGTAGTCAATCGTATTTCCTTCCGCCCATCGACCAGGCTCTGAATGGAATCATCATACTGCCAACGGCCAATTCGAAAATCATTATTCGCGGCAGGCTTGCGTGTGCGTTTCAAAATAACATTCAAACGCATCAAAAGCTCTTTGGGCTCAAATGGTTTTGACAAGTAATCATCAATGCCCGCTTCAAAGCCTTTCATTTTATCCTCAAGCTCCCCCAAAGCCGTTAACATCAATACTGGAGGGCTATTCTCACGGCTTTGAATATCCCGTGTGAATTCAACACCACTTTCCCCCGGCATCATCACATCAACAATCAGGGCCTCGAACACCATTGAGCGCATATAAATACGGGCTTCGGATGCACTTTCCGCCCGTACCGCGACATATCCGTGATCTTCTAGATATCTGCAAACAAGCGTCGCAATGCGCAAATCATCATCCACAACCAGAATATGTGACTTTTCTTTCAACATTTATGCAAAAAACCCGTTTACAAATTATCTCTATATCGCATACTAATTACTAATATTTACAATACTACAATACCAAAAGAACAAAACCATAAGACAAAACGAAAAAAGCGGCAAAAATGGCATCTATACCTTTTGATCAACGTGATGGAACAATATATTTAGACGGCAATATGGTGGACTGGAAAGATGCAAAAGTGCATGTCCTGACCCATGCTCTACATTATGGCAGCTGCGTTTTCGAAGGGGGAAGGGCCTATAACGGCATCATTTTCAAGTCACAAGAACACTCCGAACGCCTACACAAATCGGCCGCCATCATGGGCATGAAAGTCCCCGTATCATCCGAAGACCTCACAAAATTAAAGGATCAAGTTTTAAAAGCCAACAATATTGTAGATGGCTATGTGCGAGCGTTTGCATGGCGCGGTTCAGAGCAGATGGGCGTATCGGCGCAACAAACCACCACGCATATGGCGATTGCAGCCTGGGATTGGGGCAGCTATTTTTCTGCTGAAAAACGTGAAAACGGTATCAATTTATGTATGGCTCAATATCGTCGCCCTGCACCGGATATGGCTCCAACGCAGGCAAAAGCAGCGGGGCTTTATATGATCTGCACGATTTCCAAACACAATGCCGAGGCACAAGGCTACGATGATGCCCTGATGCTTGATTATCGTGGTTACGTTGCCGAGGCAACAGGCGCCAATATATTCCTGATCAAGAATGGCGAGATACACACCCCCACCCCGGATTGCTTTTTAAACGGTATTACACGCCAAACTGTTATCGGTCTGGCCAAGGAAATGGGGTATGATCTCATTGAACGCCACATCAAACCGGAAGAGCTCGGCGATTTCGAAGAATGCTTCCTGACAGGTTCTGCCGCAGAAGTAACCGCGGTTGGCAGTATTGCCGAACATAATTATAGCGTCGGCCCCATTGTTCGTGATCTAAGGGACGCCTATGAAAAACTGGTGCGCGGCCAATCTTAACGTTGAAACAGTTCGCCCGCCTGAAAACCGCGCAAACATTGACATAACACGCACCCAAAATTGACAAATGCCTCCCAAAAATGCATAATGGGTCAAATAATTAATAAAAAAATTAAATGGGTAATAGTGTGTTTGAAGGTGTAAATGGCTGATAAAGCTAGTCAATCATATACAATTGAGCGTTTAAAGGGTGATGCAGATGCCATTACCGACCGTTTGCTTGCAGGGGTTAGCGATGGCTCAAACTTTCCGCAGCATCTAATCCCCTTAATCTTACAAATTCCTGATATCGAAAGCTATGATCCCGCATGGTTTTGGCAAGCCGATCTGGACGATCAATTAGCGGATAGCCCACAGGATTTGGAAGAAAATGATATTGAAGCCATTCGCGCACTGATATCTGACTATATTCGCAATGTTCAAACAACAGACGAAGCAGAAAATGCTGCAAAATTCTACCTTCACAGCCACCACGGCAAAGACCTGGGACTAGAGGGAAACGAAACAGCATTATCACATTTAACCGTAACCACACTGCAATCCCAATTAAGTTTCATGACCCACCCAGGGAACTCAGGCATTGAGGACAATGGGTACCCCATATTGGGAATGAACACACAGCCATTTTCACCCACAAACACTGAAGCCGAGAACCCGCTTAACCCGGCATTTATACGGGCGTTAAGTAGCGCCATAGAAACAATCCAGACAGATATGCGCCGCGCTGAAACCTTTGGTCCCTTATCAGGCACACCGCTAGACGAAATGGAGAATGTGGGTCTTGATCGCGCTGGCATCATGGGCGAAGAAAGCACCAGGTTCTTTAATCTTTACAGCACTTATCTGCAAGAGAACCCGTCATTTGGCAAAAATGATGTGCGCGAACGCGCATCACAATTCAAAATCATGATGGGGATTCTGGATGATTTACCCCCTTCTACGAAAAATGAAATTAATCTTGCTCTGGAAACATTATCAAGGGAACCCCCCGGACTAGGAATCCCCGCCAATCCTGACGACAGCAATACACCACAACAACAGCCGCAGCCCAGCCCAGAGCAATTGGCCACAGATGACCTGATGCGCCGCGTCGGCAAAATGATGGATATACCGCAAAGTGTAATTGATAGCATCAGCACCCCATCTGTCTTAGAATCCATTCCAAGCGCCTATATCAACGAAGGCTTCCAACGTGAAATGAAAGCCCTGCTTGAAGAAGATGCCATACAGATTTATGGTATACAGGCTCCCAATTCGGACAATCCGATCAACCGCATTCGTCAATCTGATGATGATTTATTCCGCAGCTGGTTTGATGCGGATAACACTCCCTATGAATTTGCCAGACAAGAAGACGGCACCGACAAACTCATGATGGTTGGCCCTGACGGCAATCTGTATGACATACCAGAGGGTGAGTTTCCACGCGCCCTATTTGAATATCATGTTCAGCCCGATGGCAGTATAAAAAAGCACTTAATGGGTGAAAACGGGCAATTGCTCGACCGCTATCTGGACGGGCGCCCCGTCATGCTGGAGGGGGAATACCCTAACTTTGATATTTATCATATGAATTTCGTCACCAATCGCTTTTTGCAAAAATATCAGGATGCGTCATGGAATGATGCGCGGCAAGAGGCTGAACTTGATCAATTTTTTGAAGCCAAACCTGATGCTGCTCAGCTAGAGACACAGCTCATCAAAACCCAAACCAGCTTTAAACAGGCTGTGCTGGATTATTTCCGCGGCACCGACACCCCAGGTTCCCCTGCGTCCTCGCAACAAAATGAGCTTAGCGACGAGCTGGCCATAGAGAAGTTGACCGAAGCCATCAGGCAATATCATGGCGCAACCGATCACCCCCCTGGGATTGATGAAATTGATGATACCGTTCAACGGACACTATCGGGTAAAATTGATCCGAACACGCTCCAAGATATCCTCAATGCGCATACACAAGCTGAGCCACGGGCCGCAGCTGAGCTTAATACTTTTCTAGTACAGATTATAGCAATGCGTGACCATTTGGAGCTCACAAATTTAACCGATTTATCAAATCTACAAACTTCTGGTTTGCTCCCCGGTGGATTACAAATTCGCCCCATGGCCTTAAGTGAACCCTGGAGACAAAACTGGAGTGACCACATCGATAACGGTCAATTTCGTTGGACAGCGGCAAATGACCACCGGACATTTGATGCCATTGTCTATGATGCCATTGTTGAATCACGGCGCACAGGAAACAATATTAATGTTTCCGTTTTCGAAGGCGATGACTTCGCAATGGACTACCTTGAGAAACAAGGCTGGAACAGCGAAGCAGGTATTACAATTACTCAGGCCGCTATAATTGCACGCGCCGCAATGGTTAAAGAGGCCGTAGACCGCCATAACGCGCAATCCCCGGACACCCTCATCACCGATTTAAACAGCGATCAAGCCAGAGCGGCCTTCGTCAATGATTTCCGCAACGGCGAATATAATTGGAATGATGTTGAAATTTTCATGGAATCGTTTGATGCTGATGAAGCGGCCAAGGCAGAGCACAGAGCACGTTTTCTCGCCGTCACACATGAAGGAATGCACGACGATTATGCTAAAAACCCAGATTTTTGGTACAAACCGGATGACACGCGGCGCCGCGCCAAACAATTTAATGAGTATTTTGGTCAAGACAGCACATTAGAAACCCCAACCGGAGCAACCATACCGGTTGAAAACGCTACTATTTCTCAGGATGATGCTGTCACGCTTTTCTGGCGAGATTATTCGCGCCGGTCCAAGTTTGATTACGAATCCGCCCGTTATGATATTGATTACGATAAAATGATGGATTTATTAATGCTGCAAGACCCAAGCGGCAATAAAGCAGAACATTTTGCCCGAGAAATCGCTGATATTATGGAGACAGGCTCGCTTTACCAGCAATTCATGTTAAAGGATTCAAATAACCCATCAGGCGATATGGAAACGCTTTATATTCGTCGCTATCAGGCCGCAATGGAGGCGCGCAATGAGGCTGCGTTTAAACAAGAGCATAACATCATAGAACCAGAGCCGGCGAGCCTGGTGCCCGAAGCCACCCCCGACCCTGATCTGGATAAGATTACCCCTGCCCCAACCAAAACAGAGGAGCCAGCAGAGGAGCAACAAACCAACAACAACGCCAAGCCAACGCGTGAGGAGCTGCGTGCAATGTGTGATGAGCTAACAACACCCTCGGCGGCTATTGCACAACTATGCGCCGATCAAAACAAAGCGCCCACGCCAACGCAAATACCCGGCATGACAAATTAAAAACCATCAAATGACTATACGTTAAATTTGAACAGGATCACATCACCATCTTGAACGATGTATTCCTTCCCCTCCTGACGCAGCTTACCAGCGTCTTTTGCCCCTTGTTCCCCCTTACCCGCGATATAATCAGCAAAAGAGATCACTTCGGCTTTAATGAACCCCTTTTGAAAGTCAGTATGAATAACGCCAGCTGCTTCTGGCGCTTTGGCGCCTTTGCGGACGGTCCATGCACGCGCCTCTTTCGGGCCGGCTGTAAAGTAGGTCTGTAAGCCCAAAAGAACAAAACCCGCACGAATAATAAGGTTCAGCCCCGGTTCACTCAGACCCATCGTTTCCAGAAACTCACGCTTATCCTCCTCGGAATCCATTTGAGCGATTTCCGCTTCAATTGCAGCGCTAATAATCACGCTTTGTGCCCCCTGATCCGCCGCCATGGCAGCAACTTTTTGGGTCATTTCATTACCCTCTGCCGCGTCATCTTCGGACACATTACAAACATACAAAATCGGCTTTAAAGTCATCAGGCCAAAACTTTTGGCCATGGCCAACTCATCTTCATCAAGCTCAAGCGAGCGCGCGGGCTTTCCATCATCTAGAGTTGCTTTGATTTTTAGCATAAGATCACTCTGAGCCTTGGCATCTTTATCGCCTTTGGCCTTGCGTGCTATATTTGTAATCTGGCGCTCCAAACTTTCCATATCAGCAATCAATAACTCTGTATCAATGGTCTCTGCATCACGGATTGGATCAACGCTGCCTTCCACATGGGTCACATCCCCGTCTTCAAAACACCGCAAGACATGAATAATGGCATCTGTCTGACGAATATTACCAAGAAACTGGTTACCCAGCCCCTCCCCCTTGCTCGCCCCCTTAACCAGGCCGGCAATATCAACAAATTCCATCTGGGTCGGAATAATCGAGGCCGAACCTGCAAAGGCAGCGATCTGGTCAAGACGGTCATCTGGAACGGATACGCGCCCAACATTTGGTTCAATAGTACAAAACGGAAAATTAGCAGCCTGCGCTGCTGCGGTTGCCGTTAATGCATTAAATAACGTCGATTTCCCAACATTGGGCAGACCGACTATTCCGCAATTAAATCCCATCTTATTTTTTCCTTTCAAAAAAACGCGCCATCAACAAAAATTCAGCTCCATGCACTCATCCAATGCATGTGCAAAAGACTTAGCCTCCTCATCAATGATTGATAAGACCGCAGGGCAATTTGCGCGCACCCTTATGTTGACTGTATCCGACCAGTCAGCCTTGCGCGCGTGTACAGATATATCACGACAAGCGGCTTCACCAAATTGTGCCTTTAAAAACTCGCGCATATGTTCATTTAACCGCTCTATATTCTCTTTGGACAAGACAAGCTCCCCTTTAATTCATAACAACTTTACTCATATAATCACTGTCTTTACCTTGCAAGAGCAAATCAATATGTTTCGACAATGCCGGCAATAGACGCTCAATCCACGACTGATCATCTTTGGCAAAATCGGATAACACATATCCACTAACGCGGCTTTTGTCACCCGGGTGGCCGATTCCAATACGAACGCGCCACGTGTCAGCCGTTCCCAAATGCGCTTGAATTGACTTTAGCCCATTATGCCCCGCATTCCCGCCACCAAGGCGCACACGCACTTTACCGGGCTGCAAATCCAGCTCATCATGAAAAATGATAATATTCTCTGGCGGAATTTTAAAAAACTTGGCTGCGGCGGCAACACTCTGCCCTGAATTATTCATATAGGTTTCAGGTTTTAACAAAACGACCTTCTGTCCACCGATACGCCCTTCTGAAATCTGTCCCTGAAATTTTGCACGAAACGGTGAAAAACCGTAATCATCGGCAATGACATCCATAGCCATAAAACCGATATTGTGACGATTATGCTTGTATTTGTCACCGGGATTACCAAGACCGACAATAAGATACATAGGCCTATCCTCTTGAGGGTGATTATCTTTATTTAAGCCGCACGCACGACAGAGACTGGAAAATAGTGACGCGAGCATAGAAAACATGAAATCACCCCCGCCAAAGCGAATAAAAAGGCGGCGCCGAAATTTTACAGCACCGCCTAATTATCAAATATATTATTCTGCGTCGCCTTCTTTGGCATCACCACTTTCAGCTTCTGCAGCTGCGGCGGCTTCTTCATCGCTAACGATACCATCATCTTCATCACCTTCGGCCAATTCGGCTTCCAGATCTTCCAGACGTTTCGGTGCTACAATTGTTGCAATTGTAAAGTCACGATCATCGATAACGAATTTAGACCCTTCTGGCAATTTCGCATCAGTTGACTTAACGGCATCACCTTGCTCTTTACCTTCCAGGTCAACAACAATTTCGTCAGGAATATTTGTGGCAAGACAAACAACTTCAACGTCATAACGTGTAACATTCAGAATACCTTTATCAACCAAACCAGGCGATTTGTCTTCGTTCACAAATGTCACAGGAACATTAACAGCAATTTTTGTTTTCGCAGACACGCGCAAGAAATCAACATGTTCAACGACATCTGTCACGGGGTGAAGCTGTACATCACGGGCCAAAACAAGGTGTTTATCTTTACCAACGCTCAAATCACATAATGTGGTAAACATATGACCTTTGTAATATTCAACATTAATTCTGTTAGAATCCAGCGTAATTTTTACGGGCTCTTTCTTGTCACCGTAAATAACGGCAGGAATTTTTCCTTCGCGGCGTAAAGAACGTGCTGCCCCCTTACCGGCTTGCTCTCTTTGCTCCGCTTCAATTGCGTAGTTTTTAGACATTTTGGCTTTCCTTTTAATTTATAGTGCAGCCTCCAGGGGTGCCGCACTGGTTTCAAGTAGAGCTTAGATAAACGAATATGTATGCAAAATGCAAGCTGTTTTAGGCAAAAAACATATAAAAACGTAAAGAAAGCAGCATTTTAACGGAACAAAGCCGAAATAGAACGCTCTTCACTGATACGTAAAGCCGCCTCTCCCATCAGGCTTGCTATAGAGAGCTGTTCAACACGCTTGGATTGTTCGATGGCATCGGTCGCGGCAATACTGTCTGTAATCACCAGTTTCTCCATAGGGGATTTTTCAACGCGCTTAACTGCCTCACCAGACAAAACACCATGCGCCACATAGGCATAAACTGCTTTGGCCCCTTTTTCTTTTAATGCAACTGCCGCGTTACACAATGTCCCGCCAGAATCAACGATATCATCGACCAAAATACAGATCTTGCCATTCACATCACCAATGACATGCATCACCTCTGACACACCTGCTTTTTCGCGGCGTTTATCAATAATGGCCAAATCGCCATTACAACGTTTTGCCAGCCCACGGGCGCGCACCACGCCCCCCACATCTGGAGAAACCAGACAGACCTGCTCCCCATCAAACTTTTCAAGAATATGCGGGATAAACACAGGCGCGACGGTCAAGTTATCCAATGGAATATCAAAAAAGCCTTGAATCTGCCCCGCATGTAAATCCATGGTAAGAACACGATCCGCACCGGCGGCCGTAATCATATTGGCAACCAGTTTTGCCGAAATGGGCGTACGCCCCCCCGTTTTACGATCCTGACGCGCATAGCCGAAATAAGGCAACACAGCGGTAATACGGCGCGCCGAGCCACGCTTCATTGCATCAATTGCAATCAATAGCTCCATTAAATGATCATTGGCCGGAAAGGAGGTAGACTGGATAAAGAAACAATCCTCACCGCGGATATTCTCCATTATTTCCACAAAGATTTCATTATCGGAAAAACGCTTCACATCCGCCTGTGTCAAAGGCACATCAAGATACTCAGAGATCGCTTTGGCCAGCTTTGGATTGGAGTTACCCGCAATTAATTTCATGTTTTCAATACCCGCTTATTACTTGATTTAGACGCACTATAAGAATCTGATGTCCTGCGGTCAATTACTATATATCATTTTTTATGTATATAAGAGAAATTTGACGACCATAATCTTTATCCCCCCTATGTGTTGCGCGCCTGTAACTAAAAAAATCTTCTTCATTAAAATATGTGTCCAGGTCTTTGATAAAGATATTCCTCAAGCCATTGCGCGCCAAACGCGCCGCGCAGTATCCGGCCAGGTCAAACATCAAATGTCCGGCGCGCTGACCGGCCATAAAAAAGCGGTCATTTTCCGGGTCATCTTTTTCAAATGGCGCAAAGAAGTCTTCACTGACTTCATACGAAGCCTGAGCAATACAGGGCCCAATGCATGCACGAATACTTTCTAGTACCGCCCCTTTGCTAACTAAACCTTTAACCGTATTATCCAAAACACCGCCAACAGCGCCTTTCCAACCAGCATGCGCCGCGCCGATAACCGGAGCACCGTCAGGTTTTTGTCCATAAAAAAGCACCGGCGCGCAATCGGCGGTCAAAACACCAATTGCGATAGCGGGCCTATCACTGACCAAGGCATCAGCCTCTGGTCGATGCTCCTCACCGTCCCAAGGCGCATCAACGGAAACGCAGGTTGAACTGTGGGTTTGTATGGGGGTTAAAATATGCTCATGAGGAATGCCCAGTTTATTGGCAATCATTTGTAAATTAAATTTAACGCTGGCCGGGCTGTCATCTGACCCACGGCCGCAATTCAGGCTATTATAGACTCCCTTGCTGATACCGCCCTGACGCCCAAAAAAGCCATGAAATACCGGGCTGCTTGCATTATCTGCAAATTTGTTCATGTCATAATAGACGGGGCTATCTGAATCCTGCTGCTGCAACACTGGCTCCATAGTTTAATCCGATTACCTTAAAAAGCGCTCCCATTTCATCCGAATGCACCAACCGATGCAATGCTTTTTGTATGTTTTGTGCCGTTTCTCCCGAGGCTTTTTGCAACAATTGCCGCGCACGTAACTGTATTCCCAGCGCCTTAAGGAAAGCTCCCTGCTCTGCCAAACCTAAAACCTGAACATCTTGTTGCAAAGCGGCAACCTGCAATGCCGCAAAATCAACATGGCTGGTCAGATCACTTTCACCAATATTATTTAACGGATTTGAATATTCATGTGCTTTTACAGCCTGAAACGTATCACCAAAACCATGCTCTAGATGTCCGTAGTCAATAATCAGCCCTGCACCAGCTTGCCCCCTTATACGCTTACAAAGTGCCCTCATCACATCATCACGAATGAATGCATCTTCATAAACATCCCCGTCCTTAGGGGCAGGAAAGCCCTTGTCAGACAGCGGGTCAACCATCACCATTTGCTGCGTAAAAACAAAGCCCTCACATTCAATATCAACGCAGCGTTCAGCCCATCCGCCGTCACTGTAAATATATTGCTTAAACGGCAAGGCATCAAAAAACTCATTGGCAATAAAGAAAACCGGATCATGACAGGGCAATGTATCCAGCGTGTCATGCCATGTTATATTCACCCCATTTAGCGCGTTTCGCTGCGCGTCTTTTAAGACAGGGCTCATTTCCACCAAATGAACCTGCGCGGCATCCATAAAGCCTGGAACCTGGCCGCACACACGGATAATATCAGCCATTAAAGTTCCCCGCCCAGGCCCCATTTCAAGCAAAATAAAAGAAGCTGGCTTTCCGTGCTGCATCCACATATTGGCCAGCCAGGCACCTATCATCTCACCAAACATTTGTGATATTTCAGGGGCCGTAGTGAAGTCGCCAGCGCGGCCCAGCGGGTCACGTGTCATATAATACCCGTACTCTGGGTGCCCTAAAACATGCCCCATAAAACGATCCACCCCCATAGGGCCATGTGTAGAAATTTCGGTCTGTAAAAACTTTATTAGATGGGAGGAATATTCTGACATTATCCGGCCTGATGCGTTTTGTCTTTATCACCGCCCCGTATCAATGCATAGCCGATAAGTACCGCACCAGCCAACACCATCGGAATACACAAAATCTGGCCCATTGACAAGAACCCCGCAATTAAACCAATTTGCACGTCCGGTTCACGGTAAAATTCAACGATAAACCGCGCCCCGCCATATCCGGCCAAAAACACACCGGATAAAATGCCAGCACGCTCGCGCACCCACTCTTGCCGCGCCAAAACATAAAGGATGATAAACAACACTGCGCCCTCTAGCGCCGCCTCATATAGCTGACTCGGGTGCCTGCTAACGCCGCCGCCGCGCGGAAATACCACGCCCCAGGGCATATTGGTCTGGCGGCCAAACAGTTCACCGTTAACAAAATTGGCAATACGACCAAGGAACAGCCCAATTGGTGTCGCACAAGCCAGCATATCGGCAAGCCTGAGGAAGGAAAAGCCACGTTTTATGCTATAGGCGAAGGTCGCGATAATTACACCACTAATGCCGCCATGAAAGGACATGCCGCCATGCCATATTTGAGCGATTTCCCATGGATTCGCCATATAAAGCTGGAATTGATAAAACAGCACATAACCGATACGGCCACCGAGTATAACCCCCAATATGGCCCAGGGCAAAAAGTCATCGATGTCGGTTTTATGTGGGCGCATATCTTTATTCAGGCCAGCCAAATACAAGCAATATCGCCAACCGGCAAGAAAACCTGCAATATACGCCAACGCATACCACCGGATCGGCAAAGGGCCTAAATAAAAAGCAACAGGGTCAATATTTGGAAAATCCATAGATGCAATATGGCGCACCGAGAACGTCCTGACAAGTCATTCCTTATCGATATTGATCGTCTTTGCTCAGGTAATTATCCACGTATAACTTGATGCCATCTTCCAGTGATGTAAACTCTTTGGTGTAACCAGCAGCACGTAATTTACTGACATCGGCCTCTGTATAATACTGATATTTGGACTTTAATGAATTGGGCATATCGACATATGTAATTTTGGACGGCTTATCATAAGCCTTGAACATGGCCTCTGCCATATCCTTGAAACTGCGCCCTTTGCCGGTCCCTAAGTTAAACAACCCGCTTTTATCCTGATTCTGATAAAACCAGAGCATGACATCCACACAATCCTGAACCCAGATAAAATCACGGATCTGTCCGCCGTCTTCGTATTTAGGACTATAGGATTTAAATAATCTGGCCGCGGCCCCGGCAGCCACCTGTGGGTGCAGCTTTGAAACAACGCTCATATGCTCACCCTTATGATATTCATTCGGACCATAAACATTAAACATACGCAAACCAACCCATTGCGGCGGCAGAGGGTCCGTCTTATCGCTGGAATGTACAATCCGTGACACGCGGCGGTCAAAAACGTTTTTTGACCAGCCGTATGCATTCAAGGGTTTTAACTTCGCCAAGGCCTCGGGGCTGTCATCATCACGAAAACCAATATCCGTATCCCCATTTCCATAGACGGAATAAGACGAAGCATATAAAAACCGGACATCATTTTGCGCGCACCATTTCCACAACTCGCGCGACAATATGAAGTTATTATTGATAATACTGTCGGCATCCTGTTCGGTTGTGCTGGAAATTGCACCAAGGTGGAAGAGCATTTCCACCTCATCTGCGTGCTGGTCAAGATATGTCATCAAATTACCCGGGGCGACAAAGTCACGAATTTCCCTGTTGCCAATATTGCGCCACTTATCTTCATTTCCCAAAACATCACAGATAACGACATTACTGATGCCGTTTTCTTCTAATGTTGCGACAAGATTAGAGCCAATAAACCCTGCTCCGCCTGTTACTACGATCATTTGGTACCTGCCTTATTAAATTTATCCCTTTTTCCCATTATATCAGAGTTTTATGCCGCGCCCCAAGCATTTCATTTCATACACAGTAAAGGCGTAAAAAAGACTCAGTTTCCCTTGCCAAGCGCCGAAATGCCGTGTTACAGACTGTCTCATTCAAGGATAAAATATGAGCAATAAAGAAAAAATACTGGATGATGTGGCCAGAATGGCCGGCGGTGCCATTGGAACAATCGGCGGCCTTCGCGGACAAATCAATGAAGAAATCCGGCTTCGCGTTGACGAAATAGCCCTGCGCATGGACTTGGTTCCACGCGCCGAGTTCGAACGCGTTGAGAGCATGCTTCAACAGGCCCGCATTGAACAAAATGAGCTCATAAAGCGTATAGAAAAACTGGAACAACAAATAGCCCCTAACACAAAGGCCTCTTAGACCTATGAACGACATCCAATTTGATTATCTGGACACAGTTGATAACCCGCTTGACCGGGTAGAAGATGTAATGAATGCCAATAACTGGATTTTTAGCCGCGTCAACGACGAAGAGCTGATGGTTCAGATCACCGGAAAATGCTGTGGCTACAATCTGTTTTTCATCTGGCAGGAAGAAATGAACGCGTTACAGTTTTGTGCGCAATATGATTTTGCCATCAATGACGGACAAATCAGCAAGGCTGCGTCGGTTTTAATGAATATCAACGAAAAACTATGGATGGGACATTTTGAAATCCCCTCCGATACAAAAATACCGGCTTTTCGTCACACCTGCCTGTATCGCGGTATGCAGCGCACAAGCGCCGCCGATCTGGAAGATTTGGTAGAGATTGCCTTGGCACAATGTGAAAAGCACTATGCCGCATTTTATATCCTGTCACACGCCAATGATTCCGCGCGCGATATCAATGACAACTATCTTTCACTTGCATTGATGGAAACTATCGGCGAATCCTAGACAATACACTATACGGCATCACGACATGATTATGCTCACAACAGCCCCACAACCTAAAAAACTCTCCGTCGCCCTTGTGGGTTGCGGAAAAATGGGGGGCGCCCTGTTGGAAGGTTGGTTGGCAAGTGACACCGTTTCCGAGGTTACCATCATTGACCCTGCCCCGCTACCCGCACATTTTGAAAATAACCCGCTGATCACGCATATGAATGACACGGCTCAATTGCAAGGGGCTTACGATGTGCTCATGCTGGCCACAAAGCCGCAAATCATGGACCAGGTGTGCGAGGGACTGACAGGAAAGTTAAATAAAAGCACCTTAATCCTGTCTATAGCCGCCGGTAAATCCATTTCCTATTTCGAGAATTATTTTGGCCCCGATCAGCCGATTATCCGTACCATGCCGAACACTCCCGCCGCCATCGGCAAGGGCATAACAGTGGCATGTCCGAATACTTGCGTCAGTCAGAAACAAAAAGAAAATGCCGAAACGCTGCTAAGTGCCGGCGGTCTGGTCGACTGGATCTCGGAAGAACATCAGCTTAATGCTGTAACCGCCCTGTCAGGCAGCGGCCCGGCTTATATCTTTTATTTAATTGAAGTGCTTGCCAAAACCGGCGAACAAATGGGCCTCTCTAAGGAGATGTCAATGAAGCTCGCCCGTCAAACGGTTATTGGCAGCGCTGCTTTGGCCGAAAAAAATGACGAAACGCCAGCATCAACCTTGCGCGAAAACGTCACATCCCCGGGCGGCACAACGCAGGCGGCCCTAGAGGTGCTCATGGATGGGCGATTGGAAAACATCTATCAAGAGGCTTTATTGGCTGCAAAACAACGGGGTGAACACCTGGCAAAATAAGGCTAGCGGCCCTTCGTTCCCAAACCGATATCTTTTGCCAGGCGGCTACGTTTTTCCGCATAATTCGGTGCCACCATTGGATAATCCGCCGGAAGCCCCCAACGCTCCCGGTAATCTTCAGGCGTCATATTATAGGCTGTTTTTAAATGGCGTTTTAACATTTTCAGCTTCTTGCCGTCCTCTAGACAAATAATATGATCGGGTTGCACGGATTTTTTAATCGGGACTGCTGGCTGCGGTCTGTCCGCAACCAATGTGGAAGCCCCACCAAGGCCAGAGAGCGATTTATAAACCTGTTCAATCACAGAGGTAATCTCATGCGCTTCCAATTTATTGTTGGCGACATATGAGGAAACAATCTCGCTAGTCAAAACCAACAGTTCATCATGATTTGCACCTTCATTCATTTTATCGTCTCCATTTTCGGGCATCTAAAGTAAAAAACGTAATAAAAAAGATATTGTGCCAATTTCACCGCACCACCAGCACAAATAACATTAGTTTTTATTGTAAGTTACAAATATTTACAAAATATAAAATTTGCAATACTGAAATAAATTTTATTCTATTTTCTCTAATATACGCGGCATCTGCTTAGGGAAACTAACATCCGCTTCACGTAAATACAGGGGAACAACGTCCGCACACGCGGCCCCGGCTTCAGCCCCCGACAAGGCCATTTCCGCCATAATTTGAGGATCGGGCAAATCGTAACCGCTATGGCTCACAAATCCTTCAACAGCGCTATCCGAAATCTCTTCCAGCAGCCTCTCCACGCCATCCCCAACGATTACCCCTGTATGACCGCTAAGTTCTGCTTGAATTTGTACAGCATCCAACGCAACTGGGGCTGTCAATGATGCACCAGAACTATCAAATAACTGAAAATAAAAATCGCTGCGTTTACTCTCAACGACAACAGCAATATTGGCGGGGCTGTGCGTATTGGCATTAAGGGCGGCCCGCGCAAGCACCTCTAGCGTGGAAAATCCCACCAAAGGAACATTCAGCGCCAGTGCAAAACTGCGCGCCGCCGATAAACCAACGCGCAATCCCGTAAATGTACCTGGACCACGGGTCGTTGCAATTAAATCAATATCGTCAAATTTCACCCCTGCCCGCGCGCAAACATCAACCACAAGCGGGACCAGCGCCTCGGCTTGACCGCGCACCATTGGCACAACCTCTGACACGCCGGCAGAAGACTTATTCGAAAAACAAATCGCCGCGCCACATCCATTCATGGCGCTATCGATTGCCAATACTATCTGGTTTTCAAGGCTTGCATCCGGCATTGTACAAAGGCTTATACAATTTCACAGACATCATCAAAATCAAAACGCGGGCTACGATCAAAAATCGTACTCTCATCGCCATAACCAAGATTGCACAGAAAATTAACGACAAAATTTTCATCGGGAAAAAATTCCTTTTTCACGCCATCTTGATCAAAACCGGACATTGGCCCGCAGTCTAAACCCAACGCACGCGCAGCCAGAATAAAATACCCTGCTTGAAGCGTGCCATTACGGTTTGCAGTTTCCGCAATAGCCTTATCATCCCCAACAAACCAGCTTTTTGCATCAGTATGTGGGAATAACCGCGGCAAATGTTCATAAAACTCCATATCATAGGCCAAAATAGCCACGGCAGGCGCAGACATTGTTTTTTCAATATTAGCTTCCATCAAATAGGGTTTTAAACGCTCTTTCGCGGCTGCAGATTTTATGTACTTTACACGCATCGGCAAGCAATTCGCGCTCGTTGGCCCCCATTTCAAAAGGTCAAAGATCTCTTTTAACATCTCATCGGGTACATCTTTATCATTCCACCCGTTATAGGTACGGGCTTTGCGGAACAAAATATCTTTATCCTGTTCAGTGATTGTATCGTGATTGCGGCTCATATATAAGATCTCCTGAAATTAAAAACATCTAACAAACTAATTTAGTTGTAACAAAATTCAACAAGAAGATTGATATTTTACTGCGCTCTACCATTTTTATACTTGTTTAACCATCCAGATGCGTTAAGACAGGTGAGTATGAGGATTTTAGGTATTTCATTAATTGCCGCGGTATTATCGACGGTCCTAATCATGTGCACGGTTGAAACCAAGGCGCAACAGCGCACAAACCTGCCTGCCGGCGCCGAAGCAAAATCGGCTGTAATTCTGGCATACCACCGCATTGACGAAGACAATTATCCAGCGACAAGCCTACGTTTAAACGACTTTATCGCCCATTTAAAAGAAATAGAACATGGTGGATACACGATCATCCCGATGTCCAAATTAATTGCGGCCCTGAAAAACAAGAGCAGCTTGCCGCATAAAAGCATCGTCATCACGTTTGAAGGCGGCTATCAATCAGCCTATCGCAAAGCCATGCCTTTATTGATTGCAGAGAAAATCCCTTTCACTATTTTTTACGCCAGCCGTAATTCGGCATCCGATTCAGACCAATACATCGGATGGAAAGACTTAAAATCCCTATCACGGTTTGATTTTATCGAATTTGGAATTTTGCCCAGCGTGTACGCCCGCACCAGCGAATTTTCAATGGAAGAAAATAAGCGTCTTTTGAACAATGCGCGCATTACGTACCGCGACCATTTTGGTGAATCGCCCAAGTATTTCTCTTATCCTTACGGGGAATATTCCAATGCCTATAAAGATTTCATTATCTCACAGGGTTTTGAAGCCGCATTCGGATTGCAATCCGGGGTGCCTTATTACAATATGGACTTCTTCAACATTCCGCGTTTCACAATGACAGAGGGGTTTGGCGACATCGACCGCTTTCGCACCATCACAGCAGCCCTGCCCGTACCAGCCTATGATATAGAGCCTGAAGAACATGCGCTGCAGACAACAACTCCACTTTTCGGCTTTTCAGTCCCCAATAAAAATGCCGATATTCTTAAAAAAATGCAGTGCTTTATCTCTGGCCAGGGGGAAGCAAATCTGACAATAATTGGGAAAAACCGGCTGGAAATTCGCCCGCGCAGCCCGTTAGACGATGAACGCATTCGCATTAACTGTACGGCTAATACTGGAACACTGGACGCGCCGAAATGGCATTGGTTCGGCATGCTCTATACAATAAATTTGCAAACGCTCTCTAACCGGGTTCACAGCGCTCTTGGCGAAGAAAAACAGAACAATTAAGACGCGTAATGCGCGCGCCTGCTAGAACTCAACGGGACGCACCTCTTCGACCTCGGGAATAAAATGCTTCAGCATATTTTCTATACCGGATTTCAATGTTGCCGTGGAGCTGGGGCACCCCGCACAGGCACCCTGCATGCGCAAAAACACAATCCCGTCCGTAAATTCTTCAAAGACAATATCCCCGCCATCCATGGCGACCGCAGGTCGTACGCGGGTCTCCAGCAATTCTTTAATCTGCGCAACGACTTCATCATCCTCTTCATTCGCGGCATCGTCCCCGGCAGCTTTGATCGCGTGTGCATGCACAATCTCCTGTCCAGTCGATAGATGCTCCATCAACATGGCAAGAACCATTGATTTTAACATACTCCAATCCGTGTCCTCATCTTTGGTCACAGAAACAAAATCATGCCCAAAGAACACGGCCTTGACCCCTTGCAAGGTGAACAAACGCTGCGCCAGCGGCGAATCTTTCGCGGTCTCGGGTGATTGAAAATCCATCGATCCTGCCTCCAAAATCGTTTGACCTGGCAGAAATTTAATTGTGGCCGGATTAGGCGTCGCTTCGGTTTGTATAAACATCGTATCTCTTGTAAATTAGGGTTATAAGTTAACGGCTGATTATCACGCAGCATTCAGTTTAAAATATATTATCAATATCCGACATTTCCAGATGCCCCGGCACGACAGTCAAAGGAACGCGCAACTGCCCCAGCCCCTTGCTTGAAAAATAAGAAACCAAAGGCCCGGGAGAGCCTTGCGTGTCACCGCCCAGTATCAACATCTTAATCGTTTTATCATTTGTAATTAAAGATACGATTGTTTCGGCCTTTGCGCCTTGTTGAATATAGAAAACAGGGATTTTGCCGGTAATCTCAAGCACGGTCGTTGCAACATCAAACAAATATTGTTCGGCTTCCGTGCGCATCTCTTCTTGCATGCGCTCCTCAATATTGCCCCAATGCTGAAACCCTTGCTCTTCCATAATATAGACAAGTCCAATATGCGCACCACTATACTCGGTCAAGCGCGAGGCATAACGCAAAGCCTTGGAAAATTCATCCGATTTATCCGCGATCAATAGTAAAACGCCATCCTCATCACGGTTCTTATCATTTTTGTGGGTCATATCCTCACTGGCTATCATTATTACTGCCCCTTCTTCTGATACCTATTTGTTCCGAATAACATTGATCAGCCATCCAGCAAAAACGGCAATAAATATACAAATCAATCCATAATAAAACGATTTCTGTGTGGCAAAATCATATACTCGCGCATTTAAACCAACGGGTGCAACCATCATCGTTGTTGCACTGCGGTCAATAATTTGACCCTGACGAAACAAAAATGTTTCAATTTCATAGGTTCCCCTTGGCACATTTGACGGCAAATACATTGTCGTACGAAAGAAGTCATCATTCAGAAATTCAATGCTGCCTGCCTCCATCGGGAACAAATGATTCAACTGTTTATTACGGATCAACGCTTGTTGAAAGCTCTGAATACGATCGCGTTCAGGTACAGCATCCCGGGGTTCGTATATCAGTGTAGCAAGCCCCACGCCGTTTTCAAATAAAACCTGCTCTTCAGCATCCGACAGGCCCTCTTTCTTGCTCAGCGCATAATCGTAATAGGCCGGAACCCCATCAAAATCCATGTGTTCAGTGTTCATCCACAGCCCTAAAACACGGTTTTTCTTGCGTACGGTCATCTTTTTTTCAGGCCCGCGGATAACCACAGCAATCTCGCCTGGTCGGTCTTTCATCCCATATAAAATAAGGTTGGCTCCATTAAAGCCGGTCGTAATATCAACATGATCAGATGCAAGATCAATCGTCAGGGTTTTCTGCGCATAAGCCTGCGTGAGCCCGATAGAGGAAAAAACCAGGACAAAAAGCACGACCATTGTAACAAAACGTATCGTCATTACATCACCACCGTGGAATATAGATCATAAGGTGTCGCCAATAATTTATAGGCCAGGCGACCGCTGACCGCCAAAACCAGAATGGCCAGAATGGTACGGGCATGGTTGGGTTTGATAACCCGAGCGAAAACCAATCCGAATTGTGACCCGATAACCCCCCCAACAATCAAAATAATCCCAAGCACAATATCAACCGTATTGTTCATCGTCGCATGCATAAGCGTTGCGGCCGCGGTGGTAAAGATAATTTGAAACAAAGACGTCCCGGCCGCAAGAATGGTGGGCATTCCCAATATATAAATCATGGCGGGAACCAATAAAACCCCGCCGCCGATCCCCAATATGGCGGCCAGAATTCCGCCGACAAAACCAATACCAATGGGCACCAGCGCACTGATATATAACTTTGAACGCGGAAAACGCATTTTATAGGGCAGGCGCGCAATAAAAGGATTAACCCGCTGCGCATTAAAGTGTGATTTTACTGTTTTCTTTTTGAAGGAAGAAAAAATACTTTCAGACAACATCAGAACACCGATGCTGCTTAGCAACACGACATATAAAAGAGATACGGCAAAATCAATTTGCCCCAAATATTCCAGCAAACGAAAAATCAAGATACCGATGAAAGAGCCCACGACACCACCAACCAGCATCATGCCCCCTATTTTCACATCGACATTACCGCGTTTAAAATGCCCAATGGTGCCGGACATCCCCGATGCCACAAGTTGATTGGCCTGCGTTCCAACCGCAACCGCAGGGGGGATACCCAAAAAGATCAAAAATGGCGTTGTCAAAAACCCGCCGCCAACACCAAAAACGCCCGATAAAAAACCAACCGTGCAGCCCAAAATAAAAATGGTTTCTGCCGGCACTGAAATCTCAGCAATTGGTAAATATATTTGCATTGGGCTCTACATATGGCTGATCAAGAATTATGAAAGGAACAATGCCTGATTGAACGGTAACTTGCAAGAATTAGAAACATCGAAAATACACCTGTCCCAAGTGTGCAAGCCCAGAAAAAGAAAAAAGCGCGACCGGTATAGACGCGCTTCGGATTTATGAATTACGGGCTTAAAAGCCACACTCTCTAATAGACACTAACGTCTATATCGCGCTCCCCGCGAATACGCAGCTCTCCATCATAGAAGTTCCGGTAAAATCCGTTTTTTGCCTGATGAATCTCTTTACGAAAATCAACGGATTTAACAAGGCTCAAGAATGAGCGATGCCATTTCGGATAATTTTGTGCTTGTGCCGAACATTCCACAATATAGGCCTTATTATTGTATAGCGCGACCAGCATCAAGGCACGTTTATCCATTTTGGGGCCTTGCGCCGTGGTATAACTGGCCTCGGCATAGCTTCCAAATCCACGCCCAAGCCCGGCATCTTCATAAACGGCATGAACGTTCACATTTTCATACTCGCCCAAATAATCATCCCAAAATTCGCGGTTATAATTAATGCGGGCGACTTCATCGGCCAGATACTCAGGGTAGACTGCGAACCTGTGATCGGCACGAACGCGCAAACGGCACTGCGCATGATTGTTTACCCCCGGGGCGGCAACGGTATAAATATCATCCTGACGTTGATTATGGCGAACGTGCCAACGATCAGGATAAGTCAGGGACATATGGGTCTCGGCATCTTCCCAGTAGAACACCTCGGCCTGCGCCGATGTAACAGAAGAAAAACCACCAAAGATCAATGTGGAAGCGATTAAAAGATATTTTGAATATTTAGTCATGGCGAGTATAAATCCGAATGTGTTAACTTATTATGACGTATTTAACACCATGATGCCAGCCTAAAACTAAAAAAGGTTTAAGAGCCTTTCCAAAATCCCATTATTTCCGATACCTCGGATAAAACATCGCCTGCCATAGCGCGAGCCTTTTCATTACCGGCCTGTAATATTGCATCAATTTCGGCCGGATCCGCCATTAATTCATTCATGCGGGCTGTAATCGGTGCCAAATGCGCCACAGCCACATCAACCAAGGCCGGTTTGAAGTCACCGAACCCTTTTCCCGCAAATTCCTTCAAAACGTCTTCGTTTGTTATTCCGGCCAGCGCAGCATATAAATTAACCAGATTTTTGGCTTCTGCGCGGTCTTCCAATCCGTCAAGCGTCTCGGGCAGGACATCGGGGTCCGATTTGGCCTTCTTTATTTTTTTCGCAATGGTATCAGCATCATCCGTGAAATTAATACGGCTTAGATCACTTTCTGCGGATTTACTCATTTTCTGGGTACCATCACGCAAAGACATAACCCGCGTTGCCGGACCACTAATATAAGGTTCCGGTTGAGGGAAAAAATCCGTCTCGTAACGCGTGTTAAACGTTGATGCCAATTCGCGCGCCAATTCAAGGTGCTGCTTTTGATCTTCACCTACCGGCACATGGGTTGCCTTATATATTAGAATATCGGCCGCCATTAAAACCGGATAGGCAAATAAACCAAGCCCTGCGCGCTCCTTATTTTTTCCAGCCTTATCCTTGAATTGCGTCATGCGCTCCAGCTTGCCCATCTGGGACATCGTGGCCAAAAGCCACATTAACTGCGAATGGGCAGGAATGGCCGACTGTGCAAACAATATCGATTTCTTTGGATCAATCCCTGCCGCAATATAAGCCGCGGCAATTTCCCGCGTCGCATTAGCCAGACCGTCACGTTGGTACGGTACGGTAATAGCATGTAAATCAACCACACCATACAAGCATTCCGCGCCTTCATCCTGCAGGGCCACAAAATTTTTTAAAGCCCCTAAATAATTCCCCAGATGAAGGTGACTGGTAGGTTGCATACAGGACAATATTCTTTTCATGCGTTTATACTCTTACTAATGCTTGTTAAAATCAAAATGCGAAAAAAGTGTTAGCATGAAATACATCAGGTGTTAACCCGGATATATCATTATTTACGCCCGCGGCCGTTTAAGGCTTGCTTTAACAGGCGTGCATTTACAATCCCGGATAAACAGACAAGAACGCCATAGACAACCATACCGCCGCCGACAACCACCCCCAGCACAGCGTAGCGATTATCAATTACCGCTGGCAAAACCTGCCCCAGCGCATAAACCGAAAGGGCCATCGCAACACTGGCCAATACAACCCTTACCCCATTGCGACGAAGACGCGCGTCAAAGCTAACAACGCTGCAGGTTTTAAGTGCGCGTAAATGCAGAACCAATTGCAGCCAGGCCGTCACCCCCGTAGCCAGTGAAATTCCGGCAACCCCAATTTGAAAAATCAAAACAATACTTAAGGCGATATTGCACACCGTCCCAATGATCGAGATACGCACCGGCGTTAGCGTATCCTGACGCGCCCAATGCACCGTGGAAAACAGCTTAATCATAATATAGGCCGGCAAGCCCACCGCATACCCCATCAAAACGGCACTCGACGCCGCCGTATCTTCCGCATCAAAGGCTCCGCGCTCAAAAAGCGTTCCGATCAAAATATCAGGCACCACGAACAAAGCCAAAGCGGCAGGCAAAGCCAAAAGCAAACAATATTCCAGCGATCTGTTAAACAAATCCCGCGCCTGACCTTCATTGCCTTGACTCAGCGCCTTTGAGAGCATCGGCAATAAAGCCGCCCCAACAGCAATGCCAACGATGCCCAGCGGCAACTGATTCAACCGGTCAGCATAATAAAGGTACGAAATCGCACCCTGCGCTAGAAATGAAGCCAAAATCAGATCGGCAAACAGGTTGATATGCATAACCCCTGCCCCGACAACACCAGGCCCCATGAGCTTAAAAACCTTCCTGATTTTAGGACTCATATCAGGCTTGCGCCACTCAAGGCGAAAAACTTTGCCCGACACGGCACACCAAAACAGCATCAGAAATTGCGCGCCACCAGCGCATAAAACCCCATAGGCCAATGCATGCCCAGGCGTTTCAAAGAACCCGCTCAACAGCAAGGCAAGAATTAAAGACAAATTAAACAGCACCGGCGCGAACGCAAAAGGCGCAAAACGATCATGCGCATTTAACACCCCGCCCAACAGCGCCGTTAAGGACATCATTAATAGATAAGGAAACGTTATTCGTGAAAGCTCAACCCCCAAATCATAACGCACCGCATCCCCCACAAAGCCTGGCGCAATCGCCATAATAACATAGGGCATGCATACAATGGCCAGGGCGGAAAAAACCGACAGCACGCCCATCATGATCCAGAAAGCATTATTGGCAAAACGGTTTGCCGCCGCTTGCCCCTCACGGTCCAGCGTTTCCGAATACAGCGGAACAAAAGAAACACTAAAAGCGCCTTCAGCCGTTACACGGCGAAAGAAATTCGGCAATTTCAGGGCAACAAAAAAAGCATCCGCAATTGGGCCAGCCCCTAAAATGGCGGCGGTCAGGATATCACGGGCAAACCCGGCCACCCGTGAAAGCGCCGTCATTCCCCCAACTGTACTCATGGCACGAATAAGACTCATAGATAGTTGTTTACCACCAGAATCTATGCTTTAAAAGCAGAATGAGTGAAAATCCAGAGAGCAAATGGTTTGGAGAAAAACCGGTAGAAGCCGAAGACAAGACCGGCATGGTGCATGGTGTCTTCTCCAATGTCGCCGATAAATACGACATAATGAATGACTTAATGTCCGGTGGCATTCATCGTCTGTGGAAAGATCGCTTTATTCGTATGATACGCCCGCGTCAGGGGCTGCGTTACCTCGATGTGGCTGGCGGTACTGGTGATATCGCCTTTCGCATTCGTCAGAAAATAGGTAAAAAAGCAGATATAACCCTATGTGATTTAACAGAAAATATGCTGCGCGTTGGCAGGGATCGTGCCATCAATAAGGGCTGGATCAATGACTTTGACTGGATTACAGGCAACGCCGAAACATTGCCATTCGAAGATAACAGCTTTGATGTCTATACTATTGCATTCGGCTTGCGAAATGTTACCCGTATCGACAATGCCTTGAAAGAGGCTTACCGCGTTTTAAAACCGGGCGGACGATTTTTCTGCCTGGAATTTTCAAAAGTGCGCAACCCGCTATTATCAAAAGGCTATGATGTTTATTCATCGTTCGTCATCCCTAAAATTGGGAAAGTTGTTGCCGGTGACCGGGATAGCTATCAATACCTGATTGAAAGCATCAGAAAACATCCGGGCCAAAGAGAATTGCAGCAAAGACTGCAACGCGCCGGTTTTAAAAATGCAACATTTTCAAACCTTTCCGCTGGAATTGCCTGCATACACTCCGGCCTAAAGGTCTAGAGCATAATTTATACACATTATATTTTACATAAATTACAATGGCTTGTGAATTTTTATTGACATGCAGAAAGATTTAGCGGCATTGTACCTCGCACACAAATAAAACCAATTGTTTTATAGAGTGAAATTAAGAAAAGGAAAATTCAGATATGAGTAATTTTACAAAGTCTATTGTATATTCTGGCGTTGTACTTGTGGCCGGTCTTGTCGCCGTATTTACAATCTACAACAATATGGCAGCAACAGACGGCGCAACATTTGCAAACATTGAACCCGCCGCTGGCGTTTCATCTGCCCTGCCTAACCCGGCAGGTATCGTTGAAGGTGCCAATTCAATGGCGCAGGAAGCAGGCATGAAAGCAACAGAAGCCGTTGAAAAAGCCTCTAAATCCATCAAAGAAGCCGCCGACACATCAGCCGCCGAAGCCGTTGCCCATGATGGCATTGAAGGCGCCGTGGAAGATATAAAAGATGAAGCCGCCGACGCGGTGGATGAAGAAACAGAAGCCGCCGTTGACACAATTGTTGACGAAGCCACTGACGAAGCCATGGAAGAAATCTCTCCTGAGGCAACACAAGCCGATGTCGAGGCCGCTGAAGACGCTGCCGAAGAAACTGCAGAAGAGATCATCGAAGACGCCGTGGAAGACGCCCATGATGCCGCGGAAGATGCTGCAAAAGACGTCGCTGGCGATCACGCTGACCACGAATAAAAATACTGGCTTGCCAGAATAATGCAGGCAAGTTTTTATACAATTATTTAAAAGCCCTGCTTCCCCAAGCGGGGCTTTTGCTATATATAAACTCTCATGGATAAAGCCTTAAAAACCAAAACAATATTACTCGTAATTACCGGGGGTATTGCCGCCTATAAATCGCTTGAGCTTATTCGCCTGCTGCGCAAAAATGGTGCCAAAGTGCGCGCCATTTTAACCAAGGGCGGGGCGCAGTTTGTTACCCCTTTGAGCGTATCGGCCCTCTGCGAAGAAGAAGTGTTCACCGACCTTTGGTCTTTAAAGGACGAAACCGAAATGGGACATATTCGCCTGTCCCGTGAGGCCGACCTGATCATCATTGCCCCGGCAAGCGCTGATTTCCTTGCCAAAATGGCCCATGGCAAGGCCGATGATCTGGCCAGCACAACCTTACTGGCGGCCAATAAACCGATATTATTTGCACCGGCTATGAACCACAAAATGTGGGAAAATAATGCGACGCACGATAATTTACAAAAGCTGCATGCGCGCGGAATGTCACAAATTGGCCCTGAAGAGGGAGATATGGCCTGCGGTGAGTACGGACCAGGGCGCATGAGCCCCCCTGAATCCATCCTGCAATCGGTGCTGGATTACTTTTACAAACGCCCCTTAAAGGGACTACACGCCTTAGTAACGGCTGGCCCCACCCATGAACCGATCGATCCGGTCCGTTACATTGGCAACCGGTCATCCGGGCGACAGGGCTATGCTATAGCCGCCGCACTGGAATTGGCGGGCGCCCACGTTACCCTGATTAGCGGGCCGGTCAACCTCCCCGCTCCACCCAATGTGGATGTCATTTACATTGAAACTGCGGCGCAAATGCTAAAGGCCTGCAAAAACGCCTTACCCGCCGATATGGCCATCTGCACCGCCGCCGTTTCAGACTGGGCCCCGCAAGCACAGGCAAAAAACAAGATTAAAAAACAAAAAGACCTGCCGCCGCCTGCCATTGCACTCACAGAAAACCCGGATATTTTACAAACGCTATGCATGGACAAAGATCGCCCCCCACTTATGATTGGTTTTGCGGCCGAAACCAATGATTTAGAAAAAAATGCTAAAGCTAAAATTCAACGCAAAAAATGCGACTGGATATTGGCCAATGACGTTTCCAATCAAAAAGTCTTTGGCAAACCGGAGAATCATGTACATTTTATAACCAAGCATACACATGAAGATTGGAAAGAATGCCCAAAGGCGGAGATCGCCCGCAGGCTCGTTGAAAAAATAATTGAGTACCATGACCAATAACCCAAATATCGAAAAATTACGTCAGCAGCAAAACGAACTGCCGGCAGAACAAAAGCAGCAGCGCGTTAAAATTGCTTTAAAGCCACTAGAACATGCCGTAGGGCTGCGCCTCCCCACCTATGCGACCGCTTTGTCGGCGGGCATGGATTTATCAGCGGCACTGGAAGAGGCCATTGAGCTGGACAGTGGAGAGCGCGCATTGGTTCCCACAGGGCTTGCCATCGCACTGCCCCCCGGCTATGAAGCACAAATACGTCCCCGCTCGGGCCTGGCGCTCAAACACGGGGTTACGGTGCTAAACACACCCGGTACCATTGACGCCGATTATCGTGGAGAAATAAAAGTCATCCTGATTAACCATGGTAAGGAACCCTTTATCATAGAGCGCGGCATGCGTATTGCGCAAATGGTTGTCGAACGCCATGAAAGCATTGCCTGGGACATTGTAGAGGAACTGGATGACAGCGCCCGCGGCGAAGGAGGATTTGGTTCCACAGGAACTTCATCGTCCTAACATGGTTTCCTTTGATCATTCCCATTTAATCTTTTAAAACTTGATCTTATGGGACAAAGCACTGCGCGCACTATCATGGCCGAACAGACACAAACCGGGCTGGATTATTATCTGGCACTCGGTCACACCCCCATGATGGCGCAATATCACACGATCAAAGATGCACACCCCGGATGCCTGTTATTTTATCGCATGGGTGATTTTTATGAACTTTTCTACGCCGATGCAGAAACGGCGGCGGCTGTCCTTGATATCACCCTGACCAAACGCGGAAAATCCAACGGCGATGACATATCCATGTGCGGCGTCCCCTTTCATTCCTATGGCCCATATCTGGCCAAGCTGATCCGCAACGGATACAAGGTCGCCATCTGCGAACAGACAGAGACACCAGATCAAGCAAAATCCCGGGCAAAAAAAGAAGGCAAACCGGCCTCTAAAGCACTGGTCAACCGTGAAGTGGTGCGCATTGTCACGCAAGGCACATTGACCGAGGATGAATTGCTTGAGGCCAAATCCAACAATTATTTAGCAGCCTACGCGGAATTTGCCGAGGAATGCGCCCTGGCGTGGGTGGAGCTTTCAACAGGTGCATTTTCGGTTCAACGCACCAACAGAAAAAACGCCCTAAGCGCCCTAAGCGCCCTGAATGCAAGCGAAGTACTTATTAAAGAGGACCTTCCCGAGACCCTAAAAGAACTTCATAATTTAACCCCCTGCCTGTTCACCCCCCAACCCGCAAGTGTTTTTGACAGCGCCGGTGCCAAGCAATTTTTACAGGAAATTTATCATGTCGGCACGATGGATAGTTTTGGCGATTTTTCAAAAGGGGAAATATCCGCCGCTGGCGCTCTGCTCAAATATATTGAACGCACACAAAAAGGGAAAATTCCGCATTTATCAAAGCCGCGCCAAATAACCGGCCATGCCATCATGCATATCGATCTGGCGACGCGCAGATCCCTTGAACTAACACGAACAAGCGCTGGCGAACGCAAAGGATCATTATTAGATGCCATCGACCATACACTCACAAATGCGGGCGGACGGTTGTTGCAATCCCATCTGGCCAGCCCTCTCACCGACATTCACGCCATTAACGCACGCCTGTCCCGTATTGAGGTTTTACTGAACCAACCCGAGGCGCGTGACAATTTAAGCCGGGAATTAAGAACCACACCAGACATTGAACGCGCTCTGGGCCGTTTAAGCGCCGATCGCGGTGGTCCGCGCGACCTTTCCATGTTAAGAGACGGCTTAACGCAGGCTGAAATTATCCGCGCCGCTTTGCAGCGCTCTGCGGAGCTCCGTCAGGTATTTGAACCACAACTAAAAAGCCTGACGCAAAAACCGCAATTGGTGAACTTACAAGACCGCCTAAAGCAGGCGATTGGTGAAACCCCTCCCATGCTGGCGCGTGACGGCGGATTCATTCAGACCGGATACAATGAGCAACTGGACCGCTTTAAAATTTTAAAAGACGAAAGCCGCCGCCTTATTGCTTCTTTACAGAAAAAATACCAAGACGATACCGGCATTGATAAACTCAAGATCAGTTTCAATAATGTTCTGGGATATTTTATTGAGGTTAACGCCAGAAATGGTGACGCCTTAATGGCACGCGCGCGCGATGAACAAAGCCCCTATATTCACCGTCAAACTATGGCCAATGCGGTGCGGTTCACAACCGGTGAACTGGCCGATCTGGAACGGGACATCACACAAGCCAACGAAAAATCCCTTGCATTAGAACTAGAAATTTTCGAGTCATTCCGCCGCGAAATCATCGATAACGCCAATGACATTGCCGATATAGCTCGGGCCCTGGCCGATATTGATGTCGCAGCCTCCCATGCCCAGCTTTCGCAAGAGATGAATTACACGCGCCCGCATCTCAATAGCAGGACAGATTTTTTCATCACCGCCGGGCGTCACCCGGTCGTAGAAAAGGCCCTGCAAAACCAAAGCGAGAGCTTTGTCCCCAACGACACCGATCTTGGCTCGGGCCATCGCCTATGGTTACTTACCGGCCCAAACATGGCGGGTAAATCAACATTCTTACGCCAAAATGCATTAATCGCTATATTGGCGCAAATTGGCGCCTATGTTCCCGCTGATCACGCTGAAATTGGCATAATAGACAAGGTTTTCAGCCGCGTTGGTGCATCAGACGATCTGGCGCGTGGTCAATCCACCTTTATGGTTGAAATGGTTGAAACGGCCGCCATCCTTAATCAGGCAACAGAAAAGTCCCTGGTTATTCTGGACGAAATTGGCCGCGGCACGTCAACATTTGACGGTCTGTCAATTGCGTGGTCCTGCGTTGAATACCTCCACGACATTTCAAAATGCCGATGCGTTTTTGCCACGCATTATCATGAACTGACCAACCTGTCAGCAAAGCTGGACAACCTGTCGTGCCATTCAATGGAAGTGAAGGAATGGAAGGGTGATATTATTTTCATGCATAGTATCACCTCTGGCGCGGCGGACCGGTCTTACGGTATTCACGTTGCCAAACTGGCGGGCCTGCCGGGCGGAGTTTTATCACGCGCGCGCCAGGTCCTGGCACAATTGGAACAGAACGGACATTCAGGTGCGGCCGGCTCGGCGCTAAGCGATAATTTACCGCTTTTTGACATGGCCCTGCATGATCATAATCAGGACAAATTGCCGAATACCCAAAGTGACCTTGCCGCAAAACTGCGCGCTATAAACCCGGATGAATTAAGCCCGCGCCACGCCCTTGAGGCCTTGTATGAATTGAAAGCCTTGCTGAATGAAACAGGCTCGTAAAGACACAGGACAGCAATCAGGCTAGCACCATCTCTCCCTATAGTGGCGTTAATAAACAATAGCGAGGGCATCGCATAATAAAAATACACCAGAAACAGGGCACCTCTGGATATAGAAAATACGCGCAGCATCTTGACTTTGTCACACAAGGTTGAAATATGTAAGCCAATAAATTTTCAGACACAGATATAAATAAAGATAAAAAACATGAGCGATCTCGGCACCCTCTCCACCCCCCACAAAACCGATGCCATTATCATTGGCGCGGGCCCATGTGGCCTGTTCACTGTTTTTGAAATGGGCTTACTGGACATGAAATGTCACCTTGTTGACATACTGGACCGCCCCGGGGGACAATGTGCCGAGCTATATCCCGAAAAACCGATCTATGACATTCCGGCTTATCCGGTCATTACAGGGCAGGAATTAACGGACCGCCTGATAGAGCAAATTGAACCGTTCACCCCGGTTTTTCATCTCCAGCAAATGGCCGAAAGCCTGGAGCGCATCGGCCCGGACACCCCATCCGAGGGGCATTGGCGCCTGACAACAGATATTGGAACCGTCATTGAGGCCAAGGTCATCATCATTGCCGCAGGCGGCGGAAGTTTCGTCCCCAAAAAGCCCCCTATCCCCGGCATTGAGGAATATGAAGGAAAATCTGTATTTTACGCTGTACGCCAAATGGAACAATTCCGCGATAAAAAGCTGGTTATCGCGGGCGGCGGGGACAGCGCCCTTGATTGGACATTAAACCTGCAACCCCTTGCCGAAAACCTGACCCTTGTTCACCGCCGTAGTGAATTTCGTGCGCATTTGGACAGTGTGAACAAAATGTGGTCTAAAAAAGAAGAGGGCCTGATCAATTTCGAAATGGGCCAGATTAAAGAATTAATTGGTGAAAACGGCGTTTTAAAGGCCGTAGCCGTAGAGGATAAAGAAAAAAACCGCACATTAATTGAATGCGATTGCTTGCTGCCTTTCTTTGGCCTGACCATGAAATTGGGCCCTATCGCAAATTTTGGTTTAAATCTTGATAAAAACCTCATTCCCGTTGATACAGAAAAATTTGAAACCTCAACACCCGGAATTTTTGCCGTTGGCGATATTAATTTTTATCCCGGCAAATTAAAATTAATCCTGTCCGGATTTCATGAAGCGGCCCTCATGGCACGTCAGGCCTTCCGCTATATCTATCCCGAAGCACGTCTTAAATTCGAATACACAACCTCCAGCACCAATTTACAGGAAAAGCTGGACGTTGATGACAGGAAAAAACAAGCCGGCTAAAGTGGCTTTTTCCTTCGTAATTCAGCCTATAGCATCACCAGTTTCGTCCAAATTAACGAAATATTAACGACTCATCTTTATTTTCATAATCCAAGAAGTTGGAGTATAAGAAACTGGGAAGTGAGTAACAAAGTATGGAGCTGGAAATTATCGCCTTTATCGCATCGGCCCTAAGCGTGAGTGGATGCATACCGCAAATTATAAAAATTCTGAAAACACAGGACACGCAGGCGATTTCCTACGGCAAATATTATATGGCGGCAACGGGCGGACTGTTGTGGGTTGGCTATGGCCTCATGGCCCCGCTTTATTCGATTGTGTTCTGGAATACAATTTCAACAATCGCGGCACTGACAGTAATCACTTTAAAAGTGGTCAATGAAACATCTCTCAGCACAATCCTGATAAACACACAATGGAAGCGCACCAGATTCGTTCAGGCCCGCACATCTATCATGGGCTTAGCAACCGCAATAAATATTACATTTGCGGGGTTGATCTAGATCCAGATAGTACGGCAGGTGTTATAGCTTTGTCGTATCGATCTCATCAAACAAGGCTGTCGAGATATAACGCTCCGCAAAAGACGGAACCATAACCACAATGGTTTTACCCTTATTTTCAGGCATGCGTGCAACTTCTATGGCGGCGGCAAAAGCCGCACCAGATGAAATTCCGCACGGTATACCTTCCAGTTTCGCAACCTCCTGCGCCGTGGCAAAGGCCTGATTATTGGTAATTTGTACCGTTGCGTCCACTAGATCCATATTCAAATTATCTGGAATAAAGCCAGCACCAATGCCCTGTATTTTATGCGGGCCGGGATTGCCGCCTCCAATAACCGGGCTGTCCTTTGGTTCAACAGCATACGTACGGAATCCGGGATTTTTTTCTTTCAAAACACTGGCTACGCCGCTTAAAGTTCCCCCAGTTCCCACACCGGCAATCAGGATGTCAACATCACCATTGGTATCGGCCAAAATCTCTTGCGCTGTGGTTTCACGATGGATTTGCGGGTTGGCAGGATTATCAAATTGTGATGGCATGTATGATTCAGGGTGTTCCTTCAACAACTCCTTGGCGCGGTTAATAGCGCCGCTCATGCCAGTTTCAGCCGGTGTTAAGACAATTTCAGCCCCAAAATAGCGCAACATCTTACGGCGTTCAATCGACATGCTTTCAGGCATCGTTAAAATCAGCTTATACCCCTTAGAGGCACATACAAAAGCCAAAGCTATCCCCGTATTACCGGATGTGGGTTCAATAATCACGGTTTCACCGGGTTTAATACGGCCCGATTGCTCTGCAGCCTCAATCATCGCAAAGCCAATACGGTCTTTCACCGAAGCAATCGGGTTAAAGAACTCCAATTTGGCCAGAATTGTCGCTTCCAGACCATATTTCTCTGTAAAGCGAGGAACGCGCACCAACGGCGTATTGCCAATTGTATCCAAAATAGAGTCATAAATCTTACCGCGTGCCTCACTGGATTTCACAATAGGCCCTTCAATCGGGGCATGCTGTTCGGCGGAATTCGGAGATGTTTTTACAGGGCGGTCATCTTCGGCCTTAAACTCAATCCCGTCTAATTTTTTCTTAGGGGTTCCGTCCTCGTTGCGCTCTTCATCACCTTGATTGTTTGCGGCTGTATTCTGGTCGGTCATTCATGATCTCCTATCGATCTTTTTGGGCATTATTGCTGAATTAGTTTTTCTGTCCTGCAAATATATATAGCACAGATTTACGTCTCGTTTAGGCCTGGTTGATATTAATCTCCATCGCCCGGTCTTTCACTAAAGTAACGATCAAACTTCCCGGCTTCATCCTTCAAAGCATCTGCATTCGGCATCGGAGGACGCGTTTCGGTGATCACCGGCCATTTTTCCGAATACTCACGGTTTAACTCCAGCCATTTCTCGGCCTCAGGATCAGAATCGGGCAGAATTGCATCAATCGGGCATTCCGGTTCACAAACGCCACAATCGATACATTCATCCGGGTTAATCACAAGCATATTTTCCCCTTCATAGAAACAATCAACCGGGCAAACCTCTACACAATCGGTGTATTTGCACATTATACAGATATCTGTGACCACAAAGGTCATGATCGAACTCCTCTCAAATTTTTATTGACCGGTACAGACAGAAAAAAGCGCCTCAAGAAAACCGGCAAGCCCCAGATTAATACCCCTTGCCCTTCGTGGCAACAGGTTTTGAATAAACTTGCCCCCTCAATGACAAATGGCGAAAAAAGCACATATACGCATATTATATGTGGGTTATTCTACACTGCCCTTGTCATGCCCCCCGCTCTTTCTCTAAAGTTAAAGAATGCAATCCACCCGCTTTTACATCACCTTTGCCGTTCTGGGCTTGCTCATCACAGGGGCCTGTCAAGGCGCGCCGCAACAAGACCTCGCGATAAAAGCACCGCTTACCCCCCTGCCCGAATTGGTTGATCCGAATGATTTTCAGCTGCAACAATCAGTGCTGGCCACCCTAAAAACCATGGGCGCCCCCATGCATTCCAATTATGATTATCGCCGCATTGATTTAAATGATGATGGCCGCCGTGACGCGCTGGTTCTGTTCAAAACCCCTTATGGTTTTTGGTGTGATAAACACGGATGCACCATGCTGGTGATGGAAGCGCATAATGACAAATTCACGCTGGTAAATTCCATACAGCCTGTGCGCCCCCCGATTTACAGTACCGCCAATCAAACCAATGGGTGGAAAGACATCATCATCCGTGTATCAGGGCGCTGGAAAAGTGCAAAAAACGTTTCTGCCAAATATGATGGACGGGAATACCCGCTGGACCCATCACGAATTGAACCGGCCGCCGGTTATGAAATCGCCGACAAAGAATACCTGTTTCGCTAATCTCTGGCTAATCTCTGGCGATCTTTTAGATGTTCCCTTTCAAGAAACGTTCGCGGAATGAATGCACAATATTTTTTACATTTTTACCACCGGCGGCGGAACTGGCCGAAGGAGTTGCCGCACTGCCTGAAAAATTGCGGTCATCATCCGGCTCTAGCTGCAGCCCGACACGCCCGACAAGCTCATCCAGATTAACGCTTTTTACATGCATCCGTTTTAACGTCAGCATGATTTCCTGTTCCTCCTCACCATAATCACCGTCAATCCAGACCAGCTCTCTGGCGAAATTGAAAAAAGCGGCTTGATCGGTGGGGTCCGATATTTTCCCGTACATTTCAACGATGTCTTGCGGGTTAAAAATGTCTTCTTTCAAGATATTCTTTTGTTCCGGACTAAACGGCAAATCCTCCAGGGCCTCCGTCATAAAACGTATCTCTTCGTCCGTCACAATATTATCGGCATGAGACATCGCAAACAAAGCGCGCCACATATAAAACTGGCTCTCGGTAACTTTCTGGCTCATTCTATTTTTCCCTTCATAGATGGCGTCGCGCCCAGCATCTTTTTTGTTCTTCAGCCTATGAACAAGATAGATATCACCGGCGGCACCGATTCACGCTCAAAACTATTGTTTCGCTTTCTTAAGCCTACCGCAAGTACATTAATATAATCTTTTATAACAAGAATGACAGGGGGCGTGCAACGAAAAATGTTCTTGATTTGTTCTTTTTGTGTGCTATTATGAACCCATTATCAGATAATCCCCCAACCAAGAGCATGAGCATGGAAAAAATCCACGATCTCAAATGGCTATTTCTTGACCTGAACAGCTATTTCGCCAGCGTCGAACAACAAGAAAACCCCGCTCTGCGTGGAAAGCCCGTTGTGGTGATTCCAACAGACACCCCGCATACCTGCGCTATCGCAGCCTCTTACGAGGCCAAAGCCTATGGCATCAAAACAGGCACGATTATTCGCGATGCGCGCCGCATGTGTCCCGGCCTCATTTGCGTACAGGCCCGGCACAACAAATATGTTGATTACCACAACCGCATCATTGAAGAAGTCGTCAAACACACCCCCATCAATAAAATCTGGTCTATCGATGAATTTGACAGCCGCCTCCCCCCGTCCAAACGCAATGAAAAAAGCGCCCGTGACATTGCCATGCGCATCAAGCATGGAATCTGGAACAATATCGGCCCGGCGATCAGCTGCTCCATCGGTATCGGCCCGAATACCTTGCTGGGTAAAATCGCAACAGACATGCAAAAACCTGATGGTCTGGTCATATTAAACCCTGTAGACTTGCCTGGACGCCTGCTTGACCTGCAACTCACCGATATTCCGGGAATTGGCATCAATATGCAACGCCGTTTGAACCGCGCCGGGATCACAACCATGACGCATCTTTGGAACATCTCTCCCAAACAAGCGCGCAAAGCATGGGGCAGCGTCCAGGGGGAACGTTTTTGGTACTGGCTGCATGGGTATGATTTCCCGCATCAGGAAACAAGCCGCTCTGTCATTGGGCATTCCCGCGTGCTGGATCCGTCTTTACGCACCCCCGAAAAAGCCCGCCTGATGGCACGGCGCCTTCTGACCAAGGCCGTACAGCGTATGCGCAAACAAAATCTTTATGCCGGCACCCTGGGGTTTTCAGCCACTGTGCGCGGCGCGACCTATGACCAGAATTTCAAATGGTACGGTGATATTCGCCTGACACCGGCCAATGACCCCTTCACATTTCTGGCCCAACTTGAAACGCTCTGGGGGGATATGCGCGCCTATTTTGAAAGTCATTATAATCTTCGGTCCCCCGTTTTCAAAAAGGTCTCTGTTAGCCTGACACGGCTCTGCCAGCGCGAACAGATCACAGGTGATTTATTTGACACCCCTAACCCCGAAACCCGGGAAAAAAGTGAAAAACAACAGGCATTGGCCAAGGCCCTTGATCATCTTCAGGCCAAATACCAGAAAGAAACCGTAACTCTTGGTGTTCCGCCCAAAACACTAGCCGGGCATGTTGGCACCAAAATCGCATTTTCGCGTGTCCCCGATAAAGAAGAATTCTGGGAATAAATATCATATTTTGCCATGAAGACCATTCTATGCCACACTGCACGGTGTAAAATGAAAGGGCGTCGTAAACCTCCGGAGGTTATTGCCTGAAGGGGGGGCTTTCTGGATTGGTAAATCTGGAGCCTGCTTAAGAAAGTTGACAAAAACCGGAAATAACGATAATTTACATAAAAATAAAAACAGGGATACCATGACAACGACAAATAAAAACAGCTATGACAACGGAATATTCTTAGGTCAAAGCCGGGGCCAAAATCAGGGCCAAGGTCAAACGGGCGCACATAAGGTCTTTGCCGATCTTTATTGCAAACATGTGCGTCTTGACGCCGATCAGGACACCGTTATGAACTCTTTGGAATCTGACGAAATTCTTGATCTGGAAACGTATAGACATCTTCTATCCGAAACCGGTGCCGAAATCTATGAACAATACCGCGATAGCCGCTATGACTATATTCAGGCATGCGTCGTCGATGAATATCTTGATGGGGTCATCCACCACGCTGAAAACAAAATCGGCGCTTCATCCAGCATTTTGAACACGGCCTTCATACAAAACTACAGCAACGTATCAAGCTGGAAACGAGAAGCGGAGCAGAAAAAAGAGTATATGAAGGCCCAGATGGATTTGATTGAAAAAGACAAGCTAAACTTCCAAAATGCTTGTCTGGCCCTCGAGGGGGACAAGCGCGCAGTTGCCCATACTGTCATGCGCCAACTGGAAACACAAAACAGCCTGCCTGCCGTCTTCCTGAAACAGGCCATACCAGAAGAAATGCTTCTTTTACCAAGCCCGGATCAAGGGGCCATCCCCGGTGCGGGGGCATATGAAAACGAGGTCAACCCGGACACCATAGACCCGTATGATGTTAACCCTGATGATTTGTATCCGCACAACAAAAATCAGGATCACATCAACCCCTATGATCTATCTTAGCCATAGAAAAACAGGAGCGTGCGGACCACTGACGCACACCACAATCATAAAAAAAAAGGGGCCGTCCAAGGCCCCTTTCCTATTACTATTCCTGACTATTTCTGCCTATTCCTGCATCATGACAGGAAAGCCTAGTTCCCTTTGATGATACGGCCATTGAGCGGCTGTACAGGGCGCGCATTCACGGCATAGAGCGCCTGAAATGCCTGCAACTGATCCAACGAAATTTCAATCGGTTCTTTCAAGACGTGCCATTTCACATTTTCGCTGCAAGGCGGCGTGGTTAAAGATCCGGTAAAGGTGTAATACGCCCCGCTGCCCGGTAACAAGTCGGCCATATCCAGCGTCACATCATCCCGCTTTACGACCTCGCCCGCAGCAGGAATGTTGTCCCAGATAGTCTGTATAGCCGGGTTGGCAAGCCCCAGTTTCATCATCACAGATAAAATGGAAACCTGCCCGTCCTCGGCCTTATGAACCAATTGCATTTCCATAGGGTATGGTGCCCCGTTGACATAGTTTTCGCTGGGCGTGTGAAAATTGAAATGCGTCAGATCATAAATTTTATCTGCTGACATAAATTTACTGCCCGGCTCGTATTGAACACCGATGGAATGGCCGCTATTAAAAACATGCAGTTTTGTCGGTGCATAGGCAATTTTCAACTTCGGTAAATCTTCCTGCATGTATTGGGCAATATTAATCGGCGATTGCAATGTGCCTTCAGAACATGTTTTAAACGCGTCATCCAACCCCGCCCAATGTGATGGCCCGTTGGCCCCGGCATAGGCCCAGTTTACATCACTGGCACTGTCTGCTGGCATTTTGGCTGGTGCATGAACGGCGTTCGCGTTGTCTTTTGCCGCTTTGGCATGTCCTTCTGGCGCGCCATGGTCATCCGCATGATGTTCCTGATGCTGGGCCGCATCTGCCCCGTGATGCCCGGTGGCGCCCTTCTCTTCGGCCTGTACCGGCATGGCAAAGGCCATAACCGCCATTGCCGCGCTACTCAATAAAACTTTTTTCCATGATTCCATAACAACGGGTCTCCTTTGCTTGATTCTTAAGACCATAAAAGTGTACAGTGCGTGGCAATTTTGACAAGAGGGGCATGCAGCCATGAGCAAGACACTCCACATTATAGGCGCAGGTTTGGCCGGCAGCGAGGCCGCATGGCAGGCGGCCAATTTTGGCGTTCAGGTCATTTTGCACGAAATGCGCCCGCAAACGTTGACCCATGCGCACCACACAGGAAACTGCGCGGAACTGGTTTGCTCCAATTCGTTTCGTTCCGATGATGCCGATCACAATGCGGTTGGCCTGCTGCACGAAGAAATGCGCAAGATGAACTCCATAATCATGCGCGAGGGCGGAAAAGCCGCCGTGCCCGCAGGCGGCGCCCTGGCCGTTGACCGCGATATCTTTTCCGAAGGCGTGACAAAGGCCCTGCAAGCCCATCCGAACATCACGATTGAACATGGTGAAATCAAAGGCCTTCCGCCAAAGGATTGGGGCCACGTTATCATCGCGACCGGCCCGTTGACCTCGGATGCGCTGGCGCAGGACATTGCCAGGCTGACCGGTGAAGGCGAGCTGGCCTTTTTCGACGCTATCGCGCCCATTGTGCATGCCGAAAGCATTGACATGACAAAGGCATGGTTTCAATCTCGCTACGATAAGGCCGTCGGCCCCGGCACAGGTAAAGACTACATCAACTGCCCCCTTTCCAGGGAACAATATGACCAGTTTATTCACGAACTGGTAAACGCCGATTACGGCTTGTTCAAGGAATGGGAACTGCCATCCGGGTCGAAAACATTGGCCGAACAGGAAGAAGACACCCCCTATTTCGAAGGCTGCATGCCCATTGAAATTATGGCCGCGCGTGGCCCGCAGACCTTGAGCTTTGGCCCCATGAAACCGGTCGGCCTGACCAATCCGCACAGTGATGAACAACCCTATGCGGTGGTGCAGCTGCGTCAGGATAATGCGCTGGGCACGCTTTATAACATGGTCGGCTTTCAGACCAAAATGAAATGGGGGGAACAAACCCGCGTCTTTAGAATGATTCCGGGGTTGGAAAACGCAGAATTTGCCCGCCTGGGCGGCCTGCACCGCAACACATTTATCAATTCCCCGAAATTACTGGATCACCAACTGCGCTTGAAAATGCGCCCCTCCATCCGTTTTGCCGGACAAATCACAGGATGTGAAGGCTATGTCGAGAGCGCCTCTGTCGGTTTGATGGCGGCGCGCATGGCGGCGGCGGAAATTATGGGCAAAGATTTTGCATTGCCACCCCCGACAACCGCGCATGGCGCATTGCTTGCCCATATTACAGGCGGCGCTCAGGCGGAAACTTTCCAACCCATGAATGTTAATTTTGGTCTAATGCCCTTACCGGACAAAGACATGCTGGCCCCCATTCAGCCCAATGGCAAGCGCAAAAAGTTAAAAGGCAAAGACCGTAAAAAAGCCTATTCCGAGCGTGCGCGCGCCGATTTGGATCATTGGCTTCAGCACTATGGCATGCAGCAAGCAGCCTAGATACATGAAAAGGCATATTCCCACAATTATCATTATGGCCTTTGCCCTTGCTGCCCTTGTGATGATTGTCACGACCATTGCCCCAAAGCCAGCAGCAGACAAACAGCCGGTCTTTCCGGCCTATCAAACGCTAGCGCCGCAAACTAACCAGACAAAGAAAATCAGTCAAACAAAGCAAGCCGCTCAGGCAAACGCAAACAGGCCCCCTTTGATTACTACGGCGCCGATCAGCGGTTCATCGGCCAAACTCTATAGCAAACGCGAATACAAAACACTATCCGGGCGCATCCTGACGTATTACTGGTTGGAACCACCCCGCCATGAGGCACAGGCCGAGAGAAAACATTTGCCGCTGACATTATTGTTACATGACGCAACAGGGCGCAATTATGCCGCGGATTACATCGCCGGACAAACCATGCGCCGGGCCATGCCCTCCTACGTTATTGTGCCTGTTACGCCGTCCCCGCCGATATGGGCACACCCCGAAAGCCAATACGCCGCCTATGAAAACCTTGGATACACAGAAGAATTAATCGGCGCCATTATGCAAGATTACCCAATTGACCAGAACCGCATATATGTCATGGGGTGTTCAGGTGGTGGCGCCGGCGCTTTGGGCGCGCTTGCCCGCTATCCCGATCTGTTTGCCGCGGGCGTTTCGATATCAGGGTTCTGGGACCCCATTGATGCCCCCATCATGACCGATACACCCTTGCTTGTGATACACGGTACAAAGGACACCAAAATTCCTGTTGCACAAACCAGAAATCTGGTTAAAGCCATAAAAGAACACGGCGGCCACAAGATTGTCTACCGCGAGGTACAGACAATGGATCATCAGTGCCATTCCCCAGAACTATACAGCCGCCCGGTCTGGCAATGGCTTTTCTCGCAAAGAAAAGCGGGATAAAACCATAGAAAAAAACGCCCATTTTTCCTTTTTATTAAGCACCGTAACGGTATAATAAGTATGGATAGGTTTGCTAACTTTATAGTCGGGGGATAATTTCTTGGCGTATCAATCTTTGTGCCGTTTTGTTTTTATAATGGCTATCGCTTTCATAATGTATGCCGCCCTTGTGACCGAAGGACACGCCCAAAAAAACACCTATCCGATCGGTGAGCTTATTGCGCTGGAGGGGAAAGCCTATTACGTGGGCGATCATGGCAAATCCGAAATTAAAACCGGTGCCCCCATTTATTTCAATTCGAATATTCAAACCGCCCCCGGTGCGAAAGCCCTGATCCTGTTTATTGATGATACAGAGATCACCCTTGCCGAGGACAGCACAATGACCATCGATGAATATGTTTTTGATCCATATGACCCGGCAGAAAACACAGCAAAATTCAATTTTTTAAAAGGCGCTTTTTTATGGACCAGCGGCATGATCAGCAAAAAAGACAATCCTGACGTAACGCTTGAGACATCGCGCGGTTCCATTGGCATTCGCGGAACCACCGTCTGGGGCGGCCAGACAGACGGCGGATACGGGGTCTTTGTTGCCGATGGCGCCGTCAATTTTTCAGGGAATTGGGGCGGCGTTGATATTCCTGCCGGTAAAGGGTTTATCTTGAGCGAAGACAATCTTGCAAAAGATACAAAAGACGCCAACACATGGAAAAAACCGATACTGGACAAAGCCCTGCGAACAATCACATTCACCAGCCCCCTATTACAAAAACAGACGCAACACAGGCTGAAAGACAAGAAAAAGCAAAATATCGCCAAACGCCATGATTATCGCGGGCAAATGTTCCCATACAAAGAAAACCCGTTCCAAAAGCGCCTGAAAGCACAAGACGATAAATTCTTCAGTGATGAATTTGAAGAGATGCGCAACAAATAACCCATAAAAACAGCCCAAGATATCACCGCTATTTTATCAGGGGCTTTCCGCATTAAAGCACAATGACCCGCATCCTACGCAAAACGAACGATCTGTGTAAAAATGGATCTAGATTTTGACTTTTTCTCGGTTTTAGGTAAATATAAATCCAACAGGGAAAAATAATGAATAAAGAAACCGTCATTTTACTGCACGGCATAACCCGTTCCAATCTGGATATGCTGATGCTGAAAAACCGCCTGAGCGCCGAAGGCTATCACTGCCTGAACATGCAATACCCATCAACCAAGCACCCCATTGGTGACTTGTCCACCATGGTGCATAAAGCTCTGGAACGCGAAGACCGCTATACCGGCGCCGATAAAGTGCATTTTGTCGTCCATTCCATGGGCGGGTTGGTTACACGCCACATTCTGGCAAAACACCGCCCGGATAATTTGGGCGCCGTCGTAATGATGGGCACCCCCAACAAGGGGAGCGAAATGGCCAATTACGCGGCCGACCACCGGTTGCTAAGCAAGGTTTTCAACAGAATGTTTGGCCCGGCCGGGCACCAGCTCCGCACCGACCATCAACATCTGGAAGATGAAATTATTGATTACCCCCTGGGTATTATCGCCAGCAATATCTCACTAAACCCGCTTGCCAACCGCGTCTTTAAGGCCCCCAATGATTCATTGGTCACCGTTGAAAACACAAAACTGGAAGGTATGGACGACCATATCATCATCCCCAGCACGCATATAACAATGCCGTTTGACCCCCGCATTATCACACAGGTAACCTCCTTCCTGAAGGATGGTGCATTCGATCATGATTATAAAACGAAAATGATCCGCGCTGGCGAATTAAATGCGGGCATTGCAAACGGCCCGGGCCTATAGCAGCTCGGACAGCCCCTGCCCTTTACTCAGTGTAAGATCCTGATCGTTCTGCAATCCCTGTTTCAGGGCCTGCGTATCTTGTTCCGCCGCGGCCAGAGCCTGCGCTTCCTCAGATAAACTGATTTCCACAGGCGTAATCGAAGAGGCCGCTGATCCGGCTTCGCCTTTTTTCGTGTCAATCTTTGTACGATCTTGATGTGATGATGGCAAATTCTGCGCGCCACCAATTCCTTTTGGTGCATCAACCATGTTTATTAACCCCTAACCATTTTACCTATTGTATTATAGCATAGTCTATATGCTTAAAGAAATTTATATGAAAATGCAAGGCGCAGGGCCTTAAATGGCGGCGGCAAGGCCATGGAGCGCTGGAACATATCATATTGCGCACGCCTGATCTGCCGGTAATAAATTTGCGCCAAAATATGACAGGCCTTTAGATATTGATTCTGCGGCTTCAGCCCATCCTCGTATACATCCAGTATCTCCTCCACCAACGCTGGCAACCCTTCCCCCGGTTTTAAATTGTACAGGTCTTCCTTATCAACACCATGTTTTGCCATTAAATCCTCCGGCAACAGACAACGCCGCGTTTGCGCATAAAATACCAGGCCGCGCAATAGCCCCACCAGAGAATAATTCACGGCCACGGCTTGTACCTGCTCGGCGTCCGGATCGTCCCCCATAATTTGCATCACCAGTTTTAATAAAGGCGCATGGGTAAAATCACAATAATTCACCATACCATCCAGATTACCCGGCAAAACATCTTCCAGATCAAATTCGCGGGCAAAGATTAACGTCTCGAAATAATCGTAAGATAAACCGCGCCGATCAATCACCCCCGCCAATGCCTGAAGAATTTCATGTTCCAAGGCAACGCCGCTATCATAAATTTCTTTAATCGCCTCTTGCCACCATTTTAGTCGAATTTGCCCAAGCGTGGTCTCACTCACCACCTCGCGGGTCTTGGCAATCTCATGGTAAAAGGCAAATAAAACCAGTAAATCTTCACGGAATTCCGGCGGCATCAGCATCACCATCAAAAAACGGTCGGGATCATTATCACGAACAATTTGCGCAGAATATGTCAGATCAGATGTCATACGGAACAATTTACCCTTGAAACTATTGTATATTGGGCTACCCTTAATGCCACGAAATTATAGTAATAATCAGGAGAGAACAAGCCATGGCTTTTACATTACCAGAACTACCATACGCATATGACGCCCTTGCCCCGTATATGTCATCGGAAACATTGGAATTTCACCACGACAAGCATCACAAAGCCTATATCGACAAAGGCAATGAATTAATCCAGGGGACCGGTCTGGAAGATGCCACGCTGGAGCAAGCTATGGTCAGCGCCTTTAAAGACCCCAAACATGCCGGTTTATTTAATCAGCTGGGCCAGCATTACAACCACCTTCACTTTTGGAACTGGATGAAACCCAATGGCGGCGGCACGTCCTTGCCGGGCAATCTGGAAAGCAAAATCAAGGAAGACCTTGGCAGCTTTGACGCGCTGCGCGATGATTTCCTGAAAAAAGGAGCTGGCCAGTTCGGGTCAGGCTGGGTATGGCTGGCGCAAGATGGCGCCTCCGGCAAGCTGGAAGTTCTTGGCACGCCGAACGGTGAAAACCCTGTGCCTTACGGCAAAACGCCACTTTTGGGCTGTGATGTTTGGGAACATTCTTATTACATCGATTACCGCAACGCGCGCCCGAAATATCTGGAAGCCTTCTTCGATAATCTCGTCAACTGGGATTACGTCGCCGAACTCTACGAAAAAGGCCCGATCAAACTGGCGGCCTAATCGCCGTTTACGCGCAATAAAAAAAAAACCGGCGCCCAATATATACAAGGGGGGGGCCGGTTTTTTTGTATCATCATGATGGATATGTCATCGTCTTTTTAACAAAGCCCTACCCAAGCCGAAAAAAGGGCTTAATTTTTTATTCATGCGGCAACATCGCGGCCACAACGCGGCGACCTTCGGCCATCAACACATTATAGGTACGGCAGGCGGCGCCGCTATCCATCACTTCAACATGCAGCCCTTTTTGCTTCAGCGCCGCTTTCAATTCCGGCGCCAGAAATCTTAGCACTTTCCCGGTTCCCAGCAAGACAACATCAAATTCATCCTGCATGGTGATCAAAACCTCAAAATCTTGCTCCGTCAATTCCTGAACGGGCCCATTTGCGGACCAGGAACGTACGCTATCCTGACTAACCAGAATGGCGCCTTCATGCACCTCACCACTGACACGGAAGCGCCCCCCGGCATAGCTCTGGATAATTTTGGACCCTTCTTTGACAAGCGGCGTTACATCCATGGGGCGTTACGCTTTCTGACCATCGGCGGCGTCCGCCGCGCTATCATCATCGTCTTCAGTAAACGGTTCATTTACCTGCAAGGCATCACGGCGGATATTAAACAACAACAAGACAGGCGATGCCACAAAGATGGACGAATAGGTACCGATCAGAATACCGAAAATCAAGGCATATACAAATCCGCGAATGACCTCGCCACCAAAGGCATAAAGGGCAATCAACGCCAGTAGCGTCGTCAAAGAGGTCATAAGGGTACGCGCCAGGGTATTATTCACCGCCAGATTAAACAGATCCACCAACGGCATCTTTTTAAATTTACGCAAGGTTTCACGAATGCGGTCAAAAATAATCACGGTATCGTTAATCGAATACCCGGCAATCATCAAGACAGCCGCCACCGTTGACAGATTAAATTCCATCTGCGTCAGGGCAAAAAGACCAATCGTGGCAATCGAATCATGCGCCAGGGCAACAATCGCCGCCACGCCGAATTGCCATTCAAAACGCACCCAGATGTAAATTAGAATACCAATCAGCGAGAATAAAACGGCATACATCCCTTGCGTCTTTAATTCTTCCCCCACCTGCGGGCCAACATATTCTGTACGGCGATAATCAATCAGACTTTCATCGCCTTCACCGGTATAGGCGGCATCCAGATAATCACGCACGGCCTGAATGGCGGCTTTTTCTGCCTCAACGCCGCCCGCCTGCTGGGGGATGCGTATCAGCAAATCATCAGGCTGGCCGAATTCCTGAATTGAAATCCCCCCCAGACCAAGAGCATTTAGATCAGTACGCAGCTTACCCAGATCTGGCGTTACCGGCGTTTTTATCTCAATCACCGTACCGCCGGTAAAATCAATACCGAAATTCAGCCCCTTGGTCGCAACCAGACCAATAGACCCCAGCATGATCAAGGCCGACAGGGCATAACAAATAAAGCGCACGCCCATAATATTGATATTAATATCTTCCGGAACAATTCTAAATCCACGCATAATTCTAACTCTTCTTATCTTATCTCATCTTATCTTGTGTTATGTCTTTTCTCTCTTTCGCAATGGCAAAGCAGACTAAATCGGGACGCTTGTCCGTTTTGTCTTGCGGAGCCAGCTCACCACCAGCACGCGGGTCACCATAATGGCGGAGAAGAAAGACGTCATGATACCCACGCCCAATGTCACGGCAAACCCCTTGATCGGCCCGGTCCCGAATGAGAACAAAATAATCGCAGCAATCAGGGTGGTCAGGTTCGAATCGATAATCGTGGCCATGGCCTGCCGATAGCCGGAATCAATCGCCGAAATGGGCGTACGCCCGGCCGCCAATTCTTCACGAATGCGTTCAAAAATCAAAACATTGGCATCAACCGCCATGCCCATCGTCAAAACAATCCCGGCAATACCCGGCAAAGTCAGGGTCGCCTGCAACACAGACAAAACAGAGAAAATAAGCGCCACATTCACAATCAAGGCCACATTGGCCATCAAGCCAAACAAACCATATGCCAGGCCCATAAACACCAGAACCAGAACCATGGCAATCATGCTGGCCGTTTGCCCCGCGGCAATCGAATCAGCACCCAATGACGGACCAACCGTGCGTTCTTCCATCACCGTCAAAGGGGCGGGCAAAGCACCGGCACGAAGCAATAACGCAAGATCATTGGCCGATTGAACATCGAACCCACCAGATATTTGCCCGTTACCGCCACAAATCGGCTCACGCAGAACCGGGGCGCTGATAATTTCTTCATCCAGAACAATGGCAAACCGTTTGCCAACATTGTCGGTCGAAACCTTACAGAACCGCTTGGCGCCCTGCCCGTTCAGACGAAAACTCACCACGGCCTGTCCGTTCTGATCAAAGCTCGGCGCCGCGGTTTCCAGCATTTCACCGGTAATCATGGCGCGGCGCTCAATGGACAGGTCTTGCCCGGGTTCATCAACCAAAGGCAAGCGTTTTCCGCCAATGCCAGTACCTTCATACAACAGGTGAAACGTCAATTTTGCCGTTGTTCCAACGATGCGTTTCAGATCCTCTGCATTGGCGCCCGGAACCTGCAGCAAAATGCGGTCATCCCCCTGACGGGCGATACTGGGTTCTGTCGTGCCCAATTCATCAACGCGCCGGCGCACAATCTCAATCGATTGCTGGATTGTCTGGTCGGTGATCGTTTTTATTTCCGCCTCACTTAAGCGGGCTTCCTGAGTCAACCCGTCATTAGATGCACTGAGCTGGATATTCTGGCCCAAGCTGCGTAAAACCTTACGTGCAGCGTCAATATCGGTCTTATCACGCAACACAACGCGCATGCCTTTATCCAGCGTCCCAATGCGGGAATATCCAATGCGATCCTCACGCAATGAAGACCGCGCATCCTGCACCATCAAATCGCTGCGTTCTTTAAACACAACATCGATGTCAACCTCATACAGCAAATGCGCACCGCCGCGCAGATCCAGCCCCAGATTAATCGTCTTGTTCGGCATCCATGACGGCACAGCACCCCGCAACGTGTTTTGTGCATCGGCACTCAACATATTGGGCATGCTATAGGCGAAGGCCATCACCGTTATGATGATGACCATTATGAATTTCCAACGTGGTATCTGAATCATGACTTGAGCTTCTTACTGTAAGTTATTATTTAGACGTCTTTTTTGCCGCGGTTTTCTTTGCCGCCGTTTTCGGGGCCGCCTTGGTGGACTTTGCCGCGGTCTTGCCGGTTGATGTCTTTGCCGCTTTTGCGGGCTCAGCCTTTTTCGGGCTTTCCGTTTTTTCAGCCTTTTCAACCGTATCTGCCATTTCTTTGGCTGATGGCTTTTTATCACGCAAGCGCGGGTCATCTTTTTGGTGAATGGTTGAACGCAGGGCCGTCACCTTGATATCCCCCAGATTGATGACAATCTCGTCCTTATCTTCAATCACCTTTTCGACCGTTCCGATCAAACCGCCGCCGGTAACAACCTTATCGCCCTTTTTAAGGGCATTCAGCATTTTGTTATGTTCTTTAAACCGCTTTTGCTGGGGCATAATCAGCAAAATATAAAACAAAAACACCAATACACCGACAACCATCAAATTCTGCATGATGAGTTCCGATGCGCCCGGCGCGTCAGGTAACGGCGGCACTTCCCCGCCTAATTCCGCTAAACTTTCAGTGGCTTGCGCATATGCTTTTGCAATAAACATTGATATGTCCTTATAAATTGATCATTGGTTTTTATTGTGATTGCGACTATAAAGACTTAGGGAACAAAGGCAAGAGATGAACGAAATCAATCCAGATAAATACCTGAATATTTTAGAAAGGATCGCCTGCGCATTGGAACATCAGGCGGGCAAAGCCCCTGCGCCGCGTTATGATTTTAAAACGAACAAGGAAAAAGCCTTTATCTGGGATGCAGGCGGCAAAACTTTAATCCCGGTTGCCGATACCAGAGCCCTGCCGTTAAAGATGCTGATTGGCATTGATGACCAAAAAGAATCCCTGCTTGCCAATACCGCACAATTCGCCAAGGGTTTTGCAGCCAATAACGCCTTATTGTGGGGCGCGCGCGGCATGGGGAAAAGTTCAATCGTCAAGGCCGTCCACGCACACCTATCTGCGTCACACCCCTTAATCCTGATTGAAATTCACCGCGAAGATATCGCCAGCCTGAGCAGCCTTTTACACATAATTGCGCAGGAAAAGGACAAACGTTTTCTTTTGTATTGCGATGATTTGTCATTTGACGAACAAGATAGCGGCTATAAGTCCCTGAAGGCCGTGTTGGAAGGGGGAATACAGGCCCGCCCTGACAACGTCATTTTCTACGCCACCTCGAACCGCAGGCATCTCATGCCGCGCAATATGATTGAAAACGAAGCCCGAACCGCCATTCACGGCGGTGAAACCATCGAAGAGAAAGTATCCCTCTCTGATCGTTTTGGCCTATGGCTGGGCTTTTACCCCTGTGATCAGGATCATTTTTTTACGATGATCGAAACCTATGCCGATACATTCGGGCTGGATGGATCAAAGGACGATTTGCGCGCACAGGCCATTGAATGGTCAATGCAGCGCGGTGGACGATCGGGCCGCGTAGCATGGCAATTTATTCAAAACCTGGCCGGGAAACAGGGCAAAGCGCTTTAAGAAGGGCGCGCGCCGCCAACACTCAAACAATCCAAGTGAAAATAAGACAAGTAAAAATAAGACAAGCGCCTTAATAATAATACCGTACAATGCGCATAAAAACCCAAAAACAGCCAATAAACAGCGCGGCAAAAAATAAAAAACCCAATCCTGATTGCGTGGCCTCACTGGCATAGCGCATGGCCAGACCGTTCCAAAATGGCCACTGCAAAACGCCGCCAAACACCAAAGACCAATACCCGAAAACGCGCCCTTTGGACGGGGCTGTCTTTAGATAGGAAACCTGCAAGACATCCCCTTCATGCGCGGGTTTCAACCAATACCCAAGACTATCGATTTTCAAGCACTGACACAGCGCATCTTTATTCGCAGCCCCCTGTCCGGCCTTATATTCATCGAAACTTACAACCGGCAGGCGTTTTCCTTTGTTGCGTTTTTTACTGAAACCGGCAATATGCCCGGTGCCAATTTTCGAACGCAAGCGCCAGATCAGGAAATCCACCATCAGATAGCCCCCGTAAAGCGCAAACAGCGCATAAAACCCAATCCAAAGTATTTCCAGATCAATACCGCTACCGGTGCCGGTGCCCGCATCCATTTATTTTATGGCCTCCCGAACATTCATGACCCAATATACCCTTTGGGGTTAATCGCCTTCGTTCCGCGGCGCAGCTCAAAATGCAATTGCGGTGATGACACGGCCCCCGTTGAGCCCACCGTCGCAATTGTTTGCCCGCGCTTAACCGTTTGCCCGCGCTTTATCAAAAACCTGTCCAGATGCGCATAGGCGCTCATATACCGGTCGGCATGGCGCACCAATATCAAATTCCCTGAGCCCTTTAGCTCGTTCCCGACATAAACGACAACGCCATTTTCCGCAGCCTTAACAGGGCTGCCCCGCGCCGCGGCAATATTAATGCCATCATTATGCAGCCCGTCTTTTTTCGGCCCATACCCCGAGATAATACGCCCATCGACCGGCTGCATGAATTTCGAGGCCGCACGGCTCGGCGGGGTTGACGATATTTTAACCGGCCGGGAAACGGCTTTCTTCGCTGCCGGCTCATTGGATGGGCTTGTTCTGGACGCCGTACCAACAAGCGCAGGTTTTTTTGACGGATTCACAGCTGCCACGCGCACACTGGAAGGTTTAGCCCTGGGCGCAGGGATGCTGGACGGCATACGTAGCACCTGCCCGGTTTGAATGGTATAAGGCGGGCGCAAGTTATTCTGCCGCGCTACCGCCGATGTATTGGTGCTGAACATACGGGATATTTCATACAGCGTATCACCGCTCCGCACCGTGTATTTTTGCGGCGGCGGTAATTGCAATCTTTGTCCCTCGGCCAATAAAAACGGTGCGCTCAGCTTGTTTAAATAGGCAATATCACGCATGGAAATACGGTACCGCCTTGAGATATCATACAGCGTGTCGCCCTCCAGAACCACATGCACCCCCGCGCTGCCCAGCCCGGCGCTGGACCCATAGGTACTGACAGGGGCGGGCGCCTGCGATGTACCAAGACATGACGGCAATAATAAAACGGGAATAACACATAGAACAAGCGAACGCTTCATATAGATCACTATAGAGGCTCGAACGCGCGCTATCAATGCTTTATATAAGCGCCGAAGATGCGCGGCATTACTGCGGATTATTCATCGGCACAAAACTCGGCACAAGAACCTGCTGATAATGATCAACGACATTAATTTTCTGTAGGCCGTAGGCTTCAGGCTCAAATTCGGCATTCGCAGAAGCATAAAAGATCGGGGCAAGAGGATTAAAATCTCCGTTATCGTTCAACAATTGCAGGACCAACATATCGTGGGGTCCGCACAGCCCATTATCGTCATGTTCAATGGCCGTAATAATCAAACGCGCGCTTTCTCCGAACTGCTCAGAAAAACTTGTAAACCCCTTGTCAGAAGCCGGGCAGGCTGGGTTTTCTTGAGTAAGGTAAACCGGAAACCTGAAAAAATTTTTAGCCCTTTCATCCATGAGCCATGTTTCATCAGCCTGAACAATATCACCCACATTAAGATCGTATTTTTTTCTCACTCATCGCGTCATCCTTTTTTGCTATAATCATAGGGACTATAAACAGCAGCAATTATATGTCAAACAAAAACCACCCCTTGCCGGTTTCTTTCTCATATAACCAGTACAACAACCGCGCTAGCTCGGATCACACACCGGAATAAAAGTTTGCGGATAATGATCAACGGTTTTTACATCCGTTAATTCAGGCGGATATTCAGGGAAATCAAAATTGACCAAGGCTTCAAATACAGGAGCAAGAGAATTGTACTTCCCGTTATTATCCAGCAAAGACAATGTCACAACATCGCCCGCGGGGATTTTTTCATCCGCCGCCCCTGCTATTGCTTCATTATTGATTTCTGCCGTGCTATGCACAATCTCCGTCACCATCAAACGGGCCTCATCACCAAATTCATCTGTAAACTTTTTACAATCGGCGTAAAATTCATAATCAGATTTACCGCAAATCTGGAAAAGCCTGGAAAGGGATGGTCCATAGTCTTTATCGGCCTCATCTATACGCCAAGTGCCATCAGGCTGCACAATATCGCCGATCTGAAGATTTATTTTTGAATCACGCATGTCATTTGCCTTTTATGTTGTTCATTAAGACAATCAATAAACAACAATCAGCAATATGTCAAACACGCTACGTTTACCCCTGTTCCTCTTCCTTGGCAATATCGGGTAATAAGGGCACAAAACGTACGGGCATTAAATCTTTCACGGAATACGCCTCACCGCTTTCTTTTTTGTAAAGGCGCAAAATCTGCGCCCCGTCCACGGCCACAGGGATAACCATCAAACCGCCATCTTTCAACTGATCCAGCAGCGCCGCCGGCGGCCGGTCTCTGGCGGCCGCGGTCACAATAATCTTGTCAAATGGGGCTTGCGATGGCCAGCCCTTCATCCCGTCCCCGGCCATGGCGGTAACATTGCGAAGGCGCTGCGCCTCCAGCCGTTTTTCAGCCTCCACCAATAACGGCTTATGGCGTTCAACCGTATAAACGCGGCGGCACAGCTTGGACAAAACCGCACATTGATACCCGCACCCGGTTCCCACTTCCAGAACCTTGTCCCGGTCTGAAATTTGCAGGGCCTGCGTCATGATCGCCACCACGAAAGGCTGGCTGATCGTCTGCCCACGGCCAATCGGCAAGGCAATATCATCCCAGGCCTGATCCAACACCGCGGGCGGAACATAGGCATCACGGGCCACCGTTTCCATGGCCGACAGCACCCGCGTATCGGTAATGCCTTTATTGCGAAGGTGCATAATCAGGCGAATGCGTTTGTTGGTATCTTGTATATTCATAAGGGCGTGACTTTTTAAAAACGAAAAGAAAGGAATCTGTCAAATAGATATGCTTGTTATTACAAATGATTTAAAGGAATCCGTAAAGGGGTTTTTATAGATACATGGTACGTGCAATTATAAAATTAACATAACGCAAAAAAATGTTTTAGATTGCGCCAGTTAAAAAAAATAGATTTGAGGATCCCTTATGAAAATAACTACCGCATCAAAAATTACCGCTGCAATAACCGGCGCAGCCATCGGCTCATTTTTCACAGCCGCCGCTTTCCTGAATAATGAAGACAGTACAACCGAACAAAAGAACACTGCACACGCACCGCAGGAAGAAGAAGTCGGCGCACCTGTCACCGACGCGGATCTGTGCCTCGTAAAAGCCTTCGACGATATTGAACACAATGCGAAGAAACTTATAGAAAATTCACCGTCCTATAACCCATCGGAGCGTTACGAATATAATGTTCCCGAAAACAACGTGAACAGACACGTCACACTTTGCGAAAAAACAACAGGCAGTAAGATTTCCGAACAATCGAGCGCCTACACCGATGGTGAAGGGTACAACATCATTATCCCTCCCGAAGATCCGTACAAAGACTATCGCGATGGTGCCTACCAACTTTATTAGTAAACTACTTTTTGAGACGTCCTACGCCGCGGCTTTTTTCATGGCGTCTTTTGTGATTTTCGTCAATCCGCCCATATAGGGTTTTAGAACATCCGGCACAAAAACCCCGCCATCTTCGGCATCATAATAATTTTCCAGCACGGCAATCAACGCGCGTCCAACGGCCACGCCGGACCCATTGAGCGTATGCACAAAGCGCGTTTGCTTCTCGCCTTTCGGGCGCGTGCGGGCATTCATACGGCGCGCCTGAAAGTCCCCGCAATTCGAACAGCTGGAAATCTCGCGGTAGCGCCCCTGCCCGGGAAGCCAGACCTCAAGATCATAGGTTTTGCGCGCGCCAAAGCCGGTATCCCCGCTACACAGAGTCACAACGCGGTATGGCAGATTCAGCTTTTGCAAAATGGTTTCGGCGCACCGCGTCATGCGTTCGTGTTCATCAATGGAGGTCTCCGGCGTGGTAATGCTCACCATTTCGACCTTATAGAACTGGTGCTGGCGGATCATACCGCGCGTATCCTTGCCCGCGCTTCCGGCCTCTGAACGGAAACACGGTGTAAAGGCCGTATAGCGGCGCGGCAGGGTTTCTTCCTCAACGATACTATCGGCCACAATATTGGTCAGCGGCACCTCGGAGGTCGGAATCAACCAACGGCTGGAGGTCACCTCGGTTTCAAGCTCATTCGATTTTTCCGGGATGCGAAACAAATCCTCGGCAAATTTGGGCAGCTGGCCTGTGCCAAACAGCGCATTATCCCGCACAATCAAGGGTGGGGAGACTTCCATGTACCCATGCTCGGCGGTATGCGTATCCAGGAAAAACTGCGCCAGTGCACGTTCCATGCGCGCCAGCGGCCCGGCCAAAACGGTAAAGCGGCTGCCCGACATTTTGGCGGCGGTTTCCGCGTCCATCATCTCCAGCGCCTCGCCAATCTCGAAATGCTCCGGGGTTTTATCGCTGCGCGGCTGCCCCCATGTGCGCACCTCTACATTGTCATCTTCATCCGCGCCGTCAGGCACATCCGGCTGCATAATATTGGGCAAGGCCGCCAGATGCTGGCTGATACGGTCCATCAGGCTGCGATCGCGCTCTTCCAAATCCCCCATACGGGCTTTCAGGGCACTGACCTCATCCATAACGGCCTGCGCATCGCCGCCTTCGCGTTTAATAATACCAATTGATTTTGATTTATCATTACGCAACGCCTGTAATTCCTGCAATTCCGTCATCACCTTGCGCCGTTCCTCGTCCATGCGCAAAATATCCTGTGATTGCGGTGTCAAACCGCGGCGTTTCATGGCGGCATCAAAATCACGGGGGTTGTCGCGAATAAATTTTATATCGTGCATAATTTGTATCTTTTCTCTTACATTGTCATTGCGAAGAGCGCCAGCGACGCGGCACACCCATTGCTTTGTTCATTATGGATTGCTTCGCCTGCACTCGCAATGACGGAATTTTTTTGTGTTCAACCGCATTAATCTGTGGTTTTTATAAATTATGACGCGCATCTTTTCAATCCATAAACCAAAGAAGGGGCTTCCCCTGATCTTCGACAGCCCGCATAGCGGGCAGGATTACCCGTTGGATTTTAACTATATCTGCTCCCGCGCCGACTTGGAGCGCGCCGAAGATAAATATGTGGATGACCTGTTTTCCCGCGTTCCGGCCTATGGCGGCACGTTGCTTCTGGCCGAATTTCCGCGCTCTTATATTGATGCAAACCGCGCCATTGACGATATCGACCTGGATTTAATCGAGGGCGGCCACTGGCCCGCCGAACTGTATGGGCCGATTTTTCCAACCGCGCGGTCGGACGCAGGAATCGGGTTAATTCGGCGCCTGATACGCCCGGGTGAACCGCTTTATGGATCGAAATTATGCGCAGAAACGGTTCACAGGCGCATCCATGATTTTTACATCCCCTATCATAAAAAACTGGAAGAACTTATTGAATCAGCACATTTTAATTTTGGTGAAGTTTGGCACATTAACTGTCATTCCATGCCCAATGCCAGCGCCCGCCCGCGCCTGCCGATTGCGATAAGCGGCCTGAACGCCAAGAACGCCGATTTTGTGATTGGTGATCGGGACGGCAGCACAGCCAGCCAGCATTTCACCCGCGCCTTGCGCGAATTCATAAAAAATCTGGGCTACACGGTGACCATCAATGATCCTTACAAGGGCGTTGAATTAATCAGGCGTTATTCCAACCCCGCGCGCGGCCGCCACTCCCTGCAGATTGAAATCAACAAAGCCCTGTATATGAATGAGTTGACACTAGAAAAATCAAACAACTACAATGCCTTAAAATCAGATATTGAGAAAATAGTTCTGTTTTTATCCGACTATGTCAGCGCCCAGCTCATCCCCCGCGCGGCAGATTAAAGAGATTAAAGCCACAGGGGCGGCAAGCCCCGCCCGCCCTCAAGAAGAAGCAAACACTTCTGCAAAGCTGGGCTGTAAAGCCGCATCCAGCTCTGCAAATCCAGCCCGTACACCCAGCGCGCTTAAACTGGTCACGCCGTGATCCGAAATGCCGCAGGGAACGATGCCACCAAAATGCGACAGGTCAGGATTGACGTTAATCGCAATCCCGTGCAGCGTCACCCAGCGGCGAATGCGCACGCCGATGGCCGCAATTTTTTCTTCCCGTCCATCCGGCCGCACAACCCAGATACCCACGCGCCCGTCCCGGCGCTCTCCTGTGATACCGAACGTGGCCAGCGTACGGATAATCCATTCTTCCAGCTGCCAGACATATTTCTTCACATCCGGCTTGTCCTGGCGCGCGCGCAAATTCATCATCACATAGGCCACGCGTTGCCCCGGGCCGTGATAGGTATATTCCCCGCCGCGGCCGCTGGTATAAACGGGAAAACGCGCCTCCAGCAAATCATCAGGTTTGGCGCTTGTCCCACCTGTATAAAGCGGCGGATGCTCCAGCAGCCATACGCATTCTTGCGCATCACCTTTATATATAGCCTCCACCCGCGCATCCATAAATTCCAGCGCATCCGGGTAACTGACTGGCGTATCAGATATCTTCCATTCCATAGCGCCTATGCTTAAAACAATCGGGCCCATAGGCAAAGCAAAAAATATACACCCGTAAGACAAACAGACTTGCCCGTTATCATTTTATTTGCTAATGATCGCCCTTGCTGATTTTACGCGGCCGTGGCGGAATCGGTAGACGCGCAAGACTAAGGATCTTGTGGGAGCAATCCTGTGGAGGTTCAAATCCTCTCGGCCGCACCATCATTTTATCCCAAACTGAGCTGTAACACGCCGCACCACATTTTCATAAAGCCCTCGCGCTGTAATTTTCAATAACACGAAACGCATAAAATAACACGAAAACAGCAATTTTATCGCACCGCAGCAACGCTTTAATCTTGCGATAAACCACGCGGTTTGTTATTGCCATAGACTTAAATTCACTCTTAAAACGGAAACAGTTTTATATCATGGCCAAAAACGAAGATGCTTTCAGACAGGATGCACTGGATTACCACCGCTATCCGACCCCGGGTAAAATTTCTATCAAGCCGACCACGCCGCTATCGACTGCCCGCGATCTTGCGCTGGCCTATTCCCCGGGTGTGGCCGCACCTTGCGAAGAAATAGAAAAAGACCCGCTCAAGGCGTATGATTACACATCCAAAGGCAATCTGGTTGCCGTCATTTCCAACGGAACGGCCGTACTGGGCCTCGGGTCTATTGGCGCGCTGGCATCAAAACCGGTGATGGAAGGAAAATCGGTACTGTTTAAAAAATTCGCCGGACTGGATTCCATGGACATTGAGGTCGACGAGACCGATGTGGACAAGCTGGTTGATATCATTGCCTCGCTGGAGCCAACTTTTGGCGGTATTAACCTGGAAGATTTCAAAGCGCCGGAGTGTTTTGAGCTGGAACGCCGCCTGCGCGAGCGCATGAACATTCCCGTTTTTCATGACGACCAACACGGAACCGCCATTATCGTAACGGCCGCCTTTAAAAACTGGATCAAATATTCAGGCCGTGACATTAAATCCATCAAACTGGTTGCCAATGGCGCCGGGGCTTCGGCAATTGCCTGTTTATCCCTGCTGGTTGAGGCCGGATTGCCACGCGAAAACATTCTGGTTTGCGACCGCAGCGGCGTTGTTTACGAAGGCCGTAACGAGGGCATGGACCCGGCAAAAGAAAAGTTTGCCGTCAAGACAGACAAGCGGACACTGGACGAAGCCATGGATGGCGCCCATGTGTTCCTTGGTTTATCGGCCGCGGGCGCGGTATCAAAATCCATGGTCAAATCCATGGCGAAAAACCCGCTAATCATGACACTGGCCAACCCGACACCGGAGATTATGCCGGAAGAAGTACGCGAAGTGCGCGATGATGCCATCATCTGCACTGGCCGGTCCGATTACACCAATCAGGTCAACAATGTACTGTGCTTTCCATTCATTTTCCGCGGCGCGCTGGATGTTGGCGCCACCTCTATCAACGAAGAAATGAAACTGGCCTGCGTTGAGGCCATCGCCGCCCTGGCCCGTAAAGAGGTCTCGGCCGAGGTCGCCAATGTTTACAGCGATGAAGTGCTGCAATTTGGCCCGGAATACCTTATTCCCAAACCCTTTGATCCGCGCTTGATTGTTGATCTGCCAATTGCCGTTGCCAAAGCCGCCATGGAAACCGGCGTGGCCACACGCCCGATTAAGGATTTCACCGTTTACGAACAAAAACTGCGCGAATTCTTTATCCGTTCACAGCTGGTTATGCGCCCGGTTATGGCCCGCGCCAAGGAAAACCAGAAACGCGTTGTCTATTCCGAAGGGGAAGAGGAAAATGTTCTGTCCGCCGTTCAGCATATTTTGGATGATGATCTGGCAAAACCAATCCTGATTGGCCGTAGAAATGTTATCAAGACCCGCATTGAGCGTCTGGGGCTGCGTATGAAAATCGATGAAGATTTTGAATTGGTGGACCCGGAGAACGACCCGCGCTACCGTGAATATTGGGAACATTATCTGCGCCTGATGGACCGCAAGGGCGTTACGCCCGCCACGGCACGCTACCGCATACGCACATCAACAACCGTCATCGCGGCCTTGATGGTTGACCGCGGCGAAGCCGATGCCATGATTTGCGGGACCGTTGGCCAGTATCAACGTCACTTGCGTCATATCAAAGACATTATCGGCCTGAAGCCCGGCGTAGAAACGCCCGCAGCCCTGAATGCCCTGATCCTGTCAAAAGGGACGTATTTCTTCTGTGATACGCAAATCAACCCGGACCCCAGCATTGCAGAAATTTCTGAAATGACTCTGCTGGCCGCCGAGGAAATCAAACGCTTTGGTATCAAGCCGAAAGTCGCCCTGCTCGCCAGTTCAAACTTCGGCAGCGTGGACACAAATTGCGCCCGTAAAATGCGCAACGCCTATGCGGATATCCGCATGCGCGACCGTGATCTGGAAATCGATGGCGAAATGCAGGCCGATACCGCACTATCGGAAAAGGTTCGTAACGAATTGATGCCCAATTCCAACCTGAGCGGTCAGGCCAATCTATTCATTATGCCCAATGTGGAATCGGCCAATATTGCCTTTAACATGTTAAAGGTACTCGCCGATGGTATCAGCATCGGGCCATTATTGCTTGGCGTGTCCAAACCGGCCCATATTCTGACACCGGCCGTTACGCCGCGCGGCATTATCAATGCCACCGCGCTGGCCGCCGTTTCCGCGCAGGTCAATGAAAGCGAAATGGGCGATGAAAACACCCAGCGCCGCGCTGTGGCGCATTTATAGGCCTTGTCAGTCAAGGTGCCTGAAAGAAACAACAGGTAAAGACAATTAAAAAAGCGCCTCCAATCAGGGGCGCTTTTCATTAATTACGGTGTAAGCCCAGAAAAAGCAGCGCCAAACTAGCCCACGGTTATAACCGGCGTTTGCACACCATCAATATCGTGCATTGTATAAGCATCGCCGCGGTTCTGATCAAAGATATCAGGAGCGATATAGGCCGCCTTCGCCTCTGCCTCGCTTGCCGCTGCTTCATGTGGGGCAGTATCGTTTTCAGCCATGCCAAACTCACAGGCCGCACCGATAGCAAATGCCCCCGCAATTCCCAAAGCAACCGAACCGAACTGAATCTCCGTTTCAGTTCTTTCACTAATATGTAATGCCATACCAACGGCAGCCCCACCGGCCACCATGCTCGTATAAAAATTATCCGGCGTCACCTGCGACACCAGGTACCCCAAACCAACAGCGCCGGCCCCGGCCGCCATATAGGCAAATTTATTTTTCATAGACATGATGCGTTACTCCCTGATCTGTCACTTGGTTCTTAATTATGCGACACTGTTTACCATAAACATGGAGCATTAGTCAATTAATTCATACAGCGCCACCGCACTTGAATTATAGGGATGAAAGCTATTTGATTATCCTGTAAAGTATTGCAGCACCAGCAGGAAATAAAACCATGAGCGACAATCAAATTCAGGAAAAGGAATCCAGCAGCAACGACAACGATGTTGACGAAAACCCCTTTCGTTTGAATGATGTTGAGATCCGCGGCGCGGTTGAAGCCGTTCGGGCGCAGGATTCCGACACGGTTCACGCCCTGATTGATGACTTATCCCCTGCCGATGTTGCCGAACTGATTGAAAAAGTCGGGGACGAAGACCGCCGCGAATTTGTCGGCATGTTTAGTGACAAATTCGACCCGCAAACATTTTCCGAGCTAAATCATGAGCTGCGCCGCCAAACCTTAAGCGCAATGAGCGCAGAAGATGTCGCCGGTATTATCACCGAACTGGATTCCGATGATGCGCTGGACATTATTGAAGATTTGGATGACGAATTCCAACAAGACATTATTCGCAAATTATCAGCCAAGACCCGCCTTGCCGTTCAGGAAGGGTTGAACTTCCCCGAAGATTCCGCCGGGCGCCTTATGCAGCGCGAGGTTGTGGCCGTCCCGGAATTCTGGACCGCCGGGAAAACCATTGATTATTTGCGCAATGCCGGCGATACCCTGCCGGATGATTTTTTCGACATCATTGTCGTATCCCCGTCTTACCATGTCACGGGCGAAATTCCGCTGCGCCGCCTGGTTTGCGCAAAACGGTCGGAAAAACTGGATCATTTAAAACTGGATGACGCCCACCCGATCCCCGCCGAAATGGACCAGGAAGAGGTCGCCGATATTTTCCGCCGGGACAATATTTTATCCGCCCCTGTGGTTGATGAAAATGGGCGCCTGCTTGGGGTTATTACCATTGACGATGTCATCGACGTTATTGATGAAGAGGCGCAGGAAGACTTTTTGAAACTTGCCGGTGTGGAAAACAGCGACCTGTACCACGCCATTTTATCCACCACCGGAACACGTTTTCGCTGGTTATTCGTCAATCTTCTCACGGCCATTTTGGCCTCTATCGTCATTTCACTCTTCGATGCCACCATTGAACAAATTGTGGCACTGGCCGTTCTGATGCCGATTGTGGCCTCCATGGGCGGCAATGCCGGCACGCAGGCGCTTACGGTTGCCGTGCGCGCTCTGGCAACAAGGGAGCTGACCGAAACCAATGCATGGCGTATCATCGGCAAGGAAACCGCGGTGGGAACATTAAACGGCATCATGTTCGCCGTGATGGCCGGACTGGCCACATCGCTCTGGTTTGGATCCCCCATGTTGGGCGCGGTGATTGCCATGGCCATGATCATCAATCTGGTGGTTGCAGGCCTTTTCGGGGCCGGTATACCCATCATTCTCCAACGCATTGGCGCCGATCCGGCCGTGGCCTCTGCTGTGGTTTTAACCACGATCACCGATGTTGTTGGCTTTTTTGCCTTTTTGGGTCTGGCCGCCGCACTGCTGCTATAAGCCAAAGGAATGCCAGCGCACCAAACACCCCGCCAGCGCGTATCCACACTCGCCAACACATAATAATTTGCATCCCTGCCCCTGATCGATTACTAATAGCCATAATATAAAGAATTATGGGAGTTGATCATGAAGAAAACATCACTTGCGATGACACTGGCAAGCGCGGTTGCGCTCGGCGCCTGCACGGAAGATGAGCCAAAGTCACAGACCTCTCAAAATAGCCTGACCTATGACCCGGCCCACTTAATTTCACTGGATATCCCCGTCACACGCAAAGAGGTCGATTTCACCGTAAGCGTCAATGCCTATTGCGGGGCCATTGGCAACACCGATGATTATGCCGCCGCCTGCGCCGCCGCCGCGACCAAGGCCATGCAACAAAAATTCCTGTGTTCGGAATTTGCGCTGGCCGCCGTCACAACCTTGTCGGACAATCCGGCCGTCATTGGCGCGGGCCTGCAAGGCAATTACGAAACATTCCCGGTGCAATACCTCTATACACAAGAAGAATTAGAAACAGATATGACCAAGATCAGCACCAGACGAAACGCCTTTATCATAAAGGATATCAGTAATATTGACGCCGCCGCCGACAATTATTTAGACGGACGGAAAAGCCTGCCGCAAAGCTGCACTCTGGATTAATCCGTCCATAAGCATAGAATGCTTTAACATTTACAAGGCAGAGTGTATCCTTATATCCAGAAGCGTTGTAGCCCCATACTTTTTATGGGATTATAGACATCTAAGAAATAGACTATACATATATTCATGGTAAAAAATGTATGAAAAAATTTGCACCGCAATGCAAATGACTATATAACAGCAAAATCTAAAGAAAAAGCCGTAAACCAAGACGATAAAAATTAAACAAACTAAATTACACAACGTCAAAAACGCAAAAAAATCTCCATTATGTCTGCATCAAAACTCGTAAAGCCCAGCGCCGAATACAAGACCAGCTTTCTTTCAGCCTTGAAGGAATTTCAAGCCGAAGGGCGCTATAAATTTATAAAAATCGAAGATCTCGAAGCCAATTTCGATGACTTTATCGAGCAACTGAACAGCGGCAAAAGCCACATGCATAAACCCTATGCCGATTGGGTGGAGCCCGTAACAGAAACACCATTATGGATGGTAAAAGACGGCGAATATATCGGCACGTTTAATGTACGCCACCGCCTGAACTGGCATCTGGAAAAATGGGGCGGTCATATCAATTTTTTGATCCGGCCATCCATGCGCGGCAAAGGTTTCGGCAAAAAGATTTTGCAAAAAGGGATGCCATGCGCCTGTTTCCTGGGTATTGACCGGGCCCTGATTACAGTGGACCCTGAAAACAAAGCGGCCCAAAGAATTGTAGAACATTGCGGCGGCGTGTTGGAAAATGAAACAACGGCCACGGATAAATTCCCCGCGCGCATGCGCTATTGGCTGGATTGTAATTAATTTAGGAACGCCGGCATGGCCAAAAAAACAACGCCCCCCAAAAAGGCCAAAACCACCCGTTCCAAAGCCAAGCCCCAATCCCCTACCAGAAAAAAGGCCACGGTAAAGAAACGCGCATCAGGAAAAAAGAAATCCATTCTGGGGCGGTTGTTCAAATGGGCCTTTGTTACAGGGCTGTGGGCCGCGATTATCATGGGCGGCGTTTTGGCCTATTACGCATCGGAACTGCCGGACATAGCAGAAAGCGCGTCATTTGAACGCCAGAGCTCAATCACTATTTTGGATGTGCGCGGCGAGGTGTTGGCCCGTTATGGCGAAATCAAAGGCAACAGCGTCGATATCGCCGATATACCGCCGCACCTGATTCAAGCGGTTATGGCTATTGAAGACCGCCGGTTCTATTCGCATTTCGGCATTGATCTATTGGGTCTGGCCCGCGCGATGATTGTCAATATTCAGGCAGGCGGCGTTGTGCAGGGCGGATCAACCATCACGCAGCAACTTGCCAAAAATTTATTTCTGAGCCACGAACGCACGCTAAAGCGTAAAATTCAGGAAGCCATGCTGGCGATCTGGCTGGAACATGAGCTGAGCAAAGACGAGATCATGAGCGCCTATCTGAACCGGGTTTATCTTGGATCTGGCAGTTACGGCGTTGATGCCGCCGCCATGTTGTATTTTGACAAACCGGTGAAAGATATAACCTTACGGGAAAGCGCCATCATTGCGGGTTTGTTAAAGGCGCCATCACGATATTCCCCGCGCCGCAACCCCAATTTGGCCAATGAACGCGCCGATGTCGTGTTGGCCGCCATGGTTGACGCCGGTTACATTACAGACGCGCAGGCCAAAGGCCTCTCGAACATCCCTCCCCTTCCCCCGCAAAAACCCGGCAGCGCCAATTCGGTTCGCTATTTCACTGACTGGGTTGTGGATGGGCTGGATGATTTAATCGGCACGCCCGAAACAGATCTGGTGATTGAAACCACGCTGGTTTCCGACATACAGGATGCGGCAAAAAACGCCATTCAGAACAATCTGGCGCAATATGGTACGGATCTTGAGGTTGGTCAGGGCGCGGCCATTGTCATGGCGCATGACGGGGCGGTCATTGCCCTTGTCGGGGGCCGCGACTATAACCGCAGCCAGTTTAACCGCATAACACAGGCCCGACGGCAGCCGGGATCATCGTTCAAGCCTCTGGTATATTTAACCGCGCTCGAAAATGGTTTTACGCCTGCCTCGCAAATTATGGATGAAAAAATCACAACAGGCCGTTACCGCCCTGAAAATTTTGGCGATAAATATTACGGCATGGTCAATCTGGAAACCGCCCTGACATTATCGCTGAACACGGTTTCCTATCAGCTCATGAAAGACCTTGGGCCGCAAAGCGTCATTGAAACAGCGCGGCGCCTGGGTATTATTTCACCGCTGGAGGCCGACTTAAGTCTGGCTTTGGGGTCTTCCAGCATTTCACCGCTGGAACTGGCGACTGCCTATGCCGCCATTGCCAATGGCGGGTATGGTGTCTTTCCCTATGCGATTACGAAAATCAGGGACGACGACGGCAGAACATATTTTAAACGCCCAGACCAGACATTAACGCGCCGCGTTGCCGATGAACGGGCCATTCGTCAATTGCAGGTCATGATGCAAAACGTGGTTGAAAACGGCACCGGCCAGCGGGCCCGGCAAGCATTCCCGGTTGGCGGCAAAACCGGAACATCCCAGGACAGCCGCGATGCCTGGTTTGCCGGCTTTTCGGATAAGCTGGTCGCGGTGGTCTGGACGGGCAATGACGATAACAGCCCCACCAAAGGCGTGACGGGCGGGTCTATCCCTGCCGGAATCTGGTCAGAGATCATGCGGGACGCGCAATACAAATTCCAGGGCCGCGCCAGCTTTGGCCTAAGTCAGAATTATGACCTCAAAGGTTTAATTGGCCGCTTGCTGACCCCTGCGCAAGAACAATCCGAACAAAGCCGGCACGCCCCCTATCATAACAATGCAGGTTTTGGCGCCGATGATCAGCGCCATGAAAGCAGCCAGCGCTACAACGATTAACGCAGGCACGCAAGCAGCAGGCAAGCTGGCACGCGCGATTACCAATGCGCGTCTTTTGTTGACAATGCGCCCCACGCTCTGCTATTTACATATCAATGGAAATTATGAGCAACATAAAATCAATCACGGGCAAGATCACCGCGGAAGTGACAGATAGAGCCCATCATGTTAAGGATGCGCTGCGCATGCGGTCCCGCGCAAATACAGGCACAAAGGCTGGCGCAACCGTCATTGACCTCAGCGCGAACCCGGATGATTTCAGACCCGCCCTGACCCACATCGTCACCACGATAGAAGAGGCGCGCGCAGCCAACCAAAAAGTGATCGTCATGATCGGTGAGCGCCACGACACACCGGCGCATTTCGCGCTGTCAGACATGACGCGCCGCGCCCTTCGCAAGGCAGGAAACAAAACCCGCCCGGCCCTTGCGTTAGAGGCCAGCCATGATTTTTTCGAACACGCCATCGCGCGATGGCCGGACAGCATGGCCCATGTGCGCCGCGGTATATTGAACCACTTACAAAATATGAAACAGGAAAGACCGGCACAATACCACAAGATGCAGGCCAGAGCCTATGCCTCGCATGCCTGGATGGCCGCCCCCATTGCCAGGGTGGAATGCGTGTCTGCCTGGCTGCGTGAACAGGCCCCTGTTCGACTGGTTGATTTGGCATTTAACACGCATGAAAAATTTGACATGGATGTATCTGAAACCGCGGAGTTTATAAAACACAACCGCAAACCATTTAATGTCTTTCTAAACGAAAATACCCGGCAAGGCTCCATGCGCCTCAGAAATGAATGGATGCTGGCCAACCTGAAAGCCATGAGCCATGACCATGACATCACCTTTTTGCAAACCGGCCTGTCCCATATTGCCGGGGATGGCAAACGCGGAATATCGTATAAATACTCCCTGCATGAGCTTGCGCAAAACATCGGCCCCAATATCAAAGTCATTACGGTTTTACAGGAACACAGATCCGAAAAATTCAACTATGCGCGCCTGCCCCGCTCCGCCAAAAAGGCCATGAACACCCCTGACACTGTAATTATACGGGGAGGCAATGAAGACCTGCATTTCATCGGCCTACACGGAACGATGAAAGAAGAAGCCGCCAGCCTGCGTAAAATTTATAGCGCGTCGGGCCTTCCAACCCGGCAATTCAGCATTAAAAACGGCAAAGATTACAAACAGAAACGGTTAGAATTAATGCCCTTAGAGATAAAATAATATCAATGGCACCCCGCAACCTTACGCGCTCAGCACCGGTACGGCGATATCGAAATTGGTTTTAAAGGCCGCGAATTTGTCTTCGCCGATACTGTGCCAAAAATCTCTTAGCTCAACCATCGGGGCATTCGGCCCACCAATATCCAGCGGCGAACGCATCAGCGCCCCATCAATAAAAGACAGAAAATCAGCCGGAAAGGCGACGCGGGGTGCGCGCAATCCCAAATCCACCAAAACCTTGGCAACATGGGCATCACTGAGATCCATTATATCGGCTGTAAACTGGATGGCAGATAAAATCTTAATTTCCATCCGGCTACTGGGGACATGGCGCAAATGACGCATAAAACGTGCATAAATCGCCATTTCATCCTTCTGCTCTACCGCGCTGGGGGGTGGAAGCGGCAATGCGTGACGGATGTTTTGATTGGAGAAGACGTCCCTGTTTCCGATGTAATGTGTCATAGTAATACAACCTTTCCGGCTTTAGTTAGTTCCTAGTGTTGGGAAACTTGTTCAAGCCACTTTTTGTTATGTCTGGTTCGACTATGTATTCATCGTCTCGCGAAAATATTAATGGAATATTAAAGTTAATTTATTACGAAAAATATACCCACATCCGGCTGTGGATAAGGTTTTTAAACCACTGGAATCATTCAAACCTGATTTTCCATCGATTTCCCCCCTGTTTACACGAAAAAATGTAAACATGTATCGAATAAGGCCGAATCACCGCCGAATCACTCCGCACCGACACCATAACTCACAAGGGTCTTATGCTTATATAGACCCTGTAAATCTTAAAAACCTGGCCCTTGTATGTCTGGACAGACATTACAGATAGAGGCTGCGACCACGACTATATCCAAACGCAAAGCCGCCAGTAGCCCCAATTACCCCCAGCGCAAGATAAAGCATAATATTTCTTGTACTTTGCTCTGCGGCGCTTACATAATCATCCGCGCAATCCTGAAAAGCAAGGACATCATCTCTGGAAACGGCAGATCCACCTGATGGAAGTGAAAAGGCATCCTGCAATCCCCCTTCGTTCATACAGTACGTATATTCATCCAAGTCAAAATCCACGTGGTCGCCCGCATAATTGACCAATGTATTATACCCGGCCTCTGAAGGCTGGTCATAGGCGGCAGAAAAACCGCCAACCAGCTTATCCAGCGCGCGGTATTCTTCGGTACAATCCCCCAGCCTCCTGGCCTGCCTTTTTGAAAGACCGATATCTGAGGCCCGAAGGCTGCTTGAATCCGTAACGCCCGATTCAATACCCGCTTGTATCACGCCATCAATATCTATGTCATGTTCCATTGCGCATTCGCGCATATTCGATATAGGACCCTTTAAAACCTCTTCTACGCTTAACTGACTGTTCGCACTATTGTCCAAAGCACTTACAATGATTGCGGTCATAACCAGCATATTCGTGGTGCTCATCGTGGTCATGCTGGTACTGCCAAATGTATACGCATCGGCCGTATCGCTGGATAATGGTGAAAAACTTATTGCTGCCGCGGCGGCCAAAGCGCCTAATTTTGTTGTTCGCTCTAATGACATAATCAATCTCCTTGTGTTTGCGCACCATAAACATTACACGGTTATTATGTCAAGGATAAATATGGGAACGTAATAAAAACGGTCTAATCTGGCCAACACGGTAAAAAATTATTTGCGATGGATTGCCGCGTCGCTGACGCTCCTCGCAATGACGATAAATGCACTGCGTAGCGTGCCTGCACGCCTGAGCGTTTTTAAGCGTAGCGTGCCTGCACGCCTGAGCGTTTTTAAGCGTAGCGTGCCTGC